>SCPN01001480.1_pt1 | contig 924258 bp, 939 predicted proteins | sample 6106831 | NCBI WGS metagenome assembly SCPN01 (sample SAMN10720447, study PRJNA508395) | human gut metagenome | isolation source: Participant 1, 0 month
CCGAAGCATAAACGGGGATAGCGGAAGGAATGTCCAAAGCAGTTTCAATAATTCCGCCGGGAGCTTGTACTTCCGAAGTACGGTTTAAGGTGAAATGCTGACCGATAGTCAATATATCATCAATTAATTTATAATCGCTGTTCATACGGGCGGAAAAACGGTCGAAGTCTGTATCTTTGATTACACCCAGGTTTTTGTAATATCCCAGAGAAAGGAAGAACCTTTCTCCGAACCGTTGCTGACAGAAAGATTGTATTGCTGGATGACACCTGTACGGGTAATTTCATCAAACCAGTCGGTATCTGCCACAGGCATTGTATTCTTCGAGTCCAGGTATTTGGAAAGACTCATACCGTATAGTACCGGATTTCCGTTGGCATTGTAGCCCCAATTATAGTTATATCCCAAAGCATTACCATTCGGGTTCTCGCCATCGTTTACATAGGCTTGCCACATGGCACGTCCGTACTGTTCCGTATTCAACACATCCATCTTACTTTGATACATGGAAGCTGAAACCGAAGCATCAAAGTTTACTTTAATCTGACCTTTCTTTCCTTGTTTGGTAGTAATGATGATAACGCCATTTGCAGCACGCGAACCATAGATAGATGCCGAAGCAGCATCTTTCAGTACTTGAATGGATTCAATGTCGTTTCCGTTCAATTCGTGCATACCGGCTTTGGTAGGAACTCCGTCGATGATATAAAGAGGATCGTTGTTGTTCAGCGTACCGATACCACGAATACGTACGGTAGCCGATCCGCTCGGATTTCCATCTGCCGTAATATTCATACCGGGTACGCGGCCTTGAAGTGCTTTCACCGGGTTGTTCTCCCCTTGCTTCTGGATTTCGTCGACTTTCACTACGGAAACAGCACCGGTCAGGTCGGCTTTACGTTGAGTGGTATAACCTGTTACGACCACTTCATCTACCATTTGAGTGTCTTCCTCCAATAATACATTAACGATAGTAGCCGATTTTACGGTCACCGGTTTATAACCAATATACGTAATCTTTAAAGTAGAGTTAGCTGGAACCGAAAGGGTGAAATTACCATCTAAATCAGTAATTGTTCCATTAGCAGTAGCTGTAGCTTCAACAACAGAGGCGCCGATGACCGGCTGTCCGTCCGTTTTAGAAGTAACGTTTCCTTTCACTGTTATGTTTTGCCCCCAAAGGACTGACATGAAAGCAAACAGGAAACAAACGCTGCAAAGAAGTTTTTTGTTCTTCATAATACGATGCATTAGTTTGATGTTATTAAATTAAAAGTACGAATTTTATCTATATCGATAATGCAAATTACGGTTGATTTATATCAAACGACTGAAAAAAATGTTTCAAAGGCTATAACAATTGTTGCATAGCACGCTATTTTATAGGGTTTTATACATGTTTTCTTCTTGCTATGAGAAAAATGAGATTTATATTCTCTTATGTTGATTGAAAGTGGTATCTTTGTGTAGTGATATGAGCCCCCAAATTGAGAAGACTCTTCATTAAGATAACAACCAATTAAAGATTCTAAAAACAGAATTCATGACTAAACAACAAGCATTAAAGCTCTTTGAGGAAAAAAAAGTACGTACGGTATGGGATGATGAACAAGAGAAGTGGTATTTTTCGATAGTAGATGTGGTTAGCATTTTAACTGAAAGTACCGATGGACGTAAATATTGGAATAAGCTGAAACAGAGACTTAAAGAAGAGGGAAATGAAACGGTGACAAATTGTCACCAGTTGAAAATGCAGGCAGTTGATGGCAAAATGCGCCTTACCGATGTCGCCGACACCGAACAGCTTCTCCGCCTTATCCAATCCATCCCCTCCCCAAAAGCAGAACCATTCAAATTATGGATGGCTCAAGTTGCCAGTGAACGGCTCAATCAAATACAAGACCCCGAATTATCCATCGAACAGGCTCTACAAGATTATAAACGCTTGGGGTATTCCGACAATTGGATTAACCAACGTTTGAAATCAATTGAAATCCGTAAAGACCTTACTGACGAATGGAAAAAACGAGGTCTGCAAGAAGGCGTTCAATTTGCCACATTAACGGATGTAATCTATCAGACCTGGTCGGATATGACATCTAAAGAGTACAAACAATTTAAAGGATTGAAAAAAGAAAACCTACGGGATAATATGACCAATAAAGAATTGGTATTAAATATGCTTGCCGAACTTTCTACTAAAGAAATATCCGAAATCAGCGATCCCGAAACATTCAATGACCACATAGATATTGCTCAACAAGGTGGAGAAGTTGCCCGCAATGCCCGACTGGAACTGGAGGCTAAAACGGGCAAGAGAGTAATCTCTCCTCTTAATGCAAAAAGTGGTATTCTACTGAAAGGTAAATCTGAATACGAATTGAAAGACGGATTGAAAGATGAACCGAAAGATAAATGAAAAATTACCCTCAAAATAATCCAATAAATAAACGATATGAAAACAATCTCCAACAAACAACTCACGATTCAAGTATCTCCTCACGGAGCTGAACTTTGCAGTATCTTCGCCAATGGAAAAAAATATCTGTGGCAAGCCGATCCTGCTTTTTGGAAACGTCACTCTCCTGTCCTATTCCCCATTGTTGGGAGCGTATGGGAAAATGAGTATCGTAACGAGGGGATTCCTTATACGCTTACTCAACATGGTTTTGCCCGTGACATGGAATTTACGATTGTTACTGAAAAAGAGGATGAAGTGCGTTACCGTCTTGTCAGCAATGAAGAGACTTTGCAGAAATACCCTTTTCCATTCTGTCTGGAAATAGGCTATCGCATTCAGGGAAAGCAAATTGAAGTTATGTGGAAAGTAAAGAATAACGGCAACAAGGAAATGTACTTTCAGATTGGAGCACATCCAGCTTTCTATTGGCCGGAGTTCGATGCAAGCAATTCTGAAAGAGGGTTCTTCGGATTTGACAAGGAAAACGGTTTGAAATATATTCTCATTTCAGAAAAGGGATGCGCTGATCCTTCCACAGAATATTCTTTAGAGTTGACAGACGGATTATTACCACTGGACACGCATACTTTTGATAAAGATGCTTTGATACTGGAGAATGAACAGGTCCGTAAAGTTACCTTATATAATAAAGAGAAACAGGCTTATCTTAGTTTACATTTTAACGCTCCGGTAGTCGGTCTTTGGTCTCCACCTGCAAAGAATGCTCCTTTCGTCTGCATCGAACCTTGGTACGGACGTTGCGACCGCGCACATTATACTGGTGAATATAAAGATAAGGACTGGATGCAGCACTTACAACCGGAAGAGATATTCCAAGGAGGATATACAATTGAAATTGATGAATAATTAATGAATAAAAGTAGCTGCCGGATTTCACATCTGACAGCTACCAAACACCTAATTCTAATTTACAAAACCTAACTTATAAATCTAACCTATGAATCCTTAAAAAGCAATCAATACTTGTTGCTTTCACTGAATCTATGCAAACATCTATTGTGTAACTTCTATTTCTATTATAAACCCAACCGATACGCATTGAATGAATCTACTTGAAATGAACCTCCTTTGCTATAAAAACACATACGGTTGTATGGTTCCGATGGAAAGATAAGATTAGTCATTGCTACCTTTCCTCCATTCAGGAATATTTCTACAGAACATTTATCAACAAAGACATCCAACGTATATTTATTCTCTTTCTTTATCGGTGCCCAGGTAGCTAATGCGAAATCATCTATATAATTGATGGAAGTCGTCTTTCTACGGTCGTGAACCTCTATTTCATGAAGTACACTCTTCTTTCCGAAATCCACGATACCACTTTTCGTCCGGTCCATAACCAATCTCTTTTCCGGAAGATTGAAGTAGATATCCACCTTTTCCCTTTATCATTAAAGAGGCTGAATCCCATAATCTCCGCTTCCCCGGCGGTAATTTCCAATGCCAGTTCATAAGCACCATCATTATCAGCCAATAAAGAATCAATATGACAATCATTGGCAACCGTAAATGCCGGAATCTCTTTCTTTTCTTTTCGCAGAGTCTTTATCTCCAGTATCGGAGCTGCTGAAAGATAAATTTCACCGTCTTGTGTATAAAGACTTAACTCACGCGGCAAAGCGTTAGCACTACGAAATTGCTTTGTCGGGACAATATTACAATATTGCCAGTTACTCATCCAAGGAACAGCAATCGTTCGTTCTCCAGTGTTTGAGAAACAAACGGTAGCATAGTGATCTTTGCCCCAATCCAACCATTTCGTGACATTCGGCTGACTGTCACAACTGAATTTCGTTCCATCAAAGTTTCCTGTAAAGTATTGGGTAGCACTTCCTCCGAAATAACATCCCGGATTGACGTTCACTATCAATGCCCATTTCTTACGGTTCAGATCTCCATCCACCGGAAGTTCCACCATGTCGGACATTCAAATTGACAAGGCTGTGCCCGTATCCTTCTCAAAACTACTCATATAGTTCCAGTCCTTCAGATTCTTAGAGTCATAGAAACGCATTTCTTTATCGGCGGAGACAATCATCACCCATTTATCTTCCGGTTCATACCGGAACACTTTTGGGTCACGGAAATCTCTCAAACCATCAGCAGGGCACAAGATGGGGTTCTTCTCATATTTAGTAAATGTCCGTCCATTATCCTTGCTAAAAGCAAGACATTGGATCTGCCCGTTTTTATCACTGGCAGAAGTATAAAAAGCCAGGATACTCCCTGCTCCGTAACCCGCTATATTCTCCTGATCGACAATAGAGCTACCGGAAAAGATATGTCCCAATGTATCACGGGCAATAGCTGGTTCCAGATGTTCCCAATGCATCAGGTCTTTGCTGACAGAATGTCCCCAATGCATATTTCCCCATTTAGAGCCGTAAGGATTATATTGAAAATACAAATGATATTCTCCATCTTTATACACCAATCCGTTGGCATCATTCATCCAGCCATAGAGAGGAGTATGATGGTAAACAGGGCGGAACTTTTCCGTATTGGCTGTATCAAAAGTATCAGATAGTTTGATTTCTTTCCAGCAAAGTGCATCCTTTGATTTATTACGAACACACACGGTGGCAGTCTTCACTCCGGCAGGCAAAGCAAAGGGAACAAAATAATCCACTTGATTCTGTGCCAAACGAATATCCATATCGGTATCGGCAGCTTCTCCTGTATTGAGGAGAACCTGACTTTCCGCTGCTTCCTCTTCTATAGGAAGCAATATATAATTAGTCGGATTAGTGATGTGGATGACAGTCAGGCTATCGCTTTTCTGTTCCAAGGTCAACTTGCTTTTAGTAGTGTGGCAATAAGTCAGTCCATAAGAGACTGCTAACGCAAGTATTGCACATAGTTTCATCCAAGGGTTTGTTTTCATGGCAACAAAGTATTCCTAGTTTATATCTAACAAGACGAAGGCAAAGATAGGAGGTATCTTCGCCTTCGTCTATAAACTTTGTTTCAAAGGGTATCAAATTTGATACAAATCCTAAGAATTTTCTTTTTATCATCCAAGAATAAAGACCTGTAACCTCTTTGTTTTCCTGAATTTATTTTTCTACTTTTGAAGCCAATCTTTATTCTTCTACTTATGCCAGCAAATAGAAATGCCTTAATCCGTTATAAAACAATTGATAACTGTCTGCGTAATCCTTATCGACGCTGGACGTTGGAAGATTTGGTAGATGCTTGCTCGGATGCTCTTTATGAATACGAAGGCATCGATAAAGGCATAAGCAAACGTACGGTACAAATGGATATACGGATGATGCGCAGCGAGCTGGGTTATAACGCTCCGATTGTAGTGTACGAAAATAAATACTATAAATACGAAGATCCGGAATACAGCATTACACAAACTCCGCTGAACGAACAAGACCTGAAAACGATGTCGGAAGCCGTGGAAGTGTTGAGGCAGTTTAAAGGTTTCTCCTATTTTACGGAAATGAGCGATATTATCAACCGCCTGGAAGACCACGTTGCTTCTGCGGATGAAAACCACTCCTATCATTGACTTTGAAAGAATGAATCGTTGAAAGGACTGGATTATCTGGATACGATCTATCGCGATTGTAAACGAGCATCCGATACAGCTCAAATATCGTTCGTTCAAGGCACGTTCGGCCAACAGCTTTATTTTTATCCTTATCTATTAAAGAATATCGCAACCGGTGGTTCGTTTATGGTGTCAGAGGAAACGGACGGATCTTGCAAAATTTAGCTTTGGACAGAATACAATCATTGGAAGTTCTGCCACAAGAACATTACATAAAAAATACGTTCTTCGATCCGAACACGTTCTTCGATGATCTGGTAGGAGTCACTAAAAACTCCGGAAGCGTAGCGGAGAAAATCGGTTTCAAGGTAGCCGCTGCCGAAGCACCTTACATCATAACCAAGCCTATACACCGCAGCCAGCAAGTGGTGGAAAGATTGGCTGACGGAAGTGTCATACTGGAAATTGAAGTCGTCATCAACCATGAGTTAGAACGAGTATTCTTCGGATATGCCGAGGGAATACAAGTTCTTTATCCGAAGACTCTGGTAGAATTGATGGGTAGGAAACTAAAAAAGGCTGCTGAACAATATACCCATTCAAGAAATGAAGGGAACACGCCAATTATCCTATCTGACATTCAAAAAAAACAAAAAAGCATGGAGAGCCTGTCTATTGTTCAACTATGGAGACTTTATTCTTCAAGTAAGGCTCTCGCACATTCGTACCCTTCCTGATAAAACTCTGTCAGCTTTTGCACATCTTTCTCGATGCGGTCTACGGCTACAGGTTTTAACGGGCGAATAACAATAATCTGTCCTTCATCCTCCATGCGCTCTACCATTTCCAACTGCTCATTATAAACAGCACACCGCCGACTTAACGCTTCGCGCAACTTCGGATATTTCCGATATACAAACGAAGGGATACGAATGTCTTTCGAATCTTTCCGATACCCCCGATTACGGGTGAGTACCACAACATTTCTCGTGCAGCCATCCGTAATGGCTCTTTGCAAAGGTATGGAATCTACAATTCCTCCATCGAGCATGGGAACCCCGTCTACATAAGTAATAGGACATACAAAAGGGAGACTGCTGGATGCGCGGACAATATCAATCACCCTGCGACTGTCTTTTTTCTCTTCGAAATAGTTGGCTTCTCCCGTGATGCAATTCGTAGTCACCATCACAAAACGTTCCGGTGAAGCAAAATATGTTTCATAATCGTAAGGAAGAATATGTTCGGGGAATTCATTGAATAATAGATCAAAGTCCAGTATATTACGTTTTTTGAGCAAATGTTTCAGACCGATATAATCATACTTCTCCAACAAGTCAATGTTGCTGTATTTGGCACGTCCCCGTTGCCGTGATGCATACGACAACCCGTTGCACGCACCCGCAGACACTCCTATCGCATAGGGAAACCGGATATCGTGATCCATAAAATAATCAAGCACACCGCAGGTGAATACTCCACGCATTCCCCCGCCTTCCAACACTAATCCCGTAGATTCATCAATTTTCAAGTCCTTCATTTTTATCTCCCGTATTCTTATTCCGGCGGATTACCAGCAAAGATGACAATTCACGCATCACAGCCTCATCCTCGGATAATTTCGTATAAGAAAGATGGCTCATTATCAATAATCCGTCTTTCTCTTCAGTCACTAAATCTTCTACTCCCTCAAAGCACACTATCATCGTTTGTTCCGGATAACGCACCTGCAAATCGTCAATGCGTCCACGGAACTCTTCATCGTCCGTATCAAAAAGAAAAAGACGTACCGAATGTCCGTTCTGTAACATCTTATCCAAATAGGAAAAAAGAAACAGATCAATCATTCCACCAAGTACGAAACTGACTGTCGCGCCTTCCCGATACTGACGATTGACAAATACGGCCACCGGACACTTCACCTGCTCCATAATCTCATCAATCTTATCCCGGAAGAGCGTTAACCATAAAATTGCTCCCGGAGTTCCCGGCATATCCGAACGATAATGACTCCGGCTCCCAAAGCAGCATATCAGGATGTTCGTTACGGACAAAGTGGATGATTTCCTGTACAAGTTTGTCTGTCACCCGATAATGGTTATCTACCTGGATATTTAATTTCGCTGCCTGTTGATTGAGCAAAGCAAAACTCTCGCTGGCATAATGTTCGGCATTCAACGGATTCAGATCCGTACCCACCGTATAGTGTGCTGCAATCAAATGATTTTTCTTCAAATGCTTCCCAAATAACAAATCATAAATGGAAAGCAACACACGCCCGGATTCCGGACGCCCGAAACAAAATATCAATTTGTGCTTCAAAGATAATTTTTCTTCCCGACGTACGAAAATATGTTCCACCAAATGAAGCAAAGGAGTAGTCATAAAGGTCGTAACTAGCGCCATAATGACCAAAATTACGAATATAGAGGGAGGAAGAACTCCCATTTCATAACCGATATTCAAAGCGACAAGCTCCATCAATCCCCGTGTATTCATCAATGTCCCTATCGTCAAACTATCCTTCCACGACTCACCCACCAAACGGGCGGCAATGGCACATCCACCCAGTTTGCCGACAACAGCAACCGTCACCAACAGTAAACATATCATCCACAACTCCGGACTGTTTATCAAACCGATTTCCGTGCGTAATCCGGTGAAGGCAAAGAACAGAGGTAAAAAGAATACTAATGAAATATCCTCCACCTTCTCCATCATCACCTTTCGGAAACCCAGATTGGACGGCATCACTACCCCTGCCATAAAGGCCCCGAACAGTGCATGAATACCAATAATCTCGGTCAGGCAAGAAGAAATAATAAGAATGAGCAGAATAAATGCCACGAATGTTTTATTGATTGCTTCCCGGTTGGCATATACTTCTCCTACCTTCTTCAAAAACGGACGAACTACCAGAAACATGACTGCAATATACACAACTGCCAGTCCTACTGAATAAAGTGCGCTGGCAAAACTTCCTGCTTTGGAGATAGCAATCACCACTGCCAACAGACACCAGGCTGTCACATCATCATTGGCAGCGGAAGCAATGGTCAGCGTTCCTAAAGGAGTCTTCGTCATATTCCGCTCCTGAATGATGCGTGCCAATACCGGAAAAGCGGTGATACTCATAGAAATACCTATAAACAAGGCAAATGGAAGAAACGGAGTTTGGGCAGCTGCATATTCTTCGTACACCCAGTAAGAAGACAAGATGCCCAGGAAGAAGGGTACTAAGATTCCGGCATGGCTAATCACCAGCGTTTCATTGATTTTATTTTTCAGTACACTGAAATCCAGCTCCATACCGATGACAAACATAAAAAGGATCAGTCCCACCTGACTCAACAGTTCAAGATTGGTAAGCGAGTGTGCCGGAAAAAGGAAATGAAAAGCATCCGGAAAGAAAAAGCCGAGTACGGAAGGTCCTAACACAATACCGGCAACAATCTCTCCAATCACTCCCGGTTGCCCGATCAGACTGAACAAATAGCCAAAAAGACGCACCATCAGCAGTACGGCTATAATCTGAATCAACAAGGTAGTGAGCGGATGATGAAGATTATCCTGTATAAACTGGAGAAACATAGTGAAAGGATTCCCCTGTACCATGTTCTGCGCATTTACCGCATAGTGCGAAAACCGGTCACCCTCTTCAATAGCAACATAAATCAACCCTCCAAACAGGAGTAACATCAGTACATAAATGACATAATTCTTCCGGGCCCTGTTCCGCATAAACTTTATTTTTACGATTTGTGCATATTTATGGTAAAAACAAACGAAAAAGGCAGATAGTTTGGCGAAAATAACAAATTCTCAAATAAAATCTTGTTTTTTTGCTTCAATCTATGTAACTTTAGGCTAGCTTAATTGTTTAAGGAGGAAAAAATCAAAAAAGTCCTGCCCGCAGGCAAGCACCATGAGAATACAGTTTGAGATTAAAGAAAATTTGCCGGAAATTATCGAAGAAATCTTACACTCTGATAAGTGGCAAACTTCCGTGAAGGAAGAACTGAGCGGTCGGACGACCGTTGTGATCCGTGACCAAGCGTATGGTTCAGAAGCTACCATTGAAATTTATGCTACATCTATTGAAATCAAAACCGCATGGTCAAAGTACTCCTATCGTATATTTGTAACCAACGATATCGTATGGTGCGAATATAACGGTGCCTATCGTGGTCTGTTGGAACAAGTGCTCCTACCTACTATTACTCCTAAAGAAAACCTACTCAATTCTGATGTGACCGAAAGTTCGCTCTACGGAAATGAGCATAGGAAATTGAGAGAGTATGCGGAAGATAACCTGAAACTGAAACAATTCCGCCGGGAAAACTTCAATGAACAAAAGAATGGAACCGCACCATTCGATCATCCCAAGCGTGTGTATGATGAGTTTATCAAAGAAGATTATGTAGTAGCATCCAAAGAAGAAGAGAAAAAATAATCTGTACTTAATGCTTTACCTTGTGCCATCGTATTGGCACAACAGTGCCACCACATTGACACAGTCGTGCCAGTAAGGTGGCATGATTGTGCCAATAAGGTGGCATTAATAAACAACTCCTAAATTATCCAAGTCGTCCTTTGATATGGCAAATTCATCCCCGGCTTTCACTCGCTCCAGCACTAAGTTTCCTATACATCGGGCATCCTGTTCCGATTGAAAAGCTCTTTTCCCGGAAACAACCGGGATAAAAGGTTGAACAATTATCAAACGCTCTCTCTCATAAATTTTATAGCCGTACCCACTACCTCCAACCCGGGTCACTTCCAAACGGTATCTATTTACCGGATGCACATACACATACATGATTCCCACTAAAAGCAGCAAGACAAAGCAACTAATACCTATTATTTTTTTATTTCTCTTCATATTCATAAGGCTTCAACTCCCAAGTATCATCGTAATAATAAGTAGAAGCTCCTCCCGTAGCTATAATTCCCCGTTTTCCAGTAGAAAAGCATACGGCTTTCGAGCGTGTACTTCCTTCGAAATCTGTCAAATCTTCCCCATCCCAGAGGTCTGTCAGAGGGTCGTAAATCCAATAATTGGAACGATAACTACCACCAGCAGTCTGCCCCGCAGCAATGTATCCTTTACCGTCGATCACGAAAGCACAAGCATAAGAACGGACGATAGAAGTGTAATCGTCGTCATAATCATCATCACTCTTATCGTAAAGTTCGCGCAATTCTTTCCAAGTACCCGTTGCCGGATTAAAACACCAGAAATCCGTCACATCCGAACCGTTATTTTCACCGCCGCAGATATAAGCTATATCATCTATGACGAAGGCCATACCGCCCATTCTCTTCTGTCCGCCAAATCCACTCATGGCTGTCCATTCTCCTTTATCTCCCACCGACGGGTCGAACTTCCAGAAATCCTTTTGATAATTATCGTTGTAACCTGTACCCAGATACCCATACTGACCAATGCCGAAAGAAAGTGCATAATACCGTTTACCATAGATATTAGTCCCATCAGTTCCATCCGGGATAGAAGCCATCTCCTTCCAGGAATTTGTGGCAGGATCATACTGCCAGCAATCATTCAGATAATCCTTTTTTGTCGCATCGTAACCGGTAGCAATATATCCTTTGGTACCTACTGCAAAACCTGTAGCCGCATTTCGGGCAGGAGCCGCATCGGGCATTGATGTACACTGTGTCCACGAATTAGCCTCGATGTCATACGCCCAGCAATCTTTCAAACGGTCTTTGGTACTCCCCCGGTATCCGGTGCAGAGGTACCCTACGTTACCAATCGTAAAACCAGCTGCGTCCGTACGCGCCACACCATCAAAATCAGAACGGCGATACCACACACCTGCCGTATATTCAGTATCATCCGTACATGCCGCCAATGAAAGCAGCACCACCATCATGCAAAGTAATTTATTCATTTTCGTATTCATAAATATGTCGTTGATTACAACCGCAAATGTAGGCGGCAACGGGCACGCATAAAAAAACTATCGACAAATAAAGACATTCTATCTACCAACAAAATTCAGGTCGACAAATACAGAGATTTAGTCGATAGTTTTTTGGAGGACTATTTAAAACCTCTTCTTTTGCCGGTACAAAACCAATTTCATTTTACTACATGAAGTCAATCATACTACTTTTTTCATTCTTTATATCTCTTTCTTTTTTCGCTTGTGTAGACGATTCATCGTCCATAGGAGCGAAATGGGTACAAAGTTCATTCCTCAACGAACAGATGGATACTTGTACGGTATTACTTAGTACAGTATTAAGCGACTCCATAGCCACTTCGGGAGATACGGTTTGCCAGATAGGATACCGTGACGACAACTTATGGGGGAAAATTACCGCCTCTTTTTACGCAGAGTATGAAGTACCTTCCTATTCTTTTGATGAAAACATCCAATATGAGTTCGACTCGATCACCATACGCCTGTATTCTTCGGGCAATTACCTGGGAGATACACTAAAAACCCAACGCATTCATCTGCATGAACTGACAAAGAATATAGAACTGGACGATAGAGGGTACCTATACAACACTACTACTGCCTATTACAACGAAACTCCACTGGCATCTTTCGACTTTCGTCCTACTCCGGGCTCACCGAGCGAAGAACTGGAAATACGATTGCCGGATGCATGGGGAGAAGAATGGTTCAACTTGATGCTGAATGATGGCCGATGGGTGCAATCCCAGGATTTCTTCCATGATTATTTCAAGGGAATTGCTTTTATACCCGATGCAAATGACGCTTGTATCAGCGGATTTCAAGTCAACGACTCCAGTATGTGCATCACGGTCTACTATCACCAGATTACGGAAACACTGAACGAAAAAACACTGGTTTTCAATACAAGCAACACGCTGACTTACAACAAAATAGAACAAGACCGCTCAAACATCCCGATAGCCAACCTGCAAAGTGGGGACGGCAATGAATACTCTTCCGGAAAAAGCGAGCATCAGGTCTACCTGCAGGGAATGACAGGTATGTATGTCACCATCGACTTCCCACATTTAAATAATCTCTGCGAAAAAGGAGAGCTTGTGACTATCGAGAGCGCAACGTTACAGTTATATCCGGTAAAAGGAACTTATGACGGCATGTACCCGTTGCCCAAAAGCCTGGCTCTCTACACCGCCAACAATGAAAATGTGACGCAAAGTGTAATCACCGACCTCACCGGGAGTTCCGTACAAAGCGGAAATCTAGTAGTCGACGAGATGTCTTATGAGGAGACTTATTACTCTTTTGACATCACCTCTTTCCTGCAAACAAACCTGGGAACTACCGGATATGATCGTCAGAAACTACAATTATTTCTTCCGGACAACTTGTTCTATACCACACTTCAAGGCGTTATTTTCGGCGACGGAGAACATACCGCCAATAAAAAGAATACCAAACTTATCATACTTTACAAAACTTATCAACAATGAAAAAGATTTTGTTTTGCCTTCTGGCATTCTATACTCCTGTCTCTATAGTTATTGCACAAAATACAACGAACTCCCCTACTTCCATGTTCGGACTGGGAGAACTTTCTACCGGGGAAGGCGGGCAATATGCCGGACTGGGCGGCACAGGCATTGCATTGCGAGGAAATAATTTCCTTAACAATGCCAATCCGGCTTCACTCACAGAGTTGACCGAACAACGCTTCCAGATCGATGCCGGTATCATGGGAGCATACCAGATTTATTCGCAACGAGGAGCAAGTAACCGTTCCGTCACCGGAAATCTGAATAACCTAAGTATCGGCTGCCGGATTATGCCACGCTGGTATGGAGCAATTTTCATGGCTCCCGTCAGCAGTGTGGGATATGCCATCACGCTGGATGAAGAAGTGGCAGGCACCAATGGAGGTACTATCTCTTCTCTCTTTCAGGGTGAAGGAGGACTTTCCAAGATGGGTATCAGCACGGCTTACCTTTTCGGAAAAAGATTTTCTGTCGGCACCAATCTTTCTTATGTGACGGGGACCATCACACAAACGGAGACGCAAGGTACTGCCACAGAAGAAACCAGCTCCTACAAACATACTTTTTATGCGGATTTCGGTGTACAGTATAAATGGGCTATAGACCGCGAACGTTCTTTCGTTGCCGGTGCCGTATATGGTTACTCGCAGGATTTTAAGCAGGATAATAACTTATACGTTAGTAGCAGTTCGGGAGGAGATGATATTGAAAAAAGCCTGAAACGCTATCGCCAATGTCTTCCTCAATTCTTTGGGCTCGGAGCTTCCTACAACACTCTACGTTGGATGGCAACCATCGACTACAAATATGTGGACTGGAGCCGGATGCAATCTTCCCAATCCAATGTCAGTTTTGAGAATCAACACCGGTTATCAGTCGGTGGAAGATATACATTGGGCAATGTCTATCGTAATCCGGTCAGCATCCTATTGGGAACAGGTATTAATAATTCCTATATCGTCATTCAAAAGAAAAAGGCAACCGAATATTACGTCAGTACCGGACTTAACTTCGGATTGCGCAATAACAACGTCCTTTCTATCGGATTGAAATATAAAGGCCAGATGAAAATTCCTAACGGTATGCAAAAAGAAAACAGCCTTTCCCTGTTCCTGAATATTACTTTCTCCGAGCGAACTTACCGCGCCAAGATACAATAAAATGTCATAAAACGGAAGTCATTAAGATAGCTGTCCATTTGAAAAAAGAGAAAACTTTGTGAAACTCTGTGTTACTCTGTGGTGAAACTTTCCTATATTTGTAGCCAAAACAATTTAATATTAATTTCATAGGAATGAAAAAGACAATCCTTATTGCTGCTTTAGGCCTGTTCAGCCTAAGTGTTATGGCACAAGATGCAAAACCTGAAGAAGGTTTTGTTTTCACGACAGTGAAAGAAAATCCGATAACTTCTATCAAGAACCAAAATCGTTCGAGTACTTGCTGGAGTTTCTCAACTCTCGGATTTGTTGAATCAGAACTACTTCGTTTAGGTAAAGGTGAATACGACCTGTCTGAAATGTTTGTTGTACACAAAACGATGCAGGATCGCGGAGTAAACTATGTACGTTATCACGGTGACAGTTCTTTCTCTCCGGGTGGAAGTTTTTATGATGTAATGTATTGCATCAAGAATTATGGTATCGTTCCGCAAGAAGTGATGCCGGGTATTATGTATGGTGATACGCTGCCGGTACATAATGAGCTGGATGCTGTTGCTTCCGGTTATATCAATGCGATTGCAAAAGGTAAATTAAGCAAACTGACTCCGGTATGGAAAAACGGACTAAGTGCCATTTATGACACTTACCTAGGAGCATGTCCGGAGAAGTTCACCTACAAAGGCAAAGAATATACTCCGAAGACTTTTGCCGAATCACTGGGATTGAACTATAACGACTATGTATCACTGACTTCTTATACACACCATCCGTTCTATTCTCAATTCGCCATCGAAATTCAGGATAACTGGCGTAATGGTCTGTCTTACAACCTGCCTATCGAAGAACTGATGGCTGTTATGGACAATGCTGTAAAGAAAGGCTATACCTTTGCATGGGGTAGCGATGTCAGCGAACAAGGATTCTCACGTGACGGTATCGCCGTAATGCCAGATGCAGCCAAAGAATCTGAACTGTCCGGTTCAGACATGGCCCGTTGGACAGGATTGACTGCCGCCGACAAACGCAGAGAACTATTCACCAAACCTTTCCCTGAAAAGGATATTACCCAGGAAATGCGTCAAGTTGCTTTTGACAACTGGGAAACAACAGACGACCACGGAATGGTAATCTACGGCATCGCTAAAGACCAGAACGGAAAAGAATACTTCATGGTGAAAAACTCTTGGGGTAAATCAGGCAAATATGATGGTATCTGGTATGCTTCCAAAGCATTCGTTGCCTACAAGACAATGAATATCCTGGTGCATAAAGATGCACTTCCTAAAGAAATTGCCAAAAAACTGGGAATTAAATAATTATTTAAGAAAGGCTTAATTTCCCAATGTATTCCGTAAATTTCTCCTTATAATTATCACCGACAGGAATATAAGTATTCTTATCAAAGATAATGCGAAGACGGGAAACTTCGGTAATCTTGCGAAGATTGACAATATAAGAACGGTGGACCCGCATGAAATGCGTGGAAGCCGTTCTTCCATTTTCTGGAGGCTGGCAAGCGTTATTACAGGCTTGTCCTCTCCTTCCACAAAGATACGCACATACTCACTCATCCCCTCAATATAGCGGATATTCTTCACATCGATGCGAACCACTCTGTAATCGCTCTTCACGAATAATGAATCTCCTTTTATCTGCGAAGCATTTCCTATTTCACCCTGTTGTTCCAACAAACGATATTCAAATTGCCTGCGGGCTTTATCCGCCGCTTTCAATAAATCCTGGAACTCAAACGGTTTCAGCAGATAATCTACGGCATCCAGTTTGAAACCCTCTACCGCATATTCAGAATAAGCAGTAGTGAAAATCACCAACGGACGGTTCACCAAAGAACGTATGAAATCCAATCCGTTCAAATCGGGCATATTAATATCCACAAAGATCAAATCAACCTCCTCTTCGGACAATATCTTCATTGCCTCGAACGCATCCTGGCATGACTTTACCAAAGACAAAAGGTACCTGGGATATATAATCCGACAACTGCGTCAATGCTAACGGCTCATCATCTATTGCTATACATTTCATTCTAATAAAGGTATAATAAGTAAGACATCAAATTTATGTTCCTCTTCGGTAATGGAAAGCGTATAATCATTGCCAAATAAAAGCCTCAACCGCTTACGGATATTCTCGAGTCCGATGCCATGATGCTGTTCGTCAGCCGAACCATTATTGCTGTTGGAACAACGGAATGAAAGCCGGTTGCCCTCATCCAACTGCATCAAGACATGAATAAAAGACTCGCTCCGATAACTGACTCCATGCTTAAAAGCATTTTCCACAAAAGAGACAAAAGCAAAGGAGGAATCTGCACTTCGGGCACTTCGGCCGGAAAATCCATCTGAATAGATACTTTGTTGGTATAGCGCAAACTCATCAGGGCAATGTAATTTTTAAGAAACTGAACCTCACGTGAAAGCAAAATCGTTTTATTACTCGCTTCATAAAGCACATAACGCATCAGTTTAGAAAGTTCCACAATCGTACTTTTCGCTTTCCCGTATCAATATCCACCAACGCATGAATATTATTGAGCGTATTCATGAAGAAATGAGGATTAATCTGATATTTCAAATACTGCAGTTCCGACTGCAAACGTTGATGTTCCAGTTCCTTCAGCATTTCTTCATCACGGAAAGATTTAAAGAAAAGTTTGATGGCGATATTGAACCCTACCATCAAAAAGGCAATGATGAAATGAATAAGATAGCGGAGCACAAAAGGAGGATAAGGAAAAGGAGTCGGTTTTGGAAATCTTCCGGGACCATTTGGATCTCCCATTCCCCTAGGACGTTGTTCGGGATTGGATTCATGCCAATGCACATCCCTTCCTCCCTCGCCTTTTCTCGTCTTAATAATCTGGTCCCTCCGGTTCTCCTTCATACGAAGAGGCAACTCTCCTCGCTTGAAATCTTTGGGGAAATGATTGGCAGAAGGAAACGGAGAAAGCCAACAAATCATTCCTATTACAAAAATCAACGAAACAGTATATTGCCAGTACCTTTTCTTAAAAGAAAATAGGGAACCAGCCCATAATTATTTAACAGGAAAAGCACGAAAAGGAAGGATACTCAACCATGATTCGCGGATCACCATACGGGTTTCCTCCCGTTCAAGTCCTCCACTCATGGCAAAGTATCCGCCTATCAGCGGAAGAAGAAATATTACGATCCAGATAGCTCCGTAAATACTCTGCTCCAGCACGTGTTGTTTACGCAGTCTTTTCATGCCTCATTGCTTCTGATTGTCGAAACAAAGATAAAACCGAACCTGTTTTATCACAAATAGAATCGACCAAAGAACGGATTTCGACGGTAAACTGCTGTTTACCATCCCCATCCACCAGTCCATGTCCACCGCCTCCACCACCGGGCTGGCCACCGCCGGAAGTGCTGCCGACTTGTGTCACCATCGAACTGGCAGTAAATGTTGCCGCCTGCGTGCCACCGGAATAAGTGGCTCCCGAATATAACCCGAAGAACTCGGAACCACCGGAAACCGTTCCTCCTTTGAGATAGTATAACTACCGCCCGAGGTCAGATTCGGACTACTGAACAATACCGTCATTTGAGAATAAGCACGGGGAATCTGATAGGTCAGTACGCTGGTTCCGTCGGCCGACTGGATATTCAGTATTTCTCCGTTACTTCCCGAACCGCCATAGATCACAGTGCGTTGCGTACATACACTTGATGTAGGTGTACTTGTTCCTCCTCCAATACCCAGAACAATCCCCGGTAATCTTAAAGGTATTCTGATCGCAATCGAATCCGTCTTCGGGAGAAGTAGTACCCGACGATACGATCACTCCCCGTAATGGTCAACGTACCATTAGAGTCAATGCCGTCATTTCCGGAACTATAACAATAAATATTGCCACCATTAAGAACAATGCTGTTACTTGCATTCATACAGTCATCGTAACAAAGCGCGGCAACTGTACCCTCATTGACAGTCAACACACTTTTACTCTCGATACCCTCACTACCTTCCCCACCGGTAGCCTTCACAAGCACCGTTCCTCCATTGATTGTCAACGCACCGTCCGCTTTGATTCCTTTTGCCGACGAGTCGAGCTTGCCATATACACACTGCGTACCGGTAGTTATCACTTTCACCGTGCCGTCATTGATGGTAATCGAACCGTCACAGTTGATACCTTTACCGGCTCCACCTGTACTCTGAATAGCGATTTCCTCCTGTAATCAGGATATTTCCGTCACATTTAATTCCTGCACACGAACTTAAATCATTATCTTCATAAAGAGCGGTTTGAGAAGTGAATGCAGTCAGCTTTCCTCCGGAGATGGTCAGGTTACCATCACAGGATATTCCTTTGGAGGCTGCTCCCGCCACTTGTGCCTGAATAGCACCGCCACTGATTACCACATCCAGACAGGATTTCAACCCATGCGCTTTATTATCCGTTGTAGAGAGTTTTGCAAAGCCTCCGGTCATCGTAATTCCTCCCTCTTCACACTGAATAGCATCGCCGTCTGAAGATATATTCAGTATTCCGCCGCCGATAATCACAGATTCATTGGTATGGATTCCATCTTTTGGCCGAAACTACCGTAATATTACACCCGCTACGGAAACGCACATAATCATCGCTTGTGATGGCATGTTTATAATTTCCGGTAACTGTGAGTGAACCGCCTCCACTGAAAATGAGCTGCCCTCACTGAACAGACAGGCTTTCATATCCTCTCCATCAGTAGTTGCCGTATAAGAAGACCCATCTGTCAACACATTCGTTGTTTCATCCGCGCATACCACAAACACACGTTTGGAAGACTGGATATTAATGGCAGCACCTACCGGATTGAGTATAGACACCCCGCCAGTGATAATTTGAATTTCTTTTCGCTGTATACCTTGAACGAGCCGTTCGTAGTAGTCCCGTTCAACACATACTCTACTCCGCTGACCGTAGAATTGACCACAATATGCGCCCCATTGAAGATACTTCCACCGGAAACTCCATTACCTACCGTGGCAGTCGTTCCATTATAGGTAATCGTCACCACGGAGGCAAATTGGGAGTTCTCTATAAAATCATCATCGGAAGTGACCGTTTCCGACATGCTTCCATACGTCGTCCTATCACTTTCATCAAAAGCGATTGTAAATCCCAATAAGTCTTCCGATCCTCGGGAATCGTCGGGTTGGGCTGACTGCTTCCTCCACCTCCCGAACCTTCGACCAATATTCCTTCCTGATCGCCGAAATCGAATGATTCCGTCGTACAATTCACCAACAACAGCAATAAAAGCGGTATCCAAAACAACACTATTCTTTTCATAATTTCGTTTTATATATTAAAACTTAAATGAATATCCTGCACCGATCACATGCCCGTTTGCCTCATCGTCGTCTGCCTTATTCTGATACAGATAATAAAAATCGAGAGCATGTTTCTTACTTAGTTTCCATTCCGTCCCCAATGTCCATCGCAACTTTTCAAAAGCACCGATCTCATTCAACGAATATGAAAGTTCACATGAAGTATAAGGCGTAAAAGCACATTTACGTATATTATATTCCACCTGAAGACGGGAACGAAGCACATTTTTCCTTTTCCACTGATATATTCATCATTCTTCACACTCCCGTCATCACCATCGAATTTGGGAACCGACTGACTGGGACGATAAGTATATTGCCACCGTTCACGAAGGGAAAACGTGAAGCGGCGCCAGTCCACCTTTCCTGTTAATGACAAGTTTACACGATGTTTCGGCTGCCAATATTCGGGGATATAGTTTCCTTTTAGTGACTTCCATCGGATGGTAATAATGAATAAACGTATATCCTGCGGATGCTTTCAGCCAACGAAACATCTTATAGGAAACACCTGCCGAACCCGACCAGCGTTCCACCGTCTGCAATCCGTCTCTTGTAACGGAATTCACCTTCCAGAGAAGCATCGAAACCGGAGAATATCTTTTCTTCACTTCCGCACTGGTCCACACGCCGAAATCATCTCCCTGCATAACTCTTCCCTGCCATACACAACAATAACAGGCAACCAACCGTATCTGCCTGTATCCCAGAGTCTCTTCTTACTTTCTCTGCCTGACTTATCTTCCATTTCCTTATTCATTTTCTTTAGGTAAGCGGGTCAACGTATCAATCGTATTTATCTCATCTTTCAGCGGTTCATAGTAGATTTTCAGCATGGCTGTATCCCGTAAAAATCGATATGTCCCACTTCCACACGAACAATGTCAAGTCCTGTCCGTTCGCGGAGATCGCGCAATAAGTCCAATTCTCTTCGGGTTTTATCAGTTCTATCCTGTCATATTGAATCAATTTACAGGAGATATGTTTCAGCCAGCGATTGCTTTCGCAAAGCCATATACTGACAATGAAAAGCAAGTTGGTACATACCAGTTCGGCATAACTGATTTCTACGGCAAGAGCATTGATTACCGAAATGGCAATGATAACAAAAGATAAGTCATCTCACGCACGGGCATTGACTCGGTCCGATAGCGAATGATACCGAAAATGGCAAATAAACCGAGCGCAAAACCTATTTTCAGTTTGACACTTCCCAATAAGAAAATCATCAGGAAAATGCTGATGCTTATCAGCGTAAAGGTGAAATAATAATCACGCCGTTTGCTCTTGGGGTAATAAAACAGATGAATAATGCAGGATACCACCAGTAAATTGAAGCAGAATCGCAACAACAATTCCAGGAAACCTGCGCTATCCATCAATGGTGTTTCTATTAATGTAATATCACTTAGTTCATCAAACATATTATTCAGGTTTTATATTAAATATTCATTAGTTGCTTCTTTGCTATCTTCTGTGCCATTCTCAACTTGGGTTTAAACCGATTATATTTTAAGTTCCCGGCTGTGAGTACGGTTCCCACACAATATTTACTAATTCCCGAAGGCCGCACATGCAGTTCGCGCAGTATTTCACCGATGGGTGAATAAGTTCTCCCGTCGCGCTTCAGTTCTATGATGGCAAGATTTTCCAATCTTGCTTCTGTTCCGGTTATGAGATGATGGAAATGCACACCGGTATCGATGGTCAGCCGTTCTGTCATTGCCTTATTCACCAATGTAATACGATGAAAATGATTTTCCAGTAGAAGTTTCAAGGTAGACAACTCATACCAGGCATAATTGCGAAGAAACTCTTCTCCTCCATCCTGACGCAACGAGTTTACTCCTTGTACCCGGATCCGCTTTTTATCTGTCCTCCCTTTATTATTCTTATTTTTCACTTCCAGAAAGTCAGACCGGAAGAGACATACGTCCTTACACGGATTTTCTCACGGATCACTCTTCCGTTTTGATGAGCCAGATACATGGCGTAATCGGGAGTGTCGAGATAGGTAGTGTGATAAACTATATTCCGTTCTCCTGCACCTCCTGCACACGATAACAGTTACTTGCCCGTTGCAATACGTCCATCAGGGCAGAGAGTGAAACGATATACTTTGTGTCGGTACGGTTCATCAAACGGATGGTACTCATCTCTTCCAAAGAAATGGAGGAGAAAGCGGAAAGTGGTGGTCACATTACATGTCTCGTTCATATTCATAGGGGATTAGAGTAGCAAATGTTACAATACTGTAACAAATGTATGACAGAGAAGCAGAAAAAGAAAAATCAATGAACGGGGATTCTTATCGGTGAATCGACTGTATTACAGCAATAAACAGTTCTGTTCTATTTTTAAGATTCTATTATTCAGCAATGGCCATGAATCGAATCAAATAGAAAATAAAATGCCTAATTTAGTGCAAGAATATGCACATCACCCCCTTATTATGCATAAATAAAGGATAAACAGACCGTTTTTCATTGTATGAAAACGTCCGTTCTTTAATGAAAGGTATCCTTGGTCGGTGAGGAACGCCTCCTTGCTCACCGACCAAGCTACCGTTCATCGGTGAGCAAGGATTTGTAGATTGAAATAAGAGTCGTTTCCAAGCTATTTCACTTCTAACTTCGCTGATTGCTGATCTGGCAAATAGCTATACATCAGAAAAGAGAGATTCATTTATTCCGATTCTGACGTAAGATTAGTGCAAAAGAATGATTTATCAGCAAAGTGCTACCTTTCACATTCTTCAAACAAACATTTAAGCTCCTTTGAATTGCTGCCCTCACACCGGTTCTAATTAAAGCAGGGAAAATGTATAAAACATCCTGTTTTTATGTATAGCCCAATTTTAAGCAAACAAAGATTTATTTCTCGCGATATTCCAGCGGAGTCATCTTCACCTGTTTACGGAAGTATTTATTGAAAAGGAATGATTGTTAAAGCCCAAAGAGAATGCTATTTCTTTTACCGGCAACCGGGTGGTTTTCAGTTGTGCTTTCGCGTTCATGATAATAATCTCCGTGATGATTGCCAACGGACTGTATCCGCTTGCTCCGAATTGCACTAGAGAAATGCGCTGCAGTAACTCCACACTTTTCTGCATAAAATGCCACTTCATGCTCACTGGTATAATGAGCCATCAGCAGCTGTATAAACTGCCTGTACAACTCCTGCTCTCTCTCAAAGGTTCGTCAAGCTTCCTGCCATAGCGTTTATACAGTTCTTTCGTTCCCTGTAAGAAAATAGCCAGTATGGAGCGTATTATGTCTTTATTTTCCAATGAATGTGGAAGTGTATAAGCACGAATCAGCAAAAGATATACATTTCGATACAAGCCGGCAATATCGTCTTGCAGAGAAATGACAGGGCTATTTAAGATCATAGGCATAGAGTCTAGCAGGATTTCCACATAGTTGCCGGAAAGCATAAAATCGGATGAAAACCGGCAAAAGAAATGCGGGTATCAGACGAAACTTCGTGTATCTGAATAAACGAATTAGGAAGGACAATTACAAAATCATTCTTACGAATGACAACCTCCAACAAATTAATGGTAGCTTTCACCATCCCTTCGGTACAGAGTACAAAGACACCGGCTTTTATTTTGCATGGGAAATTACTGTAATAGTTTAAAATATCCCCAGTGATACTATCATCTGCTATAAAATCAATCGGAAGGTCAAATTTGGGAAAGGAGTCGTTTATTATCATCGTCTAGTTTTTAGTTTATCAAAAATATCCATTCCATCCGAATTCCAAACAAAGAGTTCAAAAATGGTATCTTATATCTTACAAACAGAACATTGTTTTCTTCTTTATTAGGAGTGTTTTTAGAAAATAACAAAGATAGAACATTGAATCCCAAGAATGGAGCTTGACGGCAGTCACCTATTCACCGTACTTTGCACTGTTTTAAATAATACATTAAAATAAAACCTAAAAGAGAATGAGAACTTTGAAAAACTTCTTTATGTAGCTTGTACAGCTTCCCTCCTTACATCTTGCGAGGAAACCTATAATGACAAGCTATTCTGGCCGGGAGAGCTCAACCAGGAGTATGGCTCATACATCAAACCAGCCACTTTAGACCTGACCTACAGCGGAGAAAAACTTGTTGGAAAAACTGTCGATTTCAAAACAGACGACAGTGAAAAGGAACCATCACACTGAACGACATTATTCCGGGAGAAAAACAACTCCTATCCAAATCGATTTATGCGAACAGGGAGATTCCTATACATTCAGTGGAAAGAATATCACAATGAAAGGCAACGGTGACATACAGCGGAACCCTCACTCCGAAAACGATGAAACTGGATTTGAATGTAGCAATGCCACAAAGTAAATGGGGAAAAGTTACGGTTTATCCGGCTTTACGAAAGGCAAGAAAATGATTGTCGGAACCAGTGGAGGACAATACGTATGGAAAGAATCATCGAGTGAAATATTGACCGGAGCATTCTATGTCCATCTGGACGATGTAGAATTAACCAAATCGGGCAGCACACTGTTCATGAGAATGAAACTGGTTCAGAATGCGCTTTGCTATTTCATCCCGCAACTTCTTCAATCAGTCACCTTGCAACCCGACGGTAACGTGATCGCCAATTACACTACCAGTCCGGTATATATTGGCAGTATCCCTATCAGTAACATAGATCCCGATAAAGATACGGGGACGATTGCCCTATTTGTCATCAAGTTCATGCTTGGTACATTAAAAGAGAGCGACATTACCAGTGTGCTGGCAGATCGCACATGGGCGGCTTCCCCATCAATCTGATTACCGGCAGCAAACAACGGACAGATTAAGATGAACCTCAATCTGCCGGCCATCATCGGTCTGACTACCCAGGACGGTGAGACTCCCATAGATCCGGACTGATTTCAGGCATTACGGAAGCTCTTGCCAAGTCGAACCCTATTCAATTGAAAAGTTGCTTGAACTTTAAATGCCATACTCGACAATCAGTTCCTCGGCATCATTGCTAATATGGATGATGCTAGTTTCCGGCAAGTATTCTACTTGCTGACCGAGGGCATTGTCTTTAACATAATGGAAGAAGAGAACGGGCATACCAATCTTTATCTGGCCAAAGAATCGACCACGGCTTTCATTCAGTTATTACCCGGATTGCAGCCGATAGTGGAAGGATTGCTTCCGGAAAGCATGGCGAGCAATGCGACCTTCAAGAATCTACTCGGATACCTCATGGCAAATGACGAGAATGGATTGCCTTACCTATGGAATTCTGCCAATACGATTGATTTGGGACTAGGCCTTTCCCCCGAAATAAACATCAACCATGAATATGAAAGAAATAAAGAATATGAAGAAATTATCTATACTATTTATAAGCAGCCTCATCGGAACGGCAGGTTTGATGACTTCATGTAGTGAAGACTATCCAGACCGGACCCGGTGGACGTAACAGCGAATTACTCGAATAAATACTTGAGCAAATCCAACCTGACATTAACTTATGATGGGGATGAAATGACTGGCAAAGCAGTCGACTTCAGTACAGTGAAAGGAGAAACGGCTAATGTTACTTTTATAATGTATTTCCCGGAGAAGAAACACTCAAACTGACTGATATACCTATTTCCGGAGATGCTAACGGTTACTCTTTTCCGGCAACGGCACGGAAATTTAACCGGCAGTACCTTTAATTATAGCGGACGTGTAGAAAACGGCCAGTTGACAGTGAACCTGACCAATATAAAGATGGTGAACAGCGCACAATGGCCAACACTTATGCACTTAGCGACATCATATACGGCAGAGGAAAGGATATGATCCGCAATTCGGATACCGGCCTGTACGAATGGGGAATCCGATGGTAAAATGATTGCCGCACCTCTTTATGTAGACATGGATATTGAACTAAGCAGTGATGGCAGTTTCCTTTATGCGGTCATGACAGGGCTGGTGAAAGGAATGGGTGGTTATCTTCTGGCACAGCTTCTCGATAACGTCACCTTACAACCTAACGGATACATCACAGCCAATTATACAACGGATGAAATGATGCTGGGAGAGCAGAAGTTCAGTGAAATAAACATGGAAGATCCCGAATCTATGAATAAAGTCGCTACATTCGTTATGTATAAGTTATTCTTACCTTATCCGATGGGAGGTTTCCAGCAACAGGATATTATCAATGCCACGGAGGGTAAACCGGATTTATGCTCCATCTCCCAAAGGACTGGCCTACTGGTATATGAAGAACGATCATTTCTATCTGAAACTGGATCTTCCGGCAATTATCATTCAAGTCATGAAATCGCAGGGGAAAAGTATCGATCAGAATCTGATGGCTTTATTGACAGACGCTATCCTGAATTCAGATCCGGTTCAACTCAAGAATATATTAAGTACTATCAGCGGTCAACTGGATAATTCCATATTATCCATGCTGGCAGGTCTGGATAACGCCACTTTCCAAATGCTGTTCGGCTGGATAAAAGAGGGAATCCCCATGCAAATGGAGAAGAAAGACGGACACACTTATCTGTACGTAACCAAAGATGCATTGACTCCGTTCATTCCTTTCCTCCCAGTCTGGAACCTTTGATGGCAGGTATTCCCAATTTTGGTCCGATGCTGTTCGACAGTTATATCATGCCGCTTTATAAGGGTTGGTCTACCATCACCAAACTGCATATAGGTATAGACCTTACAGTCAACAACTAATAAGAAGCACCTTCTATAAACAAGAAAATACAAGAACAATGAAGAAAATATATATTCTAACTTTGCTACTATGCTTCATCAGCTTTGGGAACAGTTTTGCTCAAACGCTGAAAGGACATATATATGACGCTAAAACCAATGAGCCATTAGTAGGAGCAGCCGTTACGTACAAATTACAAGGTAATCAGGAGTCGTGTCGGACATCAACGGGCTTATGAAATCAAACTGCCCGAGGGCGGAGTCGATCTGGTCTTCAGTTATGTGGGCTACGAAGATGTGCTGATGCCTATTGTGATCGACAGACGTGAAGTAGTGACCAAAGACGTTTACATGAGAGAAAGCACCAAACTACTGGAAGAAGTAGTGGTCAGTGCCGGACGTTTTGAACAGAAACTCAGTAACGTTACCGTTTCTATGGATGTAGTGAAAGCCGGTGATATTGCCCGTCAGGCACCAACGGACATTTCTTCCACACTCCGTACATTGCCCGGCGTAGACATCGTAGACAAACAACCGTCTATACGTGGCGGCAGCGGATGGACTTACGGAGGGTGCACGCAGCCAGATTCTGGTGGATGGAATGAGTACGCTAAATCCCAAAACAGGAGAAATCAACTGGAACACCGTGCCTTTGGAGAATATCGAGCAGATTGAAGTTATCAAAGGAGCTTCCTCCGTACTGTACGGTTCGTCGGCTCTGAACGGTATTATCAATATCCGTACCGCACGTCCGATTGACTCCGAAAACACGTTTCAGCGCATACGTAGGTATCTATGGTGATGCGGAAAATGACGAATACCAATGGAGTGACAAGAGTTTCTGGAAAGAGGATAAATATTCGGTCAAACCTATTTTACGCGGAAGTCTTCTTAGTGGTGTCCGAAACCCAATTTACGAAGGATTCGATCTCTCCCACTCCGTCGTATAGGTAATTTTGATGTCAGCGGGAGCATGAATCTTTTCACCGATGAAGGATACCGTCAGCAGGGATACAACAAGCGTTTCCGTATGGGAGGTAACCTTACCTATCATCAACCGGACATGGGAATGAAACTGTTGAACTATGGTTTCAATATTGATTTCCTTTCCAATCAATATGGAGACTTCTTTATCTGGCGTTCGCCGACAGAAGTGTACAAGCCCTCTCCTTTTACCAATATGGGACGGGAGGACAACAACTTCCATATCGATCCGTTTATCAACTACGTAAATCCGGAGAATGGTACGTCACATAAGATTAAAGGCCGTTTCTATTATAGTGCCGACAATATCGTGCGCCCCAGCCAGGGAGCATCCATCGGTGATATTCTGGGAAATATGGGAACAGACGCCCAGACTATTCAGAATATTGCAGGCGGTGATTACAGTTCGCTCTATCCGGCCTTGGTCGGTATCGGTTCGGGACTTATCAACGGAAATCTGGAAGATGCCATGAATGGAGTATTTACCTCATTGGGCAATATTTTCCCGAATGCAACAACTGCCGATTATTGCGATCTGATCTCCTGGGTGATGGACAACGGGGTACCCGGTGATTTGGGCGGACTTGCGAACGGACAATTACCGAGTGATCTGATCCCCTGGGTATCCGGTATGCTCAACCCAACACGAAACACTCCGAAAACGCAGACTGACAAAAGTACGAACTACTATCTCGACTATCAATTCAACAAGAAATGGGACAGTGGTGCGCAAATCACTACGGGAGCCACTTATGAGCATGTACGTTATGATTCCGCCATCATGGACGAGGTCTATAAAAGCGATAACATAGCCGCTTTCTTCCAGTATGACCAGCGTTTCTGGGATCGCTTAAGTGTATCTGCCGGTGTACGTGCCGAATATTATCGGGTGAACAATCATCATCGTGAAGCGGAAACAAAGATCTTCGGAACCAAGGTTCCATTCCGTCCGGTGTTCCGTGCAGGATTAAATTATCAGTTGGCCGATTACAGCTTTATCCGTGCCAGCTTCGGTCAAGGTTACCGTAATCCGTCCATCAATGAAAAATACCTGCGCAAGGATATCGGTGGAGTCGGTGTTTATCCGAATCTGGACATTAAGCCGGAAAAAGGATTTAACGCGGAATTGGGGATTAAGCAAGGATACAAAATCGGTAATTTCCAGGGATTTGTAGATGTTGCCGGATTCTATACACAGTATAAAGATATGGTTGAATTCCAGTTCGGCCTCTTCAATAATGCCGATTATACGATGATTAACAGTATCGGCGATGCTGTCCGAATGTTAACTGACGGTCAAGGTTTCGGTATTGGAGCACAGTTCCATAACGTATCGAAAGCCCAGATCTACGGAGTGGAAATCTCGACAAACGGTGTTTATAACTTTAATAAGAACACGAAGTTGTTCTATAATTTAGGATATGTATATACTGAACCACGCGATGCTGATTATCAGGAGCGCAATGCGGTAGAAGGACTTTATACCGATCCTCTTCAGATGAAAGAGAAATCGAACACAGGTAAGTATCTCAAATATCGTCCGAAGCATAGCTTCAAAGCCACGGTAGATTTCCAGTGGAAACGTATCAATCTGGGTGCCAACGTTGCCTGGAAGAGCAAAATCCTCGCTGTGGACTACCTGATGATGGATGAACGTCCGAAAACACAACTTGACCTGATGGATTATGTTCGTGGCGTTGCTTTCGGCTATTCCAAAGGAGAAAGTCTGGCGAGCTACTGGAAAAAGCACAATACGGACTATGCCACCGTTGACATGCGTCTTGGAGTAAAAGCCACGAAAGAGGTTGCTTTCCAGTTTATGGTAAACAACTTGCTGAATAAGGAATATAGCTATCGCCCGATGGCAGTTGCCGCTCCACGTACTTTTGTTGTAAAGATGGATATTACATTCTAAACTTTCCGCAAGAGTCGGAAATAGAGAAGAAAAAAACGAACGGTTTCTCACCTGTGAAAAACAGGTGGGAAACCGTTTGCTTTTTTAGAGCTCTCTTCATTCTCTTTTTACAGCCATTCTTAAAAGAAGAACAATCAATATTAAAAATAGAACACATTTATTTTCTCATTTTAAGCACTTTCGCCATACACAATTAAAAATAGAACATTAAAATAAAAAACAGACCTTGACAATAAAGAATTGTTAGTCGAACTTTGCAAAGTTTTATTAAATACGCAATAAAAACAAAAAGCAAAATGAGAAACCTACGAAAACTATTTTATGTAGCTTGCGCGGTATTTTTCTTTACATCATGCGAAGAGACTTACAATGACAAGCTATTTTGGCCGGGAGAAATTAGTCAGGAATATGGCTCGTATATTAAACCATATACGCTAGACCTAACCTACAGTGGAGAGAAACTCGTTGGAAAAACTGTCAGTTTCAAGACAGGAGATAGTGAAACGGGAACACTGACACTGAATGATGTGATTCCCGGAGAAAAGGAAACTCCTATCAGTCATATCCAACTGTATGAGAATGAAGAGAAAGGGTATTACACTTTCAGCGGAACAAATATCACGATGGGAGGAGCTACGGTGAAATACAGCGGTAGCATTACTCCGAAAACGATGAAGCTGGATTTGAATGTGGTAATGGCTGATCCCCAAAAGCTGGTTAACAAATACGACTTCGCTCTTTATGAAATGGTTCAGGATCTTACGAATGAATTTCATCCTGTACAGTACAAAGGTGCCTGTTATTTCGATATGAAACCTAAAGAAGGGATAGGAACTGACGAAGCTTCATTAATGTATCTCTTAGGTAACCTTGCCCCGGGTATTCTTCAGACGCTCATACCTCAATTAATAAAAGATATCAAACTGGAAAAGGATGGTACTATTACAGCATATTACTCTTCAGATCCAATAAATGAAGAGTTACTGTTCTTACCTTTGAATGGCGATGAAGCAGAAGTTGTTCAAAAACAAATTCAAACCGTTATAGAAAACCGTACTTATGAGAAATCTCCTAATGGACTAGCTTATTGGGGACAAGCCAATAACAAGTTAATATTAAAACTAAATATTCCCGCAATCATTACAGAAATCATTAAGAATAGCCAGCAACAGATAGATGGTGAGCTTATCAACGGGATTACTGAAGCCATTCTCAAAACGGACCCCATTCGCCTCAAAAGTCTGCTTTCCACTCTTAATGCAATTGTGAATAATGATATATTAGGTTACTTGGTAATGGTGGACGATGCCTCTTTTACCGCTTTATTCAATTGCATCAAAAATGGTATTCCCATGAATATAACCCATACCAAAGATGGACATACCTATCTATACCTGGACTATCAGACATTAACTCCTGTCATCAACATACTATCCGGAATTAAAGTCGATTTAGGAGGACTTTCATTGGATTTGGCTATGATTGCTGAACAATGGAAACTCATGCAATTATTCAATTTAGGATTGGACTTAGTTCCATCGACCAAATAATTACCAATCACTATAAAAGAGAATGATAATGAAAAAGATTTCACTTATAATATCGCTTATATTCACGAGTGTAACAGGAATACTGACTTCTTGTAGTGAAGATTATCCAGGCCCCGATCCTGTAGACGTAACGGCCAATTATTCCAATAAATTTTCGAATCCGAATCCTACCTTGACTTTGGTATACAACGGCGAAAATATGACTGGGAAATCGGTAGATTTCAGCACAGTAAAGGGTGAGACAGCTAATCTTACTTTTTATGATATTCTTCCGGGAGAAAAGGCATTAAAGCTGACTCATATACCTCTCACAGGAGATGCAGAGGGATACTCTTTTCAAGGCAAAGGCATCGGTACTACCACCCAAAGCACCTTTAATTATGAGGGACGCGTAGTGAAAGGCAGACTTATATTAAATCTGGCTGACGTAACGATGGCAAATGCTAATTTATGGGCTAAGAACTATCGTTTCGCAGATGTAGAGCATGGAACAGGAAAGGTTATTGCAGATGAGGGAAATGGATATCAATGGGAAGAAAAAGATGACAAGATGACTTCATGTGCCATTTACTTCAGATTTCCGGAAACAGAAGAAGCCACAGAAACCAGCTACAACGGTCAAAACATGGGAAGTGTTCTGCAGGGATTATTAGGATACTTGTTGCCTTGCATCCTGAAAGATATAACATTGGAACCGGATGGAAATATCATTGCCAATTATTCGGGAGATGCTTTTAACGAGGAAAACAAGGATTTATTTATCGGTAATGTTCTGACTGCCTTTTTAAATATGGATATAGAGGACCAGGATATGATTACGGATGCCATTAAAGATTATCAATATACGACTTCTCCCAAAGGATTGGCATACTGGTTTCAAAGGGATGGCAAGATTGTTATAAAGCTCGATCTGCCGGCAATCATTTCACAGGTTGCTTCCGGCAGTGGAAAAGTGATCGACAAAAACATCATAAGCTCCATCTCGGATGCCATCTTCAGCATGGATGCCTTAAAACTTAAGAGTCTTCTGAAAACAGTAAACGGTCAATTGCAAAATGAGATTCTAGGTTTTATCGTTAGCATGAACGATCAATCTTTTGCAACGTTCTTTGATTGGTTATCAAACGGAATACCTATGCACATCAAGATACAAAATGGTCACTCATACATTTACCTTGATAAAGAAGGAATAGCTCCGATATTAAAGCTTCTTGGAGATTTTCATCCCATAGTATTAAAAATGCTGCCAAGTTTATTACCACCGGAAATGGCCGGACTTGCCGGATTTCTCGAACCGCTAATAGATATGCTATTTATCACTTGGCCGGAATGTGCATTGCTAGTTCAAAGTTTTGACTTGGGACTCGATCTCGTACCTCAAAATTAATATACTATTAAAGAATAAGAACAATGAAGAAATTATATACTCTGATAATCCTTTTATCCCTAACCGGTTTCGGAAGCAGCTTTGCCCAAACCTTGAAAGGACATATATACGACGCCAGAACCAATGAGCCATTGGTAGGCGCAGCCGTCACATACAAACTCCATGGCAATCAGGGAGCAGTGTCCAACATCAATGGAGAATATGAAATCAAACTGCCCGAGGGAGGAGTCGATCTTGTATTCAGTTATGTAGGCTATGAAGATGTATTGATGCCAATTGTTATCAATAAGCGTGAAGTCATCACGAAAGACGTTTATATGAAAGAAAGCACAAAGCTACTGGAAGAAGTGGTGGTTAGTGCCGGACGCTTTGAACAGAAGTTGAGTGACGTTACTGTTTCCATGGATGTGGTGAAAGCCGGAGATATTGCCCGTCAGGCACCGACAGATATTTCTTCCACACTCCGTACATTGCCCGGTGTAGACATTGTAGACAAACAGCCCTCTATGCGCGGTGGCAGCGGATGGACTTACGGTGTAGGTGCACGCAGCCAGATTCTGATAGACGGCATGAGTACCCTGAATCCAAAACCGGTGAAATCAATTGGAACACCATACCTTTGGAAAATGTAGAACAGGTGGAAGTTATTAAAGGAGCTTCCTCCGTGTTGTACGGGTCATCAGCCTTGAACGGCATTATCAACATCCGTACTGCACGTCCGGGACTGACTCCGAAAACACGTTTCAGTGCTTATGTGGGAGTATATGGTGATGCGGAAAACGACGAATACCAATGGAGCGACAAGAGTTTCTGGAAAGATGATAAATATTCTGTTAAACCGATCCTGCGCGGAAGTCTTCTTAGCGGTATACGGAATCCTATTTACGAAGGATTCGACCTCTCCCACTCCCGTCGTATCGGCAATTTCGATGTCAGCGGAGGAATCAATCTTTTCACTGACGAAGGATACCGCCAACAGGGATACAACAAACGTTTCCGTATGGGAGGGAGCCTCACTTATCATCAGCCTGATATGGGAATGAAACTGTTGAATTATGGTTTCAATGTCGATTTCCTTTCAATCAATATGGTGACTTCTTTATCTGGCGTTCACCAACGGAAGTGTACAAACCGTCTCCTTTCACCAACATGGGACGTGAAGAGAATAATTTCCATATCGATCCGTTCATCAACTATGTGAATCCGGAAAACGGTACGTCACATAAGATTAAAGGACGTTTCTATTACAGTGCCGATAATATCGTACGCCCTACCCAAGGAACTTCCATCACTGATATTCTGGGAAATATGGGAACTGATGCCAAAACGATACAGAATATAGCCGGTGGCGATTACAGTTCACTTTATCCTGCATTGGTAGGTATAGGTTCCGGACTTGTCAACGGCAACTGGAAGATGCCATGAACGGAGTGTTCACCTCATTAGGCAATATTTTCCCGAATGCGACGACTGCCGATTATTGCGATCTGATCTCTTGGGTAATGGACAACGGAGTGCCGAGTGACTTAGGGGACTTACGAACGGACAGTTACCGAGTGATCTGATTCCGTGGTTATCAAATGTTATCAATCCGTCACGAAACACTCCAAAACACAGACTGATAAGAACTTCGATTACTACCTCGACTACCAGTTCAATAAGAAATGGGAAGGCGGTGCACAAATCACTACCGGAGTAACCTGGAACATATCCGCTATGACTCCGCTGTAATGGATGAGGTATACAAAAGTGATAATATAGCTGCTTTCTTCCAATACGATCAGCGCTTCTGGGATCGTTTGAGTGTATCTGCCGGTGTACGTGCCGAATATTATCGGGTGAATAATCATCACCGTGAAGCCGAAACTAAAATCTTCGGAACCAAAGTTCCGTTCCGTCCGGTCTTCCGTGCAGGGTTAAATTATCAGTTGGCTGATTACAGTTTTATCCGTGCCAGCTTCGGACAGGGTTACCGTAATCCGTCTATCAATGAAAATACCTGCGCAAGGATATTGGTGGAGTTGGCGTTTATCCTAATCTGGACATCAAACCGGAGAAAGGATTTAATGCGGAATTAGGAATTAAGCAAGGATATAAAGTTGGTAATTTCCAGGGTTTTGTGGATGTTGCAGGATTCTATACACAATATAAAGACATGGTTGAATTCCAGTTCGGGCTGTTCAACAATGCCAATTACACGATGATTAATAGCATAGGCGATGCATTCCAGATGCTGACAGATGGCAAAGGGTTCGGTATCGGAGCCCAGTTCCACAATGTATCGAAAGCCCAGATTTACGGAGTAGAAATCTCAACGAACGGCGTGTATAATTTCAATAAGAACACGAAGTTGTTCTATAACTTGGGATATGTATACACGGAGCCATGCGATGCTGACTATCAGGAACGTAATGCAGTAGAGGGCTTTATACCGATCCTCTTCAGATGAAAGAGAAATCGAACACAGGTAAGTACCTTAAATATCGCCCGAAGCACAGTTTTAAAGCTACGGTAGATTTCCAGTGGAAACGTATCAATGTCGGTGCCAATGTAGCATGGAAGAGCAAAATTCTGGCAGTTGACTATCTGATGTTGGACGAACGCGAGAAACAGCAGAAAGACCTGATGGATTATGTACGTGGCATCCTTTCGGTTATTCAAAAGGAGAGACACTGGCTACTTACTGGAAAAACATAATACGGACTATGCCACTGTTGACGTGCGCTTCGGAGTAAAAGCCACAAAGAAGTAGCTTCCAGTTTATGGTGAATAACCTGTTGAATAAAGAATACAGCTACCGCCCAATGGCAGTTGCTGCTCCACGTACTTTCGTACTGAAAATGGACGTCACTTTCTAACTAACTTTCAAGATTCACAATTACTTAAGAAACGGCTGCTCAATGCAGCCGTTTTTTTTCTCCTCATCTGTCATCATTTATCTATATATTGCGTATCTTTACCCCGAAAACGAGAAGAAATAACCGATAAAATGAAAAACAAATCCTACTTATTGCCATCCTGTTTTGTACGGCCTTTGCACAGGCACAAGAAGTTTTGTAACTGCTGATTTTGTAAGCAGTTATATTTGGCGCGGTATGGATAGCGGCAATGCAAGTGTGCAGCCTTCACTCGGCCTCAACTGGAAAGGACTGACCGTTTACGCATGGGGTTCTACCGAATTTCGCGAAAAGAACAATGAAATAGATTTATCACTAGAGTACGAATACAAAACCTGACTCTTTACGCCAATAACTATTTTACCCAGACAGAAGAGGAACCTTTTAAATACTTCAATTACAGTTCGCACTCTACCGGGCACACTTTCGAGGTAGGAGCCGGCTATATGCTTAGCGAAAAGTTCCCATTGTCAGTAAGCTGGTACACTACCTTGCCGGAAACGATTACCGGGAAAACGGGAAACGTGCCTGGTCCAGTTACTGCGAGTTGAGTTACCCGTTCAGCGTGAAGGATGTAAATATGAATATCGAAGCAGGTTTCACTCCTTGGGAAAGTATGTACTCCGACAAATTCAATGTAGTCAATATCGGATTATCTGCAACAAAAGATATTAAAATAACGTCCAATTTCTCTTTACCCATCTTCGGAAAGCTAATAGCCAACCCTTATGAAGAGCAACTTTATTTTGTAGTTGGAATTACATTGTAGATGATTCTTACATTCAATTATTAACTAATAAACACCCCCATGAAAAACACTTTCTTATCTTTGCAACAGGTCTTTTCTACTAAGTGCCTGTAATTCGGTAAAAGCACCGGAAGCTATCTTACCCATTCCCGAAGCCAAACAGGTGGAATGGCAAAATGGAAACGTATGCATTTGTACACTTCGGACTTAACACATTCAACGACCGTGAATGGGGATATGGAGACTCCGATCCTAAAACATTCAACCCTACCCGTCTGGACTGTGAGCAATGGGTACAGACATTTGTCAAATCCGGCATGAAAGGAGTGATCCTGACAGCGAAACATCACGATGGATTCTGTCTGTGGCCTACGCAACTGACAGAGTACTGTATCCGCAACACTCCGTACAAAGACGGAAAAGGAGACATTGTCCGCGAACTATCGGATGCCTGCAAAAGTATGGCATTAAATTCGCAGTCTATCTCTCGCCCGACAGGCATCAGGCCAATTATGGTTCTCCCGAATATGTAGAATACTTCTATAAACAACTCAACGAACTGCTGACCAACTACGGTGACGTATTTGAAATCTGGTTTGATGGTGCCAACGGTGGAGACGGCTGGTATGGCGGAGCAAAAGACAGCCGTACAATCGACCGCAAGACTTATTATAACTATCCACGAGCTTACAAGATGATTGATGAGTTACAGCCACAAGCTGTTATCTTCTCGGATGGAGGTCCGGGCTGTCGTTGGGTAGGCAACGAACACGGATTTGCCGGAGCTACTAACTGGTCTTTCTTCGTGCAGGAGAAGTTTATCCGGGCTATCCCAAGTATCGTGAACTGCAATATGGTCATGCCGATGGTAACCAATGGGTAGCTGCCGAGTGTGATGTTTCCATCCGTCCGGGATGGTTTTATCATCCGGAAGAAGACGACCGTGTGAAAACAGTAGACGAACTGACTGATTTATATTACCGCAGCGTAGGACATAACGCAACGCTATTATTAAACTTCCCGGTAGACCGTGACGGATTGATTCACCCTACTGACTCTGTCAATGCCGTAAACTTCCACCAGAATGTACAAAACAACTGGCACACAATCTGCTGGCGGGACTCTCTCCAAAGCATCGGACGAACGTGGAAGAACATTCTCCGCCAAAGCTGTGACCGACGGTGATTATGATACTTATTGGGCTACCAATGATGATGTCACTTCAGCCACTATCGAATTCGATTTACCTCAGGCAGAAAAGATCAACCGTATGATGTTGCAGGAATATATTCCTCTCGGACAACGTGTCAAATCATTCGTTGTAGAATATAACCAGGCAGGCGAATGGCTCCCAGTAAAGCTCAATGAGGAGACTACCACTATCGGATATAAACGGCTCCTTCGTTTCGAAACAATCACTACGGATAAGATTCGTGTCCGCTTCACGGATTCACGGGCTTGTCTCTGTATTAATAACATTGAAGCATATTATGCAGGAGAGACTTCGGATACATACACAGCGAAAGCTGCAGAACTGAAAAGTTACCCGTTCACTCTTGTTGGAGTAGATGTAGAGGAAGCACAGAAAGGCATGGATAAAACGACCAGACCACCTGTTTCATCAATGGAAATACACTATTGATTGACTTGGGAGAAGAACGCACGATTACCTCATTCCACTATCTCCCCGACCAAAGTGAATATAATAAAGGGTTGATCGCGGCCTACGAAATATCTGTAGGTACGGACAGTAATGCGGTCAACCGTAGTAGCCAAAGATGAATTTTCCAATATAAAGAGCAATCCGATTTTGCAATCGGTTTACTTTACTCCGGTCAAGGCTCGCTACATTCAGTTGAAAGCAACACGGATGATACATGACGGTGAACCGATGGGGTTAGCTGAAATTGGGATACAATAATAGATGATATGGTACAAAAACAGGAATTATTGTGCAGAAGAAAACTATACTCTCCGTACCGGCAAACCGAAGATGTAGCATCATTAGCCCAATATCTCAATAACAAGAATATTTGGGATAACTGTCGTGACGGTCTCCCTATCCTTATAGTCAGGAAGATGCTAACGTTTTTCTCTATGGTACAAGCGAAAGAAAACATTCAAGATTTCTGCATTGAGGTAAACGGAGAAGCAGTCGGAAGTATCGGTTTTGTACCCGCTACGGATGTAGAACGTTTTAGTACAGAAGTAGGCTACTGGATTGGAGAACCTTTCTGGAACCAGGGAATCGTTACTGACGCCCTGAAAGAAGCCATCAACTATTATTTCGAACACACTGATAAGGTACGTGTATTCGCAGTCGTATTTGAGCATAACTCCCCATCCATGCGGGTATTAGAGAAAGTGGGATTCACGAAAGTAGGAATTATGCAAAAGGCTATTTTCAAGAATGATAATTTCACGAATGCACATTATTACGAACTTATCAAATAATCCGAATTCATCAACAGTCTGCCGGACAATCCGGCAGACTGCCCATAAACGCTTTGTCAACCCTGAATTAAATCTATAAAACCCTCCTCTTTGCTCAAAATCTTAAACCTGTGCATTTTTACTCGGATTTCTTGTCAGAACCAAGCGTTTGAGTAAATTTGCACGCTGATAGTTAACCGGATAGTTTGGATAGCAAGATATTACTACTTGACTACTGGCTGCTAACTTGTAGAAATACTAATACTAAAATTTATAGCATGAGTTTGAAAATTGTTGTATTGGCAAAACAAGTTCCTGACACACGTAATGTTGGGAAAGATGCCATGAAAGCCGACGGGACGATTAACCGCGCGGCACTTCCCGCTATCTTCAACCCCGAAGACCTGAATGCTCTCGAGCAAGCTCTTCGACTGAAAGATGCTCATCCAGGCTCTACCGTAACCATCCTGACCATGGGACCGGACGGGCAGCCGACATTATTCGTGAAGGACTTTTCCGTGGCGCAGATAACGGTTACTTGCTGACCGACCGTGCTTTCGCTGGTGCAGATACACTGGCTACGTCTTACGCACTGGCTACTGCCATCCGCAAAATCGGTGATTGCGACATTATCATTGGTGGTCGTCAGGCTATCGACGGTGACACGGCGCAAGTAGGTCCGCAGGTAGCAGAGAAGCTAGGATTGACGCAAATCACATACGCAGAAGAAATTCTGGAAGTGGGCGATGGTAAAATCAAGGTGAAACGTCATATCGACGGTGGTGTAGAAACTGTAGAGGGTCCGCTGCCTATCGTGATTACCGTAAACGGTTCTGCCGCTCCTTGCCGTCCGCGCAATGCGAAACTGGTTCAGAAATACAAACACGCCAAAACAGTTACCGAAAAACAACAAGGTAACCTTGATTATACCGATTTGTATGACAAGCGTGATTATTTGAATCTGGTAGAATGGAGTGTAGCCGACGTAAACGGTGACCTTGCACAATGCGGTCTGTCCGGTTCGCCGACAAAAGTGAAAGCCATCCAGAACATCGTGTTCCAGGCTAAAGAGAGCAAAACCATCAGCGGTAGCGACCGTGACGTGGAAGACCTGATTGTTGAACTATTAGCTAACCACACCATCGGATAATCATGAATAACTTATTTGTATATTGCGAAATAGAAGAAGGTAACGTTGCAGACGTTAGCCTCGAACTTCTGACCAAAGGTCGTTCGTTAGCCAACCAGTTGAACTGTCAGCTCGAAGCTGTAGTTGCCGGAAGCGGCCTCAAAGATATTGAAAAACAAATCCTTCCTTACGGAGTAGATAAACTTCACGTTTTCGACGGTGAAGGCCTTTACCCTTATACATCACTTCCTCACACAGCTATCCTGGTGAACCTCTTCAAAGAAGAGCAACCGCAAATCTGTTTGATGGGTGCTACCGTTATCGGTCGTGACCTCGGTCCGCGCGTCTCTTCTGCTCTGACCAGCGGATTGACTGCCGACTGTACTTCACTTGAAATCGGTGACCACGAAGACAAAAAAGAAGGTAAGACTTATAAGAACCTGTTATATCAAATCCGTCCGGCATTCGGTGGTAACATCGTTGCTACGATTGTGAACCCGGAACACCGCCCGCAGATGGCAACCGTTCGCGAAGGTGTGATGAAGAAAGAAATCCTCTCTCCGACTTATCAGGGAGAAGTAATCCGTCACGACGTGAAAAAGTATGTAGCCGACACGGACTATGTAGTGAAAGTCATCGAACGCCATGTAGAAAAGGCAAAGAACAACCTGAAAGGTTCTCCGATCATCATAGCCGGTGGTTACGGTGTAGGTTCGAAAGAAAACTTCAACCTATTGTTCGACCTCGCTAAAGAACTTCACGCAGAAGTAGGTGCCAGCCGTGCTGCTGTTGACGCTGGTTTCGCAGACCATGATCGTCAGATCGGTCAGACTGGTGTTACGGTTCGTCCAAAACTCTACATCGCTTGCGGTATCTCCGGACAGATTCAGCATATCGCCGGTATGCAGGAAAGTGGTATCATCATCTCCATTAACAACGATCCGGATGCTCCGATCAATACGATTGCCGATTACGTAATCAACGGAAGTATCGAAGAAGTTGTGCCGAAGATGATTAAGTATTATAAACAAAATAGCAAGTAAGGAAAGATGGCTAATTATTATACAGACATACCGGAACTCAAGTTTCACTTGAACAATCCGATGATGAAACGTATTTGCGAACTCAAAGAACGCAATTACAGAGATAAAGATGAATTCGACTACGCTCCGCTGGACTTCGAAGATGCTGTAGACTCTTACGACAAAGTATTGGAGATTACAGGAGAAATCACAGGAGAAATCATTGCTGCTAACGCAGAAGGTGTAGACGAAGAAGGTCCTCACTGTGCTAACGGTCGCGTAGAATATGCTTCCGGAACCAAACAGAACCTGGACGCTATGGTGAAAGCCGGCCTGAACGGTATGACCATGCCACGCAGATTCGGCGGTTTGAACTTCCCGATCACTCCGTACACCATGTGTGCAGAAATCGTGGCTGCTGCCGACGCCGGTTTCGGAAATATCTGGTCTTTGCAGGACTGTATTGAAACACTGTACGAATTCGGTAACGCTGACCAACACAGCCGTTTCATTCCTCGCGTATGCCAAGGTGAAACGATGTCTATGGACTTGACCGAACCGGATGCAGGTTCCGACTTACAGGCAGTTATGCTGAAAGCAACTTATAGCGAAAAAGACGGTTGCTGGTTGCTGAACGGTGTAAAACGTTTTATTACAAACGGTGATGCTAATCTTCACTTGGTATTGGCTCGTTCGGAAGAAGGTACAAGAGACGGTCGTGGTCTTTCTATGTTCATCTATGACAAGAATGAGGGTGGTGTGAACGTACGTCGTATCGAAAACAAACTCGGTATCCACGGTTCTCCTACTTGCGAACTGGTGTACAAGAATGCTAAAGCTGAACTTTGCGGTGACCGCAAACTCGGTTTGATTAAATACGTTATGGCTTTAATGAACGGTGCCCGTCTGGGTATTGCTGCGCAGTCCGTAGGATTGAGCCAAGCTGCTTACAATGAGGGATTGGCTTATGCTAAAGACCGTAAGCAATTCGGTAAAGCAATCATCGAATTCCCGGCAGTATACGATATGCTGGCTATCATGAAAGGTAAGTTGGATGCCGGACGTGCTTTGCTGTATCAAACAGCTCGCTACGTAGACATTTACAAAGCATTGGATGATATTTCCCGCGAACGTAAACTGACTCCGGAAGAACGTCAGGAACAGAAAAAATACGCCAAACTAGCAGACAGCTTTACTCCGCTGGCTAAGGGTATGAACTCTGAATATGCTAACCAGAACGCTTATGACTGTATCCAGATTCACGGTGGTTCAGGATTCATGATGGAATATGCTTGCCAACGCATCTATCGCGACGCACGTATCACCAGCATCTACGAAGGAACTACCCAGTTGCAGACTGTAGCCGCTATCCGTTACGTGACTAATGGTTCTTACATCGCTACTATCCGCGAGTTTGAGGCCATTCCTTGTTCACCGGAAATGGAACCGCTGATGTCTCGCCTGAAGAAGATGGCTGACAAATTTGAAGCAAGTACCAACGCTGTGAAAGAAGTACAGGATCAGGAATTGCTTGACTTCACCGCTCGCAAACTGGTGGAAATGGCTGCTGATATTATCATGTGTCACTTACTGATTCAAGATGCCAGCAAGTCTTCTGAACTGTTCTCCAAATCTGCACACGTATATTTGAACTATGCAGAAGCGGAAGTAGAAAAGCATACAAATTTCATCGAAAACTTCGACAAAGAAGATTTGGCGTTCTACAAAAAGTAACAAATAATCGACTAAATCTGATAAAAGCATCCTTTCTTACGAAATGGATGCTTTTTTTATTTGTCATATTCTATTATTTTCCATTATTATTCTATACATTTGTCAGTGAGATAAGTAATTTTTTAATTGATGAATGTAGATAGAGATAGAAATATGGCACTCAAACCTTCATATAATGACAAACTGTATTTGCCAGGTTTATCAAACACGGAAATCCTTATATTGGCTCTCGAAGCCTCTCAAAAACTTGAGTGGAATATCGAGGAAGTAACTCCGGAAGGAATCCGGTTTGAAGTCCCGTTCAGTATACGCTCCCATGGAGAGGCAATAACCTTTACCATAGAAAAGGGAAGTGACGGGGAAGTATCCGTTCGCAGTCAGTCTTCTTCCGTACAATTTGTTGATTATGGAAAGAACAGAAAAAATATCCAGAAGTTACGGGAAACAATGGAAGAAATAAAAGCCTCACTCACTCCGGAAGAACTAGCCCAAAGGGCCAAAGATTTCGAAGAAGAGTTCAACCGCCCGCTCACAGAAGAAGAAAAAGCCTACATAGAGGAAGAAAAGAAGAGGAACTCTTTCCTGTCTTTCTTCATTCCCTGCAAAGGATTTATAGCAACTCCCATCCTGATAGACATCAATATTCTTGTATTCATTGTAATGATTGCTTCCGGAGTGGGTATTATGTCTCCTTCCACTCTGTCACTACTGAAATGGGGAGCCGACTTCGGACCGCTGACTCTCACCGGTGACTGGTGGCGCACAGTGACTTGCAACTTCATACATATCGGAGCTTTCCATCTCCTGATGAACATGTATGCTTTCATGTATGTAGGACTTCTGTTGGAAGAACTGATAGGAGGACGCCGTATGTTCGTTTCATACCTGCTAACCGGATTATGTTCGGCTGCATTCAGCCTGTATATGCACGGTGAGACAATCAGCGCCGGAGCTTCCGGATCTATCTTCGGACTTTACGGTATATTCCTTGCATTCCTCCTCTTTCATCGCATCGCCAAAGAACAACGAAAGGCATTGTTAACCAGCATCCTCATTTTTGTGGGGTATAATCTGGTTTACGGGATGAAAGCCGGCATTGATAATGCCGCCCATATTGGCGGGTTGTTAAGCGGGTTTGTTCTGGGAATTATATACGTGGTCGGCTACAAGTTCGAGAAACCCGATGCACAGCGGACTGTCTCCATCATCGGGGAGCTTGGTATATTCTGTATATTCCTGTTCAGCTTCATGATCCTGTGCAAAAACGTTCCTCCTCTTTACCCGGAGATACGCAATGAATGGGAAAGCGGCATTGTGGAAGCCTATCTGAATGGTGAACTGGAAGAGGAAAACGAGAACAGTAATCATTCCGCTGTGAATGCTACGGACAATCTTTCCAGCAGGAAAGTTCCGGCATATACGCCTGTCGGCAATGACGATACGTGGCTATCTTATTATGATGCAGCCACCAAATTCAGTTGCCAGTATCCTACCAACTGGATAAAAATAGCAGGAGCAAAAGGAATTATTGATAGTGCGGAACCTCCATTACTCATGCTGGTCAACGGAGGGAATCAATTAACGATTACCGCCCTCACCTACGACACGCAGAAGGAGTTTGAACACATGAAAGAGTTATCACTCACTCTCCCAAGAAATGCACAAGGGGAACCGTCAGAAGATTACCAACTAAGCAATGTCAACATCAACGGACTCCCCATGACAAAGATCACGAATCCCCTGCACATCGGGGCTCCTGATGAACCGGGAGAGGATGTAAAACAAATAGCGTTGCATTACTTTCAAGAGAGCAAGAAACGATCTTTTGCTATTGTCATGCTTGTCTATGACGAAGAAGCTGAAACCGATCTGAATGCCATTACATCAAGTATCCAGATCACCCAATAAAGAGAATATGAGAGTATATATCCAAATCAAACAGTTAGGAAAGCGAAAGTGCAGTATCGAAAAGATTCCTATCGATTTTCCTGTTCCGCCTGTCAATGTACAGGGGTTGATCGAAGCCATCGTCAGTTGGCAAGTCTGCGAATACAATGAACGCTTGCAACAGAGCGAAGTGCTGAAATACCTCACACAGGAAGAAGTGGAAAATAAAACAGCTTCCGGCAAAGTAGGGTTTGCAGTAAACTATAATGGCAAACCTGCCGCAGAAGTCGAAGCCATCACCAATGCTTTGCAATCCTATGAGGACGGAATTTTCCGTATCTTCATGGATGATACGGAAACCGGAGACCTATCCTCTCCCATCCAACTTAAAGAAGAATCTACCTTAACCTTCATCCGGCTCGCTATGCTGTCGGGAAGATTATGGTAATCATTATCCTATAAAACACATTTAAAACGAAAAGAATCATGAGACTGATTTACAATGACGCATTAAATAAACGGATTGCTCCGTACCTGGAAAGGTTAACGAAAAAGAGAACCAGTTTAGACAAAGAGACAATGGCACTGTTGGATGTATTTATGCAATACTTCAACATGGATACCCGGTATGGTGCATACAGCGATAAATTAGAGCCTTGCATCATCTATATTATCCAAGAAGAGAAGATTAAAAGCGTTGCCAATCTTTTCGATGGTAAATTGAACAAGCTACTCCGCTATCTATTGGGAGACGAGTACGCCCACCTGTTCCACACCTATCTGAAGCTCAAAGCACGGTGCCCGTACACTCACGGATACTCGCGCCGGTCACAACGGTCGGCAAATCCTCTTCTGCATATCGGCCACGTTATAGATGCACTGACCCAGTTTCTGAAACTGCGCGCCACCGGATTTACGGTTCAAGCCATACTGAACGGAGGAAACACTCCGGAAGAAATAGAAGCATACAAGGATTCGATGAACTGCCAAAACTGGATGGCCGCCCAAATAGCAGAAGGCAACCAGACTGTCATTGAATACCTCAACAATGTGCTGACCAGTGAGAATAACGCCAACCGCCTCAACCAGGGACATCTCCAGGCTATCGCAGTAAGTGGATACCGCCCCTTGCTGGAACTGGAAGGGAAGTTACTTCTGGCAGCCAAGTTACAGGAGGGTCTCCGCCAAGCTATCGTGGAAACGATGGACGAAGGTTGTCCCGAAAGTTATCTCCATCTTTTCTCGGTCATCTGCGACAACGGCCTGCAACGATTTGCTTCCGTGAAACGCGGTATTGCAGTCAGTACGGGTATCGGAGAACAAGACAGCAGCGAACGTATCACCAATAAATATGTAGAACTGATCCATCGTTTTCTGAACGACCGGAAACAAGCACACAGTGCTCTTCAAAGCAAAGATACAGTCGAACTCTATCTGGCTTTATGGAGCATCGGATTCTATAATACGGAAGAGATTCAGACGCTCGTACCGGAAATTATCAAGAAAGGTGCTAAATACCAGGTACAGACATTACTTTATTTCTTACGCTGTACGCAATACTCCGGCATGAACCACCGCATCAGTAAAAATGCCTTTGAAAGATGGTATAAGGAACCATCGGTGGTGGCGGCTATCTTACCGTTGTATCTGTCCGGTCTCTATCTTAGCCGGTATGGAGGGCACAAAGACGCCCCGTCACTCCACGACTATTTTGATAGCAAAGAAGAGGCGGTCCGCCATTATGAATATCTGAAGCAAATCTATCAGTCCATCTCTGCCAAAGAGATTTATTCTCCTTATGTATTCCCTTGGGAAAGCACAGAACTCACCCGTTCGGAAATCGTTCTCAAAATGGCATATATCACCTGGATGACCAATAATTCTGTATTGAAAGACGATCTTTGCAGCTATCTGCCCTCTCTGGATACTTATATGCGGGCAGGCTATATCAGTGTTGTATTAGCTCCACCGACCAGTCCGCTACAGGAAGAATATGTACTGCAATCACTGGGAGACCGTTCGCAAGATGTGCGTGAAGAAGCATATAAAGCATTGTCCGAGATGACCTTATCGCCCGAACAAAACCAGAAAGTAGAAGAGTTACTGCGCTTCAAATACAGCGAAATGCGTATCCATGCTATCAATCTGCTGATGAAACAGCCCAAAGAACAGCTAGCCGACAGCATCCGCCGCTTGCTAACAGACAAGGTTGCCGAACGCCGCCTGGCAGGATTGGACATGATGAAGACCATACACAATGTAGAATTCCTGCAAGATATCTATCAGGAATTGATCCCGACAGTCAAAGAGATTCAGAAGCCGAACCCGAAAGAAAAAGTATTGATAGAATCTCTGATTGGCGATGGAACAGAAGAGAGCGTCACACAACATTATACCAAAGATAACGGTTTCGGTCTGTACGATCCGTCTCTTGAAGTCAGTCTGCCGGAAATTACCCAGGACAAAGGATTCAACGTTAAAAAAGCATTCGAATTCATCTGCTTTGGAAGGGCCAAACTCGTTTTCAAAAAACTAAGCAAATACATCGAAACCTACAAGAATGAAGAATTCAAAAATGGTTACGGAGAAGCACGTCTGGTAGGTAACAGTGTCCTGATAAACTGGAGCAACTACGGAGGATTGAGCGGACTCGGATTCCCGGAATTGTGGAAAGCCTTCTACGAAGAAGAAATAGGAAGCTACGACAAATTGCTGATGATGAGTTTCATGCTTGCATCGACAGGTACCGCTAAAGACGAAGACGACTCCGACGAGGAAGATGAAGAAGACATCAAGGCAGACCAGAAATCAAGTAATACTTTTGAGCCGCTTGTCAACCGGATGTATGCCGGCATCACTTACCGCGGATTGCAGAAAGACCTCCGCAAGATGCCGTACTATGAACAGATGAGTGACATCATCGAAGCACTGGCATACGAATACAAAGATGAAGCCGTCTATCAACGCCTGGCCGTCAATATGCTGCTCCAACTATTGCCTTTGCTAAATACCAAAAACATCTTCCGCCAGTACACCAGTAAGCATGCATGGCTTCGGGACAAACTGGAATACGGAGAAAAACAGGTCGTTTATCCGATACATAACAACAAATTCGTGAACTTCTGGCTCGAAATGCCTCAAAAGCCCATGAATGATGATCTATTTATCCGTTACTTCACAGTGCGCTATCAGCTTTATAAGCTCACCAACTACATGGAGCACACCCCCGAACTAGAGGAAACAGACTCTTATCTTCATGCCACAGACTTCGCCCGTGCCTGGATGCTGGGAATCATCCCGACAGAGGAAGTATACCGTGAAATGATGGGACGCATCAGCTCTCCCAGCCAGATCAAAGCAATCACCATGGTATTGAACGACAACGTTCGTTTCAACAAGGAAAAAGAAAGATACGCCGATATCAAAAACATCGACTTCTCCCTCTTCCGTTCCCTCGCCCAAAAGGTGGTAGACCGGATTCTTGAAATTGAATTAAAACGTGGAGACTCCGAGACACAAGTCACCTCCCTTGCAGAAGAACTAAGCTACGTCTATGGAGCTGAAACATTTATCCGTATTCTGCAAGCATTCGGCAAAGATACTTTCATACGTGACAGTTACAACTGGGGCAGCACCAAACGGGGTGTATTGAGCAGTCTGCTCCATGCTTGTCATCCCCTGCCTACGGACACCAGCGAGAATCTGAAGAAACTGGCGAAACAAGCCGAAATCAGCGACGAGCGACTGGTAGAAGCCGCCATGTTCGCCCCACAATGGATTGAACTGACTGAAAAGGCAATAGGCTGGAAAGGACTGACAAGTGCAGCCTATTATTTCCACGCCCACACCAATGAAACGTGTGACGACAAGAAGAAAGCGATTATCGCCCGCTACACCCCCATCGACGTAGATGACCTGCGGGAAGGTGCTTTTGACATCGACTGGTTCAAAGATGCATTTAAGACAATTGGCAAGCAACGCTTCGAAGTGGTCTACAATGCCGCCAAATATATTTCATGCAGCAACAGCCATACCCGTGCCCGTAAGTTTGCCGATGCTACCAACGGTGCAGTGAAGGCGGCAGATATAAAGAAAGAAATAATAGCCAAGCGCAACAAAGACTTATTGATGAGCTACGGCCTCATCCCATTGGGACGGAAGCCGGATAAAGAACTGCTGGATCGTTATCAATACCTGCAAAAGTTCCTGAAAGAGAGCAAGGAATTCGGTGCTCAAAGACAGGAAAGCGAAAAGAAAGCGGTAAACATCGCTCTGCAAAACCTGGCACGCAACTCCGGTTACGGAGACGTTACCCGCCTGACCTGGAGCATGGAAACCGAACTGATTAAAGAACTTCTTCCCTACCTGTCCCCCAAAGAGATAGACGGCGTAGAAGTGTATGTACAAATCAACGAGGAAGGTAAATCGGAGATTAAGCAAATCAAAGACGGCAAAGAGCTCAACAGCATGCCTGCCAAGCTGAAAAAGCATCCGTATATAGAAGAACTGAAAGCAGTACACAAAAAGCTGAAAGACCAGTACACCCGTTCGCGCATCATGCTGGAACAGGCGATGGAAGACTGCACCCATTTTGAAGAAAACGAATTGCGCAAGCTGATGCAGAATCCTGTTATCTGGCCATTACTGAAACATCTCGTCTTCATCTGCAACGGACAGACGGGCTTCTACACCGATGGATTGCTGATTACAGTGAATGCCGTTTGCCTCCCGTTAAAACCGAAAGACGAGTTACGCATCGCGCACCCCACAGACCTGTATACAAGCGGAGACTGGCATGCTTATCAAAAATTCCTGTTCGATAAATCAATCCGCCAACCTTTCAAACAGGTATTCCGCGAACTTTACGTTCCGACTCCGGAAGAAATAGAAGCCACTCAATCCCGCCGCTATGCCGGCAACCAGATCCAACCGCAGAAAACGGTTGCCGTACTGAAAGGCCGTCGCTGGGTAGCCGACTATGAAGACGGTCTCCAAAAGATCTATTACAAAGAGAACATCATCGCCACCATCTATGCGATGGCAGACTGGTTCTCTCCTGCCGACATCGAAGCTCCGACATTAGAATATGTCTGCTTCCACAACCGCAAGGACTACAAGCTGATGAAAATCTCGGAGATTCCTCCTGTCATCTTCTCGGAAGTGATGAGGGACGTAGACTTGGCAGTAAGTGTAGCTCATGCCGGAAGCGTCGATCCGGAAACCAGCCACTCTACCATCGAGATGCGCAGCGTGCTGGTGGAACTGACAATGCCGTTGTTCCATTTCAAGAACGTGACGATAAAAGGAAGTTTCGCTCACATTGAAGGCAAACTGGGTAAGTATAATATCCATCTGGGCAGCGGTGTGATCCATCAGGAAGGTGGTGCACAGATAGCCGTTCTTCCGGTACATTCGCAAAATCGCGGACGCCTGTTCCTGCCTTTCGTAGATGAAGATCCGAAGACTGCCGAGATACTGACTAAGATTATCTTCTTTGCAGAAGACGATAAGATAAAAGATCCGAGCATTCTGAACCAAATCAAATAGTAAAGAGATGGCAGAAAATTTAATCATCCACACAGGAAGCAAGGAAGAAAAGTATCGGGAGTTACTTCCGCAACTGCATGCTTTGGTAAGTACGGAAGCAGATCTCATTGCCAATCTTGCCAACATGGTAGCAGCCTTAAAGCAGACTTTCGGTTTCTTCTGGGTAGGCTTTTACCTTGTGAAAGAAGAAGAACTCGTACTGGGTCCGTTTCAAGGCCCCATTGCCTGCACTCGCATCCGCTTTGGCAGAGGAGTTTGCGGAACCGCTTGGAAAGAAGCCCGTACACTGATTGTTCCTGATGTAGAGCAGTTTCCCGGACACATAGCCTGTAGTTCGGACTCGAAATCGGAAATAGTAGTACCAATCCTCAAGCAGGGGAAAGTTGTCGGGGTGCTGGATATCGACAGTGATACATTGGATAGCTTCGACACTATCGACGCACGCTATCTGGAAGAGATTTGCACGTATATTGTATTATAAAATAACGGCATAAACATCCTGAAAAAACGGAGGCTCTGATTGAATGAATCAGAGCCTCCGTTTACTATAAATAGAGCCTCTGTTCGAATCAAACAGAGGCTCTATTTTTTTACCAGTCCATATCTTCTATTTCCCGTTCCCGGTACAGCAAAAGTTGTTTGCGAAGCGAACGCATTTCGTGCCTCATATCTTCCATCCTTTCCAGCAAATGATGAATGGCATCGATACCTTCCATGTTGATGGATAAGTCATAGTACATTCTGCTATAACGTTCCACGTTCGGGAGTTCCGACAAAAGCAGATAATGTTCACCGCCTTCGGTATGCACGTTAATCAAACCGCCCTCTTCCAACATTTCGATGAATGAAGGCTCAATATGACATTTGTGACAGTATTCACTGACAATTATTAATTCGGTCTGCATAGTACTCATTCATTTTAGTTCATACTCTGTAATTGACGGAACAACTCTTTCTGTTTGTCGGTCAAGTTCGTAGGAATCTTGACAGAATAGGTCACAATCAAGTCACCGAATTGTCCTTCCTTCTTATAAACCGGGAATCCTTTACCTTTCAGACGGACTTTCGTACCGTTCTGCGTTTCCGGTTTTATCTTCAGTTTCACTTTACCGTCCAGCGTGTCGACTACTTTCTCGCCTCCCAATACGGCAGAGTAAAGATCTACCTCCACATCTATGTACAGATCGTCGCCCAGGCGTTTGAACACCGGGTCTTCGGCTATAACGAACGTAATGTACAAGTCCCCCGCAGGTCCTCCGTTGACACCTTCGGCTCCGTAGCCTTTCAGTTTAATAACCTGTCCGTCGGCTACACCGGCAGGGATAGTGATACGTACCTGTTTACCATTTACAGTCAATATCTGCTTATGCGTTTGAGCAGCATCACGAAGGGAAAGATGAAGTTCGGCATTAAAGTCCTGTCCGCGGAATCCCGCAGAACCTTGTCCTCTTCCTCCCCGATGTCCGAACATTGATTCGAAGAAATCGGAAAATCCACTAGCGTTGCCACCGGAAAATCCTTCTCCATCGGAACTATACCAATAGGTTCCGTTACCGTCGGAGAAACCCTGACCCGCACCGCCGAATCCGCCGAAACCTCCTGCACCGCCAAAGCCTCCGGCTTGTTGCTGTGCACGTTTCTGCGCTTCGAATTCATCGGCATGCTTCCAATGTTCTCCGTACTCATCATACTTTTTACGTTTCTCGGGGTCACTCAGTACTTCATTGGCTTCGTTGATTTCCTGAAATTTATCCTTTGCACTAGGGTCATTAGGATTCAAATCAGGGTGATATTTCCGGGCCAACTTACGAAAAGCCTTTTTGATATCATCCTGAGAAGCACTTTTGTCTACTCCAAGAATCTTGTAATAATCTATATAGGCCATGTTTTATGAATTTAATCGTTCATACATCATACGGCAAATAACACGCCAATCCCATTTTTGGATGCAAAAATTAACAAGGATTAATACCTAATACTTAATACTTGATATTCCTCTTTTCCAGCATCTGGAAGTCTTGCTTCTTCATGCTCAAATCATCCAACGGACGGGGATCATTGTGATCGTTCAGATAAACCCTCGGTTTCAGGACGTAGTGCGAAGCCGTCACAGCCTGCGAATCATCCCGGTAAGGAGTTTCTATTCCGCCTAAAGACAGCATGGTCGGGAAGAAAGAGCTGCTGGAAGAAACATTCTTATCCTTATTTTCAATAGCGGTATTCCAACGTTCGGGATACGTTTCGCGGTAGTCATCGGACATCCAAATCAGGAATGGCACATGAAGCTGATAATAAGAAGGTACGGGAGAAGCGTGGAGGAACAGATGACGGGAATCGTCGAAAATGTCCTCTCCATGATCGGAAGTGTAGAGCATGGCGGCATCTACCTGCTGTTTTTCCAACATACGGATAAGTCGTGACAGAAAATCATCCGTGTAACGAATAGAGTTGTCATAGGCATTCACCAGGTTATCCCGGTATTTTCTCTCTGCTTCCATCGGATAATCGGGCGTAAAGAAAGCATCTTCCGACGGGTAACGTTCGCGATAGTTAAAGTGGGAACCGTAGGTGTGAAGTACGATGAATTGTTTCGTTGCACCTTTCGCCAGTTCCTCCTCCACCAATTTCAGAAGTTCGTCGTCAGAAGGATTATAGGTAGAACTGACCGAATCTTCTTTTATAAAATCATACGTATCGGCTTCCATTCCGAAGAAGTCGATAAATGAATGGTTGTAACGTTGGTTGGAGAAAAAAGCCGTCCGGAATCCTGCCTCTTTGAAAGCGGTGATGATTCCTTTTTGATGGTAGATAGAGTCGTAGTTGCAGGCAGTAGCATCCGACATCAGCATGGGGACACTTTTATGTGTCGTATTCGACTCTGTCAACACTTTTGGGAAAGCAATCAGACCCGTTTGCCGGGATAAGAGCGGGTTCGTTTCACGTTCGTAACCATACAATTGCCAGTTTAGGGCACGAGAGGTTTCTCCTATGACCATTACATATACTTCCCGTTTTCCCTCCGGATGAGTAGGCCGGGCATGGAAAGTAAAGTCTTTGGATGTACGGTGGTAATCCTGTGTCAGAGCTGTTCTTTGAAAGGCAAGACCTACGTTGTAGCATACGTTTAGCGGGTATAAATCAGATTTCAACTCATATCCCGAATCCTGCACATAGGCTCCGACAAGACTAAGGAGGGAGATTCCAAAGACCAGGAAGGCTCTCTTCCGTTCCCTGCGAATGAACTCTACCGTAAGTTTCCGTTTACGTATAATTGAAATCATCCCTAATATCAGGGCAGGTACATAGAGTATGATTACAGCAATAATGGCAGGTGTGAGATTATCGAGCAGTTCCAATGCCTCACTCGAATTGGTGGTGACCAGATTCAAAAACATATCGACAGCGATAATGGACTGGCCGAATAAATAAAGCAACACGATCTGAAAGGCTCCGAAGAACAGGAACAGGAATAAAATCCACAGCATCTTGCCGCAATTCCTCGACAAAGTCATCAACAGGTAATAGCAACCGAAAGGTAACAACACATTGGCGACTTTTGCCATAAATGGTAAAGGTTCTGTAAAACAGAGTACCATATTAGGTACTATCAAGATAAACAGGAACAGATAAAACAGATGTTCCTGATTTTCCAACCAATTCTTTATATTTTTAAAAAGCTTCATTGATGTTAAAAATAAATCCGGTCTGGTGTTTGCCAAACCCTAAATCCAAACGTACATTTACTCTCTTCTTAAATTCCCAACGATACCCGAAGCCATAATTAGGCAGAATGTGTTTCGGGGTGAACTCGGAAAGTCGTGGAAAAATCGTTCCCGCTCCTACCCATACAGCTACTCCATTCCGTTTCCAGACGTGTTGCCGGAGTTCTATTTGCGCGTCCATTGCTCCCTTGTCCCGATAGCGTCCTTCGTAATATCCGCGCATGGAGTAAGAACTTCCCAATGTTGCCATCAATCCCCAAGGGGTATCGCCATAGGTAAGCAATGTGTGGAATTGCCCTGCCAGCACTCCACCTTTCCATACCGGCTGATAATAACTGGTAGTCAGTTCTGTACTGCTAAACGCATATTTATTGCCGAGAAAAGCCGGACTGAACCGCTGGTCTATCCGCAAATAATAGCCATGATATGCATTTGTCAGGAAATCACGTGAATCGTAAAGGAGGGAAAGTCCCAGGCTGGTATTAGTGGTTCGCGCGGCCATTCCTTCCCATAGTTCCGGTTTCTCAAAGTTCCGTCCGTCGATATAATCGAATACGGCCATCGGGCCGATGTAGAAGTTCTTTGCCAGCCGAAACATAAAATCGACTTTCACCTGTGCCTGAAAACGTTTATAATCGCTTTCGTTATCAGAGTTCGCTCCATTGTCATATCCCCGTCCCCAATACAGACTGGGAAAAGAATAGAAATAGAGATTGTAATTCAAGCGGTATTTATCTTTTGGAAACAGATGATTTCCGCGGACTCCCAACAGATAGAAGCCGACAGTCGACACATCTCCGTAAAGAGAGACATTGGAGGGAGGAAGAAGCGTATCAATCCGATCGGTTCGATATAGTCCGGCTGCCACCAGTCCGAGTCCGAACTTGGTGTCACTGGAATAATGTGGGCCGCCTATCACACTGAAATCAAACTTTTTATTCTTTTTTTCCTTATTGGCGTCATTGAAGTAATCAAGAAACTTTTTAAAGAAACTGCGCTTTGCCGGAATGGAATCTTCCATGGTTGCAGATATAGAATCCTCCGGCAGTTCAATTTTAGTAGAATGCAGCTGTGCGCCCAACGGGGTTTGTGTCAACAACAAAAGCGCGAATATGATTAGCCTGTTCTGTCTAGTATTCATAATCATAAGAAGTAGAAAACTTTGCGGACAAAGTTAGTTTCAAACTTCCTATAAAAACAGATATTCAGGCGCTTTTGTTGTTCCGGATTTCCTTTTTAACGTTTTAAAAGTCTTATAAACTCGTCTACATCTTCTTCTGTCGTATCAAAAGAAGTTACCAGACGGATTTCATTCCTCTCTTCGTTCCAGAAATAAAAGAAATAAGACTCCAGCATGCGGTCGATAACCGGGCGGGGCATGGTGAGGAATAACTGGTTACTTTCGGCTTTTTGAGTGAAAGTTACTTCGGGCAGTTTCTTCAATTCAGTGTAAAGTTTGGCAGCCATTGCATTGGCATGGTTGGCATTCTTCAGCCAGAGGTTATCTGTGAGGTATGCCGTAAACTGGCAAGAGAGGTAACGCATCTTCGAAGCGAGCTGGGCGGATTGCTTACGGATGAAGCGGGCTTCCGGTTGCAGGTCTTTATTAAATACAATCACGCACTCTCCCATCATCAGTCCGTTCTTCGTTCCGCCAAAACTAAGAATATCGACTCCGCAGTCTACTGTCAGTTCCTTTAAGGAAAGATTCAAAGCGGCACAGGCATTGGCTATTCTGGCTCCGTCCATGTGTACATACATACCATTCAGATGGGCAAAGTCAGTCAGACGTTTTAACTCTTCGAGAGTATAGATGGTGCCAAGTTCGGTACATTGGGAGATGTAGAGGGCTCTGGGTTGTGAATGGTGCTGATCGCCGAAACCATGCAGATAAGGTTGCATCAATTCCGGGGTAAGTTTACCGTCAGGAGTGGCAATCGGGTGAATCTGACAACCTGTCATTTTCACAGGAGAGCCGCATTCATCTACATAGATATGAGCCGTTTCCGCACAAAAGATGGAATGATACGGACGGGTCATCAGCTGCAATGCTACCACGTTGCTACCTGTTCCGTTAAATACAAACAAGGGGACACAGTTGGGCGTAAAGGTTTCCTTTATTTTCGCTACGGCTTCTTCTGTCCATTTATCATCGCCATATCCTAAAGAATGGTCTATATTAGCCCGGTTCAATGCTTCCATTACCAACGGATGCACACCGGAATTATTGTCGGAGGCAAAACTTCTCATTGTTTCTTACATTTTAATTCGTGATGCAAAGTAACAGAATTATTTCCGGAAATCCATTGAAAGGAAGAAACATAAAGCAGAAAAAGGATAAAAAAACAAGAATCTCCGAAGTGCTGACTATGCTGTCATTCCTCTGGAGATTCTTCTGTTCTCGTTAAAGCGTCAAACTCTTTCAGCCAATATAAACATTCACACAGAGATATACATAAAGCTCTTCATCGCACTGATCGAACTCTATTTTGCTCTCTCTTGACAACCACCCCAAAGCGGCACCCAGCTCTTTATCTTTCAGCCCGGATTTTCTCTTCAAAAGTCCATAGCTCCACTTCTCATTATTACTAAGCAGTTGCCAAACCTTACCGGCATTCACACCGATTTCATTTCTGTTCATTTTTCTAGAGTAATTAAGAGGTTTAATACATTAGGTTAAGATTTCGCCTATAAAGATAACAAAAGGATATTGCAATTGTTTATACATCTTTACTAAAAAGTTGTTACAGAATTAATTTTAACATAAAAGTGGTGATGTGTCCCGACACAAAGGCGTTATTAGCATATGTTAAATCAGAACTTTTCTTTGCAGCCATCTGTTATTACATAAAAATCAATCCTAAACCAATTACAGCTATGGCAAAAAAAATAGCAGAACAGTTGATAGATACTTTGGTTAAATCCGGAGTTGAACGCATTTACGCCGTAACAGGCGACAGTCTGAATGAGGTAAACGAAGCAGTCAGAAAAAACGATCAAATAAAATGGATACATGTGCGCCATGAAGAGACAGGAGCGTATGCCGCTGCTGCAGAAGCACAACTGACCGGTCGTCCCCGGGATGCTGCGCGGGAAGTAGCGGGCCGGGACACGTTCATCTTATCAACGGTTTGTATGACGCGCACCGTTCCGGGGCACCGGTAATCGCCATCGCTTCTACGATTCCTACCGGAGAATTCGGTACGGAGTATTTTCAGGAGACGAATACAATCAAACTTTTTAACGATTGCAGTTATTATAATGAAGTAGCCACTACTCCCAAGCAATTTCCACGTATGCTCCAATCGGCCATACAAACGGCTGTCACCCGTAAAGGGGTGTCCGTCATCGGGCTACCGGGAGACTTGGCAAAGGCTTCTGCCGTTGCTGTCGACTCGTCGGTCCGGAACTATCCTGCCCCACCGGAAGTTTGCCCGTCGGAAGAAGATTTGGCTCAATTGGCCGACTTGCTAAACAAACATACACGTATCACTCTTTTCTGTGGCATCGGTTGCCGGGGAGCTCACGAGGAAGTAATCGCGCTTTCCGAGAAACTGAATGCTCCGGTGGTATATACTTTCAAAGGAAAGATGGAGGTGCAATATGAGAATCCGTATGAAGTGGGTATGACGGGATTGTTGGGAATGCCTTCGGGATATTACAGTATGCATGAAGCTGAAGTGCTTCTCATGCTCGGCACTGACTTTCCATATTCTGCTTTCCTGCCGGATGACATCAAGATAGCCCAGATTGATATAAAGCCCGAACGTCTGGGACGTCGTGCAAAGGTGGATATCGGACTTTGCGGTGATGTTAAACTGAGCATCCAAAGTCTATTGCGTATGCTGAATCCGAAGACAGATGATTCGTTCCTGTTGAAACAACTCAAAAGATATACGAGGGAGTAAAGAAAGATTTGGCCGCTTACACAGAAGATAAAGGGGGCGTAAATAAGATTCATCCCGAATATGTGATGTCTGAAATAGACAAACTAAGTTCGGACGATGCTGTGTTTACGGTAGATACGGGAATGACTTGTGTATGGGGAGCACGTTATCTGCAAGCAACGGGCAAACGCCACATGCTGGGTTCCTTCAATCATGGTTCGATGGCAAATGCGTTGCCGCAAGCTATCGGTGCCGCGTTGGCTTATCCGGATCGTCAGGTAGTTGCGCTTTGCGGAGATGGCGGATTATCGATGACTTTAGGAGACTTGGAAACCGTTGTACAATATAAGTTGCCAATTAAAATCATCGTATTCAACAACCGTTCATTGGGAATGGTGAAGTTGGAAATGGAAGTGGACGGACTGCCGGACTGGCAAACGAACATGTTGAATCCTGACTTCGCCCAAGTGGCCGAAGCAATGGGAATGACCGGGTTTAATGTCAGCGATCCGGAAGAAGTGTTGACTACTTTATTGAATGCATTCGAACTGGACGGTCCGGTACTTGTTAATATCATGACCGATCCGAACGCACTGGCTATGCCTCCCAAAATAGAATTCGGGCAAATGGTGGGCTTTGCGCAGTCAATGTATAAGTTGTTAATCAACGGCCGTTCACAAGAAGTGATTGATACGATCAATTCTAACTTTAAACATATACGGGAGGTATTTTAAGTTATTCTATTTTTAATATTTTCATTATCTCTCTCAAAGTATGACTTGCTATTATTGTCTATTGCAATAAGGTAAGTCATACCTTTTTATAGTCTATCTTGAGGTGATAATCATTTTATTTTCTTATGTTTGTAATCATCAAAAAAGTAAAAACACATGGAAAAGACCGACTCTTCACCTTTATCCCGACAAGCACTGTACGCTGATAAAAAACAATGGAATCAATTCCTTTCTGTTTTTTTATTGGCAGTGGGCGTTGGTTTTACAGTGGCAGGCATTATCTTCTTTTTTGCCTACAACTGGGATGAATTACCTAAATTTGCAAAGTTAGGAATAGTAGAGGTGTTATTAGTAGCTTCTGTCCTGCTCGCTACATTCACCCGTTGGAATAAGCTCGTCAAACAGATTCTCCTGACTGGAGCTACGTTCCTGATAGGTACGCTTTTCGCCGTCTTCGGACAAATCTACCAAACGGGAGCCGATGCTTACGATCTTTTCCTGGGATGGACTCTTTTCACCATTCTCTGGGCGGTTGCTATCCGTTTCGCTCCGTTATGGCTGACGTTCATCGGATTACTTTGCACTACGATATGGTTGTACAATATACAGATAGCTAATACCAACTCTTGGGAAATGACTTTGTTGGCTAATGCAGTAACCTGGATATGTGCCTTGACAACGCTCATCACGGAATGGATGAGCGCAAAAGGTCATTTGGACAGAAACAATCGTTGGTTCGTCAGTCTTCTTTCACTGGCTACCATTATACACACCAGTTTTCTGTTAATGATGGCAATCTGCGAAGAGAACGCCATATTGTCTGTTCCCCTCATAAGCACCGTCCTTCTATTCTCTGCGGGACTTTGGTATGGGTGGAAAGTAAAAAGCCTGTTCTATCTGGCTATCATTCCGTTTGCCGCATTAATGATTCTATTGACTACATTCATATCACAAAGCAATCTTAGGGATGTTCAGATATTCTTCTACGGAGGGAGTTATTGTCATCACCGGAACAACTTTGCTCATTTACATCATTCTTCATCTAAAAAAGCAATGGTATGGCACAGAAGCATAACCTCACTATTCAAGTCGTATCCATTATCGGAGGAATCCTGACGGCTATTTTCTTTTTGGGATTTCTGGCACTTGCCAGAATCCTCCGCTCCGATATTTCTTGCCTGATTGCCGGAAGTATATTAATTCTCACTACGCTAACAATCAGCCGCATGGTGATCCGGTCTTTTCTGGATGCAATGAACATCACTTTATACATAGCCGGATGTGTATTGATTGGCTTCGGTATAAATACCAGCATTAATCTCCTCTTCATTACACTTATGGGAATCAGTATTCTCACATTCTTATTATCAAGAGGATTTATTCTCCCCTTTCTTTCAGTCATTCTGTTTAATATATCTTTCTTCGGAGAAGCCGCCCATGTCTTTTCTTCGTTTTATCCCTTGCAAATAGCCGTAGTCCCTATCCTTGGAGTGTTTCTATTTACCAACATCTTTGAAAACAAGTTGTTTGAGTGTATAGGAACAGAGAATTACCTTTCCAAATACAAACCATTTCATTTCGGATTATTCGTATCCGGTATCGTCTCACTGGGAGGATTATCAATCAATTACATGATATCAGAAACAAATAGTTGGCTTGTGTCCTGCATACTGTCTGTTTGTATATGGATCGGAATTCTTATCATGGTTCAACGAATCATGCAGGTCATGAAAGTGGATCATCCGGTGAATCAGGTTGGTATCTACATTCTTTGTATTGTTATCTGTCTGCCTACCGTGTTTGCTCCTTATTTATCCGGTAGTTTGTTACTGATTTTAATATGTTTCCATTATGGTTACAAAGCGGAGTGTGCTGCCTCGCTCCTTCTTCTTTATCTATGCTGTTTCCAAATATTATTATGATTTGAATTTGAGCCTGCTTACCAAATCCATAACGCTTTTCTTCATCGGAATTGCATGTATTACAGCCTGGTATTTCTTCACTCAAAAAAGAACAAGACATGAAAAAGTATAGCCGAATATTGATTATCGTAAACCTGATACTGCTATTGGGGTATTTCAACTGGTCGGTTTATCAGAAAGAGCAAACCTTGAAAGACGGACAGTTGGTTTTGTTGCAGCTAGCCCCCGTCGATCCCCGCTCTCTTATGCAAGGAGACTATATGAGACTTAACTACAAGGAAGCCTCATCAAATCTGCTAGACCAACAAACTGCCATACGCGGTTATGCCATACTTCAAATTGACAGTAATCAAGTAGGAAAAATAGTGCGGCTGCAAAACGCTTTAGAACCTGTAAACGACAATGAGCTAGTCATCAAATATAAAATAGTGCGTCACCGGATCTTCCTCGGTGCCGAGTCTTTCTTCTTTGAAGAAGGACAGGATACTCTTTATCAAAAAGCCGTATATGGCGGACTGAAAGTAGATGATAAAGGACAAAGCCTGCTCGTAGGACTGTATGACGAGAACTTCCATTATATTCAATCCGATAAATAAAGACTAATAAGAAAAACCCAGACTTTCGCAAGCCCGGACTTTCTATATTCTCAAAACATCTCCTTAATCTATAGGGAAATAAGGGACTAGCAAATTGGTTTCTAGTGCAAATAAGGAGATGTTATGAAATAAAGAAAAGGGATACCTGTGGGAAATAAGGGAGGTATCCCTTTCTATAAGAAGAACAGAATTGGAAGGATTGACTTTCACAAGCCAAATCCTTCACTCTGTTTCTTCTTGGCGTATTCTTCACACAAGGTGAAGAAGGGTTTTATCTGTTTTACTTCACATTAGCAGGTATAGTTACTGTTATTACATTATTATTTGCATAATTAGTAATTGTACCCCATTGTGAGCTAGCAACAATCATTACGTAAGCGGTATAATCAGTTTGGAAATTATATCCTTTACCAGTAGTTGTAAATGACAACTTACCATCATTACCAACTGTTAAGTATGGACAAGTTGTATCTTTGCCTTCAGCATCTACAAATTTGAATGAAGGAGCAGTCAAACCATAAATAGCGAGTGGAGTAGCTGTGCCAAACTCAACTTGGTCATCTACCTGACTACCATCTTTCCACATAGCTTTACCTCTCATATCATTCCAACTAAATCCATCGGCCAAAGGATAAACACCAGCCTTGCTGTTCAGTTCTACTGCTTTCTTACCAGCAACCCAAGAACCACTAATATCATTGATATTTACATCAGCTGTTAATTTCTGAAGAGGTGTAGTCGTACCCGCTAAAGTCACTGTAGCAACGATTTGTACTTTCGCATCTTTTCCGTCTGTAGTCTTACCTGTATATTCATCCTTCTTAAATGTCAATGTCGGTTCACTATAGCTAATACCTTTAATCTTATTCCAATTAGGAACATCAATTTTCAAAGTAGCACCTGTAACACCAGTAACAGCTGCCTGCACAGCAGAATAGTTAGTAAACAGCTTGGATAAGTCATAGCTCAAAGTAATAGAAAATGGTTTTTCTTCCTGATCCAGTGTTGGAGTAAATCCAACTTTACCAGCTGTTGCTGTTCCACCCCAAAGATATTTATCTACTGCCAACTCCGCAATTTCAGGGTTTTGTACTGTAATAGTAGCAGTAACTATAATTTCTCTACCATCAGAAGTAAATTTAGCCTTAATAGGATAAACACCGGCAGGAGTTTGTGCTGCAATGACAGCTGTTAATTCATTTTTAGAAGAAAGATCTGTAGAAATAGCAAAATAAACCTTATCAGTTACTTCTTTCACTACTTCACCTGTCAAAGCTTGGAATTCAGTAAGAGTCAGCTTCACGTCTTCAGCATCATAAATCTTATTCAATGGGAATTTCGAAGCTGCAACAGTTTGTGCGCCATTACTCCAAGTTGCAGGTTCAATCTTACCATAATCAATAGTAGCTTTTTTAGTTGTCTTAGTAACAGTCACTGTACCAATCTTCTTATCAGCAGCAGGAGTATAGAAGCCTGCAGCAGTCACTTTCGCATTAACATCTGTAACTTGGCCAATATAACTTGGAGTCTCATAGGCATTCAGCATTACAGCAGTACCACTAACTTTGAAGTAAGTGTCATTAACTACACTAAATGTTGTAGTCAAAGATTTTGGATCAAAGCCTGGATATTCAGACAATTCAACCTCTGACGGAGTAGTTCCATCTGCACTATTAGATACAGATAATACAACACGACCTTTACCGTTATATTCTGCCTTGCCATCTTTAACATCGTAAGGAAGTTCCATATCTACATCAGCACCAGAATTTGCTTTATAATATGCATCTACCAAATACTTCTTCCCAACAATAGCTGCGAAATAATCAGAAGTAATATCTGTTTTACCTAATGTTTCTACTTTATCTTCTTTAGTAACTACGTGCATACACACAGCAAAGCTCTTTGTAGCATTAGACTTAATTGTATAAGTTACTAAGCCACCATCTACAACTGGCTTATCAACTACCACAAACTGATCTACCTGCACAGCTCTCGTCATTTCTCTATCTGCACTGAAAGTCACATCATAATTGTCTACAAATGATTCAGCAGCATCAGCAGGAGAAATACGGAACATAACTTCTTGAGTAGAAGCACCATCAAGAGTAATTGTTCCATAATTGGCATCTGCCGCTTTTGATTTAGCATACAATGTAGTAAAGTTTACTATTCTATCGGATGTCTTAGGAACAAATGATACGCTTTGCACCATCTTCTTGATAGCATTGATCTCATCTTGAAGTTTTTTCTTCAAGCTAGCAAGTGACGAATCTTCTTCTTTTAATTGTGCTTTTATTATAGCCTCAATTGCTTCTGTCAGATTTTTACTACCTGCAGGAAGACTTAATGCAGTCAAAGCCTGTCTGGATGCTTCAATTTGGTTTAGAATATCAGCATACTTCTCGTAGTTATCATTCTCTTTAATGAAGGCATCTACAGCTTCTTGCAACTTTTCCAGTTCTGTCAATCTAGCCAGAATACCATCTTCTTTATCATATAAAAGAGTATAGCAATCTGTAATAAATGCTTCCATGGATTTCCAAACACCACCTGTCAAAGTAGAAACTTCATTATTGATAGCTTTAAAATCAGCTAAAGTAGCTTTCTGTACTACACCTTGAACATATGCAGCAATATCACCCTCTTTCTCTATTGCCTCTTTAATGCTATTATTGATTAATGCATCGAAGCTTGTGTTGTCAAATCCACTTAAATCACCTGATTCTTTATATTTTTGCTCTGCTTTTACCAAAGCATCCAAAGTTGATGATACTTTATTTAAAGCATCAATATCCGTTTTTAATTTAGCAATGGTTTCATCAGTCTTAAGATTTTCCCATGTCAACAAATTAGTCTTGTCTGCCAACTGTTTTGCAAGATCTGCCAATAAAGCTTCATCTCCCCCTTTAGCTAAGGCATCTTTCAAATCTTGAATTTCTTTTTCCAAAGCTGTAATATCAGCTTTCTTGTTCAACAGTTCTGTCAATTCACTTTTAGCTTTATCAACAGCCGCTTTCAATTCTTCCGAGCTAACCGGACTTGTAGATGTAATCTTATCAATTTGCTCCTGCAAATTTTTAACATCATCATCGTAGTCCTTGCAACTTGTCACTGCTGTGCTAACTGCAAGTGCCAACGCCCCGAAGAACATCACTTTTACAAATTTTCTTTTCATAACTACTTAAAAATTACATTAATAATATATTATTAAACACTAAGTTTCAATAATAGCACAACCCGTTACTCTGTAGGTAACAGAGAAACCTTTGTGCCTGCTCTTCGAGAGTAGTCAATACTGAAAAATGATACCAAATGTGATGAAACTTTTTTACCCCTGCTTCTGAAAGGCAGTAGAGGGGAAGGAAATCTTTTGCAAAATTTAGAAGTTAACAAAGCCCTAATACAAAGAATCCGCGTGTTTTATTTGTCCTAGTTCTACTTTTGAATGCTTTATTAGAAAAAATGTGTGATTTCGTTTGGTTGTTTTAAGAAATATGCTCATATTTGCACCGATATTCATTCCCGTTACCTACAGAGTAACAGAATAATTTTCAAGCACTTACACCTGTCACTGAACGCTTTACAAAATCGAGAACTTGCTTATTTGCTTCATCAATTTTCTTATTCCTGAAAGGCTTCAGATAAGTTTCAGTGACGGTGATAGACGAATGTCCCATCGCTTCGGAAATAATACCCGGATGGATTTCACAATAATAAGCCGTCGTAGCCCAGGTATGACGGGCAGTGTATGAACTAAGTTTATCTCCCAATCCGAGCAATTCACCCAATAACATCAGCTGTTGGTTAAAACTACGTAATGCAAGCTGATATTCGCGATAGGCTTCTTTAGTTCCTTCCCGACTTCTCAACAATGGAAATAAATAAGGAGAAGAAGAATCACGATTCATGTATTTCTTTACCAAAGCCATTGCTTCCGGAGTCAATGTCACCGACAATGGTCGCCCGGTTTTACGTCTGCGATACGTTATTACATTATCGCGCAAATCACTCTTACGCAAATAAGCAAGATCGACAAACGGCATACCACGAAGCGAAAACATCAGTATGAATAGCTCCTGCGCCTGATATACCGCTAATGGCGCACCCGATGCACGAGATAATTTAGTAAACACCTTCTTCATATCGTCATCACCCAACGCACGTTTATGGTCAGCCCGCGTTCCGGTATAAACAGAACGAAATAAATGAGGAACATAAGGAGCCTTCTGAAGATCGACCGCACGATTGTAAACCGCACGAAAGGTCCGTAAATAGGTGGAAACGGTGTTCCAACTACATCCACGACTGCGAAGATATACTTCGAACCCTTTCAACCACTCCGAAGTCACTTCACTAAAAACAAAATCATTTTTCCCACGATAAGCAATGATGGCATTCAGACTACTACGATAGACATGTGCAGTCCCAAAGTTTCCCTCCATCTGTAACCCAGTGGCTACCTGCTTCATAAATGCTAGTACTTTCAACATCTCATAATTTATTAATAATTTAGACGATAAATATACGAGTATTATCCCATCAATGGAAATACCCCGCATGAACAAACAAAGGAAATAGCTAAGATGTTCCAAAGACAAAAGAGCACGAAAAGCCCGGACTTTCACAAGCCCGGGCTTTCTATACTCTCAAAACATCTCCTTAATCTATAGGGAAATAAGGGACTAGCAAATTGGTTCTAGTGCAAATAAGAAGATGTAATGAGACAAAAAAAAGGGATACCTGTGGGAAATAAGGGAGGTATCCCTTCCAAGAGACAAACATTTGAGAAAACATACTTTCACAAGCATAATTTTCAGTCTATCTCTTAGCATATTTCTTTTTAAAGGATTTATTATCCTATATTACAACTTGTAAAGAGAAGGCATCTTAAGTCTAAGAAGAATTAGGATGCCCTCAATTACAAATCCTTTAATCCTGATTACTTATTTACTTTTACGTAGATTGATACAGATTTAGTTCTGCCCCACTTATCAAGAATATTAACATTTACTTTACAAGTAGGAGGAGTTAGGATTACGGCACCCTCCTTCTTAGATATAACAACTTTCTTTGGATCATCAGTAAGATTACCATCGTTCTTCGCCAAATAAGTTGTAGCGTCATCATCTGCTAATACAACTGAAACAGACTCTATTCTGTTATCGCTGAATTCATAGGAATTACCACGAGCATCTATTCTCTTGAAATCTTTAGCTGATATTTCTACAGTATTTCCTTCGATTATGAACGGATTTGCTTCTGTTCCTATAATTTTCTTATCTACTTCTTTGGTATATTCGAAAGTACCTTCAAAGATTTCTGATAGTATTGTCAAATTGAATCTATCAGTAATAGCTTTCAAACGAGAATTTCCGAATGGTGCATAAGACACAGTAATATAACGACCAGTATAAGCACCACCCCAATTTTCATCAGTTGCTGGCTTAGAAACATAAGGGAAAACTTTAATTTTGAATTCTTTGTTGGGTGTGGGAGAGTCTCATCCAACCATGCAGGAGCAAACTGCTTTTACCACTTACCACTCTAGAAGGTTTCTCTTCAGTGAATGTAATATTATTCTGTTTATCCGCTGATATAGAACCTTCTTTATATAGGGTGTAAAGATCGAAGCCAATCTTTGTATCAGCAGTAGCAGCAAGAACTGCAGTAGTCGGTACTGTACCATAAGCCTTGGCATTATCACCATCAAAGTAAGCAGTTGCACGTTTAAATGTGAACAATTTATCATTCTGCTGATCTACAGTAATCTTGAATGTAGTTTCATACAAAAGTCATTACCCAAACCTGCTTGGGAATCCTTATTTTGAATTTAACTGTAGCAGTATGAGATACGGCAGCCACATTTTTTCGTCAAATGTAGCTTGGATTACAAATTTAGTAATTTTAGCTATATCAGCTTCACTTGTTCCTGATACAGGCTTTCCGTCTTTATCCAGACCTACCAATTTTAACTGAATACTACCATCCATATAAGACTGAACCACCTTTCCATTGATCATTGCCTTATCATCAGTATAAGCAATAGTCGCAACTATTGGGTCTGACAGTTTAATTTGTCCTTTAATCTCATCTACTGAAGGACCTACTATTTCAGAAGTAGCTGTCTTATTGCTAGCATCTACGACCCAAGTCATATCTTTGATTTCAGCTTTCTTAGACACATAAGTAAACGTCAATTCAACTTCAGGATCTTGAGTACTTCCATCAACAAGAAGACAGTGAATCTTAACTTTCACCTGACCCTCCTTATTTGCTAGAATTGTATTCTTCTCTTTATCAAATTTTGCATCAGCTTTTTAGCTTCTTCATCAGTTACCTCATAATAATAAGCTACCACCTTATCCAATTCACTACCAAACAATTCATCCAAATTATAGGTAGTTTGGTAAGGCATAGGTTCAGGAGCAGTAAAATTAACATCCGGTATATTTTGGCTGCTAGCCTTAATTTTCACACCATACTGGGAAATGATTTCATTACCCCATGCATCTTTGTTGTAAGCGCATAAGCAGTTTCAGCACTTTCCAAAGCTGTCAATTCGTCCTTAGTCAATCCGTCTACAAACTTCAGAGTCAAATCGTATACACCTTTATTTGCTGTAGGCTCTTTTTCCGGATCCGCTGCACGAGTCAAAGCATCTATACTAAAATTATCTGCTATATTTGCAACAGCAAAATTAGTATTACCCTTAGAGTCCGTCAAGCCTATTTCATAAGCTTGAATATCTGCTGCCTTCAAGTTTACAAGATTAATCAATGCATGAATCTTGCTGCCACCTCTAGCAACAAGCAAATCCCTTTCTTCTTGAAAGTTTTGTTTCCATTAAACACAATATCTTTGCCAGCTATGCTATAATATAAAGTAGTTTCAGCCTCTGTAGAACCAACATCAACAGAACCATCGCCTTTATACCAAGCACACTCATACTAGTGATACGAGCCGATTTCGGCATAGAAACCGTTTCCCATTCTTTAGTCTCCTTATTGAAAATATTCAATATCCAAACCAATGGATTACTAGCATCAGCAGCTACATAAATATCAGTAGCAGCTTTAATTTTGTCTCTACAGGTTTTTAGTTTCAGCATCCCAAACCATCCAGAATCCATTTTCTGAAATTTGAGGTGCATATCCGTCTTCTCCTTTACCACCCGGAGATCCTGCAGCGCCCGGTTTGCCATCAGCACCTTTCTTTCCTTCTGCACAAATACCAAGATCATTATCATTGACAATCCAGTTCTTTGTTACCGGATCAATCTTAATAGTCGTTGGTGTAGCATCCTTACCGCTTGTAATAGAATAACTTTTATTATCATTAAAAGTTATCTTAAATCCATCGGTAATTTGTTCAACATTGGTAACCCATTTACCTTCTTTCACAAAATTCTGCAACTCGGCGATACTAGCTTTGTTCGCATCAATCTGTGTTTGCAGATTGTCGATGTCATCATCATAGTCTTTACAGCCTACATAGGTGACAGTAGAAAGTGCCAGCGTCCGAAGAACATCACTTTTACAAATTTTCTTTTCATAACTACTTAAAAATTACATTAATAATATATTATTAAACACTAAGTTTCAACAATAACTCCTCTGTTACTTTGTAGGTAACGGAGAAACCTTTGTGCCTGCTCTTCGGGAGTAGTCAATACTGAAAAATAATACGATATGCAATGAAACTTTTTACCCCTGCTTCTGAAAGGCAGTAGAGGGAAGGAGATCTTTGCAAAAATTTAGAAGTTAACAAAGCCCTAATACAAAGAATCCGCGTGTTTTATTTGGTTAATTCCAGTTTTGAGTAGTTTATTAGAAAAATGTATGATTTCGTTTGGTTGTTTTAAGAAATATGCTCATATTTGCACCGATATTCATTCCCGTTACCTACAAAGTAACAGAGTAATTTTCAAGCGCTTACACCTACAACAGAGCGTTTCACGAAGTCAAGAACTTGTTTATTTGCTTCATCAATTTTCTTACTTCGGAAAGGTTTCAGATAGGTTTCAGTGACGGTGATAGACGAATGTCCCATCGCTTCGGAGATAATGCCCGGATGGATTTCACAATAATAAGCTGTCGTAGCCCGTATGGCGGGCGGTGTACGAGCTCAACTTATCGGATAATCCCAATAATTCACCTAGCAACATCAACTGTTGGTTAAAGCTGCGCAATGCCAACTGATATTCGCGATACGCCTCTTTGGTTCCTTCACGGCTTTTCAACAATGGAAACAAATAAGGAGAAGAAGGATCACGATTCATATACTTCTTCACCAGGATCATCGCTTCGGGAGTCAATGTCACTGACAATGGCCGTCCTGTCTTACGTCTGCGATACGTTATTACGTTATCACGCAAATCACTCTTACGCAAATAAGCGAGATCCACAAATGGCATACCACGAAGCGAAAACATCAGAATAAATAACTCTTGCGCCTGATATACCGCTAATGGCACACCGGACGTACGAGACAATTTTGCAAATACCTTTTCATATCTTCATCGCCCAATGCACGTTTATGGTCGGCACGAGTACCGGTATAAACAGAACGGAACAGATGAGGTACATAAGAAGCTTTCCGAAGATCAACGGCACGATTGTAAACCGCACGAAACGTGCGCAAATAAGTGGAAACGGTGTTCCAACTGCAACCACGACTGCGAAGATATACTTCAAATCCTTTAACCACTCCGGACTCACTTCATCAAAGGTGAAGTCCACTTTCCCACTATAAGCAATGATGGCATTCAGACTGCTACGATAGACGTGCGCAGTACCGAAGTTTCCCTCCACCTGTAGCCCGTTAGCTACCTGCTTCATAAATGTTAATACTTTCAACATCTCACTTTTATTAATAAATTTGATTCTAAATATACGAAGTATTCTCATTACTAAGAATACGTTGACCAAACAAAATATAAAGCAAGGATGTTTTGAAAAGATCAATTTGCAGAATAGATTGATAATAAAAGAACGAGGGTACCCTTTCGGACACCCTCGTTTTCATATTCTTCAGCGAAAGCCGGAATTACATCATTCCGCCCATGCCTCCCATTCCGGGAGCGCCCATCGGCATTTCTGGCTTATCTTCCTTCTTTCTACAATTACACATTCAGTAGTCAGGAACATACCAGCGATAGAAGCTGCATTTTCCAAAGCTACACGAGCAACCTTAGCAGGATCTACTACACCGGCAGCGTGCAAGTTTTCGTAAATGTCCAGACGAGCGTTGTAACCAAAGTCACCTTTACCTTCACGTACTTTCTGAACAACTACTGCACCTTCTTTACCAGCGTTAGCAACAATCTCGCGAAGCGGTTCTTCGATGGCACGTTTGATGATACCAATACCAGTTGTTTCATCGGCATTGTCACCCTTCATGCCGTCAATAGCATCAATTGCACGGATATAAGCTACGCCACCACCCGGATGATACCTTCTTCAATTGCAGCACGAGTTGCACGCAAAGCATCATCTACACGGTCTTTCTTTCTTTCATTTCCACTTCTGAAGCAGCACCTACATAGAGAACAGCTACACCACCTGACAATTTAGCCAGACGTTCCTGCAATTTCTCACGGTCATAGTCAGACTTAGTTGCTACAATTTGTGCTTTGATCTGTTCGCAACGTTCCTTGATGCTGTCTTTGTTACCTGCACCGTTTACAACAGTTGTATAGTCTTTAGTAACTGTAACTTTGTCAGCAGTACCCAACATTTCGATAGTAGCCTGTTCCAGTTTCAAACCTTTTTCTTCGCTGATAACAACACCACCTGTCAGGATAGCGATATCTTCCAGCATTTCTTTACGACGGTCACCGAAGCCCGGAGCTTTCACAGCACAGATCTTCAATTGAGAACGCAGACGGTTTACTACCAATGTAGTCAACGCTTCGCTATCTACATCTTCTGCAATTACCAACAGAGGACGACCAGTCTGTACAGCAGGTTCGAGGATAGGCAAGAAATCTTTCAGGTTAGAAATCTTCTTGTCATAGATCAGGATGTAAGGTTTCTCCATCTCACATTCCATTTTTCCGTATTTGTCACGAAGTAAGCAGACAAATAACCACGGTCGAACTGCATACCTTCTACTACACCGATAGTAGTGTCTGTTCCTTTTGCTTCTTCGATAGTAATCACACCGTCTTTAGAAACTTTACGCATAGCGTCAGCAATCAATTTACCGATTACCGGATCATTGTTTGCAGATACAGTGGCAACCTGTTCAATCTTGTCATAGTTGTCACCTACAGTTTCAGCCTGATCCTTGATTGATTCTACCACTTTGGCAACGGCCTTGTCGATACCACGTTTGATATCCATCGGGCTAGCACCGGCAGTTACGTTCTTCAAACCTTCAGCTACGATAGCTTGTGCAAGAACGGTTGCAGTAGTTGTACCGTCACCGGCATCGTCACCTGTCTTAGAAGCAACTTCTTTTACCAACTGTGCACCAGTGTTCTGGTAAGCATCTGCCAATTCGATTTCTTTTGCTACTGTCACACCGTCTTTTGTGATGTGCGGAGCACCGAATTTCTTCTCAATGATAACGTTACGTCCTTTCGGGCCCAGAGTTACTTTTACTGCATTTGCCAAAGCATCGACACCTTTTTTCAATTGGTCACGGGCATCGATATTGAATAATATTTCTTTTGCCATCTCTTTATTTACTATTTAAAGATTTACTATTTGCTATTATTAATTAACCCAAAACAGCGAGAACATCGCTCTGACGCATAATCAGATATTTAGTACCTTCAACGTCAAGTTCTGTTCCGGCATATTTACCATAAAGAACTGTATCGCCTACTTTCAATACCATTTCTTCGTCTTTCGTACCGTGACCTATTGCCACAACTTCACCCTTCAAAGGTTTTTCTTTTGCTGTATCAGGGATAATGATACCACCAATTGTTTTTTCTTCTGCAGGTGCAGGGAGGATAAGCACTCTGTCTGCTAATGGTTTAATGTTCATAGTTACTTGTTATATTTTAGTTATACATTTAATAGTAGATGTTACCCGCCATTTTTCAGGCGGAACGCTAAAGTTATTGCGAAAAGCGTGCCAAAGTAAATAAATGATTCTTTGTCAGAAATAGACTGACAAAATGACTGACAACTTGCATTGTATGGCAAAAAAGTATATTTGTCACCTACTTTTTAAACAAAACAAAAGGATTATTCCTTATAATGACGTATATTCGTAAACGAACCATCAAATGCACTGTATAAATAATATGAATGGAATAGCATCCGGCCTCATCATCGCCTCTTGCGTCTTCTACTCCTGCACTTCGCGTACAGGGAGAGATTTCTCCTGTACACGAACAACAAACAGACTCGCTGTCACAGGATACAATAGTTCAACCCGAGGTTAAACCTGTTAATAAAAAACTCACGGCAGAGCAGATAGAAATCTCCAAAGATTTATTGTATGATCAATACACATTGGAAGACACCTATCCTTATAAAGACACTACCCGGCAGTTTCAGTGGGATAAAATCAAAGAACGGCTGGCATTACTTGAAAATATACAGTTGCAGCCTTCCACCTGGGCCATTCTCCAGAATTACAAAAACAGAAATGGAGAAGCACCACTTGTGAGAAGTTTCAAAAGAAACGCTTACGGACGAGTGGCAGATACTCTCTTGGCATAGAACGTTACCAATCCGTTCCGCTTTATCTATTGACCGACACATTAGTACCCGAACGTTACGGACAGGATGGGGAATTAACCCGTTTTATCGAAGATGGAGAGAAATTCATAAAAGCAGAGCCAATGTTTACCGGAGATGAGTGGATGATTCCTAAAAAAGTATGTCAAAGTAATCGGAGATACGATTGTTTTTAACAAAGCTGTTTTCGTAGACCGCCACAATCAGAATATCGCTTCTCTTGAACGTAGCGGAAAAGGGCAATGGGTGGTTCGCAGTATGAATCCTTCCACTACGGGACGTCATCTGCCCCCGTATGCACAGGAAACTCCTTTAGGAATGTTTGTTTTACAAGAAAAGAAAGTGAAAATGGTATTTCTAAAAGACGGCTCGAAAGAAACGGGAGGTTATGCTCCTTATGCGAGTCGTTTCACGGACGGGGCCTATATTCACGGAGTACCGGTCAATGCTCCCCGCAAGACGCAGATAGAATATAGTCCGTCGTTGGGAACTACTCCACGCTCACACATGTGCGTGCGGAATGCAACTTCCCATGCCAAGTTTATCTATGACTGGGCCCCCGTAAATGAAACTATTATTTTTGTATTGGAATAACCGTTGAACAAACATACACCACTATTCCCGAATCGCTACTACCTATCGTCCAAAGTATAACTAGAAAAGTTCTTTTCTATAAGGTGAGAACTTGCTTTTCTCTTGGGGAAAAGTTGCTTTCCCCTTATCCCAAACTATAACTGCAAGTTCCGGTTATAAAACTGCAACTTCCAGTTATGTAATCAAAAGTTTCAGTTATATAATCAGAACTTGTGGTTATAGTTTATCTTATACTCTAAACAAGTTTTCTCCCTATGCAAAAGAAGTTGGCATAGGAGTGAAAAGAAACTTATCTATACGTACTTGAGGGGAGAAGATAAAGAGGTCTGAACTTTTCAGTCCAGACCTCCCAGTATAGAAAAGGATTTCTCCATCCCGTATTACCTTAATCAATTATGTGTGAAACTCTCTTTTATTTATCTTCAGTCTTACCCAACCCATACCTTGCTCTTGTTATATTCTGAACAAGTTCTCTCTGTACACTTTCCAATGCACTTATTTCTTTTTGTAATAACTCCAAGGCAGAACCTTTCTGCAATAAATAAGACCGTTCAGTATATTTTATATAAGAAGTCGGAATCTCCTGCTTCTTTTCTTTATAATAGGCAATCGCATATCGCAAAGCTTCCGCCCGATATTTGCTGATCGCTTTCCGTTCGGCATAATACAAATCTTTATAAGCATTCTCTTCACTTCTCAACTTTTTCCAGAATGCAGAAAAAGGCTGTTGATACAGCATCTTTCTCTTCCTTGGTTACCGCTTCTTTCTGCTTCTTTGTCAGATCCTTATATTCCTTGTATGTATTTAAAAACTTATCCAAGTTCCTCTTTACTGGCTTTATGCGCCAGTCGGTAAGTTTCCAAAGAAGCAGGACGCTCGTATTCGACAACTGTTTGTAGATAAGGCAAGTCGTTCCAGCTTATATATTTATTGTTTGCTTCACAATAATCTGCATAAGCCGCCGCAAGCTGCCAACTATATTCTTTTGTCTTTTGACTCAATTCCTCGTTGATGGCGGACAAGTTCTTTTCCATCTCTTGCAAGTCCTGTGCTAATACCGCTTGCATACTTCCCCATCCGGAGAGAAACAAACAAAGCATACTCCATAAAACTGTTTTCATAATAAGATGATTTAAATTTTCTCCAAAGTTATTGTTTCTCTACAGAATTCCAAACACAATTACAGATTTGCGATATATTTCCATAATGGAGCAGCATTCAGCGCTTGCATAATTTCGTTCTTATCGAGCAGACTTCTCACCTCTTCCAATGTGAGCAGATGTACGGTGATATCTTCAGTAGCTTCCAGATGCTGATGGTCTATCAGTTCCACGTCTGTGGCAAGAAAGCAGTAAGTCAGATTGGTATGAGTGCTCGGATTAGCGGAAATCACCATATACTCTTGCCAGTTTCCTTTTCCGTAGCCCGTTTCTTCCCACAATTCACGCTGGGCGGACACCAACGGCGAAGCATCTTCCTTCTCGCAGACACCGGCACAGAGTTCATAACAAGTTCGTTCGATTCCCGGACGGTACTGGCGGACAAAAACGAATTGACCATCTTTTGGTAATGGCAATGGTATTTACCCAGTCGGGATACTCAAGGATATAATACTCGGGGATATGATTCCCATTGGGAAGTAACATATCTTCGCAACGCACAGTCAGCCATGGACGGCGAAATAGATATTTGCTACTTACCGTTTTCCAGGCTTTATTCTTTTCTCTTCCATAAGATTTGTTTTTTCTCCCGGCAAAAATACGAATTCCTCCGGATTATCCTACCTTTCGGTTGCTTGTTTTTATTCGTCTGTGTCGATACAAGTGATCTCTATCTCATGTATCTGCTCCAAGTATTTTTTGGTAGAGCTTACCAAAGAACTTCCCATGTAGAATAAAAACATCAGGCTGATAATAACCATCAATGCACCAATCATGGCAAAACGACTGCGCTGTTCAAAAATACTGCTATTCATAACTCTGCCTCCTCTTATTTTTTGTCCACTACAAAGATAACACGCGAGGGCTACAAAAAAGTTACAAGAATGTTTCAAAAAACTTAAATATTGAAATTCTGTTCGTATCTTTGCACCAACTAACTAACAACCTCTTTATTACAATATGGCATTTACGAATAATATTATGATTGTCCGGCATAAACTGCTGGTAGACCTTGTTAGACTCTGGAAAAACGACGAATTAGTGGAAAAGATAGACCGGCTTCCGATTGAGTTGAGTCCACGAAAATCGAAACCCCTAGGACGGTGTTGCGTACATAAAGAACGCGCAGTGTGGAGATACAAGACTTTTCCCCTGATGGGACTGGATATGACAGACGAACACGACGAAGTTACCCCACTTTCCGAATATGCACGATTGGCATTGAGTCGTCCCGAACCAGACAAGGAAAATATCATGTGCGTCATCGACGAGGCCTGTTCTTCCTGTGTACAGATCAATTATGAAATAACCAACCTTTGTCGCGGATGCGTGGCACGTAGTTGTTACATGAACTGCCCCAAAGATGCGATACGTTTCAAGAAAAACGGTCAGGCAATGATTGACCATGACACATGTGTCAGTTGCGGTATTTGTCACAAGAGTTGTCCTTATCACGCTATTGTATATATTCCCGTACCTTGTGAAGAGTCTTGTCCGGTAAAAGCTATCAGCAAAGATGAACACGGCATAGAGCACATTGATGAAAGCAAGTGTATCTACTGTGGAAAATGCATGAATGCTTGTCCGTTCGGGGCTATCTTCGAAATCTCGCAAACATTCGATGTATTGCAGCGCATCCGTAAAGGGGAAAAGATGGTCGCCATCATCGCCCCGTCTATTTTGGGACAGTTTAAAACTTCTATCGGACAAGTGTACGGTGCTTTCAAGGAAATTGGATTTACTGATGTGATCGAAGTGGCCGAAGGTGCTATGTCAACCACTAGCAATGAAGCCCACGAATTGTTGGAGAAACTGGAAGAGGGGCAGAAGTTTATGACTACTTCCTGTTGTCCTTCTTATATCGAGTTAGTAGAGAAACATATTCCGGATATGAAACCTTATGTTTCTACCACCGGATCACCGATGTACTACGCTGCACGGATTGCCAAAAAGAGAAGCATCCGGATGCTAAGGTTGTATTTGTCGGTCCTTGTGTAGCTAAACGAAAAGAAGTACGTCGTGACGAAGCGGTGGATTATATTCTGACGTTCGAAGAAATCGGTTCGATTCTCGACGGACTGGGTATTGAACTGGAACAGGTACAGGAGTTCTCTGTATTACATACGTCTGTTCGCGAAGCACATGGATTTGCACAGGCAGGTGGTGTGATGGGAGCCGTCAAAGCTTATCTGAAAGAGGAAGCGGAGAAAATTAATGCGATACAAGTGTCGGACATCAATAAAAAGAATATCGCTCTGCTGCGTGCCTGCGCCAAAACAGGAAAGGCTGCCGGGACAGTTTATTGAAGTGATGGCATGCGAAGGAGGATGTATCACCGGACCGAGTACGCATAACGACATTGTTTCGGGACGTCGCCAACTGGCACAAGAGCTGCTCAAACGGAAAGAGAGCTATGAAACAATGGATCGATAAACTACGACAAGAAAGAACACTGACACCGGAAGAGTTCCGGCAACTGTTGACCGGATGTGACGCAGAAATTCTGCGTTACATCAATAAACAGGCGCAGGAAGTCGCACTCCTCCACTTCGGAAATAAGATTTATATCCGCGGACTGATTGAAATCAGTAACTGCTGCCGGAACAACTGTTATTACTGTGGTATCCGAAAAGGGAATCCGAATATCGAACGTTACCGATTGAACCTGGAAAGTATACTGGATTGTTGCCGGCAAGGATATAAATTAGGTTTCCGCACTTTCGTGCTGCAAGGAGGAGAAGATCCTGCACTAACAAACGATCAGATAGAAATGACTGTTGCCCGTATCAGACAGGAGTATCCGGATTGTGCTATTACGCTGTCGCTCGGTGAAAAATCACATGAGGCATACGAACGTTTCTTCCGTGCCGGAGCCAACCGTTATCTGTTACGTCACGAAACTTATAATGAGTTGCATTACCGGCAACTGCATCCGGCAGAAATGTCCGGCAAACGACGCCTGCAATGTTTAGCGGATTTGAAAGAGATCGGTTATCAGACAGGAACCGGAATTATGGTCGGCAGCCCAGGGACAAACAGTAGAGCATATCATTGAGGATCTATTGTTTATAGAAAAGCTACGCCCGGAAATGATTGGCATCGGGCCTTTCCTGCCCCATCATGATACACCTTTTGCCGAATATCCCAGCGGAACGGCGGAACAGACGATTCTTCTATTATCCATTTTCCGCCTGATGCATCCGTCCGCATTGATTCCGGCAACAACAGCCCTTGCCACTCTCATTCCTGATGGCAGGGAGCGGGGTATTTTAGCAGGTGCGAATGTGGTTATGCCCAACCTTGTCTCCTCCGGAGAGGAACGGAGAAAATATGAATTATATAATGACAAAGCTTCACTCGGAGCGGAATCTGCCGAAGGGCTGGCTGCCTTACAAAAGCAATTGAAGACCATCGGATACGAGATTTCTACTGAAAGAGGCGACTTTAAGTACACTACAGAGAATATATGATATACCAAAAAGATTCATCAAAAGCAGAAGAGTTTATCCATCATGAAGAGATTCTGGATACGCTGGAATATGCGCAGAACAATAAGGATAACCGTGTCCTGATTGAACAACTGATTGAAAAGGCTGCTCTGTGCAAGGGACTAACGCACCGGGAAGCGGCTATTCTGCTAGAATGTAACCAACCTGACCTGATAGAACGTATCTTTCATCTCGCCAAAGAAATCAAACAGAAGTTTTATGGCAACCGTATCGTCATGTTCGCACCACTTTATTTGTCGAACTATTGTGTAAATGGTTGCCTATATTGTCCGTATCATGCTAAAAATAAAACGATTGCACGCAAGAAACTGACGCAGGAGGAAATTCGCAGGGAAGTGATTGCTTTGCAGGACATGGGACATAAGCGGCTCGCTCTTGAAGCGGGTGAGCATCCGTCACTAAATCCGATAGAATACATTCTTGAATCTATTCAGACGATTTACAGTATCAAACATAAAAATGGAGCTATCCGCCGGGTAAACGTAAATATCGCAGCTACTACAGTAGAAAATTATCGCCAATTAAAAGAAGCGGGTATCGGTACGTATATCTTATTCCAGGAGACTTATCACAAGAACAACTACGAAGCACTTCCATCCCACCGGTCCGAAAAGCAATTATGCCTATCACACCGAAGCAATGGACCGTGCCATGGAAGGGGGAATCGATGATGTAGGCATTGGTGTGCTTTTCGGTTTGAATACTTATCGGTATGATTTTATCGGATTGTTAATGCATGCCGAACATTTGGAAGCCAAATTCGGTGTAGGTCCCCATACAATCAGTGTGCCGCGTATCTGTTCGGCAGATGACATTAATGCGGGAGATTTTCCCGAATTCAATTTCCGATGAGATATTCAGTAAGATTGTAGCTGTTATCCGAATTGCCGTTCCTTATACTGGAATGATTATTTCCACACGTGAATCACAAGAATCACGCAAGAAAGTGCTCGAATTGGGTATCTCACAAATCAGCGGCGGCTCACGTACCAGTGTAGGCGGATATGCTGAAACGGAATTACCCGATCATAATTCTGCCCAATTTGACGTGAGCGACACCCGGACATTAGACGAAGTGGTCAACTGGTTGCTCGAACTCGGATATATCCCCAGCTTCTGTACTGCTTGTTACCGGGAAGGACGGACAGGCGACCGTTTCATGTCATTAGTGAAATCCGGTCAGATAGCCAACTGTTGCGGACCGAATGCCCTGATGACTCTGAAAGAGTATCTGGAAGATTATGCTTCCGAAGATACCCGCCAGAAAGGATTAGAATTGATTCTAAAAGAAACAGACCGAATCCCTAATCCCTAAAATCAGGGAAATAGCTATCCGGAACCTCAAAGCCATAGCTGCAGGGCAAAGAGATTTTAGATTTTAAATAATACATACGCCAATGTGCCAACATATCAATGTGCTAATTAGCAGCGCACGAATTAACAAGTTGAAAAATTAGTAATTATGAGCCTGACAGATACTCCAAATGCTAACAGACTTCATATCACCCTTTTTTCGGTAGACGAAACAGTGGTAAGTCTTCTCTTATCAATGCATTGACAGGACAGGATACCGCGCTCGTTTCAGATACTCCCGGGAACGACTACCGACCTTGTGTCCAAAGCTATGGAAATTCAAGGTATTGGTCCGTGTTGTCTGTTTATAGATACTCCGGGGTTCGATGATGAGGGAGAGCTTGGAGAGCTGCGTATCAGCCGGACTTTAAAGGCTATTGAGAAAACAGATATTGCATTGCTGCTATGTGGAGACACTACCTTTTTTCTCATGAAAAAGAGATACTGGCGCTATTGAAAGAGAAGAATATCCCTGTCATTCCGGTACTGAATAAAATAGATATACGAGAGAACAGTGATAGCTTAGCCACGTATATTGAGGAAGAATGTAAAATACGCCCCTTGCTTATCAGTGCCAAAGAAAAGACAGGAATTGAACAGATCCGGCAAGCCATTCTCGAAAAATTACCCTCGGACTTCGGTCAACAGAGTATCACCGGGGAACTTGTGACAGAAAACGACCTTGTACTTCTGGTTATGCCGCAGGATATTCAAGCTCCCAAAGGGCAGACTGATTTTACCACAAGTGCAGACTATCCGTGAATTGTTGGACAAAAAATGTCTCGTAGTGACTTGCACCACTGACAAGTTTCCGGCAACCTTGCAAGCTCTTGCCCGCCCTCCGAAATTAATCATCACCGATTCGCAGGTCTTCAAAACGATTTATGAACAGAAGCCAAAAGAAAGTGAACTGACCTCTTTTTCTCTGTGCTTTTCGCAGGATACAAGGGTGATATTCACTATTATGTAGAAAGTGCAGCTACCATTGAAAGACTGACGGAATCGTCGCGTGTACTGATAGCGGAGGCTTGTACGCACGCTCCCCTTTCCGAAGATATAGGAAGAGTGAAACTCCCCCGTTTGTTACGGAAACGAATTGGAGAGAATCTGCAAATTGATATGGTAGCCGGAACTGACTTTCCACAGGATCTGACTCCTTACTCTTTAGTAATCCATTGCGGAGCATGTATGTTCAATCGTAAATACGTACTTAGCCGCATCGAACGTGCTCGGGAGCAGCACATTCCCATGACGAATTATGGAGTAGCGATTGCTTTCCTCAATGGAATACTAGATCAAATAAAATATTAAAAAAAGAAGTCGACTCTCTTTTTAATTTTAAAGCGAACCCCCAAAGTCTTTTATCTGACTTTTGAGGGTTCACTTCATTTTTATGTTAAAGCGGCCTCTTTATATTAACTAATTATGATGACATACTTAGTTCTAATATCTCCGCTTATTTCTTCACTATAGCAATCAGTTCTTCTGCCGAAACAAGATTTTGTTCCCCTGTCTCCATATTCTTCAACATGGCTTTGCCTTCGTTCATTTGTTCTCGCCGACAATAGCTACAAACGGAATATTCTTTGTATTGGCATAACTCATCTGTTTCTTCATCTTGGCTGCATCCGGGAAAATCTCGGCACGGATACCGGCAGCACGTACTTTCGACAGAATTCCCATAGAGAATGCAGCTTCCTTTTCACCGAAGTTGATAAACAGAAGTTCTGTTCCATTCACAGCTTCTTTCGGGTAAAGTTCGAGTTGGTTCAATACATCGAAGATACGGTCTGCACCAAAAGAGATACCCACTCCCGACACTCCTGCCATACCGAATACTCCGGTCAGATTATCATAACGACCACCACCTGTGATACTGCCAATCTGCACATCCAGTGCTTTCACTTCAAAGATAGCTCCTGTATAATAATTCAGTCCGCGAGCTAAAGTAAGATCAAGCTCTATTTCATTCTTCAAGCCCATTGTTTCCAATGTATTCAGGATAAATTCACTCTTTCTTCCACTCCCTTTCAGCCCTACTTCACTGGCCGATAACACATTCTTCAGTGTTGCCAACTTTCTCCGCATTCGTACCACTAAGAGGAGAATGATTGGCTGCAACTTGGCAATAGCCTCATCACTGATTCCCTTCTCTTTCAGTTCGGCATTTACATTATCCAAACCTATTTTATCCAGTTTGTCAATTGCTACGGTAATATCTACGATCTTATCCGATTCACCTATAATTTCAGCAATACCGGAAAGAATCTTACGGTTGTTAATCTTAATACATACACGAATATTGAAACGACTAAAAACAGTATCGACAATCTGCATCAATTCCACTTCGTTCAGTAACGAATCGCTTCCTACAACGTCGGCATCACATTGATAAAATTCACGATAACGTCCTTTTCTGCGGGCGGTCGGCACGCCATACCGGTTGAATCTGATAGCGCTTGAACGGGAAAGTGATCTCATCACGATGCATCACGACGTAGCGAGCAAAAGGTACTGTCAGGTCATAACGCAAACCTTTCTCACAAAATTTGCTTGCCAGTTTGGCAGCATTACGGCTTAACAATTCTTCGTCAGTAATCCCGGAAAAGTAATCTCCAGAATTCTGAATCTTAAAGAGTAGTTTATCTCCCTTCATCGCCGTACTTTCCCATCAGTGTAGAAAGCATCTCCATAGACGGAGTCTCTATCTGCTGGAATCCATACAAATGGTATACGTCACGAATCGTATTGAATATATAATTACGCTTCGCCATTTCTACCGGCGAAAAGTCACGAGTTCCTTTAGGAATACTTGGTTTTGCTGCCATAATATTACTGTTTATAATTTTAATGGCGCAAATTTACTGCAAATTTCCGAGCAATACTTACATATATTTGAAAAAATCACCCGTATTGTGTCCATCCCCTATTAATATCGTAAAGAAACACTCAAACAAGGCCCCAAACTATATAAAAAATCCTCCATAGTCTTTGGAAAGACTGCGGAGGATCCCTTTTTATTCTATAGAAGGAAGCTGGCAAAACTGCCTTTTCCCTTTTTCATTTCTTAGTCTCTTCTACCCATGAAAATCATGATGTAGTAAACCAATGTTGCTAATGAACCTAATGCAGCAACTACATACGTATAAGCAGCTGAACGAAGAGCGTCTTCTGCCTGTGCATGATTGTACGAATTAGTAATGCCGGATGAACTCAACCATACCAATGCACGTTTACTTGCATTGATTTCCACCGGCAGCGTGATAAAGCTGAACAGTGTAGTCATAGCAAACAGGATAATACCTGCCAACAATAACTGCGGGAAAAGAGTTTATCAGCAAGATACCACCCAACAATACCCACGTCATAATGGAAGAAGCAAAGTTCACAACCGGAACCAGCGCACTACGCATCTTCAACGGAGCATACATACGTGCATGCTGCACAGCGTGTCCACATTCATGGGCCGCTACGGCAGCCGCCATGATGCTGTTACTTTCATACACCGCCTTCACTCAAATTCACTGTTTTGTTAGTAGGATTGTAGTGGTCGGTCAACCGTCCCGGCGTATGTGTAACCTGCACATCATAAATACCATTGTCATGCAACATCTTCAAAGCAACGTCGCGTCCTGTCATTCCGTTTCCTGTAGGAATCTTAGAGTACTTCTTGAATTTGTTTTGCAAATTCATCTGTACCAACCAACTGACAACAGCGATTCCTATAAATAATACCCAATAAGACATCATATACTTTTCAATTTTAATTATTACTCTATATATCTATAAACAAATTGTTTGCCAAAAATAAGGGGAAACGTTCAATGTCAGAATAGTTTCCCCTTGCTTTTATGAAGAATTAGCTAAAAATTAGTCAATTGTCAGTTCTACCACATAGTCAATATCTTTCGGAACCTCGGCGAATTCGAGCAAAACACCGGCTTTCGTCTTTATGAAACGAACCGGAGACTGATCTTTAAACAAGACTGCTTTCTTAACCTTCTTGCCTGTCAATGGCAGGAACAAAGCTGCATCTTTCAGGTCGAGGATATGTACATAGAGTTTATTTCCTTTTTGTGTGGTCACTCCCCAATCATGCGGAGCAACTATGCCGCTTCGTGTTCCATAGATCGTTTCGCCATATTGTTTCATCCACTCTCCCATCTCTGCCAAGCGTTGCACAGCTACCGCAGGAAGTTCCCCATCAGGTTGAGGGCCGATATTCATCAAAAGATTGGCATTCTTACCGGCTGCCTTCACCAGATAGTGAATCAATGTCTTTGTAGATTTATAATTCTGGTCGGTAATCTTATATCCCCACATACCATTCATTGTTTCGCAAGTTTCCAACGGCAAGCGACTCACCTCCTGTCCAGAAAGTCCCGAAGCATTCTCACCCGGCAGATCGCGTTCGAAAATCTGAATATCTTCTCCATCAAAAGGCGTCTGATGATGATTGTTACCCACCAGGCAGCCCGGTTGGAGTTTGTGAATCAAAGCATACTGCTCCGGTAATTCCCAGTTAAAAGTTTTGGGCTGATCCCACCATCCGTCAAACCAAATAGCCCCTATCGGACCGTAATTCGTCAGCAATTCTGTCAACTGGTTATTCATGAATTGATAATAACTTTTCCAATCCCCTTTCGAGTTCAAGCGACCCGTCCCCTGTCCTGTACGTCCCCAGGGATAGTCCTCACGCGCCCAGTCAAGATGTGAATAATAAAAATGAAGCTTGATGCCCTGCTTGGCACAGGCAGCTGCCAATTCTTTCACAATATCTCTTTTAAAAGGAGTAGCTTTGACTACGTTATAATCCGAATACTTAGTGTCAAACATAGAAAAACCTTCATGATGACGGCTAGTAAAACAGATATATTTGGCTCCCGAAGCTTTAATGGCCTCCACCCATTTATCGGCATTAAACTTGGAAGGATAAAATCCGCCTGCCAGTTTGGCATACTCTTTATAATTCAGATTATTGTTTGTCATAGTCCACTCACCGGTAGCGAGCATAGCGTATAGCCCCCAATGAAGAAAAATACCAAACTTATTGTCCTGAAATTCCTGCCGTGCTTTCAAATTCTCTTCGGTAGGCTGATAGGAAGATTGCGCAAATACTCCCAAGTTCATTACGAACAACAAAAGGAAAGTTATAAAACGTGTTTTCATAAGGCATACATTATTTTTCTGTGTGTTTAGGATAGACTATACAAAGGCTTGAATAAAGAAAGGCGGAGTTTTTCTTCAATCTCCGCCTTTCCTCCATATAATAAATCAATTGTTATTCTTCAGTATAACGTTCGATGGTCTGTGCTCTGTCCGGTCCTACAGAAACAATCTTGATTTCTACGCCAAGTTGTTCTTCCAGGAAAGTCAGATAAGCGTTGAACTCTTCCGGGAATTCATCTTCGCTCTGCATCTTGGTCATATCTGTCTGCCAGCCCGGAAGCTCTGCATATACAGGTTCTACCCCTTCTGTGATGTCATACGGGAAATAATCGATCTCTTCACCGTTCACTTTGTAAGCAACACACGCTTTGATTGTTTCGAAAGTATCGAGTACATCGCTCTTCATCATAATCAATTTGGTAACTCCGTTTATCATAACGGAATACTTCAACGCTACCAGGTCGATCCATCCACAACGACGTTTACGACCGGTTACAGAACCGAATTCATGTCCCAACGTACACATCTTGTCGCCTGTTTCGTCAAACAGTTCTGATGGGAACGGACCTGCTCCTACACGAGTACAGTATGCCTTGAAGATACCATATACTTCACCGATACGGTTAGGTGCCACTCCAAGTCCGGTGCAGGCTCCCGCACATACGGTATTGGAAGAAGTCACAAACGGATATGAACCGAAATCAATATCAAGCATAGTACCCTGCGCTCCTTCACAAAGCACGCTCTTACCATCTTTCAACAGGTTATTCACTTCATGTTCGCTATCTACGAAATGGAATTGTTTCAGATATTCGATACCTTCCAACCATGCTTTTTCCAGTTCAGTAAGATCGTATTCATAATTCAAGCTCTTCAGAATTTGTTCGTGACGAGCTTTCGCAGCAGCATACTTCTGGTCGAAGTTATGAAGAATATCACCTACACGAACACCGTTACGGCTCACTTTATCCGTGTAAGTAGGGCCGATACCCTTGCCGGTAGTTCCTACTTTAGCATCGCCTTTGGCTGCTTCGTATGCAGCATCCAGAATACGGTGTGTCGGAAGAATAAGATGAGCTTTCTTTGAAATGTGCAAACGTTCTTTCAGCGGATGACCCGATGCTTCAAGTGCTTCTGCCTCTGCTTTAAACAATGCCGGATCAAGTACCACACCGTTACCGATGATGTTTACCTTGTTTCCTTGAAAAATACCGGAAGGAATAGAGCGAAGCACATATTTCTGTCCTTCAAACTCAAGCGTGTGACCGGCATTCGGGCCGCCCTGAAAACGAGCAACCACATCATACTTAGGTGTTAAAACGTCGACTACTTTTCCTTTACCTTCGTCGCCCCATTGTAATCCTAATAGAACATCTACTTTCATTTTTCTTTTTTATTGTTGTTATTTACTTTTTTCCGTTTGTTAGCTCTGTCGCACTTACTACATACTCCATATATATATAAGGAGTAATGCGAAAGCTGGAAGCGGCTCAATTTCGTATTTTCAATGGCTTGCTGCAGTTCCTCGTTCTGAAACTCGGTCACTTTACCACATTGAGTACATATCTGATGATGATGTGTCTCGCGATTATATGATTTTTCGTATTGGGAGGAAGTACCGAACTGATGCTTAATGACCAGCCGTGCATTGATAAGAAGAATAATGGTGTTGTAGAGAGTTGCCCGGCTCACCCGGAAATTCTCCTGGTCCATCATCCGTGAATAAAGCATGTCAATATCGAAATGACCGTCGATAGAATAAATAGTATCGAGTATGGCGTAGCGTTCAGGAGTCTTTCGATGCCCGTTCGCCGTGAGATATTCCGTGAATATCTGCCTTACTGTATCTTTCACGTTTTGAGTTTCCATCATCAGCCAAAATTAGCGCGAACAAAGTTAAGCCTTTTTTGCGGAAAGCAAAAGAAATTCCTAGAAATAAGTAATGGGTTAATTATTCTTCAGTCTCTTCTTTCACCATGTTGTAGAGCATCTGCTCCTCCTTCCAAGGTAGAATCAGCCATACCTTCCACCAGGCGGCATACTTGAAAAGCATGTTCCTCACTATGCTGCATATATTTGCGGATAACCAGCAAAGCTGCGTTACGAATATGATAGCTGTCGGAATGTACCGCACAAATCGCCTGGTCGAGCAATTCGCCGGAGGCACGTTCGGTCATATCCCCTTTCTTCATCAGAAGACGGGCAGCAGTCAGAAAACCACAAGTCTGCACATACTCCTGTTCGTCGGCAATCCAGTGAAAAGGATTTGGCCGGAGCATACGGTAAATGCTGGAAGAGATTCATGCAAGTCAGCTCGGCTATTTCGATATTCCGGATATTTTCTACCCAAATGTCGGCTATCTCGGGATAAAACGTTTCGATCGGCTGAAGCATTCCCCGCCAGAATCTTACACTCGCGAATTTCCTCTTTCCACAGAGCCTGCGCCAGGTCATGATTCTTTCTCGTAACCTTCGGCAATCATCTTGATACGAGGCAGTTCCACTCCGAAATTGAGTTTATAAACCAGCCCTTTCTCACGCATACTTTGGGACACAGCCCCGTTCATAGAGAGACGGAGCTGTGTCTTGATATCTTTTCAATTGTTCTTTTATATCCATTTCAGATCAGTTGTTTATGGAAGGCAGCGGAGAATAATCAGTGCTGTAACGCAACATTTGTTCTACATAACCTTCATCATAAGAAACTGTGACATCCGTAACGTTTCCGTTTTCATCTGTCACCAGTTCGTATTTCGGATTCACAAAACCTTTATAAGGAGCCAGATTCAACTTCTTATAACGTTCCAGAACTTCTGCATGTAAAGCCGGATCTACTTTTACGGCATAGTTTTCTACCAATGAACGGGCACCTTCAAAGTCGCCTGTCGATTTGATTCGCTGAATTTCAGCCAACAATTCGCCGAAAAGCTCGCGCACTTTCTGATAGTCATTGATAACCACATAAGTCTTTCCGTCTTTCTTCACCAATTCCACCACTTTATCGGCAGCCCCTTTCTCAAATACCCAACGGGCTATCAACTGGCGGTTACGCATGTGAGCTTCTTCCACAGTATTTCCCGGTTCGATACGTACCAACTGCGTCATCAGACCGTTCATCAGATAAGTATAATATTGAGCTTTATAAGCATCGGGAGAAGAGAGAAGTCCCAGTTCCACCAGCTTGGGGTCAGCCACATAATACAATCCGAACAAATCGGCACGCGTGCCTCTTCGATGGTAGAGCCGTATGCTTTCAAAGCATCAGGATCTACACCCGGAAGTAACTTACCGGAACCGTGTCCCAAACATTCGTGCAAGTCCGTATGCAGCTCATCCGTTAAATCAGAATACGCATCGATCAGTTGTATTTCCGCATCGCTATAAACAAATTCTTCGTTGAATCCGTTTCCGTGAGCGGCTTTATTATAAGCATCTGTTATATTTCCGATTGTCACCGATTTAGAACCGTGGTGAGCACGAATCCAGTTTGCATTCGGCAGATTGATACCGATAGCCGTTGCCGGGTAAAGATCACCTGCAAGGATAGCGGCAGTAATCACTTTAGCCGATACCCCTTTTACCTTTTCTTTCTTGAAAGATTTATCTACCGGAGAATGATCTTCAAACCACTGCGCGTTACTGCTGATAATCTCCGTACGATGTGTCGATTCCAGATCTTTGAAGTTCACCAAAGACTCCCAGCTCGCTTTCATCCCCAACGGGTCACCGTAACTTTCAGTAAATCCATTCACAAAGTCGATTCGTGAATCCAAGGTCTTTCACCCAAAGAATGGCATATTCATCGAAATCTTTCAGATTGCCTGTTTCATAGAATTGAATCAGCTTGGTGATAACGGCCTTTTGTGCCTCATTCTCTGCTACACCTTCCGCTTTCTTCAGCCAATAAACAATCTTCTCTATTGCCTGTGTATAGAGTCCGCCTACTTTCCAAACTTTCTCCTCCAACTTTCCGTTTTCTTTTACCAGCCGACTGTTCAGCCCGTAAGAAACCGGTGTTTCGTCTTTCGGATCTTTCATATCACTATAAAAACGTTCTGCCTCTTTCTGCGTCACTCCGTCATAATAGTTACAAGCAGAAGTCAACACAAGATCTTCGCCATCTGCCTGGTTTACCCGTTTCGGCATAATAGTCGGATCGAAAATCACCGGGAACAGTTCGGCACAAAGTTGTTCGGCAGTCTGCCCTTTCGCCAACGGCAGCAACTTGGCATCCATACCGAGTACAGCCTGTTTCAAGAACTCCTGCGAGAAGTTGGGCACAAATTTCTCCGTACCATAGTGGTGATGAATACCATTGGAGAACCATACCCTTTTCAAGTACACCTCCATATTTTTAAAATCAGGCGTTGTTTTATCCTCCCTGATAGTTTGTATATACTGCTTCGAGCATCCGACGGATTCTCAAATTATATTTTCCATTCTGGTCAAACAGAATATCCCTTCCTTCCAGAGCAGCCTCTGTCAGGTAATAAATCAGTTCCTTCTGTTTCAGCGTCAGTTCCTCAAATCCGGGAACTTTATAACGCAATATCTGTAAATCAGCAAATTGTTCCACTGTATAATCAAATTTGTCTGCTTCAGCAGTTGTTGTTTTACTTCCTCCGCACGATGTTAAAAGCGTAGCGGCCACTGTCATTAAAATCAGATGTTTTTTCATAATGCTAGCATTGATTAATTAAAATGAGAAAAGGAATTATCTCCAAAATCTTTCATTTAGAGGTAATTCCTTTTGACTAATTTCGGAACGCGCAATTATTTCTTATTTTCGAGATGTTTTTTGCGATATCCATTAGGAGTCTCACCTACGTTTTTGTAAAATGCAGCGTAAAAAGATTGACGATTTGCAAAGCCAACCATGGCACTAATTTCTTCCACATTTTTGTCGGCATAACGTTTGTCAGTCAATAAATGCAAAGCATCTTTTACTCTGTATTCATTCAACAGGCAAGAATAGTTCATGCCAAAGCGTGAGTTTACTACTGCAGAAAGGTAACGAGTATTCGTCTTCAATTCTTTCGCCAAGTCCTTAGCTGAATAGTCAGGATCCTTGTACTTCTTCTGTACAACGATGATATTCAGGATCTTGTCATACAACTCGTCTGCCAATTCCGGTCTAATCAAAGACCTGTATGCAGCCTTTCTTTTCTTTCTTTTCCCTCAAATTGTAGGGACGTTTTTTCGGAGTTTCTTCCGTTTTTTTGTTCTCTAAATCGCTCATTGAATTAACTGGTTAGGGTTTGTTCATTTGTTAATAATTGCTCATTTGCAACGTAACATGTTACAAATGTCTTACTTTTTTTTTAAACACACAATTATTTTGTGCATTTTTTTTCTAAATAAACAATCAAAAACCTTGAAAAAGAAGGAATGAGTCCGAATAATAAGAAACTTTAACTTATTTATAATTCATATCAGAAACAGAAATCTACACATGATGAAAAATTGCCAAAGAAAAATGTACCTTTGCAGCATGGATAAATCAGCATCAATGAGAGAGACTTTAAAGACATATTTCGGGTACGATAATTTCCGTCCTCTGCAAGAAGAAATCATCCGACACATCCTGAACAAACAGGATGCATTGGTATTAATGCCCACTGGTGGGGGGAAATCAATCTGTTACCAACTTCCCGCACTGCTTTGCGAAGGTACTGCCGTTGTCGTTTCTCCCCTCATCTCATTGATGAAAGATCAGGTAGAAGCATTGCTGGCAAATGGCATCGCAGCCGGAGCGCTGAACAGCAGTAATGACGAAACAGAAAACGCTCATCTGCGCCGCGCATGCATTGAAGGTCGCCTGAAGCTGCTTTACATTTCACCGGAAAAACTTTTAGCTGAAAAGGACTATTTGTTGCGGGATATGAACATCTCTCTGTTTGCTATTGATGAAGCTCATTGTATTTCGCAATGGGGACATGATTTCCGTCCGGAATACACACAAATGGGAGTGCTCCACCAACAATTTCCGCAAATACCAATTGTCGCACTAACTGCCACTGCGGATAAAATCACGCGTGAAGACATCGTACGGCAATTGCATCTGAACCATCCCCGTATCTTTATCTCATCTTTCGACCGTCCCAACATCAGCCTGACTGTGAAACGTGGATTTCAAGCGAAAGAAAAGAACAAGGCTATCTTAGAATTTATCCACCGCCACGGGGGAAGAAAGCGGGATTATTTACTGCATGAGTCGAAGTAAGACGGAAACCGTCGCACAGATGTTACAGAAGCAGGGTATCCGCTGCGGTGTTTATCACGCCGGGTTATCCACTCAACACCGGGACGAAACACAGAATGATTTTATTAACGACCGCATACAGGTAGTATGTGCCACCATTGCTTTTGGAATGGGGATTGATAAATCAAATGTCCGCTGGGTGATACATTATAACCTGCCTAAAAGTATAGAAAGTTTTTATCAGGAAATAGGACGTGCCGGACGTGACGGGCTTCCCTAGCAATACTGTCCTGTTTTATTCATTAGGCGACTTAATATTACTAACTAAATTCGCTTCGGAAAGTAATCAGCAAAATATCAATCTGGAAAAGCTCCAACGTATGCAGCAATACGCAGAGGCCGATATTTGCCGACGAAGAATCTTATTAAGCTACTTCGGAGAGACAACAACAGAGGATTGCGGTAACTGCGATGTTTGTAAAAATCCCCCTCAACGATTCGACGGTACAGTCATCGTGCAAAAAGCATTAAGTGCCATCGCACGCACGGAACAGCAAATCAGCACAGGAGTGTTGATTGATATTCTCCGTGGAAACTATTCTGCGGAAGTAACCGGAAAAGGGTATCAGGAACTTAAAACGTTCGGTGCCGGACGCGACATTCCTCCTCGTGACTGGCAAGACTATCTGCTTCAAATGCTGCAACTCGGCTACTTTGAAATAGCTTATAATGAGAATAATCATCTCAAAATAACGTCAAGCGGAAGCAATGTTCTCTTCGGAAGAGCTAAGGCAACATTAGCAGTCATCCGGCACGAAGAAGTCGCCACTCAAAAAGGAAAAAAGAAAAAAGTGGTTGTTGCAAAGGTACTTCCTTTCGGCCTGGAAGGTGGAGAAAACGAGGATTTATTCGAAGCCTTACGCGGATTGAGGAAACAACTGGCCGATCAGGAGGCACTACCCGCCTACATCGTCTTGTCAGACAAAGTATTACACCTGCTTAGTATTTCCCGTCCTACCACTATAGAAGAATTCGGAGAAATCAGCGGTATCGGAGAATACAAGAAGAAAAAATACGGAAAAGACTTCGTTAATCTGATTAGGCAGTTTGTAGAATAATCATACGTCACTTGCACTGCTTAAGCTGTTCGTGCAAATCAGCCGGAGGCACTCCCAATGAAATGGCTTTCTCAAAGTCAGCTTTTGCCAGCCCTTTCTTCTTCTGTGCCAGGTAGATATTTCCCACGCAACAGATAAGCATCAGCCGAGGCAGCATCCAACCGGATGGCTTCCTCCAAATCGACCAATGCCAAATCTTCATGTTTCATCTCACGTTCCACATCGGCACGGGCAATATAGAGCGTCGCATCTTCAGGAGTGGCCGCAAGCATCTTATTCAATATTTCAAGAGCTTCCCGGAATTTTCCCTTCTTTTCTGCTCCAAAGTAGCCAGTCCCAGCCGTCCGCTATAGCTCTGCGGATCGAGTTCCAATAAACGATTATAATCTATTCTCGCAGCCGGATAATCGCGGCGGAGCACATAAATATAAGCACGCATCAACAAAGCTTCTTTGTTCTGCTTATCCTCGTCCAACACCTGGCAATAATCCGTATAAGCACGGTCTGTTTTTCCCATTTCCATATAAATGGCGGCACGGTCGAGCAAAATAGGGACTGCCAAAGGAGCAAAGTTCAGTGCAAAAGAATAAGATTCCAATGCTTTATCAAACTCGCCCAAACGACGCTGGACTAAACCTAAGTTAGAAAAGAGTAATGCATTCTTTGCGTTTTTCGGTTCCAACTTCAAAGCCTGAAGCAAAAGTTCCTCTGCCTGGGGAAGACTGTCTTTTTCGATACACTCAATGGCTCTCTCGGACAATTGTTGATAGGTTTGCGCAAAGGTAACAGCCGGAAAACAAAAAAGCAAAGCTATAATTATTCTTACCATGGTTCAGGTCTTTTTATAGTGAATGAATTAATCCAATGGATATGCGTCAAAAGCAAACAGTTCGGTCGACAAATAACGCTCTCCCGTATCAGGTAACAACGCTACTATTTTTTTGTTCTTAAATTCCGGGCGTTGTGACAGTTGACGGGCGGCATACACAGCTGCTCCCGAAGAAATACCCGCCAACAGACCTTCCGTCGCCGCTAACTCACGTCCCGCACGAATCGCTTCATCATCTGGCACCGCCTATTACTTCATCCACCACCGAAGCATCATAAAGCTTCGGGATAAAATTCGCTCCAATACCTTGAATACGATGCGAAGCCGCCTCTCCGCCTGCCAACACTGGAGACGATGCCGGTTCCACAGCAACAATATAAATATTCCGGATTATGTTTCTTCAAAGCACGGGCTACCACCGCAGACTGTTCCCCCGGTACCAACTCCGGCCACAAAAACGGCCACTTCACCGTCTGTATCCCTCCAAATTTCTTCACCCGTTGTCCGTTCATGAACAGCAGCATTGGCGGGATTTTCAAATTGTTGCAAAATCACCGAACCGGGAATACTATCACGCAACTCCTGCGCTTTGGCAATGGAAGCTGCCATCCCTCCCAGTCCATCTGTCAATACAATCTGCGCACCCAACGCTTTCAACAGATTCCGCCGTTCCAGACTCATCGTTTCGGGCATGGTCAATATCAGGTGATACCCTTTAATAGTAGCCACCATTGCCAACCCTACACCTGTATTTCCGCTTGTCGGCTCAATAATCGTTGCACCGGGTTTCAATGCTCCACGAGCTTCCGCATCTTCAATCATCGAAAGAGCGACTCTGTCTTTTACACTTCCCGCCGGATTAAAAGCCTCCAGTTTGGCAATAATATTTTGTTCCAGACCATACTTTCCACTATAACCGGAAAGTTCCATCAAAGGGGTATTCCCCACTAAATCTGTTAGTTTCTTTGCAATCTTTGCCATCTTATTACTTCATTTTTGTCACAGACACGACAAAGATATGGAAAAAAAGGTATGTTTTACATCACATCATGAGAAAGATAAGGAAAAGTATAGTAACTTTGTATCCGTTCAATCTTTTTAAGTTTACATATATGAAAAAGAGAATTATACAATTTCTCACGACCTATTTTTTATTTGTTCTTTTATTCGTTCTTCAGAAACCAATCTTCATGGTTTACTACCATGACTTATATACTAATGTATCTTTGGGTGACTATTTCCGCGTCATGTGGCACGGATTACCACTGGATTTATCTCTTGCGGGCTACCTGACCGCTATCCCCGGCATCCTGCTCATTGCTTCCGCCTGGACAAATTCATCCATACTCCGCCGCATCCGGCAAGGATATTTCGGGAGTAATAGCCTTTGTCATGGCCTGTCTTTTTATCATCGACCTGGGATTGTATGGCTTTTGGGGATTCCGTCTGGACGCCACCTCCTATTTTCTATTTTTTCTCTTCCTCCCAAAGATGCCATGGCAAGTGTCAGTTTTTGGTTTGTACTATTGGGAATCTTATCTATGTTGATCTATGCAGCAATTCTATACTGTATTTTCTATTGCGTCCTTATCCGGGAGAAAAAGCCCCTGAAAATTCCTTATCGACGTCAGAATGTCTCGCTTGCACTGCCTTTTGCTGACAGCGGCACTTTTCATCCCTATCCGGGGCGGATTCAGCGTATCCACCATGAATTTAAGCAAGGTGTATTTCAGTCAGGATCAACGCATGAATCATGCAGCCATTAATCCGGCATTCAGCTTCATGTATTCTGCCACCCACCAGAATAATTTCGATAAGCAATATCGCTTCATGGACCCGAAAATAGCCGACGAATTATTTGCAGAGATGGTAGACAAACCCGTCGCAGTAACCGACAGCATCCCCTCAATTATTGAATACACAACGCCCGAACATTATTTTCATTATCCTTGAGAGTTTCTCCACACACTTGATGGAAACTTTCGGAGGACAACCCAATGTGGCTGTCAACATGGATAAATTCGCAAAAGAAGGCGTATTATTCAGCAACTTCTACGGCAGCAGTTTCCGCACAGACCGCGGACTGGCATCTATCATCAGCGGATATCCCGGACAGCCGAGTACCAGCATCATGAAATATCCCCGAAAAAGACAGACAAACTTCCTTCTATCCCCCGCAGCTTGAAAAACGCAGGATATAATCTGGAATATTACTATGGTGGAGATGCCGATTTTACCAATATGCGCTCTTACCTGGTATCTTCCGGTATCGAGAAGATTATTTCCGATAAAGATTTCCCTCTGTCCGAACGTACCGGAAAATGGGGAGCACAAGATCACGTTTTGTTCCAACGCCTGATGAAAGACCTGAAAGAAGAAAAACAAAGAAGAACCATTCCTGAAACTGGTTCAGACATCAAGCAGCCACGAACCATTCGAAGTTCCGTTCCACAGGCTGGATGATAAAGTCCTCAACTCCTTTGCGTATGCCGACAGTTGTGTGGGAGATTTCGTGAAACAGTATCAGGAAACACCGTTATGGAAAAACACACTGTTTGTACTCGTTCCCGATCATCAGGGTGCATACCCATACCCGATAGAAAATCCGTTGGACGGACAAACCATTCCGCTGATTTTAATCGGAGGTGCAATAAAACAACCTCTGGTAGTAGATACCTATGCTTCGCAAATTGACATTGCCGCCACTTTGCTCGCTCAATTAGGATTGCCGCACGATGAATTTACTTTCAGCAAAGAATATCCTGAATCCGGGCTCTCCTCATTTCGCATACTTTACCCGGCCGGATTATTTCGGAATGATTACTGCCGACAACCAATTGGTATACAATCTGGACGCCAACACCGTGCAACTGGACGAAGGCACCGCCAAAGGAGCCAACCTGGAAAAAGGAAAAGCGTTCCTGCAGAAGCTCTACGACGACCTGGCGAAACGCTAGGAAATGAGTTATATTGAATATTTATAAGGTAATATAGGACATTTACTATTCTTTATTGTATATTTGCGACGTTAAAAATAGATCAATAAAGCCGGATGATACATAGCGAAATCGTGCAATTCCTTTCGGAGATAGATACAAATATCTTCTTATTTTTCAATGGTATACACTCCCCTTTCTGGGATTATTTCATGAGTTCCTTTACGGGTAAAATAATCTGGGTTCCCATGTATGCCACCATATTGTATATTTTATTAAAAAACTTCCACTGGAAAGTAGTAATGTGCTACGTGGCTGCCATTGCACTGACTATCACCTTTGCCGACCAAATGTGCAGCAGTATCATCCGCCCGGTAGTGGCACGTCTGCGTCCCGCCAATCCGGACAACCCGATTGTGGATATAGTATATATCGTAAACGGGTATCGTGGAGGAAGTTATGGTTTCCCATCGTGCCATGCGGCCAATTCATTAGGTCTTGCCATGTTTGTCATATTCCTGTTCCGTAAACGTTGGCTAAGCATTTTCATCCTGACCTGGGCAATACTCAACTGCTACACACGTATATATCTGGGTGTACATTATCCCGGTGATTTACTCGTAGGAGGTATTATCGGAGGATTCGGCGGTTGGTTGTTCTGCACTATCGCCCACAAAGCAGCCATCTATCTGAAACCTTCCACCCGCACGAAGAGAAAAGAAATAAAACAATGGTCAGTCACTATTTATGTAGGATTACTGACTATACTCGGTATCGTTCTATACTCCACTATTAAAAGTTGGTAGAACACAACATATTTCGAACTAAAAAGTAAAAGCCTGACACCGTTATCCGATGCCAGGCTTTTACTTTTTTATCCGGGTTTATCAAGCTTTCTTGATATAATCAACAATCCACTGTCCTACTTCTTTCGTTCCGTATTTAGCACCGTCAGCCACCTGAATTTCCGGTGTACGTACATTCTCATCCAAAGAAGCGTCTACTGCTTTACGAATCAATGCACCCTCTTCTTTAAGGTCGAAATACTCGAACAACATAGCTACGGAAAGAATTTGTGCCAACGGATTAGCAATATTCAATCCTTTAGCCTGCGGCCATGAACCGTGAATCGGTTCAAACACCGGAGTACTCTCGCCTGTGGAAGCAGAAGGAAGCAAGCCCATAGAACCACTGATTACAGAACCTTCGTCAGTCAGAATATCACCGAAGGTGTTTTCCGTTACCATCACATCGAAGAAAGCAGGTTCCTGAATCATCTTCATTGCAGCATTATCCACAAACATATAATCAGTTGTCACTTCCGGATAGTTCGGAGCCATTTCCTGTGCAATCTGACGCCATAGACGGGAAGAAGCCAACACATTTGCCTTATCTACCACCGTCAGATGTTTTCTGCGCTTCATCGCATATTCAAAAGCCACTTTCAAGATACGTTCGATTTCCGGGCGAGTATAATAGTTGGTATCATACGCCTTGTCATTATCCTGGATACTTTTCACCGAAATACATACCTCCGGTCAACTCACGGATACAGATAAAATCTGCGTTCTCTACCAGTTCCGCACGCAACGGAGATTTGTGAATCAGGCATTTGAATGTCTGCACCGGACGGATATTAGCGAAAAGTCCCAGTTTCTTACGCATCGCCAACAAACCTTGTTCCGGACGTACCTTAGCAGTAGGGTCGTTATCAAATTTCGGATCGCCTACGGCAGAGAATAAAACAGCATCTGCATCTTTACAAACCTGATAGGTTGCTTCCGGAAACGGATCGCCTACTTTATCAATGGCATCAGCTCCACAGATTGCATATTCGTAACTTACTTTGTGGCCAAACTTCTCGCAAACGGCACTCATCACATCTACACCTTGCACAGAGATCTCCGGTCCGATGCCGTCGCCTGCTAATACAGCAATTTTAAAATCCATAATCGTTTATTCTTCTATTTATATATTCTTATAAAAAACATTCTTTGGGCAAGTTATCTCTCACTTGCTCTTCTCGTATTCATCTTCGATGAGGTTCAACATCTTCATAGTAGCTTTGATGGCAGCTTCCGTCTGATCGGCATCAAGTCCGCGGGTACGGAACACCTGCTCGTCATAACTCCATGTGATTACTGTCTGCACAAATGCATCCGTACGCCCACCGGGAGGGATTGTCACTGCATAATTGGTCAGCATCGGGAATTTGCGTCCTAATGTCACCTTATATATCTTACGCAATGCACGAACAAAAGCATCATACTGGCCATCACCGCCTGAACTCTCTTCGTACTCTTTTCCGTTGATTTCTATCTTCAACGTAGCCATCGGTTTCAATCCATGAGCCAGATTCACAAAATAGCTCTTCAGTTTGACCTTCTCACCAATCGCTCCATGCTTCAACACATCAGAAACGATGTACGGCAAATCTTCCTGTGTCACCAATTCTTTCTTGTCGCCCAGTTCGATGATACGCTCCGTCACCTTGCGCATAGCATCTTCATCCAGCTCCAAGTCCGAGTCTTCGAGGTTCTTACGGATATTTGCTTTACCGCTTGTCTTACCCAATGCATATTCGCGCTTGCGGCCAAAACGTTCGGGAAGCAAATCATTGCAGTAGAGATTATTTTTGTTATCGCCGTCGGCATGTACACCTGCCACTTGCGTAAAAACATTCTCACCGACAATCGGCTTGTTGGCAGGTATCATAATACCCGAATAAGACTCCACTACCCGGCTGACATCATTCAAACGGCTCTCGTCGATATTGGTCGCCGCATTGAAATGATCTTTCAGGATGGCTTGCACACTTGCGAGAGGAGCATTTCCTGCCCGTTCGCCCAGCCCATTGATGGTGGTATGCAGTCCTTTTACACCGCTTAATACGGCTGCAAGAACGTTGCTCACTGCCAAATCATAGTCATTGTGCGCATGGAAATCAAAATGAGTATTCGGATAACGTTTCTTCATCTTCCGCATAAACTCTATCACTTGCAAGGGATTCAAGATACCCAACGTGTCAGGCAACATATAACGCTTGACACTCGTCTCTTGCAATCCATCCATCAACTGGAATACATATTCGGGGAGAATCCTTGATACCGTTACTCCAATCTTCCAGATAAACATTGACGGTTATATCCTGTTCGTCGGCATAATGCACCACACTTAATGATATCTGCCAGATGTTCTTCCGGTGTCTTTTTCAGTTGTTGCGTACAATGCTTCAGTGAACCTTTGCAAAGAAGATTAATCACGCGGCAACCGGTACGCTGAATCCAATCGACAGAAGTATGCCCGTCAACAAAGCCGAGCACTTCCACTTTATGGAGCAGATTACGACGGGCCGCCCAGTCGCAAATCATCTTCACGGCTTCAAACTCACCGTCCGACACACGCGCCGAAGCAACCTCCACCCGGTCTACCTTCAAATCTTCTAACAGCAAACGGGCGATCATTAGTTTCTCATGAGGCACGAAAGATACTCCGCTGGTTTGTTCACCATCACGGAGCGTTGTGTCCATGATTTCTATTTTCACGCCTTCTTTTCCCATTCTTCTATTTTATCTTTATTGCTTAACAAGAAATCGATATCATCCAATCCGTTCATCAAACAAAGTTTCTTGTAAGCATTGATTTCAAAATGTTCACTTTTACCTGTCGCCTTGTTGGTGATGGTCTGTTCGGGAAGATTCACTTCCACTTCCATCTTCGGGTCTGCTTCTATTGAATCGAACAATTCTTGCAGAAACTCCTCGGTTACAACCACCGGAAGCACAAAGTTGTTCAACTCATTATTCTTATGAATATCGGCAAAAAAACTGGATACCACCACACGGAAACCATAGCCTGCAATTGCCCAGGCTGCGTGTTCACGGCTGGAACCCGAACCGAAGTTTCTTACCTGCCACCAATATCTGTCCGCTGTAAGTAGGATTGTTCAACACAAAATCCTTATTCAAAGAACCGTCTGCATTGTAACGCCAGTCACGAAAAAGGTTATCACCGAAGAATTTTTCTTCACGAGTGGTTGCTTTCAAGAAACGTGCCGGAATAATCTGGTCGGTATCTACGTTTTCTAAAGGAAGAGGTACACAAGTACTTGTGATTATATTAAATTTTGTCTTAGCCATCTTTTTATTTACGATTTAACGATTTACTATTTACGATTGAAATTACATCAGTTCTCTCGGATCGGTAATCACACCTGTCACCGCAGCAGCGGCAGCCACCAGAGGACTAGCTAACAAGGTGCGTGCACCAGGTCCCTGACGTCCTTCAAAGTTACGGTTACTGGTAGAAACCGAATATTTCCCGGCAGGAATCTTATCATCATTCATAGCCAAGCAAGCCGAACATCCCGGTTGACGAATAGCAAATCCGGCTTCCGTCAAAATCTTGTCGATTCCTTCCTTACGGATCTGTGCGTCTACCATCCATGAACCCGGAACCAGCCATGCAATTACATTTTCCGCTTTCTTGCGACCTTTCACGATGGAAGCAAATGCACGGAAATCTTCGATACGCCCATTCGTACAAGCGCCCAGAAACACATAATCAATCTTTTTGCCCAACAAAAATTCTCCCGGTTGAAATCCCATGTAGTCCATTGATTTCTTGAATGAAACCTGTGCAGCTTCGCTCATTCCTTCCATCGTAGGAATGTGCTGCGTAATGCCCATACCCATACCCGGATTAGTTCCATAAGTAATCATCGGCTCAATATCCGCAGCTTCGAAACGAACTTCCTTGTCGAATACGGCATCGTCATCACTCTTCAATGTCTTCCAATATGCCAAAGCCTTGTCCCATGCTTCACCTTGCGGAGCACTTTCACGTCCCTTGATATATTCAAAAGTCACTTCGTCTGGAGCAACCATCCCCCCACGTGCACCCATTTCGATAGAAAGGTTACAAGAGGGTAAGACGTCCCTCCATTGTCAGATTGCGGATAGCCGAACCTGCATATTCTACGAAGTAACCCGGTAGCACCGCTGGTAGTCATCTTAGACATCATATACAGAGCTACATCTTTTGCAGTCACCCCTTTGCTCAGTTCACCGTCTACCGTGATACGCATTGTTTTCGGTCTTGACTGAAGAATACATTGCGAAGCCAATACCATTTCCACTTCACTTGTTCCGATACCGAAAGCGATTGCTCCCATCGCACCATGAGTAGAAGTGTGAGAGTCACCGCAGACAATCGTCATTCCCGGCAAAGTCAAACCACGTTCGGGACCTACCACATGGATAATTCCATTCTTCGGATGCATCATACCGTAGTGTGTCAAACCAAAATCCTTCGCATTCTTAGTCAATGTGTCGACCTGCGTTTTAGAAATCGGATCTTCAATCTCCTTATCCTGATCGTGTGTCGGTGTGTTATGGTCGGGCATACAAAATACCTTTTCCGGACGCAACACTCCGATTCCACGTTCACGCAATCCGGCAAAAGCTTGCGGACTAGTCACTTCGTGACAATATAAGCGATCAATATAAAGCTGTGTAGGACCATCTTCCACAGTAGTCACCACGTGGGCATCCCATATCTTATCAAATAATGTATTCATCTGTTTATTTACTATTTTACTAATTACTATTTACTATTTTAGTCAATCTCTGTAATACCAAACCGACTGTCAGTCTCTTTTTTATGATTTGAATTTGTTGATACAGTCAATATAGGCTTCTACGGAAGCGGCAATAATATCTGTATTAGCTCCAAAACCATAATAAATCTGGTTATCGTATTCTACCTGCATGTGCACTTTACCTACATCATCACTTCCCTTGCTGATAGCCTGAATAGTAAACTCTTTCAAAGTCATGTGGCGTTCTACAATCTTTCTTCAATGCCTTGATAGCGGCATCTACCGGACCGTTACCACTGGCAGCCGCTTCAAATTTCTCTCCGGCAATATTCAATCCCAAACTAGCTACCGAACGAACACCGACACCACTCGTCACCTGCAAATAATCCAGTTTGATGCGATGGTTCTGGCTACGGTCTGCACCTGCCAATACTAAAATATCATCATCATTAATATCTTTCTTCTTATCAGCCAACTTCAGGAACTCATCATATACCTTATCCAGTTTTTCCTGATCCAGATCCACTCCCAAAATAGAAAGACGATTTTTCAAGGCAGCACGTCCGCTACGGGCAGTCAATACGATAGAGTTATCATCAATACCCACATCATGCGGATCGATAATCTCATACGTCTGTACATTTTTCAATACGCCATCCTGATGGATACCTGAAGAGTGTGCGAAAGCGTTACGTCCAACGATTGCTTTATTGGGTTGTACCGGCATATTCATCAGGCTGGATACCATACGGCTGGTCGGATAAATCTTCTGCGTATTGATATTGGTTTGAATATCTATTTCGTGATGGCTCTTAATAATCATGGCGATTTCTTCGAGAGCAGTATTTCCTGCACGTTCGCCAATACCGTTGATGGTAACTTCCACCTGACGCGCACCGTTCAAAACACCGGCTATCGTATTGGCAGTAGCCATACCCAAGTCATTATGACAGTGAGTAGAAAGTATGGCATTATCAATGCCGTCTACATGGTCAACCAAGTATTTTATCTTGGCGCCATATTCTGAAGGCAAGCAGTAACCTGTTGTATCAGGGATATTCACTACGGTAGCTCCCGCTTTGATGACAGCTTCTACCACACGTGCCAGATATTCGTTATCCGTACGGCCTGCGTCTTCTGCATAAAATTCCACATCGTCTACAAAACGGCGGGCATATTTCACAGCAGCTACTGCACGTTCGATAATCTCTTCACGATTCGAATTGAATTTATATTTAATGTGCGAATCAGAAGTACCGATACCGGTGTGAATACGTTTATGTTTAGCAAATTTCAGTGCATCTACGGCTACATCAATATCTTTTTGAACTGCGCGGGTCAAAGCACAGATAGTAGGCCAAGTCACCGCTTTTGAAATCTCAATTACTGAATTAAAATCTCCCCCGGGCTCGAAATGGGGAATCCGGCTTCAATCACGTCTACTCCCAACGCTTCCAATGCCTTTGCTACCTGAAGCTTTTCTACTGTATTCAACTGGCATCCCGGAACCTGTTCACCATCTCTAAGAGTGGTATCAAAAATAAATAACCTATTGTCCATATTCTTATGTATATTATATAATTATTAGCATTAAAAAAAGCCTTTCACACTTGGAAGTGAGAAAGGCTTTCGTATATTTTCATTTATACACATTTACGCGCAGCACTCACTTCCACTAACCTTTGATAGTAGAATAATAATACCGCATAGTAGAATATGTATAAACATCTGATTCATTTCTTGTCTCTTTTATTAGTTTGACGGTGCAAAGGTATGGATTATTTCTTTACCACCAAATAATACGTTACTTTTTTATCGAAAAAAATATCATTTCATAAGTTAAAGCCGATTATTAGCAAAAATGTATCACGAATAAAGCGATATGTTTATTAAAACAGAAAGAGGGAGTAGAATGTTGAACCATTCTCTCCCTCTCCTTCTTTATTGTTCTAAATCAATAGATTACTTCTTATCGCAACATTCTTTCTTTTCTGCGCAATCAGCTTTTTTGTCGCAAGCAGTAGCACAAGAGTCCTTAGCCTGGCAGCAAGAATCAGTTTCAACAACAGCTTCCACTGTTTCTACAGTTGTCTCTTCACCTTCAGAAGCAGCGTTAGTAGTTTTGTTACCAGTACAAGACATCATTGCAAAAGAAAATGTTACTGCTACAGCAGCCAAAAATAATTTAGTTTTCATACCTTTTAAATTTGCTTTAAACGTTTAATAAAATAATTGTCGGTCGCAAATATAGCACTTTTTTCGCAAAGTACCAAATGACAGAAGCCCCTTGACTCAAAATGAATCAAGGGGCTTCTTAAAAAACGGCGGCTACCTACTCTCCCACTGTTACGCAGTACCATCGGCGTGACGAGGCTTAACTTCTCTGTTCGGAATGGGAAGAGGTGGAACCCTCGTGCTATAACCACCTGAAGAAGGTTATGACATGATGAAAAGTAAAATTTCAGTGTCTAGCAAGCTAAACGTATATACCCAACCGGTACATGTCCGAAAGAAAGTGAACGGGCAATTAGTAATGCTCGGCTTTGATGTTACCACCTTTACACCTGCATCCTATCAACGTCATCGTCTTTGACGACCCTAAGAAATCTAATCTTGTGGCTGGCTTCGTACTTAGATGCTTTCAGCACTTATCCAATCCCGACTTAGATACCCAGCAATGCACCTGGCGGCACAACTGGTAAACCAGCGGTCAGTCCAACACGGTCCTCTCGTACTAGTGTCAGAGCCACGCAAATTTCATACGCCCACGATAGATAGAGACCGAACTGTCTCACGACGTTCTGAACCCAGCTCGCGTGCCACTTTAATGGGCGAACAGCCCAACCCTTGGGACCTTCTCCAGCCCCAGGATGTGACGAGCCGACATCGAGGTGCCAAACCCCTCCGTCGATATGAGCTCTTGGGAGGGATCAGCCTGTTATCCCCGGAGTACCTTTTATCCTTTGAGCGATGTCCCTTCCATACGGAAACACCGGATCACTATGCTCTAGTTTCCTACCTGATCGACTTGTCTGTCTCCCAGTCAAGCGCCCTTATGCCATTACACTCTACGGACGGTTACCAATCGTCCTGAGGGCACCTTTAGAAGCCTCCGTTACACTTTTGGAGGCGACCACCCCAGTCAAACTACCCACCAAACAGTGTCCTCGCAACAACGAGTTAGAACTCAAATAATCAAAGGGCCGTATTTCAACAGCGACTCCACAAATACTGGCGTACCTGCTTCAAAGTCTCCGGCCTATCCTACACATCAATTACCCAAATTCAATGTTAAGCTATAGTAAAGGTTCACGGGGTCTTTTCGTCCCATCGCGGGTAATCGGCATCTTCACCGATACTACAATTTCACTGAGCTCACGGTTGAGACAGTGTCCAGATCATTACACCATTCGTGCAGGTCGGAACTTACCCGACAAGGAATTTCGCTACCTTAGGACCGTTATAGTTACGGCCGCCGTTTACTGGGGCTTCAATTCAATGCTTCTCTTGCGATGACATCTCCTCTTAACCTTCCAGCACCGGGCAGGTGTCAGGCTGTATACGTAATCTTTCAATTTGGCACAGCCCTGTGTTTTTGTTAAACAGTTGCCTGGACCTATTCTCTGCGCCCAACTCTCGTTGGGACCCTTTATCCCGAAGTTACAGGGTCAATTTGCCTAGTTCCTTAACCGTGAATCACTCAAGCGCCTTAGTATATTCAACCCGACTACGTGTGTCCGTTTGCGGTACGGGTACCTTAAAGATTAAGTTTAGCGGATTTTCTTGGGAGTATGCTTACACGCACTATTACCTTATTCCGAAGAATTTGGTATACTATCAGGTTCGACTCTTATCCCGGATTTGCCTGGGATAATCAACATCTACACCCTTCAACGGACTATTCCGTCAGTCCGCGGCGCTGTCACTCCTCCGTCTCCACGTCACTCTTTAAGGTAGTACAGGAATATTAACCTGTTCTGCCATCGGCCTCACCGTTCGGCTGAGCCTTAGGACCCGACTAACCCTGATCCGATTAGCGTTGATCAGGAAACCTTAGTCTTTCGGCGAGGGGGTTTCTCACCCCCTTTATCGTTACTTATACCTACATTTGCTTTTCCACACGCTCCAGCAAAGCTCACGCTTCACCTTCGACGCAGAGTGGAATGCTCCCCTACCGATCATTACTGATCCCATAGCTTCGGTAAATTGCTTGATGCCCGATTATTATCCACGCCAAACTCCTCGACTAGTGAGCTGTTACGCACTCTTTAAATGAATGGCTGCTTCCAAGCCAACATCCTAGCTGTCTTAGCAATCTGACTTCGTTAGTTCAACTTAGCAATTATTTCGGGACCTTAGCTGATGGTCCGGATTCTTCTCCTTTAGGACATGGACCTTAGCACCCATGCCCTCACTCCTAGGATCGAACTACTGCGCATTCGGAGTTTATCAAGACTTGATAGGCGGTGAAGCCCTCGCATCTTATCAGTCGCTCTACCTCACAGTAGTAATTCCCAAGGCTGCACCTAAATGCATTTCGGGGAGTACGAGCTATCTCCAAGTTTGATTAGCCTTTCACCCCCACCCTCAGTTCATCCGGAAGCTTTTCAACGCTTATCGGTTCGGTCCTCCAGTTAGTGTTACCTAACCTTCAACCTGACCAAGGGTAGATCACTTGGTTTCGCGTCTACTCCTTCCGACTAATCGCCCTGTTAAGACTCGCTTTCGCTTCGGCTGCGGATCTCAAGATCCTTAACCTTGCCGGAAAAAGTAACTCGTAGGTTCATTATGCAAAAGGCACGCCGTCACTGTTTACACAGCTCCGACCGCTTGTAGGCGCACGGTTTCAGGGACTATTTCACTCTTCTATTCGAAGTGCTTTTCACCTTTCCTTCACAGTACTGGTTCGCTATCGGTCTCTCGGCGAGTATTTAGCCTTACCGGATGGTCCCGGCAGATTCACGCAAGATTCCTCGTGTCCCGCGCTACTCAGGATACCACTACGCTTCATTTAGCTTCGAATACCGGACTATCACCGTCTATGGTTTCATTTTCCAAAGAATTCTTCTCACTAAATTTCTTGCGACATCGTGGTCCTACAACCCCAATATTGCCGTAACAACATTGGTTTGGGCTAATCCCCGTTCGCTCGCCACTACTAGGGGAATCATTATTATTTTCTTTTCCTACAGGTACTAAGATGTTTCAGTTCCCTGCGTTAGCCTCTTGCTATGCAAGATGTCATTCCTTCAGAATGACGGGTTGTCCCATTCGGAAATCTTCGGATCAAAGGTTATTTGCACCTGCCCGAAGCTTATCGCAGCTTATCACGTCCTTCATCGCCTCCGAGAGCCAAGGCATCCGCCATGCGCCCTTGCTTACTTTCTTTCAAACGTTTTATTCTCGTACTGGTATTGGTAGTGGAATGCTTCCTTCTATCAATATTGCATACTCGAACACGTACGGTTTGATATATACTTTTAGCTCTTACTAAAATTTTACTTTTTGTACATCATGTCAAAGATCGTTTCTCTTTTTCAGAGATCGTGGAGAATAACGGATTCGAACCGTTGACCCTCTGCGTGCAAGGCAGATGCTCTAGCCAGCTGAGCTAATCCCCCAAGAGGTTATCAAGAATTTTGTTTTTTTTAGCTTTCGCTGTTCCTCATTCTTGAGCTTGGTAGTCCCAGGCAGAGTTGAACTGCCGACCTCTACATTATCAGTGTAGCGCTCTAACCAACTGAGCTATAGGACTAGTTCAACCTTGTCTACCTTTCGTCTAGACTCGGCTTCTTTTCTCTTGTTTATCTCTATCTATACTTCTATAGATGGTTGATCTATATGTTATAAATAAACAAGTACCAGTAGTACAAAAAACAGAACCTTTAAAGTCTTTTAGTGGCTGCCACGTTTTGTGACAGTTACGGCATCGCTCCAGAAAGGAGGTGTTCCAGCCGCACCTTCCGGTACGGCTACCTTGTTACGACTTAGCCCCAATTACCAGTTTTACCCTAGGACGCTCCTTGCGGTTACGTACTTCAGGTACCCCCGGCTTTCATGGCTTGACGGGCGGTGTGTACAAGGCCCGGGAACGTATTCACCGCGCCATGGCTGATGCGCGATTACTAGCGAATCCAGCTTCACGAAGTCGGGTTGCAGACTTCGATCCGAACTGAGAGTTTTTGGGATTAGCATCCTGTCACCGGTAGCCGCCTTCTGTACCCCATTGTAACACGTGTGTAGCCCCGGACGTAAGGGCCGTGCTGATTTGACGTCATCCCCACCTTCCTCACATCTTACGACGGCAGTCTCTCTAGAGTCCTCAGCATAACCTGTTAGTAACTAAAGATAAGGGTTGCGCTCGTTATGGCACTTAAGCCGACACCTCACGGCACGAGCTGACGACAACCATGCAGCACCTTCACAACAGCCTTACGGCTATACTGTTTCCAATATATTCTGTTGCAATTTAAGCCCGGGTAAGGTTCCTCGCGTATCATCGAATTAAACCACATGTTCCTCCGCTTGTGCGGGCCCCCGTCAATTCCTTTGAGTTTCACCGTTGCCGGCGTACTCCCGGTGGAATACTTAATGCTTTCGCTTGGCCGCTTACTGTATATCGCAAACAGCGAGTATTCATCGTTTACTGTGTGGACTACCAGGGTATCTAATCCTGTTTGATACCCACACTTTCGAGCATCAGTGTCAGTAACAGTCTAGTGAGCTGCCTTCGCAATCGGAGTTCTTCGTGATATCTAAGCATTTCACCGCTACACCACGAATTCCGCCCACCTCTACTGTACTCAAGACTGCCAGTTTCAACTGCAATTTTACGGTTGAGCCGCAAACTTTCACAACTGACTTAACAATCCACCTACGCTCCCTTTAAACCCAATAAATCCGGATAACGCTCGGATCCTCCGTATTACCGCGGCTGCTGGCACGGAGTTAGCCGATCCTTATTCATATGGTACATACAAAATTCCACACGTGGAAAACTTTATTCCCATATAAAAGAAGTTTACGACCCATAGAGCCTTCATCCTTCACGCTACTTGGCTGGTTCAGGCTCTCGCCCATTGACCAATATTCCTCACTGCTGCCTCCCGTAGGAGTTTGGACCGTGTCTCAGTTCCAATGTGGGGGACCTTCCTCTCAGAACCCCTATCCATCGTAGTCTTGGTGGGCCGTTACCCCGCCAACAAACTAATGGAACGCATCCCCATCGATAACCGAAATTCTTTAATAAAAATATCATGCGATATTCGTATGCCATCCGGTATTAATCTTTCTTTCGAAAGGCTATCCCGGAGTTATCGGCAGGTTGGATACGTGTTACTCACCCGTGCGCCGGTCGCCATCTTCAGTTTGCAAGCAAACTAAAATGCTGCCCCTCGACTTGCATGTGTTAAGCCTGTAGCTAGCGTTCATCCTGAGCCAGGATCAAACTCTTCATTGTAAAAGTATTTTTTATCATCGGTTAAGATGATCTTTTTGCTCTGTTCAGGACGCCGTAATTTTATTGACCTTATTCAAATACCTATTAGTCTTAATTGTATCGCTACTGAATAAGACAAGTATTGACGGTTCTATTTTTTTACTTGTACTACTTGTATTGTTTATCAATATTTCAAAGAACTTGTTGCTTTCGTTTTAAAAGCGGGTGCAAAGGTAAGGGCTTTATTTTTAACTACCAAACTTTTTCGGAAGTTTTTTTTAGTTTTTCTTTTTACGCTGGTTTCTCTGGCTCTCTATGCGAAAGGGGAAGAAGGTATGAAAGAATAACTCTTGCCAATTTTCTTTGCGAATCGGACTGCAAAGATAAGAACTTTAGTTATTATAATCCAAACTTTTTCGGAAGTTTTTTGTTCTTTTCTTTAAGTGAGATTCCACTTTTTCACTAAGTCAATTTGTCAAGGCTTTCTTCTCTTGGAAAGCGGGTGCAAAAGTACGCCCTTTTGGTATACACTCCAAATATATCAAACTATTTTTTCTAATTATTTTTGAATAAATTTGCTAAAGTGCTGATGCATAACGATGTTGTAGAACATATTTTTTATGTATAGGGAAATTGTGTGCGGAAACGACGAGAGGGATACACATTATTATATCACACGCGGGCGCGTAGGTGTGCCGAGGAGCAGTTTGTATTAGGGAGCAATTAAAGAATCAGTTCATTAAAATAAGAGGAAAGAAAGATAGATATAAGGATAGTGGTTTTATAGTGGATTCCATTCCTTAGTTTGATTCATTAATATGATACTTGTATGAGAATGATGCGTAGAAACTTCACTTTGCTGAAAAGGATTTTTCTTTTTCATTTCTCATGTTCTCATAATATACATAATAATCATCTGTGAATCAAATAGATAATACTATGAGAAATAAAACACAAAAGGGTATTTCTCATAGTATTGCCATGATTTAGTCCGTAAAATCGAGCATTTCTCATAGGGTTTAAACTATTTCTCATCTTATTCTCATACTCCGTCTATACATTTTACTCATTTCTCATACAGTATAATTGTAGTTTTTCCGGACTTTTGCCGGATTTACGATTACTCCTTTCCTTCTTCGGTTTTATTAAGCAACTTCTTGCTATTTACTACTTTCCTGTATGTTATTCACCTTATACCTTTATGTTTTTCCCTAATCATTGTTATTTCTTCCTACCACTATTCGTATCGTTACACTCTAGTGAACAGATCGTTGCACTGGAGTGAACGGTTCTATCTACTCTAGTGAACAGACCTTTCCACTCTAGTGGAACGATTCAGATACCGGTAGGAAAACATGAGAATATCTACTCCATACACTTTCATAAACGCTTTATAATATATTATTAATCAATACATAACTGAATATGTAGCATTGAATCTATTACAATTAATTAGCCTCTTTGCCCTACGAAAGATTATGAGAAATGCCTTGAAAAGCTATGAGAAATACTTTGTTTTGTGGACAAAATGCTGGTAACACTATGAGAAATACCCTTTCTTCTTTTATTTCTCATAGTGTTATATAACTGATTTGAAGATTGTTATCACATATATTATGAGAACATGAGAAATGAAAATGAAAAATCATTTGCAGGAGCTTTGATATAAATACAGGAAACTATCCACGCCTATGTTTTTCGAGAAAATGATAAATCGGTTCAGTTCATATCATAGATTTATTTCGTACCTTTGCCATTCTATTTATATAAAAAGAAAAAATGAGTAAAGAATGCACACTCGCAGATTTCACAGATATTTTTGATTACTCCACAGGATGGTTCAGCGACAGTAGCATTTGTAGTCTATTCTATCAGATATTCAAACGATTCCCTTCCATGAAAATGGTAAAATATAAAGTAAACCAGGATTTTCTGAAAGAAATCAAGGAACTTTATCAGCAAGATGACGCGTTCGATATATTCGAGCATGTGTACTGCAATCATTTTGAAAATGAAAAAGAAGAAGAGGAGGAAGAAGAAGATAATACATCTACAAAAGAGTTATACGACTGTATCGTTATCTGCAAAAAGAATTTGATGATCGGCTATTTTGATAATTGCGTAAAGATTGTCTATTCCAATATCGACAAGGAGGAAATCAATCAGATCAATCAGATTTGCGAAAACCACAAGAAGGAAAATGAGAAACTTAACAATCTATTTATAGTAACATACTCTCATAACTACTTCAGCCTGAAACAATCGCAAGTTAATGAACCTGCTATTCAGATTGATCGTCACTATAACGATGATTTTGTTCCCGTAGCTGCCGAGATCGAAAACTTTCTGCTGGAGGACAACAAAAGCGGATTAATCATTTTGCATGGAAAACAGGGTACAGGAAAAACGACTTATATCCGCCACCTTATCAATCTTGGAAAAAAGAGAATGATCTATATGAGTGGAGACCTGGTAGATAAACTTTCGGATCCGAGCTTTATCACTTTCATCCGCCAACAAAAGAATTCTATCTTCATCGTAGAGGATTGCGAAGAACTATTGTCAAGCCGCAACGGAGGCAACCGTATGAATGCCGGCTTAGTCAACATACTGAATATTAGCGACGGGCTATTGAGCGATGAATTGTGTATCAAATTTATCTGCACCTTTAATGCTCCATTAAAAGATATCGACGAAGCATTGCTTAGAAAAGGACGTCTGGCTGCCCGATACGAGTTTAAAGACCTGACTACTGATAAGGTTAATCAACTAATCAAGGAAGAAAGCCTGGATATTCCCGAACAGACACACCCCATGACACTGGCTGAAATCTATAATTACGAAGGAATGGATTTCTCCCAGGGAAGAAAACGGGTAGGATTCTAAAGATATTCTCCGGAATAGAATTGCCAGAGAAAAAACAGGCAATTATTATTGTGGAATACAAGTATATAAATTTTATCTACATCCGGACACGATTCGACATTTTTATACGTTTATTATACGTTAAAAGAGTTGCCCTATTATTGAGCAACTCTTTTAAATAAAAACAATCGTTTTTTTGTAATCGGTTGGTAGATAAGACTTAAAGAGTAGAAAGTTCGGTAGCCGGTAGCGATTTGGTAGCTGTGCGGGTTTCGCTGCATTGCTTCGCTCTGCTCTTGGAACTGATGCAAATATAGGAATTTTGACCGAAAAAGGGAAATGTTTCGGGGATTTTTTATTTTTCGGGATTACCGGATTACAGGAAAAGCATAAAATCAGGAGGCGGTGCAAAAAACGAGGTTGCACCCGTGGTTTTACTCGAAGTGTAAAATGTTGATTTTCAGTGTGTATTTCTGTGGTGCAAGGTGCAGCTATATTTATATATATAGCTGCACCTTGCACCAGCCACACAGGGCTGTTTTGCGGCTTGCACCGATATTCTTTTAAGTTTCTGTAAATGAGTTGGTTTTGAGTTTTGGTGTTTGTTTCGGGGGAAAGGTGGGATGAACGGGATGTTCCGATAGGGCTTGGCGGCTTCGTGTTTGCCCTGCAAGGGCTTGGCAGGTGGGGTGGCTGGAATGTCGGGCTTAGGGCAGTCTTGGGGCTTTTATTCAATCCTTTGCCCTTTGCGGTCGATGTAATACCAATCATCGCTTTCCCAATAGTGGTATTCCCCATCCGAACCGGGAGCTTCTTCCAGTTCTCCCGTGTCGGTTACTTTCGCCTTCCCGTTCTCGAAAGGAAAGCCAAAAGCGAAGCGTGGTTCTACGAGGGTATTGCCATGCTCGTCCGCATATCCGATACGCCCTTTTTCATCGACGATGCGGTAAACGCCTTCCTGCACGGGGTCGTTGCCGTTGTCATACCGGTACGGGACATAGAGGCTTGCGGGATGGCTGTTGCCGGAGGATATGGCCGTGCAGCGGTCATGATAAAGGGTGAACAGCCGTATTTCAAGCAGGATGGCAAGGACTGCAAGCACCGTGCAGACAAGGAAACGGAGGCGATAGCGTTGCCGTACCGATACATGGAACGCCCCGTAATAGTCGTGCATCATGCGGTAACGCTCCTCGGTATAGATGCGCATATTCCTCCAGAGCAATACGGGGAACGGCAGTATCAGCGGGAAAAGCGTAAGGCGGTCGTCTGTTTCGTAAAGGAAGCGGACAGCCGGGTGCCCAAGAACTGTAAAGCGATGGCGACAGGAAACAGGAGGCAGGCGAACTGGACCACACTGATGACCGCAAAACTACGATCCGGGAAGCCGTGCCGACAACTGCGCCACGTCAATAAAGAGGTGGTCGAAGAATCCGGGGAGCTTCGGCCGACTGGTTCTTTATGTGGGGAGGCTTTCTTCATACGTTGCGGCTATATAGGTGCAAATAAAACGTATTTCTTCCAAACGGAAAAGATTTTGCGGTGAAACTTTTGAGTGATTGGACTTTTCACTATTTTGCTTTGATGTATAACGGTTCGTCCGTAAGGTATGAATTTGGCTTTTCTGTTATTGCTATGGAATGGTTCGATAAGATAAGCGAGTTTATGGAGGGTCTGCCGGAGTGGTTGCAGGCGCATCCGAGGTACGGCTACCTGATCGTGGCGGGAATCCTGCTGCTGTGGCTTGTGGGGATTGTCTGCGGATGGCGGTGGACGTACTCCCGTCCGGGAAGTTGGGAAGGGAATTTCTGGCTGGGTACGCTGGGTGAAAGGAGTTACCGTTTCTGGCTGGGGCTGATCGTTGCCGCCGCAACGGATGCGCCCTGTTGCTGTTCTTCGTAACGGGATAAGCAAGCGGAAAACAAGGAAAGGAGGAAGCTATGTTCAAGGAACCGGCATACTGGATGTATTACTTCTGGAGCAAGAACAAACGTGCAAGGAAAGACAAGGCGGTTATCTCCAATGCCACGTGGACGATGGCAATCCTGTGGCTTCTTAACCTGATGGCTCTCCATCTTTGTTCGAGGCATGGGGATGGGATATGCTGACGGGCTGGTTCTCTTCCCTGACGGACAAGGTGGAATGGAGCAGGTTCAACCCGGTTGCCTATCTGTTCGCCGCAGCGACGCTCGCTCCTTTATCTGGATTGCCAGAAAGTTGTATTACCGTCCTGCGAAGCTGAAAGCGATGCAGGCGAAGTACGAGACAGTGGGCGAATACCGGAAATTGCTCGGTCAATGCCTGTTCTGGCTGTATGTTATCGGCAGTTTTGCATCGTTCTTCATTATAGCCGAACAAAGAACCATTCCAAGGAGCAACCACTGATCGAAAGGTTGCAGGAGATACGGGACGGCAAATATCCCGTTGAAAAGACGCACTCACCAACCGGCGAATGACTTTCTTCCGGCTCCCCTGCTTACTGTCATGCCGTTCTGCGGGTGGAACCGGTACAGCCTTTCTGTTTTTCACGACTGAATATCCGAACCTATGGAGCAAAATCCGAATCTGTAATTCAAGGAAATATCGTGACCGATACGGGGTGTCGGCAGGACATCTATTGCAAACAATTTGTAATTTCGTGTAAGATTTGTATTATTTAATATCGTGTTGAAACAAAATGAAACAGAATCTTACACTAATTCTAATGAATGAAGCCGTCCGGGAGGGATGGCGGGAATGGATGGAAAAGGTACGCAGGGTATTGCCGCAAACGGATGCGGAGCGTCCGGTGACATGGATTGCGGCGGAACGGCTCGCACGGGAGAACGGACGGATGGTGCGGCTGGTGGAGCTGCTGCGGAACACTGCCCCGTACTTTCGTGCCGGGTAAAGGAGGAAGCCGGGCTGCTGATACTGGTCGCCTATCACCGCCACGGAAGCTCGTCAGACTTCCTGCTGGAAACGGCGGAGGCGTATTTCCGGGAGAAGGACTGCAGAGGATTCCTGTTCCTCTGCCGGATGCAGGCAAGCATCAACGCCTACGACGAATACCCGCACCTGAACGTGCTCTGCAACCGTCTGGCGGGACTGCTGTTCCGCTTCCGCCGTGAACGGGCGTCCGAGTACCGCAAGGGCATACCGCCGATGTTCGGCAAGGCGGACTTGCAGGAGGTGGAAAAGTACCTGCCGCACCTGCGGGCTGCTCGTTCCGGGAAGAAATCGCACTGGCTCTGCCCAAGGTGAAGAACGTGGAGGAACTGGCACGGGAATGCGCCATGTCGGTCAATACGCTGGGACGGCGTTTCAAGGAGGAGCTGAACACCACTCCGCACCGCTGGCTGACGGAACAGCGGAAAGCGCACGTAACCTCCCTGCTGGCGGACACGGACATGCCCCTTCAAGAGATTGCCGACGTGTGCGGCTTCGCCACTCCGAGCTACCTGTGGGACTTCTGCAAGAAGCACCTGAAGGCTACTCCTGCCGAAATCCGTGAAATCGCCCGGTGCGCCCGTACAGTTTAGCCTCCCTTTCCAGCCCTGCCGTGAAAACCGACCGTCCGGGGCCGATTGGCGGACAATCCGAATCCGGCGGTGAGGATTCAGAACGTCCGTTTCCCTGCCGTCCGCTAACTTTGCGCCCTTATAAACAACATGAAACAAGATTTATATGGAAGAATATTTTAACGGGCTGCTGAAGGAGGTGGATCAGCGCATGGCGACCACAGCCCCGGCATGGACGGCAAGGAGGTGATAGGCGTCTGCCGTGAGATGGTCTCGTACCTGAAAGGCAAGAACCGGGAACTGAAGGAGTACGCCCTCGCCCATCCGTTCGCCGGGGACGCGAAGGAGATCCTCTACTTCAAGTATTACAAACCCGCCCTGACGGGCAGGCTGCTGTACTATTACCGGGTGTACCAGATAGAGAGCGGCTGCCCCGCCTGCCTGCGTGTCGCCGAACCGTACTACCGCAAGGCGATGGAGCGTGCCGAGCGGATGATGGAACGCTACCTGCCCTTTACCAGTATTATCACAGCGGGGCGACGTACCGGGACAGCTACTATTTCCTGCGGGCGAAGGGCGAGCTAAGCCCCGAGAGCGGCAGCTTCGTGCTGGACGAGGAGGCGGAGTTCTCCACGGGCTACGACATACTGGCGGCACGGCTGATCTCGGTGGAGATGCTGCTGGTACACTTGAGCCGCCGGATGGAGCGTGCGGCGCAGGGGACGGAGACGGAAGCCGTGCCGGAGAAGGAACACCGCTGGACGAACACGAAGGTTGCCGCCATACTGCTCGTCTATGGCATACACGTGACGGGAAGCGTGGACGAGGGCAACGCCGAGATCGGCGAGCTGGCTGCGCTGTTCGAGAAGCATTTCCACGTGGATCTGGGCAACGTGTACCACGCTTTCGGCAGGCTGCGGGGCAACAGAACCCGACGGCGTTCTTGGACGAGATGAAGGAGAGGCTGCTGAAAAGATGCGGGACATGGATAGCCGGTAGCAAGTTGGCAACGGGCGGCAGAGACGGCAGGACACGGGAAGGGAGCGTCCGAAGGGCTGGAAAGAGCCTTCCGGACGCTCTTTTACCCCGTCTCGGTCCTTTTACCGCCCGGAACGGCGGCAAGGGCGAAAATGCGCCCCGAAAAAATCTTTGCCAAGGTGCTGGTATAGTGGCAGGAAAAACCGGCGAATCGGGCGACATTTGCGGCAGAAACCTAAAATGAGTACGACAATGGAAATAATGACCATCGAGAGCAACGCCTACCGCCTGCTCGTGGAGAAGATCGAGAAGATAACCGCCTACGTGGAGGAATCCCGGAACCGGGAGGAAACGGAGCGCAAACGGAAAGAGGAAGCGGAAAGCCCTGTGACCAAGGGACGGAAAGCCGACCCGAAGTGGATGACGCACAAGGAGGTGTGCGAGGCGCTGGACATCAGCCACCGCACCCTGCAACGCTACCGCCAGAAGAACATCGTCCCCTATTCGATGATCGGGCGGCAGATATATCCCCGGCAGGCTGTCGAGAGCCTGCGTGAGCGGTGGATGGTGGAGACGCCCGCCGCCAAGATCGACCGGATGATAGCGGAACATCCCCTGCATAACCGAAAAACGGAAGCTATGGTAAGAAAGGAAGAAGTGCTGGCAAGAACCAGTAACGGGCTGGACGTGTTCCGCCACTACCTGCCCGTGAAGTGGCGGGTGGGCAGGAACTTCCTGAACCCGCTGTACGCCGACAGCAAGGCTTCGTGCAACGTGTATTACGACCGCCGGAGCGGTACGTACCGGATGAAGGACTTCGGCAACGGGGACTATTCGGGAGACTGCTTCTTCCTCGTGGCGAAGCTGAAAGGGCTGGACTGCCGGAACGCCGCCGACTTCGTGGAGGTGCTGCACACCATCGACCGGGAGCTGTGCCTCGGACTGGACGGGGACAGCCCGACCGACGGGACGGTGGGAACCGGGGCTGTCGGAGATTGCGGCTCGTGCCGGGCGCAAGGGGCGGCGGTGCCGGGGAAGCCGGAACGGACACGGAAGAGGCGGCTGTGTCCGCCGACCGTCCCGAACCGAAGCCCTACCGGGCGGCGGAGAAGCCCTTCACCGAGGGGAGCTTGTCTACTGGGGCGCATCGGGCATCACCGTGGAGGTGCTGCGCCGCTACGGGACGGTATCGCTCGCCGAGTACCGGGGCGAGACGAGGGAGGGCAAGGCGTTCGGCTTCAGTTCCACCCCGGCGGAACCGATGTTCGGGTACAGGGGAAATGGGGCGTGAAGGTCTATCGCCCGATGTCGGAGGTGCGCTTCGTCTATGGCGGGCACACGGGCGACAACTACTGCTTCGGGCTGGAGCAACTGCCCTCGAAGGGCGACCTGCTCTTCCTCACGGGCGGCGAGAAGGACGTGCTGACGCTGGCGGCGCACGGCTTCCACGCCATCTGCTTCAACTCGGAGACCTCGGTCATCCCGGCGAAGACCGTGCGCAAGCTGGTCTATCGCTTCAAGCACATCGTGCTGCTGTACGACACGGACAAGACGGGGCTGGAATGCTCGGAGAAGCACCGTGCGCAACTGGCGGAGTACGGGGTGAAACGGCTGGTGCTGCCATTGTCGGGGACGAAGGCGGAGAAGGACGTGACGGACTACTTCAAAGCCGGGCACACGAGGGAGGAGCTGATGGGGCTGTTCCTGAAACTGCTCGACACGCTGTACGGGGACACGCTAGCGATGCTGAAATCGTGCGAGATCGACTATGACCACCCGCCCGAACAGGCGGTCGCCATCGTTACCGCCGGGGACGTGCCGTTAGGCTCGGAGAACATCCTCATCACGGGCGGTGAAGGGACGGGCAAGAGCAACTACACCGCCGCACTGGTCGCCGGGGCGATCATGGAACGGGAGACGGACGCCGATCTCTTGGGGTGCGGGTGGAACCGAACCGCAAGGGGCGTGCGGTGCTGCTCTACGACACGGAACAGAGCGAGCAACAGCTCCACAAGAACACGGGCGGCTGCTGCGCGTGCCGGGCGTGAGCGGATGCCGGAGTATCTGCACGTGTACTGCCTGACGGGGATGTCGAGAAGCGAGCGGTTGACCGCCATCGTGCAGAGCATGGACCGGTACTACTACCTGCACGGGGCATCCATCTGGTCGTCATCGACGGGTGGCGGACCTGATCCGCTGCGCCAACGACGAGGCGGAGAGCGTGGCGCTGATTGACGAGATCTACCGGCTGGCGGGAATCTACCGCACGTGTATCGCCGCCGTGGTGCATTTCGTGCCGAACGGACTGAAGCTGCGGGACACCTCGGCAGCGAGCTGCAACGCAAGTCCGCCGCCATCCTCTCCATCGAGAAGGACGAGAACCCGGAGGTGTCGGTGGTGAAGGCGTTGAAGGTCAGGGACGGCAGCCCGCTGGACATTCCGCTGATGCAGTTCAGATGGGACAAGCAAGCCGGGATGCCCGTCTATGTGGGCGAGAAGCCGAGGGCGGAGAAAGAGAAGCGCAAGGAGAAGGAGCTGGCGGAGATGGCACGGGAGGCGTTCGCCCGGCAGGAGAAGTACGGCTACATCGAACTGTGCGAGCTGATACAGGAGATGCTGGAAGTGAAGGAACGGACGGCGAAAGGCTACATCCGCTATATGCGGGAAAAGGAAATCATCGAAAAGGAGGGCGACTGCTATGTACACGGACAGGGAAGAGTTTGAGGGCTGGATGGAGCGCATCATGGAACGCTTCGACCGGACGGAGAAATTGCTGGAAAGGGTGCTGAAGAAGAACAACACGCTCGACGGCGAGGAGGTGCTGGACAACCAAGACCTGTGCCTGCTGCTGAAGGTGGGCATCCGCACGCTGCAACGCTACCGTGCCATCGGGGTGTTGCCGTACTTCACCATCAGCGGCAAGGTGTTCTACCGCACGAAGGACGTGCACGAGTTCATCCGCACCCGTTTCGCCGACGTGGAGGAACGGGCTGCGAAACGCAAGGAGAAGGAAGCCCGGAAAGAGGAAAGGCGCAGGAAAGGGGTTGTTCCCGTGAAATGACATTTTCTGACGGTGCTTTTGGTGGATGAAGCCCTGCCGGATCGTGAGATTAGGCGGGGCTATTGTTTTGTTATTCGGGAAGTTTCGCTATCTTTGCTCCACGAAGACAGAAGGCGGTGCTTTCGGGCACGCCCGCTGTCGTGACATAGAAGATTCATGCCCGGCTTGGAAACAGGCAGGGATTGATATACATATTGTACGTTCGCTGAACGTCTTGGAATAGAAAACTGGTAATTTTGACAAACAGGACGGATGGTGTAATGCACATGCTGTATGCTTATACGGCGTGCGCTTACCTATTCTGTTTGTCGGGTATACCAGTGCCTCTATTCCGGAATAGCGTGAGTTCACGCCGTTCTTTTGGGTGCGAGGCGGACATAATCCTTAAAACACATTGATATGAAACAGATTACCTTGCACGTGTACCAATCCATTGACGGTTGTCCGGTCAGATCGGACAAGTATTTCGATGCGGCGGTGGACGCCTCCGGCTGCGTGCTGATCGACGAGGAAACCTACCTGCGCATTTACCTGAACCATCTGGGCTGGCCGCTCACGGCAAAAGAAACTTTGGTCGTGACGGACGGCTGTATTGATTTGACGGAGAAGGAACGGGTGCGGTTTGTTACAGGGGATGCGGCAGCGGAACTGCGGGGAATAAAAGCGGACGGCGAAGGTACGGTAACGGCTTACGGAGCGGAAACCGGGGCTTTGCTCTTGGATAACGGGCTGGCGGACGAAATCGTGGTGATAACCGTGCCGGTACTGGTCGGCGGCGGTGAGAAGGCACTGGAGTGCGGGCTGAATGACGACAGGACGTGGGTCGTGCGGTCGAGCAAGGTATTGGAGGACGGGAAAATCCGGACGGTGTACGGAAGGGTATGCCCATGAATGCAAAAGCCACTGAAAAGTGGCTTGGGTCATTCAGGAAAGGATGACGGGTTATAAAAACGACCCGCCGATTTGAGCATTATCAAGAGGCTTGGCGGGTTCTATTGGTGCAAAGATAAGGTAAATTCTTTGAAAGACAAAGAATATTAAATTTAGGTAATACCGTTGCCTAAATTTGAGGTACAAATAACAAAGGTGCATCAATGATGCACCTTTGTTGTATAATATGTAACTGACAAACATTACAATGCCGTTGGCAATGACTGAGTGTCAATAATTCTCTTTATAAAAGATTTTTGGAAAGAAGACAATACACTACTGTCAATCCATTTAGAATGTGAAGCAAAAGTATCGGCAACCTTGATATATTCTTTGGGTGCCTCACATTTTCTTAATGAATTGGAAATTAACATCATCCCTTTAAGTTTAGACTTAAAGAATCTATTTTAATCCATTGCGGTACAGAAAATCAAAATAGACCTCTGCATCGGCAATGTTGAGATTTGCCAATTCAGTCTGAAGCTCTTTCCAGTAGTAGTTCGTCATTTCTGACGATAAAATAACCACTAACAAGCTCCGTCCTTGCAAGGGGATTATTTGAAATTCTTTATTTTCCATTTTACCAATTATTACATATATTATTAATAATAACAAGGCAGTCCTTAATAATGTTTACGGCTTCATCGTATTCAAGGGTTCTACTTGTTTCCACATTAAAACTGTCCACATGGAATGTCGAGTGCCTATGTTGATTGAAGAATGAATATCCTTGTTCCAAAGCCTGCTTCAAATGTAGATTGTTGTCATACGTTCCGATACCACTTTTAAAGCAATACGCCCCACTATTATTTTTCTGAAAATATGTCCCGTATTCGTCAAAATCAGGCGCATCTTCCAAAAGACGAGTGCGCAATACCGCATCTAACGCTTTCAAAATGCCAAAAGTATAACATCCATAATCATCCACCTTAACCGCAGAGTTAGCCAAATTGATTGAAGTATTGATAAAGTTTTCTATCACACTTCCATCAATATGCTCTCTGTTTCCAATATACTTGCTAAGATCGTTGTCTAATGCATAGCCAGCACGTGCTTGGATAGCAAACACTTCTTCTATAGCTTCGGAAGGAATGGAAGATATAGCTTGCAACACTTCGGTTATAAATTCCACATAAAATGATGTGATACATCCTTGTACCATTAATGTTCCGTTATTATAAAAGATAACAGAAACCTTAGCATCGTATTTCCCTTTCAGATGATATTGGTTCCGGATGTTCGGACTCTTATCCGTGTTTACTTCGGAAACAACAACATTATTATATTCTTTTACCGCTGAAATCAATGTATCAAAATCATCGCTCCTTACACCTTTCAATTTGAAGCATTTTTGATCCATATCCGGTATCGCAGTCTGTTCCACAATATACTCCCAACAATCCTTGCAAATTCCATTCAAAGTTCCATTTTGCCTTGTATATTATGAGAAACTTGTCCACCAGTAATAAAACAATTTAATGTGCTTTTTCCTGATTTTTATATTGATAATCTCTATCTGCTTTTGCTTTCCTTGGTTACATTCCTTTATGTGAAGCGTATAAGCAGGGCGGGCAGCAATAAATTCTTTGCTACTTCATCTATTTTCTCAATAGCCAGAGAGTATTTTTAGTCGCCATTACATTCAAATTGGTCTGCAAAGTTATACATTTTATTTATATTACAATGTAGATCAGTATATTATTAACTATATTATTAATTTACAAGAGAACTACATGGTTGTTTTTAACAATTGTGCTTAAAAGCCTTTACGGGTACAAGATCTTGAAATCCCGTGGGCTGCCGCCGTCTGTCAAGCCGTCCTGCCGGAGCCGCCGGAGGGTCTCGGCTGCCGATCCGCTGCCGAAGTTGCGGACACAGTACAGGCGGGAGAAGCGGAAGCGGTGGAGGTGGACGAGCAGGTGCTCCACGGTGAAGACGCCCAACTCCGGCACGCCCGGACGATGCGCTGCGACAAGCCGAAGGTGTCGAGCGGGTATCGAGCAGGCGGCGGAGCCTGCCCGGTCTGCCGGGCTTGCCCGCTGTTGCGCCACGTCTTCGTAGATGGTGGCGACCCGGTTGCGGCTGAACAGGGCGGCAAGGGATGCGCCGTCGATCATCAGGATGCCGTCGAAACGGGCGTAGGCGATGTGGTTGCCGTTCATCCAGAGGGTGATGCGCAGCTCGTCCGTGCCGCAGAGCCGGGCGGCTTCCGCCACGGTGATCCAACCGATGCCGTTCATCGCCTGCGCTCCTTTCCTTTGGGCTTGTCCGTGCGGGCGGGAACCCGTACACGGTGCGGAAGTCCTTGTCGAAGGTGAGGTACGCATCGAAGGGCTTGCCGTCCCTGCTCCTGAAGCCTTTGATAAGGGATGTTTTGCCTTTGGTCACGAGGTCGGCAATCTGGCTGTCGGTGAGCTGCTTCTCCCCTTGTTGCGGAAGACGGTAAGCCCACAATCGACGTTGCTGCACTTGGCGACCTTCGGGTAAAGGAGGATGCGACCGGAACGGCACTTGGGACACGGGATATGTCCGCCGTCCGCCACCGATACCTGCACTTGCAGGAGTTCTTCGGTAATCTGGGCGGCATAGACCTCGATGCCCTTGCGGAAGGTGTCGGGATTCATCTCCCGCTCTCGATCTTGGCGAGGGCGGTCTCCCACCCCGGTCATCTCGACATCGGCGATGCGCTTGTCCTTCACTATCTGGTACACGGCAAGCCCCTTGCCGGTCGGTACGAGGCTCTTCTTCTCCCGGCGCACGTAGTCCCGGGCAAAGAGGGTCTCGATGATGGAGGCACGGGTGGCGGGCGTGCCGATGCCGTTCCCTTCAGGCTGTCCCGCAGCTCGTCGTCTCGCAACTCCCTGCAATGCTCCATCGCCGAAAGGAGGCTGCTCTCGGTGTGCAGGGGACGGGGCTTGGTCTGTTTCTCCACGCACTCCGCCGATTGCAGGGGAAAGCCTCGCCGGGCTGCAAGGGCGGCAAAGCGGCTGTATCCTCGTCGTCCTCGTCCCGCTCGCCACGCACGGCACGCCATCCGGCAGACCTGACGACCGTTCCCTTGGCGGTGAACACGCTGTTTCCCGCCGTGAAGGAGACGGTGGTAACATCCTTGAGGCAACGGGCGGAGAAGGCTTCGAGCAGGCGGGCGGCTACCATGTCGTACACCGTGCGCTCGTCGGCGGACAGCTCGCCGGGCAGACACTCGGTGATGATGAGCGCATGGTGGTCGGTAACTTTCCCCGCATCCACGCTGCGGCGGTTGAGCGAAGCTCCTTTCAGGGCGGCGGCATGGGCGGCGAAAGCCGGGTACCGCTTCAGCAGTGCGATGCGGTCGGGTATCTCGTCGAACACATCGTCCGAGAGGTAGCGGGAGCCGGTACGGGGATAGCTCAACACCTTCTTCTCGTAAAGCGACTGGGCGACGGAGAGGGTCTTGTCCGCCGAGAAGCCGTACCTGCCGTTCGCCTCTTTCTGCAAGGCGGTCAGATCGTAGAGCAAGGGAGGCTCTTGGCTCACTTCCTGCGCTGCACGTCGGCAACCTGCACCGTCCCCGTTGCGGTAACAGCGGCGAGGGCGGCGTTTGCCGCCGGAAGGGTTTCGTAACGCAATTCAGAGATGGCGGCGAAGGGCGTGCCGTCCTTTTCCGCCGTAACCTTCAGCCGGAAATAGGTCTGCGGGGTGAAATCCCTGTTCTCCAGATAACGGGAGCAAATCATCATCAAGGTGGGCGTCTGCACCCGTCCGAGGGAGTAGATGCCCTGCCCGGCGGCGATGGAAAGCGCTTGAGTCGCATTCAATCCAATCTCCCAGTCGGCGATGGCACGGGCTTCGGCGGCACGGTAGAGGTTGTCGTAGTCGCTGCCGGGTCTGAGGTTGTCCAGCCCTTCCCGGATGGCACGGTCGGTCAGCGAGGAGATCCAGAGGCGCAGGCAGGGTTTGCGGCAGCCAAGGTAATTGTAGATGTACCGATGAATGGCTTCGCCCTCACGCCCGGCGTCGGTCGCCACGACGATACGGTCGGAACGGTCGAAAACCTCCCTGATGACCTTCAACTGTTTGAGCACGCCGGGGTCGGGCTTGTACTCCTTGCCCTCCCGTATCTGGCGGGGATGTACTTGAACTCCTGCGGCAGAATGGGCAGGTTCTCACGCCGGAAGCCCGTGTAGCCGTATGCTTCGGGCATGGCGAGCTGGACGAGATGGCCGAACGCCCGGTAACGAGGTAGCCGTTACCTGAGAGGTAGCCATCGTGCCGCTCCCGGACATTCAACACGTTTGCTATATCCTTCGCTACGGAAGGCTTTTCAGCGATGACTGCTGTAATCATATTTCTTTAAAATTTAACGGTTTGACAAAGTTATCCCGCCGCTCGGACGGGATAACCGGGTAATTCATTTACAGAATGGCGGGAAATCATCGACGGACACCCCGGCTGCGCTTGGGCTTGTCGGGCTGTTCCTGCTTCTGTGCCTGTTTCCGGTCCTCTTTCTGCTCCTGCCTGCGCTCCTGCTGCTGTTTCTGCTCCCCGGTGGGTCGCTGCTGTGCGGATTGCAGGGCTTCTTTCAGGTTGCGGGTCGCCTCGACGGTCTTGCCCTCGGAATTGACCGCCACCTGCACCTCGTTCTCCACGGCGGGCTTGACACGCCCTCTTCGAGCGCCGCCTTGTAGTCCTTGGGGAACATGAAGGCGGGCTTCTCGCCGGGCTTCCATGTGATGTAGCCTTGGTAGGCTTTTCCTTTCTTGTCCACCAAGCCGGAGACCTTGACCGTTCCCCGGCTTCGAGTTCGAGGCGGGACTTCTCGGTAAGCTCCTGCTTGCGGAAGGTCTTCGGTACCTCCTGATTGGCGGTCTGTTTCAGGTTCGCCTTGTACGCATCCATCGCCAGCCTGCCCCGGTCGCCGAAGAGAAATTCGAGCTGCATCTTGGCTGCGCTGAACTGCACGGGTGCCGGGTAGAGCTTGGGCTGCTCCTTGGCTCTGGAAAGGAACTGGCAGACCACCGCCTCGCCCTGTTTGAGCCGGGCTATCTCGTCCGGGTGAAGGTATGCCCGTTCTTCTCCGCCGGGATATTGACCTTGGAGAGCGGGAAGGCGACCAGCTCGTTGGTCTTGAGGTTGCGGCTGACAAGGGCTTCGACCTGCTCGCCCGCCCGGTTGGTGACAGTCGCCGGATGCCCCATGTTGCCCGTCTGCCGGAGCACCTGCTTGTCGGAGTCGGTGATGTCGTAGCCGAAGAACTGCTTCTGCATCTTCTCCGGGTCGAGGATGCCGTGGCTGCACACGGTCAGCCTGCCGTCCGTGCCGGGCTTGAGCGAGAGCTGGCTGTCGTTGCTGTGCGAGATGCCGTCGAAGTGGAAATGCACCCGGACGGTCTTGTCGGTCTGGAAGCCCCGGAGCATCTGGTCGAGCATCCCGTTGCCCTCGATCTGCTCCCGCTGCACGCCGAGGGCGGCGAGGCTGTTCCAGTCGATGTCCTCCGGGCGGTACTTGTACTGCGGGTTCTGTTCGGTCTGCCCGGCGGACTGCTGCGGCGCACCCTCCGGCTGTTGCTGCTGCCCGGCTTGGGTCTGCTGCTGCGCCTGCACGGGCGGCTGCACCTCGTACTGTGCAACGAGCGGCTCGCCCGTCTTGACGGACTGGCTCTCCCGTTGCCGGAAATCGGCGGCTACCCGCTGCACCTCCTCTTCCGGCACACGGAAGAAGTGGAAGCGGGTCGGGTCTTTCAACTGGTTCCAGAGGTTGGAAAAGAAATTCGAAAACATATCGCCGTGGCGATCCACCCGCAGGAGGTCGTTGTTGTCCTCCAGCGGGTTCTTGGTCTGTAACTCGCCGTCCTTTACTCCGCTGACGGCTTGGAGCGTGCCTTTCTCGTCCATGACGAGCAGGATGTCCATCAACTGCTGGCTGCTGTCCGGTCGTTCGTCCATAATCTAATGTTTTTAAATGGTGAATACTATTGGTTCTCAAGTGAAACCGGGCGTAAATATAGAGGGAGAAACACGGGGAACGTGCAAGTCCGGGGCGGGCTGTCCGCACTTGTCGTCCGGTTCGCAGGTTTGTCGCAGCCCTTTCCTGTGAAAAATACAAAAAAATCATGCCCCACACGCATTTTTCTCCTCCGGAAAACGGCGATAATTCGTTGTTTTCTCTATATTTGTAAAATATGGGTAATGAGGGACACGGTCTGTCATTGCCACCCATGCGATGCGTATGAAAGTTTATCAGAGCAAACCGAGAATAACGCTTTCACCTGCCATCCGTGACGGGCAGAAATACGTGGAAGTGGAGTTCGACGAGGACGATGCCATCCGGCTGTCGCTGTCGAAAGAGAAGGGCGTGCGGTTCGAGGGGGACAGAGCCTACCTGCCGGAAGAAGGCTTCGACCTGTCCGGCTTTTTCGACCGCCATGTGGAAACGGCGTATATCAATTACTCCGCCCTGAAAAACACCTTGCCCAAGAAGAGCGGGAAAACCAGCCCCGCCATCCCGCCCGGCTATGCCGAGACGCTGCGGCAACTGCGGTACAGCGAGCATACCGTCCGTGCGTACACTGTCTATTTCAGGGAGTTCCAGCAATACTTTGCGGGAAGAAACCTTCGCTACATCCGACCGGAAGAAATCAACGCCTACATCGTACACCTGATTGACACACGGAGGATCTCGTCGTGCCAACAGAACTTGCGCATCAACTCGATCAAGTTTTATTTCGAGAAGGTGCTGGGACAGGAACGGAAATGTTACGAGGTAAAGCGAGCCAAACGGGAACGGACGCTGCCCGACGTGCTGAGCAAGGAGGAGATAAAATCCATCCTTGACGCAACCGGTCCGGACATCCGGCTGTTCTGCATGTTCTCGTTGCTCTACTCCGCCGGGTTGAGAATCAGCGAGCTGCTGGACTTGAAGCCCCACGACATCAACGTGAGCCGTTCGCTGATACGGGTACGGCAGGGCAAAGGGAGGAAAGACCGCTACACGCTGCTGTCGAAGCCCCTTGTCAGGAAGCTGACCGAGTACACCAAGCTGTACAAGCCGCAGGAATGGCTGTTCGAGCGGTACAAGGGCGAGCCGTTCACGGAGAGCATCGTGTCGAAGAAGCTGAAAGAGGCGGCGAAGGAAGCCGGAATAACCAAGCGGGTGTACCCCCACCTGTTGCGGCACTCGTTTGCCACGCATCTGATCGAGCAAGGCACGGACTTGAAAATCGTGAAAGAGCTGTTGGGACACAACCAACTGAAAACGACGGAAATGTACGTGCATATAGCCGACACTTTCAAGAGCAGCATCCGCACTCCATTGGATGATATTCTTGAAAGTGGTAATGAGATAGTTAAATAAGAAAATAACAGCGAAAACCGCTGATAATTACATGTTAGCTACTTGTAATAAAAAGAAAAATATGAATTGGAGTAATTACCTATCAGATAAAAAATGTCCTTCGCCTCCATATGCGCATTTAGGGGTATTGGAAGGAGAGGTGTGGGGATATTGGGATTTATCCCAAGTTCCAAAGGGTACTAAAATTTTGTCCTTACCTACACCATTAAAGAGAACCAAACTATCTTACAATAATTGGAACGCTCTGAGGAATAATGATGAAATTGAGGCAATAAAATTGGGTGATATTGACGAAGAACGCATTGATGTTTTGTCTTCATTGCCCAATTTGAAATACTTGGAGATCAGCTGTAATAAACAAGATGAGTTCCCGGAACTATCTACATTAAAATCATTGCAGATCCTTGTACTTGCCAACATAAAACGAGTAGATAATATTGAATTTCTGAAAGAACTTTCTGATTTGAAGACTCTTTATATATGCGACCTTAATCATCTTTATGATTTATCTCCGATAGCCGAATTGAGAAGTTTGCAAGAATTGTTTTTATCTAATGGAGGAATGTGCGGAGTCGGTAAGCCCGTTAAAAGCATGGAGCCGCTTTCCCGTTTACTTGAACTTGAATATTTACATTTTTGTGTAACAGTTGAGAATCGGAATTATGATATTTCTTCACTATTTCCCCTTAAAAAGCTAAAGCATTTATCTATCTTACCAAGATTTCTTAAAAAAGGAAATGAAGAAAAACTTAAGGAAATGTTGCCTTTGCTAAATTGGTAAAGTAGCTAACAAACAGCACTACCGCTTAAAGCGGAACGCTGCCAAACATTAGCCACTTAAAAATAATAATAAAAATGACACATAACGAAGCCATAGAACTATTGTTGAAAGAGTACACTTCTTCTGACAAGAAGCAGCTTACTGAGCTATTCATACAAACCTTGCCAATAGGTCGGATTCATTTTGGGCTTCAAGTTTTGTCGAAAATGAAAACATATTATGTTCATTCATATTCAATATACGACATTCCTAAAACAGGTGATTTTTACAAAGACGAGAGGTTGTGGATAAAAGAAAATAAAAAACTATTCTTAGAAAGAAAATACCTCTCCTTTGAGAATATGACCGTAGAACAACAAAGAGAAATTATGGATGAACCTACAATAAACTCTTGTTATATTTGTTCGTCTTCCTTTGAGAAAGATATTGAAAAATATCCATTCAATCCCAAATATGGGGTGAATGAATCTGATGTTTTTCACATGGTACAATGCTTACAGCAAGAGAATAGGGAAAGTGTGAATTTCCTGTATGATCCCAAACAACAAAAGGAGGGGCTGAGTATTCTTAAAGAAATCTTTGAGACTATCACATCCGTGCAGGAATCAGACGGGATTCGCTATGTGTACAAATTGTTGAAGAAAAAAGAATTTTTCAAGCATTGGAAGAAAGAGGAAAAGCGTATAAGTGTTAAGTTTGCAGAATTAGCTTTACAACGTCTGTTGGAAATAATGGGATACCTTAGTATTCTCCACACTGAAAAATATAGAGGTTCCTTTTATGAGTTTAATGAAGGATGTACTCCAAGAAGCAGCCGAAGTTCTGATTGGAATTACCCAGTGGATTTTTGGAGAGGCAAAAACGGCATTGATAAGATAGCTTTTCAGTATTGGTTTGGAGAGTATGATGAACTTGAAAAATTCTGGAAACAATAGAGCGACTAACAAACGGATTAATCTACCAACAGCCGATTATCCACCTAACATTACTAACGATAACAAATTTGTATGAAAGTTTTTATTGGAGGTGAATTGGAACATAGTATTTCTGATAAGTTTCGTAAAGCAAGAAACTCTGTAATAGAATATATGGATTGTCTATGTGATATTTCATATATTAATGAACTAAGTTTCTATGTATTCTGCTTAAAAGGATTTACTACAAATCCATTAAGTAGATATTCGAAAAAACGTAATCGGATAGAATTGGAAATTCTACTCCCATTTGATAAATTTGAAACAGCAAATGATTCTCAATGTGTTGAGATATTGAAACAAAGTATTCTTGATGCTATTGAGAACTATAAAAATAAAAACATTCCACAACAATATATTGATGTAATTGTAGAAAAAATGAAAGCATCAATTAATGAATGAATTCGTTAGTAACAAACAGCACTACTGCTTAAAGCGGAACGCTGCCGAACATTACCAACAATTACTTTATGAATAAAGAAATAGAAATACTTATAGCAGCCATAACAAAAGCCGCAAGAATGGCTTTCCAAAAGTTGTTTAGCAATGGCGAACATTTTTATTATTGTGCGCTTCTGACGACAGGTGAAGGTTTTGCTCCTGTTATTTCTGCATGGTCGTGGGAAGCATTAGCCAGAGTAACACAATTGAACTCTGAAACATATGCACAAAGTATAAAGTGGTCTTATGCAGACTCGCCATATTATGCTTTTGGCTACGACGAATATTTTAGTGATGTAAAACAGCTCTTTGAACATCGAGCTAATATTGATAGTTTGAATGATGAAGATTGGGGAAAGGAGTTTGATGTCAGGCTAACTGCTATGGTGAAAGCAATGTCAATTCTTGATAAAGAAGGACTTTTTGCACAAAACCAATCACGCCGCAGTATTTTGATAAATGTAGAATTAATGCCGCCTGATGCTTCAAATGTGCAAAGAGCATTAGAGCTAAACAACTCCGAAGATATTGAAGAATATCTTCAAGAAGCTGCTGAAAGTGAATAATAAAGTTGGTAACAAAGCGTGATAACGCTTGACAGCGTTCCCCGCTAAACCATTATAAACTCGTAAAATAAAAATATGATTGAAGCACTGAAAAATATAGGATTCATCGTTACAGAACGATTGGAAAGAAAAGAATTAAGCTCTGATTTACAAAATCAGTACTCCGAACTTCCTGCGGACTATCAGGAGTTTTTACAACGGTTTCAGACAATCACGAATGAAAGTGATAATGTTTGGTTTAATTCCATAGAGGACTTTAACGGAGAAAGCGATAGCGGATTCCGTTGGAATGAATTTGAGCTGATGGGACTTGAGGCGTTGGCAGATGATAAGGAATCCTGTGATATGATACGCCTGTTTTGGGATAGCCATATTCCTATTCTTATGTCAGTAAAAGATGGATACCAATACTTGTGCATAGATTTATCTCCGGAAAATTACGGTAAAATCTATTATGGAGTTGAACCTGAATTTGAAGATTCGGCAGAATTTGTTTGCGATAGCTTTAATCATTTATTAGAAATGTTGTCTTCCAATAAAAAGAATGATATACTGACAAATTTCAAATAGGTTTATAACAAGCAGATAAATCTCTCTGAAAGATTGATTATCCACCGAACATTATGTGCCACAAAAAAAGAAAATGAGAATATGAAACAAGAATTTGAAGGTTTTGATTTTACAAACTTTTGGGATGATAATTACTATGCCCGCAAGGAGTATATCAGTGATGCCCCAACTGATGAATTGATAGCTGATGTAGAGAAAGAATTAGGATACAAGTTGCCAGCTTCCTATATATGGCTGATGAAGCAGCATAATGGAGGCATCCCTTTCAATACATGCTTCCCTACTGATTCACCCACAAATTGGGCTGAAGACCATATTGCTATAACTGGCATTTACGGTATAGGTAGGGAAAAGGACTATTCACTATGTGGAGAAATTGGCAGTCAGTTTATGATTGATGAATGGGGATATCCGGAAATAGGTGTGGCTATTTGTGACTGTCCGAGTGCTGGGCATGATATGATTTTCTTGGATTATCGAGAATGTGGTCCATTCGGAGAACCAAAAGTTGTGCATATCGATCAAGAATCAGATTTCAAAATAACTACATTAGCAGAAAATTTTGAGGATTTTATACGAGGGCTTGAAAATGCTGAGAAATATGAGGAATAGTAAGTAAGGCACATAACAAGCGGAAGAATCTCCCTAAATGGTCGATTATCCGCCGAACATTAGTTGCGGTCAAAAACGAAATAAAAATGAATGTAATATCAGAAAAAGAATATTCGTTTTCAAATGCGCTTTTTTGGAACGTAATGTTACATCATCATATTCGAGCCTTTGATGAAGAAAGGGATGCGAATTTTGATGAAGTATGGGATGAAGAACTTGTACCAACATTGTTGGATGAAAAGAAGTACAAGAAATATTGGTGTTGGCTATCTCAAATTGATTTGAAAACATCCGAAAATCAAGGTGAAATAGAAAATCCAAGAACTCTAACACTTCCTATCGGCAGCGATATTGTATTGACAATAGAATTTCATCCTTGCTGTACATATTATTCTTTGAATGACACTTTAATCGGGGAAGTTAGTGGCAACTTTCACTTGAAGTATCTCACATATTCGGAATTAATGAGGATTACAAAAGAGAAATATGGAGATGTACTGTTCCATTTACTCTTACCTTTGTCTGCAATCAGGGAACAAGAAAAAGACATAGCACTTAATGCAATAATCCAACGATTGCAACAAATTCCCTTATTCAAGGAACATTCCGCATATATAGGTAAATGTATCTTGAATGGATTATTAATATCCAACTCTGACATACAAGAAATTCCCAAGATAGGAACGATATGTACAAGCAATCATTCATATAGAAATGCTTTGGTATATGATGATGAAAGGCAGGAAATAAAGGAGCTAAATATCCTTTTATCGAGATTATAAATATGCAACTAACAAGCGGATTAATCTCCTATAAAGGTCGATTATCCACAGAACATTATCAACTTATTAATGAATAAAATGAAAAAAGACAAACATATAAAAGTGCTATTTCACTTGGAACAAGATGAAGATGGCTATCCACCATTTTCTATTGAAGGTTTGTGGTGCAAAAAGGCAAGTAATGATACTTATATTGTCGATAATGTGCCATTCTATACCTATGGAATCAGTTTGGGGGATGAGATATGTGTTACAGAAGAAGATGGCGAATATCATTTTCAATCCATAGTGAATCCCTCTGGAAATAGCACATTGAGGGTACATTTTAACGATAAACGTATGCAGATGGTCAGAGACAAACTACTTGATATGGGATGCAAGGTAGAGATTTCTAATCTCCCTTCATTCGTATCCATAAATGTACCACAAGAAGTTTCCTTAAAAGTGGTCGAAGATGTTCTGACCAATATGCAAAAAGAATGTGATAGTTTGGCTTATGAACATGGTGTTGTCAGACAAAATATAAGTTGATAACAAACAGCAGACCGACTGAATAAGCGGAACGCTGCCGGACATTAGCAACCGAGAAATAAAAATGAAAAAGGAACTTATAGAACGATTGAGAAGATTTCTAACGGCACATGATATGATTGGGACACCAGCATCTGATGACCAGATATTATGCGCGGAACAAGAATTAGGTGTAAAATTTAGTTCTGACTATATAGACTTTATCAAAAGTTTCGGAACAGCCTACGCTGGAATGATGATTAATGCTTTAGACGGCAATGAAAATGTGGTCGATGAAACTAAATCATTAAGAGAAGTTCATCCTGAAGTTACAGACACTTATGTGATTTCAGATGATGGTTCTGGCAATCCCATAATGATAAATTCTAAAGGGGAGATTGAAATATACTATCATGATAGTGACGCCGAAAGAGAAATCATCGCTTTATCGTTAGAACAATATATAGAAGATAATTTTCATGAATGGTAAAAGCGGTTGCTAACAAGCAGATGAAACTTTTAAGGTAAGGTGGTTTATCCGCCGAACATTATGGTAGAAAAATGAACAATAGCAGGATTAAAAATATAGTAAATCTTTCAGCAGCAGAAAGATATGGCTACTTTATTCGTAAAGTTTCAGACTTTGAAGAAGTTTGGGGGTTAAAGGATAAAGAAGGTTGGGCTTTAATGGGAAATAATGAGCAAGTTTTATTTCCTGTATGGAGCGAAAAGGAATTTGCAGAATTGTGTAAATGGGATAACTATCAACCCAATTCTATTCCTCTTGATGACTTCATTGAGAAGTTATTACCGAAGTTAGAAAAAGACAATGTGATGTTGGCTGTATTCCCATTGTCAAAGGGGAAAGGTATAATTCGTACTGTTCAAGAGATAATTGCTGACATAGAGCGAGAGTGTGAACAATATGAATAAACTACCATAACAAGCGGATAAATCTCCCTTGAAAGGTTGATTATCCACCAAACATTATCAATGTGCAAAATAAAAAATAAAAGTAGTATGGAACTGAAGCAATATCTTAAAACAAATTGCCACTGGGAAAATCGGGTAATCATAAGCCCGAATGAGCTTATGGCAATTTATTCTAAAGCAAACTACCAACCGACTCCAAAGTTGATAGATTTCCTTATTTATTTCTACAATCAGGAATTTCAGTTTCCAAAAGTGGATGTGCATTTTAATCTAAAGAAAACATTAAACGATAATCCGCATTACTTATTCTACGACCAATTTTGTGAACTACTCCATGTTTCGGATATTTGTCCTTTTGGGGAATACGAACATGGATATATGGTCTTGCTTGTTGATAGTAAAAACAACATATACGGCGTAATGGATGATTATGTTGAACGGTTTGGAAATGATTATTTCAAAATGCTAAATCAACTTTATAATCGGTAAGGCATTGATAACAAACAGCAGACCGACTGAATAAGCGGAACGCTGCCAAACATTATAAACTCTGGATATAAAGATGAATGTATGAATAATCAATATGCAGTTTTAATAAGTAGTGAAATCCCAGAACTTGGAGAATTGGACTTACTGCGCTCAATTTGCCGAGAGTTGAATGGTTATATGGAAGATTACAATAACCAAATCAACTTAGATAATTTGGGAGATTGGAAACTTCTCATACAGATAAATCTTCGAAATACTAATGGGATTGGGATTTTCAAACGGGCAAAACGTTTCCCATCTAATAAAGAGTTTGAAATATCTATTTCTATACCAGTACCAAATTTGGAGGAAGCACGCTATGGAATATCCGATATGACGGGGATTTATATTCCTTTAAATATTAAAAACTTCTACATTCTTTCTCCATGCTTTAGTAAATATGATAATTTGTATCATTATATTCTTGAGAGTGCAAAACAAGCCATAGATGCAGCTTTTACTTATGGCTTTACATGTAACGGCAAAAGAATAAAGAAAAAAAGTTTATAACAAACAGCACTACCGACTGAATAAGGCGGAACGCTGCAAACCATTATAAACTCGTAAAATAAAAATATGATTGAAGCACTGAAAAATATAGGATTCATCGTTACAGAACGATTGGAAAGAAAAGATTTAAGCTCTGATTTACAAAATCGGTACTCCGAACTTCCTGCGGACTATCAGGAGTTTTTACAACGGTTTCAGACAATCACGAATGAAAGTGATAATGTTTGGTTTAATTCCATAGAGGACTTTAACGGAGAAAGCGATAGCGGATTCCGTTGGAATGAATTTGAGCTGATGGGACTTGAGGCGTTGGCAGATGATAAGGAATCCTGTGATATGATACGCCTGTTTTGGGATAGCCATATTCCTATTCTTATGTCAGTAAAAGATGGATACCAATATTTGTGCATAGATTTATCTCCGGAAAATTACGGTAAAATCTATTATGGAGTTGAACCTGAATTTGAAGATTCGGCAGAATTTGTTTGCGATAGCTTTAATCATTTATTGGAAATGTTGTCTTCCAATGAAAAGAACGATATACTGACAAATTTCAAATAAGGTTATAATAAGCAGATAAATCTCTCTGAAAGATTGATTGTCAGCTAATAAAAAAAACGGTGACTGCATCTAAAGAATCCCATGAGTATTTCTGTGTAAATATAATATTATAAGTAAATGGAATGGCTGAACAACATATATCAGAATTTTGAAGGGCTACTATCAAATTTAGCCCAATATATTCAATCAAATCCTAAAGTAGGTCATTTAATTGGTATATTTTTATTGTCAATTTGGCTCATCGGGCTTATATTCAATTGGAAGTGGACGTATAAGGGGAACGGTTCTTATGGATGGAACAAGTTACTCGAAGAATTAGGTCCTACTACTTTCCGTTTTTGGTTAGGGGTATTTATAACTATCTGTTTATTGATTATGATTTATATTTATATTAAGGTATGATAGAACCGATGCTTATTCTCTTACCGTTTATCATGCCCAATGTATAAACCCGAAGTGAAACATCAGTGCGACATTCACCACGGTCAGGGTGATAGCGATAAGGACTATTTTTGCGAGCTTCCTGCCGGGATGTTTCAGTTTTCCGTAATATTCACGGAGCGCTTCACGCCGCCCGGCTGTGTAGCGGAGCTGGCAGAACAAGTCGGGAAGAAAGCAGAGCATCATCACTACGGCAAAAGCAACAATCCAACTGAAATAGCGAAACATCAACGGTGTTCCAAGCGGTACGAGTATGGCAAAGAGCCAGCAAAAGAACAACAGCATACGCCCGTTAAGGTTGGTATGCTCCCTTTCGTGCCATATCTCGGCTACATACCACATATAGTCGATGAAGCAGATCCGGTATTTGCGATTATCCTTATCCATATCATTACAAAAATAATGTATTTTGCTCACTTAATCATTACTTCATACCGAAAAACACCACGCAAAATAAAAAATACCCCGTCGGCAAGAACAAGCCGACGGGGTATTTTTATCCTCACTTGTCCTTAATCAGGTGCGACAGCTCCGGGTCTGCCTTGATACGCCCGATCTCGTCGGCGACAATCTGCCTGACCTCGTTCTTGATGCGGTAGTAGTTGGCGTCGATCTGCTGCTGCATGGTGTCGTTGCCGTCCTTGTCGGTGAAGTCGATGATCTGCGGAATCTTCACGTAGCGGGCGGTCTCCCGCTTGACCTGCTCGTTGTCCACGACAATCTCGGCATGGAAAATCTTCTGCTCGATACGCTCGTCGAAGTTGTCGGCTACCGCCCCGACGAACATACCCTGCGTGAGGTTGGAAATCTTGCTTGCCGGAATGAGGCTGTCCATCTGGGTATTGATGGAGACGGAGGTCTCGTTCCTGTTGATAGTCATGTTCTGCCGTTTCTGTAAGACCTTGCCGAAACGCTCGGAGAGCGTCTTGGCAGTTTCGGCAACTACCTGTCCTGCAAAGACATTGCCGACGGTATTGCAGATTACAGCGGACTCTTTGTCTCCATAATCACGCTTCAACTGGCTGAAATCCTGAAAGCCGAGCATGACGGCTACCTTGTTGCTTCGGGCGGTGGCAATGAGATTATCCAGCCCACGCATATAGATGGTGGGCAGCTCGTCGATAATCACGGCGGATTTGAGCCGTTTCTTCTTGTTGATGAGCTTCACGATGCGGGAGTTGTACAGTCCCAATGCCGCCCCGTAGATACCCTGCCTGTCGGGATTGTTACCGACTACGAGCACTTTCGGCTCTTCGGGATTGTTGATGTCGAGGGTGAAATCGTCCGCCGTCATCACCCAGTAGAGCGCCGGGGAAATCATGCGGGAAAGCGGTATCTTGGCACTGGCAATCTGCCCCTGCAACTGCTCCACCGCCGAGGATTCCCATGCGTCCATGAAGGGAGAAAGGTAATTCTCCAGCTCCGGGTACGAGGTGAGGATGGGGAAAATGTCGGCGTACTTGCGGTTCAGGAACTCGATGGCATGGGGAAAGGTGCAATACTTGCCGTTCTTGTAGATTTTGAGATACCATATAATACTGGCTAACAGAATGATAGGCGATTCTACGAAGAAATCGCCCTGCTTGGAAATCCACGTTCGGTTCAAATTTAACATAATCGTGTAGGCACTCTCGTAGGCATCGGATATGTCGGTCATGAAGTCCGGGTGGATGGGGTTGCAGCGGTGGCTCTCCCTCGGATTGTCGAAGTTTATCACGTAGAACTTGGGCTTGACCTTGTAGCCGTCCAAGTGGGCGAGCAGGTGGTTGTAGGCTATCTCGGAGAGGTCGGGGTACTTGAAATCATACAGGAAAAGCGAATAGCCCTTCTCAATGGTCTGTTTTATGTACTGGTTGATAATTGCATAGGACTTGCCCGAACCGGGCGTGCCCAAGACCATCGTCGCACGGAAGGGGTTGACAAGGTTGATCCATCCGTCATACGCCCTGCTCCTGAACCAGAAGCGGGTGCGGAGGTTGACGGAATACTCGTTCTCCTTCAGCTCGGTCTCCTGCATGAAGGATTCGTTCTCGACGTTGAACACGTCTTCGAGCAGGTCGGTCTTCAACAGGCGGGACATCCACAGCCCCGCCATGAGCAGGCAGATATACCCGGCGGTAAGGGTGGCGATATACAGCACGGTGTCCGCCGGAAGCGGCAGAGGAAGGGCGAGCAACCACCAGTTGCCGAAAAAGAGCAGCAAGCCGGACACGCCGCAAAGGATGATCCTGCGCCACGTGATTTTCTGTTCCTTCACGCCCTTTGTGCCGAGGCAACTAAGGGCGAGGAACAGCACGGCGAAGAGCTTCGTCCAGAGGATATTGGAGAACAGCCCGGCGGTACGCTGGAAGCCGAGCAATATCCTATCGACAACGCCGATGTCGATGCCCCACTCCCGGACGGACTGGTAACAGAACCAATAAATGTTGATGACTACAAATAAAATGCTTATCGCACGCATGAACTCCATGACTTTGGCGAGTCCACGCAAATCGTCTTCGTTTTGCATAATTCGTTGAAAATTAATGATAAAACTTCGTTTTATTATGTACATGTACTTTTTCTTTTGTGTCAAGACAAAAGAAAAAGATACCAAAAAGAAAAAGTCAAGACTGCATTTTCTCCGCTACTCTCTTCCTGCGTTTCGCTAAAGAAAAAGAATTGCCTACGGCGAAAGTCCTACGTTCGGCATAGCCCAAACAAGTTTGGCTCTGCTCTCACTTAAACGGACTTTTCGCTTCGCTCAAACAGCTTTTTCTTTTTAACGCTACACTCCGGTCGTTCGCTTTACGCTGCGAAAATGAGGTCGGTGTGCCATGCGGATGGTTGCTTGGTTAATGCTATCTTTTTGTTCTTTATTGTTGCCTGCCGTACTTGCGTTTTTTCTTTCTTTTTCGGGGCGGTACGGGCTGGTCGTCGGACGCTCCGCAGGGTACGGGGGCAAAGAGGTTGAAGGCGGCCGCCACGTTCTGGGTGGTGCCGTCCTTGTGGTCGGGACGGTAGCCGGTATCGTGTCCGTCCCATTGGGATGCGCCCGTATGCTCCTGCTGCCGGGTGGGATGTTCCACTCCGGCGGAGAGTTGCGGCAGATGAATACCTTCCTGTCCGGCGAAAAGGTCGTTGAACACGCCTGCGGAAAACTCCTTGCCCAGACGGGAGCCGTTGAAGACGGCTTTGGCGGCATGGTCGATGAAGGTCGCCCCATAGATGCGCCCGGCATCGTTGGTACGGAACACCACGCCGATACCCTGCCGCATGAGTTCCCGCTCGAACTGCGCCCGGTCATGCCCTGCGGTCTGCATGGCGGCGGCAACCTTTCCGGCGGTGGTGGCGGCGACCTCCCTGTGGGTCTTTTCCCATGCGGCAGCGTTGTGCATCCGCCTTTCGAGGGCTGCGACGCCCGCCTCCTTGCCGAACACGGAGGACTTGAAGGGCTTGCCGACCTTGTTGCCCTCCCTGTCGGTTGCCGAATAGGTCAAGCCGTGATACTCCCGCCCGCCGTATTCCCCCTTCACCTCGTCCACCGTGATGCCGTAAAGGGAAAGGACGGCACGGTATTCGCCCAGTGTACGGAAACGCCACTCCCGGGCGAGCGGGCGGATGACTCCCGCCAACTGCCCCTTGAGGTTGCCGTCCCCGTAACCGACGGGTGACAAGGGCAGCCCCTCCTTCCACTGCTTGGGCGTAGCCGGGACAAGACCGAACTGCCGTTCCAGCTCCCGGCATACCTTCATCGAACGCCCGTGCTCGTAGCTGTCGGAAATCGCCCGCCCGGTTTCGTCCACCCGGACGGAGACGATGTGCAGGTGCTCCCGCCCGATGTCGTTGTGGCGATAGACGATATAGGGCTGGTCGCCGAAGCCCATGCGCCGCATGTACTCCTCCGCCAAGCTGACAAACCGCTCTTCGCTCAAGCAATCCTTCGGGTCGGGATTGAGGGAGATGTGCAGGACGGGCTTCTCGGTCTTGCGGTTGGCTGTCAGGTAATCACCGAACGAGCGGGAAAGATGCCCTATCGTGTATGGGGTATCGCCCTGCGGCTCGATAATCCGGCTGGTGAAAAGCACGTCGGCGTGCCGTTCGTCCACCTTCAACTGGTTGTAGGCAAGCACCCCGTACAGGCTGCTGCCGTGCGAGATCTTGGCTATCATCGGACGGGGTATTTGCTCCGGAACTCCTCCACCAGTGCGGAAATCCGCTTGCTTAACTCGACCAGTTCGAGGGTGTGCCGCTCCAGCTTGTAGAGGAAAGCGAGGGCTTTCTTCTCCGAGAAATTGGATTTGAGCGCACGCACGCATTGGTTGTAGTTCGTGCCTATGGCACGGAACTGCGAGTGGAAAGTGGTCAGGCGCATGTAGAAATCCTGCGTCCCCTTATCCAGTTTAATGACCTTAATCTCCCTGCCGAAAAGTGCGGAAACGATAAACTCCGCCTTGGTCGCCTTGCCCGACTCGTCGAAAAGCGCGAGGAAACGGGCGTTGTCTTCGTCGTCCAGACGGAACACGTAGCGGTGGCGCATCTTGTCGGGCTTGGGCTTTCGCCCGTGGTTGCCCGCATACTTCTTCTGATTGTCCATCATCCTGTAAAATTTTAAGTGAAACATGGTCTGAAAACGCCGTATGCCTACGGCTCTCCCCCGTGAGCATCCCCCGACTCCGGAGGGGGATGCCACATCGAGGGGGCAAGGTGGTGGTGAGGCACGAAATTCATTTCGAGTGCCGCAGCACACAACTTGCCATTTTCGTTTGAAAATAAAATCCGTCCTGCCGGACAGATTGGGGATGCCCTTGCCTGCTGCGGAGTGCCGGGGCACTCCTTCGGGCGGTTGCCGCTCTTTTTCATTCTTACTCCATTTTGGTTTCCGCCTGCAAAGTAACAGCCCTTTTCCCGTCCGGACACCATGCCCGGATGCGACAAACCTACGGGTGGAAAGACAATGCACGACACGCTGATAATCAAACGGATAAACTACCGGTATTTTGATATTCCTTTGCGCCGTGGAAGCGGTGAAACGACTATCCGGATAGACAAGGAAACAACCGGATAGCCGACCGGACGGACAGCCGAACGACTGACGGTCTTGCCGGACAAACGGACGGATGATTGGCTAAATGACTAAACGGCTAAACGGTCAAACGGCTGAACAGCCGGACAAGCGGACAGCCGGATGATTGGGTGGACAGCCGGATGCCGGGCTGAATGTATGACCGGATGCCTGAACGGATGAACGGACGGATGAATGAACGGCAAAGTGGCTGAAAAGCTGACTGATTGAGTGAACAGAGAAGCGGCTGCACGGGCAGCCGGATGAATAACCAACAGAATGACGATATGGACAGACAGACATTGAACGTGGCTTTCGCCACACAGAAAGGCGGCAGCGGCAAGACGGCTATCACGGTGCTGGTGGCGGGCTACCTGCACTACCGCTTGGGGTGTCCGTTAGCGGTGATCGACTGCGACTTCCCGCAGTACAGCCTGTACGAGATGCGGGAACGGGACAGCCGGGCGGTACTGGAGAACGAATACCTGAAACGGGCGGCTTACGAACAGATGCGGCAGCCGGGGCGTGCCGCCTATCCGGTGCGCAAGTGCCGGGTGGAGCAAGCCCCCGACACGGCAAGGGAGCTGGCGGCGGAAGGCTGCTACGACCTGCTCTTCTTCGACCTGCCGGGCACGGTGAACTCGGCGGGCATCCTGCGCACGATCGCACAGATGGACTACATCTTCGCCCCGGTGAGTGCGGACAAGGCGGTATTGGAGAGCACGCTCTCCTTCCTCGACGTGCTGCAACGGATGATGCTGGGCAAGGAAACGAGCCGCCTGAAGGGGCTTTACCTTTTCTGGAACCAAGTCGATAAGCGGGAAACGAGCGGGCTGTACGAGAAGTACGGGCAGGTGGTCGCCGACATGGGGCTGCCGATGCTGCAAACCCGCATCCCCGACACGAAACGCTTCCGCAAGGAGGCGGACGGCACGGGACGGACGGTGTTCCGTTCCACGCTGCTGGCTCCCGACAGGCGGATGCTGGCAGGCAGCGGCATCCCCGAACTGACCCGTGAGATAGCAACCATCCTCAAACTGGAAGGCTATGAAGAAGCAGCGGAATGAGAAGCCCATCGACGAGGAGCTGCTGATGCGGATGATGGCGGGCGAGGCGGCGGGAACGGGAGAACCGGGAACCGGAAAGGAGGAAACCGCCGTGCCGGTGGAGAAGGCGCAGGAAGGGAAGACGGCGGACACAAGACGGCGCAAGGCAAGGCAGGCGGACTACGACACGACCTTCCTCAAAGGCATGGACATCCCCGCCCGTTACGGCAAGCCGGTCTATGTGAGGCGTGAATACCACGAGCGCATCGCCAAAATCTCGGTGATGCTGACGGGCGGCAAGGTGTCGCTCTCGGCATACATCGACAACGTGCTGGCGCAGCACTTCGAGCAATACCGGGAGGAGATCGAGGCGGCATACGTCGGGAAACTGGAGAACCTCTTTTAAAAAGGAAGGAGGAAACGGCATGATACTGAAATTATCGCTCACCGTCCTGCTGCTCTATTACCTTGTCGTGCTGTGGAAATACTACCGGCAGGACATCGCCGGGATATTCGGGACAGCGGAGACGGACGAAGACACGGAGGGAACGGGAAAGGAGCCGGGGCAACCGGGCGAGCCGTACACGGTCATGGGCGAAAGCACCTACCTGCCCTTCGGAGCGGAGGACGGGGAGGAAGCGGCAGCCGGAGCCGTGGACGAACCCGCAGCGGAGGACGACGGGGCGGACTACTCCGACATCGAGCCGGAGGAGGACGAGGAGGAAACGGACTATGAACCCACGCCGGAGGAGATCCGGGAACTGGAGGAGGAAGAGGAATTAGGGGCTTATTACCCGGACGGCAACCCCGACTTCGCCACGGGGTACTCCTTCGATGACCTGAAAAAGGTGCGCCGGGTACTGGTGTCGGACAATGCGGACGAAAAGGCGGAGCGGGAAGCCCGTGAGGTGCTGCCGTCCGTGATGGGGTCGGACATCTGGGAGGCGATGCTGGACGAGTTCGAGGGCGCACGTGAGCGTGTCGCCCGGCTGATGGACAACCATAATGTTTAATTAAAATTTTAAAGACAAATGAAACAGAAAAGAATCTTTTTTACGGCGGCCTGCATACTGGCTGCCGTGGGCGCAATGGCGCAGGGAAACGGGCAGGCGGGCATCACCGAAGCCACGCAGATGGTCACCTCGTATTTTGAGCCGGGGACAAAACTGATTTACGCCATCGGTGCGGTGGTCGGCTTGATCGGAGGGGTGAAAGTGTACGGGAAGTTCAGCGCCGGCGATCCGGACGTGAGCAAAGTCGCCGCAAGCTGGTTCGGAGCCTGCATCTTCCTGATCGTGGCGGCTACCATCCTCCGTTCGTTCTTCCTGTAAAACAGCGGACTATGGACTTGGAAATCAACAAGGGGATCGGCAGGAACGTGGAGTTCAAGGGGCTGGAAAGCCAGTACCTCTTCATCTTCTGCGGCGGTCTGCTCGCCGTGTTCGTGGTGTTCGTCATCCTGTACATGGCGGGCGTGAACCAGTGGGTGTGCATCGGCTTCGGCGTGGCTGCGGCTACGCTGCTGGTATGGCTGACCTTCCGGCTGAACGCCCGGTACGGCACGCACGGGCTGATGAAGGCAGCCGCCCGCAGGCGGCATCCGAGGTACGTGGTGAACCGCCTGAAAATCCCCCGATTATTCACCTTTAAACACTGGCAAGAATGAGAAACGTAATGAAAGCGGCGACGCTCGAAAGCAAGTTCCCGCTGCTGGCGGTGGAGAACGGCTGCATCGTGAGCAAGGAGGCGGACGTGACGGTCGCCTTCAGGGTGGAACTGCCGGAACTGTTCTCCGTCACGGGAAGCGAGTACGAGGCGGTCCACTCGGCTTGGCACAAGGCGGTGAAGGTGCTGCCGGAGTATTCCATCGTGCACAAGCAGGACTTCTTCATCGAGGAGAAGTACCGGCCGGAAACGGACAGGGACGACCTTAGCTTCCTGAGCCGGAGCTTTGAGAGGCACTTCAACGAACGCCCGTTCCTGAACCACTTCTGCTACCTGTTCCTTACCAAGACGACGAAGGCACGGAGCCGTCAGGAAAGCACGTTCTCCACCCTCTGCAAGGGCAGGCTTGTCCCCAAGGAGATCGAGGACCGGGAGACGGTTACGAGGTTCCTCGAAGCCGTCGGGCAGTTCGAGAAGATCATGAACGACAGCGGTTTCGTTACGCTGCGCCGCCTCACGACGGACGAGATCACCGGCACGGAACGGTCGGCGGGCATCGTGGAGAAGTACCTCTCGCTCTCGCAGCACGACACGACGGTGCTGAAGGACATCCAGTTGAACCCGGAGGAGATGCGCATCGGCGACGACATCCTCTGCCTGCACACCCTCTCGGACACGGAAGACCTGCCGGGCAAGGTGGCGACGGACAGCCGCTACGAGCGGCTCTCGACCGACCGCTCGGACTGCCGCCTGTCGTTCGCCGCCCCGGTGGGCTTGCTGCTGGACTGCAACCACTGCTACAACCAGTACATCTTCATCGACGACCACGGGGAGAACCTGAAACGCTTCGAGCAGACCGCCCGGAACATGCACTCGCTCTCCCGCTACTCCCGCTCCAACCAGATCAACAAGGCATGGATCGAGGAATACCTGAACGAGGCGCACTCGAAAGGGCTGACCTCGGTGCGCTGCCACTGCAACGTGATGGCGTGGAGCGACGACCGGGAGGAGCTTAGGCGCATCAAGAACGAGGTGGGCAGCCAGCTCGCCCTGATGGAGTGCAAGCCGAGGCACAACACGGTGGACGTGCCCACGCTCTTCTGGGCGGCGATACCGGGCAACGAGGGGGACTTCCCCTTCGAGGAGAGCTTCTACACGTTCATCCCGCAAGCCCTGTGCTTCTTCACCGAGGAGACGAACTACAAGGACTCGCTCTCGCCCTTCGGCATCAAGATGGCGGACAGGATGACGGGCAGACCGCTGCATCTGGACATCAGCGACCTGCCGATGAAGAAAGGGGTGATCTCGAACCGCAACAAGTTCGTCCTCGGTCCGAGCGGGAGCGGCAAGTCGTTCTTCATGAACCACCTCGTGCGCCAGTATTACGAGCAAAACAGCCACATCGTGCTGATCGACACGGGCAACTCGTACCAAGGGCTGTGCGAGCTGATCCACCGCAAGACCAAGGGCGAGGACGGGATTTACTACACGTACACGGAGGAGAAGCCCATCAGCTTCAACCCCTTCTTCACGGACGGTGCGCCCATAATGGAAGCGTAGTAAATATCTCTTTAGCAAGAGATTAGGTTAGAGTTCAAATTTCATAAATGTAACAAAATGAAAAGGAAACCTACTCCCAGCCAACTTATCCTAAAGGGAAACCCGAGGGGGAGTGCAGCATGTTGGAAAAGCGATAAGTCAACAAATTGTCATGTTGCGACTGAATTGCGAGGGGGAACGATAGACACGAGGATGAAGCCTGATTGGTTGAACGATAGCTCAGTGGCAAATGAAGAAGCGATGGCGAAAGACAATTATATACGCCATACTGTGATACCTTTTCTCAGTCGTTCGGGAGAAGAGGCAAGAACTAATTACAGCACAACCGTAATAAACGGAGAAAAGAGCGAACGTCGCATCCGACAGTCTATCACGCTAATAGTTATTACGCTAACTAAATGGGGATTGCCTAAACCGAAACGCCGTAAGGCTATAGAGTTTGCTCTTGAATATTCGGCATGGCAACGGAGCTTCCATAGTAGTCCGAACAGGGGAAAGCCTTGTACATGGCGAAGGGAAGCAGTTGATAATTTTAATATAAATCAAAGGAAAACGTGAGAGACGTATGAGAAATCCAGAGAAAGTATTAAACACTTTATGTTTACACAGCAAAGTTTCGGACTATAAGTACGAAAGACTGTATCGTATCCTATTCAATGAAGATATGTTTTATGTTGCTTATCAGCGTATATACGCCAAGCAAGGTAACATGACATCAGGCGCAGATGGCAAAACAATAGACCAAATGAGCATTCAGAGAATAGAACATATTATTGAAAGTCTTAAAAATGAGACTTATCAACCCAAACCTGCAAAGAGGGTATATATTCCCAAAAAGAATGGCGGAAACCGTCCATTGGGAATACCATCTTTTGAGGATAAGTTAGTGCAAGAGGTAGCACGTATGATATTAGAAGCTATTTATGAGGGGCATTTTGAAAGCACCTCACACGGCTTCAGACCATACAAAAGTTGCCATACTGCATTAACACATATTCAACATCAGTTCACAGGAACACGTTGGTTTATAGAAGGAGACATTAAAGGTTTCTTTGATAATATAAACCACAACATACTGATAGATACTCTTCGAGAACGAATATCAGATGAACGTTTCCTAAGGTTGGTGAGAAAGTTTCTCAATGCAGGATATGTTGATAATTGGAAATATAACCGCACATACTCAGGAACACCTCAAGGTGGAATTATTAGCCCAATATTGGCTAACATCTATCTCGACAAGTTCGATAAGTACATAAACGAGTATATTGAAAGGTTCAATAAAGGTGAGAAAAAAAGACGTAATGCAGTCTACTTTCAAAAGAATACCCAAGCGGTAAATCTAAGAAAGAAACTTAAAGTAGAAACTGACCCTTGTGTAAAGGCAGAGCTAACAGAAAAAGCAAAGAAATTACAAATAGAGATGCGTAATATACCATGTAGTCATGATATGGACGAAAATTACAGAAGAATGAAGTATGTAAGATATGCAGATGACTTCATCATTGGAGTTATTGGTTCTAAAGTAGATTGCGAAAAGATTAAAGCTGACATCACGAAATACATGAGCGATGTTCTTAATCTTGAACTCTCAGCAGAGAAAACGTTGATAACCCATGCACAAGACACTGCAAAATTTCTTGGGTATGAACTCTCTGTGAGGAAATCCTATGCGATGAAACGAAATCGTAAAGGAGTTCTCCAGCGTGATTTTAATGGTAGAGTTGTGCTTACGCTGCCAATAGAGACCGTAAAGAAGAAGCTAAAAGAGTACGATGCCATAAGTTTCGAGCAAGCAAACGGCAAAGAAATCTGGAAGCCAAAATCCCGGTCACATTTAACAGCTATGCAACCACACGATATATTAGCCCAATTCAATTGGGAAATACGTGGGTTCTATAACTATTACAGTATTGCTAATAATGTATCTGCCACATGTTCTAAGTTTGGTTACATCATGGAGTACAGTATGTATCTAACACTTGCTCAAAAGCTAAGAAGTACAATAAGCAAGTTGAAGAAAAAGTACGAGACAAACAAGCAGTTTATAATCCCATACAAGGATGATAAAGGGCGACAACAGTACCGAATACTGTATGATGATGGATTTAAACGCCAAACAACAAACGCAAACACAAATTGCGACACACAACCATTTACCGTAATTGTGCCACCTCCAACATTGGTGGAGAGGCTCAAAACTAATCGTTGTGAACTCTGCGGAGTAGAAAGTCCTACTGTTATGCACCACGTCCGTACACTCAAAACTCTATCAAAGGAGTACGAATGGAACAGAATAATGCTAAACAGAAACCGAAAAACTCTCGCTGTATGTCCAAGTTGCAACGCAAAGATACAAGAACATGAAAAATAAAGTGCATTTATCAACGGAGAGCCGTATACATCGAGAGGTGTACGTACGGTTCGGGGGCAGGCTCTCGAAAACCTGTCGTAGCAATACGACAAGGCGTCGAGTGCCGAGCCTACACTACAAGTTCAGCGTGGAGAAGAAGGACAGCATCAAGACGCTGCTGCTGGCGCTGTGGAAGGGCGAGGACGAGAAGGTCACGAAGACGGAGAGCGGCGAGCTGGGCAGTGCGGTGTCGGCGTACATCCGCCGGATACAACAGAACCGGGACATCGCCCCCTCGTTCGACACCTTCTACGAGTACATGCTGAACGATTACCGGAAGGAGCTGGCTGCAAGGGACATCAAGGTGAGCCGGGAGGACTTCAACATCGACAACTTCCTGACCACGCTGCGGCAGTATTACAAGGGCGGGCGCTACGACTTCCTGCTGAACTCGAACGAGAACATCGACCTGCTGCACAAGCGGTTCATCGTCTTCGAGATCGACGCCGTGAAGGACAACGCCGAGCTGTTCCCCGTGGTTACGATCATCATCATGGAAGCCTTCATCAACAAGCTGCGCCGCCTGAAAGGGGTGCGGAAGATGCTGATCTGCGAGGAGGCTTGGAAAGCCCTTTCCTCGCCGAGCATGAGCGAGTACCTGAAATATCTCTACAAGACCGTCAGGAAATATTTCGGCGAGGCGATTGTCGTCACGCAGGAAGTCGATGATATCATCTCGTCCCCCATCGTGAAGGAGGCTATCATCACCAACTCGGACTGCAAGATCCTTTTGGACCAGAAGAAGTACATGAACAAGTTCGACGGCATCCAGTCGATGCTCGGTCTGACGGACAAGGAGAAGTCGCAGATACTCTCCATCAACCTCGCCAACCATCCCGGACGGAAGTACAAGGAGGTCTGGATCGGTCTGAACGGGGTGCAGTCGGCGGTGTACGCCACGGAGGTGTCGGCTGCCGAGTACCTGACCTATACCACCGAGGAGAGCGAGAAGACGGAGGTGTTCGCACTGGCGGAAGAGCTGGGCGGCGACTTGGAGCTTGCCATCAAGCGGCTGGCGGAGACGAAGTATAAATAATGTGCCGATGCGCTGGCGGGGAGCGGCGGACAGGTTGCCGGACGGGTGGTTGATTGACCGGACGAACGGCTGAAGGGTCGGATGATTGACCAAACGGCTAAACGGTCAAACGGTTAAACAGTTAAACGGCTGGATGTACAAACGGCTAAACGATATGGAGAGAATAAAATTTTGTAAAACTTAAAAAAACGGAATCAAGATGAGACGATTGAATTTAATCCTGCTGCTGTCGGCGGTGACGGCGGCGCTGGCGTTTGTCATTTCCTGCAAGGAGACAAATCCGGAACGGTTGGAAAAGATGTGCGGCGAATGGGTCAGCACGGGCGGAAAGCCGCCCTTCACCCTCTGGGAAGAGGACGGCAGGTACCGTGTGACGGTCATGCACAGGAACCACACGGGCGGCAGTGAAGCGGAAACCTACCTCGTCCGGGAAACGGAAGGGGTGCTGTTCATCGAGACGGGCTTCGCCGTGATGATGGACTATGACCGGGAGAAAGACCGCATCCGGCTGTCGCCGGGCGGAGAGTACAGGAGAAAGAGTGACGGAACCCTAAAACAGTAAGGACATGAGAACGATAAAGACAATCATCGTGGGCGTAGCGTGCCTGACGGCAGGTGCGGCCAACGCCCAGTGGGTCGTACACGATCCCGGCAATCTGGCGCAGGGCATCATCAACACGACCAAGGAGATCGTGGAGACCTCCGCCACCGCACAGCACACGCTGGACGGATTCAAGGAGACGGCGAAGATATTCGAGCAGGGACGGAAGTATTACGATGCGCTCAAGGCGGTGCATGACGTGGTGAAAGGCGGCGTGAAGGTGAAGAAGTCCATCGAGATGGTGGCGGACATCTCGGAAATCTACGTGCGCAACTACCAGAAGATGCTCGGCGACCCGAACTACACGCCGGACGAGCTGTCAACCATCTCGTTCGGGTACGCCAAGCTGCTCTCCGAGAGCGCGGACATCCTGCAAGATCTGAAGAACGTGGTGAACGTGACGGGGATGTCGCTCTCGGACGCCGAGCGGCTGGCGATCATCGACCAGAGCTACAAGCGGCTGCTGGAGTACCGCAACCTCGTGCAGTATTACACGGACAAGAACATCTCGGTGAGCTACCTGCGGGCGAAGAAGAAAAAGGACGCCGACCGGGTGGTGGCTCTCTACGGGGATGCGGAAGACCGTTACTGGTGAGAGTGGCAATATATAATAATGTTCACGTACATAAATATAATATAGGACTATGTTGTTAGCGATAGACTTCACGAACCTGCACGAGATATTGCAGGCATTGTATCAGGACATGATGCCGCTCTGCGAAAGCTGACGGGGTAGCCAAGGGAATCGCCGGGCTGGGTGCGCTGTTCTACGTAGCCGCCAAGGTGTGGCAGGCGCTCGCCCGTGCCGAGCCCATCGACGTGTACCCGCTGCTGCGCCGTTCGCCATCGGGCTGTGCATCCTCTTCTTCCCCACCTTCGTCATCGGCACGATCAACACGGTGCTCTCGCCCGTGGTGAAGGGCTGCCACGGGATGCTCGAATCACAGACCTTCGACATGAACCGATACCGGGAACAGAAGGAGACGCTGGAGAGGGAGGCGTTCCGCCGTGACCCGGAGAAGGCGTATCTGGCGAGCAAGGAGGACTTCGACAAGAAGCTCGACGAGCTGGGCTGGTCGCCCAAGGACTTGAAGACGATGGCGGTGATGTACATTGACCGGACGGAGTACAACATGAAGCGGAGCATCCGGCTGTGGTTCCAAGAACTGCTCGAACTGCTGTTCCAGTCGGCTGCGCTGGTGATCGACACGATACGGACGTTCTTCCTGATCGCCCTCTCCATCCTCGGTCCGATAGCGTTCGCCCTCTCGGTCTATGACGGGTTCCAGAGCACGCTCACGCAGTGGATAACGAGGTACATCTCCATCTACATGTGGCTGCCCGTGAGCGACCTGTTCAGCTCGGTGCTGGCACGCATCCAAGTGCTGATGCTCACCCGTGACATCGAGGCGATGAGCGACCCGACCTTCATCCCGGACAGCTCGAACACGGTGTACATCATCTTTTAATCATCGGGATATTCGGGTACTTCACCATACCGACCGTCGCCAACTGGATCATCATGGCGGGCGGGTGAGCCATGCCAACCGTGCGATGAACCAGACCGCCACGAAGATAGGCAACGTCGCCGCAGCGGGTGCGGGCGCAGCCGTGGGGAACATCGCCGGAAGGATCGTCAAGTAGCGGCGGATGTCCCAAGAACATGAGTCATAACGAATAAAACCGGAAACATGGAATTTAAAAGTTTGAAAAATATCGAAACGAGCTTCAGGCAGATACGGCTCTTTACGCTGGTGTTCGCCAGCCTGTGCGCCGTGGTGACGGGCTTCGCCCTGTGGAAGTCGTACAGCTTCGCCGAGGCGCAGCGGCAGAAGATCTACGTGCTGGACAACGGCAAGAGCCTGATGCTGGCACTCTCGCAGGACGTGCGGCAGAACCGCCCGGTGGAGGCACGGGAGCACGTGCGCCGCTTCCACGAGCTGTTCTTCACGCTCTCGCCCGACAAGTCGGCTATCGAGGGCAACATCAGGCGTTCGCTGCTGCTGGCGGACAAGAGCGCCTTCAACTACTACAAGGACCTCTCGGAAAGGGTATTACAACCGGATAATCTCGGGAACATCAACCAGATGATAGAGATAGACAGCCTGCGGTGCGACTTCGACAAGTACCCGTACAGCGTGCGGACATTCGCCCGGCAGATCATCCTTAGGAAAGCTCTGTTACGGAGCGCAGCCTTGTGACCCGCTGCCGTCTGCTGGATGCGGTCAGGAGCGACAACAACCCGCAGGGCTTCATCATCGAGGGCTTCGAGGTCACGGAGAACAAGGATTTGCAGACCCTCAAACGCTGACGGACATGATAGGCAAGTTCATCACAAAGGCGCAGGACTGGGCGGACGGAAGCTCCGCCGCCTCGCCGGGCGTATCTCGCCCGACATGCGTGTGGCAATCATCCTCGTGATGCTGGCGGCGTTCGGCGCACTGTCGGTCTATATGACCGTCGCCTCCATCTACCGCATCGGCAGGAACGACGGGAAGGAACTGGGGATAGAGCATGTCAGGCGCCTGCAATTGCCCAATGACAGTATTGTCAACCCTTTGAAAGCGGACGGCATGGGACTGGCGGAGAGGTTGAGTGAGTGGCTGCTCCGCCGCCGGGAGCGGCAGGAGGAGCGGAACATGAGGCAGGTAACGGCGTATTTCGGGAGCCTGCTGAAAAGAGGCGTGCGGATGCCGGTGCAATCCTCCAGTCCGTCAGGGACTACCGGGACTGCCCGGAGGTGACAAGGAAACAGGCGGAGCTGCTGCTGGAACACAGGTTCTTCCGGTACGTGTACCAGACGGGCTATCCCGAATGGCGGGCGGTCATGGACGCCTTGAAAGAGACCCGTTACGGGATGCGTGAGAGGGCGGCAATCCCCGGAGCGTGAAGGAGGCGGCGGAAAGCCCGATGCTGCGTCTGGCGGCGCAATACAAGGTGCTGGAGCACGAGTACACGAGGCGCAACGCCCCGCAGCCGCTATCCCCGAAGCGCAGGCGGAACGGGATGCGGCGCACCGGCTGCTGAACTGCTGCATGAGGGAGGGCGACCTCGACGCACTGAAAAGGCTTGCCCTGAAAGGCGAGAAACCGGACGACTCGGTGGCCATCCGCCACGGGCTGGCGGAAGGCTACCGCAGGCTCGAAGAACTGAGCCGGGAATGGAGCGAGGAGATGCGGGGCGACAACCACACCGTCATGGAACAGATCGAGTTGCGGGAGGCGGACGAGCGGGGAAAGCTGATGCGGCAAGCCGCCGCCCTTTACGAGAGGAAGACGGGCGGCATACTGCCCGGCGACTATCTGGAAGCGGTGAAGGCGGAACGGGCGCTGCTCCACGGGCTCGCCCGCCACGGCTGGGACGGTCAGCGGGAAGTACCGAAGGAGACGGTGGAGAAGTACGGGCTGATGGAGGATTTTGCCGGCATCGCCCGGCTAAGGTGGGACTACCACCTGAGCGAGGACAACGGCGACCTCTCCGTGACTACCGGAAGCCGCCATCGGACGCCACAACCGTGCCATTCGGGAGCGGGCGGCGAAAGAACTGGCAGGTCTGGAAGCGAGGCTGTTCCCGAAAAGGCGGCAAGCCGGGAACGGAAGGCTGCGCACCTGCGGGCGGACAACCGGGCAAGCCCCACGGCATCGCTCAAACGGGAACGGAAGGAACCACCCGGCAAGCGGCAAGCCGGGGAGACAGGCAGGCGGAAGCCTCCGGGGAGAAGAATCAGAATGTAGGACAACCATAAATTTTTGACATGATGGAAGAACAGAACCAAGAAAAAGTAACGGCAACGCAGCACGTAAAGGCGGCGGATGCCGCAGCCCCGGAGACGGGGAACGGAAAGAAGGAGGACAAGGGCGGCGGGAAAAAGGAAAAGAAGACAGCCAAGCCGCTCACGCCGAAACAGTTGCAGCAACGGAAGAAGCTGATGGTATATCCGCTGATGGGCTTGCTGTTCCTCGGCTCGATGTGGCTGATATTCGCACCTTCGGAGGAGCGGGAGGTGAACCGGGACACCGTGGGGGCGTTCAACGCCGACATCCCCCTGCCGGAGAACGACGGGATCATCGGCGACAAGCGGAAAGCCTACGAGCAGGCGCAGGCGGAAAGGCGGCAGGCAGAGAAGGTGCGCTCGCTGGAGGACTTCGCCTTCTCCGAAGAGAGCGATGCGGACGGGGTGGAAATGGAACTGCCGGACAGCGAGCCGGAACGGGAACCGTTCAGGGACTACTCGGGCAACGGCGGCGGCCGCTCTTCCGTCGCCGCCTACCGGGACATCAACCGGAAACTCGGCTCGTTCTACGAAGAGCCGAAGGTGGACGGGGAAAAGGAGGAGCTGAAAAGGCAGGTGGAGGAGCTGACCGCCAAGTTAGAAGAAAGGGAACGGCAGGCGGGCGGAATCGACGATCAGGTGGCACTGATGGAGAAGAGCTACGAGCTTGCCGCCAAGTACATGGGGCAGAACGGGCAGGACGGCGCAACCGTGCAGACACCCGCCACCGTGCAGAACGGCAACGGCTTGGGACAGCCCGCCGTGGCGGTGCAGGCGGCACGGGAGCGGACGGTATCGGGGCTGCGACAGCCCCTAAGCGATGCGGAGTTCATGCGGCGGTACAGCCAGCCGAGGAACTACGGCTTCAACACGGCGGTGGGCAGCGGGTACGCCCTCGGGAAGAACACGATAGCCGCCTGCATCCACCAAGACCAGACGGTTATGGACGGTCAGCAGGTGAAGCTCCGGCTGCTCGAACCGTTGCAGGCGGGAAACCTGACCATCCCACGCAATACGGTGGTATCCGGTACAGGCAAGGTGCAGGGGGAACGGCTCGACATCACGGTATCGTCCGTCCAGTACCAAGGTAACATATTGCCGGTGGAGTTGGCGGTCTATGACAACGAGGGAATGAAAGGGCTGTGCATAGAAACCTCACTGGAGCGGGAAGCGGCAAAGGAGGCGATGGCGAACATCGGCGGCGGGCTGGGAACGAGCATCTCGTTCGCACGGAGCGCCGGGCAACAGGTGGCGATGGACATCACCCGTGGGCTGATGCAGGGCGGCAGCCAGTACCTCGCCAAGAAGTTCCGCACGGTAAAGGTGCACCTGAAAGCGGGTGATCCGCTGATGCTCTACGCCAAACAACAATAAATCAACAGATTATAAAACCATTAAAAAGTAAAGACAATGAAAAAGATTTTTGGATGGGTTGCCCTGCTTGTAGGCATGGTGACGGGTGCGAACGCACAAGTGAATGATACGATACAGCGGACCACGGGCAACGACCTGTATCAGGGGATTACACGGAAGCTACCCTACCGGCAGATGGTGACGCCCCACGGGGTGCAGGTGACGTTCGCCAAGACGGTGCATATCATCTTCCCCTCGGCGGTGCGGTACGTGGATTTGGGAAGCAATTGGATTATCGCCGGGAAAGCGGACGGTGCGGAGAACGTGATCCGGGTGAAGGCGGCGACCGAGGGGTTTCCGGGGGAAACGAACTTTTCCGTCATCTGCGAGGACGGGAGTTTCTATTCATTCAATGCCCGGTATGCGCACGAGCCGGAGATGCTGAACATCGAGATGAAGGATTTTTTGGAGAACGGGGACACGACGGACTTTTCGCATACCCGCATGAACATCCATTTCCGTGAGCTGGCAGGCGAAAGCCCGCTCTTGGTGAAGCTGATCATGCAGAGCATCTACAAGGAGGACAGGCGGGAGATCCGGCACTTGGGCTGCAAACGCTTCGGGGTGCAGTTCCTCCTGAAATCCGTCCACTCGCACAACGGGCTGTTCTATTTCCACACGGAAACGAGGAACAGGTCGAACGTGGCTTTCCGGACGGACTTTATCCGGTTCAAGATCGTGGACAAGAAAGTGCCGAAGCGCACCGCCATTCAGGAACGGGTGATCGACCCGGTGCGCAGCTACAACGAGGTGCTGGTGACGGAGGGAAAAAGCGACGTGCGCACGGTGTATGCCGTCCCGCAGTTCACCATACCGGACGACAAGCTGCTGGTCATCGAGCTGTTCGAGAAGGACGGCGGCAGGCACCAGACCATCCGGGTGGAGAACGCCGACCTCGTGGCGGCAAGACAGATTAACGAACTGAAAATCAAATAAGCGATGAAAAGGTTACTGTTCATTATCCTGCTTTTCGGGGTGTGCCTGCATGTGAACCAGGCACACGCCCAACGGTGCCTGCCCGGAATGAGGGGCATACAGCTCACGGGCGGGCTGTCGGACAACATGCGCTGGAAAAACGGCGACGGCTTCGGCTACCACGCCGGGATAGCGGTGAGCACCTACACGAAGAACGCCCACCATTGGGTGGTCGGTGCGGAATACTTGGAGAAGCGATACGGCTACCGGGACTGCCTCTATCCGGCGAGCCAGTTCACGGGCGAGGGTGGCTATTACCTGAACTTCCTTTCCGACCGGAAAAAGATGTTCTTCGCCGCACTGGGGCTGTCCGCCCTTGCCGGGTACGAGACGGTGAACTGGGGCGAGAGCCTGCTGCCGGACGGCTCCCGGCTCACGGATGAGGACAATTTCATCTACGGGGGTGCGCTGACGCTGGAGCTGTCCGCCTACGTGACGGACAAGATTGTCTTGCTGGTAAACGGTCGCCAAAGGGTGCTGTTCGGCGGCGACTGCGGGAAATTCCACACGCAGGTCGGCGTGGGAATACGTTTTATGATTCGATAACTGCTATATAATATAATAATGTATATATGAGGACAATGATTTATAAAATGCTCACGGGCTGCTACATCGTGGCCGCCCTCGTGCTGGTCGCAGCCTGTAATGACGGGCTGGACATTCAGACGAAATACCCGTTCACGGTGGAGACGATGCCCGTCCCGAAGGAGCTGAAAGTGAACGAGACGGCGGAGATACGGTGCGAGCTGAAACGGGAAGGACGCTGGGAGGACACCCGGTACACGATCCGCTGGTTCCTCTTCGACGGGGAAGGCACGCTCAAACTGGACGACGGCACGGCGTTGCTGCCCAATGACCGCTACCCGCTGGAGAAAGAGACGTTCCGGCTCTATTACACCCCGTTGTCGGACGAACAGAGCGGCTTCACCGTCTGGGTGGAGGACTCGGACGGTCAGGCGGTCGAGCTGGAATTTTCGTTCAATGTGGACAATGAAAAGAAATAGTCCTAAAATTACAACAAAGGTGTCAAAATTCAATTTTTAAAAAGATGAACTTATAATTTGAAATTTGAGCATCCTAAAAGACTATAGAAAGGGTTGTATCATTACTTAATACAGAGTTTGATACAACCCTTTTAACTGTTATAGTTACATATCTATAACTTTTGAAAGTAGTCATTTTAGTTTTGATGCGTCTTTGTAAATATCTTATAAAAACCTATTGGCTGTTACATCTGAAAATTACACAATCATTTTACTATAACAACAACACCAATTAAATATGTGTTTTCCTATTTCATACCATTCATATTCTTGATTTGGTGTTAAATGTTCTGCTGTAACAACAGGATGTATTTGAGGTAATAGTTTTAAGCTTTCCGCTAATATATGTACTCCAAATCCTTGTATTACAACTTGATCTTTATAATTCTTTCTAAAAGATTCTTTTGTTCTTCTTTTTCGCTCTTTGTCAATAGGCTTAAACTTATTAGCAAGTACATGATTAGCTAATTCACTTTTCCAATAGTTAAAAGCAGTATCACTATAAAGATATTGAATATGTACTCCATCTTTCATATCAAAAAAAGACATATCAAATTTACGATGATTCGTTATAATGCAGTGATTACGCAAATTGTTATTTTTCCATAAACATTCATATGGTATCAAATTTTCAACTTCACATACTCTATTCATTACATAAAAATCACAATTAAAAGGATTGTCAGCCAAACTATCTTGGATTTTCTTTGCAGTTTCTCCTAAATGATTATCACCTTGAAAATGAAAATCACTATCCGCCACAGAAAAAACAAAATGTTGTTTCAATTTTTTCTCATATTCAATAACATTATTGGTCGTATTACCTCCACCCATTAAATTGTATGAACATATCGTACATGCTTTTATGCGTTCTTTTCTTTGATAATAATCTGTTAATGCTTTGAAGAAAAAAGCATCTTCAAGGTTTTCTGTAAGTAAATGTGTTTCCTCAAAAAATTCAAATCCTCTTGTTTCGATAGGATTTATAAAAATATTATTTTCCAAACGTTGGGTCTGTTTACTGAATGTTACAAAAGCTTTTACTTTCATTTTACTAGTTAATGAACCTAATTGGGTATATATTTTCCCAATTTTGTCAAATGCTGCCAATTCATATCTAGAAAACACTCCTTTATGTTTCAATAATTTAACTACATCAGCATACTGTATTATAATTGCGTGTTTACCATTTCGAATAGCAAGAGCGGCTTGTCTTAAAACATCTATAGCAACTTCATTGTCTTTGCTAAGAGCTTCCTCAATTATATCAGATTCAATCTTCAAATACATAATCAGAAAAGAAACCGTAAGGCCAATTTATTAGTTGTCCATCTTCAGAATAATATGATTTCTCTATATAATTTTGCATGCCTTCATTTGCGGCATTGAATATAAAAACATTGATATCTTCGTTACTGAATTCATGAGTAGCAATCATTTGACCAATACGACTAATTATAATTTCACTATGCGTTTCTATAATGAAACGAATATCTCTCCCTTGTTCTTTTGCTTCTTTAATTACTGTAACAAGCATTGATGCAAATAATCCCTGTAAACGAGGATGAAGATGCAACTCTGGTTGTTCAATAGCAACTATGTATTGATTCCGACCAGTTGTTCTACTATAGTTTGTTATTGCAAAATCTTTGTACAATGTCTTCCAAATTATTGCTAATATTGGTAATATTTGTGTATAGCCAAAACCAACATCAACCATATTGTGTTTTTCTTTTCCTTCTTCATTTATAATCAATTCCATGTTTCCATTCACAGAAGACACTTCTACTTCAAAACCGAACAATCTCCTTGTCCAATTTTTGAAGTTATTTAATGATTCCTTGTCAAGATTATACAAATACATTGCAAGGTTTTTCCCATCAGAATCTATTTCTTCTACTGCATAGTTTTGAAACCTATAATATCTTTGTGTCGTAGCGCGTAATGGACCAACATAAGAAATGTTATTCGAAAGACTTAATAGGTTTAGATTTATACCATCTATAATATTATTAATATGTAGCAATAAGTAAATATTATTCAACCATAATTTATTAATATGAGTATTTTTGTCTTCAACAGATAATTGTTTTGTAATATAATTGACAACATCTTCTTTACTACCTAATTTCAAAGATCTTGATATTTTTCTATACTGAGAAAAAGAACTTGTAAATTGCAACTCTCTTAACTTAGTCTCACACCACATAGGATAATCATCAGCAATATCATTTTTGGAAATAAATAATAATCTTGGTAATAAACTATTTGTTTCTGTCGCAATTACACGATCAAAATCTTCCTCTGTAGGAATTCCATTCACTTCAATTTTTACAGATGAGCGTTTGGGATTGTAATAAATTTTAATTTTCTGATCTTCAAAAGATATTGTAAGAGATTCCAAATAGTCAAAATCTTTATCTTTTTGAGATAATCTCATGTTGACTTTTAGATTTGTTTCATCTATACTTTTAAGAAATCCCCTTTGAGGAATACGGAACTTTTTTACAAGAAATTCTATTTCTAGAAATGACTGTCCCTCTTTTATAACATTGGCAAAATCCTTAAAGTCAACCTCATTACCATACCAAAGAAAAACACCATTCCTTTTAATACCTACACTTTGTTTTATCAAAGGGAACATCTTAATAAATGAACTCTTTCCACTACTATTACTTCCTACTAAAAAATTAATAGGTCGAAAGTCTATATCACCAGTATCGGTGAAGCATCTATAATTTTTGAGTCTTAATGTGTCCATTGTAATACAACTTAATTAAAAGTTATTAAAATAGCTTTACGCAACCAACTAAAACATTATAAACCAGTAGATTCATTAGAGCATTTTTACAACTTTATAGTTTCAAAACGAATGAGTTGTAAAAATATTCAAGCAATCTCACTGATAAACAATGGCAAGTTATAGAAAAAATCACTAAGCCACAAGAAAAAACGAAAATATTCCCTCCGGTATATTGTAGATGCAGTTCTTTTTATCTTCTCAAAATAGGTTGTTAGCAGCGTATGCTTCCCTAAGATTTCACACCTTGGAAAAGTGTGCATTACTCTCTAGCAAATAGAAATGATTGTGATTAAAGAACTTCTTGATAATCTACATCCTAATGTCGGAATTATATCCGATTGCAAGGAGAGTCCCAGCATGAATATCATTGACTCCCAAAGCGTGAAGGCAGCTCATTACGTAGATTACAAAAATGGAATTGACAATAACAAAAAGATTAAAGGGAGGAAATTGTATATAATAGTTGATATTCAAGGTAATCTAATATCCATTTCTTATCTACAAAGTAAGCATCTATGACAGCAAAGGAGCTTCGTCTGTCATGGATAATCTATTCATATAATCATTTGCATATTGTCAATATATTAGTGGATAGCAACCATAGGAAAGGTCTTACCATTTGAATTCTTGATATATATTATAATGGTTTACTATAGATTTCTTTTGCTTCTTGTTCTTTTCCCGCCCCGCTCACGAAAGAAAAGAAGTGCGAAACGGATGGCGAATAAAAAAGGGGACGCTTAAAGCATCCCCTCGTCCATGTAGCTAAGATAGGCGTCCTCGGTCAGTATGATGTGGTCCAAAAGCTGTACGCCGATTGCCTCGCAGCCTTTCTTCAACTGGCTGGTCAGGTTGTTGTCCGGCGTGCTCGCCACGGTCGAGCCGGAAGGGTGGTTATGCGAGAGGATGATTCCCGAGGCGTGGGAGACGAGAGCCGTCTGGAGGACGATGCGTATGTCCACCACCGTGCTGTTCATGCCGCTGCGTGAGACGCACGAGACGCCCAGCAGCCTGCCTATGCCGTTCAGGTACATCGCCCAGCACTCCTCGTGGTGCTGCATACAGTCCTCGTAGAAGGTCTTGAGGATGTCGTAAGACTCCTTGGAAGAGTGGATTTAACTCTCTTGGATGCGTCAGCGTCCTTGTAACTTACGGTGATTTGAGGGAAAGACAGTGTATTCATAATGCAAAAAATTAAAAGTGAAACATTTATTTTTTGCTTTGGGGTACGGGGAAAGAACGGACTTCATGCAAGGCTTTTGCGTGGAATACGACCCGAAGGTGTGGAGATTGCGCGCAAAACCGTCAGGTTCAGCCTTGCCACTTGTCCGTTTTTCCCCGTAGATTTGCTAAAAAATGAGTGTGGAGCTTGGCTAAAAAATCCGGTGGGTCAAGGGGTTTCTTTTTGCTTCTTTCTCTTTTCCCGCCCACGGCTCACCGAAAGAAAAAGAAGTGCGTCCGAAATGTCGGGGTGGTCGGGGTTGCCACGGGCGGGTAAAAAAAGAAGTCCGGGCGGATCGCTACCCGTCCCGGACTTCCGGCGATGAAACACAGAGGGGGGATGTTATGGCTTGATTTCCCCCGTTGCGATTAGGTTTCCGTCCGAATAATACTCTATCTTCCCGTAGGTAAACCCCATGTCGGGAATGGCTACGAAAGCGATATAGTCCGAATACTCCCTGCCTTTGAGGTTCTTTCCGACAAGGTTGTTGAATATCATGGGGATGCTATGACCGTCCTCGCTGTAAAGGACGGTTTTCCCGTTCTGTCTGATTTCCCGCTTCATGCCGTTTCCTTGAAAAGTGTCCCGTCGATAAGGTATTCCCAATTATTCTTGTGGCTCTCGTCCGTGAAATATTCCTCGCTCTCGCAATACTCGCAATCGTCTCGGCACGAGCGGAAGAAGTTTTCCAGACAGTCATGCATGAGTTCCTTGAAATTCCTGCTGTCGGGCGAGCGCATGAAGTCCATGAAGGGCTGCAAGATGATTTCGTCCGACACAACGCCCGTGAAGGGACATTCGCAAGTGACGGAGATACGGCTCCTGCGTCTTTTCTTGCGGTCTTTCGTCCAATAGACCTTGGGCTTGTACAACTCCGCATGGAAGTTGTTATAGAGGTAAGCCAGCAAGCGGACGCCCGAAAGTTCCTCCGTGTCCGTCTCGTGCTTGGTATAGAAACGGTAATAGTATGTACAACTGTCGTAACGGTAATTGGTGCAGGCAATGCGGAAAAGATTGCAGAAGGCTTCGAGCGTGTCGCAGTTCTCGGAAGCATACGGGTAATCGTTTCCCTTGGCAAGCCAGTCGGTATAGGCTCTCTGACGGACTTCGTCCTCCAGTTCCGCAATGCCGAATAGTGTATAGGTTCTCTGTACGGTTCGCATAAGTTTGAAAATTTGAAAGTTTAAAAATCGGTTCCTTTGCTATCTTTCTTTTTCGCCACGGCTCACGAAAGAAAGTAGCGGGCGGATTTCTCCGCCCTGCCCTTTGTCCTTAGGCTGCAATCTCTTCGGGTTGCGGTTGTTCCTCGGGTTGCGTTACCTTGCGCTCCCTTGCCCGTTCCTGTACCAAGAGGACGGCTTTCTTTTCCTCGATGCGCTGGTGACGCTTCTCGTACACCCCGTTGTATTCCCTTTCGATGTTGGCGAGTTCCTCCGGCATGTGCCTGCGTGCGAAGTCAAGCAAGAGGGTCGCCACGGTGTTGTTCCCGCACGCTCCCTTGAAGTTGGCTACAAGGAAGTCCCTGCGGATGATGGTCTTCATCCTCACGGTGAGGTTTCCGATAATCCCCATCTTGTCCTCGTCCGTGATATACGGCTTGTCTTCCGCAATCCCCACGGCTGCGAAGTGTTCCTTCCGGAGCGAGGACAGAAGGAAGAAGTACAACATGGTATCTTCGTCCGCACTGAACTTGCCGCCCGTGATGTCGGCTTCGAGAATCTGTCTCTTGGTGTCCTCCACCGTGCGTTCGAGTGCGATTTCCTTGTTGCGCTCGTCCTGCTTCTCCAGTTTCTCCACGGGTGAGAGCGGTGCGGGTGCGGGCGTTCCGTCCGCCGTCCCGGTCTCTGTCACGTTCTCCACGTAACAGAATGTAATCTCCTTCTGCCCGATTTTGGCATAGACGGTGATTTCCCCCGCTCCGCTCCTGCGGGTGATTTCCTCCTCCTGCTCCATGTAGTCCGCCCATTGCTGCTCGTAGCGGGTACGGGCTTCCCCGTAGCGTTCGGGGTCGTTGAAATTTTCGGCTTTGGGTTCTTTGGGGCAGTTTGGAAAGGCGGTGTACCTGTCAAGGGTCTCCACCTCGTAGCCCGAAGCGGTTAGCCGTTCTACCACCGTCTCGTTGGCGGTGTAGCGGTCACGGCAGAGCGACACCTCCGGCTGGTTCCGCATGATTTGCACGGCTCGCTCCATGAGGAAAGAGGCGTTCATTTCAGCGAGGCACGTGCGGTTGGCGCAATGCCCGCACCCGCCGTCACGGAACAACAGCAAGTTATTGGTGTTGTGTGCGCACGTGGCGCACTCGGTCTTGTCGAAGCGGTAGTATTGCAGGTCGGTGGTGAAGTTCTGTTCGATGCGCCTTGCGACATCGGTGGCTTTCAGTCCCCGCCAACTGTTATACGTTCCCTCGTCCTGCAAATGCTTCTCGTACACTTCCTTTTGAATGTCCTCCCCGTATCGGCAGATTTCAGCCGCCACGCTGATGGTGATTTCATCCGCATCCAAGAGGGCGGCGATTTCGGGGATAAGGGCGGTGAATTTCAGCCGTGTGCGGATGTAGTTCTCGTTCTTTCCGAAGAGTTGCGCCAAGGTCTGCACGGTGTGGCGTCCGCTCTCGATAAGCCGCTGATAGGCTGCGGCTTCCTCCACGGGTGTCACGTCCTTGCGCTGCAAGTTCTCGGTAATCGCCATTTCCTCGGCTTCCTCGTCCGACAACTCGGTTACGATTGCCGGAATTTCGTCCCTGCCCGCAATGACGGACGCACGGTAACGGCGTTCCCCGAAAACAATCCCGTAACGGTCTGTCCCGCCAATGGGTCGCACGGTGATGGGCTGCAACACGCCCTGCCGCTTGATGCTCTCTGCAAGCTCGTAAAGGCTCGTTTCATCGAAGCGTTTGCGTGGGTTGAAACCGCTCGGCTGAATGTCTGCCAACGCTACCATCGTGATGTTTCTCTCTGCTGCTGATTGATTTGCTTTTGTCTTCATAATCCGTTATTTTTAAGTTAATTGTTTCTAATTGTTCTTTTTGATTTTTGACAAACCGTCCCGTTCGGGCAATCGGTTTCTTTGCTATCTTTCTTTCCCCGCTCCGGCTCACGAAAGAAAGTAGCGGGCGGAAAATCCGCCCTTGCGGGCTACCTGCGGTTATAGCATACGTTCGCGAACTTCTTCTTTTGCTCTACCGCCCGTTTGAGGGTGTAGAACGTACCGCCCACGGCTACCGCATCGTAATAGACCATCAGAAAAGCGGAGTTTTCCAAAAGGTAGTCGTTACGGCGTAAGAAACAGCCCTCGGTATATCCGTCCTGCAAGGTTACCACTTCATCGGCTTGCGCCAAAATGGTGTCATAACGCCGCTTGTCGGCTTGGGTGTACCGTTCGGCTTGTCCCTTGAAGGGGACAACGCATTTCAGCCGGATATGCGGGTATTCCTTTTTGAGGTTCAAGACTTCCTCTGCTGCGATAAGGTCGAAGCCCTCGCACATTCCCGACAAAAAGGTGTCGTAGCCTTTTTTGATGCAATAACTCTCGATGGCTACAAATGTATCGAACGCCACCTCCCTGAAGAGTTTCTCACGGTCTGCCGTGAACTTGGCTATACGGTTGGTGCGGTGTCCCGAAAAGGCTACCGTCTTTTCCTTGCTAACGGGTGTTCCGTTTTCTGTCAATGTCCTTGTTTCCATATCGGTAAATATTAGAATATTAAAAGAATGATTATCAGTACGAACACGAAGCCGACAAACAGCCGCCACGCAAGGGCGAAAACAAGCCGTGCCACGAAGTAAAACAGAGCCACGACAAGCGACAAGGCGAAAAACCGCCCTGCGGCGGTGGTGAGGAAATAAACCACCGAAGCCCAAAGGATTAAGCGATATATCAGTTTGTAAACGGGTGTCGTTTTCATGTTCTTGGGTATTGTCGGGCGGATTGCTCCACCCGTGGTTCTTTAACAGTTCCCTTTCGGGATATAGCGGTTATCGGCTATCAGCCGGAAAGTGTCATAATCAGCCGTTCCCCGATAACTTAGGGACAGTTCAAAAGAGAGGTGTCCTTCCTCTATGTAGAACGTGAAGCGCAAGCCGTTGCGGGTTATCGTCCCTTTTGAACGGTTTCTCCCTTCCCATCTTACGGGTTCGTTCTCGATACTTTTCAAGAAGTCGGCTACTTTTTTCGAGTTCTCCGCATTTTCCTGCTCCACCTGCCTGTATATCTGCGTGCAGTAGTTTATCCAATCGTTTATTTTCTTGGCGGTGAACACGCCGATATTGCACGGTTTTTCATATTGGTTACCCGCCCTTTCGATGTCGTAGCGGTTGACATACTCAAAATGCTCCATGTCGGTGGCTATCCTGTATTTGTTCTCTTTGTTTATCTTGTACACATGGAAACGGATGCCGTTGTACGTGAACTCTATGCGCACGCCGTAAAATGCGGGGTATTCACCGCTTACCACGTGGTAGCCGTATTCCGCTTGGGGTATGTACTTCCTTACCTCCTGCATGAGTGGAGACAGTTCTTTTTTTGCCTGTTCCACCTTCTCGGTAAACATAGCTTTTATGTTTAACCCGTTAAATTCCTTTTCCGATAATGTTTTCATCGTCTTATGTCTTTAGTGGGGCGGACTGCTCCGCCCGTTGGTTTATACTCTTGTTCCTTTGCTGTCCCGCTTAGGCTGCTGCGGGTTCGTTTATCGGTTCGGTTACCTTGTCGGCAATCATCTTCGCCGCCTTGTTCACGTCCCCCAATATCTCCACCAAAAAGGCGGGTTCTTCCCTTAGCTTGGTGAGCCAGTGTTTCAGATAGGCGGCGTTGTTCTCCTGCGGTGCGGCTGCGTAGCCGAAGAACGCACCGCAAAGGGCTGCGGTAAGTTCGGCGACAAGTTCCTCACGGGCATAGAGCGCATCCCCGAAGAAGCTGCCGAACGTGCGGTTCAGCCGTTGGGGGCTTCCCGTGCTGTGCGCCATCTCGTGCAGAAGTGTGCCGTAATATTCCGCTCCCTGCGGGAACTGCTCACGCTGCGGGCAAACGATATGGTCGGAAGAGGGCGAATAGTAGGCACTGTCCGAATACTGCACCTTGATAGGGCAATACCAATTTTGCAGATAGACAAGCTCGTCCAACGCCTCGTAAATCATCCCGTCCGAATAGTCTTCGGGTTGCTCCCCCTTTTTCATACGCTCGTAGCGTTCGGGCTGCTTTTCGGCAAAATCGGTCTGGTCGATGTTGAAGACATTGTAATACTTCATCTGCGGGATGACCTTGTAATTTTCCTGCTCGGTTGCGGGCAGCTTGCGGTATTCCTCGTACTTGATTGTCTTTTTCGTTTCCTTGTGTACCACGAACTTAAACCAATAATAGACGGGAAACGAGCGTGCGCCCTTGCAAACACTTAAATCCTCTTCCTTCGCTTGGTTGAACGTGAGGAACACGGGCAAAGTGAATTTCATAAACTCGGTGTAGAACAATAACATCAAGACATTTCCGCCGTTATAGACCGTCCCTCTGATGTTGCGGGGCAAACCTTGTTCAAGGCTCGCAATCCACGGTTTTTGCCAATCCGTTTTCAAGCACTCGATTTTCTTGATTAACAAATCGGTGAACATCGGTGCAATCTTTTCGATAGTGTTGTTCGTTGTTGCCATAACTCACAAATTTTAATCGTTATTACTCTGTTTTCATCGCTTGTCGCCCCAACCAATTTTTTTCCCTTGGCTGATTGGGAAGAACATTGACCATCATTGATAGCGGAAAAGGTGAATTGCAACCATCTGAAAAAATGGTAAATACTACCCGCAGGGTGGAGATTTGGCATTTTTTGCGGATTTGCTTTCACCTCCGCCTACCTTCGTCAATGTTTTTCCAATCAGCTTAGGGAAAAATGCCCTGTCAGTCTATTCCATTCAATGGTAAGTTACTTGCCGGGTGCGGGAAAAAGAAGCCTTCCGGAGAGCCGGGAACGCCCGTTTCCCAAGGCAAGGAGATACGGGCGGGAGAAGTATATGGGAGGACGGTCAGCTTCCGGCTGCCGGACAAACGCCGGGGAACTCTTTCGGGCGGCACGGACGGACGTGTTCCGTTTGTCCTTCCGCCCCGATGTCCGGCTTCGGCCATGCAGCCTGCCGGAATGGTCGGAAACGGACGCCGGGACGGGACAGCCCGTGCGCCAAGGTGCAAGCGCAAGACAGTGAAAGCCCTTTCACCCACGTTAGGGATTGCAGGGGAAAGCCCACAGCATAGCGAGGACTTGCAGCAGAAAGCCCGACCCGAAGGGGAACGCCCAAACAACCACCCGCAGAACTGCTTTTAAGCATACCTTGAAAAAAGGAAGACCGAATATTCCGAAGTTTTGCCCTTATGATATATATTTGTAATTGAGCGAAGATAATAGCGGAAAATGTAGATAATTACATGTTAGTGATTATGAATCAAAAAAAGGAAATATTAGAAAAATTGGCTTTCATAAGACGCCATAAAGAATTTGCATCTTTTGGAGTAAAGGAACAAGAGGTATCTTATAATCCTTGTCTATCTGAAGAAGATATTAAGGAGTTTGAGCATAAACATTGTATAACTCTTCCTGATGATTACAGAACTTTTATTTCTGAAATAGGAAATGGAGGTTTTGGACCGGGATATGGATTATTGCCTCTTGATAAAGCTATTGTTGATTTCAAATTAAGAGACAAACCTAATATTTCCTTGAATGAAAAATTCCCATATCAAGATAGTTGGAATGAAGAATGGATAACCTCCTTTAATTGGAACGAGGGATACCCGGAAACGGAAATTGTTAATGCGTATATTAGTACCGCACATATTGCAGGCTGTCTGCAAATAAGTCATTTCGGACATGGATGTACATTTCTATTGGTGGTGAATGGAAATGAAAAAGGACATATTTGGTTTGATGGACGAGCTGATTATAGTGGACTTGTACCGAAATTAAAAGATGGGCAAAGAATATCATTTATAGAATGGTATGTAACCTTTCTTGATATGGAAATTGAGAACATAAATGAATCACTAACAAACAGCACTACCGCTTAAAGCAGAACGCTGACAAACATTAGCAACCCTGTAAATACAAATTATATGTTCATTGAAAAATTAAATCAATATACAGAAGAACAGATTATCGGATTAAAGAATGAAGATAATAAGTTGCGATTGTTGATAGAAGAACAACCTGACATAGAGAAATTGAAACTTCTAAAAGAAGCTATAATCAATGAAACGACAGAAGTAACATTGGTAATGCGTTCAAATAACAACAATCTGATTGCTTTCTCCTATTTTGAATGTATAAGTGACAATATAATAGGAGTTGAATCGTATAATTACACCGAGAATATTCTGAAAACAATTGAAGGAATTTCAATATTCAGAAATTTGAGGAGTATAGTTATTGATGCACTATATGATAATAAACTCTGTATTGACGAACTTGTTTCATTGGAGAAACTGGAAGAACTCTGTATGAGTTTTTATCCTATAACGAAATATCAATATCCTACATTGAACAAGCTGAACAGACTGAAACGATTAAAAATAAAAGGGTTAGATTCGAACATGTTGTCCTGCTTACCAAACTTGGAAACATTAACTTGTTTTAATTTAAAGGATGGGACACATTTAGGTATTAAGGCACCAAATTTAAGAAGCATAGATATATACCGTTCTCCGAAAATATTGAATCTTAATTTTTTATTGGACTTGAAAGAACTAAGATCTATTGGTTTAGACGGACTTAGCAATGTTGAAGAAATGCCGGATTTAAGCAGCCTTCATTCTTTAACCGGTATGTCTCTTGCCAATATGAAACGGTTACAAAGTTTTCCTTTATATCACGAGAATTTAAAAAACTTACTATTACAATTGCCTTTTGATGTATTGGATAATATAATTCCTGAAAATCTTCCTAACCTCAAGCATATAAGTGTAAATTTGGGAAGTGATAAAAAAAACGGAATGGTATTAGATAGATTCAAGGGTATTTGTGAAGTTGGTATATGGTAAAAAAACAAGATTGCTGACAAACAGATGAAACATTTAAAGCGGAACGCTACAAAACATTATAACCAATCATATCATGATAACGCTATATAAACAAATTGAAACAAAAGGTCTATACTACAAGGAAATGTGGTATGAAAATGCCGATAAGGTTCTAATTGAGCATTCTGGAAAAGTTGGATATGTTGGAACTATTGCGAAAACAAGTATGACAGAGAAAGAAGCAGCTATACGTTTACAGGATTTTAGTAATGTATGTGCGAGTGAAGGATATACAAAGTTGTCCGAAAATCAATTATGTACGATAGTAGTTCAATATCTATTGAAAAGCAAGGATGGAAACAAACGGGATAAATGGTTAAAAGACAAAGTTTCAGAGTATCTAAAAGAACATTTGGGCTGGCGAGGTATAGGTGTAGTCGAAAGTTTTGCAATAGATAACGGCAAATTGAATATTTATTGTATAGTCGTGGAGGAAGAACGGGCTGTATCCGCAATCAAATCATGCCTTAAAACATATCGGCTGGATTTGACACATGCGATTATCGCCGCCCGAAACTGGGATGATGAAGGCTTTAGGGTGAAATACTCTTATAAGCCTATTAATGATTTTTCGGTGATATGATTGATTATAACAAACAGCAAGCCGACTGAACAAGCGGAAGGTTGCCGAACATTACGACTCTTTTCCGTAACTTTGAAACCTCTAATGAACATGGTTATGAATAGAAACATACTCACCTTTTTAAATGAATATGCGGAAATACCCGATCCGCAATATGCCATCATGTTGCGAGGCGCTTGGGGATGCGGCAAAACGTTTTTCATCCGCCAATGGATGGAGCAACTGAAAAATAACAGAGATGCGGACAAGTTAAAATGGCAGCCTATTTATGTGTCTTTATACGGTTTGACCACTACCCAGCAAATCACAGAACAAATCAACAAGGAAATATCCCCGTGGTTGTACAGCAAGGGAATGAAACTTGCCAAGAATATATTAAAAGCCGCTTCGAAAATCGCTTTGAAATACGATATTGACGGTGACGGCAAGGATGAAGGAAGTGTAACCTGTGACTTGGACTCCATTTTGTTGTTGAAAGAAGAAAATTCCGAAATAAAAGGAAACAAGATTCTGATTTTTGACGACCTTGAAAGATGTGATGTAAAACTGGAAACCTTGTTGGGATACATCAATTACTTTTCGGAACATTGTAAATGCAAGGTCATCATCATTGGCGATGAGAACAAGATTTCCGAAAAAGAGGGCGAAAAATCTAATTTGAAATTCAAGGATTTCAAGGAAAAGACCATCGGGCGCACTTTCGAGATTAAAGTGAATATAGAGGAGACACTCGATTTTTTCATTGGCGAAATATCCGCCAACAACAGAAACCTCTTATCTGAGAACAAAGAGCTTATAATCAAGATATTCCACGCCTCTAAATTCGATAATTTAAGAGTCCTTCGGCAATGTCTGAACGATTACCACAGGATAATCATGGCTTTGCCGGAACATTATCATGAATCTCCCAAATACAAACTTATCATAACATCACTATTGGCAAATTTTGTCGCCGTTTACTGCGAGTATAAGGGTGGAAATACCGAAATTGCGAGCCTGTTCAACAGCCTGTACAATATGTTCCCAGATAAAGAGAAAAATGAGGAGCGTGAAAAAATCCTCTCCAAATACCATTTTATAGAGATAGGCAAGCGGTTGGATATTTTCAGTGATTTTATCGTCAATGAAATTGTCTGCTATCTGGAAAGCGGGTATTTTGACACAACCTATTTGCAGCAATACTTTGCTGCCGAAGACGCAAGTTTGAATAGTTGGGACTATCTGTATGATTATTGGAGACTGGATAACGAAGAATACGAGAAACATTACGAGGAAACGGTACGGTATTACTTTGCGGATAAAAGCGTTGATCTAAAAGAATTGTTTGTCATTATATCTATACTATCGGTTTTATATAGCGACAACCTTGTTCACATATCCGAGGAAGACATCATTGCCCAAGGCAAGCACTCCATAGACAGGCTGATGGAAGGTATCAACGACATGGAGGGTTTGTTGAATTGTAGCTCAAAGGTACATGCGGGTACAAGAAGGAATCATTCTAATATTGGTTCAGATCGAATTTTGAATGTACTGGTTGCGTATTTTCAAAAACTATTCGAGCAAAGATTTGAGAAATGTCCTAATAAAGTGTCTGCCATGCTGGAAAATCTGACGGATGAAACTTGCGAACGCCTGAATCTGGCATTGAATGATGCAATCCCGGTCAAACAGCGTCTTTATAGGGATACTTCAATATTCCAAGAGGCTGATGCGGACAAGGTTTCAAAAAGTATTTTGGGATTGTCTAACGAATCACGCAACACCTTTCTGCATTTTTTGCAGTCTCGTTATAAATATACCTCCTATGGCACTGAAATAGAATACTTGAACGAATGCTGTCAATCGGATCTGCCCCAACTAAAATTAATCAATGAGAAATTAAAGACAGAAGCGGCAACCAGAAGATTGATAGAAAAGTATTCCATTGAGAAAATTACAAACCTGATAGATGAAATTACCGCAAAAGTGAAATAGCTATTCCCGTTCATCCTCGAAAGCGATGGTCTGGCAAGGGATATGCCGATGATGAACTTCATTCCGTGTGACGGCACGGACGTGTTCCGTTTGTCCTTCCGCCCCGATGTCGGCTTCGGCCATGCAGCCTGCCGGAATGGTCGGAAACGGACGCCGGGACGGGACAGCCCGTGCGCCAAGGTGTAAGCGCAAGACTGTGAAAGCCCTTTCACCCACGTTAGGGATTGCAGGGGAAAGCCCACAGCATAGCGAGGACTTGCAACGGAAAGCCCGACCCGAAGGGGAACGCCCAAACAATCACTCGCAAAAACTGCTTTTAAGCATACCATAGAAAAAAGGAAGACCGAATATTCCGAAGTTTCGCCCTTATGATATATATTTGTAATTGAACGAAGATATACAGCGGAAAACGTATATAATTACATGTTATCTATTTAATAATAAGCATAAAACTATGAGATACTTAAAAATTATGGGAATATTTACTTCTATCTTAAGTTTATTGAGTTGCGGGCATGGGAATAAACGAGTGACGCAAAACGACGGTATAAACTCCAATATCCCGGTTGCTGCCCGGATTACGATAGACAAACTGCCGGATGTATTGAGAAACGTGCAGGCAGGAAATACTGATTATGACTTTATAGGTATTTGTTCCAATGGTGTGGACTGCATCTACTTTGTGCTGGAGAACGGAAAGTTTTACATAGATTTTGAAGCCATGGGTAAAGAGCAGCTTCCCTACATAGATACCTTGAAACAGTTCGCAAAGGAACATAATTATCCTATTGTCGAAACAACCTATAACAATACTCCGGTCGATTACGAACATCTGAAATACGCTCCCGTCCTTAGCCTGAAAGTCCATGCTGACATAGACAGTATCGTAAAGGTCGGAAGCCAGATTGAGCATACCATTTTCAGGAACAATGAGCGAACCGTTTACGAAATAGTGCCTTGATTTTGCCAATAAATACATTAAGATTTAGATAACAAACAGCACTGCCGCTTAAAGCGAAACGCTGCCAAGCATCATCTACATAAAAATATGAGAACATTCGCCATAATCCTGCTTTTAGCAAGCCTGTTTGCCGCAAGTTGCGGAGAGCCGCCCATGCCACCGAGCGACGAGGAAATGATACGCCACTTTACCACGCACGAGGCGGCGTTCCGCAAGGTGTACGAAATCATGTCAGAGAGTTCAGAAGGCAGTTTCCACTACCCGCCGCTTTCTCCGGAAGAGGTCATTATACTTGATTCAACAGAGCAAAGCGATACATCCCATGAAACGAATGACGAAGAAGACCTCCCGGTATATGGGCTGCTGAAGCCAGACCGAATACAGCTCGATTCCTTGTTGTCAGAGATTGGATGCGGTCTTGTCCTTGTTGACCGCAGGGAATGGGAAACGGCGGATTCGGTATATGTGAGCCTCGTTATGCCGTACTATTCCCACGGCATCGTGGACGCAGGAACATCCAAGAGTTTCGTTTACGATCCCGGATTGAGAAGCCGCCGGAATATCCGTATCACCGAACACGGCGACCTGAACGAGATCTACCGCAGGACGTACAACGACACCACGTTGTACAAGCCTGTCAAGGAAGGCTGGTACATCGAGTTAGACCATTCACGATAACCTGCAAAGAGGGACGCATGAGGATATTCCAATACATGCGCCGATTCTTCCAGATGATGGCAAGGATGCGTAAGGTCATCCATATCGTTTCTATGACCTGTCGGCATGAACAACGCAAGAACGGGCTGGTTCCGGTGGAATCCTACAAACGGGAAACAGACCGGAATCTCTGGATACGCAGCATAGGAACCCGTCATTCCACACGGTACAGCATCGTTCTTTTTACAGCTGGATGATGGTATTGCAGCCGCCCTTTGGACTTCCCGATCTGAATGACATTCCGGGGACACCAGTGTACGCAAGCATGGCAAGCCTCGCAACCGATTCCCCACCGGGGCACTCCGTTTTTCAGCGTAATATTGTTCACGGGACATACACGTTCGCAGACACCACATCCCATACAACCATTTTCCAAGGAGAAGTTCAAGTGCGAGCGACTGAAAAAGGCATTGAACAGCCCTTTGTGCAACAGATCCGATAACCTGCAATACGGGAAAGGCTTTTTCCGTTTGCCTTTTTTCAAGTCGTCGATTATTCGTGAAGTGTAAAGCTCCGCCCGTTCCAGTATCTTCGTCCTCCTTACTGAAGATACCTCGTATTCCTTCAGGCAGTTCCCTACGGTGGGCAGGTTGTAGCCATAGTCCAGACGCACGCCTTTGCCGGACATGATTTTGTCCACAACGGACACCGCACAGCCCTTGTACGTGTAATATGTGCCTATGGAGAAATAGTACACGCCTTTCCTGAACGGATAACTTTCCAAGAACCGGCGGACAATGCCGGGCAGTCCGCCCATATATACGGGGAATATAAAACCTACGATTCGGGAGTCCGATGCGGTGATTCCAGCTGACGGTGTCATTCTGAACAGCCCGGCTCCTCCAAAAGCCGCCGCAATATCCTGCGACAATTTCAGGCTGTTGCCTGTGGCGGAGAAATAATAGATGGATATTTCTTTGTCGTTTGCCGTTTTGCTTTTATAGTCCATAACATTTATTTTTGCGACAGCAAAGTTAATAGGTCTCTTTAAAAAAAAGAAGAACTGTCTTGGTTATCAGTAACTTACATTTAGGTTAGTTTTCCTGTATATCAATTTGTTGGATAAAAGAAAAATGAGAAAAAAGTTAGATTACGATTATTGTTCTGCTTCCCCTATACTGGAATGGCTGGGTGACAAATGGGCTTTAGTTGTCTTATTGAAGCTACATGAGAATGAAGTAATACGTTTCAATGAACTATACAAAACAATCCCCTCTATATCGGAAAAGATGCTATCTACTGTTTTGCGGTCATTGGTAACGGACGGATTGGTAAATAGAAAAATATATCCCACAGTTCCACCCAAAGTGGAATATTATGTATCTGAATTTGGAGAAACTTTAATCCCTTATTTAGAGCAGTTGAAACAATGGGGGCAAGAAAATTTTGAAACGATAATGGAAAATAGACGGAAAAATAAATATTGAAATTTAGTGCAAGGTACAAGTATATATCTATATATAGCTTGCACCTTGCACTAACCTTAGAATGTTTATTTTCAATGATTTGCATAATCCAAAAATAATGCGGACATCTGAACCCAAGATGTTGGCAGACAGACACCGGACAACAGCAGACAGTTTTTAAGGACTAAAAGCGTGATGGATGCAAAGCCAAAATTTCAGAAAGTGCTGATATTTAGGAATAAATAACGCTTAATTTATAATCCAAGCGGCACGATGCCTGTTCTCCTGAATCGCCCGGATACGGCTGCCGGAATCGAGCCTGTACATGAAGCCCGCCAAGTTCCCGCTCTCGTACAAGCCCATGCCGATGGTCAGGCGGCTGTTGAAGTCGGTCTGGCTGACGACGTACCAGCCGCACCGGGCGAAATGCTCCTCGTAGCCGGAACGGGTCTCCAGCAGGAAATAGAACTTGCCGTCGTCCTCGAAACGGATGACGTACTCGCAACGCAGGCGGCGTGCGATCTTGCCCAAGATGCGGCTCTCCTCCTCGATGACCGCAGGAGTGGCAAGGAAGGTGTATTAAGCGATAAAGACAGCCTCGTCCATAGTGATGATGTTTGGTCGGTTACAAATATGCGAAATGTCCGGCACACGGCAAACGGAAGGGGCGGAAAATATGCGGAAGGGCGTGCGGATATGTAGAGCTTCTCCCTGCTTTTCACCGCCCGGAACGTGACAAGGCTACAAACGTGAAGCAAAACGAGGACAAGCGGTACGGTTTTGATACACGGACATATACAGACCGGTATATTTGCAGGGAAGTATAACAATAAAAACGTATCGGGACAATGGAAATAGTAAGCATCGAGAAAAAGACCTTCGAGGAGATGAAGGAACGGTTCGGCAGCTTCTCGCAGCACGTGAGGGAGCTTTGCGCCCGCTACCGCCCGCCCGAAAAGATGAACTGGATGGACGGGGCGGACGTGTGTGAGAAACTGGGCATCAGCAAGCGGACGTTGCAGACCTACCGTGACCGGGGGCTGCTGCCGTACAGCCAGATCAACCACAAGATTTACTACCGGACGGAGGACGTGGAGGCGTTCGTGGAAGCCATGAGCCGGGAAATGACGGAGGACGAGTGAGATGGAAGTGATCACAAGGGACACGGAAGAGGTACGGGCGTACTTCGAGGCGTTGGAAGAGGGAATGAGGTACATCGACACGGTGACGGCGCACTTCCGCCCGGCGATGAACGGCGAGGTCTATCTCACGGGCGAGGACGTGTGCAGGCTGCTGCACATCACGCCGAGAACGTTGCAGGATTACCGCACGCAACGGCTGATCCCGTACATATCGCTGCCGGGCAAGACGCTCTACCGCCAGTCGGATCTGCTGCGTATGCTGGAGGAGAACTACGTGGACATGCGCCCAAAGCGCAAACGGGGGAAAAGTCCAACATAAACGCACGGGGGTGTGCATCGGGAAATGCAGCAAAGGCAGGGACACCGCATCGGAAGTTCCTGCCTTTGCCGCATTCTGCACCGGGGGAAGGCGTCAAGCCGTTTCCCGGAGGGAGCGGCGCACCCGCTTCCCGTCCTGTTTCCTGTCCTTCTTCTCCAGCACGCTCCGCTGCATGGCGGCGAGGTTGCCGGAGATCGCCCGGAAATCGGAGCTTACCATCCTGTTGGTCACCTCGGCGTAGATCTGGGTCGTGGAAATGTGCTTGTGCCCGAGTATCTTGGAGAGCGCCTCGATGGTGCCGCCGTTGCAGAGATAGATGGTCGTGGCGAAGGTGTGGCGGCTTAGGTGGAAGCCGATCTCCTTGTGGATGCCGCAGGCTTTGGCTATCTGTTTGAGGTGCCTGTTGCACACGCTGTTGCTGGGCATGGGAAACACGAGGTCGCCTCCGGCAAGCCCTTTGTAACGTTCTATCAGCTCCTTGGCAATCTCCATAAGGGGGACGTTGCTCGACACACGGGTCTTGGTGCGCCGGGTGATGATCCATTCCTCGCCGTCGAAGTCCATGCGCTGTATCTTGTCATGGGTGAGCGTCTTTATGTCAATGTAGCTAAGCCCGGTGAAACACCCGAAGAGGAACATGTCCCGCACGAGGCTGGTCTGTTTCTTGACGAACACGGCGTTAGCCAAGGTGCGCAGCTCCTCTTCCGTGAGATAGCCCCGGTCGGTCTCCTGCATCTCAAGGCTGTACTCGCCGAAGGGGTCGGTGCGGACGATTCCACGCCGCCACGCCTTGTCGGTCAGGCTGAGCAGGGGCATGGTGTATATCCAGAGGGTGTTGGCGCTCAATCCCTTCTCCACCCGCAGGTACTTGTCGAAATCGGTGATGATCTCCTTGGTCAGCTCCTTGTAAGCCATGTCGGTGCGCTTCTTCTTCTCCCAAAGGAAGGTCTTGAAATGGTTGTAAACAGCCAGATACTTGTTGTAGGTGGACTTGGCTCGCTGCCCTTTCTCGACCATCGCCTCAAACTCCCGGTTCATGTTCCCGAAGTCTTTGAGGATGCAGTTCTCCATCACGCCGACACCGAGGAAGGCGTTGCGCAGCTTCTCGGCGGTGACGAAATCCTCTTCCCGGAGGATGCGGTGGTAGTGGTTGGTGAGCCGGGCGGAGACCTCCTTCAGTTGCCCGTTTATCTCGTTTGCCTCGGCGGACTTGCCTTTCGCCTTGCCGTTCTCCCAGAGGTCGGGGGTGACGAACAGCTTGGTTCCCACTGCCTTGTCATCGCCGTCAACGGAGATTTTCACCATGATGGGGGCTTTTCCGTCCCGGTTTCTCACTGCGGATCTCTTGATGTAGAACGAGGTCGCAAACGTACTTCTCTTTGTTTCCATAACTCTAAAATTTTCGTTTCTAAAGGTAGTTACTTATTTCTTACCAAGAGCTATGCAAAACAAGGCAAAGCAATGAAACAGAACTTGTTATGCTGTATATACCCCGTTTTGGAACCGGTAGCTGTTTAGTAGCCGAACTTTGTCCGAAAGGGGTGTTTTCAGGCATTTTATGCCGGAGTCCGTTTCCACCCGCTCTGCATACAAGATGCTGACCTGCATTTATTTATGTAGAACTTTGCTTTTCTTTGCGCCTTATGCCGATTTTTTACGAATAAAACTTCTTAAGTTCAAACTTAACTTGTGATACCTTATACGGACATATTCTTACTTATAAGTTAACGGAACTTCAAAGATATTCACTCACAAAACCTGCTATTATCCAAAGCTGAAGGGAAAAGCGCTTTCATCAGATAAAGCAATTAATCCATTTTTCCGTTGGATACAAATTTTGTTCTCTCGTGCCAACCAACCGGCGGCCAATGCTGTACTTTCTACGCTTAGGTTTAATCTTCTCGCCAATTCAGGTATTGAAATTTCACCAATTTCTTTCAGGGCATACCAGACCTTTCCGGCATTGTTCCCTACAATTGTTTTATCCATGGCTATTTTTATTAATAATTCGGTTACAATATAATCATTTTAATAATAGTTTATAACAAAACCGGCTTTTTTATTTTAGTTTTTGACATTATTTAAAACAAGAAAATCAATTTCGCAATTAACGGTTAAAAATTTGGTCATGGTTCACACCATAACACCACTGTAAGGTACATTATATATCAAAATAAATTCTCAAAACAGGTATAGGGCAACCATAGAAAGAAAATAGAAAGTTGACATTTCCGCAATATCGGACAAGTCATTTCGCTTTTTTACCAATACCTTTGCGAAGTGAAATACCAAAATTAGTTATGCAACAGAAAAAAACAACGAAAGAGGAATATCAAAAGTGCGTAAATGTTGTAGTGGAATACATCATCCAACATTTAGGAGAAGATATTGATTTAAAATCTCTGGCCAGAATTTCAAACTTTTCTCCTTTTTACTTTCACCGGATCATGAAAGCTTTTCTCGGTGAACCGATTGGTACGTTTATTGTCCGGACGCGGACAGAAGCTGCCGCACGCCTACTCCGCTACTCGGATATTCCGATTGCTGACATCGCCTACCGGATTGGTTACGCATCCCCTTCTTCATTATCGAAAGTGTTCAAGCAATTTTATGGCATTTCACCTTTAGAATATAGAAACAATAAAAACTTTGTAATTATGAAACCAGCGATTATCAGGCCAGACCTGGAACTAAAAAAAGAGATCAGAAATGTCTCCGAACGGAATGTGATTTATATCCGCCTTACAGGCGACTACAAACTGAATGATTACGGTGGCACTTGGGGCCGTTTATTCCAATTCATCAAAGAACAAAAACTGCCGATGGGAGATTTCAGCCCGCTTTGCATCTACCACGATGATCCGAAAGTGACGCCAGCCGAGAAACTGCGTACAGACGTATGCATGGTAATGCCTGTAAAGGTTGCCCCCAAAAGTGATGTGGGATTCAAGGTTATCCCAGCCGGACGTTATGCTATTTTCCTTTATAAAGGCCCGTATGACAATCTGCAAGCTGTGTACGATACGATTTACGGAAAGTATCTGCCCGAAATGGAATGTACGATACGTGATGAAGCCAGTGCTGAACGCTATCTGAACAATCCATGTGACACTCCCCCCGAAGAGTTGTTGACGGAGATCTATATTCCGGTAGAATAATCCGGATAAGGGGACGAAGGAACAGCAGTCACTTCCAGACAGGCTGTTCCCTCTTCCCTACCTGTTATTTTTCAGCATAGACGCCAATCCTGTTTCCTTCACTATCCGTGAATACGGCAAACCATCCTTTATCGTCTGCCTCAATCTTTGTTTTGGGAATGACAACTTTCCCTCCTTTCAGAAGCACTTTTTCCAATGTTTGTTCAATATCCTCACAGTTGAAATGGATAAGTACGCCATGCGTTGAAGGAAGAAAGTCGAAATTTGAAGTATAAGAAATAGCACCGACGGTTTCACCTTCTTCCGTGAAACAAGCCATTTTCTCTGTTTCACATTCAAAAGTCGGAAGTTGCACCCCCAACACAGTTTCATAAAAATCGACAGCCCGACGGAAATCGGTAGCAGGAATCTCAAAAAATGCAATTAATTTTTTCATCTCGTTTCTTTTTTATGGTTACTACTAAGCCTTTGCAAAGACATTGCAAAAGTAGGGTAACACGAGGAAGCCCGATAGAAAAAAAGAGACATCTTTAGAGTTCAGAGAAATAATCGGAATAAGGGGCGCATACAGAAAGATACTCCGCAGGGGTATAACCGGAAAAGAGTTTGAATTCCTTTATCATGTGAGACTGATCGGAAAAGCCACATTCATAAGCCACTTGTACAAAAGGAATCGTAGCATCCTGTTGCAGCATGGATAACGCCCGTTGCATACGGATAATACGAATAAATTCCTTGGGAGTAGTGCCGACATAATCGGCGAAGATACGCCCAAACTGCTTACTGCTCAAACAGGCTGTTTCCGACAAATGAGAAATATTGATTTGCGGCCGGAGGTTTATTTCATGAAAGACAGCAGACATCCGCTTGAGATTATACTCGGGAAGAGTGTATAAACGACGAAGAAAAAACTGCTCTATCAACCGAATACAAACTGCATTATCAGAAGTATCCGTGACCTGTTTCACTAAATCCGACAGTTCTACATCTTCCATCGCATCGGTATCTACAGTCTGCCCATGGAACAAATGACTGGGTATATGAAACAATGCTTTTACCGCATAAGGTTGAAAAACAACAGTAATCATCTCTATCCTGCCTGTAGACATCACATCCGAGAAACCGACCGATTGTCCGGAAATAAAGGATTGGGGTTGCAGCTCCGACTCGCCCAACAAAAGAAGTTGTTTCCCTTTATGGAATACCAGTTGCATGCAGCCAATAGGCAGAGTCCGTTCGGAGACAGGAGCTATTGAGTCGTCTTGCAATATCCAGTAATGCCGTATATAGGGAGCCAGTGCAAAACAGGGTTTTATCAGTTGAAATGATTGCATATAACAAAGATATTATTTCTTAATCCAAATGCAAAAGTAAAACTCCTGTTTAAAAGGGGATAGTAAAAAAAGGACTTCTTTGCTTAATTAAAAAAGCATCCCCTGCTTGAAGAAACATGATTGCAACTCATTCAAACAGAGGAAGAATTCTTTAGATAACGGAAAGTCCATATTCGTAGGCTTCCGACATCGCATTGTAATCTGCATCGGAATATGCGCCTTTATCTCTTGCTTTCTGCATATCTTTCATAAACGATTCCACAGAAGACAGGAAGCTATAATAATTCTTTTGCTCTTCATCATAGCCTGTGACAGTAGGAAGTTTCTTTGCAGCTTCGAGTTCTTTCTTCAATTCTGCCATCTTCACATCAATGCGAGCACCCTCCAGTACATGTTTGCGGGAATAAAGATTCATTATGCTTTGCACAGTGCCGGACATCTTACGCATAGCCATGATTTGATCTTTCAACGGTTCGTCGGCAAGAAGTTCTTTTTCAGCCTGTTCCGTGAGAGGGCTTAGAATATCAAAAATCACTTGTTTATATTCGGACATTTCTACACTTAGCCGATAGTTTTCATCCAAGAGCTTGCCAGCCTTGGCTGTCTCTTTGGCCTGCTTGTAAGAGAGAAACTTATTAAAATTATCATAGAATTGCGCCCGTGCACTGAAAAGTCCTCTATAACTCTGCTTCAGATTCTGACGGACTTGTATATTAAAGTAATCTCCCGGATCCATCAATTCCGCAGTGTCTCTGGCAGATACTTCAGGCGGTGCTATCGGAGATACTTCAGGAACTTTTCCTGTCTGTTCCATATATCCCAAGACCGCATTTACGTCTTTTGCATTAGCTACATGCCTCAACACGATGAGCGATGTATGATAATAGTTTATCACTTTACTGGCATTATCCAATTCCTCCGGAGTGACGGAGGACGCAGCCTGTTTCTTGTTTCCTCCCGAACAGGAAACCAATAAGAAAGCACCTATCAGTGCTCCAAACAATAAGATATTCTTCTTCATAATAATGGTTAGTTTATTGAGTCTTTCGTACTATAACAATAAAAATCGTTTTTTGTTATAGACAAACAATGCATATTCGAAAAGTGTTCTCTATATGATATTAACTTAAAAATAAAACAAATATGGAACAATCATTTCAAAAAGGAGTTGTGCTCCATTTGGCTTCTCTCATTGAATATACTGAAGGAGGCGTTATCAGCAAACAGTTAATCAAAAGTCCGGCAGGAAATATCACTTTATTTTCTTTTGATAAAGGAGAAGGGTTAAGCGAACATCGTGCCCCGTTTGATGCGCTCGTGCAGGTATTGGAAGGGGTAGTGAATATTACTGTAAACGGAACTCTGTTCACCGTAAAAGCAGGAGAAAGTATCGTATTTCCGGCGAATGCGCCGCATGCCCTTACAGCAGTGGAGAGATTTAAGATGCTGTTGACTATGATTAAGGAATAAACAATCATAGTGTATAAAAACAAAAAATGGCTACTCATCACGAGCAACCAATCTTTTGTTAACCTTAAATCTAATACTTATGAAAAAAACACTGTACAAAGGTACCATATTTCAGGTAAATAGCAAATTCTAGAGCCTAAACAGCCCATATTATAACAGGGTTTAATACTCTGGGAAGCGCATTAACATTTCAGACTTCACACGTTAACATTTAACATATTCATTCACACTAGTTACTTCTTGGGTAAGTAAGAATACAAAAAAGAGGGAATCATTGAAACAACATCGTCTTTTTTTTTGTAACTTTGAACTATGATAATCAGTGCCAGCCGCCGGACAGATATTCCGGCATTCTATTCCCAGTGGTTTTTCAACCGGATTAAAGAAGGATATGTATTAGTGCCCAATCCATATCATCCGAAAATGATTAGCAAGATCTCTCTATCTCCTGCTGTAGTAGATTGCTTTGTTTTCTGGACCAAGAACCCGGCACCTATGCTCAACCAACTGGAGAAATTGCAGGATTACAACTATTACTTCCAATTTACACTTAACCCCTACGGAGAAAAGCCGGAAAATCATTTGCCCTCCATCGATAAACGAATGGATACCTTTAAAAAGCTGGCTGATAAAATCGGCAGGGAAAGGGTGATCTGGAGATATGATCCGATACTGACGAACGAGGAATACAATGTTTCTTTCCACCAGGAAGCATTTGCCCGGATTGCCGACGAACTCAAAGACCACACTGCCAAATGTATGCTGGGATTCATAGATCATTACCAGCATATCCGGAACTCAGTACGGTTATTCAACATCCATCCGCTGACTCAAGAGGAAATAGAAGAAATGGCTGTCTCCTTTAAAAAAACAATCGACGTTTATCCCGACATACAGCTGGATACTTGTACTGTAAAAGTGGATTTAAGACATTTAGGTATTCCGAGCGGCCTGTGTATTGATAAGGATCTGATAGAAAAGATCATCGGTTATCCTATCCTCGCCCAAAAGGATAAAAACCAGCGTAACATCTGCAACTGCATTGAAAGCATTGATATCGGAACTTATGAAAGTTGCCTGAACGGATGTATTTATTGTTATGCCATCAAAGGCAATTATAACACGGCAGTATATAATAGGAGGAAACATGATAAAAACTCACCGCTACTCATCGGCCATTTATCCGAAGATGATATCGTAAAGGAACGGGAGATGAAAAGCCTGCGGGATAACCAATATTCGTTGTTTTAATCTCTTCGGTCTGCAGTTGACTTACAGGCATAAAAAAAGGCTATCTATCCCAGACAGCCAATCTTTTGTTAACCTTAAATCTAATACTATGAAAAACACAGTACAAAGATACGTACTTTTCGGTTATCTCCAAATTTTGAGGCCAAAGCAGCGTATCTTATAACATGGTTTAATAGAATCAGAGCCGTATTAACAAATGAGTGGGCAGGCATTAACATTTAACAGTTTTCTTAAATAATCAGAGCGTAAAACTGGAAAAGATGCAAAAGTTTTCGAATCGAACACCTTATCTTATTAAAGAGAGTTTATGAGGGCTAACAAATTCCTCTGCCAGCTGTTTCTAATAGAAGGTAATCATCAAATTCCCATTATATGAACAGATTCGAAAATAAAGTAGTTGTCATCACCGGTGCCGCCGGTGGTATCGGCGAAGCAACCACACGCCGCATTGTCTCCGAAGGAGGCAAAGTAGTCATCGCTGACCATTCCGAGAAAAGAGCGGAGCAGCTTGCCAACGAACTCACGCACGCAGGGGCTGACGTGCGTCATGTCTATTTCTCCGCCACCGAACTCCAGAGTTGCAAAGAGTTGATTGATTTTTCCATGAATGAATATCAAAGAATAGACGTACTGATTAATAATGTAGGAGGAACTGATCCCAAACGTGACCTTAGCATCGAAAAGCTGGACATCAACTACTTTGACGAAGCATTCCATCTGAATCTCTGCTGCACGATGTATCTTTCCCAACAGGTCATTCCTATCATGACTGCCAATGGTGGTGGGAACATTGTCAACGTAGCTTCCATAAGCGGACTTACGGCTGATGCCAACGGTACTTTATACGGCGCCAGCAAAGCGGGTGTCATCAACCTGACGAAATATATCGCTACTCAAATGGGAAAGAAAAACATCCGTTGCAACGCCGTAGCTCCGGGACTGGTACTTACTCCCGCTGCATTGGACAACCTGAATGAGGATGTACGTAATATCTTCCTCGGTCAATGTGCCACTCCTTATCTGGGAGAACCGGAGGATGTTGCAGCTACCATCGCTTTTCTGGCTTCGAACGATGCCAGATACATCACTGGACAAACGATTGTGGTGGATGGCGGACTGACCGTTCATAATCCGACAGTGGCGTTATCATAAAACGACCGGATAACGTATTATCGGTAAAGATGATAGGTTATTAACCGGCAACCATTACAAAAAATAATCTCTTTTTCCTTGATGTTACCGATAGGAAACATATCTTTGTGACCAGTCAGTAACAAAAGTATCAAAGTATGGAAAAAGAGATTACTAAAAACAGACAGGCTACGGAAATGACCCTGATTACAGCCGTCAACGACATCATTGAAGAAAGCGGTTTCGAGGGGTTGGGGATCAATGCGGTAGCAGCCAAGGCCAAAGTTTCAAAAATGCTTATCTACCGTTATTTCAATTCGCTGGATGGACTGATAGCAGCCTACATTCAGCAGAACGACTATTGGACTAATTTCGATGAAGAGTTACCGGATCAGGCTCATTTAGCCGCATTTATCAAGCAGATATTCAAAAGACAAATCATGCGGTTACGGGAGAATTATACATTGAAACGCCTGTATCGCTGGGAACTGACAACGGACAATAAGTTTGTGAAAGAGTTGCGCAACAAACGGGAAGAGAAAGGAATCTGGCTGGTAGAGGCAGTCAGCAAACTATCAAAACATCCGAAAAAAGAGATTGCTGCTATGGCTTCCATCATCACCGCAGCCATCAGTTATCTGGCATTGCTCGAAGAAAACTGCCCGGTCTACAACGGCCTCAAGATTCAGCAGGAAAGCGGCTGGGAGGAATTGGAAGAAGGCATCAATCTATTAGTAGACCTCTGGTTACAAAAACAACTCTAATCAAATGAATAAAATGACAATAATGGGAATATGGTTTCTTTCTCTATTGATAAATAGTGGATGCAACCGGGATTTAGTAGAATACGACAGTAACGATCTTAAAATATCTATTGAAAAAGGGGAAGAGTGGTTGCATAATTTTCCTTTGTTTCTAGGCATCAACATCAAAAATCCGCCCCAGATTGCAATCTGGACTGAAGACATGGAAGGGAATTATCTGTCCACCGTGTATGTGACACACAAAATAGCCACTCAATCCTGGCAAGCCTCCGGCGGTAACCGCCGAAAGGAAGCGCTGCCGCATTGGTGTTATCAACGGGGAATCCAATATGAAGACGGGTTATATCTCCCTAGCAAAAAGGAACCGTTGACGGACGGTATCAGCGGAGCTACTCCGAAAGGTAGTTTTAATGTGAAGATGTCGCCAACCGGGAAGTTGAAGAAGTTTATAGTCAAAATTGAAATCAATCATTCTACAGATTTCAATGATGCATATCCGAAATCGGCCAAAGAAGGAGACGCCAATTACTCCGGTGGAAAAGAAGGGAGCGGACAGCCTGCCCTTGTCTACGCAGCAGAAGTGGATTTGACTTCCGGCAAGAAAGAATTTACAGCCAAACTGATCGGACACAGTAGCCCGGATGGAAGTAATGGAGATCTTACCAAAGATACTTCTTCACTCACAACTGCATTGCATATCGTTAAAAGTATAACCGTGTATGTGCAATAGCAGTAGCTAACCATAATATTATCAAACTCTATCCTTGCATCATTATGAGGAAATTTATATTCATCTTTGCGCTGCTATCTTTCATCACTGTATGTGCCGACGGACAAACAGACAGCAGACGTCTCTCTTACACTACATATATCGGGACAGGTTTTTCTATGAATCAGCCTTCTTACACGCCTTTCAACTGGCAAATCGTCAGTCACTACCACATCAGTCAACGGTTTGCCATCGGTGCGGGTAGCGGACTTTCTGTTTATGAAAAACTACTCATTCCGCTTTATGCCAGTGCGCAATTTTATATAACGAAGCCCAGGAGACTGACTCCTTATCTGGAATGTCATATCGGTGGGTCTTTTGCCACAGACAGAGAAGCAAACGGAGGCTTTTACCTCTCTCCTTCCATCGGTGCACAATTTAAGGTCAACCGGAAATTTAAACTGAATTTGATGGCAGGTTATGAACTCCAGAAACTGGAACGGACAAAGAAACAGGAAGATCCGTATTTCCATACGACGTTTAAGGAAGAATTGTCGCACCATTCCATTACGCTGAAAATCGGCTTGACTTATTGAGGTAACTATAATAAGAGATAAGGAATTTGCCATTGCAAACAGAATATATATTCAGATCCTGACTTTATTCCCCCGAATAAAAAAGGCATAATTATTAATGATTAAGTCGTTATATTATTCAACAAATACTAACTTTACGACGTTATAAAATATAAAGAGCGAACGAAATGATTGTTAAGACATTACTAGATACCGATCTTTATAAGTTTACCACATCGTATGCTTATATCAAACTGTTTCCCTATGCAATGGGCACGTTTAGTTTCAACGACCGGAATGAAACTCAATATACCGAAGATTTCCTGAAGGCACTCAAGGCAGAGATCAAGAATCTTAGTCAGTTGAGGTTTACGGAAGAGGAGCTGGAATATATGACGAAAAACTGCAGATTCCTTCCGAGAGTCTACTGGGAGTGGTTGTCTTCTTTTCGTTTCGATCCGAATAAGATTGATATTCATCTGGATGAAGCTTGTCATCTCCACATCGAAGTGACTGACTTGCTTTATAAAGTGACTTTATACGAAGTGCCTTTGCTCGCTATTGTCTCCGAAATCAAAAACCGTTTCTTTGGCAATGTAGCAGACATGAACGAGATTCTTTGCAAGCTGTCGGAGAAAATAGAATTGTCGAATCAACATCAGCTTCGCTTTTCAGAGTTCGGCACACGGAGAAGATTCTCCATTGATGTGCAGGAAACGGTTATCAAGAAGCTGAACGAAACAGCGCAATATTGCACCGGAACTTCCAACTGTAACTTTGCAATGAAATATGGAATGAAAATGATGGGAACTCATCCACATGAATGGTTTATGTTTCATGGAGCACAGTTCGGATATAAACATGCCAACTATATGGCACTCGAAAACTGGGTGAATGTTTATGACGGTGATTTAGGTATCGCACTTTCCGATACATATACTTCCGGCATCTTCCTTAGCAACCTTAGCCGTAAACAAGCCAAACTTTTCGATGGAGTGCGGTGTGATTCCGGCAATGAATTTGAGTTTATCGATAAGCTGGTTGCCCGCTACAAAGAGTTGGGAATCGACGCGACAACCAAAACCATCGTATTCAGCAATGCCCTAGACTTTACAAAAGCATTGGATATTCAAGAATACTGCAAAAACAAAATCCGCTGCTCTTTCGGGATCGGTACCAATCTCACCAACGATACCGGGTTCGAACCTTCGAACATCGTGATGAAACTGACACAATGTAAGATGAATGTCAATCAGGAATGGAGGGAATGTATCAAACTGTCTGATGATGAAGGAAAACATACCGGCAGCCTTGAAGAGGTACAGGCTTGCCTGTATGAGTTACGACTCAACAGAAAGCAATAAAATAAAGAAAAGCAGGAAGTACCTCACCGGAGAATACTTTCTGCTTTTCTTTATGCATATTAGAAGTATGCCAGACAAAGACATACCAGCATAGAATCAGCTACGCATATCATTGTAACAAACTATGCAATAATCGTCAGGATTTGAATCCTTTCACTGCTCTTTCCAATCTTTCCAAAGGTAATTCGCCGGATTGTCTCCAGAGCTGTTGTCCTTTCTAAAAGAATAAAGGTAGGAGTCGACTCAACTGTATAGAAATCTGTAAGGGCTGGTTCCTGATCGATGTCTACCAATACCACTTCCAATGTTCCTTCCATCAGTTTCTTAAATTCTTCAACAACCGGTTTCATACGTTGGCAATGAGGACACCACGTTGCATAAAACTCTGCCATTACCCAATCACCGTTAGCCAGTTTCTCCTGATTTCTTTCTTCACGAGCTATTTTCTTTTCTTTCATACGAATATCTCCTTTTAATTAATTACTATCAACCTAACAATATCAGGAGAAATATAGTTTAGAAAAGTAGCAAGGTTATACACTAATTAAAGAATCCTTATTTAAAGATAAGCATTGCACAAAAATGAAACTTTCGTGCAAAAGGAACATCTTATTTAATATTTATTTATCTTTGCCCCCGAAATGGTTCAGAATCCGTATCCAACGGACGACGATTAATAGGGAATCGGGTGTAAGTCCCGGACAGTCCCGCTGCTGTGAAGCTCTGTTCAATGTCTTATAATTGAACTAATTTAACGCCACTGATGTTAATCGGGAAGGCAAATAAGACAAGAGTCAGTCAGAAGACCTGCCATTTTGTGTAAGACGCTCCTCCTCGTGGGTTAGGAGAAAGAGCATCACTTGTTAAGCCCCAAATCAAAAATACTGTTTTCGTCGGGTGGAGTATGTCCATTAGATGGGAAGACATTAATAAGTATGTACTTAATTGAAAAAGTATGATAAAAATCTTAGTAGCCAATCGCGGTGAAATTGCCGTAAGGGTGATGCGCTCCTGCCGGGAGATGGAGATAACGAGTATCGCTATCTTCTCCGAAGCAGATCGGACCGCGAAGCATGTGCTTTATGCAGACGAAGCTTATTGCGTAGGGCCGGCAGCATCCAAAGAGAGTTATCTGAATATAGAAAAATCATCGAAGTGGCGAAAGCAGCTCATGCGGACGCCATCCATCCGGTTACGGCTTCTTGTCCGAGAATGCTACCTTCGCCCGTCGATGTCAGGAAGAAGGAATCATCTTTATCGGACCTAATCCGGAAACAATGGAAGCCATGGGGATAAAATTGCTGCCCGTATCAAAATGATCGAGGCGGGAGTACCCGTTGTTCCCGGCACACAAGACAATTTGAAAAGTGTGGAAGAAGCCATAGAACTTTGCAATAAGATCGGATACCCGGTGATGCTGAAAGCTTCTATGGGCGGTGGTGGAAAGGGTATGCGCCTCATCCACAGTGCCGAAGAAGTGGAAGAAGCTTATACTACTGCCAAGAGCGAATCGTTGTCTTCCTTTGGCGACGACACGGTTTATCTGGAGAAGTTCGTTGAAGAGCCTCATCATATCGAGTTCCAGATTCTTGGTGACAAGCATGGAAATGTCATTCATCTATGCGAACGCGAATGTTCCGTGCAACGCCGTAACCAGAAAATCGTAGAAGAGACTCCTTCGGTTTCGTCACCCCGAACTACGGAAAGATATGGGTGAAAAGGCGGTAGCTGCGGCTAAAGCGGTGAACTACATCGGTGCGGGTACTATCGAATTTCTTGTTGACAAACACCGCAACTATTATTTCCTTGAGATGAACACCCGTTTACAGGTGGAGCATCCGATTACGGAAGAAGTGATTGGGGTAGATTTGGTAAAAGAGCAGATTAAAGTTGCCGACGGACAAGTGCTTCAACTGAAACAAGAGGATATCCGGCAACGCGGGCACGCTATCGAATGTCGTATCTGTGCCGAAGACACTGAAATGAATTTCATGCCAAGTCCGGGTATCATCAAACAGATTACAGAGCCGAACAGTATCGGTGTGCGTATTGACAGTTATGTGTACGAGGGATATGAAATTCCAATCTACTACGACCCGATGATCGGTAAACTGATTGTATGGGCTACCAACCGCGAATACGCTATCGAGCGGATGCGCCGCGTACTCCACGAATATAAGTTGACCGGTGTGAAAAACAACATCAGCTATCTGCGTGCCATCATGGACACTCCCGATTTCGTGGAAGGTCACTATGATACAGGATTCATCACCAAGAACGGCGAATATCTGCAACAACGCATCATGCGCACCAGCGAACATTCCGAAAATATTGCTTTGATTGCCGCCTATATGGACTACTTGATGAACCTCGAAGAGAACAACAGCGGTATGGCTACCGACAACCGTCCTATCAGCAAATGGAAAGAGTTCGGACTGCACAAGGGAGTGTTGAGAATCTAATTTTAACAAAGAGAATTCAATTATGGAAATTCATATAGGAAACCGTGTGGCCGAAGTAGAGTTGGTCAGCAAAGAAGATAACAAGGTGGTGCTTACCATTGATGGAAAACCGTTTGAAGCAGATGTAGTGATGGCGGAAAACGGCACTTGCAACATCTTGATGGACGGACGCAGTTCGAATGCACAGCTGATTCGCCGTGATAACGGGAAAAGCTATAAAGTGAATACGCATTATAGCAGTTTCAATGTAGAAATTGTGGACAGCCAGGCGAAATATTTGCGGATGCGCAAGAAAGGGGAAGAGGAACAGAATGATTGTATTATTTCTCCGATGCCGGGCAAGGTGGTGAAAATACCTGTTGTAGTCGGTCAGGAAATGAAAGCGGGAGATACTGCCATCGTTATCGAAGCAATGAAGATGCAGAGCAACTACAAAGTGACTTCGGATTGCCGCATTAAAGAAATTCTGGTTCAAGAAGGTGATAGCATAACCGGCGAACAGACATTAATAACATTAGAACCGATTGCATAATAATAAGAACGGATTGCATTATGGAAGAAATAAATAAAGCATACGCCACGTTCGAGGAACGTGACCGCATCGCTTCTCTTGGTGGAGGCGTTGATAAAATAGAGAAGCAACATGAAAGCGGTAAAATGACTGCCCGCGAACGTATCGAGATGTTACTCGATAAGGGTACTTTCGTTGAACTGGATAAGTTGATGGTTCACCGTTGTACGAACTACGGTATGGATAAGAACAAAATTCCGGGAGATGGTATCGTATCCGGTTACGGAAAGGTGGACGGTCGCCAGGTGTTTGTTTACGCTTATGACTTTACGGTATATGGCGGCTCACTGTCAGCTTCCAATGCTAAAAAGATTGTGAAAGTACAACAACTTGCATTGAAGAACGGTGCCCCGATTATCGCTTTGAATGATTCGGGCGGTGCACGTATCCAGGAAGGGATCGAGAGCCTTTCCGGTTATGCTGATATTTTCTATCAGAATACAATGGCCAGCGGTGTGATTCCACAGATTTCGGCAATCCTGGGTCCTTGCGCCGGAGGTGCCTGCTACTCTCCTGCCCTGACCGATTTCATCTTTATGGTGAAAGAAAAAAGTCACATGTTTGTGACTGGTCCGGATGTAGTAAAAACTGTGATTCATGAGGAAGTAAGTAAAGAAGAGCTGGGTGGCGCAATGACACATAGCAGCAAAAGCGGTGTGACTCACTTTATGTGCAATACCGAAGAAGAATTGCTGATGAGCATCCGTGAACTGCTTTCTTTCTTACCGCAGAATAATATGGATGAAGCTAAGAAAAAACCTTGCACTGACGAAACAAACCGCGAAGATACTTCTCTGGATACAATCGTTCCGGTAGACCCGAACGTACCGTATGACATGAAAGACATTATCGAACGTGTTATAGACAACGGCTATTTCTTCGAAGTGATGCCGAACTTTGCTAAGAATATTATCATTGGCTTTGCCCGTATGGCAGGTCGTTCGGTAGGTATCGTAGCGAATCAGCCAGCTTATCTTGCCGGTGTTCTCGATATTGATGCCAGCGACAAAGCAAGCCGTTTTATCCGTTTCTGCGATTGCTTCAATATTCCATTGATTACATTCGAAGATGTTCCGGGATTCCTTCCGGGATATACGCAGGAAAACAATGGTATCATCCGTCACGGTGCAAAAATAGTTTATGCATTTGCAGAAGCCACTGTTCCCAAACTGACAGTGATTACCCGCAAAGCTTACGGTGGTGCTTATATCGTAATGAACTCCAAGCAGACCGGAGCTGACGTGAACTTCGCTTACCCAAGTGCAGAAATTGCTGTGATGGGTGCGGACGGCGCCATCAATATCCTGTTCCGCAAAGCTGACGAAGCAACAAAGGCCAAGGAACTGGAAGCCTACAAAGAAAAGTTTGCCACTCCGTATCAGGCTGCCGAGCTGGGATATATTGACGAAATCATTTATCCGAGACAGACTCGCAAACGTCTGATTCAGGCACTGGAAATGACGGAAAACAAGATGCAGACAAACCCGCCCAAGAAGCATGGTAATATGCCTTTATAACAACTAGATAAGGTGCGCAAAAGCACCACTCATACAACGAGCTTGCAAAGATTCTATGATATACTTTAGGAGATTTGTAAGCTCGTTTCTTATTTGTAAGCCTGCCGTTTCTTTATATGTGACAAAAAAAACGGCACCTCGATTCACATCGCAGCACCGTCACAACACAAACACAAAATAAAACACGACAAAACTACTATGCAATCTTCCTGTCATGCCGGGGAGGCATACCTTGCTTGACTTATCTATATTCGCATACACACAAGAAGCTTTATCAGGCGATTTGCACAATAAATAACATACATTTCCGGATTTTGTTCACAGGATTGATAAGATTTTATTCAATAATATGATAAGAAAATGAAATAGCACGCCCTTTAAGGAATTCAAGAGAAACGAAAAAACGGTACCCCGATTCACATCGCAGCACCGTCACAACACAAACACAAAATAAAACACGACAAAACTACTATGCAATCTTCCTGTTATGCCGGGGAGGCATATTCACTAGCCTATATATATTCGCATACCTACAAGTAGCCATCAGGCGATTTGCATATATAAAACATTCAGATTTTTATTTTGTTCACGAAAGGAGAAGTAAAAATGTTATTTCTTCTCCTTATAGTCTTTCAGGAAGCCTTCCATCAGCCATTTGGCGAGTGCCTGACGATTGGAATTCATCACCAACCGACGCTGATCGAACGTATTCTGGATATTACCCAACTCCACAAAGACGGAAGCGGGAGTGGTATGGGAAAGTACGTATAAGTTACGCCCGCTTACTGTGCCGGAAAAGCCCCGGTTGGGTTGATGCTTATCATATTTTGACTCAAACGTATCTTTCATATTATTTGCCAATCGTTTGCTTTCTCCCTTTTTATTCGAATAATAGAAAAAGACATCCGTTTGTTTTCCCTTACTACGGCTATCAATATGAATAAAAATCGCCCTGCAATAAGAGTAGTTCTTACGGTCTTTCCGGTAAAGAGCGTTTATTTTATCACAGCGTTGCTGTAAGCGTTGCACCTGATTCAAAGGAATTGGATCACCCATACAAGTCTCCCGTTTACTGTTTGACAGGTACGAATCATCACGGATACCATCTTTAGCATCTTGAATGATGATACGGACTTCGGCTCCTTCCTGCATCAGGTTACGTTCCAGACGGAGAGCAATATCATAAGCGTATTCATCTTCGTGCAATTCGTATTTACCAACTTTCCCGATAGCACCCGGATCAGGACCTCCATGTCCGCTGACCACATAGAAGCAAGCACCGGCAAGACGGTTGGAAGTGACTTTCACATCAGCCAGTTGTTTTCCAAACAGAGGCTGATTGAGGGTAGTTCCTATTTTTGTTGATTTAGCTTTCGGAGATTGTTGCTTTGTCCCGGTATTTCCGGAAGGTGATTTCTTAATGGGAGGAATAACATACGTCACGCCCACTTTAAGCACATTGTTCTTTCCCAGTTTCTGTTTATTCAGCTCAATAAAGTCGTCGTAATACTTCTTCGGAGAGCGGTTGTGCCTCAACAGAAAAGAAGAGATACCTTCACCCGCCTTCGGGGTTGCCTTCTGCTGTGCCCAAAGAGTTGTGCCCGAAAAAAGAAAAGCTAAGAATAAAAGAATATAGAGTTTATTTTTCATAACTACATTAACTATCTCCTTCGCAAGAGTATCATTTCACTCATAAACAGGGCAAAAATACAATTATTTTCCCTACTTTTGCAGCATTAAAACATTTTTTGAAATAAAACATTAAAACCCGATAACATTATGGCAAAACAATTCAAACCGGAAACCCTGTGTGTACAGGCAGGATGGACGCCTAAAAAAGGCGAACCACGCGTATTGCCCATCTATCAAAGTACAACTTTCAAATACGATACCAGCGAGCAGATGGCCCGCCTGTTCGACCTGGAAGACAGTGGTTACTTTTATACCCGCCTGCAAAATCCAACGAATGACGCTGTTGCCGCCAAAATCGCTGCCCTTGAAGGTGGTGTAGCCGCTATGCTGACTTCCAGCGGTCAGGCTGCCAATTTCTATGCCATTTTTAATATCTGTCAGGCAGGAGATCACTTTGTTTGCTCTTCCGCTATTTATGGAGGTACGTTCAACCTGTTTGGCGTGACCATGAAGAAGCTAGGCATCGATGTGACTTTCGTTAATCCGGATGCCAGCGAAGAAGAAATTTCTGCAGCTTTCAAACCGAATACAAAAGCTTTATTCGGTGAAACGATTTCCAACCCTTCTCTTGAAGTACTGGATATTGAGAAATTTGCACGCATCGCACACAGTCACGGGGTTCCCTTGATTGTTGACAACACTTTCCCGACCCCGATCAACTGCCGCCCATTTGAATGGGGAGCTGACATCGTGGTTCATTCTACTACCAAATACATGGACGGACACGCTACAAGCGTAGGTGGCTGTATCGTAGACAGCGGTAATTTTGACTGGGATGCTCATGCTGAAAAATTCCCGGGACTTTGTACTCCGGACGAGTCATACCACGGACTGACTTATACCAAAGCATTCGGCAAAGGTGCTTATATCACCAAAGCAACTGCCCAACTGATGCGTGACCTCGGCAGCATCCAGAGTCCGCAAAACTCTTTCTTATTGAATCTGGGACTTGAGACACTGCACCTGCGTATGCCTCAACACTGCCGTAACGCACAGAAAGTGGCCGAATATCTTTCTAAAAATGAGAAAGTAGCTTGGGTAAACTATTGTGGTCTGCCGGACAACAAATATTACAGCCTGGCACAGAAATATATGCCGAACGGTTCTTGCGGAGTCATCTCCTTCGGTCTGAAAGGCGGACGTGATGTGTCTATCAAGTTTATGGACTCACTGGAATTCATCGCTATCGTTACTCACGTAGCTGATGCACGCAGTTGCGTGCTCCATCCGGCGAGCCATACTCACCGCCAGTTGACGGATGAGCAACTGATGGAAGCCGGTGTACGTCCGGACCTGATCCGCCTATCGGTAGGTATCGAAAATGCGGATGATATCATTGCTGATATCGAACAGGCTTTGAACGCATAACAATACCGTAAAGGTATCAAATACTAAGAGAAGGCACGGGAATGAAAGATCCCGTGCCTTCTTATTTACCACAAAAAGAAAGTTAATTTCGAAGAGAATCATTTCAAATGTGAACCGATAAATCCTCCCGGATGTTTATCTTTGCAGGGAACCAAATTCTGCAGAGATATGAAAAAGAATCTATTAGTAGCATTCGTATTATGCCTTTCTTACGGATTTTCTTATTCCCATTCGTTTGATAAACCAATTAATCAGACAGCAAAGATGTCAAACTTTGAAATGGATTCGTTTACCACCAAGAATGGTAAAAGCTTGAAGATCACTTTCTTCAAACATGCCAGCTTATTACTGGACTATGCAGGACAAAAAATATTCATTGATCCTGTTTCCGATTATGCCGACTATACACAACAGCCGAAAGCGGATTTCATTCTGATTACGCATGAACATGGCGACCATTTCGATACTAAAGCAATAGCAGTTATCGAAACAAACCAGACCAAAATTATAGCTAATCCTAACTGCCGGAAAAAGCTGAATAGAGGACAAGAGATGAAGAACGGTGATGTGCTTCAACTCGCCAAAGATATCAAACTGGAAGCCGTACCCGCCTATAATACGACTCCCGGCAGGGATAAATTTCATCCCAAAGGACGTGACAACGGATATATTCTGACTTTAGGAGGAACTCGTATTTATATTGCCGGAGATACGGAGGATATTCCGGAACTAAACCAAGTGAAAGATATTGATATCGCTTTTCTGCCGGTTAACCAACCATATACCATGACACCGGAACAAGCGATACGGGCAGCCAAAATCATCAAGCCACGTGTTTTGTACCCTTATCATTACGGAGAAACAGATATCCATAAAGTAAAAGACGGATTGAAAAATGAGACAGGCACAGAAGTACGTATCCGGGCTTTGCAATAAGATATACGTAAATAATCAGAAAGTGGCTGAAAATATACTCACCTGAATATCCGAAAGGACCTTGAATAAAGTGCACTCCAAAAGTTAGATCTAAAACTTTTGGGGTGCACTTTAATATCTCAATAAGAATGATTTTCGCTTCAAGGGCTTTCCAAACATTCAGTCCCTTATAAAGAGCTTTTCCTTTTTTAATCAGTTACTTCCAATCACACAGCCTCGGCAGACAAACTGGAAATCACTGTATCCACCCAATATACAACTGTTCTATCCGCCGGCAAAACTCCTTCCAGATAAGGTGAATCGGATACCTCCTCCAACCATGCCGTAGTAATCGGTCCTCTTTCTCTTGTAGAACTTTGAGTTCCTAAATACGGACTAAAATTAAAAAACGTGTGTTGTTGCTCTACATTATTTTTATCTATATATGTAAAAACAAAAGCCTTTTTCTGTTTTCCACCCAATGAAGCCCACTCTATCTGGTATGTTCCTTCAACAAGGAATTTGCTCATCCTCTGTCTTATAAATGAATTTCCCTCCTGTTCCTTCTTCAGATAAATGATATACATCATCCGGCCGCAAAATGCAGATATCTCCTTTATTTATAAAAGAATAAGGAGCCATTGCCACATTTACTTTTTCCTGCAACTCGCTTTCCGAATCCAATGACAACATATCTTCACTGGGTCTGGAAACCTGAAATTCAGGTTGGTCGACGCACATAAATGTCAATACGCCATAAGAAACAGTCACAAGCAGGGTGACATAATTACCATCCTTATCAGTAACGGTAACCGTTACTTTCCCTTTTTTACCATGCGAACTAAGCCATAATCGGTTGTCGATGACTGTTGCTGTCACAATTGTTTCATCGGAGCTTTGTGCAGAGTAGCCACCTTTTCCATTGGCTATCCCGATATTCTCCGCTTCCCATCCGTTAAGATACAAGACTGTAGAAGAAACTGTGTTTGTACAAGTTCCTGTTTCGTCAACCAGTTCGGAACCACTAAATAAGATAATCTCTGCATTATCTTGACAGGCTGATACACAAAAAGCCATAACAGAAAGAAGAAAGAAGCCTAATAAAGTTTTTGTTTTCATATTTTCAGTGGTATGGTTAAATCCCGGCATATGCCATTGTTTTGCAAAGATATAAAGTATTTGTAAAAAACACTATCTTTGTATGAAAAGTTACCAATAGTACAGATCCACTAGATTCTTCCATACAGCGTAAGTTATATGAGATATACAACAGAAGGTCGTTGAAAAGGACGTTCCCGGGGGAAAAAGGGAATGGGAAATACGGGAACGTCCTCAAAACATAACAATACAGAAATATGGACTTTCACAAGGGCGCATTTCTGTCTCTCTTATGCAACATTCCCTTCTATAAAAATATGGAGGAAATATCTGGAGAGGATATTATTATGTGGGAAATTTAGTTTATAGTCTTAAAAGCAATCTGATTGCATCAAAGTGATGAACGATAGGCAGTCCGAATATATTCTCCTACTGCATTGTCATCATTGATTTCTATGTATTTTTTCAATAAATCCGCAAATCCGGATTTTATCTGTTCCGTTTGCTTGTTCTCGCAGGCTGTAGAATATTCATCAACAGCCATGAGAAAATCCTGCATTCGTTCATTCAGCATTGTTCCTCCTGTGCAAACCACATCGGAAATATAGGCTTGGATACTACCATTTTCTATGACAACAGGGAGGCGGTATTCCAGTCCCGATTTGCCGGCACGAATAGAAAGCACTTTTACTACGGGCGACACAATAGTCACCGTATCGGAAAAATCAAACTTTCCGTGGACTATTTCTGCACTATCTACCAGCTGCCCGCTCGAAAAATCTTTCATATAAACCATTTTTCCTTCGAATTCGGGCAAAGGTGTACTACCGTTAATCTCGTAACCTTTTATCTGATGCCCGGTGCAAGCCACTATCAGACATATTCCCGGAAGAAAAGATAAAAGTTTCACATATCTGTTCATTAAGCTCTTCATTCTTCTTTAAAAAAGAAAAGCCGTCCGCACTATCAGCTGAACGGCTTTCTCTTTTCATTCATACATTTGTATAATCATTCATCCTTAGAATCTGAATCCCAGTTTCACTACAGGCATTTCAAATATTTTGATATTGTGGTGACTGGCGTTATATTTATCAAATCCTTTCGGGCAAATCTGTATCAAGTCATAGCGGTAAGCCAGAGGGTGCATTTCGAAACCGAAAACAAAACCTTTGGCAATGCTATACTCAATACCTGCTACGGCAGCTACTTTGAAACCGTACATCTGACCGGCTTTACTTCCGGAAACATAGACCTGTGACGGAAGTTCTTCCGAGTCGTCACTATCCTTATAGGTGTCTCCGGTGTATGGTTCGGTTGTTTCAATGCGTGCCATCTGGAAGCCGAGTGCGCCTCCAAGATACGGATGAATACGTTCGTTGCGAGTCTTGAAATAGTAGTTGGAACCGACAGATACATACCAGTTGTTAGTCATCTGCGCATTGATATAACTTTGCGCAGGGATAATCATGTCGGGTACACTGTTGTCTCCTTCTACATAGTCTTTCTTAGGAGTGAGGCTGACGTTCATGCTGAACTGGAAATTTACATCCCAATTGTCAGACACAAAATACTTACCTTCAATTCCGGCTATATTGACCAGACTATTATTATTCAGACTCCCGATGTTCAGATAGCGGTTCAGATCGCCGGAGTTATCCGTCCCTCCATTTGGAAGTCCGACTACTCCTCCGTCATTGGAGAACTTGGGAAGCAGATAAGAAGTGTTTTCATTAAAAAACTTTCCGCTACCAAGCAGGACTGAAACCTGCCACTGTCCTTTCTTCGGGACAAACGACGCATCATCACTGCTGCTGTAACGCTGCGCCATTGAAGGCGCAGCTGTCATACAGGTCAGCAAAAGTAATGTGCATAGTTTTTTTATCATCTTGTTACTTTTACGTAGTTAGGGAATTATTTCAAGAAGATAGCAAGAAGTGCTTTCAATTGAGCGCTTGCAGCATCATAGTCTGCCTTGGCAGCATCATATTCAGCCTGTTTTACTTTGATATTTTCCTGAATACTTGCCAATGATTCAGTAATATAATCTGTATCAGTATAAGTACCTGCCGCTAATTTCTCTATATTTCTCTTAGCTTTAGCAACATCGGCCTTAGCGGCAGTGACATTTGCCAGAGCAATCATGTATTCTTCCTTAACCAAGTTTTTGATAGCTTCCAAGGAACCTAAATCACCATTAGTAAAGTTATTATTCAAATAAACAGTGATTTCCGTTTCAATCTTACCTTTGATAATTTCATTATTGCCGTATTCTTTTTGTACTGTTTCAATATTATCATTTACTTCTTTAAAGACTTTATCATAAGCAGCCTGGGCTTCGTCGTTAGCTTTCTTAGCTTTATCTACAGCATCCGCCAAAGCAGCATTTGCTTTATCTTGAGCAGCCTGCTCTACAGCTTTTTGAGCAGTAAATGCTTCTTTCAAAGCTTTGTAAGTTTCTACCTGATCAATTATAGCCTGTAGACTAGCCGTTTCTGCTGTTGCCCAAATCATCTTACCAAGAGAACCATAATTACCATTCTTCAAAGCGTCTACATGGTTACCACCAGCCGCAGCTATTACTTCGTCCTTAGATACTGGCAATCTTCTTGGATTATTACCTGAATTGAAATTATCGCTAAATACAGCAGAAGAAGCAGATTTCCACTTTTCCAATGGAGTCTTTACACTGGAATCTTGCTCTACATCTATTAATTTTCCAATATTTTCTTTACTAATTTCATTTGCAGTAGCAATGTCACCAGCATCCCAAATGATAAAGCCTAAATCTACTCCAACAACTTTTTTAAAGTTATCAGCGTCTGCTATCAACCAAGCAGAGATTTTTTTCGTATCACTTCCTTTTGTTGCAGTTGCCTTAGTAACTTGTGCTTCTTTAGCCAATGCATCCTTATAGTATGCAACTAAAGCCGTAGCTACAGCATCAATATTAGCTTCTTTTTTTCTATCTTCTGGTTTAAGTCCATTATATTTCTTTATTGCAGCATTAGCGGCTGCCTCTGATTTCTCCAAATCTATTTTCAGACTTTCATCATAAGCTGCCATTGCATCTTCCCATGCTTTATAATCTTTAGCATAGTTCTCTTCTGCTTCTTTTTGTGCTGCAAGAGCTGTAGCCAATTGTGGTTTGGCCCATTCTATATTTTCCAAATCAACACCTTTAGTAGCCTTATCAATCAGCTTAACCCAACCATCAATCTGACTTTGTGCTTCAGTAATTTGTATACCTTTAGCATAGGCAAAAGTACCAGTATTAGAATTATAACCAGCAACAGTTGTTCCACCAGATATTGCATCATTTAATCCTTTCTTTACACTTTCAGCCTCCACTTTCTTAGAATAAGCTGCAGCTGTTTTAGCTTTGTTCTTGTTAGAGTTCTGGTTATTTTTAGCAGTCTCCAACTTATTGCTAGTAGCTTCCAAGTCAGATATCAGTTTAGGATTAGCAACTTCCAGCTTACCTTTTTCAATATTATATTGTTGTTCCTTGACTTTTGCAGCAGCAATCTCTTCTTCCAGCTTCTTGACTTCTGCTTCCCAATCTGCAACAGTAGTATACTCATTATCCAAGATAGCTTTCAAGTTATCAGCATACTTCTGCGTCATTTCTAAAGCAAATTCTGCATTTTTCAATGCATTATCCAAAACCGCTTCTAAATTATTATCAGCTACTATATCAGAATAGTTAGCTAATTGCTCCTGAAGTTTTTTTAAGCTACCGGCTTTATAGCCATCCACAGACTGGGTAGGATCTTCAGTAATAAGATAAACATAATACTTAGTCGTAGAAGAATTAGTCTCCGTGCTTTCATCCGGATTTGTAGTAGTAGTGGAATTTGCAACTTCCGATGACAGAATTCTTTTGATAACAGTTGTTGAATATCCATACATTGCCTTGTCCATTGCTTGTTTTGCATAGGCGACTTGCGCTTGTACACCATTCAAACGAGCTTGTTCTTCATCTGTCAGCAATAACTTGGAAGCTTCAATCTGTTCCATAGCTTGCTTGTAAGCTTCCTGTGCTTTAGCAGTGACAGTTTCGGCAAGAAGCATTTTTTCCTTATACTGCTCAACAATCAATGCCTTTTCATTTTCCCACTTAGTTTTGTCAGCTTCCGCTTTTGCAATGGCAGCTTCCGCTTCCGCTTTAGCTTGTGCAGTAGCAGCTTCTTCCTTTTCAATCAGGAGTTGCTTCAACTGAATATTCAGTTCATGCAACTGCAAATCAATTTCTGCAGATTTATTCTGAAGTGCCAAACCTGCATTAACTAACTCTTGCTCTGCAACCTATGCTTTTCTCAATTCAGCCTCTACAAGCTCAACTGCAGCTTGAGCTTTGATAAAATCAGACTTTGCTCCCCTAAGTTCTGCAATGCCTTCCGGTTCATCGGTATCAATACATCCCGTGAATGTCGCCGTCGTACCTGCCATGAGCAAGGTTGCGACTAAATACGTCCATTTTCTCATAAAAGTAAATTAAATGTTATACAATTAATAAATAAAAAATTTGTTTGTACTAATTCATGATTTATTTCGCTTCACTCCCCCTCTTCCCGTTACTTTGTAGGTAACGGGAAAAACCTTGTGCCTGCTCTTTTAGAGTAGTCTATACTAGAAAATAATACGATATATGACGAATCTTCTTACCCCTGCTTATGAGAAAAAGTAGAGGGGCGGGAAATCTATTGCAAAATTTAGACGTTAACAAAGCTCTAAGACAAAGAATCCACGTGTTCTTCTGTGTTTATTCCTATTTTGAGTAGTTTATTAGAAAAAATGTACGATTTTGTTTGGATGTTTTAAGAAATATGCTCATATTTGCAGCGTCTTTTCTCCCCGTTACCTACAAAGTAACAGCACTATTAATCAGTTACTTGCCACAAATATAGTTCCTCTTCAGCGAAGATAGAATCGTCACATTCGCTTCATCTATTTTCTTATTCTTAAAAGGTTTTAGATAAGTCTCTGTGACGATAATAGATGAATGTCCCATCGCCTCTGAAATAATGCCTGGATGTATCTCGCAATAATATGCCATTGTAGCCCAAGTATGCCGAGCCGTATATGAGCTTAAATCAGAAGTCAATGCAAGTACTTGTTTCAGCAACAGAAGCTGATAGTTAAAATTACGCAAAGCTATCTGATATTCCCTGTAGGTAGCTTCGGTACTTTCTCCGCCAGTCAGTATGGGAAAAAGATAAGGAGAAGCAGAATCGGTGTTCATATACTTTTTTATTAGTTTCATAGTTTCCGGCAGAAGCGTCACAGTTAGAAGCCGCCCGGTTTTCTACGACGATAAGTAAGCACATTCCCACCATATCCTGCTTTTAAGATAGGCAAGATCTACAAACGGCATACCACGAAGCATGAACATTAAGAAAAGTACGCGCGCGTACGTTGTAATTCTTCCCTTCCCTGATGAATTTGTTTGGGAAGCTCTTTCATCAATCGTTCCATATCCTCCTTTTCCAGTGCACGCTTTCTGTCAGCACGCGTTCCTGTATAAACATACCGGAAATGATGCGGTATATAAGATGCCATACGACGGTCAACCGCGCGGTTGTACACCGCCCTCAATGTACGCATATAGGTTGAAACCGTGTTCCAACTACAATCCTTTTCCCGCAAATACGTTTCAAAACTTTTAAGAAACTCCTGATTCACTTTCTTGAATGACAGATTCCTGCTCCCATTAAATGCAATGATAGCATTCATGCTACTCCTGTAAACATGAGCAGTTCCATAATTCCCACTTTTTCGAAGCCCTTCAGCTACTTCCTTCATAAATGAAATCAAATTCCCCATTTTTATTAATTTTAGTTATCACTCAAGCACATCCCTGAAGAAAAGCGCCCTCACCGCAATTCCCCCCAATGCTCTTAATTCAAAATCTCAAAGTATCATCATACAAATATGATGAATTATGTTTTCTTTATATACACCCGATGTGTTCCTCTGCCATCAATCCCGATACCGGAACCGGGCGTATACGCCCATTGGCGCAATTCATTGGTAGCCGCCGTGCGCAGCAGACCTGTCAGTTTCCGGTATTCGTAGACCGTCAGAAAAGGATGTTCCTCCAGATATCTAACAGCCAATGCTAGTCGTTGCTCCGGTGTATACTTCTGTGAAGAGCGTTGCGACTTCCACGGAGCTCTTTCCAGCAGACATCTTCCGTTGATACGCCTCACCATCTTCCTGTCTACACGAAAGTTCACGCTCCCCACCACAATGCTTCGTGCGTTACGATGGGTTTCACCCTCTCCGGTCTTTTCGCGTTCTTTATCTTTGCATAACGCCAACGAAGGAGAGAATGTTCCGATACCATCCAGCTTCACAGACTTGCCTTCTGCCATCTGATGTGCCATTTCAATACCGATCTGTGTAATTACGCCTTCCACATCTCCGACATTAAAGCCACTGCTGGATGCTATCTGACGTATTAAATCCTCGGTAGATACCTGATCTATCATTGCAAACCGAGGATAAAGTACCTGTTCGCCCGTTCCATGAATATCGGGCATTTCTTCCATTACGTACATTGCCATAATACTAAAGTTTATTTGAAATATTGATTATTAATAGAAAACTTACTCGCTATAGGTAGAAAACTTGTTCTCCCCTACAGGAAAAGTTGTTTTTCCTATAGGACAAACTAAAACCGCAAGTTCTGGTTTTATAACTGAAACTTCTGATTACATAATCAAAAGTTCCGGTTTTATAATCAGAACTTGCGGTTATAGTTTTCTTACCAACAAAGATACGTTTTCCTGCCGGGATAAGCAAGTTTAATCCCTATGAAAAAGAAGTTTGATTACAATTCAGTTACTTATCACCGTTTCTTTACTTTATATCCTTTCAGGGTAAAACCAACTTCAAACAGGTTCAAAAGGGCTATCCGGATGTTATCTTCTATATAGGTCTCCATATTATCATATTTTGCAAAGTTGACGGGAAGGAGTCTGTTATTCCTCCTAAAGCTTTCATCCGGTATTTTACCGGTAAAACGTCCTTTCTTCTTCACTCCCCAACGAATGGTTTTACTACAAGGAAGAGGTATACCTATCGTCAGCACTTTTTCTTTAGTTACCGTATCGGTGATTCCATGTTTCCAGATACTGATATGGTTGGCTCCCAAATAAGTGCCGATATAAAGGACAACGGTCAGCGTCCAATCGTCCAAAGCCTCATCGGTTTGAATACCATTCACCAAATCAGAGAAATAGCCTTCAACCATTTCTCTGTCAAAACAGTTTAGTTCAGGCCATTCACATTTCTCAAACAGTTGATGCACATTGACAGGAACCAGTAAGGTGGTTATTTCTAACTGATATTTCATTCATTTCGTTTTTATATCATTGCATCTAAAATCGTCTCAAGTATCTTATCGACTATAAATATACAATTTTACCAGATCAAATGCTAAAGAGTAGAACTTTTTTTAAACCTATTTCTGAAAAGAAAGGACTGTTTGATACACCCTCCTATATAAACAGGGTTTATCAGACAGTCCTTTCCGTGCGGAGTATGATTCGTCCGTTATTCAGTGGACGATCCTTGCTTTTCGTCCTTACGGCATTTCAGTTTCCATCTGGAACTTACGGCTTACTTTCATCAAATTGATAGTGTAAGTGACTACGTTCTGTGCTTCCTGAACCATCGTGAGATACACCATGCTTACCCGGATGCTTCCTGATTGGCTTTGGATGCGTTGCAGTTCCTTACGTTTCAATAGTGAAAGCTGTCCGTTGAGGTCGTTGGCACGACGGATTTCTTCTTCGAAGTCGTTGTACTCGTTGTTTTCCATTTTCTTACGACACTGCTGAATCAGATAGGTGATATCTTCGGAAACATCGCTGAATTCACCTTTCTGGATGGCGTCCAATGGGTTGAAGTTGTTGTCGATATGTTCGAGGCAAGGTTCGCAGAGGCGGGAAATACTGTAGACCAATTCGCTGGCGAAGTCGTTGCCTTGATAGTAATAAAGTCCTTTTTCGAGTACGGTGTTATTGTCGAGACGACACATGGCGACGGTGCCCGAACGTTTCATCTGTTTGATGAGCTGTTTCTCAAATTTAGTGGACCCCATGGCACGACGCAATCCTCGCAGATTTTCATGAAGGAATGAAGTGACAGTCAGTTCGAAATTTGTTTCTGCATATTCCAATACTTTGGAAAGTTCTTCGCGGGTGTGCTTACGCATCAGTTGCAGGGCTTCTGTGCTGTCTGTGGTTTGCATCAGTTGCTTCAGCGTTTCGTTACCTTGTTCTTTCGCTTTGCGTTTCTTGTACATCACCTGGCTACGGATCAAGATGAATACAGCTATACCGATGAGGGCGATGATAGAGATGTTACCTCCATAATGGAGTACGAGAGCTACGAAGAAACAGATGGTGAAGGCGGCTCCGGCGGTGATGAACCAGCCTCCGATGACGCTTAATACGCCGGTGATACGGTAAACGGCTGAATCACGTCCCCAGGCGCGGTCGGCCAAAGAAGTACCCATAGCTACCATGAAGGTTACGTAGGTGGTGGAAAGGGGAAGTTTCAGGAGGTTCCCAAGGCGATGAGCAGACCGGCCAATACCAGGTTGACAGAAGCGCGGACAAGGTCGAAAGCAGCTCCGTCGGCAATGATTGCTTCGTCTTTGTGGAAGCGGGAGTCAAGCCATTTTTTGCTGCCGTCCGGCATTATTCGGGAGATTCCATTGGCAAGTGTCATGCTGATGCGGACTACTGTGCGGGCGATCGGAGTACTTCCGAATGCTTCTTCTCCTTCATCTTGGCGGGAAAGGTCGACAGATGTTTTAATTACAGCATGTGCTTTTTTAGAGGTGCAGAGGGCGTAGACCATGACGGCTCCGGCTCCGATAAGAAAATACCACGGTGTTTTAGCAGGTCCCAGCAAGGAGGTCATCAGGAAGCCGTTCGGATTTCCTTCTCCGTTGGCGGTGTAATCTAAAAAAGAGGAGAAACCTGCGAGGGGAACGCCAATAAAGTTGACAAGGTCGTTACCGGCAAAAGCGAGAGCCAGAGCGAAGGTTCCCATCAGTACGACGACTTTGAAAACATTGATTTTCATCCAGTGAAGGATTTGCATCAGTACGGTGAAGAATACAAAGAAAACGGTGATTAGCATCAGTGTGTTGTCTTGTATCCAGTGTTTGTTTTCAGAGGTCATGAAGGAACTGTCTTTCAGTCCTTTGATAAGCATGAAATAGATGATAGCGGTAGCGGCTACACCTCCGAAGAGGGCAATGCTGTATTTCATCTTTTCGTATAGTTGAAAGTGAATATCACACGGGCAAGCCATTGTACAAGCATTCCGAAGAAGAAGGCGATAGCGACGGAGACGAAGATCGCCATGATGACGGAGAGGGCTTTGTCGGTGTTTATGAGGTCGCCCAGACCGAGGGTATCGCTATTATGTACTTTGATAAGTGAGAGGGCAAAGGTACCTCCGAGTAGTTCAAAGACTAGTGAAACGGTGGTAGAGGTAGGCATCCCCATGGAGTTGAATACGTCCAGCAGTACTACGTCGGTCAACATGACGGCCAGCAGAATGCACATGATTTCGGCAAAGTAGAAGTGCTCGGGCTGGTAGATGCCGTGCCGGGCAATGTCCATCATACCGTTGGACAGGGAAGCGCCAATGAATATACCAATACCGGCTATGAAAAGAATGGTTTTAAACGAAGCGGCCTTGGCGCCTACCGCAGAGTTCAAAAAGTTAACTGCATCATTACTGACTCCGACTATCAGATCGAAAACAGCTAGTACAAAGAGGAAGATGATAATGCATAAATAAATAGTCTCCATAATAAATATATGTGTATGTTGTTTCCGGCTGCAAAGGACGGATTTGACGTTGCAGGGAGGTGTCATACATGTTACATTTATGTTACAATCGCCTTTCTTTTGTCTTGAAACAAAGAAAGAAGCAAAGAAAAATTCAAGGCTGACTTTTTTCTCCTACTCGCTCCCTGCACTGCGCTAAAGGGCAGAAACTCGCTACGCTCAAACAGTCTGCCCTTTTTGACGCTCCGTTACGGGGGCTCGCTTGACGGAGAAAAAAGTAGGCCGGAGGGGCGTGCGGGGTGGGCGTTGTGGGGAGGTTGCATGAGATGTCGGTGTGGTTGTTGCGAGGGAAGCCATGTAGTAAGGGCGTATAACGGGGATGTGCAGCGGAACGTTGCGGGAAGGCCGTGTGGGGTGTTGTAAGTTGCAGGACACGGGTATGGGATTCTTATGTTAGTTAATTAGTTGGTTGTTTTTTAGTTATTTGTTTTGTTTAACCAGTCATAGAAGGTGTATTGGGCTCGTACAGCGGGGGTGCCGGGCGCTCTTTTTTTGAATATATTTCGCAGGTTGTCGTCTACCCAGCAGGCTTTTTGGTTGTCGGCGAGCTGGATATTAAGCATTTCGATGAGGCTGTCACGCAGGTCGGGGGCGAGAATGGGGGTGATGGCTTCGATGCGGCGGTAGAGGTTACGACGCATCCAGTCGGGGGAGCCCATGAAGACTTTGGGTTTGCCGTCGTTGCCGAAGTACCAGATGCGGGCGTGTTCGAGGAAACTGTCTACAATACGGGTGACACGGATGTTACGACTGTATGACTGTCCGGGGATAAGACAACAGATTCCACGGACGATGAGGTCTATTTGTACGCCGTGTTCGGAGGCTTCGTAGAGACGGTCAATCATGGCGGGGTCTTGGAGGGCGTTCATTTTTAGGATGATACGGCCTTGTTTGCCTTCGTCGGCGAGGGCGATTTCCCGATCAATCAGGCGGTTCAATTCGGGGATGAGGTTGAAACGAGCGACAAGAAGGGTGGTGAACTTCGGGTCTTCTTTGCCTTGCAGGGTGCGGAAGAGGTTATAGAGGTCGGCCACTATCTTCGGACGGCAGGTGAAAAGGCCACAGTCGGCGTAGAGGGTGGCGGTCTTTTCATTAAAGTTACCGGTGCTGATATAGGCGTAGCTGGGTATTTTTTCACCGTTCAGTCCGCGGCGGCGGATAAGGGCTACTTTGGCGTGTACTTTCAGACCGGGTATGCTGTATATTATTTTAATGCCGGCGGCTTGCATCATTTCGGCCGTGGCAAGGTTGTTTTCTTCGTCGAAACGGGCTTTCAGTTCCACGAATACGGTGACTTTCTTGCCGTTTTGGGCGGCGGCTATCAGGGTGTTGATGACGGCGGAGTTTTCAGCTACGCGGTATTGGGTTACCATGATTTCACGGGTTTCCGGGTTGTGCACGGCTTCATACAGGAAGTGGATGAAGTGCTCAAAAGAGTGATAAGGGTAATATAATAACAGGTCCTTCTTGGCGACGTAGTTGAAGATAGATTCTTTTTCGTCGAGGATGGTCAGCTTCATTGGCTTCGGCTTTTCGAAGCTGTGAAGAGATTTGTTCGGGTTGGGAAGATGACGCAGGTCTTCAAGATTCAGGTGCTTGTCGCCGGGGACAAGTTCATCGCGCTGAATATGGAAGGCGTCTACCAGAAAGTCCAGAAAGTCATGAGGCATACCACGGTCGTAGACGAAACGGCAGACGTCACCGATCTTACGTTTCTTCACTTTCTTCTTGAGTTGAGCAACAAGGTCGGCACTGCTGGCGGTGTCGTCAATTAATATGTCAGCGTCACGGGAGATTTTGATGCAGTAGCTGGAATCAACATCGTAGCCAGGGAAAATAAGGTTGAGGTTTGCCTTGATTATATCTTCGGTAAACATCAGGTAATGGTTTTTCTCGCGAGATGGAAGTTCGATGAAGCGGGGCACTTTGGCGTAGGGTTGCTTCATCACGAAGTAAAGGGGTTGCCGGGATTCTGTTAGATTGGTAGTTCCTTCATTTTCTTCTTTCTTCGGATAGACTCGTATGGCCAGGTAAAGGCGGTTATCCCGCAGGAAGGAGACTATTTTATCTTTGGATACAGGCACAGGTTGCAGGTAGGGAAAAATTTCTTCCCGGAAAAAGTCTTTAATAAACTGCTGGTGGAACGGTTCTACATGTCTGTTCTGATAAAAGATGATGTGATTTTTGCGCAGGGCAGGTAGTAGTTTCTCTTCATAAATGCGTACACGGTCATCCAGTTGGCGGGTGACTTCTTTATTTATTTCTTCTACCAGCTCACGGGCGGATTGTACGGTTTCTTCATCGCTTTCCGTAGCGCCGGAGGCAACAGCTTTATGGTCGGCTACACGGATTTTGTAAAACTCTTCGAGGTTGGAAGAGTAGATAGAGATGAAGTTGATACGTTCGTAGAGCGGCAGACGCTCGTCCAGAGCCTCCAACAATACGCGGTAATTGAATGAGAGCCAACTAATATCTCGCTTGAAATAATTATATTTGCTTTCCATGTGCTTTAAGATTTTTCCAAATATAGTATCTTTGTGGGATTAAACAAAGAAATTTATGACAAGAATTGGATTATTATCTGATACTCACGCTTACTGGGACGAGAAATATCTGGAATATTTTGAACCGTGTGACGAAATCTGGCATGCCGGAGACATCGGTTCGCTGGAAGTAGCGGAAAAGTTAGCCTCCTTCCGTCCATTCCGGGCGGTATATGGAAATATTGACGGGCAGGAAATCAGAAAGCTGTATCCGCAAATAAACCGTTTCACCGTAGATGGTGCAGAAGTGCTGATTAAACATATCGGCGGTTATCCGGGGAAATACGATCCTTCCATCATCGGCAGTCTGATGGCACGTCCGCCCAAACTTTTTATCAGCGGACATTCTCATATATTAAAGGTGAAATATGATAAAACACTGGATATGTTGCATATTAATCCGGGAGCTGCCGGTATGTCCGGTTTCCACAAGGTACGGACTTTGGTGCGTTTTGTTATCAATCAGGGGGCCTTTCAGGACTTGGAAGTCATCGAATTAGCGGACAAATAAAATAAATGTTCCTGCCAGATTGAAAAATTATTTTAAAATTTTGCCACGTCGGAATTCTTTCCGACCTTTGCACGCAGTTAATGAATAACTCAGACGAACATGAAAGGAATTATTCTAGCCGGTGGTAGTGCCACCCGACTTTATCCGCTCTCTAAAGCGATTTCCAAACAAATCATGCCTGTGTATGACAAGCCGATGATTTATTATCCGTTGTCAACACTTATGTTGGCAGGAATACGCGAAGTGTTGATTATTTCGACTCCACGCGATTTGCCGATGTTCCGCGACTTGTTGGGAACGGGTGAGGAACTGGGTATGTCTTTCTCCTATAAAATACAGGAACAACCTAACGGACTGGCACAAGCTTTCGTATTGGGAGCCGATTTCCTGAACGGCGAACCGGGCTGTCTGATTCTTGGGGATAATATGTTTTACGGACAGGGCTTCTCCGCCATGCTCCGCCGGGCTGCCAATATAGAAAAGGGCGCCTGCATCTTCGGTTACTACGTGAAAGACCCGCGCGCTTATGGTGTAGTGGAATTTGACGAACAGGGAAAAGTGATTTCACTGGAAGAAAAGCCGGAAGTGCCGAAAAGTAATTATGCCGTTCCGGGACTTTATTTCTACGATGCCAGTGTGACGGAAAAAGCAGCGGCTCTTCGTCCTTCAGCACGTGGAGAGTATGAGATAACAGACTTGAACCGTCTGTATCTGGAAGAAGGTACATTGAAAGTGGAACTCTTCGGACGCGGATTTGCATGGCTCGATACGGGTAACTGCGACAGTCTGCTGGAAGCTTCCAACTTCGTGGCCACTATTCAGAACCGCCAAGGTTTTTACGTCAGCTGTATTGAAGAAATCGCCTGGCGTCAGGGATGGATTCCGACGGAGCAGTTGCTTCTACTGGGTCAACAGCTCGAAAAAACCGAGTATGGAAAGTACCTTATCGAATTGGCTAAACAATCCTAAAATCAACATAAAGAATAAAATATGAAAACTTATCTAGTGACCGGTGCCGCAGGATTTATCGGGGCAAATTACATCAAGTACATCTTAGCCAAACATAACGACATCAAAGTCGTGATATTGGACGCTTTGACGTATGCAGGTAACTTAGGAACGATTGCCAAAGACATCGACAACGAACGCTGTGTCTTTATCAAAGGAGACATTTGTAGCCGCGATGTGGTAGACGGTCTTTTTGCTGAGTATCGTTTTGACTATGTGGTGAATTTCGCTGCCGAGAGCCATGTGGACCGCAGCATTGAAAATCCGCAACTGTTTCTGATTACCAACATTCTCGGAACACAGAACTTACTGGATTGTGCACGCCGTGCATGGGTAATGGGGAAAGACGAACAAGGATATCCGACCTGGAGAAAAGGTGTACGCTATCATCAGGTATCTACCGATGAGGTGTATGGTTCATTGGGAGCCGAAGGGTATTTCACTGAAGCAACTCCGCTTTGTCCTCACAGCCCATACAGTGCTTCTAAGACAAGTGCAGACATGGTGGTAATGGCTTACCACGACACTTATAAAATGCCGGTAACGATTACCCGTTGCTCCAACAACTACGGTCCGTACCACTTCCCGGAAAAATTGATTCCGTTGATTATCAAGAATATCCTCGAAGGAAAGCATCTCCCCGTCTACGGTGACGGTAGCAATGTGCGCGACTGGCTTTATGTGGAAGACCACTGCAAAGCAATCGACCTCGTTGTGCGTGAAGGTCAAGACGGAGAAGTGTACAACGTTGGTGGACACAACGAGAAAACAAACCTCGAAATCGTGAAACTGACAATTTCGACTATCCACCGTCTGATGGCAGAAAATCCCGAATATCGTCAGGTTCTCAAAAAGAAAGTGAAAGACGAAAACGGAGATATTTCGATCGACTGGATCAACGAAGATCTGATTACTTTCGTTAAGGACCGTCTGGGACACGACCAACGTTATGCTATCGACCCCACCAAGATAACAAATGCCTTAGGATGGTATCCCGAAACTAAATTCGAGGTCGGTATCGTAAAGACAATCGAATGGTATTTAGCCAACCAAGCTTGGGTGGAAGAAGTTACCAGCGGAGATTATCAGGGTTACTACGAAAAGATGTACGGGAAATGATTCTCAATTTATCAACATTCCTATTGCAATAAGAATACCCATAAGCAGCATATTACGCGAAGTCTCGCCTAATATGCTGTTTAATTTTTTACCGCTGTATATTTTCACCATCCGTTTCCAGGTAAGGAAATGAGGGATCAGATAAAGTTGCGGAAGAAAAGCGGCGTAGAAATGACCTTCACGAAGGAAACACAAGCAGAGAAGAGAAGCGGTAATCCCCAGCATCAAATAAAAATAGCGACCGAATTTCTCGCCAAAACGAACGATCACTGTCCTTTTTCCACTGCGTGCATCCGCTTCGCGGTCACGATAATTATTGACTACCAACAATGTGTCGATAAGCAGTCCGCAGATTAAAGAGGCGATAGTGACATCCGGTGTCCAAGTTAGCGCCTGTACGTAATATGTTCCGCCTACGGGTACAAAGCCGAAAAAGACAATCACCAATACATCGCCCCAACCGTTGTAAGAAAGAGGATAAGGACCGGTGGTATAAAGAAAGGCAAATAACACACAAAGCACTCCTACGATAATCAATTCCCACCCGGCAAAGAAGAGTAACGTACAGCCGATAAGGCAGGCAAGAGCAACCGTAATAATAATCCCGGTTTTCATCGCTTGCGGAGAAATCCATCCTTGCGCACAAGCACGTTCGGGGCCTAACCGGTCTTCCCGGTCTGTTCCTTTGAGGAAGTCGAAAAGGTCATTGATGAAATTAGCGGCAATTTGCATCAGACTTGCAAACAGACAGCAGATCAGTGCAGGCAACCAGTGAAAACGTCCGTCCATTGCAGCAAGAGCAGTACCTATCATAACCGGAGTTATGGCCCCTGTCAGCGTTTTGGGACGTGCAGCTAATATCCATGCTTGTAGCGAGTTACGCTTTACTTCTTCCATACTTTAATATATTATAAATAGTTTTGACGGACAAAGATACATGATTTTTCGTATCTTTGCACCCCGAAAAACTTCAAACTAAGAGAAGATGAAGAAAATAAAACAATCTACCCTGTTATCCTGTTGACATTGCTTTTGCTGGTTTCCTGTAAGTCGAAAAAGAATATGGTGGCTACCTTGCCACGCCCTGTTTTAAATTCAGATTCTATTTATCCGGATACGGCTAATGCCATAGCCGGGTTATTCTCCCCCGACCACTCGCAACTCAAAGAGCTGAATGTTTCCAAAAACAAAAAGCAGAATACAAAGGAAAAGACTTCTACCGATACACACGAATCGTCGGATCTGGTACTGCGGGGAACAAAAATCACTTCTTCCAGCGTAGATGTATCTTCTGTCTATACCGGAGTGGACCGTGTAGTAAAATATGACTTTACACACCGCGATGTTCCCGAAGCCTTTGAAGGTTTCCGTATCGCTTTCATTTCCGACTTACACTACAAAAGTCTGCTGAAAGAAAAAGGCCTGAACGACCTTGTCCGCCTACTGATTGCTCAAAAGGCTGATGTGCTTCTAATGGGTGGTGACTATCAGGAAGGTTGTGAATATGTGGAACCTTTGTTTTCCGCACTGGCACGCGTAAAAACACCGATGGGCACTTATGGGGTAATGGGCAATAACGACTACGAACGTTGCCACGACGATATTGTGAATACAATGAAACATTACGGCATGCGTCCGTTAGAACATGAAGTAGATACGCTTCGTAAAGACGGGCAGCAGATCATTATCGCTGGAGTGCGCAATCCTTTTGATCTGGGGCGCAACGGAGTATCGCCTACTCTGGCACTCTCTCCCAAAGATTTTGTCATCTTACTGGTTCATACTCCGGATTACATCGAAGATGTTTCAGTAGCTAACACCGACCTTGCCCTGGCAGGACACACCCACGGCGGACAAGTCCGTGTATTCGGAGTTGCCCCGGCACTTAACTCACACTATGGCAATCGTTTCATCACCGGACTGGCATATAATTCTGCAAAAATACCTTTGATTATAACAAACGGAATAGGAACCTCCAAATTACCAATCCGTGTCGGCGCTCCGGCGGAAATCATCGTTATTACTCTTCATCGATTAACGGAGTAAACTGGATAGCCTCCCAAGCCTTTGGATGCACAAAGTATCGAACATCTTTCCCTGCATCCAATGCTTCTCGAATAAAAGTAGAACTGATTTCAAATACAGGAGAATGAACGAGACGCACCGTTTCCGGCAATTCCTCCTCTTTGACGGGAAAGCCGGGACGGGGTAAATAAGAATCTGATTCTCTTTAATGATACGTTCGGACTGATACCAATATCCAAAACGTTCCCAATTATCGGAACCGATAATGAAATAAAACTCGCGATCGGGAAATGCCTCACGCAGTTTCTCCAACGTATATACGCTATATGAGGGGCGAGGCAAATGAAACTCAAAATCTGAAGCCTGAAAACGAGGATAGTCACTGATGCTCAACTTTACCAGTTCGAGACGTAATTCATCATTCCATAACTTCTCCTGTGCTTTCAAAGGGTTCTGTGGACTCACCATAAACCAGATCTCATCCAATCCTTCATACTCGCAAAGGTAGTTGGCTAGAGCAAGATGTCCGATGTGAATCGGATTGAATGATCCGCTGAAGATTCCGGTTTTCTGCTTATTCATTGTTCCAAAACTCTTTGATAACTTTCAAAGCTTCCGCTTTAGCAGTTTCCAAATTGTCATTGACAATCACACAATCGAATTGCGGAGCAAAACCCAATTCATATTCCGCCTTAGCGATGCGACTTTCAATCACTTCCGGCGCATCCGTTCCACGTCCTTCCAACCGGCAGCGTAATTCTTCCACCGAAGGCGGCTGGATAAACACCGACAACGCACGATCGCCATAAAACTTCTTGATATTGCATCCGCCAACCACATCTACGTCAAACACCACATTCTGACCCGCTTCCAATTGCTTTTCTACCTGCGCTTTCAGCGTTCCGTAATAACGGTCCTTATACACCTCCTCATACTCCAGAAATTCGTTGTTCTCAATGCGTTGGCGAAATTCTTCCGGCGTAAGGAAGAAATATTCAACCCCATGCTGCTCCGTTCCACGCGGAGGACGGCTGGTAGCAGAAATAGAAAACGCTAAATTCAAGTTCTGCGTCAGCAGATAATTGATTATAGTAGATTTGCCCGAACCCGACGGAGCAGAGAAAATAATTAGCTTACCGGTCATAAGTTTAATGAAGAATTAAGAATTAAAAATGATAGATACTGTTTTACATCACGTTCAGCACCTGTTCCTTAATCTGTTCCAGTTCATCCTTCATCTGAACTACGATCTTCTGCATTTCAGCATGATTGGACTTGCTGCCTAACGTATTGATCTCCCGACCCATTTCCTGGGCGATAAAACCAAGCTTCTTACCCTGTCCGCTACCACTTTCCATCGTGCTGATGAAATATTTCAGATGGTTGCTAAGACGTTGTTTTTCCTCGTTGACATCCAGTTTTTCGATGTAGTAAATCAGTTCCTGTTCCAGACGATTCTTGTCGTAGTCTACGCTTAACGTCTTTTCGAGAGCATCAGTGATGCGTTCCTTCACTTTCTCTACACGTTCTTTCTCGTAAGGAGTAATCTGTTCGAGCAAACTGTTGATGTTGGCAATCTTCTCACGGAATTTCTTTTCCAATGCAGCCCCTCCTGTTTGCGGAAATCTACCAAATGACTGATGGCTTCAAGTATGGTAGCATGCACCATGCTCCATTCCTCTTCCGTCAGTTCCTGAATTTCCGTTTTCGTCATCACGTCCGGCATGCGGAGTAATAGTTGGAGCCAGTCTTCCGGTGCGGGACAAGGAATCCCCAGTTCGCGGCTTATCGAATCCAACTGGCTATAATAACTTTTCAGTACATCCTTATTGATGGGAGCAGCATCCGCACCCTCCTTCTTCTCTATCCACAGGCTGAAGTCAGCTTTTCCACGTTCCAGAACTTTAGAAATCTCATTACGGATTTCAATCTCTTTTTCACGATACGCCGGAGCGATGCGAGTGGACAAATCCATTGCCTTGCTGTTGAGCGACTTGATTTCTACATTTATTTTTATCAGGAAGTTCGGCCGTAGCTTTACCGTATCCTGTCATAGACTGTATCATAACCTTAAAGTTTTGTGCAAAAGTACACGAATATTTTAAGAATTGGAAATAATCATGTAAATTTGCGACAATTTAATAAGCTGATTTTTATGTCGTGTATACTGAATATTGAAACCTCTACCTCTGTTTGCTCGGTAGCGGCCAGTCAAGACGGACAGACGATTTTTGTGAAAGAAGACTTGAAAGGCCCTTCACACGCCGTGTCTTTAGGAGTTTTTGTAGATGAAGCATTGTCGTTCATAGACAGTCATGCCATCCCTTTGGATGCCGTTGCAGTGAGTTGCGGACCGGGTTCGTACACCGGACTCCGAATCGGGGTTTCTATGGCGAAAGGAATTTGTTACGGGCGCAATATCCCCTTGATCGGTATCCCGACGCTGGAAGTATTGAGTGTTCCGGTGCTGTTGTATCACGACTTGCCCGAAAACGCTTTGCTTTGTCCGATGATCGACGCCCGCCGCATGGAAGTATATGCAGCCGTCTATGACCGTCGTCTACAAGTGAAACGTACAGTTGCCGCCGACATCGTAGATGAGAACTCTTACCTGGAGTTCCTGAACGAACAACCGGTTTATTTCTTTGGAAACGGAGCCGACAAATGCCGCGAACAGATCACGCATCCGAACGCACATTTTATCGACAATATCCATCCGTTGGCTAAAATGATGTTCCCACTGGCAGAAAAAGCAGTGGCCGATGAAGACTATAAAGACGTGGCTTACTTCGAACCTTTCTACCTGAAAGAATTCGTTGCCTCCATGCCGAAAAAGCTTCTTTAATTTTTTAATTTTTAATTCTCAATTTTAATTTAACAAATGCAATACAATACTCAACAGAAAAGAATGCCGCTTCCCGAATACGGACGTAGCATCCAGAACATGGTAGATTATGCGTTGACCATTCAGGATCGTGCAGAACGTCAGCGTTGTGCCAACACCATCATCAACATTATGGGAAATATGTTCCCCCATTTGCGTGATGTACCCGATTTCAAGCACAAGCTTTGGGACCACCTGGCTATCATGTCCGGTTTTGAGCTGGATATTGACTATCCGTATGAAATCATCCGCAAGGACAATCTGGTGACCCGCCCGGACCATATCCCCTACTCCACTGCCCGTATGCGTTACCGTCACTACGGACATACGCTGGAAGTACTGATAAAAAAAGCGATCGAATTCCCTGAAGGAAACGAAAAGAGAAACCTGATTGCCCTTATCTGCAACCACATGAAAAAGGATTACCTGGCATGGAACAAAGATACAGTGGACGACAAAAAGATTGCCGAAGACCTGTACGAACTGTCCAACGGGGAACTCCAAATGACCGACGATATCGTCCGGCTGATGGCAGAACGCCTGAATCAGAACTACCGTCCGAAGACGAACTATACCAACAATCGTCAAAACAATAAAAGAAGATACTAAACACTTTATACTTAATACTAAAAAAATTAATGGCTTCATTTGTAATCGAAGGAGGACATCGGCTTAGCGGAGAAATCCACCCGCAAGGAGCTAAAAACGAAGTTTTGCAGATTATCTGTGCCACGTTGCTGACCGCAGAGGAAGTGACGGTGAACAATATACCTGACATTCTTGATGTCAACAACCTGATTCAGCTCTTGCGGGAGATGGGAGTGACGGTTGCAAAGAAAGGCATTGATTCTTATAGTTTTAAAGCAGAAAATGTAGACCTGGCTTATTTGGAAAGCGATGAATTCCTAAAGAAATGTTCCAGTCTGCGAGGCTCTGTGATGCTTATAGGTCCCATGGTGGCACGTTTCGGCAAGGCATTGATTTCCAAGCCGGGAGGAGATAAAATCGGTCGCCGCCGTCTGGACACTCACTTTGTAGGTATTCAGAATTTAGGGGCCGACTTCCGCTACGACGAAGAGCGGGGTATCTACGAAATAACGGCCGACAGACTTCAGGGAAGCTATATGCTACTGGACGAAGCATCTGTCACCGGAACAGCCAACATCGTCATGGCAGCCGTACTTGCCAAAGGTACGACCACCATTTACAATGCCGCCTGCGAACCCTACGTGCAACAACTCTGCCGGTTACTCAACCGGATGGGAGCCAAAATCAGCGGTATCGCATCCAACCTGCTCACCATCGAAGGCGTGGAAGAACTGCACGGCACGCAACACACCGTACTGCCCGACATGATTGAAGTGGGCAGCTTCATCGGCATGGCGGCAATGACGAAAAGCGAAATTACCATCAAGAATGTTTCTTACGAAAATCTTGGAATCATCCCCGAGAGCTTCCGCCGTCTGGGCATCAAGCTCGAACAAAGAGGAGACGATATTTACGTTCCCGCACAGGAAACATACCAGATAGAATCATTTATCGACGGCTCCATCATGACAATAGCCGACGCCACTTGGCCGGGACTGACTCCCGACTTGCTAAGTGTGATGCTCGTTGTAGCCACACAAGCCAAAGGCAGCGTACTGATCCATCAGAAAATGTTCGAAAGCCGCCTGTTCTTTGTGGACAAACTGATTGACATGGGTGCACAGATCATTCTCTGCGACCCTCACCGTGCCGTAGTCATCGGACACAACCACGGCTTCAAGCTGCGCGGCGCCCGCCTGACTTCACCGGATATACGTGCCGGTATCGCCCTTCTGATTGCCGCCATGAGCGCCGAAGGAACCAGTACCATTAGTAACATCGAACAGATAGACCGTGGTTATCAGAACATCGAAGGACGTCTGAACGCTATCGGAGCCAGAATCACCCGGATATGATAAAGAAAGAAGAAGTATACAAGATAGGATTATTCAATAAACCGCACGGGATCCACGGCGAATTGCAATTTACCTTCACGGACGATATTTTCGACCGTGTGGACTGTGATTACCTGATATGCCTGCTCGATGGCATTTTCGTGCCTTTCTTCATCGAAGAATACCGCTTCCGTTCAGACTCCACCGCCTTGGTGAAACTGGAAGGAGTCGACAGTGCCGAACGTGCCCGAATGTTCACCAACATTGAAGTCTACTTCCCCGTGAAACACGCCGAAGAAGCGGAAGATGGCGAATTATCCTGGAACTTCTTTATCGGTTTCCAGATGGAAGACATCCATCACGGACTTCTGGGAGAAGTCATAGATGTAGATACCACTACGGTAAACACCCTTTTCGTGGTTGAAGGAGCGGAAGAAGAGGAACTGCTCGTTCCCGCCCAGGAGGAATTTATCGTAGGAATAGACCAGAAACAGAAACTCATCACGGTGGAACTTCCCGAAGGGTTGCTCAATCTGGAGGAATTGGAAGATGACCGGTGAGAACGAATCAAACGATGAGCCGCTCATCCACTGAAAATAGTAAATAGTAAATCGTAAAAACAGTAAATACCCGAGATGCCAAAGAGAAGACGAAGTAAAGCTTTCTGGAAAAATTTCAAGTTCAAGTATAAACTAACGATCGTTAATGAAAATACACTTGAAGAAATTGTCGGACTTCGCGTATCCAAGCTCAATGGACTTTCCGTATTACTTTGCGTGCTGGCGGTACTTTTCCTGATCGCTTCCTGCATCATCACTTTCACCCCGCTGCGCAACTACCTCCCCGGATACATGAATAGTGAAGTCCGTACACAAATCGTGGACAATGCCCTGCGTGTAGACTCTTTACAACAAGTGCTCAACAAGCAGAATCTTTACATCATGAACATTCAGGATATCTTCAGTGGAAAAGTATCCATCGACAGCGTGCAGACACTCGATTCACTGACCACTGCCCGCGAAGACACACTGATGGAACGTACCAAACGGGAAGAAGAATTCCGCCGTCAGTATGAAGAGAATGAAAATATAACCTGACCTCCATCACTTCCCAACCGGACGTGACCGGACTCATTTTATACCGTCCGACACGAGGTATGGTGTCCGACCACTTCAATGCCGAGAAGAAACATTACGGCACCGACATCGCCGCCAATCCCAACGAAAGTGTATTGGCAACCATGGACGGGACCGTCATCCTAAGTACATACACCGCCGAGACAGGTTATCTGATTGGCGTACAACATAACCAGGATTTAATTTCAATCTATAAACACTGCGGCTCCCTCCTGAAAAAGGAAGGTGAACGCGTGAAAGGAGGGGAAGCCATCGCTCTGGTAGGAAACAGCGGCACACTTAGTACAGGGCCGCACCTCCATTTCGAACTTTGGTATAAAGGTCATCCGGTAAATCCCGAAAAATACATCGTATTTTAAGTGATAATAGAAAAATGAATATAGAGACTAACAAAAAGAAAAAACAAATAGCTATCCTAGGCTCAACAGGCTCCATCGGGACGCAGGCTCTGCAAGTCATCGAAGAACATCCCGACCTGTACGAAGCCTATGCGCTGACAGCCAACAACCGCGTGGAACTACTGATTGCCCAGGCACGGAAGTTCCAGCCGGAAGTGGTAGTGATAGCCAACGAAGAAAAGTATTCCGAACTGAAAGAAGCATTGAGCGACCTGCCCATCAAAGTGTACGCAGGCACAGACGCTATCTGTCAGATTGTAGAAGCAGGCCCCATCGACATGGTGTTGACAGCCATGGTCGGTTATGCCGGACTAAAACCAACCATCAACGCCATCCGCGCCAAGAAAGCGATTGCGTTGGCCAATAAAGAAACATTGGTAGTAGCGGGCGAACTGATTAATCAGTTGGCACAACAATATCGCACTCCGATTCTGCCGGTAGACTCTGAACACTCTGCTGTTTTCAGTGTTTAGCGGGAGAAGTGGGTAACCGATCGAGAAAGTGATATTGACAGCCTCCGGAGGTCCGTTCCGCACTTGCACCTTGGAACAGCTGAAATCCGTCACAAAGACGCAAGCCTTGAAACATCCCAACTGGGAAATGGGAGCAAAAATCACAATCGACTCCGCTTCCATGATGAATAAAGGTTTTGAGGTGATCGAAGCCAAATGGTTGTTTGGTGTTCAGCCCAGCCAGATCGAAGTGGTGGTGCATCCGCAATCAGTCATTCACTCGATGGTGCAGTTTGAAGACGGAGCTGTCAAGGCACAACTTGGGATGCCAGATATGCGCCTGCCCATCCAGTACGCATTCTCCTACCCCGACCGTATCAGCTCTTCTTTCGACAGACTCGATTTCTCCCAATGCACGAATCTGACGTTTGAGCAACCCGATACGAAACGGTTCCGCAACCTGGCACTCGCCTACGAAGCGATGTACCGCGGAGGGAATATGCCCTGTATCGTCAATGCTGCCAATGAAGTAGTGGTAGCCTCTTTCCTGAAAGACGGCATCAGCTTCCTCGGCATGAGCGACGTAATAGAGAAAACAATGGAACGGGTTGCCTTCATCGCCAATCCGACATACGACGATTATGTAGCTACGGATGCGGAAGCAAGGAAAATAGCAGCCAGTCTGATATGATCCGCTTCATCCCATTGATGAACAAAGAAAATAAAGAAATTGATTAGTATTAATATAAATTGAAAATAGCCTTTATATCCTCTCTTCGGTAGAGAATTAGTTGAAGGCTTTAAACTGTAAATAGACTATATGGAAACATTTTTGATTCGTGCCCTGCAATTGATTATGAGCTTATCCTTGCTCGTTATCGTTCATGAAGGCGGGCATTTTCTTTTTGCCCGTTTGTTTAAGGTGCGTGTAGAAAAATTCTGCTTATTTTTTGACCCTTGGTTCACCCTTTTTAAGTTCAAACCCAAGAAAAGTGACACAGAGTATGCAGTAGGCTGGTTGCCATTGGGCGGTTATGTCAAAATAGCCGGCATGATTGATGAGTCGATGGATACCGAACAGATGAAACAACCCGAACAACCGTGGAGTTCCGCTCCAAGCCGGCGTGGCAACGTCTGCTGATAATGGTGGGTGGCGTACTGTTCAACTTCCTGTTGGCACTGTTCATCTACTCCATGATTCTTTTTGCATGGGGCGACCAATATATAAAGGTACAGGAAGCCCCTCTTGGTATGGAATTCAACGAGACTGCCAAAGCGGTAGGTTTCCAGGACGGTGATATCCTCCTTTCTGCCGACGGTGTTCCTTTCGAACGTTATGACGGCGACATGTTGAGCCAGATTGCCGATGCACGCGAAGTAAGCGTCATCCGTAACGGGGCAAAAGCCTCCGTCTATATCCCGGAAGACCTGATGCAACGTCTCTTGGCAGACAGCGTCCGCTTCGCCTCCTACCGTTTCCCGTATGTTATAGACAGCGTAATGGTGAACTCTCCTGCCGCACAAGCAGGAATCCAGGCAGGTGACAGCATCATCGCCCTGAACGGAACCCCGATCTCTTTCTCCGACTTCAAAGAAGCGATGGCAGAACGTAAGAAAAACGAAGCAACCCTGCTCAAAGACAGCATAGATCCGCGTCTAATCACGCTGACTTATGTGCGTAACGGTGCAACAGACACGCTAAGTATGCGTGTAGACTCCGCCTACCTGATGGGTGTAACCGCCTGTCTCGTCACAGACCGTCTGCTCCCTATGGTAAAAAAAGAATATGCTTTCTTTGAATCCTTCCCCGCAGGTGTCTCCCTCGGTGTGAAAACCCTGAAAGGCTATGTAGGAAACATGAAATACCTCTTCTCAAAAGAAGGAGCCAAACAACTGGGCGGCTTCGGAACGATCGGCAGCATCTTCCCCGCTACCTGGGACTGGCACCAGTTCTGGTATATGACAGCCTTCCTTTCCATCATCCTGGCTTTCATGAACATCCTCCCTATCCCCGCATTAGACGGTGGCCACGTGCTCTTCCTCTTCTACGAGATGATAGCCCGCCGCAAACCGAGCGACAAGTTTATGGAATACGCCCAGATGACCGGTATGATTCTGCTCTTCGGTCTGTTGATATGGGCTAACTTCAATGATATTTTGCGATTCTTCTTCTAGCGAATATAACAATAGAAAGATAGAGAAAACATATAAAAAGAATTATCCCGGATGAAAAAGGTTTTAAAAACCAATTTTCATCCGGGATCTTTTTTTATTGTTGTTTGTCTTTAAATCTTCAACATCTTCTTCTCTCTCTCCAAATCCGTCTCATCCAACTTAGGCGAAGGCACCGTGCACGTTTTGATATAATCTCCCTCCTGACACGTATAATTATAGTACACCTCCAATTCCGGAGTCAATTCCACCCGCGGAACCAGACACCCTTCCATCTCCAGAAACTGATTAACATCCGTACTATCCGACTGTTTCACCAGTACAATACGACGCGCAATCGGATTATGATTGTAGTCCAGACAGAGATAAAGCCCTTTCAGCATATTCGGAAACTCATAATGCGGAAGTTGCAGGTAAATAGTCACCAGCGCAAACTGTGGCAAATCCCTTTCGTTGAACATCAGGTAAGAGTTCTGATGATTACTGATAATCCCGCTCCCCCAATGCACCGACTTATACGCATTAATCATCCCCACCTTCACATACTCATTATTCTCGGAAGCACAAATCATGTACGGCTCGATCTTCAAGCTATCCGTAGAAGACGACAAACTGTAACTAAGATACATACCGCTATAATTATACACCTCCTGCACAGACTCCTTCGCCTCCTTCCCCAGCAACTTGATAAAAGAGTTGCCATTCTCCGCCTCGCTCTGCACGTCCGGCTCCATCTCCTGAAGCAACAGCCTCACCGATCCCACATTATTTAATAAGCGTTTCTTGGAAACATTATTCACCAGTGCCAAAGCTTCATCCAGCGCCTCGTCCGGTGTGCGTGTTTTCAATAAGTCGATATAAGCGGGAAGCACACTCGAATACAAAGCAGACAACACACTCGGAGCCATATCCACCCGGTCGGCAATTTCTTTCATCTTCACCCCGTTGTTGCGCAGGTACTCTATTCTTTTATAAATATCCGTAAGTTCGTCCATGATTTTTCGGTTTGTTAATTGATTCCGTTGCAAAGGAATGACTAAGGTATTATGTTTGTATTGCATGAATATTACATTAATATTTCAGTACACTTAAAGGCTCATATATACAATATGATTCATTGAAATTCATTTTTCGTTCGCTCCGACACCCTACTTTTGCACCGGAAACAAAAATAGCATTATGAATTTCAAAGAAAACTGTCGCCTTCGGCCCAAAAGAAACTTTCCGATTTACTCTTTATCCTTTATGCGGGAGGAGCGGCACTGCTATCCTATTCATTAGTCTACGCACTACGCAAACCGTTCACCGCCGCCACGTTCGACGGCATGGAACTATTTGGTATGGACTATAAGATAGCCACCAGCATCATCCAGATATTCGGATATATGGTATCCAAGTTTATCGGGATCAAACTTATTTCCGAACTGAAGAGAGAAGGCCGCCTGAAATTCATTCTTGTTTCTATTTTAGTGGCCGAACTCTCTTTGGTTCTTTTCGGATGCCTGCCCCGCCCGTTCAATGTGTTGGCGTTGTTCTTCAACGGACTGTCGCTTGGCTGTATGTGGGGAGTCATCTTCAGCTTCCTCGAAGGACGCCGGGTGACGGATCTGCTCGCTTCCCTTTTCGGACTCAGTATCGCAGTCAGTAGCGGCACAGCCAAATCCATCGGACTTTTCGTTGTCGACACCCTGCACGTCAGTGAGTTCTGGATGCCTGCTCTGATCGGTGCGGTAGCATTACCCTTGCTGGCAGGACTGGGCTATATCCTCGATCACCTGCCCAAACCGACTGCCGAAGACAAAGCACTGCGTGTGGAACGTGTCACTCTCAACAAACAACAACGCTGGAACCTGTTCCGCAGCTTTGCTCCCATATTGACACTGCTTTTCTTCGCCAACCTCTTTCTCACCATTTTGCAAGATGTCAAGGAAGACTTTCTGGTGAAAATCATAGACGTCAATGCCGCCGGACTTTCCCGTGGGTATTCGCCAAAGTGGACGGTGTAGTCACACTGATTATCCTGGCTATTTTTGCCACCCTGGCAGTGATGAAAAGCCACATCAAAGTACTTTCCGTTCTATTGACCCTTGTCATTGCGGGAGCAATCACACTTAGCACTGTGGCATTCAACTACCATACCCTGCAACTTTCTCCGCTCGTGTGGTTATTTATCCAGAGCCTCTGCCTCTATTTTTCCTACTTGAGCTTTCAAACCATTTTCTTCGACCGCTTCATCGCCTGTTTCCGCATCAAGGGAAATGTAGGTTTCTTCATAGCGATGGTCGATTCCATCGGCTACACAGGCACAGTGGTGGTATTGGTAGTGAAAGAATGTTTCAACCCGGATTTGAATTGGCTGGAATTCTACAATACGATGGCAGGGACAGTAGGAATCGTCTGCACCTTTGCGTTCACCTTAGCAATGATTTATCTGACACAAAAATACAGAAAAGGGAAACAGGGTGAAATACGCGGGAACGAATCTTGCCCCGTCCCCTCCCTCGCTTCTTACTAATTTCTGACGAATAAACCAATATTATATAGAAACAAGAATGAAAAAGATTGAATGTATTATTATGGACTGGGCTGGTACAGCCGTTGACTATGGATGTTTTGCCCCCGTGGCTGCTTTTATCGAAGCATTTGCCGAAAAAGGACTGGTAATCGATGTTGTACAGACCCGCAAACCAATGGGACTACCCAAGATTCAACACATCCGCGAACTACTTTCCATGCCTGACGTGAACGAACAGTTCACCGCCCGTTACCAACGCGCCTGGACGGAAGAAGACGTGGTAGAACTAAACCGCCTTTTCGAGAAGCATCTCTTCGCCTCTCTCGAAAACTACACAGACCCTATTCCGGGAGTAATCCCAACTTTGGAAAAATTGCGTGCCGCAGGTATTAAAATAGGATCGACCACCGGCTATACCCGCGAAATGATGGATGTAGTTCTCCCGCCGCACAGGCAAAGGATACCACGTGCATTATTGCGCCACTCCCAACCTACTTCCCGCCGGACGTCCCGCTCCTTACATGATTTTTGAGAACCTGACGAAATTAGCAGTCCCCAGCCTCGACGCCGTTATAAAAGTGGGTGATACGATTGCCGATATTCTCGAAGGAGTGAACGCGAAAGTGTATAGTGTAGGCGTGATTCTCGGCAGCAATGAAATGGCACTTACCGAAGCAGAAACAAAATCAATGCCTGCCTCCGAACTCGAAGCCCGCATCGCCGATGTCAAAGAGCGCATGCTTGCCGCAGGAGCTTCTTACGTGATACGCACTATCGAAGAACTTCCCGCACTGATTGAAACGATCAACGCCGGCAACTAACATTCAAGCCCGCACCCAACAATCAGAAAAGAAACAAAATCATTTATTTATTCATTTCTAAAGAAAACATCATTATGAAACCATATTTGTTATTAACTCCGGGACCTCTAACCACCTCTGAAACAGTAAAAGAAGCCATGATGACCGACTGGTGTACATGGGACGAAGACTACAACCTCGGCATTGTTCAGGAACTCCGCAAAGACCTGGTTAACATCGCCACTAAAAAACCGGAAGAATACACTTCCATCCTTTTACAGGGAAGCGGAACCTATTGCGTGGAGGCCGTTTTAGGCGCCACCATCACCCCGAAAGACAAACTCCTGATTTGTAGCAACGGAGCCTATGGCGACCGTATGGGCAACATTGCAGAATATTACCATCTCGACTACGACATGCTGGCTTTTGAAGAAACAGAGCAGGTATCAGTTGAATATGTAGACGATTATCTTAGCAATAACTCCGATATCACACATGTCGCTTTCGTTCATTGCGAAACAACGACCGGTATCCTGAATCCGATCAAAGAACTGTCCCACATCGTCAAGATGCATGGTAAAAAGCTGATTGTAGACTGTATGAGCAGCTTCGGAGGTATCCCCTTAGATGTAAACGAACTCGGTATCGACTTCCTAATCAGCAGTTCCAACAAGTGTATTCAGGGTGTACCGGGATTCGGATTCATCATCGCCCGCCGTTCGGAATTAAAATATTGCAAAGGAGTGGCACGCTCTCTTTCCCTGGACATCTACGACCAATGGGAAACAATGGAAAAGGACACGGAAAATGGCGCTTCACTTCACCGACACACGTTGTCCGTGCTTTCAAACAAGCCCTGACCGAATTGATTGAAGAAGGAGGTGTAGAAGCACGTTACCAACGTTATTGCGAAAATCACCGTATTTTGGTGGAAGGAATGCGTGCACTCGGATTCAAAACACTGCTCGAAGATGACATCCAGTCGCCTATCATCACTTCTTTCCTTTATCCGCATGAAGGATTCGACTTCAAAACATTCTATTATGCACTGAAAAATAAAGGATTCGTGATTTACCCGGGAAAGATTTCAAAAGCAGATACCTTCCGTATCGGAAACATCGGTGATGTGCATCCGGAAGACTTCCGCCGTCTGGTAGAAGTCATACGGGAAACGAAATACTAGAAAGTCAAATCTTTCAAGTTCATCTTGAATGATTGCTTACTGATATGTTGTATGATGTTCCTGTGAAGTTCTGAAAGACTTAATCCTCTTTCAGGACTTCATTATTTTCTTTTCAGGGTGGAAGGCTGTGATAGCCTCAAGCTACTGACGATAGCTGCCACAACGGCAAACCCACTCCCCACCATCAGGCAAACAGCCGTGCTCCGGCTATGAGTGACAAAGCTGAAAAGCAAGGCAACCAATGTTGTTCCGGTGGTCTGTCCCAACAGGCGGGCCATTCCCAGCATCCCACTGGCCCCTCCCGAACGCTGCGTAGGAGCGGAAGAGATAATCGTGCTATTGTTCGGCGTCTGAAACAATCCGAAGCCCGCACCACACAACATCAAACGCAGGATGATACTTATATCAGATGATTCGGCAGTCAGACTGGAAAGCGAGAAAAGCCCGATGGCAAACAAAACCATCCCGATACTTCCCAGTATACCGGGGTGAATACGCTCCACGAGATACCCTGCCAATGGAGCCGTGACCAGCGTAGCCAACGGCCACGGAGTAAGCAAAAGTCCGGTCATCACCTCACTGTGTCCTAAAGTGTTCTGCAGGAAAAAAGGCAGGGAAACCATTGCCGACATTTGAGCGATAAAGGAACAAATGGAAGTCAGGATGGATAACCGGAAAATCGGAATCCGCAACAGGTCGAGCGGCAATAGAGGAGTAGTCTGCGTGAGTTGCCGGCGCACATAGTACGTGCCTACCACTGCCAATACAACCAGTTGGATGAAAAGGAAATCCATTTCCTCGTGATGGGCGAATCCGTCCAGCGTATATATAAGCAGGCCGAAGGTAACCGCATTCGCTATGGCACTGATATAATCGAATTTGCGTTTCGAGCGTTCCTCCTGCCTTGGCAGATGTTTGATGCCGAGAAACAATGCGGTAAGTCCTAACGGAACATTAATAGCAAATAACCAGTGCCAGCTGGCAATAGAAAGAATACCGCTCGCCACAGAAGGCCCGGCGGCAGCCGATATGGCAACGACCATCGCATTAATCCCCATTCCCCGCCCAATCTGGCTCTTCGGATAGATGTAACGTAGCTGTGCCGTATTCACGCTGGTGATGGCAGAGGCACTGAACCCCTGAAAAATACGGGCGACGGTTAGCGTCCAAAACGAATCGGACAAGGCACAGATCAATGAAGTGATGCAAAACAGGCCGATACCCGAAAGAAAGACTTTCCGGTAACCGATGATTTCACCCAAAGCGGAAAAAGACAGTAGCGATATGACGATGGCCAGCTGATAGCCGTTGATAATCCAGGTGGTTACAGCGGGAGAAGTCCCAAAATCATGCGAAAGCGTGGGTAGTACGATATTGACGATGTTAATATCCAATACCGACATACAAAGAGCGAATCCAACGGACACCACCGCCCAAATACGCTTAGGCATCGGCAATCCGTCGGTTTCCTCTATTTTTTGAGTTGAATTTATCGATTGTACCATAAAAACTTATTCTTGTAAGTAGTCATTCTTTTTTCACCATAAAGCAACGCAGGGATGCAAACACAAACACCACCGACTACAAAAAAAGCACCGCGTTACTCCGTGATGAAAAATGATTCACTTGGTTTCGTAAAGGTAAACAAAACAATGGTACAGGTGTTTTTGTTTCCTTTGAAAAATAAGTTTTTTTAGTGGAGAAAAGTCGTTACTTCAACTTCAAGATCCGTTGATTACTGCTTCCCCTGAACTCCAGATACGGAGAGAAAAGAGCCTGCTCGAAGCGTCCGTCCACCAACACATCTATATAATCAAGAGCAGCACTCAAGCGGGGCTGTGCCTTGATTTCTTCGTAGCTATATCCTGTATAGCACCACACATTCATCCCCGTCTCCTCTTTCACCCGTTTCAGTAAAAGCAGAAACTCCTCCGGATGGAAGAACGGATCACCACCGGAAAAGTAACACCGTCCAGCAAAGGATTTGCCTTGATTTCACGGATGATGGACTGTATTTTTCTTCCGTCAACTCTTCCCCCGCCCTCGGATTCCAGCTCTCCGGGTTGTGGCAACCAGGACAGTGATGGGAACATCCGGCAAGATAAATAGAGTACCGGATGCCTTCACCATCGACAATCGTTTCAGGATAAGTTCCTAATAAATTCACTTCTACAGGTGTTTTACGCGGTCTTGTTCTTCTGCCCGTTTAGCAGAGTTCCAGGAACTCAAATCGCCTGTCAGGTAACCGGTTATACGGCGCATACGAAGGATGCTTTCACTCTGGCACACCGGACATTTATCGAAGATAACCCCTTTGTAACCACAGTTATGACAAGTATCTACCGGGTGATTGATAGAGCCGTAGCCAATCCCCTCGTCGTGCATCACTTTCACAATCTTGGCGATGGCACGTACATTCTTCTGTGCTTCACCGTCCAGTTCTACATACGTGATATGTCCGCCGCGCGTAATAGCGTGGAACGGAGCTTCACGCTTGATTTTCTCAACGATGCTGATCGGTTCTTTCACGTCTACGTAGAAAAGAGTTGACATAATAGTCGCGGTCTGTCACTCCGGGGATTTTTCCATATTTCCGACGATCCATTTTAGTGAAACGTCCCGAAAGTCCTTCGGCAGGAGTAGCCAGAACGGAGTAGTTCAGGTTATATTTCTCTTTATATTCGTTTACCACTTTATTCATTTCCATCACCGCTTCATACAGCGTGTCCCATGCTTTCTGGTTGTGGCCGTGACCTTGTCCGTAGAGAGCCACCATCGCGTTGTGTCCGCCGATAAATCCGATACCCAGCGTACCGCTGCGCAATGCATCACCCACCTGTTCATTCGGGTTCAGCTCACCGCCGCCTTTCCACACATTATTTCCCATCATGAACGGGAACTGACGTGCCAGGGCCGTACGCTGATACTGATAACGCTCGTAAAGCTGATCGGCTACAAGCACGGACATTTGGTGTACGGATTCGATGAAAATTTCTTTTGCCTTCTGTTCAATGGCATCCTTGTTGCGTTCATCCTCTATCAGGTTTTCCGCCTTGATGCGGGCTTCAATCGCCAGTCTCGGCATATTCAGCGTAGTGAATGAAAGATTGCCACGACCTAAAGAAGATTTTTCTCCTGCCACGTTTTCAAAGACACGGGTGCGACAACCCATCGTCGCCAATTCGTAGATGTAACGTTTCGGATCGTCCGCTCTCCATTTCTCGTTCTGATTGAAAGGTGCGTCGAGGAACATGAAGTTCGGGAACAATGCTTTCGCCGTAGTCTGGCAAGCCTTTAATAACAAGTCGAAATTAGGCGCCTCGTAACGGTCGGTCATTGCCTCTTCGATATTTTCCGCTTTCATTGCTTTCTCAAAGTCTTTTTCCGAGTAAGAAACTCCGTCTTTCACCTTGAAAATCTGGATCGGGAATACAGGCACCTCACCTCTTGTACCCAATCCTTCAATGGTAGCTTTCAGCAATTCTTCGATCACCATGCGGCCTTCGGCAGAAGTGTCCGTACCGTAATTGATGGAGCTGAATACCACCTGATTACCGCCACGTGAATGCATCGTGTTCAGGTTGTGGATAAATCCTTCCATGGCCTGATGGGTATCTTTGCGAGTCTGCTGATAAGCTTTCTCAACGATACGGGCAAGGTGTTCCTTATCTATAATAATCTGTAAAGCCACCAAAGCAATGCGCAATGTTTCGCGTTCGGCTTCAGTAGTCTTGATAGACGGAAGATATTCATTAATCAATGTGCGGATGGATTTCTCATCGGCCTGATTTCCGTTTTCCATGGCGACATAGAAATTGATGAACGATGCCAGATGCTTGCGGAAAGATTTGGCCACACCTTTTGCCATGAAGAAATCGAAAGCAGGAATTGCCTGTCCGCCATGCTGCTCATTCTGATTCGTCTGGAAAATAATGGTAGCCAACGTAGCATAACTCTGGATGCTTTGCGGGGTACGGATACTACCGTTCTTGGTGCGAAAACCACGTTCAAAGAGGTCATCCATATCATATTGGATACAGGTCGTCGTCTTTGTCGGATAATAATCCAAGTCGTGAATGTGAATATCTCCCAACTGGTGTGCTTCGGCAAAACGTTTCGGCAACAGATATTTATACGTATAATCTTTGGTTACTTCGGAAGCGAACGTCATCATCTGTCCGGCAGGCGTGTGACTGCTCATGTTGGCATTGCTCAAGTTGACATCGTTCTTGTCGATAGCAACGATGCCGTCCATCACTTGCTTCATCTGGGTTTTCTTATCGCGCTCTGTATTCCGCCATTCGCGATAAATAATATATTTCTTCGCTACTTCCGGGCGTACTTTCATCAACGACTTTTCTACTAAATCCTGAATCTCTTCTACGGTAATAGTAGGAGTAGTAAACTGACTGATTACGTTCATAGTGATGTCAGCCACCAACTGCTGCTCATCCTGAATACCTGTTGCACTGAATGCTTTACTAATTGCATTCTTGATCTTACTGATAGAGAAATCTTCTCTCTTACCATCACGTTTGATGATACAAATTTCCGCGTAGTTCATAACTTTAACTCCCGAAAGTTTAAATTTAAAATATTGATAACTAAAAGAAAAAGTTCCGGCAGGTCTTCTGACTTATCCCTCCCTCGCAACACCTTCCCACACCGACATCGATGCAGTGGCTTATTGTGCGGATTCTTAGAGAATTACAGCAGCGGGTACTGTCGCCGATTTACACAGCGTTCCCTCATTGACTAAACCTCTTTTAGCTCCGAAACCGGATACAAAGATAGAAGATAATCTAATAGCTTGGTTAGCTTTTAACATTAAATTTCGGGAAACATTTCTTTCTCGCTGATACAGAAAGTTTTCCAAAACGGAAAACTTTTTTCTGATTTTAACGTGGATAATATTCCAATTTCGTTTATTTCACCCAAAAGACATATATAGTTTTTAGCTACTTCACTCTTAGCGAAAAAAGAATGTGTTAAAAGTCTCCACAACTATCTTTTGCTTCATAAGTTACAGACTATTTTTCACTTTCGACCAAACCTTTCTTTCCGATAAAATGAAAGAAATTATAATTTTTCGATTTCTTCTTTCGAAAGCCCGGTAGATTTTATGATAATATCGTCAGCCACTCCTAATTCTTTCAAATTACGAGCTGTTTCTTCTTTACCTTTCTGCAAACCTTTTTGCAAGCCTTTCTGTTCAGCAAAGTCCAATGTATTAAAATAATCGTTATAAACTTTCCATTCTTCTTCATACCGGGCTCTTTCCTCCTGGGTCATATTTGCTTTGGAAGCCAACTTTTCAAGTCGCTCGAAGACGGCCTTGCGAGCCTTGAAAGGCATCCGGTCAAGTGTATCCATATGCTTTAGTATATAAATCCAGCGTTCAAAATCATTTTCACATTCATCCTCCTCTTTGTTGAAGTTCGGCAGTTCGATAAAAATCTGCCGGAACTTGTTGCTGAAGAGCTTCCCCGTATCCCTGTCAGAAAGAACGATATCCGTTCTGATTTTAGAGGGCATATCCTTGTCCATCACGAAATTCATGAAGAACACTCCGTACACGGCATCCAATTGAAAGTTCCAAACTCCCCTTTTCGCCTGCTGCGTAATGGCCCTAGAAAGATAGAAGAGGGCACGATCTTTAAAGTAAGGCTGTTCCCGGTTCTGCATTTCTACGATAATACGTTCACCGGTATCGGTTACGCAATAGATGTCGTAGATAAGACCTCGTTCTGTTTTTACTTCCGGCTGCTGTTCACTGTTAAGGAACTGAATGTCGGTAATCACATGCTCTCCTACGAGCAAATCGTTCAAGAAGTCGATTAACAACTCCTTTTCTACCTCTCTGCCGAATAAAAACTTAAAGCCAAAATCGGTAAAGGGATTGATAAATCTTCCCATTATATGCTGTGTCTCAATTACAAAACAAAGATAGAGTTTTTTTGTTGAATACGGTCAAGAATAGAAAAAAATAAATGGGTACAAAAAAAGAAGCTGCCTCATTCATCGGGAGACAGCTTCTTCATTTGAACCTTGAGCCTTACTTTACTTTCACTTTATGAGTTGCTCCACGTTTGTTACCGGTTCCGTGAGCTATGTGCGGGCGGCACGTTTCGTTTTTTTTCAGGATCATTTTTTTACACGTACACTAATCTTTTTCCGTCTTACTGCTTCTCCGATGACGGAACCGCAGAACAGCCTCAAGAATGTCTAACAACTTTTCCAGTAATAATTTCATTCGCTTTTCTATTAAGGTTGATAATCTATTTTATATCGGTCGAAGTGCAACCATCAGCTATACCCGATTCGCGGCTACTGATAAGTCTATCAATAAGCTTTAGTTTGCCTGACAAACTTATCAGTTAATCCCTACGGATTCAGCTGCCAGCTGCACTTCCGGTCAAGCGGCCGGGTCCGGCGCTTCTCCTCCTCCGCCACCGGGTTCGTCGCCGTCATCCGGGTCTTTGTCAACGACATCGTCGGCCACAAACGAACCCGCTACATCCTTGATGTGCACAAACTCCACTCCGGTGGTCAATGCGCGGGTAGCACTTCCGTTAGCGGCACGGGTGTATTCAGGGGTAAACTGACAACGCAATGAAGTGATCTGCGAACTGCTGACTTTACTCTCCAACTCCACTCCTTTTCCTCCTGCTTTGGCAATCATTGTAAATGTTCCCAAGCCTTCGAGACGCACCGTGCGGCTGTTGAGCAACTGTTCGCGCATCACCGACATCAGGTTACGAATCACGTTATGAACATCACCCGCCGTCAGCGAGGCTTTTTCTGCAATCAATTCCGCCATTTTCTGCGTATTGACCATTTTCCCGAATTTCACCAGACGGGGATAATAAAGTTTCTGTCCTTCCTTGTTGGCAAGTGTTGCCTGATAAGGTTTGTAAATTAATGGCATACTGTTTTCCTTTCTTTTTTGATTGATGAATAAATAACTACTGTTTGTAACCGATTACGAAGACAAAAGTACACGAAGAGAAAAAAGCAGGGAAACACGATGTTACAACCCGTCGCAAGAGAGAACAGACAAGCACAAATTGACACGATTCATGCCTGCAAAGGCTTCTGTACAACACAGAACCAACCAGCATAAAAAGGCGTACCTTTGCATGAGTTCATAAATAAACCTCTAAAAAACAGTCAATATGAAAACAGAAACAACCCCAAAAGCAGAAACAGAGAGCCGTACCCGCATACAAGCCTATAGCAAAAGCCAGTTGGCCGGACTTTACCTACCTCACATACAGTCCGCCTCGGCACGACGCACCCTCCGTAGTTGGATTGCCAAGAACACTGCACTGCAAGCCGCACTCGCTCAAACCGGATATAGTGAAAAAGCCATCCTGCTCACTCCGGCACAAGTAAGGCTGTTCTTCAAGTTTTTAGGAGAGCCCTGAAACGACTCTTTTACAAGGGAAATATCATTCGGAGAAAGACAAAGCCAAACAAGGCAAGAAAAAAGGCAAGCCAAAGCAAAGCGGACATTTCATCACAGATCACGCGAATCAAATTATAACTTGCTGATTGCTGTTATAAAGAGTCCAAGATAATCTGTAACGAACTGTCCGCTCATTATATAAAAAAAGGATTATATCATTCCGGAGTACCTTCTCCCGACGGCTTCATCAAATCGGCTGTAACCTCCGCTTTAAAACGGACACCGTCGTGAAGCCGCAGATTCAATTTGACAGTAACATTCTCATCGTTGTTACGCTTCACATAAAACGTTCCCGTCACCCTTTTATATTGGGAATAATAATAGAACGGATCTTCGTAAATAAAGAAATACTGGTCGTTTTGGTACAAGGTCGATGCATCCACCACTTGCCCCTCCCAATACATACCCAGAGAAAACAAAAAATAAGTACTAGTTTTCCCGTCCTGTATCTTTTCCGGAGAAAAGATACAAGTAAAATAACCACCGTCTATAGTAGCCTCACCGGACACGATCCTGTTCGCTTCCCCCCGGAATGAATAAGTACCGATGGAAGGCAATTCCTCCACATCCGGACCGGGATTTACCGGATCATTATCTTTATCGTCACTACATCCGGCAAAACCCACCAGAAGCAATCCCGATAAAACATATAAATTTAAATATTTCAATAAGATTTTCTTCATGAATACACTTCATTAAATCGTCACTCTATTACTGTCACCGCACCTTTATAGTAGCCGGACAAACTGGCATCGCCATATTTCTTAATACCTACCACTTCAAAAGTCATTTCAACTTCATTGCCCTGAAGAGACACCGAAGTCCGGCCTCCCAGAGCCAGATTGCCCAATGTGGTATTAGCCCGACTGTAAGTCACTCCTTCATACGTAATCGAGATTTTCACATTTTCATCATCACCGGAGAATCCGCGGAGCACTCCATCCAGCATTGTTTTCGAAAGACGCACCACTGCATCCGCTGCCGACATTCCCGCCACAGTAGTGATACCTGGCTGTCGTGAAAGGTAAATAACACAAATATCCGCATCCGTCTTATCTATCACCACAGACTGGATAGTGACCGGAGTACCGTCCGCCCCTAAGCGATATTCATTCGGGATCGTCGTATCATACACCACGAAAGCACCGTTATAGTTACCTGATATTTTAAGGCTATTATCACCCAAATATTTGAGGTTAAGCGTCAATGAATATTCATTATCCGCTGATTTCGATACACTGAACGTACCTGCCGCATCCTCCAGGTGACCTTTGGATATTTGTATTCTTTCTTCGTCATACGGGCTATAATAAGTAAATTCAAAAGCCAGATTGGTATTTGTTATATCCACTTCCTGCCCGTTAAGTCCTGCGTTCGGGACAAAGAGACGCACATAATATGTGTTTACATTCTCCAAGTCCGCAGCAGACGAAATTCTCGACGGAGTGAGATACAATGCCACTCCTTCATCCGTCTTTTCATAGAAAGTAGCTTTGATGTCACGCGTGTTTTCTCCGTTCAACGTTAATATATTCGTCGTACTCTGTTTAATTTCAGAATAAGCACCCTCGTAAGAACCTTCGAACTTTCCACCCGAAAGCAAAGTAAAGCTGAAAGTTATTTTCACCCGATTATCCGTCTTTTCCACTTTGAACTTACCTGCCGAACATATTTCAGACCATCCATAAGGATCTACCGCAGTCAGGTCGTCAGCTCCCAATTCTGTCATATTATAGAAAGCATAATCCATACCGTCATAAGACGTGATATCCAATACCTGTCCCAACATAGCGGGATTGATTCCGATCATCAGGAACTCCGTATCCGACATATCTTCCACCGTTGTCAGTCCTGCGTACGGACTAAGATAAAAATATTGAATTCCCCCGATGACAGTAGCCACCACCGATTTCAACGGACGCACTTCACTTCCGAAAGAAAATTCACTGGGCAACTTTGCAGGAGCCTTGTAGCTACAACCAGCCTCCCCTGTAAACTTACCGCCACTTTTCAGCGTACAATCAAAAGTAGCTTTCACAGCCGATATCTCATTCTCACCCGGAGTCATCGTCAAAGTGATCTTGCCTTGCGTCAGCACCTCTTCCCATTCGTAAGGGTCCACGGCTACAATAGCCTCACCATCGGCATCCATGTAATAAAGCACATAATCGTCACCTTCAGAGCTGCCTACCGTAACCGGACTGCCCACCAGACTCTTATCCACTCCCAGCATCACATATTCCTTTCCGCTATTCATAAAGTCTTCAAGCGTTTCCAAACTCTGCAACGGACTCATACACACATACACAATGCCATCCTGTTCAAAACAAGACACCGATTTAGCTTGTATCGTCTTATCCTTATACGTATACGTATTCACTGTTTCCACAGGTTCCAGTTCCGGCTCCGGTTCGGGATCAGTGGCCGGATCATCGTCACTACATGCCACAAAACAACTCATTGCCAACATGAATAAGAAAAAGGAAATAAATCTAGTTTTCATATTTCTCGTTTTTTGGGTTAATTATAAAATCGCGTTATTAGTAAAATGATGCCATCCACCCGTGTTTACTGCGGACGATAATCAAATACGGTAATAGGAGCATCCTGCGAATAAGTGGTACGTACATGATTCGGGTGTTCCTTATCACAGTCAATAAAATCTATCGTCAGCGTGTGTTTGTCACCGTCGCGTGCCACAGTCATGGTTCCGCCGTCTATGCGTGCATATTCTTTCATGGCTCCGTTCTGAAGTTTCTCATACCAGGTTCCTCCCGGATAAGTAAAGCCGTTAGGATAGCCCGAAGCTATGTTTCCCGGTTTCAGCAACTCGCGCGGGATACCATATGATTCCTTATCACGCGCCACCACCGTATAAGTACCTGCCGGAATACCCTGTGTTACATCCGTAGCCCATTCCACGAAAAATTCCACCTTCAATACTCTTCCATTACCGGCCGGCCAAGTGTCGACAAGACTTATACTCTCTTCCGCCAGATAAAGCTCGACTACCCGGCACGACTCATCTTGCAGATAATAAGAATCGCCCTTATCCTGCAGGCGGGCTTGCGTCCATCCATTCAGTGCAATATCGGTGGTCAGCGTAGAATTAGGAGTTTCATCCTTGCTTTCGTGACGGTCGATGGTGATTACTTTTCCCGTATAGGTGAAATAACGTTTCAAGGAAAGATCGCCCACCAATGTTCCGCTAATCGAATATTCACCACCGGACAGCCGTTTCACCGTCATTTTACCACCGGAAAGCAAATCGGCATCGACACTCGTAGAGTAAGATTTCACATCACCGTAGAAAGTTCCGGCAGGAATATCCACCTTTCCGGTCGGGAGATCGATTTGATTCATATATCCGAGGTTGAATGTCCATTCATCAAACGTGTATCCGTTCAATGCTGCATCAAAAGTGCCTTCAGGGAGCGGAAATTCCGTAGCTTCCGAAGCAAATGGCGGGACATTCAGGCTGAACGCCATGATCTTGCCCGGTCCTATCGGATTACCAGTAGCATCTACTTCCATATCCGTATAAAGCGTCAATACAAAATGATCTGTGCCCACTCCGTCTTTATCTCCCCAGTACACCAGGTTGGAGTTGACAAACTCCACCACTTCCGGCGCCGGGTTTACGTCTTCTCCACCGGGTTTTCCTCCCTCCGGATTTTCGGCGTCATTGTCACTGCAAGCGGTCAACACCCCCACAGACGCAACAGCGAACAGGCAGACACCCAATAACTTCATTATTTTCTTATCCATATCAGACTGATTTATATATTTTACATCATTGAAAAGAACTTCCGTAGCGACCGGGAATCATAAAAAAGGCGGAGTAAGCTCGGGAAAAGGATTCCCATTCTTCGCACGAGTATCCCCGCCTGTCATATAGTAAAGTTAAATTAAGAGAGAATTAGTAAATTCTCATTCCGTTTCACAACGGTAGTTCTTTCTTTATTCATCAATGTTATGTTCGTTTTATCTGAAAAGTGCAATATCCGGGAAAAGGATACAATCTTTCAGTGTCCCGGTCAGGAACTGCTGTCCGTCAAACAATGCTATCGCCAGGTAGCATCCGCTTTCCGGTGCTCCGGTCACGTCCTGAAAACTGACTCCGACAGAACCGTCCTGATAAAGCACAGGAGCGAAACCGAAATTTCCTTTCGAATAAATATTGGAAGAAGCCGCTACAGAAAAGCCGTACAGGGTTTGCAAAACAACACCTGCCCCATCATCCGATGTTCCGTCCGATACTCCACCTGACGTTCCGTCCGAAGCGCCTTCTGCCACCTCATCCGCAACTTCTTCCACGACCGTAAAGTCTTTCTGTGCCGCACCGATAGGAACCACAAACGATCCATTTTCATAGGTAGCCTGCAATGAAATCGTAGCCTTTGCGGGGTCTTTCAGATATTGCGCTGCCGGAGTATTTGCCAACGACATCTTAATGGTATATCCCTCGCCATCGACATTCTTCGAAATTTCAGTAGCCGACAAGGGATAGGCGTTTTCGATATTCTTCGTATCCCATTTCACATAAATCCGGCTATTTCCCCACACTCCAAGCAGGTCCGTCGCTTCATACTGGTAGACGTAGTAAAAGAACTTCCGCCCTTCATTGGTGCTGACCAACAACTGGCAGGCACGGGGATTACCGGTTTTGTTCTCTTTCAACACAAGCAAGAAACCATCTTCTTTTGAAGCAGCCGGCACCTCCACCCAGTCGATTCCCCGCTGCACGCTCACTTTGAAATCAAACGAACTATTCACCCGTACAATCGTCTGTGAAGGAGCATTTCCGAGGCGTATCACCTGCTGGTCGGAGTCGGGAGCAAAAATATTTCCCTCCTGCGTCACTACAATTTTCTGTTCGCTATTGCCATCGCTCACGGTCACCTGCGTGGCACGTGACGTATATTCATAATTGGCTCTGACAAGCAAAGTTATCTTTTCGTTTGTCACTTCGATTACCCTGCACCAGTCCGCACCCGAAACGGCAGTTAGTTCTCCGGTAGCCTGCAAAGCCACTTCCACTGTTCCGCCTCCGGCTACCAGATCGACGTCCGCCTTCATGACGCGAAAGCCTTGTGCCGTTTCATCGTTTTCCTTGTCGCACGCTGTCATCAGCAAACAGCACGCAGATAATAACAGTATAACTAACTTATTCATCATATCATTCTTCTATTGTTTTTTTAATCAACCTGATTGCTGCAACTGCATCCGTGTATCCCATGAAAGAGGCCTCCTCATCCTGCGAGTCGTACACACCGAAGATAAATCCGGAGATTTCACCCATCCACACTCCATTGTCCACCAGATAAATGCCGTCGGTGGTAGGATAACTGATAAGACCGATTGCCGAACTGCGCAAAACATAATCATTCATCAAATCCCACATAGCCAGATATACGTAACCTCCCTGTACTTTCTTCAAGAATTGCGGCAGGATGGAAAGTCCGCCACGCGGCTTGTCGTAAGTTACCAGAATGTCATATTCGAGTCCTTTAAGCCAGTAGCTCTTGCCGTCCTCGTTCTTCACCAGTTGAATCTCCTGCGAAGCCACTTCCAGTTGGTTCGTCGCACCGTTCAGGCGGTAGAAATCCATCAAATAAGTGCCCGGATAATAGTCGTAGCTCTGATATCCGTCAATGTAGATGCCTTTCATCTTCACTCCTGTAGCTCCTTCGTCGGTACAGACAAAGCTGATTTCCTCGTTCTTCCAGACAAAATTCTGCATGGTTTGTCCGTCTATCGTCACCGGTTCGTGAAAACGCATTCCGTCGGTGGTAAACATAAAAGGTACGGTTTTCTGATACACCTTTCCAACTTCGTCATAATAGGTCACAATGAACGTATAGTTGCTGCGTAGCATTTGCCCGGTGTAGAGTCCGTCCATCCGCAGGTCGTATTCATAAAAGAAAGCATCGTCTTCCACTTTCTTTATCCGGGTGAGATATTGCTTCCACGTCTGGTCGGCAGAAAAGCCTTCATCACGATGCGGTTGCCATATTTCTTGCCTTTCAGTTCGATACGGTCGGCGGTGGCATCGGAGATCACAAATTCGTAGTCGCCTCCGAGCGTTCCGTTCGGGTCGTCGGCCATACTTCCCTGCGGTTGCCCGAAATAATGCACCAGGTAATTGTAGGTATCGAAAGACAACATCGTCGCCTGCTCGGACTTGACGCTATAAAGCGAACTGACCGTCTCATCCGCTCCCGCTATCTGCGAAGCCATCGTCACCCGCTGGCCGTCGAACTTGCAAAGCAGGGTAATACCTCCCAGCGAGTAGTCCTTACCGACGTAATATTCCATCACCCATCCGTTGGGTGCTGCTTCCAGCAGTTCGCTGCAACGCTTCACATCGGCCGTGGCACGGTTGGCAGACGAATCGTCAAAATAATCTTCTTCCTGAAAGAGGCACGACTGCAAACCCAGGCAGACAAGGGCCAACAGGAAATATATCGTTCTATTTTTCTTCATCATAATAATGTGTAATTAAATAATCATCCAATCGTCAATCAAAACAAGAGGTGACCGGCACTTATTGAATAGTGCTCAAGTCAATTTCGGTAATCTCCTGCTGGCGGCGCAGCACGATTTTACGAAGTTCGTTGAGGTCGATCCCCCATGTGTCGCGCATATAGTTATAGACAATCGTGAATTTCTTGTTGATGATGGTAGCGCCCGATTCTCCGGCTGCCGTCATCATATTGTCCCAGTAGGCCTGCGTATGCGTGACGTACATGGCTATATTTTCCACAAAATCCTCGTTGGACTGGCTCATGGCATAAGCCGTCACGAAACCGTCGGACCAGGCCACATCGTCCGTGCGGGGCATGGCACCCTGGGCGGTCATGTAGTAATACCAGTCGGCTCCCACGTATTTTCCTTCCGAGATGCGGTTGAAAGAAGGGTCGAAATTCCGTTTCTGATGCAGGATATGGGCAAATTCATGATGCATCGTTTCAAAATAATACTCGTTGAGCTTTTCGATATTGATCTTCTTTATGTTGAGGTCGTTCACGTTGTAGAGGGTGATTTTCTTCCCGCCTTCTGCCGTGCCGAGCACCATGTTACCGCTACTTTCGTAGGCGGGCGATCCGATGAGGTGGAATGTCTTGGGTACGTAGACACGGAGAAAATCCATTCCTGCCAGTTCGACGTAAGCGTCCATCCAGACGTGTTTGATGATTTTCGACAGTGCCACTGCTTTGTCATAGTCGGCGGGCACGAGGTTGTATTTATGATCGCTCTCGATATCCTTCATGCGGTACATGAAGTCGATGTTATAAGGATAGGTGTAGTTGTCGAGCAGCCAGTAGTCGAAAGCATTTCTCTCCAGCGGTTCGGTAGAGAAGATGCTGTTCGCAGTGTCTATCTCGTCGTTATTGTTGCAAGCCCCCAGGCAGACTGTGGTGAGAGCAAGCAAAGAGTAAATGATCTGTTTCTTCATAATTTTCACTTTTTTCTCTGTTAGTTTCTTCTCGGGTTAGGTTGCATTCCCGCCACGATCACGTTTCGCGGAATCTGGATGGCACGGCGCAGGTCGTTCGGCGGCATTTCGTCGGTGACACGTTGAGTAGCCATGTTACGACGGTAAATCATAATACCGTACCGTTTGATATCGGGCCAGCGCATCCCCTCGTGCAGGGTAGTGACACGGCGTATGTGCAGAATACAGTGAAGAATATTTTCCTGCATCCCTTCTTCGATAGTGAAATCGGGAGCTAGCTGTTTCTTGGGCGTCTGTTGCGTGAAAGGCGTGTAGAAATTCATTTTATCATAATACGCATTGATCTGGTCGGGTGTCAGGGTCGATTTGTTGCGGGTGTAGGCACGTTGCCAGCTCGTGATGTCGGCAGCCGACTGGGGTACATTTTCTTCAACGCGTATGCTTCGGCACGGCAAAGCAGGGTTTCGTCCGTTGAGAACAATACCGGCATATAATAAAGGTAGCCGCCATCATAAAGTCCGCTCTTGCGCAGGATGCTGGCTACAAATCCGGTGGTAGAGAAAGGTTTCAGATACAAATAATCCGAGCTGCCCCACAGTCCTGCAGAAAGACAGGTTTCGCTGGTGGCGAGCGTTTGGTTGTGGAAGTAACGCGGGCCTACCAGGTAGTCGCTTCCGAGTGCGCCCCAGTTGGAGACGGTGCTGCTTATCAGCAGGTTGGCCTCATTGGAAGAAGCAATATACGCATCTGCCTGCACATTTCCGTTCACGGAAAGATTGCTCAATGCTTCCCAGTCGCGGAGCAGGTCGTCGGGGTTGCTGCCCAACACACGGGTGGCAAAGTCAATCACCCGGTCGCAGTTGGAGAAATCGGGTTTCATATAATAAAGGTAGAAACGGGCGGCAAAGGCATAGGCGGCCTTGCGGGTGAAATGGTATTTGGGGACGGAATATCCGTCGTCCGAAATCAGTTCCACTCCTCCAGGAGGTCACGCTCCACTTTCCGGTACACTTCTTCCAGCGTGCTGCGCTCGTAACGGGGAGACACGGTGGTTTCCACGTCTTCCATATAGGGGATTCCCAACGATTCGGAGGCATGAGTGTCATAAGCATTGCAGAAGATAGTTGCCAGCATGAAATGGCAGTAGGCACGGCACACCAGTGCTTCACCGCGCTGCGGGTTGAGCGATGCCGGATTTCCTTTCTCCTCTATCGCCTTGAGTGCCATGTTGGCGGCTGAAATTGCACCGTAATAACCTCCCCAAAGGGAATTGGGTGTGTCCTGATATTCCTCTTTGGTATCTTCCCAGTTGTAACATTCCTTTTCGGAAAGCTGGTAGTAACCGTAGGTGGGGCCGCTATCATCGGAGTTGTCGCTGTAGAGTTCGAACAGTTCGTTGGGTGATACGTCGGGATAGGCCGATACAAGCAGTTTGGCTATTTTCTGGTCGGTGTTCAGTTCCGTGCGGTTGTCCGGTGTTTTGTCCAGAAAATCATTGCAGGAAACGGTAGTCAGACCGGAAGCTGCGGTGAGCAGCAGCACAGGGAGTATATGGTTTATTTTCGTCTTCATCTATCGTATATTTTTTCGGGTTCTCTATTGGGGGTTACAATCACAGTCCCAGACGCAGGGTGAGGGTAAACTGACGCGGAACGGGGGATGCTACCCCTCCGGTGTTCACAAATTCGGGTCCTGCCCGTTCAACTTCTTGTCGGCGTAGATCAGGAAGAGGTTGGTAGCCTGCAACTTGAGCGACAGGTTGGATATTTTGGCAGGAGCGATCCAGCTTCTCGGGAACTCATACATCAGTGATATTTCTTTCATGCGGATAAAATCGCCTTTGGCGATGCGCTCCGTAGAATAGTTGTAGGCGTTGTAGGCAAGATAAAGCGATGTATTCGTCCTATATTGCGGGTCGCTAAGTATCACCGGGATATTCGTTCTCGCTTCGTCGCCGGAAACAGTCCAGCGGTTTTTGAATTCACGCGGCATGGCGGTAAGGTCGGAATATTTGTAGTTGAACACCGGGTTGAGGCGGACTACGTTGCCGAAAGAGTAAGTCATAAAGACATTTAGTTTGAAGCCTTTATAGGTGAATACATTACCGAAACTTCCCGTGACGGTGGGATCGGTAGGACCTTCGTATTTCAGGTAATCCAGTTTTTCGCGTTCCTGGAAGTTGATGCTGGTGCTAGTCACTTTTCCGTCGATGAGGTATTGCGGAATACCGTCTTCATCAAGTCCCGCAAAAGGGATGGAGAAGAGTCCGCGCACGGGGTATCCTTCGCGGGCAAAGCCGTTGCCGGAAACGAGTTCCATCATACTTGTGAGTCCTTTCAGCTGGGTGACTTCGTTCTTGGCATAGGAGAAGATAAAGTCTGTGTTCCATGAAAAATCATTCGTGCGGATGTTGCGGGTGGAGAGCGTAAATTCCACACCGTGAGATTTCATGGTGGCTACGTTGGCATATTTGTTGATGACGCCGCCTACTCCCTGTGTGGGGACTACACCGATCAGGTCGTAGTTGTTACGCTGGTACCAGTCGGCGGAGAAGTTGATGCGATTTTCGAGCAGGCCGAGGTCGATGCCGATGTTCAGCTCATGCTTTTTCTCGTAAGTGAGTTCGCTGTTCTCGATGTCATCGATATAAAGTCCCGTTTCCTGAATGTCGGTAAAGGGGCGGTAGGGCGAGAAGCTGCGGATGATGGCTTGCGAGTTGGTCACTTCCGCCGGGCCGCGGTCGGCGGTGAGGGAGTATGAGGCTTTCAGTGTCAGGTTGGAAAGGGTGGGTTGCAGCGCTTTGAAGAAAGATTCTTCATGCACGTTCCAGGCACCGGACAGGTTCCATGTGGGTAGCCAGCGGGATGAACGGCTGCGGCCCATGCGGTTGGTTCCTTCATAGCGGAAAGTGCCGTTGAGGGTGTAGCGTCCGTCGTAAGAATACGTGGCGTTGAAGAAGCTGGCTATACTCCGGGTTTCGGAGTGTCCCAGGCTGTAATAGCGCGAACCGGATTCGATACCGTTCTTGAAGAACTGGTAGATGTAGGACGGAATTTCCCCCATCGAATATTGCATTCCCCAGCCTTGGAAAGAGGAATATGTTTTTTGAAGGCTGTTCACTTCCATTCCGGCAAAGAAGTTGGTGATGTGCTTTTCGGCGAAAAGATGATTCCATGAGAGTGTTCCACGGAAATCGAGTCCCAGCATACGGCGGTCCTGACGCTGGTAGATACCGCCTTCGGGCAGCAGGGTAATAGGCAGGGCGTATGGGTTGTCGGGGTCGGTATAGAGCAGTTTGTTTTGCTCGCGGATGGTGGCGTCGTCCATACCGGTGCGGTAGGCGATTGCCTGATTGGCGTCGTCGAGCACGTTGTGTTCCTGCGATGAAGTCTGGTATCTAACGGCTCCGAGGGCACTCAATTCGAGTCCCTGAATCACTTTCCACTTCATCTCGCCTTGAAATTTCACATCGACCATATTGATTTCGATGTAGTTATTGTCGAGTTCGTGGAGAATATTGAATGGGGCGTAGTTGCTGATATAGTCCACAGAGGGGTCGAGTGTGCGGCTTGTGTTGAGCGCGTATGAATAAGGGTTGATGTCGAATCCGCGGGACATCTTTCCTGATGCGATGTCGAGGGTGGAGTTCATCGTTCCCGGCGCGTTCTGCTGGCGGTAGGAGGCGTTGGATATGAGGTTGAGCGACAGATTTTATATATATTATAGGTTGTGTTCACATTGGCCGTATAGCGTTTCACCTTGCTCTGCTTGTACCAACCAGGATCGAGCATGGCACTCAAGGAGGCGTAGAAAGAGGATTTTTCCGTTCCGGCGGTGATGCTGACGGAATGGTTCTGCGAAACGGCATTGGTGAAAAGCACGTCGAACCAGTCAGTGTTGCGCATTTCCGCTTCGCGGAGGTAAGCGTTACGGGCTTCGGTGGTGTTGAGCAGTCCGCGTTGGCCGTTACTGTTGTTGTATTCGTCGATGAGGCGGTACATACGACCGTACACTCCGGTGTCTCTGGTGCGGAAAAGGTCGGCACTGTTCAACCAGCCTTTCTGTTCCATTTCTTTGTAGATTCCCATCTGTTCCTGCGAATTCATGATATTGAATTCTTTGTAGCTGGGGATAGCACGGGTGGTGAACTCGCCCGTATAACTGATCTTGCTGACTCCGGCACGTCCTTTCTTAGTGGTGACTACGATAACGCCTGCCATCGCACGTGCACCGTAAATGGAGGTTGCCGAACCGTCTTTCAAAATTTGGAAACTCTCGATATCGTCGGAATTCAGTCCGGCTATGGCGGAACTAATCAGTGTCTCGGCATCACCGGAGGAAAGGTCATCGGGACCTACGTCGATGGCGTCTTCCAGAATCACGCCGTCAACAACCCACAACGGTTTGGAACTTCCGTAAATGGAAGTAGCTCCACGCACACGAATCTTGGGGGCAGTTCCAAAAGTGCCCGAAACATTCTGAACGGAAACTCCTGCCGCACGACCTTCCAGTCCGCGACTAATGTCGGGCAAACCGTCCAGCTTCACATTATCGGCATTTAATTGTTTGGTGGCTCCGGTAAAAAGACGTTTATCCATTTTCTGCATACCGGTCACTACCACTTCCTGTAATACTTCGGAATCGGATTTCATCATTACCTTGATGGTCCCGGACTTGATGGGAACATCCTGCGACTTCATGCCGACATAGGTGATTTGCAAAGTTCTTGATGAACTCATGCATTTTCTGCCCCTCCTTCCATAAGTGCTTGAGCACAAAATATTTAATAAATATAAAAAAGAAAATACCGAAAGGGGAATAAAAAAAGCAAAAAAGGAAGTGAAACGCAAAATAAATCGTCCTTTTTTGCTTTTTATCTACTTACTGAAAAGGTAGAAAATATCTTTCATGTAGCAAACTTCAAGTCCGGCAGCAACTCTCGTCTCCCCAATTAGGGTATTAATATAAGAGACTATGGATAGAATTTCTTTCTTTGTCCAATAAACTATCTTTTTTCTACCTGCAATTATTTATTTGCAGATTATTATGTGTTATTAAACATCTTATCTACGAATTTATCCACATTTATTTATCAAAAAGATACTTATTTTCGTTTATTAATCACCAAAAAGAAATAAGAAACCGCCTTTCATGTACTTATCTTGTATTTAAGTCCTTTTGCTACAAGTATTTTGTATCGACAGCACAAATTCATATTTTTTTTCATATTTTTCTTTGTTTTTCTAAAAAAGTGGTTACTTTTGCGAATCGTAAGATAGCAAAACAGACTATTCTACTATATAAAAACTATATGAAAAGAAAACTAACGCTGTTATTAACCTGCCTGCTAGCAGGCATTAGCCTGGCAATCGCTCAAACCTCCAGAAAGGTAATGGGCGTTGTCTTCTCCGAGGAAGACAACCAGCCCGTCATAGGAGCATCCGTTTTAGTTAAAGGTACATCTATAGGAACCACCACCGACCTCGATGGAAAGTTCGTTATCAATAATGTACCAAGTTCATCAAGAACTTGGTAACTCCCCTCCCGCTTTCTTCTATTTTCCATCTTTTTTCTTCACCTTTCCTTCCTTTTCACCAGTCTCCAGGAACAGTGTTTTATCGTCATGAAACTGAATATCTATACGAATATGATGACTATCATCAACTGTATATCCTACATCCGCAGAATCTCCTAGAAAAAGCTTCAGAATCCAGCACAACACCTCCGGAATATTGACAATAATCGTTGCCTTTCCAATCACACAAGAGAAAAAATTAAAGATAGTTGTCCAATTTGGTATAGGACTCCGACCGTCGAAATTACACCTGTACACACGCCCCACGGACGAACGCGAACAATCCGAATTCTTTTCAACATATTTTTCTGGAATATTATTCAGTTGCCCCAACTTAAAAACACAATCAATTACTTTCTTCTTAACATCATCGTCGCTGTGACGTACACCGGTCATTTCTTTCTGACCATTTTCACTGTTAAAAACCACTTCTCTTTCTACCTTAGTCATTTTTTTACATTTTATTTAATATTTACATATAAAATTCACGACAAAAGTACAATGCTTATTTTAACATATATGTTCAAGCATGACACATTCTATATTTTTCATCCATATTTTCACAAAGAAAGAGGGTTTGGGGTACCCATTTTCTACCTTACCGGTATTATCAAGAAAATAGATGAAATAAAATCTGCCAAAGAGGAAAGAAATCACTCGTTCCAAAAGCTGTGATTTGCGCTAAGAAAAGATACCGGAACTATTACTAAAAATAATAAATTAAGAGAATAGAAAAGCGATGTCAAATCGCGACTGTACATTTATAGCGGGTAATATCAACTTCCGGCAACTTGCTCCCTGAAGCAATTACCTTAGCAATAAACTCGTTACATTCCTCTGCCGAAAGCTTCTTCCGGCAAAAAGCATAATATAGAAAATCAAGAGTAGTCAGAAAAGTTATACCGTTCTGCAAACAATAGTCCTTTATATCCTTCAAATTACTGCTACCCAGCACATCACGGTGCTCTCTGCAATAAATCATGCAGGCACTCTCACCGTGTCCAAACGTTTTAAGTAATTGGAAATAATCTTTCAACGATGCTCCCGTAGGGGAGAAACCAAAATAACATATTCGTATTCGGGAAAGATGTCCGGCAACAAAGAAAATGCTTCCGCTTTCACAAAATGGATGATAACGTCAGCATCCAGTATTATTTTCGTCTTCTTCTGTTGCATGTGTGTTTATTTTGCGGAGTAACTCCCAATAGTGCCCCTCTGATATTTTTTCCTGTTCAAAAAGTGAGCGGGCTTTTTCGCCGAAGTCTCCGATTACCAGTCCTTCGTTTGCCGGATCATATAATGCAGTGTCATAACCGAAACACAAAGCCGAGTGTTTCACCGGTTCATCTGCCAGCGCAAGACGTGCAGCATTGGTCAGTAAACCAACATTCAGCAATCTGTAAAGCAGTGCAGAGCGGGAAACAGAAAAGTAATGTTCCAATTTCAACACTGTTGCCAATGAGATCTTTTTTGTTTTCAGTTCATTTTCCGGGATAAGTTGACAAAGTCCTGTCTCCGGCATCAGCAAAGAAGAGGCAAACATATCGGCGCTCTGTTCTACGGGGTCTTTACTTCCACTACAAGGGTTGCATTTGTGCGGAGTTGGTTTACTTTCAATATACAAGTGATAGAGTTCGTGGGCAATCGTGAAATGTTGCCTGCCTCTTGAATGGGAAGAATTCACGAGCATGAACCGATGTCCGGAACCGTCTTTGAGGCACATTCCCGAAAAGTTATCGGAAAGAGGGCGGAAAATGGTCAAGACATTCAATTTCAGCAACAGACTTTTCAGATTAATGGCTTCCGAAGCACTCAATCCGTTATCCGCGCGAAATTCCGCCACTTGTCTTTCTATGATGAATTTATTTGGAGCCATTTCCAATCCGTTCCATTTTAAGGTAAGACTTCACGAGATCTTTAAAATGGGCTATTTCTTTCAAATCCCCTTCTTCAACATCGGAGATACGAAAAGCAGTAGCCAGAATCTCATTGTCGGCTTCTACATTATCTTCAAACAGAAGAAACGCTTCACAGCCAAACAAATCAGCAATCTTCTCTAACAAATGAAAAGGCACTTCACGAACACCGCTTTCATAGTTACTATAAGCCGACCGCTCCACACCGATAGATTTCGCTACCTGCTCCTGCGTAAAACCGGATAATTCTCTGGTTTTCTTCAAGTTCTCTCCGACAATCTGATTCATGGTTTTCATTAGTCACCTCCTTTATTCTGTGGCAAAAGTAATTCTAAAATAAATAATAAACAAGTTTTGCCACAGATAAGTTTAATCTTCCGCCATTTACTTTTTCTCACATAGCACTCAATCATGACTCAATCGTTTCAACGTTTCATTATGGTTCAAGCTTGGACAGCCTTTGCATTACCTGCTCTCTACCTTTGTCCCCATAATCAAATCATTAAAACGAATCAAAATGACTGAAACTGAAAAAAATCATTCCTTCCAACGGGTACAGCTAATGAAGCAAGCTGCCGTCATCCGGCAAAACAACGGTATGAACCGGCACGATGCACTCGTCACGGCTCACCGGATAGGGCTCTCATCCGGCAGATGCATCACGGAAATGTCTGTTTCCGCTACACCAAACAGGATGGAACCATCCGACACGCCACCGGCACCCTCACCGGATATGAACATAGTTTCCACCGTCCGTATCTACCCAAACCGGAAAATACGTTCGTTGTCTACTATGATATCGAAGCCAAAGGCTGGCGCACCTTTCACGCTGAAAATTTTCTGGATATCGAAACGGACGGGCAAGACAGCAACAAGTAAAAATGAATCTGCAAAAGAACGGAATGAACGGGCAGGAACGAAAAGAATGGGAGGCGCTTTGCAGACAGTATAACGTAGATTCGCTATACGAGGCCATTCAAGGCTGCCGGGAAGAACTGGAGTTTCTGATTCATTGTGCCGAACGGCTCGAACCTCATACAGAGGAGGAGGAAGAAACGCCGTTTAACACATACAGACCACAGCGTTTCTCCGCACCAGAAAGCGCCGTTTAACAGATGGAGGAAACGCCGTTTCTCCCCGCATGATTCAGAAAAACGATTATTTTTTAACAGAGTATAATTTTATTAACATTATCAATATCAAGTATGGAAAATTGGAGATTTATTGAAGAAAACCCCGACTATATGATTTCAGATCACGGACGGGTATTGAGTTTCAAGGGCAGATCAAAGTTGATCCTTTGTGCCAAAATCATGGGGACCGGTTACGAAACTGTCATACTGCCGAATAAAGGTGTTTGTATCGAATACAAAATTCATCGTTTGGTTGCCAAAGCATTCATCCCCAACCCGGAGCAGCTGCCACAGATTAACCACCTCGATGGCAATACGATGAACAACCACGTGTCAAACCTCGAATGGTGCGATGCATACACCAATATGATGCACGCCATCCGGACGGGATTACGACGTACGGGAGTGGGATCTCATCAAACACCTTTCGCCGTTACGGATGCAACGGGGAAAGTATTGCGTGCCTACCCGTCTATGAAAGAAATGGTCAGAGAGGAACGTCTGAAGCCTGCGCACCGAAACTGGCTTATCCTCCAACTAAAGCATCCGGACCGCGTGAAACAACACGCCTTGCGTGTGCAACATCATCGGGGAGATGCTTTTATTATGGTTCAGACAAGGCCTAACCAGACCACAGTGCTTAATCGGACGACAATACCTAATCGGCCCACCATGCCTAATCAAACGACAACGCCGCCGATGGATGCTCCCTTCTCTCCGGTGCTCCATTCAGTAACAAAGCAATATTACCGCCAACTGTCCAAAGAGGAGGCTATTGCGTTCGGGGTTATCTCACGTGCCGTCTGCAAACAGGAAAGGAGGATTCTGCCATGAAAGACACGATCATCATCCACTGTTCCGCCACTCGTGCGGGACAGGATTTTACCGCTACCGACATCGACCGCTGGCATCGTCAACGTGGTTTTCGTTCTATCGGTTATCATTTCGTCATCCGTCTCGACGGTACGATAGAACCGGGAAGAGATGTTGCTCTCGACGGAGCGCATTGCACGGGTTGGAACAATCGGTCTATCGGCATCTGCTACATTGGCGGATTGGACAGGAACGGCCGGCCTGCTGACACACGGACGGAAGCGCAACGTGAAGCACTCGTCCGGCTGGTAGAAGATTTGCGCCTTGTCTTCCCTTCTCTGAAGCAGGTGATAGGGCATCGGGACACCAGTCCTGACCTCAATGGAGACGGCATTATCTCACCTGACGAGTATATAAAATCCTGCCCCTGCTTCGATGTAAAAGCAGAATTTATTCAGTAATAATCAACCATTTACAACCAGCATTTTATCATCATGGCCCGCATTTCCAAACCCGGATTAGATTATTTCCCCCTCGATGTCAATTTTCTGCAGGACAGAAAAGTACGCCGCATCTCCTGTCGCCACCACGCGGCAGGGATTGCCGCACTCACTTCGCTGCTCTGCCTCATCTATAAAGAAAAAGGTTATTATATTTTGTGGAACAAAGACACTCTTTTCGACATCGCCCAGGAAGCGTGTTGCGGGGAGGAGGAAATGCAGGCCATCATTGATGATTGCCTGTCAGTGGGGCTGTTCGATGATCTTATATATAAGGAGTATGGCGTACTGACTTCACAAGCGATTCAGGAACAATATCATAAAATCATCACCGACAGTCGGAGAAAATATAAATTACCTCTGGAACATTTCTGGATTATCAAGGAGGAGAGTAGTGAAATAGAACCGGAAAATACGGATGACTCCAGTGCCAACTCCGGCAAAGATGTTACAAAACCCCATGAATTTGCTACAACAATGCCACAAACAAAAGAAGAAACGGATACAGATATCAAAGGTAAACAGGAAAGGAATATGGAAAATGAAATCAAATCTGAAATAAAAAGACATAGAGACAGAGAGGGAAAGAAAAGACGGAAAGGAGAATGAGAGGAGCATGCCGCCCGTTCCGTCAAACAGCGTTTTTCAGGCTTCGCCTGTCGTTGTAGAGGGTTTGTCTTTGGATAAATCGATTGGAAAAGAAACGGTTTCGGAAGGGATGCAAGCGGGAGGAGGCTCGGAAGCTATACTTCTACTTAATATGCAAACTATCGGCATCCGGAACGAACAGACCGTAAAAGCGATTGTCGCCCTTGCCCGACGTAAAGAATTGGGAGGCCCCGGCGGTATTTTATGGAAAATTCTTAGTTCCCAATACCGCCCTACCCTACTCAAAAAGAATGAACCGGGTGATTACATTCTTTGGGCACTCAATCATCCGACGGAATTTGAAAACACCTACAACGGGACACTGAAAAAGCTAATCAGGGGAAGATAAAGCGGAAAAGTCTGCCTATAAACAAGGAACCTTTTTATTTTTACTGCAAAAGGGATGGAAAACCAAGAATTATCGTACCTTTGTAGTACGAAGAAAAAGCCTCTTTTTTATGTATAAAGAGAAACGTCTCTTTGCAAAACATAAAAAGAAGCGACCCAAAACAATGAGTAAATTTATCAATCCGTTCACCGACTACGGATTCAAACTAATATTCGGCAGAGAAGTGTCTAAGGATTTACTAATCGAATTTCTGAACGACCTGCTCGAAGGTGAACGAGTGATAACGGACTTACAGTTTTTGAATAATGAGCAATTGCCGCTCTATCCGGAAGGACGAGGTATTATCTATGATGTATATTGCACCACGGACACAGGCGAAAAAATCATCGTTGAAATGCAGAACTGTATGCAAAGCAACTTCAAAGAACGCTCGATTTATTATTTATCGCGTGCCATCGTCAATCAAGGAAGGGTAGGCAATGAATGGAAGTTTGAAATAAAAGCCGTATACGGAGTTTTCTTGATGAATTTCATTATCGACAAGAACATAAAACTCCGCACGGATGTTATTCTAAGTGACAGGGAAACAGGAGAACTCTTCTCGGATAAGTTCCGGGAAATCTTTATCGCTCTCCCTCTCTTCAACAAAAACGAAGAGGAATGCGAAACGAATTTTGAACGTTGGATTTATATATTAAATAATATGGAAACTTTAAAACGCATGCCGTTCAAGGCACGAAAAGCTGTCTTCGAGAAATTGGAAGATATCGCTGATGTGGCTTCTATGTCTCCGGAAGACAGGGAGCGATACGACAATAGCGTCAAAGTGTACCGAGATTATTTGGTGACAATGGATGCAGCTGAACAAAAAGGTGCACAAGAAACCCAGCTGAAAATAGCCCGGAACATGAAAGCCAAAGGGATAGACAATGAGTCTATCGCCGAATGTACCGATTTACCTTTAAGCATAATCGAAGGATTATAAAGTAATCGGATTCATAAAGGCACTATCTTGTAACCAACCGTTTACGAACGAAGAAAATAAAAAGAGGTGAGCTCCCTTTGCAGGGTAGTCCACCTCTTTCTCTTCATACACAAACATTCAAATTATCAGGTTTCAGGTGTTCGTCAATATAACGGATACCGTCCATCTTAAAAAGCCCCCGCAGAAGCGTATAGTTCAACATACGCTGCACCAGGTACGGGGTGCCTTGCAAGCTGCTCTGGTAGATGACCTCCTGCAAATCCGGTGCAAAACGGTCGGGATCGACTCCGGGAAGCAGATAACCGCAAATCTTACAATGCGTCAAAACATCAATCAACTGCTGCAACCAGAAAGCTTCCTCCCGCTCGAAAGCAGCACGGTATTCCCTGTCGGCAGCAATATCCATCAGCAACTTCTTCCCCAGCGAATGAAGCAGGGTGAGATAGCCATCCACTGTGATAAAAAGTGCCTCCATGCACGAGCTGTCCATCCGTATCTGTTTTTGCTGGATCCGGCTTCTGATTCCGTTGGCAAAATCAGAAAGACAGACACGGAACAGACTCGTTTTGCTGGGAAAGAGCTTGTAGAGTGTCCGCTTCGACATCTTCATTCCCCTGGCTATATCATCCATCGTCAACCCGTCGGCACCATGCTGGTACATTTCCCGCTTGGTGTAGTCGAGTATCCGGCAACGCAGTGTTTCTGGATTCATACATACCTCCCTACATACGGCCGCCACCCAATGCCTGATACAAAGTGATTACGCCTTGGATTTCGGTAAAGCGGTTCGCCACTTGTGACAGTTGCGCGTTGAGCAACGTCTGTTGGGCGGTCAATACTTCCAGATAAGTGGTGTTGCCATGTTTCATCAACAGGCTTGTGCTCTTGGCTGCTGTTTGCAGAGAAGCCACCTGCTTGTTGTAGTAGTCGGCTTTCTCGCGGGCAGTCTGGTACTGCACCAGTGCCTCGTTCACTTCCACGCCTGCGTTCAGCAAGGTCTGTTCGAAACTAAGGCGGGCTTCCTCCTGTTGGGCTTTCGCTATTTTCAGTTGGGCGATGTTCGCTCCTTTATTAAACAAAGGCTGCGTCAGGGAAGCCACGGCGGAGGCCAGGAACTTACCCGGGTTGACAATCATGCTCCCTGCACTGTTGGTCCACCCTGCGCTGCCGCTCAACGTGATGGAAGGATAGAAAGCGGCACGTGCGGCATTCGTTGTATAGAAAGCCTGTGCCAACGAAAATTCTGCGCTACGCACGTCAGGACGGTTGGCAAGCATCTGTAAGGGAACACCCACGGAGAAGTTTTCCGGCAACTGTTGATTTCCCAGTTTGCCACGCTGTATTTTGTGAGGAGTTTCTGCCAGTAAAAGTGCCAGTGAATTTTCCGCCTGATTGATTTGCTCTTTCAGGTCGAGTACGGTGGTACATATATTGAAGTAGGTAGCCTCCGTCTGCGCCAGTCCGGCCTCATTCACCATCCCGGCCTTTTTCATGGCACGGGTGGCATTCACACTTTCTTTCCAGGCAGCTTCGGTAGCCACAGCTATCTCATACTGCGAATCGAGCATCAGCAAGGTGTAATACGTATTGGCAACGGATGCTACCAACTGCGTCTTGACAGCCTGTTCATATTCCTTGCTCTGTTCGTAGGCAGCTTTCGCACGACGCTTTGCTGTTGTCACCTTTCCAAAAATATCCAGTTCCCACGAAGCAGTCACGGGCAGCGAATAAGTTTGTGTAGCCTTTCCACGGTCGAAGCTGCTGGCAGCTCCTTCCGGTGCCAGAAACAAAGAAGGCAGATAAGACAGTTTGGACGTCAACAGCGTGGCTTCCGCTTCTTTCACACGCAAATGGGCAGTCTGCATATCGGTGTTGCGCAAGAGTGCCGAATCCACCAAATTCTGCAGATAAGGGTCGGTAAAGACCTCCCGCCACGAGAGGTTACCGAAGTTTGCCGTATCGGTGGCAGCAACAGACTCGCTGCCGTAAAGTCCTTCGGGAACTTCCGATACCGGTTTGTATTTATTGTAGATACCGCAACTACTCAATATAAGCGTTGCTGCGGACAGAATGATTATTTTTCTCATTAGTTCTTATTTTAATTCAGGTCTAAAACCTTTAATCATCAATTATTCTTTTCCAGCTTTAGATTTTTCTTCCTCGCTCACTTTGATTTCTTCTTCAATCTGCCAGTCATGCGTCGGGACGCTCTGCACGGGACGCAAACGTTCCTGCAACCACTGGAAAGCAATAAACAAAGTAGGCACGATGAAGAGCAACGCCAACGTACCGATGGTCATACCACCTACTACACCCGTACCCAATGAACGGTTACCGTTGGCTCCCACTCCACTTGACATCATCAACGGAACAGACCGAAAATCATCGTCAATGCCGTCATCAGAATCGGACGCAGACGGGCTTTAGCCGCACTGACCGCAGAAGCAATCAGCCCCATACCTGCTTTACGACGTTCGGCAGCATATTCCGTCAGCAAAATAGCCGTCTTCGCCAGCAGACCGATCAACATAATCAAACCTGTTTGCAGATAAATATTATTCTCCAGTCCGAACATCCAGGCGAAAAGGAAGCTACCCATCAATCCGCAAGGCACACTCAAAAGCACAGCGAACGGAATAATGAAGCTCTCATAAAGCGCACTCAAAATAAGGTAAATCATCAGGAAGCAGATACCGAAAATAATGATCGTCGTACCGCTCTGCTGGTTTTCCTCACGGGTGATACCTCCGTAATCATAGCCATAGCCTTTCGGAAGAGACTGTTCGGCAGTTTCCTGCACAGCCTTGATGGCGTCTCCCGTACTATATCCGTCGGCCGGCATCGCATTTACCGCAATGGAGTTATACATATTGAAACGGCTCAACGATTCCGCACCGTAGCTACGGGTCAGCGTAACGAACTGGCTCAATGGCGCCATCTCTCCATTCGACATACGCACAAAAGCATTATCGAGGGAAGTTTCGTCCAAACGGAACACCGGATCGGCCTGAATCATGACACGGTACACTTTAGAGAAACGGTTGAAATTGGACACATACTGCCCACCGTAATAACCGGACAGCGTACTCAACACAGCGTCGGGCGTGATACCTGCACGCTTACATTTAGCCGCATCCACCTCTACCGTCCACTGCGGATAGCGAACGTCGAACGTCGAATAAGCCATCGATATTTCAGGCCGCTGGTTCAAAGCTCCCAAGTATTGCTGGGTGGTGGTGAAGAACTCGTTCATATCACCGCCCATCTTATCCTGCATGTGGAGTTCGAGCGCATTACCCATACCGTAACCCGGAATCATACCCGGAGAGATGGCGAACACACTGGCATCCTTGATATCAGCCGTACGCGCATATACCTGACCGATCACCGACTGCACATTGTCCTCATCACCCGGACGTTCGTCCCACGGTTTCAGTTTGAGAATCAACATACCGAACGAACTACCCTGTCCTGCCAACAATCCGTAACCGGCCACTTTCTGCACGTGTTTCAGTTGAGGTATTTCTATCAGGCGTTTTTCGATACGTTCCATCACCTTATCCGTCGTTGTCAGCGAACTGCCTGCCGCTGTACTCACATTGACGAAAATAACACCCTGATCCTCGTCGGGTACCAGACTGGTCTTCGTGTTATTCATCAGTAACACAAGCAATACCACGGAACAAGCCAGCAACGACCATGTCAACCATCTGCGCTTGATAAAGAACAATACAATCGTCTTATATTTATCCACCATCATATCGAAAGCCGAATTGAAAGCCTTACGGAAGCGTGCCGCAAAGTTGTTCTTCTGCGTTCCGTCTTCATTAATATAAGGTTTCAGCAGCAATGCACACAAAGCCGGACTCAAAGTCAACGCGTTAATAGCGGAGATACCTACCGCAACCGCCATCGTCAAACCGAACTGGGTATAGAACGTACCGGAAGTGCCGCCCATGAAGGACACCGGAATGAACACCGCCATAAACACCAGCGAAGAGGTGATAACGGCATTACTGATACCTTTCATAGCGTCGATACTTGCCATATATGACGACCTGTAGCCCACATCGAACCGCGCCTGCACCGCCTCGACGACAATAATGGCATCATCCACCACCGTACCGATAACGAGCACTAGCGCAAACAGGGTCAGCAGGTTGATACTGAATCCGGCTATCGCCATGAAAGCAAACGTACCCACCAGGGAAACCACAATTCCGACCAGCGGAATCAATGTAGAACGGAAGTCCTGCAAGAAGACGTACACCACAAGGATAACCAGGATGATAGCCTCGATCAACGTTTTCACCACCTCATGAATGGAAGCGAACAGGAAGTCGTTGGAGCTCATCATCTGCGTCAGTTCCACGCCTTTCGGAAGGTCTTTACTTGCCTCTTCGAGGAGTTTGTCGATATTCTGGTTTACTTCGGTCGCATTGGAACCTGCCGTCTGGAACACCATACAGGATACACCCGGATGACCGTCCATACCACCGTGGTAAGCGTAGCTGTCCTGTCCCAGTTGGATATCGGCAACGTCTTTCAGTTTCAAGACTTCGCCATTGTCGGTGGAACGGATGACGATATCCCCGAATTCTTCGGGAGTAATGAGACGTCCGGTGTACTTCATCGTATACTGATAAGTCTCATCGGAATTTTCACCGAACGAACCGGTAGCCGATTCGATATTCTGCTCGGCAAGCACACCGGTGATATCGGACGGAATCAGTTTGTACTGTGCCATCACGTCCGGTTTCATCCATACACGCATACTATATTCACCGCCCATAATCATCAGGTCGCCCACACCGGAGATACGAAGAATCTGCGGTTTCAGGTTGATGCTGATATAGTTGGACAGGAAGTTCTCGTCGTAACTGTCGTCCGGACTATACAATGAGAACATCTGCAGAATACTCGTCTGACGCTTGGAAGTGGTCACACCGACCTGGGTTACCTCCGCCGGAAGTTGTCCCGTAGCACGTGATACACGGTTCTGCACGTTGACAGCCGCCATATCGGGGTCTGTGCCCTGCTTAAAATAGACGGTGATGCTCACCGAACCGGAATTGGTGGCGGAGGAAGTCATGTAGGTCATGTCTTCCACTCCGTTGATCGCCTCTTCCAAAGGCGCAATAACACTCTTCTGCAATGTTTCCGCACTGGCGCCATAATAGGTGGTACTCACCATAATGGTAGGCGGAGCAATATCGGGATACTGCTCAACGGGCAAGCTGAACAGCCCGATGATACCCACTACGACAATCGTGATAGAGATGACTGCCGATAATACGGGGCGTTCTATAAAGGTTCTTAAATTCATGAATGATTCCTCCTTGGTTTAATTTTCAGTAGTAGTTGCCGGAGACTTCGTTGTTGTCTCTGTTGATGAGGATTGATTAGCATTTGTCACTCCTGCCACTGGAGTTTGAGCAGCCTTTGCCTTGACCGGAGTACCTTCACGAAGCAAACCTACTCCTTCTGCCACGATCACATCTCCCGGTGCCAATCCTTCATCTACAATAAATTCCCGACCGCCATTGACACGGGTCACTTGTACCTGGCTGGATTGAGCCTTGCCGTCCACTACCTTATAGACATATCTCTTATCTTGTATTTCGAAAGTGGCAGCCTGTGGAATGGTCAGCGCAGCTGTTTTTTGAACAGGAACAATCACATTACCCGCACCACCGCTATGCAGCAATCCTTCCTTGTTCGGGAAAACTGCACGCAGGCTGACCGTACCCGTCGAACGGTCGATCACTCCGCTGATAGATTCAATCTGTCCCCGTTCGGAGTAGGCTGACTTATCGTTCAGTTGCAGGTCGATGGCAGGCATATTTTTCAATGCTTCCTCTTTAGAACCGTATTGGCGGATCAGTCCCAGTAATTGGTTTTCCGTCATGGAGAAGTAGACGTACATATCCGAATTGTCGGAAACGGTAGTCAACGGCTGGGCAAGAGCGGAACTAACCAAAGCTCCTACACGGTAAGGCAACGTGCCTACCACTCCGTCGGCCGGACTTTTCACAACCGTATAAGAAAGATTATTGCGGGCACTCACTTCCTGCGCCTTGGCCTGTGCCAACTGTGCTTTGGCAGCCAACAGGGAGTTTTTTGCCGTACTCAAATCGAAAGAGGAAATTACGTTCTCTTTATACAGTTCCTCTTTACTGTCATACGTCAGTTGCGCTGTAGCCAGAGAGGCCTTGGCCGATTCAACGTTTGCCACTGCCGTCTGCAAAGCAGCTTCATACGGCACTTGGTCGATGATGAACAATGTCTGTCCGTTCTTTACACGCTGCCCTTCCGTTACACAGACTTTAGTCAGCGTACCACTTACCTGGGGGTAAATATCAATATCCTGACGTCCGCGGATGGTCGCCGAGTAGGCGCTTGAAATCATCCGGTCGGCCGGAGAAACGGTCATCACTTCGTATTCTGTTTCCATTTGTGCCGGAGGAGCTTGTTTACAGCCCGTAGCAGCTACCATACAGCAGAGCAACAATAGCCCTTGCTTCACTTTACATACCTTTTTACTCATTTTCTGTTACCTATTTAACTATTTTTGAACGCGGCAAAGGTAGACTGTTTTCTTCATAGGAAACTGGACTTAGTATCTTCAGTTTTGTTCATTTTAGGAACATTAAAACCGATATTTAGTGAAAAAGTCCTATTTTTGTACCCAAAATAAGAACAACAATGGAATCAAAAAACTCTAGCCTAGCCATACTTCATGAACCGTTCGTTGCCGGAATGGACGAAAACCTGTCTCCAATTATGCAACGCCTGTGGAAACTGGAAGGGGGTGCCATCTATTTTTGCAGAAGCGGATGGGCACACGTCACAATCGACCTGAAAGACTATGAAATAGTAGAAAACACTCAAATCGTGCTCTTGCCGGGAACGATTATCCGCATCAATGGCAACAGCAGCGATTTCACAGCTTCTTTCTTCGGATTTCCCAAAGAAATGTTTCGCGAAGCCTGCCTCCGTTTCGAGCCGATCTTCTTCCGGTTCATCAAAGAAAAACCGTGCTATACACTCAAGGATGAAAGCACAGGAGCAATCAACGGGTTAATGCGTGCCACAACAGCTATATACAACGATCGTGAAAACCGTTTCCGCAACCAGATCGCCAAAAATCATCTCCAGTCGTTTATGCTGGATATTTATGATAAGTGTTACCGCTACTTCGACCGACAGGAAATCGAAGGAGGAAGCCGGCAGGATGAAATCTTTAAGAATTTCATCGCACTGGTACATGAAAACTGTATCTCACAACGGAAGTGACTTTCTACGCCAGCAAACTGTGTATCTCCACCAAATACCTGACAGGTATTTGCAAAAGCGTGACGGGCGAGGCTGCCAAAAGATTATCGACGACTTTGCCATCCTGGAGATAAAAGTGTTGCTTCAATCCACCGGACTGACGATTCAGGAAATAGCCGACCGACTTGGTTTTCCCGATCAGTCGTATTTAGGAAGGTACTTCAAACGGCACGAGGGAATGTCGCCGAAAGAGTATCAGAGTAAGTATTCTATCTAATCAAGTAAAATAATCTTTTATTATTAGATTATTAGGCACGGATTACGCGGTTCTTTTATTAACTAAAACCGTGTAATCCGTGCCTCCATTTATTTTATTAATTTGTATTTATCGCACAACACAGATTGTTAACAGATCTGTAATACTATCTTAATCTGCCTTGCATTCCTTTGCACCGTGAAACAAAAACACGGGTGTGAATAACTTTATTTCATTTAATAAATTAAAAGAAGCAAGGTAAAAGATTATGAAAAGAAACAAATGGCTGCTTTCTCTGTCGATTGGGCTCTTGTGCTGTGGCTCTGCATACGCACAGACAACAGTGAAAGGAAAAATCACAAGTGAAGGCGGGGAACCGTTAATCGGGGCTACCGTAGCTGTGAAAAACTCGACAGACGGCACGGTGACCGACATCGACGGAAACTACTCCCTGAAGACTAAGAAAACATTGACTCAAAAGGATTTGCTTGTATTCAGTTATGTGGGATATAAAACGCTACAGAAGAACTATGCAGGCAATACGATGAACGTAAAACTGGCGGAAGAGTCGCAACAACTGAATGATGTGGTGGTGACTGCCCTGGGGATCAAACGTGAAGAAAAAGGATTGGGATATGCCACGGAAACCGTGAAAGGGGATATGATTACGAGTGCCCTGCCCACCAACTGGTCGACGGCACTGAACGGCAAGGTAGCCGGATTGAGTGTTATCTCTTCCGGTGGTCCGCTTAATTCGAGCCGTATCTCGCTGCGGGGGGACGTCTCGCTGAACCAGAACGGAAACGACGCATTGGTGGTAGTGGACGGTGTACCGATGAGTAGTCCGATGACCAATCCGGGTGTTGCCTACGGTGCAGGTTCAAACAGCGAACTTTCCGTGGACTATGGTAACGGATTCTCCGACATCAATCCGGATGATATCGAAAGCATCCAAGTATTAAAAGGGGCCAGTGCGACAGCCTTGTACGGTACGCGTGCAGCCAATGGCGTGATTATGGTGACTACCAAATCGGGAGCGGGTGCACCCAAAGGTATCGGTGTGTCTTACAGCGGTAACTTCAGTATTGACGATGTGATGAGATGGCCCGATTACCAGTATGAATTCGGACAGGGATTGCCGAGCAATATCGGTCCGGCAGGTTCTATCTACGAAGGCCAGCCCTATTACTCTTACGGGAAAGCGGAAGACGGCAGTTACGCAAGCACTAGCGGAACCAGTAGCGCCTACGGAGCACGTTTCGACGCCAACAGGTTGTTCTACCAATATGACCCCGTAACGCAGGGACGCGCTTCTGTTGCCACCCCTTGGGTAGCGTACAAAAACAACCGCAAAGATTTGTTCCAGACAGGATACACCCTGACCAACTCGGTAGCCTTGACCGGAAAATCCGACCGGGGCAGCGTACGGGCGTCCATCACCCACACTAAGAACGAATGGATTCTCCCCAATACAGGTTTCCAGCGTATCACCGCCATGGTTTCCGCCCAACAGCAGATTTCGAGGGCACTGCGCATTAATTTCAAGTCGAGTTATACGTACCGCAAGCTCAACAACACGCCTGCACTGGGATATAACAGTAACTCTATCTCCTACTTCCTTATCTTCCAGAATCCGAATGTCAACCTCGACTGGTTGCGTCCGATGTGGCGTACCGGACAGGAAAATGTGAAACAGCTCCAACCGTACAGTTCCTTTATCGGAAACCCGTATGTCATTCTATACGAATCTGAAAATCCTTCGGAGAAACACAGTAATGTATCATCCATTTCTGCCAATCTGCGCATCAACAGTAAATTCGATTTCATGATCCGGTCCGGTATCCAGTTGTCAGCCGACCAACGCGAACAGCATCGTCCTATCAGTGACGTGGTTTTCGGAAACGGGTTTTTCAAGAAACAGAATGTGTTCGATTATGAATTAAACAGCGATGCTTTATTTACTTACCATGATTCATTCGCCAACGGATTGCGTGTCAACGCTTCGGCAGGTGGAAACATGATGCAACAAAGCTACGATATGTTGGCTGCCTCGGTGGTAGGATTGATTACGCCGGGAGTATACAAACTGGCAAACGGTGTTTCCAACCCGAACGTGCAGACGGTTATCAAAAAGAAAGCGCTGAACAGTCTTTATTTCACGGCCAATTTCTCGTATAAGGATAAACTGTTTCTCGATGTCACCGGGCGCAATGACTGGTCGTCTACCCTGCCGAAAAGTAACCGTTCTTTCTTCTATCCGTCGGTCAGCGTCAGTGCAGTGATGAACGAGTGGTTCACGTTGCCGGAACAGATCAGTCTGTTGAAAGTGAGAGGTTCGCTGGCACAGGTGGGCAATGACACAGACCCTTACAAGACATCGCCCTATTATGGCACGAGCGATTTCCCCGGATCGGTCATCGTATCTTCTACGCTCTATAATCAGGATTTCAAACCGGAGATTTCGACCAATTACGAAACGGGATTCGACTTCCGTATGTTTCACAACCGCATCGGACTCGATTTCACATTCTATTATAACCGCACCAAAAACCAGATTCTGGATGCTCCGATGGACCCGACCACAGGTTACAGCAAAGCTACCATCAATTCGGGATGCGTCCGCAACCGCGGTTACGAAATCCAGTTGGACGTTACTCCGGTAGTCAGCAGGGATTTCCGATGGAATGCTACTTTCACCTGGTCTAAGAACGAGAACCGGATTCTCTCACTGGCGGAAGGGGCGGATGAGAACCAGTTAATCAGCAGTATCGGTAGTGTGTCTATCATCGGACGTGTGGGTGGAACTACGGGCGATCTCTGGGGATATAAACTGGTACGCGACCCGGAAGGAAATGTGGTCATCAACGACAACGGATTGCCCGAACGTTCGGGAGAGATCGAATACGTCGGCACGGCCTATCCGAAATGGAAAGCCGGACTGTACAATGAATTTTCTTACAAGAACTTCACGCTTAGCGTCCTGCTCGACGGACAGGTGGGAGGTAAAATGTACTCGCACTCGCACCACAAAATGACGGAACAGGGAAGACTGCAACATACCCTGAACGGACGTCTGCCGGGAACGGAATTTTATATGTCGAAAGACGACCCGCGCATCGCTGCCGCCGGACTTTCACCACAAGACGGGATGTACATGATTGCTCCGGGAACAGTGAAGAACGATGACGGAACTTACTCGCCAAACACCAAAGTGGTGACCGTGGAAAGTTATTATAAGGAATATTACCGGATGGCCAATGTGGAAACTAACACGTTCGACACTTCATTCCTCAAGTTGCGCGAAATGAGACTGGAGTACAAGTTGCCGAACAGCACACTGAAGAAAACACCGTTCAGCAAAGCATCGGTGGCACTCTACGCACGCAACCTGTTCTGTATCACTGACTATCCTCTGTTCGACCCCGAATCTGCCGCCCTCAACGGAAGTTCGATGGTGACCGGTGTGGAGACGGGCTCACTGCCTACGGCACGTACTTTCGGACTGAATATTAACGTATCTTTTTAAACACTGACTTATGAAAACCAATAAACTTTTCAAAAATATAGTATGGGGAATGACTTTGTGCGGAGCTCTCTGCACGACTTCCTGCACCAGCTTCGACGAACTCAATACAGACCCCACCCGCATGGATGAGGTGAATCCCGGCACTCTGCTCAACCCGATTTTATACGAAACATCGGTCTACAACTGGAAACGCTACAACAGCTATACCTACGACCTGATGCAATGTGCCGTATCTACCAGCAGCACCAACGGTGTGGGATGGTGGTATATGACGGACAGCGAAGGAGACGGCACATGGACTACTTATTATAGATGGATCAACAACGCCAAAGAGATGATGCGCCTCACCGGAAAATTGCCGGAAGCCTCCAAACAACCCAACTACGATGCTATATCGCTGACTTTGCAATGTTGGTTATACCAGATTCTGACGGATGCCTTCGGTGATATTCCGATGAGCGAAGCCTGCTCCGCCGACGAGGGAATACTTGCACCGAAGTTCGACACCCAGCAGCAGGTGTACCAACAGATTATCGACAATCTGAAAACAGCTAACGAGTTGTTCGACAAAGCTAACGGGTTGATCTACAACCAATCGGGCGAAATGTTGTACAAGACGTCCAAAGGGGATGCAACCGGTATTTTGAAATGGAAGAAGTTCTGCAACTCGCTCCGTCTGCGTGCACTGCTCCGGGTGATCGACGTGCCGGAATTCAACGCGAAACAGGAGCTGCGTACCATGCTGACCGATCCCGCCACTTATCCGGTATTCGAATCGAACGATGATGCTGCCCTGCTTGCCATCAGCGGAACTTATCCGGAGGAAGCTCCGCTCACCCGTCCACAGGATTTCACTTCTTATGTTCAGATTTCAGAGTTCTTTGTTAATCTGCTGAAAGGTTGGAACGATCCCCGTCTGCAGATGTATGCAACACAGGTCACTCTCCCCGACCAGACTAAAGATTATGTGGGTTTGCCCAGCGGTTATCAGACGTTGCCTTCAATCACTGCTTCGGGACTGAATCAGGAAATGGCGAAGGCACCTATGAAACTTGCCATGATGCCTTATGCCGAAGTGGAATTCATCAAAGCGGAATTACTGAAAAAAGGAGTGATCGACGGAGGAAGTAGCGCTGCCAAAGAGGCTTATCAGAAGGGAGTGCAGGCGGCTATCGAACAGTGGGGACAGAAAATGCCTGACCATTATTTTGAAAATCCGGAAGCTGCTTATGATGATACGCTGGAACGAATCATGAACCAGAAGTTTGTCGCACTGTTCTTCTGCGATTATCAGCAGTGGTTTGAATATAACCGTACCGGTTTTCCTGTGTTACCTGTGGGGCCCGGCATCGCAAATGCTAATAACAAAATGCCGAAACGCTTTAAATATCCATCTGCTCTGCAGCGTACTAACCTGAAAAATTATCAGGCGGCTAAAGCGAACATGGGAGGCGATGACTTCCATATCCGACTGATGTGGCAACAATAAATGAATGTATCGGTCACCAAGATTGCGGCAATAATTATCATTTCAATCAATCTTTAAAATTCAATGAATATGAAAAGAATAATCAGTATGGCTGTTGTGTTAGTTATAACGATGGCAGCAACAGCGCAAAAAGGAGAGCTCGCCATGAACGAGAATATCTCCGGAAAAGACCATGTTTCCAAAAACGAAAAAGAAGCTACTCCCGTAGGCAAAAAGCCGAAAGCGGCGTTTATATTCGACGTGTATGGAGAAATCCCGACTACCAAACCAGTGTTTGAAGCGGAACATTATCTGGGGAGTGACATTACCGGAAAATGGAATACTTTCATCCAGAATTATACGCACGAGTATGATGTAACAATCGGATTTACGGATTCTTCGGTCGAAATTTTGAAGCCTTCTATTTACAAGGCGGTCAATAAGGTGAATAAATATTATAAGAAGGCATTGAAGAAAGAAGAGGTGAGCCGGGAAGTTGCTACATTCAACATGGGTCATATTCTAGATTGCGCCAATGTGATGTGTTTCGATGATAACAGCAAGTCTTTTGAGGAGGCTCTCAAGTCGGCAGATGAACCGGAAGAAATTATCGCATTATTCAATCAGGTTACTTTAAGAAAGTTATAAGCAATGAAAAAGATCAATTTTAGAAAAACGCTGTTTGCAGCGGTTTTGCTTTTCCAGCTGAACGCTATTGCCGCCTTTGGTCAGACGGTGGTGAAAGGTAGTGTGAAAGATAATACAGGTAAACCCATCAGCGGTGTAGTGGTGACAGACGGGGCACATTTCAATACGACTGATGCAGAAGGAAATTATGTTCTGAACACTGATCCGACACGTTATCCAATGGTTTACATCTCTACTCCGGCAACGTATGAGCTTCCTTCCAAAGAGGGGATAGCCGATGGTTTCTATCAATATCTGGATGCCGGGAAAAGCGAAAACCAATGTGACTTCGTATTGACTAAACGGCAGAAGCCGGTGGATGAATTTGTCTACATCGTCCTTTCCGACCCGCAAGTGAGAAACGAAAAGCAACTGGACCGCTTCCGCACGGAAACAGTGCCCGACCTGAAACAGACTGCCGACTCACTAAAGAACTTCGAAATCGTCGGCATGGGACTGGGGGATCTGGTGTGGGATGCCATGAATCTGTACGCTCCTTACCGGCAAGCGGTGTCCAACTTGGGAATGACGATGTTCCAACTGATGGGAAACCACGACTTCAACCTGCTCTACAAATCTATAACGCAGACGGATCATCCGGCGGACGGTTATGGGGAACAGAATTATTATCAGTCATTCGGCCCGGCCAACTATTCATTCAATATCGGTAAAGTTCATGTGATAGCAATGAAGGATATTGATTACGACGGCAACAAGAAATACACGGAACGCTTCACGCCGGAAGATTTGGACTGGTTGAGAAAAGATTTAAGTTATGTGCCTAAAGGAAATATCGTGTTCCTGAACGTTCACGCTCCAGTAGCTAATAACACGGTAGCTGCGGGGGGAAATGCGCGCAACGCCAATGCGCTTTTCCAACTGTTGAGGCCTTACCAAGTACATATTTTCTCCGGACACACGCACTTTTATGAAAATCAGTTGCCCGCTCCTACCATTTACGAACATAATATCGGAGCGGCCTGCGGCGCATGGTGGGCAGGACACGTGAATCGTTGCGGAGCACCAAACGGTTATCTGGTGGTACAAGTGAAAGGTGATGATGTGAAATGGCGTTACAAGGCAACAGGGTGTTCGCCGGACTATCAGTTCCGGCTTTACCAACCGGGAGAGTTTGAAAGCCAGAAAGACTATGTGGTAGCCAATATCTGGGATTGGGACTGGACGTATACGGTAAACTGGTACGAGGATGGAGTGTTGAAAGGTGCTATGCAGGCTTTTGACGATGAGGATCAGGATTATATCAATATGGTAAAGGGAAAGAAAACGGGTTATCGCACACGTCATCTTTCCGTGCACAGCCTTCTAAAGATGCAAAATCTGTCAAGGTGGTGGTTAAGAATCGTTTCGGGGAGATATTCACGGAAGAGATAAAACTCTAGTTTTATTTCGGTCTGTTTATACTGGTAGTAATTATAATTATACTGGTAGTAAATTATAAAAGTCATGAGGGAGTTTAAGCTTTAACTTCCCCATGACTTTTATTTTTGAAACAATCTCACTTTAACGGAAAATCCGGCACATTGCTACTTTCATCGGTACTTTCCTCATCGCCCATAGTGCACAAAGCAGGGAACAGATGGCGCAGACCACAAATGTAACTCCGGTAGATACAAGGATATTTCCCAAGCCGACCAACGGAGAAACAATACCTCCGGAAGCAAAACAGAGTGCTCCCAGCAGGGCGGAAGCTGCTCCGGCGTAACGGCGTTCGCTATCCATCGCCAAGGTGGTGGAGGAAGTAAAGGTCAGTCCCATTGTGAAAAGTAATGCGAACATCAGCAGTTCATAGGTCCAGAAGCCGCATCCGTTATACAAGGCAATCATCACACAGACGGACAGGCACAACATACCGATGCATCCGGTCAGCGTCCCAGTTTCAGGTTGGCGGAATTTCACGGAGATAGCTGCTGCCACCCCGATAGCTACCGCATTCACCGCGAAGCAAGCTTCACCTTACGGTACATATTATATCGCATCTTTACTTCAGGAGTGGTTGTGCTTCTTTCTATTCTTTCTCCTATTTGATATGCTAGCTGCCATTCGTTAAAAAACATTATATTTGAGCCTATATAGGGTTACAACTTACTTGTTTTTTTTCATAATTTTGCACCGTGAAGTTACGAAAAGAGTGTAATTTATTGGAAATGAGCGTAGGTTAATTGCTCTTGATAGTAATAGGTTACGATTTAGTTAGTTATCTACTGCATTATCCTTCTGCGCGTTGCGTAACCTTCAAAGAACTCTTCGTATGCAAAAGTAGCTATTTAATTCGAGATTTTGATATAAACTCCCGTTTTTTATCCCTCATTCATAAGAATTTTCCGTAAAAGCGGTATTGTCCGTCGGCACACCATTGCCCAAAACGAGTTTGGAACAAACGTGTGCCGACTACCGCATAGCTGGAGAAAAGGGCATTGCCTCACGCCTAAACGATGTTTAGACAGATGAAGCAATGCCCCTTTCTTTTGCGCCTATGCCAAGAGGTGCTTTTACGGGTTTTCAAATGATTTTTCTTTTTTCGCTGTCTCTTTTGCCGGAAGCGGAAAGTGAATGCAGAGTGTGTCAGCCTGCCCCATGAATGAAACAGGCGCCCACACACAGCCGGACAAACCGGGAAGAATGATTGTTGCCACCCGGCTGAACAAGTTCCGTCGGATCGGAAACAATCATACTTCCTTTGTTGTGGTTTGCCCTTTCACGCTTCCGGTGATGTCTTTTTCCTTTTGGTGATTCTTTTTTTTACGGATTTTCCCCTGAAGTTTTTTTCTACACAATCTGCCTCTGTTTTCGTTTACCTCCATTTTGCGCCTTTCAGTAAGCCGCATCAGTCAGTCATTTTCGTTCTGGGCGCAAAGGTAATTCCGGGATTGGACGGGAAAGCAAGGTCAAGCCTCCTGTTTTCGGTAAAAATCTCCAGCCCTGCGGGTAGTATTTTGACCGAAAAACCTTGCATTCCCTAATCCCTACCTTTTCAAGCACCCGAAACGAAAACGACCGATGCGACAGAAAGACGCATAAAAAAAATGTCGGATAAACGAGAGGCAGATAAGGATAGAAACTCAACTCCCTCAGCTCTTGAATCCGCATTAAAAACAAAAAAATCAAAAACAGCGAAGATATGACGGCAACGGCAAATTTCAGACAAATGGCGCAACACATCGGGTTGGCGATATGCGGCTTGATGATGCGCACCGCCTTCGGGGTGTTCGGCATCCTTTGGGGCATCATCAGAGAGATTGTAAACGGAGTGTTCCGAGTGGCGATAGGTGTAATCGTGGCTATCCTTTCCACCATTGCCTTCTTTGGCTTCATCCTTTGGTTATTCACCCTTTAACCCTTACCGACATGGCAAAAAGAAACAGCAAGACGGCAGCGCAGCAGTGCAGATATTACGAGGTGGACAACATCTTCGTGTATATGGTGGAAACGTACATCAACGGCAATTTTGAAACTTTCCGAAGATTGTACCACGAACTGAACAAGGACGCACGGAGGGATTTCATGGACTTCCTTCTCAGCGAGGTAGAGCCGACCTATTGGAGAGAGATACTGAAACAGATAATCTAAAAATGACAGCGATATGAAAGGAACAGACCATTTCAAGAGAACGATATATATGTACTTGGAACAGCGTGCGGAGGAAGATGCGCTATTTGCAAAGAAGTACCGCAACCCTGCCAAGAACATGGACGAGTGCGTGACCCACATTCTGAACTATGTGCAGAAAAGCGGTTGCAACGGTTTCACGGACGGAGAGATATTCGGGCAAGCCATCCACTACTATGAGGAAAACGAGATAGAGGTGGGCAAACCGATGGACTGCCAAGTGGTTGTGAACCACGTTGTGAAACTCACGGCAGAGGAAAAGGCGGAGGCACGTCAGAACGCTGTCCGCAAATACCAAGAGGAGGAACTCCGCAAGTTGCAGAACCGCCACAGACCGTCAGCGAGAAAAGAAAACCAACCCCAACCCTCATTATTTGATTTAGGCTTATGAAACCGAAGACCAAGATACAGAAAGAGGTGGCAAGACTTTCCGCCAACCTTCGCCCCATATCAGCGACACAAATAGATTGGGCATACCGCCACTGCGTTGAGCATATCGGCTACCGCACCAAGAAAGGGAACATCACCTGTTCCGACTGCGGTCACGAGTGGCACAGCGACAGCGGACTATGCGACACCCTTGAAGGCTGCACCTGCCCCAAATGCCATGCCGAACTCAAAGTGCAGGACACACGCAGACGCATCTACAAGGAAACGCAGAATTTCAGCGTGATAACCACCTGCAAAGGGTATCAGGTAATCCGCGTGGCGCAGGTCAGATGCGAGAGCAGGAAAGGCGAACCGATGCGTTTCTACTGCCACGAGGTCGTGCAGCGTTGGATTTCACCCGACGGCAAGGTTACGGACATGGCGTTGCTCCGTGGCTTCCTTTTCTGCTATTGCGATGTGTGGGCATTAGGCAGCGATATGGAGGTAAGACCGCACAACAGCCTATACGATGATGTGGTGGCAAGAAGCTGTGCATATCCAAAGATGAGGATATTGCCCCAACTCAGACGTAACGGCTTCAAGGGCGATTTCCACGGCATCTCCCCCGTGCGTCTTTTCAAAGCCTTGCTTTCAGACCCAAATTGAAACCCTTATGAAGGCGGTGAGATTGAGGTCATGAAACACTTTCTTTTCAATACCCGTACTGCCGATGAATGTTGGGCATCATATCTGATTGCCAAGCGTCACAAGTATCAGATAGACAACCTCTCAATGTGGTGCGACTATCTGCGTATGCTCAAAAAACTCGGTCAAGACCTCCGTAACCCGAAGAACATCTGTCCCGAAGATTTCATGGCGGCACACGACAACGCAACCCGAAAAATTGAAGCCATACACGAGAAGGAAAGAGCCGCAGAGCAACGCCGTTGGGAGATTGAAAGGCGTGAGCGTGAGCAACAGCGACAACTCCAACGAAAGAAAGATGCGGAGGATTTCATCGCCAACAAATCCTAAATTCTTCGGCTTGGTAATCACGGACGAGGAAATAATCGTCAAGGTGCTTGAAAGCATAGACGAGTATTACAACGAGGGCAAGACGCAGGGCATCTGCGTGTTTGGCAGTGGATACTACAAGAAAGCCGACACCCTCATACTATCGGCAAGGATTGGCGATGAGATTATTGAAACCGTAGAGGTGGACTTGCGAACCCTCGAAGTGGTGCAGTGCCACGGCAAGCACAACCAGGACACCGAATATCACGAGCGCATCATAGACCTTGTGAACAAGAACGCCAACCTTATCCGTGAGCGGATGAAAGCGGCATAGCATAACCCCTAAAACAACATTGATATGGAAGTAAGAATTGAAAGTATGATTTGTGTGTGGGATGATGCAATCCCCACGATGTTCCTTGAATTTGTGAACCTCCTCACTCTCACAACGAGTGAGGGGGAATTGAGAAAGAGCGTAAAGGAGTTTGCCGAGAAGCACGAACTTGACAAGTTTTTCCTTTACGGCTTCGGCTCACACCATTTCTACCTGCACCAACGCTACACAAGCAACCCCGAAATGGTGATGAAGAACAGAGTTCTGTCAGTACATTTTTAACCATCTAAAAAGCAACATTATGACAACACGAATGACCATCAACGGAGTAAGCACCTGCGCGGAAGCAGGTACGGAGAAATACGAGCGTTTCCAATCGGGTATCGGAAGACGCAGGCGGACACTTGTGCAGTACGACTACCGCCACCCCATAGACAGAGAATTGTTCTCTTGTGTCAAACCCACGTTGGACGAGTGCCGAGCCGCACGGGACAAGTGGCTGAACGCAAAGAAGGGAAAGGAGGACAGACTATGAACACGACCTATCAAACGCTGATAGTCAAGTTCAGCGAACCTATCACGGCATTGGACGGTATCTTTGACGATACCGGAGCGTGGGGAACGGACACCCTCAAGGGGTGGATAGATGATTACGAAAGCACACGTTTCACCGCCACCGACAGCCATACGGCAGTCATCACGAGCGAGTACAATATGGAATGTGTGAAAGAGTGGCTACAACGGCAGACCCCCATTTCCGAAATGCGAGAATTTTGAACGGGATGGCGGTGTCCGCACCGCCAATACTTAAAACCCTAAAAACAAAAGATATGATAGCCAAGACGATATTACAGCAGATAGGCGGAAAACGCTTCACCGCCATGACAGGTAGCCGTGATTTCATAGATATGGGCAACGGCTTACGGATGAGCCTTGCAAGGAACAAAACAAGTGCCAACCGCCTTGACATCATCTATGACGAAGGGGCAGACCTCTACAATATGCGCTTCTACCGCAGGACGTTCAGCAAAAAGACCTTTGAGTGCAAGACAAAGGACATTGCCGTACACGAGGGTATCTATTTTGATATGCTGGAGGAAATGTTCACGATGGTGACGGGACTTTACACACGCTTTTGAGTGGCGGGGCGGCGAGAGCCGCCCTACTTTCTTTCAGTGAGCATGATGGCGGACAAAGAAAGTAGCAAAGAAACCTTTGTCCAATCTGCGATAACTAAAAAATCCGCAAGTAAAACTTGCGGAGGCTATATATTGGGTCGTTATTTTTTGGTGGAGGGGAATGATAATCTCGAACCGTTGAACTACACATTTCTGCTTCGTCTCCATTTCCCCCAACGATTTGATACGTTCAATCATTTTTGTTGTTCCTTTCTGAATTTTCCTAAATACTTTCTTCATAATTTCGCTATACTTTTTATGGTTAATAACTATGTTTTGTATTGCTCTCACAACACTTACAACTTGAAGTGTTATTTGGAAACCGATAGGCAAAAATGGCTCAACGATGTCAATTAACGAGAAAATCCTACGATAATCTATCAAGTGATAGAGCAAAAGACGTGCCAAGTTAAATATGGCACGTCTTTTGCCAGTTTTGTCAGTCCTTTTATGGGATATACAACAGCGCAAACTCCGCCTTTCTCCGTTTGAGCAGCATGGCGTGGCGTTTTCCTTTGTAGTTGCAGAAGGCTATATACTCACGGTAGATGTTCCTGTCACCAGCTTCCAGCTTCTTGATTAAGGTGCTTTTGGGGATTGTTTTGCTGCCTAACAGCTTCGCCGGTCCCACATTGTAAGCTAACGTGCCAAGCAAAATCGAATCAACCCCAGATTTACGGAACATGGCGACAAATTTGCGCAGGTCTTTCCGCAAAAGTTCATCCGCATCCCGTTTTGTCATGGTTCGTGCCGAATACTTCTCGTTTGGCAAAAGTTTGTGACCCCAACCGACGTATGGGTAGTGTTTTTCTGAGTGCCAGCCTTCAAAGTAGCGGCAGCATAAAAAAGCACGTTCCATAAGCGGCAGTCGGTAGATTGCCGCCTGCCCGTCCGTTCCCTCTTGGCGGCTGATCTGCGCGGACACAGAACAGACCGTCAGAAGTGAACAGAGCATTGTCATGAATACACGCATCATTTCAACAAGGGGCTGAAGTTGCCGATGGGAACGATGGTAAGATCGTCGTCCTTTACATTCCTGTTGTTGAAGTCAAATTCCAGTTCGTAGGAGTTGCTAAAGTTATCCTCCACCACCACGATGAAATTATGCGCCTCATCACCCGCCGCCGTGTAGTACAGGCGGAATTTTTCGTTCTGGTAGCGGTCGTTAGGCAGGAAGGTGATGCCGTTATCCATTTTGAGCGAGCCTTCCCCCTCGAACTGGAAATAGCGGATGGTATAGAGCGTACCCGAAAAGTCGCCCTCCTTTTTCAGTTCACAGCGGATTTCCACTGTCTGCCCCTTTACTACCTTGTTCGGCACGGGCATGACCTCCACCGTGAAGGGATAGGACTGCTGGATGTCCATGTCATCGTCACATGACACGAGGGTGAATGACATGGCGGCTATCAGGCATAACGCCACTGCCTTGAATATTGATGTTCTCTTGTTTCTGTTGTTCAGTATGTTCATTGTTCTTCGATTTTTAGATGGTTGTTTTTCTGTTTTTTCGTTGTCAGTTGCAGGTACTCGTTCAAGTCCTTGCAACCGTCATAGAGGGAGGAACGGTCGGTGACACGTTCCCCGTATCGCATGGTAAGTGCGGCAAGCGTCCGCCGTCCGGCTTCGTCACGGTCGAGGAAGCAGCCGATGCGCCCGTATCCGTCCAGCAATCCCGCCGCCTTCTCCACGTTGGCGACTGAGTTCAGCACAAGACAGTCAGCGTTACCGGTTACACCAAGCGTCACGGCAGAGAGAAAGTCCATGAAGCCCTCGAACACGAGGCACTCGTCAGCCGGGATGTCATTCGCCTTTACCAGTGATACAGACTTCGGAGGTATGCAACCCTTGAAATATCGGCTTCTGACTTCATAGCCACCTGCCATGTTCGGAAAGCCAACGGCAAAATACCGTTTCCCACGCACACCGTAGTTCAAGCGGCAGCAGTGACGGGATGCGATGGCGTAAGGGATGCCCCGTTCCTCTAAATACTCCGTCAGCAGTGAGCGGAGCAGCGGAGCGACCTCCACATCCTCAAAAACGGATTCGGTCGGCTTCGAGAGATAGACGGGCTTTTCCCATCCGGCAACCGTCATATTGGCGGCTTCCGCTATGAACTTCGCTTGCTTCATGAAGTCATCGCTTTGCAGAAACTCCCCGGCAAGCGTGAAGATGTCGCCGCCCTTGCCCAAACCGAAGTCGTACCAGAGCTGTTTCGCCACGTTCACACGGAAAGAGGATGTGCGCTCGCCCCTGTACGGGGCAAGATACCACAGCTCGTTACCGCTCCTTCTGACAGGCTCATGCCCCAGCCGTGCGAGAAAATCCGCAAGCGGCATCCTTCTGACAGCATCTATTTCCGTCCTTTCCATGCCCGTGTCAGTTGATGATGAACTTGATACCGACCCCGAACTGCGTGTGGAACTTCCGTGTGTCGCCACCCCAAAGGCAACGCTCCCGCAGGTTGGCAAGCAGGGCGATACGGTCTGCCACGTAACACTCCACATCGAGCGTCAGCGCACCGCCGTAGATGAAGGCGTCCCGGTCGTGCAGCGTGGAGCCGTCATGCAGCACCTTCTTCCCCCAATTTACCGCCTCATATCCGGCGAGAGCCGAAGCCCCGGCATAGACGAAAACAATCTTTCGGGCGTCCGACAGTATCTTGAAGTAATAGCCGCCCTCCGCCGTGAACTGCGCCACGGGTATCTTGGTGTCCTTGTAGGGATTGTTCTTCAACAGGTATTCGCCACCGAACACCCACTTGTTCCCCTTCTTCGTGTAGGTGGAGAGAGCCGCCCCGAAGCTGTACCCGCCGTCCTTGCCGCCGAGATTGAAGCCGTCCGCCATGTCCGCCCTCACCTCGATGCCCTGCATCTTCGGCAGACACCGCTGGGCGTGCGCCTGCCCTGTAAAAAGGGCAAGCGACGCGATGATTATTGCGATGTACTTTCTCATGGTCAGCGTACTTGAAGTTCGTTGATGGTACCCGCGCGTACCAAATCCTCGTTCTCAATCACGAAGGACTGGTGACGGCCGCCGTTCTTCTCGTTCAATTCCACCACGAGGCACTTGTCATCGGGGATGGTGAACTTCGCCATCGTGAAGACCGTGCGCTCGCTCTTTTTGCCCGGCACGAGGGTGGCGTAGTTCTGCGCGCGGAGCGGCAGAATAATCTGCTCCTGCACGGCAGTACGCTTCGCAACCTTCTTGTCCACGATTTTCCAAGTGATGTAGTCCACATCGAAAGGCACGTTGCTCTGGTTCTTTATCTCCGTGTGGAAATAAAGCAAGCCGTTGTGCGTGTAGATGCCTTTCAACAGGTATTGGATGCCGAAACGCTTGCAGCCGATATGCTTCACCTCGCGCTTGTTCTGCTTGTGGATGGACTTCATGATAAGGCGCACCAGCATCGGGCTTTCACTTCCCAGCTCTTTCAGATAGATTTCCTGCGCGTTGTTCGGGCGGTTCACCGTGCTGCCGTCATGGATGAAGTCGCACATCTCCACGTTGAGCAACAGCGGTTCGGCGGCGTACTTCACGTTGAAGGTGTAGAAACTGCCGTCCTCCGTGATGACGGACATATTCGTTTCGTTGGGAAAATTCCTTACGGTAGCCTTCACACGGATGATGTTCTCCGCTCCGTCGGCTTTTCCCGGCAATCAGGTCGGGCGAGCCTAAATCGACGTAGCGCACCTCCGCCGGAAAAATGACGTGGACGGTCTTGTCGTAGGTCACTTCCAGACCGTGCGGCGGTATCATGCGGTCGAAGGTCAGCTTGCGTGACAGCCCGTGATATAGGTCGCCGTCCGCCTCCTTCTGCGGATAGACCTCCTTCGTCAAGGTCGGTTGTTCACTTCCGTTGGTCGTTTCAACGGTTACATTCTCCTGCGCGTTGGCAGTTATGATGCCCATAGCGAGGGCAAACATGATGATTACTTTTCTCATTACTTTTGGATTTTAGTGGTAATTTTTATTGTTTTCAATATTTTTCTTGGTAAAGCATGACCCTGTACCCGGCTTTCAGATGCACCTTGACGGTTCGCATCTTTCTTGGCGATGTACTGGCTCGTGCCTTGTATCAGCCCCTTGCCCAAGTCGGAGGCGAGCTGCGCCCCGGCATTGGTGGAGATGTTGATGCTGCTTCCCAGCGAGCCGCCCATGTTGGCGGCGACCTCCCGGACGGCGTTCATCTCCATCGAGTTCGGGATGAAGATGCCGGGCTGTCCGTCCGTGTCATAGACCGCAAGCTCCACGGGGATAATCGTGCCGTCGTATTCCAGCGAGGTAATCTCGATGTCGAGCCGCTCACCCTGTATCTTGCCCGTGCCGACCACCACCGCACCCCGGGGTATTGTCCTGCCTGCCACCGCCATAGGCTCCAGCAGGCGCAGCCTTACCGTCTGCCCGTCCGTCACGCTCTGCGCCCCATGCACGCACGCCGGTATGGTGTTCCTGTCCAATACCTCCGCCGTGCCGACAGCCGTGTTGAAACCCCGGTTGCGTTCCTGCGATAAGGCGGCGACAAACTCCGCGTTACTCATAGGCTGTGAGAGTGAAGAAACTACTTGATGCTCCACCTGTCTGATAGGCATTGCCTTGTTCTTCTTCCCTTTCTGCACGGTAGTTGGCTCTGCCCTCTGTTCCGCCGATGGCTGTCCTCCGTTCTGACCGCCCATGTACTTTGCCGCCAGCTCGTAGGACTTCTCCATAAGAGCCACCTGCTCGTCCATAGAGGAAGCCTTGCCCCTCTCGCTTTCCAGTTCCGACTCCAGCGATGCGATGCGCTCCAACAATTCGTCCATCTCCGCATTGTCGTTTTTCGGCTGGTCGTAGAAGTTTCCGAGCGTGGCGTTCAGGTCACGGTAGGCGGCTGCGGAGGACTGGATGGTCTGCGGCGTGGCTGGCTTTGCCCTTTCTTCCTTGCCGCCCGGATTGGCGAGGTCGAAGTCCACTCCGTTCTCCGTTCCCGCTATCTCGCGGTCGAACATGTCGCCCAGCTGCCCGATGGCACGGTTGCGGCTCTCCTGACGCTCTTCCATCTCCCCATGCTCGTAGGCTTTCAGCTTGTCGCCGATAATCTGCCGGTTCGCCTTGTCAGCGTCGGGCATCTCGGTGTTGTATCCGTCCGTTCCCGGCGGTTGCTCCTTGCCGGAGGACGGGGCGAATATCAGCCACATCGCCCCGATGAACACCAACACCATAGCGGGCAGCACGATCATCTTCTGCCGTTTCAGCCGTTGCGCCTCTGTCAGCGGTTCGCGCTCCTTTTTCGGTTTCCCCGTTTCGGGAGCAGCTTTGTTCTCTTTCGTCGGTTCATTCTTTGTCTGTTCCATATAAATAAGGTGTTAAGTGATTGCCTGTTTCCGCCGGGGTCGGCAGTTCCACCCGTCCGGCGTGTCCCGTTTCCATATGTGAGCCGTCGTTCCTGCCGATGTCATAGACGGCTCTGCCGAAGGTGTAAAGGGCAAGCACCGCGAAGGCGGCGAACATCCCCAGCACGATGCGGCGGCGTGTTTCCGGCGGCAAGCCGTCCAGATACCCTTTGAGACTTGCCGCCAAGCGTTTCCGTTTGTCGTGGAGTTTCCAATACATGCCCCACATTGATTTTCTGATACTTTTCATGTCCTGTTACCGTTTGATAGTCTGTAAATCCTTGTTCTCAATGATGGTGAAACCCTCGATGGTAAAACCGTTCGGGTTGTCATCCGACCGCGATGCGTTCAGCAGGCGGCAGGTGGTCACGAGGCTGCGCTCGGTGACGTTGCTCTGCCGGATGATTTTCTGTGTGGCGTAGGTCACGGCACGGTAGGGATAGGCGTTGAAGTCGCACACCACGCTGTCCACCTTCAGCACTTGGTTGATGTTCCCGGCGATGATGCGGTTGTAGTACCCCTTCTCCGCGAAGTCCGAATAATAGTGGTACACGCTCTTGTCCGCCAGCAGCAAGGCACGTTTCACGTTGTGTTCAATCGCGCTTTTTTCAGGTGATAGCGTGAAGAACATCTCGTGGAAACGGCGCACATGTTCCCGTGCCTCCGCCGGGCGGTTCTGCGACAAATCCTGAGACAAGGCGAGCATCAGGCTCTTGCCGTTGTCCAGCACATAGATTTTCTCCCGTTGCTTCTCTGCGAAACGGTAGGAGTTCCACACGCTCCACACCGTCACCACGGCGCACAGCGAGAGGAAGACGATACCGAACAGGCGTATCTGCCTGAACGACGATTCGATGTTTCTAAGTGATTTGAATTCCATTTATATTTTCCAATTTATGATTGCACATTGATTATTTCAGCAATTTGCCGACACGTCCGACTGCGTTTCCTGCGGCTGCACCCGCCACGCTGCCCGCCATGCTTCCGGCTCGTCCCGCCATCTGGTTCACGTTGCGACCGTAACCGCCCATGCCTCCGGCTTGGATAATCCAGCCCGCAACGGTGGGAATGGTAAAGTAGCCGATGATGCCGATGCAGAGGAACACGATATACACCCCGTCGCTCGAATCCAGCGAGAAGTTCGGGTCTGCCTGCATCCGCTCGATGTCGTTTTGCAGCATCAGAACCTGTATCTTCGCCAGTATGGTGCTGAACATGTCCGATACCGGTAGCCACAGATAGACCTGTATATAGCGGCATATCCACTGCGTGAGCGTGTTTTGGAAACCGTCCCATACCGACAGGGCGAAGGCTATCGGACCGAGAATCGCCAGCACCACGAGAAAGAAGGTGCGGACGGTGTCTATCACGAGGGCGGCGGCTTGGAACAGCAGTTCGAGTATCTCGCGGAAGAAGTCGCGGATGCTCTTCTTCATGTTGTACATTCCCCGGTCGATATACATTCCCGCCATCGTCACCATGTCGGAGGGCGACCAGCCGAGTTCCTCCAGTTGCTTGTCAAATTCCTCGTTGGACACGAGGTAGGCGGTTTCGGGGTTGCGTACCATCGCCTCGTATTCCAGTTTGTCCTTCTGCTCCCGGTATCGGTTCATGTCCAGCGTTTCCGCCTCCAGCATCTTTGCCGTGCCCTGTACGACGGGTGAGAGGATGCTGTTTATCGTGCCCAGCACCACAGTCGGGAAGAACATGATGCACAGACCGATGGCAAAAGGACGGAGCATCGGGAATACGTCTATCGGTTCAGCTCTCGCCAGCGACTGCCATACCCGGTAGGCGACGTAGAACAGCGCACCCAGCCCGGCGATGCCTTTCGCCACACCAGCCATGTCCCCACACAGCGGCATCATCTGCTCATAAAGTGAACGTAAAATCTGATGAAGGTTGTCGAACTTCATAGGCTACCAGTATCTTTCGTTCATGTTCCCGTACAGCCCCATGATGCGGTCGAGGTCGTTCTTCTTTTTCGCACGCAGGTAACTCACGGAGATGTTCTTGTTCGTGTAGTAGCTCACGAGGTTGCGGTAACGCTTCATCTTCGAGTGGCAGCGTTCCACCACGTCCATGCGCTCCTTGTCGGTCATGGAGAGCGTGGTGATGTTCACCACGTTCCTGAGTTCCGTCAACACTTCGTTGCTTTCCTCCAGCAGTTTCGTGTAGCCGAAAGCGATTGCGGAAAGCTCTTCGGGTCTGAAATTCCCGTCACGGAGCATCCGTTGGAAACTGTTCACATAGATGTCTGTGATGTCGCCCACCATCAGGATGGTCTGCTGCACCTTGCGGGCGTCCTTGACCAGATTGTTCACCGATTTTAGCGCATCGTAATACTTCTTGCCCTGCTGATAGATTTTCACCGTCTCCTGAAAGTTGCTCACCATGTTCGTGGCGGTCTTGGAGGTATGGATGATGTTTTTGGAGGCATTGATGATGCCCTGCGCTAGATTGCCCGGATCGCTTACGACCCACTGTGCGCTTGCCCTGCCCGCGAAAAGCAGGCACAGGCAGATAATCATTGTTATTCTTGTTCTCATGTTACTTTGGATTTTAGTGGTTGTTATTCTTCGGTCGGATGTCCCGGCTGCGGCTTCACCCGCACATAGTCCCCGTTTGGCGAGAAAGTCAGCACATCCGTGGCCTCGTTGTAGGACACGTCGATGCGGAAGCCGGTGTTCATGAACAGGTTGCCGTTCTCCTCCTGCAAGAGATAGGTTTCCGGCTTGAGCTTGCGGCGCAGACCGCTACGACGGAACACCGTCACTTTGTAGGCTTCGCCCTCCTTGTAGATAAGCACGTCAGGTTTTCCCTCCACGCTCTCCCAGTTCCCGCACAGCATGTCGCGGCGGTTGTCGGCCACGTCGCAGGATTGCAGCATCATGACCGCCAATCCGATAAGGCACTTGCTGACTTGCAGCATTTTCACTTTTGGTAAATTCATACGCGTTTTTCTTTTTTGGTTGATACATTCTGTTTTTTAGTTATTCCTTGTTTCTCCGCCTTTCGGCAAGCTGCCGGATGGCGGCTTCGATGTCGTCGCCCAGCTTCTCCGCCAGACGGTAAACCTCCACTTTTTCCGTTTCCTCGGTGGTGTACGCCAGATACTCTTCCGCGCTGACCTCCGTGGCATAGACCGCCGACTGCGTGCCGCCCAAGCCTATCCACACCTCCTTGTAGAGCCGTGAAGGGTTGTTCGCCATGTTGATGGAGAGTATCTGCGACTTCTCCTTTTCCGTCAGTCCGAGCAACGCCTGTATCTGGTCGAACTTGTTCATATATTTCCTTTGGTCAAGCAGGATTTTACAATCCGAGTTGTTGATAATGCTCTCTTTGACCACCGGAGAACTGATAATGTCGTCCACCTCCTGCGTCACCACGATTGCCTCGCCGTAATATTTTCTGACCGTCTTATACATATAGCGCAGATATTCAGCCATGTTCGCCGATGAGAGGGCCTTCCAAGCCTCTTCCACGATAAGCTGTTTCCGCACGCCTTTCAGCCGCCGCATCTTGTTGATGAAGGCTTCCATGATGATGATGGTCACGACGGGGAACAGTTCGCGGTTTTCTTTAATCGAATCTATCTCGAAGACGATGAACCGCTTGCCGAGCAGGTCGATGTTCTCCGTGGAGTTGAGCAGGAAATCGTAACGCCCGCCCCGGTAATACTGCCGCATGGTGGTGAGCATGTTGTCGATGTTGAAGTCGGACTTCTCCACCTTGATGTCACGCTGTGCCAGTTCCTTGCGGTAGTCGTCACGCATATACTCGTAGAAGGTGTTGAACGACGGCACGATGCTACGGTCGGATTGGATGCGCTCAATATAGGCACTCACGGCACTGCCCAGCTCGCCGCTCTCCGTCTTTGTCACCTTGTCGTCCTCCGACTTCCAGAGCGTCAGCAACAGGGTCTTGATGCTGTCCTTCTTCTCCACGTCGAAGATGTAATCGTCGGTGTAGAACGGGTTGAAGCTGATGGGCTTATCTTCCGTGTAGGTGAAATACACACCGTCCGCTCCGCCTGTCTTGCGTCGGATCATGCCGCACAAGCCCTGATAGGAGTTTCCCGTGTCCACCAATACCACATGTGCGCCTTGCTCATAATATTGGCGCACGAGGTGGTTCATGAAGAAAGACTTGCCGCTGCCCGAAGGACCCAGCACGAACTTGTTGCGGTTGGTCGTGATACCTCGCTTCATGGGCAGGTCGGAGATGTCAAGGTGCAGCGGTTTTCCCGTGAGCCTGTCCACCATCTTGATGCCGAAGGGCGAGAGCGAGCTGCGGTAGTTGGTTTCCTCTGTGAACAGGCACACCGCCTGTTCGATGAAGGTGTGGAAACTCTCTTCCGCCGGGAAGTCCGCCGCATTGCCGGGTATCGCCGCCCAGTAGAGTGTCGGGCAGTCGATGGTGTTGTGGCGCGGCACGCATTCCATGCTTGCCAACTGGCTGCCCACGTCGTTCTTGATATGCTTCAGTTCCTCCGCATCGTCGCTCCACGCCATGACGTTGAAGTGTGCCCGTACCGAGGTCAGTCCGTAGGAATGGGCTTCGTTCAGGTATTGGTCTATCCACTCGCGGTTGATGCTGTTGCTCCTTGAATAGCGAGATAGCGACTGCATGTTACGGGCGGACTTCTCGAACTTCTGCAAGGTTTCCTCACTGTTGTCTATCAGCACATACTGGTTGTAGATATGGTTGCAGGAGAGCAGAAGCCCCACCGGGGAGGCGAATGACAGTCGGCAGTCACTCCGGTCGGTGGAGAGCTTCTCGTAACGGGTGTCGGTAGCCACCTTGCCCGGCAGGTCTTCCGCGTCGGAGAGGGTGTGCAGACACAGGCGGTTGTCGCCGATGCGCATCTCCCTTGCCGAAAGCTCGATGTCCTGCAAGGTGGTGTCACCTTCCGGCATGAGCGAGAAGTAGCGTTCAATAAGTCCCGTCTTTCCCTCAGTACCCACAATCTCATCGGTGGAGAGGCGGCGCAGCCTGACAAGCCCGCTGTCGTTCATGATGCGCTCGAACTGTTCGCAGGCTTCCAAGAACTTGGTCGTGGTTTCCCTGTCCAGCTCCTTCGGGATGATATGTCCCCGGCACAGCGTGCTGAAATTGCTCTGCATCCGGTTACGCTCCTTTGTTGTCTTGGTCAGGTAGAGGTAGCAGGTGTGTTTCAGGTACGGACGCTCGTTGAAGTGACGCTCGAAAGAGCGGCTTAAAAAGCTCATGTCGTCCTTCTGAAGCTCCGGTTTGTAGCGTTCCTTGATGAACCAGTCCTGTTTGTGGACGACGGAGTAGTCCGGCAGCACCTTGATAGCCTTGCACCAGCAACTGTGTATCGCCTCGTACTCCGCACCCGTCACGGTGTAAAGTTCCGGTAGTTCCACCTCGAAAGCCACCGTGATGTCGGCGTCCTTTGAGATGATGCAGCCATGCTCCACCGCTAAAAGTGGGAACCTGTTTTCCAGTGTTGTCATTTTCGATGTATTCCTCATTGTCTTTCTTCCTTTCGTTGTCGTTTGAACAGACGGGTTATCCGCCGCCGGTTGATAAGGTATCGGGGATGGCTCCGTGCCGCTCCTAATTTCATCAGCCCGTGTTCACCGTACCGGGCGTTCAGCGCGAAGGTCTGCCATACAAGGAGGGAGGACGATGCCGCGCCGAAGCCGATACATATCCACTGGTCGATACCGACCATGTAGAGGATGACGAACAGGACGAAGAGAGCCAGCAGACCTCCGCAGAAGATGAAGAGGTACTGTGCCTTCAAGCCCTTGAACTCTACCGGACGGCCGATACCCTTGTTGATTGGGTATTCAGCCATACATTATTTATTAAAGGAAGAATGAGCGCAGGATGGTGGCGGCAACAATCAGGAAGATGCACGCGCCGAACCACGAGGCGGCTGTCTTGCTGGTGTCGGGGTCGCCCGATGAAAACTTGCCGTACACTTTTACGCCCCCGATAAGCCCGACGACTGCACCGATGGCGTATATCAGTTTAGTTCCGGGGTCGAAATAAGAACTCACCATAGAGGTGGCTTCGTTGATGCCCGCGATGCCGTTTCCCTGCGCGAAAGCGGAGGCGGTTGCGGCGATGACAAGTGCCGCGGAGAGGATTGCTTTTCTGTTTTTCAAGATGTTCTTGTTCATAAACTGTTCTTGTTTTTTGCCGTCAAAAGGGTGGATGGTCCTTTGTCGGGCGGTTGATACTTTGTTTCTTTACTTTGGTTTTAGTGGATGCCCGTTTGTTTCCACGGACGTGGGCGTGTCCGTTGCGGATGGGGATGCGCCTTGCGTTTCCTCGCCGCGTGGGTTGATGTCATTCTTTCATGTTCATTTCTTTTATTGTTGTCATACATAGTTGCGAATGTCGAACTCCTCGATGTTGTCCGGCACGACGAACTCCTTTTCAGATTTCTTCAGCCGAATCTCGATAAGCCCCTTGATGCGGATGCCTATCTCCGAAGAGCCTTCCATCATTTTCTCGTACAACTCCGTGCCCTCCATGTCGGTGAACACCTTAGCCGCCTTTTCACGTTCCGCCTGTGTCGCGTCCGGGTTTTTGGCGGTCTTGCAGGCGTCGTCAATCTCGTCAAAGCTGCTGCCCGAAGCCCGTGGCGTGTCCGAGGCGTCCTCTTCCGGTTCGTCGTCCCCGTATCCCAGTTCCTCCGGCGGTATGCTCGTGAAGGTCTCATCGAGTTTTTCCTCCGGGACTTGTGCCGGGCGGGATGCGTTTCCCGTTTTTCCGTCGTCAAAAGTAGCCTCTTCCTCCGACAGCTCAATGCCTTTTTCAATAGTGGCGGCTTCTTGCGTCGGTATGGCAGCGGTTGTCCGGGTGGATGCCATCCTGAAACGGCTCTTGCCGATGATGTCCGCCTTTTCCGCAGGGACTTCCTCGTGTGCCGCTATGCGTTTAGCCTCATTCCCGTCCAGTGACCGCCATAATCCGACAATGCCCTTGAAGAAGCGGACAATCCGCGTGTCCATGATGCGCTCGTAAAGGAGCAGGAACAGGAACCAGAGGTTGCAGCCGACCGATACCGCCAGCAGAATGTCTGTCATGCTGATTGTGTAATTCATATCCTTCCGTTTTTGGTTAGAATACTGAATTGTAATTTCGGGCATAAAGGCTCTTTATCGCATCTTCGCACTGGTTGAAGTGGTGCGTCAGCACATGGTCGATGTAAGCGGACAGCGTAAGCCGGTCATGCCCGATTACACGGGTGATACGCATGATACGCTCGTGGTACTCCGGGCGCACATACGCCATCTTCCCCTCACGTGCCTTTACTTCCGGGTCGCGGATGAACAGGCGTTCATAGTCCTTCTCACTGCATTTGCCGCTTACCGGGACAGGCGACAGTATTTCCACACTCGCCTGCACTTGGGTAAACATACCTCCGCAGTCTTGCTGTGGTCTTTTTTCATTCGGTGTCATTTCTTTTTCCATTTTCAAATCAGATCTTCACGTTGTTTCTTGTACAGTTCGTTGATTCTCTCCTTGTGCTGTTCCAGATGCTGGCGCAGCACGGTATCCACATATCCGCCTACTGAGATTTCCCCTCCGGCGATGTCGTTCACGATTCTGAGGATCTTGCCGTGGACGTCACGGCTGATATAGACACATTGGCGGGTCTTTATCTCGTTGCGGCGCAGGAATAGCTCGTTGTAGTCCTCGTCCTGCCTTTTCCGGCGTCCACTTTCCCTCTGCGCTTTTCCCGTGTTACGGGTTGCACAGGAGATGGTTCCGGTGCGGCGGTGTCCTCTTCGGTCGGTGCAGCTGCGGGTACTTCCTGTGCGGGGCGCAGTGTCCCGTCCTGTGCGCCGCCCGATGGAGGCTAACAGCAGTTCCTCGTCGATGCCTTCCGTGTTCACTTTCCTGCTGCCCATGCTCACTGCGGTCTGATGATGTCGCTTATCTCTTCGGAAAACTCCCGGATGCCACTCCCTTTCAGCAGTGCCGTGTCCATCGGGAAGATGGTGGAGCGGAAAACGCTCTTGCGCTCTTCCGAAAGGTCACGGCGGAACTTCTTGCTGTCGGGCAAGCGGGTGGAAAGTACCGGAAAGCCCATTTCGGCTATCACTTCCTCGTAGATGCCGTACAAGTCGTTCCTCTCCTGCCGTCCACCATCGTCCAGAACAGATGCAGCCCCTTTGTTTTCGCCTGTCCGGTAGTCATCAGCCTGTCGCGGAACATCGTGACGAATTTCAGGGTACTCTCCACGACAAAGCGGTCGGCACTCAGCGGAGTGAAAATGTAGTCCATCTGCGAGAGCGTCTTTATCACGCCGTTGCTTCGGGTGTGCCGGGCATGTCGAAGAACACCACGTCGGGTTTCACGTCCTCAGTGGCAATCATCCTCTCGGCATCGTCGAGGGCGTTCACCGCATTGCTTTTGACGATGGTGTAGGCGTTCTTTTGATCCGGCGGAAATGGTCGCAAGCGAGAGCCTTGAAGTAGGTGCTGCTGTCGATAAGCCCCATTTCGTGTTCGCGCAGCCCGTGGATGCTGTGCTGCGGGTCGTCGCAGTCCACGACGGCGACATTGTAGCCTTCACGTTGTGCAGGTAGCTGGCGGCAAGTGCCGTGACAGTGGATTTGCCGATGCCACCTTTCTGTGTTGCGAATGCAACGAAGATTTCCTTACTCATAGTTCCATTTATTTTAATTGTTGATGATTTGTTTTCTGTTTCCATACGGATTTGGCTGTCGCACCATCCGCTTCCGTGACTACACACGCAGGCGGGTCGTCGCGTATCCGGTTCTGTGGTGAAGCGGTGCGTCGGACAAATGGTGATTGACGACATTGCGTCATGAAGTCATTGAATCCATACGTCACCGAATTGTCGGAGAACCGGGTTTCCGACGGTTCGGGTATCCGTTTCGGCAAGTATCCGAAGAAGCGGATTTCCGGGTATTTGAATGTTCCGTTTATCATATCTTCAAATCGTTCGTTTCTTGAATCATGCTGCAAATAAACAAGTATATTTTGGAACCTGTATCACTTCTCCGGCAAGTGGCGGCACGTTGCGCCGGTTGGCAGTCATTGACCGGGTCAAGCATCTGTCCGATACCGCTTTAAGGGCGTAACTTTGCACCCGGACAGCAGGGTTCGCCGATGACGCGCGGCCCGGAGTCCTGAAAGGTATTTTCCCAATCCGTCCCCTGACGGATTTTATGTTCACCTGAACATAGCAAGATGTCTTTTCAGCCGCTCAAAATATTTTGAGCAGCCACGAAAGCACTTGCCCTTGCAGGGCGGGCTTTCCCTCCGAAGTCGGGAAGCCTTTCAGAACTGCGGTGCTGTAATCCGAAGCGGCGGCTTATGCCGTCAATCCGCTAAATCAAAGTAATATGAAGAGAAAAGGAAAAGCAAATCAGGGAGAAATCCCAAACTTGATCCGGCGGTGTACCGGTACACCGTCCGTTTCAACGAGGAGGAACACAACCGTTTCCTCGCCATGTTCGGAAAATCGGGTGTCTATGCACGGTCTGTTTTCCTCAAAGCGCACTTCTTCGGGCAACCGTTCAAGGTGCTGAAGGTGGACAAGACGTTGGTGGACTATTACACCAAACTGTCGGATTTTCATGCACAATTCCGTGCCGTGGGTACGAATTACAACCAAGTCGTGAAGGAACTGAGGCTGCATTTTCAGAGAAAAGGCGATGGCGTTGCTCTACAAATTAGAGCAACACACCGTCGAACTCGTGAAACTGAGCCGCCGGATTGTGGAACTTTCAAGGGAAATGGAGGCAAAATGGTCGCAAAATCAGTGTAGGAAGTTCGTTGTACGGCGCGATTGCCTACAACGGGGAGAAGATTAACGAGGCGCAGGGCGGCTTCTCACCACCAACCGCATCTACAATGACGGTTCGGGAACGGTGGACATAGGCAAGGCGATGGAGGGTTTTCTCACCTTCCTGCCACCGCAGATGAAGATCGAAAGCCGGTGGTGCATATCTCTCTCAACCCGCACCCGGAGGATGTGCTGACCGATATTGAGTTGCAGAATATCGCCCGCGAGTATCTGGAAAAACTCGGTTTCGGAAACCAGCCTTATCTTGTATTCAAGCACGAGGACATCGACCGCCACCACCTGCACATCGTGACGGTCAACGTGGACGAGAACGGGAAAAGGCTCAACCGGGATTTTCTCTACCGCCGCAGCGACCGTATCCGCAGGGAACTGGAACAGAAGTACGGATTGCATCCGGCAGAACGTAAAATCAGAGATTGGATAATCCGTTGCGCAAGGTGGCCGCATCGGCAGGTGATGTGAAGAAGCAGGTAGGCAACACCGTGAAGGCTCTGAATGGGCAGTACCGTTTCCAGACGATGGGCGAATACCGTGCGCTCCTTTCCTTATATAATATGACGGTGGAGGAAGCGAGGGGCAACGTGCGCGGACGGGAGTATCACGGGCTGGTCTATTCCGTCACGGACGACAAGGGTAACAAGGTGGGCAACCCGTTCAAATCCTCGCTTTTCGGAAGTCCGCAGGCTATGAAGCCGTACAGAAGAAGTTTGTCCGTTCCAAATCGGAAATCAAGGATAGGAAACTGGCAGACATGACGAAACGCACCGTCCTTTCCGTGCTGCAAGGCACTTATGACAAGGACAAATTTGTATCCCAACTCAAAGAGAAGGGCATCGACACCGTACTGCGCTACACAGAGGAAGGGCGCATCTATGGGGCTACCTTCATCGACCACCGCACGGGATGCGTGCTGAACGGTTCGCGCATGGGTAAGGAGCTTTCGGCGAATGCCTTGCAGGAACACTTCACCCTGCCATACGCCGGACAACCGCCGATACCGCTATCCATCCCTGTGGATGCTGCGGACAAGGCACACGGGCAGACCGCCTACGACAGTGAAGATATATCGGGCGGTATGGGCTTGCTCACTCCCGAAGGTCCGGCGGTAGATGCCGAGGAAGAGGCTTTCATCCGGGCGATGAAGCGCAAAGAAGAAAAACGCAAGGGCTTGGGTATGTAATCAGAGTATCAACAATTAAAAATCAATGTATGTCACAACAAGAGACGATTTGAGGGCATTGGCGAAAATCATGGATTTTCTGCGTGCCGTGAGTATCATTTTAGTGGTCATGAACGTGTACTGGTTCTGCTACGAAGCCATCCGGCTGTGGGGCGTGAACATCGGCGTGGTGGACAAAATCCTTCTGAACTTCGACCGCACGGCGGGCTGTTCCATTCCATTCTCTACACGAAGCTGTTTTCCGTCCTTTGCTTGCCTTGTCCTGTCTGGGTACGAAGGGTGTCAAGGGTGAGAAAATCACTTGGGGAGAATCTGGACAGCATTTGCCGTCGGGTTCGTGCTGTTTTTCCTGAACTGGTGGTTGCTGCCCTGCCGCTGCCGCTTGAAGCGGTGACGGGACTGTATGTCCTTACCATTGGAACGGGCTATGTCTGCCTGTTGATGGGTGGTCTGTGGATGAGCCGCCTGTTGAAACACAATTTGATGGAGGATGTTTTCAACAACGAGAACGAGAGTTTCATGCAGGAAACGAGGCTTATCGAAAGCGAGTATTCGGTCAATCTGCCGACACGTTTCTATTACAGGAAACGCTGGAACAACGGTTGGATCAATGTAGTTAATCCCTTCCGTGCGTCCATCGTGTTGGGTACGCCGGGCAGCGGCAAGTCCTATGCCGTGGTAAACAATTTTATCAAGCAACAGATTGAAAGGGCTTTAGTCAATACATCTACGATTTCAAGTATCCCGACCTATCTACTATTGCCTACAACCATTTGCTGAACCACCCGGACGGCTACAAGGTAAAGCCGAAGTTCTATGTGATCAACTTCGACGACCCGCGACGCTCTCATCGGTGCAATCCCATTCACCCGGATTTTATGGAAGATATTACGGATGCCTATGAGAGTGCCTACACAATAATGCTCAACCTCAATAAAACGTGGGTGCAAAAGCAGGGCGACTTCTTCGTGGAGTCACCTATCATTCTGTTTGCCAGTATTATCTGGTATCTCAAAATCTATCAGAACGGGAAGTTTTGCACGTTTCCCCATGCTATCGAGTTTCTGAACCGCCGTTACGAGGATATATTTCCGATACTGACCTCTTATCCGGAGCTGGAGAACTACCTTTCGCCGTTCATGGATGCGTGGCTTGGAGGGCTGCGGAGCAGCTCATGGGTCAGATAGCGTCGGCAAAATCCCGCTTTCGAGGATGATTTCACCGCAGCTCTACTGGGTGATGTCAGACAGCGAGTTTACGCTGGACATCAACAATCCCGAAGAGCCGAAAATCCTCTGCGTGGGTAACAATCCCGACCGTCAGAATATCTACGGTGCGGCACTCGGTCTGTATAATTCCCGTATCGTGAAGCTCATCAACAAGAAGGGGATGCTGAAGTCATCGGTCATCATCGACGAGTTGCCCACAATATACTTCAAAGGGTTGGACAATCTTATAGCTACCGCCCGAAGCAACAAGGTTGCCGTGTGTCTGGGCTTTCAGGATTTCAGCCAGTTAGTGCGTGACTACGGGGACAAAGAGGCGAAAGTGGTGATGAACACTGTCGGCAATATTTTCTCCGGTCAGGTGGTGGGGAAACAGCCAAGACGCTCTCGAGCGGTTCGGTAAGGTGTTGCAGAAACGGCAGTCCATCTCCATCAACCGGCAGGATGTTTCCACCTCCATCAACACGCAGATGGACGCGCTCATTCCACCGAGTAAGATTTCCGGGCTTACGCAGGGAATGTTTGTCGGTTCTGTATCCGACAACTTCAACGAGCGTATCGAGCAGAAGATTTTCATTGCGAGATTGTGGTGGATGCCGAAAGGTGAAACGGGAAGAAAGTGCCTACAAGAAAATTCCCGTCATTACAAACTTCACGGACGAGGACGGCAACGACCGCATGAAGGAAACGGTGCAGGCGAACTACCGGCGCATCAAGGAAGAGGTGAAGCAGATTGTGCAGGAGGAACTGGAGCGTATCAAAACGATCCGGTGCTGTGTAAACTGCTACCAGATAATGAGACTGTCTAACAAGTCCCCAAAATTGAAAATTATCCCTATCGAAGTTTGAAGTGACCCCAAAAGTTGGATACAATTTTTGGGGGCACTTCAGTTCTGACGGGTAAAATCGTAAAATTCGGACTTGTTAGACAAATACTTACGCGGTTTCAACCTCAGGTACTGAATCTATCGAATTGACAAATTTAACCAATTGCGGATCTGAATCTTTTGTATGAGGTTTCGGAGACTCTTTTCAATTCATAAGCATCATCCCCTGCTGTATTTATTAAATCCATATAAAATCTTTGTTTTGCAGAATCAATGAACGGCATGCCCCATCGGAAATTACAGGTTTCACTATTTTATCAATAACGTCTCCAGCTTGACTTTTCAAATTACCATGCGATCTAAGCCATGTTTCGAAAAATTGAAACTTTATTGCATTGATAGTCTTTTACCGATGCAGAAATCATTTCTTATATCGGTAACTGTCGATTTAATTTTCGTTTATCCAATCTTTCAACTATATTCTTGAAACAATTAGGGAAAGGATTCAAACTTTGAGTTCCAGAAGCAATATCCATCAGAATCTTTTGCCAAATTCAGTCAAGTTATCTGGCAAGGATTTGATTTTAGCCAGTAAATGTTTTATTGCGACAAACCAATAATATGATGTATGTGCTGTTCTTTGGGCGTATAATGTATCAACACTTATTTCAGACAACGCTTCGAACGCTATTTTATTGATATGATCGGTCAGGACATTGCTTATTTTAGTGGTCAAATCGTAAAAGATGCGTCAGGAATTACATCTTTAATATTGTTCTTAGTGATATACTTATCCAAATCGGTATTCCACTCTGCTAAATGCTCGATAAATACCTCATCCGTTACACCTATTCTGTTCTTAATATCTTCAAATTGGGGCAATATGTCTGAGAGCAATAATTTATAGCCAAGTTTATGATTTACCATGTATTGTAGTGTTTCATTTAATAGCGGTATATTCCATCCCACACTATTTACTAATAAGTCTCCATGATCCACATAATAGTCCATGAGTTCTGCAACATATTTTATATCTCCACCCTCTATTAAGGAAACGGAATGACCATGTGCCAATTGCATGGCGACTAAATCGTAATATCCAGACTCTTTAATGTTTCGGCCATCAGTTTCTAATTCAGAATGCAACTGATTTATGTAGGTTGAATCTAACGTTACAGGTAAAGGTCTTTCTTCGTCAGATGCCAATAAACGATAGGTTGTAAATATAGCCCTATATTATCTTTATTTACATTCTGTTCATCAATGCAATTCGTGATCGCTTGCAAAAGCGTTGGAAACGTATAGGTAGAATTATCTTTTAACGTTTTACAATATCTGCATGGTCGAAATTATCGGGTAGTAAGTTTGCCAAATAATTATCGAGCGCCTCCGAATTTGTTGCTACTTGATAATATTTATATGCTTTAGTTGTCGCGTTATCCCGATAGGCAGCATCTGTTGCATTTGCAGCTTGAATATAATCGATAAATGTATTTGGCTTGACTGTTTTGCTTCAATCAATGACGTAAAATCGCACGCCAACTTATTTTGCGCAATAAACCTGTCTATTGCATCTAACGTTTTGAAATAGTCGCCGCCATTGAAGTCATTGAACCGAACTATCTTCTTATATAATTGAGCAATCACATGGTTTTGGCTTTCCGTGTCTAAATGCAACAGCAGTTCTTGGTATTCGACAGGGAACACCTGCTTCTCTATGGATTCTTTTAATTTCAATTGTGCTATTCTTTGCCATACACGCAGAATAACATCGCTCTTTCGAGTTAATTTATGCAAACAATGTATAATCTTATCGATAAGCGCATTGTCCATACATTGTATAACTTCTTCTAATACAGTGTCAAATTGTTTATTAGTCTCTGCATATTGATTTATGTCGTGGTCTTCTTCTCCGTTGATGCAGCCTTCAATATATTTTTCAATGGAATTTGTCGAGCATCTTCAACATCGACACCATATACCAAAGCTGCAATTTCGCGTTGTGTTTGCAGATCATTGTTAATTATTGTTTGTTTGAATGCCATTCAGATAGTCGCCGGACAATATTTGTTCTACTGGATTTGCCAGAATATCCGTCTTCTTCAAACAGAACAATGCTATGTTTATCATCAAAATTTCGTTACACCACTCTTGTTTAAGAGCGACCATCTCATTGATATATGATATAATTTCCTAACATTGGCATTAGGATTTACCAATCTGAATATCCGATTTATAGTTTCTTTCGCTTCATTTTCTGTTTCTCCAAATGCTTCAACAAACAGTTTGTTGAATATACTTCGATAGTCGGTAATAACAGGAGGAGCAACACGATAAACAATAGGGAAAGTTTTATTGATAAAATACTTGGTCAGTTGTTTCGTTTGTTCGTCGGTCTCATCTCCGAATGCACAAGCTAAATGTGTTTCATCGAAAGGAATAACAGCCCAAACATTTTCAAAACCGCTATCGGCGAAGAACGTATGGATAGAAGACCATAATTCTTTTACTTTTCAGCGGGGAGACGATCCATGTTGTCAAAAACAAGGACTAATTTACGTTGTCCTTTTCCTTGATAAAATCAGAAATGTCTTGCATCCATGTTTTGAACTCGTAAACCGTTGGTTCGTCTTCGCTCAAAGTCTCATAGCAAACGTCCTTTTCGACTTTATCTTGATAAATAGCTAACATATAACTCCATCCATATTTATGATCTTTGCTATATGCCCATTTCCAAACGCACAATGCAATAAGAACTGGCAGTGCAGCTATGATAATAGACAATAAAGAAAACCACCATGTTGTGGGTGTAGGTTTTACTGCATACGCAATAAATGTAAATATCGGAGTTAAAACTGCAACCAAAATGCCGCAACCATACCATTACTGATAAGGGATATTTTTCGGTTACGGTCTCCGTTTTACGGGCTAATAAATATTTCAGCTTTTCAGACCATGATACGGTTTTCGTACCTCCACCTTTGACTTTTATTGTTGCATTTCCAGATAGGATACCATCATCAATAAGTTTGCTTGTAAGCAATTCCAATATAGAGCGGCGTTGCAAGTCCTCTTGATGTCCCCATGCGTCATACTCAAAAAGTAATAGTCGTCTGATAATTCACGTTCCAACATTTTAACCACGTTGGATTTTCCAGATCCCCAAATACCTTCGATGCCGATAATTCGAGGTAAAGTACATTCCTCATCCAATGAATCATTCTGACAAAATGGCGAGCAATAGTTTTGCCAACCTTTCTTGCGAACCTCCATCGAATTTGTCAATACCACACGGTTTATTTTGGATAAACCGCGGATATTGCTGTTTGGATTGTAGTTTTGTTTCCATATACGTAATTTATTGATTATACGAACTCCAAATAATTCTCCCGATTTACCACATGAAACTCGGCATAGGGATAGGCTTCTTGGAAGGCTTTCGGTGCGGCCGGCATTTTATTTCCCGAACTCCAAGGCGGTAAGACTGTCGGCACTCTCCTCAATCAGGTCGATTTCCTGTTTGTCGTAGGTGCGCCAGAAATAGAACTCCTGTGCAGTCCCTCATTGAAGTTCGCTTTGCGCCGCTCTCCGATGATGTAGTTCTCCCACAGCGCACCGACATCCTGCCGAATGGCCAGCGGTGAGAAAGCCCGATAATGGCATTGCGAATGCCGTTGTCGTAGAAGTACCACTTGCCAGCTTTTGTAACCTCCTTGCGTAGGTTACGCGAATAAGCCCCAGACGATAGATAACGAAGACCTTTTCCAATAGGTCGAGGTATTTTCAACGGTCGTCTTGCTCATGCCGAGTTGTTTACCTAACTCTTCGTAAGAAACTTCGCTGCCCAACTGAAAAGCTATCAATCGCAGTAGATCGCGCATCTTGCTCGAATTTTTAAGCCGTCAATTGCTAAGATATCTTTAAGCAGGTATGCACCGACAATATCACGTAGGTAGTCTGTTTTACGTTCATAGTTCTCCATCATTACTACTTCGGGATAGGAACCGTAAATCAAGCGCGCTTCGAGGTTCTGGCGGGTTTCAAGTGCCGTTTCCGTCTGTGCGATTTCCGTTGCGAGAATGGTGTAAGGAGAAATTGCGTACTGCGGCCGACCAACGGTTCACCAGTCTTATTCAGCAAATCGAATGACGAAGAACCACTTGCCAAGACACTTATTCCCGGTATTTCATCAACTATCAACTTCAGAATACTACCGATTTGTGGTATGTTCTGTGCCTCATCAATAGCCAGCAAATCAATACCATCCAATAAATGCCGATAATTGGCTATTGAGCGATTCTCCAATAGTGCTAATGTGTCGTAGTCTTCGCCGTTGAGCATCATCGTCCTACCTGAATAGTTGTCCACAATTTTACGCATCATTACCGTTTTACCAACACGGCGAGCACCAAAATCAGTACTGCTTTATTGGGCGCGATTCGTGCTGTAATCTTCTCTTGAAGTATTCTATTTACTGTTTCCATACCTTATAAAATATAATGCAAAGATAATCATATTTTTAATTGGCGAATTTTACAAAAAACGGGCTATTAAATGGCGATTTTACAACCACAATCTTATGGAAGTTGTTTCATTGTTTTAGTAATGATATATGTTCATACTATGATGACTCAATAATTTACCAGACATACGTTTCTGAAATTTGTCCTTATAGGAATGAAAACTCACATATATTGTGCTAATTAATATATAATTAAATGAAAATAAAAGACAGGATACGAGTATTCCTGTCTTCTCATATGTAATGGATATTTTTTATTTTCTCATCCGCTCCAACTCCTCATCACGCAACATTCTCTCGTTCAGTTTTTCCTGCATCCTGTCAATGAAATAGGTGCGGCTTTCGTTCTTCCGGCGTTTGATATCAGTGTAGAAGCGGTAGCAGTCTTTAGAATCAACCCCGAATATCTTATAGAGAAGTGGGCGAGCTGTTTGAGCGGCATATTGCCGTTGTTGATGCAGCCCATCACGTCTATGCCGTAGATAAGTTCCACGAGGTCGATGGCATTGCCCGTCCATTGAAGAAGGCTGGCGGTGGTTTCTGTTGCGTTGTTGGCGGATATTAGTGGTGGCACTTGGGGCGTGGCAAGGAATTTCTGCATCTTTCTTACGAAAGACAGAGCCTTGCTGACGTAGGCGGCAATCTCTTTTTCTTCTGACAGATTACGTACGGGATGGTGCTGCAACTCGATTTCGATGTAGGCAAGCGCGATGACGGTAAGGTTCATGTCCATGCCGCCGTTGCACAGTTCGATCACTTGGGTGGCGAAAGCCGTGTATGCCGTTTCCATATTGCAGTCGCCGGCTTCGTTTATCAGGCGGAAAAGTCGGTTTCCGCCAGCAAGAAATAATTCATGGTTCTGTCAATTTTGAAAATTACACTTTGTTTTCTGCGTGCGCACATGAATATAATTGGCAAAAACGCGGCAGAAAATAAAAATCCAACACTCAATTTTACAAAGTGCTGGATTTCAGAGGTATAAAATTCAGTATTTTTCACAAGGACAAATTATCTCCGACTTAAATTGTTTGTAATCGGAACATTTATTCTATTCCTGAAAATAGAAATGTATGCTTGCCGCACATTTTGGCTATCTTGCTTTTTATCAAGGATATAGATAATGCGACATACACCGTTGGGATAGCTTTTCAAAGAGGAAAGCGTCCAGTGTTGCTCTGGCAGAGCCGACTTAAAAATGTCGTCCGCTTCCGGATATGAAAGGAACGGTGTATAGTATGATTTCATCCACAGCGTGCATCCGCAGCAGTCCGTTTATATAGTCTGCCGTGTCCGGTGTGGCTTCCGCGAGGTAACGGATGTTTGTGCCGTCTTTTCTCCATTCGTGCAGCATTGAAATGGAATAGTCCGGTGTCACACGGTAAAGGCTTTCTTCCTGATTTCATCAAGACCGCAACGGTCAAGGCACAAATCCTGATGTGCTTTATCATATAACTCTGAAGAAAGACATCCGTCCATCGTCAGTACGGCGAGAATCTGAACTTTACCCATAATCGTTTCCTTTCGTTAGGCAAGGGTAAAAAGTAGCGTGCAATTCACACTACCTTCAAGCGATGGCTCTGGTAAAGCCTTTACGGAGAGTACGTGAATGCACGCTATGCGTAAGCATAGCATAAGCATCACGCAATCGTCTCCGTAGTTCCAATTTACCAGATTTTCGCTTGAAACGCCTTGCGGTCTTATCCTATATGTTGGCGGCGAAAAGCTCCTGCCAATCGCCGTTTTTCTCAAATGTTATGCAAAGATAGCCAAATTCAGTGAATTACGGGCTATGATTGCTTGAATTTATATTTAAGTCCATACTCTTCAAGTTTGCTGTATAGTGTTGTCCTGCCTATGCCGAGCAGTTCTGCGGCGACACTCCGGTTGCCGTTTGCCTGTTTCAACGCACGCAATATCCGCTCCTTATCCTCCGCGTCATTGCGCAAGGCGAAGCTGACAGTAGAGGTCGGTTTCGTCACGGCAAGTTCCAGATGCTCTTTCATGACAACACCTTCCTGCGCCTGCAATAGCACCCATAACTTTCTGCCGAAGTTCCCGCACGTTGCCCGGCCATGCGTGTGTCAGCAACGCTTTACGTGCTTCGGAACTGAACCCGCTCACGCTACACTCCAGCTCTCTGTTTGCCATATCACGGAAGAACTCTGCCAGCGGCATAATGTCTTCTTGACAGTCACGCAACGGAGGAACGGTTATCCCGAAGTCGTGCAGGCGGTACAGAAGATCCTGCCGAAAACGCTTTTCATTCACCGATACCTCCAAATCTTCATTGGTAGCAGCGATGATGCGGACATTGAAATTCCGGTCTGCCTTGTCTCCGACCGGGCGATACCGCCTCTCCTGTATGGCACGGAGCAACATCTGTTGGGTTTCCAACGCGAGGTTTCCTACCTCGTCCAGAAACAACGTGCCGCCTTCCGCCTCATGGAAATATCCTTTCTTGGCATTGTCCGCACCTGTAAATGCACCTTTGACGTGTCCGAAGAAAGCCGACGGTGCAAGCTCTTTGGAGAGTGAACCGCAGTCCACCGCCACAAATGGCTTGCCTGCACGTTTGCTCTTGTCATGCAACAGGTGGGCAATATGCTCCTTGCCCGTGCCGTTCTCACCAAATATCATCACGCTCATATCGGTGGCGGCTACCAGCCTTATGCGGTGCATGATTTTCTGAAAGGCGGAACCTTCACGGGCGAATATAGGCATACGGCGTTGTCCTGCCTGACGTTCTTTCAGTATGGAACGGATCAGGGGACAAGTTTATCCTCCACAAGCTGTTTGGGAATATAGTCTATCGAGCCGAGTTTCATGCTTTCCACGGCGGTATTAACTTCGGCGTAGTCGGTCATAATGATGAAGGGCTGCATCTTTCCCTCCTTTCGCATCCAGCACAAAGGTCTATGCCACTGCCGTCAGGCAGACGCAGGTCGGCAACCACGATATCATTATCTGTTGCCTGTTGCAGATGTTTCTTCGCGGTTGAGAGGTGGTAAGCCTTCATATTGCGGTAGCCCTCCCGTGACAGCATATTGCAGACATATTCGCAATACACGATGTTGTCTTCCACCACAATTATTTTTGTCTTATTCATCTTCGTATTTTCTCCTTTCCTCTTCTGCCAACCGTATTATTTCCACTCCCTTATCCAGCACGGCAGTCACGGCATGGCTTAACGCTTCACCATCCGGGAGAGCATCGCCACGAAGCAATCCGTAAAGTACATTCAGCGGTTGGTCGGCACGGAGCACCTCCACGAACTGCGCAGGTGGTGGATCAGGGAATCCAGCTTTGCAGGTCTTTTTCTTTTGCTGCATCCCGTACCGCCTGCATTTCCTTTTCTGTTTCAGTTATCAACTTTTCCAGCATGACGGCTTCATTGCCATAGGACAATAAGGCGGAAAAGTCCGGTTTCCCGTCCGGTGTCGCTTTTATGGCACACCTGTCGGAAACCTCCATCAGTTCCGATATGGAGAACGGTTTGAACAGGCATCCGGCAAAGCCTTTTGCCAATAGTTCCCCTTTGTTACAACTGCCCGAAGCGGTTGCCACAACCACCGGGATTGTTGGTGAATTGCCCACGTTGGACGAACGCAACAGTTCCAGCAATTCGAAACCGTTTATATCGGGCATATTCAAGTCTGTCAGCAACAGGCTGTATTCTTTCTGGCGTATCATTTCCATCAGTGCCGCAGCATCGGTGCAAGTGTCGCAGTGTATTCCTTCTTGGGAATACATCTCTTTCAGCATCAGAAGTAATACCTCATCATTGTCAATGGCGACAACATCATGGAATTTATTGTTATGATAAACAGGTGTATTGCTTGTATATCCAAGCTGTTCTTCAGCTTCCTGCATAGAAATTTCAACTGTGAAACGACTGCCTTTCCCTTTCTTGCTGTCTAAACGGATTGTTCCGCCAAGCATCGACACAATATTACGCATTATGGCAAGCCCAAGCCCGAAACCCTCCTTTGCGGCGGCATTTGATAGACGTTCAAACGCACCGAACGCTTGTTTCTGTTCCTCTTCTGTCATGCCTGTACCTGTATCTTCAACGACCAGTGTCAGAACTCCATTATCATATTCAGTAATCAAAGAAACACCGCCTTCTTCTGTGAACTTGACAGCGTTTGACAGCAGGTTATTCCCGATTTGTATTATTCGCTCTTTGTCGGTCAATACAATGGCATCGTGTCCAGTCTTCACGGACAAGGACAGCCCTTTGTTCACGGCAACAGGCATGAACTCCGTTTCAAGTGTGTGCGTGATTGCTGAAATCCGGCAGGGTGACAGACGGGGCTGTTCCTTGCCGTTGTCCAGGCGGAAGAAGTCAAGCAAAGTGTTAAGCATATCCCGCATACGGTCGGAGGATTGCAGTATGTTTTGGATATACTGCCCGGACTTATCCTCACACTGTTCTTTCCGTATCAGTCCGGCATAGCCTGTTATTGCTGTCAGCGGTGTGCGCAGTTCATGGGTGATAGTATGTACCGCCTTCTTCCTTGACGTTATCAGTGCCTCGTTCCGTTGTACGGATTGTTCCAGTTGCCTTATCAAATCAGTTGTCTTGTGCTTGTATTGTTTAATGCTTTTGCATCACGATGTATGATGATGTAGGAAATTAACAACAATAGAAGAACGAATCCCATTAAACCGCCTACTTGCATAAATGACTTTTCACGCATGGCAACTATTTCGTTTTCCCGGCTTTGCAGTTCGGTTTGTACCTTTTCTTCTATTTGGCAAATCAATTCTTGCAGTTGTCTGTTAAGTTCTGCATTACGAGCTGCAAGGCTGTCGGCTTGTTCCGACAATTGGCGATCCTGCACTTTCTGTTCGCTGATTACGTTTCTATTGACCGAATGAAGGATAGTGGTTGATACTGCTGGAGTTACTTCCTTTTTGCCGAATATGCCTAAGAAACCTTTTCGTTTTGGCTTTTGGACTGTTCCTGCACACTTTTCTGTACAATAACCGGAATTTGATTGGCTATCTTCTTGTTAATAGATTGTTGTTCATCCATTAACCGGACTATCTGGAACATCTGTCGTTCCTTATCCTCTAAAAGACTGCGCACACTATCGATGCGCTCTGCTGGATAGGTGGCCTTGAAACGGCAGAGCATACTGTCCATTGCCATACGCCGTGCATGGTAATGCTCGATATCTTTATCGTTCCATTCCAGTATTGTTTCACCCAATAGAGAAAATTTTATCATTTGAATATTGATATTGTTTATTTCTTTTCGGAGCTCGTCTATTTTTTATTGCCAAGTTCTAATGCTTCTATCTCCTGCCATTCATAGAGGCTATTATATGCCATACATCCGATAAGAATGGAGATAAGTATATATCCCAACCGTATTGCCTTATAGAAATTTCCTGACCGCTCCATTATTTTAATGACATTGATTTTGGAACATGAATAAAAGTTTATCTTTTCGTTCATGCGGATATTATCAGAATAACCGTCTTTTGTTATTTGATACCCACATGGCTTAACCATAAAAATGCCTAAGCCCTTAGTGTACGAACTTACTTCTGAGGCATAGTCTTTACTTGTATTTAATGGAACTTTCCCTTTAATATGACACCACTCATTATTACAACTGATGTCTTCAATCTCAGACATCAGTTTTTGCAAATCTGTAATAGCTTTGGAACTCGCTACTTGGGGTATCTGCAACTCAAAACAGAGCATCGGTTCGAGAATGTCCACACCTGACTGTTGCAAAGCCAGCCTGAAGACATAAGGGGTCAGCTGTCTGAAATCAGCAGGTGTACTTACCGGGCTATAATACTCGGCTTGAGTAAAAGTTACTTTCAGATCTGTCACTTCCCATCCATGTAAACCAGATTGGCAAGACATACGAATCCCTTCAAAAACGGCATTTTGAAAAGAATGGTTCAGATAACCATAGGAGATGTCACTTTCGATTTGCAACCCTGCCCCTAACGGTAAGGGTTCAAGAGTCAGCCCTATTGTGGCCCAGTAAGGGTTGGGTGGTACTTCGATCTGAATAATCTTATTGACCTTTTTTATAGGTCGTTCTTTGTAGATAGTCTTGATCTCATCAAAATGGACCTTTACGGAAAATCGTTCTTCCAGCAATGTCTGTATGATTTCCTTTTGGGTCAAACCATATAACGAGATTTCCAATTCATCACTATATGAGTTTATGGAAAAGGACAAAGACGGGTCTTCAATCCACAATGTATTCAGAGCGGATATCACCTTGCTTCTCTCTTCGGGCTTATTTGGCCGGACGGAGGATTTGAGAGCGGGATGCTGATGAGATAATCCTTGAATCAAACAAGGTTTAGCACCTAAATAATCTCCGATTCGAAAATCTTCTATATCTTCTACAATCGCGATATCATTGGCACCCACTTCATCAACATTTATCTCTCTGCCCTGATAAATAGTCTTTAGATTTTTAATCTTGATGAATTTTTCCGAATCGTTGATTCTTACAACGTCTCGAAGTCTCAGACTTCCGTCAATTATTTTAAGAAAACTTCTTTTATGCCCTTTGGGGTCATGCTCTATCTTATAGAGATAAGCTGAAAGTCTGTTTGAGACTGATGCCGGAGGAAGTATAAAAGAAGAAATGGCGTCCAACAACTCATTGATACCGATATTGAACATTGCTGATCCATGTAGCACCGGATAGACTTTGGCTTTTGCCACAAGAGCGATTATCGTATTCCAATAATCAGCCGGTGAAATTTCGCTATCCGCCAAATATCGTTCTAATATATCGTCGTCATGGTTGCATACAAATTCTTTGTATTCTTCCTTTATATATGTTTGGGAGCAAACCGGATAAACCGATCCATCGACAACAGTTTGCATAAACAGGACATCTTGCGACAGATTTGTTTTTATATCCATATACAAACGCTCCAAATTCACACCGGCACGGTCAATCTTATTGATAAATATAATTGTCGGGATTTGCAGCTTTTGTAAAGTACTGAACAGCAACTTTGTCTGCGCTTGTATGCCTTCCTTTGCGGATAAGATGAGGACTGCTCCATCAAGCATTTTGAATGTCCGCTCCACTTCCGCAATAAAATCCATGTGTCCCGGAGTGTCAATGATATTGCATTTCACTCCATTCCAGATAATAGATGTCGTAGAAGCCCGGACAGTAATTCCTCTACGTTTCTCTATATCCATAGAGTCCGTTATGGTGTCACCATTATCCACACGGCCGCACTTTTCCGTTGCTCCACTGGCAAACAGCAGATTCTCGGTTACGGAAGTTTTTCCTGCATCAATGTGAGCAAGAATTCCTAAATTTATAATATTCATTTGGATTAAGCAATAATATACTACAGTAGATGCATTGTCGAAACGCACCTTTTAATACCTCCTCGTAGCATATGAGAACTACAGGATTACTAACTCGTATTAATATGTATATTATTACTGCCGCATAACGATTACAAAATTACACAAAAAAATATATCTAACAAAAGTGGGAGGATTTTTTAACTTTTTACCATAGACATTTTATTAGGGAAGCGTAGGTTCAACTGGCAAGTACAAATAAGTAGAAATGTTTGAACAACACCGTTTTAGGAAGTTGAAAAATCAAGTTTCTCTCTCGGTATAGCGTTTATTTTGGCCAATATCTTCTTTAGTTTAGCATTTGTGTATTTCCCATTCGTGTTCTATTTAGCTCCTTATTATGAGTATGTAGCAAGTTACTTATCAAATTCAGCCTCTTTGAGGGTCAAATATGGTTTTGCAAATGGTGACTGACAAGACATAAACAAGGTCAGCAGGAATTTTTTACATAAATGGACATGAATGTATATAACCTAAAATAAGAATAAATTTTAATAAGGGCTGCCCAAAAAGAAAAAAATGCAGTTGCCATCCTATAGATACTTGCAGAAAGGATAAAATTTACTTTTAGACCTTTTGGGATAGCCCTTATTAATACTTCAGATAAAATTCCTTAGGTTATATTTTCAATCCTTTGGACCGGGTTTCCTCCTTGGCATACAGTCCCGGACGCCCGATTATGACATGGTTGGCAACGATACTATCCGCCGGACTGCGTATCTGCGGCGGTGCATTTTCGGGATATTGCGCCTGCCTGTTCCTCACATCTTCCGCTTCCGGCTTGAGCTGTTGCCCTTCATTCTCCTTTTCTGCGACTTCGGGCGTGGGTGGCGCAAGCTCCAGCTGAATTTTTCGGTCAAGGGCGGCAAGTTCGGACTTCAACTGCTTCAGCTCGTCCTCCTTCTTCCACACCTTACCCGCTATCTCCTGTAACTGCGGTATCTCCATCTCCAGCACCTCGTTCTTCGCCTTGTACTGGTCGATGATGGAGGGTATCCTCTCCATCGCGTTGAGGAAGTTGCGGGCGGCGGCCAACGGGTCAGCCATCGCCAGATGCCCGTTGTTGTAGGTGTACTTGTAGTTCCCCTCGACCACGAAGCGGTTGTCGGTGAACTCCAATCCCTCTTTGAGTATCCTTTCGCTCACCACCTTTATCGGAAAACCGTAAAGTTCACCGACCTGCGTGTACAACCCTCCGGTCGTGGCATTCTTGGCTATCTCCTGCAAACGCTTTCCGATGACCTTCTCATCGGCGGAATCCACTCCGTCCACCTTTATTATATTAAGGCGGTTGCCCTCCTTGTCGGTCTGCACCACCGACAGGAAGCGGTTCCAGTCCTCCGTCATGGCATCTATGAAAGCCGTGTTGTTGCGCAACTCGCCGGTCTTTGACTCCAGCTTGAACTCCGAATCACGCTTGCCCTTGTTGAACGACTTGCGTTCCCCTTCGAGCGATGCGATCCGCTTTTCCAGTTTCGCCTTGTCCAACAGGTCGGTATTGCCGGAGAGCAACGCCATGTATTCCGAGAAATTCATGCCCGATTTTTCGTCCATTGCCCCCTCGTCGATGGTACGCGCACCCATCGCACCGCTTTTGAGCTGGCTTATGAAAGTCTGCTTGCAGTGCAGGAGGTTGAACTTGTAGCTGTCCAGTGACTTCTCCACCGCGTAGATGATTACATCCACGTTGTTCCCGGCGAAATGTTTGGCAATCTCATTACCTGCCCTAACTCCGCGTCCGTCACGCTGTTGCAAGTCGGACGGTCGCCACGGCGTATCGAGATGATGGATAGCCACACACCGTTTCTGGGCGTTCACACCCGTTCCGAGCATAGAGGTAGAGCCGAACAGCACACGCACCGTCCCGGCGTTCATGGCGTCTATCACCGCCTTCCGCGCCTTGTCGGTCTTGCACTCCTGAATGAAGCGCACCTCGCTTGGCGGTATACCGTAGTCCTCCGTCAGTTTGCGCTTGATTTCCGAATAGACGTTCCACCCGTCGCCCGGCTGATATGTCCCCAAATCAGAGAAAACGAACTGCGTGCCTTTCTGGGCGTCGTATTTTTGATAATACTCCGCGATCATCTTGGCACAGTGACTCGCTTTGTTGTCGGGATGATCTTCGTAATTCGGGTCTATCATGCGCATGTCGAGTGCCATTTTCCGGGCATAGTCCGTGGCGATGAGCATCTTCGCCTTTTCTTCCGTTTCCGAAAGCGGCAGCCTGCCCAACAAGGTGGCATCGCCCGTCTTGGCGAACTGCATCAGTTTCTGTATGAAGTCCTCCTGTTCCGGCGTGGGCGGTATATGGTGCAGTATCTCGTTCTTGGCAGGACGGTCAACGCCCACATCCTCCGCCGTGCGGTAGTCCGTGATTTCATTATAGAAGGCGGCAAGCTCCGGCACTTTGATGAAGTAGCGGAAACGCTCCTTCTGGACCACATTGTTCGTCACGTTAAATTCAAAATCCGTCGTCTTCTTGGCAAATATCGCCGCCCAAGCGTCGAAACACCTTATGTCCTGCCGTTCCAGCTCCTTCGGGCGCAGGTACTTGAACAGCAGGTACAATTCAGTCAGTGAGTTGCTGATAGTCGTGCCGGAGAGGAAGGTCGCACCCAAGTCTTTTCCTGTGCGCTCCTGTATGGTGCGTATGGCAAAGAGCATGTTAAGTGCCTTCTGGCTTCCCTCGCTGTTTCCCAATCCCGCCACACGGTCGTGGCGCGTGTTGAAAGTCAGATTCTTGAACTGGTGGCTCTCATCTATGAAGATGTGGTCGATGCCCATCTGCTTGAAATCCACCACGTCGTCCGTGCGTGACTTTATGGCGTGTTCCACCTTCTCCAGCTTCGCTTCAAGGTTGTGCTTGCGCTTCTCCAATCCTTTCAGCATCGCCCGCGACACGTTCTTTCCCTGCTGCCGTAGCACTTCGAGGTTTTCCTCCACCGTGTCAAGCTCTGCTTGCAGGATGCGCTGCTGCAATTCCGGCGACTGCGGTATCTTGCCGAACTGGTCGTGCGACATGATGACGCAATCGTAGTCGTTGTTCTTTATATTATTGAAGAAGCGCACACGGTTGGCGGTCGAAAAGTCCTTCTCCGAAGCGTACAGAATACGTGCGTTGGGATATGCCGCCTGATAGGTGGCTGCAATCTCCGCAACGTTGGCTTTCAGCCCGATAATCATCGGCTTGTGTGCCAAATTCAGACGCTTCATCTCATGCGCGGCGATGCACATTATCAGCGTCTTACCGGTTCCCACCTCGTGGTCGCAAATTCCGCCGCCGTTCTGTTTCAACATCCAGACGCAATCCATCTGTGAGGGATAGACGCTCTTGATACCCTTGCCAGCCCTTTCAGGTTGAGGTCGGGAAAGGTCTGATGGGAGCCGTCGTAGCGCGGGCGCACGAAACAGTTGAACTTGCGGTTATACATCGTCACAAGCCGCTCCTTGAACTGCGGCGACTGCTCTTCGAGCCATTCGGAGAAGCCGTTTCGTATCTCGTCAATCTTGGCGTTGGCGAGTTGTATTCCCTCGCTGTCGCGCATCTTGATGTCGTTGCCATGCTCGTCCTTGCCGATGGACTTCATCATGTCAGGGCAGGTGTTGTGCAGGGCGTGTTTTAGGAGGTGCATACCGTCATAGTTCCGGTAATACCCCTTCACCAGAAACTCGTCCGTGATTTTCATGGTGCGGTAGCCGCACACCACCGAAAACTCGTCCATGCTTGCGGAATAGGCGATTTTCACCTCCGTGTCGAACAGCCGGCTCATGTAGGCGGCATAGACACCCGTCGGAATCCAGCGTTCCCCGAAATTGAAGTCCAGATCCTCGAAGGCGATGCGCTGCGGCTCGGCATCTTTCAGAGCCTCCAACGCCTGCTTCACCTCCGGCATACGCTCATTTTCGGGATTGTCACCCATCCATGCCTCTATGCGTTCCGCTTTCTCTATGACATTTCCGGCGATGAAACGGTCTTTGATTTCGTAACCGGTCACGAGCGGATTGTAGTAGATGCGCCCTTGCAGGGCAGTGAGCAAATCCTCCGCCGTGCTGTCGGTTATCTCCCGCATATAGTCGAGATTGACCGTACCATATTTGTTGAGCGACGCAGACAGGGCTTCTTCGGGAGAGCCTACGTTGGCATGGCTCTCCACCGCGAAGGAAACAGGATGCTCGAAGATGTCCGCCTTGACGAACTTTCCGTTTTCCATCCGTTCCAGCGAAAGGATGTCGCGCCCGCCCGCATCCATCATCACTAACTTCACGTTCTGCTTGGCGTTGAGGTTGCCGTAGCGCATGACAAACTCATCGTAACAGGTATTCAGATGCTCTCGCCACGGAACATTTGCCTCGCGCCGGAGCGATTCATAACGGTACAGACGCTCGTAGGCGTCACGCAGCGACACATACAACAACGCCTTTTCCTTCTGGTATCCTTTCAGGTCGAGCGGCTGGAATGTCGCCCCGTATGGCGTGATGTCTTTCAGGTAGCCGATGTTATGACGCCCCCGGTCAGCCACCAGCGACCCTTCGCGCAGGTGCATCTCCGGCGTGCGGTGGTAGGCACGCGGAGAAAGGTCCACGACTTCCTCCTTCGGCTTTTCCGCTTCGATGTCGGGGAAAAGGAAAGTCCCCACCGCTTCCGATGGGGTATCTGTAACGGCAGGTGCGGCGACTGCCTCCGGCTGTGTTTCCTCCTGTCGTGGCTGCTCACGGGAAGTTTCCGGCACGGCTTTCACTTCCGTCTTTTCCGCCACTTGTTTCTCGTTATGCTGCCTTGCCAGTTCCCGAAGTTCTTTCCTACGCTCCGGCGTCAAACCCATCATCATTTCATAGAAACCGTTGATGGGAGGATTGGTATCCCAGTCCAGTGTGGCATAGATGTCGTCCGGGTCGGCAGGCTTGGCGGTGTTCTCCGCTTTCACCTCCTTATTCTCCATTGCGGGTTTTGCAGTTGGAGCTGTCGGTGTAACCGTGACTTTCGGTTTGGGCGGAGTGGACTTTGCCGTAACTGCCTTTTTCACCGTCTTTTTCTTTTTGGAGGTTTTCGGTTGGCTGACCTCTTCCGTCATCCCCCAGAGGTCAAGCAGGGTGAGCTGCACGCCTGCGGAATATTGCGGGCGCGGTTCTATCTCCGGCTTTTCATCTGCGGGTTGCGGCTTTTCTGTCGGAGTTTCCACCGTCTGCGCCGAGGATACTGTTTCCAATTTTATGGCAGGACGCTCTACTTTATTTTGAACGGCAACTTTTTCTTCCGTTCCTGCCTGCCGGATTGAACCCGAATACAAGCGCATGGCAAGCCTGTAATGGAAATCCTCGTCGAGCATACGGCGCAAATCCCCGGCGATGCCTGCTGCCTTGCCCTCGTGCAGATAAACCATAGCGGGCTTCCCGTAGGGGTCTGTGTCAAGTTTCGCCATCGTATGCACGATGCGTTCCGGGTGGTGGATGAAATAGGCGTTGTCGGTCAGGGCGGTTTTCGTGTCCGTCTGTATCACGGTCATCAGCCGCTCGTCCTGCGACATTTCCTTCTTGCTGAGGTTCTTTTGCAGGACAATCAGGTCACTGCCCACCTCCGTGCCCGCGTTGTCCGTGAACAGGTTGTTGGGCAGGCGTATCGCGGATACCAGATTGGCCTGACTGAACAGCTCGTTACGCACGGAGGTCTTGGTGCTATTCAATACCCCTTGCGAGGTGATGAACGCCACGATACCGCCGTCACGCACGGCATCCAGTCCTTTGAGAAAGAAATAGTTGTGGATGGTTTTCTGGGCGGAGCGTCTGCCGAAAGAGTCGCTCCGCTGAAACTCCGCGTCGAACACGGCAATGTCACCGAACGGAATGTTGGACACCGCCAAGTCGAAATAATTGTTGAACGGTCTTTCGATTTTCTCAAAACCGCAGGTGCGCATTTTCTGGTCGGGATAGAGATGCCTCAAGATTGTACCCGTGAGCAGATCCTTCTCGAAAGCCATCACATCCGCATTGGGGCTGTGCCGCAGCATGGAATCCACGAACACGCCGACACCTGCCGACGGTTCGAGCATACGGGCGGGGCGGACGCTGTAATCTGCCAGCACGTCCGCGATGGTGTCGGTTATCTCTTTGGGGGTGTAGAAAGCGGTCAGCACGGACGCTTTCAGCGAATCCACAAACCGCTTGTACTCTGTTTCGTCCTTGCTGTTCTCACGGATAAGCCTGTGCAGCTCCACCGTCGGGGCGAACAGTTCGAGGTCGGATTTCGCCCACCGGACGGCATCCGTCAGTTCCTTTGCAGGGTTGAGGATACATTTCAGACCGCCGAAACCGCAGTACCTTTGAAGTATGGCACGCTCTTCGGTTGTCGCTGTCCTATTTTCCCTGTCAAGGATGAATGCCGTCCGTATCGCCTCGATGTTGTCCCGCAGTTTCTGTTTGCGGTTAAACGCCATATTCGTCTAAGTAAAGGACGGTTGCTCCCGTCAGCTCCGTGTAGAGCAGGTCGTAATCGGAAGACAGGGCGAAATTGTCATCCGAGAGGTCATAGACGGAGAACACGTTGCCGACAAGCGGCAGCAGTTTCAGGACAAAGGCTTCACGCTTCTCTTCCGGCACTTCATCGGCAAACTCGTTTTCCACGACTTCGCGGAGGATGGCGTAACGGGAATAATGCAGCCCGCGCAGCAGCGTGTCCATCGCCAGTTCCTGCGCACCATCGGCGGGATAGCCTTCAAGCCGTGCCCTCTCATACGTTTCGGCGGCACGGTCGGCCCGTTCCCGTATGAAAGCGGTGTCGTCAGCCTGTTCAAACTTGTTCGTGCGGAGATAGTCCAGCAGGTACAGACCGTAATAGGAAAAGTCGGTCTGACCCTCGTTTTTCTTCTTGTTGTTCATTACTTTGGATTTAGCGGATTGATAATTAACGGGATAATCGGTTGGAAAAAGGAAGAAAAAGGCACTCGGTATCCCTCCGAGTGCCACCACTAAATCCAAAGTATGAGTGTAATCCGGTATCGAAGAACAATTCATTACTCTGAACAAGTGGCAAAGTTAATACTATTTCTTCCGTCCTGAAAATTTCTTGTCCTTTTTAGCCTCCGGGAACACAAAAGTCGTGTTATATTCCCCGTCAAAGGCGACAACAGCATCGAAACTCTTGCCCTGTTTGCTCTTGAACCCTTTGAGCAGCTTGGTATGCCCTTCGGTGAGCAGGTCTTTGATTTCATCGTCGGACAGGGTGCGTCCCGCTTTCAGCCGGAACACGGGCAGTCCGCACTCCGTGTTGTCGCAGCGTACCACCTTGCCGTAGAACCGCATCCTGCCCGTGCCACACTTGGGACACGCGCAGCCGGAGTCACGGCTGCCGAAGAGCTTGTCGCACGAGATCAGTTCGGAGGTTATCTCACGTGTGTACGCCTCTATCTCCTTGCGGAAGGTGTCGTCGGACAGTTCCCCGCGCTCGATACGCGCCAGCTCCTTTTCCCATTCGCCCGTCATGGCAACATCGGCGATGCGCATCGTCTTGACGACGGAATTGAGGGCAAGTCCTTTTTCGGTGGGAACAAGCGACTTCTTGCAGCGTTCCATGTAACCGCGCTTGAAAAGCGTTTCGATGATGGAGGCGCGTGTGGCGGGAGTACCGATGCCACAGTCCTTCATCGCCTGCCGCAGTGCGTCGTCCTCAATTTCCTTGCCCGCCGTTTCCATTGCCGAGAGCAGGGTGGCTTCGGTATGCAGCGGCTTGGGTTTGGTCTTTCCTTCGGTAATGGACGAGCCTTTCGGTGTCAGCGTGTCGCCTTCCTGCCAGCCGGGGATGGTAATTTCCTCTTTTTCCTCGCCATAGACGGCACGCCATCCGGTTTGCTTCACGACGCTGCCTTTTACGGTAAACTCCACTCCGGCACATTCCGCCGTGACAGTGGTCACATCCTTGACGCATTTCTCAGAGAATGCCTCGACCATGCGCCCGGCAATCATCTGATAGATGGTATTGTCCTCTTTGGAGAGGAAGAGCGGTTTCTCACCCGTGACGAGCAGGGCATGGTGGTCTGTCACCTTGCCGTCGTCCACGCTGCGGCGTGTCGGGGCGGCTTTTGCCCGCACCTTGTCTTTCCATTCGGGCTGTGTGCCGATGAAAGCGAGCAGTTTGGGAATTTCGGCAAACACGTCTTCGGGGATGTAGCGGCTTCCCGTTCTCGGATAGGTTATCAACTTCTTTTCGTAGAGTTTCTGCGCGATTTCAAGCGTCTGTTCCGCCGTGAAGCCGTGCTTGGCGTTGGCTTCTTTCTGGAGCGTGGTCAGGTCGTAGAGCAAGGGAGTTTCCTCCGTCTTCTCCTTGCGCTCGGCTTTCGTGACAGTGGCGCAACCTGCCGCCTTTACCTTATTATATAGTTCCATCGCCGGTTCTTTCTCTTTCCATTTCTCGGAGGATGAGAATTTCACGACTTCGCCGTCGCAACCGTCCGTTGCGATATGGAGCTGCCAGAATGCTTCGGACGTAAAGCGGCGGTTCTCCCAGTAGCGTTCACATACCATAGCCAACGTTGGTGTCTGCACCCGCCCCACGGAATACGTGCCGTGTCCGGCGGCGATGGATAACGCCTGTGTGCCGTTGATGCCCACGAGCCAGTCGGATTCGCTCCGCGCTTTGGCGGCGAGGTAGAGGTTGTCGTATTTGCTGCCGTCTTCGAGTTTCCGCAGTCCCTCGCGGATAGCTTTGTCGGTGAGAGAGCTGATCCACAGGCGCACGAAAGGAGTGGTGCAACCCGTATAGTGGTAGAGGTAGCGGAAGATAAGCTCTCCCTCGCGTCCGGCATCGGTCGCCACGATGATATGTTCGCTTGTGTCGAACAGTCTTTTGATGACTTTTATCTGCGACACCACGCCGCTGTCGGGCTTGTAACCTTTCTCCGTCCTGACCTGACGGGGGACGAGCGTGAATGTGTCGGGAATAATCGGGAGGTTGTCACGGACAAATCCGCGCACGCCGTAGCCGTCGGGCATGGCAAGCTGAACGAGGTGTCCGAATGCCCATGTCACGGCATAACCGCCTCCCTCGAAATATCCTTCCTCTCTCTTTGTCGCGCCCACGATGCGGGCGATTTCACGTGCCACGGAGGGCTTTTCTGCAATGATTGTCTTCATGTCTTCTTCTTTTTTGTTGATACTTTGGATTTTATTTTGGATTCAGTGGCGGACACGGGATTACATTTTCATGCCCTTGCCCGTTTTCTTCTGCGGCTTCTCCTGCTGCTGTTGCTGGCGGGCGTCCTTCGGGTTGGTCTGACCTTTCTGCAACGGCTCTCTCAGATTCTTTGTAGCCTCGTTGGTCTTGCCATCGTTGTTCACCGCCACCTGCGTGCGGCTCTCGTTGGACGGAGCAACCTGCTGTGCATTGTCAGGGTTCGTGTCGTAGCGGTACGGGCGTCCCTTCTCCGGGTTGAACTTGATATACATCGTGGCATGGAAGCCCTGCTTGTCGGTCACGTTCTCCAGCTTCACGGCTTTACCCGCCACATAGTCGGCTTTCTGCTGGTCGGTGAAGCTCACGCCGCTCCATTTGCTGATGGGGCGGATGCTGCCGTCCTCGTTCGTCCACGTGTTGCGGCGTTGCTCCTTCTTGGTCTGTGCGGCATTTTCCCCGCCCTGCGCCTGACTTTTCGATGTGTCGCCTTTGGTTTCCTGTGTCTGTGCGGTACGGGGCGACTTGCCGGTTCCCGGCACGAACTCCACGCCGCGCTGCTCCACGTTCACTTGCAGGGTGGTGACGAACTTTCTGCCGTCGTTGCGCTCGATGAGCTTGTCGCGTACGGGCAGTCCGGCGCGGAGCATGTCCCGCTCCTGCGTGGTGATTTCCGTCTTGCCGATGCGCTCCGGGATGCGCACCCTGCTTGCCGGAATGTCCGTGATTTCATTCGTCTTGCGGTCGATGCTGATGTAGGAGGGGATGATCTCGCCCGTTTCCCTTTCCACAATGTCCACGACCCTACCGAGATTGCCCGTTTCGCGGAGGTTCTTCCGGTCATTGTCGGAGAATTTGTGTTCCTTGTACTCATCCAGCTTCTGCTCCTTGCGGATGAAGTGCGGCACGAGGCTGATGTTTCCCTCACCGTCCTTCTTGAAGGAGAGGCGGGCGTCCAGCTCGAATGATTCGCCGCCGAAGGTCGGTTTGACCTTTACCAAGTCGGACTTGCCATAGTTGAGCATCTTCGTAAGGTCGCCGGACTTTTCAAGGTTGTCCCGCTTTACGCCCCATCTGTCCTCCAGCTCCTGCCAGTTGATTTTACTCTCGTCGATGGGCTGGTAGCCACGTTTGCCCTGCATCTGTTCGGATTTGTCCTGTTGCTGTTCTTTCCGTTGTTCCATGTTCTCCTGTTTTTGAGGTTCTTGTTTCTCTGTCTGTTGTGCTGCCATCTCTTCCTGCACCTTCTTCTCATAGTCGGAGGTGTCCACCTTGTGAGGGGCGAGCAGCTCCTTGTTCGCTTCGGGGTCTTTCAGCAGTTGCTTCATCACCTCTAAGAGATTTTCAGCTTGGTCTGCCGCGATGCGGTAGAATCCGAAGCGGCTGGGTTCCTGCACTGCCGGAAGAAGTTCTTGAAGAAGTTGTCCAGCACGTCGCCATGTCGGTCGAATTGCAGGAAACTCTGCGCGTTCTCCGCTTTTGCGGGGGTGCGCTTGGGTGTGCCGTCCGCGTTCAGCCCGGCTACCACGCTGATCTCGCCTGTCTTCTCGTCACGGACTATCAGCACGTCCTTTTCGTCTTTTTTCTTTGCCATTTGAAAAATGTTTAAGTGGTTATTTATTAAAGAAATTATGGATACGAGCCTTGTAGAAGGCTATATCTTCCTTTTTGAAGTCCTTGATATGGTTGGAAAGGAATGTCAGCACGTCCTCCTCGCTGTAATAGGTCTTCTTGCCCAGCGTCTTGTAGGGCAATGCGCCTACGCTGCGGTAGCGTTGGAGGGTGCGTTTGCTTATCTGGAGCAACATGCACAAATCCTGATTGTCGAAAAGGCGGATGCTTTCCGTGATAGTGGGCTGTCGTTCCCCTCAGCCTTCATCGCCAGCAGCAGTTCGTCCTGACGGTCGAGCCGTTCCATCAGCTTCTGCATCCAGCCCTCGAAGTTGTTTCGTGTGAGCAGTTCCATGACCTATGTCCTCCTTCCTTTTGGTTTGCCGCCCGTGCGCAGCGTGTGGTTGTGGAACAGGGTGTCTATTGTCCCTTCCTCGTTCCTTACTGTGTTGTCCTCCAATAGCCGCAGTATCTCGGAAAGGCGGTAGCGGCAGCTTCCGCGTACCACCACATACTCGATACGGTGGTCGGTGCGCATACGCTGCATGGTGCGCTTGCTCACGTTGAGCATCTTCGCCGCCTGTGCCGTGTCAAGCAGCTTGTCTTCGGTTTCCCGCTTCCGTTTCTTCTCGTCCCTTGCCTCGCGGATGTACCCTGCGATGTTCGCAATCTGCGCCATCATCTCCTTGTAGGCGGAACTTTCCATTGTTATCACTTTCATGTTCAGTCCTTTCTTTTTGTTTCTGCGACAAAATTCGGCAATAAACAAAAGGGGCTTTAACAACTCACTACGTGACTCACGTAAGATTTTTGCGGAAGATGGCTCCGTAACCCGGTCAAACGGCGCAACAGGCAGCCTTTCAGCGGAAAACGATACGTCTTGTATGCCGTTTCGTTACCTTTGCGGCAAACTCTAAATGACATGAATATGGAAATAGTATCTATCGAGAAAAAGACTTTCGAGATGATGGTGGCGGCATTCGGCGCACTCTCGGAGAAGGTCGCCGCCCTGAGGCGCAAAAGCGACACGGGGCGCATGGAAAGATGGCTCACGGGCGAGGAGGTCTGCGGGCAGTTGAGAATAAGCCCGCGCACGTTGCAGACGCTGCGTGACAGGCGGCTTATCGGCTACTCGCAGATAAACCGCAGGTTCTATTACAAGCCAGAGGAGGTGAAGCGGCTGATACCGCTTGTCGGCACGCTCTATCCGCACGGCAGATGATTTGATTTATTCACCCACTGAATCCGAAGTTATGATGAACGAGAACAACGATGTTTTTACGATGGAAGACGAGCCGATAGCCTCTGTGGTGCAGGATATGCGCAAAGGCTCGAAATGGCTGTCCGCATTTCTGGAAAGCTACCGTCCTCCGCTGGACGGGGAACGTTACCTGACGGACGGCGAGGTGTCGGAACTGCTCCGTGTGAGCCGGCGCACCTTGCAGGAATACCGCAACAACCGCGTGTTGCCCTTCATACTTTTGGGAGGGAAGGTGCTTTACCCGGAAACGGGGCTGCGCGGGGTACTGGAAGCGAACTACCGCAAGCCGCTGGAGTGAGGCGGTTTCATGAAAAAGTAAACGGGTGACACCTTTTGTGGTGCTACCCGTTTACTTGTCTTATGGGGTATGTGCAATCAGCAATACCCGGCTTTTCCGTTCTGTATGAACATCACGTATGTCTGCCGTTTCTCTTGTGAGAGTGCCTTTCCCACCAGCCATGTGCGGAACAGGTGGGTGTTGTAGGTATTCACCCTGAAAGCGACCGGGATGATGATTTCAAGGGCGTACACGTCCGCGTGCAGCCCGTTTTCAAGCTGCATGTAGCGGCACACCTCGTAGTCGTTCAGCACGTCCGACTTGCGGACGGCTCTGATGGCGGCGTTCACTGCCGGGACGGTCGTATGGAACAATCCGGCTATTTCGGTGGCGGTCATCCACACGTCGTTACCGGTTACGCTGACTGCCTTGTCCTCGATGATGATTGTGTCACGTTTCATGGCTTTTCTTTTTAGATGGTGCAACCTGCAAATTCCTCGACGCCGTTCAATCTTGCGGCAAGGTTCTCCATGTCCTGATTGAGCTTCTCTTTGGTTATCTTTGCGTAAATCTGCGTCGTCTTTATGCTCTTGTGTCCGAGCATGGAGCTGACCGTTTCGATGGGAACACCGTTGGAGAGGAATATCGTCGTGGCTGCCGTGTGGCGGCTCTGATGCCACGTGATATGCTTGGTGATGCCGCAACGCTTGGCGACGGCACGGATACCGGCAAGGCACGTGTTATAATGCGGAACGGGAAATATCCTGCCGTCCCCGCACAGTCCCACGGTATTTGCCGATTATGCGGTTGGCGATGTCGAGCAGGCGGATGTTGGACACCACGCCCGTTTTCTGGCGGTTGATGTTTATCCACTCGTGTTCGTCGAAGTAGGTGCGGATATTCTCTTCCGTAAGGTTGCGCATATCCGCGAACGACAGCCCCGTGAAGGCGCAGAACAGGTAGAGGTCGCGGTACAATTCCTGTTTGGCGTTTTTCAGTTTCCCCTCAGCAGGCGGATCTCATCTTTGGTCAGGAAACTGCGTTTTGTTTCCTCCTTCTTGATTTCATACTCGCGGAACGGGTCGCGCGTCAGCCACTCGTTGTTGATGGCGATGAATACCATCGTCCGTAACGGGCAGACGTACAGCCACACGGTATTGGTGCAGCAGTGCTTGTCCGTGCGCAGGAACATCTCGAAGTCGGAGATGAAAGCCGGGGTAAGCTCTTTTAGGGCGATGTCCTTCACATGGTAGCGGATGTCGAGGAACTCTTGCATGTGCTTGTAAACGGTGCGGTACTTCAGCAGCGTGCCTTTGGCTTTCATGCCTGCCTCCACCTGCTTCTCGTAGTCCTCGTTGTGCTGGCGGAACACCTGCATCAGCGTGTGGTAGCGGTGTTCCAGTCCGAGAAAGGCGTTCTTCACCTTCTCCGCCGTGACGAAGTTGTCACGCTCCATGATTTCCTGATAATGCCTGTTGATGCGTACCCGCATCTTGTCAAGCATACGGTTCGTTTCGAGTGCCGCCGTGCTTCTGCCCGTGACACGTCCACCTTTGGTGTCCCACAGTTTCGGATCGACAGTCAGTTTGCAGCTGAACTGTGTCTGGCTGCCGTCCACCGTGATGCGTCCCATGACGGGAACTGTCCCGTCCTTTTTCACTACCTGACGCTTGAGGTAGTAGATTACTGAAAATGTACTCTTCATTGTCCTTAATTTTTGGGTTTCAAAATTAGTTGGTGAAGAGTCCGGTGTTGGTACGCAAAACGGGGAGGAACGGCGCAATCTTTTTCCGTAACCTGATTTTTCGCATGGTTATGGATAACTCACTATTCCTTAGAGCCTTGTTTCGCTATTCGTACCCGTTTGTCGCATTTTCGGTACGAAATAACGTAGCTGCGTCAGGATTCTTCGTGGACGGTATTCACGGATTTCACTTCAAGAAAGGTTCAAATAATCTTCATTGAAGACATAGAAGTGCTGCCAAGTTCACTAACTTTGCTGAACATAGTGTATGCCGTCATCTCATTTGGGCATTACGAAATGTTCCGTCTGGCAGACGGATAGGCCGGGACAGCCGATGAAGCTTTGAAGGCTGCCAAGTCACAACGGGCAGAATATCCCTATGCCACACTTCGGCAATAACTTTGCGTTGGAAGCGCAACAAGTGATTTACGCCGGAGGAGCCATCAACAGCAGTATTACTCTGGCTGAACTCAGTCAGCAAATGGCTGCATTGGACTGGCAGAAGAACCGTCAGGAAATCCGCTTTCTCCTGACCGGCTATTACCTGGATTTATACAAGTTGAATAACCAGCTGCAAGTGTTACAGAAGAATCTGGATTTGACGGAACAGGTGATCCGCAACATGGAATCACGCCGCACACAGGGAACGGCCTTAAAAAATGACATCACCCGCTATGAGCTACAGAAAGAGACGCTGAAACTGCAACTGGCAAAGGTGCAGGATGCCCGCAAAATAATGAATCATCAACTGGTGACTACCTTACATCTGCCTGCCGGAACAGAAATCGTTCCCGATTCTACCTTGCTGAACGAGGAAGTGACAGCATTAGCCGAAAACGACTGGCAAATGATGGCCAGTCAAAGCAATGTAGGACTGCAACAAGCCCAGCTGGCTATGAAAATGAACGAGCAGAAAGTGAAATTGGAACGCTCGGAACTGCTTCCGAAAATTGCACTTGTGGCCGGTGAACATTTAGATGGTCCTATCACCATCGAAGTCCCGGTGCTCGACAATAACTTCAATTACTGGTATGTGGGGGTCGGTATCAAATACAATCTTTCTTCTTTATTTAAAAACAACAAGAAAGTGCGCCAGGCAAAACTAAACGTCCGCAGAGCACAGGAGGAATATTCACTGGCACAGGAACAAATAGAAAACGGTGTACAAGCGAACTACGTCAACTTTCTCACCTCTTTCACAGACCTGCGTACACAGGAGAAAAGCGTGGAACTTGCCGACCAGAACTATAACGTAACCAGCAACCGTTATAAAAACGACCTTGCCCTGCTCACCGATATGCTCGATGCCAGCAATATGAAACTAAGTGCCGACCTCGGTCTGGTCAATGCACGTATTAACTTGATATACAGTTATTATAAAATGAAATATATCACACACACTCTCTGACAGAGAAGTAATGACTTATCAAAAAGAATCCAACTTATAACAGAATCAAATTCTCATCTCTCTTAAAATAGAACAGATTATGATAGCTAGAAAAACCCAGAAGATAATATACAACATTGTAATTATCTGTTTACTTATCGGTGGTGTCACTTATGTTTGTTCCCGGTTTATCCACTTGGGAAATATCGAATATACGGATAATGCACAGGTGAAACAACATATCACGCCGATCAATACCCGTGTACCGGGATTCATCAAGAAAATCTACTTTGACGAGTATCAGCAAGTGCGCAAAGGCGACACGCTTCTTATCATCGAAGATGCGGAATTCCGTCTCCGTGTGGCACAGGCAGAAGCAGATTTGGCGAATGCCACCGCAGGACGCCAGGCCACTACCATCGGTATCGCCACTACGCAAAACAATTTAAGTGTGAGCGACGCAAGTATTGAAGAAGTACGTGTACAGATGGAAAATGCCAAACGTGAACTGAACCGTTTTGAGAAACTGTTGCAGGAAGACGCAGTGACGAAACAGCAATATGACAACGTACATACAGCATACGAAGCTGCCAAAGCCCGTTATGAACAGGTGTCACGGGCTAAAATGTCTACTTCTTTAGTGAAAAGTGAGCAGACTCATCGCCTGGGACAGAATGAAGCAGGTGTCCGCCTGGCAGAAGCTGCGTTGGAACTTGCCCGTCTGAATCTCTCTTATACAGTCATCATTGCTCCGTGTGACGGCACGACAGGAAAGAAAGAAATCCTGGAAGGGCAACTGGTGCAACCGGGACAGACTATGGTTGATATCGTAGACAGCAGTGATTTGTGGGTAATCGCCAATTACCGCGAAACCCAGCTTCCGAATATCAAAGAAGGTGCAGAAGTGGAAATAACCGCAGACGCCGTGCCGAACGTCACATTCAAAGGAGTAGTAGAATCCATCTCCGATGCAACAGGAGCCGCCTTCTCAATGATTCCGCAAGACAACGCCACCGGAAACTTCGTGAAAGTGGAGCAACGTATTCCCGTACGTATCAGTCTGAAAGGAAACAAACCAGAAGATTTGAAACGCATGCGTGCCGGTTTTAACGTGGAATGTGAAGTGAAATATTAACACTCCAATTCTCAATCGCTTTAATTTTTTAATTTTCAATTCTTAATTTTCAATTCTTATGAGTGCTCCTGTTCTGAACGGTCCTTTTGTTTTGCCGATGTTCCGCAGTTTCGTGCCGCGGAAGATGCAACCGTGGATTTATCTTTTCATAGCCGTCACCTTCCAACTTTCGGGAGGTGTCTATTTGGGTGCATTGAATCAGATGATCGGCAGCATGTCACTGATGCGGGAGGATATTTTAATGTGCATGTACGCCAACCTGGCCGGTATGGCGATCTACTTTCCGTTACTGTTCCGCATGAAGTTCCGTTTTACCAATAAGACCCTGCTTACATCGGCCGCACTGGGAGTATTACTCTGCAACCTGATAGCACCGCATATCACCTTTCTCCCTCTATTGTGGTTGGTCTGCTTCATCGAAGGTATGTGCAAAATACAGGGAACTTTCGAGTGTATGTCAAACATTCAGCTGTGGATGACTCCTAAACGGGATTTCACCGTTTTCTTTCCCTGGCTTCATATTGTTATTTTGGGAAGCATCCAGCTATCCGACCTGATTACGACCCGTTTGATGTATCATTATCACTGGACATACATGAACCTGTTCGTTGCCGGTCTGATGCTGATTGTCTTATTGATACAGTTCACTTGTGTGAAGCATTTCCGGTTCATGCGCAAATTTCCTCTGTTTGGTATCGACTGGCTGGGGGGGATACTATGGGCTGCCTTATTAGCGGAAATCGCCTTCCTCTTCAACTACGGAGACTGGTACGACTGGTGGAACAGCCCGGTCATCCGCCAACTTACCATCGTGATTTTCATCACTTTAGGAATTTGTATTTGGCGCATGATGACCATTCGACACCCATTTCTCGAACCAAAGATGTGGACGTACCGCCATTTTTTGCCTTTATTGGGATTAGTCACTTTAGTGGAAGCGTTCCTCGCCACGGAGCACGTGCTGGAGGAAGTCTTTTACGAGGAAGTAATGAAATATGAAGAACTGGTCAGTTCCCAACTCGATTGGCTTGCCATTGTCGGTATCGTATGCGGTTGTGTGTTTTCGTATTGGTGGATGCACGTCAAGCAGTATAATTATGTACGCCTGGTCATTGTCGGCTTTATCGGGTTGATCGGTTACCTGATCGGTTTCTACCTGACTTTATCCACCGACATCCATATTTCACAGCTTTACCTGCCGACCGTATGTCGGGGCTTCGCTTATGCCGTATTGAGTGCTACTTTTATGGTGTGTCTGGAGGAAATCATGACTTTCCAGCATTTCTTCCAGGGATTAAGTGTGTTCAATATGCTGCACATGGTAGTAGGCGGCGTAGTGGGAGCCGCAGTCTATGCACAGGGATTGGCGTATTATGTTCCCGACAATCTGGCCCGTTACGGTTCAGCCATCGATCATGTAGCTTTCAGCAGTAGTCCGTTCAATCTGGGTCACTATATGGAAGAGTTTATCAGTCAGATGATGGAGATAAGCATCAAGCAGATTTACGGCTGGGTGGCTTATGCCTGCATTTTCCTCTTCCTATTGTTATTGCTCTACGATTTCCCGGCTCGACGCTCACTAAAAAGTATACCAAGCTGGAAAGAGGTGGCAAGGGAGGTGAAAAATACGTTCTGGCGGACAACACACACGCCGTCGGAGAAAGAAAAATAGGAAGACTGTTTACCTGTATATTTATTGAACTGATAATCAATAGAGTTTATGCCATCCGGCTACGAAAACAAACTGCCGTAGCTATCCGGCATAAACTCTACCTTTTTCTAACTAGTCACTTACCTTCTATATCTTTATAAATAGTTGCTTTTTGTACAGCCCCCATACAATCAGATAATTGAATCCGATAAACAGAAGGCCGTAAATCAGAGAGGCCAGATGAGCATCGGGAAGAACGCTCCAAATGGAAGTGTAAATCTTCTCCTGCAAGCTACTCTCCCCAACTGTAATTACCTCCAGCAAAGTAGCTAACACACCGGCCACTATATAAATAAACAATGGATTCGTACCAAAAACATGGAAAGGATATCCCCATTTCTGCTTTTTACGAATATCAATCAGCCAGGTGAGAAACACAAGCAACAAGGAAGCAAAACCACAAGTCACCAGCACAAAAGTCGGACTCCATACTTTCTTATTCAACGGACAGCCGTAACTCAACAACCATCCTGCAAACAAAAGAGCAATACCCAGTATGGAGATCTGCAACAGCCGGTGATGGATTTCAGTCTTCTCCCGCAAAATATTTCCGCAGAAATAACCGATAATCACTTGCGCAATGCACGGCAAGGTACTCAACAGGCCTTCCGGGTCGAAAAAGATACGCCCGCCATCCGGCAACCACTCCCGATACAAATGGGCTTCTCCGAATAGTGTGCGATCTGTAACGGCAACAATATTCTGTTCGGAAAGTTCAAATCCGTGTCCCAAAGCCAGCAAGATGGAATAACCTGCCAGAATGATCCCGGAGATCCATGCCAGATTTGCCGGACGCCGGACACCCACAATCAGCAAGGAACCAAAGAAATAAGCCAATGCCAACCGCTGCAACACTCCCAGAATACGTATGTGCGAGAAAGGTTGTTCTACTCCTGTGCACACCAACGAGAACCAGGAAAGAAAAAGTCCCAACAAAAACAAGATCACCGTGCGCCGTACCAGTTTGATGATAAAACCGCGACTGAAATGATGATCGAACCGGGATAAGGCAAAACTCATGGAAACGCCCATTATAAACATGAAGAACGGGAAGACCAAATCAGTCGGAGTCAGTCCGTTCCATTCGGCATGTCGCAAGGGTGCGTAAATGGATTCCCATGTTCCGGGGTTGTTCACCAAAATCATTCCGACAATGGTGATTCCCCGGAGTATATCTAATGAAAGTAAACGTTCTGATTTCATATTGTTCTTAGTGTACCGGGATTAAAGAAATCCCGGTTTGGTGAAATAGAATCCATTCGCATTCAACCATTTAACATGCCATTTCAGGCGATTGGTAAAATCAATCCAGTTACGGCTACTTCCCCACGCCAACTCCGAAAATGCTTGAAGAGAGGGAAACACGTGCTGGCCAAACTTCCGTTCATTAGGAATCATCTCCGTCCAGACACAAGCCTGGAAGCCTAATACATTTTGCTTCACGATGCCGGGAAACTGGGGTTCGAACTCGAAGTTATACAAAGAGCTTAATCCTTCGTCTGAAGGCGTTGCACTCAAATAGAAACGGGACCATTCCATGAATATAATCGGATAACCTTTCTGGGTAATCTTTCCCGGCTGATCGGGCAGCCAGTCACGCCAATAAGTATAAATCAAATCCTGTGGCTCTTTTTCAAGAAAAGCATCGTCCCATCCCATCACTTTCTTGCCTTTACCCTTCACATAGTTCGTCATAATCTTCACAAAACGGTTTTGCAGTTCATCCACTTTCTGATAACCTTCCTGCTGCATCAATCGCTGACAAACTTCACACTGTTCCCAGTTATCTTTCTCCACTTCATCTGCTCCGATATGGAAATATTCCGAAGGGAAAATCTCGACCATCTCATCAATGATGGACTGCACGAACTGATAGTTCTCCGGACGCGAGGGACAGATAGGATAAGAGAATTCTTCTCCCCATCCGGCTTCTCCCGTGCACGACAACTCGGGATAGACTTTGATAGCCGCCGAGAAATGACCTGGCATGTCAATTTCGGGTACAATATCGATCCCTCTTTCCAACGCATAACTTACCAAACCTTTCATCTCTTCCTGCGTATAATGACCACCATATTGAGAACCGTTTCTCACGAAACGGGGATCTATCTCATAGTTATAATCCTGTTGGGAAAGTTCTACGCATCTCTTGTCATATTCGTCAAAGTCGCGCCAGCTGCCTTCCTGCGTCAGCAACGGATATTTTTTCACTTCAATGCGCCAACCCTGATCGTCCGTCAGATGCAAGTGAAGCTTGTTTATCTTGTAGAAAGACAAACAGTCTATCACCTTTTTCAGATAATCAACCGTAAACATGTGGCGGACTACATCGATATGAAATCCGCGCCAATCATATTTGGGAGCATCTTTTATATCGACCATCGGAAGATATTTAGCACTTCCGGAAGTGAAGAAATTTGCTTGTTCGAGCGCTTGTCTCAATGTCTGGATTCCCCAGAGAAGTCCGGTTTCCGTTGAATAATAAACGCAGGCTCCCTCTTTGGTAACGGTGAGCCGGTAAGCCTCTTTTGCCAAATCCGATTCCTGTTTCACACGGATAAAGGCACGATCGTTGGAGGCATCACTGACGGAAAGAGAAAGTTTCTCTTCCAGGGTGGATTTCAACAGTTGCGACGTGGAAGCCGGAATGTTCTGGCTGACAGTCACATTCTGCGAAAGAGAGACAACCGATTCTTTATAATCGACTCTTTCCGGCAAAGGCATCACCGACAGACGGGTGGGCACTCGCTCCGGGTAGTTCCCGTTATCATTATCATTGCACGACAACGATGTGATCGCACCTATTCCCAACAAGAATAATATTCCGGTTCTTTTTATCTTATCATAATTCATAACTTATCTACTTTTGTGGATTAATCTACTTTGAGAGTGCTTGTCACACTCTCTTTATTTAAATAAAACAGTTTCGCTTTCACAACGGAAGCATCACAGGCTACGGGAGCTTTCCAAAGTTCCGAATGAAGGGTCGGTTCCGTACCATCGGTCGTATAGCGTATTTCGCCTCCCCGGATAGGAGTACTGGCGTGGAGTTGCCCTTCTTTGATGCAAAGTCCGGGATGAGGTAAACGGAAATTGATACTTCGGGACGCCCAGTGAGGCATTTCTTTCTCACTCACTTTGGAGTAGAACAGGCCCAGTTCTTTATTGAAAGCCTGACGTTCTTTCTCTCCTGCTAAAGTGCTCCAGGCGGGAAAAGCATTCCAACCGCGTTCCACCAATCCGAGAATTTTAGGGAAGGTGTAATATTCCACCCATTCAAAATCACGGATGGTTTCAGCAAATAATTGTGCCTGCACTCCCTGGATATATTCCTTTCCGAAAGCGGTCAAAGTCGTTTTTCCCTTTCCCGCGATGTCCGGATCGACCGGATTGCCTGCCATATCGGTACGCGAAGAACGATAAATGCTATATGGAAGCATGGAGAAGCCTTTGGACTCGTCAACATATCCCGCCCACGAGAGACCTCTTTCGTCGGGATGAGCGTCATAGGCCAAATCCAGATAGAAATTGTTCACGTTGCAGAGAATCACCGGATATCCTTTGTTGGCTATCTGGTAAGGTATTTCATCCGCTTCCCATTCAGGAACCGTATTCCAGCAATACACTCCTGCTGCAAGTTGGTTCAAATGACGATCGGTTGTTTCCGGATGTCCCAACGCTACTTCCTGCCAGCCGCTGAATTGCAAATGATATTGTTGCAGATAGTCTGCCATCTTCGTAATATAGTATTCAGACAGTTCGTGGGCACTTGTCATCCCGTTTTCATCCATAAACGTCCGGCAGACAGGAGAACCCATCCAGGCTCCTTCGGGTACTTCATCGCCACCTAAATGAATCGTAGTCAAAGGTACCTCCGCTTCCTCATACATGGCTATCAACTCACGAATCACTTTTTCCATAAACCGGTATGTAGAAGGCAATGCTACATTCATGACATTATCCGTATAAGACTGCGCGGAAACATAACGGGAAGTGTCTTGTGCGTCACTTAATAAATATTCGTTGGCCTTTTCAGGGGCAGTATTCACATACTTATGATAGCGCGCTTTCATGGACACGATTGCCGCACGGGCATGTCCCGGAGACTCAATCTCCGGAATCACACGCACATGTCTTTGAGCTGCATAACGCAATAAATCGATAAATTCTTCACGGGTGTAATATCCGTTGCCGGAGGTAGCTGCAGACGGATCATAGTTGCCATCGTAGCCCGGATATAAACATTCCAGTTCATCCGTGGTATGTCCCCGGCGTGCGCCAACCGAGGTCAATTCTTCCAAGCCGGGAATCTCCAGACGCCAGCCTTCATCATCCGAAAAATGGAAATGCAGTACGTTCAGTTTATAAGAAGATATTACATCTACCAGCTTTTTCAGATGTTCAACAGTCGTAAAGTTCCTGGCAATATCGAGCATTTGCCCGCGATACGGCAAGTCGGGATAATCGCGGATGGAGAGAGCTTCCAAACGAAACGGCTTTTCCTGACCTTTCAACAGGGAGAGCAAGGTTTGCGTCCCATTGAATATGCCATGTGAAGTGGAAGCTGAAATATTTATCAGCCCGTTTCCCGTATCAATCCGATAATATTCGCCGTTCACTGCTGTTTCCCGTTCCGGCAAATAATCCAGATGAACTGTTACCGGTGCTTCGGATACAACTTCCAGGCCATGGATGGTTGCCAGCTTTTCTTTCAGTAATTCAGCTTCGTTGGCAAAATCGGGATGGAAAGTCAGTTTTACTTTATTTTCTATAGCAAAACCCTCTTTGCCGGTAGCCGGCACCGCTTCTTTCACTGACGGAAAAATATCAGTTTGCTGCAACTGGGCTGTAGTCTCCAACGCCAAATTCGAAGCATATATCTTATCAGGTGCGGGATACCAGTCTTCTGTCTCCATTCCTTTCAGCGGCTGTATGGTCAGTCCGACAGGCAAGGGGATACCTTGCTTACTGCCTGACTGACTCACCCAGTAAGTGCCTTCGGGAGCATGTGACATTTTTTTCAATCCGTTGGTACAACAGAATTTGACGGTCAACGAATCTCCCGGAGCCAGTGGTTGAAAATTTTCTGCCGGATACATCCGGAAGAAGTTCGCATTCACCACTTCCACTTTGACCGGAGCAGACTCTTCCTGCAGAATCTCACGAGGCAGCTGCGAATAATAGATGATCAATCCTTTCCTAAAGGAACATCTGAGATGTTCTTCAGGACAAATGAATTCTCATAGTAACCGGGCTGTACTTCCACAGCTCCCATCTTCAAGTCAATGACACGGGGCTTTCGCCCGTCAGTCGATTACAACCGGAAATGACCAGCAGGAGGCACAGACTTCCCCATATTATATATAGCATATTTCTCATAGGCTTTCCTGTTTTCTATATATCATTCTTTTAGGTATTAATCACTCAATCGTTCGATGTGCAAAGTTTCTTTGCCTACTCCTGCGAGGCGTCGAAAGTCAGACGATAATAGCCGGGAACGAAACCGTCGCCACTCGTTATTCCATTGGAACCAGATAGTTCAATTCCATCCGTATCGCCGGACAATGAACCCTCTTGCAGTAGCATGCCTTTATCTTTATTCCATTGCAAATCGCTGTAAATTTCAATTTCGAAGGATTCCCATTCATGAGTGTTACTCAAATACACGGTGGTCTGGTATTTCTGTTCACCGATTGGCACAATATATCCTAACTGTGATATGTCTTCCAAATTCCAGCCTCCACTATTATATGCTTCATTCCAGACGGGTGCGCATGTAAATCCGTGTCCTACCAGCCAGAAGCAAGTGGGAGCCGTATCACCCATCCGTGCCACCCAGATATAATTATACTTAGAAGAATAATAGATCTCCAGGTTCCTGATTTGCGCAAGAAGGTAAACTTGCCATTATCCGGATTATAGCTAAAGAAGTCGCGATTGTAAGCGTGTTCCACATCTTCAAATCCACTCATTTCGAACTCTTCCCCCTGCGTAAAGCTAATCTGTGCACGGAAAAATCCCTCACTGGCTATCAACTCGGTTTCTTTAATTTTCAGGTTCTTTTGGTAGCCGACTACTCCCAGTTCAAAAGTCATCACATTGAAAGTGATTTGTTCGACAAACCAATCCCGGTAATCAAAAGCAAAGCTAGGGCCCGACGCTTCAATAAGGACTGCCGTATTGCTTGCTTCGGCAGCTCCCCAAATCAGTTTTGCATCGTCCAATGATGCTGCGGTAGAGATCTTTCCGGATAGTTCCATCGGATAACCCTCTTCCGAATCGGAAACTTCCGTGAGGTACAGGTAAGGATTGTCCTCACTCCGGTTCATTTCTACCACCTCACCGTTATAGTGAAGATAAAGCACTTCGGGAATCTGCGGACGGGTGATATGGAAATCAAATGTTTGAGTGACTTCACTACCTTCCACATTAATGGCTGTCAGAATCACCTTCGCTTCCTGATTCTCTTCAAGTCCGGCTTCAAACGGGATATAAATCCCTTTTTCAACAATCGAGACATCAGTGCCTTTCGTACGGATCGACTGCGAACTGACCAAAGTTTCACCTGTCATCAATTTCACTTCCAGCGTAGACAAAGGAGTCTCCGGATCGTGAATCTTTACAGAGAAATAAAGAGAATCAGCTGCAGGAGTCTGATCGGTAGTCGAGAATTGCAGTTCCGATATTTCGGGACACGAATATGGATACGTCACCCGGCCATCTTCTTCGCTGCATGAAGCCAGCCAACAAACAGTCAGCCCCAGCAGCCATAAAAACAGATTATTGTGTTTCATCATTTTTTCTTTTAAAGTTTTACGTTCCTCTTTTCATTAATAGCCTTCATTTTGAGTCAGATTGGTATTTTTATCTTTCTCTCCTTGAGGAATCGGCCACAACTGCCGGAAAGCCTGCAAGCCTGCAAACAGCAATCTGCCATCTTTGTCTTTATGTTTCTGCATCACTTCCAGCAAACGATTATTGCGTACCAGGTCGAACCAGCGCTGACCTTCCATATACAACTCCAATTGACGTTCGTTCTCTACCGCCAGGCGTCCCCTGGCCTGTCCCATATTTTCATCCAAAGAAGAAGGAGCAAAACCGGCACGCTCTCTAATGCTGTTTACAATCCGGATGGCTTCCGGGGTGCGGTCCAACTCTACCAGTGCTTCGGCTTTCAACAAGAGTATATCCGCCAACCGCATCAGAATGATATTGGAAGTCTTCTCGCGAATCTTATAAGACAACGGGTAACTGTCTGCCGGCCAATAGGTATCATAAGGCACTGATTTCCAAAGGATACTGGATGCATAACGGGTATCTTTCTCTTTGTCAAATTTAGCAACCAGATCATGAGTAGGTGTACAATAACGTCGCCAGGTTACTGATCCGTCATCTTCTTTCAGCAATACCCAGTAAGCCCAGTTGGGTGCATCGGAGGTGTAATAGACTTCAAAGATGCTTTCTGAAGAAAATTTCTTATCGGGTTGCCACAACTCGTCAAAATTGCTGACCAGCGTATAGCCTTCTGCTATTACTTTGTCACAAGCCTCAACCACTTTGGTATAGTCGCGTGTTGATTTCTCCCCTCTCGTTGCTAACACTTTGGCACGTAAAGCATAGGCTGCTCCCTTGGTTGCCTGGAAAATTCCTTTATTCTTGCTTACCAGGTAACGAATGGTATTTTCTTCATTCAGGTCGTCCAGGATCTGGTCATATATTTTATCTGTGGCAGAACGTTCCGGATACATCACCGGATACCATTTATCGAGGTTTTCGGCTGTAATGGTCGGAATCAAATCCAGCACCATCGGGGCATCACCCCATAAACGGACAATATCAAAATACGCCCATGCCCGCAAGAACTTGGCTTCTGCAATAACACGATTACGTTCTTCTGCTACGGTAGAAGTAGGATCCATCATCTTCGTATTTTCAATCACACTGGTTGCAGTGCCCGCCATCGAATAATACTGTGACCAGACCAGTTCTACTTTATAATTGGTAGAGGTCAGTTTCAACAAATCAAACTCCTGTTCGGCCACACCATCTCCGCCGATATAACAATTATCGGACTGCACATCTCCAATAGTATAATTTTCCGACTGGAATATATCTGCTTTAAAACTCTCATACGCACCCTGCAACTCGGCCTGTGCATCTGCCAGACTTCCATATTTAGACTCCTGATCTTCCGTTCCGGTACCTTCCTGCATAAAATCCGATTGCGGTTTCTCATCTAGGAAACTACTGCATGAAACGACTAATGTACAGAGTACGACATACGCTAACTTTATTATGTTTTTCATTTTCGCAGCTATTAAAATTCAATATTCAAACCAAAAATTACCGCCCTCGATTGAGGATAAGTACCATAGTCCACTCCTTGAGCAACGGAGTCTCCGCCAAAAGCATTTACTTCAGGATCGTATCCTTTGTATTTTGTCAGTGTGAAGAGATTCTGTCCGGTGACGTAAGCCTGCAATCTGGACAGATGTATCTTATTCAACCATTTCTTAGGAAAATTATAGGATAAAGTGACTGTTTTCAGGCGCAGATAAGATCCATCTTCTACAAAACGGGAGGAGTTATGATTATTCTCTGTATTACCAACGCGGGGGACATTGGTAATCATACCCGGTCGTTTCCAACGATCCAACACACGAACCGACTGGTTTCTAAAGTCTGTCATGCCTTCCATATCAATACGCGATGCATTAAAAATCTTATTGCCCTGACTTCCCTGCAAGAATACAGACAGGTCGAAACCGGCATACGAAAATGTATTCGTCATACCGTAAATGAACTTGGGCTGGGCATTTCCCAAAGTAGTGCGATCTTCCGGATCGATAAAACCGTTACCATTCAAGTCACGATAGATAATATCTCCGGTTTCCGGATCAACGCCTTCTGATATGTAACCAAAGAATGTGCCTAACGGAAGACCTTCTTTCAGGATGACGGCTTTCTCCTTGGATTCGTACATTTCAGCATAATAATAAACTTTATTCAAACCGAGCTTCGTCAGCTTATTCCGGTTGAAAGATATATTGAAATCGGTATTCCACTGAAAGTTACCTTTAAAATTCTGGGAAGAGAGAGTGAACTCCATACCTTTATTCACCATCTCACCGTCGTTTCTTGTCACACTGCTCGGCACCACATTCTCCGGCAGGCTGACTGTCAATAGTAAATCGGTGGTCTTTTTGTAGTAAGCATCAACCGAGAAGGATAAGCGGGAATCAAACATGGTCAGGTCGAGTCCCAGATTCCATTGGCTTGTTTTTTCCCAGGTCAGTTCTTTATTGGCTGCCGAGCCGGGTTTAATGGCAAGTCCCGGATATAAGTTTCCCTCCGAAACGGGCAGTTTACTGACGCTCATGGAAGCCATGTAAGCGTAGTTTCCAAAACCGCCTTGGTTACCATTCATACCCCATCCGGCACGTAATTTCAGGTCGGTAACAATGTCTTGTAAAGGTTGCATGAACTTTTCGCCTGAAATTCTCCAACCTGCAGAAACAGAAGGGAAAGTACCCCAACGATGTCCCGGGGCAAAACGAGAAGAACCGTCTGCACGGAAGTTAACCGTCAGCAAATAACGGCTGTCGTAATTGTAGGCTACACGACCCAGAAAAGAGGCCAGCGTCCATGCGGAAGCAGAAGAACCGCAAGCATCCTTATCCAGTTGATTGGCGGCACTGATGGAATGAATATCGGGATAAGACTCTGCCAGGTCGAAACCTGCCATCCACGAACCGTTATATTGTGCACGCTGCTGGGTAGCCCCTCCCAAAATAGAAAGGTTATGTTTGTTGAATGAACAATCATAGGTCAGCAAATTTTCAAAAAGCCATTCGAAGTTTCGTGAGAAACTCTCTTCCACACGCCCTTTTGTACCCCGTCCGTCCGAAGTTGAAATCGGGTCCAGATAGTAGTCCCAATGTTCATTGGTCAGTTCAATGCCAAAAGTGGTTTTAAACTTCAGTCCTTTGAGTATGTCAACCGTGAAGCCGAGTGAGCCATTTATATGGTCTGTATTCGTGTTACTGTCTGCGGCATTGGCAGCCAGCGGATTCAGAATACGTGCACCGTAAGCCTGTTCATCATATTCGTTCGGATCATACGGATTCCGCTTCTGCATAAACGGAGGAGTATTCACAACGGATAAGATGGAACCGGCACGCAAAGAACTACGGCTTTCGTTCACCCATTGTCCGCCTGTATGCGAATATGCAAAATTGAGTGCCATCTTTAGCCATTTGGTCTGCTCACTATCCAGGTTTGCACGGAAATTATACCGATTGAAATGTGCTTTCTCCACGATACCCTGTTCATCGGAATAACCTCCGGAAACAAAATATTGCAGTTTCTCGGTCCCATTTGCCACAGACAACTGATAGTTCTGATTGACACCCGTACCGAAGAATAAATCAGTCCAGTCCACATAGCGCGTTTCACTTTCGGGGATATTGGGGGCAACATCCGAAACTGCTTTCAAATCTTTCATCAAGTCTTTATATTGTTCTGTATTCAACGCATCTATTTTTTTCCCTAATTTAGAGAAACCCACATAAGCACTCATTTTCACTTGTGGTGCACCGATCTTTCCTCTTTTAGTCGTAATCAACACTACTCCGTTTGCCGCACGTGCTCCGTAAATAGCTGCCGATGAGGCATCTTTCAGAATTTGCATGCTTTCAATATCATTCGGACTGATATTCGAAATGTCATCCGACGGCAAACCGTCCACCACATACAACGGTTCATTGGATGCCTGTACCGAAGTGGCTCCTCTCACCCGGATTGTCACTCCGGAACCCGGCATACCCGACGGCTGTACAACCTGAATACCGGCTGCCTTTCCCTGAATAGCCTGTGCGGCTGTCATAATCGGACGTTCTTCAATATCTGCCGTGGAAACGACAGATACCGCAGTCGTAATATCTTTCCGTTTCATAAAACCGTATCCCACTACGACTACCTCTTCCAGTACCTGCGAATCTTCGCTCAATGACACATTGTATATGTTCTGCTTATTGACCGTATGAGATTGGGAAACATAACCGATATAGGAGAAACTGATTTTTGCCCCCACAGGAGCTTCCAAAGAGAAACGACCGTCTATATCGGTAGCGGTTCCAATATTCTCTCCCTCCACTCTCACTGTGACACCAATCAAGGGTTCTCCCCTCCGGTCGGCCACAACACCGGTGATTGTTTTCTTATCGCCTTTCTGGGGGGCGTTCTGTTCACTTTTCAGAGTAAGCACCACTTGCTTACCCGATTCTATTTTATAACTAATAGATGATCCTTTGAAAACTTTTTCTAAAACCGCATCAATACTTTCATTACTCACTGTCAATGAAATTTTTTGATCTAATCCGGGAAGCTTATCCGTATAAAAAAAGCTGTAATCAGCCTTCTTTTCAATCACTCGTATCGTCTGGCGTATCGTCTGATTCTTCACAGAGAAAGTGATCTGCGCACTTGCCTCTTGAGACACAAACAACAAGATACAACTGAACATAACAAGCCTGAATATGATATGTAATTGTTTTCTCATTAGTAATTAGCTTTAAATTCTTTAAAATATAAGTCTGAAAATTAGACTTTTTATTATCTTTGTAAAATCGTGAAGCAAAAAGGATTCCCTTTCCCTTATCCGCATAAGGAAAATTTCTTTTTTACTATCATGTATAAACCGTATTTGATTTCGGGGTGGAATTATGCTGCTACATAATTCTACCCTCTTTATTTTATTATGAGGTGTCTTCCATAAATTGTCCTTTTTAGTTAATACTACTTCCTATTCTCACCGTATCTCCTTCTAACTCATAGGTTAAAGGATAAGTAAGGCTTATAATGTAAAATACATTATGCAAGCTACTGTTCCGGATGGTTCCGGAAAATAGCACGTTCTTCAGTTTCTCGGAGTCAAACACGACTTTCACTCCGTACATCCGCTCCAGCGTAGTCGCGATCTCCGCTAAAGAGGATGAATTAAAAATCAACATATTGTTCCGCCAAAAGTCGATTTCACGCATATCCGAGATTACAGATTTAGTAAATGTCTGCTTGCTCTTATGGTATTCTACCTTTTCCCCGGGTTTCAACAAGGTTACGTCCGTTTTATTAGAAACCTTGACGCTTCCTTCTGCCAGCAGTGTTGTGACAGAATGATCGTCACAATAGCCTTTCACATCAAAGGTGGTTCCCAACGCTTCTATCTCCAGATCATTGCAGCAGACGATAAAACGTTTATCTTTGTTTTTCGCCACTTCGAAATAGGCTTCTCCGTCCAAATAGATTTTCCGGTCGGATTTGTTGTACTCCGCATCATAAGAAAGATGAGTAGCCGAATTTAACCAGACTTTCGTTCCATCGGGCAAAGTCAGATTCGCTTTCTGTCCATAATCGACAGCCACCATGAAAGGGTCCTGTGACACCTTATTCATGTGTTCTACCCCAAAGTAAGTGGCCAGTCCCAAACAAACCGGTAATAAGATAGTGGCTGCCACCTTATATATAATAGGTTGCCAGCGCCGTTTCTTCGGAGATAGTATCTTGGGCTCATCCAGATTCCTCTGCAGATGGTTCCACATTTCTTCTTCCACTGTCTTATCGATTTCGACGGCTGCTTCTTTCCACATTTGCTCGCAAAGCAGATTAAACTCATTACGAATTCCGGGTTTACGAATCCATTCAATAAGTATCCTTCTTTCTTCAGAAGAGGCCTCCTTTTTGAAGAATTTTTCCAATAGTACTATGTAATCGTGTTGCTCCATAATTTTCCTGTTCTATTTATACTAGTCTTGAGAGACAGAAAAGGACTACAGAGAAATCGAAATAGTTCAGATATTAACTTTTATTAAAACTTCTATATTAGATATCATGTAAGAAGAGAGAGACTGAAAAGGCAATTATTCCCAGTTTGTCACGCAAGAAATCCAAAGAACGATGTACCTGTGTGGCAACAGTCTTTTCCGAGATATTCAATTGGTCGGCTATCTCACGATAGTTCAACCCTGATTTCCAGTAAAGCATAAAAACTTCCCGGCGCGCTGGAGGCAGTTCTTCTAAAAGTTTCAGGATATATTCTTCCAAAAACAAATAATCCAGTTCTTCATCTATCTCTACGGATTCGTCAGATGACTCATTCGCAAGCCTGTCTACATAATTTTGAAGCAGGAGTTCGCGTCTTACATAATGATATACCATGTTTTGGGATATTTTAAAAAGATAGCCGTCAAAATTCCCTTCCAGATCGATATTAAGCCGCTTCTCCCAGATATGGAGAAAAATATCTTGTGTGATATCTTTCGCCACCCCGGCATTGCTCACCATAGAAAGGACAAAATTATAAATGCGAGCATTGTATCCACGATACAATGCCTCAAAAGCATTTTTATTTCCTTCTTTCAATAATTGAAGTTGCTGGGTGGTAATCATTATAAAATAAGGTTAAATCATATATCGATTCAAAAATAGCGAAATAACTAAAGCCGACAACCAAAGCACTTGTTAAAATTTCAATAAATCAATATCATAGCATTTAAAAGGGAATAGAATACAAAAACACATCCTTGACATATCATATCATAAATTCAGCCATTTTGCTATAAAATTAATAGAAATTATTAATCAACAGCTACAATTTCGAACTTTTATTCCTACATTTGCGGTCAAATGATAACTTATTAACAAATTTCATAAATACCATGGCTAAAATAACGAAAGAAGCCGCTTTGCTCTATCATTCACAGGGCAAACCCGGTAAGATTGAGGTAGTGCCTACCAAACCTTACAGTACACAAACCGACTTATCACTCGCATATTCTCCCGGTGTAGCAGAACCTTGTCTCGAAATTGAGAAGAATCCGCAAGATGCGTATAAATATACGGCTAAAGGTAATCTGGTAGCCGTTATTTCCAACGGTACAGCCGTACTCGGACTGGGTGATATAGGTGCATTGAGCGGTAAACCTGTAATGGAAGGTAAAGGTCTGCTTTTCAAAATTTACGCGGGCATCGACGTTTTCGACATCGAAGTGGATGAAAAAGATCCGGAGAAATTTATTGCTGCAGTAAAGGCTATTGCTCCTACTTTCGGAGGTATCAACCTGGAAGACATCAAAGCTCCCGAATGTTTTGAAATCGAACGTCGCCTGAAAGAAGAACTGGATATACCTGTCATGCACGACGATCAGCACGGTACTGCTATTATCTCCAGTGCCGGTTTGGTGAATGCCCTGCAAGTGGCCGGAAAGAAAATCGAAGATGTAAAAATCGTTGTGAACGGTGCAGGTGCATCTGCCGTATCTTGTACTAAATTGTATGTGTCACTGGGTGCACGTCTCGAAAACATCGTCATGCTGGATAGTAAAGGCGTTATCAGCAAGGCGCGCACGGATCTGAACGAACAGAAAAGATTTTTTGCAACCGACCGCACGGATATTCACACGCTGGAAGAAGCAATCAAAGGTGCAGATGTATTCCTCGGCCTGTCGAAAGGAAATGTGTTAAGCCAGGATATGGTGCGCAGCATGGCTCCGATGCCGATTGTGTTCGCATTGGCTAACCCGACACCAGAAATCTCTTACGAAGATGCCATGGCAGCACGTCCTGACGTACTGATGGCTACCGGACGTTCCGACTATCCGAACCAGATTAATAATGTAATCGGTTTCCCGTATATCTTCCGCGGTGCTTTGGATACTCACGCTAAAGCTATCAACGAAGAGATGAAGATTGCAGCCGTACACGCTATCGCTAATCTGGCAAAACAGCCGGTACCCGATGTAGTTAATGCGGCATACCACGTGAACAACCTCTCTTTCGGCGCGGAATACTTTATCCCGAAACCGGTAGATCCACGCCTCATCACCGAAGTTTCCTGCGCAGTGGCAAAAGCTGCTATGGAAAGCGGAGTGGCCCGCACTGAAATTAAAGACTGGGATGCTTACTGTGTTCACCTGCGCGAATTGATGGGTTATGAATCCAAACTGACCCGCCAACTGTATGATACAGCCCGCCGTTCACCGCAACGTGTCGTATTTGCCGAAGGTATCCATCCGAATATGCTGAAAGCTGCCGTTGAAGCGAAAGCCGAAGGTATCTGTCATCCTATCTTATTAGGAAACGACGAAGCTATCGGAAAACTGGCAGAAGAAATGGATCTTAGCCTGGAAGGTATTGAAATCGTCAATCTCCGTCACCCGGACGAATCGGAACGCCGCGAACGTTACTCACGCATTCTTGCAGAAAAACGTGCACGCGAAGGCTTTACTTATGAAGAAGCCAACGATAAAATGTTCGAACGCAACTACTTCGGTATGATGATGGTGGAGACAGGAGATGCGGATGCTTTCATCACCGGACTTTATACAAGATATAGCAATACGATCAAAGTGGCCAAAGAAGTAATCGGTATCCAACCGGGCTTCAAACACTTCGGAACAATGCATATCCTGAACTCCAAGAAAGGTACTTACTTCCTGGCAGACACACTGATTAACCGCCACCCGGATACGGAAACATTGATTGACATCGCTAAATTGTCTGATAAAACAGTTCGCTTCTTCAATCACACGCCGGTTATCTCAATGTTGTCATACTCCAACTTCGGTGCTGATACTGCAGGTAGCCCTGTGAAAGTGCACGAAGCTGTTGCCCACATGCAGGAAGAATATCCGGAACTGGCTATTGACGGTGAAATGCAGGTAAACTTTGCCATGAACCGCGAATTGCGTGATACCAAATATCCGTTTACCCGCCTGAAAGGAAAAGATGTAAATACATTGATTTTCCCGAACTTGAGTTCAGCAAACGCCGGTTACAAACTGTTGCAGGCAATGGACCCGGATACGGAATTCATCGGCCCTATCCAGATGGGATTGAACAAACCTATTCATTTCACCGATTTCGAAAGCTCTGTCCGCGACATTGTCAATATCACAGCTGTAGCCGTGATCGACGCCATCGTTGACAAAAAGAAAAGAGGAGGTAAATGAAACGTCCGTTATCCAAATCACAAATAGTTTGCATCAGCCTGCTTTGGTTGGCGCTTTGCTATCTAGTTCTGACAAAAGCCGAACGAATTGACGGGATGACGGTGGTAATGCTTGGCATTTCGGCAGCATTAGTGTTTATTCCTGTCTATAAGTCGATCAAAAAGAACAAATAAATATCTTTTTTCCTATTTTTAATGCGATAAAATATCAAATTTGATGTTTTATCGCATTTTTCTTTATAAAATGTTTGCTAGTTCAATTTTTATCTTTACTTTTGCAACCGAAAATAAATATCCGATGTACCCATACGCAGATGTGCAAATCTGCTATATAGCACAAAAGCACATAGTCAAACGGTATATTAGCAAATTGTCAAATTAGCACTTTATTTATATCAACCAATTAAAGAAAAAAAAGATTATGAATGCAGCAAAGGTATTAGACGATCTGAAAAGAAGATTTCCCAATGAACCGGAGTATCATCAAGCAGTAGAAGAAGTACTTTCTACTATTGAAGAAGAATACAACAAACATCCGGAGTTTGATAAAGTAAACTTGATCGAACGTTTGTGTATTCCTGATAGAGTATATCAGTTCCGTGTGACTTGGATGGACGATAAAGGTAATATTCAGACCAATATGGGTTACCGTGTTCAGCATAACAACGCAATCGGCCCTTACAAAGGCGGTATCCGTTTCCACGCATCTGTGAACCTTTCTATCTTGAAGTTCCTTGCCTTTGAACAAACATTCAAAAACTCACTGACTACTCTGCCAATGGGTGGTGGTAAAGGTGGTTCCGACTTCTCTCCTCGTGGAAAGTCAAATGCCGAAGTAATGCGTTTCGTACAGGCATTCATGCTGGAACTGTGGCGTCACATCGGTCCTGAAACTGACGTTCCTGCTGGTGACATCGGTGTTGGTGGCCGCGAAGTAGGTTTCATGTTCGGTATGTATAAAAAACTGGCTCATGAATTTACCGGAACATTTACAGGTAAAGGCCGCGAATTCGGTGGTTCACTGATTCGTCCGGAAGCTACAGGTTACGGTAACATCTACTTCCTGATGGAAATGTTGAAGAGAAAAGGAACTGACTTGAAAGGTAAAGTTTGTCTGGTTTCTGGTTCTGGTAACGTTGCTCAATATACAATCGAAAAAGTAATCGAACTGGGTGGTAAAGTAGTTACTTGCTCTGACTCTGACGGTTATATCTACGATCCGGACGGTATCGACCGCGAAAAACTGGATTATATCATGGAACTGAAGAATCTGTACCGTGGCCGTATCCGTGAATACGCAGAAAAATATGGTTGCAAATATGTAGAAGGAGCTAAACCTTGGGGTGAAAAATGTGATATCGCTCTTCCTTCTGCTACTCAAAATGAATTGAACGGTGACCACGCTCGTCAGTTGGTAGCAAACGGTTGTATCGCTGTATCTGAAGGAGCTAACATGCCTTCTACTCCAGAAGCTATCAAAGTATTCCAGGATGCAAAAATCCTTTATGCTCCGGGTAAAGCTGCTAACGCCGGTGGTGTATCAGTATCAGGTCTTGAAATGACTCAAAACTCTATCAAATTAAGCTGGAGCGCTGAAGAAGTAGACGAAAAGCTGAAGAGTATCATGAAGAATATCCACGAAGCTTGCGTTCAGTACGGTACAGAAGCTGACGGATACGTAAACTATGTGAAGGGTGCTAACGTAGCCGGATTCATGAAGGTTGCTAAAGCAATGATGGCACAAGGTATCGTATAATCAGCAAAAGATATATAAGCTATAGTTTATTTAAAAGCTCCCGTCTTCCGTGAAGGAAGTGCGGGAGTTTTTTTATGCAATAAAAAGATGTACGCCCCCCGGGTGTCAGCACAATAATCTTTGTAGAAAAATAAATAGCAGACAATACACACACAATTCATAGTTATTCTCTATCTTTAGATAGAAATTATCTGTTTGACAAGCGAGCAAAAGAAGCCTATCTTTGTTATATATTATAAACCCCGGATGAAAGAATAAAAGGAAACAGTCTGCTTATACTTGTATCCGACTAAAAAATCTATTTATGGAAAAGAAAAAACTTACTGCAGCGAACGGTCGTCCTATCGCTGACAATCAAAACTCGCAAACCGCAGGTCAACGCGGACCTGTAATGTTACAAGATCCCTGGCTTATAGAGAAACTTGCCCATTTTGATCGTGAAGTAATTCCTGAAAGACGTATGCACGCTAAAGGTTCGGGAGCTTACGGTACGTTTACTGTCACCCATGACATTACAAAGTACACCCGTGCTGCTATTTTCAGTAAAGTCGGAAAACAAACAGAATGTTTTGTCCGTTTCTCCACCGTAGCCGGAGAACGTGGAGCTGCTGATGCAGAACGTGACATCCGTGGTTTTGCTATGAAATTCTATACGGAAGAAGGTAACTGGGATTTGGTGGGTAACAACACTCCTGTATTCTTCTTACGTGATCCGCTTAAATTTCCGGATCTGAATCATGCCATCAAACGAGATCCGAAAACAAATATGCGTAGCCCGAACAGTAACTGGGACTTCTGGACGCTTTTACCGGAAGCATTACATCAAGTTACTATCACTATGAGTCCGCGTGGTATTCCTTATTCATATCGCCACATGCACGGATTCGGCAGTCATACTTATAGTTTTATCAATGCAGAAAATCAACGTATTTGGGTTAAATTCCATCTGCGTACCTTGCAGGGTATCAAGAATCTGACAGACCAGGAAGCAGAAGCAATAGTTGCTAAAGATCGCGAATCTCATCAACGTGATCTCTTCGAGAGCATCGAAAAGGGCGATTATCCGAAATGGTTATTCCAGATTCAGTTAATGACGGAGGAAGAAGCGGACAACTATCGTATCAACCCGTTTGACCTGACTAAAGTATGGCCGCACAAAGATTTCCCTCTACAAGATGTTGGTGTCCTTGAACTGAACCGCAACCCGGAAAATTATTTTGCTGAAGTGGAACAAGCTGCTTTCAACCCGATGAATATTGTAGACGGTATCGGTCTGTCTCCCGACAAAATGTTACAAGGTCGTTTATTCTCTTATGGCGACGCACAACGTTATCGTCTAGGGGTGAATGCAGAACAAATTCCGGTCAACAAACCTCGTTGTCCTTTCCACGCCTATCATCGTGACGGTGCTATGCGCGTAGACGGTAATTACGGTGCTACCAAAGGATATGAACCGAACAGTTACGGCGAATGGCAGGATTCTCCTACTATGAAAGAACCGCCTCTTAAAGTTACCGGTGAAGTTTACAACTACAATGAACGGGAATATGATGACGACTATTATAGCCAACCGGGTGACTTATTCCGACTGATGCCAGCTGAAGAACAACAATTATTGTTCGAAAATACAGCTCGCGCCATGGGAGACTCCGAATTGTTTATCAAACAACGTCATGTGCGCAACTGCTACAAAGCCGATCCTGCATATGGAACAGGAGTTGCCAAAGCGCTGGGTATTGACTTACAAGAGGCTTTGAAAGAATAATCTGCTATCACTTTCCTCTACAGGTACTCCTTCTTCCCAAAGAAAGAGTACCTGTTTTCTTATACCCCATAAGGTATAATTCATAAATCTACAACTAAATTTATACCCTAAAGGGTGTAAAATAGAAAATTTACATTATCTTTGTACCCAAAAGGGTATAATATGAACGATAAATCATTATCAGAATACGTCAAGCAAATGCGTAAAGAACATAACTTGACCCAAGTAGAGCTGTCCGAAAAATCAGGAGTCGGGTTACGTTTTGTACGCGAACTCGAACAGGGGAAACAGACTTTGCGTCTTGATAAAGTAAATCAAGTGCTTAGTCTCTTTGGAACGGAAGTGGGTGTTGTACCAATAAGTAAATTCAACAAGCTATGAGACAAGCACTCATATACAACCAAGACCAGTTGGCAGGATTGCTTACAGAAGATGAAAATGGCTATACCTTTCAATATGATACAGCCTACATTAAATCCAGCGATGCGGAATCTATCAGCCTCACACTGCCAATCTCGGAAAAGCCATATACAAGTCTAATATTATTCCCATTCTTTGACGGTCTTATTCCTGAAGGCTGGCTTTTAGATATTGCTGAAAAAAGTTGGAAGATAAATCGACGTGACCGTATGTCACTACTGCTTGCCTGTTGCAAAGATTGTATCGGTGCAGTTAGTGTGATTCCCATCTTAAATAAAGAATAATGATGAGCAGATGCCTATATTGTTATCAGGAACTTGGCGAGGGAGAAACTGATTTTCACCCTCAATGCGGAAAGAAAATATTTGGGAGCAAAACAGTTCCTCTCCTACCTTATACAAAAGCGGATATTAAGCAACTTGCCGAACAAGTCATACGCTCACAAACCACACTTACAGGAGTGCAAGCAAAATTGTCTCTCGATATATCATCGTCCCCCAACCAACCGCAACGCTTTACTATCGTTGGTTTATGGGGACGTTATATTCTCAAACCGCAAACGGAACAATTTAAATACATGCCTGAAGTTGAGGATTTAACGATGCATCTTGCCGAATTGGCTAAAGTGAACGTTGTCCCTCATTCATTGATTCGTTTTGCCGATGGCGAATTGGCCTATATCACTAAACGCATAGATAGAACCGCAAAGGGTGAAAAGTTGCCAATGGAGGATATGTGCCAGCTCTCGGAACGCCTCACAGAGTATAAATATAAGGGCTCTTATGAAAAGATAGCAAAGATAATTATGCAATATTCCTCTGTGCCAAAACTTGACGTAATAAATTTCTGGGAACAAGTCGTTTTCTCATGGCTGACCGGAAATGCGGATATGCATCTGAAAAACTTTTCACTTTATAGTCAGCGTAAAGGCTATTATTCACTGACCCCGGGATATGACATGATCTCTACGGCACTCCTCATGCCGGAGGACACTGAAGAATTGGCTTTGACACTTAATGGAAAAAGACGCAAAATCAAGCGTTCTGATTTTGAAGTTGCCATGAATAGTTGCAGTTTAGAGAAAAAGATCATAGACAACCTATTTTCTAAATTTACCAAAGTTGCCGAAAAATGGTTAGAGTTCATAGATATTTCTTTCTTGCCTAAAGAAATGAAGCAACAGTACAAGCTGATTATAACAAGAAGGTATCAATCCTTCTTTGATGCGCAAATATAAAAACAGGCTAATACAACGAAATGACATGAAACTTAGAGAGGATAAAATTCTAAACATAAGGATCTATTAATTAGATATTTAATAGTTCCTTTCCTCTCGCTTTAAGAAAGAGGGCTTCCGAAAAGAAGCGGACAGCCTCTTTTATATATCATTACCGACAACTCTGATTTTTCTTTTAACATTCTACAGAAATAGCCACTCAACTATTTTAACTATCTTTGTCCCCTGTATAACCCCTTAATATTTATAACAGACTGATGAAACTAAAAAATTTATTCGCCGGAATGATATTATGTCTGGCAGTTGCTTCCTGCATTCAGGATGAAGCTCAAAATGTTGAAGCAGCTATAGATGGATGCAGTGGAAACCATATCCAACAGTACTTGATTGATCGAAATGACTTCACCATTCAGTTGTATGTATCAAAAGCTGCTGACCCATCCAAAACAAACATCAATTTCGACCTCCCTACTGGAGCTTCTATAAAGCCGGTACGGCAGTTAACCGGAGACGAAGCTAACGTCTATAACTTTAATGACGAAAACCCTAGAGAATTTAAAGTTACATCAGAAGATGGTGCTTTTTCTGCGACCTATACAATCAAACTTTGGCAGACAGAAATGCCTTTAGTATACGATTTCGAGACGCTAAGTTCAGATGCTCCTTATCACAAATTCTATGAAGATAAATCTTCTGAAAATATTATCCGTCGACTAGAGCTAGCTAGTGGAAACCCTGGATTCGAATTAACAAAAATGGCAAAAACACCAGAAGACTACCCCACGGTACAAGTAAACGGAGGAGTTAATGGCGGCAAATGTGTAAAACTGACAACGAAAGACACAGGTAGCTTTGGAAGTATGGTAAAAATGTATATTGCTGCAGGTAACTTATTCGTTGGCTCATTTGAAGTGGGACAGGCCTTAAACAACGCAATGAAAGCCACCCACTTTGGTTTCCCATTCTTCTACTATCCACTCAAGTTGGAAGGATGGTACAAATATAAAGCCGGTACCAACTTCTCATCAAAGGGAGAAATCGTAGAAGGAAAGAAAGATAAATGTGACATCTACGGTGTATTATATGAAACAGATGATAATGTACAATTCCTTGATGGCTCTACTTCACTCACTTCACCCAATATTGTAGCCTTGGCACGAAATCTTGACGCACTTCCTGAAACAGATAGTTGGCAACAATTCAGTTTTAATTTCGAACCAAAGAATAGCAAATCTATTGATCCTGATAAACTAGAGAAAGGTATCTACAAACTTGGCATCGTATTCTCTTCCAGTGTAGACGGTGCAAAATTTGAGGGAGCAGTAGGTAGTACGCTTCATATAGACCAAGTAGAGATTGTCTGCACTTCTAACCCGAGTGAATACCCCGTAAATCAATAATAAACCCAACCAATTGATAAGATAATGAAGAAAACAATATATAATAAAGTAGTAGGGATTGTATTCCTCGCAATACTTTTTTCACATGTTGCATATGCCCAAAACGAACGTAACAAAGCTCTTATCTACTCATATTTACATGGATGGGAGTATAGTATCAAAGCCGGATTGAGCATTGGAGGTACTTCTCCTCTTCCCCTACCTAAAGAAATACGTAGTATTGATAGCTATGCGCCAAACATAGCTATTGCTATTGAGGGAAATACCACAAAATGGTTCGGCAAAGACAAAAAATGGGGAATGACCGCAGGTATACGGCTTGAGAATAAAACGATGACTACCGAAGCTACCGTAAAAAATTACGGAATGAAGATCATCAATACTAATGGTGGCGAGCTACAAGGTCTTTGGACTGGTGGCGTAAAAACAAAAGTGAAAAATTCATATCTCACCATTCCTGTATTGGCTAATTATAAGATAAGTGACCGTTGGAAAGTATCACTTGGTCCTTATGTTTCTTATATGACTGAAGGCAACTTCTCCGGACATGTATATGAAGGTCATCTACGCACGCCTGATGAAACAGGCCAGCGTGTCGACTTCAACGGTGAAAGTATTGCAACTTATGATTTTTCAGACAACTTACGCAAATTTCAATGGGGAGCTCAATTAGGCGGTGAGTGGAAAGCTTTCAAACACCTTAATGTCTATGCGGATTTAACATGGGGACTAAACGATATCTTTAAGAAAGACTTTGATACAATAACATTTGCAATGTATCCTATCTACTTGAATATTGGGTTTGGATATGCGTTCTAAAAGAGTAACAGATATAGAACAGGCACAATGCAGTGCACATTACAGCCGTTTTTAATATAGGATTCTTATGTACCAAGAAGTATTCTACTAAAAATATCCCCGCTACAATTCAAATTTGTAACGGGGATAAATATTTTTTCTAAGAGGAACACTCAATATATTAATAATATTATTCTCCGATGATTTCTAGTTCGTCAACAAATAATGTACTATTAACCGCACCTTTAAATGAGTCTCCAGCTTTACTTGATGAGCAAACAATAGCCATTTTATATTTTTTTGATGAATCATAAACCTTACCTTCAAAATAAGTAAATGCTTCATTAAATTCGACCCATTTGTCTTCTGTATCCGAACCATCTTTTATTTGCGCAATAGCTACACGATATTCCGAATTAGTTATCGTATTCCCATCCAGTATAACTTCTTCTTCTTTTTCATTTGTAGCTTCATACAATAAAGCATAAATTCCACATTGATCTTTATCACCTGTATTTTCTTTTACATCATTTTTATCAGAACCATCTACAAAATTGTCCCCAGCTTTATACTTAAAGGCTCCCTTAAAATAAAGAGGCTTTTTAGTATAAGAAATACCAAACTTGGTCAACTTCAATTGTTCCTTAGGATCAGTAACGGCTTGAAATTCAAACCTACCAGTAAATAAAGAACCCGGCGTTATAGCAGGTGCCATACCAAAACCTGCACCCTTTGTATATTGAGTTATCAACTTAGCTGCAGTACCTTTATAACCAGCTTCTTTTTCTTCCAATGTACCATAAGACAAATTGTACTTATTAGTAAAATCAAAAGCTTTAAGATATGCAACACCATTATTAGCCGTAGCCAATTCATCAAGAGGAAGAGGAGAAGACCATTTCATTTTATCAGGATTAGTTTTGTCTGCTTGTTCACCCCATTCTTCAAATGAATATTTCAATATATTATTTTTCCCTACAATAGAAACTGTATATACCTTTGTAGTCCCATCCTCTACCATCACAATATATTCCACAGATTTACCACCTGAAAAATCTTGTGCTATACCACTGACAGGAGAAACTGTAGCTTTATCAGAAACTTGAAACGTAGGAATCGATGCCTTTAAATCATCATTAGTTGTAGCATCATTAACTTTAAAAGCTATAGTTCCATTTTCATCATCAATGACAGGTTGTTCTGTAACAAACTCACTATCAATCACAAAATCTGAAATCTTCGCTTCACTGCTTTCATTACCAGTCATCTTATCTCCTTCAAAAGCAACATCCACTGTTTGGCCCAAAGCTGCAACAGTTACACCAATTTTCATACTAACTTTTCCGTCTTTCACTGTTCCACTTACTGACGTAGGAAGTGTTCCTAACAATTGACCAAACTCTGTAGTAAACTTCAGATCTTTCTGACCACTAAAAGATTGTACTCCATCTTTTTCTTCCACAGTACAAGGCACTTCAATATCACCTACCAATTGACCTGCAAATGAAAATTTTTTCAAAGACAATATGACTTGTGATGTTTGATCACCTGATTTAGCAATAGATATCACTTGAGAGACAGGATCAGCTGCACTTCCATCAATGGATACTACCAAATTACCTTTATAGCTACCACTAATATCAGTAACTTCTGTCTGATCATCACCATTCTTTCCATTATCATCATCGTCACTACAAGACGTAAACAATGTCGCAGTACACAATACTGCAAACAGATAATAAAATAATTTCTTTTTCATTTCTAAATTCTCTTTTTAATTAATAAAAGCAAATACGCGATATACCATCGCATAGATCCAAAATTTCACAGCTGCAAAGTAACTACTATTTCCACATCTCCGCAAGGTCTATTTTTCTTGTTTCTGTTCTATTTTTAAAGAAATATACTCAAAACCCCTTGTAATATACCATTTTTCAAGTCAAAATTATAATTTAAGAAAAGAAAAGAGAGCCTATTTCCCTAAATCTACATATCTTTGTTATAAAGTAAGAAGTACGAAACATGGAAGAATTACTCAAAATAGACTTACCTGAAGAATGGCTTATAGGTACAGGAGTTAACAAAGAATTGCTCAATTTATATACAAACTTTCCCTGCCGGTTGAAATCGGAAATATTCGTATTATGTATGGATGGAGAAATTGAGGCTTCAGTCAATCTAAACCGTATCACAGTACGAGCTAACGATTTTGTTACTATCATGCCGGGAAGCATTCTTCAGATACACAGTGTAAGCGGAGAACCAATACTTTATTTTGGAGGATTCTCATCAAAATACATAGAACAAGCCAATTTGACACCTTCATCTATCAAGACTTTATTTATAACGATAGGACGACCTGTCATTTCATTAAAACCGGAAGGAGCCAAGTTATTGGCGGAGTACTTTCAATTCTTGATAAAATTATATGCCTTTTTCAATGAATCAACCCGTAAAGGTATTACTCCGCACTTGTACAACAACATACACGCAGGGATAGCTGCCATGTATAACACCCAACTACAAAACACCAAAGAATTTTTATCTAAAGGTGAATTAATCTACAAAAACTTCACTCAACTGGTGATGCAGAATTACAATCATACCCGAAATGTAGCATGGTACGCCAAAAAACTCAAAATCTCAAATATTCACCTATGTACAACAGTTAAGAAAGTCACTGGGAATACATGTGCAGAAATCATTGCACACATGGTCATCATGGATGCCAAATCACAATTAAAGTCCACCCATCTTTCCATTCAAGAAATTTCTAATTCACTCAATTTTGCCAACACATCGTTTTTTGGCAAATACTTTAAACGATATGTCGGCATGAGCCCATTAACCTATAGAAATAACGGATAAATAGAATAAACCATACACCACCTTAAGCCTCCGGCATCAAGACTACTCCCAGCTTCTTCTTACCGTCCATCTTGACTACCACAGGCTTTTCAAAGCGAACGTGACGGAGATAGTTCGTTTCCTGCACTGCCGGTTGCGCATTGAGGAAATCCTGATTATACACTCCATCATTCATAAAGGCGTTGATCGTGAAATACCCTACCCCGAAAGAAGTCAGGTTCTGGAAAAAGTGTGTCCCCTGACTGGGATCTACCCGGTAATTAGTCAGACCGGCTTCCACAATCACACGGGCAGCCGAGATATGCGGCCACTTCACCGGAATACCAAGCCATGTATCACTGCTTCCCCAACGTCCCGGACCGACAAGCACATAATTCTTTCCTTCATTCAAGAATTGTTGGTTAATCTTTTCTATCTCCCAGGCAATTGTCTGATTGTTGGAGGCACTATAATTATCGGTCTTTACATAGACCACATCATAAATATCATTCATGATACCATGTCCCAATGAATTATATGAGCGGAGAATCACATCTTCATCCGGTATCTCGTTCAAATCCTCGTCCAGCATTTCTTTACTGTCTACGATAGGACGGATCTGCAACAGATAGAAAGTTCCGGATTTATCATGTTCGCAACTTAACGTTGCTGCAAATTCAATTTCAACCGGACGGCGCATCTCCTGTTCACCATATTTCAATACTAACTGCAGAATACGAGCTAACGGAAAAACATCATGTTGCAGGATATTAGCAAAAGTAATCACCTTACGTCCTCCCGGATATAAACCATCACGAATGATCTGATCGTACGGATCGTAGGTAGAAGCAATATAACGCAGAGCACCGTCACTTTCTGCCTCTTTGACATGAAGTTTCAGCAAATTAAAACCATCGTCGATAGAAAAATCATGTCCGGCATTTTTCAAATCCAATGCATAGAAACGGGTTTGAGTCTCCTTGAGAGCAATTTCCATTTCGCTGGTCTGTAACACCTGATTAGGATGATAAGGAGAAAAACGAAGGGTCATGCCACCGTCAACAATATATTTTCCTAATCCCAAAGCCAGATTCACCGTTCCCTCTTCTGCCTTTTCATTCCCCAACGGATAATAATTGAGCGAGCGTGCCACACCGGACATGGAAGGATAATAACGGTCACCATACTGATTGCCAACTACTTCCTGTAAGATAACAGCCATTTTCTCCTGATCGATTACATTCGACGTAGCTTGCATATACGCTTTGCTGTCACGGAAATAAACCGAAGCATACACCCCTTTGATGGCATCGGAAAGCATCCGCAACATTTCATAGCGGTCATCCAGATAAGGAATCATGTAAGTGTTGTAAATTCCGGCAAACGGTTGATAGTGAGAATCCTCCAACAAGGAAGAAGACCGAATGGCAATCGGAGACTTCACAACATCGAAGAAAGTGAAAAAGTCCTCTATCAACCGGTCCGGTAACTTAGCCTTCAAAAAATATTTTAAAATCGTAGCATCATCCGCATCCGATAGTGCAATCTGATACAAGTTGTTGGTGTCCATGAACTCATCAAAGACATCCGTACAAAGCACCACTGTTTTAGGAATAGCAATACGCGCATTTTCAAACTCGTCAAACTCCGGATGACGCTTCACCATATTATCAATAAATGCCAGTCCACGCCCTTTTCCTCCGAGAGAGCCATCCCCGATACGGGCAAAGTTAGAATAACGGTCGAAGCGATCGCGCTTAAAGACCGCCACAACTCCCTGGTTCTTCATCTTACGATATTTCACAATCGCCTCAAAGATGATTTTACGATGCGCATCCACATCCTGAAGACTATTCCAGGTAATCGGTTTCAAGAACTCGGCTACCGGGAACATGGCACGTGAATAAAACCAACGCGACACGTGATTCCTGCTGATATGATATAAGAAAGATTCCGCAGGTACGGCAAAAAGAATGTTTTGCAGCTCCTTCAAATTCCGGACGCGGGCAATCTCCTCCCCGGTATCCGGATTGCGGAAAATAAAATCACCAAAACCAAAATTATCGGAGACGATACGGCGCAAATCAACGTCCATCTTCTTGGAGTTCTTATCGATAAAGCTGGCACCATACTTGGCTGCATAAGACGAATTTTCAGATTCGGAAGACTGAATAATCAAAGGAACAAACGGATCATTCTTACGTATCTCCGCACACAGCTTGATACCTGCCAGACCGTCTTTCTCTCCCCGTTCCACTTTCGGGAAACGGACGTCAGTGATTACCCCCAATATATTATTCTGATACTTATGATAGATCTCCATCGCCTCCTGATACGTACGTGCCAACACTATTTTAGGACGTCCGCGCATACGGAGCGTACGCTGGTGTGCATTCAAGGCTTCGGTAGAGAATTCCTGACTCTGCTTCAACACGAACTTATACAGATTCGGCAAAATGGAAGAATAGAAACGAATGCCATCTTCCACCAAAAGAATCAGCTGCACACCGACCTCCTGTACATCGTGTTCCAGATTCATCTTGTCCTCTATCAACTTAATGATAGACACCAACAGGTCGGTATTACCCAACCAGCAGAACACATATTCGAACGCACTTAAATCTTCATTGATAATCCGTTTGGTAATACCATGGCTAAAAGGAGTCAGTATGACGATAGGAATATGCTCGTATTTCTCTTTGATGTGACGGCCGATATCGAAACTGTCATTATCCCCCGTGCTCGGCATACAAATCACCAGGTCGAACGACATATTTTCCAACTGTGACAATGCTTCCTCCTCCGTAGATACCTGCGAGAAACGAGGTGGATAGCGCAGAGACAAAGAAGTGTATTCATTGAAAATCTTCTCATCAATGCGCCCGTCATCCTCCAACATGAAAGCATCGTAAGGATTAGCGATTAATAACACGTTAAAAATCCGCCTTGTCATCAAGTTAGCGAATTGCGTATCTTTGAAGTAAAGCTGGTTTAATTTATATTTACTAAGCATAAAGTCATTCTCCTTTCTTATTTCAAATCGTCTATCTGCAGAATCACATTTTGCAAAGTTAATTCTTTAAATCTCATTTTCCACCATCTTCTTTATAAAGTTTACTTGTTTATCTCTTATTATTTTGTAGATTTGTAACTTTAAGTTTATTCAAAAAGACTTTTTATTCACATGAAAAAAGTAACTTTATTAATGAGTGGAATCATGGTGATGTCATGCGCTCCCCAACAGAAAAAGCTAGTCTACCCCGAGACGGCAAAGGTAGACACCGTAGACGTGTACTTCGGTACACAAGTTCCCGACCCTTACAGATGGCTGGAAAATGACACCAGTGCAGCTACTACTGCCTGGGTAGAAGCACAAAACAAAGTAACGAATGAGTATCTAAGTCAGATTCCATTCCGGGAAAACTTGTTGAAACGATTGACCACACTGGCCGATTACGAGAAGATCAGTGCGCCAATCAAGAAACATGGCAAATATTACTTCAGTAAAAATGATGGCCTGCAAAACCAGAGTGTATTCTACGTACAGGATTCACTGGACGGCGAGCCTCGCGTTTTCCTCGACCCGAACAAGCTCTCGGACGATGGCACAGTGGCACTGACCGGTCTTTACTTCTCAAACGACGGCAAATATACCGCTTACAGTATCTCACGCAGCGGATCGGATTGGTCTGAAATATTTGTCATGGACACTGAAAGTGGCAAGTTATTGGAAGAGCACATCGAATGGGCCAAATTTACCGGTGCCGCCTGGCAGGGAGACGGCTTCTACTACAGCGCCTACGATGCTCCCGCCAAAGGAAAAGAATTCTCCAACGTAAACGAAAAGCACAAAATCTATTATCACAAAATAGGTGAACCGCAATCGAAAGATAAACTGATTTATCAGAATCCGGCTTATCCGAAACGTTTCTATACAGCCAGCACCAGCGAAGACGAACGTATTCTCTTCCTCACAGAATCCGGTGCCGGAAGAGGCAACAACTTATTTATAAGGGACCTGAAAAAGCCGAATTCTCCTTTTATCCAACTGACTACCGACCTTGACTACCAATACTACCCGATTGAAGTGATCGGCGATCAGATGTATATTTATACTAACTATGGCGCACCGAAAAACCGGATCATGGTAGCCGACATCAACCGTCCGAAACTGGAGGACTGGAAAGAACTCGTTCCCGAATCGGAAGCCGTTCTTTCAAACGCAGAAGTGATCGGTGGCAAACTGTTCCTTACTTACGACAAAGATGCTTCGAACCATGCATACGTTTACGGCCTCGACGGCAAACAAATTCAGGAGATTCAACTGCCGTCACTCGGTTCCGTAGGCTTTAGCGGCAACAAAGACGATAAAGAATGTTTCTTTGGATTCACTTCATTCACCATTCCGGGTGCCACTTACAAATATGATATGGACCAGAACACCTACGAACTATACCGTGCACCGAAAGTACAGTTCAACTCGGATGATTTTGTGACGGAACAAGTATTCTTTGCCAGCAAAGACGGTGTAAAAGTCCCGATGTTCCTTACCTATAAGAAAGATCTGAAGAAAGACGGCAAAAATCCTGTATTCCTCTACGGATACGGTGGTTTCGGCATCAGCCTCAACCCGGGTTTCAGTGCAATGCGCATCCCATTCCTCGAAAATGGCGGTATCTACGCACAAGTCAACCTGCGTGGTGGCAGCGAATACGGTGAAGACTGGCACGTAGCCGGAACTAAGATGCAGAAGCAGAATGTATTCGACGACTTCATCTCTGCTGCCGAATATCTTATCAACGAAAAATATACGAATAAAGACAAAATCGCCATTGTAGGTGGCTCCAACGGTGGTCTGCTGGTAGGTGCCTGCATGACACAGCGTCCGGACCTGTTCCGTGTAGCAATTCCGCAGGTAGGCGTGATGGATATGCTTCGCTATCATAAATTTACTATCGGTTGGAACTGGGCAAGCGATTACGGAACAAGCGAAGACAGCAAAGAAATGTTTGAATACCTCAAAGGCTATTCTCCATTGCACAACCTGAAACCGGGCACGAAATATCCGGCAACACTAGTGACCACTGCCGACCATGACGACCGTGTGGTTCCCGCCCATTCATTCAAGTTTGCCGCTACGCTGCAAGCAGACAACGACGGTACAAACCCGACACTAATCCGCATCGACAGCAAAGCAGGTCACGGTGCAGGCAAACCGATGGCAAAAGTACTTGAAGAACAGGCAGACATTTACGGTTTCATCATGTACAATTTGGACATGAAGCCGGATTTTAAGAAGTAAAAAGTACAAAGTATTAAATTCAGGTATCAAGTATTAAGTATTAGCACTGAATACTTGATACCTAATGCTTTTTCTACTATCATTTTATCATTATTTAATCAAAATAATGGCATAAAATCAATCACATCTGAAAAATTTTCCTATATTTGCAGTGAGTTAGTTGACATTTTATCAGAATTAACCTTTTAAAATATAGTATCATGAACATCCAGAAAATCATGTCCTCTTTGGAGGCTAAGCATCCCGGTGAATCTGAATATCTTCAGGCAGTGAAGGAAGTTCTTCTTTCTATCGAAGATATATACAATCAACATCCTGAATTTGAAAAAGCTAAAATCATAGAAAGATTGGTAGAACCTGATCGTATCTTCACTTTCCGTGTGACGTGGGTGGATGATAAAGGTGAGGTGCAGACCAACCTCGGTTATCGTGTACAATTCAATAATGCGATAGGCCCATATAAAGGTGGTATCCGTTTTCATGCATCCGTTAATCTTTCCATTTTGAAGTTCCTCGGTTTCGAACAAACATTCAAGAATGCACTGACTACCTTGCCTATGGGTGGCGGTAAAGGCGGTTCCGATTTCTCTCCACGCGGAAAGAGTGATGCTGAAATCATGCGTTTCTGCCAGGCATTTATGCTGGAGTTGTGGCGTCATCTCGGACCGGACATGGATGTGCCTGCCGGTGACATCGGCGTAGGAGGACGTGAAGTGGGCTATATGTTCGGCATGTACAAGAAACTGACTCGTGAATTTACCGGTACATTCACTGGTAAAGGATTAGAATTCGGCGGTTCATTGATTCGTCCGGAAGCTACTGGTTTTGGAGGACTGTATTTTGTCAATCAGATGCTTCAGGCAAAAGGGATTGATATAAAAGGTAAGACAGTAGCCATCTCCGGTTTCGGCAACGTTGCCTGGGGAGCAGCTACTAAAGCTACCGAACTGGGTGCAAAAGTGATTACGATTTCCGGTCCGGACGGATATATCTACGATCCGGATGGTATCAGCGGCGAGAAGATAGACTATATGCTCGAACTTCGTTCTTCGGGTAACGATATTGTGGCTCCTTATGCTGAACAGTATCCGAACGCAACCTTCGTAGAAGGAAAACGCCCGTGGGAAGTGAAAGCAGACATCGCACTTCCTTGCGCCACCCAGAACGAATTAAATGGAGAAGATGCTCAAAATCTCATAAAAAATGACGTACTTTGCGTCGGAGAAATTTCCAATATGGGATGTACCCCTGAAGCTATCGATCTTTTCATTGAACATAAGACGATGTACGCTCCGGGTAAAGCGGTCAACGCAGGTGGTGTAGCCACTTCCGGCTTGGAAATGTCTCAAAACGCAATGCACCTTAGCTGGAGTGCTGCCGAAGTGGACGAAAAACTCCATGCAATCATGCACGGCATCCATGCACAATGCGTGAAATACGGCACGGAACCCGACGGATACATTAATTATGTGAAGGGTGCCAACATTGCCGGATTTATGAAAGTAGCTCACGCAATGATGGGGCAAGGCGTTATTTAGAAGACTTTGTTTAGTTGTATTTGTATTTGTGGTTTGCGCTGCTCGTCTCCTGTGACAGGACGCGGGTAGCGCTATTTTTTTGAGATTAACATTATTTTCGCTGGAATTAATTATCTTTGTAGCATGATAGGTTAAATAATAGTTTGTGAATTTGTTATATGCGATAAACAACTCACAACTAATAATTTACCATTATTGGTTTTGTAATTAATAATCAAGTAATAAATAAAAAATGCTACAACCCGAATTGAAATTTCGCCGTGACAAAATTCGCAGTCTGATGGTGTCGCAGGGCATTGACGCCGCACTTATCACGTGTAATGCAAATTTAATTTACACGTATGGCTGTGTAGTCAGTGGCTATCTTTACCTCCCCCTTCATTCGCCTGCACTATTATTTTTTAAACGTCCTAATAACATCACAGGAGAGCACTCATTCTCTATCCGCAAACCGGAACAAATTGTTGATCTGCTGAAAGAACAAGGATTACCGATGCCAACCAAACTGATGTTAGAAGGTGACGAACTTCCTTATACGGAATATTGTCGTCTGGCCGGTCTCTTCCCGGAAGCGGAAGTGGTAAATGGTACCCCGTTGATTCGCCAGGCACGCAGCGTGAAAACACCTGTAGAAATTGAAATGTTCCGCCGCTCCGGCATTGCTCATGCAAAGGCTTATGAGCAGATTCCAGGTGTTTATCGTCCCGGTATGACGGATATTGAATTTTCCATCGAAATAGAACGCCTGATGCGCCTGCAAGGTTGCCTCGGAATTTTCCGGGTATTCGGACGCAGTATGGAAATATTCATGGGTAGCGTACTGACCGGAGATAATGCCGGTTACCCCTCTCCTTATGATTTTGCCTTAGGCGGTCAGGGACTTGATCCTGCCTTGCCGGGAGGAGCAAATAAAACTCCGTTAAAAGAGGGACAAAGCGTTATGGTGGACTTAGGTGGCAACTTCAACGGTTACATGAACGATATGAGCCGTGTATTCTCCATCGGCAAACTGCCCGAAGAAGCTTACACCGCCCATCAGGTTTGTCTGGATATCCAAGAAAAAATTGCTTCCATTGCCAGACCGGGTATTGCCTGTGAAGTGCTTTACGACACAGCAGTCGAAGTGGTCAAAGCAGCCGGATTTGCCGACAAATTTATGGGAACAGGACAACAAGCCAAATTTATCGGTCACGGCATCGGGCTTGAAATTAACGAAGCTCCGGTACTGGCTCCCCGCATAAAGCAACAATTAGAACCGGGTATGGTCTTTGCCCTCGAACCGAAAATCGTTATTCCGGGTGTAGGTCCCGTAGGTATCGAGAACTCTTGGGTAGTGACCAACGAAGGAATAGAAAAACTGACGAACTGCAATGAAGAAATCATTGAATTAAGTTAAACAGACGATGAAAAAGATGTGTCCGGCAAAGAACAGGCACATCTTTTTCTACTAATAATAACACACTTAACCCCCAAAACCAATGAAACAACCTTTCATTCTAACCCTTGTATCCTCTGTTGCCTGTGCTGCAACAGCCGCCAATAAAGCACCGGAAAACACCACACCGACAAAGTCAAAAACACCCAACGTTGTATTTATCTACGCCGACGATCTCGGCTACGGCGATCTGGAATGTTACGGAGCTAAAAACGTACAGACACCCAACGTCAACCGACTGGCAAAATCGGGAATCCTTTTCACCAATGCTCACGCAACAGCCGCCACCAGCACCCCTTCCCGCTACTCCATGCTAACCGGAGAATACGCATGGCGCAAAGAAGGAACGGATGTAGCGGCAGGAAATGCCGGAATGATTATCCGTCCCGAACAATACACCATGGCAGATATGTTCAAAAGTGTCGGTTACACCACTGCCGCAGTAGGCAAATGGCATCTGGGACTCGGAGATCAAACCGCCACTCAAGACTGGAATGCTCCGTTACCGTGCGCACTGGGCGATTTAGGTTTCGACTATCATTACATTATGGCAGCCACAGCCGACCGTGTACCCTGTGTATACATCGAAAACGGGAAAGTAGCCAACTATGATCCGAGTGCTCCCATCGAAGTCAGTTATCAAAAGAACTTCGAGGGTGAACCTACCGGAAAAAGTAATCCTGAATTACTTTATAACCTCAAGCCAAGTCACGGTCACGACATGTCGATCGTTAATGGAATTTCACGCATCGGTTTTATGAAAGGCGGTGGAAAGGCGCTCTGGAAAGACGAAAACATTGCTGATTCACTTACCACACACGCCATTCAATTCATCGAGGAAAACCAAAACAAACCTTTCTTTCTCTACTTTGCCACCAATGACGTACATGTGCCCCGCTTTCCTCACGACCGTTTCAGAGGAAAAAATCCGATGGGATTAAGAGGCGATGCTATCGTACAGTTCGATTATTGTGTCGGTGAAATCCTGAATACACTCGAAAAACTGGGATTAAGAGAAAATACACTCATTATTCTTTCAAGTGACAACGGCCCGGTAGTAGACGACGGATACGATGACAAAGCAGAAGAACTACTCAACGGTCATAGTCCTGCGGGACCACTACGGGGCAACAAATATAGTGCCTTTGAAGGAGGAACCCGTATTCCTGCCATCGTCAGCTGGCCTGCAGGAGTAAAAAAAGGAATGACTTCAGACTTATTGGTTTCACAAGTGGACTGGCTCGCCTCTCTCGCTTCCCTGACCGGAGCTACGATGCCTAAGAATACCGCACCGGATAGTTACAACTATCTGGGAAGTTGGCTGAGTAAAGAAAAGACAGACCGCCCGTGGGTAATAGAGCAGGCTTCTAATCACACGCTTTCTGTCCGCACCAAAGACTGGAAATACATCGAACCGAATGACGGACCGAAAATGATTCAATGGGGACCGAAGATAGAAACCGGAAACTCTAAAGAACCCCAGCTTTATAAGATGAAAGAAGTGAAAGAGGTAACCAACTATGCAAAGAATATGCCGGAGAAAGTGGCAGAACTGCAAAGTATCCTTCAAAGCGTACGCGAAGGAAAGGACTTAATCGGGAAATAATTCCAGATATGAAACACTGAAACGCTTTTATTTTAATGACAACAATATCATGAATTATCAATCAATCCCGTTGATAGGCAGTGCCCTGCTCCTATCTACCCTATCTGCCAACGGACAGAAAAAAAATACCCAGCCCAATATCCTCTTCATCCTTTGTGACGATATGGGATATGGAGACTTAGGATGCTACGGTCAACCATTTATCCGTACCCCTCATATAGACGCCATGGCCGGTGAAGGAATGCGTTTTACGCAAGCATACGCAGGAAGTCCCGTCAGCGCCCCTTCCAGAGCTTCATTCATGACAGGACAACATTCAGGCCATTGTGAAGTACGAGGTAACAAGGAGTACTGGAAAAATGCACCGATCGTGGAATATGGACAGAATAAAGAATACTCAATAGTGGGGCAACACCCTTATGATCCCGACCACGTAATCCTGCCGGAGATAATGAAAGATAACGGCTATACCACAGGTATGTTCGGTAAATGGGCCGGAGGTTACGAAGGTTCCTGTTCCACTCCCGACAAACGGGGGATAGACGAATACTACGGTTATATCTGTCAGTTTCAGGCTCATCTTTATTATCCCAATTTCCTGAACCGTTATAGTAAAGCGTTGGGTGACACCGGAGTGGTACGTGTAGTGATGGATGAAAACATCCAATATCCGATGTATGGTCCCGACTACCTGAAACGTCCGCAATATTCGGCCGACATGATTCACCAGAAAGCATTGGAGTGGCTGGATCAGCAAGACGGCAAACAACCGTTTTTCGGCGTATTGACTTACACCTTACCTCATGCGGAACTCGTTCAGCCGGAAGATTCTATCCTGAATGAATACAAAGCTAAATTCAACCCGGATAAAGAATTTAAGGGAAGCGAAGGCTCACGATACAACGCCATCACGCATACACACGCCCAATTTGCCGGAATGATTACCCGCCTGGACTATTACGTGGGCGAAGTTTTGAAAAAACTGAAAGAAAAAGGACTGGACGAAAACACATTGGTTATTTTCTCCAGTGACAACGGCCCTCACGAGGAAGGCGGAGCTGATCCTACTTTCTTCGGCAGAGACGGAAAACTACGCGGACTGAAACGTCAATGCCACGAAGGAGGAATACGTATTCCATTTATCGCCCGTTGGCCGGGACACATACCTGCAGGCGAAGTAAACGATCACATCTGTGCATTTTATGATTTAATGCCGACGTTCTGCGAAGTTATTGGTATCAAAGACTACGAAAAGAAATACCGCAATAAGGAAAAAGAAGTCGATTATTTCGATGGGATTTCTTTCGCCCCCACACTCCTGGGTAATAAAAAGCAAAAGAAGCATGATTTTCTGTATTGGGAATTTGATGAAACAGACCAGATTGCCGTACGCATGGATGATTGGAAAATGGTAGTGAAAAAAGGAACACCGTTCCTCTATAATCTAAAAACAGATATTCATGAGGATCATGACATAACACTCCAACATCCGGATATCGTGGAAAAGATGAAGGCTATCATCTTTGAACAACATACTCCGAATCCTCATTTTTCGGTAACGTTGCCCAAACGATAAACACACAGATAAAGAAATAATGAGTAATCAGCAGTTGGAAAGCAAGTTATCATTCATTCCTATACAGTTTTCACCACAGAGGACACGGAGGGTACAGAGGTGAATCTTGTTCATGCCGGTACTGAAATGAACTAATTTCGAGCTTGTGCAGATTTATTTTTGATACCTAATGGGGTTATGGCTAATGATACATGAATTTATTCGTCTGACAATTGTCAGACGAATAAATCTATGTATAATGAATATTAAATCATCGCATATTACCAATTAAATCTTAGAAGAACTAAGATTAGTTCATTCCTGCCTTGTTTTACTCCAATTCAACTACTGATTCGCATAAATCAGTGTCTGAATACTATAGGATTACGATGCCTGATTTTATATCTGTTCCGTCCTTCTATCAGCGAATAGGCGTCATTCCCATCTTCTTTGCCCGTTCCAGCATGAAAGCATGAGCCGCCTCATATTCATTCGGAATCACTCCATCCAAGATTGCATCTTTGATAGCACTCTTCAAGACTCCGACCTCACGACAAGGTTCCAAGCCGAAAATCTCCATAATTTCTTCTCCGCTCACAGGTGGCTGGAAATTACGGACACGGTCTTTCTCTTCCAAATCCTTCAGTTTCTGTCGAACCAACTGGAAGTTATTCAGGAAACGCTGTTTACGTTCCATATTCTTGGAAGTAATATCCGCTTCACAAAGCATCATCAAGTCGTCAATGTCATCACCCGCTTCGAAGAGCAGACGGCGTACAGCCGAGTCTGTCACCACATCATCTGCGATAACGATCGGGCGCATGTGCAGGCTGACCAGCTTTTGTACATACTTCATCTTCTCATTCATCGGCAACTTCATCTTGCGGAAGATATGCGGAATCATCTTTTCACCGATAAAGTTATGATTATGGAACGTCCATCCCGCTTTAGGCTCCCAACGTTTCGTGGCAGGTTTGGCAATGTCGTGCAACAAAGCAGCCCAACGCAGCCAAAGGTTATCAGTCTTCTTGCTGATATTATCCAGCACTTCCAACGTATGATAAAAATTATCCTTATGGGAACGTCCGTTCCGTGTTTCCACACCCTGCAAGGCAGCAAATTCCGGAAAAATCAACGGCAGCAAACCGCTACGCTCCAAATCAATAAATCCTTTTGAGGGGATTGGAGAAAGAATAATCTTATTCAGTTCGTCCGCAATACGTTCACGGGATATAATTTCAATCCGTTCCTTATTCCGGCAAAGCGATTCGAAAGTATCATCGTCAATGTAAAAACCCAATTGCGTAGCAAAACGGATGCAACGCATCATGCGCAAGGGATCATCGCTGAAAGTAATATCCGGGTCGAGGGGAGTGCGGATTGTCTTTTCCTTCATATCCTCCAAACCTCCAAACGGATCTACCAATTCACCAAAACGTGCTTTATTGAGACATACGGCCAGAGCATTGATCGTGAAATCGCGACGATTCTGATCGTCTTCCAGCGTGCCGTCTTCAACAATAGGTTTACGCGAATCCCGTTGATAAGATTCTTTACGTGCACCAACAAACTCTACTTCCGTGCCTCTATATTTTACTTGTGCTGTTCCGAAATTCTTGAAAACAGAAACATGAGCACCACGTCCCAACTGTTTTCCAAGGGCTTCCGCCATTGCAATTCCACTTCCTACAACTACTACATCTATATCTTTAGAGGGACGCTGCAGAAAAATATCACGAACATAACCACCTACCACATAACACTCCATACCGAGTGTATCAGCCGTTTCGGCTATCTGTCCGAAGATGGGTTCGCTAAAATGCTGCTTCAATTCCTCTTGAGTCAACTCTATCATTCTTTTTAGTTATAAGTTTTGAGGGGACAAAATTACAAAAATAAGGGATATATTTGTATTTTTGCCGCTAATAAAACCAGTAAATAGAATTTGTGATGAAAAAACTGATTATCCTCTTTTGTGGTACGCTGGCATTAGCTGCCTGCGGAAATGGCCTTGAGAAAAAAGCCAATGAAAAACTGATGGTTGCCAAGGCTGCCTACGAACGTGGCGACTATGAAGAAGCTAAGTTACAAATTGACAGTATCAAGATTCTCTATCCCAAAGCGTTCGAAGCACGTAAGGCGGGACAGGCACTGATGCTCGATGTTGAAACAAAGGCACAGCAAAAAACGCTTGCTTACCTGGATAGCGCCTTTCAGGCAAAGACAGAAGAATTCAATGCCATCAAGGACAAATTCAAACTAGAAAAAGATGCCGAATATCAACAAGTCGGCAACTATCTCTGGCCTACACAGACCATTGAAAAGAATATGCACCGTTCGTACCTCCGCTTCCAAGTGAACGAGCAAGGTATAATGAGTATGACTTCCATCTACTGTGGTGCCGGCAATATTCACCATACAAAAGTGAAAGTGATTGCTCCTGACGGCAGTTTTGCAGAAACTCCAAGCTCCAAAGACAGCTACGAGACAACGGATATGAACGAGAAAATAGAAAAAGCTGAATACAAACTAGGGGAAGACGGAAATGTGATCGAATTCCTGAATCTCAATAAAGACAAAAATATCCGTGTGGAATATATAGGCGACCGCACCTATAAAACGACAATGAGTCCAACCGACCGCCAGGCCGCAGCAGGTGTTTACGAATTAGCACAAATCCTCTCGGCCATGGAACAGATTAAAAAAGAACAAGAGGAAGCCAACCTGAAAATCGGATTCATCAATAAGAAGAAAGAACGGAAAGCACAGGAAGAAATTACCGATTAGTAAAAGGAAAGCCATCCACCAGAAAAAGCCATTGGTTAATAATAAAATAGACGGGAATAGTTGTTATTTTTCATAAACGACAACTATTCCCGTCAAATGCATAATGAGACTCTTAATCCTCTGCGTGAGAGAAAAGGCATTTCCTGGTAGGGAGAAAAGGCGTAGTCTGCCATCATCAAACGGCGTAGCCTGATAACCAAAAACGGCGTGGTCTACACGCCTTTATTTTATCCTTCTATTCAACTGATTATTAGCCTTTTCCTGCTTTGATTTTCCGACCCGTTTTCCGGTTGTCTTCTTTTTACCGACTGCAGACTTTGTCTTTCCGGCAAAAGGATTGTTACTTTTTTTGATTAACATAGACAGCACTTATATAAACAGTACTTATTTCTTATAATTCTTATTCTCCTTCGTAATACTCACCCAAAAACCAGCGAGCCACAAAATCCCAGTTTTCCTGCAATAACTCCTTTCCGTTCTCAAACGGGAACTGTGCTTCCGGCAACAAATCGTGTTCCATTCCATATTTCAGCAGATCGAACGGACACAAACCTTCTTCACAAAACAGCTCGTATGCTTCCTCTTCAGCCAGTTCGGCATTGTAGAGCGGATTACGTTTGTCTGCAAAATATTCGGCTACATCAGGACCGATCAACAACCCTTTCGGATTGGCAAAAACCACAAAGTTACCGAACTCCTTTAAGTCAGGCAACAAAGAATCCTCTTCATCTTCCCACTTCAACGACTGCACAAAGAAAAATTTTAGCGCTTCGTAAGAGTCAAAGTATAAAAGCGGTTCACCTTTGCTCGCTTCAAGGAAACGTTCTACGTTCGTAGGCATCTTTTCTCCCGGCAAAGCTACCGGCAGAGGCATCCGCTTCTTTTGCATCAGCTCCGTTTCCATCAGCCAGTCCGTTGCCAGATAATCGCTGATAGGAGCCAATTCGAACGCAGCATCCAAACGGTTGTAAAGCGTATCCGCAAACTCCAGCAAATCCGCATCCATCGGGTTCTCTACTCCATCAAAATCATCGCCAACCGGAGAATTGATGGCCCACAAAAGGAAAACAACATCTTCACGGTTAATTTCGTCCGGCAAATATTCCTCCGTCAGTGCGTAAAAAGGCAAATAACGTCCGTAGCTTTTCCGGTGCCAATGAATAAACTGACGCCAATTTCCTCCGTCTGCTACGCAATCTTCCAAATACAAGGCACACGTCAAAGCCACTCGCTTCTGGTCTTCCTCCCACTCTCTCCCACCGTATATAAAAGAATCTGCCACCAACGGCAATAGCTGGTTAGCGAAATCCAGATACCATTCATCCGTATCCACTGCTTTTGCACGACCATGAGCGTCCAGCCATGCTTTCATATATATCTTCTGTTGCTTCATACTACAAACGTTTCAAAGCCAGTTTGATAACCTTTTCTACCGGAGCATCCGGCTCCTCCTTCAAGATAGCCAACACCACCTTCTGTGAAGGTGCAGCAGCAAAGCCTAGCATCGTCAATGCAGACACCGCCTCTTCCTGCACTTCCGCATTGGCAGGTTGCAACAACAAACCTGCGGAAACCCCTCCGGCAGCAGACATACCCATTGTTTTTATCTTATCTTTCAGGTCGACAATCACGCGTTGCGCAGTCTTCAGCCCGATGCCTTTCACCGTTTTCAACATGTTCGCATTTTCGGTGCTGATTACGTTCACCAGTTCGGCAGGCGAGAGAGCCGAAAGAATCATACGAGCCGTGTTCCCCCCGATTCCGGAAACGGAAATCAATAATAGGAAAATCTCCCGTTCCTGTTTCTCGGCAAATCCGTAGAGCACATACGCATCTTCACGAATCGCCTCGTAAATATATAGCTTACAACTTTTCTTTCCCTGAATAGCCGAATAGGTATTCAAAGATATATTGGCGGCATATCCCACCCCGTTACAGTCGATCACCGCGGTTGCCGGACTTAGTTCGGCAAGTTCGCCTCTAATATATTCTATCATAACAGGGACAAAGATAAAACTTTCTCACCACAGATTACACTGATTTTCACAGATTATTCTTTTGTACATTAGATATGAAGAATATGAAAAAAATAAAAATATTAAAGCAGATGAACCAAAGTTAGTAGTAATTTGTTTACTTTTGCAAGCAAAAGAAAGAAATTTGTTCATTAAAACCAAGAAAAGAATGAAAAAAGTAAGAGCTGCCATCGTTGGTTATGGCAACATTGGACATTATGTACTTGAAGCGCTTCAGGCGGCACCTGATTTCGAAATAGCCGGAGTCGTTCGTCGTGCAGGAGCAGAGAACAAACCGGAAGAGTTAGCAAACTACGCAGTAGTGAAGGACATAAAAGAGCTGGGAGAAGTAGACGTAGCTATTCTTTGCACGCCGACCCGCAGCGTAGAAAAATATGCAAAAGAATATCTGGCGATGGGTATTAACACGGTAGACAGTTTCGATATCCACACCGGTATCGTAGACCTGCGCCGTACCTTGAATGCTACCGCCAAAAAACATAAAGCCGTATCGATCATCTCTGCCGGATGGGATCCGGGAAGCGATTCCATCGTACGCACCATGCTGGAAGCAATTGCTCCGAAAGGCATCACCTACACCAACTTCGGTCCCGGTATGAGCATGGGACACACAGTAGCCGTAAAAGCGATTGACGGAGTGAAAGCTGCCCTTTCCATGACCATTCCGACCGGCACGGGAATCCACCGCCGCATGGTATACATCGAACTGAAAGACGGATATAAATTCGAAGAAGTAGCCGCTGCCATCAAAGCAGATCCTTACTTCGTGAACGATGAAACACACGTGAAACTCGTTCCGAGTGTAGACGCCCTGCTGGATATGGGTCATGGTGTAAATCTGACTCGCAAAGGTGTATCCGGCAAAACACAGAACCAGTTGTTCGAATTTAATATGCGTATCAATAACCCCGCACTGACCGCACAAGTACTGGTATGCGTGGCACGCGCTTCCATGAAGCAACAACCGGGATGCTACACGATGGTAGAAGTTCCCGTTATCGACCTTCTCCCCGGCGACCGCGAAGAATGGATCGGACATTTGGTATAATATATTTTATACATAAAACAAAATTAAAATAGAGAAAGGCGGTACACCTTTCTCTATTTTTGCTATATTTGATGTAGTCTGAAGGTATTTAATTGACTACAAATAGATTAAAAGAAACTCGCATGAGAATAGGCAACGGATAAGAAATTGGTAAAGTGCTTTGATACACTATATTTCTCATGCTGTCAAACAACTCTTATTTGTTTGCAAATATAATATTATTGCAGGTAAAAATCAAAAATAACGAGGTTTATTTTCATTTTTGCCTGCTGATATTTGTTCCGGATTGTCGGATGCGATATATTTGTAATTAGGATTCGTACCGTGTTCCAAGCGGTTCATAAGTAACGACTTGCGGAGCTTTGGCAACAAGGGGATGCGGCTCCGTTTTATAGAAATGACTTATGCAAACCGACTTATCCATTTACAACAGTCTTCGCCCTTCCTTTATAGAAGGCGTTCACGCCGTGAAGTTCAATGCTTTGTCGGCGGTCATATCGCGTTACCGGGATTATGCCCGCAGTTCCGAACAAATAAAAGCGTACTCGGGAGATTCTCTTCTGATGCGGGACATTGCCTCCTTGCTTGACGAAGCACCCCGTCCCATAACGGGGGAATACCAGGATTTCACCCCGTTCCTGCTTCTTCTGATGCTTTCGGAGGAGTTTCATGCCGTCCATTACGTCGAGCGTCTTGTAACGTGGTATTTCGGCTACTGTTGTGTCGATGAACTGCGGACGGTCTGCACCATTCTGTTCCAGTGTTCCTACCCGCATCACGACACGCTGCGGCTGCGGTTTAAGAATTACCTGCGTGAAGCCCGTAAGACATTGGGTATGCCCGTTGAATGTAACGCTGCTGTCATGCTGAAAATGCTCGACGCCTCTTATGAACATCTCACTCCCGCCGATGTCGGGGAGTTCGAGGAGCTGTTGCACCTGGGGGACGATTACGAGTTCATCTCCCGTGTCAAATCGAATTATCTTGCCTCGGATAACGTCACGGAACTCGCCGGGGTTTGCGGGTATTCCAGCACGATTACCTTCCGCCGGCGTTTCCAGCGGGTTTTCGGCTGCTCGGCCTCCTCGTGGTTACGTCAGCGCCGTATCGAACGTATCGGGGAGTTGCTGCGGACGACACACTACACGTTGCAGGAAATAGCCTACATGTGCGGTTTCTCCGCCCAATCCCACTTTACGGACTTTTGCAAGCGGAATATGGGGAGCAATCCCACTTCCATCCGCCAGGAAGGCCGGATCTGACATTAAAATCGGCCTCGTGATAAAAAAACGAAGAGAAAGATAAAAATCGTAATCCGCCGGTTTTTCGATTCGCTAACTTTATACGCGAAAGTAACAAGACGGATTATGATTGCATTTATAGAAAAATTAAACAGCGAAGTCCTGCGGAGTATCGAACGTATCGAATCGCGGGATACCGACGTGTTGAAAAAGTCGCTTGAAGCGTCACGTGTCCTGGGAGAAGCGTTCGACCGTTTGAAACAATATATCATCGGCTACCGTTTTCAAAACGATGACGAGGAAATAAAGTTCTTCAAAGAAATCAAACCCCGTCTTTTTTGCCGTCTGATCTATTACCGCAAGCTCTACAATATCGAGATGAACCGTCCGGTAGGAAGTATCGAGGCACAACGGGAGTACCTGGACGCCCATGTTCGGGCCATCAACGCGTACACGCAGAAACGCCTTGACTTTATCCGCTATTTCCGCAGCGGCGCTACACACCTGGACAGCCTCTATTTCCTGCGCGGGCAGACCGACACGGAGCAATACCTGGAAACCTTCTACTATGAACTCGACCCGCAGTTTTCGACAAACGCGGATTTCAAGGTGGCGAAAATCCTGGCCAACGATATGTTGTCGGTTTATCTTATGGGCGAATTGGAATCACTGGAGAGCACGAACCTCCGGAACATGGTTCTGCCATTGTCTGACGTGCGTCCGACATGGCAGGACTCGAAGACGGATCTGACGGAACTTATTTACCTGCTCGACAGTAAAGGCTGTTTCGGCAATGTGCCACTCACGCAACTTGCCAGCTACATTTCCAACGCTTTCAACGTACACCTCGACATGAACCTTTCGAGGACATTCTGCGATATGAAAATCCGAAACAACCCGACACCGTGGCTTGACAAGGCGAAAGAGGCCCTGCTTAAACGTATGCAGACGTGGAAGCGAAACAAGAAAAACGGCAATTCCGAGTAGAATATGAACCGGTAAAGCACTCTATTCCTTATAGAAACACTGATAATCAGCGTTGTATATAACAAAAGAACCGAGGTCGGTTTTCCCCCGTAACTCTCGAAAGGAACTTTCCCGAACGCCCGTATTTGCACCCGTATAAGGAGCCGATACGGGTGTTCCGTTGTAGCCCCGTCCGGATTAGAACACCGTTAAGCGTTGAATCACAGTATTCTATCGCATTTCTGCCCATAAAAATACCGAGTACGGGCCGCGGATTTCGGTAAAAAACACTGCCTTCTTCACCGCATGAACCGTTGAGAATCAGTTCACTGCAAATTATCAAAAAAAAGTCGTACCGACCTCGTTTTAAGCTGTCCATATAAGCCCGACCTTTGTAACAGACTAAAAAACAAAGGAGTATGAAAATCATAGTGATCGGTTCGCGAGCCTATAACGAGCTTGTCGGGCGTATAGAGAAAATAGAGGCTGCAATCGCCTCTCTCCCTGAAAAGGGGCGTGCATGGAATAAGGAGTATATAAACGACGAATGGATGGACGGCGAGCAGGTCTGCCGTTACCTGGGTATCAGCGGGCGTACCCTTCAACGCCTCCGCTCGGATCACGTGATCACCTATTCGGCCATCAACCGGAAGCTGTATTATTCCCTCACGGAAATCCGCCGTGTGCTGAAGGAGCGTTCCGTGCGGCGCAAGAACCAACCAAAGGAGTAGGCCATGTTTCTGGACAAGGAATATTTCGACGGATGGATGCAGCGGCTCTCGGAACGGCTGGAACGTATCGAGAAGCTGTGCGCGGGGGACGTGGAGCAACCGCTTTCCATCCTGCCTGACGGGGAGCGTCTTCTGGACAATTACGACCTGTGCCGTATGCTCAATATCAGCAAGCGCACACTCCAGCGTTACCGCACCTCGGGAGAGCTGCCTTACGAGATGATCTATCACAAGACCTTCTACCGGGAATCGGACGTCCTGCGGTTCATCGAGCGTAACTTCAGTAATTTCCGCAAGCTGAAAAAGGATCGTCCTGCCGGTTCCGGTTAGGCCCTGTCCCGAGAGTCCGGCGTCATGGAAAAACGCGGAGATACATGGAATAAGGCACGACAAGGCGGTACAACCGCTCGATATTTGCCGTAAAATCAGTATGTTTGCTGAATGAAGCCTATATAATAATGAAGCAATGAAAGAAACTGATAAAATATATCCTGCCGACAAAGGGGAGGAAGAGCTGCTGCATAATGTGCGCCATATCTTGCAGGAAGCGCGCGCGAAGGTGATACATCATGTCAATTCGACCCTCGTGAGGGCTTACTGGCAGGTAGGGAAATACATAGTGGAGTACGAGCAGCAGGGAACCGACCGTGCCGGATATGGCAAGGCTGTCATCAACACCCTTTCCAGGCGGCTCGTGGCGGAGTTCGGAAACGGGTTCACGGCCACCAACCTGCGGTACATGAGGCAGTTTTACCAGTGCTACCCGAAATATCACACGCTGTGTGATAAATTGAGCTGGTCGCATTGCCGCACGCTTCTCAAGGTGTCGGGCGATGCCGCCCGTGATTTTTACCTGCACGAGTGCGTCAAGGAAAACTGGAGTGTCCGGCAGCTCGACCGCCAAATCAACACGCTTTTCTATGACCGCCTGCTGGCCAGCCGAGACAAGAAAGCTGTGAAAGAGGAGATTTCCCGTACCGAACCCGGACGTGTCGAACCCAAAGAGATCATCCGCGACCCGTATATCCTGGAGTTTCTCGGTATCCCGCAGGGAGAGCATTTTCTGGAAACCGATCTGGAGCAACTGCTCATCAGCCGCTTGCAGCGCTTGATGCTCGAACTCGGGAAAGGCTTCGCCTTCGTCGCGCGACAGAAGCGTATCTCCTTCGATGACAAGCATTTCTACATCGACCTGGTCTTTTACAATTACCTGGCCCGTTGTTTCGTTTTAATAGACCTTAAATCCGGGGAGCTGACCCATCAGGATTTGGGGCAGATGCAGATGTATGTCAATTACTACACCCGTGAGTTGATGAATCCCGGGGATAACCCTCCGGTGGGTATCGTCCTCTGCGCGGAGAAAAACGACGCGGTCGTCCGTTATACGCTGCCCGAAGATGAAAAGCAGGTCTTCGCCGCCCAGTACATGACCTATCTTCCCACGCAGGAGGAGCTGCAAACACTCTTGCAGGAAGTGTGACGACAACGCTCACGGACATATGAAAAAAGCCGATGGAAATCTGTACTTCCGTCGGCTTTTCGTTTACATCTTGATCCCTTTCTTCGCAGGGCCGTTCTCCGGCGGGCTGCCCACGCCCGCGATCACGATGCGCCCCCCGGAGGCGTCGGCAATCTGCCGCAGCCGGGAAGGAATACGGGCCGCCGTGTTGTCTTCCTTCGGGAGCTCTTCCGCCGTGTCATGCCGTTCCCGGCACACGTCGTTATCCTCCTCCGCCTCCTTTCCCTCGCTCTCTTCTATCGGTTTGAGGCTTTGCTGTATCCTGCGGTCTATTTCCGTCAGGTCAGCTTTTAGGGCCGTCAGTTCGGGCTCCTTGCGCCAGGAACTTTCCACCACTTCCCGCAGGACGGGAATATCTTTCTCCAGTTCCTCATTCTTTTTCCGGAATTTCTCCAGTGTCGGCTCGATGGTCGCGAGCGCGTGGATGAAGTTCATCGCCGCCAGTCGCGGGTCGGAGGCGATATTCCCGTAGTTATACTGGTATAGATAATCCCCTTCACCCCGGACATAAAAACGGTTCTGCACCAGGTCGAGCCCGTCTTTCCCGGTCGTTTCGCTCTGGACGAGCAGCTCGAACCCGTAGAGGCTCCCGATGGGTTCGAGCCTGTCGAGCGTGCGTGCCGTTTCGGCGATATGGTTGAGCTGTTTCCCGATGAGCTTGGGGTCGGAGGTTTCCAGCCCGTTCAGTTTCACGGGATTGCGGTACGAGCCGTCCTCGTTGAACTCGACGCGGGCCTTGAAGTGTTCCAGATCCTTGCCGATACGCCGTATCAGGTCGTTGTTCTTCTCTATCTTCTCCGTGATCTGCTCCAGCTTGTAGCGGCTCGATGATTTGCCGCGCACGAATGCCTGGCGTTCGCTTTCGAGCGTGGCAATCTTCTTCTCCAGGCGGGCTTTGTCCAGCAGGTCTGTATTTCCCGAGAGGACGGCGACATACTCGGAAAAATTCATGCCGCTCTTTTCGTCGATGGCCCCCTCGTCGATGGTACGGCTTCCCATGTTGTTGGTCTTGAGCTGGCGGATGAACAGTTGCTTGTTGTGCAACAGCCCGAACTTGTAGGCGTCGAGCGACTTCTCGACGGCGTATAATATCACGTCCACCTTGTTGTCGGCATGGAGTTTGGCGATCTCGTTCCCGGTGCGTATTCCCCGCCCGTCGCGCTGCTCCAGGTCGCTGGGACGCCAGGGGCAGTCCAGGTGGTGTATCGCCACGCAGCGTTTCTGCGCGTTCACTCCCGTCCCGAGCATCTCGGTCGATCCGAAGAGTACGCGGATTTTTCCGGTGTTCATACCGGCGATCATCTCCTTGCGCGCTTTTTCCGAGGTCGCCTCCTGGATGAACCGCACCTCGCTTTGGGGTATGCCGTAATCCTCCGCGAGTTTACGCCGTATCTCGGAATAGACGTTCCACCCCGCTCCGGGTTTGTAGGTTCCCAGGTCGGAGAATACGAACTGCGTACCTTTGTACGCCTCGAAACGGCGGTAGTAACCGGCAATCATACGGGCGCAGTGGCTCGCCTTGTTGTCCACGTGGTCGCTGTATAGTTCGGGGTCTATCATACGCATATCGAGCGACATCTTGCGGGCGTAGTCTGTGGCAATGAGCATTTTCGCCTTTTCCTCCCGCTCCGAGAGCGGCAGGCGGCCCAGGAGCGTGGCATCGCCCGATTTGGCGAACTGCACCAGTCGTTCTATGAACTCCGTCTGCTGGGGTGTCGGCGGGATATTGTGCAATATCTCGTTCTTTTGCGGTCGGTCGATCCCTATATCCTCCGCCGAGCGGTAATCTGTAATCTCGGAGTAGAACATGGCCAGTTCGGGAACCTTGATGAAATATCGGAACCGTTCTTTCTGCACGACCTCGTTGGTCACGGAAAACTCGTAGTCGATGGTTTTCTTGGCAAATATGGCCGCCCAGGCATCGAAGGTGCGGATATTCTGACGCTCCAGCTCCTTCGGGCGCAGGTACTTGAAAAGCAGGTACAGTTCCGTGAGCGAGTTGGAGATGGTCGTTCCCGAGAGGAACGTCGCCCCCAGGTCGCGGCCCGTGCGCTGCTGTATGGTACGCAGCGCGAAAAGCATGTTGAGCGCCCGCTGCGACCCCTCGGGATTTCCGAGGCCCGCCACCCGGTCATGCCGGGTCGTGAAAGTCAGGTTCTTGAATTTATGGCTCTCGTCCACGTAGAGGTGGTCGATACCCATGAGGCGGAAGTCCACGGCGTCGTCCTTGCGTGTTTCCAGCGCGTGCGCCACCTTCTGCAACTTGGCTTCCAGGTTGGCCTTGCGTTTCTGACACCCTTTCATCATGGCGCGGGAAACGTCCCTGCCTTGTGCTTTGAGCACTTCGAGGTTCTCCTCCACACAGTCCAGCTCGGCCTGCAATATCTCCTGCTGTATCTCCGGAGACTGGGGTATCATGCCGAACTGTTCGTGCGAGAGGATCACGGCGTCCCAGTCGTTGTTGCGTATCTCCCGGAAGATGCGCTCACGCTTCCGGGGCGTGAAATCCTCCTTGCCCGGGTAGAGGACTTTGGCCATCGGGTAAGCGGTACAGAACGTCCGGGCTATTTCATGGATGTTGGCTTTCAGCCCGATAATCATGGGTTTATTGGCCAGCCCGAGGCGTTTCTTCTCGTAGGCCCCGCAGCACATGATGAGGGTCTTTCCGCCGCCCACCTCGTGGTCGATTATCCCGCCGCCGAGCAGTTTGTCCATCCATATCGCGTCCTTCTGGCTGTCATACAGATTGTCTATTCCCAGCCCCTTGAGGTCGAGGTCGGGGAATTCCTGGTGCGTCCCGTCGTACTTCGGGCGCACGTAACAGTTGAAAGTACGGTTATAGAGGTCTGTCAGGCGGTCTTTGAAGTCGGACGACTGCTCGCGCAGCCATTCGGGGAAAGCACCCCGGATCTCGTCTATCTTGCTGTTGGCGAGCTGTATGGCCTCCCCGTCACGCACTTTGACCTCCCGCCGTTCGCCGTCCACCCATTTGAGGACGGTCTTGGTGATGTCGGGCGAAGTGTTTTGCAGGGCGTGTTTCAAAAGGTGCAGGCCGTTGTACTTACGGGTCTGCGCGCTGACGGCATACTGCTCCGTGATCTTCACGTTCGTCGCTTCCGCCTTCACGCCGTACTCGTCCAGGTTGGAGGCGAAGGTGATCTTCACCTCCGTATCGAAGAGCGAGGAGGCGAAACGCTCGTAAACACCTTTTGGAATCCACCGTTCGCCCAGGTTGAAGTCCAGGTCGTCGAAAGCGATGGGTTTGGGCGTCGCCTCGCGCAGAGCCTCCAGCGATTCCCGGGCCGGGGCGTGGTCGGGATTCTCCCGCAGGAACGCCTCGATCCGTTCGGCTTTCCCGATGACATTGCCGGCGATGAACTTGTCGGCAACCTCGTAGCCGTCCGTTTCCGGGTTGTAATAGATACGTCCTTTCAGTTCCCCGAGTATTCCCTCCACGGTAGTTCCCGTGAGCGAGGCCATGTAGTGCGGTTCCACCCGGCCGTACTTGTTCAGGCTGGCCACAAGGGCCTCCGAGCGTCGTCGGCGTGCGTGATCTCATCGGGATTGAAGGCCACGGGACGCTCGAAGATGTCGGCTTTGCGTGCCTTGCCGTCGATGTAACGCTCCAGCGATAGAATCTCCGTCCCCGCGCGTCCATCTTGATCAGGTCGAGGTTGCGTTTGTCATTGAGCCGTCCGAAGCGTTCGGTGAAATTGTCGTAAAGCCGGTTGAGCATCTCCCGCAGGGCGGGGTTCGCCGTCAGCGTTTCCGCCTCGTTGTTATAAAGGTGGTAATAGGCATCGCGTATCTCGATATACATGGAGGCTTTCGTCCGTTGTGCAGGCGTGAGTTCCAGCGGGTGGAACATGGGTTGCAGGGATTCAATCCCCCGCAGGTAGCCGACCCGGTTTTGTCCGTCCGTGACGAGTGTCCCTTCGCGGAAATAGGGGGCGACCTCACCCTCGAACGGGCGGGGTTTCATATCCGCCTCCCGTATCTGCGGCATTTCTTTACCGGGTTCTTCCTCCTCCGGATTGTCCGGCGTGTCGAACAGGCTGCCCGTTCTCGGCGTACCGGCGGCTTGTTTCCGTCTGTCTTTCGGGGCTTCCGTCGGGGGGCGTACCGCCTGCCGTTCCCGCTGTTCCGGGGTTTCCTGCTGCCGGGCGTTTTGCCGGCGCAATTCCGCCCTCCGTTCCGGGGTAAGCGACATCATCATCTCGTAAAAGCCGTTGATCGGCGGGTTGTCCTCCCAGTTCAGGGAGGCATACAAGTCTTCGGGATCACGCTCCGGTGGCGTCGTTTTCGGCATTTCGCTCTTCTGTTCCTCCGGAGAGGAGGCCGGGGCGAATAACGAGGGTTGCCGGGGCGTCTTCCGCTTTGCTCCCCGGCGGCTGTTCCTTTTCTTGGATATACCGAGTTCTGCCTGCCGCCGCTCCTCGGCGCTGAAGCCGAACAGATCGTAGAGCGTCAGCAACGGTTCCTGCTGCACGTTTACCGGTTCGGCAGCTTGGGTGGCAGGTACGGGAGCCGCCGTTTCCACCGTGTCGAAAAGCGACCCGGCGAAGCCCTCCTGCGGTTTCGGTTCCGTTGTTCCGCCCACGTGCTGCACGGGAGTATCTGCCATGCCGAAATCTTCGGGTTTCGGCGGGTGCTGCTCCCACAAGCGATTCTCCCGCTCTTTCGACCAGGCCCCGAAGTCGGCCAGATCCTCTCCGGTCGGTTCTCCGGCGGGAGTGGCGGCAGAATCCGGTAACGCTTGTCCGGGTTTGTTTTCGATTCGGGTAATCTCCCCGGTTTCGGTATCGACATGGTAGCCCTGCGCCGCCATTTCGGCGACGACGCGGCGTTTTTCCTCCTCTTCCCGCTGCTGCTGAAGGTTACGGGCGTCGGCTATAATCTCCTTGACGATTTCTCCGGCAAGGCGGGGCTCGTGTCTTTCGGCACGCTGGCGTTCCGCCTGACGGGGACGGGACAATTCCCGCTCCGGTGTACCGGGTGTCTGTTCCGGAGCATGTTCCAGGCAATAACTCTCGTTGAAATGCCGGTTGAAATCCTCTGAGAGCATACGCCGCATCTCCCGGTCGATGCCGTCCACGCCCTCCGCGTGGGTGAACTCCATCGCCGGTTTGCCGTAGGGGTCTTTGCCTACTTTGGCCTCGGTATGGATCACCCTGTCGAACGACTGGAAAAGGTTGTTTATCCGGATGCCGTTCGACAGCTTGCGGGATTCGATGAAATCCCGCTGCCGTTCGGACAGTTCCCCCGTGGCGGCTTTCTTTTGCAGGATAACCAGGTCGCTGCCGACCTCCGTCCCCGCGTGTTCTGTAAAGAGGTTGTTCGGCAGCCGGATGGCCGATACGGGCTCGCAGCGGTTCATCAGCCACTCGCGCACGGGGCGTCCCTGCTCGGCGTTCAATACTCCCTGCGAGGTGATGAATGCCACCAGGCCGCCCTCGCGTACCATATCGACGGACTTCATGAAAAAATAGTTGTGCAGCGCCCGTGTGCCTTGCCGCCGCACGGGGTCGGTATGGGTGGAGAAGAACGGGTCGAAGAGCGCCACGTCCCCGAAAGGGATGTTGCTCACGGCCACGTCGTAGTAACCGGCGTATTTGGGTTCGATACGTTCGAATCCCTGTACCCGCACCCGTTTTTCGGGGTGCAGGTGCTTCAGGATCAACCCCGTGGCGGGGTCTTTCTCGAAGCAGGTGATCTCCGCGTAGGGGTCGTGGAAATCCACGGCATTGACGAAAACCCCCGTTCCCGCGCTGGGGTCAAGAATACGTTGGGGGGCGATCCGCGTATCCCATATCGCCTCCACGATGGCGTCTGCCACTTTCGGGGGCGTGTAAAAAGCCGTCAGGACGGAGTTCTTGATCCCGTCCATGTAGCGCTTGTATTTCCGTTCGTCGGGGGTGTTCGCCCTGATGACCTCTTGCAACTCGGCCACGAGCGTTGCCATGCCGTCCTTGTCCGGTTTCCCGGTGGGGTTTTCCAGCACTTCCTTGATGGCGCCGAAGCCGCTGTATGCGCCGAGTGTCCTTTCTTCTTCGGGAGTCGGCGCCCGCCGTTCCCTGTCGAGCGTGAAGGCCGTCTTCAGCGCGTCGATATTCTGGCGGAGGTGGGTTTTCTTATTGAATGCCATCTTCGAGAAGTATTTGGACGGTTCCCGTCAGTTCGGTATAGAACAGTTCATAGTCGGGCGTGTCGGCGAAGTCGTCCGTGAGGTCGTACTTCTCCAGCACCCCGCGGCAGAGGGGCAGCAGGCGTAGAGCCGCCTGCCGGGCGGTATCCTCGGGAATCTCCGCCTCGAATTCCCTCCAGAGGATGTTTACCAGCGTGTTGTAGGGTGAAAAGTGCAGTCCGCGGCAGAGTTCCTCGCGGGCAATTTCTTCGGCCTCGATGTGGTTGCAGCCCGAACGGATCGCCTCGCTGTACGCTTGGGCGGCGCTGTCGGCCCGCTCGGCGATGAACTCACTTTCGGCGATGAGTTCCGGGTGGCTGTCCTTGAGGTAGGATAGTAACGAAAGTCCGTAATAGGACAATTCCCCCGTGGGGGTATGGTGTTGCTTGTCTGGCATGATAAGAATTTTTAGTGGTCGTTGATAATCGGGGAAGAGAAAGGCGCCCCGGGTTCCCACCCGAAGCGCCGACCACTGAAAAAATCCTTATCAAACAAGCGTATCTCGTTATGACAGGTCTTTTCCAGTGGCAAAGGTAACGATTATTTCCGTTTGTTCCTCTTTCCCTGCCTGGGAGTATCGCGCGGTTCGAAAACGAACGAGGTCTTGAACTGGTCATCGAGCGTGAGGGCCGCGTCGAACGTCCCGCCGCCGTTTTTGACGAATCCCCGGATCGTGCCGGTTTTGCCTTTGGTCAGCAGTTCCGCGAGCTGCTTGTCGGTCAGCTCCTTGCGGGCCACGGTTCTCCATACGGTCAGGCCGCAATCGGGATTCTGACACTTGGCGAGTTTGGGATAGAACACCACGGGCCTGCCGCAACGCGGGCAGGCTGTGTCACTCTCCGCGCCGTCGATTCTTGCTTCCAGCAGTTCTTTGGCGATTTGCGAGGCGAAGACCTCGATACCGCGATGGAACGTCGGGGCGTCCATCTCCCCGGTGGCGATCTTCGAGAGGGCCAGTTCCCAGCCGCCCGTCATGGCGACATCGGCGATCTTCTTGTCCCTGACCACGGCATACACGGCCAGTCCCTTGTCCGTGGGTACAAGCGACTTTTTCTCTCGCCTGACATACTCGCGGGCAAAGAGCGTTTCGATGATGGCGGCACGGGTGGCGGGCGTGCCGATGCCGGCATCCTTCATCGCCTCGCGTTCGGCCTCGTCGGACAGTTCGCGTCCGGCGGTTTCCATCGCCGCCAGCAGGCTCGATTCCGTGTGAAGGGGGCGCGGCCGGGTCTGTTTCTGTTCCGTGACGCATCCCTTGACGGGCAGCTCGTCGCCTTGCACGATGTCGGGAAGGAGGGTCATGTCCTCCTCTTTCTCCTCGACAGGTTCATTCAGGACGGCCCGCCAGCCCGTCTCGACCATGATACTGCCGCGGGCCGTGAAATCATGTCCCGCGCTTTGCAGGGTAAGGGAAGTGTTTTCTTTCACGCAGGCCCCGGAAAAGGTTTCGAGCATCCGCCCCGCGACCATCTCATAGACGATGCGGTGGTCGGCATCCAGTTCGGAAGGGAGGTTCTCGGTGGGAAGCAGCGCGTGGTGGTCGGCGATCTTTTCGTTGTCCACGCTTCGGCGGGAGAGAGATGCGGTATCCATCCTGCCCGCGTATTCCGCGAAACGGGGATAGCGTGTCATGTTCCCGATGAGTGCCGGAATCTCCTCGGCCACATCTTCCGATATATAGCGTGAGCCGGTACGGGGATAAGTGATGAACTTCTTCTCGTAAAGCGACTGGGCGATGTCGAGCGTTTTTTCTGCCGAAAAACCATACCGACTGTTGGCCTCTTTCTGGAGTGTCGTCAGGTCGTACAAGAGAGGCGGCTGTTCCCTGGCCTCCTTGCGCTCCACGTTCACGACGCGTACCGTTCGGGCGCCGATAACCTCGGCGCGGGCTGCTTCCGCCTTCTCCCTGCCGTCGAATTTCTCCGTGGAGAGGACGGTGAACTCCGTGCCCTCCTTTGCCGTGGAGAGCTTCAGCCGGAAATAGGCGGCGGGCTTGAACGCCTTGTTCTCCAGGTAACGGGAGCAGATGATCGCCAGCGTGGGGGTCTGCACCCGTCCGAGCGACCAGACACCCCGCCCGGCAGCCACGGCAAGCGCTTGCGAGGCGTTGATACCGACGATCCAGTCGGCTTCGCTGCGGGCTTTGGCCGAGAGGTAGAGGTTGTCGTATTCGTTGCCGGGGCGGAGGTGTTGTAACCCCTCGCGAATGGCCCGGTCGGTCAGGCTGCTGATCCATAACCGCACGAAAGGGGTGCGGCATTCCAGGTAAGAGTAGATGTAGCGGAAGATCAGCTCCCCTTCACGCCCCGCGTCGGTCGCGACGATGATGCGCTCGGCCATGCCGAACAATTCCCGGAGAATACCGAGCTGCTTCACGACACCCGGGTCGGCCTTATACTCTTTACCCTCCCGAACCTGCCGGGGCAGGAGGATGAACGATGATGGCAGGATAGGCAGGTTTTCCCGGCGGAAACCCGCGATGCCATACTGTTGGGGCATTGCCAGCCCGACCAGGTGGCCGAAGGCCCAGGTTACGGCGTAGCCGTTTCCCTCGATAAAACCGTCTTTACGGTTCGTGGCTCCCACGATGGCGGCGATCTCACGCGCCACCGAGGGCTTTTCTGCGATAATTACTTGCATGATGATTCGGATTTTTCAGTGGTTGTTTTCTTGTTGTTCTTCTTCTTTCTCTTTTTCCGGACGGGCGATCAGCCGGCGGTCGTAATAGACATGGTTGCCGTTCCCGTCGTAATACAGCCGTCCGTCGTCCGCCTTCTCCGGGGGGCTGCGTTTACCCGGCCGGAGGTACAAGGCAGCCAGCGCCGCGATCAGGAGCGGCATGGCTCCGGCCTGCATGTAGAACCATTTCATACGTTATACCTTGGCACCTTTGGAGTTGCTCTTTTTGCTGCTGCGGTAATTTTTCTTCTGCGCCGGGGTGGCCTCCTGCTGTCCCTGCTTGAGCGGCTCTTTCACACCTTTGACCGCTTCGACGGTCTTGCCCTCGGAATTGACGGCGACCTGGGTACGGCTTTCAACGGCGGGTTTGACCTCCGCCCCCTGCCGTTTCGCACGGTCGGGATTCCAGCGGAAGAAGTCCATCTTGTTACGCTCGAAGTTGGGCTTGACCCAGGCGTTGAACGGCTCACCCTGCCCGTCCTTGACCATGCCCTTGATGTAGAAAGCCTTGACATCCGCCCGCTTGGAGGGATCATTCACCGCTTCCGTCCACTGGTCATAAGCCTCTTTGGGCACGGAGGCTTTGAGGATTGTCCGGTGAATCGTGAGCGTGGGCTGTCGTTCGGAGGCCGTAGTTTCCTGCCGTCCGTTTTTCTCGGCGGCCTTCTGGCGGTAAATCTCCTTGTTCTCCTGGGCGTAGCGGTTGCGATCCAAACCGTCGTAGGTAAAGGAATAGTTACGTTCGGCCGCGTCGATTTGGATATAGGCATCCCGCTTATAACCCGCGCGGGTGGTATATCCTTCGAGCAACACCTTGCCGCCGCCGTAGAAATCCATCTGCTTGCCTTCCGAGAGGTCGGCCTCCTTGATGCGGGCACGTTTTTCGAGTAACGAAACGGGCATGGGTTCCAGCGTGTTCGTCCATTTGTCTATCGACACGTAGCAGGGCGTGAGCTTGCCCGGCTCCAGCTCCAGGTCGATCACTTTCCCGGCATGACGGGTGTTCATCAGGTTCGTTTTCGCCTCCTCATCGAGCAGCACCCCGTGGAAGGGGGCGTCGAGGTCGGGTCGTTCCTGCCAGTAATGCGGCACGACGCGCAGCGAGCCGTCCGCCTGCTCTTCGAGCGACACGCGCCCTTTGGTGGAAACACGCATCCCGTTCTCCAGTTCGGGGTTCATCTCCACCAGCCCGTTGGATTTATGTCCGTAAGACATGGCTTTCAGGTGCGGCTCGATGTCCTCCATGCGGATACCTTTCTTCTCCATATCCGCCAGGTCTATCTTCGTGACGTCCAGCGGCTCGAACTGCCGCTGCTCCTGCGTCTGGAGCCGTTCGGAGGGGTCGATACGGTAATTTTCCAGAATCTCCGGGTCGAAGTCGATGCGGATAAGTTTGTTCAGGGCATTCTCCGTCATGACGAAGATACCCGTGTGGACGGGGTTCTGGGCCTGTTCCATGAACTTTTTGAAGAAGGCTTCGAGGGCTGAATCCTGCGTGTTCACGTTCAGCAGGCTCGCCACGTTCTGATCCGTGGGGTCGGCGGTCTGGATATTGCCGTCCTGATCCACGCCGGTAACGGCTTGTAGTCGTCCGTCGTCGGCATTCTGAACGAGCATGACTTGTTTAGCGTCGTTCTTTACGTTTTCGTCCATAATTACGAGTGTTTTTAGTTAGCACCAATAGCGATGCGGGAACGAAAGTAAGGGGAACCGGCTGAACGTAAAAGAGTTGGAAAGGCTATGGAAGCATCGGGCACAGAAGTGGCCGCTTGTGGCGCAGGGCAGAGGAAATCGGAGAAACGGAGTGCCGGGAAGGACGGATTTGGCAGAGGGTATTTTCGTGGCTCCTCACCTTATTTGTCAGGTAGTCGGGATCTATTGTTAAATGTCAATAAAGCGCATGGATAACCCGTGTTTTTTTATAAATTTGCGAAAACGGGTTTCAATATCCGACAAAACGTGAGGCATGGAAATATATCCCCCAAAAACCAAGATCAAACTTTCTCCGGTGATAAGAAACGGGAGAGAATTTGTCGAAGTGACTTTCGGTAATGACAATGACATCCGCTTGTCGCTGTCGAAGGAAGAAAACGTACTGCTTGTCGGCGGCAGGGCTTATCTGCCGGCAGAAGATTTCGTGCTTGCCGAGTTCTTCGACCGCTATGTAAAAATGGCGTTTATAGACTATTCTGCCATCAAGGAAACCGCACCCCGTAAAGAGGAAGACAAACGGCCGCCACTGCCGGAAGGCTATCTGGAAAAACTTCAGCAAGTGCGTTACAGTGACCATACCGTAAGGGTATATACCTCCTATTTCCGCGATTTCCAACAGCATTTCGAGGGGCGTAAGATTGAAACGGTTACTCCCGGCGAGATAAACGACTACCTGCTGTATCTCATCCACGAGAAAAACATATCCTCCTGCCAGCAAAACCAGCGTATCAACGCCATCAAGTTCTATTACGAGAAAGTTCTCGGTCAGGAACGGCGGTGTTACAAGGTGAACCGTGCCAAACGGGAGAAGACGCTGCCCGACGTGTTGAGCAAGGAGGAAATAAAGAAAATACTCGACGTGACGGTGACAGACCTGCGTTTCTTCTGTATGTTCTCCATACTCTATTCCGCAGGGTTGCGCATCAGCGAACTGCTGGAACTGAAACCCGGCGACATCAACGAATCCCGCTCCCTGATACGGGTGCGGCAGGGTAAAGGGAAAAAAGACCGCTACACCCTGCTGTCAAGACCGTTGATGAAAAAGCTGACGGAATATAACAGACTATACAAACCGAAAGTGTGGCTTTTTGAACACAGACCGGGAGAACCTTTCACCGAGAGTATCGTGTCGAAACGGCTGAAGGCAGCGGCCCGGGAAGCGGGAATCACGAAACGGATTTATCCGCACCTGCTGCGCCATTCGTTCGCCACTCACCTGCTGGAGCAGGGAACCGACATCAAGATAGTGAAAGAGCTTATGGGACATAACAATATCAAGACGACAGAAAGGTATGTCCACATAGCCGACACTTTCAAAAGCAATATCAAAAGCCCGTTGGACGATCTGTTGATGGAGGAAGACGAGGTCTGATACTTAAAGAAAATAACAGCCAAATCGGCTGATAGTATAACATTATAAACTCAATAGATGAATAATAAAGAAATTTATATAAAACTGGAAAAAGCAGTTGGCGATAACAACGTGCAGGAAGTATCGAATATACTCGACCAACATTCAGATCTGGATTTGAATGATGAGAATTTATATACGCTTCATCCACCTTTATGCCGAGCTGCAAAGAAAGGTTTTTATGAAATTTGCAAGACTTTAATTCAATATGGAGCCGATGTAAATTGTATTAAAGATAGATTATTTTCTCCTTTATGGGGTGCTTCGTCTGGAAACCATTTAGAAATAGTCAAATTATTGATAGAAAATGGCGCAGATATAAATGCTTATGAAAGTTCTACAACAGCAGCTTTGAATGAAGCTGCCGCTAAAGGGCATTTTGAGATTGTTCGCTACCTTATAGAGAAAGGTGCGGATATAAATAGGCTTACTACAACTCTACTTTTTTCTCCTCTTGATTGGTCTATTAGTAGTGGACATAACGAAATAAGCCTTTTTCTGAAGGAAAAGGGTGCGTCGTCCAATATCAACCACGATTATGTATGGTCTGAAGTCGGTGGTGGCATATCCCAACATATAGACTGGAATATTGGCAGAGTTATTCCTAACAAATTCAATGAAACGGAAAATGGTGTATTCAATAGGCTTGCGGTTGTTAATAGAGGCAACAATTCGTTATTGTTCAGTGTAGGAAATTTCCAATATACCCAGCCTTATGTGGAGTTTGTTATTGTGCTTCCGTTTGGCTGGAATCCATACTCTAAAATGGAGAAGACACAGTTCCCTTATATGGTAATGAAAGAATTAACGAACCAAGTCCGTAACGGAAGAACATTCTCTGATGGAGATTTTATATCCAAAACAGAGAAAGGGTTCAACGCAATCTCTTGGTCGGAGAAATTGGCTGGATTCTATGTCGTAGATTATAACTACTCTGATACAGCGAATCAATATGATAACAAAGAGGATATGGTTACTCTTTATACGCTTATTCCTGTAAAAGCTACTAAAAAGGGATATAGCGAACACTCTTTAGAAAAATTGAAGTCTAAGAAATGGAAAGCGATTGAATTGAGTTTATAACAAGCGGATTAATCTTCTAAAAACTCGATTATCCGCCAGACATTATCTGCCCAGAATAATTAACAATAAAAAAGAAAAAAACAATGATTAGGTATATTGAAAAAGGCGACATATTCCGTATTGATGGAGTGAGCAGTTATGCGCATGGTTGTAATTGTGCCGGTGCAATGGGTAAAGGCATTGCCGTACAGTTCAAAAGCAAATATCCAGATATGTATCTTGAATATAAGCAGTTGTGCAAAGAAAATAAGTTTTGCCCCGGTGATGTTTTTGATTATGATTATGGCAATGGACATATATATAACCTTGGTACTCAAGCAACGTGGCGAACACGAGCTAAAATAGAGTATATCGAAAAGGCACTGATACAGATGCTTGAGTTAGCCAGTGGTGATAATGTAACGGCAATAGCCTTACCTGCAATCGGTGCTGGATTAGGAGGATTAAAATGGGATGATGTAAAAGCAATTATAGAGACAGTTTCAAATGATTATCCTAATGTTGATTTGTATGTAGTTGAAACTTATCAAAGCGAATAAAGGCAGATAACAAGCGTATCAATCTCCCTAAAGGACGATTATTCGCCGAACATTATCGTTTAATATGGTAAGTAGAAAAGAAACAGTAAAAAGTTGTTGTGTGAATATACTTGATGATGTAAAAAGAATATTAGCGCAACCTTTTGAATGTAGGAAGACTTCTCTTCCTGATGGTGCATTACATAATGTACAAAAAGAATTGGAAAATATGATTAATGCGATTGATAAAGATATTTACTCGTTTACACCAAGTTATGGCAAATATCTAATAGATTGTTGGCTTGGAGATGAATTAGTAGATAAACTTCTTGATGTTTCTTGTCAATATGAAAAACTAATTAAGTTGAAATAAACGATAGCATACGGATTAATCTTCCAAAGGTCGATTATCCAACAAACATTATCGGTCTAAAAATTAAAATATGGATAGTAAACTTCAATTATTCGCTAAAGTGTTATTAAAAGAACACTATGATGAATTTTTAGAAATGATTCAGTTGTTCAATATAGATAAGAGAACCTTTGTCCTTCAACATAGGAAAATGTTTGAAAAGGGATGGTACGATACAAGCTCTGAAGACAATGAATTTAGTGAAGTAGATATTATGCTTTGTTTTGCTATAGTTTCTCACAGAATGGCAGTTATTGATTGGAGTGGTGAAGAATATTCAGGGCAGGTTAAGCGTTCCATTACGATGATGTTAAAGAATTATGGGATAGAACGTTTCTTATGGAACACTAAAAAGTTTGAGGATTCTTTGGATTGGGACAAAATTCGCCGAGGTGACTATTTGCCTTTGTTGTTCCAAGCTATGAACAAGCAACTTAACAGAGGCGGTTATTCCATTGTGTTTTGTGATACAAAATCGGATTGTTTTCGTTATGCAATATTACCAACTGCCGAGTTTGTGCAATTTGAGAATACGGAATTAGATGATTATCTGACAATCATTAGTCCTAAGATTTACAATATATATCTTGCAGACAAGGGAAATGAATTGCCTAAAATTATGCTGTACTTAAAAAAGAAATTTTCTGTTCCACTAAGTGAAATCAAGGAATTTTGTTCAAGAGATAAAATTTTACTTGGAATAGGGAACTCTATAATTGTGGATGAATATCGAAAAGAAATTGAACAACTTGGAGGCAAGATTGAAACAGAAGAAATAGACCGATAACAAACAGCAAACCGATTGAATAAGCGGAACGCTGCCGAACATTAAACATTAGAAAATGAGAACACCAATCATAATCCTGTTATTTGTAATCCTGCTTGCCGCAAGCTGCGGAGAGCCTCCCATGCCGCCGTCGGACGAGGAAATGATACGCCATTTCACCACGCACGAGGTGGCGTTCCGTAAGGTGTACGAAATCATGGCAGAGAGTTCAGAAGGTAGTTTTCACTACCCGCCGCTTTCTCCGGAAGAGGTCATTATACTTGATTCAACAGAACAAAGCGATACATTCCATGAAACGAATGACGAACAAGACATTCCGGTATATGGACTGTTGAAGCCGGAGCGAATCCTACTCGACTCCTTGTTATCAGAGATTGGATGCGGTTTTATCCTTGTTGATCGCAGGGAATGGGGAACGGCAGATTCGGTATATGTGAGCCTTGTTATGCCGTACTACTCCCACGGCATCGTGGATGCGGGAACGTCCAAGAGTTTCGTTTACGATCCCGGATTGAGAAGCCGTCGGAATATCCGTATCACCGAATATGGCGACCTGAACGAGATCTACCGCAGGACGTACAACGACACCACGCTTTACAAACCCATCAAGGGAAACTGGTACATCGAGTTAGACCATTCGATATAACGGCCCGGAGTTCGTATCAAAGCTTGTTTCACTTTTTGTCAAGAAGATACATCATAAAGCAGATAATGGCTATCGCAAGGAAAAATAACAGAACCGCAAGGAGTTCGTTAAACCTGCACTTGGCATAGTGAGACATCACTGCTTTGCCTCGCCATTTGTAAATCCTGCTGACGAGCGACATAACGGCAAATGTGACAATGCTAAAAACGACACATGGCAACAATGCCGACACACCTGGAAAAAGCCGGATAGTAACAGTCATCATAGGGAATATCAAAAGAGCGAAGATATAAATCGAGAGCATCATTTCGCCATCGACCCTGCCTGTTCGTCTTGCTTGTTCCAATTTCTCCCCCATCCACCAGAGGTAGTCCCAGAGATAGAACCGTTGCTTATTCTCCTGCCGTTTCATCATGCCCAATGTATAAATCCGAGGTGGAACATCAGCGCTACATTTGCCACGATCAGGGCGATAGCGATAAGAACTATTTTGGCGAGCTTCCTGCCGGGATGTTTCATCTTCCCGTAATGTTCACGGAGCGCTTCACGCCGTCCGGCTGTATAGCGTAGCTTGCAGAATAAATCGGGAAGAAAGCAGAGAGGAATCACTATGGCCAAACCAATCATCCAGCCGAAAAGGCGCAATATCGGCGGAACCCCAAGCGGTATGAGTAGGACGAAGAGCCAGCACCAAAACAGTAGCATACGTCCGTTGAGATTGGTACGCTCCCTTTCGTGCCATATCTCGGCTACATACCACATATAGTCGATGAAGCAGATCCGGTATTTGCGATTGTCCTTTTCCATACCGTTATCTCCATACAAAGAAACCAACCAATATAAGTATAATCAGAACGCTGACCAACACAATCTGAACCCTGCGGCGTGTTTCAGGCTTGCAATCGTCAAATAACCACAGTTTGCTGTTAAACTGCCAATGACACGCCCATTTCCAACGGAACAGCAACCCTGCAAGCCATAGGGCAAGCAACCCGACACCAAACAGCAACCCGTATTTCGGGTGAGCCTGCAACCACTCGAAAAACGCTTCCGCCTTGCTGTTCATTGCTTCGTATATATCGGTAACTGTCATACTTATAATTAAAAGGATTCCGAACACAAAAATAATGTTTTCTGTTCACATAATCACTACTTTATGCTCCAAAACACCGGCTGTGCGGTTATAAAACCAAGAAACAGCCCCCGTTAAGGTAACGGAGGGTGTTTGCGGGGGTGTTTGTGTTCATTTAGTTCTGTTCCGGCAGGAGCTTGCAAAGCACCGGGTCGTTCTTGATACGTTCCAGTTCCTCGGCGACGATGCGGCCGGCCTCTGCCTTGATACGTTCGTAGTTTTCCTGCACGACCTGTTTCATGTGATCCGTCCCGTTCTCGTCCGTGAAATCGGTAATTTGTGGTATCTTCTTGTACCGGGCCGTTTCCGCTTTCACTTTTTCGTTGTCCACGACAATCTCGCAGTGGAAAATCTTCTGCTCGATACGTTCGTCGAAATTGTCCGCCACAGCCCCGACGAACATTCCCTGCGTGAGCGTCGAGATCTTCGAGGCCGGGATCAGGCTGTCCAGCTGCGTGGATATGGATGTCGATTTGTCGCTGCGGCTCAACGTCATGCTCTGCCGCTTCTGCAATACCTTACCGAACCGTTCCGAGAGTGTCTTGGCCGTTTCACCTACGACCTGCCCGGAGAAGATGTTGCCCACCGTGTTCATCACGACGGCGGCCTCCTTGTCCCCGTAGTCCCTCTTCAACTGTGAAAAATCCTGGAAGCACAGCAGCACGGCGACCTTGTTGCTTCTGGCCGTGGCGATCAGGTTGTCGAGTCCCTTGAAGTAGATTGTCGGCAGCTCGTCGATGATGATGCCCGATTTGAGCTGGCCTTTCTTATTTATGAGCTTGACAATCCGGGAATTATACAATCCCAAAGCCGCTCCGTAAATGTTTTGCCTGTCGGGATTGTTCCCCACGCAGAGTATCTTGGGATCGTTCGGGTTATTGATGTCGAGCGTGAAGTCATCGCCCGACATGACCCAATATAGCTGGGGCGAAATCATGCGGGAAAGCGGAATTTTGGCCGATGCTATCTGGCCCTGGAGCTGGTCTTGAGCGCCTCCGAGCCAGGCATCCATAAAGGGGCTGAGGTAGTTTTCGAGTTCCGGGTAGGATGTCAGAATCGGGAAAATATCCTCGTACCGCTTGTTCAGGAACTCGATGGCGTGCGGGAAGGTACAATACCGCCCGTTGTCGTAGATGCGCAGGAACCAGATCACGGCCGCGAAAAGGATAATGGGGCTTTCCACAAAAAAATCGCCCTGCTTCTGCACCCAGCTTCGGTTCAGGTTGAGCATGATGGTATAGGCGCTCTCGTAGGCGTCCGAAATATCGGTCATGAAGTCCGGGTGAATGGGGTTACAGCGGTGCGAGCGGCGCGGGTCGTCGAAATTTATGACGTAGAAAGTCGGGATTTTCTTGTAACCTTTCTGGTGATTCAGCAGGTGGTTGTAAGCGATTTCCGAAAGATCGGGAAACTTGTAGTCATAGATGTATTGGGTATAGCCCTTTTCGATTTGCTGTTTAATAAACTGGTTTACAACACAATAACTCTTCCCGCTGCCCGGGCTTCCCATGCAGATGCAAGCCCTTTGCGGGTTTACAACGTTGGCGAACCCGTTGTTCCACTGTTTGTTATAGTAAAATTTCGTCGGCAGATTTATGGAGTACTCGTTCTCGATCAGGCGTGTTTCCTGCTGGAATGATTCGTTCTCGTTATTGAAAGGGTCATCCATGAGATTGTTCTTCAGCAGGCGGGACATCCACACGCCGCCCATCAAGAGGCAGATATACCCGGCCGATAGGGTCAGTATGTAGAAAGCCGCGTTCGCCGCTGCCGTCAGCGGCAAGTCCAGCAGCCACCAGTTGAAGAAGAACAGCACGCCTCCCGTGGCCAGCGATGCCGTGATTTTCCGCCAGGTAATTTTCTCCTCTTTTACTCCTTTTGTCCCGAGGCATGAAAGGGCGAGGAACACTACGGCGAAAAGTTTCGTCCATAGTATATTCCGGAACAGCCCCGCGGTGCGGTCGAAGTTCAGCAGAATCCTATCGACCACGCCGATATTGATTCCCCATTCCCGTATCTGCCCGTAGCAGAACCAGTAGATGTTGATAACCACGAACAAGATACTCAATGCCCGCATGAAATCCATTGTTTTAGCAAGACCCCGAAGGTCGTCTTCCTGTTGCATAACCGTAAGATTTAATAAATGAATGATAATTGAGATGTTATACTTTCCTCCGTCGTGAGGTATTCCGCTTCCGTTGCCCGTCCCGTCCGGCAGGCGCTTGTTTCGGGGACAAGCCCCTCGTGTTTTCCCCGGGATTCCGTTTTCCGCCGAAGCGCAGCTCGAAGGCGTTGGCCGAGTATGCCTTTCCCAGCCGTGATCCGTTCACGACCGTCCGTGTTTCGTGGTCAATGAACGTCACACCCACGATGCGGCCGTTTTCGTTGCGTCGTATGTAGAGATCCACCCGGGCTCCCCGCAGGCGTTCGCGCAGTTCTTCCTCCGTGGGTTCTCCCCGAAGCGCTTTATCGACCCGGCCACGGATTTGCCTCCTCGTGTCGTCCTTCCCGAACCGTTCGGCGCTACGCTCCATGTGCCGTTCCAGCCCGTCATACCCGACCTCTTTACCGAACAGTGAGGATTTGAGCGGCGCGGCCACTGCCTTGTCCCCGTTCTCGTCCAGCAGCGTGTAGAGCAATCCCCGGTAGGGGGTTCCGTTCCGCTCTCCCCGGACTTCCTCTATACCTATATTATATAAGGACAGCAATGCCCGGAACTCGCCGAGGGTCTGGAAGCGGTATGTCGCCACGGCCGGTTTTATTACCGCTGCCACCTGGCGTTTCAGGTCGCCCCGCGTGTAATCGGCGGGGACGATCCCTTGCCCTTTCTCCCGCCTTCTCCCTTTGGCGGGATGCAGTCCGTACCCCGTTCCAGTTCCTCGGTAACGGCCACGCTGCGTTCGTTGCGCCTGCTGTCGTTTATCTTGCGCCCGTCCTGGGCCACCTGCACCGACACGATATGGATATGCTCCCGTCCGATGTCGGTATGCTTGAATACGATATAAGGTTGTCCTCCCCAGCCCATGCGCTCCATGTAGGCCCCGGCTATCTCCGCGAGCTGCCCGTCGTCAAGGCGGTCTTCGGGAGCCGGGTTGAGCGATACGTGCACGACGGGTTTTTCCGTCCGGTAGTGCGAGGGCATCCAGCGCAGGAGGTCTTCTGCCGTCGCGGCCACGTTGAAGCGCCCATCCGCCGGCTCCCTCACGATGTGGGTCAGCAGTACTTTCCCGTCGCCCCGATCGACTTTCTCCTGGTTGTACGCCAGCGCGCCGTACACGTCTTTTCCGGTGGTGATATTGGCTACCATCGCTGTTTGAACTCTTCGGAGAGCGACACGACCTGCTGCCCGACGGCCGCCAGTTCACGTGTCGCTCTCTCCAGTTTATAGAGCAGCGCGAGTGTTTTCTTCTCGGAAAAATGCGCGTGCAGCTCCTTCACCACCTGGTTGTAATTCGTTCCCACGGCACGGAATTGGGCGTGGAAAGCGGTCAGCTTCGCCACGTATTCGAGCGTTCCCCGGTCGGTCTTTACCACCCGGAACGCCTCGTTGAACACTCTCGCTTTGATAAAAGCGGCTTTGGACAATAGCCCGGACTGCTCGTAAAGGTCGAGGAAACGGGCATGTTCCACGGCTGAAAAGTTTACCGAAAAGCGGTAAACGGCCGGGTCGTTTTTCGCGGGTCGTCCCCCTTTGCCCCCTCGGGGCTTTCTGTTCTTTTCCATCGCATCGAAATTTTAAGGAGAGGCCAGAGCCCCACCGGTTCCTGAAAATTCCGATCCCTTCGCGGCCTGCCGCCCTTCTGAAAAGCACCGACTCCGGAGGTGCTTTCTCCCCCTTGCGGGCAAGCTGTTTTCTGCTGCAAAACGAGAATCGTGCAGCAGAAAACACAGCTTGCTATTTGCCCTTTGCAAATACCTTCTGCCCGCTCGCGGACAGAACATTGAAAGAGCCGCCGTAAAACGGGGCAAGGACGGCTTCATTAGCGTCGGGATCGTTCACGAGGCAAAGATACCGACCTATTCAATCACTTGTGCCATAAGCGATTACGCCACTTGCGTCCACTTTGACGCCACACGCGGCCATAGCGGAAAAAGAGCATACAACCCGTGTTTTTAAGGGTTTACTTTGCACGTGAGAACGGATACGGGCAATGACACATCCCCCTGTCCGCACACGTGTGGACGGATGCAGAAAACATCGTGTGCAGAGGAAAAAGCGGGTCTTTGTCCGGATAAGCAAATGCGGTTGCGCATGAGTATAAAATCGGACACGCGCCCATGCACCGGCATACCGGCGTAACAGCCTGCCAGCGCACCAGCATATATGCGTGCCGGCATACCAGCATAAAATCTCATGCCGTCACTTGTCCGGATACGTGAAGAGATGAACGATTACCCGATTGTATAACTAAAAACGCATGGAACAATGAAAGAGAAAACGAAATTCGTGGCCTTCTCCACCCAGAAAGGCGGAGCGGGCAAAACCACCCTCACGGTGCTGGCAGCCTCTTACCTGCACTATGTAAAGGGTTTCAATGTCGCGGTCATCGACTGCGATTATCCCCAACACTCCATCGTGGAGATGCGGGAACGTGACCTGAAGCTTGCCCTCGAAGACGAACATTACAAGAGGTTAGCTTACGAACAATTCACCCGGCTTCAAAAGAAAGCCTATCCTGTCGTGGAAAGCAACACGAAAGAGGCGTTGGCCGATGCCGACTACCTCCTGCCGCAAGGTGATTTCGATTATGTGTTCTTCGACCTTCCCGGTACGATCAATAACGAGGATCTGATTCATTCCCTGGCCGGAATGGATTATCTCGTCGCCCCGATCAGTGCCGACCGGGTTGTCATGGAAAGCACCCTGAATTACGCGGTTGTGGTAAAGGAGCATATCATGGGCCGCGAGAAGTCCCGGATGAAAGGGCTGTATATGCTATGGAACATGGTGGACGGACGTGAAAAGACAGAGTTATATCAGGTTTACGAGGCGGTAATGAAAGAGCTGGGTCTTCCTGTTCTGAAGACCTTCCTGCCTGACACCAAGCGTTTTCGTCGTGAGCAGAACGCCAGCCGTCGCTCTGTCTTCCGCTCCACGCTCTTCCCGGCAGACCGTTCTTTGATCCGGGGCAGCAACCTGGATAAACTCGTGGATGAATTGATCGAACTGTTAAAGTAGGATCTTATGAGCGGAAAAGAACATGACGACGGTTTGGACGCTTCCTTCATCATCAGCCAGGCCAAAAGCCGAAACCGGCCATTACATCCTTACACGCCGGAAAAAGAGGAGGAGGCATCGGCTCTATCGGAACCGTCCGGCGAGGCCGCCGCCTCGCCGGCTACGAAAGAGGAGGGACGCCGCCGAAGAGGGAAAGGCCAGGATTACGAGCGTCTTTTTATCCGGAACGCCCCCTCCAATACCCGAAGCGGCAAAACGGTGTATATCCGCAAGGAGTTTCACGAGCGTATAACCCGGATAGTGCAGGTTATCGGTAAGAACGAACTCTCGCTGTATAGCTACCTGGACAATGTGCTGGAGCAGCATTTCGCGACCTATCAGGAGGAAATTTCGGAACTCTACAAGAAACGGAACTCCGATATTTTTTAGTTATGAACCCAATATTTACAACCTATTAAAAACAATCCATCATGTCAGACAAAGCAATTATTTTATCTGTTATCCTGGCGGCCGTCCTTTGCGTCGCCGTGCCCTTCATCTTCCGCGTGTGCCGCTACCGGCGCAGGATGAAAACCCTTATCGTCCCCGACGGCCCTTCGGGGGAGGTCGCCGTGGGGACTGTCCCCACCCCCGAGGCCGAGTACCTGGCCCGTTACATCTGCCTGCTGCGGCTGCCTTTCGCCGGTAACAAGCACGTGAAGATACGTCCGTCGTATCACGAGCGTATCCGCGAGATCACCCGTGTCATCGGTCGTGGCGACGTGACGATCACGGCCTACGTGGACAAGGTTCTCAAGGCGCACCTGGACGATAACCGGGAAACCATCGAGCGGCTTTTCGAGGAACGCGAGGCCGTGGCCTCCCGGCAACCCAAAGCGGAGGAGCGATGAACGGGGCGTTGTGGCTGCTGCCCCTCTTTGCCGTGGGGTATGCCTTGTGGGCGTTTTTCCGCCTGCGGCGGATGGAACGTAACGAACCGGCAGACGGGATCGTTGCCGAAGACACGCCCTGCCGGCAGGAGATCATCGGCAGGAGCCGCTTTGTCCTCGACCCGCGCCACTCCCGGCCACAAGCTGCCGTAGAATCTGAAACTGAAAAAGTTACGGAAAAAGCCGATATATTTGTGCCCACGAATGTACCCGAACACCCCCGGCAGATTCCGCCGGAAGACCTGGATGAAGTGTTCGGTGTCGCTCCCGAGGGGGAGCCTAACGAACCTCTGGAAATCGACTTTCCGCTGTACGATGAATCTTTCCCGGATGCGGACGCGGAGGAGCCGGATTATGACGAGGATGAAGACGACACCGAAGAGCTGCCCCTTTTGGGCCGCTCGCTTGCCCAGGGGGTTAGTTTTGAACAGATGGGCGAAGCCTACCGCCACGTGGTACATGATCCACCTTCAACAGACGAGCAAAGGGAGGAAACGGGACGTGTCCTCCTGGGCCTGAAACAGACCGACATGTTCGAGGTCATCGTTTCGGGCCGCCCCGACGGGAACGACAGGGTAAAATCCCTGATCGACACCTACCTCTCGGCCTTTCACCGGCGTATGTCCGAGAGGTCTGCGGAAAGCCCATCTCCGCAGGGTTCGGTTCCCACGGGTTTCGACGTCCGTGAGTTTGTTTAACCCCATAATGACATCACGATGAAAGAAAAAGACTACGGGTAGCACGTGAGGCTATCCTCGAACCACTGAAAAAATCCGAATCAAGAAGTTTAACCCGGTGCGGGGCCTATCCATCCCCGCGCCACAATTCAAACATTATCGAGTTATGAGAAAGAACAAGATTCTTCTTCCGGCGGCATTTCTCTTTGCCGCCATCTCCTCCGCTTTCGCGCAGGGCAACGGCATCGCCGGCATTACGGAGGCTACCAACATGGTAACCAGCTACTTCGATCCCGGAACGAAGCTCATCTACGCGATTGGGGCTGTGGTCGGCCTTATCGGCGGGATCAAGGTCTATAACAAGTTTTCGAGCGGCGACCCCGACACGTCGAAGACCGCCGCGAGCTGGTTCGGCGCGTGTATTTTCCTGATTGTCGCCGCGACGATCCTACGCTCTTTCTTCTTGTAGTCCAACCTGTCATGCAAATAATTATGGAATATGGAATCAACAAGGGAATCGGCAAGAGCGTGGAGTTCCGGGGCCTGAAGGCGCAGTACCTCTTCATCTTCGCGGGCGGCCTGCTGGCCGTCTTCGTGGTGTTCGTCATCCTCTACATGGCAGGGGTCGATCAGTGGGTATGTATCGCTTTCGGCGTTGCGGCGGCTTCGGTGCTGGTCTGGCTTACCTTCCGCCTGAACGCCCGTTACGGGGAACACGGGCTGATGAAGCTGTTCGCCGCGCGCCGGCATCCCCGCTACCTGCTCAACCGCAAGTCCCTGCGCCGGTTGCTGAAAAGAAAGGGGGGCCGCGTATGAGAAACATCTTGAAAGCCACCACGCTGGAAAGCAAGTTCCCGCTCCTGGCCGTGGAAGGCGGTTGTATCATCAGCAAGGACGCGGACATAACGGTCGCCTATCGGGTCGAACTCCCGGAGCTGTTCACCGTCACGTCCGCCGAGTACGAGGCGATCCACGCCGCCTGGTGCAAGGCCCTGAAGGTCTTGCCCGAATACAGCGTGGTACACAAGCAGGACTGGTTCATCCGCGAGCGTTACCGCCCGGCCACGGGCGAGGGGGACATGAGTTTCCTCTCCCGCAGTTACGAGCGGCATTTCAACGAGCGTCCGTTCCTGACCCACGCCTGCTTCCTCTACCTGACGAAAACGACGAGGGAGCGTATGCACATGCGTTCAGACTTCTCGACCCTCTGCCGGGGCAACATCATTCCCAAAGAGGTAAACCGGGAATCGGCGACAAAATTCCTGGAGGCGGCGGAACAGTTCGAGCGTATTCTGAACGATTCGGGTTTCCTGACCCTTGTCCGCCTCACGGGGGACGAGATCACGGGTACGGCGGATTGTCCGGGCCTGCTGGAACGGTACTTTTCCCTCTCGCTCTCGGAGACGACTTCTCTTCAGGACATCGAGCTGGGGGCCGAGGTTCTGCGCGTGGGCAACAAACGGGTGTGCCTGCACACGCTCTCGGACACGGAAGACCTGCCGGGGCGCGTGGGTACGGATACCCGTTACGAGCGTCTTTCCACCGACCGTTCGGACTGCCTGCTGTCGTTCGCGGCCCCCGTGGGGCTTCTGCTTTCCTGCGACCACCTTTACAACCAGTACGTGTTCCTGGAAGACAGCGACGAAAACCTGCGTATGTTCGAGAAACGTGCGCGTAACATGCAGTCCCTTTCCCGCTACTCCCGCGGAAACCAGATAAACAAGGAGTGGATCGACCAGTATCTCAACGAGGCGCACTCGTTCGGTCTTCAATCCGTCCGGGCCCATTTCAACGTGCTGGCCTGGTCGGACGACGTGCAGGAGCTCCGGCATATCCGCAATGATGTGGGCAGCCAGCTCGCTCTGATGGAGTGCCGCCCGCGCCACAACACCGTGGACGCCGCCACGCTCTACTGGGCGGGTATGCCGGGCAACGCGGGGGATTTCCCCGCCGAGGAATCGTTCTACACGTTCATCGAGCCCGCAGTCTGTTTCTTCACGGAGGAAACCAACTATAAATCCTCGTCCAGCCCTTTCGGCATCAAGCTGTGCGACCGCGTAAGCGGCAGGCCCCTGCACCTGGACATCTCGGACGAACCGATGAAAAAAGGGATCATTACGAATAGGAATAAATTCGTGTTAGGCGGCTCTGGGTCAGGCAAGTCGTTCTTTATGAATCATTTAGTCCGCCAATACTGGGAGCAGGGCACGCATGTCGTGCTGGTGGATACCGGTAACAGCTACCAGGGTCTTTGCGAGCTGATCCGGCGTAAGACCAAAGGTGAGGACGGCGTGTATTTTACCTATACCGAGGAACATCCCATCAGTTTCAACCCGTTCTACACCGACGACTACTATTTCGACGTGGAGAAGAAGGACAGCATCAAGACGCTGCTGCTGACACTCTGGAAAACCGAGGACGACAAGATCACGAAGACCGAGAGCGGCGAGCTGGGCAGTGCCGTGAACGCCTATATCGAGCGTATCCGCGCCGACCGGAATATCGTGCCGTGTTTTGACAGTTTCTACGAGTACCTGCGGGACGACTACCGCCGCGAGCTGGAGGAGCGGGAGATCCGGGTCAGCCGCGAGGATTTCAACATCGACAACATGCTCATCACCCTGCGGCAATATTACAAGGGCGGACGCTACGACTTCCTTTTGAACTCCCGGGCCAACATCGACCTGCTCTCGAAGCGCTTCGTGGTCTTCGAGGTGGATTCCATCAAGGAAAACAAGGAGCTTTTTCCCGTGGTCACCATTATCATCATGGAGGCTTTCATAAACAAGATGAGACGGCTCAAGGGGGTACGCAAACAGCTCATCGTCGAGGAGGCCTGGAAGGCGCTCTCTACGGCCAATATGGCTGAATATCTGCGTTATATGTATAAAACCGTCCGCAAATACTACGGTGAGGCCATCGTTGTGACGCAGGAGGTCGAGGACATCATTTCCAGCCCGGTGGTCAAGGAGGCGATCATCAACAACTCGGACTGCAAGATCCTGCTCGACCAGCGCAAGTTCATGAACCGTTTCGACGCGATTCAGTCCTTGTTGGGGCTGACCGACAAGGAGAAGGCGCAGATTCTCTCGATCAACCAGTCCAACAACCCTTCCCGTAAATACAAGGAGGTCTGGATCGGTCTGGGCGGCGTTCAGTCGGCGGTCTATGCCACGGAGGTCAGCGTCCCGGAGTACCTGGCCTACACGACCGAGGAAACGGAGAAAGTGGAGGTACAGCGGCTTGCCGGCGAGCTGGGCGGTGATATAGAACTGGCGATCAGGCAGCTCGCCGAGGGCAAACGTTAAAGGGAGGGCAGGCCATGTATCGCAAGTGTATCGGATCAGACCCCACGGCGGCGCGTTTGGACTTCGCGCTGTACGAGGTGGCGGGCGAGTGGGAAAGCCGCTCGGGTTCTCCCCGGGTTCGCATCTACCGCAACCCGGGACGCCGGGGCGGCGGTTTTTACGTGGAGGTGTCCTACAAGGACGGGACACGCTTCTCCCGTCCCGTGAGGAAGTATTGGGGAGGTATCCGTTACTTCGACCTCTACGGGTATGTCGCCCTGGCCTACGATGTGGGGCGCGAGGTGCTCCAGCTCTCCGCCTACGGGGATTATTACCGGGCGTCGGAATGACCGCCCAAGTATTCACGAATTAAATAATGAAAAGGATGAAACGATTGATTTTAACGCTGTTCGTGGGGCTTCTTTGCTTCACGTACCAGGCAAAAGCGCAGTGGACGGTCATCGACCCGTCGAACCTCGTTCAGAACATCAAGAGCGCGGTTCAAAGCTCGACCACGGCGACCAACATGGTCAAGTCGCTGCAAGAGAGTATCAAGATTTATAACCAGAGCAAGGCTTACTACGACGCCCTCAAATCGGTGCATAACATCATCAAGGATGCCCGGAAGGTGAAGCTGACGCTCGAAATGGTCAGCGAGATCACGGAAATCTACACCTCGGGATTCAACCGTATGGTTTCAGACCCGAACTTCACGGTGGACGAGCTGGCGGCGATCTCGGCGGGTTACGCCCGGCTGCTGGAGGAGGGCGGTGCGCTGGTGGCGGAACTCAAGACGGTCATAACCGGCGGCAACGGCCTCTCGCTCTCGGACAAGGAGCGGATGGACGTGGTGGATCAGGTTTACACGAAGATGCTGGAGTACCGCAACCTCACGCGCTATTACACGCGCAAGACCATCTCCGTGTCCTTCATCCGCAGCCGCGAAAAGGGCGACGCGCACCGGGTGCTGGCACTTTACGGGAACCCGAACGACAGATATTGGTAACCTGAAAACGGAGGCAGTCATGGATTTCGACAATTTACACCAGGTTCTCCGGAACCTGTATCAGGAGATGATGCCGCTATGCGGCGACATGATCGGGGTGGCGAAAGGTATCGCCGGCCTGGGTGCGCTCTTTTACGTGGCTTACCGGGTATGGAAGGCACTGGCCAGCGCGGAGCCTATCGACGTGTTCCCGCTCCTGCGGCCTTTCGCCATCGGCTTGTGCGTGATGTTCTTTCCCACCGTGGTTCTGGGGACGATCAACGCTGTGATGTCGCCCGTGGTGCAGGGCACGCACGCCATACTGGAGGGGCAGACATTGGATTTGCAGGCATACCAGCAACAGAAGGACGATTTGGAAGCCGAGGCCCGCAGGCGCGAGGGCAAGGCTTGGTTAGTGGACGACGAGGTGTATGAACAACGGCTTGCGGATATGGGTATCACGGATTTGGGCGAGATTATCAGCATGTGGGCCGAACGCACGTGGTACGACATCAAGGCCGGTTTCCGGCAGCTTGTCCGGGACTTCTTCGAGTTGTTGTTCAACGCCGCGGGGCTTACCATCGACACGCTGCGGACATTCTTTTTAGTCGTGCTGTCGATTCTGGGGCCCTTGTCGTTCGCCCTCTCCATTTACGACGGCTTCCACTCGACGCTCGCGAGTTGGATTTCCCGCTATATCAGCGTGTACCTTTGGCTTCCCATCGCCGACCTGTTCTCCGCGGTGCTGGCCAAGATCCAGACGTTGATGCTCCAGGCGGACGTCCTGGCCCTGCAAGACCCCAACTACATTCCCGACAGCGGCAGCGGTGTCTATATTATCTTTTTGATTATAGGTATCATAGGCTATTTCACGATCCCCACCGTTGCCGAGTGGGTGATCCAGTCGGGCGGAGCCGGCGGGGCTATGGGCGGTATCAACAAGGCCGGGGCATTCGCCACGGGTGTCGCGGGCGGTATCGCCGGCAACATGATCGGCCGCACGTTCGGGCGTCGCGGCGGTGGCGGTTCCTCCTCCGGTAACGGCGGCGGTGGCCCGGCTTCGGGCAGTGCCCCCAACGGGCGCAACCTGGCAACACAAGGTAACAGTAATCATTCATAACAATTTGGACAATGGAATTCAAGTCATTAAAAAACATCGAAACAAGTTTCAGGCAGATTCGGCTTTTCGGTATCGTGTTCCTCTGCCTGTGCGCGCTGGTATCCGTGTTCAGCGTGGTCGCGAGCTTCCGTTTCGCCGAAAAGCAGCGCGAGAAGATCTACGTCCTGGACGGGGGCAAGTCGCTGATGCTGGCGCTATCGCAGGATTTGAGCCAGAACCGCCCCGTGGAGGCGCGCGAACATATCCGGCGTTTTCACGAGTTGTTCTTTACCCTCTCGCCCGACCGTGCGGCCATCGAGAGCAACATCAACCGCGCGCTGTTCCTGGTCGATAAGAGCGCCTTCGCCTATTACCAGGACATGCAGGAGAAAGGTTACTACAACCGTGTGGTGTCGGGGAACATCAGCCAGCGTATCGAGGTGGACTCCGTGGTGTGCGACTTCAACGCCTATCCCTACCGGGCCATGACCTATGCCCGGCAAATGATTGTCCGCGAGAGCAACATCACCGAGCGTTCGCTGGTCACGCGCTGCGAGCTGATCAACTCGGGGCGTTCGGACAATAACCCGCAGGGTTTCATCATGGAGAAATTCGAGATTCTGGAGAACCGCGATTTACGTACATTAAAAAGATAAAGCTATGGCAAAGAAGAGAATAAAGGCTTTCGGGGAGTGGGTCGAAGACCACCTGCGCCGCGCTTGCGGGGCACTCTCGCCCGATAAGCGGATTATCGTGATCCTCACGCTGCTCTTGTTCTTTTCCGTCTTGTCGCTCTACTTTACCGTGTCTTCCATCTACCGCTTCGGCAAGGGAGCCGGGGAACGGATGCAGATACGGCATATCGAGCGGCTGGAACTGGAATTAAGACAACGGCAGGAGGCCGACAGTGTAAAACATCTAAAAGATTTCAATTATGACGACGAACGAAAAACAGAATAAACAGCCGGAGGCGGGGAAAAAGGAACTCACGCCCCGGCAGATACAGATGCGGAAGAAGATGGTGGTCTTCCCGCTCTTTTTCCTGGCCTTTGCCGGGTGCATGTGGCTGATCTTCTCCCCCGGCGAAAAAGAACGGGAGGAGCCTTCGGAGGGTTTCAACACGGAGCTGCCGACCCCGGAATCGGAGGGTATCCTCTCGGACAAGCGTGATGCCTACGTGCAGGAGGAGATGCGGCGCAGGGAGCGGGAAAAGATGCGCTCCTTGCAGGATTTCGCGTTCGGGATGGAGGACGAGGAGGAAGAGCCCGTCATGCCCGCTGCCGTGCCGGATAAGTCTTCCGGCTCTGCCGGCGGTTCGTCGGGAGCTTTCCGGACTTCCCGTGCCGCCTATGCCGACATCAACCGCCAGTTAGGCAGTTTCTACGAGGACACCGCCGGTGAAACGGGGGAAGAGCGCGAGATGCAGGCCCGCATCGAGGAACTGGAACGCCGCCTGGAAGAACAGCAGGCGCAGAAAACGGCCCAGGAGGAGCAGGTGGCGCTGCTGGAGAAGTCCTACGAGATCGCCGCCCGCTACATGAATGGCGGTCAGGCCCCTGAAGCCCCGCGTCAGAAAGCCTCCGTTTCCGGCAAGGCTTCCGTGCAGCCCGTGCGCCAGGTGCGCCGTAACATCGTGTCGCTGCTCGCCGCCCCGCTGCCCGATTCGGTCTTCGCCCGTGAGTTCGTCAAGCCCCGGAACTGGGGTTTCAACACGGTGGGGAGCGACCTTCGCGAGCCCGAGCGCAACAGTATCCGCGCCGCCGTGCAGCAAACCGTGACGCTCACCGATGGCGGGGAGGTTACTTTCCGGCTGCTGGAACCGATGATGGCGGGAGATCTGCTCATCCCCTCGGGTACGCCCGTAACGGGGGCGGCGAGGATCAACGGCGAACGGCTGACGGTCAAGGTCAGCGCTGTCCAGCACGGCGGGGCGGTCGTTCCGGTCGATCTGTCGGTCTATGACACGAACGGCAACGAGGGTATTCCCGTGCCGGGGTCGGAAGAACTCAATGCCGTGAAGGAGATCGCCGCCAATATGGGCGCGGGCATGGGCAGCAGTATCACGATCACGGACGATGCCGGTTCGCAACTGCTCTCCGACCTGGGGCGCAGCGCCATCCAGGGCGTGTCGCAATACGTGAGCAAGAAGATGCGCTCGGTCAAGGTCACGCTCAAGGCCGGTTACAGCGTCCTGCTGCTCCCGCCCCTTCAATAAGGGTACAAACGACGTACTTCCGTACACCACTGAAAAAATCCATTTTTATCAACAATCAAAAAATTATCGAGTATGAAAAAGATTCTTCTGGCACTCGCTTTTATCGGGTGCATGTTCGCTGCCCACGCGCAGGAAAAGCCCTCCACGGGCGATTTGTACGACGGTCTTACCCGTCCGCTGACTTTCAACCGGGTTATCCCGCCCTACGCGCTGGAGGTGACGTTCAGCAAGACCGTGCATGTGATTTTCCCCTCGGCCATCCGTTACGTCGATCTGGGGTCTTCGGATCTTCTGGCGGCGAAAGCCGATGGCACGGAAAACGTGCTGCGTGTAAAGGCGGCCCTGCGTGATTTCTCGCGCGAGAGCAACCTTTCGGTCATTACCGAGGACGGGGCCTATTACAGCTTCAATGTCAAGTATGCCGACGAGCCGGTGAAACTGTCGGTCGAGATGGCGGACTTCCTGCATGACGGGGAGGCGGTAAACCGCCCCAATAACGCGCTGGACATCTATTTGCAGGAGTTGGGATGCGAATCTCCGCTGCTGGTCAAACTGATCATGCAGTCCATTTACAAGAATGACCGCCGCGAGATCAAGCATATCGGTTGCAAGCGTTTCGGGGTACAATACCTCCTCAAAGGTATCTACGTGCATAACGACCTGCTTTATTTCCACCTCCAACTGAAAAACTCCTCCAACGTGCCTTTCAACGTGGACTACCTGACGTTCAAGATTACGGACAAGAAGGTGGCCAAACGCACGGCCATCCAGGAGCAGGTCGTATGGCCCGTGCGTGCGTACAACAACGTGCAGGTCATCGGCGGCAAGCGTACCGAGCGCATGGTCTTCACGCTCCCGAAGTTCACGCTGGCCGACGACAAGCAGCTGGTCGTGGAACTGCACGAGCAGCAGGGCGGGCGACACCAGACTTTCACGGTGGAGAATGCCGACCTGGTGCGCGCACGTGTTATCAACGAGTTAAAGGTAAAGTGATATGAAACGGGCGATATTCATTCTCACGCTGGGGTTATGCCTCCTCCTTTCGGACGGGGCGCACGCCCAGCGTGCCCTGCCCGCCATGCGCGGGCTGGAAATACGGGGAGGCATGGCCGACGGCTTCTATACCCGGGACAGCCGCAGCGAAACGGGCTACTGGTTCGGGCTGGCCATGAGCCGCTACGCGAAGAATGCCGACAAGTGGGTGTTCGGCGCGGAGTTCCTGAACCGTTATTACCCCTACAAGTCGGAACGTATCCCGGTGGCGCAGTTCACGGCCGAGGGAGGTTACTATTACAAGTTCCTCGCCGACCCGTCCAGGACTTTTTTCTTCTACCTCGGCGGCTCGGCGCTGGCCGGTTACGAGAGTGTGAACCGGGGCGAAAGGCGGCTCTATGACGGCTCTACGCTCCGCCACCGCGACCGTTTCCTCTATGGCGGGGCCGTCACGCTGGAGGTCGATGCGTACCTGACCGACAGGATTATCCTCTCGCTGACGGGGCGTGAGCGTATCCTATGGGGCACTACAACGGGACATTTCCACGCGCAGTTCGGCCTGGGCGTGAAATTCATAATCCATTAAACTTGCAAGCGACATGAAAAAGATGAAAAAGATATTGGCCCTGGCGGTCTGGATCGCCGCCCTGGGTCTTTTATGCGCATCCTGCGACAACGGGCTGGATATACAGCAGGCGTACACGTTCTCTCTGGAAACGATGCCCGTTCAGAAGCGAATCTCCGTTGGTGAAACCGCTGAAATCCGCTGCACGCTCGTGCGGGAGGGGAGATATGACGGCGCACGTTACACGATCCGCTATTTCCAGCCCGACGGGCGCGGTGAGTTGAGGATGGACGACGGTACGGTGTTCCTGCCCAACGACCGCTATCCGCTCGACCGTGAGGTGTTCCGCCTCTATTACACATCGCGCAGCGATGACCAGCAGACCATCGACGTCTATGTCGAGGACAACACGGGTCAGGTCGTGAAGACCTCCTTCACGTTCCAGAGCGAGAACGGGACGGAGGAAACGGAACGATAACGGAATATGTCTAACCAAGAGAAGCGCCCGTCACCCGGGCGCTTTCCATAAATACTGAAAACCATGACAGAGCAAGAGAGAATAGATATAGCCTATCTCGATACGGGGGTGTACGAGAACCCGTGGCGTGAGAACCTTTTCGAGACGCTGCCCGAGGATCGGAAAACGGCGGAGGTCTGCCGTTTCGCCATCAAGAAATCGGCTTTCAACATCGAGTTCGTTCCCGAAGCGATGAAAACGCCGGAACTTTGTCTTGCCGCGGCCGGCTACCGGGGCGAAACACTGAAATTCGTCCCTGACCGTCTGAAGACACCGAAAATGTGCCGTGCCGCCGTCGATAGCAACAGCTACGCGCTGTATTACGTTCCGGAGGGGTTGAAGACCCCCGAACTGTGCATGGCGGCCGTGAAGCGCAACGGCCTGGTGCTGGAGGCCGTTCCCGGGGAATTGAGGACGCCGCAAATATGCCGTGCGGCGTTGAAAGCGGTGGACAGTGCCGATTACAAGATACTCCCTTACATTCCGTATCCCGATATATGCCTGGAAGGGCTGAAAAAATTCGGGATGTCGTTCGTGGACAAGTTCGAGATTTTCGCCTCCATTGCCCCGGAGGTCATGACCGGGGAGCTGGCCCTTCACGGCGTGGGGATGGACGCGTCCTGCCTTTCGCTCGTGCCGGTGGAACTGCGCACGGAGGCAGTCTGCCTGCGTGCCGTCAGTGGGGACGGCATCCTGCTCCATGAAGTGCCGGAGGAATTACGCACGGAACGGGTCTGCGAGGCTGCCGTGTCCTCGAACTACCTGGCACTGGAGTACGTTCCGAAGCATCTGAAAACCGACCGTCTGTGCGAGATAGCGCTGGAGCGCGATCCCCTGGCCATCCGCTTTTTCAACCCCGAACAGCTCACGCCGGAGGTCTGCAACCGGGCGTTGGCCCGTGCCGACGACCTGCGTGTCCTCCGCTATATCCCTTTCGAGGATATACACATGAAGGCGTTGGGGTTCTATTGCACGAATTACGAGAAGACCTTCGATTTTTTGCAGCACATGAACCCGGCACACGTCACGCCGAAAGTGGCCCGGGAAATTTTCGCCCTGGAGCCGGAGCTGTTCTACAACCTTCCCGACCACGCCAAGAACGAGGAGATGTGCCGCCGGGCCGTCGGGCACGACGGGAGCTACCTGCAATATGTCCCCGAGAAGTGGAAAACGCCGGAGTTGTGCATGGAGGCCATACGGCGCAGTCCCTATGCCATCGCCCACCTGCCCGAGAGCATGAAAAGCCCGGATCTATACATGAGCCTGGTGCGGGAGAACCCGCAAAACCTGAAAGGCGTCCCCCGCGAAGCCCGGACGCCGGAGATGAGCCGGGAGGCTTTCGAGCGTACCTACGGGAAGGACAAAACCGATTTCTCGGTTATCAGCGCGTTGAGCGACCCCGCCCTGGTCTTGCAGGTGTTCCGCGAGCAGGACGACCCGCAGAAGATACACCGGTTGATGAGTGTCCTGCACCTGAACCGCCGGCTTGTAACGGAGGAGGTGGCGTTGGAGGCCGTTCGCAAGGATGCGGGGGTGCTGTATGACATTCCCCAGACGGCCATCACGCCGCTCGTGGCCGATACGGCCGTGCGGGGCGACCCGAGGATGATCCAGTGGGTTCCGAGGGAGCTTCGCACGGCGGATCTGTGCCTCTATGCCGAGGCCGCCCATCCAGAGTTGCGGGTTTACGTTCCCGACGAGATAGCGAAGGGACGTAATATCTATTCGTTCCACCGTCAGGTGGACGCGAAATTGCGGCAGCCGCTCGAATACGAACAATACAAGACCCTCTACTCGGGCGGCGCGGTGCGTGTGAACAACGTGTGGACGTCGGTTGCGGGTGAGATTGATTGCTGCGAGGTGCGTTACGACCGTAAGACGGAGAAACTCAAACTGCGGATCGTCGAACCGCCCAGGGAGAAGAAGGCGCAGCCGAAGGTCGCGCCCCGCAAACCCGCCCGGGGGCCGAAATTGTAGGACGGCGGGTAGTTCTTTGGCAGGAAGGTTGTTAAAAATCGCACGTGTTGTCGCCGATACCCGGATGAAATCGTTATATTTGCAATCGAATCCTCCGGCGGCGTGCCGCCGGGCGATTTACATACGGAAGGAACACATTATGGTGGGGCATTGAAAACAGCCAAATTTTAATCCGCTCGCAAAATAATGGGTAGTTCTCTTCTTTATCGTCGTGTCTATATGCGTCAAGCGTATGCGATAGCGGCGTGGGGAGAAATTATCTATCGAGTGGATGGGTGCTTGGCTGTACCTCAATGCCGGTATTTAACGTATTCTCACGCCTTTTTCGTATGGTATTTGTCTGAACCTAAAGAAAAGCGATATGGAAACGAAATCGACAAATGAGGTAAAGGGTGATTACGACCGGGTATCGGCGAGTGAATGCCTGGGGTCGCTAATCGAGTTGCACGGGATTGTTATGGAAGACGATCTGTTCGTCATTCCCGATGCGGATGGCACGGCAGTATTATACAATGACGGGAAGATACGTTTTGACGAGATCGCCGACATCGAGGTCGGCTCGGTGTTCGTGGGCATCCTGCTCCGCAACGGCTATCTGTTCTACCTTTCCCGTACCGAACCGCTCAAGACGTGCATATACACGCATGGCGGGTGGGGTTCAATCTCTGAAATTTCTCCCCGTGGCATTGCCGGACATATCGGGCGTGAACTGCACGGGAAGCTGGGCGACCATACGGCGGTCGATTGACGGGAAACAAAAAAATCGGACGGTTGTTATCGTCCGATTTTTTTCGCGTCGTATTTTCACGGCCGTTGCCTGCCGTGTTCCCGTTTCCGCCTTTGCAGGGCGAGCAGTTGCCGCAACATGTAGGCATGGTTTTCCCCCACGGTATGCCCCGAGGGCATCAGGTAAGGACTTGCGAGGCACTCCCGGCATTGGCGTACCGCCTCTTTTAAGTCGGTAACGGTTATTTCCGCTCCCGTGATGTCTTTAATCTTTGTTTCCATTCTTGTCCTGTTTTTTGGGTTCGTACCAACTGTCCCGGTAATTTTCTCCCACGAGCGAGAAAATTCCGCTCATGCCGCTTTCAGCGGCGAAATTTTTGGCTTCCCATATACCGGAAAACTCTCCCAGCAGCCGGTAGCCGATGAATAATTTGTACTTGCGCATGATTTTATCGTTTTTCCAGGTTGATAATCGGTGTGTTCTTTTGCAGCCATTCCTTCACGCTGTCCATGTTGTATTCGGATGTGATAACCGCCGTTCGGTCGTCGATTTCGGTGAAGCGCGTAGTTTCATACCCGTCGATCCACTGCTTCAGCGTGGCAACGCCCCACACCTGCGGGTCGTCGAACATGGTGTTGAGCCGCCCGATACCCTCGCCGAAGGTTACGAGCAGCGTTTCATAGGAGATTTCCTTGTTTACTTCATTCGTTTTCATATTCTCGCTTTTTACGGGCGGCTTTTGCCGCCCCGAAATTTTTTAATCAGACAAGTTCCACTCTAACCCTGCTCATGTTCGCCCAGAACACGCCGTTGCAGTAGTAGGCGTAGCCGTTATGCCAGTTGCTCCTGCGGCGTATCACGTCCTGCTCGGGTGGTCGTATCTCGATACTCGTGGTGTAGATGTTGTGTCCCACGGTAATGACGAGGTTGCACCTTCGCCATATCTCGGAATGGGTTTTGAACCCGTTTTTCCCCTCGACGAGCGCAAGGGCCGTCTTGACTGCTTCCCGAACTTCCCAATCCCACTCCCCGAAGGGTTTGAGCGGGCGTGCCATGTAGCTTTTATAGATGATTTTCATTGTTATATTTTTTTTGTAGGGCGGCTTTCGCCGCCCCGATTTTATAATTCGACAATCCTTTCCACTCTGCCGTACAACATGGAGCGTATGCTCGTCTTGTCCACGCCCTTGTATTCCGTGTAATGCCCGTACTGCTTTACCACGAATGTTTTCAGTACATCGACAAAGTTGAAACGATACCCTAAAAGCGGAATGGAGTCCTTGAAATAGGTGTTATGGTTTACCTCACGGGTAATCCAGTCTTTCTCCTCACGGGTGAGCGTTCCCCCGTCATTGAGCCGTTTGCGTAATATGTACGCTTTTGAGCCTGCAAGGCTTTCGAGTGCGGGAACGTCCCACGACACGAATTTATATGCTATTTGGTTCATTCTATTTTGTTTTTGCGGGCGGCTTTCGCCGCCCCGATTTTTATGCTGTCATTCGTTTCCGTATAAGGGACATGTTCCCCTTCATCAGTTTCAGTATTTGCCCGTGGTATGGGGTATTCTTGTTACACACGCCACGGCTCTGCACGACCTCCATGCGTTTTAGGGACACCTCTATCGTTTCGATACGTTTGCCGTCGATTGTAGCCGAGAGTATGAGCGAGTCGGCTTTCAGATAGTATTCGTTGGTAAACACGCAGTGGTGCATGGCCTCGCCCTCCTGCCGTATGGCTTCAACGCTGTCCAATACCTTGATGCGGATTTCCCCGTCGGAAAACTCCACTCCGAAAAACCGTCCTTTGGCTTTGACAAACGAGGCTTCCTGTTCCAACGCCTTGCGCCGTTCCTCCTGCCGCCGTTCCATTTGCATGTGCCGCCGTTTTTTAGCCATGTAGAGGTCATGCGCTGCGGGCAGGTCTGCGGGACACACGAAATGGGCGTTATGCAGGTCTTTCCCGAAAAATCGCAGCAGGTCGATGTAGTCGCACCATTCCGTCGGTTTCCCGATAGCGTACCCGTTACGGATGGCGATACGGATGGCCGGCCAATAGTCTGCGATATTGCGGGAGGAACGGGCGAAAAATCGCACGAGTGCCGTTTGTCCCGCTTTAAGCAGCGTTTCGGCCTTGTTCTCCGAGAGCAGCAGGTGGATAAGGTCGAAAGGGGTTACATCGGGGAGTTGTTTGCCGTAACCGCTTCGGCGCAGTTCGGGGATAAGCCGTTGCCGGGGATAGATGCGTGTGGGCGTGATGTTGTATTTCCCGTCGTTCTCCGCCCGCAGTTCCAATGCGCTCGACCAACTCCACCCGTGAACGAAGAAGCCCATCGGGCGCAGCCGTGCGAAGGTTGCGGAGCGTCCGTCGGGGGCAATCCACCGCTGTACGGCTTCGATATGGGTGTAAACGGGCGTCTGTCCCACTTTCGCCCAACACTCGATATAGACGAAGCGCAGGACTTGAAAACCCTTGCAGCGGGTTACGATGCACAAATACTCGTAATCGTTGAACTTGCGGCGCAGGGTGGTTTCCACTTTCAGCGTGGTGTGGCAGTGCGGACACTCGCACCCTAACAGATTGTCCGTGAGTTCTCCGTTTTCGCTCTGCCACGTGTGGCCGCACTCGGTGCAGGTGATAAGTCCTTTCGGCGTGCGGCGTCCGATATGCTCGATGCAGTTCTTGTACCCCCATTCGATTTGTGCGGGGGTAAGCGGCGGCAGGTGTTTGCTTGCCGCCACGACGTTCTGTTGGAATTTTGTTCTCGGTTTCATAACTAAAATAGACTGGGCATTAGTTTGTTATCTTCGATTTTCTTGGGTTTGGACTTGGCTTTCGCCAACTTGGCGTAGGCTTCGCTCTCGGCCTTCCGTATGGCGTTCCGCCGTGCCTCGGCTTTTTCCTCCTCGGTCAGTTCGACGGTGTGATTGACCACTACCTTGCAACTGACGGGTTTGCCGATGTCGATGTCCTCCTCGTCGTAATAGTGGAGTGCCATAGAGTATATTTCCTCGTCGGCAAACCCGTTGCAACCGCTCTGCCGTACTTGGTTGATGATGAAAGTGCAGCAATCGTCAATGTTCTTTTTCGGGTTGGCGTATCGGGGTGCGAAAAGTTCGTCCTCCCGTGCCCGTGCGTCGAGATAGTTCTGTATCGTCAGTTTGAAATAATCTGTTCCTTGTGCCATGATTTTTTGGTATTGTGGGGCGGCGAGCCACCCCGTGTTCAACATTTATTCGTCCTTTCCGAGAAGCCGTCGCACCTCGTCCTCTTTGGTCTTTTGGAAAATCCATCCCGCTTTCTTCTGCCCGTCATGCGTCAGCCGTGCGTTGAAGCGTCCCCCGAGTGCGTGAAGGGCGTCCTTGACGGGCTTGGTGTCCCCGAATACGGCTATCGCCTTCTCGGAATAGTCCACGATGATAAACCCGCCTTGCACGCTCGTTTCAGTGCGTTCCGCCCGTTTTTCGTCTTTCGGCTCGGGCAGACATATATTCTCCTCGTTTCCTGCGATATATGCCAGCCTGTCGATGTACCCTTCACGGGTGTAGTGGGTCAGTTTGCAGACACTCCACCCGTATTTCGGACTTTTGCCGAGCGTGAAAACGGGATAGCGGTGTTCGTTCTTGGGGTCGTATTCGGAGAGGTGCGCCGTTTGCGGGAAATTGGCCGCCGCCTTTCTCAACTCCCCGAAGCCGTTGCGAGAGGTGGCCGAAAAGCCGAGAATGACGGTACGCACGCTTCGGGTGGTCGAACACTCGTAAGAGGGGTCAGTGTATTCCGTTTCGTTGAGTTCGGCGATGATTACGCCCTGCACCCCTTCGGGCATGATGCGGCGTAACCTCTGCGCTCCTATTTCCGCTATGCGGTCATGCTCGGCTTTCTCTTTGGCGGCGGCGATGGCCTGCGCCGTGGCTTGCTCTTCCGCCTGCCTCACGAGCAAAGCCACCTCGAAAGCGTCCATGAACTCGGGGTTCACGTCGTCGTAGTACCTGCCGATACCGAATGTTTGCGAGAGGGGTCGCAAAATGTCCGTTTGGCTGATTTCCTTTGTTTCGGTATCGACCATGTGGTACACGTAGCCACGGGCGGTGTGTTCCACCTTGTAAACGACGTAACGCTTTCTGCTCGCACCCGCACCGATACCGATGATTACCTGGTTTTCCTTGACTACCTGCACCTGCGTGTCCGTGGTAGTCGCTCCGAATAATGAAATGTACTTTGTCATACCTGTAAAAATTTAGAAGATGTGAGTGAATAGGAAATAGAAAAAGCCGGTTAGAGCCACGAGAGAAACAAGGCAGGAGAAAATGCCCCGCAGGATGTCATAACAGAACGTGAAGCCCAAAACGACCCAAATAAAGTCGATACCCCACACGTGGAAGCCCAAAGTCACCGCCCCGACCTTTACCGCCAACCCGACCTTTGCCTTTATGCCAAGTGGAAGGTTGGAGGATTTCTGTTTCCATTTATTTTTCTCTTCGTTTCTCATAACCTTTGACTTTTTTTTTATGCCGTAGCGGAGCCGGTATGGATGGAATCTGTTTCGGTAGCATCAAAAGGTGTCGGGGATAGCTGCTGCAAGATTTTGTCGGAAAATACGCTCGCCCGCAGGGAAAGAGGAAGATTTTGCGGCAAACCGCCCCGCGGCCCGATCTTGCAGCAGCGTGAGCCCCGTAACTACCTTTGCTACTGACAACAGATTTCCATACCGCGCTCCGCGGCATGAAAAAAAAGAGAGGAAAAGGTTATGGGGGAGAAACGGGGAGAAAACGATATGCCGTGAACGCTCGCGAAAGTCGGTTCACGGCTCACCCTGCATGGAATGATAAATCGCCCGCGAACATTTCCTTTCACGGGCGATTGGCGTATCGGAACGTGCCGATCCCGTATCGGCGGAGGATCGTTTCCGCCGGACGTGGCGCCACTCGCTGCCACTTTTAAGACGGATACGTCCATATACCACTGGCTGATAACAAGATACTGTTCATTTGTGTACTTTTGGGCATCCGGGAAACAAAAAATGAAACAGAACATGGAAATAATAAGTATGGACGTGAAGGCTTTCGACGCGCTGGCAGGGCACGTGGAAGCCATTGAAAGAAAAGCCGAGGCGTTATGCCGCAGGCAAGAGGACGTGAGTTTGAAAAAATGGCTGGACAACCAGGATGTCTGTGACGTGCTGGGTATATCGAAACGTACCCTGCAAACCTACCGGGAGAAAGGGTTGCTGCCTTTCAGCCGCATCCGTCACAAAATCTTCTACAAACCGGAAGATGTCGGGAAACTGCTGCAATCGTCGCACTATCCTAATACCGCCGCGTTATGAGCCATTATTTCATCGACAAGCACGATCCGCGTGTGGCGGATCTCTTCCGGCGCTTGGAAAAGGCCGGCAAGGCACTGGATAAACTGGAATCCTCCGGAGGCCGGACACTCAAGGGAGAGCGGTTCGTCACCGACGAGGAATTGTCCCGGCTGCTGAAAATCAGCAGGCGTACATTGCAGGAATACCGCACGGCGCGGATCATTCCCTATTATTTGATTCAGGGCAAGGTACTATACATGGAATCCGAGATACAGAAATTCCTGGAAGATTCCCGGAAGAAATGTATCGGGGGACAGGAATGGGTATAAAAGAAGAACGGCCAAAACGTTGGCCGTTCTTCTTTTTCAGTTCAATATCGTGTTCATGCCGGGGAGCTGCCAGACGACAGCGGTCGTCGTGGCCCTTCGGACAAGCCACCGTCGGAAGGCTTCGGCATTCCCGGATTTTAAGCGGAAAGCCAGCGCGGCGATCATTTCGAGCGAATACAGCTCGACAATACCGCCGTCACGGTTGCGCTCCCGGCGGTAAACCCTCTCCTCACAGAGTATGCCGCTTTTGAGTATGGAGCGGATGTTGCTCCCCACGGCAGGAACGAAGACTCCGAACAGGTCGGCAATCTGGTGGCGCGTGAGCCATACACGGTTCTCCGGCGCGTGGATTTCCACCCGCCCGTTTTCAATGCTGATAGGTTCTCTTGTCGTCATAGTCATACAAATTTATCAATTTTTGTTATACTGTTCAACCGTTTACCGTTATAATATCTGCCGTTTCCGGTTCGTCCTCCTCGTAGAGATTTATTTTCCGGCCTTTGGTCTGTTCTTTCAGCCGTTTCATGTCCTCGTCCACCTTGCGGTCGGTCACTTTGGCGTAAATCTGCGTGGTGGAAATGCTCTTGTGTCCCATCATGCGGCTGACAGTTTCGATAGGCACACCCAACGAGAGCGTGATATGTGTCCCGAAATTGTGCCTCGCCTTGTGAAAGGTCATGTCGAAGCCGTATGTCCGTCCCAGTTCTCTGGTGAGCTTGATGAGATACCCCCGGCAATAGAGGTTGAAAATCCTGTCGCTTTTACGCTCGTGGCGGTATTTCTCGATGATCTGCAACGGCACGTTCAGCAGGCGGATGGCCGAGGGCGTTTCGGTCTTCTGGCGCCGGATGTGTATCCAGTACGTTCCGTCGTCCGACTGCGTGATGTCTTTTTCGGACAAGCGTTTCAGGTCGGCGTAGGACAACCCCGTGAAGGTAGCGAAGAGAAACCAGTCCCGCACCCGCTGGAGGTTGGGTTTATCGACGGGAGTTTCCATCAGCTTTTTGAGGTCTTCGAGTTTCAAATGGCGGCTCTTGCGCCGGGGCAGTTCCGGGTGCAGCTTCCCGTAAGGGTCGCGCCGGAGTGTACCCTGACTGACAGCCCGCTTGGTCATTTTCTTCAACCGGTAAAGATGCTCGTGTACTGTCTTGGGTTTCATTTCACGATCTGTACGTAGGAATATTTCAAAATCATCGTAGAACTCCCGGTCAAGGCTCCGCAACGCTACATCCTCCTTTTCCTTCCTTTTTTTCACGAAGGAGGCTAAAATATTATAGGAGTTCTCGTAACTTTCATAGGTTTCTTCCTTGCGATCCACGCCGACACGCTTGCGGAACTCCTCGTTATGCTCGCGGAACAAGGCAAGGAGGGTGAACGGTTTCTGCCCGATTCCTTCCACGGCGTTTTTGACCAGCTCGGCCGTCACGAAACCGAGGCTTTTACGAATATGACGGTAATGCCCGGTGATTTTTTCGGTCAGTTTCTCTATTGCCAGGTTTACCGTTCGGGCGTTCTCGCTTCGTCCGTTCGCCCTTTTGGTTTCCGGATTCCAAAGCGATGGATCGACAAACGCGTTGATATTGATCGGGGCCGACTTGGCGTCGATGCTTACCTTGCATAACAATTTACATGTTCCGTCCTTGCGGACTTTCGTGCGGTTGATGTAGAACAGCAGGGAGAACGTGCTGCGACGTTTTATCTCTTTATTATTCGTTTCCATAATCGTTGTGAATTTGATTGTCAATGATAGATTAAATAGCTACGGAGAAGCGGCCGGCAATCTTTTCCTCTAAAGACCGGGTATCCATGTCGATCTTGTCATCGGTCACTTTGGCGTAAATCTGCGTCGTGGAAATGCGGCTATGCCCCAGCATTTTACTGACGGTTTCAAGCGGGACACCATGCGAAAGCGTGATCTCGGTGGCGTAGGTATGGCGTCCGCAGTGAAAGACGAGCTTCCGTTCAATTCCGCAAATGGCGGCAATACGTTTCAGTGTCCGGTTGAGTTCGTTGTTGCTGTACATCGGCAGCAGTTTTCCTTCCGGGGCCATATCCCGGTACTTGTCGAGGATGAGCAACGGTATGTCGAGCAATGGCACTTCATAGTCGATTTTCGTCTTCTTGCGGGCGGTCTTGATCCATACCTCACCGTCCTCGGCCACTTCCAGATCCTCCGTCGTCAGGCGGCACATGTCCCCGTAAGGGATACCCGTGTAGCAGGAGAAGAGGAACAGGTCGCGGATATGGTAGAGTTTCGGGTCGTGCAGGGGTGTGGTCATCAGCCGTTGTAACTCCGCTGCGGTAAGGTATTTCTGTTCCCGCTCGGGATGTTCGGCTTCATAACCCGCGAACGGGTCGGCAGTGATAATCCCTTCCGCGATGGCTTCCCCGACAATCGTGTTCAACCGTGTGACAAGCAACACGATAGTTCCCAGGGCAAAGCGGCGCTCCGTGCGTAGGTAGAGGTCATAGTTGTCGATGAATGAACGGTTCAGGGCCGTGAAAGGAACATCCGACAACTTGTATTTCTCCTGGATGAAAGCGGCCACACAGTTACAAGCATAGCGGTAAGATTGCGCTGTTCCCTTTTCCCGGTTCACGCCGACACGTTTTTCGAAATGTTCGATGAACGTCCGGAAATAACCCAACAGGGTTTCCTGCCCGAAAGCCGTCCCCAACAACAGATTCCTTATTTCTTCAGCCGTTACATTCTCACGGGTGGCTGACAGTTCGTCATAAATGGAAATGGCTGAAGCTCGCAAATCGTCCAGTTGCCGGTTGATTTCCCGCGCGGCGTTACTTTTACCCGTGGCACGTCCGGATGCCCACAGTGCAGCGGGTACGGACATTTTCGCACTAAAAGCCGCTTCTGAAAATTTGCCGACAACAAGTTTCGCCATGACCGGGCAATGTCCCTCGTCATTCATTTCGCTCTTTTTGAGGTAGAACGTAACCGTTACATCCGTCTGTTTCATAACTCTATTTTTTATGTTGCAAAATTACTTGATATAGAGTTATTTACAGTTATGAAAATTATAGCGGAACAAAGAATAAAACCCCGGATGCCGGTAACATAACCTGTATTTCCATGAAAAACGGAAAAAAACGGTTATCTTTACGGGCAAAATATAGGGTTCTTTGCATGGTGAACGGTAAAACCGCAGGTGGTTAAGCGTTATTTTGCCGGATTATCCGGGGCTAAAAAAGGCAACGGATAAGTAGCAAATCTTTCTCTTAACCTTTCATTATCCTGCATTTTAGCGATTTGGAAAGGTATAGAAGAATTTGGCTTAACTCTCCTCAATACCAAACACTTACTTTATTTATCCAAATTTTGCCGTTTTTTTGCGAGTTCTTTTTATCTTTGTGAGCATACTACAAAAAACACAATTATGAGAAAACTATTCATTCTCTGCGCATTTCTATTACAGCTCCTGTCGCCTGTCTACCCACAGCAAGCCACAACAGCCACCATAGAGCCCAATCTGAAATACGGAAAACCCTCCAAAGAAGAACTGTCTCTCACCTCTTATGCCCCGGACACCACCGCTACGGCTATTTATCTCTTCCATCAGGGACAAAGTGACTTCATCTACCATGACGGTTTTCAACTAACTACCGAGCACTGGGTACGCATCAAAATCCTGAAACCACAAGGAGTGTCATACGCCGACGTGTCCGTTCCCTACTACTCTCCTACCGATAAAGATGAAGGACAGGAAAGAGCCAGTGAGATAGAAGGCTGCTCCTACAATATGGAAAACGGGAAATGCATAAAAACGCCCATGAAGCGGGAATCCATCTCTTTCGAACGGTTCAATAACCTGTATAAAATACTAAAATTCTCTTTGCCTGCTGTCAAAGAGGGCACTATCATCGAATATCACTACAAACTCTACTCCGACTATTTTTCACACATCGACAACTGGATGATGCAGGAAGAACTCCCGATGCTCTACAACCAGTATAAAATCACCATCCCTCATGTATTTGTCTACAACATCGAACTCCGGGGAAAGGACTACATACAAGTGAAGCAAAGAGACTCCTCCATTCATGCCACAGAACGTGAAGGCTCCGGTGCGGGTGGAGTCAGCAAAGACTTCACCGTTTCGGCACAAGAAACCACCTTTATCTCACGCAACCTTCCGGCTATCCGTCAGGACGAATCCTACTGCTGGTGTCCGGAAGACTATAAGGTGCAAGTGAGCTTCGATCTGCAAGGCACTCAATTCACCCCCAATGAATACAAACCATACAGCCAGAAATGGGAAGATGTAGACAAGCAGTTGCTCAAACCGGAAAATACACAGTTCGGCGAACACCTCTCACTCACCAACCCTTTCCGCCCTGAAACCAAACAAGCCTACAACAGCGAAATGAATTTCGAGGAGAAAATCATCTGCGCCTTCCAGGTGCTCAAAAAGAAAATGGCCTGGAACGGACGGTATCAGCTCTACAGCAAAGAGCTCGAAAAAGTAATCAAGAAAGGAAGCGGCAGTAATGCCGACCTGAATTTCATCCTTATCAGCATCCTGAAAGACTTCGGGCTGGAAGCCTATCCGGTGGTTATGAGCCGACGTTCATCAGGTATGCTGCCGTACAACTTTCCTTCTCTGCAAAAACTAAATACATTCTTTGTTGCTATCCACGATATAAACAAACAAAAATATGTATTTTTAGACAGTTCTATGGACGTACCTGCCTTTAATATATTGCCGCTTGAATTGTCTGTAAACAAAGCACGCATGCTTTCCCTAAAAGAGAAAGAAGAAAAGAAATGGGTGAACGTGATGGCTCTTTCCCACAACAAAAGTTTTATGAAGATTGATGCTCGAATAGAGGGAAATCAAGTGAAAGGACATCGCAGCACGGTTCTCTACGGGCAGGAAGCCATCGAATATCAGGCAAATGAAAATCATAAACAGGACAATCTCGTTTCGAATCCTGAAAACAAAGTCAGCCAGAAAGAGAAACTCACTGTCACCAACCTGAAAGTGAAAAAGCAGGAAAATGACTGGGCACTGATAGAAGAAGAGTTTGACTTCGTCCTGCAAGCCGACCGAACGGACGATCACCTTTATATCAATCCAATGCTCTTTCCGCAATTGAAAAGCAATCCTTTTATCCAGACGGAACGGGTACTTCCCATCGAATTTCCCTACCCGTACAAATTCACGATGCTGTCTACGCTGACTCTCCCCGAAGGATATGAAGTGGAAGAACTTCCTCAATCACAATCTATCCGGTCGGAAGGAGACGGATTACAGTGTAAATATATGATTCAGCAACAGGGAAATACAATCCTGCTCAATTATGTATTCCACCTGAAAGGCTACATATTCCTTTCCGAACAATACAAACAACTGCAGGAACTATGGGCCAAAGTAATCGAAAAAAACAACGCACTCATCGTGCTCAAAAAAATATAAACTTTACCTGTTTACACCAATGATCCGTTCCAGCCACCCCATCCTGAAACAAAGGATATGCCGGGCATTCGGTCTGTCCTGTGTCCTTATCTGCCTAAGTCTGCACATACAGCCGGCATGTGCACAGGATATTCTCAAGGATGCCAATTCCATCATCGTGGAAGCACGCACAGAGGTTCTCTGCAAATCCATGACTCAATCCATAGAAAAAGAAAGCCTGACAATCAGCGTCCTCAACCGCAAAGGATTGGAGGCAGCCCGTTTCTTCTGCGGATGTGACATGTTCCGTTCTTTGCAGAAATTCTCCGGAGAAATCCTCAATGCCACCGGACAAAGTGTACGTAAGATAAAGAAATCCGAACTACAGAAAAGTGAATACAGCTCTTCGCTTACCACGGACGATTATTTTTATTATTACGAATGTAATCATCCTTCTTTCCCTTTCACAGTGAAATACGAATGGGAAATGAAATGCAACAACGGACTGATCGGTTATCTCCCTTTTGTCCCGCAGGCAGAATTTAACCAGGGAGTGGAGAAAGCGACTTACCGGATCGAGCTGCCCGCAGGACAAGGATGCAGATACCGCGAACTGAACACGCAGGGAAAAGAAATCGAAGTGAAGGAGTCCACCGGAGCCGACGGGCAACAAGTGATCGAAGCCACCGCTTCCAAGCTCTCTCCCATCATCAAAGAACCTTTCGGTCCGGATTTCGCCGAGCTATTTCCACGTGTCTACTTTGCTCCCTCCGCTTTCAAGTACGACAAGTCGGAAGGCGATATGAGCAGCTGGCAAAAGTACGGAGAATGGCAATACCAACTGCTCAACGGACGCGACCTGCTCACCGAACCTTTCCGCGCCAAGCTGCACGAACTGACAGCCAGCTGCACTACCGACCGGGACAAGGTGAAAGCAATCTACGATTATCTGGCCAAAACCACCCGTTACGTGAGCATCCAACTAGGCATCGGAGGTTTACAGCCCATTGCCGCCGCCGATGTTTGCCGCACGGGATTCGGCGACTGTAAAGGATTGTCCAATTACACCCGCGCCATGCTGAAAGAGTTGGGAATTGCTTCCACTTATACAGTCATCAGCACCACCAACGAGCGCTTGCTACCAGACTTCTCCAGTGCCAACCAGATGAATCACGTCATCCTGCAAGTTCCGCTTCCCCAAGATACGCTCTGGCTGGAATGTACAAATCCATCGCTTCCCTTCGGCTATGTCCACCAAGACATTGCGGGACACGACGCCTTACTCATCGAACCGACCGGCGGCCAGATGTATCGCCTGCCACCTATCCCGACTCGCTGAACACACAGCACATCGTTGCCAACATCACCCTCTCCCCCACAGCCGAGGCACGGATAGAGGTGAACGAAATCTCCCGGATTTTTCAATATGAGAATGAAGCAGGCATCGTCTATCTGGAGCCCAACAAACAAAAAGACCGCATCCGTTCAAGCATCAACTTATCCCAAGCCGATATTCAGAACCTGCAAATCAGCGAGTGCAAGGAACCCAATCCGTCTATCACCTTCGACTACACTGCCACCAGCAATCAATACGGGCATAAAACGGGCAACCGTCTGTTTATCCCCACCAATGTGTTCCGAAAAGAATTCAGTGTTCCTCCTGTGACGAAGCGCACCTATCCCATTTACATCAACTACGGATACACAGATACCGACAGCATCCGCATCCAACTGCCGGAAGGATATGTAATCGAAGGACTTCCGAAACCGCTTGACGTGAAAAGCAAGTTCGGCAGTTTCCATTCCGGTATTCAGGTGAAAGATAAGGAAATCTACATCACTCACCGATTGTTTATGCGCAAAGGGGTTTACAGTCCGGATGAATATGCGGCATTCATTGATTTCCGCAAGCAAGTGGCAGGACAATATGGAGGAAAAATCATTTTAAAAAAAGAATAAGGAGGGAAACGCTTTACAGAAAATAAAGTATCTTTGCGACTCAACATTTTTTGTGACTTAACCATTCAAAAAAAGGAACATTGAAGAACAAACGATACAATCATATAGAAGAATGGGCAAATACCCTTAGCCACGGAATAGGCATCCTGCTTGGAATCGTGGCCGGATATTTCCTATTGGAAAAGGCTTCCGAGAATATGGAACCGCAGTGGGCAGTTGCTTGTGTATCCGTCTATCTGGCGGGGATGCTTTCCTCTTATGTCAGTTCTACGTGGTATCATGGCAGCCGTCCGGGGAAACTGAAAGAGTTGCTCCGCAAATTCGATCATGGAGCTATCTACCTGCACATCGCGGGCACCTACACTCCTTTCACGCTACTTGTCCTGCGGCATGCCGGAGGATGGGGATGGGGAATCTTCGCTTTCGTCTGGCTGTCGGCTATTGCCGGTTTCATTCTTAGCTTCAAAAAGCTGAAAGAACACAGTAATCTCGAAACGGCTTGTTACGTAGGTATGGGAGCCTGTATACTGGTAGCCATGAAACCTTTGTTAGATCATCTGGCAGAGTTGGGAGCCACTACTGCTTTCTGGTGGCTGATCGGCGGAGGAGTTTCGTATATTGTGGGAGCTGTCTTTTATTCATTGCGCAAACCGTATATGCATGCCACTTTCCACTTGTTTTGTCTGGGAGGCAGTATCGGACACATCATTGCGATCTGGCTGATTCTGTAAGGAATGGTAGGGACAAAAAGGCTATCTATCCCAGACAGCCAATCTTTGTTAACCTTAAATCTAATACTATGAAAACACAGTACAAAGATACGGACTTTTCGGTCATCTCCAAATTTTCAGGCCAAAGCAGCCTAACTTATAACACGGTTTAATAAAAGCAGATGTTCGTTAACGTTTAACGCAATAAAGTTAAAATTAACGAATCGTTTATTAACGATTTAAATGATTGAATTGCCGCTAATGAGTTTTTCCTTCTGAATTTGAAACGAACAAACAAACAGATTCACAAATTCGTTATATAGAAAGAGGAACTTAAAACGAAAACGATTTAGAACGCAAATTTATGGATTGGAAAAATCACCTGATAAAACACCTGCAATGGTCGGACTCCATCATCAACCGGGAGGCAAAGAACACGTAGCCCGTGAAATTGCCGCCACGGCAAAAGACGGAGATGTGATAGGAGCCGGCTCCGGCTCTACAGTCTACCTGACTCTGTTCGAACTCTCACGACGAATTCGTGAAGAGTACTTGCATATCGAAGTGATTCCCGCCTCACAAGAAATCTCGATGACCTGCATACAGCTAGGCATCCCCAAACTACCCTCTGGAACAAACGCCCCAACTGGACATTCGACGGAGCGGACGAAGTAGATCCGCAACAGAACTTGATTAAGGGACGTGGCGGAGCGATGTTCAAAGAGAAACTACTGATTAGAAGCAGCCGCAAAACGTTCATCATCATCGACCCCAGCAAGCGTGTGAATCAGCTGGGAAGCAAATTTCCCATCCCTGTAGAGGTCTTTCCGGACTCACTGACTTATGTAGAGCATGAGTTGCAGCGGCTGGGTGCCTCGGAGATTGTTCTTCGTCCCGCTCGTGGCAAAGACGGACCTATCTTTACAGAAAACGGCAACTTTATCCTCGACACCCGTTTCAACTACATCGACTCTTCGCTCGAAGAACAACTGAAGGCAATCACCGGTGTTATAGAGAGCGGACTTTTCATAGGTTATGACATCAAAGTGATCGTGGCGGAATAAAATAACACAAGCTGAAAATCCCATTTTGCAGAGACGTAAATTTGATTTGTTCTAATGCAAATTAAATAGTATGGCTTTACCTTTATTTTAGTTAGTAGAACTAGGTTATCTGACACCCGGGTCTCATACATACCGACACCCGGGTGTCAACTTGCAGTCTTTGCATTCTTCTTTACTATCACTCATAATTTCAATCACTATTAGATTGTAACATTTAACTCATACCTCCAAAACACGAATATTAAAACGCCTAGATAAAGAAAAACCGGGAAATTTATTAAAAATTTGGGTAGAATATTAATCCCTTCTCAAAATCAATGAGAAACAAAGACTACTAAATTGATAAAGGAAGTTTCAATAAAAGAAACCGGAAGAATAGGTTAATTTTAAAATCCGAAACAAAACATTGAAAACAACAAGATAGGAGAAAAAGCAGAAGGAAAGGAGGAAAGAAAAATCAATAAGTCTTAGCAGAACTTGGTACATTCGTGATTGTAAACTTACCGTCAATATCAGTGATAGTACCAAGGGTAGTGCCATTCACCAATATTGAAGCACCTACGACAGGTTGCCCATCTTCTTCAGAGGTAACCAAACCGGTAACTCTGGATGTTTGCGCTGTCACTAGACCTATACCTATAAAAGGAAGGTCATTAAGAACATCAATTTTCTTTTCATAAATTCTCTCTTAAATTTAACCTATAAACAGATTTTTGTCTCTAACAGGTTGCAAAGATAACACTAATTATGACAAACCGAAAAAGTGTTACGTATTTAACTAAAAGTATCGTTTTGAAAGCAAGAAGTATTCAAAACTGATAGGTTAAAATAACACCTTTCCGATTTAGCATATTTTAAAAGATAATTTCTATCATAAAGATAGCACCAAAATCAGGCTTTTCAAGGAAAAGTGAACATTATTGCCTCCAAAACGGTATCTTTTATCATTTTGCACCTTCAAAGGGTTAAAGAACTATTAACAATGATAAAGGCAGAAACTTCTACATACCAAGTTCTGCTAAAACTTTGCGCGTTTCTTATGTAGGAATGATTTCGCAGGACGTTTCCATCAAACCGGGAGTGATAAAAATTGTTTTGAAAAGCGACGCGAAAGCACTGGATGAGGTTGTGGTGACAGCCATGGGTATCTCACGCGAGAAAAAGCACTGGGTTACGCCGTTCAGGACGTAAAATCGGATCAACTGACGCAAGCTGCCAACTCTAATCTGGCGGGAGCGTTGCAAGGTAAGGTGTCCGGTTTGGACGTGAAGCCTTCAAGTGGTATGCCGGGAGCTTCTTCACAGATCACTATCCGTGGTGCACGTTCTTTCTCGGGTGACAACACTCCGCTTTACGTTATTGACGGAATGCCGGTGACCAGTACGCCGGATGTTAGCACAGACATTCAGAACAATGGTAGTGTGAGCGGAGCGGACTTCGCCAACCGTGCGGTAGATATCGACCCTAATGATATTGAAAGTATCAACATTTTGAAAGGACAGGCTGCATCTGCACTTTATGGTATCCGCGCTTCCAATGGTGTGATTATCATCACAACCAAGAGTGGTAAAGGACTGGAAAAGGCAAACCGCAGGTTAGCTTCTCTTCTAATGTCAGCTTCGATGTAGTCGGTCGTCTGCCGGAGTTCCAGAAAACATACGCACAAGGTTCGGGTGGAGTATTCAGCACTACTTCGGGAACGTCTTGGGGACCTAAGATTTCCGAACTTCCAAACGACGCAACGTATGGAGGTAACACAGATAACGAATACACGCAGAAGTTCGGTAAGCAACAAGGAAAATATTATGTTCCCCAGCGTGCAGCAGCCGGTCTTGACCCGTGGGCTACTCCACAGGCATATGACAATGCAAAGACTTCTTCGACACAGGAATCACCGGAGCAATTCATTGAATGTAGCGCAGATGCTCGACAAGAGCTCCTACTCTATCTCATTGGGAAATACACATCAGGACGGTATTATCTCAAGCACTGGTATGGACAGATATAATGTAAAGGTTAGTGCTGACACGAAACTGACCAACAACTGGAGTTCCGGATTTACAGCTAACTATATCACTACTTCTATCGACAAGGCAGTGACTTCCGGTAACGGTCTGTTGAGAACGGTTTACGCAGCTCCTCCCAGCTATGATCTTGCCGGTATTCCAAGTCACGTAGACGGTAACCCGTACACACAGAATTCTTTCCGTGGTAGCTTTGACAACGCTTATTGGGCGATGGAAAACAACAAATTCACAGAAGATACCAACCGTTTCTTCGGAAATGTATACGCAAGCTATCAGACTGATTTTGGTACAACCAACCACAAGTTGAACGCAAAATACATGGTCGGCGTGGATGCTTACACCACTCACTATGTAGACAGCTACGGATACGGTAGTAACACGGGTGGCGGTCGCGGACAAATCGAGAACTACGGCTGGACGAACGCTACATACAACTCTTTGCTGACCATCAACTATGACTGGCGCATCAACGAGGACTGGGGACTGAATGCTGTATTGGGTAACGAAATTATCCAAAGTAACAGAAAGAAGTATTATGAATATGGTACGAACTACAACTTCCCGGGATGGAACCACATCAACAACGCCACTACTCAACAGACAGAGGAAGAGACGTGGAAAAACCGCACAGTGGGATTCTTCGGTAACGTATCGGCTTCTTACAAAAATATGCTTTATCTGACCCTCACCGGACGTCAGGACTACGTATCTAATATGCCACGCAACAACCGTTCGTTCTTCTATCCTTCTATTTCGGCAGGCTTCATCCTGACGGAACTGGATGCATTGAAAAACAATGTTGTTAATCACGCTAAATTGAGAGTATCTTATGCGGAAGTAGGACAAGCAGGGGATTTCCTTGAAAACTACTACTCTACTCCTACGTATGGAGGTGGATTCTATACGTTAACTCCAATCATGTATCCGATGAAAGGTACTACTGCCTATACTCCGTACTACACGATTTTCGACCCGAAACTGAAACCGCAGAACACACGTTCGTATGAAGTGGGTACTGACGTGAACTTCCTCGATAACTTAATCACATTCAGTTATACGTACTCACGCCAGAATGTAAAAGACCAGATTTTTGAAGTGCCTTTGGCTTCTTCTACCGGTGCCAGCAAACTGCTCACCAACGGTGGTAAGATTCATACCAACACGCACGAATTCACTCTCGGCTTCAACCCCATCCGGACGAAAAATATCAACTGGGATTTTGCATTCAACTGGACGAAGATCGATAACTACGTAGATGAACTGGCACCGGGTGTAGAAAATATCTCTCTGGGTGGTTATGTTACTCCGCAGGTACGTGCTTCGGCAGGTGAGAAATTCCCTGTTATCTATGGTGTAGGTTTCAAGAGAGATGAAAACGGTAATCGTCTGGTAGACGAAAACGGTCTTCCTATCGCTGGTGAAGCACAGGTAATCGGTAAGGTTTCTCCGGACTTCCTGATGGGTTTCAACACCACATTACGCTTATGGAAGTGTACAATCAGCGCAGTACTCGACTGGAAACAGGGTGGCCAGATGTACAGCAGAACAACCGGACTGGCAGACTACTACGGTGTCAGCAAGAGAACGGAAAACCGCGAAGGTACCATCATCTTCGACGGATACAAAACCGATGGAACTAAAAATGATATCGCTATCACAGGTGCAAACGCACAACAGGTATTTTACAGCCGCCTGAACGATATTGACGAATCTTCTGTATATGACAATTCTTTCATCAAACTGCGTGAAGTGGCTGTCAACTACAAAATTCTTCAAAAACGTTCGATAGAACTTTCTGTAAACGCATTTGCCAGAAATATCCTGATCTGGGCTCAATTGCCTGACCTCGATCCGGAAGCCAGTCAGGGTAACAACAACATGGCAGGAGCATTTGAAGATTATTCAATGCCGCAGACAGCTAGTTTCGGCTTTGGTTTCAACATTAAATTTTAATCTGCAAGACAATGAAAAAATATAAATCAATAGGAAAATTGCTGGCAGTTTCTTTCTTGACTGCTGCCATTGCTTCTGCTTGTACGGAAGACGCAATGGATAAAATCAATGAAAACCCTAACAATCCTCTGGATGCGCCCGCTAAGTTCTTAATTACAGACTTAGGCGTAAGTACTGCATTCAGCACTGTAGGAGGGGATTTCTCGCTCTATTCTTCTGTTTACATTGAACACGAAACGGGTATATCCAACCAGCTTTACCGGGCGGAAGTACGTAGCGGAGAGCCTACAACGGCTACTACCTACAACAACGCATGGATCAACGTGTATTCAAATATCAAGAACGCTAAAATCGTTATCAAGAAGTGTGAAGAAGATCCTTCGGAAAAAGGAAACGTAGTGACGGAAGCAATTGCTAAAATCCTGCTCGCTTACAACGGAGCAGTGGCTGCCGATGTATTTGGAAATACACCGTACAGCCAGACTGGTATCCTCAATCCGGACGGCACACCAATGTATATGCAGCCCAAAATAGATACGCAGGAAAGCATTTATCAGGAAGTAATGCAGAATCTGGATGATGCCATCACTCTGCTGGATAACGGTACTGCCAAAGATGCAGGTCTGTCCGGCGCAGTCGGTTCTAAAGACTTGATCTACGGTTCAAACACCAGTACTCAAGCAAGTATGTGGCTCAAGACAGCTTATGCGTTAAAAGCACGCTATACAATGCGTCTGCTCAATAAAAGTGCCAATAAGACAACTGATCTTCAGAACATTCTTACTTATGTGAGCAAATCATTTGCTAATGCAAGTGAAGAATGTAAACTGGCTGTTTATGACGCTGATTCGCAGTTGAATCCGCTTTGGTCATTCAGCTATAGCCGTAACAGTTTGGCAGCCAGTGCCAGTCTGATTGAAAAGTTTGTTGAGCGCAATGACCCCAGAGCACCGCAAGCATTTCTGGAGCCCGATCCCACCGGCTATATTGCTTATGGATACGGAGGTACGCAAGCTACAGACATCGCAGGTATCAAAGCGGCTCCTAACGGAACTCCGCAAGAGTTGCAGAACAATTATGGTATGTCAATGATATCATGGGCAATGTCGGCTCCTACTCTTTTAATCAGCTATCACGAAGTGAAATTCCTTGAAGCAGAAGCATTATGCCGTTTGGGAGGCAGACTGAGTGAAGCTAAGAATGCTTTAAAAGCTGCAATCACTGCCGGATTCGAGAATCTGGGAAAACTCAATTATAGATGCCGCCGACACTTGGGTATATGATGGTGACAGCGATTTGGGGGCAGATGTAGCAGAAACCTATTTCACGGATGAAGTAGAACCGTTATTCGATGCCAACCCTCTGCAAGAGACAATGATACAGAAGTATCTCGCCTTCTTCGGTGCATCCGGCGAATCACTGGAAGCCTATAACGACTACCGTCGTTTGAAAGGTGCAGGAGAAAACTTCATTGTACTGAAAGAACCCGCTGAACAACAATAAGTTCCCATTGCGCTTCGGTTATGGAGCAGACGACGTATTGGCAAATCCTGAAGTGAAAGCTGCTTTCGGTGATGGCCAGTACGTATATAGCGAAGCCGTATGGTGGGCCGGCGGAAACAAATAATGAACTTAAAATCTCTCAAAGGAGAGACTTTACATAGAGTCGTTTCTGTACTCTAACAAATTAACAGAGACGAACAAAAATAGGCCAACCGTGAGGTTCGCCTATTTTATTTTATCCAAATGCATTAGATGAAGTTAGGTCAATACCATTTTTCTACCCAACCATACTTTTTTTCCATGCTTTTACGTTTTTAACGCTTAAGCATTTTTTGATAAATTAAAAAAAATCTCGTAAGAATCAATCTTACCACTGCAAGTCTGGTAAATATTTACTCAACGTAGTGCGGAGAATACCTCAAGGTGATAGGTTTCACCAACACTTCAGTTGCTCCTGCGTTCATTGCGTTTTCCTTATCCGAGCTGAAAGCATAAGCTGTCTGCATGATAATAGGAATTTCGGTATTAGACTCACGAATTATCTTCGTTGCCTCCAACCCGTTCATCACCGGCATCTTGATATCCATCAGCATTGCTTTGGTTCTTTCCTGATGCTGTTGAAACAACTCCACCATTTCCTGCCCATTTTTAGCCCACTCGATATCACACTTTTTGCCTATGATAGCCTTGATTAATTTAAAGTTGCTGTCATCGTCTTCAGCTACTAAAATTAAGGGTCTGAATTCATTCATTTGTTCGCTTTCCATATCGCTTATATATTGTTTTTTTTTATCTGTTTTTTTGGGGATTAATCTCCCTTTTCAGCCCGCAAGTTATAAAAAAGATTCATATATTTCGCTATCTTTGCGCCTCAATTTAAAAGAATAGTATGATTTCTGTTGACGGACTAGCCGTAGAGTTTGGCGGCACTACTTTATTTAGTGATATTTCTTTCGTAATTAATGAAAAAGACCGCATCGCACTGATGGGTAAAAATGGGGCGGGAAAAAGTACGCTGCTGAAAATTTTGGCAGGCACACGACAACCGACACGTGGAAAAGTTTCCGCGCCCAAAGATTGCGTAGTAGCCTATCTGCCTCAACATCTGATGACGGAAGACGGAAGAACAGTGTTTGACGAAACGGCACAGGCTTTTTCACATCTGCATGAAATGGAAGCGCAGATTGAAAAACTGAACAAAGAGCTCGAGACACGGACGGACTACGAGAGCGACAGTTACATGGCGCTGATTGAAGAAGTGTCTAGCTTGAGCGAGAAGTTTTATTCGATTGACGCAACTAATTATGAAGAGGATGTGGAAAAGGCATTGCTCGGATTAGGGTTCACCCGGAGCGATTTTCAACGCCAGACGAGTGATTTCAGCGGTGGATGGCGGATGCGCATCGAGCTCGCTAAGTTGCTGTTGCAGAAACCGGACGTACTCTTGCTCGATGAGCCGACGAATCATCTGGATATTGAATCTATTCAATGGTTGGAAGATTTCCTTATTAATAACGGGAAAGCGGTCATTGTAATTAGTCACGACCGTAAATTCGTGGATAATATTACAACACGCACCATCGAAGTGACGATGGGACGTATTTATGATTATAAGGTAAATTACTCGCAATATTTGCAGCTGCGCAAGGACCGCCGCGAACAGCAACAGAAGGCTTATGACGAGCAGCAGAAGTTTATTGCTGAAACGAAGGAGTTCATCGAACGATTCAAAGGAACATATTCAAAGACGTTGCAGGTACAGAGCCGCGTCAAAATGCTGGAAAAGCTGGAATTGCTCGAAGTCGATGAGGAGGATACTTCTGCATTGCGACTGAAATTCCCGCCTTCACCCCGTTCGGGCAGTTATCCGGTTATCATGGAGGGTGTTGGAAAGGCATACGGAGAGAAAGTGGTGTTCCGCAACGCCAATCTGACGATTGAGCGTGGTGATAAAGTAGCTTTTGTCGGTAAGAACGGTGAGGGTAAGTCTACACTCGTGAAGTGTATCATGAAGGAAATCGAACATGACGGTACACTGACTCTAGGACATAATGTACAAATCGGATATTTCGCTCAAAATCAGGCTTCGCTGATGGATGAAAACCTGACGGTTTTCCAAACGATTGATGATGTAGCCAAGGGGGATATCCGGAACAAGATTCGTGATTTACTGGGTGCCTTCATGTTTGGTGGTCCCGAGGAATCAATGAAAGAAGGTGAAAGTACTTTCGGGTGGGGAGCGTACCCGCCTTGCCATGATTAAATTGCTGTTGGAACCTGTCAACCTCCTGATCCTGGATGAGCCGACGAATCATCTGGACATGAAAACGAAAGATATCCTGAAACAGGCATTGCTGGATTTTGATGGTACGCTGATCGTCGTTTCACACGACCGTGACTTCCTTGACGGGCTGGTTACCAAGGTGTATGAGTTCGGCAATCAAAAGGTGACGGAACATCTTTGCGGCATCTATGAGTTCCTCGAAAAGAAGAAAATGGATTCGTTGCAAGAACTGGAAAAGAAATAATAAATAATAAAAAGAGGGTATCGGCTACAGGCGAAATAAAAGTATTTGTATATTTGCACTTTGAAGCTCTGAAAAGCGGATAACCTCTAAAAGAAAGGATGAAAGGGAAGAAACGAATTATAGTAACTCTGCTGTTTTTTAATCAACATCATAATGTTGGTGGCAGCCGTTATTCCCCATCACCATCACCCCAACGGAATGATTTGCATGAAGCAGGACTTGCCTGTAGAACAACAATGTCCCACGCATCATCATCACCCGGGAAACGACTCATGTTGCAGCAGCGAATGTATGACTCGTTTCTACTCTCCCACTCCATCCGTACATACGGATAGCGGACCGGATTACGTATTCATCGCTACCTTATTCACGGATGTAATCATCGAGCATTTATTACGACCGCAAGAGAAACGGATTAAAGAACTATTACGTCTACCGAGACTCTCTGCATGGCACGGATATACACCGTGCCACTCCTCTTCGTGCCCCTCCCTACTCTGTTTTTGCGTAAAAGCGTAAATGCAAATCAGTTGCATTTGCGTTACCTTATCTTTGTAGCGTAAAAAGAAAACAGTAAAATTTAGTAGGAAAATATCATTATGAAAAAACTTATTTTCGTAGGAATCCTAGGCTTATTCGTGCTGGGTTCCTGTAATAATAGTACCGTCACACACACACACAATGAACACGATCATGCCACGGAAGGACATAATCACGAGGCAGAGGGTTCCAATCATTCTCATGAAGGCGAATGTAGCGGAGAACACAACCATGAAGCGGCCGATGGACATAACGAGTCTGCCGAAGCGCACAGTGATGAAATCATCCTTCCGAAGGCAAAAGCTGAAGCAGCCGGTGTCAAGGTGAGCGTTATCGAACCTGCACCTTTCCAGCAAGTGATTAAAACCAGCGGACAGGTGCTGGCTGCCCAAGGGTGATGAATCGGTTGCCGTAGCTACAGTGGCCGGCGTTGTATCTTTCCGTGGAAAAGTAACGGAAGGAATGAGCGTCGGCAGCGGCACGCCGCTAGTCACGATTTCTTCAAAAAATATCGCCGACGGTGATCCGGTACAACGTGCCCGCATTGCCTACGAGGTATCTAAGAAGGAGTACGAACGTATGAAAGAGCTTGTTAAAAACAAGATTGTATCCGACAAGGATTTTGCACAGGCAGAACAAAGTTATGAAAATGCCCGCCTTAGTTACGAAGCCCTTTCCAAGAATCATTCGGCTATCGGCCAAAGCATTACGGCTCCTATTGCCGGATATGTGAAAAGCATTCTTGTGAAAGAAGGCGACTACGTGACCATCGGACAACCGCTGGTGAGCGTGACGCAGAATCGTCGTCTTTTCCTCCGTGCCGAAGTGTCGGAAAAGTATTACCCGTATCTCCGCACCATCAGTTCCGCCAATTTCCAGACTCCATCTAATAATCAGGTGTACGAGTTGAAAGCATTGAACGGCAAACTTCTCTCTTTTGGAAAAGCTGCCGGAGACAACTCTTTTTATGTGCCTGTCACTTTTGAGTTCGACAATAAAGGGGAAGTGATTCCCGGCTCATTCGTAGAGGTGTTCCTGCTTTCTTCAGTAATGGAAAACGTGATTTCTCTTCCGCGCACCGCACTGACAGAGGAACAAGGCATATTCTTTATCTACCTGCAACTGGACGAAGAGGGTTATAAAAAACAGGAAGTAACGATAGGAGCCGACAACGGTAAAAGTGTTCAGATCCTGACCGGAGTGAAGGCTGGCGACCGTGTAGTGACCGAAGGTGCTTATCAGGTTAGACTGGCAAGCGCAAGCAATGCAATCCCGGCACACAGCCACGAACACTAAAGAGACTAGGCGTCGCAACCGTTTTTTTTGTGCGGCGCATCTATCAAGTTATTTATAACTCTCAATTAATGAAATATCATGCTTAATAAAATTATACATTACTCCCTACACAACCGGTTGGTTGTAGTCTGCGCGGCCATCCTCCTGCTAATTGCGGGAACGTATACCGCCATGCATACGGAAGTAGACGTATTCCCCGACCTGAACGCACCTACGGTAGTCATCATGACCGAGGCCAACGGTATGGCTGCGGAAGAAGTTGAACAGCTCGTCACTTTTCCTGTTGAAACTGCCGTAAACGGAGCTACGGGTGTGCGTCGTGTCCGCTCTTCTTCTACCAACGGATTTTCCGTTGTCTGGGTAGAATTTGATTGGGGAACCGATATTTATCTCGCTCGCCAGATTGTTAGCGAGAAGTTAGCGGTGGTGAGTGAATCACTGCCGGTCAATGTCGGCAAACCGACACTCGGCCCACAATCTTCCATCTTGGGCGAAATGCTCATCGTCGGTCTGACTGCCGACTCCACTTCGATGCTCGATCTTCGTACGATTGCGGACTGGACTATCCGTCCCCGTCTATTGTCTACCGGAGGAGTGGCACAGGTTGCCGTACTCGGAGGAGATATCAAAGAATATCAGATTCAGCTGGATCCCGAACGGATGCGTCATTACGGCATTTCGATGGGAGAAGTGATGGCTGTGACACAGGATATGAACCTGAACGCAAATGGAGGTGTGCTCTACGAATTTGGAAATGAATATATTGTACGCGGTGTACTTTCAACTTCTAAAACAGAGCAACTTGGCAAAGCGGTAGTAAAGACAGTGAACAACTTCCCTGTCACGCTGGAAGATATTGCGGACGTAACCATCGGACCGAAAGCCCCGAAACTGGGAACTGCTTCAGAGCGTGGAAAATCTGCCGTACTGATGACTGTTACCAAACAGCCGGCTACCAGCACGCTGGAACTGACGGATAAACTGGAAACATCTTTGAAAGACCTTCAAAAGAACCTGCCACCGGACGTAAAAGTTTCAACGGACATATTCCGTCAAAGCCGCTTTATCGAGAGTTCCATCGGCAATGTGAAAGAAATCACTCTTTGAAGGAGGTATTTTTGTAGTAATCGTACTTTTCCTGTTCCTGGCAAATGTACGTACTACGCTGATCTCATTGGTGACACTGCCTCTTTCTCTGCTTGTTTCGATTCTGACGCTGCATTACATGGGACTGACAATCAACACCATGAGTTTAGGAGGTATGGCGATAGCCATCGGCTCATTGGTAGACGACGCCATCGTCGATGTGGAAAACGTGTATAAACGACTGCGGGAGAACCGCCAGAAAGCGGAAGCAGAAAGACTAAGTACACTCGAGGTGGTATTCAATGCTTCGAAAGAGGTGCGCATGCCTATACTTAATTCTACGCTGATTATCGTTGTCAGCTTTGTACCGTTGTTCTTCCTTAGCGGAATGGAAGGCAGAATGTTGGTTCCGCTGGGCGTTGCCTTTATCGTGGCATTGTTCGCGTCGACAGTAGTTGCTCTGACGCTGACTCCGGTGCTCTGTTCTTATCTATTAGGAAGCAATAAGACAAACAAGGAACTGAAAGAAGCTCCCCTTGCCCGTTGGATGAAAGGGATTTATGAAAAAGGCACTGACTTGGGTGCTGGCACACAAACGAGTGACACTTGGAAGTACAATCGCACTTCTTTGTGGTTGCGCTCGGAGTGTTCTTTACACTCGGACGCAGTTTCCTTCCTTCCTTTAATGAAGGATCGTTCACCATCAATATTAGTTCTCTACCGGGTATTTCACTGGAAGAAAGCAATAAAATGGGACATCGGGCAGAAGAGTTATTGATGACGATTCCCGAAATACAAACCGTAGCCCGGAAAACGGGACGTGCCGAATTGGATGAACATGCGTTAGGAGTCAATGTTTCTGAAATAGAAGCTCCGTTTGAACTGAAAGATCGTTCGCGCAGTGAACTGGTAGCTGATGTACGTGAAAAAGTTGGGTACTATCACCGGGGCAAATATAGAAATCGGACAACCAATCAGCCACCGTATCGATGCTATGTTATCGGGTACGAAAGCGAATATCGCTATCAAGCTATTCGGAGACGATCTGAATAAAATGTTCTCACTCGGTAATCAAATTAAAGGAGCTATCAGTGATATTCCCGGTGTTGCCGACCTGAACGTGGAACAACAGATTGAACGTCCGCAACTGAAAATACAGCCTAAACGGGAAATGTTGGCTAAGTTCGGTATTACTCTGCCGGAGTTCTCGGAATATGTGAACGTAGCTTTGGCTGGAAAAGTGATCTCGCAGGTTTATGAGCAAGGCAAGAGTTTCGATCTGATCGTGAAAGTGAAGGATGATGCCCGGGATGAAATAGAAAAAATCCGCAACTTGATGGTAGACACGAATGACGGTCGCAAAGTTCCTTTGAGCTATGTAGCAGAAGTGGTATCGGCCATGGGACCAAATACGATCAACCGCGAGAATGTAAAACGTAAAATTGTGATTTCTGCCAATGTGGCCGACCGCGATTTGCGTAGTGTTGTAAATGATATTCAGAAACGCATCGACACATCGGTGCAACTGCCCGAAGGCTATCATATCGAGTATGGTGGACAGTTTGAAAGCGAGCAGGCTGCCAGCCGGACGTTGGCGTTGACTTCATTTATCAGTATAGTGGTTATCTTCCTGTTGTTGTATAATGAGTTCCGCAGCGTGAAAGAGTCGGGCGTCATCTTGCTGAATCTTCCGCTGGCACTGATCGGTGGTGTATTTGCTTTGGTGATTACAACAGGGAGAAGTCAGTATTCCGGCTATCATCGGTTTCATTTCCTTGTTCGGTATTGCAACGCGTAACGGTATGTTGCTCATCAGCCACTACAATCATCTGCAAAAGGAAGAAGGTTTGAATGTGTATGATAGTGTGATCCGAGGTTCTCTCGACCGTCTGAATCCGATTTTAATGACGGCATTGTCTTCTGCACTGGCACTGATTCCATTGGCACTTGCCGGTGATTTGCCGGGTAACGAGATTCAAAGTCCGATGGCAAAAGTGATTTTAGGAGGGTTATTAACGTCTACTTTTTTGAACGGTTTTATCGTTCCGATTGTTTATCTGATGATGCATCGGAAAAAGGCCCAGGAAAGCCTGTAGAGAGGGATATTTTTCCTCGGTGAGGAAACCATCGTTCCCCGGTGAGGAACCAAGTGTTTCTCGGTGAGAAACGGGATCGTTCCTCGGTGCCAAACAAATAGATGCCTTATCATAAAGTATCTATCAACAATAGCTTGTAATAAATAAAGAAATTAGAAATGAAACAAATCATGACCATAAGCGCTGCACTTCTTTTCTTAACCATAGGCGAAGTGCAAGCCCAAAACGGAATTGAACAGGTATTGAAGAATATCGAAACGAACAATAAGGAGTTGCAGGCAAACGAGCAACTGATTACTTCGCAGAAGCTGGAAGCTAAAACGGATAATAACCTGCCTGATCCTACTCTCTTTCTTACGCACATCTATGGGGAGCAAAAGATAAAAGCGAAACAATCGGCGAACTGGTCGTTTCACAAAGCTTTGATTTTCCCAGCTTATATGCTACACGCAACAAGTTGAATCATCTGAAAGCCGGAGCTTTTGACAGTCAATCGGATGTTTTTCCGTCAAGAGAAAGCTGTTACAGGCGAAAGAACTTTGCTTGGATATTATCATGCTTCGTCAGCAAAAGCATATTCTGGAAGAACGCCTCCGCAATGCGGAAGAACTTGCAAAGATGTATGCCAAGCGTCTTCAAACAGGAGATGCAAATGCTCTCGAAACCAACAAAATCAATCTGGAACTGTTGAATGTCAGAACAGAAGCGTCTCTGAACGAAACAGCACTCCGCAACAAACAGCAGGAGTTGAATACGCTGAATGGTAATATTCCGGTAGTTTTCGAGGAAAACCAATATCCGGCTATACCTTTCCCAAGCGATTATCAAATATTGAAGTCGGAAGTCATGGCAACGGACCGTACTCTTATGGCACTCGGCAACGAAAGTCTTGTTGCCCGTAAACAGATTGCTGTCAATAAATCACAATGGCTACCCAAACTGGAACTCGGCTACCGCCGGAACACAGAAACAGGCGTACCTTTCAACGGTGTAGTGGTAGGTTTCTCTTTCCCACTTTTCGAAAACCGGAATAAGGTAAAAATTGCTAAAGCGCAGGCACTTAACATCGACTTGCAAAAGGATAATGCTACCCTGCAAGTAGAGTCCGAATTGGCACAGCTTTACCGGGAAGCGAAAACACTGCACGCTTCGATGGAAGAATACAGCAAGACTTTCCAGTCGCAACAAGATCTGTCACTGCTGAAACAAGCTTTGACAGGTGGACAAATTAGTATGATTGAATATTTCGTTGAAGTTTCTGTCATCTATCAAAGCCATCAAAATTATCTGCAACTGGAAAATCAGTACCAGAAAGCAATGGCACGGATTTACAAGAGTAAGCTGTAAATAGTACATAAAATCCTTTAGACATGGATTACGCCGAACATATTAATTTCTATTTTAAGTGATGTAAGTATGTTTATATAATAAATTCAGGCACGGATTACACAGAATTCACGGTCTTTAGTATTGTCATAACTATAAAGCAACAGTGTTAATCCGTGTAATTCGTGCCTAAATATATCTCCTCTCTTTTTCTTCAAATTCCGACTGGATATTTCAAAACAATACATTACATTTGCAACGAACATAAAATCTGAATTATGAGACCTAAACATTTCTATTTATTCATGTTATGTTGCATCCTTACGCTACTAAGTGGCTGTAAAGATGATGAAGACAATCCACTGCGTTTTTACAACAGTGAATACGAAGTACCTATGGGTGGCAGACGTTACCTTGGACTGGAAAGCGGAAATGGTGATTACTCACTTGAAGTTAAAGACACACGCATCGCAAGCGCAGGAACCGAAACCGGCTGGACCGGAGTACCTGCCGGACGTATGATTTATGTAACCGGTATCCTCACCGGGCAAACTTATCTGACAGTAACGGACAACGCCACACAAGAAACCTGCACCCTGCCAATCAAGGTTGTCGACAATTACGAGGATATAGAGTTGCTCCGCAGCTACTTGTCTAACTTACCCAACGGAGACGCAAATCTTCTACCCGGCATTTCCGACATTTTTCTGATTAACAATCACGCGCGGGATGCTTATTTTTTCAAACAGGGAGAACAGACCGCCTTTTCATCCGGACTAACCTTAATAACCCAAGGAAGTTACAAACTGGAAAAAGAAGAAGGAGACGATAAGAAAATGACACTAACCCTCACTTTTTCGGAAGATATGGCAACACCTGTTTCCGATCATAAATTCATAATATGGGGAAACGCATACGTATTTCACCGCTTGGATAAAAGCTTGAATCTGAATTGGAATACTCCACCCATCGGAGAAACGCGAACATCACCTGCACCACCTCCTTCCTACACGCTGGAAGAAATAGCTGAAGGCACAGAAATCGGAAAAGGCAGACAGCTTAGCTTTAGTCTTTCCCAACAGGAAATACCTGCGGGAATACTGCCTTAATCAGTAACGTATTCTGATAAGATGCGTATATTTTCCGGCAAGTATCCGCTACGAATACGCCATTCTTGCGGATAGAGATTATTGGCACGATTACCGATGTTCTTCACAAATCCGAGAGGAATATGCTGGTACGTAAGCAAAACATATCCACGAGGGGCTGTTACCGGCAAGGTAATGGCCTCTTTTCGTAAATATGTGATAGCCTGTTCATAACTTATTTCTTCCGTAGCGAATGCTTCCCGGCATAAAAGTGAGGTACACATTGCCAACGCATGGTTAGGGATCAAATCCTTTCCTTTCACTTCTCCTATCTCAACCCCTGCCGATACGATTTTCAGGCATTGTTTCATCGTCGCCAATTCATTAGTATAGTACTGTGAGAAAGCTCGGATACTTGTTCCTTCTGCCGACAATATATACTTGTCCGAATTTTCATCATTCAGCCAGCTTTTTGCAATATTCAGCTGTTCTTTCGAAACAGGAGAAGAGGCTGCTCCTCCTTTCTTATCTTTCTTCTTGAAAGCTTTCTCTTTGGCGGAAGAAGATACTGGGATCTCTTCTTCCGTCTCCGGCTTCCGAAAAGCTGCCAGGAAAAAAGCCTTCGCCTTTCGTCTTATGAGGGAAAAAATGATAGACAGGAATAGAAGATTTAGAATGATCCCCTTTATCTGACAAAAGATCTCCTGTTATATTCCAGTTTTCCTGTATCTGCACAGTTAACGGTTCGGCTCCATACTCTTGTTGAATCCAACGTGCATTCTCTTCGTCCTCTTTTGTATTAAATGTACACGTACTATATATAAGAATTCCCCCAGGCTTCAACGTATCCCAAATATCACCAATAATCCGCCGCTGGCGCTGCCAACAGATTTCTACATTCTCGGGGACTCCACTCTTCTACAGCGACAGGGTCTTTACGGAACATACCTTCACCGGAGCAGGGAACATCTGTAAGAATCACGTCAAAGAAAGACGGCAAAGCCGAAAAATCTGCCGGATCATTATTGGTTACTACCACATCCGGATGTCCCCACTTCGTTAAATTCTCCGCAAGAATCTGCGAACGATTCCGGATTACCTCATTGGCTACCAACAGGCTTCCTTCGGGAAGTACACTACGGGCATGAGTAGACTTTCCACCGGGAGCTGCACAAAGATCCAGCATCTTCACCGGTCCGGTGACATACTGCCGGAGCACCTGCTCCACAAACATAGAAGAAGCCTCCTGAACATAATAACAACCTGCATGAAACAATGGATCAAACGTGAAAGTGAGACGCTCATCCAAATAAAAGCCTTCGGAAGACCAAGGTACTTTATCCGATAAAGAATGATTGATTTTCAATTGATTCAACCGGATGCTAACCGGTGGTTCCTGTTGGAGGGCAACAGCCAGTTTGTCGTATTCTTCATCGCCCAACAGGGCACGGGTATAATCTATAAAAGAAGCGGGTAATTCCATTTTTCGTTATTAATTTCCGCAAATATCAAAAATATTTCGTCTCTTTGCAACTTTCTATGATATTAACTACGTCTAACAGACAAAGAAATAAATAAAAAAACTATTGATATGAAAAATTTTCTATTAGCATTGATGGTTGTACTGACCACTTGCACACTGGCTATTGCCCAGACCACCGTTGTTCGTGATTCCGTCGGAAAAGTAAAGGTAACTGTGACCAAAGACAATAAAGCAAAAACAAACAATACTGCTGTCACAGTCATCGGTGTAGATACAGCGGACACTGATTCCACAGAAGTAGATGCAAACTCAAGTAATGTTAACACCACTCATGGCAAAGCCAGCTTCACATTCGATTCGGATGACAGCGATTTCCCCTTCCACAATGTTAGTGCCGGCGGAGGTATTCTGGTAGCAATCATTGCGATCATTGCCGTTTTCGGATTTCCGGTATTCATTCTGTTTGTAATCTTCTTCTTCCGTTATAAAAATCGGAAAGCACGTTATCGTCTTGCCGAACAGGCACTTGCTGCCGGCCAACCGCTTCCGGCAGAGTTTATCCGCGAAAACAAAACGGTTGACTCACGTTCACAAGGCATCAAGAACACCTTTACAGGTATCGGTCTTTTCATCTTCCTTTGGGCAATCACCGGTGAATTCGGAATTGGAGCGATCGGTTTACTCGTTACATTTATGGGTATCGGACAATGGATCATCGGTAGCAAACAACAGACTCAAGACACAAATGCTACCCGGATGCATACGGGTAATAAGGATGAAAAAAAGAACCCGAATAACGTTAGAACCGATAGTTTCGAAATCATCCCTTCCGAATCCGAAGAGAAAGACAAAGGAGTAAACGAAGAAAAGAACGACGAGAATAAATGAGCCAACTCAATGATATATCGTTAGTCGCACAGGTCGTGGTGTTCAAGAACACCAGGGCCTTCGACCAGTTGGTGGAGAAGTACCAGTCGCCCATCCGGCGATTCTTCCTGAACCTAACTTGCGGCGACAGCGAATTGAGTGACGACCTTGCACAAGATACATTTATCAAAGCATATACAAACATTACCTCTTTCCGAAACTTGTCAAGTTTCTCTACGTGGCTGTACCGTATTGCTTATAATGTTTTTTATGATTATATTCGCAGCCGGAAAGAGACAGCCGACTTGGATACAAAGGAAATAGACGCCATCAACAGTACCGAACAAGAGAATATCGGGCAAAAAATGGATGTTTATCAGTCACTCAAAATGCTGAAGGAAGTGGAAAGAACCTGCATTATGTTGTTCTATATGGAGGACATTAGTATCGACAAAATAGCAGGTATTGTAGGAGTACCGTCAGGAACGGTGAAAAGCCACCTGTCACGTGGAAAAGAAAAATTAGCAACGTATTTAAAACAAAACGGTTATGACAGAAATAGACAATGATAAGCTCTTGCGCGATTTCTTCGCAGAAAACAAGCAGGAAATAGCAGACAACGGATTCAGTCGCCGTGTCATGCACCACCTACCCGATCGTAGTAATCGCCTGGCTCGTATCTGGAGTGCCTTCGTAATGACTGTGGCTGCCGCACTTTTCGTATGGTTAGGCGGATTGGAAGCAGCTTGGGGAACAATAAGAGAAGTATTTATCGGCATGATTAATCATGGCACTACCAGCCTTGATCCAAAGTCAATTATTATCGCAGCTGTTGTATTATTATTTATGGCTACACGAAAGGTTGCTTCTATGGCATAATTAACTCCTGGAAAGAAGTTATTTCGTTAAAGAATGATAAATTTGCCCTTGTTAGCAAAGGAGCCCAAACTTAGATATCGTATCTTTGTTCTTCTGTAAACTAAAAGAGTGAGAAGAGTTTTGAAATTACGTATATTTATTTTATTTCTGTTCCTGCCTATATTGAGTGTTCAGGCAGGTATCATCGACAGTCTGATGATACATCCCAGGGACTCAATCGGATTAACCAGCGATTCCCTTGTGCTACGTTATTTACAAGAATCGGGAATCCCTATATCTGATAATAATAAGGTAAAACTGCTAAAAAGCGGACGGGAGAAGTTTATCGATTTGTTTGAAGCCATCCGGGAAGCTAAACACCACGTCCATCTGGAATATTTCAACTTCCGAAATGACTCCATCGCCAATGCTTTATTTGCTCTGCTGGCCGAAAAAGTGAAAGAAGGGCGTTGAAGTACGAGCTATGTTTGACGCTTTCGGAAACTGGTCGAACAATAAACCGCTTAAAAAGAGACATCTCAAAAAAATACGTGAACAAGGAATCGAGATTGTCAAGTTCGATCCATTCACTTTTCCTTATATCAATCACGCCGCCCATCGCGATCACCGGAAAATAGCTGTCATCGATGGAAAAGTGGCTTATACCGGTGGTATGAATATCGCCGATTATTATATCAACGGACTACCCAAAATCGGAACCTGGCGTGATATGCACACATGCGTATCGAAGGGGATGCCGTCAATGATCTGCAGGAGATATTCCTAACGATCTGGAATAAGGAAACCAAGCAGAATGTAGGTGGAGCCGCTTATTTCCCCCAACATGAGGAACAAACGGACAGTACGAATATTGTGGTAGCAATTGTAGACCGTACCCCGAAAAAGAATAGCCGTATGTTGAGTCATGCCTATGCCATGAGCATTTATTCGGCACAAAAGAATGTTCATATCGTCAATCCTTATTTTGTACCGACTTCTTCCATCAAAAAGGCGTTGAACCGGACAATCGACCGGGGAGTAGATGTAACCATCATGGTTTCCTCTGCTTCCGATATTCCTTTTACCCCGGATGCCGCACTTTATAAGTTACATAAACTGATGAAAAGAGGAGCTACTGTCTATATGTATAACGGTGGATTTCATCACTCTAAAATAATGATGGTGGATGATTTGTTCTGTACAGTTGGCACTGCCAACCTGAACAGCCGCAGCTTGCGCTATGATTACGAAACAAATGCCTTTATCTTTGATACCAAAATAACGGGTGAATTAAATAATATGTTCCGAAACGATATCGAGCATTGCACTCAACTAACGCCTGAATTCTGGAAAAAGCGCTCCCCGTGGAAGAAGTTCGTCGGCTGGTTTGCTAATTTATTCACTCCATTTTTGTAATTTTGTGCGGAGAATCATTTTCACTACAACTTATTCATTATGAAACAATACCTGGATTTACTCAATCGTGTACTAACCGAAGGTACAGAAAAAAGTGACCGTACCGGAACCGGAACCATCAGCGTTTTCGGTCATCAGATGCGTTTTAACCTTGATGACGGTTTCCCGTGCCTGACAACCAAAAAACTGCATCTGAAATCAATCATATACGAATTGCTTTGGTTTCTGCAAGGTGATACTAATGTGAAATATCTTCAGGAACATGGAGTGCGCATCTGGAACGAATGGGCGGATGAAAACGGCGACTTAGGACATGTTTATGGTTATCAATGGCGTTCATGGCCTGACTATAACGGTGGATTTATCGACCAGATCAGTGAAGTGGTGGAAACAATCAAACATAATCCGGATTCACGCCGTATCATCGTTAGTGCGTGGAACGTAGCAGATTTGAACAATATGAATCTACCTCCCTGCCATGCATTCTTTCAGTTTTACGTAGCAAACGGGCGGTTGAGCCTGCAACTATATCAACGCAGTGCCGATATATTTCTCGGTGTTCCCTTCAATATTGCTTCATACGCATTATTACTGCAAATGATGGCACAAGTGACGGGTTTGAAAGCCGGCGATTTCGTTCATACTTTCGGTGATGCTCATATCTACCTGAACCATCTGGAACAAGTGAAGCTCCAATTATCACGGGAGCCTCGTCCATTGCCGCAAATGAAAATCAATCCGGACGTGAAAAGTATCTTCGACTTCAAATTTGAGGACTTTGAATTAGTGAACTATGACCCGCATCCGCATATTGCAGGAGCAGTAGCCGTGTAAACTTTATGAGTAAAGTATCCATCATTGCTGCCGTAGACCGCCGCATGGCTATAGGCTTTGAGAATAAGCTTCTTTTCTGGTTACCGAATGATTTGAAACGTTTCAAAGCATTAACTACCGGAAACACCATACTTATGGGACGCAAAACTTTCGAGTCATTACCGAAAGGCGCATTGCCCAATCGAAGAAATATCGTTTTATCTTCCAACCCGGCTACAGAATGTCCCGGTGCGGAAGTGTTTCCCTTCACTCGAAGCAGCTTTGCAAAGTTGTAAAGAGGATGAACATATTTATATTATAGGAGGGGCAAGCATTTATCAGCAGGCTCTTTCCTTCGCTGACGAACTTTGCCTGACAGAGATAGATGATATGACTCCCGAAGCCGACGCCTATTTTCCAGAAGTATCGCCAGAGATGTGGCAAGAAAAAAGCAGAGAAGCTCATCCTGCGGATGAGAAACATCTCTGCTCCTATGCTTTTCGTTGATTACGTAAGAAAATAACGATTAATCTTCATCTTCTATGTCGACCATAATCGGCATCTGCCGCTTAATGGCTTCATGGAAGGAGATTAATGTTTCGGTACGCGCCAAGCCCAATGGTTGCAACTTATCGTGAATAATACTCAATAAGTGGTGGTTATTCTTTGCGTAAATTTTAATAAACATATCGTATTTTCCGGTAGTGAAATGACATTCCACCACTTCGGGGATAGCTTCTAAAGCTTTTGTTACCGAGTCAAAGGATTCGGGGTCTTTTAGATATATACCAATATAAGCGCAAGTCTCATATCCAATTTTCTCGGGGTCGATAACATATTCCGAACCTTTTAATATTCCTAGATTAGTAAGCTTCTGAATACGCTGATGGATTGCAGCACCGGAAACATTACATGCTCTTGCCACTTCCAAAAAAGGAATACGCGCATTCCCTGCAATCAGTCTCAGAATTTGCTCATCTAAAGCATCTAATTGATGATGTCCCATTTTTGAATCAAATTGTTTTTATCAATGAATCTTTTATGCAAAGTTAGCGATTTTTCGACAACAAATACTATAATCTATTACTTTTATTTGCAGAAAGCGGATAAGTCAACAATAGTTCGTACCTTTGCGAAAAACATAAATATACCATTTATATGAAACATATTTGCTGTATCATTCTGTGTTTCTACACTTCTATAGGAAGTTATGCCCAGAATTTTGCTGATTATTTTCAGAACAAAACAATGCGAGTGGATTATATCTTTACCGGGGATGCTACACAACAGTCTATTTATCTGGATGAGCTTTCACAGCTTCCCACCTGGGCAGGCCGTCAACACCATCTCTCCGGAACTTCCCTTGGAAGGCAACGGACAAATTATTGTGAAAGACCTTGCCAGCAAACAGTGTATCTACAAAACTTCTTTCTCTTCTTTATTTCAAGAATGGCTGTCAACAGACGAAGCCAAAGAAACAGCTAAAGGGTTTGAGAATACCTTTCTTCTTCCTTATCCCAAACAGCCTGTGGAAATAGAAGTCACTTTATATTCTCCGCGAAAAAGAAAAGATTGGCTACCTACAAACATATCGTGCGTCCAGATGACATACTGATTCATAAACGGGGGGAGTATCACATGTTACTCCACACCGGTATATGTTGCAAAGTGGCAATGAAAAAGACTGCATAGATGTTGCTATCCTGGCAGAGGGATATACAGAAAAAGAAATGGATATATTCTACCAGGATGCACAACGTACCTGCGAAAGTTTGTTTTCGTACGAGCCGTTTCGTTCCATGAAGGGTAAATTTAATATTGTTGCCGTAGCCAGTCCTTCAACGGATAGTGGTGTCAGTGTTCCCCGCAAAAATCTGTGGAAAGAAACGGCGGTTCACTCTCATTTCGATACCTTTTTATTCAGATCGCTATCTGACTACCAGCCGGGTAAAGTCTATCCACAATGCATTGGCTGGTATCCCTTACGAGCATATCATTATCCTGGCTAACACAGATGTATACGGCGGAGGAGGAATATACAATTCTTATACGCTGACCACGGCCCATCACCCGATGTTCAAGCCGGTAGTCGTGCACGAGTTCGGACACAGTTTCGGTGGACTGGCCGACGAATATTTCTATGATGATGATGTGATGACAGATACTTATCCGCTGGATGTCGAACCGTGGGAACAGAATATTTCAACACAGGTGAACTTTGCTTCCAAATGGAAAGATATGCTTCCGTCAGGTACCCCGATCCCGACCCCTATTGCTGAAAAAGAAAGAAATATCCCGTAGGAGTATATGAAGGAGGCGGCTACTCCGCTAAAGGTATTTATCGTCCTGCCTACGACTGTCGCATGAAAACAAACGGATATCCGGAATTTTGCCCGGTTTGTCAACGTGCCATCCGCCGAATGATTGAGTTTTATGTTCCTTAATGGAATACAATTATATTATTGTCAAACTTAAAACCCAAACCTCATGATTAGACTTCAACCAATCAGTACGTCGGATCTGCAACATTACAAATTTATGGAAGAGCTCTTAATTGACGCATTTCCACCGGAAGAGTACCGTCAGTTGGAACAACTGCGCGAGTACACTGACCGTACGGGCAACTTTCATAATAACATCATCTTCGACGATGACCTGCCAGTCGGCTTCATTACTTATTGGGATTTTGACAGTTTCTACTATGTAGAACACTTTGCAACCAATCCTGCCCTGCGAAATGGAGGTTATGGAAAACGTACACTGGAATACTTGTGCAATTATTTAAAACGCCCAATCGTATTGGAAGTAGAACGTCCGGTGGAAGAAATGGCCAAACGACGTATCAGCTTTTATCAACGCCAGGGCTTTACACTATGGGAAAAAGACTACTGCCAACCTCCTTACAAACCTGGAGATGATTTTCTTCCCATGTATTTAATGGTACACGGAGAGCTGGATTGTGAAAAGGATTTTGAAACAATCAAAAAGAGAATACATAAAGAAGTATATGGAGTAAAAGACAACTAATTAAATTAGGTAGCAGCTCGAAATTAGTTTCACAAATGGAAAACCTTACTCCAGCTACGTATATATAAAAAGGGCGTTCAATTTGAATTGAACGCCCTTTTTATATATATTGAATTAACTAATTACTTTTCACCACGTTTAGTAGCTGAATAGTTAATCTTCAAAGCATAAGATTTTCTAAGAGCATTTTTTACGTCAGTAACAATACCCATCTTTGTCTTCTGATCTACTTTCAGAGACACAGTCATCTTAGCAGCATCGCCTTCATTCATACTCGCACGTTCCTGAAAAATGAAGTCTTGTACTTCACCCACTTCAGCATAACTGTCATTCAACTGAATACGACTTTCAGTACCCATTTTCGCGCGATATTCTTGTGTAGGTTCCTCCTACATAAATGAATGTTACCAGTGATTTCTTCTCCAGTTTTTCGAGTTCAGTACCTTGCGGAAGTGTAAACTGCACCTTTAATGTTACCTCACGCATCGTTGTTACAATCATAAAGAAGAACAACAAGGTAAAGATAAGGTCAGGCAACGAAGAAGTATTCAATGCCGGCATTTCACGTTTACCAGTCTTATTAAATTTTCCCATTACTTACTTCTTTTTTTCTCCGTATTTTTTAGGTTCTGCTTCAGAAATTCGTTGCGGATAAACTTCACGAACAGCTTTCTGCTGTGCATCATTCAGTTCAGCGTAAGTAACCCCAAACTTTTCTTGAGCTAACTCATCTCTCAATTCATTGTATGCAGCTACCAATTCGTTCTGCACACTTATATATGCCTGATAAGAAGACCCGCGGTCATTCTGCAAAGAAATTACATGCTTATCATTAACAAGAGTAGTACCAAAGAAATCGACATTTTTTTGTGTCTTTTCCGGCATATTCTCAGCGTTATTGATGTTAGCAATAAACTCTTTGGCTTTCTGCCTCAACTGATCAACACCAATATAATCATTCCCGCACATCAAAGCATCATCTTTATTCAGATAAACCTGCAGGATGTTACGTTCTTTAATTTTATCGGTATTCTCATTCTTTTCATCTTCGGGTGGTGGAGGCAAAAGTCTTGCCAAACCACGGTCCGTATCCATTGATGTTGTAATCAAGAAGAAGATCAGCAACAAGAAAGCAATATCCGCCGTAGAACTTGAGTTTATATCAGGAACTTTTCTTTTTCCTTTTGCCATTTTAATAACTTATTTAATCGAGTATCCTCAATTGATTACGACAATTTTTTCTTTATACCACTCGCAATGATTGCAACAACTGTCACAAACAACAATATGTAAATAGAATAAAGGAACATATCAGTTATTTTCAGCCAAAAAGGAACGTTGTCTGTACCGCTATAGCCAGGAATCTGCATTGGTGTTCCGTCACCCATTGCCCAAGCTACAATAAGAACAACAGCTAAAAGAACCAAACCAAGTAAAGACTTGATGGCATTTGCCGGGTTATCCTTCAAAGCTGCACCAAATTGGAATACAGCAGCAATAACAGTGGCTGCAATGGCTAAGCCAAACAAAACGTACATCAAATAAAGTAAGGCGTCTGTTTGAGCCGGCTGCCACATCTCGGGATCTACTCCCGGAATTACAGGCATCGCCCGAGGCATCTCCTCCTAAGAAGAACAAGCCAATAACGATCAGAATAATAGCAAACATCGCATACAGTGCGTAATACGATACTCTATATGTTAACTTACTCATCTTCGATTATTTTTTGTATTTCAAGTTATATTTGATTACCATATCAAGCAAAGAGATAGAAGAATCTTCCATTTCACTTGTAAGAGCCTCAATTTTAGAAAGTACGTAGTTGTAGAATACCTGAAGGATCAATGCTACAATCAAACCGAAGATAGTTGTAATCAAGGCAACTTTCATACCACCTGCAACAACCGTCGGAGAGATATCACCTACCTGCTGGATTTTATCAAATGCCTGCACCATACCGATTACAGTACCCAAGAATCCGAGTGACGGAGCCATTGCGATAAACAGTGTGATCCAAGAACATCCTTTTTCAAGGTAACCTGCCTGTACACCACCATAAGATACAACTGACTTCTCAACTACGTCAATACCTTGATCAATTCTCATCAGACCTTGATAGTAAATAGAAGCAACCGGACCTCTGGTGTTACGAGCAATGTCTTTAGCAGCTTCAACATCACCTTTTTCCAAAGCAGCTTCGATAGATGCCATGAATTTTTTTGTGTTGATTTCGGCCAAACTCAAATAAATGATACGTTCGATACAGAAAGCCAAACCGATCACCAAAGCGATAGCTACCAAACTCATGAAAGATGCAGTACCTTCGATGAATTTAACTTTGATTTCCTTGTGAATACCACCTTCTTCTGCAGCAGGAGCAGCAGCAGTAGTAGCTTCAGCGGCAGGAGCAGCTTGTTGTTCAGTTTGTTCTGCTGCAGGAGCATCTTGAGCCTGAGCAAGTTGAATTGAGCCAAAAGTGAAGGCCCCAATCACAGCAACAATTGCAAATAACTTTTTCATTGTGTGTCTAATTTTTAAGATTAATTAATTGATTATTATTATTGTATTTACTTCTCTTCTCTCTTTCATGTCTGCGGAGAGACGGGGATTCGAACCCCGGATACACTTTTGGCGTATACACGCTTTCCAGGCGTGCCTCTTCAACCACTCGAGCATCTCTCCCTGCATGTTTTCTGCATTTTCAGCTACAAATGTATTCTTTTTTTTCTTTTCTTGAAGCATTCTCCCCTCTTTTATCTTGAATAAATACTGCAAATTAATATAATTTAAAACCTTTCGAACCTTATTTGCGGATTCCGAACACTTTTAACGCATTCACAGAAGTGACCTGTGCCACATACTCCGGATCCCTCTGATAAATATCAGCCACCTTCATGAGTGTGTCTTTTACCTCACATTGGCACTTTCATTTCTCTTCCCCCGGTTCGGCACAGGAGCTAAATAAGGGGGAGTCGGTTTCGAGCACAATGCGTTCTAAAGGAACTGTCGTCAATGTTTCCGGTAAAGTCGATTTCTTAAAAGTAACGACTCCGTTAATGCCTAACATAAATCCTTCGAATTCCAACAATTTCGCCGCTTCTTCCGATGTCCCGGTGAAACTATGAAAAATGCCGGTCAATGGTGTCATTTTTATAGGACTCCATTACCTTATATATATATTCAAATGCTTCTCTTGAATGAATTACAATCGGAAGGTCATACTCTAGTGCCCACTCTATTTGCTTTTCAAAAAGCCAAAATTTGTTCTTTCAGAAAAGTCTTGTCCCAATAAAGGTCAAGGCCTATTTCTCCGATAGCCACAAATTCATTAGAAGTCGACAAGTACTTGTGTACAACTGCTAATTCCTGTTCATAGGATTCATTGACGGAAGTCGGGTGCAGCCCGATCATCGGATAGCAAAAATCCCGGATAATCCCTACACACTGACAACATAGCATCAATGGTGGTACTGTCTATATTGGGCATAAAAATATAGGAAACTCCCGCTTTCCGTGCACGTTCCATCACCTGCGGCAGGTCTTCGGTAAATTCTTCAACAAAAAGGTGAGAATGAGTATCTATCAGCATGATATTTCTTTTTCTTCTTTTATTTTCTCGCTGGAACGATAATAATATATCAGTCCGTAGTCGCGACATTTTTCTAATCTGGTATCATTGGGAGTGACATCCTGGTATTTAGCTTCTACCTGGTTCCAGATATCCAGAATCAATTCATCTGCACGCCCACGCATGGATGCCAATTCATCAAGACTGCGACTGGTTAATGCCTGATAGTTTTTCTGCCGTTCGTAGCTTTCCAGAAAAATATCATAATGCACTTTTACACGTGCAATAGTCGGATTATAAATAGGTATGCCGCCTTGAGTTGTTCTTTGTTGTTCGCCTTCAATTATTTTCTTCCCCCACTCTACCAGTGCGGCTTCACTCAACAGGTCCGGCACTGTGTTTGAAGCAGGCAGGCCATATAATTCTTTATGCGCCACTTTGATTTCATCGCGAAGTACTGCCAAATTGAGTACTTGGATAAAATGAGAGATATACAACCGGGCGGTCTTCACGTTCATCTGATGCTTACGGCTGGCACGCGACTGGTTGTTGTAACACTGGTGTATAATAAATTTGCGCAGCCTCGAACCGATGTAAGAAATTACGTGCCTCAAATAATGTCTTTAATGTAATAGCCAAGTCACGTACGTTATACATCTCCCCCTTTTCGACTGCCGCTTTCAACGCCCGAACTCTTGCTTGATCTGTATTTGGTAATCGTCTGTAAGGCATATCTCTGACACTTAGCTACATTTCACGATACATTAATAATTTCACAAGATTCTTCAGTTCTTTTTTTCTGTCTTCCGCAACAGCTACCGCCGCCAGACTTTCCATAGCGAATGTATAATATTCACGCATTTTGCTTTCACAAATATTGCGGATATTCAACTGATTATAGATTTCAGTTACCGCTTCGATTTTTTCAGAAGGTTGAAAAGCCTCCGCATTCAACCAACGATTCAATTCTTCATGCTGCTTTTCATCCGCACGGTTCAGTGCTTTGATAAGCATATATGTTTTTTTATTGCAAAGAATGTCTCCGCCTATCTTCTTCCCGAACACTTCCGGGTCTCCATATACATCCAACAAATCATCCTGCAATTGGAACGCAACTCCGATATGCATCCCAAAATGATAAAGATTCTCTGCATCTTCAGCAGTCGCTCCTGCCAAAATTGCACCGATTTTAAGACTAGCAGCAAGCAACACTGCCGTTTTCAAACGAATCATTTCAATGTATTCGTCTTCTGTCACATCACAGCGGGACTCAAATTCCATATCCAGCTGCTGCCCTTCACAGATCTCAAGTGTAGTCAGACTGAATAAATCCATCACTTCTTTCAGATGTTCCTGCGGACATCCCGTCATATAGCGAAATGCCAGAATCAACATAGCATCTCCCGAAAGAACAGCAGTGTTATCGTTCCATACTTTGTGTACAGTAGGTTTGCCTCTGCGCACATCCGAGCGATCCATCAAATCATCATGCAACAAGGTGTGGTTGTGGTAAACTTCAATTGCAGTGGCAGGATCGTATATAGACGCCACATCCTCCCGATACAAGTTATATCCCATCAACATTAATACAGGACGTATCCGCTTCCCACCCAGAGAAAGGATATATTCAATCGGTTCATAAAGTCCTTTCGGCGTCCGGGTAAACTGAATTTCAGAAATATGATGATTTATCTTATCAAGTAATTGAGAAGCTGTAAACATGATGAATAAAAAAATTAATGAATAAAAAGAGGCTGCCGAAAGCAGCCTCTCTAATTTATATTATTACAAATTACTGCAATCTAAACATCACAGGAACCGTAAATTTAACACGTACCGGTTTTCCGCGCTGCATACCTGGTTTCCACTTCGGCATGGTATTAATCACACGGAGGGCTTCTTTATCCAGATACGGGTCAACGCTACGTACAACCTTCGCATCTACGATACTACCGTCTTTGTTAACAACGAACTGTACGATAACACGTCCTTGAGTTCCGTTTTCCTGTGCGATAGTCGGATATTTAATATTTCTTTGCCAGATACTGCATCAAAGCTGCTTGTCCGCCCGGGAAGTCCGGCATGTTTTCTACAACCTCGAAAATAGTCTGTTCTTCCGGTTCTTCTTCAACAACTTGTACAGGCACATATTTTACTTCTACACGAGCTTGGTTATCTTCATTGATAATAGTTGTTGTTTCCTCAATATCAGCTTTATCATCCACAATCTCCAGCAATTCTGCTACTTTTGGAGCTTCAGGTGGTGGTGGAGCCGCTTGTTCAGGGGTTTCGGTAATAGGAATAATTTCCTCTTCAAACACGACATCAGCTACTGCCTGGCTTGTATCAATCTTCACGTCACGCTGGGTCCATTCGAACGCCACGAACATGAAAGCTAGAACTACCACGTAACCAACGAGCAACCATGTAGACTTCTTGCCTTCCAGGTCTGCTTTGGGTGATTTTTTAACTTCCATAAATTTATTAATATAATGATTAAAAAAAGTGTCCTTTCATGTGTCTCCGGGCAAATATAGTACATTTTCATGTATTCGTTCCCCTCTTTGCCTCTTTTTATCCGGCTTTTTAACTTTTTTAATTCTTTCGTACTTGTCTTGCTCCTTTTAACGGCAAACTTATGGTTGATTTTCAAATTTACCGTATCTTTGGCGAACAAATCAGATGAACTGAATATGAAAAAGATAACAATTGCAATCGATGGTTTTTCCTCTTGCGGAAAAAGCACAATGGCTAAAGATCTGGCCCGTGAAGTGGGCTACATTTACATTGACAGCGGAGCCATGTATCGTGCGGTCACTTTATATAGTATAGAAAACGGGAATTTTCGACGGAGACGTTATCGATACGGAGAGGCTGAAAAAAGAAATTAAGGACATTCATATATCGTTCCGGCTGAATAAGGAAACCGGACGTCCCGACACTTATCTCAACGGTGTGAATGTAGAGAATAAAATCCGTTCGATGGAGGTTTCTTCCAAAGTGAGTCCTATCAGTACGCTCGACTTCGTACGTGAAGCAATGGTAGCTCAGCAACAAGCAATGGGAAAAGAAAAGGGCATCGTCATGGATGGCCGGGACATAGGTACCACTGTTTTCCCGGATGCGGAACTGAAAATATTTGTAACCGCCACTCCCGAAATCCGTGCTCAACGCCGTTATGACGAGCTGAAAGCAAAAGGGACAGGCAGCCAGCTTCGACGAGATTCTGGAAAATGTGAAACAACGGGATTATATCGATCAAAACCGGGAAGTAAGTCCGTTGCGCAAAGCAGAAGATGCGCTGCTCCTGGATAATACCGACTTATCGATTGAAGAGCAGAAAAAATGGCTTTTCGAACAATTTAATAAGGTAAGTAAATAGTTTGTTTTATGATCAAGGTAGAGATAGACGAAGGTTCCGGCTTCTGCTTTGGTGTGGTGACAGCCATTCATAAGGCAGAAGAAGAGTTGGCAAAGGGAGAAACACTCTATTGCCTCGGAGACATTGTGCATAATAGCCGGGAAGTGGACAGGCTGAAAACGATGGGATTAATCACTATCAATCGGGAAGAATTCAAGCAATTGAAAAATGCAAAAGTATTGCTCCGGGCGCATGGAGAGCCACCGGAAACTTATATGATTGCCCGTGAAAATAATATCGAGATTATCGATGCGACCTGTCCGGTTGTATTACGTTTGCAGAAACGCATCCGACAAGGCTATCTGGCAGACAGTGACGAAGAAAAACAAATTGTCATCTACGGCAAGAGCGGACACGCAGAAGTGCTGGGACTGGTAGGGCAGACAGACGGAAAAGCAATTGTGATTGAAAAGGCAGAGGAAGCCAAAAAGCTGGATTTAAATAAAAGTATCCGCCTTTTCTCACAGACAACCAAGTCACTGGACGAATTTCAAGAAATCGTAGAATACTTCAAACAACATATTTCACCGGAGGCGACTTTCGAATATTATGATACGATCTGCCGTCAGGTTGCCAACCGTATGCCTAAGCTCCGGGAGTTTGCGGCTACACACGATTTGATCTTCTTCGTCAGCGGCAAAAAGAGTTCGAACGGAAAGATGCTGTTTGAAGAATGTTTGAAGGTGAACGCTAATTCGCATTTGATAGATAACGAGAAAGAAATCGATCCTTCTCTTCTTCAAAACGTAAAATCGATTGGTGTATGTGGGGCGACTTCTACTCCGAAATGGTTGATGGAGAAGATTTACAATCACATTCGGACGCTTATCAAAGAATAATTGCTTTATTCATATAAAGAATAATAGCAAAGCAACATAAGAAAAAACGGCAAAGTAACACGAATGAATAAAAAGAAAGCAAGAAAGGGCTATTTGAACATTTTTAATGTTTTCTTCATACGAAAAAAAACTTCATAACCGCTGCTTTCAACTTTTTATTGTACATTTGCCGCGTCAAACTAATTAATGAGAGATTGTTATATGGGAACAGTTAAGTGTATCGGAATTTTGACCTCCGGAGGTGATGCTCCGGGAATGAACGCTGCTATACGTGCAGTGACACGTGCAGCTATCTACAATGGATTGCAAGTCAAAGGTATATACAGAGGCTATAAAGGTCTGGTCACAGGTGAAATCAAAGAATTTAAGAGTCAGAATGTGAGTAATATCATCCAGTTGGGTGGTACTATCTTGAAAACAGCCCGTTGTAAAGAGTTCACGACTCCGGAAGGTCGCCAGTTGGCTTATGATAATATGAAAAAAGAAGGCATTGACGCCTTGGTTATCATTGGTGGAGACGGTTCACTGACAGGTGCACGCATCTTTGCACAGGAATTTGATGTTCCATGTATCGGACTGCCGGGAACTATTGATAATGACCTTTACGGTACAGATACTACCATCGGATATGACACTGCATTAAATACGATATTGGACGCTGTGGATAAGATTCGTGACACGGCCACTTCACACGAACGTTTGTTCTTTGTAGAAGTGATGGGACGTGACGCCGGTTTCCTTGCATTGAACGGAGCGATCGCTTCGGGAGCGGAAGCTGCTATTATTCCGGAATTCAGTACGGAAGTCGACCAACTGGAAGAGTTTATCAAAGAACGGATTCCGTAAATCAAAAAACAGTAGTATTGTATTGGTAGCCGAAAGCGAACTGACCGGAGGAGCCATGCATTATGCCGAACGTGTGAAAAACGAATACCCGCAATACGATGTACGTGTGACGATCTTAGGTCACTTGCAACGTGGTGGTAGCCCGACTGCCCACGACCGTATCCTGGCAAGCCGCCTCGGTGCTGCTGCTATCGATGCTATTATGGAAGATCAACGTAACGTAATGATCGGAATCGAACATGATGAAATCGTTTACGTACCGTTCAGTAAGGCTATTAAGAATGACAAACCAATCAAGAGAGATCTTGTCACTGTATTGAAAGAGCTTTCAATCTAATCTTTTCTATTTTTAGGAGTTCAGCTTATATCAGTATATAAGATAAGATAAAGAGCGGTGGATGAACGGGAGATTTCCTTATCATTCACCGCTCTTCTTTCATTTATTCAATGCTTCTTTTCACCACAGAGGACACGGACACAGAGGTGAATTTGTTTTATGACTTACGATTGCGACCCTAATTTTGATGCGTAATCCTCCTACTATAAAGTTGAAAAAACATAAAAACATCTGCCACCTGCAACCAAACGCGTGTAATTCACTAGTTAATAGATAGTTGTAACGTTGCAGATACTGTTGCAGATAGGTTGCAGATCAAAGTATCTGCCACACAGTATAAGCCTTACATAAGCTAATTCTCTATGGGTACAAAAGTTTATTGTATACATTAACTTCCCGTTTCCAGGCGGGGAACTGTCGTTTCCGGCATTAGAAATTACAGTTTCCACGGCAGGAAACGAGAGTTTCTAAGGCGGGACACTACAGTTTCTACGTAAGGATACTGTCGTTTCCCCGTAGAGACACCACAATTTCTCCATAGGGTCCCCCAATTATCCCATAGCTTTGCACAAAGGAAGCAAGGCTTTTTCTTTGATTATATAACGTGTTGCAGATACTTTATCTGCAACCTATCTGCCACAGGTATCTGCAACGTTACAACTATCTATTAACTAGTGTATTACACGCTTTTCGTTGCAGGTGGCAGATGTTTTTATGTTTTTCAACTTTATAGTAGGAAAAAATTTCATTCATTTCCGTACCTTTATGAGTCTTTTTATCCATAAATAATATCCAGTCAGTGGTAGTGCAGCCCCCAATAAGGCAGCAATAAAGGTAAGTATGCGAGTAAACATTCCTCCCCAGTTACCAACATGCACAGAATAAATCCAACCACGAATCTTTCCCGACTTGTCTTGATGTTGATAAAGACTTGTTTCTGTAAATTCACCATTATCCGTATTGAAAGAATAACGGTCAGATGCCCGCTGATTCCCGAAACGGTTGAAAGACACGCTTGCCGTACCAGAAGAAATACTGATTTGCTTATACTCCGGATTTTGACGTCTTAGTTTATCATAAATCTCCTGCCAATAAACGAATGGTGAAGTTACCGAGTACATATCACTGTGATTGTTTTCCGGACGTCTGCCTCTTTCACCCTTTCGAACCTCATTTCCTTCTCTTTTCTTTTCCCGATGGGCTGCCAGTTTGGTATCCCTCTTTTGAGCATCACTTTTCTGTTCATGTCCTTGGGCGGCACGTTGCTGTACTTCCACCCCGAAGACCTTATAGAAAGCCGTCCGATACCACGGAAAAGACCAGGTCAATCCCGTCAGTGCCATAGCCAGTAGAAAGATCAGAGCATACATTCCACCTGCCACATGCAAGTCATACCAAAACCTTCTCCAACCTTTTGTTGCTGTTATTTTCAGGCTATTCTTCAATGCTTTACGTGTACGCGGCCACCAAATGACAATTCCCGAAATCAGTACAAAAACAAGTAAAAGCGTACTGACACCTACAATCATTTTGCCCCAAAAGATCCCTTCATTTCCCGGATTCATACTATCCAGCAGCCAGCGATGCATTCGGAACATAAACATAAAAAAGCCGCTACGCTCGCTTTTTCCTTTTACTTCGCCCGTATACTGGTCTACATACAAAGATGCACGACGTGGTTTGGAAAGACTAACCTGATACGCACGTCCGGGATCAGAAGATATGCTGACACCGGTCACCGATACACTGTCAGGCAATGTCGTCGCCACTTTTTCAAGCAACTTATCCATAGGAAGAGGAGACTCCTTTACCGTTTCCACGTAGTAAAGATCGCGTCGAAACCACTCATTCACCTCATTTTCAAATACCAGCATGGCACCGGAGAAGCAGACAAGAGTTATTATCAGTCCGAAAGGGACGGAAAGCCACAAATGTATCTTTCTGAATATTTTTTTCATGTTTTCAATCCTATTTCTTGAAAAAGCCTGCAAAGCTTTCCGCTCGGCAGGCTTTTATATACAAAAGATTCTCTATTTAACCGACTGTATTATTTTGAAAGATATTCCATCTTACCTACCGTAGTGATAGCGTCAGCCTCTACCGTTAAACCTTTAACTGCCTTGCCTGTTTTTGCGTCTATTTTATAGAAGGCCGGTTTCTCGCCCGTAGTCACAGTGACAGCCATATAAGCATAGCCTTTTTCTCCATAAGGCTCGCCACCAAATTTTCCGTCAGCCGGCAGACCTGTAACAGGCATAATCGTCTGATCTTCCGCCTTGAAAACAGCTAATTCGCTGACATCTGCACTTGTACCGCCATTAATCATATCTTCCGCTCCCTTTTTATACAATTGAAGCAGGAAGTAATCTTCAGAGATGTGCCAGCAACGGAAAATAGGATGTTTAGTGCCTATCTCTTCAAAGTTCACATAGTAATCCGGATCGAAATCTGTTGCGCCTGCTTTGATACGCATTGCGCCCGAAGGCTTCTGTCCTGTAACCTTCTTCAAATCTGAAGATGAAACTGCCGTACGTCCATATCCGGGAGAGAACACATAGACGTCACCATTATCAGCAGCCCAAATAGTCTGATAATATTGTGAACGCATACGACCGCATGCATAGCCTATTTTATCAGTCTTGGCAATCACCGGAGTCTCATTGAAGTTCGTGCCACTATAAATTGCCACGTAAGCATTATCCGGGTATTGTGTAGAAGGAATGACACCGGCTGTATATGCACCGCTGCCGCTACCACCGTCAGTCTTAGTCACAAGTTCCTGATCTGTCACAGCTTCCGGCCATTTTTTAATACCGTACTTACTCATTCCCATTAGGATGACAGATGTATAAATCTTATTGTTAGCTTCAACCAGACCTGCCCATGAAACTTTTTCACCATTACCCAAGTAATTTTCGGCAAGCAAGGTACCCTCTTCCTGACTGCCGTCGGTTGCATCCAGATAGTTGAACAACAATGCTTGAGCCACATTCTGATCCTCATCCGTTATTTTCGAGTCCCCGGTGGAAACAGTCACCACTTTATCCCCCCAAGGTTCCATAAGACGTGATACGATTATAAGTGTATGTGTACTTTTCTTTCATTTTACCATCTGCCACCCAGATAATAGGAAGCGCCTGTACCTGCGCCACCTTTATTATAAACCAAAGCAAACACATAATCCAATCCTTTATATACCCAATAGGTACCGCCAATCACTTCAGTTCCATTCCCTTGGGTCGACACTGTTCCTTCATCCAAAGAATTGGCTACTACCAAATAACTTGCTTCACCAGTTGTGGCAGCCACCACATAAGCCGTTTCTCCATCAATCGGAGGGTTATCCACCGAATTATTATCATCGTCGCAAGATGCCACAAACACACCGCTACTCAAGCAAAAAGCTACAGCAAAAGCCTGTAATAAAAACTTCTTCATATATTCTTTATTATTGATTGATACTAAAAACTTACTCTTATTATTTACCGAAAAACACTCTGAACTTTCCATAGAATGCGCGCCCCGCTTTTTGCAGGCTAAAATTGTCAAACAGTTGGGCATCGGTGAAATTCCGACATTCAAATGATACATTATAACGTCCATTCTTCATGGTGTAGGACAAAGACAGATTATGAGAAAACTGTTCCGGCACCATATTCTTTGAATCTTTATCTCCGAGATTTTCCCAATAAAGAGGAAAATCGTGCTGCCAGTAGCTATCATAGCCGATGCTCAACACATTTCCTTTGACAAACAGGTCATTCCAATAAAAATTTGCATTGATATTAGCATAACGATAGGGCAGATTCGGCATACGCACTTTATAGTGCATGCTTTCTTGCAAAGAGGAACCCGCCAGAAACTTTTCGTAATCACGAGTATCGATGCTATTGAATGTTCCTCCTATATCAAACCAACGCGAGAAGCTATAAAGCAATGACAAATTATACCCTTTGGTCCTTACGTGACCGTGGTTCTCATAATATCCGTAGCTTGTTCCTCCCAATACGTCCAGTCCTCTTTTTATGTAATCTTTCGTATCCCGATATATCAAACCGGCCTCGGCATACAATCCATGCTTGCCAAACTGATGATTATAGCTGAAACTCAAATTGACATTATCACTTTTCTCCGGTTTCAGATTCATTTTGCCAGCTTCAAGGTCTTCATCTCCAAAGAGTTCGTCCGTGGTCGGCAGGCGGAAAGCCTTTTCGTACGAAAGTTTCACCTGAAGATCTTTCCATATAAAATAGGTACCTGCCGCTCCATATCCAAGAGCGCTTGCCGTATTGGACAGATTGATATAATTGCCTATTCCATCCGTATTCTGCGATACCGGTCCCTTGTTGTATTGCCGATAATATTTGGCAAATGCCGACACATTCCATCTGTCCGACGGCATCAGACGGTAAGAAAGCCCGCTGACGTTTTTACGAGTGATTTTAGGAATAGAAAAGTCCGTGAATTTGGAAGAAGCACCGATGGTAGAACGGCTCGTACGTTCAAAATCACTGATTACATGACTGAAAGTAAACGTATGCGCCTGTCCGATATGATAATTCATCTTCAGCGTCCCATTCCAGTTTCTATTTTTAGATTCACTGTTCTGGTAAGACTGTTCTCCCCGGCTACCTTTTTCATAAAAATCTCCACGCCAGTTGTAAGCCCGCGAAGCGGTATCGACATTGTTGGTGATATTATGATTGTAATTGGCAGTCAACAGCAGATCCAGGTTTTTCACCAATAAGTTCTTTTTGTAATATTCTAAAGAAGGGACCAACGAATGTCCTTTGCGGAATTTTTCACCGAACACGACATCTTGATAAACGCCTGTTTGTATCTCTTTATAGAAATGGGAATAATTGAAACTCAACGCCAAACGGTCTGCCCATTTCTTTCCTACCAGGCCGATTTTTCCAATCACGGCTTCATTATGATACTGGTCATTAAAACGTTTCAGATGATAAATCTTATTTTTATCAAGTGGCGGAAAACGTACGCTTCCATCTTCTTTAATCTCAAATTCGCGTACGTAAGTGTCTACATAATAATCATTATCCGAAAAGTTTTGAAAAGCATTGACCTCATACATAAAACCATTTCTTGAACGTTTGTCCGAAGCGCACGTATGATTTATGAGTATTAAATGACCCGTAAGAATAGGAAGCGTCCATAAACCACTTTCCGGGTTGCTTGTTGGTGACAATATTAACCACTCCCCCAATAGCATCGGTTCCGAATCCTACGGGAACTACTCCTTTATAGACTTCTATACGGTCGGCAAAATTAATAGGAACATTGTTCAAATCGAATGCGGCACCGGCTCCCTCCTGTGGTATGCCGTCAATGAAGATTTTCACATGTTTCCCGCTAAAGCCATCGATATACAATTGCATATCCGACCCCACTCCACCTGATTCGCGGAGTTTTACACCGGGCACTTTAGTCAGTGCACCCGCCAAAGTCTGCGTACTGTTATGCAATTTCTTCGCATCAATGGCTACCGCATTAAAAGCAGACTGATTCACACGACCGACTCCGGATGTCGTGACCAGCACCTCTCCCAGTTCTTTTACCGCCGGTGCGATAGTGACGTTTACTTTTATTCTTTCTCCCTTGGCTAATTTAACTTTCTTTTCTACCGTTTGATAACCGATAGCCGAAACGACAAGTGTATATTCACCTGCTGTAGTTTTCAAATGATATATACCTTTTTCATCTGTATAGCATCCTTGGTTGGTTCCTTTCAGATAAACTGTCGCAAAATCCACCACTTCTTTCTCTGTGGACATCACTCTGCCCGAAATTAAACTACTACGGTGACGCCCCATGTTGTGAATATACGGATACGGAAAACAAGAATGCCAGAAAAACCAAAAAACATTTATTGCTCATCTCCTTTTTACCTTTTTACTTTATACCTTTTCATTGCTCTAAAAGCGATGCAAAGGTAAGCAGAAAGAGGGATGCCAAACAATCCCTATCTATTGGTAAAAATAAGACAACAAAAATGAGATATATAGATATGTACAATACCTATATATAAGTAAATACTGGATAATTTAAATAAAAAAAGAAAAGAAAACCTACTTCAGCCAACTCGCCAACGCACGTTCCGTTACCTCCCACAACTGCTCTTTTTGCACATGATTCGTGTATTTATCAGACAAGTTTTTCCGGTGGTTATTGACATACAGTTGTCCTGTCACACCAGCTTCCTTTTCGTCCAACAGTAAACCGATTGCCGTAGAAGCCCCTTTCTTGGGTTTACGGATAAAAGGACGGAAAAAAATATCCGTCAACGGATCGAACCACTTGTGCATAGTGATGATATCAGTAGAAACAATTCCCGGATCGGCAGCATTGACGGTAATCCCCTTTCTCTCGAAGTTGCTCGGAAAGTTCGAAAGTAAACAATAATAAAGCCAGCTTCGTGTTACTGTAAACAGGAATCCTCCAAAACGTTCCCGTTTTCCCTCTATGAAAGAAATCTGGGAAGTCGAGCTTGCCGATTGCGTATGTACAGGAAACCATATTTACGATACGCGCTCCACGCACCATCAGCGGAATTAATTTCCGGGTAAGCAGATAAGGTCCCATGTAGTTCACACTTACCGTTCGTTCGAATCCTTCGGAAGTAGTATGAAAACCTGTCTCCATCGTTCCGGCATTGTTCATTAACAAAGAGATGGGAAGATTCCTTTCTAAGATCTGACTGGCAAAAGCAACTACGGATTGCATAGAAGATAAATCGATAGCCATAACTTCCAAATCCGGGTTTCCGGTTTCCTTGCTCAAACGTTCACGAACAACCTCCGCTTTCTGCGGATGATAACAAGCCATTATGATTCGATAACCGGCTTTGGCTACGGCACGTGTTATTTCTGTTCCCATTCCTCCGTCCGCACCGGTGATGATTGCCCATTTCATTTCACTCATTTTTTCTCCAGTTTATCAATCTCCTTTTGTAAAGAGGAAGGTAATTGTTCTTTCAAATGTTGATGACAAGCCATTTCTATCGTATACATACGTCCTATGCAATAATTACTGTGTCCACAGTTGCAGCGTGCTTGTTGCTCCTGTTTCATCCGGTTCACGAACCCCGGTTCGTTCAGTAACGCTCTCGCCATCTGCACGGCATCAAAACCGAAATCGAGCACTTCATCTATTTTCTGACGGGAAACAAGACCACCGACATAAATCAACGGCGCATCCGGAAGAGCCGCACGGAATTTCAGTGCATCTTCAAGGAAATAGGCCTCTTTGAAGGGTACAGAGGGGTATCATCCATTTGCCAAACATACGGACTCCGTATTTCAGCCACCAACAATTCATATAGTAAGACATCGAACGAATCGGCATGGCCCCTCTCATTACATACATCGGCGCTTTGCTGACAAAACCACCACTCAACACCAATCCATGAGCGCCAAGTTCCAACAGACGTTTGGCCACTTGTATGGATTCGTCTATCTCCATTCCTCCTTTGAAGCCGTCGCGCATATTCATTTTTACAAAAACTGCCATATCATTGCCCGCCGCTTTCATCACTTCTTCCATCACCATATCCATAAAACGCATCCGGTTTTCGAGCGAACCGCCATATTCATCTTTCCGATGATTGGTGTAGGGAGACAGGAATTGACTAATCAAATAGCCGTGCCCCGCATGTACTTCAACGGCGTCAAACCCGGCTTTCCTCGCCAGATTGACTGCATTTCCATACGCTTTCGCCATTTCCGGAAGCTCCTCTTTTTCCATTCCACGCACAAACGTAGGAGAATAGAGGTTGAAGCCTGAAGATGCGGATATAGGAGTGACACCACATATATTTTTATGGGACATATTTCCACAATGCCCGATTTGTATACCTACTGCGGCACCTTCATCGTGCACGGCTTTTGTCAGTTCGTGTAAACGGGGAATAATAGACGGACGCAACCACAACTGACGGTCGAAAGAAAGTCCGCTTTGTGTCACGGCAGCATAAGCCACTGTTGTCATACCCACTCCCCGCAGCTACCGACCGATGGTAATCCAGCAACATCTGCGTGGAGTATTCTCCGGACACATGCTCTCAAAGCTGCCGAACGGATTGTTCGATTCCGCAGCGTCAAAGGGCCAAAGGTGACCGGGCTAAAAGTTTAGATTCCATAGTAGTTGATATTTTATTTAAGTCATACGTAAGTCATGATAAAAACGCCCCTAATAAAGGAAAGGGAACACTCGTTTCCGTTCTCCCACTGCGTCTCCGAATTCTTCGCGGTAACGGCACCAAATAGCGTTGGCACGGGGAACAAGGTTAGCAATCGTCCACCAAAGGAAGACCAGACCGGAAAGTGAACAAGTGAGTATCGCCCAACCTGCCCATTCTACTATCTCACCGAAATAGTTGGCGGAAGTGACATAACGGTACATTCCTTTTGAGGCAGATAATGCCGGGTGTCTCCCGGTTTGCGCAAATGACGGATGATATAATCCGACTGCCAGTTCAACAGCATACCTGCGAAAAAGAGCAGTGTGCCGATAATAAACCACGGTGAAGTGAACCAACCGGATTGATACATCGTTTCGGGAGCAAGATAGAAAATCCATTTTCCTTGCATATAACCATTCAGCAGATTAAAAAGAACTCCCATCGACATGATTGCCAGCGGCATCTTACTTTTTCCTTTCAATAGCAAAGGGAAGATGAAAGCACGCTGAAAATAGTGAATCTGAAAGAAGAGGAAGAAAGTGAAAATCACCGGCTCGAACCGACGTTCGGAATAGATCCACATCACGCACATCACCACAAAAACCGGAGCTTCCATCAATATCCAGGCTAGTTTATTGGAGATAGCTACTCCCCACGATGCTGTGCGGAAAATACCATATCCGGCTTTCACAAAGTAAAGGGCGATAAAAACAAACAAAGCAATCAGGCTCATCACCCCCAGAAACAGATTAAAAGTATCTATACTCATACCGATCTATTTTGTAACACGCAAAAATAACAAAAATGAGATAAATGACGATACAAAAAATAGAAAGAATCTGAAGTACATTCTTTTACGAACATAAAAAAGGAGAAAATGTAAAATTTCCCGGATGCGCTTCTGAAATGATCGGGCACACATCCGGGATTACTTATCTATTTAATAAAAGGATTTGTTCTTATCAGCGTTTCTTAATTGGGATATAAGCCAAATCATCAAGTACATTTTTATAAGCCGGGCGGATAATCCGTTTACCGTCGAAGGTTAATTCTTCATTGCGGTGTGCACACCAGCCTACGATACGCGCCATGGCAAACAGTGGAGTGAAGATTTCCTGCGGCAAACCGATCATTTCATACACGAAGCCCGAATAAAAGTCGATATTGCTGGACACTGTCTTTCCGTTGTTTTTAACCCGTCCGAAAGTAGCGATGGCACGTTCTTCCAGCAGTTCAAGAAAAGCAAATTCGCTTTCTCTGCCTTTTTCACGGGCAAGGTCGCGAGCCAGTTCTTTCAATAGAAGAGCACGAGGGTCGGAGATGGTATAAACGGCATGTCCGATACCATAGATCAATCCGGTTTTGTTATACACTTCTTTGTTCAACATTCGGGTGTAATAAGTGTCTATCTCATCTACACTTGTCCAGTCTTTAATATTTTCCTTCAGGTGCTGAAACATGTCGGCAACCTGAATATTGGCACCTCCGTGAAGCGGGCCTTTCAGCGAACCGATACCGGCGGCGATGGCCGAATAAGTATCTGTTCCGGTAGAAGAAGTAACACGAACGGTGAAAGTGGAGTTATTACCACCACCGTGCTCTGCCTGAAGAATCAATAACAAATCAAGGGTGCGTGCATCCAGTTCGGTATAGTCTTTTTTCAGCATATACAGGAAATTTTCGGCAATAGAGAGCTTTTCCTGCGGATGGCGGATATGCAGAGAACGTCCGAAAGTAGCATGACGAAGCATATTATAAGCATAAGCGATGATAGTGGGGAACTTTGAAATCAGTTCAATACTCTGACGCATCAGGTTATCCCGGGAGGTATCATCCGCATTTGCGTCAAAACGATACATTTCCAATACACTGCGTGAAAGAATATTCATGATGTTGTTTCCTTCCAACTCGATGATGTTCATTTTCGTTTTCTGTTCCAACGGCATATTGTCGTTAATCAACTCACGGAAAGAAAGCAATTCTTCTTTATCCGGCAGACGTCCGGAAAGCAATAGGTAAGCCACTTCTTCGAAGCCAAAGCGTTTCTCTTTGATTATAGCGTGAGAAATATCTTCTACATCATAACCGCGATAGAACAGTTTTCCCGGTATGGGTTTCAGTCCACCACCCGGAACACGTTCATATCCTACTACATTACCGATTCTGGTTAAACCTACCAATACACCTGTGCCGTCTTCATTACGCAATCCGCGCTTCACATCAAACTTGGAGAACAATTCTGTATCAATCCGGGTAGCTTCCTTCATTTCCTCGGAAAGCTTGTAAATCAAGTACTCTTTTTTCATCTTTCTTCGTTTTTTATTCGTTACTTTTGTTTTTCAATTCTTTCCACGATCTCACGAGTGAAAGCGGAAGTAGAGAGGGAGGTTCCATTCGGCATAAAACGGGCTAAATCGTGTGTAGCGCGAGCGTCCAGGAAGCTTTGTTCCAAGGCTTTCTCTATCAGAGCAGCCGCTTCTTTCCAGTCAAAATATTCGAGCATCATTACTGCCGAAAGGATTATAGAACAAGGGTTCACTACATCTTTTCCCGCAATATTGGGAGCTGTTCCGTGAGTCGCTTCAAAGATGGCATGACCTGTCTGGTAGTTGATATTTGCTCCCGGAGCAATGCCGATACCGCCTACCATGGCCGCCAGTTGGTCGGAAACGTAGTCTCCGTTGAGGTTTAAGGTGGCTATCACGGAATATTCTTCGGGAATCAGGAGTGTATTTTGTAAGAAAGCATCCGCAATGCAATCTTTTATCACCAGTCTGCCATCTGCCAAAGCATCGCCAAATTCACGTTGCGCCAGTTCGTAGCCCCATTTTTTGAAACCACCTTCGGTAAACTTCATGATATTCCCTTTATGCACCAGCGTTACGGAAGGCAAATGATGGTCGAGCGCATACTGGCAGGCAGCACGCACAAGACGCTCCGTGCCCTCACGTGATACAGGTTTCACACCGAAAGAAGAGGTTTCCGGGAAACGGACTTTTGTCACGCCCATTTCGTCTTTCAGGAATTGATAGAACTTTTCAGCTTCCGGAGTTCCGGCTTCCCATTCGATACCTGCATAAATATCTTCCGTATTTTCACGGAACACACACATGTTCACTTTCTCCGGTGATTTGACAGGCGACTGTACTCCCTGATACCAACGAACCGGACGAAGACAGACGTATAAATCAAGTGTCTGACGCAGTGCTACGTTCAACGAACGGATTCCACCTCCGACAGGAGTTGTCAACGGACCTTTGATTCCTACCAGGTATTCCTGAAAAGTTTCCATTGTTTCATCCGGCAACCAGGAACCAGTCGCGTTGAAGGAACGTTCTCCCGCCAACACTTCTTTCCATTCGATCCGACGTTTGCCACTATATGCTTTCCGGATAGCTGCATCCACTACGGCTTGCATGGCAGGAGTCACTTCGGCTCCTACTCCATCGCCGGTAATATAAGGTACGGTAGGCACATCGGGTACCAACAACGTACCATCTGTTTGCATGGTTATTTTGCTCATTTTTTATCTTGCATTTAAGGCAGAACCGGCACGAAACCAGGCTATCTGCTGTTCATTATAGGTATGTTGCACTTCAAAACTTTCTTTCGTTCCGTCTTCGTGATGAAGAATAATCGTCAGATTGCGCCCCGGTGCGAAATGGACTAAGCCTGATACGGACAGAAGATCGTGTTCCCGAATTTTATCATAGTCTGCTTTATCTACAAAAGTAAGAGCAAGCATTCCTTGTTTTTTCAGGTTTGTTTCGTGGATACGGGCAAAACTCTTAGCCAAAATGACACGTACATTGAGGAAGCGTGGTTCCATGGCTGCATGTTCACGGCTGGAACCTTCTCCATAATTCTCTTCGGCAACAACAATAGACGGAATACCTTCGGACTTATACATCTTTGCCGTACCGGAAACTGTTCCATAAGTATTTGTCGAACGATTCCAAACACGGTTCGTTTCACCATTGAAAACATTGACAGCTCCCATCAGCATATTGTCGGAAATATTCTCCAAATGTCCACGGAAGCGGAGCCACGGACCTGCCATAGAGATATGGTCGGTAGTACATTTTCCCTGTGCTTTAATCAATAAAGGCATGTTCAGCAAGTCCTGTCCGTCCCATGCCGGGAAAGGAGTCAGAAGCTGGAGACGTTGGGAATCCGGTTTTACCCTGATTTCCGTTTTTGCTCCGTGGGGGGCAATATATCCCTCATTTCCCTGTTCAAAACCTTTCAAAGGAAGTTCATCTCCTACAGGCTCGGAGAGTTTCACTTTTTCTCCGTTATGATTCACCAATCTGTCTTTCAACGGGTTGAAACAGAGATCACCGGCTATCGTTAACGCCATCGTTAGTTCCGGAGAAGCTACAAACGCATAGGTGTTGGGATTACCGTCAGCACGTTTGGCAAAATTACGGTTAAAAGAGGTGACGATTGAGTTTTTCCGTGTCGGATCGTCCGTCTCACGTTTCCACTGACCGATACAAGGTCCACAAGCATTTGCCATAATCGTGGCTCCCAGCCGTTCAAAAGCCTCAATCATACCGTCTCTTTCGGCAGTAGCCCGGATTTGCTCCGAACCCGGATTGACGATCAGCGGAGAAGCAACGCTCAAATTCTTTTCTGTCACCTGCTTTGCCAAAGAAGCTGCACGGCTCAAATCCTGATAAGAAGAATTGGTACATGAACCTATCAAGCCCACCTCCATTTTACGGGGATAGCCGTTCAATAACACTTTTTCTGCAAATTCAGAGATAGGAGTAGCGGCATCCGGTGTAAATGGCCCGTTTATATAAGGTTCGAGTTCTGACAAGTCTATTTCAATTACACGGTCGTAATAGTTGGATGGTTCGTTGGTCACAATGTCGTCTGCACGAAGGTCTGCACCAACAGATTCAGCCCAATCGACTACACAATCTCTTCCGGTAGCTCTCAAATAAGTAGCCATGCGTCCGTCAAAGGGGAACAAAGAGGTAGTAGCTCCAACTTCGGCACCCATATTGCAAATGGTAGCTTTCCCGGTAGCAGAAAGGGATTCAGTTCCGGGACCAAAATATTCGATAATAGCATTCGTTCCTCCTTTTACGGTAAGGATGCCGGCCAATTTCAGGATTACATCTTTCGGAGAGGTCCAACCGCTTAGTTTTCCGGTCAGACGGACACCGATAATCTTCGGCATTTTCAGCTCCCATTCCATTCCTGTCATCACATCCACGGCATCCGCACCACCAACACCGATAGCCACCATGCCCAGTCCGCCTGCATTAGGCGTATGAGAGTCTGTTCCCACCATCATACCGCCGGGGAAAGCATAGTTTTCGAGCACCACCTGATGGATAATTCCTGCTCCCGGTTTCCAGAAGCCGATGCCATAACGGGAAGATACATCACGGAGGAAGTCGTATACTTCTTCATTAGTCAGTCTTGCCGTAGCAATATCCGCCTTTGCACCTTTATACGCCTGTATCAAATGATCGCAATGTACTGTCGAAGGCACAGCCACCTGATCCTTACCTGCATTCATAAATTGAAGCAAAGCCATCTGCGCAGTTGCATCCTGCATAGCCACACGGTCGGGACGGAAATTCACATAATCCTCCCCCCGTTTGTAATCTTTCAAATCGGCTACATCATACAGATGAGCATACAAAATTTTCTCGGCCAACGTCAAAGGGCGTTTCAGTATAGCCCGTACGTGTTCTACCTTTCCTTTATAAGCAGCGTAGAAAGCTTCTAACATAGTCACATCATATACCATATTGCTTTTTGTTTTTTTAGTCTATCTATTAAAATAACGAACGACGTTCGAGTAATGTTTAACAAAATGAAATATTTTTTCTACCCGGAACGAAGATTTGTTACCTTTGCGCCTATTATGAGTAATAATCCGAAAAGTCCCATTATAGACCTTCAGCAACAGCAACTCCTCCTGCGGATGGAGTATGAATATGAGAAGGAAGAATTTAAGCGGCAGACCGAAACAATGGGCGTTGCCCGTAAAGTGAAGCGCGGTCTCTGCTGGTATCCTGTCTCTCTTGGTCGAAGTTACTACAATTCGCTGAATCAGCTTGTAATAGATATTACACGGACCGAAAATAAAGAAATAGAGCATTCCTTTGAGTTCGGCCGTCCTGTTTGCTTTTTCCACCAGTCATTCGAAGGAAAAGTGAAGTACATGAATTTCATCGCTACTGTCAGCTTTGCCGACGAAGAACGAATGGTCGTTGTACTCCCCGGAGCGGGAGCTTTAGCGGAACTGCAAACTGACGGTATACTGGGAGTACAACTTTATTTTGACGAAACATCGTACCGGGCCATGTTCGAGGCACTGGAAGACACGATACGCGCCAAAGACAACCGCCTGGCGGAACTGCGCGACATTTTGTTGGGTACCCAAAAGCCGGGATTCCGCGAATTATATCCTGTCCGCTTCCCATGGCTGAACAGTACACAGGAAACAGCAGTCAACAAGGTGCTATGTACGCGTGATGTATCTATTGTTCACGGTCCTCCGGGAACCGGAAAGACAACGACTCTTGTCGAAGCGATTTACGAAACATTGCACCGGGAACCACAAGTGCTTGTTTGTGCGCAAAGCAACACGGCTGTCGACTGGATTTGTGAGAAACTGGTAGACCGGGGAGTACCCGTGCTCCGCATTGGAAATCCAACCCGAGTCAACGACAAAATGCTTTCATCCACCTACGAACGCCGGTTCGAAAGTCATCCTGCCTATCCGGAGCTTTGGGGAATCCGTAAATCTATCCGCGAAATGGGTAGCCGGATGCGCCGGGGTAGTTATTCTGAACGGGAAGGAATGCGTAATCGCATGAGTCGTCTCCGCGACCGCGCCACGGAGTTGGAAATACAAATCAATGCCGATCTTTTCGACAGTGCCCGCGTGATTGCTTCTACCCTAGTCAGCAGCAACCACCGCCTGCTCAACGGACGTCGTTTTTCGACTTTATTCATTGACGAAGCTGCACAAGCCCTCGAAGCTGCCTGCTGGATCGCTATCCGCAAAGCAGACCGGGTCATCCTTGCAGGAGATCATTGTCAACTTCCGCCGACTATCAAATGTATAGAAGCCTCCCGTGGAGGATTGGATCATACATTAATGGAAAAAGTCGTTCAGCAAAAACCTTCTGCGGTTTCTTTACTAAAAGTACAGTACAGAATGCATGAAGCCATCATGCAGTTTCCCTCCGACTGGTTTTATCATGGAGAACTGGAAGCTGCTCCGGAAGTACGCTATCGGGGGATTCTTGATTTCGACACTCCCATGAACTGGATCGATACTTCAGAGATGGACTTTCACGAAGACTTTGTAGGCGAAAGTTTCGGACGCATCAATAAGCAGGAAGCTAACCTATTACTGCAAGAACTGGAAACTTACATCGAACGTATCGGCAAAAAGCGAATACTGGATGAAAGAATTGATTTCGGTCTGATTTCGCCATACAAGGCACAAGTGCAATATTTGAGAGGAAAAATAAAAGGAAGCAGCTTTTTACGCCCTTTCCGCAGCCTCATCACCGTAAATACGGTAGACGGCTTTCAGGGACAGGAGCGAGACGTTATTTTCATCAGTCTTGTACGTGCCAACGAGGATGGACAGATTGGATTCCTGAATGATTTGCGAAGAATGAATGTAGCGATTACAAGGGCACGAATGAAGCTTGTTATATTAGGAGATGCCTCCACCCTTACCAAACATCCTTTCTATAAAAGATTGATGTTATTCATTAAAAAGGAGGATTAAATACTTAATCCTCCTTTTAACAAAGCACACTTTCTCCCGAAACCACACTTTTTTTTTAACACAAACAAAACAAACAATATTTTACATCAGTACTATTCTTAATTTTTCATCCTCAAAGATAGTCGATTATTCTAATGCACTCCAACTATTTCCACCATTTTATTTGCGGATCGCGCGTTTTTGCCCATTCTGCAAATTTAGGATATGTTTTATCAATGCGCTGATTCTCCTTTTTAAGATCTAAATTCAAAATAGAAGCATCCAAACGAGCATCTACATGAATTGCAAACGGAAAACCATCTTTGCAAATGAAATAGGTACCATCTACATCACCACGAGAAATATCAGCTCCGGAAGGGAAACGATTATTCGCACCAGTCGTCGGCTTATGATCTGTCAGATGGACTTCTGTGGCAGAGTTGAATACTTTTATAAAAGGATTATAAGGAGCTACCACCACTGATTTATCAAGAGTAGGATTATTAAATTGTATGGATACCGTATATGTCTTCTCTTGAATATTCTGATTAATCATATCCTCCGCATTCACATTGGATACTCCCAATTCAGCTTTAGCATCCTTGAATAATGTTATCACATTACCTGAATAGGAAGAAGCTTCACTACCATTAACCGTTACTTTAGAAGCTTTACTCAAATCGAAAGGAACTTCATAAGCAAACGAGTTCTTATAATTAGCTCCCGTCCAAGCCAAGGTGAACTTATCAATAATATTAAGAACCTTATTATCTATATTATAATCAACGCTTGACTGATATTTCATGACTACATCATTCAAGTCATAATCTCCTTGTTCCGGCCAGTTATCTTCAAAGCCAAGCACTCCAGAATACATTTCTGTTCCTTGTCGATCACCCGGATTAGGAACATCCGGAACTTCAATAGCAGCAATAGGATTAGAAGAGATAACGAAAGCAACATCATTATAGTCATTTTCTCCGTTTTTCCAGTCTTCCATAGTGATCACATTCACTCTATCACCTGCTTTATTTTTTGCTGCAAAAATTGCAGTGTGAGAAATTTTGTCACTATTCAAAGATTTGGTCGAATAGAACATATTCCCATTGGCCTTAACACCTCTCCAACCGTCATTCCAAATTAGGAAACCAATCTTTGTACCTGCCGGGATACGTTCCGGGTCCTTTTGAGGGAAAGCTGCCTGTCTCATTTATATATTTCAAATTAACCGCAACCCCACTATAATTACCCAAACTATTTTTATGTGCGTTAGGGAAGATGACACATGCATGCTTTGCAGCTTGTCTTATTTCATCAATAGAAGCACAATAGTAATAAGCAAATACACTTTTCGCACCTGTGTCTCCCTCCGAAATAGTTGACAACGACATTCGCATCTTCTTTTATCAGAATATCAGCATTATCAGAGTAACTAAAGGTCCTACATTATTCTTTCCTTCCGGAAAATATGTCGTTATATAACTCTTGAGAGTTGCGTCCACATTTATTTTTCTTGGAAGCATCCAGATAGTTAGGCTTACCAGTATTTACATTCCAAGTTCCTAATACATTCGGGAATTACATTTGTAATAAATTTCAAAGAGGATCTTGTTTGTGCACTTCTCGTTGATGAATCCACAGGAGTAACATCAAGAGCATTCTCGAAGGTTATTTTTGCGCTGACATCCGAACCGACAACTTTAGTTTTATACAAAGTCGGCACACCAAAATCCGGAGAATAAATATAAACTTCTGAAACAGCTGTCGGGAAAGAAGCCGGTTTGATATAACGTCCTTGTATATCTGTAAATCCGGTTGCAATGTGTGACACCCCTGCTTTCTTTATAATCTGACCGCCTTCTGCCACATAAGAAAGCGGATTTTCAGCATAAACTTCAAAATAAGCCTCTAGGACATTCCTTTCCATAATCAATATTCAATTGAATATTTTTAGTAGTGGCAAAGTCGAAATAGTTATCTAAAGTAACCTCCTCTTCTTTATCTCCTGAATTAGCAGGATCATATACATCTTTCTGTAAACAGCTTGAGAAAGCAACAGAAACAACACCAATAACACATGCTAATTTAGCAATGTTAATCATTCTTTTGGGGCAAGTTAAAACACATCATACTTCTCGTTCATTTTATTTGATGGTGCAAATATAAACATAAACTTGCATATTTTAGTCACATTATAGATATATTTTTCTAAAAAAAGCAATTTAAAGGATTCACCTCCTTTTTAAATGTATTTTAATAAAAGGAGAGAACTATTTGCTCTCTCCCCTCTTAAAACTTGTATAATTTATCCAGTTTAATTATTCTCCGGACGAAGTTTACGAACAGTTACAGCAGTCTGCCACATTTCGCTCTCGCGTAATTGACGGAGCTCCTCGTTCAATTTTTCACGATAATCAGGTTGTGAATTACTGTCGATAGAAATCTGTGCTTCGTTACCAGTCTTCACACTGTTATACAACTTTTCAACTACCGGTTTGATAGCATCGTGGAATGGGCCCATCCAATCGAGAGCACCACGTTGAGCAGTAGTAGAGCAGTTAGCGTACATCCAGTCCATACCGTTCTTTGCGAACAACGGCATCAACGACTGTGTCAGTTCTTCCACTGTTTCATTGAATGCTTCAGAAGGACTATGACCGTTTTCACGCAATACTTCGTACTGTGCCAGCAACAAACCTTGGATAGCCACCCATCAATGAACCACGTTCACCTGTCAAGTCAGAAGTAGCTTCACGTTGGAAAGTTGTTTCGAACAGATAACCGGAACCGATACCGATACCCAGTGCGATAGTTCTTTCGTAAGCCTTGCCTGTAGCATCCTGATAGATAGCATAAGAAGAGTTCAAGCCACGTCCTTCGAGGAACATAGTACGCAAAGATGTACCCGAACCTTTAGGAGCAACCATGATAACGTCGATATCAGCAGGAGGAACTACACCTGTACGGTTGTTCCAAGTGATAGCAAAACCGTGTGAGAAATAAAGAGCTTTTCCGGCAGTCAGGTAAGGCTTGATAGTAGGCCATACAGACATTACTGCTGCGTCAGACAACAGACACATTACAATAGTACCTTTCTCACAAGCTTCTTCGATACCGAACAAAGTTTCACCCGGAACCCATCCGTCCGCTACTGCCTTATCGTATGTTTTTCCTTCACGTTGACCAACGATTACATTGAAACCGTTATCACGCAAGTTCAGCGCCTGTCCAGGACCCTGTACGCCATAACCGATTACAGCGATTGTTTCATTTTTCAATACTTCACGAGCTTTTTCCAATGGAAATTCGTCACGGATTACTACAGTTTCAGTAGTACCTCCAAAATTCAACTGTGCCATTTTCTTTTTGTTTTTAGTTTTTGATGACTTACGCCATCTGTGTTATTAATTGATTTTATATTCTCACATTTATTCAAATATCACTTTCGAGCGGCAAACAACTTCGTTGCCATTCTTCTTCACTTCTACGTGAAACTCGTTTGCGTTCACTTCATCGCAGAAGAAAGAGAGTTCATCACCAAAATAGCTTTCCGCCACATACGCCATTTCAAAACGACGGATACGTTTGGTCTTATACAATTCAATCGGGAACAAATCAAGGATATGCTCGATGTAACGGATGCTGTTTACATGACCGTTGATATCTATATCACTGTATTTTGCCGTCAGGGTAGCTATCGGCTGATCGCTTGTCACTTTGATGCGTGAAGGCTTTTCAATCGGGCAAGGCTCATCACAGACATAGTCTACGATACTTCCCCCATGCAAAGTCAACAAGTCGGCAGGCTTGCGGGTATTAAGATTAATCATTGCCCATACGGAACGTGCGTAGCCAATCTTCTTCCCATCCTTATCAATAATAGCAAAATTACGGTCCGTAAACAAGCGGTAGACATTTTCCACCCACGTCTGAACCGAGAAATTCTCATACTGATAAGGCATTTCATCCAACTCAATAGCCAGACGTGAAAGCACCCATGTGTAATTGTCCTCATTCAGCGTTGCAATACCAAAACCACGGTCATTGGCGTGAAAACCTGCACAATTCAGCAGATGATTTCCCAGTACCCCCATAGTCAGACGTCCGTTGAAGTCAACATGGAACGGTTCTGCCACAAACTGATAAGTCCCTATTCTATTTTCTTCATTCATTATTCTTATTGGTTTTTACTTTGGTTATACATAGCTTCCCGTCCATCGAGAAACTCATTCACCCGTTCAAAACAGCTGGTAGTAATCGCTACACGTCCCGAACGAACAAACTGCAAAACACAATTCAAAGCCTTCAGTTCACCATAGAGCGAAGTTATATCTTCGCTCATTCCATTTTTCTCGACAATAGAAAATACCGGATTGACTTCCACTATACGTGCATTGTATCTACGAATCAGCTTGGATGCTTCCGGATTCTCCTGAAAAGCAGGAGTAGACACCTTATATAATGCAATCTCGTGGAAATAAATTCTCATCCTCTGTGAAATAATGTGCCTGAATCACGTCGATCTTCTTTTCGATCTGTTTCACTACCTTCTCAATGATGTCCTTATCAGTCCAGGCTGTTATTGTATACTTATGTACACCTTTAATAGAAGAAGCAGATACATTCAGACTCTCAATATTTATTTGCCGACGGGTAAATACAGCAGTTACCTGATTCAGCAACCCGGCTATATTCTCCGAATGAACAATGATTGTATATAACGTTTTATCACTCATAACTCTAATTTTTTAAATGCGAACCCTCAACTCTCCATTCTCAACTCTCAACTTCTCCTAGCACTCCAGCAACATCTGGTTTACCGAACCACCCTGGAGGAGTCATCGGCAAAACATTGCCTTCTTCCACCACGCAAGCTTCGAGCAGGAACGGACCGTCCGTTGCCAGCATTTCAGCAATAGCTTCCTTCAGTTCTTCACGAGTGAAAGCACGTTTGGAAGGAATATCATAAGCCGAGGCCACTTTCATATAATCCGGATTCAACATCGGGGTAAACGAATAGCGACGGTTGAAAAACATAGCTTGCCACTGACGTACGTTTCCGAGGTAATTATTGTTCAGGCAGATAATCTTCACCGGAGCCTTCTGCTCCATAATCGTACCCAGTTCCTGAATATTCATTTGCAGTCCGCCATCTCCCATAAATACGCATACGGTACGTTCCGGTGCTCCGAAAGTTGCCCCGATAGCTGCGGGAAGCCCGAAGCCCATTGTTCCAAGTCCTCCGGAAGTAATGATACTGCGTTCTTTCGTATATTTAAAGTAGCGTGCAGATATCATCTGATTTTGACCTACATCTGTTACCAAAACAGCTTCATGGTGAGTAGCGTCACTTACCGCACGTACCACTTCCCCCATACTCAACGAGTTTGTGGCAGGATGAAGTTCAGGACGGATTACTTTTTCCTCCTCTACTTTCTCATATTCTTTGAAGCTATCAATCCATTCGGTATGAGTGTGCTTTTTCAGAAGTTTCGTCACAGAAGCCAGTGTTTCCTTGCAATCTCCCAATACAGCTACATCTACCTTTACATTCTTATTAACTTCCGCAGGATCGATATCAAAATGAATCACTTTTGCCTGTTTGGCATAAGTAGCCAAATTACCGGTCACACGGTCGTCAAAACGCATACCGACAGCAATCAGCACATCACATTTATTGGTATTGATATTCGGTCCCAGATTGCCGTGCATACCCAACATACCTTTATTCAACGGATGTTCTGTTGGCAAAGCCGAAAGCCCGAGCAGCGTACAACCCGCAGGCATATCCGCTTTTTCGATAAACTCGCGCAATTCGCTCTGTGCATTTCCCAGTTCAACACCTTGTCCAACCAATACAAGCGGACGTTCAGCGTTATTAATCAGTTCGGCAGCAGCCTGTACAGACTCCTCGTCCGTATCGGGAACAGGAACATAGCTACGGATAAAATCGACTTTCGTCGGTTCGTATTTCGTTTTCTCTACTTGCGCATTTTTGGCAAAGTCCAGTACCACCGGCCCCGGACGACCACTACGAGCAATGTAAAACGCACGTGCTACCGCCCAGGCTACATCTTCCGCACGGCGAATCTGATAACTCCATTTAGTGATTGGCTGGGTGATACCTACCAAGTCAACTTCCTGAAAAGCATCCGTCCCAAGAAAGCCTGTTCCGACCTGTCCGGCAATCACTACGATAGGCGTACTATCGATCATCGCATCCGCAATGCCTGTTACCGTATTGGTTGCTCCGGGACCGCTCGTCACCAGGCAAACACCTACATCACCCGATACACGGGCATAACCCTTGTGCGGCATGGGCAGCTCCCTGTTCGTGACGAACCAAGATATGATTCAATATATTTTGATGATCGTACAAGGCATCGAATACCGGCATAATAGAGCCACCGGGGTAACCAAAGATGGTAGTCACTCCCTGATGTTCCAAGGAGCGCATCAAAGCCTCTGCACCTGTTATTAAATCTTTCATATTAGTTGATAGTTGATAAATGATAAATGATAGTTGAGAAATGACAGTTGAAAATGAATGGTTTACAATCATTGCGCTAAGTGCTGCGCAGCTAACTATTACCTATCAACTATCACCAACTATATTATATAATTCTCACTGCTCCCTTATCGGCAGAGCTTACCATGCTGGCATACGCCTTCAGGCTCTTCGGTACATAACGGTCACGAGTAACAGGAGTCATCGGACGGGCCGCCAGTTCTTCATCCGTCAGTCGCACGTTAATCTTCCGGGCCGGAATATCGATTTCGATAATGTCTCCGTCTACAATTTTTCCGATATTGCCTCCAGCTGCCGCTTCAGGAGAAATATGTCCGATACTCAATCCGGAAGTTCCACCGCTGAAACGTCCGTCGGTAATCAAAGCACATTCTTTTCCGAGATGACGGGATTTTATATAAGAGGTAGGATAAAGCATTTCCTGCATACCGGGACCACCCTTCGGACCTTCGTGCGTGATGACGACGACGTCGCCACTGACGACTCGACCTCCGAGGATGCCTTCACAGGCTGCTTCTTGCGAATCAAATACTTTGGCAGGTCCGGTAAACTTCCAGATACTTTCGTCTACACCTGCTGTTTTTACTACACAACCATCTTGAGCAATATTACCTTTCAATACGGCCAGTCCGCCGTCTTTGCTGTAAGCATGTTCCAAGTCACGAATACATCCGTTTGCACGGTCCTTATCCAGTTCCTTATAGTACATACCTTGTGAACCAAGTACGAGATTGAATTTATTTCCGGCTGCGCTCGAATATTTCTTAATTGCTTTTTCGCTCACATTCGGGCTGGTGATTGAATATTCATTAATGGCTTCTGCCAGTGACATTCCGTCTACCCGACGAACGGATGTATCTATCAAACCTCCCTTTGCCAGTTCGTCCATAATGGCAATGATACCACCGGCACGGTTTACATCCTGAATATGATATTTCTGTGTATTGGGAGCCACCTTGCAGAGACAAGGAGCCTTGCGGGAAAGCATGTCGATATCATCCATCTTGAAGTCTACCTCTGCTTCGTGAGCAACAGCCAACAAGTGAAGAACCGTATTGGTAGATCCCCCCATTGCTATATCCAGCGTCATGGCGTTCAGGAAAGCCTGACGGGTAGCGATGCTACGGGGAAGTACACTTTCGTCTCCTTCTTCATAATATAATTTTGCATTTTTCACGATCAGTTCCGCAGCGTCTTTGAAAAGTTGCGTACGGTTTTCGTGTGTCGCTACAATGGTTCCGTTGCCGGGAAGAGCCAGTCCGATTGCTTCATTCAGGCAGTTCATCGAGTTGGCGGTAAACATACCGGAGCAGCATCCGCAAGTAGGACAAGCATTTTGCTCGATATTCGCTACTTCCTGATCGCTAACACTCTCGTCGGCCGATTTAATCATCGCATCGATCAAATCCAGGTGCTGGCCATTCCATTCTCCCGCTTCCATCGGACCACCCGATACAAATACGGCAGGGATATTCAGACGCATAGCCGCCATTAACATTCCGGGAGTGATCTTATCGCAATTACTGATACATACCATTGCATCCGCCTTGTGCGCATTAACCATATATTCTACGCTATCTGCAATGATGTCACGTGAAGGAAGCGAATAAAGCATACCGTCATGTCCCATTGCTATACCATCGTCGATAGCTATTGTATTGAATTCCGCAGCGAAGCATCCCAGCTTCTCAATCTCTGCCTTCACCAGCTGACCGATTTCATGTAGGTGTACATGCCCCGGGACAAACTGTGTGAACGAATTGACGATAGCGATAATGGGTTTACCCATTTGATTCTTCTTCATGCCGTTGGCTGCCCACAATGCACGGGCTCCCGCCATCCGACGGCCTTGTGTACTAAACGAACTGCGTAATTGCTTTTTCATTTCAATCTATCTTTTAATTAAAGAGCCTTCCTCACACAAGTGAGAAAGGCTCTAAATTCTATCTTTTATGGTACGAACACATACAACACAAAAACCTTTCTCACGCTCTTGATGGGACCACCACGACGCGAATAATATGCAGGACTGCTAGGTTAATAGATGTATGTAACATATTCATATCTTCTTTTCTTTATTTTCGTGCTGCAAAGGTAAGGGCTTTTTTATTATATCCAAACAAATCGAAGAAAAAAATCACTTAAAAGCGAATAATTGTAAGAAAAGAGAGGTATTATTTCTCTATTTTATCACTTAAAGGTTGAATTTACAACTATTATCTAACTGCGCACCTCACTTCCTTTTTCTGACAAAAGCACTTAATAATCTGAAATTTACCCTCCCTATACCGGAGTACAAGCAAATAATTCGTATCTTTGTAGACCCGTATTTACGGGAATTATTAATCAGAAACAAAAAAGATCAGATGGAAACAGTAGAAAACAAGTACATTACCGTTGCATACAAACTATATACAATGGAAGATGGTGAAAAAGAGTTGTTCGAAGAAGCAAAAGCAGAACATCCCTTTCAATTCATTTCAGGATTAGGAACAACACTCGAAGATTTCGAAAATCAGATAACTGCTCTTTCTAAAGGTGATAAATTTGATTTTACCATTCCGGCAGATAAGGCTTACGGACAATATGACGAACAACACGTTATTGACCTCCCCAAAAATATTTTTGAAATAGATGGCAAGTTTGACAGCGAACGTATTAAAGAAGGTAACATCGTACCTTTGATGACTGGCGACGGTCAGCGCGTGAATGCCAGCGTAGTAGAAATTAAACCGGATGTTGTAGTAGTTGACCTCAATCACCCGTTGGCTGGTGCCGACCTGATTTTCGAAGGTGAAATACTGGAAAGCCGTCCTGCTACTAACGAAGAAATCCAGGAATTGGTGAAAATGATGAGTGGCGAAGGTGGTTGCGGTTGCGGATGCGACAGCTGCGGTGATGGCTGTGGCGACGACTGCGGTTGCGAAGGCGGACACTGTCATTAATTGAAGTATTAAGTATAAAGTATTAAGTATTAATTTCGTGCGAATATAGCCGGAGTTTTAATACTTAATACTTTTTTTATGCCGTCATTCCGGCTAATACTTAATGCCTAATACTTAATACTTGATACTTAATACTTAAAATCAGCATCCTTTGTGCGTCATGATGTCAAGCACCATTTTATCCGTTTCGTTCATGGCTTGCGAGCCGATTCTTGTCAGGTTACGGATACTTTGGTCTACATCTTCATCTATAATTCCTTCTACGGAAGTCACACAACGGTCTTCCATTGCCATCATGGCAGACAGTACGGCTGTCGAAACTCCGGTGGTTACCTTCAAGGCACAACTCGGTTTTGCACCGTCACAAATCATTCCTGTCAAATTGGCAATCATGTTTTGAACAGCGAAGGCAACCTGATTGTAGTTTCCTCCCATTAACCAGGTGATTCCACAACTGGAACCTGTGGCAGCTACCACACAACCACACAAAGCAGACAGACGCCCCAAACTTTGTTTGATATATATAACAGTGAGATGGCTAAGCATTAAAGCACGGATCAGTTCTTCTTCACTTTTTCCGTTTTCTTCTGCAAAGACAACGACGGGGAGTGTAGCGGATATCCCCTGATTACCACTGCCGGAATTACTCATTACAGGAATCATAGCACCGGCCATACGGGCGTCACAGGCAGCCGACGTATAAGAAAGGATATGAGAAAACACGCTATCCCCCATCACTTTATGCTCATAAGTTCCCCGAAGCATTTTCCCTAAAGAATGTCCGTAGTTACCTTTAAAGGCTTGCTCGGCAGCAGCTTTGTTCAAACGGGCTGTGTCAAGGATGAAACGGATTTCATCCAGCGGAGCAGTCAGTGCAAAGTCATATACTTTACGCAAGTTTAGTTCGGGCGAAGCCTCTTCCTCTTCCTCGCTGACTGTCTGTTGCTTGTCGAGCAACGTTTGTTCATTTTTGGCTATATATATAAAGGTAGTATGTCCACCGGCAATGATGGCTTTAGCCGTTTTATCTTCCGTTTTACAGATATACAGCTTTTCCGTAATATCTTCTTTTAGAGAAATACAAATCCGTTTTTCTGCGATGAATTGTTTTCCCTGCTCCACCGCTTCCGGCGTACAATCCCTCAATACCTCCAACTGATAATCTGATTTGCCAATCAACGCCACCCAAAGCAACCGCTATGGGAAGCCCGACCATACCCGTTCCCGGTATTCCGACTCCCATGGCATTCTTTAATATATTAGCACTTAACAGGACTTCTATCTTTTCCGGTTTCGCTCCCAGTGTTTCGGCAGCTTTAGCTACACAAAGCGCTACTGCGATAGGTTCCGTACATCCGATAGCCGGAATGACCTCCTTCTTAATCAATTCTATAATTTGCCTTCTTTCTGATTCAGTCATGGACTTATAAGTTTTGGTTCCACAAAAATAGGAAATTCTTTCTTTTCCAACATTCTATAATGAACAAATAAAATCTCATATTGTTATAAAACCTCCCATACACCAAACTTTAACAGAAAGAATTGATAGAAAAATGAAAGCAAAACACATAGTTGTTTATTTGCTACTAGCTATTGTTTCCTCTTCATGTATCCGCGAAGAAGCTCTCAATGCAGAAGCAGACATATTAAGTTGTATACTACCGGGAGTAGCCATGACAACCAGTCCTATTATTAACAATAATTCCATAACTATCTTTGTTGGTCCGGGAACTGATATTTCAGAACTCAAGCCTGAATTTACACTGACTCCGGGAGCTGCGATCAGTCCGCTTAGCGGCACGGAACGAAACTTCAATACCCCACAGGAATATACTGTCACAGCTGCCGATGGTGTTTGGAAGAAAATGTATACCGTATCAGTGATCGACACGGAACTTGCCACGAACTATAATTTCGAAGATACACTGGGCGGAAAGAAGTACTATATATTTGTGGAACGCGAAGGAGATAAGGTCGTCATGGAATGGGCCAGCGGAAATGCGGGTTATGCCATGACCGGAGTAGCTAAAACAGCCGATGATTATCCCACTTTCCAAATAACAGACGGAAAAGCCGGCAAATGCCTCTCCTTAGTGACACGCAGTACCGGATTCTTCGGCCAGATAGCAGGAATGCCTATTGCGGCAGGAAATCTGTTTATCGGCTCTTTCGATGTGAATAACGCTATGAGCAATCCTCTGAAAGCAACCAAATTCGGCCTCCCTTTCCGGCATGTACCCACTTATCTGGCAGGTTATTATAAATACAAAGCGGGAGATCAGTTTACAGAAGGAGGAAAGCCTGTGAACGGGAAACGGGACATCTGTGACATATATGCCATCATGTACGAAACCAGCGAATCTGTTCCTACTCTTGACGGAACGAATGCATTCACCAGTCCGAACCTGATTTCAACAGCACGGATTAATAATGCCAAAGAAACGAACGAATGGACTTACTTTAAACTTCCTTTCATCACTCTCCCCGGAAAATTCATTGATAAGGAGAAGCTAAGGGATGGGAAATATAATATAGCCATCGTGTTCACCTCAAGCTGGAAGGAGATCATTTTAACGGAGCAATCGGAAGTACATTACTGATCGACGAGGCAGAGTTAATCTATCGCTCGGAAAATTAGCGGGATTTCGAAGAAGAATTTCCCATAGCAATACGCTGATAATGCGCTCAAGCAATGTACTCATACAAAACGTGCACATTATCAAACGAACGGAATTAAATAACTTTATAACAATCATAATGATAAAGAATCTATCCGTATATATTCAGTTTACTAGCCTGTATAGGAATAGCTCTCCCCGGCTATTCACAGGTAGACCGAAATGAAACACTGATCCGTTCCGCCCTTCACGGACTGGAATATGAAATCAAAGCAGGTTTCAGCATTGGCGGCACAGCCCTTCCGGTAGAAATCCGTTCGATTGACGGATATAACCCGACACTGGCCATCAGCATAGGGGGCGAAGTAACCAAATGGATTGCCGTTCAGAACAAACTCGGAATCATAGTCGGACTCCGGCTCGAAAACAAAGCAATGACCACCGAAGCCACCGTAAAAAATTACAATATGGAAATTCTCGGACAAGGAGGTGAAAGAATCAGCGGAGTATGGACGGGCGGAGTGAAAACCAAAGTACATACCGCCGGACTGACTATACCTCTAATGGCTACCTACAAACTAAGTAACCGATGGAACATCAAAGCCGGACCTTATTTCTCGTATCTGCTTTCAAGAGAATTTTCAGGTCATGTGTACGAAGGATATTTGCGGGAAGATGATCCCACCGGTCCGAAAGTAGAATTTACCGACGGCAAAATTGCAACCTACGATTTCTCGGACGACTTGAGACATTTCCAGTGGGGATTACAGGTGGGAGCCGGATGGCGAGCTTTCAAGCACCTCAATGTGTATGCTGATCTCACCTGGGGATTGAACGATATATTTAAAAGCGATTTTAATACAATCACTTTTGCAATGTATCCTATCTATTTGAATATAGGTTTTGGGTACGCATTTTAAGTCTCACCACAGATTACACAGATTAACACAGATTGATTTATAAGTCATAGACTATCAATATAAATAATCTGTGTAATCTGTGGTGAACAAGAAATTAATTTCCACCAGACTCTGCCACCTGTTTCACTCCGGAGTAGGTCACCTTTACAGTCTGTTGCAATGTAGGCACTTTCACGTTAATGGTCATGTCTGCATTTCCATCTTCTACCGTTCCCGTAACAGTTACAGGACAAGTACCCAAAGCAGCGGCATTTCCCTCAAACGTAAGGTCTTGCTGTCCGGTAAATGTAGACACACCTTCCCCTTTCTTCACTTCACACTTATCAACAACAATATCTCCAAACTTCAGAATCTGTTGATTGATGAACAATTCAAACTCCTTCAATTCAATCTTCACCTCCGTATTGCCGACCTGCGATAGGGTGATAAACTTCTCTATTCCATCTCCTATGACAATTTCCTGGTCAGAACCATCCGGTATCATGGATATATCCAGATTTCCCCAATACGTTCCGACTACATCCGGAGCCGTTATCACAGCTTCCTCTTCAGGAGGATTCCCATTATTCTTGTTATCACTGTCGTCATCGTCACTGCTACAAGCAGCAAAGAAAGTAAGAGAGCAGACCAATGCCAATAAATACAATAGATTCTTTTTCATACGTCTTTGGTTTAGTTATTATAATAAATTTCGTCCCTTATAAACTAAAAAGAAGAAAAAAGGTTCAATATGCTTCCTTTTTCGAAGATATTTCGAGTTCACAACTTTCTTATCGAAAACTTTGTTATATTTGCATATAGTAATTTTAAAAAAGCCACAACTATGTTTAATTCATTTGGCAATATCTTTCGGCTCACAAGTTTCGGTGAGTCTCATGGAAAAGGAGTTGGAGGAGTGATTGACGGATTTCCGGCAGGAATTGTCATCGACGAAGAATTTGTACAACAAGAACTTAATCGTCGCCGTCCGGGACAATCCATTCTTACCACTGCACGTAAAGAAGCTGATAAAGTTGAGTTTCTTTCAGGTATTTTTGAGGGGAAATCCACCGGATGCCCTATTGGTTTTATCGTTTGGAATGAAAACCAACACTCCAATGACTACAACAATCTGAAAAATGTATATCGTCCTTCACACGCTGATTACACGTACACAGTGAAGTACGGAATCCGTGACCACCGTGGCGGCGGACGTTCTTCCGCACGCGAAACGATTTCGCGCGTGGTAGCCGGCGCATTGGCTAAGTTGGCACTTCGTCAACTGGGTATCAATATCACTGCCTATACTTCGCAGGTAGGTCCTATCAAATTGGAGGGCACTTACTCGGATTACGACCTCGATTTGATAGAAACAAACGATGTACGTTGTCCGGACCCGGAAAAAGCAAAAGAAATGGCAGACCTTATATATAAGGTGAAAGGAGAAGGCGACACCATCGGTGGCACACTGACCTGCGTCATCAAAGGATGCCCCATCGGACTTGGACAACCTGTTTTCGGTAAACTTCACGCTGCCTTGGGCAACGCCATGTTAAGTATCAACGCTGCCAAAGCATTTGAATACGGCGAAGGATTCAAGGGATTGAAAATGAAAGGTTCCGAACAGAACGATGTTTTCTATAATAACAACGGACGCATCGAGACACATACCAACCACTCCGGAGGTATCCAGGGAGGATTGAGTAATGGTCAGGATATTTATTTCCGTGTAGTATTCAAACCGATTGCAACGTTGCTGATGGAACAGGAAACCGTCAACATTGATGGTATCGACACCACCCTGAAAGCACGCGGACGCCATGACGCTTGTGTACTGCCCCGTGCCGTGCCTATCGTGGAAGCAATGGCCGCCATGACTATACTTGATTATTACTTACTGGATAAAACGACGCAACTGTAATGAACGAAATTCAGAAATACATAATAGCGCACGAACCGGAAATGATGAATGACTTGTTCAGCCTCATCCGTATCCCCAGCATCAGTGCTCTGCCGGAGCATCACGATGATATGCTGGCTTGTGCGGAACGCTGGGCGCAGTTGTTACTTGAAGCCGGAGCAGATGAAGCATTGGTGATGCCCTCAAAGGGCAATCCGATTGTTTTTGCTCAAAAGATGGTCGATCCGGACGCAAAGACTGTATTGGTTTATGCTCATTACGATGTGATGCCGGCCGAACCGCTGGAGCTTTGGAAAAGCCAGCCGTTCGAACCGGAAATACGGGACGGATATATTTGGGCGCGTGGAGCAGATGACGACAAAGGACAATCATTCATCCAGGTAAAGGCGTTCGAGTATCTGCTTAAAAACGATTTGCTGAAGAATAATGTAAAATTCATCTTCGAAGGTGAAGAAGAAATAGGCTCACCCAGCCTGGAGGCTTTCTGCGAAGAACACAAGGAGTTACTGAAGGCAGATGTCATCCTTGTCTCGGATACGAGTATGCTGGGAGCTGAACTTCCGTCTTTAACAACCGGTCTTCGCGGACTGGCTTATTGGGAAATAGAAGTGACCGGACCGAACCGGGACTTACATTCCGGACATTTCGGCGGTGCGGTGGCTAATCCCATCAACACACTTTGCCAGATTATCAGCAAGGTGACGGATGCTGACGGACGGATTACCGTTCCCGGATTCTATGACGATGTGGAAGAAGTTCCGCAAGCCGAACGGGAAATGATTGCGCATATTCCTTTTGACGAAAAGAAATACAAAGAAGCAATCGGCGTAAAAGAGCTTTTCGGAGAAAAAGGATACAGCACATTGGAACGTAACAGCTGTCGTCCGTCTTTTGACGTATGTGGCATTTGGGGCGGATATACGGGAGAAGGTTCTAAAACCGTACTTCCTTCAAAGGCGTATGCCAAAGTTTCCTGCCGGTTGGTTCCGCATCAGGATCATCATAAGATTTCGCAGATGTTTGCAGAGTATATTTCAAGCATTGCTCCGGAAACTGTTCAGGTGAAAGTGACTCCAATGCATGGAGGACAAGGATACGTATGCCCGATTTCGCTTTCTGCTTATCAGGCTGCCGAAAAAGGCTTTGAAATTGCTTTCGGAAAGAAACCGCTGGCAGTACGCCGTGGTGGTAGTATTCCTATCATTTCTACTTTTGAACAAGTATTGGGAATCAAAACTGTATTGATGGGATTCGGTTTGGAATCAGACGCCATCCATTCACCAAACGAAAACTTTTCACTGGATATTTTCCGTAAAGGGATAGAGGCAGTCATTGAATTTCATCAGGAATACGCCAGACGATAAAGCGGACAGACAAAAAGTCTAATTATAAACGGTATATAAAAAAGAGCGATGGACAAGTGTTTGATTACAAACCCGTCCACCGCTCTTTTTATATATTTACAGATACCAACAAATTACATGACCGGAGTCTGGAAAAGGAAAGTGAATGATTGACTGTCTTTCAAATCTTTCACTGCATCACCTGCATAAATCTCTCCCTTTGTCAGAGACAATTTCTTAATCCCTGCTTTCGGACTAAAATCTATTTTCTTCAAGTCCAGCCAAAACATATTCGGTGTCAAAGTAGATTCGAAATAATACACTTTATTCTTCTGATCGGAAACGGAACGCCAACGGGTAGAAGAAATATAAGGCTTCTCCGGCGTGTTAATACCAAATGGTACAGAAACATTACGCATCACACTCAATACACTGGGAACTGCAATTTTTGCATCAGCAGTTTGCGGAATGGCATGAATGTAGAAAGAAGCCCTGACAAAGCGGTCACTCGCACGATTTGTTCCCGGTAGCATCTGTAAGCCACCAATTTCTTTCCAATAATCATTAATAGCCAATTGATAGTCATATCGGGGAGAATTTGTCATCACCCGGTATTCTTTCCCTTCGTGAATACTCAATTTTCCATCCAGATATTCCAGTACAGCCGTATTCCCAGTTTCATCGGTTATAGCCAGATGCAAGGTAGATTCCGGCCCTCCATTCGGCATACGGGGAGCATCAATTCGGAAAGTCTCTTTTTTCAGTTCATCCACGGCTTCGCGTACCGTAGCAAAGTTATCGAGTACGTACTGTGTCCAAATACTGATTCCCATTGCCGGACGGGTATCACCGGGAAGAGAGTAAATGGATTCCGGTAAGAAAAGCAGACTCGCCACCAATCCTTTCTCGTTCATTCCATCGCAAGTACCAATATCATATCCTGTGGCAATCACACTTCCGTATTTGGCAGTCCAGTTCACCGTTTTATCCTTGTTATGTCCCGCACGCTGAATACCACGTGGAAACACATAGATATTCGTCATGATATCTTCTTTCCAGTCCATGGTACGCCCCGTTATCACCATCTGATCAGGACCTATGTATACTGCACGCGTACATGCTTCCACAGGCTGTATACTCCCCAAAGAGACGGCAGCCAACACCAATGCAACTCCTACTAATCTTTTCTTCATATTCTTTCTATTTAAATAATTGATACTCTCATTTTATAAATAACAAATATGCCACGATTATTGCCTACAAGAAAGATGATTTTAATGAAAAAAAAGAATTTATTCAGTGAATGAGGAAGTTTTTGGTTTTCGACGCATGATAGTTATCATCGCAGAACTCATTTCTAGCGATAGATATTAAATAAATAAAAAGGATATGCATAAAGTATTACGCGGAGGCAGTTATTACACCTTCGAGAAATACTGTAAAGTCACCAGCCGTTATGGAGTGACCCCACAACGGTGGGATATTGATTACGGGTTGCGGTTAGTAGTGTCTCTCTAACTTATGTATAAATGTTAAGTCGGCTTATTAATCGGCCAATCTATAAAGCTCATATCCTCCCAATGCCAGTATGTAGGGCAGATTATAAATTACATCAGCATCCTTCTCTACCTCCTCGGGATACTTTTGTAGTAATTCGCTGAAAGGCATAATAAGAGGATGTTGCAAAAATACCTTATCCTTCACCTTAGCACGTCTCCAGCCGGCCACCGTACGCTCGGCATTCCATCGGTACTTCTCCATGCGTACTAACAGATACAAAACTTGAGCTGGCAGATCTTCATTGAACATAGATTCGGATATGTGTGCCGGTGAGTGGTCACTCCGTCTGATGCCGTAGCCCAGTGTGCGACAAAATACACTATAGGCATCCAGCTGATAGCGATTAGCCCAACGTAGTGGTTCGCTTAGTTTATTCCACAAATACTGCGCCTGGTGGTTCATCAAAATAAAGTCGGCAGAATGGTTACCATAGGATTCATACATCTTCTTCAATACCTCTTTTTGTTTGAGGCTTTCATCAGCATAACAACAATCGTATAAGTAGTTCACATACAAAGCCAGTTTATCTTGCAAGATGTTTTTCTTTATTCCCCTGTCTACCATACCAAACACCTTGACATAGCGATAGCGTCCCTTCTCGTCGTCCACCATCGACGACAAATCATTATTAAACTCCTGACGGATTAGCACACGACACTGATACTGATAAACTTCATGTGGTAAGTTGAGTCCTAATGAAAGACTCAAATCAGGATCATGCACACAAATGGCCACTGTAAGCATACAATGCTTATTTTGTGCCCACTGCTGCAGGCGGGTACGCATAGCAGTACTGCAAATATCATCATGGCAATATTCCACCTCAATATCATCTATTTGGCTCTCTATATAGGGGAATTGAGCTTTGAAATAGTCTTTCTGTGCCTCCATCTCGCGATCCACTAAAGTGATACGGGTACGTATACGTTCATCTGCAGGCAGACGGTCATCATAATTGGCATAATGGCAGATACGCAATGCTTCGAGTAGCAACGAACGTCCCACTCGGTTGAATCCCACGATAACCAGATGCACATAGTCTTGACTGGTAGCACTCCAACTTCCATCAGGTTGTTGTGTAATGCTTATGGGGCGATAATCCAGCGGATCATAACGCCTTTCACAATCAGCTCCATAAAGGCTCCATAGCTGCCGGGCCAAGTTTTCATGGAGATTAAAGGGCCGAAAGAAAATATTAGGCTTGCCTTCTATACAAAAGACTTCGGGCGGCAGATTCATTTTCTGTATGTTAGAATACGAAGGGATGCTATCAAACTGTACATACACAGGCATCATCTTACCATCATAACATTTACCACGCAGAGTACTTACCAAGTGCACAATAGCTATATTTTTAGCATCGCGCCCGTAACGTTCTTCATCACCCAGCACATATACTTCAATAGCACTCTCTATGTTCAACCGCTGAAGTTCTTCGATCGACTCAATGTTGCCAAAGTAAACAAGCACTTGTCGCTCAACTTCAACAGGCAGGGCCGACTGTATACGATGCCGCACCGTTGCCGACTCCATACCGCTCATCAGCAAAATACGTGCCGAAGGACATTCGTCATACAGTTCACGTATCATATTGATAGACAATTCGTTGAATCCGATCAGTACATAATGATTTTTTATATTACGGTAGGTCATTCGCCCCGCGTATACCACTCCCACACGCCGCTCTATAATATTAGAGATAGTAGAGATGAGCACACCGCCCAGTAAAACGGTTCCCGAAATGCTGATAAGCCCCACTAATATCCTGTTAGGCCAGGCAGTCTCTTCTATTTGGTTACCGGGATCGACAAAGTTGTTGTACACTGCCCAGAGCCTTTCTCCCCATTCCTCGTGTCCATGCAATTGGATGGAAAAGAGCATCGCGATAATAAAAAAGATAGCCAGCGCCGTAGCAATGGTAACGAGTAGCAAGGTGAGCTGTGACTTGATACCGCCCGAAATGGTGCGATCTATATACTCTTGCGAGAATATCTTCTTGTAGTAGTTTGCAAAACGGTTCATAGTAGTCCATATAGATTTATGTACAAATATAGTGTATTTTTCTATAAATCAAGTAGTTTTCCACTAAACTATTTCAGCCATACACTTTACCTTGTTACTGTGCGGAAAATTAGAAATTCTTCCGGAAAGTACATCCATTTCTCCATTCCGAACACCCGTAAGCAGTCTTCCCTTTAATGATGGTTCCTTTACCACAAAGTGGACAGGGTTGACCTACAAACGCATCTACCTCACCTGCCGCAGAAGGAGTTGAAGCTGCCATGGCCACCGGAGCAGGAGAACCGGGCGAATCAGTCTTCACTTCATTCGTCGTTTTTTCCGCTTTTGGTTTCTTTTCTTTCGGTGTACTCGGTTTTCGTTCACGCTTTTTAGGTTCTTTCTTCTCTTTCTCTTCGGCTTTTGCAGCAACTGCGTCCTGAATAGTTATGCGTCGATTCGTATTATCAGAAAGTACACTCATTACGATCTCTGAAACCATCTGCTTTAGTTCTTCGAGGAACTGGCGGGCATCGTATGTTTTCTTTTCAATCTCACGCAACTTCTTTTCCCAAATACCTGTCAATTCTGCCGATTTCAATAATTCTTCGTGAATAAGCTGCACCAACTCCACTCCTGTCGGGGTGGCAATCAGGTTCTTTCTTTCCTTACGGATATAATTTCGCTTGAACAACGTCTCAATGATTGCAGCACGGGTAGACGGACGACCGATACCATTCTCTTTCAAAGCATCGCGAAGTTCATCATTGTCCACCAGTTTTCCGGCTGTTTCCATTGCACGAAGCAAGGTTGCTTCAGTATAAGGTCTGGGCGGCTGTGTCCATTTTTCATTCAGGTCCGGAATATGAGGACCACTTTCACCCTTCACAAAAGCAGGAAGTACATTTTCATCCTCTTCCTCTTTTTCTTCAGTAGGGTCTTTTACTTCCTTGGCAAACACGACACGCCATCCCGGTTCCAGAATTTGTTTTCCGGTTACCCGAAACTCTATCTTATCCACTTCTCCCATTACGGTGGTAGTAGAAATTTTACAGTCCGGATAGAACACGGCTATAAAACGACGGGCTATCAAGTCGTAGACACGACGTTCCATATCCGTCAAGTTTTGAGCATAGACTCCGGTTGGGATAATGGCATGGTGATCCGTCACTTTCGAGTTGTCAAATACCTTTTTTGATTTAAGAAGTGTAGTGCCAGCTAACGGAGCTGTCAAGACTTCGTAATCACGGAGTCCTTTCAGGATAGCAGGACATTTCGGATAAATATCATCGCTCAAGAAAGTGGTATCCACACGCGGATAGGTAGCCACTTTCTTCTCATAAAGAGACTGGATCAGTTTCAGTGTTTCATCGGCTGAATAAGCGAATTTCTTGTTACATTCTACCTGAAGGGAAGTCAAATCGAACAAACGTGGAGCGTATTCCTTCCCGTCTTTCTTGCCGACATTGGTGACTACAAAAGGTAGGTCTTTAATACGTTCTACCAATGCTTCGCCTTCTTCCCGGTTGGCAATAGGGTCGATGCCCGGGTTATCTATTTTCTTTTTTCCGCCGTTCTTTTCCTCTTCCGCGGCAATTTCTTCATCACTTTTGCGAATGAGTGCAGAGAAAGTGGTATTACGATAGTTTGTTTTCAGTTCCCAATATTGTTTAGGTTCAAAATTGGCTATCTCCAATTGACGGTTGACAATCAATGCCAGCGTCGGTGTCTGTACACGACCGATAGAGAGCACCTGTTTGTTTTGACCGTATTTAAGGGTATAAAGACGGGTAGCGTTCATTCCCAACAGCCAATCACCCATCGCACGGGAAAGACCGGCTTCGTAAAGTGATTGAAATTCAGCTTGGTCTTTCAGTTTCGAGAATCCTTCACGAATAGCTTCTTCCGTCAACGAAGAAATCCACAGGCGCTTCACCGGACAGCGTGCGCCAGCTTTTTGCATCACCCAGCGCTGAATCAATTCTCCCTCCTGCCCGGCATCACCGCAATTGATGATTTCATCCGCATTCTGCATCAGCCACTCTATCACATGAAACTGCTTCTCAATACCCGGATCATGCCCAATCAGCTTGATACCGAAACGTGGCGGAATCATCGGCAGACTGCTCAAGCTCCATGATTTCCAGTTAGGGGTGTATTCATGTGGCTCCTTCAGGGTACAAAGATGCCCGAATGTCCAGGTCACCTGGTATCCGTTTCCTTCTATATATCCTTTTTTTCTGGTATGAGCGCCGAGTACTTCGGCTATATCACGTGCTACAGACGGCTTTTCGGCTATGCAAACTATCATTTTTTCTCTTCTTGTTTTTAAACTATCAATTTGCAAAGTTACACGAATATTTGTCTAAAAGAACAATATCCCACAAAATATGTTACCTTTGCAAGAGTAGAATTCTTATAACAAAGAACAAGTATGATTGATTTAAACCGCAAATTGCCCATCGGAATACAAACTTTCGAGAAAATCCGCAAAGGAAATTATCTGTATGTAGATAAAACCGCCCTTGTCGGAAAAATGGTGTCCACAAGCATCCCCTATTTCCTTAGCCGTCCCCGACGTTTCGGAAAAAGCCTGCTGATTTCCACTTTCGAGGCTTACTTTCTGGGACGCAAGGACTTATTCGAAGGACTAGCCATCTCACAAATGGAAGTTGACTGGCAAGTCTATCCGGTTTTTCATATTGACTTGAATGCACGCAAGTATGATTCTCCGGCAGATCTGATAGCGATGCTCAACCAACATCTGGAAAAATGGGAAGCAATCTACGGAACCGAAAAGCAAGATCGACAACCGGAAGAACGATTCGCCTATATTATAGAACGCGCATGTGTGCAAACCGGAAAGCAAGTAGTCGTATTAGTAGACGAATATGACAAACCTCTTTTGCAAGCTCTGGATAATCTGCCCTTGTTTGAAGAATACCGCAAAATGCTAAAAGCATTCTATGGAGTATTGAAAAGTGCTGACCGCTATCTGCGTTTCGTATTTCTGACAGGTGTTACCAAATTCTCACAAGTCAGTGTATTCAGTGATTTGAATCAACTGAATGATATCAGCATGAAACCGCCTTATGCCACCATTTGCGGCATCACCAAGCAGGAACTGATAGATACATTCACTCCGGAATTGGATAAGCTGGCCTCATACAACCGGATGACACCAGAAGATACAATCCATAAGATGACCTCACTTTACGACGGGTATCATTTCTGTGAATATGCAGAAGGCATGTTCAATCCGTTCAGTGTATTAAATGTGTTCGATGGATATAAATTTGAGAATTACTGGTTTCAGACAGGCACTCCTACTTTCCTTGTCAAGATGCTGATGGATAGCAACTATGACCTGCGAACGCTCATTGACGGAGTGGAAGCAAACGCAGCGTCATTCAACGAGTACCGGGCAGAAAGCAGGAATCCTATTCCGCTGATTTATCAAAGCGGGTATCTGACGATTAAAGAATACGACCCTCGTTTCAAGACTTATCAACTTGCTTTTCCCAATGATGAAGTGAGATATGGCTTTATGAATTTCCTTCTGCCATTCTACTCTAATATTCCCGATAATGAGCAAGATTTCTATATTGGCAAATTTGTCCATGAGTTGGAAAGTGGCAATATCAATGCTTTTCTAACCCGCCTTCAAGCCTTCTTTGCCGATATACCTTACGAACTGAATGACCAGACAGAGCGGCATTACCAGACTGTTTTCTATCTGATATTCAAACTCATGGGACAGTTCACACAAGCAGAAGTACGCAGTGCAAAAGGACGGGCTGATGCAGTTGTCAAAACACCGAAGTATATTTATGTATTCGAATTCAAACTAAATGGCACAGCCGAGCAAGCATTACAGCAAATCGAAGATAAAGGATATCTTATCCCTTATCAGGCAGATGAACGGGAAGTCAAAAAGGTTGGAATAGAATTCAGTACTGACACACGAAATGTCAGTCGATGGCTACCCGAGGAATAAGAGAGTATAATTACTTCTTCCTCATATTTATCTACAAATGATTCATATTAAACCTCCCAACACTTCCACCCTTTGTTGGCACAGATATACACAATGTACGAACGAACATGGTAATTGGGGAATTTTCTTTTTGTATCTGCGGCATAACCTTTCACTTGCTCTACGTGTTCTACCAGCGGTTCGGTGAGCGCAAGCATACGGTCGGCATCTTTGGAACGATAGTATTTAAATTCCACCACGCGATCGTCCGTGTAATAATCCGTGCCGGGGATGCCGATCATTTCAAAATCCGAACGACCGACGGAGTTATTTTGTTCGATGGCAAAAGTGTAACAATGGCTCAAATAGCGGGAGACAAGCTCGTAGAAAGAACAACGGATAAAGTTCTCGTTGATCTTATCGAAAACCTGTGCGGGGAATTGTCCCAGATATTGCTCGAAATAGTTCTGCACAAGGGGTTCAAAACTACGATTGGAATCATAAAGTTCATAAACCGGGACGTAACGACTGGCGTTACCTTCGATCTTGTTCAGTTGGTTGTAATAATCCATGTAGATGCTGCGCATGGTCATGTTGGGGAGCACCATGCGGTAAGCACTCTTCAAGGTTGTCATGCCTAAATAGAACAGGCTGACCGGATAGAATTCTTTCTCGAAGAATTTCTTCTTGTTAAATTTGCCGGACAGATCTCTGACGTTGTATGACAATTCACCGCCTATCACCAGGGCATCGAGCATCTCTTTGGCGTTGTTCTGCGAAAGAGTCAGGCGGCGAATCCAGTTGATGTCCGTACGCAGGTTCTCATCGATCAGTTCGGAGGGAATACTTCCGGCATTAGCGGCAAATTTCTTAAAAAAATAAGTTAAGATAGTGGAGTTAAAAAGACGTTCACCGACAGGGCTAAAACGATAACCGTCGTAGTTGTTCACAATAAGCTGCCAGATTTCCTCGAAGCGTTCTTCGCTTGCACCGGGAGCATATTTATCAAGTACATAGCGCAAGTATGTTTTCGTTTCTTCATAGGTGAAGCCGAGCATATTCAAAAAAACGGGTTTGAATGTGAGGATTTCCGCAATGTTGTACCCGCTGGTCAGGTCGTCCATGATGACAGGCAATACGCCTGTGCAGAAACAAGTGCGAATCGTGCCTTCGCCGATACCCGCTTTGATAACTTTAAAAAAGGTGAGAAGAAAACTATCACTAGTGGTTACTTCCTCATAAAGTGAGTCATTATAGGAAGTAAGCAGTTGATTGGTGAAGTTATCGTATTCGTCAATCAATATATATGCTTTAGGCAATCCATGTGAGCTGATATAACCCAAAAGTTCCTCCAACATCTGCACAGCATTTCCTCGAGTTGTAAACTGAAAATCACCAAACAGGTCTCGGTTATGTTCTACCGTAACTTCCACGGGTCCACAATTCAGGTCATTGAAGTTCTGTACCACCCCTTCCATATCATCCGCCATCACCATAGCCGAGAAGTCATAACGAATCACCAAATATTGATTATGTTCTTCCGTAGGATGTTCGCCAATCCAGGTGCCGCCAAAAAGTTCTTCAAAACGATTCGCTTTCGTACGGTCGTAGTAGTGGGCCAACATGGAGATGAGCAGACTTTTCCCGAAACGACGGGGACGGAGAAAGATGGGAGCATTATAGTCTTCAAGCCCCGGAATGTAATTTGTCTTATCAACATAATAAAAGCCACGTTCACGCATTTCTGCGAAGTCGGCCACTGCGTATGGAATCGTTATTCTTGCCATAATCGTTGATCTTTTCTTTCGGTAAAGACAAAAGTACTAATAAATTAGTACCATAAAAAAGATAATGCGAAAAAGATAAATAAATACCAAGCTCAATTATGGCTATATACATAAGTCTTTGATGAAAAAGAGGGCAAAACAGAGAAAAAGATCAAAGTTATGCATTTAGCATGTATAGCCCTATACACGAAGGCTGCACAACTCTATACATGATGCGTGTATAGAGCTATGCAGCCTCTCTGCATAAACCTGGCGGGACATTGCTCCGCCAGGCCAAGAGAACATTTATGCCGCAGGATCGGGCGCCTCTCCTCCGCCGCCTTCGCTACCACCGGAACCGGAGCCGCCTCCTGCATCGGGTTTCGTGCCGACGTAGAAAGTAGCGATAGCGGTTCGGGGTGTCTTTAGGAGCGTGCTTCCTGCATACTGTGTAGTGACGGTGAGGGTATATTCGCCATCGGCCAGACCGGCAGGAACAATGAATGTGAGTTGTGACGGGTTGTTGACGGCCAGCATATTGAGGTCGACAGGTGTGGTTTGTTCTTTGCTGTCGGTGATAGTGATGCCGACGGAAGAATCCGTACCTGCAATTTTCAACATACGGCCATTGACTGTGAACGGACGGCCTGCAATGGCGGTGGCAGGTGAGAATCCGGCAACGTACATCACGCTTTGGCGTTCGCCCAAAATACTGATAGAGGTTTGGGCGATAGCTTCACGCAGTTCTTTGTCTTGGGTGAAGGAGACGTAGACGGAGTTCTTCTCGGGATTCCATTTTCCGCCATCGATAACACCGCGGAGTTGCGCTATGGCGTGGTAAAGACCGGTGTTGACACTATATCCGCTAAGGATGAGATCGCTCACAACACGGTTGTAGAGCTTCACGACGTGCTCGATGGTTTCGGGACGGAGCCCGGTGTCTTCCTTGTGCATCTCATCGAGTATATCCTGCAACGAAAGATTACCGGACGATTCGAGCTGACCGATCTTATCGTCTTTGTTGTCGACGGTTACAGTGTTGTCGACTAACCAGATTTTCAATACATTCTTCATTATGATGTTGTTTCTACTTGGTTTTATGAATATTATTAAACGAAAAAATAAAGAATATCAATAAAAAGTTTACCGGATTGAGGCAGTCCGAAAAAATATTGTTTGCTATCATTTAACTCTGTCATTCAGAGCTAAGCGAAGAATCTACTCTTTCGAATATACAAAGAAAAGATTCTTTACTACATTCTGAATGACAGAATGATATACTTATCAGACTTACAGGGCAACCTCTTCCTTATTTTATTCCCTTACCAGTCTTTGCGGAAAGCATAAAATTGCGTCGCAACTCGAGCTTCTTGTACAGCTGCACTATATTTAGGATAATTCCCATCATTATTGTCATGGAAGCACATCAAAAGATTCTTAAATCCATCAACAACCATCGTTTCTAAATTATACTGCCTATAAGGAATGTTTTCTACAACCGCAACTTTTCCAAGTCCTTCGTCTATAGTGATTACTCTAGCTTTTGCCTGCAATTCTTCAAAAAATCCCATGTCTTCTGGGGTCCGTTCTTTAATATAAAGCGCAATTCCACCATAACGTTCTTTCGTCATCCCTGCAATGGGTTTGCGTTCCGAACCATCCGCCCAAGGATTTACCGGAGAATCCCAGATTACATTCCAAGCCAAGTCAATATAATCGCCCACTACAATGCCCTCTTGTTCTTTATTCATTGTGGCTGTAGTACCGCCATCATCTGCAAGAGTGAGCATTATATCCGGCATTGCTTCACGCAGAGCCTTGATTAATTTCGGATACGAAGTTTCATTGACAGTCGGTGCTTCGGCCTTGTCATATCCGGCTCCCTCATCACGCAAATGAATACCATCCAACTGAAACAGTTCTACAGCTACCTTAACTTGAGCCACAAAATCAATTATTTGAGGATCTGTCAAATTAGCGAAGCCTATTCCCGTTCCACCTCCTTCGATAGAAAGACACACTTTCAGACCATTCCGCCTCAACGGTTGAATGTACTGAACATTGTGCTTCAGCACATATTCCATATCTGGTGTATACTTCAAAATTACTCTCCGAGAGGAAGCATCATATCCCAAAAGGGCTTTGCGCACATTTACAATATCAACAACAGGTACATTTTCATAAATCGTTTCTCTGTCTCTACGAGATCTCAGATACTCTAGTTTAGCTGTAGTTTTGTCAGCTATCAAAGGATTCATCACTTCCGTATCAATATACGCTACTACTTTATAATCTTTTTTAGTTCTATCCTGATATTCCTCATCTCGTTCCGTGATAGAATAGAAAAGCTTATATTGATTGCCATCCTCGTCCATCGCTACCAATGGTAACAGATATTGAGACCCAGCCATTGAAGCATCAACAGTCATTCTTGATAAGGCAAAGCTTACCCGCGTCGATTTCCGTTCGCCTTTAGCTATCGTTACTTTTCCCTCGTTGGTAATAGTTAACTTATCTCCCGGTTCTTCTATCACGTTTTCTATAAATATATTATAATACTTTGCTGGCAAAGCTTTCAACTCCTCGTTACTTAAAGGAATATTCAAACCTATGGTAAAAGTCATGTCGTGCTCCGCCGGTTTCGCCAATTCCACATATAGTTCATCACCTGTCTGTACCACAAAGTCACGGAAGATAAGTCCACTTCCCGGTGCTGAAGCACTTTGCAAGGAAGCGGCTTCAACAACTTCTTCCGGTGACTGTGTAGATTTGTCATGCGCAACGCTTGGGTTCACCAATGCAGCCTCTTCCTCGCAGGCTCCCATTGCCACTGCTAGCAACGCACACAAAGATATATTTCGTATTATTCGTTTCATATATAGATTATTTAAAAAGTTCTACACACTTATTCCTGATTCACTTTCGGTACTTCGATTCCGCTCGGCCACAATTCCGCATCGGTTTTACTGTACATTTCGAGATGGTCACTACCTTTCCAGTAAGGTACTACCTTCGCATCGTTCCCATGCCCGGTTCGGTCTGCCACGACAGTGCCTGTCCCTTCGTCGAACTTCCAATAAGCACACAAAGCCGGTTCGGTTGTCGGGTTAGAGATTTCATACATATTCTGATAAATCTGTTCTTGTGTACGGGCTACATTCCAAATGCGAGCTTCACATATCTCACCATCAAACTGGCGGCTTATATCGTGCGACTCTCCATAAGAACGCCCAAAATAGAAGTTAAAATCACCCCCATTCCCAAATTCATCATCAGGTAACTTATCTCCCAAACTGATACTAGTCAAGTCACTTTTACCATGACTGGTACTTATACTTTGTAATTGTCCGTTTACATAGAAAGCAATAGTCGCAGTAGCTATATCCCATGTCAATGCCACATGATACCACTCACCTGCCAACAGTAATTTCTGGTTATTGATTTCGGGGAATTTACCAAACGTAGTCTGTGTTTGTAACTGTCGGTTCGGAAATTCTTTATCCCCAATACGCATCAGAAAATACTGTTCAATGCCCATTATAGAGGATATTTCTTGCTGGAAACTGTTCACTCGTATAATAGCTTCCATTGTTACCGCACTCAAGTTATTCACCACATCTGACGTCGAACTTCCTTTATCGAACCCAGGCACAGCAACATAAATATTCTTTAAGTTCATTGCCGTAGTAATGGCACTGGAACGGCGTACCAAATAATACATCGTGCGCGAACCGTCCATTACTCCCACTCCATCGGCTCCTCCAATGGAAAGCGGGCAGAGGTAAGTTACGTCAATCTCCAACTCATCGAGTTTGGAGAATTTAATGCCTACTTCTTCGGAAGTAGTCTTTCCGGCAGGAATCACCACTTCTGTTTTCAACAGCTGATAATATGTTTCAGGCAGCACTTCATAATGCGTGTCGTTCTTTGCATTATATTCACTAGTCAACGAAGCGTCTACCTTCAAGCTGACCTTCACATCATCCCCCGCCGGATAAGACAATTTCACCGCAAAAGTCTTCGTTTGGCTTGTCACCTTACGGTTAAAAGTGAAAGCCTCCGTATTTTTACTGGCAGCCACATTCAAGTATGCCGAATTATCGAACGGTGACTTTTCGCTGTAATCCGTATTATCACAGGCAACCGGCAGAAATAACAAAACTGCGGCTGCAAAGCACTGATAAAGTTTATGTATTCTCATAGCTTACATCGTTTAGTGAGCCGAAGCAGGATTCAGGAATTGAATACCTCCACGGGTCTGTTTATAAATAATATCAGTATCGTAGTAATCGGCAGAGATATTGTAAATAGCAATACCTCCCAATGGTGTTTCCATATTGAGAGCACCGTAAGCAGCACCGGCGATGGCATTGCGCGTCACTCCGTTATAGTCGGTCAATGTACCGTCAGGAGTGACAGCCAACAACAGACGGTCCGGAGCGGCCTTGCCATATCCGGTGGCATAAAATACGGAGGTTTCTATATCATATTCATCGGATGCACCGGAAATATCAAGTACGAAATAGTTGAAAAGGCTGCGCTGCGCTTCCGGCAACAAGGAAGGGGTACCTTCAAAAACTAACAGACACGGTGTCTGTCCCAAAGCATCCAGTAGCGACTTTAACGCCGAGACGTCTACCGCAGAGCCTTCCGAACCGAGGGCAAGCCCGTCAAATGTCCCTGTACGCACTGCCTCAACAGCAGAAGTAATAGAGGTATTCAGTTTATCTTTAGCCGTGCAATCTATATAGTAAAGCACTTTCGTACCATAATCCTCACGTACCAACTTCATATCCTCCCGGTCATATTCGGACAGACGGTCGGCATTACGCATCGTCACTATATCGATACTGTCCGGCAACGCACGGAGAAAGTCCTTCTCACTAGTAGATACTTCCGGAGCATTATCCAACCGGGCATAAACGACAGCGTGTTTCGTTGCTTTATATGCACGAAGATTCTGCGTATATGCCGCATATTCTTGCGGATTCTGTTCCTTAAACCCATTCACCTGACTATCGTGTATTTCCATTTCCGTCCAGTCGTCGCAACTGATGGTGGCAACCGACAGGAAAGTAGTCAGTAGGCATAACTTAAAAATTGATTTATATTTCATAATCTCATTGATTTAAAGGTTCGTTCTAGTTTGAAGATTGACTATTCTCAATGGAATGGTCTTTCTTATCCCACCAAAGTTTAGTTCCTGCGGCATCGGGACCATTCAGCATTTCTACAGCTTGATCGATGTATTTCGGATTTCCCGTATATTCATCTGCAGGGAAAGGCAGACGACGGGGACCGATTGTTACATTCACACTATTATTGGGGTCTTTATTCTCCACGGCAGGCAACAACTTCGGGTAGCCCGTACGACGATGTTCCGCCCATGCTTCCAGCCCCAGCGGGAATATTGCAATCCATTTTTGAGTAATGATACGCTCCAGGTTCCGTTCGAAATACTCCGCTCCAGGTTCCCAGGCAATCGTAATGGTACTTACCGCCGGATGGCTATACTTAATATCAGCCCCGTCCATCGGGTTCACATAGTCTATAGGCTTTTTCTCCGCATCCTTCACATATTGGTCCGCTCCGGTGGCTCCGCCACGCTCTTCGAATGAAAGGGCAATAGCCTTTTCATACAATGCCTGCGCATCGCCTCCCATATTCCAACCACGCAACGCGCCCTCGGCACGAAGGAAAGTCACCTCCGCCGCATTCATCCAGAGATAAGGATCGGTGCTGGAAATCACCTGCTTTGAGTAAAGGTTAATCATGTCGTCTTTCTTCTGGGTAAATATGCCGATACGTACACCGTAATAATCGTATACATCGACTTTCTCGCCATCCTGATCGACTGTTTGCACACCTTTGACAAACATCTTATCCAAACGCGGATCTTCATAACCTTTCATAATAGAAACTAAATCGGCACTGATACGATAGTCATTCCAGTTATTAAATAGCAACTCCGAACGGTTCTCCGCCACATGAAGCATGGCGTTGTCCTCATTCGATTCAATCACTCCGGCTTCCACAGCCTCCTGCGCAATACGTTGTGCTTCAGTAGGATTGACATAGCTCATACGCATGGCAATACGAAGTTGCATGGAATGTACAAACTTACGCCATTTGGAAATATTTCCGTAATACAAGTCTTCCAGTTTGCGGAAAGCCTCGGACGACAGGTCTTTGTTTTCCTCCAACACTTTATCCGCTTCTTCCAGTTCTTTCAGCATCTGTGTATATACCTGCTCCTGCGAATCGTAAGGGACAGCCAGGTCTTCACCCGAATTATCATTATCCATCATCTTCGAATAAGGAATCGGACCATAAATGTCCGTCACACGATGCATGATACACACCCGGAGAATTTTACCAAAAGCTAAAGCCACAGGGTCATCCGTCTTGTTCATCATATCGCGGTACTGCGGGTACATGTCTTTAATCGGATCGGCAAACGGGGATTTGAGCCATCCCTGTTCGGGATTGAAAGTAGAGAATTTCATCACCCAAGTGTCTACAATTCCTTCCAGATAACCACCGTATGCTCCTCCTGCCATGGCATCCATAAACTGGTAAAGGTGTTCACGTGTAGGAATCACCAATCCCTGCATTCCTTTGAGCGTAGCACCTACAATATGATTCTCACGCTGCATTTCTTCTCCGTCCGCTTCGTACATACTCCGGTTGATGTCGCTGTCGAAACAACCGCCCAACGGAAGCAGAAATAATGAAAGGATCATTATCAGAAGAATGTTATATATTCGTTTCATGTCCATCATAGTATTTAGAAGTTAATCTTTATGTTAAATCCTATATTCCGGGTACTCGGCATCATGAAGTAGTCGATTCCCTGATAATAGTTGTTCGTAGTAGCTACTGCTTCAGGATCGAAAGGAGCTTTACAGTAGATCATCCAGAGATTTCTCCCCACAAGGGATACATTGATATCACAAACATTGCCCAGCCAGCGGCGCGGAACGGTGTAACCGATATGTGCCTCCTGCAGACGCAGGTTGGTAGCACTATAAGTATAGTAGGTAGGCAATCCGCTCTGCGATGCTACCACTTCATAGAAGCTTTGCGGATTCACGCGGCTACGGCCATTTATCCATACTCCTCCGGCATCACGCGCGGCAGCAGATGTTTCAGATACTCCATAAAGATCAAGATAAGCCTGTGTTGCCGAATAAACGATTCCGCCCAAACGGGCTGTCAACAAGAAACCGGCATTGATACCTTTATAAGAGAAGCTATTATTCCAGGCTAAATTTGCCTTAGGAAGTACGCTTCCCAACTTTATGTCACCGGCATTGTCGATGGCTGTCACATTGCCGCTATCGTCAATCAGGATATTACCGTTAATATCACGCTTCAAATCGGCATGGGTATAAAGATCGCCCAGCGTACCACCTTCCTTCAGGATAAATTTCGCCTTTCCGAATCCGCGACCTTCATCGGTTTTGAGTTCCAGTTTATCGACGTTGTAAGTTTTGCCCGTTTCCGGGTGAACATAATCCTTCACTAGTTCGACGATTTCATTCTTGTTGGCCGAGAAAGTAAAGCTGCTGTCCCAGCCGAAATCTCCCCAACGATGCCCATAAGACAACATAGCCTCGAAACCATAGTTGCGTACATATCCGGTCTGTACATACAATTTGTCATATCCTGACGAAACAGGAAGCCGAGGATCAAATGTCTGATTATAAGTATTGGCGTAATAGAAAGATCCGCTCAATTTGAAATCTTTAAACAGGGTTGCATCCAGACCTACTTCCCATGAGTCAGTACGCTCGGGGTATAGTTTACCAATGGGATAATTCGTCTGCGATTTCCAGTCCTGCTTATTGGCATCATACGAGTAAGTAGGATAGGTAAGAAAACGAGGATAAGGATTACCTACGGAACTGAACGATCCGCGTACTTTAAGATAATCCACCCAATCAGGCAGTTTCAACATTTCAGTGATGACAGCCGAAAGCCCTACGGAAGGATAGAAGAATGAAGCCTGCGGAGAATGTGTCAGCTGCGAAGCCCAGTCGTTACGTCCTGTAACGGTGAGATAAAGCATACTTTTCCACCCTACTTCGGCACTAGCAAAAATAGATTCGGTCGCTTCGCGCCAACCCACCTGCGTAGCACGTTTTTTTGCGTTGTCAAGGTCGTAAACATTGAACAGATTAGGAATACCTGTTTCTCGTATAGGCCCCGCATAGCCCAATTCCTTACTAGTCACTCCACTATAACTGGCACCGATATTGGCTACAATCGTAAAATCCTGAATACGTTTATTAATATTCACCAACACATCGGCATAAGTCTGCGAATATTGTCCGTTGTTTACTGTATAATGGCCTTGTGAACTACCGTCAGTCAGCGTGTTGCTACTGCTTGCATAAAGCTTGCCTTCATATTCGCTATGAGTATTGTCGATGCGGACACGCCCTGCCACATTCAGCCAGTCAAGAATCTGGTAACTCAAACCTGCCGAAGCCATATAGCGTTTCTTATTGTTGAGACGGAGATTACGGTAAGCAATCCAGTAAGGATTCTGCATACGAAGGTCACCTTCGCCCTGCGGCCAAAACTGTACGCTAATTTTCCGGGCTTCATCCCAACGCTCGAAATTCTTCACTATAGAGAAATCATCCCCGCGAGGGAAAAGATAAGCAGAAACCAACGGATTGGAGTACTGCCCCTGATTGGTCATATTACGGTCGTTCTGAAGAATATAGCTTGCACTTACATCCAGTTTCATCTTATCATTCAAGAAACTGGTCGTATTACGGAAAGTAAAATTATATCTGTTATACCTATTGTTGGGAACCATCCCTGCCGAATTGACGGCAGCCGCAGAAAAGAAAGTCTGATTTTTATCCGTTCCGGTAGACAGCGTAACGGAATTTGTATATACCGCACCCGTATCAAAGAAATCATCGGGTTCATATCCTGTTTGAGCAGCCGAGTTCAACTTCGGTCCCCAGCTATAAATATTGGAATTTCCCGCTTTTCCATTGCTACCCGTACCATAACGTCCTTGGAATTCGGGCATCTTAAAAGCATTCAACCATTCAATGCCACTTGATACACCTACTTGCAGCTTACCTACCTGTCCTTTTTTTGTAGTAATCACAATCGCACCGTTTGCCGCATTACTACCATAAAGGGCGGCAGCTGCCGCTCCAGTCAGTACGGAAATACTTTCTATATCTTCCGGATTAATATCAGCAATGGCCTCGGTAGCTCCCTTTGAACCAAATTCCGTATCTCCTCCGCCACCGAAATTATACATCGGAATGCCGTCAATCACGTACAAAGCGTTACTACTCTGTTCAATAGACTTTGTTCCACGCATCACCACTCTACTTGCCCCACCGACACCGGAAGAGCTCGTATTGATAGTAACACCCGCAACTTTACCATTCAGGCTGTTTACAAAATTAGCATCCTTAATCTGGGTCAGTTCGTCGGACTTTACTTGCTGTACGTTGTAGCTCAATGCTTTCTGCTCGCGTTTGATGCCAAGTGCTGTTACAACAACTTCACTCAACAGTTTTGTATCCGAAGCCAGTTGCACGCTATATGTATTCTGTCCGGTTACTTTTACCGTCTGTGGAGTGTAACCTACATAACTGATACTCAACACACTTCCAACAGGAGCTTCGAGCGAAAAGTTACCGTCTATGTTTGTGATAGTTCCAATGCTTGTACCTTCCACACGTACATTGACACCAATCAACGGTTCTCCGCTATCATCCAGTACGCGTCCGGTGATACGTTTGGTGGAAGCAGTTTCGGTTGCTTTCTGTTCTTGTGGAACGATGATGACATATTTTCCTTTGAGCTGATACGTATATCCTGTACCTTTTAGGATTTCCGTGAGAGAGTTCTCCAACGTGGCTTTTTCCAACGCCAAATTGATGGAGGGTTTGTTTTTCAACTGCGACTCGTTGTAACCAACGGACAGTTTCGTTTGTTTTTCCACTTCTTTCAATGCCTCGATGACCGATATGTTTTTCTTATGGATCGTAATCCGGGCATTACTACTTTGAGCAAAAGTAGGGGTAGAAAGGAGCAGACAGCACAAAAAAAGCATAAATACTCGACTGATTGCCTGCTTATTGGCTATAAATTCATAAATTTGCTGCATCTTCTTAGTATTAGTTTATACAGATAAAGTTAGATTCTCGAATTTAGTAGCGTCTGGTTAACGCTAATAGTAAGAATTTCGATTTCACATCCGGGGGAAGGTTGCAGCTTCTCCCGGATATTTTTTCCGCATAGGCTCAATGTATTTTAAGGTTAATATTCAGTGTTTACAAGTTCTATTTTGTTCCCCGGTGCCGAAGCATGTCTTCCCCGGTACCGGAGTCTATCTTCATCGGTGCCGGAGACGCCCTTCCCCGGTGCCTGAAATATAGCACTTGTCTCCCACTATTTTATAGTCCAGATTTCCCGTCACACGAGCGATAATATCCATCACTTCTTCCATAGAAGCATTTTGCCCGAAAGTAAGATTGAACCGGTCTTCTTTCAGACTACGGAAACTATAAACAAAGGTGTAAGGGTATTTGCGTTCGAGACGGGTGAAGATTTCTTCCAATGTCATACTGCGGAAAACGATTTCGCCACGTTGCCAAGCAGTGACATCCTGCATATCAGGATGAAGTACGTTTCCGGAGCGGGTACGTTTGTTATAAGCCAGTTGCTCGTTCGGCTTCAAGATCTCCTGCCCCTGCTGATTATTGTACTCCACCAACACTTTTCCGGAAATCAGGGTAGCTGTCACTTCCTCTTCGTCGGGGTAGGCTGTCACGTTGAATTCCGTTCCGAGTGCCGTCACCTGAAAGTCCGAGGACTTCACGATAAAAGGATGCTCTTCGTCACGTTTCACCTTGAAGCTGGCTTCTCCCACAAGATACACACAACGGGTATCACCCTTAAATTGCTGTGGATAAAGTAAAGTGCTTTGGGAATTAATCAATACCTGCGTACCATCCGGCAAAGTGATGTTCCGCATCTCGGCGGTAGGAATATATGCTTGCAACAAATCTGGTGCCTGCCGGTTCTGCAAAGCCAGATAGATAGAAACGGAAGAAACTGCAATCAACAAAGCTGCCGCTACGCGCCACACTACCAGATGAGTACGTAAAGAATGTATCCTGCGCCTCGTTCCAATGCCTGTCAGTTCACGCATCCGTTCCAAAGAATGACGGTAGCCGGAAGTCGTTGCCGATTCGGTAGCTTCCCAAAGTTGATTGAGTTCATGATCTTTTTCATCGGCACGTTCTTCGTCGGTCAGCCATGTACGGAAATCCTGATCGACTTCTTTCGGATAGTCGTGATTGATATAACGGTCGATTACATCGCGAATATAATTCTTCATAAGGTGATATTTATTGTTCTGTTTAGAAACGCTTACGTAAATATCACTACTCAGCAAGGGCAACTACGGGAAGAGACGGAATAGAATAACAAACATTAACACTTTGCGGAGTTCCGTCAATGTTTTATAGATGTGATCTTCTACGGTACGCAAGGGGATTTGCAGTTTATCTGCTATTTCTTTATGAGAAAGTCCTTCAAAACGGCTCATCTCAAAAACCCGTCTACGGCGATCAGGCAACTGACTGAGTGTCATCCTAATAAGCATTAATACTTCTTTATAGTATAGATTTTCTAACAGGGAGGAATCTTCGTCACAAAGTTCACCCAACAACTGGGCTTTCAAAACTTTGTCTTCATATTCCTGCTCTACCTTCTGATGCTTGAACAGGTTGAATATTTCATTCCGAGTCACAGTATAGAGATAACCAGTCATGGTTTCCTGATCTTGCCAAAGTTCAGGACGTGTCCATAACTTAAGAAATATATTCTGGGCAATGTCTTCCGCATCCTCCTCCGACTTGGTCAACAACTTCGCAAAGTTCTTCACACGAGGGAAGTTAGCGGCATAAAACTGCTCAAAACGGATATCCAATTCTGCTATCGTTTCGTTCATCTGTCGAGTCTTTTACTATGAAACCCGGGGCAAATATAGGCAAAATTAATTTCAGGCAATGGATGCAAACAAAAAAAACATCCCACCTTTTAAACCAAAACAAGTCTAAAAGGTGGGAATATTATAAGATTCTAAAGAATCTCAGAAGTTATTCTTCATCCATCAGAATTTCCAAAATCTGACAAGCAGCCTTCGCCACCGGAGTACCCGGACCAAAGATAGCAGCTACACCTGCCTTATACAGGAAGTCATAATCCTGTGCAGGAATAACACCACCGGCAATCACCACAATGTCTTCACGTCCCAGTTTCTTCAGTTCTTCAATAATCTGCGGAACCAATGTCTTATGACCGGCAGCCAGTGAAGAAACACCTACTACATGAACATCGTTTTCTACCGCTTCACGAGCAGCTTCTGCCGGAGTCTGGAACAACGGTCCCATATCCACGTCGAAACCACAGTCCGCATAACCCGTTGCTACTACCTTGGCACCACGGTCATGACCGTCCTGTCCCATCTTTGCAACCATGATACGAGGTTGACGTCCCTCTTTTTTCGCAAACTTCTCTGCCAGTTCACAAGCACGCTTGAAGTCGCTATCGTTTTTACTTTCTGATGAATACACGCCTGATATAGTTCTAATTATTGCTTTATAACGTCCTACAACCTGTTCGCACGCATAAGAAATTTCGCCCAAAGTAGCACGAACACGAGCTGCTTCAACTGCCAGTTCAAGCAAGTTACCCTTGCCGGTCTTCACACATTCAGTGATAGCTGCTAATGCCTTGTCCACTTCAGCCTGATTACGTCCTTCTTTCAAACGTTTCAGGTTTTCAATCTGTTCAAGACGAACTGCCGTATTATCAATTTCAAGGATATCAATCGGAGCTTCTTTTTCCAAACGATACTTGTTCACACCCACAATGGTCTGCTGACCGCTGTCGATACGAGCCTGTGTACGTGCAGCCGCTTCTTCGATACGCATTTTAGGAATACCTGTTTCGATAGCTTTCGCCATACCACCCAGTTTTTCAATTTCCTGAATATGTTCCCAAGCCTTGTGTGCCAGTTCGTTCGTCAGAGATTCTACATAGTAAGAGCCGCCCCATGGGTCAACGTTCTTGCAGATGTAAGTTTCTTCCTGAATATAAATCTGTGTGTTACGTGCGATACGTGCAGAGAAATCTGTCGGAAGAGCAATAGCCTCATCCAATGCATTGGTATGCAAAGATTGGGTATGTCCCAAAGCTGCAGCCATAGCCTCAATACAGGTACGTCCTACATTGTTGAACGGATCTTGCTCCGTCAATGACCATCCGGAAGTCTGTGAGTGAGTACGCAAGGCCAGTGATTTCGGGTTCTTCGGATTAAACTGTTTCACAATCTTCGCCCACAGCATACGTGCGGCACGCATCTTGGCAATTTCCATGAAGTGATTGGTTCCGATTGCCCAGAAGAAAGAAAGACGCGGAGCAAATGCATCAATATCAATACCTGCTGCTGTTCCGGCACGGAGATATTCCAAACCGTCAGCCAATGTATAAGCCAACTCAATATCTGCGGTAGCACCTGCTTCCTGCATGTGATAACCGGAGATAGAAATAGAGTTGAACTTAGGCATCTTCTGTGAAGTGTATTCGAAGATATCAGAAATAATCTTCATAGAGAATGCAGGTGGATAAATATAGGTATTACGCACCATGAATTCTTTCAAAATATCGTTCTGGATAGTACCTGCCATTTCTTCGAGTTTAGCACCTTGTTCCAAACCGGCATTGATATAGAATGCCATAATCGGAAGTACAGCACCATTCATCGTCATGGATACAGACATCTTATTCAAAGGAATACCATCGAACAAAACCTTCATATTTTCCAATGAACAGATAGATACACCTGCTTTACCTACGTCACCCACTACACGTTCGTGGTCGGGGTCATAACCGCGGTGAGTAGCCAAGTCAAATGCTACTGACAAACCTTTCTGACCGGAAGCCAGATTACGGCGATAGAAAGCATTGGATTCTTCGGCAGTAGAGAATCCGGCATACTGACGGATGGTCCAGGGACGAAGGGTGTACATTACTGAATACGGACCACGCAAATAAGGAGGAAGTCCGGCAGCATAGCCGAGATGTTCCATTCCTTCGAGGTCTTCTTTTGTATAAACAGGCTTCACTTCAATGTGTTCCGGTGTTTTCCAGTCAGCGGAGATACCGTTAGCCTTTTGCCATTCAGCACCATTAGCAGGCTGAAATGCGGCATATATATCGATGTTTTTAAAATCTTTTCTCATCTTACTTCAATAGTTTAGCGTTAAACTCTTTCAAGGTATCCAATACGTTGACACGAACATGGATGAAGTTTTCGATACCTGCGGCTTTCAAGTCATCCATACAAGCCGGAGCACCGGCAACGATAAACATAGCGCGACCGTTCAATGCCTTGAATGCTGGAATTGCATATTCCGCATATTCATCATCGCTGGAACAGATGACAACAATATCAGCTTTCGCAGCCATCGCTGCCTCTACTCCTGCCTCTACTGTTTCAAATCCAAGATTATCGATTACTTCATAACCGGCACAAGCCAGGAAGTTGCAAGAATATTGCGCACGTGCCTGACGCATCGCCAGATTACCAATTGTCAACATGAACGCTTTCGGACGTTTGCCCGATGCTTCCGTTTCAAGACGTAACGCTTCAAACTCACTGGCTGCACGATCGAATACCAATGTATCCACATCTTTCTCACAAGTATGAGAGTCACCTCCACAGCAGCATTTTCCTTCCACAGGTTTCTTGTCACCGGCTTTTTCGTTGAAATTCGGGAATTGGTTAGTACCCAACAGAATTTCACGACGCTGTGCCACTGCTTTATGACGAGCTTTATTGCTTTCGTTTACTGCAGCCTGAACCGTACCAGCTTTTAATGCGGCATAGAAACCACCTGCTTCTTCTGTAGCAAGGAAGATTTCCCACGCTTGTTTAGCAATGGATACAGTCAGGTTCTCAATATAATAAGAACCGGCAGCCGGATCAATTACTTTATCGAAATGAGATTCTTCTTTCAGCAATAGTTGTTGATTGCGAGCCAGACGTTCTGATAACTCATCCGGAGTCCCATAAGTCTTATCAAACGGAACGACTGTCATTGAATCTACCCCACCCAAAGCGGCACTCATTGCTTCAGTCTGTGTACGAAGTAAATTCACGTGTGCGTCAAACAAAGTAAGATTAAAAGTAGAAGTTTCGGCATGAACCGCCATTTTTGCTGCACAACGACATTCGCCGTTAGCTCCCTTATTATCGCAATCACGCAGACATTCAGGTTTATAAGAAGCTACGATATTTGCCCACAATAGACGTGCGGCACGGAACTTCGCAATTTCAAGGAAGTAATTGGAGCTGATACCGAAGTTGAATTTTATCTTTTTAGCTACTACGGCAGCGGGAATACCGGCATCAGTCAACTGATTCATGTATTCATTACCCCAAGCCAATGCATAACCCAACTCTTGAGAGATATAAGCTCCGGCATTGTTTAATGAGATTGCATTTACATTCAATACACGATAAAAAGGAAGCGGCTGGATAGCTTCGATCAACGCTTTCGCTGTCTGTACCATATCCCCTTTTTCCTTACCGCGAGTCAGCATCTTATTGAAGAAATCATAATTGATAGAGCCTTTCAGCTTCTTCACATCATAGTCTTTCTTCTGAAAATAAGCCACCAGCAAATTAGCCAACTCCACAACATGCCCCTGGCAAGTTGAGAAATTTAATTCAACGCACTCTGCCTGAATATCATTCAACAGCGTCTCGATATATTCCGCATTGAGTTCTTTTGCTTTTACATGGAAAGATAGTGAATCAACACCCTTATTTAAGATGTCCAGTGCTTTTGCATTGGCCTCTTTGGGGCATTCTACCCTGATTTCCTGGCGAACCAACCACTCATTGTTGTCTTTTTTAGTTCCTCTCAGATAAGGGAACTCTCCGGGAAGCGCATCAGTAGTTTTTAAACCCTCCAGATCTTCCATCCGGTAGAAAGGTTTCACTTTAAACCCTTCGTTTGTTTTCCAAACGAGCTTCTTCTCAAAATCAGCACCTTTCAAGTCGGCTGTAACCTTCTCCATCCATTGTTCGGTGGAGACAGGAGAAAAGTCTGAGAAGAGTTTTTCTTTTTTGTCTGCCATAGTTTATCTAAAATTAAAACAAGATTAATATTGTCTTTATTTTTATCTATCTCTTTCTTATTGTCTGTTGTTCGACATGCAAATATAACCAATAAGTTAAAACAAAACTTCTTTTTATAGAAAATTCGCACACCTCTCACTCTCGCATAGAATCTGTATAGAAATTCTTCATTCTTTATTTTTTTAGTTCTCCATTTATTTGATTTGCTCCAATGTTATGAGTAATTTTGCACCCGTTTTTAGAAAAACATTATAAAAACTGCTATATTATGGATTGGTTACAAAGTTTATTGTGGGACCCCAGCTCCGTAGCTCACATCGTGCTTCTCTACGCATTTGTAGTGGCAGCCGGAGTGTATTTGGGCAAGATAAAGATATTCGGAGTATCTTTGGGCGTCACATTTGTTTTGTTTGCCGGCATCCTAATGGGACATTTCGGCTTCACAGCCGATACACACATCCTACATTTCATCCGTGAATTCGGATTGATCTTGTTCGTATTCTGTATCGGTCTTCAGGTGGGGCCATCTTTCTTCTCTTCTTTCAAAAAAGGAGGAATGACATTGAACCTGTTGGCTGTAGGCATCGTAGTGTTAAATATTGCCGTTGCACTGGGGCTTTACTACCTCTGGAACGGCCGAGTAGAACTGCCGATGATGGTAGGTATCCTCTATGGAGCTGTCACAAACACTCCGGGACTTGGTGCCGCCAATGAAGCATTGAACCAGCTTAATTACACTGGTCCACAAATCGCACTGGGATATGCGTGTGCTTATCCGCTGGGCGTGGTAGGTATTATCGGTTCAATCATTGCTATCCGTTACATCTTCCGTGTCAATATGGCTAAAGAGGAAGAAAGTCTGAAAATCCAAAGTGGAGATGCACATCACAAACCTCACATGATGAGTCTGGAAGTACGCAATGAATCAATCAGCGGAAAAACTTTGATTGAAATCAAGGAATTTTTAGGCCGCCAGTTCGTTTGTTCCCGTATTCGTCATGAAGGTCATGTAAGTATCCCCAACCATGAAACCATATTCAATATGGGGGATCAATTATTCATTGTCTGTTCAGAAGAAGATGCTCCTGCAATTACCGTATTTATCGGTAAAGAAGTGGAACTCGACTGGGAGAAACAAGACCTTCCCATGGTTTCCCGCCGTATTCTGGTGACTAAACCGGAAATCAACGGAAAGACTTTAGGATCTATGCATTTTCGTAGTATGTACGGAGTGAACGTTACCCGCATCAACCGTTCCGGTATGGACTTGTTTGCCGATCCAAATCTGGTACTTCAGGTAGGTGACCGTGTAATGGTGGTAGGTCAGCAAGATGCAGTTGAACGTGTGGCAGGTGTTTTGGGTAATCAGTTAAAACGTCTGGACACACCGAACATTGTGACTATTTTCGTTGGTATCTTCTTAGGAATTCTCCTGGGTAGCCTTCCTATAGCATTCCCCGGTATGCCGACTCCTCTGAAATTAGGTTTGGCAGGCGGACCGCTGGTAGTAGCTATTCTTATCGGACGTTTCGGTCATAAGCTCCATTTAGTGACTTATACAACCATGAGCGCTAACCTGATGCTTCGCGAAATCGGTATCGTGCTCTTCCTTGCCAGTGTCGGTATAGATGCCGGAGCCAACTTTGTGCAAACGGTAGTTGAAGGTGACGGATTACTATACGTAGGTTGTGGTTTCCTTATCACCGTTATCCCGTTGCTTATAATCGGTGCTATCGCAAGATTATATTATAAGGTAAACTACTTCACCCTGATGGGATTGATAGCCGGTAGTAATACCGACCCGCCCGCATTGGCTTATGCCAATCAAACAACATCCGGAGATGCTCCGGCAGTAGGGTATTCTACAGTTTACCCATTATCCATGTTCCTCCGTATTCTGACGGGGCAGATGATATTATTAACGATGATGTAAATCATGTTTTATTTATAAATAATAAAGCCGGTCATATCCTTCAATGGAATATACCGGCTTTATTTCTTTTTCTTATAGACTTCTTCTACGCCTATTATATAAGCTGTAGTTTCTTCACTACAAATTCTTCTATAAACCGAACTGTCTCTTCAACTCCCAAAGAAGAAGAATCGACACACAAGTGATAAGTAGCAGCTGCTCCCCACGTTTTATAACTATAATAATTATAATACTCCGAACGTCTCTTATCCGCTTTTTCTATCATTTCTTCTGCAGCTTCCGCATCAATATGATGCATGGCGCATAATCGCGCAATACGATCTTCCTTAGAGGCCGAAATAAAAACATTCGCACAACGGGGATGTTCACGCAGAATATAGTCCGCACAGCGTCCGACAAAGACGCAAGATTTTTCTGCCGCCAGATGACGAATCACATCACTTTGCACTTTAAACAGGGCATCATTACTCAAACAGTTATTACATGGCATAGCTCCTTCACTGATAAAAGGGAAACGCATGCCGAACAATCCGCCAATAATACCTTGCGAAGCTTTCTCATCCGCTTTTTCAAAAAATTCTTTGCACAACCCGCTTTCTTCAGAAGCCAGATTAATCAATTCTTTATCGTAGAAGTCAATCCCCAAACGGGCTGCCAACTTCTCTCCTATTTCTTTTCCGCCGCTACCTAGTTGCCGACCGATGTTGATAACATAATTACCGCTCATAGTACATTTTGTTTTATGGTTCTGTAGCAAACATACGACTTTTTTCTAAAAATCACATCATCAAACGAAAGTTATATTTGAAAGTAACGATGAAATACCCTTTTATTTCCTGCGTACGATACTCATAAAAGCCGTCGGAAGTTGCCATACGGTTATAACTTTTCCTCTTTCCTAAAATGTCTACCCAATAAGCAGACAGTTCTGCTTCTTTCTTTTTCAAGAATCTCCAGGTAGCACTCGCATTCCATAACATCTCATCATCTTCTCCTTTACGGATATTCGTACCATTACGGAAAGTATAAGCCCCATCCGTTCGTAATTGTATGCCCAAAGGAAGATCAACATATCCTTCCAAACGGAAATTATAATAACGGGTATATGTATTGTTATCATTCACAGAGTTGAGCGAATACTGATAATTCCAGGAAGTAGAGAAGTCAATACCTCCCCAGGCAGGCTGATAAGAAACATTCGCTTCACAATTCAAGCCAGTGTCACGCGTTGTACTTTTCACCGGCTCAAGACTTCTATCTTCATTAATCATGCTGACACGATTACTATGATTACCGTTCATATCCAACCGTAAAGAGAAATGTCCTAAACGTTTCCACCAGTTAGCACTTCCATACACATTCCAGTTACCGTTTATATTGACAGGATATGTCTCACGTCCGCCAGTCTGTGCATCATATATCATTACCTGTGTAACGCTATTCTGTTCCAACTGTCCTCCAAGATTCGCAGATATGCCTTTTTTAGAATGTTGAAAGCTTATACGCATACTATGAGCAAACATTTGCTTCAAATCCGGATTCCCTCGAGTAATATATAATGGATTACTATTATCTGTAAGTGGCATTAAGTCCGATAAAGAAGGTTGCCGGGTTCTACCGTCATAATTGAAAGTTATTCGTGCCTCTTTCTTTTTCCAGGCCAGCCATATCATAGGCTGAAAGTCGATAGTATGCACAGTGGTATCCGCATACAGTTTCCCCATTTTTCGTTCAATGGTTCGCCTTTGCGGAGTAATCCCTAATGATGCATTCACCATCCATGTGTCATCAGAGTAATTGAAGCCTACATTCAGATCATGTCCATTAGTACGACTATGACTTCGATTACTCAAACTATCTACATACCCCTTTTCATAGTCAGGAGGCAACTCACCAAAAACATCCGACTTCGCCAAAGAAGACAATTCATAAGTGTCGCGGTTATCGCGTTCATAATGAGTGTTCCAATTATACGCTGCACGAAAATGCATTTTCTTACCGATAGGTTGGGTGAAGTTAATCCCTACCCGCCACGAATTATTTTTCTGGGGTGACTTCAAATACTGGTTACGATAAAGCAATGAATCGTTGCCTTGCTTATCTTTGAGACGGAAATAAGTAGTTTTTGAAAGCGAAAAACTTTCATTATCCCCCCAAGAATCCGAACTTTGAATGTTCAATCCTAAAGTTGTACCTTTTTCATTCAGCCGCCTCATAATCCCCATCATCCAATTATAACGGTTCGATTGCCCTTCCGAACGCGACCGGTTTTCACTACGATTTACTTTGATATCTTGGGAAATCGATTCAAAATCATCGAACAAGCTTTCATGATTGACGTTAGGAGGAGCGTCAAAAGAAGCATTCTGGCTATTACTTTCATTCCGGTTAGGAGAAAAGCTGAAACCACCGTTAAAATGTATGCGTGTACGTTTATCCACTTCCCAACTACCCATGATATTAGAATTGAACGACCGGCTTTTAGAGTTACCTTCATTAGTGGACGCAGAATATTGGTTACCAGCAGTTAAATATTGCTCCTGATACATGGAAGAAATATTTCCGTTCCGATTGAGATTATAGTTCATACTTCCGGTCAAAGAAAACTTCTTTCCGAATTTATGAGTCATATTCATTCCCACCGAATTATTAATATTATCCTTGTAAGTGCTATTCTGATATCGGTTGGTGGAACGTCCTATGAAAGAAAGATTTTCTCCATCTTTGCTAAAATAATTCACCTGCCCTTCCAAATCCTTCTTTTGATTGTTTCCATATCCCACAGTGGCATTCGTCAGCCAGGTTTTATTCAATTCATCCTTAGTCTGCAAGTCAAGTACATATTTCTTTTCTCCTGAACTAATTCCGGTAAATTCTTCTTCTTTTGATTTTTTATCGTACACTTTCAACTTACTAATCAGGTCTGCCGGAAGATTTTCGAGTGCCGTCTTTTTATCTCCGGAGAAAAAGGCTTCGCCATTTACATTGATTTCACTGATGGGCTGTCCGTTGTATGTCAACGAATTATCTTTCTTATTATATACCAATCCGGGAACACGCTTCACCAAATCCTCCAGATAAGCTCCTTCACGAGTTTTAAAAGCGGCAGCATTGATAACCGTAGTATCTCCCTCCATCACTACTTCCTGCAATTTTCCCGTTATCGTCACTTCACTAATCTGAATATCATCATCTTTCAATACCACTGTACCGATATTCACCAATACAGAGTCTTCCAGTGCCCGGTATACAGATTGCATTCCCATAAAAGAGACCTTTAACAGGTATTTCTTTTTCTTCTGCGGTTGATAATTAAGAACGAAACGCCCATTCTTATCACTTGTTATTCCCTTGATAAAAGCAGAATCGCTTTTCGCCAAAATAACAATGCTGGCAGATGGTAATGCCCGCTTCTCATTACTGCCGGCTTCCACTGTCTGCACTCTTCCTCGCACAGTTCTCACTTGTTGAGCATACAAAGTAGTATGTCCCCAAAGTAGCAGCAAAAGCAATCCCACTAACTTACAAGCGTTCATATCCAATAGTAGTTAAGTCTGATATTTATGTTGATCTAAAACAAATCGGGACAAAGTTAATAACTTTTACGTAAAACGTTTAATCCCAGAGTTATTTTTTATACCTTTGTCCATCCATTATTCAATCAGCAACTTAATGAAAAGGATTATATTAATCACAGGAGGACAACGATCCGGTAAAAGTTCGTTCGCGGAAAAAAAAGCGCATGAACTTACTACGTCACCGGTTTACTTGGCCACTGCCAGGATATGGGACGAAGAATTCAGAAAAGGGTGGAACGCCATCAAAAGAACCGCGGTCCTGAATGGACAAATATAGAAGAAGAAAAAGAATTGAGCCGTCACAATGTAGCGGGCAGAGTCGTAGTGATAGATTGTGTAACTCTTTGGTGCACTAACTTCTTTATGGAGTTTGATTCTAATGTTGCCTCCTCATTGGAAGCCGTCAAAAAAGAATTCGACAAATTTACCCAGCAGGACGCCACTTTCATATTTGTAACTAATGAGATTGGTTGGGGGGGAGTTTCCGAGAACAAACTGCAACGTAAATTCACAGACTTGCAAGGTTGGACCAATCAATACATCGCATCGCATGCCGACGATGTATATCTCATGGCAAGTGGTATTCCCGTAAAAATAAAATAAACATGAAAACGTTTCATATTCAAAAGCCGGATGAAGCTATCAAAGAAGCTCTGATTGACAAAATCAATAATCTGACCAAGCCTAAAGGATCGCTTGGAAGACTGGAAGAAATCGCTTTGCAAATCGGACTGATCCAACAATCCCTTTCTCCACGATTAACTCATCCTCAAAATATAATCTTTGCCGCAGATCATGGCATCGTAGAAGAAAAAGTCAGCCCATCTCCTAAAGAAGTAACCTGGCAACAAATCAGCAACTTTCTTCATGGAGGAGCAGGGATTAACTTCCTGTGCCGACAGCACGGTTTCACTCTTAAAATTGTAGATGCAGGAGTCGATTATGATTTACCTTATGAAAAAGGCATCATTAACATGAAAGTCAGAAGAGGAACACGCAATTTCCTTCATGAAGCAGCCATGACACCTGGAGAGATGGAACTCTGCTTGGAGCATGGTGCCCAATGTGTGGACACTTCTCACCAGGAAGGCTGCAATATCATTAGCTTCGGTGAAATGGGAATCGGAAATACTTCGTCCTCTTCCCTATGGATGACTTGCTTCACCGGAATCCCATTAGATCAATGTGTAGGTGCAGGAAGCGGACTCAATCATCAGGGAATAAATCACAAATACGAAGTTCTGAAAAGATCTCTCGAACAATATCCGGGAGAGCATTCCACAGAAGAAATCCTCTGCCGTTTCGGAGGTTACGAAATGGTAATGGCCGTAGGAGCAATGCTCAAAGCTGCCGAACTGGGAATGGTTATTCTAATTGATGGATTTATTATGACCAATTGTATTCTTGCCGCTTCACGCCTTTATCCGGAAGTGATGAGCTATGCCATATTCGGTCATCAGGGAGACGAGAGCGGACATAAGCTATTATTGGACTATCTCGGAGCACGTCCCCTACTCAATCTCGGACTAAGACTTGGAGAAGGAAGCGGTTCCGTTTGTGCCTATCCCATTGTAGATTCTGCAGTGAAAATGTTGAATGAGATGGATTCATTTGCTCATGCTTCTATCACTAAATATTTCTAAGATGAACCAGATACTTGCCGCACTCATATTCTTTACACGATTGCCTTTCTGGAAAATAAAAGAAATTCCGCAGGAGTGTTTCAAACACGTTGTCAGTTATTGGAGTTTCAGTGGCTGGCTGACCGGGGGAATGATGGCATTGATTTTCTGGGGAGCCAGTACTATTTTACCTCACGGAGTAACCGTAATCCTGGCACTGACTTCACGTTTACTTATCACAGGAGCATTGCATGAGGATGGATTGGCCGATTTCTTCGATGGATTCGGAGGTGGAACGAACAGGGAAAGCACGTTACGCATCATGAAAGATTCCCATATCGGAAGCTATGGAGTTTTGGGATTAATCATCTATTATCTGCTTGCTTACAATCTACTGGTCGCACTTCCCTTAACAGTTACTCCTTTCTTATTACTAAGCGGAGATACCTGGAGCAAATTCATTTCTTCCAATATCATCAATTACCTGCCCTACGCACGGAAAGAAGAAGATAGCAAATCCGGAACAGTATATACAAGAATGAATTTGGGGGAGATCGTTATGTCTGCGATGGGGGGAATACTGCCTCTCCTATTACTTCCTCCAAGCTACTGGCCCGTGTGTATATTTCCCATTCTGGTATTCTTCTTTATCTGCCGGATGATGAAACGACGTCTGAACGGATATACCGGAGATTGTTGCGGTGCATTATTTCTCTTAAGCGAAATAAGTTTCTGGCTGGGAGCAGTGATGTCTATCTATATAAAATAAGTAAACCTATGAATATTTACCTAATCAGACATACCTCTGTCGACGTTCCTAAAGGTCTTTGTTACGGTCAGTCAGACGTTCCTTTACGTCCTACATTTGAGATAGAAGCAGCCGTAACCAAAGCTAAAATCGAATCCATTCACTTTGATATGGCTTACACCAGTCCTCTATCCAGATGCACCCGTCTGGCACAGTATTGTGGATTCGGAGATGCCATCCGTGACCCAAGAATACTGGAACTTAATTTCGGAGATTGGGAAATGCAGTATTTTGATAAAATCAAAGACCCGAATCTACAGTGCTGGTACGACGATTACTTGAATGTAAAAGCAACCAATGGAGAATCGTTTGCCGACCAATATAGACGAGTAGCCGCGTTTTTAGACGAAATCAAACAAAAGGAGGCTGAAAATATAGTAGTATTTGCTCATGGCGGCGTATTGATTTGCGCACAGATTTATGCAAAGTTGATTCAACCGGAAGAAGCATTTCAGACAGTACCTGCCTATGGAGGAATTTTTCTATATCAAGAGCGCCCGTAAACAAACAGTCAGGACAATCATCATCTCTTCTGCACGACGGTTGATAGCAACTCCCATCCGCATATCGGATGTGTCCAGCAAACGTTCATTCACTCCGATATAAGGCTTTGTAAAAAGTTGACCAAAATAGTGATGAGGACCGCCGAAACGACAATTCAGGATACCAGCAAGAGCGGCTTCCGGATAGCCGGAATTGGGACTTGCATGTTCTCTGCCATATCTCTTCACAAATGACAGGAGTTTCAGCCGACCACTTGCCAAGACCATCAGAAAAGCAGTAAGACGGGCAGGAATATAATTAGCGACATCATCAACACGAGCTGCCACACGCCCAAAAAGAAGATAACGATCACTATGATAACCAATCATGGAATCAAGCGTATTCACCATTTTGTAGGCCATCATTCCCGGAACGCCCAACAACAAATACCAGAAAAGAGGAGCAATCACTCCGTCACTCAAATTTTCCGCCAAAGTTTCAAGAGCAGCAGTCCTGACTTCTTGTGCAGAAAGTTCGGAGGTATCACGCCCTACAATACGGGCAACCTGAATACGCCCCTCTTCCAAAGAACGATCAACCGCCTCAAATACCATTCTGACCTCTTTAATCAATGTAGTTCCGGCCAGACAAAAGAAAATGCAGATTATATCAAAACCAATCACCGCAGGAGTTCCTAAAAAAGAAAGGGCATATTCGATCCCTATGGTGACCGAATAAACGAACAGGATCAACAGAACAGACATGATTCCTCCTTTCCATAGCTTATAAGATCCTTTATTCAGTCTCTTTTCCCCGAAAGCAATCATCTTGCCGAACCAGATGACAGGATGAGGCAAAGACACCGGATCACCGAATAGACGATCCATCAACCAGGCCGGCAATAAAACACGCAGCACTACTCCTATAGCGATAAAGTAACTCATCATAAACAAAAATATATCTTAACTCATTATCTGCTCCATCCATTCACTGATTGCTTTCACCAGCTTATCATTTTCTTCGGGAGTTTGCGTAGCAATCCGAAAGAAACGCTCGTCCAATCCCTCAAAGTTGGATGCATCCCGAATGAGTATTCCATGATTCACGGCTAGAAAATCCTTAAGGGCCGCCGCTTTCCCCATACGTAGTTTTATCAACATATAGTGCGTATCAGTTGGCCATATTTCCAACATACCCGTGGCAAGCAGGAGGTTTGTCAGTCGCTCACATTCTGCCAGAAGTTGCGGAATATCCGCTGAAATGCCGTCTCCCTCTTCCAGAAGATATTTTGCGGCTTCAATAGCCAGGCTATTCACAGACCAAGGCATCCGACGGCAACGAACATCATCGGTCAATCCCTCGGAGGCAGTAAAATAACCTACCCGCAGTCCCGGAATCGCGTATTGCTTGGTCATTGAATGGAGCAGGATCACATTTGGAAAGGAAGCGGCTTCTTTAATCCCAAGAAGTGACTTTAATGTGAAATACTCGTAAGACTGATCGAATATAAACAATTTATCAGGATGAGAATCGACCAATGCTTTCAGGTCTTCCTTATTTCGCACTTCACCTGTCGGATTATTCGGATTGCAGATCCATACCAGTTCCGCATCTTCCGGTAAAGCATCCAACGAATAAAAAGGCTTCACTTTGTGCCGATGTACCCGGCATGCGTCCGCATACTCGCTAAAGGTTGGTCCCAACACGGCTGAAATACGTCCTTGAAAGACTTGTGCTATCAGGTAAATAGCTTCCGTCGCTCCATTAGTCACACAAACTTGGCGGGGAGTGAGCGAATACCTCCGAGCTATTTCACTTTCCAAAGAATAAGGCATCGGCTCGGGATAACTGCAAATGGTAGAGAGCCGCTCATTCAGTCGTTGGTAAAGTCCCGAATGATCGATCCGGTTATACACATTTGAACTGAAATTGCTAACTATTTTCTTTCCGTATTTATAAAGATCGTCTCCGTGTCCCTCAATCATTTCTTTCTAATATTTTATAAAGTAACGACATATTGATGTGTTTTCTCACATGTTCCGCCAACTTATCATATTGTTCTTCCTTGAATGTTGCATAGTCAAAGGTCTGCTGTTCCAGTTTGTCAGCATAAGGCTTGAGCAGGAAATCTATAAATGACCGGTTGTCAAGTATGCCATGAATATATGTTCCCATACACTTTCGGCCATTCCGGTAACCATCCTCTCTTCCATCCTCCAGTTTATTTAAAGGAGAAGGGGAGAATCCTTCGGCAGGTACGCTTCTGCCCATGTGTATCTCATATCCCTTACAAACCGTATCCGACTCATCAAAAGTGAAATTCACCTGCCGGGTCACTTTATCTCCCTGCATGGTAGTGATAACAGGAAGTAACCCCAAGCCGGGGAGTAATTTAAAACTTCCCTCTACTCCGTCAGGATCGCGTACTTCCAGCCCCATCATCTGATAACCGCCACAGATGCCCATGATGGTCGCCCCTTCCCGATGAGCTTTCAGAATAGCTTGTACTACTCCGTTACAGCGCAATTCATAAAGATCATCCAGCGTATTCTTGCTTCCGGGTAACAATACAATATCTGCTTTCGCTATTTCATTCACATTATTGGTATAATATAAATGTACCCGTTCATCCCGTTCCAACACATTAAAATCGGTAAAGTTAGACAGATGACGCAGCAAGATCACAGCTATATTGATTTTTCCGGCCATAGCCTCCCGGTTTTTAGACTCAAGCATCACAGAGTCCTCTTCTTCTATATAAATCCCCTTATAGTAAGGCACTACTCCAAGCACAGGAACCTTGCAGAGGTCTTCGATCATCTTTATTCCGGACTCAAACAGGCGGATATCCCCTCTAAACTTATTGATAATAATACCCTTAATCAATGAACGTTCTTCCGGAGTCTGCAATAGAATAGAACCATACACACTGGCAAATACACCACCACGATCAATGTCCGCCACCAGAAAAACATCTGCCCCAGCGTGTTTTGCCATAGGCATATTGACCAGGTCGACGTCCCGCAGATTAATTTCCGAGATACTGCCGGCCCCCTCCATCACTATCGGATTATATCTGGTAGCGAGGCGATCATACGACTCATTGACTACTTTTCGTAATTCTTCCCTTCCCTCCTTGCGGAAATACTCATACGCATTCCGGTCACCGATTGGTTTCCCCAATAACACAACCTGCGAAGTATGTTCGGAGCTTGGCTTCAACAACAACGGATTCATATCCGTATGACAGGGAACACCGGCAGCTTCCGCCTGAACAGCTTGCGCCCTGCCGATCTCCAATCCCTCGGGAGTGGCATACGAATTCAAAGCCATATTCTGGGCCTTGAACGGTGCAGGATGATATCCGTCCTGCTTCAATATGCGGCAGAATGCCGCAGCCAGAATACTTTTCCCGACATCGCTACCTGTTCCGGCAAGCATAAAGGAATTTAGTTTTTTCTTCTCCATCTTTCTATTTACTTTGGTCAGGGGTTGAAGCTTTGCGCTTATAACCGAAAGCTCTCCATTTCTCTTCAGTCCAGTGCTGCCGATACATTTCATAGCGTGCCATGACAAAGAATAAGTCGGATAATCGGTTGATGAATTCAAGCAGAGATTGCGGCACCGGGTCCTGCCAATGTAATGTGCAAAGCCTCCGTTCGGCACGCCTTGCTATAACACGCGCATGATGCAATTGTGCAGAAATTTGTGTACCACCCGGTAGTATAAAATAGCCATTATCTTCCATAGCGGCATTCATTGTATCCATTCTTTTTTCCAGAAGACCGGTCAGATCCGTACGCAAGGTATTCGGGTTTTCGCCCCTTTTAACGGATGGAGTAGCCACATGACTCATGCATGACATCAGTTCCATCTGTATTTCATACAGCCATTCGTGCCATTCATCCTGTTCAGGAAGAAGTGAGCGGACTATTCCTATCACCGTATTCAGTTCGTCAATCGTACCGTTAGCCTCAATCCTGATATCATCTTTTTCGACACGCTCACCACCAAAGATTCCGGTAGTTCCATTGTCTCCCGTACGGGTATATATTCTTCTCATCATTCCCAAAGTTTCATTAAGTTCATTTCACCCCAATAGAGGTGTGTATAGCCTGCAATCAGATTCTTATATCGATAAAGCGGAGTGGAAACAGGATTTCCTTTTGCATCTGTCACCTCCGCAATGGATGGAAGTTCTTTTTCAATGGAAGAGTAATGAAACTCATGTCCTTTCCATACCTGCTCTCCTATCCGGAGGGTTCGATAACCAAGCCTTAATTTCATATTTTCCATAGTAGCCCTCTGATGCAGTAATCCGACCATGGCATATTGTTTTCCATCCATTCCCCGGATACTGTCACAAAGATACATCATCCCACCACATTCGGCAAGCAAACGACCTCCGCTTTCCACATACATTTTTAATTGTTGCTTGATGGCTATGTTACTTTCCAGCTCTTTCAGGAAAAATTCGGGATAACCACCCGGCAAATAAACTAAATCACAATCGGGCAGATGTTCATCGCTCATGGGACTGAAAAAGGTAACTGTCCCTAATTCTTTCAGACGAGCCAAGTTCTCACGGTACATGAAATTAAATGCAGCATCCTGTGCTACTGCTATCTTCCATTTTCTTTCTAAAAGAATGTCTTTGGAGATTTCTGTCGATGGAATCGAGGTATGTGCATTATAATCAACCAATGGTACACTACATACTTCAAGAATCCGGTCAACCGCCACATGCTCTTCAATCGCCTGCGCCACCACAGAAGCGAATTTATCAAACTGATAGGAAGCATCCAACGTCAATCCCAAATGACAGGAGGGTACTTCCAGTTCTTTCAATCGAGGAAGAAAGCCGAAACATTCTACACCTACATCTTCACAGGCTTTCTGTAAAAAAGAGTAATGGCGTTCGGAAGCTACCTGATTGAATACCACACCGGCAAGTCGCACCGACGGATTGAAATATTTAAAGCCATATAGAATCGGAGCTACTGTATAAGACGTTGATTTGGCATTGATTACAAGAACAACAGGGATATTCAATAAGGCGGCAATAGCCGCACTGCTTCCCTCCATTCCTTCGAAGCCGTCGAAAAGTCCCATCACTCCCTCGGTCACACATACATCCATTGCAGCCGCGTATTTTGCATACGTCTCCTTTACATGTTTTTGAGAAGAGAACCAGAGATCGAGATTGACAGAAGCATTACCTGCTGCCATCTCATGATATTTCGTATCAATATAATCAGGGCCACATTTATAAGGCTGCACATTCAGTCCTCTATCACGAAACAGTCTTAACAACCCTGTTGTAAAGGTTGTTTTTCCACCCCCCGAAGAAGCGGCTCCAATTAAAAAATGACTGGTCTGTTTCATCGTTTTATAGCTTTCAGTGTATCAATGGGATTATGCTCGTCTACTGTCAGTCGGATCACTTGTTCAAGTTTCAATCCATTATCGCCTATTGCTTTCTCAAATTGATTCCTACTGTCTTCGGATACAGAATTAAACACCAGCGTCCCACCAACAGGCAATAAAGGAGCTATTTTCTTTATCATTTCTCCCAACTTGCCACCATGACCTCCAATAAAGACAGCATCAGGCATGGGAAATTTCTCTAACGGTATATCCAAAAAATCTCCAATCACCGTCGTTATTCCCGGACAGCCAAACCGATGACTATTCGTTTCCATCAATTGCCGCCCCGCCTCTCTTTTCTCAAAAGCAACAATATCGAGATGAGGAAATTGCAACTTCGTCTCAATGGAAACAGAACCGGTACAAAAACCCACGTCCCACATCACCGATCTGTTTCTCAAATCGAACAGACTCAATGACAGCAGACGAACAGGCATTTTGGTTATCATATTCGCCCGCCCGTCCAACAATTCAAACTGCTCTTCCGGAATTCCGAACGGCCGTTCACGAACGGTAATACGCTTTAAAATCACACAATTCGGCATCCTGAAATGCCTTTCCATCGCTTCCTCCACACTATATTCTACCACTGTTTCCTCTTCATTCCCCAACTGCTCACCCACAATCATCCGGTAGTTGGCATATCCGTACGCTTGCATCCGGGCAGCTATGGATGCAGGTGTTTTTTCTCTGTCAGTGAGCGAACCAATCAATGTCTCTCCGGAAATAAGAGCCTCATCCAAGGCTTTCCACGGTCTGCCAGTCAGAGAAATCGTCCGCATATCATGATAAGGTAACAAGGCTTTGTGCGCTAAAAGCTGCAAGGAATTAAAAGACGGATAGACTTTGACAACAGCCTCGGGCAGTTTACGCATCACCGTATTGGCAAAACCAAAAAACAAAGGATCACCGGAAGCAAAAACTACTATTTCCTGATAACCGGCATAACACTCGAACACAGCGTCAAGAGGCACAGTTATATCTATCCAAACCGATGATTCCGGTAACATGGCCGCCACAATTTCATGATGTCTCTTTCCACCCGAAAAGACATGAGAACGGGCAATCAAAGCCTGAACCTCCTTACTGAAAGAGAGTTCGCGACTATCTGTTATTCCTATGATATGAAATTCCTGCATTCTGTCATATAAAATGTCTATACTCTTCTATACATCTCTGCCGGGGCGCAGTGTCCGGGCATCATCAAAACATAAAATCGCGTTCACCAATGTAGCGGCAAGATTACTTCCTCCCCGTCTGCCCTGAACAATAATCTTCGGTACTTCCATGAATGTCTTTATCATGTATTTCGACTCTTTCACATGCACGAATCCTACGGGAGCGGCAATAACCCCGGATGGGTGTGCTTTTCCTTTTCGAATCAGATCGCACAGTTCTATTAATGCCGTAGGTGCATTACCAAATACAAAAAGAGCATCCGGATGTTTTTCTACAGCCAGGCGAATAGCTTCCTGTGAGCGGGTAGTTCCCCGTTTCTTCGACTGTTCCACTGCACGTTCGTCGGAGAGATAACATTTCACTTCCACCCCTAAACGCTGTAAAGCACCTTTCCGTATGCCGGCAGCTACCATCGTGACATCTGTGATAATCGTCTTAATCCGTCCGGAAGCAATCTGTTCATACAAGTTCTTTACAACCTCCTTATCCGTATATACCAGCTTCTCCATTTCAAAATCCGCTGTGGTATGTATGGCATGAAATAAAGCCCACTTACGGTCAAGGTCGATCTCTTTATTCTGCATCTCTTCCTCTATCTTCCGGAAAGAGTTCATCATAATCTCCTGTCCTTTTCCGACTTCCCCCTTTTCCTGTTCGCGATAATATCCGCGAGGAGTTACCATCCGGTTCTGAAATTGATAAGTTTGTGAATTGCCAATCAGTATTACTGTAAACATATCCACTTCTTCCGGATCGAAATCCTGTAAGGTGGTCACTACCACCGTTTCTTCTTCCCGACCTGCCTGACGGACATAACCTACGGGCGTTTCCGGTGAACGGGATTCCTGAAAGATTTCTTTCAGACGATAAAGCTGCCAGTAACGTCCCTCACTCTTAGGGTTGTAAATGGCTGTTACAAAGTCGGCAGTAGCAGCGGCAGTGATTCTTTTTTCTATGATTTCCCAGGAAGTCATCAAGTCGGACAGAGAGATAATGCAAAAATCATGACCGATGGGAGCACCCAGCAATGACGCAGCTTTCTGGAAAGCACTAATACCGGGCAGCACGAGGATATCGACCTCACTCCCCCGTTCCCGTTTCATTTCATAAATCAACGGAGCCATCCCATAAATTCCCGCATCACCGGAACTGATGACACAAACAGTTTTTCCCTGTTCAGCATATTCAAAAGCCAATTCTGCACGGGCTTTCTCCCGCTTCATTCCGGTATCTATACATTCTGTCTGTTCCGACAGCCAGGAGGTAATAAACTGAAAATAATACTTATATCCAATCACTACATCTGACTCTTTCAAGGCATTAACGACAGCTGGAGTAATATCTTCCGGGCTACCGGGACCGATACCTGCTACTATGATCTTATTTTCTTTCATACATCTTCAGGATTATACCTGAAACAAAGGTAAAGATAAAAACTTAAACAAGATAAAATGTAATCAGATAGTTCTGAATAAAAAATCACAGAATATCCTGACTATATAAAAAGCCAACTAAAATGATCCCGTTTTATTTATAGCAAATACGGCCATTTTGGTTGGCTTTATTTTGTTTATTAGCAGTATGATTATTTCACACTCAACTAATCAACCAATTATTCTTCTTCCGCATCCGGATCATACATTGCATCATTATCAGCGACCTTCTTCTCAATATGGCTAACCCATACGCTTACAATCTTGGAATAATCACCTAATCCTTTGATATCACAGTTAGCCAACGGGCAAGTATATCCGGCTTTTGCCAATTCATAGCGCCAACTTCCTTCTTCAGCCGTGGCACCAACACCACCCTTCATATCATTATTAGCATGATCGCCTGCAATAGACATCAACGGATGACAGATCACATTACCTGATTTCTTGTTAGCTGCCTGCATACGGGAAATCATATCGTCTATATAATTATCTTCCATATCTACAGTAGCCACAAAATAATTAGAATTAAGTTTCTGCAACTCTGCTTCCATCATCGTGTAGCGAGAGTTACCATTCCCGTAGTTATAATTTTCGGGATTTCCATGTCCCATGAAAGTCACAATATTATTCGACTCCACTTTACTTTTATAAGTTTCATGCAGAATCTTTGCTACATTGGTTACATCTTCCTCTGTTTCCAACAACGGACCACCCAAATATACTTTCACGTTGGCAAATTCCGGGTGCTCACCATCATTATGGAAATCTTTCACGACATTCTGTACCCGAAGGAATTCTTCGCCGGGAATAACATGAAGAGATTGCACGCAAACCGTCTTATATCCTGCCAGACCAATAGCTTCCAAATAGAAAGAAGGTGCATAATAATTCCAACCTTTTGCCGCGCAACGGGTCATACAAATCTCCGAAGTGAAAGAAAAATAAATATCCATGTTAGGGAACTTACTAGCAAACTGCGCTTTCATATTATTGAAAGTCGTTTGAGGCGCATCCCACGTACTACCAAAAGTCACTAGCAGCAAGGCTGTATCATGCTTTTTGTTGGCTTGTACTTCGGCAGTTACTGCTTCCATCTTCTTATCGTGGTTGGATTTTGCCACATCATCATCGTCGTCGGAGCAAGATACTGCCGAAAGGGACATTACAGCTACTAAAGCTGTCATCATCATAAATCTAAACTGTTTCATGTCTTTAAAATTTTAAAGGGTTAAACATCATGTATTTTTTGTCTTTTTTTGTCCGAATTGTATCATCAATGAACCATAGAAAGTTCGTCCCGCTGTAGTTGTACCATAATTCAGGCTGTGATACGTTGTCTCATAATAATTGAAGATATTATCGATTCCCACATTCACCTCGGCATTCCATCGTTTGCCCAATTTGAATTGGTGACGGGTATTCAGCCTCCAAAGATTATAAGCCTTGCCATTTCCATCATCCTGATAATAACGTTTACTCTGAATACGTCCATAAACTCCAATGCCAAGACGATAGTTACTCCGTCTCCACGCATGCGTCCAGATGGCACTCACAGTAGCACGATGATGAGCCATACCATCAATAATGACATGTTTCATCACTTGATCTTCTTCATCATATTGGTTCGCTTCAGTATCCAGATAGCTATAACCTCCTGTCAGAGTCAGTGATTGGACCGGTGTCCATTTGGCATTCACATCCACCCCATAAGTACGGGCATCATCCATGTTCTGATACTGGCGTACACGGGCAGGATCATAGGTAACAACCAGATCACCCGGAGCCTGCGAAAGAGGAATAGTGACTAGAGTTATCATATTATCTACCCAGTTACAATATCCCGTGACATTGATACTGAAACGAGTTCCATTATATTCCAGTCCACCGGAAACATAACGGCTGGTCTGTGGATCCAACTCCGTATTTCCCAGATTCAATGAGATTATTGACATCTGACGGATATAACGGTAATGCAATTCTTTCAGTGTCGGTGTCTTGAATCCTTCCGAATAGGTAGCACGCAGATTAAAAGCTCCTAACTTATAAAGTGCCGATACTTTCGGAGTGATGCGCACACCAAAGTTCTGATTCACTGTCAGTCTCCCTCCCGCTGTGATATTCAACCGTTCAATAGGCGTCCATTCATCCTGCGCATAGAAAGAGGTCGTATAATCGGATACCTGATCTTTTTCATCCAGTCGACGGGGAGCATCCAGCCAATTGATTTCCGTATCAGTACCCACACTCAAACGATTGAAGTATGGCAGATTGAATATACCTTTCAACTGCAATAACAAGCGGCTTTGATCGCTTTGCAATCCTTTATCACCAGGGAAATATGGAAAACTGATCTCCTTGCCACTATCATCATACTCCTTATCCCAAGTCTCGCGAGTGTACATATAATAATAAGCATGACTATCATAGTTGACGTCCAGCATAATGCTATTGCTATTTTTCAGCTTCAACTTACCTCCTGTCGCAACAGAAGAGTTACGATAAAGGAAATCATAAGTCTTATAGTCAGGCACTCCGCAAGGACGATATATCCGTTTGCGATAAAAGCTACCGTCAGCGTAAAGGCTCAAATCCTTTGTAGCCTGATAATCGAAACGCTGTGCCACTTGCCAGTCCGTATAGCGATTTACAGTCTTATTGATGGAATTGGTTATAGGATATTCATAACGGTTCGGATCTTCATAAGTTGTATTCTGCCATCCGTCTGAATGCTTCAGTTGGAAATTAGTGGAAGAAGTAAATTTACCAACCTTGAACTGTACGGTATTCGACTGCCGGAATTCTCCATACGATCCGCCGCGACTTGTATTTTCTATCAAAATATTTTCGCGGTGTTTCTTTAATATAATATTCACCACTCCTGCAATAGCATCACTTCCGTAAAGTGCCGAAGCAGCTCCTTTCACGATTTCAATACGTTCAATACGAGCCGGATCGATCAAGCCCAGATTATTCTGTCCGCCTACATCACCATGCATCTTCTTACCATCAACAAGGATTAATATATAACCATTGCCGAGTCCTCCCAATTGCATATTGGCTCCCATATCACCAGCACTAAAATCAAAAGAAGCACACAGTCCGCTCAAAATATCTTCCAAGGTAGCCCCTGCATAACTATCCAGCATTTTGCGGCTAATCACTTCCGTCTGCACAGGTGCATCTTTCAGATAGTGTTCCGTTCCCGTACCTGTCACCACTATTTCAGGAATCGAATCCTGCATGGCGACATTGCTCTGTGCACTTACCTCTGCGGATAAAGACAACAAAACAAGTCCTGCTAACCATATTTGTCTCATTCGTTTCATCTACCTTTTATTATCATTAAAGAGAAATAAGGAAATTCCCTTGCCAATATATCTTTCTTATCACACGTATAAAATTCCCCGTCCGCTCCCACATTCTCGAAATAATGACAGACAAGTCCTTCCTCCAAACTTATAAAATGCTTCACTTCCTCCTCACACTGCGATAGTTTCATCACTACCGCCACTTCACTACCGGAAGCAATCCGGCTGAACAGTTCTCCGTCCACTTTTCCCGGACACACCGTCAACCGTTCTTCCTGTTCCACAATGGAAAGACCGATGGAAGCCGCCGCCGCAATAAACGCTGGAACACCGGCAATCTGCTTGATAGGTATCCCCACTTTCTTGAGCTTTCCGACCAAATAACTGGTAGAAGAATAAAACCCTGCATCTCCTTCAGCCACTATCGCCACACATAAACCTTCCGAATACAAACTGACTATTTCTTCAAAAACCTTATCGTAAGCCTCATAAGCCATCTCACGCTTCTTACTCATCGGCAACGTATAGTGTCTGATAGATTCTTTCTTTATCTTCAATTCTTTCAGAAGAACAGAAGACCGGGAACGCGCATTTGTTTTCGGGCAAAAAATAGCATTTGCCCGACATAATGTAGCACCTCCTATCAAAGAGATAAGCCCCGCTTCACCCGGACCTAAAGAAACGATATATACCGGTTTCAAATCTTCCATCTTTCTTATCGATTATTTCTTATCCTTATTTTCTAAAACGAATCGTCAGGCTCGCATAGAAAGCTCTTCCCGGTGTAATGGCCGAATAAGGTTTCTTCGTATTCCAGGGACGGTCGTCCACCCAGTCGAACAGGTTTTCAACACCCAAGCCGGCATTCAGAATGAAATATTTCAGATTGAATGTATGTCCTGTATTCAAATCCCAAAGCATAAAACCGGATGAATCATAGTCATACGTTTCGGAATACCTCTTTCCCTGTCCGCGACCTATCATATTGATGTTCAGTCCATACAATCCCCAGTTCTTAGACCATTGTGCATTTACGTTTCCTGCATACTTGACACTTTTGTCAATCGGTTTGTCGGTTACCAGATTTCTTGCATCCAACAGCGTATAACTGGCTCCCAGATTGAATCCAAGTCCCAGGTAAGCATTTGCATTTACATTCACCCCTTTGATTCTCACTTTATCGATGTTGTCACGCTGGCGCACTTCATCATAATCACCATATTGTGCAGCTTCTTCATCGCTCAAAGTACGGTAATTAATCATATCCGTCACATTATTGACAAAAGCCGTTGCTGATACGGAAAAACGGGAATGAGTATATTCCAGATTCAATGAGAAATTCTTGCTTTCTTCCGGTTTCAGTTCCAGATTTCCGATAGTATAGCGATTGGTAGTCTTTGCCAGATCCGTAGCATAAATTTCAGAAAGTGTAGGTGTGCGAAAACCTGTTGCAAAAGACAATCGGCCACGGAAACCACCCTCCCTATACATAATAGAAGCTGTCGGAGTGAAGTGATCTTCAAATGTTTCATTATAAATGTAACGCAATCCCACTACTGCTTGCAGAGATTCGGCAATCGTCCACTCATCCTGTGCATATAAAGCCATGGTGTAGAGCGTCTTATTAGAGATATTATCCGATTCACTTTCCAGCTTTTCATCCAGATATTCCAATCCGGCAGATAGTTTGTTCTTGCTGTTCACCTTGATAATACTCTTCACATTTCCCCGGTAAAAATATTGTTTCTTACGGGTTTCCTTATCTCCAATCTTAAAGTCACCGCTTTCCTGAATATAGTCATAAGCCGATTTGTAATTGTCCGAATAAAAATCGGCATCGATATATGCTTTCTTATTCACAATATACTTCATACCGAAACCATACGTATAATTCTCATGATACATATTATATTTATATTCCGTTACCGGACGGTCATTCAGGAAATTATAGTACGAACCCTGTGCATACAGCGTTGTCTTATGATTCAGAGAATAAGAGAAACTCTGGTTGACCGTATTCGAATGATAACCGGTGAAAGCCTGTTTATCGGTAGGGGCCAGTTTCACTTCCCCTTTTTTATTCACCGTTTCGGTCATCGGATGAAGCTTCCATCCATCCGACTGTTGGCGTTGGTAAGAAGTATACGATGAAAGTTTGCCAACATTCAAATCCAGATTCACAGCTTCCGAAAAACGTCCGTGGTCACTCACCTTGGTAGTGCTCGATGCGTCAATCTTGTTTTTGCTGTCATCCGTGATGATATTAATAACTCCACCAATGGCGTCACTACCATACAGCGCAGATGCCGAACCGTTCAGTATTTCAATTCGTTTCACGTTTGCCATGTTGATGCGCATCAACGCATCATCGCCAATCAGTTTCCGTCCGTTCACCAATACAAGGATATAATCGCTATTCAAGCCATTAAGCACCATTTCCGTTCCCATACCGCTGGTAGAGAAAGAAAAGTTAGAAGTGAGTTTGGTAAGAGCCTCCTCAAGATTCGTAACATTGGCCTCCTTGATATCTTTAGCAGTCAATACATTTACCGGGATGGGACTATCCACCATCCGGCGATGTGTTCCGGTTCCGGTCACTACCACCTGGTTTAAATTGTTATGACTTTCCGTCATACGTATCACGACATCATTTACACTCTTTGAAGTGGAATACCGTTGTGGTTCATAATTGAGGTGAGACACTTGCAGGGTCTGTTTGCCATCAGGCAATCCCTTGATTATAAACTCTCCTTTTGCATTCGTAGTTCCCCCCTGCAGACTATGGTCCACCCGAATATTCGCTCCGACAACAGGCTCTCCGGTTTCAGAATTCAACACACGCCCCTTGATTGTAACCTGAGCGGACACAACACAACATACACCGACCAACATGGTGGTCAAAATAAGTTTTTTCAACATTTTGTGATTATGCTTAAATTTCTATAGTTTATGTTCTTAGCCCCGAGAACAAGTTAACTATTGTTTCTTCCTTAGGCAGGTTTCCTGACTTCATCCTGAAAGTTCGCCTTCCCGTGCATCCGGCACAGTGGCAGTAGTAAAACTTTCAATAGATGGATGTTACAGTAGCGGGCACTGCTCCGGATTCACACCGGATTCCCTTTTATGTTCAATCGGACGATTGAAAACATCACCTAAAGTGCTGCAAAATTACTACATTTAATTTGTATCTCATAACATATCTAAAAATATTTTTAGTAACACGAAATTTACACTACCTCTCAAGAAAAGAAACTGATTATTATTGTACTTTTGCAACATTACCTCAATTAATTATTTTCAGGATGGAAAAGAGCGTTCAGACAGCAATCATTTTAATTTCCGAGTCAAGTCTGCCCATAGCCAGGAATATAAGCAGAGAGTTAGCAGAATCCGCCATATACCTCAAAGGAGAAGCAGAGGGATGCGAAACAATCACCTCGTACAGCGGATTTATGAAAGAACATTTTTCCGATTTTAAAGCAATCGTTTTTATCGGTGCACTCGGCATCTGTGTGAGAAGTATTGCTTCCTGCATCCGGAACAAATATACCGATCCGGCAGTGATTAACGTTGACAGTACCGGACGTTTCGTTATCTCCGTACTGTCCGGACATATCGGAGGCGGCAATGAACTGACACGAATCGTTGCGGGAATCACCGGAGGGGAAGCCATCGTCACCACCCAAAGTGATAATCAACAGTTGTGGGCGCTGGATACGTTTACCTCCCGTTACGGATGGAGAACTTCGGCAACACCGGCTTCCATGAATCAGGCTATTTTTCAGTTTGTGAATAAACACAAGACAGCCCTGCTGCTTAGTGTCAAGGATAAAGGAACGGCCGAACTTGAACAGAGCTGTCCGGAACATACAGATATCTATTATAGATTGGAAGAAATACCGCTGGCCGAATACCAATTACTCATCACTGTTGGTCCGTGGGAATATGACGCTCCTATCCCGACACTGCAGTTCTATCCGCCCGTGCTTCATATCGGGGTAGGCTGCAAAAAAGAATGTTCTCCACAAGGAGTCTGCATTTATATGAAAGATGAATTATTGCGACACCATCTTTCTCCACTTGCAGTGAAAAGCATTTCAACGATTGAACTGAAAAAAGACGAACCGTTGATTGCAGAATTACATACGCAGTTCTCAAACAGTGAACTACATATTTATAAAGCCGAAGAACTGGCAGATATCAGCGTTCCGAATCCCTCCGAAAAAGTGAAAGAAGTGACAGGCGTTGATGGGGTGGCCGAAAGTTCTGCTATCCGTGCCTCCGATTACGGCAGATTGTTGATGGAAAAGCAAAAAAGAATACTATCCGAAGGAAATAATTTCACCTTTGCCGTAGCACTTTCTGCTGATAGTGACCGCAACAACGGGCATATCGAGATTGTGGGGGCCGGTCCGGGCGACCCGGAATTGATTTCTGTAAGAGGCAAGAGAATGCTGGAAAAGGCAGACCTCATTCTTTATGCCGGCAGTCTGGTGCCCCGCGAACTGACGTATTACGCCAAACCGGGCGCTACCGTTAGAAGTTCGGCAGACATGACATTGGAGGAACAATTCACCCTCATGAAGTCTTTCTATGACAAGGGATTGTTTGTGGTACGTCTCCACACAGGTGACCCGTGTATTTACGGAGCTATTGCCGAACAGATGGCATTCTTCGACCAATACGGAATGAGGTATCACATCACTCCCGGCATTTCTTCTTTTCAGGCCGCAGCAGCCGCCCTCAAATCACAGTTCACCATTCCTGAAGAAGTGCAAAGCATTATCCTCACACGTGGAGAGGGTCGGACACCGATGCCCGAGAAAGAAAAACTTCATTTGCTGGCGCGCTCGCAAAGCACGATGTGCATCTATCTAAGTGCTGCTATTGTGGAGCAGGTACAGGAAGAACTCTTGCAAGCCTACTCTCCCGAAACGCCCGTAGCTGCCTGCTACAAACTCACTTGGAAAGAAGAAAAGATATATCGCGGCAAGCTGAAAGATCTTGCTCAAATTGTCCGTGACAACCATCTGACTCTTACTACCCTGCTTGTAGTCGGTAATGCCATCGACCACCGGGAGGGATTATCCAGACTATATGCTGATGAATTCAAACATCTTTTCCGCCCATGATACTGATTTTCGGAGGAACGACGGAGGGACGCACTGCCGCTGAAACCCTCGATGAAGCAGGACAACCCTTTTATTATTCCACACGTGGCACCCTTCAGGAAGTCACGTGCAGAAATATGACGCGACTGACCGGCAACATGGATTCAGAAAAAATCATTTCTTTCTGCCGTGAACACGACATCCGATTAATAATAGATGCCGCCCATCCATTTGCGCAACAACTCCACCTGAATATCTTCCTCGCGGCAAAAGAATTAACGATCAAGGTAGTACGTCTGGAACGTATCTATCCGGAATTATCGGAGGAAATCATTTGGTGTGATGACTTCGAAGATGCCGTCACCCGTATGAAACAGGACGGTATAGAGAAACTACTAGCTCTCACCGGCACTCAAACTATTGCCAAGCTACAAGGTTTCTGGAAAGAGCATGACTGTATCTTTCGGGTTCTGGAACGGTCGGAATCCATAGATATTGCCATAAAGGCAGGATTCCCCAAAGAAAAACTGATTTTCTATCAACCCGAAGAAGATGAATCACTCCTTTTTAAGCAACTTTCCCCGCAAGCGATTATCACGAAAGAAAGCGGCAGTTCGGGAGGCTTCACCGAAAAAATAGAAGCTGCTCTGAAAAACGGAATCAAAATTTATGTAATCCGCCGTCCTCCCCTGCCCGAGGGTTTTATTACAGTAAATGGGAAATACGGATTGAGACGGGCTGTTGAACTAAATGTACCGGGATTTTATGCCCTAAGAAGTGGATTCACTACCGGAACCTGCGCAACAGCCGCAGCCAAAGCCGCTTTACTTGCATTGACAGAAGAATGTTTTGAAGAAAAAACGAAAGTGACATTACCGGATGGAGAAAGGGTCGTCCTACCTATATATAAGGTAGAAAAAACGGATGAGAATACCGCTACTGCCAGTGTCATCAAAGATGCTGGAGATGACCCGGACGTTACCCACGGACATCAGATTGTAGCCACTGTATCTTTTTCCGATTCTCCCGGCATACATTTCCTGCAAGGAAAAGGGGTGGGAAAAGTCACACTTCCCGGATTGGGATTAGCCGTCGGTGAACCTGCCATTAATTCGACTCCCCGGAAAATGATCGTCAATGAGCTATCCTTACTCTATGGAGGAGGGCTGGACGTAACTATCAGCGTTCCCGAAGGGGAAGCACTGGCTCTGAAAACATTCAACCCGAAATTGGGAATTATTGGAGGGATCTCCATTATCGGAACTTCGGGTATTGTAAAACCTTTTTCTTCGGAAGCATTCGTCGATGCCATACGCAAGGAAGTGGAAGTGGCCTATGCAATTAATGCGGAACGATTGGTTATCAATTCCGGAGCCAAAAGTGAGAAATTTGTCCGGAGCCTCTATCCGAATCTCCCTCCACAGGCTTTTGTGCATTACGGAAACTTTATCGGAGAGACATTAAAAATAGCAGCAGAGACTGGTTTTCAAAAGGTAAGCATGGGGATTATGATAGGAAAAGCGGTAAAACTGGCAGAAGGACACTTGGATACTCACAGCAAGAAAGTCATAATGAACAAAGACTTTTTAAAAGAAATAGCTATTCAGTGCAGCTGTTCAGATGAGACTTTAGCATTGATCGAACAAATGACGCTTGCCCGCGAACTATGGGGAATACCAAACAAGAAAGATAAAGAAATTTTGTTCAACAAGTTGGTACAACTATGTCATATACACTGTACACCACTTTTTCCCAAAGGAGAGCTCGCCATTTTATTAATCAATGAAACTGGGGAGATTTCATATCAATTTCACTCTACCCTATTCTAAATCTATTATTGACAGGTTTATTTCTATACGGTTTTGAAATAAGTCAAGTCATAAAAAATAAGTTGAAATATAATCCCAGCGAGCATCTACTAGAGAATTAAAAAGTGAAAATTTGCTGTCACCTGTCACATGTTTGTATTTAAACATCTGACAATGAATGAGTAGTGGTGTGACGGCAGCATGTGACAGCACAGTGACAGTACTTTTGCTGTCACATGTTCTCCCACGTATTCTTTCTTCTCTTCCTTTTCTCTTTCCTGAAAATCACAACCTGTATAGCTTCATATTTTTTAGTCATAGGAAAACATTCGTTTCATACCTTCAAACCATTGGTTTCATGGGATGGAACTTTAGTTCCATAAGCTTGAAACTCTAGTTCCAATTGCTTGAAACCATCAGTTTCAAGGCTGGAAACTCTAGTTTCTCTTTGTTGAAACTTTAGTTTCAAACAAAGGAAACTTGCTTGGAACTTGCTTCTAAAAGAAGGAGAAGAGGTGACAGCAAAAGTACTGTCACTGTGCTGTCACATGCTGCCGTCACACCACTACTCATTCACTGTCAGATGTTTAAATACAAACATGTGACAGGTGACAGCAATTTTTTACTTTTTAATTCTGTAGTAGAGTGTTAAGAGATTATATTTCGGCTCATTTCCATACAGTTTTGAGGATTTTTTGAATCAACTATATCTGCTATTCACTAGATAACCGGACACCAACTTGAGCAATACCTCAATGTCTTCCGCTTTTCGAACTTCATTCTCCGGCAAATGCAGCAAAAATCCTTCCGTCTGAAGATTACCTGTTTCTATGTAAACATCAGATTCAATCTCACGCCCTGCCAGAATTCCATTTCGCAAAAGAGCTTTCCTGACCATCGCATATTTTTGACCATGCCCTTCAAGATGCATCTTTACAGAATATTCATTGTTGATTTTAAACAATCCCGTATTTTGGTCGAACATGATTCCTTTACGGGAAAAGAAGTTACTCAATGTACCATTCAGTGACAAGTCTTCAGGAGTTCCGATAGTCACACCGTTTTCTTTATCCATCATCCAGACTTTATCGGCAATCTGTAAAGCCAGTTCCAAATCATGGGTACTCATGAAAATAGTTTTCCCCGTATCGCGGGACAACCGATGCAACAGTTGCATCATCTCCACTTTACTTGGAAAATCAAGGAAAGCAGTCGGTTCATCCAGAAAAATCACAGGTGTTTCCTGCGCCAACGCTTTGGCAATCATCACCTTTTGTTTTTCTCCGTCACTCAACGTATGCATCATCCGACCGGTTAGCACCTCTATCCCTACACCGGCTATCGCACGGGAAACAATTTCTTTATCTCCTTTCTTCAACACTCCCCAAAAACCAGTATAAGGACTTCTTCCTAACGCTACCATCTCTTCCACCGTCATATTACGCAAGTCGCACTTTTCTGTCAGCACCACACTGATGACTTTCGACATATCCGCATCGGAATATTTCTCAACCTCTTTATTCATGATCCGGATCTCTCCCGACAATTTCGGTAGGAAACCGGACAGTGTATGCAACAAAGTGGACTTCCCCGCTCCATTGGCTCCAAGCAGACAAGTGAGTTCGCCAGCATAAATACTGGCATTTATATCACGGGCTACGATATGCGTTTTATGCTTTCCTTTATAGCCTGTGGCCAGGTTCCTGATAGTTATGGTTTCTTGCTCTTGCATGTTAAGTTTCTCCCTGTTCTGATTATCATTCATTTACCTCTCCCTTACGCTTACGGAACAACACCGACACTACCACCGGTGCACCGACCAAAGCTGTGACGGAGTTGACCGGCAAAGCACCTTCAAATCCCGGCATACGGGCTATCAGATTACACAATAACGCCATTGCCGCCCCTACCAGTAAAGAAGAAGGCATCAATATCCGATGGTCGGAAGTACGGAACAAAGCACGGCAAAGATGCGGAACAGCCAGTCCCAGAAAAACAATCGGGCCACAATAAGCCGTTACAATCGCCACCAAAGCTCCGGAACAGGAGATTACCAACAAACGGGCACGTTTGATATTCAAGCCCAGATTTCGCGCATAACTGTCTCCAAGCAACAACAGATTCAATGTCTTAATCAACAGAAAAGAGAGTGGAAGAAGTACAGCCATTGTACAAAGGAATGGGAATAACTGGTCACCGGAAATACGGGAAAAGCTTCCTAATCCCCAAATGACATACGCGCGAATATCTTCTTCGACGCTGAAAAACTTCAATACTCCAATCACGGCATTGGCTACATAACCAATCATCACACCGATAATCAACAGAGTCACGTTTCCTTTTACTTTCTGTGAGGCGAAAGCAATAAGCGCCATGATAGACAATGCTCCTGCAATAGCGGCAACCGTCAGCGCCAATTCACCAATCAGCCCCAGACTGCTCAACGCCACTCCCCCGAGACTGCCTGACAATAAAACGACAAAAGCCACTCCCATACTTGCTCCGGAACTAATCCCTAACACTGAAGGCCCTGCCAACGGGTTTCTGAAAACTGTCTGCATCTGCAATCCGCTGACGGACAACCCTGCTCCGGCAACCAACGCAGTGACTGCCTGGGGCATTCTCGATTTCCAGATAATATTCGTCCAGATGTGGTTCTCATGATCTCCCCACAGGCAAATATCCCATACAGCACGAAACGGTATAGATACAGAACCCAATACGAGATTCAGGAAGAAAAGAAAAAAAATCAATCCAACCAACAGAAGCATCAACAACCAGACAGGAGTTTTCATACCCTTCTCATTTTAAAAGCTCATAAAAAACGGGAGTATATTCCGGTAGCAGTTCCGGATGAAATACTTTAATCAAATCTTTCAGCAGCACTTCCGGATGAGTGGGAACATTCTCATAATAAGGTTTCTCCTTGAGATTGCAATAAATCACTCCTTTATCTTTGAATGCCCGGAAATCAGCATACCGGGAATCCTGCGCTTTCAAGGCGTCGTAAGTGAACGTGCCGTTATGACTGTTCAATATCCGCCAATAATCAGCACTTTCCGCGCGACTGTAAACAGTCTCAAAGTCTAAAGTCACTCCACCTGTATTCGGATCATCTTTTAGGAAATAATCAGCACCGGCATCCCGGAAAAGTTGTGCGAGGAAATTGCGTCCTCCTACGGCGTACCAGTTGCCGCCACGCAGCTCACCACTAAAAACAACCGGCTTTTTCTCAATCTTTGCCGTCAGCTGCTTCAATGTATTATATTCAGTCTTAATCGAATCAAAGATCGCATTTGCTTTCTCCTCTTCTCCAATCAGCAGACCGATAAACTTAATCCATTCTGCCTGCCCGAGGGGAGAATTCTCTTTATATCCCAAATGCGGAATCAAAGGAATACCTACCTCTTTCAATGCGTCATATCCTCCCCGTTTAAAAGGAGAAATCAGAATCAGATCGGGATTCATGGAGATAATGACTTCATTATCAAAGTTCCCCTCTATCCCTATCTTACGAATTTTCTTCTCTTTCAACCGGCGTTTTACTTCCTCGTTAAACAAATGGCGGGTGCTTGTAATACCTACCACATGATCCAGCTCATCCAGTTTTATAAAATTGGATAGCTGCAACGAAGTCATACAAATGATATTCTTTATCGGAACGGGCTGCACTACATAATCAGCGGATACTTTATTTTTCGCAAAGGCTTCCTTATCCCTGACAAACGCATACTGATAAATTTCCCCTTTACCTTTTTCTTTCTGCGGGTCTTGAATGGTCACCAGACACCCTCCCTCTACATATTGCACTTCGAAACCTTCAGCATATTCCGGAAGAATGATCCGGGAGGAATCAGAGGCGCTAACCGCCACTCCGACTGCCTGCGTATTGTTTTTACTCTTCTGTCCACAAGAAACGAGAAATAACAAAAGGCAAACAACCGGCCAGCATTTTCCTTTCAGCCGCATACTATTATATCTGCTCATATTTTATCTATAAGATTAATCTTCAGATTATTCAAGTATTTTTCGAACCTTACTCCCGGAAAGTATCGAAAACTTCATTCTGGCAGGTCTTCTGACTTACTCCATTTTCCTGACGCCCTTCCCGCCTCTTCATGATCGAGACAGTGGATTTGAGTATTGCAGGAAAACTTCAGCGGAGCTTACAGCAGCGGGTCTGTTCAGGATTTTCACCTGATTCCCTTTTCACCACTCTTTCCGTAGCATCGGAAAAGTGACACCAAAATTCACCTTGCAAAGATACATAAATAGGAATGATTTCGGAGAAAATGCAATAAAAAAAGAAAGAATATCTCCAAAGATACTTATCTTTGCCCCACAATGTCAATCTTCAGACACCGAAAATTATTTATTCATTTAAAAGATACACGAATAAAGATGAAATCTCCTATTTCAATCCTCACATGGCTATGTCTTCTCTTTCTGGCTAGTTGTATATCCAACAAGAAGACTTCTCTCGAGGCTTTCAAACAGGATGTCTATACACCTGAATATGCTACCGGATTCAAGATTATGGGTGCGAACAATACCGCCAGCACACTTATTCAGGTTTCCAATCCATGGCAGGGAGCCAAAGACGTGAAAATGTCTTATTTCATTTCCCGCAACGGTGAACAAGCGCCTGCCGGATTTACCGGTCCTACGATTCCTGCCGGAGCCAAACGCATCGTATGTATGGCTTCTTCCTACATCGCCATGTTCGACGCATTAGGACAAGTGGACAGAATTATCGGAGTATCGGGCATCGACTATGTATCCAATCCATATATCCTTGCACACAAAGATTCCATTAAAGACATGGGTCCCGAAATGAATTATGAGTTATTATTGGGACTGAAACCGGATGTTGTCCTGTTATACGGTATCGGAGATGCGCAAACTGCCGTAACAGACAAACTGAAAGAACTGTCTATACCTTATATGTATGTAGGAGAATATTTGGAGGAATCACCGCTTGGTAAAGCCGAATGGCTGGTAGCTCTTTCCGAATTAACAGACAGCAGGAAAAAAGGCATCGAGATATTCCGTGAAATCCCTAAACGTTATCAAGTTTTGAAAGCGCTCACCGAATCGGTAGAGCAACGTCCTACCGTTATGCTCAATACCCCGTGGAACGACAGTTGGGTGATGCCTTCCACACAAAGTTACATGGCACAATTGGTAACTGATGCGGGTGCGGATTACATCTACAAAGAAAACAATTCTAACAGTTCCACTCCCATCGGACTGGAAACGGCTTACAAACTGATACAAAAGGCCGACTACTGGATTAATGTAGGCATGGCTTCTACGTTGGATGAACTAAAGACGGTCAATCCTAAATTTGTAGACGCCAAAGCTGTACGCGAAAAAACTGTTTACAACAACAATTTACGAACAACACCAACAGGAGGTAATGACTACTGGGAATCTGCAGTGGTACGTCCCGACGTCGTATTGCGTGACCTGATTCATATCTTTCACCCCGAACTCGTATCCGATTCACTTTACTATTACAGACACCTGGAATGAAACAGCCTGATAAACGTACTCCCTTTTTATTCATTACACTGGGGATAGTTGCCATACTGTTATTACTGATAGACATGGCAACGGGAGATACATATATTCCTATCACCAAGGTATGGGCTGTACTCACCGGAGGCGAATGTGACGAAATGACACGGAATATTCTCCTTTCTATCCGTTTCATACGGGTAGTGGTAGCGGCTTTGATAGGAATAGCACTCTCCGTTAGCGGTTTACAAATGCAAACAGTATTCCAGAATCCGTTGGCAGATCCTTACCTGCTGGGAGTAAGTTCCGGTGCAGGACTGGGCGTAGCTCTGTTCATACTAGGTGCTCCATTACTTGGATGGGCGGAGTTTCCAATTCTTCAGTCGCTGGGTATCGTAGGTTCGGGCTGGATAGGAACTGCCGTAATCTTATTGGGAGTAGCCATTATCAGCCGGAAAGTAAAAAACATTCTCGGTGTATTGATTATGGGAGTCATGATAGGCTACGTAGCAGGCGCTATCATTCAGATACTCCAATACCTAAGTTCGGCCGAACAACTGAAAATGTTCACACTCTGGTCAATGGGATCTCTTAGCCATATCACAGTCACCCAATTGGGAATCATGATACCAATGCTATGTATCGGCTTACTGATTTCCGTAGCCTGTATCAAATCGCTGAACCTGCTACTGCTCGGTGAAAATTATGCACGAACGATGGGAATGAACATTAAACGTTCACGCACGTTCATCTTCGTTTCTACCGCACTGCTGACAGGAACGGTCACCGCTTTCTGTGGTCCGGTAGGATTTATCGGCCTGGCAGTACCGCACGTCACACGACTGCTGTTCAACAACGCCGACCACCGGATACTGGTCCCCGGCACCATGCTGACAGGGCTTATCAGCATGCTTCTCTGCGACATCATCGCCAAGAAGTTTCTGCTTCCGGTTAACTGCATCACCGCCTTGCTAGGTGTTCCGGTTATTTTATGGGTAATTGCTAAAAACTTGCGTAGATTCAAATGATAGAGCTTAAAGAACTGACATTAGGATATGGACAGCGCACGCTGTTGGAAACGGTAAATGCCCGAATCACAGGCGGACAACTCGTTGCCCTGTTAGGACGTAACGGAACGGGAAAGAGTACCCTGCTCCGTGCCATGATGGGACTGGAAAAGCCTCAATCAGGAGAAATTACTCTGCAAGGAAAAAACATAGCTTCATTGAAACCGGAAAAATTAGCCCGGAATATCAGCTTTGTCACCACCGATAAAGTACGCATCGCTAATCTCCGCTGTAAAGATGTAGTAGCCTTAGGGCGTGCTCCCTATACCAACTGGATCGGCCAACTGCAACCGGAAGACCAAAAGCGGGTGGACGACGCTATGCAACTAGTCGGTATGTCCAGTTATGCAGAAAAGACAATGGATAAAATGTCCGATGGCGAATGTCAGCGAATCATGATTGCCCGTGCCCTTGCACAGGATACTCCTGTCATCCTGCTTGATGAGCCGACCGCCTTCCTGGACTTACCCAACCGCTACGAGCTCTGTTTGCTTTTAAAAAAATTGGCACAGGAAGAAAAAAAATGTGTCTTATTCTCCACTCATGACCTCGACATCGCCTTATCGCTTTGCGACTCCATCATGCTCATAGATAATCCGCAGATGTACACGCTGCCTACTCCGGAAATGGTGGCCAGCGGACATATAGAAAGACTTTTCCGAAATGAATCCGTCACGTTTGATGTGCAGGAGATGAGAGTACGCATCAAATAAACAAACAGATATCCGACAACAATCAGACTGTGTATAAAATAAATAGGTAGCATTCATTTGGGTTCTATATAAATTCGCTATCTTTGCCCCCGAATTGGTTTCAGATAGCCATATCAACTATCTGAATTAAAAGGGAATCGGGTGTAAATCCCGGACAGTCCCGCTGCTGTGAAACTCTATTCAACTTCTTGATATTTACTTTTACCACTGACCGGGTATAGATAGTCAAGGTCGGGAAGGAATCAGGAAGGAGTCAGTCAGAAGACCTGCCATTCATACCTTTATAGTTGTTTTTACTCGTGGGATAGGAAAACGGCAAACTGTAAAAAATAATCGAGTAGTCATGACATCGGAAATGATTGAAGGAGGATAAATTCTCTCTAGCTAAAATATCAAAAGGACGGCATTAGACCGTCATGCTCAATGTTGCGTATCCCCGCAGAAGTGTTTTCTCAGCGGGGGTACTTTTAGCTAAACTAAATATCATCATATAATAATCACAATGGAAGTTCTAAGAAATTTATTTGAAGGTTACCCCAATCTTTGGGGCGGCGGAGTGGCACACTCCGTACTGATTCTGTCACTAACCATAGCGTTTGGAATCATCCTTGCAAAATCAAAGTGTGGGAGTATCTCTGGAGTTACCGGATACTCTTTGTCGGAATCGTATTCGGTCATTTCAACATGAATCTGGACGAACACCTGCTCCACTTTCTAAAAGAATTCGGTCTGATTCTGTTTGTTTACTCAATTGGTTTGCAGGTAGGACCCGGCTTTTTTTCAGCATTCAAAGGGGGCTTTACCTGAATATGCTAGCTGCCATGCTGGTAGTAGTATTAGGAGTAACCATTACTGTTATCCTGCACTTCACCACCGGAACTCCGATTACCACAATGGTAGGTATTCTGTCGGGAGCCGTCACCAATACTCCGGGGCTGGGAGCCGCACAACAGGCCAATAGTGATTTGAATGGTATAGATGCTCCGAAATTGCTTTAGGATATGCTGTCAGCTATCCGCTGGGTGTAGTAGGTATCATCCTTTCCCTGCTTGCTTTGAAATATCTCCTTCGCATCAATACTGCTCAAAAGAAGAAGCGAGAAGTCGGTCTGGGACATCTCCAGGAACTTACCGTACGTCCTATCTCCATTGAAGTGAGAAACGAATCGGTAGACGGCATCAGGATTAAAGAACTCCGCCCGTTACTGAACCGTAAGTTTGTCATTTCCCGCATCAAACACCGCGAGGGTGGAGAAACCGAATTGGTCAATTCCGAAACAATTCTACATGTAGGGGATATCATATTAGTGATCTCTACCCGATTGACGTGGAAGCAATCACTGTATTCTTCGGAAAGGAAATCAAAATGGAATGGGAACAACTGAACAAAGAGCTCATTTCACGCCGTATCCTGATTACTAAACCGGAATTGAACGGAAAAACGCTTTCAACTCAAAATCAGAAACAACTTCGGAGCAAACATCACCCGTATCAATCGTTCGGGAGTAGACTTGGTAGCCTCTCCACAATTACAGTTACAAATGGGAGACCGTGTCACCATTGTAGGTTCTGAACTGGCTGTTGCCCATGCAGAGAAAGTACTTGGCAACTCCATGAAACGCTTAAATCATCCGAACCTGATTCCTATCTTTATAGGTATCGCTTTAGGATGTATTCTGGGAAGTCTTCCTTTCGCATTTCCCGGAATTCCGCAACCTGTGAAACTAGGATTGGCAGGCGGTCCGCTCATCGTTTCTATCCTGATTAGCCGTTTCGGTCCGAAATACAAGCTGATTACTTATACCACCATGAGTGCCAACCTGATGCTTCGTGAAATCGGTATTTCCATCTTCCTCGCCTGTGTAGGTCTGGGGGCAGGCGAAGGGTTTGTAGAAACAGTCATTCATGGCGGAGGATATGTATGGGTAGGCTACGGAGTAATTATAACTATCCTGCCACTTCTGATTACGGGATTGATAGGACGATATTATTGCAAGCTGAATTATTTCACGCTGATCGGGGTTTTGGCAGGTTCGACCACCAACCCACCGGCATTAGCTTACTCCAATGACCTAACATCCTGTGATGCGCCTGCCGTTGGTTACGCTACAGTCTATCCGCTCACCATGTTCCTGCGAGTATTGACGGCACAAATATTGATTCTGTCGTTGGGATAACATATTAATATATCCTTTTTCCATCCAATTGATTACTAACAAATGGAGAGAATAGGATCAGATGCCGGAATATTTGTTATTGGTCAATGGGATATTTTTTTAGAATAAAACAAACTAATTAATAAAAACTTTCTAACTTTGTGCCGTTAAGGTTTCCTTGAACAACTTTTGCGTTGTTAAGGAATAAAAAGGGAATGCCGTGTAAACCGGCAACAGAACCTGCTGCTGTAAATCTCCGCTCCTTGTAATCAGAGAGCAAAATTGCAACACGAAAGTCACTGGATAGTTTATCTGGGAAGGCGTTGCAAAATGGGATGAGTCAGAAGACCTGCCTTGATGCTCTGATTTACACCTGCGGGATTTCGGGTAGTAGTCAAATAGAAAATAAGCAATTATCTTTTATTTGGTATAATAGCTATATGTCCGTTTGTGTAGATTGAATTCAGATCTGAACAAACGGATTTTTTATACCTATAAAATAAAAGACATGCTTTCTATTCAAGTCCATTCATACAATAAGCATTGTATCCATTTACGGTGGATATTATGTTTGATTCTATCTTTATTTACCACATTACCGGCCATTTCCCAATCCAAGGTTCGGCATCAGACTTCTCTGTCTGATACACTTCTCAAACTCAAAGAAGTTACTATCTACAGTAATCGGATGCAAAAAAAGATGTCTCCTGTACAGATTCTGTCCGGCAAAGAACTTGAAGCTAAATGTTTACTCCGTCGCCGATGCTGCGCTACTTTTCCGGAGTACAGATAAAAGATTACGGAGGTATTGGAGGACTAAAAACCGTCAATATACGAAGTATGGGCAGTCATCATGTCGGAGTATTTTATGATGGTATTGAATTAGGAAATGCGCAAAATGGAGTTGTCGATCTAGGCCGTTTTTCATTAGATAATATGGAAGTCATTTCACTATATAATGGTCAAAAAAGTGCCATCTTCCAACCTGCCAAAGATTATAGTTCCGCAAGTGCCATATATATGCAGACACGAAAACCCCTATTCAAAGGGGAAAAGAAAAACAATCTGAACATCGGGGTGAAAGGCGGTTCATTCTCTACCATCAATCCGTCACTACTTTGGGAACATCGTTTCAACGAACGAATAAGCAGTTCCATCAGTACGGAGTATATGTATACATCAGGACGATATAAATTCACATACGCCAAGAAAGATGGTTACGACACAACAGCTGTCCGTCAAAATGGAGACGTAAGAATGTTACGTTTGGAGAATGCATTCTTCGGAAAAATCCCCAAAGGAGAATGGAAAGCCAAAGCATACCTATACAATTCGGAACGGGGATACCCCGGAGCTGCGGTAAGAGAAGAACCGGGTAAATTTCGCCATCAGGACCGGCAGTGGGATACCAATCTGTTTGTGCAAGGCTCTTTTCAAAACTATTTTAAGCCTTGGTACAGTCTGCTAGCCAACGGAAAATATGCTTATGACTATCTCCACTATTTATCCGATCCCAGACTGGATGTCACCACCATGTATGTAGACAATCACTACCGACAGCAAGAAATCTATGCTTCGGCCGCCCATTTATTCACCATCTATCCCTGGTGGAGTATGTCATTATCCAACGATTTTCAATGGAATACATTACGGGCCGATCTCATAGATTTTGTCTATCCAACCCGTAATACAATCCTGACTTCTGCTGCCACGTCCTTTGACTTCAACCGCCTCATGTTGCAGGCGAGCCTGTTATATACTCATGTCGACGACAATACACGTACCAAAGGAGCCAATGCAGGCACCAAAAACAAATACACTCCGTCTGTCATAGCCACCTGGCAACCATTGACCAAGCTCCCTCTGAATGTACGAGCCTTTTATAAGAAAGTCTTTCGCATGCCGACTCTCAATGATTTGTATTATACTTTTATAGGCAATAAGGACTTAAAACCAGAATATACCACCCAATACGATGTGGGTATCACTTTCTCTCACACCTGGAATAACCATTGGCTGAAAAGCCTGGACTTACAAATAGATGGTTACTATAATGAAGTAGATGATAAAATCATTGCCATGCCTACCTCCAACCAGTTCCGTTGGACTATGATAAATCTCGGACATGTGGAAATTCGGGGATTAGACGCAGCCATACGAGGAGAATGGGGTTTCGGAAAGGTGGAACTTAGCACTCTATTCAATTACACCTATCAAAAGGCACAGGATTTTACCGATCCTACCAGTGAATGGTATGGAGGCCAGATTCCTTATATACCTTGGCATGGAGGTTCCATCATCCTCAATGGAAGTTATCAAACATGGTCTTGCAACTATAGTTTCATTTATACAGGTGAACGTTATGAAGCAGTCGCCAATATCCCGGAGAACTACGCACAGCCCTGGTATACCCATGATTTTTCCCTATCCAAAACTTTTCAATGGGGGAAAACGGGAATACGTGTAACGACAGAAATTAATAATATCTTCAATCAGCAATATGAAGTAGTGCAATGCTATCCTATGCCCGGTACAAGTTTTAAAATCAAATTAAACGTCATGTTATGAGAATATCTGTTCTATCCATCATTATCTGTTTTGTTCTTCTGTCGACTTCTTGTCGCGAAGATGAACGCATTATTCCGTCAACTCCCAACCAAGTTACTCCCGGAGTAAGCGGCACCTCTGTCAAAGGTTTCTTTCTACTCAATGAAGGAAATATGGGAAGCAACAAGGCTACCCTTGATTACTTTGATTACGAAACCGGTATCTATCATAAGAATATCTATGCGGAACGGAACCCGGGAGTCGTACAAGAATTGGGGGATGTGGGAAATGATATCCAAATCTATGGAAATAAGTTATATGCCATCATCAACTGTTCTCATTTCGTAGAAGTGATGAATGTAGAAACAGCAAAACACATCACGCAAATTTCCATACCTAATTGCCGTTATATCGTCTTTAAAGATAAATATGCATACGTCAGTTCGTATGCAGGCCCTGTCAAAATAGATCCCAACGCCAGACTGGGGTATGTAGCACGTGTTGACACTACCACACTGACTGTCAAGGACACCTGTGTGGTCGGCTACCAGCCGGAAGAAATGGTGATTGTGGGCAACAAACTCTATGTAGCCAACTCCGGCGGGTATCGCGTACCTAATTATGACCGTACGGTATCCGTCATCGACTTGAACACATTCAAAGTTATCAAAACCATTGATGTGGGAATCAATTTGCATAGAATGGAATTAGACCAATACGGAAATATTTATGTCTCATCCCGGGGAGATTATTATGACACTTACTCCGAAACATTTGTAATAGATTCCAATACCGATAAAGTAATCGAAGAACTACCGCTTCTTCCCAATACAGAAATGGCCATTTGCAGAGATTCACTGTATGTATACAGTACAGAATGGAGTTATTACACCAACAGTTGGACAGTCTCTTACGCCATCTATAATACAAAAACAAAGAAAACTGATACCCGCAATTTTATTACAGATGGTACGGAAAAATCTATCAAGATACCTTATGGAATAGCAATCAATCCGGAAACAGGTGAATTCTTCGTCACCGATGCCAAAGACTATGTGACTCCCGGCACATTATACTGTTTCTCCCGGGATGGAAAAAAGAAATGGTCAGTCATCACGGGGGACATTCCGGCACATATTGCCTTTACAGATAAGAAACTAAAAGAGATTCAATAATTCACAATTCTATTAATAATTAAAAACAAAAGCAATGAAGAAAATTCTATTTTTACTGCTCACTGTCGTTACAGTATGCAGTTGCTACAATGACGATGATCTCTGGGATAAAGTCAATGATCTCGACGGACGAGTAGAAACACTAGAAACAACAGTCAAGAAAATGAACTCTGAAATTACAACTTTACAGAGTTTGGTAGACGCATTAAATCAAGGGAAAGTAATCACCAACACGGAACAGACATCTGATGGCTACACATTAACTTTCAGTGATGGAAGCACCGTATCTATCAAAAATGGAAAGAATGGTACAGATGCTCCTGTGATTGGAGTGAAAGCTGACGAAGACGGAATATATTACTGGACCATTACTACCAACGGTACTACAGAATGGCTGCCGGATGCAACTAACAAGTTAAAAGTGACGGGTACAACTCCAGTTATGGGAGTTGACAGTGACGGATACTGGACCGTTGATACAGGCGAAGGAGCCAAACGCATTAACGGAACAGACGGAAAACCTGTGAAAGCGGAAGGACAAGACGGAGACTCTTTCTTCAAATCTGTTACAGTTAATGACAATCATGTACTAGTTACTCTTGCAGATGGAACGTCGTTCACATTGCCCAAAGGGGAAACATATACATTTGACATTGCCAATAGGGATTATACCTTGTTCTCGTCTAATGAAACAAGGACGTATCTTCTTACAACTGCCAATATAGACGACGCAACATTAATTGCTATTCCGCAAGGATGGACAGCGGTTCTTAATGATAAAGACTTAAGAATCACAGCTCCGGCAGTTTCAGGTGATGATGTCAAAGATGGTGAACTTAAAATACTTGTCACTCCGTCCAAAGCTTTCGGTAAAGTAATAAAAATGCAATTAAGAGCAGTGCGTGAAGCACACTTCTTGACATTCGAGGATGTTGATTATAAAGGTGATGCTAACATGGTAGGAGAAAGAAACTGGTCATCATTAATTGACAGCCAACAATATGGTGGCCCACTACTTTATCCTAAGAATAACCAACTCTATAACTGGAGTGATGCAAACAACACTTTTCTTGCTTCCGAACTTCCTAACGGATGGGGTGATTACCAATACTGGGGTGGCGGACACGCAATTTCCAATTATCTGGATATGGATCTTACTCATGGAGACTTCCAGCACCAACTAGCCGTTTATTATCAGGATGCAAAAACTGGTTTTGGAGGACATAATGGTTCCAAAAACTTCTGCGTACATTACGGCTATGCAGACAATTCCGGATATGCCAACGGTCCATTACCCTATATTTACTTTGGAGACGGAGTTGCTCGTGTAGTTGACCACATGTATGTGACTATGACGACCTACCTAGCCAACTGTGTGGCCAACGGTAACGGTTTGACCGCACCCGCAGGCAAAGATGATTGGGTGAAACTGGTTGCTATCGGTTATGATGAAGATGGAAAAGAAGTAGCTACACGTCCGGAATTTTATTTGGTTGGAGCCGAGGGTAATATACTTGAATGGACAAAATGGGATTTATCCGCATTAGGCAAAGTGGTCAAAATAGACTTTAATGTCACTGGAAGTAATGATAACGGATATGGTTTCAGCCAACCTGCCTATTTTGCTTATGATGATGTAGCAGTGAGATTCTAATGAAACATATTATACTTTTTTTATTTGTTCTGTTAGCATTAATATCATGCGTGAAAGAAGAGGAGGACTCTCCTCTTCTTTCCGCTCCTGTCATTACCTTGAAAGAAGAATCCCCCATCTATAAAACAAAAATTGGTCGGGAGATAACCATCGCTCCCATTTATGAAAATACCGATTCGGAAACGACCTTTAACTGGACAATAGATGGAAAGAGTATCTGTACCACTTCCACCCTGACATTTTCAGCCGATGAAGCAGGCAGGTATTTCATTCTGATTTCTGCCACCAATGCCGGAGGGACAACAGAAAAGGAGATACGTATCGATGTCTTTCAACTTGATGTACCTACTATCTCTATTGCGGATGCCGACAAAGGTTTCAAAGTGCTTCAAGGCTCTGAACTAACCATTACACCTATAGTAGATTCTTTTCTGGAAACCAGTTACTCCTGGCAAATAAACGGTGAAGATATTTCGAACGAATTAACCTGTACTCTCCCCACAATCGAGCTTGGCGAATATCAGGTTCGTTTTGCTACTCACAATGAAGATGGCGATGACGAAGTAACTTTCAAAGTAGAAGTTTGTTCACCGGATCAAGTAGATTTCAACTGGACATTCCTGCAAACGGAATATAACATGTCAGCCGGCAGAACTATCCGTATCAAACCGGTTGACGTGAATAATGCACTGGATGCAGTCTATACATGGACTGTGGACAATGAACAAGTGCAATCCGGAGAAAATGATACTTATCTGTTTACATCCGAGCAGCAGGGAGAACACACAGTAAAGGTAGAAATGAGGAACTCATATATACTCGCTACGCAAACATTAAAAATCAATGTTTGCCCTCCCGCAGGAACATACCAGCGGAAGATTAGCGCCACAAGTTCTGCGTCAATGAACAGAGTATATGAATATTTACCGGCTCCCGGTCAATTCATCAATGAGAATCATACCACAACAACTATGGCAGAAGCCTGCACCTATGCAGAAGAACGAATCAATCAGACGGCTTATGTTTCCCTAGGCGGATTCGGTGGATACATCATCGTTGGATTCGATCATAGTATCGTGAATGATGGAGATTACAACATTGCTATTACAGGAAACGCTTTTGATGGTTCGTCAGAACCGGGAATTATATGGGTAATGCAGGACGAAAATGGTGATGGGTTACCTAATGACACTTGGTATGAATTGCGCGGATCCGAATATGGGAAAGCCGAAACCTGGCAGGACTATGCCGTCACCTATCATAAACCAACTGGTATTCAGCTTCCCACCCCATGGACAGACAATCATGGTCAAAGTGGGTCTATTGATTATCTGGGTGCTTTTCACCGGCAAGATTATTATTATCCCGCCTGGGTAAAGGAAAAACAATATACTTTGCGAGGTACTCGCCTGAAAGAGCGTAATTACGATCAATCCGGTAATGGTACTTATTGGGTAAATGATAGTTATGAATGGGGATATGCTGATAATTTCAGTGCCATTGATCGTCTGACAGATGATGACAACTATAATGCCGGACCGTCTGACAATCATTTCAAGATATCCCATGCTGTAACTTTCGACGGTAAGGATGCAAACCTGAAGTACGTTGATTTTATCAAAGTACAAGTGGGTGTTAATAGTAAAAGCGGTTGGTTGGGTGAAATATCCACTGAAGTTTTTGGAATAAAGGATTTCAACATGCTCAAATAATTGATAGAATATACATAAGAGATTCTTTTCCCTATTAAATATAGAGATAAAAATTACCAAATGGTAATTTTTATCTCCTCCCATAACCCTACCTTTGTCGCCATTTTCAACGACAAAGGTAGAAAGTTATGAAAGATAGTATTGATTTCGGCAGTATGAACATCTCCACGTTGTTCCGTAAGTTACTAATTCCTACGGTACTTGGGATGGTATTCTCGGCTCTGTTCGTTATTACGGACGGGATATTTGTAGGAAAAGGAATTGGCAGTGACGCGCTGGCGGCAGTAAATATCACTGCACCGCTTTTTATGATCGCAGCGGGTATCGGACTGATGTTCGGAGTGGGAGCTTCGGTGGTGGCTTCCATTCATTTATCTCAGGGAAAACGCAAAGTAGCAAGTATTAATATCACTCAGGCAATTGCTTTTTCCGCATTGCTCATACTTATCCTGTCTGCTCTGTGCCTTTATTTTATAGAGCCATTAGCCAGATTATTAGGTAGTTCGGACCGATTGTTGCCGTTAGCTGTAGAATATATGGCATGGTACATTCCTTTTCTCGTATTCTACGAAGTCTTAAATATAGGTATGTTCTGCATCCGTCTGGACGGTTCACCCACCTATGCCATGATGTGTAATGCGGTTGCAGCCATACTCAATATCATACTGGATTATATATTCATCTTCGAACTTGGTTGGGGAATAATGGGAGCAGCTTTTGCCACCAGTCTGGGAACTGTCGTGGGAGGGTTGATGACACTGATTTACTTACTCCGTTTCTCTCGTACCCTCCATCTATGCCGGATAAAGTTAAGTATCAAAAGTCTGTTACTGACTCTTCGCAACATCGGTTATATGATTAAACTGGGAAGTTCTGCTTTTATCAGTGAAGCCTCCATTGCCTGTATGATGTTTCTGGGGAACTACGTTTTCATCCGCCATCTCGGTGAAGACGGAGTGGCAGCATTCAGTATTGCCTGTTACTTCTTCCCTATCATCTTCATGGTCTATAATGCCATTGCACAATCCGCACAGCCGATTATCAGCTACAACTTCGGAGCCGGACAGCCCGAACGTGTACGAAAGACACTGCATCTCGCCATTCGGACTGCTTTAATCTGCGGTATCAGCTTTTTCATTCTTACCGCACTATGCTGTCAGGACATTGTTTCGTTATTCATTGACCGCAGCTACGCTGCATTTGATATAGCAGTAAACGGGCTTCCTTATTTCGGAGTAGGATTCATTTTCTTTGCCGTCAACATGATTGGCATTGGTTATTATCAGAGTGTCGAAAGAGGTCAGCGGGCAACAATTATCACTCTTCTCCGGGGAGTCGTATTTATGTTGATCGGATTCTTTGCGCTCCCTCCGGTATTGGGTATACCGGGTATCTGGCTAGCCGTACCATTGGCAGAGTTATTAACCACTTTCTATATTTTCGGAATTTATTTGAAAGATCGTTTCATTGTCTGCCGACGATAAGTATCTTTGCAATATGAGAACATTCATTGAAAAACTTTGCGATAGATACAAGGTATCAGAAACCGATGTACAGTCTCTACTGAACTGTATGGAAGAGGTACATTTCAAAAAAAGAGAGATTTAATAGTACGCGAGGGGACAAAGAACTGTAATCTTTATTTTATCAAGACAGGAATATGGCGAGCCTATTATCATAAAGACGGAGTGGATACTACCATCTGGTTTGCTTCAGACGGAGAAGCTGCTTTCTCCGTCTGGGGCTATGTAGATAATGCCTACTCATTAATAAATATTGAGGTCATGTGTGACAGTGTGGCCTATTGTATTTCCCGAACAGCTCTGAATCAGCTATTCGCCTCATCCATCGGACTCGCTAATTTGGGGCTCCGCCTCATGGATCATCAGTTTCTTCAACAGGAGAACTGGCTTATCAGCTCGGGAAGCCCACGGGCTAAAGAACGCTATCTCAACCTTATCAAAGAGACTCCGGAATTATTGCAATATGTACCTTTAAAACATATTGCGTCTTACTTGTGGATAACTCCGCAGTCGCTAAGTAGGATTCGGGCGAAGATAGCATCTTCTCCGCAATAATACTAGGCTTTCGCGGTCTTCACCCCAAAAGCACAATAAGTCAAATAACACACACAAGCTAAAGTGACAAAAACGCCTCCGATAACACCTACTGTTCCAATCGCAAACCCAATAACTGGAGTAACTACTCCGCCACCGGCAACAGCAGTAATCATCAACCCTGAAATTTGGTTTGCTTTTTCCGGTCTTGCCTGCAAAGCCATCGAATAAATGATAGAAAATACGGATGACGCAAAGAAACCGACAGCACCGATACAAATCAGATTTACCATATCGTTTTTCACAAAGGCCAGAATAAGCAAAGAGAAAATACAGGCAACAATATTCACACGGAAATATTTTATTTCAGCGATACGGGCCAACAAGAAAGCACCCAATAAAGCACCTACCGTACGACTTAAAAAATAAACTTGTGGAGCAAACTTCACTTGTTCTGTCGTCCAGTCAAAACGTTCTGCCATCAGCTTAGAACTGATAAAGTTGGTGGCAACATCTACCCCCACAATAAAGAAGATACCCAAAAACAACAACAGAATCGTTTTATCCTTCAATAAAGAAAAAGTATCACTGATAGAAAGTTGCTGGGTTGCAGCACTGGAATCTTCTCGCTTAACAGGGGTAGCCATCAACCAAACAGCGGATAATAATGTGATAAAACCTAATATCGGGAAGCAATAATACCATTTGTCGTCTCCAAAGTGAGCTACAGCCAACAATACAATCTCCGGTCCAACGAGAGAAGATACAGCTTTGATTACCTGCCCTGCCGTCAAGCTACTAGTCAATAAACGTTGGCTAGTTACCACATTACTTAACAACGGATTCAGTGAAACTTGCAGAATAGCGTTACCAATTCCCAAGAGAGCATAAGCTATCATACAAGTCGCGCTATTATAAACGATCAATGGTAATAACATACCCACTACCGTTATTCCCATACTAAGAAGAACTGTATTTTTACGTCCCCATTTGTTCATCTGATTTCCAATAGGAATACCTAAAAACAGGAACCAGATAAATACTAATGAAGGAACAAATCCCGTCATCACAGGAGACCAGTTGAAAGTACGTTGAACATAATCGGACGAAATGCCGACTATATCACAGAAGCCCATTACAAAGAACCCGAAGAGAACGGGAAGGGCGGCATAAATAGAGTTTTGTGTTTTCATGTTTAACTCACTATATTATAAAATGTAGAATCCCCGGTGCCATTGTCAAGCGACATCGGCACCGAGGTAAATAAGCTGTTTATTCAGAACAATGAGGCGGATTTTCCACTCCCCATTTTTCATTCGGTTGATTACCCATTGTGAGTTTCAATGTTCCACCTTTATAGAGTTCATCCCGGTACATCCAACATTGTTCCAGCGGTTTACCGTTCAACGTAGCAGATTGTACATAATAGGCATCCGGTGTATTACCAGTCGTTTCAATCACAAACGTTTTTCCCGTCGCATTCATCGGACTAAGTTTGATTTCAATCTTATCAAACAACGGACTGCCAATCTGGAAAGTCGGTCGTTCACAAGAACCGCCCTGTACATCGAACAATCCCATTGCCGCCATCACATACCAGGCTCCCAACTGTCCCTGATCTTCATCCTGACCGTAGCCATAACCATGCTCTCCGTTTGTTCCGTAAAACTCATCACAAATCAAGCGCGTCCATTTCTGTGTCAGGTAAGGTTTACCGGAGAAATTGAACAACCAAGGAATATGAAGACTTGGCTGATTACCATGATTGTAAGGACTCTCCACACCTGCAAAAGCATAAGTTATCTTACCGCCACCAAAAATAGATTTACGCGCTTCGGTAAATATAGAATCCAACCGATTATTAACCTCCTCTTTACCCACTTTTTCAATCAAACGATATGGATGTTGAGGAACAAAAAATGTATATTGTACAGCATTTCCTTCCTGAAATCCTCTCCATGACTCCAGCGGATTAAAGTTATCAATAAACTCACCGTTAGGAACTCTGGGACGAACCAGTTTCAATGAATCATCAAATAGTTTTTCCCATCCTCTTGATAATTCCATCAAACGGTTGTAATCATCCGTATGCCCCAATGCTTTCGCCCACTGCGCCACAGCATAAGCACTAAAGCAATATTCCAATGTATGAGAAACAGAAAAGGTAGAGCCATCCGGATGTGTGCCATAATGAACACTGTTCTCATAAGGTACATATCCTCTTTCTACAAACTGCTTCACATCCATCTTACCTGCCCCCTCAATGCGGCCTTCCCAGCCTAATTCATTCTTTAAAGCTGCCTGATAAGCCGTTTCAACATCAAAATCACGAATACCACTATTGTATGCACCTGCCAGGGTAATACTCACCATATTTGTCCCTACGCCCGAAACATATCTACTGGCAGCAATACCATCACCTAACCAGCCAGCATCTTTGTATACCAGCAACTGACTGTTAACTAATCCATTGTAGTATTCCGGATAAGCTAGTGCCCAAAGAGAAGTCAAGTTCCAGTAAGCCCCCCAAACTGCATCCGTATTATAATGATTATATATCGGCTTACCTTCTTTTCCCAAAGGTATCTGCCCTACTGTTCCATCATTTTTGGGATAAGCTCCATTAACATCGCTAGCAAGTCCTCTGCCCAACAAAGCGTGATACAATCCTGTATAAAATTTGATTTTGCTTTCATCCGTACCTCCTGAAACCAGAATACGTCCCAAGGATTCATTCCATTTATCCGTAGTTGACTGTAAAGCTTCATTAAAAATCAAGTCTTTCGCTTCCGTTTCCAGATTCAGTTTAGCATTTTCAATGGAAGTATATGACAAACCGATCTTTACATTTACTACATCATCTTTTTTCGTTTTATAATTCAGGCACATAATAGCTCCTGCACCTTTGATTTCATTTCCCGCTTTCAGAGTACTATCTTGATAAAAAACCTCTACCGATTCAGGAATACGATCTAGTTTTGCATAAAAATACATAGCTACTGATGAACCCGCTTGATATTTCTTCACATATTCCGGTTCCGTAATCACGTAACCTTCAATAGTATTTCCATCTATCTGTTTGATATATGCATCACGCACAGCTCCACTTTCTCCCTGACGATTTCCAATATTCAAAAGAATATGAGCAGCTTCCGTCTCCGGGAAAGTATATCGCTGGAATCCGACACGAGCAGTGGCAGTAAGTTCTGCCTTTACCTGGTAATCCTTTAATAATACAGAGTAATATCCCGGACGCGCCGTTTCATCTTTCTTATCAAAGCGGGAACGGAAACCTTTATCGGGGTCTTCCAGTTTTCCGGGATTTGTTTTTACTTCTCCCGTTACAGGCATCAGTGAAATTCCTCCTATCTGAAACTCATGTAAGCAAGGAAAGCCATCAATCGAAGTATGATTATCTTCATAACCAATAGCTTCCCATCCTTGATTATTACCGTAAGTTCCATTGGTAGAAGCTCCCAGTTTAGCCATTCCAAAAGGCTCCGCAGCCGGAGTATAGAAAAACCAACGACTATGTACAGTTCCAATATTAGGATTCACATACTCTACCAGATTGGGACGATCAGGTGTTTTGCACCCTACAACACCTGCCAGAATCAACAGGCTACCTATCCATTTTAATTTCATCATTTATTTATTTTTCTGTTTGTAACTTCTCCTTTAATCATCGCCACACGTGCATAATACTCCGGCACACACGAAGCATCCAATAACCATTTCGGCTTACGTTTTTCATCAGTCCGCCCTGTCCAGTCATGATACATCAGTCCCGCCTGATCACGTGCATGATCCCAAGCATAATCCAGTCCTTTTATCATCGTATCCACATATCTTGAATCCCCCGTAACATTGTACAGATCGTGATAACCTCTAAACAAAACCAAATTAAACCAAGGCAAATCTGCAATATAAGGAATACCGTCTTCCGTATACTTAAAAAACACTTTGTAACTTCCTTCTGCCAGAAATTTAGCATTATCCAGATACGCCTGCTCACCCGTATAATTATATAAAGCTACAGCTGCTTGTAACAAAGTACCAGTATTGTAAGTATACAAATCCGGGCATACTGCCGAAGTCGTTGTTAACCATGAATTCCAAACGACTCCTCTTTCCGGATCTTTCAGATATTTATCAATCCAATGATAGAACTTCTTTCCCACCTCCAGATAATACTCATCTTTAGTTGCTTCATAAAGTTTTAAAGCCAACACCATCGCTTTTCCGTTAGAACAGGCAGGTTTCTGATCTTTCACTCCTTCCAACCAAGAAACAGCTCCTTCAAAGTTCTCATCCCAGCCACTTAAAATAAAGGTCAATACCTGTTTCGCTTTCTCCAGATAATGAGGATTTTTAGTTACCAGATAAGAATCAATATAATCAATCCCCACCAAACCATTGTCATCATAATAGCGGTCTACCTTTCCAAACTGAACAGGGTAAGCCTGATAACCAAAAGGAACACGCGTTGTATCATAGTAACGCTCCATTGCCATCACCATCGAATCGACATAAACCGTATATTTCTCCGGTTCGATAGCAGCCATCAACACTGCCGAAGAAAAGACACCACTCATAGGCCACAGATAAGAAACTTCCTGCGCTTGCCGGGTGGAATCATTAAAATAAGTCAGATCAGGACGATGACTGCTTGGGTAATATTCAGAGAAGAGGCCGTATTTGGGAACCCGGTAGAGTTCCCAAACACGCTGAAACATTTCTTCTGCCTTATCTTTATTCGGAGTCGTTTTTGATTCTCCGGCACAAGAAAGAAGCACGAATACCGTCGATACAAATAAAACTATATTTCTAATTTTACTATTCATATCCTATTCCTCTGTCACTGTTTCTCCTTTGTACAAAGCAATCATTCCCAAAGATTCGAGCGCAGCATCCTGCATCAACAACTGTTCAGCACGTTTTGGAGTTGCTCCTGTCCAGTCTTCATAGAACAGTCCGTTTGATAAACGGGCATTTTCGTATGCATAATCCAGAAAGTTGATGAATGTTTTGATATAATTGCCTGCATTTTTATAGTAAGGCTCAATATCAATAAATGCACGGATCAGTTTTGTTGTGAACCAAGGATCATGATCGGGATAAGCCAACGCCAACCCATTAAGCGGACGTACAAAATAATTATACGCACCTTCGGAAGAAGCAATGGCACTGTCCAGATAAGTCTGTTCACCCGTTATTTTGTATAAACGGACCCCGTTAGAAATCATCACACCTGTATTGTAAGTCCATTTTGTTTTATTAATGGATCCGTCTGCTTGTTTATCATTCCAGTAACATCCATCTTCCGGATCACGCAAGTTAGTCAACGTCCAAGCATATAAACGTTTTGCCAGAGCCAGAACATCCGCTTTTTCCTCTTGAGGACATACAGAATGATATTCAAGCAAGAATAGCGTTGCATATCCATTAGCACATGTCGGTTTATTCGAATCACCAACTCCCTGCTGTCCTTTCTGGTCCTCATTCCACCAAAGACCTCCTCCAAACGTATCATCTTCACCAGCTTGCAGGAACTCAACGATTCTTTTAGCTTTCGTCACATAATCTTGATTATTTAGCAAATTAAAGGCCTCTACCAGTTCAATCCCCACAATAGAATTATCATCATAAAAACGTGTTCCACTACCGGTAGTACCATTGGTTTGAGAGCCATAACCACCCACAGTTCCATTAGGAGTACGATAATAAACTTCAAACCGGTCTACCATATCCGCATAATTCACATCATAACCTAAAGCATGCAAAGCTGCTGCTCCGGAAACCAGTCCGTCATACGGCCACAAGAAAGAAGCGGAATTATCCCCATCTTTCTTAGGATAATTTTCATTATACAGTCCTTCTGTTGCCCCACTATTGATCCGGTAGCACTGATTAATCAAGTCAAACTGCTCTTTGGCACGTTTATGATAAACGACCTCCTCTCCGGGTTCTGACGGAGCAATCGGTGTAGGCGGGATATATTTCTCTACGTCATCTCCGGCACAGGAGAATAATAGTGCCGGAAGAATAGCTAAAATAGTCTTTATCTTTTTCATAACTTAGTTTTATTAATTAATCGGAGTCACATTAGTAAATGTATGTATCATCAATCCATCCGAATTCGTATCGATAGTGATAGTTGCATGCGTATAATCCAGACTACCTTTCATTTTCCAAAGATGATCCCACTGACTCCATTGGAATTCATACAAAGCATAGAAAGAAGCAGGTTCTCCACCTACCGGACGTTCGGCACTCACGCCATCACCTCTACCCCAACACATATCACCACCATTTACTTTTGCTAAAAAGTAGTAACGTTCTTCTATCCAACTTAACCAATCAGGAGCACCGGTTTCCGGTTTGGACGGATCAAGGAATCGGATATCACCCTCTCCCACAAATTTACCATCACCCGCATACTCTAATACAGCTATATCTCCAAATGTTGCTCCCCAAATACAACGAACAGAAGAACCGATTTTTTCCGTGGTCATTGCCATTGTATTAAAGTTCACTGTCAGACGGGTTACTTCTTCGGAAGCAGTTACAGCCGTTTCGCCCTCCCCTTCTCTTAACTTCGAGCTATCATCAATATAATAGCTGAATGTTTCACCTGTAGTAGCAGACTTAAATGATATATTTCCTGCTGATAACTTCGTATAAATCTGGAAAACGCCCTCTTCTACACAACGGAACGGAATTCCACCCTGTCCACTGTTCTCCGTAGCCGAACCATATAAATACAATTCAGCCGGAATATTATCAATTCCCTCTCCACGAGTTACTGTGATGGTAGCCACCTTGTCGGTTCTCTTCACCACTCCACCTTTCGAAGCGTTTACTGTCCATTTTATATCTCCGGTTTCCAAAGGATAAATGCCTGCATTTCTAGCAATCGTATTAATAGCCGCATGAGTGATTGACAAACTGGTTGCAGCTCCCAAATCGCTTTTCACCGTAGCCAGCGGCTTTGAAAAATCACCGTCTGCCTTATCAAACAGCACCTCGTACAATACAATTCCGCCATCTGCCGCACCACCTCCTGACCACGACAACACAACAGGCGTTGGAGATGACACATTCAACTGGATAGAAGCAGGGGAACTTAATTCCGTGGGGACTGCAAAATCCGTGTTCAATTCATAATCTTCCTGACATGATACCATTGCCAGAAGTGCTGAACATATCCATAATATCTTTTTCATAATTATTCCTTTTTGAGTCGTTTAACCAATTACCAATTCGGATTCTGCTCCAAATTACCATTCAAGTCACGTTCAGCCTGTGGTATAGGCCACAAATAATGTCTATTTGCATTAAAGGTTCTGTTTTCAACCCGAACGTATCCATCATCCGTACCTACCACATCATTTGTCTTTAGTCCGTGACACCATCCATTCAATACATTGTCCGCAATTCTCCAACGGATAATATCTTTATGACGATGTCCTTCCAATGCCAGTTCCGACCGACGTTCGTTCCGCACAATCTCAATCAGTTTATCTTTAGAAGCTCCTTCCGGGAATTCCAGTGCTGAAGCAAGTGTAAATCCTGCCCTATTACGAATGGGTTTAATAGTTGCATCCCAAGCCGTCTTATCCAGTTCCCCCAACTCTGCCAATGCCTCTGCATTCATCAGTAAAATATCCGCGTAACGAATCAAAATCGGATTCAAGCCAGAATAAAGAGTAGCACGATACGTATTATCCCAATATTTCTTAATATAATAACCGGTAGCCGAACAGTCTGAACCTACCCCATAACCATCTTTGCCTTCACCTTTCTCACAGTTGATAACAACTTCTGTTCCGTCGGCCAACGTATATGAGTTTCCAGTGTACATCACCGTTGCCTTCAAACGTGGGTCACGATTAGCATACGGATGACTTTCATCAAACGATGTTCCTGTTTCCTTAATTGTTTTTCCATCCAGCATAATATAACTGTCTACCAACTCCTGCAAAGGAGAAAGCTGGGAATATCCACCCAAAGTGGGCGGCAGGAAAACATACATCATCTGATGTTCACGACTAGTCGGACGATACTGTGCATCCAAAATTACTTCAGAGTTGTATTCATTAGCGATCTCAAACAATCCTGCATAACTTCCAAAGAGTTTAAAGCCTCCCTCTGTCATAATGGTAGAAGTAATATTTTTCACTTGCGTCCAATTACCTTCAAACAAATAGATTTTAGCTTTAATCGCCATTGCCGCCCAACGGGTAATCCGACCTTTATTATCCGCATCATAAGAAGTCGGCAAATAGTTACCGTTAATCACTTCATCCAAATCAGCCAGTATATTTACTATTACAGTGGCTTTGGCTGTACGTGCAATAGACATACTTTCTTTGATAGAAAGCACTTTTGTAGTATAAGGTATATCGCCGAATTTCGTATACAACTCATAATAACTATAAGCACGAAGTACTTTTGCCTCACCAATATAACGTTTCTTCAATTCCGGGTCCAAATCAGGAACCCTGTCTATATTTTCCAGCAACTGGTTACACATACGAATACCCGTATAGCGCCCGTCCCAAACCTGTTTCACGTAAGAGTCGGCTGTAGAATATGAACCATTACCAATATTTTGTGTAAAATCATTAGGTTGCTTGGTATAAGCATTATCCGTCATTGCTTCACAATAAAGCTGTTCGTCCATATTTCCCAAATAGGTATAGCAAGTATTCAACGCCTTGACAGCTGCTTCAGGATCCTCTTCCCAATAAGTCAAGTCCGTTTCTCTGTCATACGGTGCCGTATCCAAGTCAACACAAGAGGCACCGCCCACTACCAAGACAGCAGATAAAATCAAATTCTTTATAGTTGTTTTCATCACGGTACAGTTTAAAATTTAACATTAAGTCCAAATGAATATACTCTTGCCACAGGATAAGAACGACCACTACCGTCTCCGGTATATTCCGGGTCCCATCCGCCTTTCATCTTCGTGAAAGTCAACGGATTCTGCACACTGGCAAAGATTCTTAAATTCTTGACATAGAGTTTTTTCATCCATTGTTGCGGGAAAGTATATCCGATCTGCGCATTTTTCAAACGCAAGTATTTAGCATCCTGGATCCAGAAATCTGATTTCGCTGCATTATTAGCAGATTCCGCACCCATTGTCAGACGAGGATAAGTAGCATCCGGATTATTCGGAGTCCAGCGATCTTGATGGAAATCCATTACAGGACCTTCATTGTTATTATGGAAAGCCTCTACAGATTCACCACGCATCCACTTGTTACGTTTTCCTACTCCTTGCCACATCATCGAGAAATCAAAACCTTTATATTCCAAACCATAGGTGAAGCCGAAAGTATATCTTGGGAAGTCATTACCAACAATAAAACGGTCATCGTCCGGTTTAATCACACCATCGCCGTTCTTATCCAAATAACGAATATCTCCCGGTTTCGGTGTAATACCTTCCAAGTGCGGTCCTTTCTGACATTCTTCCTCATTCTGGAAAAATCCATCCGAACGATATGCATAGTAAGAGTACAACGGATAACCTTCCTTGATAATTGTCTGTACATCCGAGCCACCGATAATTTCCGTACCGCGTGTATCTATTACTTCATTAAAGCTATCTGAAATATTTCCGGCGAAGTTATGCACTACCGGACCGGTCTTCAAACGATAACTTACTGATAATTCCCATCCTCTCGTCTCTACCTTACCAGCGTTCTGAATCGGGGCACCATTACCAAACAATCCGGGAACCGGTAAATTTACCAAAATATCTTTTGTACGATTATTGAAACAATCAAAAGTAATATTCAAATCATTATTCAACAATCCCAATTCGAAGCCGATATTAGCCATACGGGTAGTTTCCCATTTGAGATCAGGATTTGTAGAAGCAAATGTAGCCGTCTGCGCCAATTTATCTCCGAAGCTGATGCCGTTAGTCACAGACACCGTCTGCATGTATTGATAGGCACCAATGCGGTTATTACCAACCAATCCCCAGGAACCTCTGATTTTTAGAGAAGGAACATACGGTTTCAGTACAGACCAGAATTTTTCTTCCGAGATACGCCATCCTGCCGAGAAAGACGGGAAGACTCCCGAACGGTTTCCTTTCGCAAAATAAGAAGAATAGTCATTACGGATATTAAATTCCAGCAGATATTTCTCATCATAATTATAAGTGGCTCTTGCAAAACCGGAATAGATAGCCCAGTCACTTGCCGAACCACCATTGCTAACTTTATCCCCACTCAAATCACCTACAAAAATATCATATTTAGAATCCTCCGTCAAACGACTAGTAGAGAACTGCTTTTCAGAGAAACCCTCATAAGCATATCCTAATAATCCACCGATAGAGTGTTTCCCTATTTTCGTATTATAAGTCACCATAAGATTGGTAGTGATATTCTTAGAACGATAGAATTGCTCGGTCAACTTATTTTCACTATCTCCCGTACCTTCGAAGGCCTTCCGGTTCTCATGCAAATTATTATTCCAAACACGTCCACCGGCACTTCCGATCAGTTTCAGTCCTTTATATACTTCCCATTCGGCTTGTATGGTTCCCAATAATTCATCATTCACATTCTGGCGATAACCGCCTTCTTCCAAACGCTGCAAACCGTTTGAGTTACTTCCGGCAGGATAATTATAACTGCCATCCTCATTCTTGATCGGATAAATCGGTGGCATGCGGTTTGCCTGCTCGATAATCCATTCCGTCCAGTAAGCATGTTCTTTAATATCATTACGGGCAAATTGAGAAGTCAAATTCAATGTAAAGTTATTCGTCACCTTATGGCTTACATTCAGACGTGCATTGTAGCGTTTATAACCATAATCAGGTCCCTTGAACATACTGTTCTGATCCATATAACCCAAAGAAGCCATGTAAGACAACTGGTCGTTACCTCCTGTCATCGAAACATTGTGTGAACTTTGAGGAGAATTACGGTGATACAGTTCTTTCACCCAATTTACATTCGGACCGCCATTTCTAAATTGCGCAATCTGCTCGGGAGTGAATTTTGCAGCTCTTCCCGAATTGACAGCAGCTTCATTATACAGTTCAGCGTATACCCACGAGTCTGCTATCTTAGGCAATGAAGTAGGTTGCTGAACACCATACATAAAATCATAAGAGATTTCCACCTTACCGGCTTTTCCTTTCTTGGTAGTAACAAGTACCACACCATTGGAAGCACGTGAACCATAAATAGCAGTAGAAGAAGCATCTTTCAAAATAGAAATCTGCTCAATATCAGCCGGATTCAAATTGCCCAGCGATCCTTCAATTCCGTCAATAATCACCAACGGATCATTGTTGTTCATCGTATTCAATCCACGGATATTAATAGAAGGTACACTACCCGGAGTAGAACTTCCCTGCTGAATAACCAAACCGGGAGTCGTTCCCTGCATCGCTTCCAATACATTGGAAATCGGCTTTCCTTCCAATTCATCCGTAGAAACAGAAGACACAGCTCCTGTCAGGTTGACTTTCTTCTGCACGCCGTAGCCTACCACTACCACATCTTTCAAAGTAACCACATCCGACTTCAACACCACATTGATAAACTGGCGGCCGTTCACCGGAACTTCCTGTGTTTCATATCCAATTGAGGAAACTACCAATACCGCTTTTGAAGCAACATTCAGTGAAAAATTTCCATCCATATCCGTAGCCGTACCCGTAGATACACCTTTCACCAGCACGGTAGCCCCAATCACGGGTTCCCCGTCTGCCATTACCTTACCTTTCACTGCGATTGTATTAGATTGCGCATACAGTTTGGAACCAACAGCCACATTCATACAAACAATCAACATAACAGCCAATAATTGCCAACTCGAAAATGCCGTTCTGAAAAGCCGGCGGGCAAATTGCGCGTTCAATAGATTAGATTGTTTCATAACATTTTATATTTGAATTAATAGAAGAGTTATCATATATTATAAGATATTAAGTTGGGACAAAGCAAAGGAATAAGCCCCTAAAGCAACGGCTCTGCTTGCTCCTAATGTAGAAACAGCAATGCCTATTTTCTTGTGACAGGCATAATGCACCTCTCTCTCCGAAAATGGTATTTTCACCATCTTGTCTTTTTCCTCCAGAAATTTATCAAATGCCTCTTTTTCGGACAGATTGAACACCTCCATCTGCAAACAAGGGAAAGAAGCTCCTGCAAACGTGCCAATCTGCCGATTCATCTCATTCATAATTCCCGGAAGTATGTATTTAGCCGCTCCTGCCACTCCTCCGCCAATCACTACCAAGCCATCAACAATATTCAATGCACGGATGATAGCATCACCGGCCATCTCTCCCAGTTCGTTAAAACTCCGGACAGCAGCCTGCTGATCTCCCTCTGCAGTCCCTTCGGCAATATCATATATATCTTTGGGAGTTAAAGAAGAAGCATCCTTTCCGGTCAATTCCTGATATACTCGCCTGACAGCCCTGATACTGACACTTTCTTCCGCGATCATTTCGGGATATTTCTTATTCCGCATAATCCAGACGTCGCCGCCGCAACCGTTGTCTCCGGTCAGTAACCGGCTGTCAATCACCACTCCGGCACCAAACCCTGTACCCAGCGTAATTCCGAGCAGGTTCTTATATACCTTACTGCTGCCTGCTTCTTTCAGGCGTTTATTCACTTCGGGCAAAGTGCCTGCCAAAGCTTCGCCATAAGCAAACAAATTACCGTCATTATTAATAAAAACCGGAATACCAAACCGTTCCCTCAAATAAGGTCCAAGTGCCACTCCTCCCCTGAAGGCCGGGAAGTTAGGCAAGTCACCAATAATTCCATGCTCATAGTCAGCAGGACCCGGGGAAAGCAAAACTGATAGCTACCGGAAGTTTCGGCAATCGTTTCTCAACTTCCAGGAAACCTTCTACAAGAACAGACAAGCAACGCTCCAAGTCGTCGGACGCTGCCGGAAGGCAAATAGGTTCCACTATTTCGCGACAGCCTTGTATGGCTGAAAACACGAAATTAGTGCCTCCCGCATCGAGCGTCATTACGATTCGTTCATCATGTTCATACATAGTTCTCAAGATATTAGATGATTTATTTCATTATTAAAAGCGTACGTAAGCTTTGATCGTTACACATTCTTTTCCTGCAGATTTACCATACGGGGCAATGGTATATTCTTTCACCCTGGCAGGAATGATAAATGTTTCGGCATAATGCACCACGAAAGGTTCAAAAGCATGAATAGGACTCTCAACTACGGCCTCTTCTCCCTCCAACAGATTCAGTACATTTACACTATCGTTTGTGTGATGCAACACCGGTGATGAGAAACGGTGGCGACGAGTTTCGATAAATTCGTTCGGATGCAGTCCGGTACGTTCTTCTACCCAACCTTCTCCGGAAGCAACTTCCTTAAACTGATTGCGAAGGTGTTCATTCACATATTCCGTATCGCGATTCCAGTTGATAACGCATTTACCACGTTCCACATTGATTGGACGCGGTTTTCCATCCAGTCCCAAGCGTTGCCAGTCCCATAGTTTGAAAGTAAAGAGGTTCGGAGTCGAACTGATTTCAAGCACCATACTGTTGGCACCGGAACAATGAACGGTTCCTCCCGGGATCAGGAAGTGATCGTGTTTCTTCGTCGGAATCTTATTTACGTATTTTTCTGCGTCAAACACCAGTTCACCTTTTTGTGCTTTACGCAAATCGCCGATCATCGCTTCTTTGTCCACTCCTGTCTTCACTCCCAGATAAACTACGGCATCTTCTTCCGCGTCTACCATGTAGTAACTTTCATCCTGCGTGTAGTACATACCGAAGCTGTCACGGATAAATTGAGTAGTAGGATGCACCTGCAAACTCAAATTACCTCCGCCCATCGTATCCAAAAAGTCGAAACGAATAGGGAAGTCTTTTCCAAAGCGTGCCTCCACCGGTTCACCAAGCAACTCTTTACTTTTCAGCAAAACCAAATCAACCGAAGGCAGTTCAAAGCGCACTCCGTTCACTTCAAAATAAAGGCTGTTCTCTTCAGGTACACAGTCAAAGCACCAGCCGAAATTTTCGCGTTCACGATCCAGGATCGCAAACCTCTTTCATCCATTGACCACCCCAGGGAGCCGGATCGAAGAAAGGAACTACCCGGAACGGTGTGTTCACCGTTGCCTCTACCCCTTTAAAGAAAGTATCCTTATCAATCATCTTCGGTGTCCCGGCCACATGGGTGTCAATCCAGAATTCTACCCTGTCAAACAATCTTTCCTTATACCTATCACATACTCTCCAATCGTTGAAATACCCTCTCTTGTATTGCAAAGAAACAGCATCGTTCCGATTGTCTATACCTAAAGCTTTTACCTCATGCCGACGGAAACGTTGTTGGATTTCCCAACGTGCCATATCCACATAAACCACCATCGCATCCTGCGGAGCAACAACGGCAGCTCCCGTACCTATGATTACAATGGTTTCTTTCGCTTCACTGATTTGCTTCCGTGCAGCAGCCACCTTGTCCGCATCCAAATAATCTTCCAGCCTCAAGTTGGTGACATAGCCGAATAATACATCTTCAGTCATGAAGCGTTCTGTCAACGTTTGAATTTCTTTTTCCGGTTTCATCAAATCACGTACATTCATCACTCTTCCGGAGAATTCTTTTGAAAAAGCATCCAGCACTTCTTCTTCATATACTCCTGTATATAAATCCACAGCCAGCACTTTTCTTGCATCCATTTTCTCTTTTTTAACATAGAAATGATAGAATCCCACCCCTGAACAAGCATCCCTGTCAGCTTCGTAGAAGGAAATTTATCATAATTAGCTTTTCTCATGTTTATAGCGTTTTTAAATTTTACATGTTCATACATACTTTCAATTGTGCAAATATATAGATTTTATTTTTATTCCAAACAAAACTTGGATTATTTTTTGATAAATCTTATATTTGCTGAAAATAAACCAATCAGGATAGATATGAAATTAGATCATAATAGTGATAAACCGCTTCATATTCAGGCAGAAGAGATACTAAGAAGACTCATAGAATCTGAAGAGTACAAAAACGGGAAGCTATTTCCCAACGAGGTAGAATTGTCTGAACAATTACATATTTCAAGGAACACATTGAGACAAGCTATCAACAAACTCGTGTTTGAGGGGCTTTTGGTGCGCAAGAAAGGTTACGGAACGAAGGTAGTAAAGAAAGGTATCGTAGGCGGAGTAAAGAACTGGCTTAGTTTCTCACAGGAAATGAAGATGTTAGGTATCGAGATTCGCAATTTCGAGCTGCATATCAGTTTAAAGCGTCCAACTGAAGAAATCGGCACATTCTTTGATTTAGGTTCCAGTCCCGACACTCGCTGTGTAGTGATGGAGCGCGTCAGAGGAAAAAAAGAATATCCGTTTGTTTACTTCATCTCTTATTTCAACCCCAATATTCCACTGACAGGAGAGGAAGATTATACACGCCCATTATACGAAATGCTGGAAACCCAATATAATATAGTGGTAAAAACCAGCAAAGAGGAGATTTCAGCCAGACTTGCAGGGGAATTTATTGCAGAGAAACTGGAGATAAAATCCAATGACCCTATATTAATAAGGAAAAGATTTGTTTATGATGTGAACGGAGTACCTATTGAATACAACGTCGGATACTACCGGGCAGATAGCTTTACTTATACAATAGAGGCAGAGAGATAGACAGTATGTTCATACATATATAATATAAGGAGGCTATTTTAGAAGTTGAAATCTCTATCTTTCCTTTAAAATAACCTCTTTATATCATCTCTCTTTCCATAATTATGTCCTACCCGTCATTTATTATCGAACTTACCATTAGAGCATCCGGCAAGAATCCGATCCAGACTTTCATCCACAACACCTATCATCTGAAGTTTGGATAATAAATGATAGTAGGAAGTTTTTCCTACTCCTTCTATTCTCAACAGACTTTTCCAACCTCTTCCCGATACGATTTCCAATAAATCCTTTACCGTTCGAACATCTTGATTATACAAGATATTAGCCAACCGGGTATCAGCTACTTTACAAACAGGCAATTGAAGTATCCACTCCTCCTGCCCAACATTTATATTCTTATTATTGTCTGCCAAAGATAAAAAACGAGCATTGATAGCACGCTTTCGATAAGTAGCCAATATATCTTTTCTTCAATTTCAACCCTTTAAGTATAGAATTATACATTTGTAATGTCTTCCCATAGGTAATTTGATGCCGACCAGCCACTTTCGCTACTGATTCTCCTGTAGAAATAGAATAGAAAACATTGCGGGCAACAGGGTGAAGAATCAATGCTGCCAGTTCACGAATGATTATTTCATATAGCGGTTTACAAGTCTTCTGTGTTCTCAATACATATAGTAAATCATCATATTTGGAAATGATAAAGTCCCGTTCCAGTTTCTTTTCTTCTACGATTTTGGAAAGGTAATCCGCTTCTAAACCAAGTCTTTTGTGAGCTTCCAGATAAGCGTCCAAACTCTCATCATCCAAAAACAACTGATCGTTGATTCGGGAACTCGTAATGTATCCAAGATTTGCCCAATTCTTTAGAATAGCTTCTTGAATGTCGCGTCTTTCAGACATCTGTTTTGTTGTGAGCCAATTTGACATAAAAAAACGGAACTAGATTAATAATATCAACTAGTTCCGTACCTTTTATTATAAAAGAGTACGGAGCTGCCACAATCCCGCAAACAGGAGGTAGTAGCGGCTACCTTACTTACACGGGCAGACAGCCCGTACCCTATGAGAAGTCATAGAAGTACAGGCGTCTCCCGGTGTAAGAAAAAAAAATCCGCTACGATTTCCTGTTCACCGAGGAAACGCACAATCGCATACCACAAAGGCATGCTACGTTCCAATGACAAAGGTACAAATACTTTTCGGAAAATAACAAGAGAGAGTTATAAATGTTTAGGAAAGAAAACGAATGATGATTGTATAATTAAAACGTATGTATATAAAAAGCAGACAATAAGTTTTTCGTTTCATATATAGAATAAAAGGTGTGTCGTTTTGTTTCGTATACAAAACAAAATATTTGATAAAGCTGCTCTAATCTATTTCATAATATCATTCAAGTCAAAATAAAGCAAACGTGTAGTAGAATCCACATCTTCATTATCCAAAGGAATAAATCCATCTCTCTCATAAAAAGAAACAGCTGCCGCATACACATCTACAGTTAAAAAGCGACAACCTGTTTTATTTTCAAGTACATTACTTACAGCTAACAAAGCTTCCCGATAAAGAAAAGATTCGTATTTTATTTTTTAAAGATTTTCATTGCCAGTTCATAGTCTTTCAACCTTTTTCCCCGCTGCTCCGGCGTTTCACTACGCTTCTCTTTCATCCGTTCTTCAAATCGCCGAGCATCTTCTCCGAAAAGTATCGAAGTTTCCTTAATTGGTCTTGCCATACCTATACAACTCCTTTCTTTTGGTTTATACGCTACTAAAACAATTGAATAAATCAGGAAGTGCAAGTTATTACGAAGTTATCTTTTACTCACCAGCTTTATTTTGCATACGAAATAAAGTAAATAGCCTGTATTATTATTTTGTATATAGAACAAAAGACGTACCTTTGCTCTTGCAAGCAGAATATAAAATAAAAAAGGATAACAACAGCAAACTATAAAAGCATCGAGAATCATGAACCAAAAAATTGACTTTAACGACGTCCCAAAAAATTATTTATACTGCACCTACAACAAATGTCCGCGCCGCAATGAATGCCTACGCCATCAAGCTACGCTCCGTATACCGCAAAACGTTCCTGATTTCCGAACAGTCAATCCCAACCACATAATAGGAAACGAGAATAACTGCAGTTTTTTCAAGCCATACCGTACTTCACGCTTTGCCTGCGGAATAGACCACATCTTGGACAACATTCCATATTCTACGGCTGTCATCATCCGCAAAGAATTATATTCTTTGATGGGGCGCAGCATGTTTTACCGCATCCGCAACAAAGAACGGATGCTGCATCCTGACGAACAAAAGCAGATTGTCGCTGTCTTTCTAAAACATGGTATCGAAAACAAACCTGAATTCGACCAATATATTGATTTATTCGATTGGTAAGACCTTTATCAGAAACACTATAAAACGGCGTTTCCGGATATTCTGACAAGGGACAATACTCACACCTATGAGAAAAAATACTCATACCAATGGGAATATATTCTCATAGGTATGAGTATTTTTTCTCATAAGGGTAAGTATCATTGAGAATCTTATCATATCTCCGACGAGAGTTGTCCCGCCGCTTTCAAATAAGCCACATAATTCACATACAATTGGAAATGGGCATCCACTTTCGTCTGATAAGCCTGCTGCCAAAGCACTTGTGCTTCCAGATAATCCGAAAGAGTTTCCAGTCCCACTTCATATTGCTTACCACTGACTTTCATATTCTCCTCTGCCTGTTCCAGCGAACGTTCGGAAAGCTCCGTTTCCAACCGGGCCTCATCCAGATTATTGGCAGCTTGCATCAACTCCAGCAACATTTTTTCATTGACATTTTCCTGTTCAAGACGAGCTTGTTCCAACTTCACTTTGGCAGACTTTACTTTATTGGTACGTTCGCCAAAATGAAACAGAGGGACAGAGACATTCAGGAATACGGAAAAAGCACCCTTTTTCATCAAAGTTTCATCATTGACTTCCAATCCGTGAAGATAATCATAACTACCTCTGACGCCGATACGCGGTAACAGTTCACTACGATTCAGCTTTACCTCCTGCTCGGCAATGGCTATTTGTTTGTTCAAGATTCCATATTCGGGACGGGCAGTTATGTCAGAGACCTGCACTTTCCACTCCTGCTCCACTTCCGGAAAATCATCGGATATATCAATCTGTGCTGTCAAAGGGCGGCCGATGTAATGACAAAGATTCATACTTGCAAGACGGAGGGCGTTATCAGCCTTTCGCAAAGAAAGTTCACTCTCGTTGAGCTTCACTTGCACTTTCAGTACATCATTTTGCGGTTTCATGCCATGCCGATGAGCACTCTTTACATTTTTGGAAAGTTCCGTCAGTAAGGCGTGATATTTTTCCGCTACTTTTTTCATCTCCTTGGCTTTCACTAACTGCACGTATGCTTTATCTGTATTCAGAATAACTTCCGAAGTAGTTAAAGCTTCGTTCAAATGTGCCATTTCCTTTCCCAATAGTGACATTTTATAGGCGGCACGGATTTTTCCTCCCATATAAAGAGGTTGCTCCACTTGTACACCGCCCGAGTAAACAGTTCCGACCTTATAGTCCAGATTCAGTCCGGGAAAATAAGCGAAACCGCTCGATACCAGTTCTCCGGTAGCAGGATTGGGCAAGAAAACCGGAAGGTTTCCTCCCGGAACTCCGAGACTTCCGTCCGCTGTGCTATAAATACCCGTTCCGTTGACTGTAAAATTAGGGAAGAAATTGGCTTTATAACTAAGAGACATCAATCGGGCTGCTTCCGTCTGCTTATTAGCGGCAGCCATATCCTTATTATATTTCAGTGCCATTTCACGGCATTGCGCCAGACTTAGTTTTTCTTGCGCGGCAAGAGAAACCGACAGGCCGAACAATACACCCGCTACACTAATGGCTACAAGAATTTCTTTTTTCATTTGTCTGTCTTTTTTATATGAAAGAATAATGCATACAAAATCGGGATAAAAAGCAACGTTATCAACGTGCCGAACAGCAACCCACCCATAATAGAAGCCGCCAACGAACCGAACATGGCATCCGGCAACAATGGAATCATTCCCAAAATCGTAGTCAGCGAAGCCATCATCACGGGACGGAGACGACTTTGCGAACTGTCTATCAATGCCGTCACAGGTTCTACTCCCTGATTAATCTGCAAAGTGATCTCATCCATCAATACAATACCATTCTTAATAATCATGCCGATCAATCCCAATGTACCGACGATAGCCACAAAGTTGAATGTCTTCCCGGTAAGCAGCATTACAGCAACAACACCGACAAATACCAGCGGAATAGTACAGAAGATGATAACCGGTTTCCGGTAATCTTTGAACAGCATGATTAGAATGGATATCATCAGAATGATAGCAAACGGGAAATTCTTGAACAGATATTGCATAGACTTTGTGCTGGCGTTCCTCTCGCCTTGCCATTGAAGCCGATATCCGTCAGGCAGCGGAATCTGTTCAATCTGCGTGGCAATGGATTGCCGCGCCTTCTCCGTTTCTACCCCCGGAACAGGAGAACATTGCACCCGTTGGCTACGCTGCCCGTTATAACGGGGAACCACCGGATCTTCCCACTTCACATCAATCCGCTTACTGATTTGTTTTAACGGAGTTGTTCCCATCAACGTTTCCACCAGTTCTTCTTTTGATAGTGTTCCTGTCTTCAGTTTCATCATCATTTCCTGTGTCAGCAAACCGTTCAGAGAAGGAAGAGACGAGAATATCTGCGTATTGCCCAGGTTTTCAATCGGATTTCCGTGTTCGTCCAGACAACGCAAGTAGATATTATCTTTGTGAATACCTTCGTAGAAAGACCCGATAGGGATGCCGCTGGTAGCGGTCAGTAGAGATAGGCTTACATCATTACGGCTCAATCCGATAGCACGTGCCGCAGGCTGGTCATATTCAATAGTCAGTACCGGAATTTGCGGTTCCCAGTCCGTGGTAATCAGGTAAACATCCGGGCAATTCTCCATAATCTTGCGGGCACTGTCTGCCAACTGATGCAAAACAGCAGGATCAGGACCGGTAAATTGCACTTCAATAGGATATTTCTTGAACATCAGATTGTAGCGGTTCATCTTTACGTAAGCATCCGGATAATGTTGTGAAAGATATTGTTGAATTTCCGCCATGTTATCCACCAAATCGTCCGGAGAGGTGAAGTCGATAATCAGTTCACCGTAAGATAAGGAAGGATTGGCTACGTTACGCACCAAGTTATAACGAGCAGGTGTACCACCGATAGAAGTAGTGACGTGTGTAACTTCCGGACGCTTTTTCAGGTAAACTTCGATTTCTTCCAAGTCACGTGCTACACGAGTGGAGTTAGTCCCTTCCGGCAATTTATATTCCATGTAAAGCTGATCGTAGACCATATCCGGGAAAAAGCCCTGCTTCATAAACCGATAACTGAAAGCCGAAAGCAATACCAAAGCAATCATTGTAAACACAAAACTCCAACGATGTGCCAGACTGAATTTCAATAATGAACGGAGCACAGCATAAATCTTTCCTTCATACACACGTTTTCCGGCAGCAGTAGTTGCCGCAGAGATTTCCGGATGCAAAATCCGGTCAGCCATCAACGGGACGTGCACCAAAGCCAGCACCCAACTAAGCAATAAGGAAACAGCGAGTACGATAAACAAATCGCGCGTATAAACGCCTGCCGTATCAGGAGACATAAAGATAGGAAGAAAAGCGATGATGGCAATCAGAGTAGCTCCCAGCAAAGGCATCGCTGTCTGCCGTCCGATGGCAGTCATTGCCTCCATCCGACTCTTTCCGGCTTTCAAATCTACCAAAATACCGTCGATGATAACAATCGCATTATCCACCAGCATCCCCATCGCAAGCACGAACGAGGCCAATGAAACACGCTGCATCGTACCGTTCATAAAATAAAGGAACAGAAAGGAACCGAATACCGTCACTACCAAACTGATACCGATAATCACCCCGCTCTTAAATCCCATAGCAATCATCAGAATAACAACTACGATAATCACAGATTCTATCAGATTAAGAATGAACGTCCCCAACGAACTGCCTACACGTTCCGGCTGATAGAAAACTTTATGGCACTCTACCCCCGCTGGAAGGCGTTCGACTTTCAGTTGCTCCAATTTCTTTTCCACTTGATGCCCCACTTTGATAATGTCGGCATCCGAAGAAGCGGCCACCATTATTCCTATCGCACGCTGACGGTCATAAAACAATTCGTTGCGGGTAGGATCTTCATAATCTTTCTCAATACGGGCTATATCACTCAACCGCAACTGATCGGCATCATGTCCCTGAATCAGCATACGACCGATATCCTCCACCGTCTTAAACTTGTCACTGACTGTCACCCGGATACGATTATCGCCATTATCATAGTAACCAGTATAAGTCGTTTGGTTCTGTCCGTTCAATGTGGCTAGCACTTCGGCGGGTTTCACACCCAAGTTAGCCATCCGGTCTTGCAAAAGAGAGATATTAATACATTCGGGACGTTTACCGTATAAGTCGACGCGTTCCACCCCATCCAGTTCGCTGACTTCACGTTTCACCAGTTCTGAATAATCAGACAGTTCCCTGTCGGAAAGTCCGTCACCCGTCAAAGCGAAAAACATTCCGTAAACATTTCCAAAATCATCTTTTACAATAGAAGGACTGGCACCTTCGGGAAGTTCTGCCTGTGCGTTCGCCACTTTACGACGCAACAGATCCCAGCATTGTTCTACGTCCGTCTCTTTGACAGTCGTTTTCAGTTCTACCTGAATCAGGGAGAGATCGTTGTAGGAATAACTTTCCACATTATCTATATTCCCCATGGAGCGAATATTCTTCTCCAGTACATCCGTCACCTCTAATTCTACCTGATGCGCAGACGCACCGGGATAGGTGGTGACTACCATGGCAAGCTTTACCGTTATTTCTGGGTCTTCCAGTTTACTCATTTCATAACTGGAATAAGCTCCTCCTACAATCAGTACGGCAATCAGGAAGTAGATTAACTTCTTGTTCTCAAATGCCCATTTACTAATATCAATCATAGCAGTCCTCCCACATTGGTTTCAGCAGCCGGAAGAAGCGGTTCCACCTGTTCTCCCTCTTTTACATGATGCACCCCCGAAGCGACAACCAAATCACCGGGATTCGCTCCGTCTGAAGTAATCAGGCATCTGCCGTCGCTAAGCAGACGGGTGACGGTCACATCACAACGGCGAATAGCGTGACTGGAAGCATCATAAAGAAAGATACTCGTACGCCCGTTCTCACGAAGAATCGCTCCACCGGGAACCGACAGGTTACACACATCTCCTTCACTACATTCGATAGTTACCATTGTATTCATGCCGGGCGATGGAACTGCCTGTTTATCTTCTTTTTTCAGTTGAAGCCGCATAGTGTACAACTGATTGGCATTTGCCTTAGGGGTGACACTAATCAGTTCCAAAGCATATCTTTGATGAGGATAAATATCGAATGTACAATAGTAGCGGGTAAACTGCTGTCGACGAATATATTCCACTGCCGGAAGATTAATCTCCACCTCCGGGCTTCCCTCACTGATGATGGAAACGACGGGCATACCGGCAGCTACCGTCTCATGGGAATCAAAAAGACGTTTCTGCACATATCCGTTAAAAGGAGCATACAAACGGGTGTATGCCAACTGGTCTTTAGCATGGTTATATTTGGCGGTAATCTGTCTCAATCCGTACACGGCCTTATCGTTAGCATCCGGTGTTGTCACATTTTCCTTATAAAGTGCCATCACCCGTTCCGCCTCCGCTTTCACACTTTGATATTCTGCTTCTGCCGCATCCAGCTGAATCTGATAGTCTGTCGGATCTAATTCTGCCAATAATTGCCCTTTACGCACATAGGCACCGTCATTTACATGCATATACTGAATAGTACCACTCACCCGGAAAGACAGACTTATGTCCTGTGCCGCTTTCACTCGACCCGGAAACTGCAAAGCTATTTGTCTGTCGGCAGAAAGTACGGTATCAATCTTCACTGCCGGCTTACTGTCTGTGTTTTGTACACGTTGCCCACACGAAGTCAACAGAACTGCTAAAAATCCTGTTAATAAGAAGTCTAATCGTCTCATATTTTCACTTATTAGTTAGTTGCCACAAAAGTATCCCAAGCAAACATGAGGAGAAAGGTTGATTTAGACGAAACATTGTTCTATTTGTACGTTACCTAAGATAAAAAGCCGAAATAGTTTGCTATTTGTATTTATTTGTTTATTACTTTGTAAAGAAATTCATTTCAACGAAAAGGAATATGGAACCACTGATGCCATTCAAGTATGTTATAATATCTCCGGAAGATACTTCCATGAAAGAAGGATGCATTATTTCCGAATTCAACCAATGCGGACTTTTCCTCTGCCAGAAAGGACAGGCGGAAATCCTGTTGGGAGGTAGACCATATCAGATTAACAAAAGGAATCTTTTCATATATACAGCAGCCAACCTTCTACAGATACGCCAAAGAAGCGCAGACTTGGAAGGAATCATGATAGAGGTCGACCTGGATTATGTCATACCAATAGTAAACAAAGTAGCTAACTCGGAAAATTTGCTTTATTTGCGGGAAAATCCCTGCCTGTCGCTCTCTGAAGAGCAATATACATTTGTAGAGAACTTGCTCAAATCTGTAGAAAAACGAATTAACAGGGAGAATATTTGTAACAGTTCCCGACAGAAACAACATTTAACTTCTGAATTAATCAAATCCTGGGGACAGGTGATATGCTATGAGTTATTAAACATTTATTTCAGTAACGAACCCCAAACACCACTGCCACAGGATAAAAAGGATAAAATCTTCCAAAATTTCATGATTACCCTTTATCGATATTATCGTCAGGAACGTGATGTTACTTTTTATGCAGACAAGCAATGCTTGTCCGCCCGATATTTTTCTTCTGTCATCAAGGAGAAATCAGGGAGCAGTGCTTTGCAGTGGATCATACAGAATGTCATTACAGAAGCTAAATATCTGCTCGATAATACCGATTTAAGTATTAAGGAAATAACAACCAAACTCAACTTCCCCACACAATCATTCTTCGGGAAATATTTCAAGCAGTATGTCGGTATATCTCCTAAAGAATATCGGAACAAACTTATCAAACAGTAACTTTCTTAAACTGCCGGAACTGCCACCACAACATTCCTCCGGATATAAGACTAGCCGCCAAATCTGCCACAGGCATACTGGCCCAAACGCCCATTTGTCCATAATAGTGAGGTAGAATCAATAAACAGGGAACGAGAAATAACATCTGCCGCGTCAGCGACAAGAAAATGGCTTTACTTGCCATTCCAATACTCTGGAAGAAGTTGGAAGCTACCATCTGAAACCCAACAATCGGGTAGAAAAATACCACAATACGAAAACCTTTAGAAGCAATGCTGATTAACTCTTCGTCCGAAGTAAAGATGGAAGATACGATTTCCGGAATAAACATACCGATCAGAAAACCAATCGTTGTCACTACAGTTGCACAACAAATGGTTACTTTCAGTACTTCCGTCACACGAGGATAGAGCTTCGCACCAAAATTATATCCCGCAATGGGCTGCATCCCTTGGTTTAGTCCCAATACAATCATAATAAAGACAAAAACAATACGATTAACAATACCGAATGCACCGATCGCCAAATCACCTCCATGCTCTTTTAATCCCTGATTAATCAGAATCACAATAAAGCAAGACGCCATATTCATCAGAAAGGGAGACATACCAATAGCCAGCGAATCCAACACGATTTTCCGTTTCAAACGAAAAATCCCCTTTTTCAACCGTATCAGTTCATCTTTGCGGCAGAACAGATGAAGCTGCCAGACCAATGCAATCAACTGCGCACAAACCGTAGCCGTAGCCGCCCCACGGATTCCCCAGTCGAATACAAAAATAAACAATGGAGCAAGCAATACATTGATTATCACTGTCGTTATTGTTGCCATCATCGCTTTCTGCGGATGGCCCGAAGCACGGAGCACTGCATTCAGCCCCAGATATAAATGGGTAACCACATTTCCGAGCAAGATAACCTGCATAAATTCACGGGCATACTTCACCGTTTCATCGCTTCCTCCGAAAAAGTAAAGTATCGGATCGAGAAAAGGAAGAACGATTACCGTAAAAGAGATACCTATAATAAGGTTTAATACAAACACATTTCCCAAAACCTGCTGTGCGGTATCATAATCTTTCTGTCCCAGCTTCACCGAAATCAATGTAGCCGCACCGACACCGACCAACGAGCCGAAAGCCGCGGCAAGATTCATTAGCGGGAAAGGTTAATGCCAACCCGGAAATAGCCATCGCACCTACCCCGTGACCGATAAAAATACTATCTACCATATTGTAAAGAGAAGACGCCGTCATGGCGATAATTGCCGGAATGGCATACTGCATTAAAAGCTTCCCAATCTTTTCCGTACCCAACGCAGTGGGTGTCTTTTGTCCTGTCATACCTATTAGTTTGAGACGGCAAAGATACAAAAAAGAGGTGGATTACAGGATATATGAGAAAAGTTTCGTATTTTTGCCTCCAAAATTGAGTTAATACGTAACGAAATGAATATATTAGAACTAAGTGAACAAGAAATCATTCGACGCAACAGCCTGAATGAGCTTCGTGCGATGGGTATTGATCCATACCCTGCAGCAGAGTATGTAACCAATGCTTTCTCTACAGATATTAAAGCTGAATTTAAAGACGACGAAGAGCCACGCCAGGTTTCCGTAGCCGGTCGTATCATGAGCCGCCGCGTGATGGGTAAAGCCTCTTTCGTTGAATTGCAGGACTCTAAAGGTCGCATCCAGGTGTATATCACCCGCGATGATATCTGTCCGGGAGAAGACAAAGAACTGTACAACGCTGTATTCAAACGCCTGCTCGACTTAGGTGACTTTATCGGTATCGAAGGTTTCGTGTTCCGCACACAAATGGGTGAAATCAGTATCCATGCAAAGAAACTGACTGTACTTGCAAAGTCTATCAAACCGTTGCCTATCGTTAAATACAAAGACGGGAGTAGCTTATGACTCTTTTGAAGATCCCGAACTCCGTTATCGCCAACGCTATGTTGACCTGGTAGTGAATGACGGCATCAAAGAAACATTCCTGAAACGCGCCACTGTAGTGAAAACATTGCGCAACGTTTTGGATGAGGCTGGTTACACGGAAGTGGAAACTCCCATCCTGCAATCTATTGCCGGTGGAGCCAGTGCACGCCCGTTCATCACTCACCATAACTCACTGGACATGGATCTTTACCTACGTATCGCAACAGAGCTTTATCTGAAGCGACTGATCGTAGGTGGTTTTGAAGGTGTATATGAAATAGGTAAGAACTTCCGTAACGAGGGTATGGACAAAACCCATAACCCGGAGTTCACTTGTATGGAACTCTACGTACAATATAAGGATTACAACTGGATGATGAATTTCACCGAAAAGTTGTTGGAACGTATTTGTATCGCAGTAAACGGTAGCACAGAAACAGTGGTTGACGGAAAAACCATCAACTTCAAAGCTCCTTACCGCCGCCTGCCTATCCTGGATGCTATCAAAGAAAAGACAGGATACGACCTGAACGGCAAGAGCGAAGAAGAAATCCGCCAAGTTTGCAAGGAACTGAAAATGGAGGAAATCGACGAGACAATGGGTAAAGGCAAGCTGATTGATGAAATCTTCGGAGAATTCTGCGAAGGTACGTATATCCAGCCAACTTTCATCACCGATTATCCGGTTGAAATGTCTCCGCTGACCAAGATGCATCGTTCTAAACCGGGACTGACCGAACGTTTCGAGCTAATGGTGAACGGTAAAGAGCTGGCTAATGCCTACTCGGAATTGAATGACCCGTTGGATCAGGAAGAACGTTTCAAAGAGCAGATGCGTTTGGCCGACAAGGGAGACGATGAAGCGATGATTATCGATCAGGACTTCTTGCGCGCTTTACAATATGGTATGCCTCCTACATCGGGTATCGGTATCGGTATCGACCGCCTGGTAATGTTAATGACCGGACAGACCACTATTCAGGAAGTATTATTCTTCCCGCAAATGCGTCCGGAAAAAGTAGTGAAAAAAGACGCTGCCGCTAAATATATGGAATTGGGAATCGCAGAAGACTGGGTTCCGGTGATTCAAAAAGCCGGTTACAACACTGTAGCTGACATGAAAGATGTCAATCCGCAGAAGTTGCACCAGGACATCTGTGGCATTAACAAGAAATATAAATTAGAACTGACCAATCCGTCGGTAAACGACGTAACTGAGTGGATACAGAAAATTTAATAAGTTCTTCATCCAAATCCATACAAATGAAATTACCCGGCAAGATAGCGATAATGGGCGGAGGAAGTTGGGCTACAGCCATCGCAAAGATGTGTCTGGCCCAAGAAGACTCTATCAATTGGTATATGCGGCGAGACGACCGCATTGCCGATTTTAAACGATTAGGGCACAATCCGGCTTATCTGACAGGAGTGAAATTTGATACAAAACGCATCTCATTCAGTTCCAACATCAACGATGTGGTGAAAGAATCGGATACACTGATCTTCGTCACTCCCTCTCCTTATCTGAAGGCGCATCTGAAAAAACTGAAAACCAAGATAAAAGATAAGTTTATCATCACCGCTATCAAAGGAATCGTACCCGATGACAACGTTATTGTATCGGAATACTTCACAAAAGAATATGGTGTACCACCAGAAAATATAGCAGTCCTTGCAGGTCCCTGCCACGCAGAAGAAGTAGCCTTGGAACGCCTCTCCTACCTGACTATCGCCTGCCCTGACAAAGACAAAGCACGTATCTTCGCACGTCGTTTGGGAAGCAGCTTCATCAAAACATCTGTCAGTGATGACGTAGCGGGTATCGAATATAGTTCGGTACTCAAAAACGTATATGCCATCGCTGCCGGTATCTGTAGCGGTCTGAAATATGGCGACAACTTCCAGGCTGTACTGATCTCCAACGCCATTCAGGAAATGAACCGTTTCTTGAATACGGTGCATCCGTTGAACAGAAACGTGGATGAATCTGTTTATCTGGGGGATTTATTGGTGACCGGTTACTCCAACTTCAGCCGCAACCGAACTTTCGGAACGATGATAGGTAAAGGGTATTCCGTTAAGAGTGCGCAAATTGAAATGGAAATGATTGCGGAAGGTTACTATGGTACAAAATGTATCAAAGAAATCAATAAGCATCATCATGTCAATATGCCGATACTGGACGCAGTGTACAACATTCTGTACGAACGTATCTCACCAATGATCGAGATTAAACTGTTGACTGACTCTTTTAGATAATCTTTAAACAAGAACGATATGATTAGTTTAAACATTGAAAAGACATTTGGATTCATCTCCAAAGAAAAGGTTTTTGCTTACGAAGCTGAAGTAAAAGCCGCACAGGAAATGCTTGAAAAAGGTACAGGCAAAGGTAACGACTTTTTAGGATGGTTGCATTTGCCTTCTTCTATCACTAAAGAACACCTGGCCGACCTGAACGCTACTGCAAAAGTATTAAGAGACAATTGTGAAGTAGTAATCGTAGCCGGTATCGGTGGCAGCTATCTGGGTGCCCGTGCCGTCATCGAAGCTTTGTCTAACAGCTTCACTTGGTTGCAGGAAAAGAAAACAGCTCCTGTCATGATCTATGCAGGACACAATATCAGCGAAGATTATCTGTACGAACTGACTGAATATCTGAAAGACAAGAAATTCGGTGTCATCAATATCTCTAAATCAGGAACTACTACTGAAACAGCTCTTGCTTTCCGTTTGCTGAAAGAAGCAATGTGAAGATCAGCGCGGCAAAGAAACTGCAAAGAAAGTAATCGTTGCTGTGACGGACGCTAAAAAAGGTGCTGCCCGTGTTACAGCTGACAAAGAAGGATACAAAACATTTATCATCCCTGACAACGTAGGCGGACGTTTCTCTGTACTGACTCCGGTTGGTTTGCTGCCTATCGCAGTGGCCGGATTCGATATCGACAAACTGGTTGCCGGTGCTGCCGACATGGAAAAAGTATGTGGTTCGGACGTTGCATTTGCTGAAAACCCTGCTGCTATCTACGCTGCTACCCGCAATGAGTTGTACAGAAATGGTAAGAAGATCGAAATCCTCGTTAACTTCTGCCCAAAACTGCACTATGTAAGCGAATGGTGGAAACAGCTTTACGGAGAATCGGAAGGAAAAGACAATAAAGGTATCTTCCCTGCATCGGTAGATTTCTCAACAGACCTCCACTCTATGGGTCAATGGATTCAGGAAGGCGAACGTTCTATCTTTGAAACGGTGATTTCAGTAGAGAAGGTTAACCACAAACTGGAAGTTCCTTCTGATGAAGCAAATCTGGACGGCTTGAATTTCTTAGCCGGCAAACGTGTGGACGAAGTGAACAAGATGGCCGAATTGGGAACACAGTTGGCTCACGTAGACGGTGGTGTACCTAATATGCGCATCGTACTTCCGGAATTGAGCGAATACAACATCGGTGGTCTGCTCTATTTCTTCGAAAAGGCTTGCGGTATCAGCGGTTACTTGTTAGGCGTGAATCCATTCAACCAACCGGGTGTGGAAGCATACAAAAAGAATATGTTTGCGTTGCTTGACAAACCGGGGTATGAAGAAGAATCTAAAGCAATCCGTGCAAAACTGTAATCAAGAACGTTTTTATAAACGGTAAACTATAAACAATGAACGGTGAACAACTATGCTATATACATGGATTTGTTCACCGTTCATTATTATATTCAATTGATTGCAGTTTCCGATTGTACCGCTTATTGCCCGTTGTACCGTTTACTGCTCACCACTTCTACTTCTCATCTTCCACTTTCGTCTTCAAACCGATTTCTTCCTGTGCTCCTTCACATTCGGCTTTGGAAGAAAGATAGAACTCTAATTTTACATCGCCGTTCTTATCTACTTGTTTGATGGTCGCAATCACCATAATTTTAGCTTTTGACACACCATCCTTAAAACGAAGCTGTCCCTTTTCCACATCTGTCAGATTTCCCTCTGTAGATACTTCTGTTTTCTCAAAGATGAGTTTAGTATCCACTTCATCATCATTCTGAAGTCTAAAGGTTTTCAGTTCAGCTCCATTTCCATCCAAAAGCAGAAAGGCTTTCACTTCATCTCCCACCTTCAAGGCCGGCAGTTCGTCCCTCTGATTTGCATAGTCTTTTTCACCGGAACTGGAATTCTCATCATCCGATTCAACCTTTGCATAAAGCTTTTCTATCTTGATAACAGGACTTTCCCCGCTATCAGAGCAGGCGCCTAAAAACAATGGTAGCAACAATAATACTCTCTTTTTCATGCTATCGTCGAGTTTATAACGTTACAAAAATACACATATTCTTCTAAACAACAAATAATTATGTAGTTAATCGCTTGGGAGCGTCATTTGCAACTATCTCCCCGTTCTAACTTATCTCTCGTTTTTTATCGTTATCTTTGCCTCGTATACAGTTGTAGATTAAGCGAATCAAACTAAAAAAACAAATAGAATGACAGGAAATTTATTAAAGAAATCTAGTGGATTCATATTACTATGTAGCATATCATTGCTAATGCTCGTAATGACCGGTTGCCAGGAAGCCAAACTCAAAACAGTGATCGCGGTAGCCAACAAACAGTGTCCATTGGACATGGGGGAAGTCGGTAAGATCACCAGTATCATCTACGACGGGGATAACGTAGTGTACACTCTCAACATGAACGAGGAAATTACCAATATTAAGATTTTGAAAGATAATCCGGAAATCATGAAATCATCTATCAAAATGATGTTTCAGAATCCGGCTGCTGATGTAAAGGAAATGCTGAAATTGATGGCTAAGTGTAATTCCGGATTATACATGATATTTGTGGGCAATAAGTCGGGCGAACAAGCAGTTTGCGAACTGACTTCCGAAGAATTGAAAGAAGTTCTTAATACAAACGTCAACCCGGCACAAAGCGAACAAACAAAGCTTGAAGCACAGTTGAAAATAGCGAATCTGCAATTTCCAATGAAAGCCAGTGAAGAAGTCATGGTCGAAAAAGATCGAAGTCATAGGCGAATCGGTTGTTTATATATGCAGTGTGGACGAAGAATTGTCTCCCATCAGCCAGATTAAAGAAAATGCAGCAGAAGTGAAAGAGAGTATTGTATCAATGCTGGCAAGTCAGACTGATCCGGCCACCCAGTTATTCATAAAAACCTGCGTGGAGAACAATAAAAATATTACCTACAGATATATTGGCAAGGAATCCGGCAAGCAACACGATGTGGTTATTCCCGTGTCTGATCTGAAGAAAATGCTCATAAAAAAATAAAATATCATCTTAAAAAGATTCTGCAACGTACCAAAGTATGAAAAAGAAACTGAAAGCCGTCCTGTTTGACATGGACGGCGTACTTTTTGACTCTATGCCCTATCATTCGGAAGCCTGGCATACAGTAATGAAATCTCACGGACTCACTCTTAGCCGCGAAGAAGCATATATGCACGAAGGACGGACAGGAGCCTCCACTATTAATATTGTTTTTCCAACGTGAACTGGGTAGAGAAGCTACCCAAGAAGAAATAGAAAGTATCTATCAGGAGAAAAGTGTTTTGTTCAATTCGTATCCCGAAGCAAAACGTATGCCCGGTGCATGGGAGTTGCTACAAAAAGTAAAAAAGGATGGACTGATTCCGATGGTGGTCACTGGTTCCGGCCAACTATCCCTGCTCGAACGGTTGGAGCACAACTATCCGGGAATGTTTCGTAAAGAATTGATGGTTACAGCGTTCGATGTAAAATATGGCAAACCCAATCCCGAGCCGTATTTGATGGCTTTGAAAAAAGGAGGGATCAAAGCGGATGAAGCGGTTGTAGTAGAGAACGCTCCGTTAGGAGTGGAAGCCGGACACAATGCGGGTATTTTTACAATAGCTGTAAATACAGGTCCTTTGGACGGGCAAGTGTTGCTGGATGCCGGGGCTGATTTATTATTTCCATCCATGCAGGCACTTAATGACACCTGGGACATGATGACTGAAAATGACATCTAAAAGCTGAAAAGAAAATTTATTCTTCAAAACAGGAGAAAAACATTGAAAAGAAGGAATATAAATCGTATTTTTACAGGAGTTTAATTCGCTTAGATTCCATCTAAGCCAACGCAGATTCTACTATGCAAAAGTTATTATCCCTACCACCCAATTTGATCCATTGCTTCCACGAACTGGAAGAAGTCAACCATACCGATTGGTTTTGTACATCAGACCCCATTGGGAGCAAACTAGGCTCCGGCGGCGGAACGACATGGTTATTGCAAGCCTGCCATCAGGCATTCGCGCCACAAAAATCTTTCGGCAACTGGATAGGAGATGAAAAAAAAAGAATATTGCTCCATGCAGGCGGACAAAGCCGTCGCCTGCCCAGCTACGGACCTTCCGGCAAAATATTGACTCCGATCCCGATCTTCAGTTGGGAAAGAGGACAAAAACTCGGACAGAATCTATTATCATTGCAGCTCCCGCTCTATGAAAGGATTATGAATCAGGCTCCGGCCGGTCTGAATACGCTGATCGCAAGCGGAGATGTATATATCCGTTCGGAAAAGCCACTTCAGGATATTCCGAATGCAGACGTAGTGTGCTACGGCTTATGGGTAAATCCTTCCTTGGCAACCCATCATGGTGTATTTGTTTCCGACCGGAAAAAAGCCGGAGGTTCTCGACTTCATGTTACAGAAACCTTCTCTTGAAGAATTAGAAGGATTATCGAAAACTCATCTTTTCCTGATGGACATCGGTATCTGGATTTTGAGTGACCGCGCCATCGAAGTATTGATGAAACGGTCATTAAAAGAAGGAACCAATGATATTAATTATTATGACTTATACTCGGACTACGGCTTGGCTTTGGGAGAGCATCCCAAAACGGAAGATGAAGAAATCAATCAGTTATCCGTAGCCATATTGCCTTTGCCCAGGTGGAGAATTCTATCATTATGGCACAAGCCATGAACTGATTTCTTCTACTTTAGCCATACAAGACAAGGTACGCGATCAAAGAAGGATCATGCACCGGAAAGTAAAACCGAATCCGGCTATCTTTATCCAGAACTCTATTACACAAGTTTCTCTTTCTGCAGACAATGCCAACTTATGGATTGAGAATAGCCATGTGGGAAAAGGCTGGAAACTGGGTTCCCGCCAAATAATAACAGGAGTTCCCGAAAATCAATGGAACATCAACTTGCCGGATGGAGTCTGCATCGACATTATCCCTATCGGCGACAATGACTTTGTTGCACGTCCGTATGGCTTGGATGATGTGTTCAAAGGAGCGTTAGACAAATCAACGACTACTTACCTTAATGTTCCTTTTACCCGCTGGATGGAAGATAGAGGAATTACCTGGGAGGATATAAAAGGGCGCACCGATGATTTACAATCAGCATCTATCTTCCCCAAAGTAACTTCTGTTGAAGATTTAGGCATATTAGTGCGCTGGATGACATCGGAGCCCCAACTGGAAGAAGGGAAAAAACGTTGGCTGAAAGCAGAGAAAGTTTCTGCCGACGAAATCTCGGCAGGCGCCAACCTCAAGCGTCTTTATGAACAGCGCAATGCTTTCCGTAAAGAGAACTGGAAAGGACTGGCGGCTAATTATGAAAAAAGCGTATTCTATCAACTTAATTTGCTGGATGCCGCAAATGAATTTGTACGTTTCAATCTGGGCATGCCTGACGTCTTGAAAGAAGATGCCGCCACCCATGCTACGGATACACAACCGGATGCTTCGCGCACGCATCATGAAACTACGTGAAGACAAAGATTGCGCAAAAGAAGAACAGGCAGCCTTTCAACTGCTTCGCGACGGTTTATTGGGGGTAATGAGCGAACGAAAGAGTCATCCCACACTCAACGTTTATTCCGATCAAATCGTATGGGGCCGCAGTCCTGTACGCATTGATGTGGCAGGAGGATGGACGGACACCCCTCCCTACTCTCTTTATTCAGGGAGGAAGCGTTGTCAATCTTGCCATCGAACTGAACGGCCAACCGCCGCTGCAAGTATATGTGAAACCATGCAAGGAATATCACATCACTCTTCGCTCTATCGACATGGGCGCAATGGAAGTGATACGAAATTACGAGGAACTGCAAGATTACAAAAAGGTGGGTTCTCCATTTTCTATCCCCAAAGCTGCCCTTACATTGGCGGGCTTCGCACCGGCATTCTCTACAGAATCCTACCCTTCTTTAGCCAAACAGCTGGAAGCTTTCGGTTCAGGAATTGAAATTACCCTGTTGGCTGCTATTCCTGCTGGCTCGGGGTTAGGTACCAGTTCCATTCTGGCCTCCACCGTGCTCGGAGCAATCAATGATTTCTGCGGACTGGCTTGGGATAAAGAATGATATATGCAGTTACACATTAGTATTAGAACAGCTCCTGACCACTGGAGGAGGTTGGCAAGATCAATATGGCGGTGTGTTTTCCGGCATTAAGTTGCTTCAATCCGAAGCTGGTTTCGAACAGAATCCATTAGTGCGCTGGTTGCCCGATCAACTCTTTGTTCATCCTGATTACCGCGACTGTCATCTGTTATATTATACGGGAATTACCCGTACTGCCAAAAGTATTCTGGCGGAAATTGTCAGTTCCATGTTCCTCAATTCCGGTCCACATCTAAGTTTGCTAGCCGAGATGAAAGCCCATGCAATGGATATGAGTGAAGCCATTTTACGAAGTAACTTCGATAGTTTCGGTCGATTGGTCGGCAAAACCTGGATACAAAACCAGGCATTAGATTGCGGAACCAATCCGCCGGCAGTAGCAGCCATTATCGAAGAAAATCAAAGATTATACCCTAGGATACAAACTCCCCGGCGCAGGCGGCGGCGGTTATTTATATATGGTAGCCAAAGACCCTCAAGCAGCCGGACAGATCCGACGGATATTGACAGAACAAGCTCCCAACCCACGCGCTCGTTTTGTAGAAATGACGCTTTCTGACAAGGGACTTCAGGTTTCAAGAAGCTAAAGAGAAAGCGTTACCATATTGCCGGTCAATCATCCGGAACCATAAAAAACAAGCTTGGACAGATTCAAACGAAATGTCCAAGCTTTAATTTTTCAATGCCATAATGATCTGTTTTACATGTTGAGACTTGAAATAACTGTAAAGTAAATCATAATAATGATAAAACCAATAGCTCCGATAATCAGCGCCACACTAGCCCATTTCTTTTTTCTAGCTTCTTCCATTCTAATTTATATTTATGGGATTAATATAATTTATCGTCAAATGTCTACATCTGGAAAGCTATGAACATACTACTACAGAATATCATTCCTTACTTTTTCATATCTACAAAGTTAGCATTTCTCACGAGAATCCTTTTATTTAAATCAACTTTTTCATTCTATTTAGGCTAAATTATGCAACTACATACAATAATAACTAACTAGGTTTGAGAAAATGCAAAGCAAAATACATGACTGACTATCTAAGGATTATGAATGTAAATATCAAGAATATGAAACACATTTATTTTACTCATTACCGCTTTTATATCACACAAAAACTGTACATTTGCACTATAAATAATATACTAGACTAAAAAAAGGATCAAAAACAAATAAAATATAAAGATGAAATTACTTAAACTATTATTCTTATCCGCCATCTTGCTATCCGCATGCAACAATGACTCGACAGACACTCCGGAAACAGGAGAGCCCAAACAGATTATCGTAGAAATGGCCTCCAATGATTTTACAGATGTCTCCGGCACATATACTCTTGAGAACAATAAAGAATACTGTACTCGGGAAGACGGAAAATATAAGATATTATTGGTCAAGAGTACATATATAAATAAGGAGGGAAAGGAAAAGGATATTCTTACCTATGGCATTCTGGATGTAGCAAATAAAAAATACATCTGCTATACAGCCAACATAGATGTAGCCCAAAGACTTGAAAGAGACTGGGAATTTTATAATCAAATAACTAATCCGGATTTTCCAGATGACCCAAATAGACGATTAGTTTGTAATTCTTATACAAAGAAAGACTAATAATAGAACCTCTTACGAGATAAAAGAAAGATTTCACTTTGATAGTCAACATATAACATTGGTTTCTTGGGAACAACAATAGACCAACAAAAATCAATTACAAGGGCTAAATCCTGCATTTAGTTTTAGTTATCCAAGGTATAAGAAAACAGAAATCCCTCAATAATCAACTGATTATCAAGGGATTTTTCTGTGACCCCGGTGCGATTCAAACGCACGACCTTCAGAACCGGAATCTGACGCTCTATTCACTAAGCTACGGGGCCATTCTTTCTAAATGCGAGGACAAAAGTATAAAAAATCTTCTCATCTTCCTAATGATTCTCCTTTTTTTATAGTTCTTAAGGTACTTCCCTATATTAGAAGACTGTTATTTTGAAATGCTTTAGAGCATTTACTTTATCAAATTGACAATCTTTTAGAGAATATCCATTACATATATCAATTTTATTCCTATCTTTGCCGACAATTAACATTTAACAAACCTATGAGTTACTTGATAAAACCTAAGAACTATAAGCCGCTACTCGACCTCAAACAGACCGAGCTGGGAATCAAGCAAATAAAAGAGTTCTTCCAATTAAACTTGTCATCCGAACTACGCCTTAGACGTGTGACTGCCCCTCTTTTCGTATTGAAAGGAATGGGTATCAATGATGATTTGAATGGAATAGAACGACCTGTTTCTTTCCCAATCAAAGATCTGGGCGATGCGCAAGCCGAAGTGGTTCATTCATTGGCTAAATGGAAAAGGTTGACCTTAGCTGACTATCACATCGAACCGGGATATGGTATTTATACGGATATGAATGCTATTCGGTCAGACGAAGAACTGGGCAATCTGCATTCTCTCTACGTAGACCAGTGGGACTGGGAACGTGTTATCACCAATGAAGACCGGACTGTGAACTTCCTAAAGGAAATCGTCAACCGTATTTATGCGGCTATGATCCGTACAGAATATATGGTATATGAAATGTATCCGCAAATCAAACCTTGCCTGCCACAAAAGCTACATTTCATTCATTCAGAGGAATTGCGCCAGCTTTATCCGAACCTGGAACCTAAATGTCGCGAACATGCCATCTGTCAGAAATATGGAGCTGTGTTTATCATAGGAATAGGCTGTCAACTTGGTGATGGCAAGAAGCACGACGGACGTGCACCGGACTATGACGACTACACTACCAAAGGACTGAACGACCTGCCCGGACTAAACGGCGACCTCCTATTGTGGGACAATGTACTGCAACGCTCCATCGAATTATCATCGATGGGAATCCGTGTAGACAAAGAAGCCTTGCAACGTCAGTTAAAAGAAGAAAAAGAAGAAAAAAGACTGGAACTTTATTTCCACAAGCGATTGATGAATGACACCCTTCCCCTGTCTATCGGAGGAGGTATCGGACAATCCCGCTTGTGTATGTTCTACCTTCGCAAAGCTCACATCGGAGAAATACAAGCCAGCATCTGGCCCGAAGATATGCGCAAGGAATGTGAAGAACTTGAAATACACCTTATATAACAAACTATGAATGTACAAATTGAAGAAAGCTGGAAAGCACATTTAGAACCCGAATTCGAAAAAGACTACTTTCGCACACTGACCGATTTCGTCAAAAGCGAATATAGCCAGTATCAGATCTTCCCTCCGGGAAAACTGATCTTCAATGCTTTCAACCTTTGTCCTTTCGACAAAGTGAAAGTTGTAATTATAGGACAAGATCCTTACCATGGACCGGGACAAGCGCATGGTCTCTGTTTCTCTGTAAACGACGGAGTGCCTTTTCCCCCTTCATTAGTGAATATATTCAAAGAAATCAAAGCCGACATCGGCACAGATGCCCCTGCTACGGGAAATCTGACTCGCTGGGCAGAACAGGGAGTATTGTTGCTCAACGCTACGCTGACCGTACGTGCTCACCAAGCTGGTTCACACCAGAACCGTGGCTGGGAAACATTTACTGATGCTGCAATCCGTGCCCTGGCAGAAGAAAAAGAAAACCTGGTATTTATCCTGTGGGGATCATACGCTCAAAAGAAAGGAGCGTTTATCGACCGCAACAAACACTTGGTACTCACTTCCGCCCATCCCTCTCCTCTTTCTGCTTACAACGGCTTCTTCGGAAACAAACATTTCAGCCGTACAAACGACTACCTGAAAACCCATGGAAAAACAGAAATCGCATGGTAGTTGGAGAAGTTGAGAATGGAGAGTTGAGAGTTAAGAATAAAGAGTAATAAAAAAAATGGCTGCACTATTCGTCGAATGATAGCGCAGCCATTTTTCTTTTCTATATTGTAGCAAAACAATTACACGTCCGAATTTCCACTCTCAACTCTCCACTCTCAACTTATCCTAGTACCACTGAATGTTACTTTGCGTTTGGCTTCTCTGCTCATACTTCAAGTCTTGCAGGATGCTTGCATTCGCACGGATGGTAACATTGTAATATTTCCAGCGTCCGAAAGGAGAAAGACTGGCGGACAGGTTGAAACAGTGCAAGTCACGGGAGATTGTACAAGAAGTCTGCGTAATCTCTTTTGCCTGAAAATCATAGCCCGAGTTGAACGAGAGCGACCAGTTATTAGAAATCTTTATATTTCCGTTTGCATTGATGTTATGCGTATACGTATAAGGATATCGCATGGAATAACGGTTAATAGGCTTAGACCTATCTTCACGGATATTAAACGAATAGCTAAGGCTTAACGACCAAGGCATCTTAAACACCTGATAACCATCCGGGTCTGCCTGTGCTTTCTCTACTTTCTTAGGTGTAGTACCATCTCCTTCCGTTCCGTCAGATTCTTCATCGTCACTATCCTCCGACTTCTTATCTTTTCCTTTTTCTTCCTCCTTTTCGGACCGAACCATTTCTTCCATGTGTCATTATTAAAGGTATAGTTGAAAGAAGAACCATATCCTTGGAAACGCCCAAAACGACCATACGACCATTCTGTACGGTTACTGGTCACTACATTACCGCTTTTATCGAATGTATAGGCATACGTAGCGAATTGGGCATTCATATTGAAAGTATAATTCTTCGTCAGTTTCAAACGGAGGTTCATACTTAAATCACTCCACGGTCTTTCCTTTGCCGCCATATTATAGGACATATTGGCACTCAAATCATCAATAAGGCTAACTTTCTTGACTGTATCATTCTTTGCGTCATAATACTTCATCTCCAAGTTATTAGCTATCGAGAAACTAACCGTTCCCGACCCCTCACGAGAAGGCACGCCATAAGGCTGATTGGTAAAAGGAGAATAATATTGTGTATTACCATTATAATCGGTATATTCTTCCCAGTACTTGCCAAATCCCGGAGCACCACTCAAACTCACCTGCGGTGTGAATACGTGACGAATCTGTATCTCCTTCTTCTTCGCAAAGATCGGTTTATACATACCATACAATTTCGTACTTAGAGCCAAACTAGCCGAGTAATTGGATACACGATAAAAGCCGTTAAGAGAATCGCCCGGCAATGATTCCAGCCTGTGAGTATCTTCGTTATAATGCTGATTGATTTTACGGGTGTACCATCGTTCTGTATAATTCACAGAAGGATTGACCTGCAAATATTTGAACAGCGTAAAAGTAGCACTGATAGGAATGTTATGGTTCATCGCATTCTCCCATGAGCTTAGTCCGGCTTTGAACAAATGGTCATCTTTAGTACGGATACTGTTTGTCAGACGTCCCGTATAACCAATGGAAATCTTTTCGTACCAACGTTCGGCTCCTGCCGCTTTCTTGCGCTTGAACGGAAACAGACGGCTCAACGTAATATTCAAGTCAGGCAAAGTGACCGCAATAGAAGAGTCACGCATTGTCTGTGCGATATTGGTAGTTCCGGATAAGGTCAGACCGATATCGGGAAAACTACGAGAATAACTAATACTTGATGTTTTGGTATTTTGAGTCAACAACTGCGAATTATAAAGGTTGTTGATATTAGAACGTTCATAACTACTGGTCGAGAAGTTCACACTGGCAGAGAATGTAGTGTTCGGACTGGCTTTAGCATCCTGTCGATGGTTCCATACCACCTTAAAGTCCTTAGCAACTGTATAGTCCGGCATCCCTTTATCTCCAGTCTTGGTGACCTGATAGTCCGCTTGCAGCGTACCGGAATATTTATAGCGTTTATTATAGTTTGTCAATCCAGACAATCTCCATGAACCTTTCGTGAAGATATCTCCCGTTATTTTCAAGTCCATGATATCACTCATGGCAAAGTAATATCCTCCTTCTGCCAAACCGAAACCACGACTGGAGTCATCCATATAAGTCGGCATAATGAAACCGGAAGAGTAACTGCTGGAGAATGGGAAGAAGAAGAACGGCACAGCCAACGGCAGAGGCACATCTTCCACAACCAGATAGGCAGGTCCTGTCACTACATTCTTTTTAGGGCGCACCTTAGCTCTCGTCAGCTGCATATAGAAGTGGGGATGATCGTGATGATCGCAGGTTGTATAACGCCCATGCTCCATGAAAATTTCATCATTGGCCCCTTTCTTCGCCTTGCTTCCGGTCACATATCCTTCTCCCTGCTGGGTGACGATATCAGTAATTCCCGCTTTCTTGGTTTTGAAGTTATATCGGATTGTTTCCGTATCATACGAGGTATCACCTTCTTTAAATACCGGTTTACCTTTTTCCACTCCGGTAGTATCCTTGATACCATAAGCATGCACAGTACTACTATCCAGATTCATCGAAATAACTTCCGCAGCCAGTTCGATGTTCTGATAATTCACTTTTCCGCTACCATAAAGTGTAGCGGCTCCTCCCAAAGTAAAGACAGTGGAGTCGTTGGATTCATAAACAACCGGTGCATCGAGTGGTTGTTTCTTCTTTACCGGTGCGATGGAATCAATGCGTACCGTTACCGTATCTGCTTTCAACGAATCATTTCCCTGAAGGGAATCCGTTTGTGCGGTATTGGAGGCAATCATTCCTCTTCTTCGACGCTGAGACGTAGCCTCATCGGGAAGCATCAGTAAGACAATCAGCAGTATGAATGATATAAGTATTTTTGCTTTCAATGGCGCCATTAACTAATAGTTTACGCTTGAAGTGGCAAAAGTACACAATCTTCACCAAATATGAGTTAGAATCTTCGTTATTTAATTATTTTTTAGTGCTATAAAAAGAGAGAACACCATCTATCAAAGCGGCTTAGGCCTTCTTCACCATATTTTGCAATACTTTGCCGCGCTTTTTCCACAGTTTTCTCTTCATCCAGATGGGTTTTAGAAAAGAATTTATCCGCAAAGCAAATCAATTGCTCTTCCAGGGTAATGGGCAGCATCTCACGATGAGGAACGGGGAGCTGCTGGGCAATGATATCTTCCAACGAGAGTCCGGCTCCCGTATGGCGTTCGCACACCAATGCGTGTTGGGGGAAACCTTCCGCCCGCAAGATTTCAGCTCCCAAATATCCGTGGGCGATATAAGGATGAGTGCCAAAGCACTGAATGGTGGGAGCATCGGTCTGAAAAATTCCAATATCATGCAACAGAGCAGCTTCTTTCACAAAACTCCGGTTTAAACGCAATTCGGGATGAGCATCCAGCATTTTCATTGCCTTTCCGGACACCGCCAGACTATGAATTACTAAGATTTGTCTCTGCTGCGTATTTTCCGGATAATATTTATCAATGATTTCGTATGGATTCATGTGCTTTATTTTTTGCTCTCTTGATGAGAAATTAATATTTTTGTGCAATATTACAAAAAAAATTACCGATATGCAAACTCGAGCTTCCTTCATTCTTATATTTCTATTCATTATGTTGTCACCAATGCGTGTAAGCAGTCAAATTGTCACGGGAGCAGAACAAATGGATCAATATATGCCGTTGCTGAAAGGAAAACGCATCGGAATGGTAGTCAACCACACTTCTGTCGTGGGAGCAAAGCGGGTTCATCTTCTCGATACCTTATTAAGGAGAGACGTCCGGGTAGTCAAAGCATTTGCCCCCGAACATGGTTTCCGCGGTAACGCGGATGCAGGTGAAACGGTGAAAGACGGAAAAGATTCCCGCACCAGTATTCCTATCGTATCGCTTTATGGTGATAACAAAAAGCCGTCTGCCACCCAACTAAAAGATGTTGACGTGATCTTATTCGACATTCAGGATGTAGGGGCACGCTTTTATACCTATATAAGCACGATGTATTATGTGATGGATGCTTGTGCAGAGAACAAGAAAGAAATGATTGTACTGGATCGCCCCAATCCGTGCGACTATGTGGATGGTCCGATACTCAAACCTGCTTACCGGAGCTTTGTCGGCATGCTTCCCATTCCTGTACTTCACGGATGTACTATCGGCGAACTGGCACAGATGATAAACGGGGAAGGATGGATTGCCAACAAGAAAAATCCTTGTTCATTAAAGGTAATTCCAATGACCGGGTGGAAACATGGAGAGCCTTATTCACTCCCCATCAAACCGTCGCCCAACCTCCCGAACGATCAGTCTATCCGATTGTATGCTTCACTCTGTCCTTTTGAAGCTACCCGCGTCAGCGTGGGACGGGGAACAACTTTTCCTTTCCAAGTATTAGGCGCACCTAATAAGAAATACGGAAGTTTCACTTTTACTCCCCGCTCCTTACCCGGTTTTGACAAAAACCCGATGCACAAAGGTATCACCTGCTATGGGGAAGACCTCCGGAATGTAACCGATGTGAACGGATTTACACTCCGCTACTTCTTGAACTTTTATCGCTTATCCGGTGAAAGCGCAGCCTTCTTCTCCCGTGCCCGATGGTTTGATTTGCTGATGGGAACTGACAGCGTACGCAAGGCTATCCTCAAAGGAGAATCGGAAGAGGCTATCCGGAATAGTTGGCAAAAGGAGTTACAGGATTACAAAGAGATTAGAAAAAAACATCTTCTCTATGAGTAAAAAACTAGTATCATACTCTCATTCATTCTTATAAACCACTTATAATTAAAAGAATAAGTATGATAGATACCCATATTTCATGAAGAAAGTATGATAGATACAAAATTTCAGAAACATCTATCATTCTTATTCATCAGATAATAACTATATTAGCAAAAAGGATGAGAGTTATGATAGTTATTTTCTACTCTAAGAACAATCAGTTAATAACACAATAATGAAAGATAAAACACAAAAAAGTTTCAGGGGAATAGTCCGGATATTACTTCTTGTTTTCTGTTATACCTTTGGTAGTCATGCTTTTGCATTGGCTTTAGAGCACGAACAAACAGTAGATATTTATAAAGTAACAGATGTCCCCAATCCGCGTAATGAAAGCTCTTCCAATTGGGTCAGCAATCCGAATCAGATATTGGATGAAAGTTATGTGTGGGAAATAAATAATATGTTGTCACAGTTAGAAGATTCATTGAGTATTGAAGTGACAGTTGTTGCACTCCCTTCTATCGGTGAAGATATTCCGGCAGAGTTTGCCCACAAGCTTTTTGAACACTGGGGCATCGGAAAGAAAGCGGACGACAACGGATTACTGATTCTTTTAGTGCTCGATCAACGTAAAGTCACTTTCGCAACCGGATACGGTTTGGAAGGAGTACTTCCCGACGCTTTATGCTTTCGCATTCAACAGAATGAAATGGTTCCGTGGTTTAGAAAAAACGACTTTGACAGAGGAATAACAGAGGGAGTCCGGGCTGTAACATTGGTGCTTTATGGAAGCGACTATGAGCCCGTTTCTCAAGGCACTTCTGATAATTACTGGAAAAGTGCCAGCAATACGTTGTGGAATTTTCTGGCAAATCAACCGCTCATGCTTTGGATATTCTTGATACTGGTAAATGTTCTCACTTATCGCATGAAAGTAAACAAAGCTCGCCCCAAAGACAGTTCAGCATTAGCAGCAATCAAAGTCCTGACACATTACAGCCCACTTGGATGTCTTGTATTGTTTTTTCCGGTCTGGCCTGCACTTATTGCGGCATCCTTATGGTACAAGTTCTACCAAAAACAACGTGTTATTTTGCAGAGTAAGACCTGCGACTCTTGCAAAGCTGTAGCTTTACAACTTTTACCCAATGAGCTTGCAACCCCTTTATTATCTGCTTCCGAACAAATGGAACACAAACTAGGTTCTGCTATCCACCGTATTTATCAATGTACTTCCTGCGGCTGGCTTTTACGGTATAAATCTATCACCATAAGCGAATATAGGATGTGTAATCAATGCCATACCATTGCTTCCAAGCGTATCAGCCCGTGGAAAACAATTAAAGAGCCCACATATTCCGATGCCGGATTGGAGGTTGCCGACTATCTTTGCCTGATGTGCGGAGATAAAAAGCAGACAACACAGAAGATCCCCCGCAAGACACCCCCCAATAGTGACAGTTCTAGTAATAGTCACAGTAGTAGTGGCAGAAGCAGTAGTAGAAGTAGTAGCGGCAGTTTTGGTGGTGGACATAGCGGTGGCGGTGGAGCGTCAAGTAGTTTTTAAGATCAACTATCCATCCGAAGAAGTCGACTAACCAAATAAAGGACATGAAAACACATCTCACCTGAATATTTTCATAGAAAGATGGTTATCCACTCCCTTATTCTAACTATTTTTGCATAGATAACCGAACATAAAAAAGTGAAATGAATATAGAAGAATTTAGAGAATATTGTCTGTCTTTTAAAGGAGTTCACGAGAAGATGCCTTTTCCCAACGTACCCGACCAATATAGCCGTGACGTTCTATGCTTTTATGTTGCGGACAAATGGTTTTGTTTCGTTAACATTGAGATTTTCGATTTTTGTTGCATCAAATGTAACCCTGACGAATCTGGAGAACTGCAAACTGAATATGCCGGTATAAAACCAGGCTGGCACATGAATAGGAAATATTGGATCAGCGTTTATTTCAATCAAGACGTATCTGATGATAAGATCAAAGAACTCGTAAGCAAATCCTATGATATTGTAGTCAAAAGTCTGACAAAGAAAGAACGGGTTTCTGTTTGAGATTGCAAAAAGTCTTCCAGTGCTTTCAGGTCTTTTATTTCAAATATTCTTTCCATCGTTTTCATTTTCAGCTCCGATGTCTTGTGTTGGGGAATGTTTTACATTTTTCACAGCGTGCACTATTCAATTGCGCTCCCAGACAAGGATTTTTTTGTCGTGTATAGGTAGGACACCCACCACAAAACACGCCACATGCCGGGACACGACCATTATAAATTTTCATCATACAAGGCTTTTGGCCATCCAATAGTTAGTAAGAGACAGCTGATTAGCCCTGCGTTTTTGCTCTACTTCTACTATATACCCTCGCTTTTCAAAAAATGGACGGGCTGTTATACTCACTTCAGAGGTAATCCGCGTAATCCCGGCTGCGACGACATAACGTTCTATCTCATTCAACAATAGTGTAGCAACACCTTTGCCCTGAAAATCCTTATGAATAAACATTGAATGCAAATAGCCCTGAGGTGTAATGGATGAAAAACCGACGATTTCAGATTGCCGATTAACAGCAACAATAAAATAGTGAGTTTTTATCATACCCTCTATTTTAGAAGGATCATCTCCGCACGATGCCCAATCTTCAACCTCGGCCTGTGAATAGTCACGCCTGTTTATCACTAACACTGTGTTTCGATATAGAGACTGAATTTCCTCTATATCCGTATTTAAAGCTATCCTTATAGTAATCATATAATCCCTAATTATTCACTATTTTATCTCTTTCTCTTTTTCCACAACTGCCACGAATTGATTATATTCTGCCACAACACATACGAACCGGGAGCCACAGAAGACAATGGATTCAAATAAGTATGTGCCATCCAAATAGCCAGAATCGTATTCTTTTGTCCCAACGCCTGCCCGCCACTGATACGGTCATTATAAATCGAGCCGATTGTCTTCCCCAAAAAGAACTGCAAACAACAGGCAATCAGTGCTCCGACAGCAATCATGATTTCCGTAAAACCATCCGCCGGGTCATTGAGCAAGGAATACAATGTCTGCGCTGTTACGATAGCTAAAGACACAGCCCACAAATAAAAAGCAAGTTCATGATAGCCCAATAACTTCTGATGCACTTTTGGCAAACACTTACTCAACAACCAGGCAGCCAAAAAAGGACAAATCAACAACGGAAATACCTTACCTAAAATAACAAGAAACGCCTCCCAAAAAGTGACATCAGGATGCACCTCCACCAAAGGAAAAAGAATAGGCACAGCAATAGCAGCACCGATATTTGCTATCAATGTATAAGTAGTCAGACTTGCCGCACTCCCTCCCAACTTGGAAGTAATCACCGCAGCAGCCGTAGCCGTAGGACAAATAATACAAACCATCACTCCCTCTGCTACTATTTTATCAAAGCGATAAAGCAACAAATAAGCAGCCAACGCTCCGCCAATCTGAATCAATAACAACCACAAATGGAGAGGTTTAGGCTTCAAATCACGAGGAGATACCTTACAGAAGTTCAATAGCAACATCGTAAAAATAAGATAAGGAGTCAGAAAAGAAAAGTAGATAAATATCGGATAACCGACAGCACCTACCAGCATCGCAATAGGCAACGTCCAATTCTTCAAAAACTTAAGCATCGTCGTACATTTTAACTTCGAAGCACAAAGTAACGGAGATTTCGGGAAGAAAAGCTACCATTAAACCGAAAAAAACACAAAACTTAAGTGTAAATCATGAGTTTTCTACAAATTTCTACTACATTTGCACCGTATTATAGATATGAAACTGAATAGACCGTACATATTATACATATTCATTTGCCTCTGGCTACTTTTTCTACCCTCATGTACTAACCACTTATGGGGGAAGGATTTTGTAGTAGTTATCGACGCAGGACATGGCGGACATGATCCGGGCGCCATCGGCAAAATCTCGAAAGAGAAAAATATCAATCTGAACGTTGCCCTGAAAGTGGGAAATCTGATTAAAAGGAATTGCGACGACGTCAAAGTGATTTACACTCGTAGCAAAGATGTATTCATCCCTTTAGACCGACGCGCAGAAATTGCCAACAACGCGAAGGCTGATCTCTTCATTTCCATTCACACCAATGCACTGGCTAACAATCGTACCGCAAAAGGTGCTTCAACCTGGACACTGGGTTTGGCCAAATCAGACGCAAATCTGGAAGTTGCCAAGCGAGAGAACTCCGTAATCCTCTACGAAAGTGACTACAAAACAAGATATGCCGGTTTCAACCCGAACTCTGCCGAGTCATATATTATATTTGAATTCATGCAAGATAAATATATGGAGCAGAGTGTACACCTGGCTTCGCTGATGCAGAAACAATTTCGCCAAACTTGTAGAAGGGCAGACCGTGGAGTGCATCAAGCCGGATTCCTTGTCTTAAAAGCGAGTGCCATGCCGAGCATTCTGATAGAACTAGGATTTATCTCTACGCCCGAAGAGGAGCGCTATCTGAATTCCGAAGAAGGGGCCGGCACCATGGCAAAAGGCATCTACCGTGCTTTCTTAAATTATAAGAGAGAACATGAACTGCGCCTAACGGGAGTCAGCAAAACAATCGTCCCAACCGAACAGGAAGAAGACAATACCCCGGCAACTGCCCAAAAGGATACCGAAAGCGTGAACACAGCTCCCCAACAGGAAAAGCTATTGGCCGAAGCAAAAACAAAACCTGCCGCGACAGCAAAAACAGCACCGAAACGCCCAATTGTAGTAGAGAGTGCAACCAATGACAGTGAAATTACGTTTAAGATACAGATACTTACTTCTTCCAAACCTCTCGCCAAAAACGACAAACGGCTGAAAGGACTGAAAGAGGTAGATTATTATAAGGAAGGGGGAATATACAAATATACGTATGGAGCCTCCGCCGATTATAACAAGGTGTTGCGTACGAAGCGCACCATTACGGCACAATTCAAAGACGCCTTTATCATCGCTTTCCGAAACGGCGAAAAGATGAATGTCAACGAAGCGATAGCCGAATTTAAAAAAAGAAGAAATAAATAAGAAAATAAAATGAAGTACATTACAAAAGAAGTTCGAATAGGAATTGCAGGTATCGTTGCACTATGTGTGCTTATATACGGAATTAACTGGCTGAAAGGTATACACATGTTTCAACCGTCCAGCTATTTCTATGCCAAATTTGAAAACGTAAACGGACTCACCAAATCAAGCCCGGTATTTGCCGACGGTGTTCGTGTAGGTATCGTACGTGACATCTATTATGATTATGCCAAACCCGGAAATGTAATTGTCGAAGTGGAACTGGACACGGAACTGCGGATTCCCAAAGGAAGTAGTGCCGAGCTTGTATCCGAACTTATGGGAGGCGTACGCATGAATATTCTTCTGGCAAACAACCCGCGCGAAAAATATGCCGTAGGAGATACGATCCCCGGCACACTGAACAACGGAATGATGGAAAGCGCGGCGAAACTGATCCCCAAGGTAGAAGAAATGCTTCCGAAACTGGATTCTATCCTCATCTCTCTGAACAATATATTAGGAGACAAGAGCATCCCTGCCACCCTGCACTCGATAGAGAAGACAACCGCCAACCTGGCAGTAGTCAGTTCGCAGGTAAAAGGGCTGATGAGTAATGATATTCCTCAACTCACCAGCAAGCTGAACACCATCGGAGACAACTTCGTTGTTATCAGCGGAAATTTGAAAGAAGTAGACTATGCAGCCACTTTCAAAAAAATAGACGAAACGCTGGCTAACGTAAAAATACTTACAGAAAAATTAAACAGCAAAGATAACACTATCGGACTGCTCTTCAACGACCCGACTTTATACAATAATCTGAATGCAACAACTGAAAATGCAGCCAGCTTATTAGAAGACCTGAAAGAGCATCCGAAACGGTACGTTCACTTCTCATTATTCGGCAAGAAAGACAAGTAGCAAATTATCGTTATATAGATTTTATCTAAATAACGAAGGGCTTTCAAAAGAAAGTAGATTGCTCTTCAAATGTCTATCTACAAACCGAAATAATATTCCCGTACAAACGTACAAAAGTGAGAAAAAAGGCTAAAATTATATATATAAGACATTAACATACAGATACTTACAAAACTGCAAGAGAGGGTAAACAGAGTGTGTCCGACAACAAACGCATAAGTCATTGAAAGTAAACACATTATTGTTAGCATAAAAAAAACAAGAAAAAATAGATTTGTTTTTTCCGAATAAGATTCCCAATTTTGCAAACGTAGAAGTTTTGCTTAATTAATAAATGTATTAAAGTTACTATGATTGAATCAAATCATGTCGTACTTTGGAACCGCTGTCTCGACGTTATTAAAGACAATGTTCCCGAGACGACATATAATACTTGGTTTGCCCCGATTGTTCCATTAAAATATGAGGACAAAACATTGATCTTACAGATCCCGAGCCAGTTTTTCTATGAAATACTGGAAGAGAGATTCGTAGATCTTATACGTAAGACATTATATAAGGTCATTGGCGAAGGAACCAAGTTGATGTACAATGTCATGGTGGACAAGACTTCGATTCCGAATCAAACCGTGAATCTCGAAGCAAGCAATCGTTCTACAGCTGTTACTCCCAAAAGCATAATCGGAGGAAACAAAGCTCCCAGCTTCCTACAGGCCCCTGCCGTTCAGGATTTGGACCCGCATTTGAATCCCAATTATAATTTTGAGAACTTCATTGAAGGATACAGCAATAAACTTTCAAGAAGTGTGGCGGAAGCCGTAGCACAAAAACCGGGAGGGACTGCTTTCAATCCGTTATTCCTTTATGGGGCATCCGGAGTAGGAAAGACGCACCTGGCAAACGCAATAGGCACGAAAATCAAAGAAATTTATCCAGAGAAAAGAGTATTGTACGTTTCGGCACATTTGTTCCAGGTACAATATACGGATTCTGTACGCAATAACACGACCAACGACTTTATTAATTTTTACCAGACGATCGATGTATTAATCATTGATGATATTCAGGAGTTTGCCGGTGTCACCAAGACGCAGAACAACTTCTTCCATATCTTCAATCATTTACACCAGAACGGCAAACAGCTTATATTAACTTCAGACCGTGCTCCTGTATTGTTGCAAGGTATTGAAGAACGCCTCCTGACCCGTTTCAAATGGGGTATGGTAGCCGAGCTTGAAAAGCCGACGGTAGAACTTCGCAAAAACATTCTACGCAACAAGATACACCGCGACGGGTTACAATTCCCGCCGGAAGTGATCGATTATATTGCCGAAAATGTGAATGAAAGTGTACGCGATCTGGAAGGTATCGTCATTGCTATCATGGCTCGTTCCACTATTTTCAACAAAGAAATAGATTTGGATCTGGCACAACACATTGTACATGGCGTGGTTCATAACGAAACGAAAGCGGTTACCATCGATGATATCCTCAAAGTGGTATGCAAGCATTTTGATCTGGAACCGTCTGCCATACATACAAAATCCAGAAAAAGGGAAGTCGTTCAAGCACGACAGATTGCCATGTATCTAGCTAAAAACCACACAGACTTTTCAACTTCTAAGATAGGTAAGTTTATCGGTAACAAAGACCATGCAACGGTACTTCATGCCTGCAAAACCGTAAAAGGACAATTGGAGGTGGACAAAAGCTTTAGTGCAGAAGTACAGGAAATAGAATCGTTACTGAAAAAGAGAAACTGAAATCAAGTATCAAGTATTAAGTATTACCGTTGCTATACAATATCGCATGATAAAGTCCATCCGCATGGATAATACTTAATACTTGATACTTAATACTTATTTCAAGAATCCTTGCTGACGAAGTACTTTCAATAGATTTTCGGACATAAATTCGTTATCTTTCTTTGTGTAACGCACGTCCGTAAAGACTTGAGCCAATGTTTCTTTTTTATTTTCTTCGATAAACTGCTTGTTTTCCGGCAACGATTCTTTGTAGGCATAGAGTTTATCTATTTCTTCCGGTGTATAGTCGTGATATTTTTCATCGTGCACGGCAGCTTCCAAAGGCAAACGGTCTACTTGTGCGGGAATACCGTCCGGATAGCCTACCGTTATTGTGGTGAGAGGGAATACCAGTTCGGGGAGTTGGAGGGTATCAATAATCATTTGAGGATTATAAGTGGTAGTTCCCAAATAACAAATGCCGAGTCCTGCTTCTTCCGCCAGTGTACAAAAAGTCTGCGCAACAAGCAAAGTATCCATAGACGCATTCATAAAAGACATTAAATTATCGTAGCCCGGCACTGCTTTCCGCTGTTCACACCATTTGCTGAAACGACGGAAATCAGCACAAAAAGTCAGTACGACCGGAGCATTTTTTACCATCGGCTGATTGAAATGAGCAGGCGAAAGTTTCTCCTTCATTTCCGCATCGCGAGTCACAATCACACTATAAAGTTGCATCCCACCCATCGTAGAAGCACGGAAAGAGGTTTCAAGCAAATCATTTAACAAACTCGGATTTATATCTTTAGGCAGATATTTCCGGATAGTTCTTCTGTTTTTTACGGTTTCAAACATATCTTTTTTTTGCAAAGATATAAAAAGAAAAAAATATTCCACCACACTAGCAGAATAGAATAGTTTTCTTTTTGGAGAACTTTAACCTTTGAACAAATTTCAATTTTATCTGTTTATCAAATACTTAGCATAAACAAATGGAAAACTTGCAACCTGTTAATAAATTAATTCATTTTTATTTTGATAGATGAAAAAACATTCTTAGCTTTGCGCCTACATTTGTTAACGATAAGTAAACTTCTACATATTACTTATTAAAAACGAGATTTAACACAAATTGAATCGTGGAAAAACAGATTTATTCTTACGACGAAGCCTATGAAGAATCTTTACGATATTTTCAAGGCGACGAGCTTGCTGCAAGGGTTTGGGTAAACAAATACGCAGTAAAGGATTCTTTCGGTAATATCTATGAAAAATCCCCGGAAGACATGCATTGGAGAATTGCAAATGAAGTGGCACGCGTAGAATCGAAGTATCCGAATGCGTTGACAGCAAAAGAACTGTATGATTTACTGGATCACTTCAAGTACATCGTCCCCCAAGGTAGCCCGATGACAGGAATCGGTAACGACTACCAGGTTGCTTCACTATCCAACTGCTTCGTTATCGGAGTGGACGGTGCAGCCGACTCTTATGGCGCTATCATCAAAATCGACGAAGAACAGGTGCAACTAATGAAAAGACGCGGTGGTGTAGGTCATGACTTATCACACATCCGTCCGAAAGGTTCTCCCGTTAAAAACTCGGCGTTGACTTCTACCGGTCTTGTTCCGTTCATGGAACGATATTCGAATTCCACTCGTGAAGTAGCTCAAGACGGACGTCGCGGTGCATTGATGTTGAGCGTGTCTATCAAGCATCCGGATTCGGAAGCATTCATTGATGCCAAGATGACCGAAGGTAAAGTGACCGGAGCAAACGTTTCTGTCAAGTTGGACGACGCTTTCATGCAGGCTGCCGTAGACGAAAAGCCGTATGTACAGCAATATCCTATCGACTCTGCCCAACCTACATTCACCAAGGAAATCGACGCTTCTACCTTGTGGAAGAAAATCGTTCACAATGCATGGAAATCGGCAGAACCGGGCGTTTTGTTCTGGGATACGATTATCCGTGAATCTGTGCCTGATTGCTATGCAGACCTGGGTTACAGAACGGTATCTACCAACCCATGCGGAGAAATTCCTCTATGTCCTTACGATTCTTGCCGCTTACTGGCTATCAATCTATATTCTTATGTGGTAAATCCGTTCAAACCGGATGCTTATTTTGATTTCGACCTGTTCCAAAAACACGTGGCTCTCGCTCAACGGATCATGGACGATATTATCGACCTCGAACTAGAGAAGATCGAACGTATCATGACCAAGATTGACGAAGATCCGGAAAACGAAGAAGTAAAACATGCGGAACGTGCACTTTGGGAGAAAATCTACAAGAAGAGCGGACAAGGTCGCCGTACCGGCGTAGGGATCACTGCAGAAGGTGATATGCTTGCTGCATTAGGATTGCGCTACGGAACGGAAGAAGCAACGGAATTCTCTGAAAAAGTACACAAGACAGTAGCTCTCGGTGCCTATCGTTCTTCAGTGGAAATGGCCAAAGAACGCGGTGCCTTCGAAATATACAATAGCGAACGTGAACAGAACAATCCGTTCATCCAACGCTTGGCAGCAGCCGACCCGAAACTGTATGAGGACATGAAGAAATATGGTCGCCGCAACATTGCCTGCCTGACGATTGCTCCAACCGGAACGACCAGTTTGATGACGCAGACCACTTCGGGTATCGAGCCTGTATTCCTGCCTGTTTACAAACGTAGAAGAAAGGTGAACCCGAACGATACGAATGTGCATGTAGACTTTGTAGACGAAACAGGGGACGCATTTGAAGAATACATCGTATTCCATCATAAATTTGTTACCTGGATGGAAGCTAACGGATACGACCCGGCCAGACGTTACACCTCAGGAAGAGATTGACGAACTGGTTGCCAAATCTCCTTATTACAAAGCGACTTCTAACGATGTCGACTGGTTGATGAAGGTGAAGATGCAGGGAAGAATCCAGAAATGGGTAGACCACTCTATCAGCGTAACCATCAATCTGCCGAACGATGTGGACGAGGATTTAGTAAACCGCCTGTATGTAGAGGCATGGAAATCCGGCTGCAAAGGTTGTACCGTATATCGTGACGGTTCACGCTCCGGAGTGCTGATCTCTACGAAATCGGATAAAGACAAAAAAGAAGGACTTCCTCCTTGCAAACCGCCTACGGTTGTAGAGGTACGTCCGAGAATATTGGAAGCAGACGTTGTCCGTTTCCAGAACAACAAGGAAAAATGGGTAGCTTTTGTCGGATTATTGGACGGACACCCTTATGAAATATTCACTGGTTTGCAAGATGACGACGAAGGTATCTTGCTGCCTAAGAGCGTGACTTGCGGACGTATCATCAAAAATGTGGATGAAGACGGTACCAAACGTTACGACTTCCAATTCGAGAACAAACGCGGATATAAGACGACCATTGAAGGATTGTCAGAGAAGTTCAACAAGGAATACTGGAACTATGCAAAATTGATTTCCGGCGTGCTTCGCTACCGGATGCCGATTGAACAGGTTATCAAACTGGTTGGCTCTCTGCAATTGAACAGTGAAAGTATCAACACTTGGAAAAACGGTGTAGAACGTGCATTGAAGAAGTATATTCAGGATGGAACGGAAGCCAAAGGTAAGAAGTGCCCGAACTGTGGCAACGAGACATTGGTTTATCAGGAAGGCTGTCTGATTTGTACTACTTGCGGCGCTTCCAGATGTGGATAATAGTCCTACGTATGTTAATTAATATATAAACAAAAGATTAAAAGGAGTCCGGTGCGGCTCCTTTTATTTTTTATTCAAAAAAATGTCTTATACTTGCAGTGTCTTACATATACAATCAAAATCTAATATATATGATTCTATCATTTAATATTGAATACCGCACCAATTGGGGAGAAGAAGTAAGGATTTCCGGCTTATTTCCGGAATCAATTCCTTTACACACCACCGATGGTATCTATTGGACGGCAGAACTTGAGCTTGAAGTCCCTCAAGAAGGGATGACTATCAATTATAGCTATCAGATAGAGCAAAACGGAATAGTTATCCGCAAGGAATGGGACAGTTTTTCGAGATCTATTTTCTTATCAGGCAGCTCCAGGAAGATATACAGAATCAATGATTGCTGGAAAAATATCCCGGAACAACTGTATCTTTATAGTTCTGCTTTTACAGAAGCCTTACTGGCACATCCTGAAAAAGAGAATATCCCGCAAAGATATAAGAAGGGACTGGTTATCAAGGCCTACGCCCCACGTATCAACAAAGATTATTGCCTGGCAATTTGTGGCAACCAGAAATCCGGGAGAAAGCAGTGTTGATGAGTGATACCAATTTCCCGGAATGGCAGATAGAACTGGACGCCAGCAAACTAAAATATCCGCTGGAATATAAATTCATCCTCTACAACAAACAGGAAAAGAAAGCAGACTGCTGGGAGAAAAACCCTAACCGCTATCTGGCAGACCCGGAACTGAAGACCAACGAAACGCTCGTGATTTCCGACCGATATGTTTATTTCGACATTCCCGCATGGAAAGGGGCAGGAATCGCTATACCCGTATTTTCTTTAAAATCAGAGAAAAGTTTCGGAGTAGGTGATTTCGGCGACTTGAAACGTATGGTAGACTGGGCAGTAAATACTCGCCAGAAAGTTATTCAGATTTTACCGGTCAACGACACCACCATGACTCATGCATGGACGGACTCTTATCCTTATAACAGCATTTCAATTTATGCTTTCCATCCGATGTACGCGGATATCAGACAAATGGGAACTCTGAAAGATAAAGAAGCGGCATCGAAATTCAGCAAGAAACAAAAGGAACTGAACAGCCTCCCTGCTATTGACTACGAAGCGGTCAACCAAACTAAATGGGAGTTTTTCAACTTACTGTTCCGACAGGAAGGAGAAAAGGTATTGGCTTCCAAAGGTTTCAAAGATTTCTTTGAAACGAACAAGGAATGGCTGCAACCTTATGCAGTCTTTAGTTATCTGCGCGATGCCTACAAAACGCCCAATTTCCGCCAATGGCCGCGACACTCTGTTTACCAAGCGGAAGATATAGAAAAAATGTGCCAACCGGGAACGGCAGATTATCCTCACATCTCGTTGTATTATTATATCCAGTATCATCTGCATCTGCAGTTGTTGTCTGCAACCGAATATGCCCGCCAACACGGTGTTGTATTAAAGGGGGATATTCCGATTGGTATCAGCCGCAACAGCGTGGAAGCCTGGACAGAACCCCATTACTTCAATCTCGACGGACAAGCGGGTGCTCCGCCCGATGATTTCTCGATCAACGGGCAAAACTGGGGATTCCCCACATACAACTGGGATGTCATGGAAAAAGACGGATACCGCTGGTGGATGAAGCGTTTTCAAAAAATGGCGGAATACTTCGATGCTTACCGGATCGATCATATCCTCGGTTTCTTCCGTATTTGGGAAATACCGATGCACGCTGTACACGGATTGTTAGGCCAGTTTGATCCTTCTTTGCCGATGAGCCGGGAAGAAATCGAAAGTTATGGTCTAACGTTCCGGGATGAATATCTGCTACCATTCATCCATGAATCTTTCCTCGGACAGTTGTTCGGACCGCATACCCATTTAGTCAAACAGGACTTTCTTCAATTGGTTGATGACTCCGGACTTTATCGGATGAAACCGGGATTCGAAACACAACGGGAGGTAGAACAATTCTTTGCCGGTAGAAATGATGAAGATAGTGTATGGATTCGGGAAGGGCTTTATTCATTAATCAGCAACGTCTTATTTGTTGCGGATAAGAAAGAGGAAGGTAAATACCACCCGCGCATCGGTGTGCAACGGGATTTCGTATTCCGGTCGCTGAACGAAGAAGAGAAAAATGCGTTTAACAAACTATACGACCAGTATTATTATCATCGGCACAACGAGTTCTGGTATCAACAGGCTATGAAGAAGTTACCTCAACTGACACAATCAACCCGCATGTTGGTTTGTGGAGAAGATTTGGGGATGATTCCTGCTTGTGTGTCATCGGTGATGAATGAGCTCCGGATTCTTAGTCTGGAAATTCAGCGAATGCCTAAGAATCCGATGCATGAATTCGGGCATTTAAATGAGTATCCGTACCGGTCTGTCTGCACAATCTCCACTCACGATATGTCTACGTTGCGTGGCTGGTGGGAAGAAGATTATCAACAGACCCAACGTTACTATAATGCAACGTTAGGACATTACGGAGTTGCACCGACAACTGCCACCTCCGGAGTTGTGCGAGGAAATCGTACGCAACCATCTCAACAGTAATTCCATTCTCTGTATCTTGTCTTTCCAGGATTGGTTATCAATAGACGGGAAATGGAGAAATCCGAATGTGGCGGAAGAGCGAATTAATGTTCCATCCAATCCACGCAATTACTGGAGATACCGAATGCATCTCACTCTGGAACAGTTGATGAAAGCAAAAACACTTAATGATAAGATTGGTGAACTGATTAAATACACAGGAAGAGATCCGAATAAATAGAATAAAAGATACAAGTAACTTTCAAAAAGGATATTTTCCGGACACTACCGACGCGGATAACACTAGATTAAGAACACTAAAAATCTATGTGATCCGCGTCATTCGTTTTTCAAGGATATATTGATAACAGAGGTAAAATAAGGAGTTTCAAAACATAGTCAACCGTTTTTTTCGCAATAATATCATTACTATATATCATACTTTTTCGCTTTTCGCATCATTCGTTTATTTTTTCAATGTTCCTCTTTTTATTCCGATTTATAAAGTATCTTTGCGCCGAAAAAGAGAAATTAAAAGAGATAATGGAAGGCAACCAGAGCAGACGTATTGATTTTGTGGACTTAACCAAAGGAGTCTGCATTATCCTTGTGGTAATGGCACACGTTGGAGGGGCCTTCGAACAACTGGATACGAATTCGATGTTATCCTGTTTCCGCATGCCGCTTTACTTCTTTATCTCGGGAGTGTTTTTCAAATCATACGAAGGCCTGCTCGGATTCATCCTGCGAAAAATAAACAAATTGATTATTCCTTTTCTTTTCTTCTATCTAAGTGCATTTCTAATGAAATACATTGTTTGGAAGATTGCTCCGGGGGTATTTCAACTGCCTGTGTCGTGGAATGAACTCTTGGTTGTATTTCATGGACACGACCTTATCAAGTTCAATCCACCGATCTGGTTTCTACTCGCATTATTCAATTGCAACATCCTGTTTTATCTAATTCACTTTCTGCGCGAAAAGCATCTGCCTGTCATGTTCGCTGTGACAATCCTGATTGGTTGCGCAGGATTTTATCTCGGAAAATTACAGATAGAGTTACCCCTGTATATAGATGTTTCCATGACTGCCCTCCCCTTCTATGTGGCCGGTTTCTGGATCCGACGGTATAATTTCTTTCTATATCCCAGCCATCGTTTCGACAAACTGATACCGGTTTTTATTGTATTGGCACTGGTGGTAATGTACTTTACCGCTACCACATTGGGTATGCGTACCAACAATTATACGGGAAATATTTTTCAAGTATATATCGCTGCGTTTGCAGGAATATTTATGATTATGTTACTTTGCAAAAAAGTGAAAAAGATAAAGGTTGTTTCTTACTTGGGACGATATTCAATCATCACCTTGAGTATTCATGGACCGATACTTCATTTTTTAGGTCCATTAGTCAGCCGTTATATTCACAATAGTTGGGCACAGGCAAGCGCACTTCTGCTTATAACATTAAGCATCTGCCTTCTGCTCACACCCGTCTTTCTTAAAGTGATTCCACAAATGGTTGCACAGAAAGACCTGTTAAAAGTCAAACAAGATCACACTAAAAAGACAGTATATGAAGATAAACAGTAGCTATATCCTTTTGAAGGAAATTCGTTGTTACGCCTATCATGGAGTCGCACCGCAAGAAAATCTGATTGGGAATGAATATCTCATTGACCTGAAACTGAAAGTGGATATCAGCAAAGCTGCCCGGACAGATGAAGTTACCGACACCGTCAACTATGCCGAAGTACATCAGGTGATAAGAAAATGAAATGGCTATTCCGTCAAAGTTACTGGAGCATGTCAGCGGACGGATTATACAAAAACTCTTTGACCAATTCCCCTGCATTGAGAAAATAGAACTCCGGCTTTCCAAACGAAACCCGCCGATGGGAGCAGATATAGAGTCCGCAGGAAATTGATAAATGATATGACGTAAACTAGCAGAATACAGATTAAAATCACTTGCAAGAACTCCCCTTGCCATTATTTCGGAACAATTGGGAATTGTTGTTAGCATACACAATATGCAAACGCAAACTAATGCGAAAAGATAGTGACGGTATATGCTTGTGATAGTGACGCTATCGTTGTCATATACCGTACTATCAATAGCGTCAATTCTCACCAACAACTTTTCTCAATTGATCCATTATTTCCAGTTAAGTATAAACAGGGGATAATTGCCTTATAAACAACGCAGATAATACAATTTTAATCTGTATTATCTGCATTATCTTATTAAATAATAGGCAATCCGCTTCTATTATTTACACTCCGAACCAACTTATTTTCTCTTCTTTTTTCTTCTATTTACCGATTCTACAGCTTCCGTCACCACAGGTTTATCCTGGAAACGTTTCGTATAACTGGAATAGTCCGGATGAATGCGTTCGTAATCAGGATCCATAAATAACGGACTGGAAATTATATGGTCCGCCGTAGAACGGTTACAACAAGAAAACAATATTTTCTACACCGGCCAAACGGGTTAATGCTTTTACATCCGTATCGTGCGGTTGCAATGTCATGGGATCCGTGAAGAAAAAGAGATAATCAATCTGCCCATCCACAATACGTGATCCCATCTGTTGATCACCACCTAACGGACCTGATTTTAAAATCGTAAAATCCCACTCTTCATCAGGATGTTTCTCCTTCAATGCTTCCAATATCAAAGTACCCGTAGTACCTGTACAATAGAATTTATTACCCATCAACAGTTCCGAGTTCCACAGTACCCATTCGATGAGGTCTTTTTTCATTGCATCATGCGCTACCAGCCCGATGCCTCTTCTAACCTTTGATTCCATTTGCTATCCTTTTAAATCCGACAATTGAGAGAATCGTTTGCATCCCCTCGCATAAAACTGCCACAAGATACTACTTTTTGTCCGTTCAGGTATCGGATTCAAAGTTTTTTTTCTCATATTTTCTTCACGGGATAAAGAAGAACGACGGACATAATCGTTTATACTCTTTCCGCGCACGCATCACAGCACTAGCATTATCCCAGTGCCCTTGCAACAAGAAATTGAACGCCGCCAGATAATCGAGACAAGTCCGGATACGCATCACTTTATTTAACTCCTCCTGTGGAAGATTCTTATAGAGCATGACAAGATTATTACGGAAATTAAGAAAAGTCTTATGAGGATTCTCTTTTTTAAGAGTAGCTCCCCTCCCACATGATAGACAATGCTTTGAGGCATACAGACAATCTCACGATTCCGCGAACGAAGTCGCCAGCACAAATCTATTTCTTCCATGTGAGCAAAGAAACGTCCATCCAATCCCTCCGACATTCACATAATCAGTGCGCCGGATAAACAACGCTGCCCCCGTGGCCCAGAAAACAGGAATTACCGTATCATACTGACTTTCGTCTTTCTCCACAACTCCCATGATACGCCCCCTACAAAAAGGATAACCGTATTTATCAATAAAGCCACCGGCTGCCTCCGGCATATTCAAAATATTCTTTTTGCCGCTGGCTTCGTATCTTCGGCTGACAAGCAGCTACCTCCGGATGCTTATCAAGATAAGCAATCATTGGTTCCAACCAATGCTCCGTCACCTCGACATCCGAATTCAAAAGAACTACATATTCTGCGTCGACCTGCTGCAATGCTAAATTATATCCATCGGCAAAGCCATAATTCTGGTCAAGAACAATCGTTCTGACAGAAGGAAATTCCTGTTGAAGCAAAGTACACGGAAGCGTCCGTAGAACCATTGTCAGCCACACAGACCTCGATTCCCCTCCCCTTCCGAATACCGGACGACGGACGGAAGAAAAGTACGGAGCATATCACATCCGTTCCAATTCAAGATTACAACTGAAACTTTCATTGTTACTTCCTTCTTCTTGTTCAATATTTCCTGTTCCTGTTGTCCAGCTTCTTCTCTGTTTAATTTCCAGCGCTTATGAGACCACAACCAGTATGCCGGTTCTTTACGAATCGTCTGTTCTAATCTATGAGCAAACATTTCCGTGATTTCTCCCTTCTCTTGTTTCTTTCGGTGTTTCCGTCATTAACTTGAACTCCGCTTCACAGTATCCTCTGCGCTTCTTTACTAAGCTCACAATAGAAAACAGGGAAATTCATCATTTTGGCAATTCGCTCCGCACCATTCAGAAAAGCAGTTTCCTGTCCTAAAAAAGTAGTCCAATATTTATCATATCCGCTGGGCCATTGATCGGTAATCAAACCGACTACCATCTTTTTTCCATCACGCTTTAACTTAATAATCTCGCGTGCTGTAGAATGTTTCGGAATATTATACCCCCCGAAACGAGAACGAATACGTTTAAACAAGTTCATCCAAATATTTATCCCTCAACGGTTTATAGACCTGTACGGGAACATCCCCCGGGTTTCATGATTGCTCCCATGCCTATCAACCACTCATAATTGGCATAATGAGGAATCATTACTATAATCCCTCCATACTTTTCTGTCAGTTCAAGATATTGTTCCGTATTCTTATAAGTCATTCTCTCACAAAGTTCTTCGGCAGACATGTGCAACAATTTCAAATCTTCAAGCATATAATCCGACAAATAGCGATAAAACTTGCGTTCTATCTGTAATCTCTCCGCATCTGTTTTTTCCGGAAATGATCTCAAAAGATTTCCCCGAACTACTTTCCGACGATATTTTCCAACACGATACATCAGCAGATAATTTAAATCCGAAAGCATATATAAAACCCGGAACGGAAGAGCTGAAAACAGCCACATTCCACTGTATACCAACCAATAGATAAGTTTTGATCTCATAACTTATATCAAAATTATACCTTTAAGTGCTGTCATCTCCTCATTAAAATCTCCCAGACGTACATTAACTACCTGATTATCCAGCGAGTCATCACTTTCCACCTCTACACGAATATAATTCTCCGTAAATCCATGCATCGGAGCACCAGCTTTCGATTTTTCCATCAATACCGGCATTGTCTGCCCGATATGACGTGCATAAAAAGCCTGTGTCTTTTGGTCCGATAGTGCCAACAGACGCTGACTACGCTGATGCTTCTCTTCCGGAGAAACCACATATTCTATTTTTAAGGCTTGCGTTCCCGGGACGTTCGGAATAGCTAAACACATGCAACTGCGTCACATCCAGACCATCAATAAACTGATAAGCCTGTTCAAAGTATTCGGGTGTTTCTCCACGGGTTCCCACAATCACGTCCACTCCGATAAAAGCATCCGGCATCACCTCTTTTATCTTCTTCACTTTTCGAAGCAAAAAGAGCAGTGTCATAACGACGACGCATTAACTGCAAAACTTCATCGCAACCGGATTGCAAAGGGATATGAAAATGAGGCATAAAACTACGGGAATGAGACACAAACTCGATAATCTCATCAGTCAACAGATTGGGTTCTATGGAAGAAATACGATAACGTTCGATTCCCTCTACCTGATCCAATGCTTTTACCAGATCAAAGAAACTCTCTCCTGTTGTTTTACCAAAATCTCCGATATTCACTCCGGTCAGAACGATTTCTTTTCCGCCTTCAGCAGCTGCCTGCCCGGCCTGCTCAACCATGGAAGCAATAGTCCCGTTACGACTTCGCCCGCGGGCAAAAGGAATCGTGCAATATGAACAGAAGTAATCGCATCCATCCTGCACCTTCAAGAAGAAACGGGTACGGTCTCCCCGTGAACACGAGGGAGAAAACGAACGGATATCTTTGGTTGTAGTGGTGATAGCCTCTCCTTTTTCATGCTTTTGGAGGTCGCCCAGATATTGAAGTAACTCTCCCTTCTGTTCCGCTCCCAGCACTACATCTACTCCATCAATCTTTGCCACGTCGCCGGGCTTCAATTGCGCATAACATCCGGTCACTACCACAAAAGCACCAGGATGCTGCTTTACCAGGCGATGAATGGCTTGCCGGCATTTTTTATCCGCCATCTCCGTCACCGAACAGGTATTTACCACACAGATATCTGCTTTCTCTCCTTTGCGCGCAGTCCGGACTCCTGCCTCACGCAGGATTTTACCGATAGTTGAAGTCTCTGAAAAATTTAATTTGCAGCCTAAAGTATAATAAACGGCTGTCTTATTTTGAAATACAGTGGTATCTATCATAAGCTGTTATAAACACATTAACTTTGCAAAGTTACACATTATTATCAGTAAAACACTTTAGGATACGAAAGTTTATTCCTATTTTTGCACAATTCACTAAAAAACGTGCAATGATTAAAGAGAATTTCATTAAACTATACGAAAATAGTTTTCGTGAGAATTGGGATCTGCCTTGTTATACTGATTATGGAGAAGATACCCAATACACATACGGTGAGGTAGCTGAAAAAATCGCCCGTTTACATCTGTTATTCAAACATTGTAGCCTTCGCAGAGGAGATAAAATTTCAGTTATCGGCAAAAATAACGCTCATTGGTGCATCGCCTATATGGCAACGATCACATACGGAGCGATCATTGTCCCTATCCTTCAAGATTTTACGCCTAATGACGTTCATCATATCGTCAATCATTCCGAATCTGTATTCCTGTTCACCAGCGACAGCATTTGGGAGAATTTGGAAGAGGAAAAATTAACGGGGCTACGGGGAGTATTCTCATTGACTGATTTCCGGTGTCTTTATCAACGTGACGGGGAAACCATACAGAAGTTTCTGAAAAATACCGATAAAGAGATGCATGCTTTGTATCCGAAAGGATTTACCCGTGAAGATGTTCAGTACACCACTTTATCCAATGACAAGGTGATGCTGTTAAATTACACTTCCGGAACCACCGGTTTCAGTAAGGGTGTGATGCTGACAGGAAACAATCTTGCCGGCAATGTCACTTTCGGTATTCGTACCGAACTCCTTAAAAAAGGGGATAAAGTGCTGTCTTTCCTTCCCCTTGCCCACGCATACGGTTGTGCATTTGACTTTCTGACAGCAACCGCTGTCGGGACCCATGTCACTTTGCTTGGAAAAACGCCTTCTCCTAAAATTATAATGAAGGCTTTTGAAGAAGTGAAACCCAACCTTATTATTACTGTCCCGTTAGTGATTGAAAAGATATATAAGAATATTATCCAGCCACTCATTAATAAAAAAGGTATGAAGTGGGCACTCAATATTCCTCTGCTCGACACCCAAATCTACAACCAGATACGTAAAAGACTGATTGATGCATTGGGAGGCCGGTTTAAAGAGATCATTATCGGTGGCGCCGCTATGGATAAGGAAGTAGAAGAATTCTTCTACAAAATCAAATTTCCTTTTACGATCGGTTATGGAATGACGGAATGTGGCCCGCTTATCAGCTATGCCTCCCTGGGATGAATTTGTATTAGGCTCCTCCGGAAAGATTCTGGATATAATGGAAGCACGTATCTATAAAGAAAACCCGGAAGCAGAAACCGGAGAAATCCAGGTTCGCGGAGAGAATGTGATGGTGGGCTACTACAAGAACCAGGAAGCAACGCAGGAAGTATTCACGCAGGACGGCTGGTTACGTACGGGTGACCTCGGTTCTATGGACAGCAACGGAAATATTTTCATCCGGGGACGACTCAAGACTATGATCTTAAGCTCTAGCGGACAAAATATCTTCCCCGAAGAGTTGGAAACCAAACTGAATAACCTGCCTTTCATTCTCGAAAGTCTTGTTATCGAACGCAATAAAAAATTAGTGGCACTTGTTTATGCCGATTACGAAGCGTTGGATTCTCTCGGATTAAATAATCCGGATAACCTGAAAACAATCATGGATGAAAATCTTAAGAATCTGAACAGCAACGTAGCCGCTTATGAGAAAATCAGCAAGATCCAACTCTACCCTACTGAATTTGAAAAAACACCCAAAAGAAGCATAAAAAGATACTTATATAACAGTATTGCTGTCGATTAGCATGTTCTAAAACATATAAAAAGGGGAGAAAAGTGGCCAGTTACAAAAAAAAATATAAAAAAAGTTGGCGTTTCGAGAACAACATATTGAAAAAGTACATACCTTTGCATCGTTTTAATAAAGCAATTGATTGTATTACGTTTTTAAAAAGCAAAGAAAATGAAAAAATTAGTTTTGATGGCCGTAGCTATCGTAGCAGTATCATTCGCATCATGTGGTAACAAAGCAGCTGACGCAGCAAAAGCAACTCAGGATTCTATCCGTATCGCTGACTCAATCGCAGCAGTAGAAGCAGCAGCTCTTGAAGCTGAACAAGCAGCAGCCGCAGCAGCAGATTCTTTGAATGCTGATAGCACTGCAACTGAAACTGTAGCTGAATAATTCAGAAACAGCTAGAGAGAATTGAAAGTCTGCCATGCGAAAGCATGCACAGACTTTTTTTATGCCTTTATTTTTAGCAAGCCACACGTTATTTAGCGTATGAACTTTTCACAAAAGGAGCGTTCAATAAATAATCCAGACTTACTTCTACACTTTCCTCTACCGGAACACTATACTTTTCGATTTCAGCAACGAGATAATTAACGCCTGCAGTTTTTGCATTCTTAAAGATAGCATCAAAACCTACCATTCCACTTTGTCCAATCTCTCTGTGATCTTTCACATGGAATATCTGGAAGCGACCAGGATATTTATTAAAATAATCAACAGGACTGTTTTGTCCGCGAACTACCCAATAAAGGTCCATCTGGAAGAAAACATATTCAGGATTCGTATGTTCCAACATATAATCATACATCACTTTATCTTCTACCTTCTGAAATTCATGAGCGTGATTATGATATCCGAACAACAAACCTTGTTGTTTGCAACGCTTGCCTATTTCATTATAATATACACAATATGTTTCTAAATCCTTGAGCGTCTTAGGTACATCCATCCACGGAGCTACAATATATTTCATACCGGCAGCTTTGTGATCAGCAATACATTGATCCCACCATTCAAGTGACTTTGAATAGTCGCCGGAAGCCAATTCTTCTTTAGACAATTGTCTTGTACAATGTGAAGACAAGACTTTTAATCCTGCCGATTCGACATCTTTCTTAAATTGTTGGGGAGTCCGGTCATAAAACTTACCGTTGTTATAATTAGCTGCTTCAACACCGGTATATCCCATGTTTGCCAATTTCTTCAGAAGAGCAGTATAAGTGGGGTCACACTTACCATTTTTGTTGTCTACCTTGTTTAATATATCTCTGACAGAATAGAGCTGAATTGCTACTTCTTTTTTAGCTTTTTTCTTGGTTTGTGCCGTTACTGCCAGTGGAATCATGAAAAGAGCAGCCAATGCACAGATATAAATTCTAGTTTTCATATAATAGATATTAGTGGGTTACAATTATTCAGGTTTACATAGAAAAAAACAGGCACGGATTACACAGACTTCACGGTTACTCCATGGCAATCGCCATTCAAAAAAAACGTGAAATACACGTAACCCGTGCCTTTCTTTATTGCTATTCGATTAGTCCAAAACTTTCACGCGGATGTTGCGGAACCAAACATCGTCACCGTGATCTTGCAAACCAATGAAACCTTCGTGATTTTCGCCACCGCAATTATTCAGCAATTCAAATGCCAAAGGCCATTTTTCTTCACTGAACTTACTTGCTTGCAACATATCAGTCCATTGTTTTGTCCACAAATGATATTCAAGTACGTTTTCATCGTTTTGTCCGTGAACAACTGTACCTTTATAAACCATAATCTTAGCCTTGTTCCATTCGCCAAACGGTTTAGAGTTTTGAGGAACTGCCGGAATCATGTCATACAAAGAAGCTGACTGACGATTGTTGTCCTTACCCAATTTTGCATCCGGATGATTGGCATTGTCCAATACCTGATATTCAGGTGCGGAAATATAAATAGGTTCAAGCACATCATTACCGTCTTTATCTTTCGATGTAACTTCCTGAGCTAAATACAGAATACCTGAATTGCTACCTTTAGCAACCTTCCATTCCAGTTCCAACTCAAAGTTTTTAAACTTGTGAGCAAAGATCAGGTCACCACCATCACCGTCTTGAGCTTCACCGCCACCAGAACCGTTGAATTTGATACAACCGTCTTCAATTGTCCATTTAGAAGGAACACGGTCTTTTCCATAACCACGCCATCCGTTAAATGTTTCGCCATCAAAGATTGTGATATAACCATTTTCATCAACAGGCAGATTCAAGCTATCTGTTTCTGCCGCTTTCAATGATTTAGAGTAAGTCAACGCAACTTTTTGCTCTTCCGGAGCATTTGCTTTTCTTCTGACCACCGCAAGAAGCAAAAACGCCTGCAGCAAGACAACAACAAGCTAATGGATAAAATACTTTTTTCATGATATCAACTATTTAATTTTTTAATCTTTAATTTTTAATCTACTTTTATCTTGGCATATCAGGCAGTCTCCAGCCTTCACGATAATTATGTTTCACTAATTCAGCCGCAAACTGTTTTGCATTGATCGGATCAGTCCATGTCTTATCAAATGTAGGATGACCGTCATGAATCTTGAATCCGTCTTTGATAACGGTACGGATGGTTTCGTTGTCACCGATATTTGTAAAGCACATGTTAGCTCCATCCCATTCGAGAGTTTTGTTCAGCGCTTGCAGACGAATAGCCAATACGCCCATTGCCACCATTTCATTCATTGGTCCGGCTTCTGAAGAAGTCAGATTTAGTCATGATACGATTAGATTTATCTTCTTTACATGCACGTACCCAATCCATTTCGTGACCACCATTCATTGCTTTAGGAACACGACGGCAAACCTTCGGTGCATTTGGCTTACGACCTGAAAGCAACCAAGGATTCTGTCCATAACATCCGCAAATCAATGTATCTTTTGTTCCGTGGAAAATAGTCAAACCACCACCGCTCTGCATCAGTTGTTTTCCTTCTGGGAATCCTTTCGGACGTTCTGGCATCATACCGCCATCATACCAATGTATTTCCACTTCAGGCATAGCTACTTTCGGCATATTTTCACGAGCAGGGAAAATCATTTTCACGTGTTGTGCCTGTGGAGCACAAGCATTCAACAATAATGTCGATGAACCTTCCACTTTGGTAGGATACTGCAATTTCAATGCTTTAAACGGCTGATGCAAAATATGACAAGCCATATCACCCAATGCACCTGTTCCGTAATCCCACCATCCACGCCAGTTCCAAGGATGATAAATAGCATTGTAAGGATTCATTTTAGCAGGACCTGTAAACAAATCCCAATTTAATGTGCTAGGAATTTTATCAACCTTTTCAGGAACATTCAATCCTTGAGGCCAAATAGGACGGTCTGTTGCACATTCGACTTTCGTTACGTCACCGATTTCACCATTCCAAATCCATTCACATACTAAATCCGTACCTTCATCCGATGCCCCTTGATTACCCATTTGGGTGACCACGCCCGTTGATGCAGCCAGTTTTGTCAACAAACGAGATTCATAAACAGAGTGGGTCAATGGTTTCTGACAATATACATGTTTTCCCATTGTCATTGCGTCAGCAGTGATAATAGCATGAGTATGGTCGGCAGTTGCGATAATCACACCGTCGATAGATTTACCCATTTCATCATACATCTTACGATAGTCCCAGTATTTTTTAGCCTTGGGGAATTCGTCGAACACGCCTTTTGCGTACTTCCAATCCACATCACAAAGAGCCACAATATTTTCAGTGCCCTTTACGTGATTAATGTTGGCATGTCCCATGCCACCAATACCCACAGCTGCAAGATTTAATTTGTCAGTAGGCGACACATGCCCGTGACTCATACCTAAAATTGTACTAGGAGCAATGGTTATACCTGCTAAAGCAGCGGCTCCCGTTTTGAGAAATTTTCTCCTCGAAATGTTTGACATGATTTTATTTGTTTAAGGGTTAATAATCTTTGGAAGGTTGCCGTGCAACAATCCATATCCATTTTTCATGTTTTTTCTTCGTTCGCGTATTTGCTCCAAAGTGCGCAAATTACCAATAGCGGGCAAATCGTGTTTGCGGGTATCTTTCAAGAATGTCCATGCATATTCGGATGCAATAGCCGAATCGCGCATTAGCGGTAATCGTGAACTGCGTTTTCCGGTTTCTACCGAATCAGCAAACAGGTCACACAACACGTCTATATTCTTGCCGCCAAAAGGTTTCTCTACACGGATGGTCTGATTGACACCGTGCAGGTCGACAACAGCAGTATTGAAGTCATGCGTCATACGCACAACCCCTTTTGTACCTATAATATCTACATACGAATTATGTGTCTGGTCTTTAGATAATTGCCCATAAACAAATCCCTGGGTAATATCAAAAACGACCCCATTTTGAAAAGTTCCGTGACATTGCACCCACCAAGGATCTTTATAGTTCCACATATTCACTCCCTGGGCATTCCATGTTCTATAATCACATCATGGAAAGCAGGATTAATCATGCCGAGCCTCTCCGATTTCCCCTTGCTGGATATATTCCTTCATTAAATTATGATACCAGGAATTTCGCAGATACAAGTTTACCGTAGAAATGAGATTTGTGTTTTCTGTCATTTCTACAACTTTCCACTCATTTTCCATTGTATCTGCAACTGGTTTTTCTGAAATAATGTGTTTACCGTAACGAATAGCTTTTTCTATTTGTTCCATCCGCGAGTCAGCCAAAGTGAAAAGCCCGACTACCTGCACACTTTCATCCTCAAAAATCTTTTGATTATCTTCTAATATAATAGAGTTAGGAGAAAGCTTTCTTGGCCAACTGACGTGATGCCGGATTAGTATCACAAATATAAGCAATATTCCACCGATCACTTTTAGTCATCGCTTCCCAGTAGAATCTTCCCATCCTACCAAAACCGATAATTCCAACTTTAATTCTCGTGTCTACTGAAGATTGCGTGTTCATAATTAAACATAGTGAATTTAAGTACAAATAATAGATAAAACATCAACTTCTAACTACCAAACTGATGAGCTAAAAACTGATATTGCAAATCTAGCTAAATAAATAACGGCTTATTTGACTTACACTACTTTATGTAGATATAAAAATAGCATTTTTCACTATTAATCAACAACTTAGCTAACCTGATACATCAAAAAAATGTAGATGATTTGGAAAGTATTATAATGTTAAAATGATAATTATGTCTCTTGTGTTGAACTAATTTTCATAATTTCATTCTCAAATTCATCCCTGTCGACGGCTGCCTTATTTCTCATTTTCGTACGATAATTATAAACCGTACTTGTAGAGCAACGGAGAAAGTTCGCTATCTTTCCACTATCCGTAATACCCAAGCGTAATAAAGCATAAATACGAAGTTCTCTATTCAATAAAGCATCCGGTTTTAAAATAATTTTCTCTTCATCTTTCAACAGAGCGTTAAAATCAGAAACAAAAGTAGGATACAAACCCAAGAAGACCTTATCAAAACGAGTATATAAAGCGCTAAGTTCATCGTCGATAAGCGCAGATGATTTTAGCTTCTTAATCAGTTCATCATAGTATTTATTAATAGCTATTTTATACAGCATATTCTGATATTTCTCCATTTTATGGATATAGCTAAAGCATACGTCAAAGAATTCGGCTATATAATACTCCTTTATACTATTAATTTCGCACAACTGATTATTTGTATCATTCAGTTGGCTGTTCATGCTATTCAGTTTGTTGTTCAATCGCAAAAGTTCCTCATTACTCTGTGCCAATGCCTGTTTTATTTTCAACGTCTTTTTCATCTGAATATAGATGAAAAGCACCAACAGGACTAAAAGAAAAAGGATAATACTTGTAGAAATAAGAAAAGTAGTCAGATGCGACCGTGATCTGGCCTGCTCCGCCTGATAAGCTGTATTAATAATAGAATTAAATTTATAAATTTCGATGGCACGGAAATGAATACCGGAAGATATAACGTCATCGATAGCAGACTGTGTAAATTTAAAGGCATCAGCTAAATTCTGTTCATCATAGGCTATCAATGCAAGAGATTGCAGGGATGCATTTTCCCGCGTAGCATTCCGGGTATCGGCTATTGCCGACAACATCAGGTATTTTTTTTCCTCATCATACTTTTTCTGATGGTGACATAACCTGGAATACGAATGAGTTATCATGGCATAATTGGGCGTCCCCACTTCTTCAATCTCCAACAGTTCCTTAAAAATCTCTTTCGATTTCAATGTATCACGCCAAATATAATAAGAAGCCTGGGACATTCGATAATCCCAAGAAGTGTGGTCAATGAGGGCAAACAGCGAATCCTGGATAAGCAGCCTGCTGCTTACCATACAGATTATTGGCGACAGAAATCGAATAGTGTCCCCAAAAACTGGAATAAGTTTGATAATAGTTTATTAATAAATCTCTGGGAAGTTCTGAAGTCTTTATACTTTTCAAAATAATCTCCGCTTCGCGGAACCTGCCACACATCGAATATAAAAGGCTAAGATGTAAAGACGACTGGTTGGTGAAATAAGGTCTATTCAACTGGCGAGAAATCTCAATATTGCGATCAACATAATGGATGGCTGAATCAATATGAAACTTTTTATATTCATTATATAACCGTAGATTGATTCTATATTCTCCTTCAAGAGTCAAACCGGGACTTCTCAACATACATTTTATCCGGTTTATCCTCTCCTCTTTCTTCTTGAACATAGACATGCTTCTCATCTATCACTCTACGCAAAGAATCAGTCAATAGTTTCAACTCATTATTTGCATAAAGAACACTGCCAATTCCCAAAGCAATCAGCAGAAGCAAAAACCTCTTCTTTAGAAAACAATAGTTGAATTTCATAATAGTAATAGCAAAGATAACAAAAAAAAGCGATTTATTCGTTCAGAACAAATCGCTTTTCATATATGAAGTAAATTTGCTCTTATTCAGCAACTACCTCGAAAGGAATTTCTACCGAAACCTCCTTGTGAAGCTTAACGATAGCCTTGTAGCTACCAACTTCTTTCACAGCGTCTTTTACAACGATGATCTTTCTGTCAACTTCATGACCCAGTTTAGACAATGCTTCAGCAATCTGGATGTTACCAACAGAACCGAAGATAGTACCGGTTGAGCTAACTTTAGTTGCGATAGTCAAAGAAACGCCTTCCAACTTAGCAGCCATAGCTTCAGCATCTTTCTTGATTTTCTCAAGTTTGTGAGCGCGCTGTTTCAGTTCTTCAGCCAACATTTTCTTTGCAGAAGGAGAAGCGATGATAGCTTTTCCAGTCGGGATCAGATAATTACGACCGTATCCGGATTTCACGTTTACGATATCGTTCTTATAACCCAAGTTTACTACGTCTTCTTTTAATATAATTTCCATACTTTTCCTCCTTCTTATTTCATCATGTCAGTTACATAAGGCAGCAATGCCAAGTGACGAGCTCTCTTCACAGCCTGCGCGATACGACGTTGGAACTTCAAAGAAGTACCTGTAATACGACGCGGAAGGATTTTTCCTTGTTCATTCAAGAATTTCTTCAAGAATTCAGGATCTTTGTAGTCGATATACTTAATACCACTCTTTTTGAAACGGCAGTATTTTTTCTTCTTAACGTCTACTGACGGCGGAGTTAAATATCTGATTTCTGATTGAACTTGTTGTGCCATGATTAATCCTCCTTTTTGTTTGATTTAACACTTCTTCTTTTTGCAGCGTATTCAGCAGCATACTTATCCATCTTGAAAGTCAAGAAACGGATTACGCGTTCATCACGACGGAAATTAATTTCCAGCTTGTCAATTACAGTAGGATCTGCATTGAACTCAATCAGTTGATAAAAACCTGTAGACTTTTTCTGAATTGGGTAAGCCAATTTCTTCAGTCCCCAGTTTTCTTCATTAATAATCTCAGCACCTTCAGCTTGAAGAACGCCTTTGAATTTTTCTACCGCTTCCTTCATCTGAACATCAGATAAAACGGGAGTTAAAATGAAAACGGTTTCGTATTGATTCATACTTCGTTTAATTAAATAAATAAATTATTTGATTTTAAATGCGGGTGCAAAGTTAGACATTTTATTTTGAACTACAAATATTTAATCTTTTTTTGTATCCGAAGATAGGATTTATCCGGGAAGAGACTTACCTTTGCAAAGTTGTTTAAACAATAATTTCATGATAGAGCAATTCAATTTCGACATTCGACTTATATTTGCCATATTAAATGGCAAAGTTTCTGCGGCAATCAACCGGAAACTGTATCGTAACTTCCGTCAGAACGGATTGGAAATCAGCCCCGAACAATGGACAGTACTCATTTTCCTGTGGGAAAAAGACGGCGTGACGCAACAAGAGTTGTGTAATGCAACTTTTAAAGACAAGCCCAGCATGACCCGCTTGATAGACAATATGGAACGGCAACATCTTGTTGTGCGCATTTCCGATAAAAAAGACCGCCGCACCAACCTGATTCATCTGACCAAAGACGGGAAAGAACTGGAGGAAAAAGCGCGTGTCATTGCCGGACAGACCCTGAAAGAGGCTCTTCACGGTATCACTCTCGACGAATTGAGCATTGGACAGGAGGTACTGAAAAAGGTGTTCTACAATACAAAAGATTAGATAGAAGAACTTCTCTCCAAATCATAAAATCCACTAAATCGTGCATTTATAATGGAATTTTTATCCAAATAATTTCGCCCGTTAAAGAATTATGCTTTAATTTGTGACTGGAATATTATAATCTATTAAAATACACACACATGAAAGGCTTATTAAAGAACTTAGGATTGATATTAATCTTGGTCGGAGTAGTCATCCTGCTGGCTTGTTCCTTTACAGGAAATGTAAACAACAACGCCATCCTGGGTACTTCAGTAGTACTTGTAGTACTGGGACTCATTTCTTATATTGTTATTAATAAGAAGATCGCTGATTAATTTCGCAAAAATCAATAAAAAATCCCGGAAACGAATGTTCCCGGGATTTTTTATTTGGAGTTATCTCAAATCATTAAGATTCAACTTCCGGGGTAATCAGCTTATAGCCTTTTCCGTGAATATTGATAATTTCGATTGAATCGTCTTCTTTCAGATGCTTACGCAATTTCGTGATATACACGTCCATACTACGGGCATTGAAATAGTTATCGTCAATCCAGATTGTTTTCAGAGCGAAGTCACGTTGCAAAATCTCATTGGCATGTGCGCACAAAGCAATCCGAGCAGTTCAGACTCTTTGGTAGTCAGCTTAGTTTGTTTGCCTTCTGACGACAGAATTTGTTTCTGTGTGTCGAAAGTAAACTTACCAATCTTATAGATATTGCTTTCTTTGTTCTTCTTTCCACGAACACGTCTCAAGATCGCTTCAATTCTGAATGTCAATTCTTCCATACTAAACGGTTTGGTGATATAATCATCCGCACCGATTTTAAAGCCTTCCGGATATCTTCTTTCAGCGTTTTGGCCGTCAGGAAGATAATAGGAATTTCAGCATTTGCTGCACGGACATCCTGTGCCAGTGTGAAGCCGTCTTTTTTAGGCATCATCACGTCAAACACGCACAAGTCATATTTATTCTTCAAGAAAGCCTTATAACCGGCTTCTCCATCAGGATATAACTCAGCAGAATAACCTTTTGCCTGTAAATATTCTCTTAAAAGCATGCCAAGATTTTCGTCATCCTCGCACAATAAAATACGCAGTTTCTCGTCCATATCAATTATTTTTTAATAAAGGTAATGCAATAATAAATTTAGTTCCCACGTTCAGGTCGCTTTCTGCCCGGATGGTTCCCTTATGATCCAATATAATTTTTCTCACATAAGCCAATCCCAGTCCAAAGCCCTTCACATCGTGCAGATTACCCGTATGTACACGATAGAACTTTTCAAATATCTTTTTCAGGTTCTCCTTTTTGATACCAATACCGTTATCCTGTATCGAAATCATCAGTTTACCCGACTCATTCCACGTTCTCACTTTCAGTTCCAGATCCTCTTCCGGTTTCTTATATTTCACCGCATTATCCATCAGATTAAAGATTACATTCGTGATATGCATCTCATCTGCAAATATAACAGGATCGGTGGCCTCAAGGTTCGATGTTATCTTACCATTATACCGTTCCACTTTCAGCGCAAAGGTATTGACAACTCCTGCTATTAATTCATTCGCATCAATCTCCTTCATCTTCAAAGTTGCCTTCTGACGTTCGAACATCGACATCTGGAGCACCTTTTCCACCTGGAAGCGCAAGCGCTTGGTTTCATCATTTATCACTCCCGATATATGCTGGAACATCTGCGGAGATTTTCCCACCGCCGGATCTTTCAACATCTGGGCTGCTAATGAAATGGTAGATATCGGTGTTTTAAATTCGTGCGTCATATTATTGATAAAGTCATTCTTCATTTCCGTCAGTTTCTTTTGCCGGAATACGATATAAATCGTAAAGATGAATGTCACTAACAATACCAGTGTAAATATCAGCGACGGAATCATGAAACTGATGGAGTCAAAGATATAATCTTTCTTCCCCAGGAAAGTGTACTTTCAAGATACTCATTTTTGGCAGGCGGATCATTCTTGAACAATGCCTGCTGATAAGCGTCTTCACTTCCCTTTGCCTCATAATCCGCACAACGGTAGACTTCCCTTCCGTCTTTGTCGATCACTGTAAAGTGATAAGGCAAATCTATACTATTATTATATAAGCTCGATTTCAGATAGTCATCCAATTCTTTAAACCGTACTCTGTCTCCAATCGACTTGTCACTTCCCCGGTAAATCATCTGCCAGGCCACTTCATCGAGTAATGCCCGTTGATACATATACCGATTCTTGATGGCTTCCACTAATGAACGCGAAGTTTCCGGAATGGTCTTTGTCCCCCTGTAAGGAGAAATCATAGCCTTCGGAAGCTCGGAGGGCTTAGTGGTCATCACTTTCAGCTCAAAATCCGAATATACCTTTCCATCCTTAGACTTCACTGTAAACCGCTGCGTTTGCTGAATCAAGTTGTCTTGTTGTATGGAAGCATTATTCGCAATCAGCGCTTTTCTTTCTGCTTCTGAAATATCTTCGATCAACCAACGTCTGGTCTCTGCATATTCCACATCCTTGGAAACCTGATCCAGGCTATTGCGTACAGCCGAATCAAACTGTTCCTTACGGGTTTTCATCATTTCCTCTATATAACTTACCTGCAAATACAGCAAGCTAAGGAAGGAAAGCCCCATTACAATACCTAATATCCAAATTGTTGACTTCTTCATAGCAACAAAATTAACACTCCCTAATTAACACTCCTAATGCATTAACTTGATTTAACCGGAACTTCCCGGAAATTAACCGTAAGGAGCTATTTAGGTTGTATTCTGATTACTACAACAATAAAACCCCTCCTTTGGTTTGCAAATTTAATAAAAAATTAAATCTTTTCCTTGCGTTTTCTATCTTTATTAATCATAGTTAAACAAAAACTGTCCCCTTTTACTTAAAAAAGGGAACAGTTTTAACGTTTAAGTTGATAGTTTATAACCAACAGATAGTAAATAGCGAATTTTCAATCAACTATCACATATCATTTATCAACTATCATTTATCTTTATTCTTCTACTTGCTTAGCCTCAAAGTCCTTCATTAACTTATCTTGAACATCCGTCGGCACAAGTTCATAACTAGAGAATTTCATAATGAACGAAGCACGTCCGCCGGTGAGAGAGCTAAGAGCTGTAGAGTAGGACGACATTTCTTTCAAAGGAACTTTAGCAACCAGTTTCTCAAAACCTTTTTCGCTACTCATACCCATAATCATGGCACGACGTCCCTGCAGATCTCCCATCACATCTCCCATCCTATCAGACGGAACGAACACTTCTACATCATAAATCGGTTCCAGAATTTTCGGACCGGCATTCTTGAAGGCTTCACTAAAGGCGTTACGTCCGGCAAGCATAAAGGAGATTTCATTCGAATCTACTGGGTGCATCTTACCATCGTAAACAATGACACGCACGTCACGAGCATACGAACCCGTCAACGGACCTTGCTCCATACGAGACATGATACCTTTCATAATAGCAGGCAAGAAGCGGGCATCGATAGAACCACCGACGATACTGTTAACAAACACCAGTTTACCACCCCATTCCAATGGTATCTCTTCCGTACCTCTCACGGTAATCTTAAATTCCTGTCCATTGAACTTATACGTATCAGGCACAGGCATACCTTCTTTATAAGGTTCTACGATCAGGTGAACTTCACCAAACTGGCCGGCACCACCGGACTGTTTCTTATGACGATAATCGGCGCGAGCAGCTTTTGTAATCGTTTCACGATACGGAATCTTCGGTTCTTCGTACTTCACCGGCAGTTTTTCGTTGTTTTCCAAACGCCATTTCAAGGTACGAAGATGGAATTCTCCCTGACCGTGTACCAAAGTCTGTTTCAACTCCTTTGACTGTTCGATCACCCAGGTAGGATCTTCCTCACGCATACGGTTCAGGATACTCATCATCTTTTCCACATCCGCTTCATTCACTGGCTTGATAGCACGGGTATATTTAGAATTCGGATATTTGATAAAATTGAATTTGTAGTCACAATCCTTACCGTTCAGCGTATTACCGGTTTTCACGTCTTTCAGTTTCACGGCAGCACCGATATCACCGGCCTGCAATTCTTCCACCTTGACACGGTTACCACCGGCTACCACATAGATTTGCGCGATACGTTCCTTCGAACCACGGTCGGCATTCAGCAAATCGTCTCCCTCATGAACTTTACCGCTCATCACTTTGAAATAGGAAACTTCACCGATATGCGGTTCCACACTTGTCTTGAAGAAATAAAGAGATTCCGGTCCGTTAGTATCCGAGCCACTTCTTTACCTTCGGTATTCTGTACCTTCGGCATTTCAGAAACAAAAGGAACAACGTTACCCAAGAATTCCATCAAGCGACGAACGCCCATATCCTTACCTCCACAGACGCAAAATACAGGGAACATACCTCTGGCGATCAATCCCTTACGGATACCTTCGCGCATTTCATCTTCTGTAAGAGAATCTTGTTCGAAGAATTTCTCCATCAGATTTTCATCATTCTCGGCAGCAGCTTCTACCAATGCTTTGTGCATCTCCATAGCCTTATCCATTTCTTCTGCCGGAATATCTTCGATAGTCGGAGCCCCTCCTTCGGGTTTCCACGAATATTTCTTCATCAACAGCACGTCAATCAGCGCATTAAAGCCCGGACCGGTAGCTATTGGATATTGGATAGGAACAACCTTAGAGCCATAAGCCTCTTTCAGCTGTTCGAGGATATTATCATAATCGCATTTTTCATTATCAAGCTGGTTGACTAGAAAAATAACAGGTTTATTCAGCTTTTCTGTATAACGGAAGTGATTTTGTGTACCGACTTCGACGCCGTATTGGCCATTAAGAAGGATAATTGCTGTGTCGGTCACATTTAGTGCAGTCACTGTGCTGCCTACGAAGTCGTCCGATCCCGGACAGTCAATAATATTAAGTTTTTTGTTATTCCATTCTACATGGAGAACGGTGGAGAAAACGGAGTAACCATACTCTTGTTCAACAGGAAAATAATCGCTAACTGTGTTTTTTGCGGCAACAGATCCGCGACGTTTTATAACACCACTCTCGAAAAGCATCGCTTCCACGAGAGTGGTTTTCCCAGAGCCAGAACTTCCCAACAAGGCAATGTTCTTGATTTCATTAGTCTGATATACTTTCATAATATATAAGATTTTAGTAATTACTCAGTATGTTTCTCACATACCATTAATTTTGTGATGCGCAAATTAGGGATTAATTGGGGGAAAAGCAACACTTATGGCAGTGTTACTAAACAATGTTATGTAACACATCTTTAACATAAACATTTTTTGCTCGCTCATAATTTAATTTCTATACGAACCGCCATTCAATAGTATATGTGCATATAATATTTAGACTGCACAAACGGATTGTCCAACACCCGGGTCTCAGGCATACCGACACCTGTTGATAGTCTGACACCCGGGTGTCAATACCAATGAGACCCGTGTCAGACAACTATCTATGCAACGCCTCATAAGAATAATTTCCGTCAACAGCTTTTTTGATATATCTAATAATAGTCTTACTTTTACACCCACAAACCCAAACAGCATAGCTATGGCAGGTATTTATCTTCACATTCCTTTTTGCAAAACGCGCTGCATCTACTGCGACTTCTACTCAACCACTCGCAGCGAACTCAAAACCCGTTATGTACAGGCTCTCTGCCGGGAGTTGGCGATGCGTAAAGAATACCTGAAAGGAGAAGATATAGAAACTATTTATTTCGGTGGCGGAACCCCGTCTCAACTGGAAAAAGAGGATTTTGAACAAATATTTGATACCATCCGCGAGCACTACGGATTGAATCATTGTCAGGAAATCACTCTGGAAGCTAATCCGGATGATTTATCGCAGGAATATCTGGAAATGCTTTCCTCACTTCCTTTCAACCGCCTCAGCATGGGAATACAGACTTTTGATGACGCTACGCTCAAACTATTGAGACGCCGCCACAATGCCCGTACAGCCATCGAAGCAATTGACAGATGCCGGAAAGCCGATTTCCAGAACATCAGTATCGACCTAATTTACGGATTGCCCGGAGAAACAAAAGAACGATGGGAAAACGATCTCCGTCAAGCTATCAGTCTGAATGTAGAACATATCTCCGCCTATCACTTGATTTATGAGGAAGATACACCTATATATAATATGTTAAAACAGCACCAGATATCCGAGGTAGACGAAGACTCCAGTTTAGAATTTTTCACATCACTGATAGAGCATTTGCAGAAAGCAGGATTCGAACACTATGAGATTTCCAATTTCTGCCGCCCCGGAAAATATTCCCGCCACAACACTTCCTATTGGAAAGGAATAGCTTATCTGGGATGCGGACCATCGGCACATTCTTTTGACGGAATGACACGGGAATGGAATGTGTCTTCAATCGACACCTATATAAAAGGTATAGAAGAAGACTGCCGTGCTTTCGAGACAGAGTATCTGGACCCAACCACCCGCTACAACGAATTTATTATCACTACCATACGTACCGTATGGGGAACACCTATAGAGAAACTGAAACAGATGTTCGGCAATGAAATGTGGGAGTATTGTCAAAAAATGGCTGCACCTTATCTGAAAAATGGTAAACTGGAGGAATACAACGGAGCTTTGCGCCTGACGCGTGAAGGGATTTTTATTTCCGACAGTATAATGAGTGATTTACTTTGGGTAGACTAACCAAACAAACAAAAAGCCGATGACCGAATCAGAAGTAAGAAAGTTATTGCGGCAAATGAAAGAACTGGATTCGCAAACTGCTTTCCGGGACTTTTACAACATGACTTACGACCGTCTCTTTCGTATTGCCTATTATTATGTGAAACAGGAAGAATGGTCGCAGGAAATCGTTCTCGATGTATTCCTGAAACTATGGAAGCAACGCAGCAATTTGCTTGATGTGAGAAACATTGAAGATTATTGTTTCATTCTCGTCAAAAATGCTTCGCTCAATTATCTGGAAAAAGAATCAAGACATACGCTTATTCATCCCGATTCTCTGCCGGAGCCTCAAGAACAGAGCTATTCACCGGAAGAATCGCTCATCAGTGAAGAGCTGTTCGCTCTTTACGTAAAAGCACTCGACCGGCTTCCGGATCGTTGCAGGGAAGTGTTCATCCGCATCCGTGAAGAAAAACAGAGTTACGCACAAGTAGCAGAAGAATTAGGCATCAGCATGAATACAGTGGACGCACAACTTCAGAAAGCAATCACACGTTTAAAAGAGATGATTAGCCGGGCTGAAATAGATTAACATTCTTTTAGACAAAGAGCGTAGGGAGTTTCTGTCACCCTCCGGTCTTTATCAACAAATAAGTCAATCAATCACTAAAAAAGACAGAAAATGAAAAAGCTAAATGACGCAAACATGGGGATCTTTGTCCTTCTTTCAGTTTGTCTGTGCCTGTTTTCATGCAACAATGACAACGACAACCTACCAAAGGACTATGCAGGATTTGAACATTCGAAGGAAACAGTAGAATGTGAAAGCGACAAATCCGAATGTGAGTTGAAAATTAAAATCGTTGCAACAGAAAAAACAAAAGAAGACCGGACGGTAGTACTTGCCACACCTCCTCCGGTAATAGGACAAGCAGCAGTGGTACAGCTAACAGAAAAGAAAGTAATCATCAAAGCGGGTAAGAAGTCAGCAACAACTGTCATAAAAATCTATCCTAAACAGATGATATTGAAGAAGCAGAATGTCACTTTATCCTGCACTCCCCAGTGGAAAGAAGGAGGAATCAGCAAACTGACCATTCTGTTGAAACGAAAATAACAGATCAAAAGTAATACAGAAAGAACTATGAAATTTACCGATACGGAATTAGAAGAAATACTGAACAAGCTCGTCGCTTCCACGCGTTCACCGCGAGGGCGGTTTTCAGCAACAGCCAGTTACCCGGAACTAGAGAAAAGACTGAAGTCATATACCCGGCGTCTGACACTGATACGTACTTTCTCGGCAGCGGCGGCAGTAGCTCTACTTTGCCTATCGGTATGGACAGCCTATTTATATATGCAACCGGTCACGATACAAACGGTTTCCACCTTGGCAGAGACACGCACGGTCTGTCTTCCTGATGGCAGCACCGTCACTCTCAACCATTATTCTTCACTTTCTTATCCTGAAAAGTTCAAATCGGACAAGCGGGAAGTGGAGCTAAATGGGGAGGCTTATTTTGAAATAAGCAAAGACAAGAAACATCCGTTTATCGTGCAGACTGAAACGATTGACGTTCAGGTGTTGGGAACTCACTTCAACGTAGATGCCTATCAGAACAATCCAGATGTAAAGACAACGTTATTGACAGGTTCGGTAGCAGTCAGCAATAAAAGTAAGTCAGTTCGTATGATTTTGAAGCCGAATGAGATTGCTATATATAATAAGGTGGAAGAAAAACTCACCCGCAAGGTTTTAGAAAACGTAGAAGATGAAATTTCCTGGCGGCAGGGAGAGTTTATATTCGACGACCTACCTTTGCAGGAGATTGCCCGCGAACTATCCAATTCATTCGGAGCAACGATTCACATAGCCGACACGGCTTTGCAAAATTACCGGATCACAGCACGCTTCCGCAATGGAGAAGACCTGACAACTATTTTATCTGTATTACATAATGCCGGTTATTTCGACTACTCACAAAACAATAAACAGATTATTATCACTGCTAAACCAGACTAAGATGAATATTATATTCCAAGATCGCTTCCCTGTCAGAACCATTGTTCTGATAGGGGTAGCATTCCTTATCACCACACAAATATACGCGCAAAATGCGGACGCCCGACTTTCGCTGACACTACGAAACGCCACATTGAAAGAATTCGTCAAACGGATTGAGAATTCAACCGGATATTCCTTTATCTACAGTGAGGAAATTACCATAAAACATAAAATCAATTTGCAAGTAAAGGATAAGCCTTTGCGTGAGATACTTGACCTTGCGTTCAAAAATGAGCAGATCAGTTATCAGTTCACCGGCCGGCATATCCTTCTGCAAAAGAAAAAAGAATCAAAAACTGTAAGCCGCAAGTTCACTATCAGCGGATATGTCACTGATGGGACGTCTTCCGAGACGTTGATTGGAACCAACATCATTGAGAGTCATCAAAATCAAGGAACAACCACCAATCCTTACGGTTTTTACAGCATCACCCTACCCGAAGGAGAAACCGAACTGCGTTTCTCCTATCTGGGCTATGCCACAGAAGCGCATCATTTTACGCTCTCACAAGACACATTACTAAATATCCGCATGCAGGGTAACACGCAATTGCAGGAAGTAGTCATCGTTTCCGACAAAACCGAGACAGGAACTATAGCCACCCAGATGGGATCTATCGAGATTCCAATGACGCAAATAAAAAATACTCCGAGCATACTGGGAGAGGCAGATGTAATGAAAGCCATCCAACTGATGCCCGGCGTACAGGCAGGAGTAGATGGATCTGCCGGACTGTATATACGTGGTGGAAGCCCGGATCAAAATCTAATCTTACTTGACGGGATTCCTGTATATAACGTAGACCATATGTTCGGATTCTTTTCGGTTTTTACTCCGGAAGCCGTCAAAAAAGTAACACTATTCAAAGGTTCTTTTCCGGCACGTTTCGGCGGACGGCTTTCTTCTGTCATCGACGTCCGTACCAATGACGGAGATATGCAGAAATACCACGGCACACTTAGTATCGGACTACTAACTAGCAAAATCAACCTGGAGGGTCCGATTGTGAAAGGGAAAACGTCTTTCAATATTTCCGCCAGACGTTCGTATCTCGACCTCATCGCTAAACCATTCATGCCGGATGACGAGGAATACAGTTATTATTTTTATGACATCAATGCCAAAATCAATCATAAATTCTCCGACCGGAGCCGCGTCTATCTATCTGCCTACAATGGAAAGGATCATTTTGCTGCCAATTATGATGGAAATACAGATTTCAAAGACGGAAGCAAAATGAATTGGGGAAACACGATTCTTTCTGCCAGATGGAACTATGTATTCAACAACCGTTTATTCTGCAATACGACAGTCTCCTACAGCAACTATTTATTCGACATCAACTCATATACCAACAATCAATATTTCGGCAGTAGCGGTACATCATTTACCAACCGGTATTCAGCCGATTACCGTTCGGGAATCAATGATTGGAATTACCAGATCGACTTCGATTATAATCCATCTCCCAAACACCACCTCAAATTTGGAACAGGATATATCTATCATCGTTTCCGCCCGGAAGTTATGACCTCTAAAATCTCCAATAAGACAGGAGATAAAATAGACCTGGACACAACCTACCACAGCATAGCCAACAACCGGATTTACGGACATGAGTTATCCGCTTACCTGGAAGACAACATCAAGATGAATGATCGTCTGCGCCTGAATCTCGGACTGCATTTCTCATTGTTTCATGTGCAAAAACAAAGTTACTTTTCCTTGCAACCACGTGTTTCCGCACGCTATCAATTGGGAAAAGATGTAACCCTGAAAGCATCTTATACCCAAATGAGCCAATATGTACATTTACTATCGTCAATGCCCATTGCCATGCCTACGGATTTATGGGTTCCGGTCACTAAAAAGATCAAGCCAATGCGCTCCCACCAATATTCATTGGGCGGATACTATACGGGAATCAAAGGATGGGAATTCTCGGTAGAAGGGTATTATAAGGATATGTATAATGTGCTGGAATATAAGGAAGGCGTCAGTTTCTTCGGTTCTTCCTCCGGTTGGGAAAACAAAGTGGAAATGGGCAAAGGACGTTCGGCCGGCATTGAGTTTATGGCACAGAAAACCCTTGGAAGAACAACAGGATGGTTGTCCTACACTTTATCCAAAAGTGATCGTCAGTTTGCCAAAGGCGGTATCAACAACGGTGAACGGTTCCCATATAAATATGACCGAAGACACAATATCAACCTGACAATCAACCATAAGTTCAGCGACCGTATCGACATCGGTGCTTCCTGGGTGTTCTATACAGGTGGAACAAGTACAATCCCTGAAGAGAAAACCGCTGTCATCCGTCCTAGTGACGGCACAAACAACGGATTTGGGGGAGGATATGGATATGGAGATTATTTTGATTCAAGCATAACTTCACCCACCATCGGAGAAGCTTCATATGTGGAGCATCGTAATAATTACCGGTTACCAGCCAGTCACCGGTTGAATGTGGGAGTCAATTTCAACAAAAAGACCAAACATGGTATGCGTACCTGGAATATCAGTCTGTATAATGCATATAATGCGATGAATCCTACCTTTGTATATCGCAGCACCAGCAAAAACGATCCCAACAAACCGATTATCAAGAAGTATACTATACTTCCATTAATTCCATCATTCACTTACACTTATAAATTCTAAACCCATTATGAGAACTCGTATATGTTATCCATTTATCCTGTTAATAGCATTGCTGACAACAGTTTCTTGCGAAAACGAACTCCCTTTTAGTGTAAAGGACAATCCCCCCAAACTAGTGATGAACGCACTAATCAACGCAGACAGTCTGACCAACGTTCTCTATCTCAATTTCACGGGAAGAGGATACGCCACTCATGTAGAAAATGCCACGGTGGAAGTACGCGTTAACGGACAGTTATCAGAAAGTTTACGTCCGCTCCCACCCCAAACGGAAGGAGATATGCAATGCCGCTTCCATATTTCCAGCAAATTTACTCCCGGAGATGTAGTTCGTATCGACGCCCTCACAGACGACGGACAATATCACGCATGGACTGAAGTGACCGTACCACAGCGTCCACATGAAATAGCTGATATCGATACGGTCACCATTCCAATGACAAAGTATTATTATACGCAGAATTTTCTCCGATACAAAATCAATATCAAAGATCGATCCAACGAAGATAATTACTACCGGCTTATCATGGATAAGCAAATGACAGTGAAAGACTATAATGAAGAAACAGGGGAATTTGTCAGCCGGACAATACATCGCTATCATTTTATATCCCGCGAGGATATTGTGCTGACAGACGGACAGCCCACCAACAGCGATGACGAAGACAACGGCATGTTCGACACCGTAAAGAATATATATGGTGTATTCGACGACTCACGATTCAAAAATACATCTTACACAATGACGGTTTACAACCAGACAGATATTGACGGATTTCCTGAATACGGCACCAATGTAAAGATGGATATTATTGTACGTCTTTTAAGCATCACGGAAACAGAATATTACTATCTGAAAGCACTTAACCTGGTAGATTCCGACGCTTACGATGAAACAATAAATGAACCAATCAAGTACCCCAGCAATGTACATGGAGGAATTGGGATGATTGGAATCAGTACGGAGACAAGTAAGATCATTCATATAGAAAAACCACAACGATGAAAACAAATCATAAATTATGGATAGCAGACTGCGATAAACCGTAGTTTTGAAGATTCACCGTCTGTCAATGCCGCTTGCGTGGATGATATGGTCGAATGTCTGTCAATAGCCATGAAAGAAATCGTGGAAGAGATTAGCCAAGATTTACATTTAATACTATCTTTGCAGCCAAAAAGCAGGCACTAACTATGTTTATCATTATTGGAATTATGCTGACAGGCATGCTTCTTGGCTACTTGTTACGCAGTAAAAGACTATCATGGATACACAAGATAATCACTCTCCTTATATGGATTCTTCTCTTTCTTCTCGGAATAGATGTAGGGGGTAATGAATCTATCATCAAAGGATTACACACTCTTGGACTGGAAGCTGTTGTCATCACGGTAGCTGCGGTCATAGGAAGTACTTTATGTGCATGGGGCTTGTGGTACCTATTATATAGTAAAGGAAAGGAGACAAAAGCATGAAAGGTAGTTTGATTATTGTCTCTTTTTTCATTATCGGCACTCTTTGTGGAGTTTACCATCTTATCCCATACGACTTCACCGACAGTAAACTTAGTTACTATGCCCTCTGCGGACTCATGTTCTGCGTAGGTATCAGCATCGGTAACGATCCGAACACCCTGAAGAGTTTTCGGTCCCTGAATCCCCGGCTTGTATTCCTTCCTATCATGACGATACTCGGCACATTAGCAGGCTGCGCCATAGCGGGAGCTTTTATGAGCCAGCGAAGTCCTTTAGACTGTATGGCAGTTGGAGCCGGATTTGGTTATTACTCGCTCTCCAGCATATTTATCACCGAATATAAAGGTCCCGAATTGGGAACTATCGCATTACTTTCCAATATTATGCGTGAAATTATCGCTTTGCTGTGTGCACCCTTATTAGTGAAATATTTTGGAAAGCTAGCTCCTATTTCTGTTGGTGGAGCCACAACGATGGATACCACTCTTCCTATCATTACCCGATATTCGGGAAAGGAATTTGTAATCATTTCCATCTTCCATGGCTTTGTTGTCGATTTCAGCGTTCCGTTCCTAGTCACATTCCTTTGCTCAATATCATTTTAACAGCAATAAATCCTAAAATAGAGAAATACTCTACTATCGTTTTCGCACACGTATTACAAAAATGTTTCATAAAAAGGTATTTTTATATCAAAAAGCAGATCATCTCTTGACTTACATCAAGAAATCAGCCTAAAAAGAATCTTTTCCTTTTCTTTATTTTTATGCTATAAAACATATTCTTATATTTGCATAGGTAAAAAGAAAAAGCTAAGCGCTTAGACAGTATTTTCAATAGGTATTAGATTTGTTTTTAGGAATAGTTTTTAGGTATAACAATTAAAAAAGTAGGTATTATGAAACGTTTAGGATTAACATTAGTGGCAGCGCTCTGCCTTGCTGCTTCAACATTTGCAGCCGGAAATCAGCCTACAACTGCAAAATGGGAAGGTAACATCAATGTAAGTAAACTAGGCAAATATTTAAAGTTAAACTCCGATCAGAGTGAAGAAGTAGCCAATATTTGCGATTATTTCTCCACACAGATGTCAAGAGCCACAACAGCGAAGAAAGATAAAGAAGCAAAATTGCGCAACGCTGTTTATGGTAACTTGAAACTGATGAGAAAGACTCTTAGTGCTGAACAGTACGCCAAGTATGCAGCTTTGATGAATATCACTTTACAGAATAAAGGTATTGAACTGAATAAGTAAAATGATTAATATGTAAAAGAGAGAGAGGGTGGAAGCCGGTTGGCTTCCACTTTTTTTATACTATTATTTAATAGTCACCATCGTAGCCCCAAACCCATATTCCTGGAAAGAAGCATCCTGATAACGGCAATTACTATATTTCCGTTTCAATTCATCAATGACAGCCTTTCGAAGTACCCCATCCCCCTTGCCGTGAATAAAGACAATCTTCTGTTCACGCTTATTCTTATAAGTTTCCATCACTTCGCGAAACTTATCCAATTGATAATTCAGTATTTCAGCATTGCCCATCCCTTGAGTATCATCCAGCAAAGAATCAATATGAAGATCTATTTCAATAATTCCGCTCTTTCCGCCATGAGTAGTATGGTTTGGTTTCACAATAGGTTGTGACTTCGGTTTATCTACAGACTTCTTCTGCAACAAAGCCTTTTGAATCTCCTCCGCCGAAACATATACTTGTTTGGCAGGCATATCATCTTTCACAATGTCATAAATCAAAGCCGGTTCTTCAAAGAAATCAGAATCGCTAAAGGTATGAAGTTTATAGAACTTCACGGTATCGATCCGTATCTCCACACTAACAGCCGGTTTGATAGCCGCAGGCTTACCGTCCTTGAAGGCGATCAACTGAACAGCCACCCGTTCCATATCATTCAGTACATCTTTGGTGAACTCTTCCAACAGCAATTTTGTATTAGGCTCCACCAAACCGTGCGAACGGTTCTTCCATGCTTTCCCTTCGGCACTCAAATAAGTGTAATACAAATAATAATTGCTATCATTTACCAGATAAGTTTCAAAAGGAGTAGTCATCATCGCTTTTGCGTCTTCGGGCACATAAGCCAGAAATACATTCAAAGTATCTCCTCCACGCACCTCCGGCTGACGTTGAATAACAGGCATCTCCGGTTTTACCGGTTTAACAGGTTCTTCCGGTTTCGGCGCAGACGAACCGGGTTTACGCCTCATATTATAGTCATCTGTTTCAATCACGACACACTCGCGTATCGGCATTGGAATATCAAACCCATCTGCATCTTCTACCAACACAAAATCCTTTCCCTGGAATCCAGTTACGATTCCACCGCCTACCTCACTAAGAAAGCGTACTTTATCTCCTATTTTCATTATTGTATATCCAATTAAAATTCAAACTCAAAAAAAACGAGTAACAAAGATAGAGATTTCTATGAAATTAAATGGAGATTCGGTTCTAAAAACAAACCGTCTGCCTTTATTCCTCTTTTTATTGTAACTTTGCATACAAAATATCAAACAGATGATCTAAAATTCACCATTAACGACGAAAACCGATGAAAGAACTTATTAAAGTCATTGCTTTTGATGCAGACGATACCTTGTGGAGCAATGAACCTTTTTTCCAGGAAATAGAGAAACAATATACAGACCTATTAAAGCCTTATGGCACTTCTGAAGATATTTCAGCCGCTTTATTTCAAACAGAAATGAATAATCTGAAGTTTCTCGGATATGGAGCCAAAGCTTTCACCATTTCTATGATAGAGACAGCTTTGCATGTGAGTGGACAAAAGATTTCAGGTACAGACATCCAACATATTATTGAATTAGGCAAATCATTACTGAAAATGCCTATTGAACTATTGCCGGGAGTAAAAGAAACACTTAAAGTATTGAAAGAGAAAGGAAAATACAAATTAGTAGTTGCCACTAAAGGAGATTTACTCGATCAGGAAAATAAGCTGGGACGTTCCGGATTAGCCTCTTATTTCGATCACATTGAAGTGATGTCCGATAAAACAGAGAAAGAATATCAACGAATGTTGAATATCTTACAGATTGCTCCTTCTGAATTTGTCATGATTGGCAATTCTCTGAAATCGGACATTCAACCTGTTCTATCGCTGGGAGGATATGGCATACATATTCCTTTTGAAGTGATGTGGAAACATGAAGTAGTAGACACATTCACACATGACCATCTGAAACAGGTGAAAAGATTTGATGAGTTGCTGCTTTTGTTTTAAATAAGTTCTATTCTTTCTTCAGATAAGCTTCAAATCTGAAGAAAGAAATCAGTAAACAATGCCATCTTATTGGATTACAAATCCAACAGTTTCATCAATTCAGCAGCCCGACACGCTTCTATCGAATTACCGACAGAGAGTTTCTCCAAAATATTCTGGCGGTGTCGATTGACTGTATTCACACTAATATAAAGGGCAGCTGCTATTTCTTTACTAGATAGTCCTTTACGTATACAGCGAAGTATTTCCTTTTCGCGTTCGGATAGGATATTGCGATGTTCTTCCGAAAGAAAGAGCGTTTCGACCTCTCCACGTTCCATATGGGTAATAGTGGGACATATCCCCTGCTCCGTTCGTTGATCTGCAGACAAGGTATAAAGACAAAAAATCAACCATACACTTCCGGAAGGAGTATTTTCCATAATCTGCACTAAATTATCAATATACTGATAGACTCCTTTCTCATTCATCATACGTATTCTGCATCTTCCCCGGTACTTCAACCGTTCTTCGGAAGACATCGAAAAGGTCTTCTGAAAAAACTGATACTCCAATAACCGCTTTTCTACCAAGTCTTCAGGATGAATACGCCGATAAATACAATCTTCATCCATAGAATCAATCACACTCAAAGCAGCTTCTTCGGGAGTTAAGCCTAGAAAATGCGCCCAAGGATGAACGGCAATGTAACTTTTCCTATTCGAAAGATCTGAAATAACAGCACATCCACCATTAATCTCCGTCAATGAATGAATAAAGCGTTGATGTTGCTCTACAACTCCATTGTCCAATATTTCATCGGCTATCAGTTGTGTCGCATAAACTTCATCTATTTCCTTTTGTAATACGTCCATCTTATAAAATGGTTATTATTCAGTATTGTTGCACACGGAGGTATGACCTATCTTTGCACCACAAAGATAAAGATAATCAAATAAGAAATGATCATGAAACATTTAAAAATCAAAATGATGTCAATAGCCTTTATGGCAGTAACAACTTCTTCTATGGCACAAAGTTTGAATAAAATGAACTGGCTGAATGAGCCTCAACAATGGGAAATAAAAGATGGCAAAACCTTAGTGATGGATGTTCCTGCAAAAACAGACTTTTGGAGGATTTCTCATTATGGGTTCACAGTGGACGACGGACCTTTCTATTATGCAACTTATGGTGGAGAATTTGAAGCCAAAGTAAAGATAACCGGCAACTATGTCACCACCTTTGACCAAATGGGATTAATGCTGCGCATCGACCATGAAAACTGGATAAAAGCAGGTGTGGAATACGTTGATGGCAAACAGAATGTAAGTGCCGTAGTTACGCATCGGACTAGTGACTGGAGTGTAGTACAATTGCCGGATGCTCCCCGCTCTATATGGATAAAAGCAGTCCGTCGCCTGGATGCAGTAGAAATATTTTTCTCACGTGATGATAAAGAATATATTATGATGCGCACGTGTTGGTTGCAAGATAATTGTCCTGTCATGGTAGGATTAATGGGAGCTTGTCCGGACGGGAAAGGGTTCACTGCTACATTCGAAGAGTTTAAAGTGACTCCATTAGCCGATCAAAGAAGACTGGAGTGGGCAAAAAGGCAAATGGACAAATAAAAATCAGTCCTGATGCTATTTATTTAAATAGAGAGAAAGCTCTATTATAATATAAATGCGGTAGTATATCTTACTTTAAATGTTCTATTTTTAAGATGATGAGTATAAATTGCATTCATAGGTTTCCTCTTCCAGCAGTTCTGTTGTATAAAATAATGCAAGAATATACAGTTTCAGAGGAGTTTTTTATTCAAAAACAGTCAAAAGATACACTATAAATAAACTTATTGACAATCGTTTCTTTAAAAGGAATAACCAGTTCCTTTTAAAGGAACGACTTATTGATCGGTGAGAAACACTTTATTCCTTTAAAAGGAGCATATAAAACTTTATTTTAAGTGCTATCCCAGAGCTAACCTACACCTGAAACAGCCAACACTCCACATATCAATTTGAGACAAAATAAAGGCAAGTTCTATACATCTATTCTATAAAAGACACAGACTAAAACAAATTATTCCAAAACACAATCGATTTATTTCTTTTCTAAATTCGAAAACAGCAAATCCTTCTCATTTTCAACTCATGCCTAAATATATCCTGCATATATGGAATTATACAACGATAAAATATACGTTTTTTCATATATTATCGCCAAAACCGTATATACTTATCTTTCTCACGATCCAACGCACCTTCATCAACACAATCATCCAACCGGAACCATGAATGTTCTATCAATGAGCCTCTCTTTTTAACAGACTTATCCCAGTTTCCTATCACTTGTCCTTCATGAAGAACAATCGGATAAAACAGACCATTATTGGTAAATGCTTTCGAGTAATACTCTTTAGGCAAAACGTCTGTCCGGTCTTTATAACCAAGCAAATATTCATCATAAGAAGGAAGAAGATGCAAACTGCCGGTAACTTTTCCACGAGTCCGGCAATCTTCATGAATATACCATGTCTGTCCATTCCATTCTTCTGCCGTTAATTCCGAATCAATCAAATAAATAGCTTGACGTGCATCTGTAATAGGCAGCCCCGACCACCAGACAAAATCTTGCAAAACAGCAGGAGCATGACTACGAAAATAGCTTCTAGCCAAACGAGCCAAAGATTCATCTTTGGTCAATTCCGGCATCGGCGGAACACGCTCTTCCAAAAGCGCATACGTACATTTACTTCCTTTATCTTCCCCACTACATACAATCCCCACCTGCTCCGCACGAGCCATAAAGCGGGTCATACGATGATTATCCGCTACAATCCCCGAACGGTTAAAATGCTCGGCAATCTCCTGCCTCGTCAGGCTTTTCTTCCCACAAAGAATTTTCTCCAACAGATTATGACTTTTCGTATAGAGCTCTTCAGAAATTTCCAAGTCATGCCCCTTCGCATAAGACTCATTAGCAGATATAATACGCCCGGCGGAAAGTTTCAACATCCACCGGATATCTTCTGCTGCTACGAGATGCCATGTCGGACGCATTACATGAGTCCGCAGGATTTCACCATCACGGAGCGCTTTTTCCACAGTTTGAATCGTTGCTGACTTCAAACGCATTCCTACTGCCCATTTCACCATGGAATAATTCTGTGCCTGCATAGCTCCCATCCAGGACACAAGTTCCTTGGGTTGAAAGAAAAGAGGACTTAATAACTGTTGGTTGAGTAAACGTATATTCGGTATTTTCATCATACTTATTTATAAAAGAAAAAACAGTTGTTCTTTGATTAAATGACACGAGTAATGGAATGTAACAAAACAGAAGACAAGAAGTCTCTAATATAAATATGTTCTATCCCTTCATAAGTATTTTCAAACATTTTTTCTCCGGACACTACCACTTTCGGATAATTATCTTTAATCTTCAATAAATTCCCGAATTCTCTTTCAATAGTTTCCTGTTTAGAAAGTTCAAGAGAGACTTGCACATAGAGAATCTCTCCATTCCGTTTACAGACAAAATCTATTTCTTCCGTACCCAATGTCCCGATTTTTACATCATATCCACTATATACCAAATGATTATAAACCAAGTTCTCCAAACGCATCGCTCTGTCCTGTGGCTTGTACCCCGTAATCACATTACGAATCCCCATATTCTCAAAATAATACTTTTCCCCTCTTTCGAATAATTTCTTTCCGGCAATATCATACCTTCCTACCCTATGTACAATAAAAGCATCCGATAATGCCATCGCATACTCACTCACAACATAAGGAGAAATATCCACTTTCTGACTTTTCAGAAAATCACTAATACTCTTGCTGGAAAATAAGTTGCCAATGTTACCTGCCAAGAACGAAACTAGTTGTTCCAAAAAGACCGTATTCCTTATATTCTTTCTCTGAATCACATCTTTTAATATAATGGTAGAGTAAATGCTCCTCAAATACTCCATAACAACAGGTTCTTCCATCGGCAAATGTATCAGATAAGGCAATCCTCCATAATGAATATATTTCTCCAATGACGCATCCGTATTCTCCAGTTCATGGAAATCCAGAAATTCAATATACGACAAACTATAAACCACAAATTCAACATACCGACCTCCCAATTCATTCGCTAAATCACTGGAAAATATCTCTGAATTACTGCCTGTCACATATATATCATTATTATCATCCAATGCCAACGAACGGATAGCCAACCTGAAATCTTGTATTTCCTGTATTTCATCGACAAAAATATAGTTCATTCTATCATCTACCGATTTTGAAAGAATATAATCATTCAGTTCTTTATAAGTCTTTATATCTATGAAATTGACATCTTCCTTATTTATATAGATAATATTCGCATCACTCTCTTCTTTCCGTATCAACTCCATGAGTTGATACAAAATAAAGCTTTTACCGACACGACGATGACCGACCATCACTTTTACCAATGTTTTCCTCATGAAAGGTCTTATGCGGTCAACATAAGTGTTTCTTTGTTTAATTATGCGAGGTATTTTCATTCTACTTCTTTTTAAATACGATTGCAATACATCACAAATATAGCATTTATTTTAAATACAATTGTAATTTCTTGAGATTTTATCCTCTACTTCAAATACGATTGTAATTTTCCCATTCTAAATTTTCTATTGTTTTTCTGACTTTATAACTGCATATATACCAATTTATGTCTATTTTTGTCATCTCAAACCAAAGAAAATAGAAATGATGCTCTATAAACTCATCCCTCCTTCAGTAGTAACAGCAACTATCCAGTTGCCGGCTTCTAAAAGTATCAGTAATCGTGCATTAATCATCAATGCGCTGGGCAAAGGTATTTATCCTCCTGAAAACCTGTCCGATTGTGACGATACACAGGTGATGATAAAAGCTCTCACCGAAGGGAAAGAGACGATTGACATCATGGCTGCGGGCACTGCTATGCGTTTCCTTACCGCCTATTTAAGTGTGACCCCGGGGGAACGGACAATCACAGGAACAGCCCGTATGCAGCAACGCCCGATACAGATATTAGTCAATGCGCTTCGGGAATTAGGAGCTGAAATAGAGTATACCCGCAATGAAGGATATCCTCCCCTCCGCATCAAAGGTGCAGAATTGAAAGGAAACGAAATAACACTGAAAGGAAATGTCAGTTCCCAATATATATCTGCTCTATTGATGATAGGTCCGGCACTCAAAGACGGTTTGACTTTGCATTTAAGCGGGGAGATAATTTCCCGTCCTTATATCAATCTTACATTGCAACTGATGCAGGACTTTGGAGCCAAAGCTGCATGGACTTCTCCCAATAGCATTTCCGTTGCTCCACAACTCTATCAGAGCATTCCTTTCAAAGTGGAAAGTGACTGGAGCGCAGCTTCCTATTGGTATCAGATTGCCGCCTTATCTCCCAAAGCAGAAATTGAATTATTGGGGTTGTTTCCTAACAGTTATCAGGGAGATAGCCGGGGAGCAGAAGTTTTCTCACGCTTAGGTATAACTACCGAATTTACATCACAAGGTGTGAAACTGAAAAAAACAGGCAAAGCGCCGGAAAGACTGGAAGAAGACTTTGTCGACATTCCGGATTTGGCACAGACATTCGTTGTTACCTGTGCCTTGCTGAATATCCCTTTCCGTTTCACCGGATTACAAAGCCTGAAAATAAAAGAGACTGACCGTATTGCCGCCCTGCGAGCCGAGCTTAAAAAACTGGGATATGTGATCGAGGAAGAAAATGACAGTATATTAATGTGGAATGGCGAACGATGTGAACCGGAAGAAACTCCGGTGATTGAAACCTACGAAGACCATCGGATGGCAATGGCATTTGCACCGGCAATTATCCGCCATCCCAATTTACTTATTGCCAATCCGCAAGTCGTTACCAAATCATATCCCGGATATTGGGAAGATTTGAAACAGGCTGGATTTCAGGTTATAAACGAAGGCTAATTTTCATACGCTGTGGAAGATTTCAACAAATATACTTCCCACATCAACTACTCCCCTATTGTAGATTTTGTATTACAACAGGGGAAGCAGACTTATTATAAGAAAGGAGACTACTTTTCCCGCCAGGGAGAAGTATGTAAAACAATGGGGTTCGTCAGTTCCGGTTCTTTCCGGTACTGTTGCACCAACAGTGTAGGCGAGAGCAGCATTGTAGGCTATACTTTCGATCATTCTTTTGTTGGCAACTATCCGGCTTTTCAGTTACAGGACCAATCAAATGTAGATATACAAGCCTTGTGTCACTGCTCGGTATACGTAATCAATTACCAGCAAATGGCAGACTTCTACGATACCAACGACGTTCACCAAAAGTTAGGACGCCGCATCGCAGAAACGTTATTGTGGGAAGTCTACGACCGGATGATTTCAATGTACAGCCTGACACCGGAAGAACGCTATCTTGAAATTATCAACCGTTGTCCCGACTTACTGAAACTGATAACTTTAAAAGAACTGGCTTCCTATCTTCTGATTCGTCCCGAAACATTAAGTCGTATCCGAAGAAAAGTCGTACAAAAATAAATTCTTGATTTCAATCAAGAGTTTATTTATTCTCTACCCTTACTTTTGCGGGCAAACAAAGTATATTGTATTTCATGAAAAAAATTATAATTATAGGTGCAACTTCCGGCATCGGTCGTGGATTGGCAGAAGTCTATTCTCAAGAAGATTATCTTATCGGCATTACCGGTCGCAGGGAAAATCTATTAGAAGAGGTATGCGCCCGGGACAAAGACAAACTATTCTATCAAGTGTGCGACATCACCGATACACAAGCTACCATTTCATCCCTCGAAACTCTCACTCAAAAATGGGTGGAATGGATATATTGATTATCTGTGCCGGGACCGGAGAACTAAACCCCGAACTCTCCTACCAATTGGAAGAACCTACCTTACTAACGAACGTGATAGGATTCACCAACATCGCAGACTGGGGTTTCCGATATTTCGAACAGCAAAAAAGCGGGCATCTGGTTACTATTTCCTCTGTTGGAGGTACACGCGGCAGTGGCATCGCTCCCGCCTACAATGCGTCGAAAGCCTATCAAATCAACTATATGGAAGGATTACGACAAAAGCAACTAAATCTCCTTATTCTATTTACACTACCGATATTCGTCCCGGATTTGTAGACACCGCTATGGCAAAGGAGAAGGATTGTTTGGGTTACTCCCGTTGATAAAGCTGTGAAACAAATTAAAAAGGCTATTTCTAAAAAGAAAAAAGTAGCTTTCATTTCCAAAAGATGGAGATATGTAACTATCCTGTTTCGTCTGTTGCCATCTGCTATTTATTGCCGGATGTAATGATAGATACTCCATAGCCAACACATATTTGTCTAAGTAAATCTAATAAAAAAACACCTGCCCCAACTGTTTATACAGATATTGGTATCTACCAAATTCTAGTTATGTATATAAGTCTGTACGGGAATCATATTAATGATAATAGCTAACTCACAAATAAACAGCTCTCTTACAATTGGAGGACACTTTTAAGGGTTCAGTAATCAATGATGAAAAAATAAGTTCTTTCAGAACTTATTCCGTGCGTAAAACGTTGGATTCAAAGCCTTAAATTCAAAAAAAGAGTCATCTTTTAAGCGATCTTTTCTACTTGTTTTATACCCATTTTATATCTATTTCGTACCTGTTTGTGTTAGATGAAATAACAAGGATGATGAAATAAACAAGTAGTTTCATTTCAATATGAAGATAAAATACGGCTTTGGGTATTCTTAAAAAAAAAATGAATGAGAATTTGATATTATTTTTGAAAATACATGCTATGTATTAAAATATATTATATATTTGTGCCGTTAATTCTAATTTTATAAACCATCCTAGTTCTGAAAGAACTTATTAAAAGTAATTCCGGATTCTAGGAAAAACTCTAAATTCAATGCTATGTTAAAACAACTAAAGTCAGTTAGTATGTTGTTGTTCCTACTGACAATGTCAGTAGAAGCAGCTTATCCGGAAACTGGTGAAAGCACTCTAAAAGTTTCCGTTGTACAACAGGGTACTACTTGTAAGGGTGTAGTAAAAGATGCAGCAGGTGAAACCATCATCGGTGCATCCGTCGTAGCCAAAGGTACGACGAACGGTACAATCACCGGAATCAACGGTGACTTCTCTTTAAACAATGTAAAAACCGGAGATATTATTGTAGTCTCTTTTGTTGGTTATCAGACTCAAGAAATCAAATTCACAGGACAATCATTGAATATCATCCTTAAAGACAATACACAAACATTGGATGAAGTTGTTGTGGTTGCTTTTGGTACACAAAAGAAAGTGAATGTAACAGGATCTGTATCTACGGTAGGAGCAAAGAAATTTCGGCACGTCCCGTTAACTCTACCATAGAAGCTTTGCAAGGTATGGTTCCGGGTATGAATATCTCTACTGGTGATGGTGGTGGCTCCTTAGGTTCAGACAAAAAATTCAATATTCGTGGTGTTGGAACAATTGGAGCTGGTTCAAAGGTAGAACCATTGGTGCTCATTGACGGTATGGAGGGAGACATGAACGCTATCAATCCACAGGACATTGAGAATATTTCTGTACTGAAAGATGCAGCCGCTTCCTCCATTTATGGCTCGCGGGCACCAGGTGGAGTCATCCTGATTACAACAAAGAAAGGTAAGTCGGGAAAAACGGTAGTTAACTATAATAACAACTTCCGTTTTGTATCTCCCTTGAATATGCCTGAAATGGCAGATTCATACAATTTTGCTCTGGCAGTCAATGACCAGTTAACTAATGGTGGACAGACTCCCATGTATAGCGCCACCAAACTTCAACAAATTCTGGATTTTCAAGCAGGAAAAAGCACACAATATATGTGGCCGACCGATGCGGGAAGATGGAATTCATTCGATGATCCCCAACGGCAAGACGTGATGCCTACCGGCAATACCGACTGGTTAAAAACGTTATTTGGTAATAGCTTTACCCACGAGCATTCATTGAGCGTAAATGGTGGAACGGATAAAATACAATATTATCTTTCTGCGAATTATCTGGACCAAGGAGGTCTCTTGAAGTTTGGAGATGATAACAAACAACGCTACTCCTTTACTGCAAAAATCAATGCGGACTTAACCAAATGGTTGAAAATAAGCTATAGTATGCGTTTTAACCGGACGGATTATGAAGCTCCTTCATTTGCCGGAGGCGATATCAAAAGTAATGTATTCTATTTCGATGTATGTCGCTACTGGCCTGTCATTCCGGTAGTAGACCCAAACGGATTCTATACTGTCGAATCCAAGATTTACCAATTAACAGAAGGAGGCCGATATAAATCACAAAAAGACGTGATGGCACACCAGCTTGCTTTCATCGTGGAACCCATCAAAGACTGGAAAATTAACGTAGAATTGAACTACCGTTCCAACTATAATTTCAACCATACCGATTATCAAACCGTTTATGGTTATGATGTGAGTAAAAATCCCTACATTATTGCCAATCAAACTTCCAGCGTTACAGAATATGCTTATAAGAGCAATTTCTTCAATCCGAACATCTTTACCGAATACGGCAAATCATTAGAAAGCGGGCACAACTTTAAAGTGATGCTGGGTTTTCAGAGCGAACTATTCAAACAACGTGATATTACCGCTTCCCAAGACGGTATCATGTCGGAAGTGGCTACCTTAAACACCACGCAGACAAATGCACAAAACAGAGGAGGGTACTCCGAATGGGCTACAGCCGGCTTCTTCGGACGTGTTAATTACGACTACAAAGGACGTTATCTGGCTGAAGTAAATATGAGATATGACGGCACCTCACGTTTCCTTCGAGATAACCGCTGGAATCTGTTCCCATCATTCTCCTTAGGATGGAACATGGCCCGTGAAGCATTTTTTGAAGATCTGACCGATTTAATCAGCACATTCAAGATACGTGGTTCATGGGGTGAATTGGGCAACCAAAACACAGATAACTGGTATCCATTCTATCGAACTATTGATATTAACAAAGACCAATGGGGCAATTACGCACTAGGCAGTTGGCTGGTAAATGGCGTAAAACCAAATATTTCCAAAGAATCTGCGCTGGTATCTTCCTTACTGACATGGGAAAAGACGCAAACACTGGATTTAGGTTTCGACTTATCTATGCTCAACAATCGTTTGAATGTAACATTCGACTATTTCCAGCGTAAATCTAAAAACATGGTAGGCCCCGCCCCCGAACTACCCAACCTCTTAGGCATTGCCGTTCCCAAAGTAAACAACCTCGATATGACTTCCAAAGGTTGGGAAATACAGGTGAACTGGCGCGACCAGATACGCGACTTTAAGTATGGAGTTACCTTATCTTTGTCAGACAATCAAGTGGTTATTGATAAATACCCCAATCCGTCAAACACAATTTTAGATAAAGACAATAATAATACGTATTATGCAGGTGCTCACGTAGGTGATATATGGGGATTCCAAACAATCGGCATCGCAAAGACCGATCAAGAGATGAAAGATCATTTGGCCGGTATGCCCAATGGCGCACAGGATGTACTCGGTTCCGGCTGGGGAGCAGGTGACATCATGTATGCGGATTTGAACGGTGACGGCCAGATCAGCAGAGGTAACAAAACACTGGCTGATCATGGTGATTTGAAGAAAATAGGCAACAGTACACCACGCTACAACTTTGGTTTGAATCTGGATGCCGCCTGGAAAGGGTTCGACCTTAAATTATTTTTCCAAGGAACGATGAAACGTGATTATATGCCGGGGAGTGGTTCTACAATGTTCTGGGGAGCAGTAGGCTACTGGCAAACCAACTTTTTCAAACCTCATCTGGACTATTTCCGCGGAGAAGATACGACTAATCCGCTAGGAGCTAACCTGGGTGGTTATTATCCGCGTCCTCTCGAGAATGATAGAAACCGTAATCCACAGACCCGATATTTGCAAAATGCGGCTTACTGCCGTCTGAAAAACGTTACTTTAGGTTATACATTACCTAAATCTTTGACAGAGAAATTCTGCGTAAACAATCTGCGATTCTTTGTTTCAGCAGAGAATTTATTTACTATTACCAGTCTGGCCGATACGTTTGACCCCGAAACTGTTGGCATCGGCAACTGGGACGGATGTACCTATCCGCTATCCAAGACTGTATCATTCGGTTTAAGTGCAACATTTTAAATGATAAACGATTATGAAAAAACATATTAAACTTTTGACAATAGGAACATTGCTATTGGGCGGACTGACCGGTTGCAATGATTTTCTCGACAGGGAACCACTGGATAAAGTAATTCCCGAAAAATATTTTGCATCCGAAAGTGATCTGGCTGCATACACAATCAATGCTTACCCATTTGAAACAGTGACCGATGCGTATGGCATCAATTTCTTCGGCAAAGATAATGATACTGATAACCAAGCCAGTGGTGACTCACCGGCCTTCTGGATACCCGGGCAAAAGAAGGTGCCGTCAGGTGAAGGCGAATGGGACTGGAGTAAAATACGAACCTGCAACTATTTCTTTGATAATACTTTACCGAAATTCGAAGCCGGCACTATTACCGGCAATCAGGATAATGTGAAGCATTATATCGGAGAAATGTACGTGATCCGGGCATACAATTATTATAAATTACTGGTTTCTTTAGGAGATCTGCCTATTATCACTACTGCATTGCCCGACATAGAAGAGACCTTGGTGGAATCCAGCAAGCGCCAGCCGCGTAATAAGGTGGCACGCTTCATTCTGGAAGATTATAAAAAAGCAACAGAATTGTTGCTTGATAAAGTCCCGGTGGCAAGAATCGCATCAGCAAAAACGTAGCTCACTTGCTACGTGCACGCGTTGCCCTCTTCGAAGCAACTTGGGAAAAGTATCACAAAGGAACAGCTTTTGTACCCGGTGGAAAGGATGGCCGGGTAATCCCGCAGATGTAAGCGGTTTTAATAGTGATGCAGAAGTGGCTTATTTTCTTGATGAAGCAATGAAGTCATCAAAAGTGGTAGGCGACTATATCGTCGGAAAACTGGCAGACAATACCGATACCCCCGAAGGTATGAACGCCAGTCTGGTTTCCATCAATCCTTACTACACCATGTTCTGCGATGAAAACATGGAAGGATATGATGAAATACTGATGTGGAAACAGTTCAAGGAAGGATTGGTAACCAGCAACTTGCAAATGGAGTTGGCACGCAATGGCGGTGGTTCCGGATGGACTCGTGGCATGGTCAATTCATTCCTGATGCGCAATGGGCTTCCCATCTATGCAGCCGGTTCCGATTATAATCCCGATTGGGAGAAAGAAGGAGTAAATTCCACTTTACAGAATCGTGATTCACGCATTGTTATCTTTACCAAAAAGCCGGGTGATGCCAACACTGAAAATAAAGGTGATGTGAATTATTACGGTGATGACGGAACTCCCAGTTATTGCTCAATCCGTTTCATTTATGGCGATAAAGGAAGTTTGGCAACAACCGGATTCATCATCAAAAAAGGCAAACACTACTCCAGTCACATGGCAAATGACCATAGTGCGGGAACATCAGGTGGTATTGTTTTCCGTGCGGCAGAAGCCATGTTGATTTACATGGAAGCTTCGTATGAAAAAAATGGTAGAATCGACGGAACAGCCGACGGATATTGGAAAGCTTTACGCCGACGCGCCAAAGTGGACGAAGACTATAATAAGACAATCGCTGCAACACAGATGAGCGAAGAGGCTAAAGGCGATTTCGGTGCTTATTCTCATGGCCAATTGATAGACGCGACGTTATATAATATCCGCCGTGAACGCCGTAACGAACTTTGTGCAGAAGCTTTGCGCTGGGAAGACTTGAAACGCTGGCGTGCATGCGACCAGTTGATATCCAAACCTTACCGTGTAGAAGGTATGCTATACTGGGGAAGCAACTATGAAACGCAACTGGCAGATTTATGTAAAGTAGATCCGGCAGAAGGTAATATGTCCTCACCTGATTTAAGTAAATATATTCTTCCATACGAAAAAATCACGAAGAATAATCTGATTGCCGGGCAGAAGGGATTCCTCTTTACACCTGCTCATTATCTGAATCCGATAGGTATGGCTGTATTTCGTCAGACAGCCTCGGATAAGAATGATTTTACAAGTTCAGTCGTTTATCAGAACCCGGGATGGAAGATTGAAGGCGACACCGGCGCACAACCTGTAGAATAATAAAAAGATAAAAGAACAACTCTTTGAGCTTACAAATATATCGACCTTAATATTATATATCTGTTATCTTTTTATTTTTATAAACTTCATTGTCTCGCTTCAGATTAGGTAGAACTGCGGTCAATCTAATCCTAAGTTAGGCAATGAAGTTTTATTCCATGAGTTCTCGTTCAACATCCTCTGCAGATGTATAAAAAGTCTTTGTGATTTCCATAGTCACCCAACAGAGATTATCCGCAAAATTCACTACATTTGTATTTGCTTATCTGTCAACCGGGCTAATCAAGTATTACAATTACTACACTATCCGATTGATAATATCTAACTTGAAACAAAGGTGTATATGAATACTGACTTTACAAACTTAACAACAGAAAATCTTTCTAATGAGCATTTATGCTGCATTATCCGCAGCAAAAAGTCTCATCCTGGTATTGAAGCAAAACGGCAATGGCTTTCCGACCGGCTGAATGAAGGCCATGTCTTTAGAAAGTTAAACGCCAAAGCTACTGTTTTTATTGAATATGCCCCTCTTGAAACAGCTTGGGTTCCCGTCATCGGCGACAACTATTATTATCTGTATTGTTTATGGGTGCTAGGTAGCCCCCGAGGAAACGGATATGGGAAAGCATTAATAGAGTACTGTATAGCTGATGCCAAAGAAAAAGGTAGATCCGGCATTTGTATGCTTGGGGCAAAAAAACAGAAGAGCTGGCTTTCCGACCAATCATTTGCAAAGAAATTTGGTTTTGAGGTGGTTGACACTACTGATAACGGATATGAATTGCTTGCTCTTTCTTTCGACGGAACAGTACCGCAATTTGCGCCAAATGCCAAAAATCTGAAAATAGAAAGTGAGGAACTGACGATTTATTATGATATGCAATGCCCCTACATCTATAAATACATTGAAATGATCAAACAATATTGTGAAACAAATGATGTCCCTGTTTCTTTTATTCAAGTAGATACGCTACAGAAAGCAAAAGAGTTACCGTGTGTTTTTAATAATTTTGCAGTATTTTATAAAGGAAGTTTTGAGACTGTGAATTTGCCACCTATCGACTATTTAAAAAGAATACTCAAAAAATAAGAAATACAATCCTGACTTTTCCCATTAATTATCAGGATTGTATTTTATCTGCTTCATTAAAAAGACTTCTCATTTGCCATCTTCCACATATTGAGAAAAGAGGCTTTAGTGATTTCTACGACCTTATCCCAATTCAATCGGTCAGCATGATCGGAAGGCTGGTGATAATCAGGATGCCCGTCCGTATGATACCAGATGATCGGAATACCTACTTTGGCAAACGAACCATTATCACTTCCTCCTATCGGATTTTCCTGGCGCGGTAATCCGGTTCCAATTGCAAACCGTATTTTCTGATATCCTCTTTCAACCAATCCTCAAAGACCGGATGGGCGGCTGTATAAAAATAAACGACCTGTTTAGGCTGTTGAGGTTTGTTATTACGGCCAATCATGTCAAAGTTCAGATAGCCTTTGATTTGAGATAGGAAAGGACAAGTTTGTACAAAATATTTAGAGCCTAGCAGTCCTTTTTCTTCTCCATCCCAAAAAGCAAAGATTACATTTCTTTCGGGTTGCTGTCCACTGGCTAAAAAGGCTCTTGCAATTTGCAGCACTGCCGATACACCGGAAGCATTATCGTCAGCACCATTGTATATTTGGTCGCCATCAAGTACAGGATCAATACCTAAATGGTCGAAATGCGCCCCACAATCACATATTCTTTGGTATTTTTACCAGGAATCATTCCCAATACATTCCTCATGGAAAGCTTCTGATGAACTTCCTGTTTCAGTTTAACTATGGAATCAGGATGTACTTCCAGACGTCCTTTTTTCTGACGTTCTTTACGGTAAGCATCAAAAGGCTGGAAATAGCTGTCAGCCAAAGGCGATACTCCCATCCATTGCAACAAAGAAACAATATATTCTGAAGTCACACGCGAACCATGAAACCCAGCCTCACGCCCTTGCAATTCATCACTAGCCAAAAAGTTGATAGTAGCTTCGGCAGAGGAACGGTTGATACTCTGCAACCCTTTTTCTACGTTAGTTTGGGCAGATAACAACAATGAAAAATTACACAAAAGAGAAGCAGAATGTTTTTCTTCATGATGTATATAAGATTTAAGAAACAATCGTCCATACTTTACTTATTTTCAACTATCCAGTTTTTATCATTCAAGATATTTCTATTACAATCATCTGCTCCCGGATTATCATTAAAAGAAATCCGATATTGCCGGGGAGGAGTCGGATAATAAATAGCAGGTTCCAGCACTTGCCCCAAGGAATCAAACAGTGTATTCAAGGCATCCTCATCCAATTGATTCGAGTGACAATAAAGATGTTCTAACAGACTTCCTTGCGGTACCATTAAACGAGTTAGCTGATTATGTTCACAACGCAATTCACTAATATTAGAGTTATCGGACAGATCAAGTTCGGTCAATTTGTTGTATGAGCAACTTAATTCCCTTAAAGAAGGGCAACATTTCAATATATCAGAAATTGATTGGAAAGCACATCCTTGTATCAATATCGCAGAAATTGAAGTCTTCTCGTTCAATTCCAGATGTGACAATACTTCATTAGAACTCAAATCAATATCGCGCAATGCCGGCAAGCTTTTAAGGAAAGGGAAGAAAACCATTATAAGAACAATATAAACTTTCCGCTTCCGGATGACTACCAAACTCTATTGAAGTCAATTTGGGATTAGAATAAACTTGTATAGATCGCAATCGGAAACAATCCTCAATCTCCAAATGCTCCAAATCAGCGAAACTACCGATATTAATACTTTCCACATTAGGACAGAAGGTATTCAAGTCCAATTCGCGAGTATCAGAAATGCTATTCAAAGCCAGTGATTTCATTCGCGGCATATTTCCCAAATAAAGATGACTCAAAGGAAGAAGCAAACCACTTATATCGATAAGCTGCAGCTCTTCAGCCCAAATCCTCACTTCATATAATCCTTTATTTCCATATCTATATACCACTCCGCCACTCATTGAAGAAGGATCTTCTATTTTCTGTATACGACCGTTTCCCCAATCTATCACCATTCGTCCCCACTTGCTACAATGTCCAACTGCCGCCAGTCTCCTACAACATTCACTGTAAAGCGAATCGTGTTTTCATCTGTCAATGCCGGAAATTCAAAATCATCTCCAAACACTCTGTTATCCGTATCTTTACAGGCAGCAAGGGTAGTGAATAAGATAACCACCCACATACTCCGAACGAATAATATACTCTGTCTTTTCATCTTATATTTGAGTTAGTAACATACAAAAGTACGAAAGAAATAGATAGCATACACGATAGAATACAAATTTATAAGTAACTTTGCACAAATTTGATTCGTAACTGTTATATTGTCATGTGGATACTTATTATAAGTCTGGTGTTGCTGGGTGTCATTGCGCTGATAGCCGGAATTATCCGCAACAAAAGACTGCAAAAGAAAATAGAAAAGGGCGAACTGGACCGTATGCCGGAAGTGAAGGAAGTAGATGTGGAATGCTGCGGACAACACGAAGTATGCGAACGGGATAGCCTGCTGGCAGCTGTCAGCAAAAAGATAGAATATTACGATGACGAAGAACTGGACCAGTTCATTGGCAAGGCAGGAGATGCGTATACAGAAGAAGAAACAGAAATGTTTCGGGATGTATTGTATACGACACTGGATGTAGAAGTGGCCGGATGGGTACGTAGCCTTCAGCTCCGTGGCATTGAACTACCGGATGATCTCAAAGACGAAGTTTTTCTGATTATCGGAGAAAGAAGAAACGTAGAAGTAAAAAAAGCAGATGAGAGGTGATGGATTTACTACAATATACATTCTTTCAACACGCCCTATTGGGAAGTCTGCTGGCAAGCATTGCCTGTGGGATTATCGGTACATATATCGTAACCCGCCGCCTGGTATTTATCAGCGGAGGAATCACTCATGCTTCTTTCGGAGGGATCGGGTTAGGATTGTTTGCCGGAATTTCTCCGATACTCTCGGCAGCCGTATTCTCGGTATTATCTGCTTTTGGCGTCGAATGGCTTAGCAGACGGAAAGATATGCGCGAAGATTCTGCCATTGCAGTATTCTGGACGTTAGGGATGGCACTCGGAATTATGTTCAGCTTCCTGTCACCGGGATTTGCGCCCGACCTGTCGGCTTACCTCTTCGGCAATATACTGACCATCAACCAAATCGACTTATGGATGCTCGGCATATTGGCACTCATACTGACCGGATTCTTTTATCTGTTTATCCGCCCTATCGTATATATTGCCTTTGACCGTGAGTTTGCACGTTCGCAAAAGATTCCGGTAGAGATTTTTGAATATGTACTGATGATGTTCATCGCACTGACCATTGTAGCCTGCCTGCGAATGGTAGGCATCGTATTGGCCATTTCTCTTCTCACCATTCCACAGATGACAGCCAACTTGTTCACCTATAGTTTCAAGAAGATTATCTGGTTATCAATTGGCATCGGTTTCTTGGGCTGCCTGGGTGGATTATTTATTTCTTATCACTGGAAAGTCCCTTCGGGAGCTTCCATCATATTCTTCTCTATCTTGATTTACGCCGTTTGTAAAATCGGAAAGAGTTGTTGCAGGAAAAAGTCATAATAATAGATAGTATATGGAAATCAAAATTCAATCACTGGAAAGTATCCATGAAGCAGCCCGTGAATTTATCGCTGCTATGGGCGACAACACTGTATTTGCTTTATACGGAAAGATGGGTGCCGGCAAAACGACATTCGTCAAAGCACTTTGCGAAGCATTGGGCGTAACGGATGTTATCACTTCTCCTACTTTTGCTATTGTCAACGAATACCGTTCGGACGAAACCGGAGAATTAATCTATCACTTCGATTTTTACCGTATCAAGAAACTAAGCGAAGTGTATGACATGGGCTACGAAGACTATTTCTACAGTGGCGCTCTCTGCTTTATTGAATGGCCGGAACTGGTAGAAGAATTACTTCCGGGAAATGCCGTAAAAGTAACGATTGAAGAACTGGAAGACGGAAATAGAGTAATCAAACTATGACCGGACAATATATCGTACAAGGAATCTTTGCGCTAGCAGGAATCGTCTCCCTGCTGGCGTCATTGCTGAACTGGGACTGGTTCTTTACAACGCGCAACGCACAAACCATTGTCCGGAATGTAGGACGCAACCGGGCAAGGCTCTTCTATGGGATACTGGGAATTATCATCATTGGAATGGCTGTATTCTTCTTTGTGGAAACACGGAAAGCCATAGGAGGATAATATGTTTTTAAGAGAATCCTTTTGTTTTCTTCCCATTTTTTACTATTTTTGTATGAAAGGAGGATAGAAAAGTGAAAACAACCAATGAATATCTTACAAAAATTCGCCAATTCAAACAACAGTTTGCCGAGAAATATGGAATTATTTCTATTGGTATTTTTGGTTCTGTTGCCCGTGGAGAGCAACATGAAGAGAGTGATTTGGATGTTTTTGTTGAACTAAAGGATCCGGACCCTTTTATTATGTTTGATATTAAAGAAGAACTGGAACGTATATGTAACTGCAAAATAGACCTCCTTCGTTTGCGTAAAAACCTCCGTTCACTTATTTCCCAAAGAATAGCAAGAGATGGAATATACGCTTAAAGAAGAAATCCAAGACAAGTTTCTCCAAATATCAGAATCAATATCTATCATTGAAGAAAGGTGTAAGAACATTCAGAACGTAGATGATTTTTTGTTATCACCTTGGGGAATGACCATCTTAGACGCATGCATCATGCGAATCCAAGTAATAGGAGAAACGATTAAGGCTGTTGACGACAAAACACAAAAGAACTTTCTTAAAGATTATCCCCAAATTCCATGGGCAAAGGTTATTGGATTAAGAAATATCATTTCTCATGAATATGCTAACATTGACTACGAGATTATCTGGGTAGTCATACAAAAACATCTTCCTCCTTTAAAAGAGACAGTTGAACAAATTATAAAAGACTTATCATAGTAGTTGTCGTGACTTCATCTCCAGATACTTATTAATCACATCAATCGAAAGATTCTCCGGTGTAGTTAATAAAGAATAGATGCCATGTTGTTTCAAAGTAGATACAATCAGCCGCTTCTCGTAAGCGAACTTTTCTGCAATCACGTGCCGATAATACCCTTCCGTATCTTTTGCCGGTTGGGCGATATATTCCTTCAAATCGACATCTTCAAAAAAGACTACGAGCAAACGGTGCTGGCGGTTTAGTTGTTTCAGGTAAGATAATTGACGGTTCATTCCTCCTATGCTCGAGAAGTTAGTATATAGTACCAGCAGGCTACGTTTACTGACATGTTTGTTCAAATGAACGCAAAGAGCCGAGAAGTCTGTCTCCCCAAAAGTGGTCTGCTGGCTATAAAGACTTTCCAGCAATGTCTGCATATATCCCGATTGCTTGGAAGCAGGCACAAAAGTATCGAAGTGTTCATCGAAAGTCACTAATCCGGCTTTATCTTCTTTCCGCATGGCAACATACGAAAGCACCAGCGAAGCATTAATTGCATAATCCAGCAAGGTCATTCCACAGAAAGCTTGCTGCATCACTCTACCTTTATCGATCACATTATAAATCTGCTGTGAGCGTTCGTCCTGATACACATTCACCATAAGTTCATGCCGACGGGCACTTGCTTTCCAGTTAATCGTACGGTAATCATCCCCCTTTACATACTCTTTAATCTGCTCAAACTCCGTATGATGCCCAACCCGGCGAATACGTTTTATTCCCAGTTCTGTCAGATTATCACTTATTGCCAACAATTCATATTGATGGAGCATCAGATATGACGGGTACACTTTGATATCCAAAGGTTCTGCACAAGTATAGCGCCGGGATATAAAGCCGATTTTTCCGGTCACAAAAACTCTAATATGACCGAAAGAGTAAACACCACGATGAGTAGGTCGAAGACGATAGGTAACTGTTTTTCCCTCGTTTGCTCCAAGCTTCACCTGAAAGTCGACATCACGTTTCTGAAAGATAAAAGGGATCTCATCTATGATTTCTAAAGATACAGGATGCGGATAACTACTTTCTACCCGAATACTTACTTCATTTTCGTCGCCATTAGAGAAACGGTCGGCACACTGGCGGAAAGCATGGATTCCACGAATACGATAAAGAGAATATACGTCTGCCAGTACCACCAAAAGCAAGACAAAGAGTGCCCACTGCCCGATAACAAAGAACGGAGCAAAACACATATCCGCTACCCAACAACAGGATAACTACGACAAGGGCAATATGGAAACGACGAGTTAGAAACAAATGATTTATGATTTATGATTTATAATTTCTTGGGTTTACGATTTCTTCAACTTACAATTTACGTAAAGTTTATAATTTACGATTTATGATTTCTTCGATTTATGTTATGAATAGAGTCAGACATCCAACGCGCAGCCCAAATCATAAATCAGAATTCATAAATCATAAATCTTTTCATTTTGGTACTTCCACTTTATCAATTAAGCGTTGCGTCACTTTCACTGGAGAATAGCCTTCCATTTCAGCTTCGGCAGTCAGGATCAGACGGTGCTGAAGTACATAAGGAGCTACAAACTTGATATCTTCCGGTGTCACAAAATCACGTCCCTGCAAAAGAGCATACGCTTTCGACGATTGCAGCATGGCTACAGATGCACGCGGAGAAGCTCCCAAATATACAGCTTTGCTGGTACGGGTCTGCTGTACAATCAATGCGATATATTGAAGTAACGTGCGGTCTACAAATACCTGATTCATAAAAGCACGAAGCGACAGCAGTTCTTCTTTGGTAATAGCGGGAGTGATGTCGTCCAACTTCACCAATGCGGCATTGGTATGATGACGTTCCAAGATATTCACTTCCTCTTCCAATGAAGGATAATCCATCGTTATCTTCATCAGAAAACGGTCGAGCTGTGCTTCGGGAAGTTTGTATGTTCCCTCCTGCTCTACCGGATTCTGGGTAGCCAAAATCGTATAAAGATCTCCCATCCGGTGAGTCGTTCCATCAATACTGATCTGGCGCTCTTCCATTACCTCAAACAAGGCAGCCTGTGTCTTGGCAGGAGCACGGTTGATTTCATCGACCAATACAATATCTGCAAAAATCGGTCCCTGATGAAAATCAAAACCATTGGTTTTCATATTAAACACAGTCGTACCTAATACGTCACTCGGCATTAAGTCCGGAGTGAACTGGACACGACTGAAGTCTGCATCAATCAGACGAGCTGTCAAACGGGCCAACAGTGTCTTCGCAACTCCCGGAACACCTTCTATCAATACGTGTCCATTAGCCAAAATCGCTGTCAGTACCAAATCGACTGTCTGCTCCTGCCCAACTATGACGGAAGCAATCCGGTCTTTCAACTCTTGTATCTTCTCGGAAAAGAGAGTTAAATCTACTCGCTGTTCTGTATTCTCTTCCATAAATTTCTTCTTTAGATATGATTGATTATTTCATTCATTTTATCGATATATACCTTCATCTGCTCCGCATCAATAACACGTCCTCCGTAAATCACAGGTCTGACTTCGCGGATAAATTTAGCAATCTCTCCGGCATCCATTCCGGTTTTCCGGGCAATCCGGTGGAAAAGAGCGTTCATCGTCGGCCACTTCTTCAATATCCACCTGAATCTCTCTCCGAAGTTCTTCGGCTAAATAGGAAAACTTCTTGCGAACTAAATCCGCATGGTCTTTCTTCTGAAAGTAAAGCGTGCCTATCAGTTCGGTAAATTCAAGAGATTTATTGGCCGGCTCGTGAACAACAGGGATCACCCGTTGCCGCCTCTTCGCTGTGAATATCATAAAGAGTATGATGGTAATCATCGTCAGATACAAAGCCCAACGAAGCGGTTCATGTGCCAGAAAATAACGGAAAGGTGATTGCTGCACCTGTGCAGTTTCTTTCATGTACCCCTCCGTGCGAACGATGGGAAGCTTTCCCCATCTGCGACAACAAACGGAAAATATAGGTTGCATTTCTTGCCGTCCAACATTCCGTAATTGGTAAAAATCAAAGGAGTGGAAACTAAAATAACTTCTCCTTTCCCCCACCGACGGGACATCGCTACAGGCATATAAACAAGACTATCCGTTGTCAACGAGTCCGCCTCTGTTTCATACCGGAACTCATTCGACTCAAAAACTCTTTGTGCCAACACCCTTTCCGGAAGTGAATCTCCCCCAAAAATAAGAGGAGCACAACTGGGGATAAAAATAGAAAGTCTGACGGGGATAAACCGTCGAATCTCCTATCCAATGCAAGCTATCCTTTTTCATAAATGAAGTTGCATATTTCTTCAAAGCCATCGGACTGAAGTAAGAATAGTAAGACCTGAACTGCAAGGTATCTTCCAAATATCTGCCGAACAAGGTACTCACCAACATGATCTTATCTCCGCGTTCCGCCATTTTCAACAGAGCGTTTACATCGACGTCCGACAATCGCAAATTATCAGAGATAACCAATATACCTCTGCGTTGCGTCGTATCTTCCTGCTCCAATTGATAAAGACTTTTCCTCGAAAAAGTGTAGCCCTGTGGCAAAGAAGAAGACAATACACTATCGAATACTGCACATCCGAAAGGTTGCTCATCATGATGTCCGAAAGTGGGCTTCCACACAAAATTCTTCGGCAAATGACATTCTATTGCAAACATGATGAATAGAAAAGCGACAATAAAGACAATGAACCAGCGACTTCCTTTCATGAGACGCCTCCTTTCCTCTATTTCTTCCTGCAAGGTCTGCATTATCCGGAAGAGTTCTTCCGTCGCCTCAAAGTTGCCATAACGTACCCGCAGGAAATGATTGGTCAGTTGCCTGAAAGCCGGTAGCCGGACTTCATTGATATACTGGGTAGGCGTTTTATAAAGTTGCCAGTCAATACGTTCTGCGTCACTAAGTTGTTTCAAAGTTTGCAGATAAAGCAAACGTACTGCTTCCCGGTAATTCTGACGGGAAAGCGCTTCCGCAATCCCTCCCGGAAAATCTACTCCGTAAATGGTGTCTTCTTCAACTGTATAAGGCAACGCATTTTTATGCGAGACCATAAACAATTCCGGGCGTTTCCGATAGACAAACCAAACAATCAGCAACAAAAGAAGAATGGCAATACATACCAGGATAAGCCCTGAATACTCTTCAGCAAAATGGCTGCCGAATATTTTGCGCAACAACTCCCCAAACTGCCGACTGATCCACTCAAAGACATTCATCTCCGGAGTAATCAGTTCACGGTTATAGTTGTATGCCGGATCAGACTGCCAGAGGGCAATCTGCACCGTATCACAAACTAGTGTATCAGCCGGGAGAAGTGAGATTCATCTAGTGGAGTTTTTCTTTAGAGTTTATCAAAATTATCAATATCACTTTCTACCGTTATGCTGTCCACCACTTCCGATGCATGACCATACTGATAAACCAGACCGACGATACTGAATATAGCCGACAAGTAAGAACCATACAGCATCAGGATAGAGAACAAATATTGCGCAAAGTTCAGTCCGACTGATGAAGAGGTTGCACCTCCGTCACTCATAGTGAAGACCATTTTTACAATATAGATCACATACCAGGGTATAGAAACGATTCCTTGTAATACACTGGCAATAAGTCCCATCACCATTAAAACCAGAAAGACGCCGCCCCAGGTTGCAAATCCCAACCGGAATGTTTTTGCAAATGCCTCACCCAATGAAATATCTTCAAATAAGTAGATGGGAGCCATTAATGCCAAAGGAACCATAAATGCGAATAAAAGCGGGATGGTCAGAATGAGTGTGAAAGGTGTTAACACAGCCAACAAGACAACAATGACCACAGCAAAGATGAATAAAAAGCTGCAGGCAATCCCCATCAAAAAGAGTCTTTTAATATTGCGGAGCAACAACGATTTAATATCGCCGAATACAATCCCGTTCAGACGTTCTTCCCGTTCATTATACAATCGCACCATCGCATAAACCAAAGAAGTCATCAGCAAAGCCTCCCAGACATGAAAAAAAGATAACTCCTGCATAATTCAGTGCGAATGAAGGTCCCAGAGCAGCTAAAGGATTATCACTTATTCCTCCGGATGCCTGCATGGCAGTAAGATCTGTCATACTTCCCATTAAACCGCTAAAGTTTGCGGCTTGAATTAAGCATATAGGGAGTATCAGATAAGTTGAATACTTAAACAATTGTTTCCAATTCTCTTTTATAAAATCAAAAGAAGCGTTCAACTTCTCACCGAAAGGACGTTTCACGTACATCGCAATCTTAGGTTTCTGTGATTCCATGTTTTTTTCTATTTGGTAAATAAATATAGTAGAATATAATAAATGCCAGAGAAGTGAATATCACGCCAAGCCTCAACACATCGGGAAGCTCTGTGTGGCGGGTAAGAAAACCTTCTATAAAGCCTGCCATAATGAACACTGGAACAGTGCCGATCACTATTTTCAAGCCTCGCTTCGCTCCTCTTCTGAAAGATTCCAGTCGGGAATAGGTGCCGGGAAACAGCCAGCCGTTGCCTAAAGCCAATCCGGCGGCACCGGCCACGATAATCGCCCAAATCTCAAGCGTTCCGTGCAACCAGATGGCAAGACTGGATTCCCACAACAAATCGTGTTGATAAAAGAATGTTTGAAAAGCTCCTACCATGATACCATTGGAGAGAAGCATATACCCTGTTCCAAAACTAGTCAGCAATCCCATTGCAAAGCAGTTGAAAGAGACCATCACGTTATTAAGTGTAATGCCCAAGAACATCGGTACTTCGGAAGAACCATTATATACGGCCATCGGCTCACCATTGGCAATATTGTCGAGTGTCATATCCACATAACCGTTTCCCAATATCAGCCGGACAAAATCCGGGTCATTCGCTGCTGATAATACGCCGATTAATGCGCTGGCAACAAAAATCAAAAAGGAGGTCAATAATTCGCGACGTGCATCGTGCATGTTTCGTGGCACTTCCTGTGTCCAAAAGGTAATAATCCGTGTCCACTTCTCGCGTTTATTACGGTAGATTTCGTTGTGCAACGCTGAAGCCAGATTATTCAGATAAATAGTAATACGGGAAGTTGGGAAATGTGTTTGGGCAAATGCCAAGTCAGCCGTCAAGTCCGTATATGCATCGGCAAGTTGGTCGGGGGACAGGCTTGCCGCCCGCTCCACAACTTTCTCTGTCTCCTTCCATTTTTCAATGTTCCGACGAATAAACGTTACTTCTTTCATGCTTTTCAATCGATTTCAGATAAGTTTTGTCCGAAACCGGAAGCAAAAATAAGAGAATTATGATATATTTGCAACGGAATCCTAAAAATGTTTAACCTGAAATGGCAGAATCTACGATAATAACCGGACAATTCGTTCGTATCAGCCAAACGCCCGCCAGTATCGGCGAACGACTGATGGCTTTAATCATCGATTATTTTCTGATCGGGCTTTACATCTTGTCCACTATTACGCTCTTGTCTAAATTAAGTTTACCATCAGGATTCAGTTTGTTCTTTTTTCTGTGCGTCGTTTATTTACCGATTCTCGGTTATTCTTTTCTTTGCGAGATGTTCAATCACGGACAGAGCTTTGGCAAAAAACTCATCAATATCCGTGTCGTAAAAGTAGACGGTTCTACTCCAAGCATCGGCTCTTATCTGTTACGATGGCTTCTTTTCCCAATTGATGGTCCCATCACAAGTGGCCTTGGACTTCTGGTCATTTTATTGAATAAAAATAATCAACGGCTAGGAGATCTTGCTGCCGGTACGATGGTGATTAAAGAGAAAAACTACCGTAAGATTCATGTTAGCCTTGGATGAATTCGATTATCTTACCCAGAATTATCATCCGGTATATCCACAATCGGCTGATTTATCACTCGAACAAGTGAATGTAATTACCCGAACACTGGAATCCAGCGAGAAAGACCGGGCAAGACGTGTCACGGCACTTGCTAAGAAAGTACAGGAATTGCTTTCCGTTACTCCTCGTGACGGTAATCAGGAAAAATTTCTTCAGACTGTACTTCGCGATTATCAGTATTATGCATTGGAGGAAATATAACCAGAATACGCTGTTTCAGGCTATTCAGGCAAGGGATTATTCTCACCATAGTGAGAATTAATTCTCATTGCAATGAGTATTTTTTCTCATCGCAGTGAGAACTTTTTCTCATAGGCATAAGAATGTTTGAGAAAAAGCACCGCACAAAAAAGGGGTATACTCACAGAGCACACCCCTTATCTTAATTTTATCTGCAATGAGACCGGACGTCGTTTAGTCCACCTGTCCCAGAGAGTTTCCGTATTCCATTTCTCCCTGAACCACAAAGAGGACTTCTTCAGGATCGTATTCCCCTATTTCATCCTTTTTGGCTTCTTTTACAATGTAAGCCACAACCTCTTCCAAATCGATGTTGACATAGCCGTCTTCATCGGGTTGAGCGTCGAGAATGCCACTTTCAGAGTAATACTCGTCGATTAAATCGAGAAAATAATACAATTCATCGTCCGAGAACTTCTCTTTCAGTTCTTGAGGCAGATAGTTTTTGATAAACTCGATGGTCTTTTCGTCATCGGCATCTGCTAATAAAAAATCGTCTTCCAGTCCCATTTTTTTAAGTATTAAGTGATAAGTATTAAGTATTATCGACTATAAAAGCTTCTTCACCTTTTCTGCGAATACCGGTTTACCAACTGCACCTACCTGTTTGTCTACTATTTCACCGTTCTTGAAAAACAATACAGTAGGAATATTACGGATACCATATTCAGCAGCCATATCACCATTTTCGTCTACATCGCACTTACCGATGATTACTTGTCCTTCAAACTCCGCAGCCAATTCTTCAATGATAGGAGCCACCATCTTGCATGGGCCACACCAAGGAGCCCAAAAATCTACAACAACCGGTTTTCCTTCTGCAAGAACCTCTTTATAGTTGCTGTCTGTAATTTCTAAAGCCATTTTTTTAAGTATTAATTATTAAATGTTATTTCGTTAGCTTATTCTCGCCACAAATATAATCAATTTATCCTATTGTGATAGACTTTAATTGGAAGTTTTATAATAATCATTGAGAATCATCCATTTACTGGAAAAGTCTAATTTCGCCCCTAAAAATGAACCTTAAATAATTAACTATTATGGTAAATATGAAGCAATGACAAGCATATCATTCAGATATCAGTCAACTATCACTGAAATAATAAATCAATCCTTTCTACAACAACTCCCTTATTCTTCTGATTTCCGATATTGTACAATTCCTCTCGAAGTGAAACTTGAACAAAGTCGATAATCTTCCAATCCAACGCAATACCATTATTCTCTTGTGCAGAAGCCGGATACCAATAAGGATTCACTCCCGGCCAATCCTGCGGTAACATAGCCGCCTTAGTCGGTACAAGGTCGGATACCGGAATCAGGATATCCGATGCGTCAGCTTTCAAATTAAACGCAGCACCATATCCTCTTCCCTCTTTATCTACAAAATTGCAAATGGCTTTATTAGTATTGTTCAATCCATAAGCGCGAATACGAATATATGCAGGAGCCGTCTTACTTTTACTCCGACAAGTTATCCGATCACCTATATAATGGGAAAAAGTCACATCACAAGGAGCTATATAATCTTCCTTTTTCTCCAAATCAGGAACAGAAAGCTGAAAGGCAGGCAGCAATTCCGGTCCTGATACTACCGAGCTGAATTGTGATTCGGGGCTCCTGAACGTGCGTGTACGACGGATATGCTTCCAATTGTCCTGTGGTCCTAAAAGAGACAAAGGAGTTGTTTCGTTTATCAGACGCATGGCGTAAGTAGCTTGTTCATAATAGTCCCACCGTTCGGGAGTGCAATACGTCTTTTCCGGAAACAAGATTGTATCATCTCCCGTATCTATGCCGAAATGATACTCATAATCCCCCTTAGTAAGCCAGCTTATATCGGCTTTCGCCGTATAGAAGAAGCCGTCTTCCGCCGTCATCGGTATGCGCTTGCATCCCCAAGGTTTCAGCATCAGATAAACATCTACCTGTTGAGGACGTTTGGGGCCGAACACCTCACACCGGAATGTCACCTCTTTATCAGCAGTAAACTCCGGCCATGTATGATTGGCTATTTTCCACTCTTTCATCGGAGTCTGATAGAAATCTTTGGCAGGAAGTTCTTCCCTGCTAACTATCTTTCCATCTGATAGCAGATATTTTCCGGGCAATACAACCATTTCAGTTTCCAGACCGGGAAGCTGTATTTGAATGTTCCGTTCATTGTACGCTGATTTTCTTGACACTCTGTGTTTATTCAGTATTTTATAAGGATCATCTATATCCATTATATCAGGGTAGATTTCCAGTTGCCAAGTATTATCATCCTGTTTGTCAAGAAAATAAATACCTGTTCCCGAATAACGGACTACCGGAGAAGAACCAACCCCAGCAATATGCTTCAATGCTGCCAGATTTTTGGGACGGGTAAACGTAGTATTTGAATAATAGAACATATCTCCGGAGTTCAATTCACTCAACTGTTCATCGTAACTCACCCGGAAATCGTCGAAAGTTCTGTTATCCGGATAATACCCGAAGTGTTTGCCACGCGGGATACGACGCATCACTTCAGCGGCAATCATACTGCTTACTGCCTTTGAAGGAGTAAAGACCATATTGAAAAAATGAGTCTGCCAACCTAAATTCATCGGGGCTGTACGCAGCATATCATAAGAAAAGATGGCAGCAAACTGGATACCGCCCCTACGGAACTCACGCGCCATAGCCGGGAACATAAAACCGGAAGCCATATCCGTTGCGTCAAATTCATAAACGATTTTTGCTTTTCCGCGTAAATCAGGATGAAGCATCTGCTCGTAACGGTCTACGAACAACAAGCCGTTTCCTTCAATGGAATAATTGTTATTCAACGCACTCGGATACCAAGCATGAGTAGAACCTTGTATATCCGATTTCCGAATAGCAGGAGCCACACGGAAGTCTTGGCTGACATTATAGAAAGTCAACTTCTTACAACCGATACTCCGGATTGCCTTGCACATCCGGTTGATATAACGCACCATACCTGGAATGTCTTCCGGAAATTGGGTAGGTTCGTTGATTAGCTCGACAAACAATATGTTCGGCTCATCCTTCAAGCAGCGACCAGTGTAAGGATTACGATGATTGAGCAGTTGCTTCATGTAATTTTCCTGTGCACGAATAGCTTCCTCGTCGTGTATAAGTGTATTTTCAGGATAACATTTGGCCAGACCGGTATTTGTTGTATCACTCATTTCCGGCCATTGTGAATTATAGGTCACGATAGGGCTAAGCAACATATAAATATCCCGTTTATCCGCTTCGGCAATCAGATAGTCCAACAGATGCAAATGTTCATTCTCCAGCAAATTTCCCTCACGATCCGTATTCTGATAGTCTCCCCAAAAGCAGAGACGTAATCCGTCCCAGTTCATTCGCTTAAAATGTTCCAGGTCTTCCACAATCATTTGCTTTCGATCGCCGCCCACATAATCTGCTGCACGAAAATCGCAAGCAGAAGGCAGGCAATAATTGGCACCGAACAAAGCTACTTCCTTACGGTTTTCCGTCCAACGTATCACGCCTTGTTTGTCCATATAGACCTTCTCGGCACAATATCCCATTGTGCCGAGAAGAGTTATTAATAATGTAAATAAGCTTTTCCTCATGATATTTATGATTATGATACTAATTTCAGGGCTACAAACCCATTACAAATTGTTCTCCCCAATGCATTAACAGATTATGACCAGCGTTATTAAGATGAGCATTGTCATCTTTCCCTTGAAAATAGCGTGACCGGAAAACCAGGTCATTAGGATTGATACCACTAGTATATGCGGCATTTAAAACTTTGACGTCATTTTTACGGCACATTTCCTCTATGATGTTTATTGTCGCCGGAAATCCTTCATACGCTACATTCCAGGGAGTGACCCAACCAATTTTGGCACCGGAATACTTCCTTTTCAACCCTTTCAGCAGTTCATCCAAACGTTGGCGCAACACTTTTTGCCGGTCAATATCTCCGTTTACCAAATATGCATCATTATGACCGGCAATGATGAGTATATAGTCAGCGTTTTCCGGAATAATACTATATCGCTTATATAATGGTGCGCCATATATACTTTCACGCTCGAATGCGATACTGTTGCCGTTTTGTCCGAGATTCTGATACTTCATGCCATGCTTCGTTGCCAGTTTATAATGCCAAGTCTCTGAAACCGGACAACCATGGTTATACACATAACTATCTCCAATAACACACATCGTTTTTCCTTCAAGCGTTTTTTCCTTCATATAACTCACTGCAACCGGTGATCCATAAGGATTGATGTCAATAGTAAGATAATCCCCCCGATATGATACTTGAAGGTTTTTGCCGTCCTGAACAGCTTTCATGCATCGATTCTTTTCCATTCCGGCAATCTTCAAGGTAAGTGGCATACGGAATATTTTGCTGTCAAGACTCAAGGCGGGAGTAATTATAAGGGTATTATTACACCAACGGGTTGTCAGAGTGACGGCATTCCGTTCTTTCACATAAGCTTGTATGTTCGAGAAAGTATCAACCCATACCGAGTCTTTCTTGAAAGCAAGTTCACGGAAGAAATTCCATAGAACCCACGGTTCATCCCACTGGTCCCATGCTGTATAAATCCCGTGAGTCATGGTCACACCCCACCGCCTGTCATTAATAAGTTGACGTAACCAAGTATCTATTGATGCCGCAGTACAACCTGAATTCCGTTGTCCGAGTCCGAACTGTTCAAGGCGTGCCCCTACTTTTCCTTCCTCGCATACAGCTCTCACCTGAGGTGTCGTTGCATTGAAAGGGTAAAGAATGCTTGTGGGTTTTACTCCCGTCTCGGCCTTAATAATGGAATCATTCTTTCTAATTTCCACTAAAAGAGTACGCCTGTCTATAGCTGTCAAGTTTGGATGACTCCAAGAATGGTTACATATCTCGTGACCGTCAGCCACCATGCGCCTACATTCTTCCCAAGTGAGTCGAGGGGCAAAATGGTCATCAATATCCCCCATAAATTTGCCATTTATCCCGAACGTGCCCCGAAGTGCATACCGATTCAAATGGGGAGCTACTAAAGTATAATGCTCTTGGATACCATCGTCAAAAGTAAGGCTCACTGCGGCTTGACGATCACCCAAAAAATCAGCAACACTTACTGTTTGTGATTTGACAGAAAGAGACAAAAAAAGAAAAAAGATTGTCATGCAGAAAAACTGCTTATTTCTTGTTACCAAGTACTCCGTTCTACAATCTGGCATATCGCTGCACATTTTTTTGATTTTCATGATTAGATACGAATCAGTAGTTGAAAGTTCGGTTTCGATTTACATTCAACTACTGATTCACGTGAACTATTTATTTATCTCCACTTGATATTGAGGAATAATCTCCACGTTCTTAATTTCAAGCACTTGGTTATTTCCCTTAAAATCAGGAATAGCAGACTGGGGCAAATCTTGCAGACAGGTAGCATCCGAACGTAAAGGACGGAAGTAGAACGACATAGCTTCTTTGTTCATCATCTCTTTATGGCGGTTAAGACCAATCATCCATGGTTGGGCATGCCAGAATTCATCCTGTACCATTTTTCCACCGAGGAAGGCCATTGCCACATCACCCGTGTAATCTATCTTCATGAAGTATTCATTCACTTGCGGGGTATGAACGGTATCACTGAAAGCTACGGTAATACGACGAGTGGTTATCTTCTCTACACGACATTCGGGGCTGACAGGCTGAACCTGCACTGTTTGTGATTGCCATCCTTTTGCCGAAGGGTACAAGATATAATCAAAGGCGTTATTTCCAAGTTGTTGCAGGGTGATACCTTCTGCCGTCGGTAATACGGTAGCTGTCGTTATCAATAGTTGCCCATCCACCTTGATGGCATTGAGTGCCTGTTCATGATTCAGTGTCGTAATTTTTATTTTCTTACCGTTGCGGGGTGTGACAGTAATAGTACTTTTCAGACCGCTTGTGACGGCGTATTTAGCCTTACCTTTGACGGTGCGGGCATCAAAACAATACTCCGGTTTCATACCTTCCGGGGCGAAGAAAATATAATGGTCGATACCGTTATCATTGATTTTCATCAGAGGTTGTGCTGTAGCATAACGGAGTCTGGCACTTCCGAGCATCAAGTTGAATGGCAGAATCATGCTTTCATCTTTCGGCAATGTAAAAGTTCCCTGTTCAGGTATGCACAGTGTTTCATTCCGAAGATTCAATTGCAGTTGCAGACCGTCCATATCATGCCGCAATGTATCATGGTCCTGAAAGTTTATCATGAAAATGAATCCGCTGTCATCTTTCATCCGGGCAGCATAACGCAGATCATCACGATTTTCGGGTGTCATCTTTTCCCAACCTTCCGGTAATACGGTTTCCATGAGAGCAAGATTACTGCCGAAATCGGCAAGAAACGAATGGATGGTGCGCAGGTAACGATAAGACGGATGTTCCAGTCCGAATTCGCCAAGAGGAGCCTGGAAATCATAGGAGATTTTGGGCATCCCCATCGGTTCGTCCTGATAACTTCCTATATTATCCTGACGTAGTGGAGTGCTTCCTCCGTGATACATATAATATCCGATGCCGTTGCTTCCGCTACCGAGCGTACGAATCATCAACGCCTGTGCTGCACGTGCCGTAACGATAGGTCTGCGTCGATAAATCATCTGTATTCCTGCACCCATTTCCGCACAGAACGAGGGGAATCGTTCCGCATCATAACGCACCGGAGCATAATCAGGCACACGGTGTATATCTTTGAACATACAGAAAGGCGACATTCTCGGTTCTTCCCAAAAAGGATAGGTGTAGGCGGATGTCACAGGAATTGCTTCATTGTCAATAACAGCTGCGTTTCCCCAGCCGGTGGCTGTATAGAACGGAGTGATAATACCTTCTTCCTGTGCCATTCTTTTAAGGGTACGCATGTGTTCCTCCCCAAGTTCGGCCGTAGTGACTTTCTTATCCATTACACTTACGCCAATCATAGCATAGTCAATGTCATAACTTGCCACAGTAAAATCCAACGGTTCACCGGGATAATTCACTCCCCAAGGAGATGCAGAATGCTGCATCTCATTTTCCAACTGGCAACCGATGATCGGACCGCCATCCTTATAATACAATCCTTGCAGTTGCCGGCCTATCTCTCCATAAAGTCTTTTTACATAAGAGAGGTATAGAGGCTGATTGCTGCGTACATCCACCGGACGGGCGAAAAGCCAGTCGGGTATGGAGCCGTTACGTATTTCACCGTGACAGAAAGGGCCGATACGTACGATGACCGGCATGTCATGTTTCTTGCAAAGTTCTATAAAATGGCGTAAGTCTTTATTGCCGCTCCAGCAGAACTTGCCTTCCTCTTCCTCATGTAATCCCCAGAAAATATAGGTTGGCAATACATTCACCCCACCGGCTTTCATCTTTACAATCTCCTGTTCCCACTGTGCACGGGGATAACGGGTAAAGTGGAACTCTCCCATAACAGGTATCACAGGCTTTCCGTCGATAGACATATAATAGCTGTTTACGGAAATATTTCCACCCGACGGGTTACTGCCCCCCATCTTGAGGTGTCCCGTATATATAGTCTTCTCTTTCGCCGGAGCGGAAAGCTCATAAATCTGCTGTGCATGAAAAGTGGTTGCATATAGAGCAAACGCTAAAGCTGCATAAATTTTCTTCTTCATAATATGTGTTTTTAATGATGTAATTCTTATTTAATCAGAGTCAATACTTGATTCGCAATTGTTTCCATTCCTTTTACAGTAGGATGCCCGCTTTCTTTCTCGATTCCTTGCAGTTGTACGTATTTTATTCCGTAATGTTCGCAAACAACCTTGGTCGATTCCACAATCTCCGTTTTCAAGTCATCACTGATGATAAAGTAAAGCGTCACATTGGGATAATGCTCTTGAGCCAACTCTATCAATTTAGCCAATGCAGGACGATAGGTATACAGATCGGCACGCTTGAAATCTCCATATTTGTACTCACCGATAGGAGTGTTTGCCCAATTGTCATTGATTCCACCGAAGATGAGGATGATATCAGGATTCCCCAAACGGGGAACCCTTGTAATAAATGAACGGTCGGCATAGTCCTCGTCATTATATCCCGAATAGGATACAGTAGCCCCGCTATAGGAGTCGTTTGCTCCCAACTTGAAACCGGCTTTCTTGATGACCTGCCACCACCACGTCTGTTTCACATTCACTACCCCTGTCTTAGACCAATCGGTAGTTGTGTAATATGTTTTATTGGTGTCCGGAATATACTTTTCAAAGGTAGAATATGAATCGCCCAAGACCGCAACAGTCGGTTTGATACTTTGCGCTACCGCATTTACCGTAAACAGGCAGGCAAGGATATATAAGAATATATATTTCATGGTTTATCTACTTACTACTATTTACTATCTATCATAATCATTTTGCTTGATAGCCCCTTTGGACTCATCAATGAAACTCTGCGGAATCCAGAAACGGTTGTGTCCTTCGTGTACATTGAAGTAGCCGCGTCCTTCGGATTTATTAATGGCATCAATGCGGTTATTGGCATATTCCACATACTTTCCAAAGCGAATCAAATCTTGACGGCGAAGCCCTTCGAGATAGAACTCATGACCGCGTTCCAGAAGGATGGTTTCATTGAAGGCTTCACCGGAAGCTGTTTGAGCGTCATCCAGTTCCGACAATCCGGCACGCTTGCGTACACGGTTTACCAAACCAATGGCTTCCGTTGTAGGACTGCCCTCATTACGGTTGATACACTCGGCAAGTGTCAACAGCACATCAGCGTAGCGATAGATAACCACGTCAATGCCGCTTTGTCCGTCTTTCATATCCGGATCCATACCGTATTTCAAGGGTAGCGCACCCTTTGCCAACTGACTGCTATTTGAGCGGTCTATCTTTTCTCCATTTTTATTCGTATAAGCAGTAACTACGTTCTTCAGACGCAAGTCTCCTTCTTCAAATGTGCCATAAAAATCCCAAGGCATTACATAGCCACCCCAACCGGTAGCCTTTTCAGCCCAAGGATAATCGGCGGGAAGCACTTCGGCAGTCATGTAGTTGGAGTACCAACTGGCAGTATTATTGCAAGCCAGTTGCAGAATCACCTCATTGTTGCCTATTCCCTCTTTGGAGAAGATATAGTTATAATCAGGTTGCAGGCTGTACACACGTCCTTCCATCTCCAACAATTCACGGGCTAAAATTTCCGCTTTATCGAAGTAGCCTTTTATCATGTAATATTTCAACAGAATCATACGTGCCGCCCCTTTCGTCATACGTCCGCGTGCCTCCGCCACTTCGGGTAAATCACGAATTGCATCCCGCAAGTCCGCTTCCATCATTGCGTCATATTCTTCTTCCGTCAGACGGGGAAGATAAACAAAAGTCTGCGGGTCGTCCAACACCTCATCCGAAGCCACCGGCACAGGACCGAACATATCATAAAGGTAAAGCCCCATCCATCCGCGCAAAGCCTTCGCTTCACCCGAATAAAGCGCTTTTGCGTCTTCACTCACCGGAGAGTTTTCAATACGACGAATGGTATTACGTGCTTTCGAAAGAAAATTATAACGCTCGAAATTTGAGTAAGCATGATTCTGAATACTGCCTCCCACAGTAGCATACCACTGTTGGAAATAAAGTTCATCTGACTCCCACGCCCAGCAACACCAAAGCACATCAGTCGTCATATCACCTATTACTTGATATCCCATATAATCCGCTGAATAAACAGCTTTGAAATCACCGGGGTTAAAATCATAGTAGAGCGAATTTACCGCCAGTTTCAAGTCAGTCTCCGTCTTAAAGAAGTTTTCCGGAGAGATTTCGGTATAGTCCAAACGTTCCAGTTCACAGGAAGTCATCGATAACAGCATCAAGGCTGTTGCTATATATTTCATTGTTTTCATACCCAGTATATATTAGAATTTCACATCCAGACCAATAGCAAATGAAGACTGATTCGGATAAGCTCCGATACCGTTTCCGGTTTCAGGATCCATTCCCTTATATGGAGTAAATACGGCCAGATTGCGCCCTGCGGCATACAGTCTGACTGAACGAATCTTATTCTTGAACCATTGGGCAGGGAAAGTATAACCGATTGACACATTATCCAAACGCAGATACCAAGCCTTTTCGAGGAAAAAGTCACTCTTCTTGGGGTCAACGCCCGAAGAAGCCTCCGCCACACCCGGTAATGTACCCATAGGATTGGCAGGCGACCAGCGGTTCTTTACCTCATCCAAGACATTGACGCCATACGTAATGTCTTCAATTCCATAAATGGACTGCAACTTGATGTCGTTCACCTTCCATCCGTTCAGAGAACCGTACAGGTAAATGTTGGCATCCCAGTTTTTCCAGCGGAAAGTATTGTTGATACTGAAAGGAATCGGAGTACTATTTGCCAATACCACCATGTCGGCTTCATCAAGCACGCCATCCCCTCCCGTTGTCCGGATATAACGTCCTTCACTATCCCGCATCTTTTCGCCCTTCTCATCCAGTTGGTAACCGTTCAAATCCTGATACAGAATAGCTCCGGCACCAGATTTCTGGAGATGGTTGTAAATCCGATCCATCTGAATCAGGCCATTCGTCCTGTATCCGTAGATGTTGTCCCATCTTTCCACATAGTCCTGATAGACAGCAGGAATGAAGTCCGGATCACGTTTCGTTGTGTGATTGCGGTAATAGGAGAAATTGATGTCAGTAGTCCAGCCAAAGTTCTTATTGTCGAAATTTACACTGTGGATACCGATATCTATACCACGGGCACGGTAAACTGTCGCCGAATTGTAATCTATCGTCTTCACTTCCTGATAGGACATCAAATTTTTCTCCAGAATGACATCCTTACGCAGACGTTGGTAGAGGTCGACAGACCCGGACAAACGGTTGTTGAAGAAACCGAAATCAATACCGAAGTTATAGTCGGTCAGTGTCTCCCATTTCAATTTATCATTGCCCAGTTTGGAGATAGCCATACCGTTTACCAAGCTTCCGTTAGGTGCAAATGCGCCTTGTGAAACTTTATAATAGGTATTGATACCGGTGAGGTTGCCCGCATTACCGGTTTGCCCCACACCTGCGCGGAGTTTCAGGTTGCTCAACCAACCGATATTCTTCAGCCAGTTTTCTTCATTCATACGCCAGGCTGCCGATACTCCCGGGAAAGCGCCCCATTGATGCTCCTTTGAGAAGTTGGACGAACCGTCTACGCGGAGATTCACAGTCAAGATATATTTGGATGCCAGCGAATAATTCAAACGTGCAAGGAATGAAGCCATTTCACTAGCTCCCTTATATGAGCTGATAGTCGGTTTTTCCTGCTCACTTGTCCCGATATTGTTCATCAAAGAGCCGTCGTATGGGAATTGTGAAGCGACGATACCCATCCCTTCCCAAGACGACTTCTTATATTCAAAACCAGCCATCAGGTTCACGTCATGTATTTCATTGAACACTTTCGTGTAATTGGCAATCACATTGAACAGGTTCATTTGCGATTTCGCATTTTGCTTGGAAGCCTGACCGTCCACACTATATCCCTTTTTGGTCGTGGTGGGAATGTATTGGTCGGCCTGCACATCTTTCATATCGAAACCGACAGTAGCTTTTATCAGCAAATCTTTGATTGGTCGGAATTCCAGATAACCACTGACAAAAAGGTCGCGGCTCACTGTCTGGTCGGTAATATCCAATAACGAAACCGGATTCGGGTAGACATCACGAATCGGATTTACGGAATATTTACCCTCTTCATCACGCACCGGTACGGTAGGAATAAATGTCATAGCCGAGTATATCAACGCTGAATTATCATTTCGGGCATCACCCAACGGTACATCGTGATACTTTATCTGTGAGAAAGTGGAATTAATACCGGCTTTCAACATACGGTTGATAGTCTGGTCAACATTCAAACGTCCGGTAATACGGTTCATCGAATTATTTTTGGCAATTCCCTGGTGGTCATAATAACTCAATGAGAACAAGTATTTAGTGGCGTCCGTACCGGCAGAAACCGAAAGATTATGTTCATTAACGACGCCTACACGGGTTACTTCATCCATCCAGTCTGTTCCGTCGCCTACGAAATTAGCAATCTGCCCATCAGTATATTTCTTTTCATCCCCACGTCCCAGTTCATCAAACACTTTATTCTGTTCAATCATAAAATCACGCGCATTCAGGAAATCCGGCGCATCCTTAATATACTGGAAAGCAACCGAACCGGAATAAGAGATGTCGGGCTTACCTGTTTTTCCTCGTTTGGTAGTAATCAGAATCACACCGCCCGAAGCATCCGAACCGTAAATAGCCGCCGCGGAAGCATCTTTCAGAATATCAATTGTCTCGATATCATTAGGATTGAGATTAATCAGAGCATTGTCTTTCTCGCCACCACTATATGCTGTTCCTGCTGTCACTGTTTTTGTTGACAACTGCGGCACACCGTCAATTACAATCAACGGACTTTGTCCCGAAAGCCCACCACGAATAGAGATATTCATCGAACCGCCCGGATTGGCACTGTTTTGTGTGATATTCATTCCTGACGAACGTCCACGCAACATGGAACCTACTGAAGCTGATGCAGCCGTTGGCAATTCATCGGCTTTTACGGAAGCCACCGCACCGGAGATACTGCTCTTTTTAGTCGTACCATAGCCGACTACTACAATCTCATCCAATGTTTTAGTGTCTTCTTTCAGTATAAACTCCATCGGTGTAGCGGACGCTTTCTTCTCTTGAGAAATGTAACCGATATACGAAACGGTAATCGTTGCTCCCGAGGGTACGTCAGACAGGCTGAACTTACCGTCCAAATCGGTAATGGAGCCATTGGTAGTACCTTTCACGACTACACTCGCACCAATAATAGCTTCACCAGCCGGGTCTTTCACCAGTCCCTTCACTTGGATATTTTGTGCCATCAGTGAAGTAGCCAACAACAGGAAGGTAAAAAAGAATCCTGTCCTCGCACATATTGAATATATTGTTTTCATAGTTGTTCTCTTTTTATTCTGTTACTTTCTTGATTGTAGCCCAAAGAATAGCTGTATCGAAGGTGATTTGCACTGCACCGTCATAGTCGCTTGCATAGCTTGCCACACTGCCACCTGCGCTTGTAGTATCTTCCCACCAGCCGCATCCGGTCGCATCGCCCCAATAGCGGAGAACATATCCCCAGTCGGACACACGGGCTGCATAGTATTGGCGCGTACTTGAATAACTGCCGATTTGGTGCAAGGTAGAGGTATAACGATATCCATTGCGCGCCATCTCTGTAGCAGGCGTACCCCAATCGGCAAAATCACTGAAGCCACAGCCGGACACGGTGAGCGATCCTGTATAGGTTGTCGCTGAAGGTTCCAGTTTCCACATGCTATAAGTATGTGCCTGCAAATCAATCCAAACACCATAATAGCCTGACTCAGCCACCGTAACAGGTACCACATAACCATTATTATTCATCAGTTTTGAATTAACGTAAGGACTTACACCGAAAAGGTCACCGTCCATCGTTTTCTCAGCCGTAAAATAGATTTGGAAGTTCGCCTTGTCAGCATAAATTTTTCCTTCATATTGGTATTCTCCTTTGCGGGTCATCGGTGCATAGTAGCCGTCAAGGTAGTCGTCAGCTTTCTCCGAAGCATTAACCACCCACATTACAGGGTAATCTTCAAATGGTTCTTCCTTCTCTGCCAACATAACAACAACCGTAGTAATGACAACAGTTTCATTGCCTCCGGCATCCGTTATAGTCAAAGTGACAGGAAATTCTCCCGTAGTAAAATCAATAGTACGTTTCAATTCTCCATTACGCCCGGTTACTTTTACCGTCTCATCTATTTGCATACTGGGGATTTGAAGACGAATATCTTTCAACTCGCGATCATCGGTGAACTTCACATTCAGACTCCAACTTCCTTTATTTGCGGCTGCATCGAAATCTACTGCTATCCGCGACGGAAGTTGGGTTTGCATAATCGGACTCTCCATATCAGCGACATAAGTCAGCAGCACATTTTTCTTGCTTTCCCGACCGTCTACGTCACGGATAGTAATCAATAAATATTCTTCAAAACTAGCGTTTTTCGGTACAATGAGTTGATAATCATAATTAAAGACTTTAGGCTTCTGCCCGCCCTGTTCATATACTTTATGAATCCCCCATTGTTCACAACTTAATGTGACGCTTTCCAATCCTACATAATTAGATGCGGTTCCTGATACCAAAACGGTGTCACCGGGAAACGTCTCTATCTCATCACTCATTACATAAAGACCGGGAGCCACATCTTCCTTATCATCATCGCAACCGACAACAAAATACATAAGTGCCAGCAACAAACTGATTTTTCCGAATCTACTTAAAATATTCTTCATGGTATCTTCCTTTTAGTTGTTATATTTGAATGCATCCAATACTTCCAATCTATTTCCTTCATAACCAAACAAGGTGGTATTGCTCACATAATTCTTGGCACCCAGTTCCCATCCCATGCCTTCCACTTCGATAAAGATAGGATCCCAATAAAGAAAACCAAGTATGCGACCGTCTTTCGCTTGTTTTATTTCTTTGATTTGCTCAAGTATGAAGTTTTTCTGTCCAAGCGGGGAAAAATCCAAATACGGCCCGTTGTCCGACAGTTGCCCCTGAGTTCCGTCAGGCAAAGTCTTGTCCCAACTATATCCAGTTTCCATAATTAAAATATCCTTATCAAATTTAGTTGTGATATAATCCGCCCATTCACGCATTTGTGCTGCCGTATTTTTCGTCCAGAAAGGATAATAAGAAGTACCGATTATATCATATTTCGTATTTCTTTTTTTCAGTTCACCATAATACCAGTTATACAAGTCTTTATCTCCGGCACCTGCCGAGTGAATAATGACCTTTGAATCCGGTGATACAGCTTTCACCGCATCATAACCTGTATTGAATAGTTCGGAAAGCTGCGCAAAATTGTCACAACTTCCATCCGGATATAACATGCCGGCTTGTACTTCATTACCCAACGAGACAAATTCAGGAGTCGTCCCCTGTGCTTTCATCTTATTCATGAAATCAAAGGTAAAATCGTAGAGTGCTTTTTTCAGTCCATCAAAGTCGAGCGCTTCCCATTCGTGCGGTTTGTTCTGCTCTTCTCCATTTGTCCAGTAATCACTATAATGGAAAGTCAACTGTATCTGCATACCGGCTTGTTTAGCTCTTTTTGCCAGCCGCAAAACATCTTCCGGTCCTGAAATACCTGCGGGCAAACGGTTGGAAGGAGAATAGTCCGGATTTCCCGGGTCATTGTACAGACGGAGACGGACAATGTTGAAACCATTATTCTTCAATATTTCGATGCAGTCTTTTTCTTCACCGTTTTCATAGAATTTGCCACCCATCTGCTCCACGTAAGTCAGTTGTGAGATATCACCGCCTTTCAACAGATTATACTCCTTCTCGGTTTTCTTCAAACGCAGCCCGTCAAAGCGGCTCCAGTTTGCTTCAGCCGATTCGCTATGGATTTCAATATCACATTTACCGCCTTCCACTTTTATCCCGCGCACATAGGAGCGAATCCAGGTAGAAGGAGATGCTTGTAATGAAGTCATTTTCTTAGTATCGGTGCCGGCTGCCACATAACAAGAGGCTTGTCCTCCGGTACTCTTATAATAAAATTCAAGGTCATAAATACCATCTTCCAAACCGTTGACAGTTTGACAGGTGGATACCGTATATGACGAAGTTGCTCCATAATGTAAAGCATAGTTGCCTTCACATCCCCCTTGCACCACTTTTGCGGCAGAATAGTCCCCGCTTACTGTCCAGCCTTTAGGAGAAGCTGTTTCGGCAGCGTCTTCTTCAAAACTTCCGTTAGGTACTTTCACCACTGTAACAGCAGGGTCGGGGTTAGCGACTGCTGCCGGATCATCCGAACATGCAGCCGTACTGCACATAACGGAAAAGCCAATTGCAATAAAGCCTGTAATTTTCATGATTAAACTGTTTTTAATATTTCTCATGTCATTGTTATTTAAGGTTTATGTAAAAAGGAGCTTGTGACGATGCTTAAAATTAAACATCGCCACTAAGTTGTCCTACCCTATCAGGCTTCTAAAAGCCTGAATCCCCTGATGATTAATATCCAATCTTTCTACCTCACTTAATAACCGGACGGATTTCTCCTTCTGGTTCAGTCCCCAATATCCTAATGCCATCATATATTTGCAGTGAATTACGTTCCTTATCGTCAAGTCATCCTCCCAAATCAACAAGTCGGGTAGCGACACTGCAAAATAATCCATTTTAATCTTGTCAAACAAGTGTTTTTCTCCATAAGAAGTCAATTTATGAAAGCGGCCGTTAGCCTCATCCATACGCCCGAGCTTCAATAATGCCAGACCTTGATAGAATATCTTATCGGGTTTCGCATCGTTGTAGTACATGGCGGCAGCCGGCTCGGTAGGTCCGATGATTGCCTGTTCCCAACATTCCGTAGCCTTGTCATGTTGTCCCAATCCTTCGTAAGCACAACCCAGGAAGTAATAAAAATCATTCTCCTGTGCACCATACAATTTGCCTTCACCAAGATGATGCGGATATTCCAGACATTCTTCCAATAATGATATTGCTTCTTTATTCTCACCGGCAGTTAATGCTTTCTTTGCCAATTCCACACGAGCCAGTTGATATTGGGCAGGCACTTTTCCTTCGCCACCCTCCCAGGGATGGAAGTTATGTGCATCCAATACCGTTTTCGCCTTTTCGTACTCTCCTGTCTGATTCAACAAGGTGATTTCTTCCAGTATCAGGTCATCACGCTGCTTAATAAGTTCAGGATATTGTTGCAGGAAAGCTAGGCGCTCTTTGTGCGAACGACGGACACGCTTGTAAAGTTGATCGAGTTCCATCAAGATACGTGCATCGGTTGTGTCAAGGCGGAAAGCACGTTCCATACATTCGATGGCTTTCGCTTCCTCATTTTTCTTGTTGAAGAATGCCAAAGCCGGTTACGCCATACGGTCGGAAAGCTACCGTCCAGTCTTGCGGAAGTTTCCCATGCTTCCATAGCCGGTCGTACTGGCGCTTGTCGTAATACAGATTACCCAAATAGTAAGGAGCTCTTGCATCGTCCGGATTCTGTACCATGGCACATTGCAAAGCAAGAATTGCTTCCAAACGGTTGGGAAAACAGTAATCGGGGCAAGCTTTGACTGCATCGGCAAATGCCTGTTTCACTCCGGAAAGTCCCCGGTGCAGACACCAGCCCAGATAATAGTAAGTCATTGGTGTAACAATACCTTCGGCAATGGCTATATTCCATAAGGAAGCAGCTTCCTGCCAACAACCTGCGGCACAATAGTCAAGAGCTATTTCATCATAGTTGTGAGGTTCTCCACGCATCATCTCTTTCATGACAGACAATTCGTCGACTACGTTCGTTATCAGATACTTCTCATAACGACAGCCAAAGTTGAATTTATCAATAGCCAATGAGTCTTCAATCAGTTGCAGGGCTTCTTCGGTTCTGCCCATCCGGCGGAGAATAGCAGTTTTCAGAGCGCGGGCTTTATGATTATGCCAGTTGCGGATAAGCGAACGGTCTATTTCATCTAAGGCATCTTCCAAACGACTTTGCATGGTAGAAATCTGCGCGCAGGCAAAGTATCCCGCATCCTGCCAGGCGGCATTCCAACAAGATTTATAGAAACGGTCGTAAGCCTCATTGTATCGTCTCTGGTATTTCAAGGCAAGACCGAGATTATAGATCGGTTCTCCGTCGTATGGATTCGGATTACGTTTCTGTAAGGTCTTTACGGCTGTAAGCAAGTATTGCTCCGCTTTATGGAAACGGCCTTTACGGATATACCATAGACCAAGCGCATTGTTATTACGCACATCAATCGGATCACGGCGCAATGCTTCTTCGTAGTATTCTACGGGATTGTATGTGGCGTGTCTGTACTGTTCCAAGTGTAAGCCGGTCAGATAAAGCTGTTCAGTAGTCTTTATTTCTTCCGGGAGCAGGGCTGCTTCAGCAGCGTCGGGAATAGGTTTCACTTCTTCCGGTTCTGCATGCCAATAAAGTAATTCCCTTCCGTTTGCCGTGATTTCAAGAATCAGTTTGTCGAGCTTCTCACCATTCACATTTACCGTTTCATCCAGCAATTCTTCCGGAGTGATAGTCACTTCCTTGCTATAATATATTTTCCCGTCTTCACCTTTCAAGACAACATTTACCGTTTGGCGCGAAGTAGCAAATATCTTGAAGCGAACGCTGTCCTCCCCTTCCGGTTCAATATTCATCAGCAAATCCCTGCTGGCATTCTTCACCACTCCCAATTCCCGGTAAGGCAGGAAATATTGAACGAAGCTCTTTTCTTCGTAAGGTTGGAGCCGTAAAGTCCGGTTGATTTTCGGTATAGACACCTGCCATCAGTTCAATGTACGGCCCGTCTTCGTCCGTCAGGTTGCGGTCCCATGCGCGGCCAAAGTCGCCGTTTCCCCGTCCACTGTTTCTTGCCCGGAGAAATGTGGTGGTTCGCTACATGAAGCATGCCGGCACGAGTATCATTCTCATATCCACCCTCAAAGTTAAAGCGGGAGTTGACAGCCATATAGGAAGTAGGAACCTTGATATTCTTATAGTTCGAGATATCTACTCCGGCAGAATAATCCATCTTGTAGTAAGTACCCGTTGCGATGGGAAACTGGATACGGCACGCTTTCCATGGTCGAAAACGGCATTGATATCGGGCGGGAATACGCTCTGATAGTAGTCGTTCACCGCTACGGCAGGGTTTGCCCACCACAGGAAGGTCTGCGGTACTTCAGTACGATTGTAAAGTACTCCCTTGATTTCAAGAAAAGCATGTCCCGGACGAAGCGTAAAACCTGCCATTCCTTTCTGATGAAACATACGTTCCATTTCATTCACCCATACCGTGACACTTCCGTCAGCATTTTCCTCAATAGTCGTATCTACAGGCATGTAGGTGCTGGGGCGGTGATGTTGAGGCCAGTTAAACTCAATGCCACCTGAAATCCACGGTCCGGCAAGCCCTACCAAAGCAGGCTTTATCACATGATTATAATAAATGAAATGACGTTCTCTAATTTTATCATAAGCCATCTGTACACGTCCGCCTAATTCGGGCAGAATCATGACCTTAATGTATTCATTTTCGATAAAATAGCATTGTATTCCTTATCCACTTTCTCATTGGACATCGATTCAATCACAGGATAAGGATAAACTACCCGCTGCTGCCTTGATACACACGCTTCTCCAAGAAGATCGGATTCTTCTCCGGTTTGCCTACTTCATAAGTAGGGATAACCACCTTTCTTTCCATGCTTTTACCATCGTATTATTGATTATAAATTTGTTTTTATTCGTTGACAAAGAGATCAAGAGACAAAGAGGGTCAGGGACAGGAGATTTTACATTCTCCTGCCTGATTGATGATGTTATCCAATACCTATTTACTTACTTGCTAATTTGCCAAACTGTTATTTTTATTTGATTAAATCCTTTTCCAATGCTTCCAGTGATTTGCCTTTCGTTTCGGGCAACGCACGGAAGAAGAACAAATAGCCGACAGCACAAATGACTGCATAAATCCAGAATGTACCACTGCTTCCCAAGAAATTATTCAGTAACGGGAAAGTGTATGTCAGCGTGAAACTACCTACCCACAAAGCAAATGTACAGGTTGCCATTGCAACGGCACGCACCCGTTCGGGAAGATTTCGGCAAGCAGCACCCAAGTGATAGGCCCAGGGACATTGCATAGCAAGCGATAGCCAGCACAACAAGTACCACCATAAAGAATCCGCTTACCTCGAAGAAATAGCAAGTGCCGAGAATGAGATAAATGCCAGCCAGCCCTCCGGCACCAAAAGCATCAGAGCGCGACGTCCCAAGCGTTCGACTGTATAGATAGCCACAAAGTAAAACTACATTCGCCACACCTGTCACCACAATATTAAAGAGAACATCTCCCAACGAATACCCTGCAGACTGGAATATCTCCTGCGCATAATTGAAGATTACATTCGTACCGCACCATTGCTGGAATACAGCCACAATAATGCCTAAAACAAGTACCTTGCGGAACGGACGGCTAAACAATAACCGCAATCCTCCTTCCGACTTCGAAGAACCGGTTTCTTCCACCAAGCGAAGTTCCTGATCGGCATAATCATCACCACCTATTTTACTAAGCACATTCCATGCTTTCTCTTCTTTTCCTTTCATCGCCAGCCAGCGGGGACTTTCGGGGATGAAACATGCCAACAACAAGAATATCGCAGCAGGAAGGCAGCCGCCCAAAACATCCATCGCCATCCCATCTGCCCGTTCCATGAAGCACAAATATCCACAGGAGAAAAGTCTGCAGGAATAGGTTCTGCAATCAGCCAGTTAGTGATTTGAGCGCCAGGATACCGAGTACAATCGTCAATTGATTCAGCGAAACGAGTTTTCCCCTAATTGACGTAGGAGCTACTTCGGCAATATACATGGGAGAAAGTCCCGAAGCAATTCCGATTCCGATGCCACCTAAAAACGGGCTGCCAAAAACCAACTAAATGCGGAAAACGCTCCGGTAGCATAAGCTGAAGACAAGAATATGAAAGCAGAAATTATCAGGAGAGGCTTACGTCCATAACGGTCTGCCATCATGCCTGCCACCATAGCGCCAATCAAACAACCGAGCAAAGCCACGCTCATGGCAAGTCCCTGCATGGCGGGTACATCGGCAATATCGAAATAGAGTTCATAGAAAGGCTTCGCTCCCCCTATCACCACCCAGTCGTAGCCAAAGAGAAGTCCGCCCATCGCAGAGACTAAACATATAAAATAGACAAACTTTTTATTATAACTTTTCATACCATTAGAAGATTGATTAATTGATACTGCAAAGATAGAGCATGTCAAGAGCATAAAAAATAGAATTTCATTCGATAAAGATGGACAATCTTATTTTTTGCAGTTTATTTGATAGATAAGATACATTGTTATATATTTGCGCAGAACAGTCGAATCATATACTATGAGATTATGGTAAAGTTGAAAGATGGATTTACCGGAGAAAGAGCTTTAGTGCTTCCCCGCATTATCGTTGACAAAATGGAAGAAGACCCTCTTACCTCCATGCTACACATTACTGACATCGGATATTATCCGAAAGCCAAGCATCACTTCCGGGAACGGAAAGAGCCTATCAACCAGTATGTATTCATCTATTGCATAGACGGGGCCGGATGGTATCGCATCGGCAATCAGGAATATACCGTATCCGCCAACCAGTATTTTATCCTCCCTGCGGGAGTTCCCCATGCCTATGCTTCCGACAAATCGTATCCATGGACTATTTACTGGATACACTTTAAAGGTATTCTCGCTCCCTTTTACGCTCAAGAGGCAAGCCGCCCAATGGATATCCAACCTGAATCGCATTCACGCATCAGTACACGAATCAATTTATTTGAAGAGATATTCAATACTTTGAAGAATGGTTATAGTAATGAGAACCTGCGTTATGCATTCTCTATGTTTCATTTTTATTTGGGAACATTGCGATATATACAACAATTTCGCAATGCAACTGCAAATAATGATGCAGCAGAAGATGAAAATGTAAGCGAACTGGCTATTCATTATATGAAAGAGAATATGGAAAAGCATCTTAGCCTACAAGATATAGCCGATCAGATCGGATATTCTCCTTCCCACTTCTCCCTGTTGTTCAAAAAGAAAACAGGCCATAGTCCTTTGACCTATTTCAACTTATTAAAGATACAGCAATCCTGCCAGCTACTCGACACTACTGATATGAAAATTAATCAGATATGCTATAAAATAGGTATAGAAGATACCTATTATTTCTCCCGGTTATTCAGCAAAATCATGGGGATGTCTCCACGTGAGTATCGTAAATCGAAAAAAGGATAACAAAGATTGAAAAAATAGCACACAACTATATAAATAAAAAGAGACTATGTTTTCTACAACATTGTCTCTTTTATTATTTTTCTAAATTTTAAATTAACCTCCTTATCTTTGTTCCATAAAGAAATAGACAAAGCAAAATTCTTATTTCAAAACGCCATAAATCACCAATAATCAATTTATATGAAATCCCAGTTCGGGACGTTCCTTTAAATATGTTATTAAATCCCGCCCCACCGAAAGCTTAATCGGACGAGAAATCAAATCAATTGACATGTGACTTACATCGGCATCATCCGTCACTTTAAAATACAATTCCGTATTTCCCGGATGTTCTTTGGTCAGAGTGGCAAGCTCAGTAACCAAAGCCGAGTTCAAGACTGACAGAGGAATGATAATCGTGATCTTCTGTACCAGTTCTTCTTTCACGTCGGGAAGAAGTTCCATAGAAGTGATTTTCACTTCCAATTCATCCTGTCGCCATTGTTTCGCTTGGCAACGGGCTTTAATATATAGGAACGTTCCTTCGTTGAGATATCCCTGATAAGTCACCCAGTCATTTCCCCAGAATGGAATCTCGGTAGAACCGGAATAGTCCTCAATCTTGGCAATACCATACGGATTTCCATTCTTGCTGACCCCGCGACGAACACTAGTCACGATTCCTCCCATCGTTATTTCACGACCAACAAGTGCAGCTTTATCTTCCAAATCTGCCATACGGGTATTGCAGACATGTTCCAATACGATAGAAAATTCATCCAACGGATGAGCAGAAAGATAGATACCTACCAAATCACGCTCACGATTCAGACGATCGAGATCACTCCAACGTTCTGCACCTTGAGGAATTTCAGGAGTTGCAACATCAATAACGTTTTCACCACCGAACAAAGAATTGAAAGCAGCTGCCTTATCTGCCTGATAACGGTTGCCATAACGCATCAACGTTTCCAGAAATACTTCCACCCTTAGAATTTACAGCAAAGTATTGCTCCCGCTTCAGTTCCGGGAAACTATCAAACCCTCCGGCTAATGCCAGACACTCCATATTCTTCTTGTTGCAGGCATTCAGGTTGACACGTTGCACAAAGTCGAATATACCGAGGAAAGGACCATTTCTTACTACGTTCCTCCATAATACTATGAACAGCAGCTTCACCTACACCTTTGACAGCCCCTAGTCCAAAACGGATATTACCATCATGGTTTACTGTAAACTTCAGGTTACTTTCGTTTACATCCGGCCCCAGCGTCTGAATACCCATTGCCTTACATTCGTCCATCAGTTTCGTAATATCGGTAATGTTCGACAAGCTTCGGCTCATCACAGCAGCCATATATTCAGGAGGATAATTAGCTTTTAGATAAGCGGTTTGGTAAGCTACCCACGAATAACAAGTAGCATGTGATTTATTGAAAGCGTATGACGCAAACTTTTCCCAGTCGGTCCAGAATCTTTTCAAGAACTCTTTCGGGTCATGCCCGTTCTTACGCCCACCTTCAATAAATTTAGGTTTCATGTGGTCCAGCTTGTCACGCAGCTTCTTACCCATCGCTTTACGGAGTGCATCAGACTCACCGCGGGTAAAGTCCGCCAATAAACGCGACAGAAGCATCACCTGTTCCTGATAAACCGTAATACCATACGTATCCTTCAAGTACTTTTCCATTACAGGAATATCATACTCAATCGGCTTACGCCCATGTTTACGGTCGATAAAATCAGGTATATAATCCATCGGTCCCGGACGATAAAGGGCATTCATGGCAATCAAATCTTCGAATGTAGAAGGCTGCAATTCGCGCAGGTATTTCTGCATGCCGGCAGATTCAAACTGGAATGTACCAATCGTCCGTCCGTCACTATATAATTTATAAGTAGCCGGATCGCAGATGTCTATCGCATCGACGTCTACTTCAACATTACGACTTAAACGGATATTTTCAACGGCCTCTTTGATAATAGACAAAGTTTTCAGACCAAGGAAGTCCATCTTAATCAATCCGGTATCTTCAATCACCGAACCTTCATACTGGGTAACAAGCATTTTTTCGCCCGTTTCCTTATCATCAGCAGTGCTGACAGGTACCCAGTCGGTGATATCGTCACGACAGATAATCGTACCACAAGCATGTACACCTGTACCACGTACGTTACCTTCAAGCATTTTGGCATACTTGATCGTATCCCGCAACAGTGGATCAGATGACGCTTCCGCTGCTTGCAATTCGGGAACATAAGCAATAGCATTCGGCAAATTAAGTTTCTTGTCAGGAATCTTGTCAGGAACCAGTTTACACAAACGATCGGATTCTGACAAAGGTAGCTTTTGTACACGCGCGACATCCTTGATAGCCATCTTTGTCGCCATAGTACCATACGTAATAATATGAGCAACTTTTTCCTGACCATATTTATTCGTTACCCAACGAAGTACCTCTCCACGCCCGTCATCATCAAAGTCCACATCGATATCGGGCAAGGAGATACGGTCCGGATTCAAGAAACGCTCAAACAGCAAATCATATTGGATAGGGTCTATCTTCGTAATACCCAAACAATAAGCCACTGCTGAACCTGCTGCCGAACCACGTCCCGGGACCGACCGACACACCCAATTCCTTACGTGCCGCATTGATAAAGTCCTGTACAATCAAGAAGTATCCGGGGAAACCCATCGTTTTCATGATATACAGTTCAAAGTTCATTCGCTCTTTGACTTCTTCCGACAGAGGTTCACCATAAATTTTCTCTTAGCTCCGTCAAAAGCCAGTTTTGCCAAGTAATCTCCTTCAAGTTTAATACGATAGAGTTTATCATAGCCACCCAAGCGTTTGATTTTTGCTTTCGCATCCTCTTCACTCAATACCACATTACCGTGCTCATCTTGAGTAAACTCGTCGAACAAGTCTTTTTCTGTAAACTTCTCCCGATACCCCTCCTCTGTTCCGAAATCTTCGGGAATGGCGAAAGTCGGCATAATAGGCGCATGGTCGATGGAGTAATATTCTACCTTGTCAAGAATCTCCAGCGTATTGCTCAACGCTTCGGGAACGTCGGCAAAGAGTTCGTTCATCTCTTCGCGTGTTTTCATCCATTCCTGTTTGGTATAAAGCATACGGCTAGGATCATCCAAATCCTTACCGGTACTCAAACAGATCAAACGGTCGTGCGCTTCCGCATTCTCTTCATCTACAAAGTGAACATCATTCGTACAAATTAGTTTGACATTGAACTTCTTAGCATATTCAATCAGATATTTGTTCACATTTACCTGCAACGGATAACATTCGTGATTGGCACGGGGAACAGTCGCTTTATGGCGTTGCAACTCCAGATAGTAGTCATCGCCAAACAGGTTCTTATACCATTGTATGGCTTCTTCGGCTTCTGCAAATTGCCCGGCAGTAATCCGCTTCGGCACTTCACCACCGAGACAGGCCGAACAAACAATAAGTCCTTCGTGATATTTTTCCAGTTCGCTACGATCAGTACGCGGGCGCATATAATATCCGCGTGTCCATGCGTGCGATACTAATTTAATAAGATTATGATAACCTTTTTCATTCTTAGCCAATACAATCAAGTGATAACCACTTTGGTCGGGCTTACCTTCTTTTAAGTCCATAGTGCGGCGCGCAACATACATTTCACAACCGATGACAGGTTTGAAAAGCTTGTTTTCCGCTTCCACTATCTTAGCTTTGCAGGCAGCAATCTCCGCTTCTTTATCCGCGCACTCTATTGTGCCGGCCTCAATTCCTGCAATTCGCTTCTTCAGGTCTTTGACTTCACCTTTCGGACCGCTGTTCTTTTTATTAACGTAGTTCGTAAATTCCTTAATACCGAACATATTTCCATGATCGGTCACGGCAATACCCTTCATCCCATTTTGCATGGCTTTATCGACCAGACGAGCTACACTAGCCTGACCATCCAACAGAGAATATTGAGTATGGACATGTAAATGAACGAAATCCTGCATAATGATAAGTAGTTAATTTGAAGGCATAAAATTACTACCTCTTGGGTTATAAACAAAAATAATCCTCAAAAAGTTATCAACATTCGCATTTCTATGCTCATTTACTTGCTGATTTTTTAAATTAAGTATATTTTTGCAGACAATATCATTAAACAGCATTCATGGGCCGACTAAAGAAATTGAAGAAAATACGTATTCACCGCGAAGGAACACATATATTATGGGCAAGCTTTTTGCTATTGCTATTGATTAATGCAGCTCTTTATTGGGGGAATCGATTGCAAAATACCTTTTTATGTGGTAGCAGTAGCGAGTATAGCAGTCTATCTGCTGATGGTGAATTTCTTTCGATGTCCGATCCGTCTCTTCGGGCAGGACACTGAAAAGATTGTCGTAGCACCCGCCGATGGAAAAATCGTCGTCATCGAAGAAGTGGATGAAAACGAATATTTCCATGACCGCCGCTTAATGGTATCTATTTTTATGAGCATCGTGAATGTACATGCCAACTGGTATCCGGTAGATGGTACTATTAAAAAGGTAGCGCATCATAATGGCAATTTTATGAAAGCATGGCTGCCGAAAGCCAGCACAGAAAACGAACGTTCTACGGTAGTGATCGAAACTCCGGAAGGAGTGGAAATACTCACCCGGCAAATCGCCGGAGCAGTGGCACGCCGTATTGTCACCTACGCTGAAGTAGGAGAAGAATGTTATATTGACGAACACATGGGATTTATCAAATTCGGTTCCCGCGTGGATGTGTATTTACCCATTGGCACGGAGATTTGTGTCAAAATGGGACAATTAACGACCGGTAACCAAACGGTTATCGCCAAACTTAAATAATTCTGTCACAATGACAAACGTTATTAAAAATAGTATTCCGAATACCGTAACCTGCCTGAACCTTTTCTCCGGTTGTATTGCTTGCGTCATGGCTTTTGAAGCAAAATATGAACTGGCTCTACTTTTCATCGCTTTAAGTTCTATTTTTGATTTCTTTGATGGATTGTTGGCTCGTGCACTCAATGCACATTCCATTATCGGAAAAGACCTGGATTCATTGGCAGATGATGTCAGCTTCGGAGTTGCTCCCTCACTGATCGTATTCTCCTTGTTCAAAGAAATGTACTATCCGGCAAATATGGAATTCATCGCTCCTTATCTACCCTATTTGGCATTCTTGATTTCTGTTTTTTCTGCCTTGCGCCTGGCTAAATTCAACAATGACACACGGCAGACCAGCTCTTTTGTCGGACTCCCAGTACCAGCCAATGCTCTGTTTTGGGGTTCATTAGTGGCAGGGGCACATGACTTCCTGATATCAGACAACTGCCATCCTGTCTACCTTCTTATACTTGTCTGTCTGTTTTCCGGACTACTGGTATCAGAAATACCGATGTTTTCTTTGAAATTTAAAAACCTGTCATGGAATGACAACAAAATCAGTTTTATATTCCTGATTATCTGCATTCCTCTTCTTCTACTTCTTGGAATTAGCAGTTTTGCCGCCATTATTGTATGGTATATTTTACTTTCACTTTTTACAAGAAAAAGTAAATAAACAATCTCTTGGCACGTTTGTTGTACTATGAGTTTTATCAAAGTAACAACATAAAAATCATAGTCCGATGCATATACTTTTATTCATACTCATTTTTATCATTGCCATTTTCGTATTTGGCCTTTCTATTGTCGGCTTCATATTAAGAACGATTCTCGGATTAGGACGTAGTTCTTCTTCATCCCGCCCGAAACAGACGGAATCAGGACGTACAAGCCAACAAAGCTATAACCAAACGAATCGCCGTTCAAATGATGATGAAGAAGAAATATATTCCGAGAATGTTCCGGAGAAAAGACATAAAAAAATATTCACCCAGGATGATGGCGAATATGTAGATTTTGAGGAAATCAAATAGCCATTACACTGCTTTCATTTCCGTTTCGCTGCAAAAAACTCTTTCATTAGTGCAGCGCATTCGTCAGCCATTATCCCTTTTACAACCACTGTTTTAGGATGTAGAGCCGAACCGGCATATTTCTGATAGCCGCGTTTTTCATCTTCGGCACCAAACACAAGCTTGCCTGTTTGTGCCCAAGCAATAGCCCCTGCGCACATCACGCAAGGCTCAACGGTGACATACAGGGTACATTCGTTCAAATACTTACCACCAAGCACGTTGGCAGCAGCTGTAATAGCCTGCATCTCAGCATGAGCCGTTACATCATTCAATGTTTCTGTGAGATTATGGGCACGCGCAATAATCCGCTCTTTACAAACCACGACAGCTCCAACGGGAACTTCTCCTCGCTCGGCAGCCTTACCTGCCTCTATCAAGGCTTGTTTCATGAAGTAAATATCGTCCAGCATTCCCCTCTTTAATTTTTAATTTTCAACTATCGTCTCATATCATGTTCACCAAAAAGGGTGGGATAATCTTCTTCCATATTCTTATGGATAAACATGAGAATTGTTTCACGAAGCCAACGTGACTTGTTCGTTATCTTATATTTCTCAAGATAACGATCTACAATCTGCTGTTCTTCGTCGCTCAATAAAATGCTCATCCGTCGTTCCCTTTTGGTACACTCGGCATGCATTTTCAGGCACTTCTTACTCCTTTTTCTCATATCTTCTGCAAAATTACTTTTACTTCTGTAAAAACAAAGAATAAAAGCAGTAAATTTGCAAAAAAAGATGGCTGAACATAATGATTTAGGAAAATCCGGAGAAAATGCCGCCGTAGCTTATCTTGAGCAGAAAGGTTATCTTATTCGTGACCGGAATTGGAGAAGAGGACATTTCGAACTGGACATTGTAGCTGCAAAAGACAATGAACTGATTGTAGTAGAAGTGAAGACGCGCAGTGACACTCTGTTTGCGGCCCCGGAAGATGCTGTAGATTTACCCAAAATAAAACGTACAGTACGTGCAGCAGATGCCTATATCAGATTGTTTCAGATTGACACTCCTGTACGCTTCGATATCATCACTGTAGTAGGCAACGACGGGAATTTCAAGGTTGAACACATAGAGGAAGCGTTTTATCCTCCTTTATATTAAAGAAAGCTGTGGCTTTAGATATTCATCATTATAAAAGCCGTGAAATTCGTGCAATCTGCGCTTTAATTTATGATATAACCAATTATGAAAACATACTATAATTATTAATTCATTATGAATGTAGAAACTGTCAGAGAATACTGCTTGAACAAGAAAGGAGTCACCGAATCTTTTCCTTTCGATGATGTATCACTGGTTGTAAAGGTAATGAACAAGATGTTTGCTCTCATTGACCTGGAAGAAGCTAATCACATCGCACTAAAATGTGATCCGGAAAAAGCAATCGAATTGCGTGAACATTATTCGGGAATTGAAGGGGCTTATCATTTTAATAAAAAGTACTGGAATAGTGTCCGCTTTGACAGTGACGTAGATGATAAATTGATAAAAGAGCTTATTGACCACTCTTATGATGAGGTAATCAAAAAATTTACTAAAAAGTTACGCGCAGAATATGATGCCCTCCCCTGATACATTCCCGGTTCCATTGATTCATATCAACGAGACGAACTCGACCAACAATTATCTGCAATCTCTCTGTTCTGAACAGAAAGTGGAGGAATTAACTGTCGTTGTCGCCGATTTTCAGACTTCCGGTCGGGGACAGCGTGGAAATTCGTGGGAATCAGCTCCTGGCAAGAATCTTCTTTTCAGCACCGTTATCTTCCCCGAGTTTTTGGAAGCACGACGTCAGTTTCTTATTTCACAGATTATATCTTTAGCTATTAAAGAAGAATTGGATACTTATACCTCCGACATTTCGATCAAATGGCCGAATGATATTTATTGGAAAGAAAAAGAAAATATGTGGGATGTTGATAGAAAACGATCTGATGGGGCGAAACATCAGTCAGAGCATTGTAGGAATCGGAATCAATATTAATCAAGAGATATTTCACAGTTCTGCTCCTAACCCCGTTTCACTGCTACAAATCACAGAAGAAGAGCATGATCTATTTGAAATACTGAAAAATATCATGCTGCGTATCCAATCTTATTATAGCTTGCTCAAAAAAGGCGATACGACATCAATAGCCTGTCAATATGAAAAATCTCTTTTCAGAAGGGAAGGGATGCATCGATATAAAGATGCCAATGGAGAATTTCTTGCACGAATCGTTTGTGTAGAACCTGAAGGAAAGTTGATATTAGAAGATGAGAAGCTGATTAAAAGAGGGTATATGTTTAAGGAAGTAGAATATTTACTGAAATAAGCTATTCTATTCCAGATCAAAACATTATCTTTGAAACGTGCGTTTTTATATAAAACTCTTTCATTTATGAAAACAAAATTAATTTTCCTCCTTCCATTGTTATGGATATTAATAGGATGCGATGATTCAGATTCTGCAACATTGCATATATCAGAATCGAAGTTTGATAACATCAGCGCAAGCGGTGAATCATTAACGATAGATATTACTTGTAGTTCCTCATGGACTGTTACAAGTAATAAACAATGGTGCATTCCCAATACACAAAAAGGAGAAAACGATGGAAAGTTAATCTTATCTATTAATGCAAATCTGGAATCCAAATCCAGAACAGCAACTGTCACTATCATAAGTCATAAGGTTAGCAAAACTGTTCAAATCATTCAAAATGGCTCTACCAATACGGCTGAAGAATACCATTATGAACTCCCTGTAATCTTTCATGTATTGTATAAAGAAGATGAGAATTCTCTACAAAAAGTAAATTCAAGCCGTTTATCCCATATACTAGACAAAGTGAACAGTCTGTATAAAAGCAAGAATAACAGTGTAGACATGAATCTTACTTTTACATTGGCAACAACAGATAAAAATGGAGAAACATTACCCAATCCTGGCGTAGAATATATCCAATGGCCAGAGTCATACCCTATCGATTGTGAAGCTTTTATGAAGGATAATTCGGGAAAATATGTAAAATACTTATGGGATCCAAACTCATATATCAACATTATGGTTTATAATTTTACAACTGAACCGAATTCAAATTCAGTAACATTAGGTATCTCTCATATTCCTTTTTCTACTACAGGCAAGCATTATTTAGAAGGGCTTGGTGAAACAGACTACTCTCATCTAACATTAGCAAATTTACAATTCCCACTATCTGTCTCCATTAATAGCCTATATATTAATGAAGAGTCTACTCCAACAGAATATAGTACAGCAGACATTGCTGTCACGCTAGCTCATGAATTAGGACATTACCTGGGACTACATCATGTCTTTGCCGAAACCGATAATGGCACGTGTGAAGATACGGATTATTGCAAAGATACCAAAAGCTATAATAAACAAGAGTATGATAGCAAATGTGATTACATATATGAGAATGAGAGAGAAAAATACACATTTAAAAATTTGGTAAAACGAACAGGATGTGATGGTATAGAGTTTATCTCTTATAATATCATGGATTATGCTATTAGTTATTCAAACCAATTCACTCAAAATCAACGTGAACGTATCAGACATGTCTTATCCTATAGTCCTCTGATACCCGGACCGAAGAAAGGAGACATTGATACCCGAGCGCTTAATGAAGGGCCTTTGGATTTACCAATACGAACTATAAAATAACAAATTGAATATAATTGAAAAGAGGTGAACCGCTTAGCGATTCACCTCTTTTTCTATCCTCAATATCTTATCCAATGTCTTTTGAGCTTCTGTTGATGGGAAACGCAGAATCACTTTCTGCAAAGAGTTACGCGCTTTCTCATACCGGGTAGTAAATAACTTCGATAATCCATCTCGGTAGCGGGCATACTGCATTTTAGTGGGAGAAGAAAGTTTTTTATAATCCGTCTCTAACTTTTTTTCTTCTCCTGTTCTGCTGTCAAATAATAATAGTTTCCTAAAAAGATATTAGCCGCCAGATTATCCGCCTCAAGTTGCAATATTTTTTCGTACATACGCAAAGCATCTTTCTCCTGCCCGCGACATACCTGCATTTCTGCGCAAGCTTCCAAACAATCTACATTATTAGGAGTCTTTTGCAGTAATTCCTTGTAAAATAAATAGGCTTTGTCGTAATTCCGATTCTTTTTATAGGCAAGCGCTAATTCTGTAGCCAGTTTGGAGCTAATTTCACTGTTCTTGTCTACATTCGTCCAATAATACATTTCCGTACGGTCTATATTCAGAGCGATTGTCTGCCGGAAATAGCTCACAGCCTGCCCATTCTGCCCTGCCTCAATGGCAGCAGACACTTTTTGTAACATCTCATCAACCGACTGCGCATTCAGCACCAGCGGCAATGAAAATAAAGAGATAAGAAAAATAGTTAAGGTCCTCATAATCCATCTGATTGCTATTTAGTTCGTGACACACAAAGATACAATAAAAAAATAAAAAATGTACCTTTGTTCGCGAAAAGAACAATCAAATTGATAAAAGTGTTTTTATACAATGACAGATATAAAAAAATCCTCCGTAAACAGACGAATATTACAGATAGCCATCCCATCGATTATATCGAATATTACCGTTCCGCTACTGGGACTTATCGATGTCACTATCGTAGGTCACCTCGGTTCTCCGGCTTATATCGGAGCCATTGCCGTAGGGGGAATGTTGTTCAATATTATCTACTGGATTTTTGGATTCCTGCGCATGGGAACAAGCGGAATGACTTCACAAGCGTACGGTCAGCATGATTTAAACGAAATCACCCGATTACTACTACGTTCTGTTGGAGTAGGATTATTTATAGCACTTTGCCTGTTGATACTCCAATACCCTATCCTGAAACTGGCATTTACACTAATACAAACCACACCGGAGGTCAAGCAACTGGCAACAACCTATTTTCTACATCTGCATTTGGGGAGCTCCTGCCACATTAGGGCTTTATGGATTCGCCGGTTGGTTTATCGGGATGCAGAATTCACGCTTTCCCATGTATATCGCTATCACTCAAAATATTGTCAACATTGTAGCCAGTCTATGTTTTGTCTACTTATTGGACATGAAAGTAGCAGGAGTGGCAACAGGGACTTTAATTGCCCAATATGCAGGTTTCTTCATGGCAATTTTGTTATATATGCATTACTATAGTGCGCTTAAAAAACGAATCGTATGGAAAGAAATCATACAGAAACAAGCCATGTACCGTTTCTTTCAAGTCAACCGGGATATATTCTTCCGTACCCTCTGCCTTGTTATAGTCACTATGTTTTTTACCTCTGCAGGGGCCGCCCAAGGAGAAATCGTATTAGCCGTGAACACCTTGCTCATGCAATTATTTACCTTGTTTTCGTACATTATGGACGGATTTGCTTATGCCGGTGAAGCATTGGCCGGCCGTTACATTGGTGCCAAAAACCAAACAGGCTTACGTAACACAGTACATCACCTTTTCTATTGGGGATTCGGTCTTTCACTGGTATTCACGATTCTCTATGCAGCTGGCGGAAAAGAATTCCTGGGATTACTAACCAATGACACTTCAGTAATCAGCGCTTCAGACACTTATTTTTACTGGGCACTGATTATTCCGTTAGCCGGTTTCTCCGCTTTCTTATGGGATGGCATTTTTCATCGGTGCCACTGCTACCCGGCAGATGCTTTACTCCATGTTAGTTGCCTCTGCCAGCTTCTTTGGAATCTATTACGTTTTCCATCCCCTTTTAGGAAATCATGCCCTGTGGCTGGCTTTTCTCGTTTATCTTTCATTGCGGGGAATTGTACAAACCCTTTTTGGGAAGACAAATAATAAAAAAAGTAATCGTATCCCGGTGAGGCTATCCGATAAATTATCTCTATATTTGCGGCAAACAATAAAAAGCAAAAGGTATGGCAAAGTATAAAAGAATCTTACTAAAGCTTAGTGGAGAGAGCTTAATGGGCGAAAAGCAATATGGCATTGATGAAAAAAGACTAGCAGAATATGCTGAACAAATCAAAGAAATCCACCAGCAAGGAGTACAGATTGGTATCGTTATCGGAGGAGGCAATATATTTCGCGGACTAAGCGGAGCCAATAAAGGTTTTGATCGTGTGAAAGGAGACCAAATGGGAATGTTGGCTACTGTAATCAACAGTCTCGCTCTAAGTTCTGCTCTTGTGGCTACCGGTATAAAGGCACGTGTGTTGACAGCAGTCCGGATGGAACCTATCGGTGAATTCTACAGTAAATGGAAAGCTATCGAATGTATGGAGAACGGCGAAGTAGTCATTATGTCCGCTGGAACGGGAAATCCTTTCTTTACTACTGACACCGGTTCTTCACTTAGAGGTATAGAAATCGAAGCAGACGTTATGCTGAAAGGTACTCGTGTAGATGGCATTTACACAGCTGACCCCGAAAAAGATCCTACCGCTACCAAATTCGACGATATTACATATGATGAGGTACTGAAACGCGGTCTGAAAGTCATGGATTTGACAGCGACTTGTATGTGTAAAGAAAACAATCTGCCAATCGTCGTATTTGATATGGACACAGTAGGCAACTTAAAGAAGGTTATCAGTGGAGAAGAGATAGGTACGTTAGTACATAACTAATATTTCACTACCGATATTCATTTGTCTATCAGATGATACTCTACTCTGATAAGACATTGATTATTCATTAAAAAAAGAAGTGCGAATTTTGCAGTATAGCTTTAACCAAAACTAATCCTGTAAAATTCGCACTTTGTTTTTCCTCTCAAATATTATATAGAAACAAACACCTATTTATCAAAATACTGAATCAAATCATACGCATTAAAATTCAATTCGCGGGCAAAGAAAGATAGATAAGGAAAGAGTTGATAAGAATTATCATAAAGACCTTTATTAGCAGGTTTCGACGAATTGTCCGTACCATCATCATCCTGGTATTTGAACCAATGCCAGCCGACACAATTCTTAGCTTCAAGCAATCCTAATGTAAAATGCTGATAAGCATAAGCTCTCTCGTTTTGTGTAGGGACAGAATATCCGGCTCCCGACTGGTTATTCAGATCAGAGTCCTCCACCCCTTTCGTATAAAACTCACTTACAAGAAACGGTTTGTCCGCCCAATTAGCCCAATCAGCAATCGCTGTTGTCAGTTCAGGACTCCAACGACTATAATAATTGATAGAAATAACATCACAATATTTTCCGGCAGCTCTCACTACTCCTTCCATGTATTTAGGAGTTCCATGTAATCTAGTTCCCAGATAAAGCAACTTATCATCTACTTTCTTCACTGCCTCTTTCACTGCTTTATAATATTTCTCTGCTACAATCCCGGCAAACTCATTATTCAAGTCATCCGTCACACTTTGCATACCTTTAGAATCCATAAAAGCTTTCGCCGCAACATAAGCCGGATCACTTGAGTTACTGATAGCCAGAAAACGATCCAAAATCCGGGAACTGTTTGAAGAGAAGTTTATCTCATTATCCGAAAAGAAACCTAACACATTAGGATCCACGCAAATAATCTGCGAAAGCACTACCTGCCAAATATGATTCACACCATTCAGCTCCATCCATTATAAAACACAAGACCTGCCGCGTTATCATCGCTTCCTCCAGGGATAATTATAAGACTTCGCACTCTTGAACTGACTTAAAAAAGCAAATGAAGGCGCCAAAGTTAACGGACTGCTCGGATTGGAAGCATTATGAGTCTGAATCAGTGAATAAGTTCCTGTGCAGAAGGCACCTGTACCGTGAAAGCCGATCTCACTCAATTCACGTTGAGTAGTAGATAACCATTTCTCATCAGCTCCAAACCTGCTATTCCAGGCCGTTTTATTACGACTAGAAGTTCCCTTACGCAAAGAAGTCGCACTACGCTCCAGATGCAGACAACCTTCCGGATCAACCAACCACCAACGTCCGTCTATTTTCTTCGTATAAAATCTTCCCGTAGCCGCCTGTTTCGGAAGCGTAGTCGAACTTCCGTATTTATTAACCGACTCCTGATACGCTTTCAACGTTTTAATAGCCGGCTTATACCCGTCCATATACGCAATAATACGTGTATTCTCTGTTTTCCAACTAGATATAGGCGGATAAGCACTGGAATACTTAACATTGATAGGGCGATACATATTGGCATTTAATGACGGAGTATACATCACAGAAGCTCCGGGAGCAGGCAAATCTTCCGGATATTCCGACTCTACATCTCCCCCTCCCATCACTATGTCAGGAGGCATAAAATTAGGATCTTTATCATCATCATCCGTACAAGACACCATAGGAATAGAACTTATAAACAGAAAAGTTCCCAATATAAATAGTTTTTTCATGGTATGTATTTTATTTATTATTAGTTGATTGTTGATCGAACCAGTCAGCCAAACGATAAGCGTTGATATTCAATTCTTTCATAGCATCAGCCAACGGTTTATAAAGATTGTATTCATTATCTACCAGTCCCTTGTTAGAGTCCAGATTCGAAGGATCTACCCCTTTTGCTGTCGGATCATTATCCTGATAACGGAACCAATGCCATCCGACACAATTCCCACTTTCCAATAATCCTAAAACAAAATGCTGGTAGGCATATCCACGTTCCTGCTGGGTTTGAACGGTGAAACCTGCCCCTGTTGTGTTTGCCAGCCCGGAATCCATTCCTTTCGTATAAAATTCCGTGATGATGAAAGGTTTTTGAGCCCATTCGCCCCAATGCTTCATGGTCTTCTCATTCGGTGTCCATGCACCATAGTAGTTAATAGCAACGACATCACAATACCTGCCTGCCGCTTCCACAATCTGGCGGACAAACTTAGGTTTTCCATGTAGACGACTACCTAAATAAAGGTGATTGGGATCATACTTCCGAATCGCTTCCGACACCACTTTGTAGTATCGTTCCGCTACTACCCCCGCAAACTCTTCCCGATGTTCGTCCGTAATTTGCTGCAAGGTAATACCCTGCTGTTTCAACCAGGATTCTGCATACAATCTTCCCGGATCATTGGGATTCTTCAAAGTCAGATACCCCTCCAGATTCTTCGGCCCGAACGGCAGTTCATTATCCGAAAAATAGCCGATGATATTTTTATCCGTTTTATTTGCGACCAGTTTTTGTGCCATCTCATCGCAATAGGTTTCGAACTCCGGGTCAAAAACGAAAATACACTGATTAGGATATCCCGTATTACCAGGTAACTGATAAGTTCCTCCTCGTTTCTTCCCATATCCACTCATCAGGTTCAGAATGATTGAGCGAGTCAGTACCTCCTTGTGAGAGGCATTGTAAGAGGCAATAGCTTCTTCATTACTCCAGGAGCCGGCCCCGGAAAAGCCCAGCGAATGAATCATCCGTGCCGTTCCTTCGATCCATTTTTCCTCCGTACCGAATTTGTCCAGCATTGCTTGTTTATTGCGTTCGGAAGTACCTAAACGTACTCCTACCACCACTTTCTGCAAATGCCGATACCCATCGGGATCAATCATCCACCATCGATCTCCGATACGTTCTACCCTGAAAAATCCTGTAGCCCGATACCTTGGAAGCATCCAAATCACTTCCATACTTATTCACACGTACTTTACCAGTAGGTTTGAACCCATCCAATTGAGCAATAGTACGGGTATCATACTCTTTCCAGGGCAGATTTTTCTGTCCTTTCACCCACGGACGGGCAGTGACCTTAAATGTACGCCCCTGGGCATAACCAAACTGGGATAACAGCAGTAAAAACAATATAACTATACTATTTTTCATCATCTAATATTCTTTTACGATTCGTATTGCATTTAAAATGGGCACAGACTCCACCGCTCCAAAACGAACGACAAGCCCCTTTCCTTGTGAAACCGGAACAATATATTTCTTAATAACCGCACGTTCGGAACCGTATTCTTCTGCAATATTCAGTTGCTTGGCAACAGATACTCCATTTATATCCACAGAAAATACCCGGTTAATATAGTCCTCCCTCACTACATCATTTCCTAAATTATACACCAAAGCCTCTCTTTTATTTTCAGAAGTAAGTTCTGTCCAATACAAATATACAGCATAAACACCATCCGGTACATCTGCCTTAAAAGCTTCAATGCCTACTCGCTGTGTCTGGAAGACAGGATCCTGATCCGTCCCCAGTATATCTGTATCGCTGGCCGGCAAAGAACCGTAACGAGTTTTGTTCGGAGCCACTTCCCCACCAATATATCCCCATGAACCTTCTGCATAAGCCTGTTCGGGTATCCAGCACATCTCTGCTATCCGGTCCTCAAAATAGCGTCGAGCACCCAGTAGTACATTGATTTCCGTAAAGCCATTCTTCACATTGACACATTTAAAATCACAAACATACTGGTCACGATATTCACGTCCCTCCTTTTCAATCACAGCATCCACCACATTCTTTCCGTTTACAAAAGGAATGTCCACGGAAACCACCTTATCTGCTACCGGATATACTCCCAAACTTTTTCCATTCAAAAAGACCTCCACCTTATCCGCGTTAGTATAAACTTTCAAGCGGTTGCGTACAACTCTTTCCATCCCGACTGGCTCCTGCCCTATTCTTCCAAGATTTAGAAGCAATATGCAGAACAGGTGACTCTTTCAGATAAGCCTGATAAAGATAATATCCGTCCTTACGTTCTCTATCCGTACTTACCAACCCTTTATTGTTCACGTGAGGCATGGCATTTCTTCTGGCTTCGGAATAAAAATCATTCAAATTCCAGACCATAGCCCCCACGATATAATTCCTTTTTAGAATTTCAGGCAAATAATGTTCATGATAGACAGAGCCGAACTCACAACTAAAATCAAACCGCACCGGCGAAAAAGAGTGAATACGAGTATCTACATCCGCCCCATATTCGGTAATAAGCAACGGTTTATGAGGAAACTCCTTGTGAAGTTCTTCCAGTTTCTCTTCAAATCCGCCCAAATTACCACCATACCATCCATTATAAAGATTAAATCCCAATAACATCGGCAATTCAGTGATCCCTGCTTCCTGATAGATTTGGGAAGCAGAATGACAAGGCAACATGGTATAGCGTTCCGAGTCCAGACTTCTGATCTGCGCCTCAACAGCCGAAGCTATTTGATGAAGAGACTTCATATATTCCGCCCGTTCTTTCTTGTTGTCAGGATTAAAGGGAGGACGCAAAAGCACTTCATTCATGTAAGCCCAAATGATGACAGACGGATAATTATAGTTCTGATAAACCATTTCCGTAGCCTGCTCCACACAGTTGTCCATAAACGCCCTACTTTGAGTAATAGCATTTACAATCGGAATTTCAACCGAAGTCAACAGCCCCAATTTATCACACATCTGCATCACAACCGGATCTTGCGGATAATGAGCCACTCGCAGGAAATTACTTCCCATATCCTTACTCAACTGTATATCCCGGATATGCATTTCATCCCGCAAGGCATTCCCCATTCCTTTGTAATCCTGATGCCGGCTGGTACCAATCAATTTCCGATATTTCCCGTTCAGGAAAAAACCTTTCTCCGCATCAAAATGATATTCACGGATTCCCAGCGGATTAACAACGCAATCGAGAACTTCTCCCTTTTTATTCTTCAAACGGCTATACACCTTATATAAATAAGGAGAATCAACATCCCACCGTTTGGGTTGCGCAATAGTCATCAACGCTTCAAAGGCTACATTCTTCTCTCCTGCCTTCACATTCACTTTCTTTGCGGAAAGTGCCACTCTATTACCGTCTGCATCCAAAATCTCCGTTTCAAGAATCAATGCCTGATTACTTTTCAAAGCATTGGATAAGAATGTTTTTGCACACACTTCCGCTTGAGCATCTGTTATCCCAACAGTTTTGAGATATACTCCACTGGAAGCATAATGGGTGGTAGACAGTTGCACGGGCGAAGTATACACCAGATAAACATCCCGATAAAGTCCGCCGAAGAAAGTGAAGTCTGCCGAAAGAGGAGCAATATCCGGATTATAAGAGTTGTCAACACTCACTGCCACCAAATTGCGTCCGATATGAACATAGTCAGTCACATCAAACGTAAAAGCAGAATAACCACCTTTATGATTCCCTACCAACTTTCCATTCACAAATACATTAGTCTCCTGATTGGCCCCTTCAAAACAAAGATAAACTCTTTGACCTGCAATCAGTTCCTCCACTGTCACGGCTTTCCTGTACCAGCCTTTTCCCCGGAAATAACCGGGGATTTCATCTTCTGCATCTTTTGCATTCCAAGTATGAGGAATGGAAACGTCAGTCCAACCGGACACATCAAAGTCAGCAATGAACGCGTCTCCCTCAAAGAGGGAGAACTTCCAGCCATCGTTGATCGTTTGCGTCACACGCTGACCGCAGACCGTGCCGGCAACAATCAATAACAAGCAGGCTAAGATTATTTTTCTATATACCTTATACATACCTAATACCATTATTTCGAGATTGAACGGACTGCACGAATATATCTTAAAGAACTCTTTTTAGAGGTTGCACTGCTCCAAGATATAGGCTTTCCAAAACGTACATAAAATCCATTCACACCATTCGAAGCCTCACGACAAGCCCAATATGTATCTCCTGTAGAAGATGACGCAGCCTCATTCATAATAGTTCCTCCCGCATTGCTGACAACCCGATCCCATGCCGCACGATTTGCTTTTCTCAAAATCAGTAATCGCATTCGGATTATCCTCCGTCGCATCTGCTACTTTAGTCCCATTATAGGTTTCAAACATCTGTTCCAAGTCTTTTCTCCCCGACCAATACCAACCTGTCCCCTTGTCCATACAGAACTTAATGGCAGGCATTTCCGATGCATTTGGTAATGCAGCCAACGCCATAGTATTAGTATATCCATCATCTCCGGATAAATCCACTCCGGTAGAAGCCGGAGAGTCTGCTGTAGACCATGCCAAATTCTCTCTGTCCAACGACATAATCTTAGCCTTACCACGATTAGTTCCATCTACCCAGAAAACAATGCCACCTTTCAACGATCCATTATCTGCAATTACCTGTCCCACCGCAAACTCGGAACTTAAAAGTCCTCTCTGTGTAATCGTAACCTCTTGTTTAGGCGCATTCGCTCCGCTTCCGGCTGTTACCGTAGCAGTCGTTACCCGGCTAGAACTATTCAGATTGGGAGATAAAGTCCAAAAATAAAGAGTTTTACTTGTTACATCAACATACGCTTTCACCCAAGATTCATCAGTGATATTTATTGCAAATTCCGTCTCATCAGAAATCATTGTGATTACCTCTGATTTTGCTACCGCATCAGGAGTAATAGTCACCGTATTGGTACTCAATTCGAGGGAAGCGTCTCCCTCGGCAGCTACATTTTGATTCACCGTTACCTCCACTGCTTTTGCGGCTGCGCCAGTACCGGCTGTTATTGTAGCAATTGTCGTACGAATATTACCAGTGGTATTTTTTGATTTTGCCTTGAACGTAACTGTAGTGCCTGAAATAGTATATGAAAGCCAGGAATCATCTGCCAACACTACGCTGAATACACTCTTATTGGATGTCAACGTAACATTTGCTTCCGCTTCGTTAGCACCTTCCAATGTCACAGGATTGGGAGCCACCGTCAGAGTTGCCGGCTCTTCAGGATAAGTATAATCACCAATTGTGCGCATACATCTCACAAAACGGTTGGTAGCTGTTTTATTTCCTGCATCAGCACCAGACTTTCCGAAACGTACCCAATAAGCCTTATCCCCTGCTGCATTTTCCGTACTCGACCAATAGCTTTCCCCATTGCCCGAACCGGCAGCCTCGTTTATCACATCACCCTGTAAATCGGTCAACATCTTATCAAATGCCGCACGTGCCGCTTTTTCAACTTCCGTCAACTTATCAGGTACAACCGAAGCAAAATCCGGATCAGCATGTCCAATACCGTTGTAAACATCAAACAACTCCCATAACTCATCACGTGCAGGCAGATACCATCCCTCACCCAGCGACTGACAGTATGCCACTGCATCATTTGCAGCAGGAGCAGTAAACAAAGCCGTATTGGCATATCCATTCACTGTAGAAAGCGCATTATGAGACATCACAGAAGACTCAAAAGGATTTCCTCCCTGACGTTTTACAGATACAGCTTTTCCTACCATCTTGTCCGAAGGATCCACCCAGAAAATCATACCGATACCATCATCTACACTTTGTCCTACCTTCAAAGAAAGGTCCGGTTCTTTGGAATCCTGTGTAACCGTCACTTCCACTGTATATGAACCGCAAGTCAGTTTCACGACAGTACTCCTTGCATCCTCACCGTCATTCTGCGTCAAGGCAGTGTATATTACACTTTTAGCGTTTACATCTACAGAAAGCCACTCCGCTTGATATTGAGCAACAACCTTGACCGACATTAGTATATAATAGCGATGTGACGGAAGAACCTGCCGCTTTTGCCAGGTTTACTTTTGTATCTTTACAATTAAATTCAGGCATCACACGTACCGACGCATCATCGACACAGGAAAGCAGCCCCAGATTTAAAATCAATAACAGATATATTATTCTTTTCATACTCATTCATGTTTTTCAGATAATCAATCGCTTAATACCAATTCTCATTCTGTGGAAAATTCTCTTTTCCCCATCAAGTCAATCTGCTCCTGTGGAATAGGCCAACATTCGTGCTTTCCAACTACAAAACTGGTACGACATTCCGCATAATCTTTATCTAAATAAGGATTTTCAGCTTTTGTCTCGCCATAATGCGCTTTCACCCTTTCACCCAAAAGCCCCAAACGTTTTAGTAAAGGCCAACGGACTCCCTCGAAGTTCAGTTCACGGGCATATTCATCCAAAAGAATATCTTGCGTTAGAGGTCCCGCAAATTTATCATTCCCGGCACGTTCCCATGTTTTATTGTAACAGCGCAGAGCATCCGTGCTCATTCCTCCGTCACGGCGCATATACGCTTCTGCCGCCATTAAGTAAGTTTCAGCCAGTCGATAGACAATCAAATCCTTGAATCCCGTTGTCCGGTCCGGATTATCGGCCATAGTCCACTGATCAAAGTATTTTTTCGACATGAAATGCAACGTCTCACAATAACTGGAACTTTTCGCAAGGGGAATCAATTCGCCATATTTAGGAGAAGTAGGATCATTGTATTTGAAACGGTGTACAAACAATTCATTGTATCGTGTATCTTTAGCCTGATCATACAAACTCAATAAATAGGTATTCGGATAAATACGTCCCCAACCATATCCACCCTGATCGGCCGTATTGATACAACCTGCAATTTTATTGATTCGGGTAGTAGTCTGAATAGAGATACGATGTCCGGCAACCGGAGTTCCGGAACCTCCTCCACCCAAGTTTTGTGAATATTGGAAACTCCACAACACTTCCGGGGATTTCAAATCTGCGCTATTAAATACATTCTCGGCCTTCTTTTCCATCGAGTAGATGCCCTCCTGTTTAAAGATGTCTTCACATTCCTCAATGGCTGTATCCCAATCCGATTCCCACATGGCAACCTGTGCACGGACATGTTTGGCAGTCGCTTTCGTTACCCGTCCATACAATACATTTCCGTTATTTTGAGGAAGCGACCAGTCCAGACCTTTCATTGCATCGTCCAAATCAGTCGTCATCAGTGTCATCAGTTCTTCATGAGAAGCCGGTTTATACTCCCGTTTCAGATTATCGACAGTGGTTGGAGTGACGTTCAGATAAAGGCGGTCAAAGCGTTTCCAAAGTTCAAAATAGCTCCGTCCTCTGAAGAATTTCGCTTCACTCCATGCGTGCAATACATCGCTGTCATCCAGTCCCAAGGCTTCTGCCGCTACAATAATTTCATTTGCTTTTCCGATAATCCCATAGTGATGTTTCCAGAACTTATTGACATCTCCAGTACTTGGAGTAAAACTTGTATTCAAACGTCCGATTGAGGTAGAAACACCTGCTCTAAGTATGGCAATATCCGTATTAAAGTCACACATGGTAACGATGTACAGATTAGATTCGTTATTATCCGCTCCACCCGGCAATTCACGTGCCAGGGAATACAATCCTGTAACGGCAGTATTCAACCCTTCGGGAGTAGTGAACAGATAATTATTCGTCACGTCTGTTTTTGATTCCAGATTTAATAAATCCGAGCAAGAAGCGGTCAACATTCCGCAAATGACAAAGGCTGTATATATTAACTTTTTCATAAGGATTCTTTATTTTAGAATGAAACATTGACACCAAACACATATTGTTTGGACTCCGGATAAGCCCCTGGAGTCAGTTCGGGACTATAAGATTTAAACTCCGTAAATGTCAGCAAGTTAGTAGCTGTTGCATACAATCGTAATTTATGAATCGGAGTATTCTTCAATAGTCGGGTGGGGAAAGTATATCCCAGTTGTAAGGTGCGTAAACGGATATAAGAAGCATCCTGAATGGCAATGGCACTCAAATATGCAGGGTCCGCACTATAAGAAGGACGTGGGAATTTGTTCGAAGGATTGAACGGAGTCCAATAATCCACCTTCACCCCATTCAATTTTCCACGTAAAGAACCACCGGAATTATACTCGTACAAATAACCGTTCTTAATCTTTCTGCCGGAAACTCCATACCAGTCCATGAACAGATCAAATCCTTTCCAGTTCCATGTAGAAGAAAGGGAGAGTGTAAACTTCGGATCTTTACGGATAGGTACCCTGTCATCAGCTGTAATCTTTCCATCCCCGTTGTTATCACGCACCTTGACCATTCCCGGTTCAATAGCGCCACCGTAATTAATCGGACTGTCGGCCACACCGTCATTATCACTGTCATAAGTATTTTTCAGTGTATAGACCAGATTTCCCGTACCATCACGAGTGATATCAAAATCATCATACTGAAAAATTCCATCTATCAGATAATCATAGTATACATTGATCGGTTCTCCGATAATCCACCCCTGGGCTACCTGACTTGCCGGTTTCCCGTTCTCATCGAGAGTATCGTCAATACGGACAATTTCATTCTTATACATGCTGAAATTAGTTCCGAGTGTCCAGGTAAATTCTTTCATACGTACCACGTCACCATTTAAAGAAAGATCGATACCACTGGATTTCGTCTTTCCCAGATTATCTAGCATGGTAGTATATCCGAGTGACGCATTCAGGGAACGTTTTACCAACAAATCCTTCGTATGAGTATTATAATACTCAACCGTACCATTCAGACGCCCATTGAAGAAACTAAAGTCAACACCAAAGTTAGCTGTTGCAGACTGTTCCCATTTCAGGTTTGGATTAGACAGTTCCTTGCCCGGTAAATATCCCATTTGAAAAACATTTCCAAACTCATATCCTTTATTATCAGCCAGTCCCAAAGTAGTATAATTGCCGATACCGTTCTGATTACCTACAATACCATAACTCACACGCAGTTTCAGGTTATCAATCCACGACACATCTCTTAGGAAACTCTCCTGATTGACACGCCAGGCAAAAGCTGCCGACGGGAAAGTTCCCCATTTATTTTCTTTTCCGAAACGGCTGGAACCGTCACGGCGGATAGCCACGTTCAACAAATAACGATCTAAAAGCGAATATTGCGCCCGGAGCCATGAAAGACACCAAGGTTATTTTCATTAAACTGACGACGGAGGCTTGCCTGTAAACTCACCTTGAGAAATGAAGTTCCAGTCTTTATCTACCGGAAGATTCTCAACCGAGTACCCGACAGACTTCGAACCATTATGGTCGACAGACTGAACGCCGGTCAATGTCAACTGGTGTTTCTTGTTCCGGATAGGCACTTTATAGGTCACAATATTCTCAACTAGCCAGTTCTGTGTACGCGATTCGTCAAGAACCGCCGTTCCTCCGCCTCCCGGATATTGGGAATCTTTATAAGAACCGTCTTCAGACGTCTGATTATAAACAGAAGTATTCAGACGATAATTGAATCCCTTGAAAGGTTTCACATCCATAAAAAAGTTCAGGCGGTAATTATCACGAGTTACTTCACGTCCATAATGTTCGGCACGGTACAAAGGATTATAATTTCCTTCCGAGTTGATATATTTTGTATACTTGCCATCCGCATCATATATCTCCGCCAATGGAGAACTGGTAATAAAATCATTAAAGTTACCATCCTCACGATCTTGTTTTGTCATCGCATAAGAAGAATTGATACCGAAACTAATCCATTTGGCTATTTCAAAGTCCAGATTCAGTCTTAAAGAAAACTTCTGATACCCCGATCCGGTAACCACCATTCCTTGTTGGTCAAAGTAGTTGGCACCTGCCGATACTTTGATTTTTTCTGTTCCTCCACGTACACTGACGTCGTGATTATGATAGATTGCATTTCTGAACATTTCTTTTTCCCAGTCGATAAACTTTCCACTGGCCCATACCCGTTGCATCACCTCGTCTTCCAACGCTTCGGCTATAGAAATCTCACGCGCATCAATTATTCCTTTATCATGCGCCTTTGCTTCACGACGAAGCTGCATATATTCTTCGGGAGAGTAGAAATCGAAATTTCTCCAGAGAGATTGAATACCCAGATAACCATTATAGTTGACTTCCACTTTTCCGGCTTTACCACGTTTGGTAGTCACCAGTACCACACCGTCACTGGCGCGTGCACCATAAATAGCCTGTGACGCAGCATCTTTCAAGATTTCAACCGATTCAATATCATCCGCACTCAACGTACTGAACTCTGTTGCACTGGAAGGAGAACCATCTATAATATATAAAGGTGCATTGTCCGCACTGATAGAACGGGAACCACGAATGGTAATCGAAGGAGTCGATCCCGGTCGTCCGGAACTACTCGTTACATTCACACCTGCCGCACGTCCACGTAACATATCAGCCACATTGCCGGCGGGAAATGTTTTCATTTCATCCGCTTTGACCGAAGCTACCGAAGTGGCTACATCACTCTTACGCTGAACTCCATAACCGACAACCACCAATTCATCGAGCATTTTCGACTCTTCCACCATATTCACATTCAGCACCGTTTTCGTACCGACACGTATTTTTTGTTCCTTATATCCTATACAAGAAAAAACAAGGGTAGATTTAGCCGATACACTGATTGAATATTTTCCATTTACATCCGTCACTGTACCGTTAGTAGTCCCCTCCTCCATGATATTAACTCCGGGGATCGGTCCAAGTGCGTCTGTCACCACTCCAGAAACTCTGACGTTTTGAGCACTAACCTCTAAAGAGATAAGAAAGGCTGTCAGGAACACAGCCCATTTAATTACGATGTTTTTCATACTATGTAATAATTTGAATGATTACAGTGCAAAAATCCCAATTATTAATGATTTCGAATAATAGAATCGTCCGTATAAAAGTTCAAATAGTACAAATCTCGTCAGGCAGAAAGTATATAAAACACTATAAATTAAGAGCTTGTATATTTCCGTCTATAAGCAGCCGGAGTAATATCATAAGCATTTTTAAAACACCGGATAAAATAACTTGGATTAGAAAAACCGTAATCAAATGCTATATCAGCAATCAGGGCATTGGGGTCATTCCGCAATTTTTCTGTTGCTTTTTTCAGTCTCAAAGATAAAATAAAGTCATTCGGGGTCTGTCCGGTCAATGCTTTCAATTTAGTGAAAAGCAACGTTCTGCTCATACACATTTCTCGTGCAAAAGTAGCTACGTCAAAGTCTGGGTTATCAATATAAGATTCCACAATCGCCGTAGCATCCATCAACATCTTTTTATCGATCGGATTAAACGGAAGGTCTTCCACTTTAGGTTCGTCGTTTCGAACAAACCGTTGTTGAAGTAGTTTACGAGTCTGGATGATATTGTTGCACCGGGCTACCAATATCTTGATATTAAAAGGTTTGGAGATATAATCATCCGCACCTGTCTGCAAGCCTTCCAAGGTATGTTCTTCCCGGTTGCGGGCTGTCAGCAAGACAACAGGTATATGGCTGGTCTGCAAATTACTTTTCAACTTCTCGCACATTTCCAGTCCGGACATGACAGGCATCATGATGTCACTTACAATCATCTGCGGTTGGAGCGAAGAAGCCCGTTCCAATCCTTCCTGCCCGTCGGCAGCCGTATATACCTCATATATCTGTTCAAAAATCTGCGTCAATACCTTACGCATTTCCGGGTTATCTTCTACAATCAGTATTTTCACCGTTTTATCCGGCTTCACCATTTCCGAGATTTCTTGAGGCTCTATTATATAATGTTCGGCAACGTGCTCGTCTGCGGAGGAAGAGGCTTCCATATTCATATTCGCATCCCGGTGGAGAGTAACGGTAAAAGAGGTAACTCCATTCGGTTCGCTTTCCACTCCGATGGTTCCCTGATGCAACTCTACAATTCCTTTCGCCATCGCCAATCCAATGCCCGATCCTTTGACAGTTCGTGTGGTTGTTGCCGAATCATCCTGCCAAAACCGTTCAAATACATGTTTGATCTTGGATTTATCAATGCCTACCCCCAGGTTGTTGACTGAAATCACAATGTCATTATCTCCTTCCGCTGACAGCTCAACAGAAATCCAGTCACCAGGCTTCGTATACTTAAAAGCGTTGGACAATAAATTATAGAATACTTTCTCTATCTGTGTTTTGTCAATATACAAATCAGCTTCTTTCAGAGTGGAAGAAAAGCGGAGATCTATCTTATTCAGTTGGGCATAACTATAGAAAGAGCCACAAATTTCCTCTATCACCGCCACAATATTCTCTTTAGAAATCTTTAGTTTCAAGTATCCCTGATCCTGCTTACGGATATCAATGACTTCATCCACGAGGTTATTCATCCGGCGGGAATTTTTATAAATATCCAGAATCTTATTATATACTTCAGGAATAATGTCCTTATGCATCAGGAGCATTTCGAGCTGGCTGGATATAAGTGTTAACGGAGTACGGAATTCATGCGATACATTGGTAAAGAAACGCAGTTTGGACTGGTTCACACTTTCGATATACTCTTTTTCCCGTTTCTCGGCCAATAAAGAGTGCCGCAAGGTTTTTCGTATCCAGAACATACGGATAATATAGCCGGCAATAAGGATAGCTGTCAGCACCATCAGCAAAATAAACCATGCCCGCTGATAAACCGGAGCCTCCACTATCAGCTCAAAACTAACGGAAGGTGCTTCCTGACCGTGAACGCCCACCTGGTCGCCACGGACATGGAAAGTATAATGCCCCGGATGAAGATTGGTATAGGTAATCATCGTATTATCGCCCGCCTTCATATATTCGTTGTCAAAGCCTTCAAGTTTATATTCCAGGCCGATATTAGAAATATTATTCAGGGTGTTACTTGCTATCTCAAAAGTGACGGAAGAATATCTGGGCGGCAATACTAACCGATGTTCATACAGTACGGTTTCTTTGATAAGCCCCAACGAATCAAGTGGTTGTATTTCCGTATTATCCACAAGCACCCGTTTTACAAACACATCATAGTCAACAGACTGTTTGTTCAACTTTTCCTGGGCGATAGAGACAATACCCGCCAGACCACACACGTAAATATCGTGGTCGGACGCAATATAAAGCCCTCCATCATTTACATTATTCAAGGGAAAATCACTCTGTCTGTTATAGTTCTCGAATGTAGTCGTTGCCAGGTTGAATTTAGAGAAACCACCATTGGTTGCCACATAGATAGAACCATCCAAAGGGCTCTCCACCAATCCGGTTATAAATCCATTTTCTAATCCCTGTTTCGCTCCGTATCCCACAAAAGAATTTGTCTTCTTATCAAATAGATAAATTCCCGAGCCTGTCGATCCCAGCCATATACGTCCTTTCTTATCACATAAAATGTGGTTGATGTGATGCTGCGCTGTGCTCTGCGCTATTTGGGAGAAAGGATAACTATGGGCACTGCCCGCTTTGAGGTTGACTCGTATCAGATCAAAAGAGGTAGTCAGCCATAAATCCCCGTCTTTGTCAAACGTCATATCCCAAACCTGCGACAGATGTTTGGCAGCCAACGAAGGGTGTTCGAAATGATGAAGTCGAAGGTGTTTCTTATCCAACACAAGCAATCCTCCCTTGGCAGCTATCAATAAAGAATCGTGGCCGGCAAACTCTATCATTTTCACCAGATTATAGGCTCTGTCAACAACTGTTTTTCCTTCCGGAGTATAGATGTTTTCCGAGATAGATTCTATATGCCCGGTCGACAGATTAATCCGGTTGATTCCCTGATAAAGAGAAGCTACCCAAAGATAATCCGGCTCTTTCTCATAATAAAGAGACTTCACTATCTTAAAAGAAAGCTCTTGAGAATAGACCTTTTTTAAAGGGAAAAAGCGTTTGGTATGTTTATCATAATAGTTCAACCCGCTTCCTTCACTTGCAAACCAGATCCGGCCGGAACGGTCTTCGGCAATGGAACTGATAATATAAGAATTCAAATGACCGCCAACAGCCGTAGACGAGCGGTAAAAATGGAAAGCATCATTCGCTACATTATAATATTGGATTCCCTGATAAGAAAGTCCCCAACCATAAAGTCCCCGAAGTGTCGTAATGCATCGAAATAATGGAACGTATATCGGCCGCCTCCACATTCAAGTCATATTCATAATCTGTAAACTCTCCGGTAAACAGGTTTAAAGTCTGCAAACCGGCATAGGTTCCGATATACAGGAGACTATCATTAGCTTGCGTCACATGACGCACATTATTATGGTTAATCGTATTTTCAGCTACCTTATTATGCTTGAAATGAGTAAGTGTTCCATCTTCATCCAACCGTATGAGCCCTCTGTTTCTGGTAGCTATCCAGATACTCCCGTTTCTATCTTCTGTTATTGAATTGACAGCTCCCACATCCATACGCCGGGTGATATGTGCAGACTGGTCGATGCAGTATACACCTTTCGAAGAAGTACCCACCACCACTGTCTGATTCTGACGAACCATGAGACTGTTCATCAATACATCCTCCTCATCCGAAGGAAATGAAAAGAATAACTCGGGCGCCTGGTCGAGGTTGCGATAACGGTAGATTTCCTTTCCGGTAGCTATCCATAATGCATCGTGCGCATAACAGATTCCCGCAACTTCTCCTTCACGCAACACCCTAAAACGATTCAAACGCATATCATAAAGAGTCACGCTCTGCAAACTACGGATAAAGAGCAATCCGGCTTTATTTCCGCAAACCTGCCTGATATTATTGATATTGATGGAATAAGGGATTAGCGTTATCCGGCTTGAATACTTCAAACTTACGTCCGTCAAATCGATTCAGCCCGTCTTGAGTGCCAATCCACAAAAATCCGAATTCATCCTGATAAAAACAATTGACTGTTTGATGAGAAAGTCCCTGCCTTACGTCCTTAAAGCGCATATTGATATCCTTCGTCACATTTGCCATGCAACAAAGTCCCGATATGAACAGGCAATAAACAACAAGAAATTTAGCTTTGGTCATCTGTGTTTTTCGATAATTCAGATGCAATATTCGGGAAAATCCAAGATATATGCAAGTGTTTATTCAAAAACCTGATTGCCTATTGCCTGCAGACTATTACTCGGGAGGCGTATAACTAATCTCCCTACCGAATAAAATTAATCATCTGACAGTTAATTCTTTTTCGTCTGACAGTAGTCAGACGAAAGTTCAACAGTAGTCAGACGCAAGTTTGACTATAGTCAGACGATTAATTTTATGCATAAACAAGATTAGTTATCTCTTTACCAAGAAATAGTTTTTAGCATACGAAAGATTAAATTATACTATCAACCGCCTAAACACTTGTTTATCATTGGTGAACTGCGTACTTTTGCACGCCATTAAAAAAAGCAAAACAATGACTAACAAAACCAAAGGTTTTATCTATGGAGCGATTGCCGCTGCGAGCTACGGTATGAATCCTCTTTTTGCACTTCCGCTCTATGCAGCCGGAATGAGTGTCGATACCGTTTTATTCTACCGGTACTTCTTTGCGACAATCGTATTGGGTATTCTGATGAAAATGCAGCATCAGTCTTTTGCACTTCATAAGGCAGACGTTTTGCCCTTAGTCATTATGGGATTGTTATTCTCTTTTTCATCACTGCTTTTGTTTATGAGCTATAATTATATGGATGCCGGAATTGCTTCAACGATACTGTTTGTTTATCCGGTGATGGTAGCTGTCATTATGGGAATATTCTTCAAGGAAAAGATTTCCGCCATTACCGTTTTCTCCATCCTGCTAGCGCTTTCAGGCATTGCCTTGCTTTATCAGGGAGACGGCAACAAACCGCTATCGACTTTGGGAATTATCTTTGTTCTGTTGTCTTCTCACTCTCTTATGCTATATATATAGTAGGTGTAAACCGTTCGACATTGAAAAACCTGCCGACCACGAAACTTACCTTCTATGCCATTTTGTTCGGACTATCGGTTTATATCGTCCGTTTAAATTTCTGTACGGAACTGCAAGTAATACCGTCTGCCTGGCTCTGGGCCGATGTATTATCACTCGCCATCCTGCCAACTGCCGTATCACTGGTCTGTACCGCACTGGCCATCCATTATATAGGCTCTACACCAACGGCAATATTGGGTGCTTTGGAACCGGTGACAGCTTTATTCTTCGGTGTTCTCCTGTTTCACGAAAAACTGACTCCCCGCTTAATGATGGGTATTTTAATGATTATCACCGCCGTTACCCTGATTATCATTGGCAAGTCACTCATAAAAAAGATGGGTATGCTGTTGCAGATGAACAAAAAATAATATACTTTTGCTACTTAATCAATCAAAATGCAATTTTAAATCTCAAAAAATATGGTAGACGTAAAGACTTGCCTTGACAATGCACAAGAAAAGATGGATATGGCCATCATGTATCTGGAAGAAGCACTGGCACATATCCGCGCCGGAAAAGCGAGTGCACGCTTATTAGATGGTATCCGCGTAGATTCTTACGGAAGTATGGTACCTATCAGCAATGTAGCAGCAATTACTACTCCGGACGCCCGCAGTATCGTGATCAAGCCTTGGGATAAAAGCATGTTCCGTGTCATCGAAAAAGCAATTATCGACTCTGACCTCGGTATCATGCCCGAAAACAATGGAGAAATGATCCGTATCGGTATCCCTCCCCTGACGGAAGAACGCCGTAAACAACTGGCAAAACAGTGTAAAGGAGAAGGCGAAACGGCTAAAGTAAGCGTACGCAACGCGCGTCGTGACGGCATCGACGCACTGAAAAAGGCCGTAAAAGACGGATTGGCAGAAGACGAGCAGAAGAATGCGGAAGCCAAACTGCAAAAAATCCATGATAAGTATATCAAACAAATCGATGATATGCTGGCTGAAAAGGATAAAGAAATTATGACCGTCTAAAAAATAATGAAGAATTAAGAATGAAGAATGAGGAATTATAATGCTGTATTATTCAGTTGAAACACAGCCTGAATTCTTCATTCTTCATTTTTAATTTATAATTTATATGAAAGGATTAGTAATCAAAAACACGGGTAGTTGGTATCAGGTGAAAACCGATGACGGACAATCTATTGAATGTAAAATCAAAGGGAATTTCCGGTTGAAAGGGGATTCGCAGTACTAATCCTGTTGCAGTGGGTGATCGTGTCCGGATTATACTTCAATCAGGAAGGCATTGCTTTTATCAGTGAAATAGAAGATAGAAAGAACTACATCATCCGCCGTTCATCCAATCTTTCCAAACAATCTCATATCCTTGCTGCCAATCTCGACCAGTGTATGCTGGTGGTAACCATCAATTATCCGGAAACTTCCACTATTTTTATTGATCGCTTTCTTGCATCCGCAGAGGCCTATCGCGTCCCTGTCAAACTGGTATTTAATAAGGTAGATGCTTACGACGAAGATGAACTCCGCTATCTGGACGCCCTTATCAACTTATACACACAAATCGGCTACCCTTGCTTCAAAGTTTCCGCAAAGAACGGCACTGGAGTGGCTGAAATCAAAAAAGCACTGGAAGGCAAGATTACTTTATTTTCCGGACATTCGGGAGTCGGCAAATCGACTCTTATCAATTCCATACTGCCGGGCATAGCAGCCAAGACCGGCGAAATTTCTTCTTACCACAACAAAGGAATGCATACTACTACTTTCTCCGAAATGTTCCCTGTGGAAGGAGATGGCTATATCATCGATACTCCGGGTATCAAGGGCTTCGGCACATTCGATATGGAAGAAGAAGAGATCGGACATTATTTTCCCGAAATATTCAAAACCTCCGCCGACTGCAAATATGGCAACTGTACACATCGTCATGAACCGGGATGTGCCGTACGCAAAGCAGTGGAAGAGCACCTCATCAGCGAATCCCGTTATACCTCTTATCTCAATATGTTGGAAGATAAAGAGGAAGGAAAATATCGGGCTGCCTACTGATTAACTCTTTTTTACTCTTCCTTTCTTTAAACCTTTCCCATCAGGGGAAGTCTAATTTTTGAAGATGTACAATATAATTGCCATATACAATACTAAACCATGAATAAGAAGACTAAATGGGGCATCATTATTCTTGTTGGTGCCGGGATTATCGGTGGAGGAATCTACTCACAATTACCGAAAAAAAACGACGAACTAGCAGCCGCCGACAAAGTGATGGGCAGTAATAAAAAAAGAGGGAAACAAGTTTTAAATGTAAATGCCAAGGTCATAAAACCACAATCTCTGACAGATGAGTTCACCACTACTGGTGTACTTCTACCCGATGAAGAAGTGGATTTATCTTTCGAAACGTCGGGAAAGATTGTAGAAATCAACTTTGAAGAAGGAACAGCCGTAAAGAAAGGCCAATTACTAGCCAAAGTGAATGACAGACAGTTGCAGGCACAATTGCAAAGGTTGATTTCGCAATTGAAACTGGCAGAAGACCGTGTATTCCGCCAGGATGCTTTATTGAAACGGGATGCTGTCAGTAAAGAAGCCTACGAACAGGTGAAAACGGATTTAGCAACTCTGAATGCCGATATAGAAATTATCAAAGCTAATATTGAACTGACAGAGCTACGTGCTCCGTTTGACGGAGTGATCGGACTTCGCCAAGTCAGTATCGGTACGTATGCGTCTCCGACCACAGTCGTTGCCAAGCTGACAAAAATCGCTCCACTGAAGGTTGAATTTTCCGTTCCGGAACGTTATGCCAAGCAAATCAAAAAGGGTACCAATCTCAATTTCAGCGTTGAAGGAACATTGGATGCTTTTGGCGCACAGGTATACGCTGTAGAATCTGCCATCGATCCGAATCTGCATCAATTTACCGCCCGTGCATTATACCCGAATGTCAATCGCACCCTACTTCCCGGCCGTTATGCCAGTGTACTGTTGAAAAAGGATGAAATACCTAATGCAATAGCCATCCCAACGGAAGCAATTGTGCCGGAAATGGGTAAAGATAAAGTCTATCTGTATAAATCAGGAAAGGCCGAACCGGTGGATATCATTACTGGTATCCGCACCGCATCTGAAGTGCAAGTGATTAGAGGATTGCACGTAGGAGACACAATCATCACTTCAGGAACATTGCAACTCCGTACCGGACTCGCCGTAACACTTGACAATATTGAAGAATGAGAATGTCTGATTTATGAATTCTGATTTATGATTTATAAGCCAAATAATTTATGATTTATAAGTCAGCAGAATACAGCAAACATTCAGAAATCAGAAATCAGAAATCATAATTCAAAAATCAGAAATCTTCAATCCATAACTCAGAAATCATAATTCAGAAATCAGAAATCATAAATCAATGAACATCTCCGAATTAAGTATACGTCGCCCGGTATTAGCCACAGTATTAACGATTATTATCCTCCTTTTCGGATTCATCGGATACAACTATTTGGGTGTCCGCGAATATCCGTCGGTAGATAATCCGATTATTTCTGTCAGCTGCTCTTATCCGGGAGCTAATGCCGACGTTATAGAAAACCAGATAACTGAACCGTTGGAACAGAATATCAACGGTATTCCCGGTATCCGTTCTTTGTCCAGTGTGAGCCAGCAGGGGCAAAGCCGTATCACAGTAGAATTTGAATTGTCCGTCGATCTGGAAACAGCGGCCAACGACGTACGTGACAAGGTTTCACGTGCCCAACGTTATCTGCCTCGCGACTGTGACCCACCGACAGTTTCAAAAGCAGATGCTGATGCCATGCCTATCTTGATGGTTGCCCTTCAAAGTGACAAACGTTCTTTGTTGGAGTTAAGTGAAATAGCGGATCTGACTGTGAAAGAACAATTACAGACTATTTCTGATGTAAGTAGTGTATCTATCTGGGGAGAAAAGCGTTACTCCATGCGCCTTTGGCTCGACCCGGTAAAGATGGCAGGTTACGGTATCACTCCCGTCGATGTTAAAAACGCTGTAGATAACGAAAATGTGGAACTTCCTTCAGGTAGTATCGAAGGAAATACCACCGAGTTGACGATCCGTACGCTAGGATTGATGCATACCGCAGATGAATTCAATGACTTGATTGTCAAAGAAGAGAATAACCGTATTGTACGATTCAGTGATATCGGACGTGCTGAACTGGGGCCGGCTGATATTAAGAGTTATATGAAGATGAACGGCGTTCCTATGGTGGGTGTCGTAGTCATTCCACAGCCGGGAGCCAACCACATTGAGATTGCGGATGCTGTATACCAACGTATGGAGCAAATGAAAAAAGACTTGCCGGAAGATGTACACTATAATTATGGTTTTGATAATACCAAGTTTATCCGTGCGTCTATCAATGAGGTTAAGTCCACTGTATATGAGGCTTTTCGTACTTGTAATCATCATTATCTTCCTCTTCCTGCGTGACTGGCGCGTCACGTTGGTGCCTTGTATCGTAATCCCTGTTTCCCTTATCGGTGCTTTCTTCGTTATGTATCTGGCAGGATTCTCCATCAATGTGCTTTCCATGCTCGCCATCGTACTATCGGTGGGACTGGTGGTAGATGACGCCATCGTTATGACAGAAAATATCTACATCCGTATAGAGAAAGGAATGGCCCCGAAAGAAGCGGGAATAGAAGGAGCCAAAGAAATTTTCTTTGCCGTTATTTCCACCACTATTACGCTGGTAGCGGTATTCTTCCCTATCGTCTTTATGGATGGAATGACGGGACGATTATTCCGTGAGTTCAGTATCGTTATTTCGGGTTCGGTGATTATATCCTCATTCGCCGCATTGACTTTCACTCCGATGTTGGCAACGAAGTTACTCATTAAACGGGAAAAACAAAGTTGGTTCTATGCAAAAACAGAACCGTTCTTTGAAGGAATGAACCGGCTATACAGCCGTTCGCTTGCCGCTTTTCTTAGCAAACGCTGGATCGCTCTTCCATTTACTTTCATCACCATTTGCCTGATTGGTATTCTGTGGAATGCAGTTCCTGCGGAAATGGCCCCACTTGAAGACCGTTCGCAAATCAGTATCAATACACGAGGAGCGGAAGGCGTCACCTATGAATATATCAGGGATTACACAGAAGACATCAATCAACTGGTAGACTCCATTCTGCCTGATGCAGAGGCTGTAACTGCCCGTGTATCCAGCGGTAGCGGAAACGTGCGCATCACGCTGAAGGATATGAATGAACGTAATTATACCCAGATGGATGTGGCAGAGAAAATATCAAAAGCGGTACAGAAGAAAACAATGGCGCGTTCATTCGTACAGCAGCAGTCTTCTTTCGGCGGACGTCGTGGAAGTATGCCTGTACAATATGTACTTCAGGCTACCAATTTGGAAAAGCTGGAAGAAGTGTTGCCCAAGTTTATGGCTAAAGTATATGAGAATCCTGTTTTCCAGATGGCGGACGTTGATTTGAAGTTCAGTAAACCGGAAGCTCGTATTCAGATCAACCGCGACAAGGCCAGTATTATGGGGTAAGTACCAAAACATTGCTCAAACGCTGCAATATGGATTAAGCGGCCAACGTATGGGATATTTCTATATGAACGGTAAACAATACGAAATTCTTGGTGAAATCAACCGCCAACAACGAAACAAGCCGGCCGACCTGAAAGCTATTTACGTCCGTAGCAGTAGCGGGGATATGATTCAGCTGGACAACTTGATTGAATTGGAAAGTGGTATTGCACCTCCAAAGTTGTATCGTTATAACCGTTTTGTGTCAGCTACCATCTCTGCGGGATTGGCAGACGGCAAAACAATCGGGCAAGGTTTGGATGAAATGGATAAGATTGCCAAAGAAACATTGGATGACACTTTCCGCACTGCCCTGTCGGGAGACTCGAAAGAATATCGTGAAAGTTCCTCCAGTCTGATGTTCGCCTTTATCCTGGCTATCCTTTGATTTATCTGATTCTGGCAGCCCAGTTTGAAAGTTTCAAAGATCCGTTGATTATCATGTTGACAGTGCCGCTGGCTATTGCCGGAGCTTTGGTCTTCATGTATTTCGGAGATATTACGATGAATATTTTCAGTCAGATCGGTATTATCATGCTGATCGGTCTGGTGGCGAAGAACGGTATTCTTATTGTAGAATTTGCCAATCAGAAACAGGAAGCCGGAGAGGATAAAATGAGCGCCATCAAAGATGCCGCCCTTCAACGCCTCCGTCCGATTCTGATGACAAGTGCCTCTACGGTTTTGGGACTTATCCCGCTGGCATTTGCCACCGGAGAAGGTTGTAACCAGCGTATTGCCATGGGTACGGCAGTAGTGGGTGGTATGGTCGTATCCACTCTGCTTACGATGTACATTGTACCGGCTATTTACAGTTACATTTCGACTAACCGAATCAAAAAACTACAAGAATGAAACAGAAAGGAATTTGCATGAAACGCATCATTTATATCACCATTGCATGTGCCTTCTTATCAGTCTCTTTTGCAAAGGCACAAGTTCTCACTCTCAAGGAGTGTCTGGAAGAAGGATTGCAAAACAATTACTCTTTACGTATCATCCATAACGAAGAGCAGATCAGCAAAAACAACGCAACATTAGGAAATGCGGGTTACCTGCCTACACTGGACTTCTCTGCCGGATATACCGGAAACCTGGACAATATTGAGACCAAGGCGCGTGCTACCGGAGAAATAACAAAGAACAACGGAGTCTACGATCAGACGGTTAATGTCGGTCTTAACCTCAACTGGACTATTTTCGACGGATTCAATATCAGTACCACCTATAAACAGTTGAAAGAGCTGGAACGTCAGGGGGAAACCAACACGCGTATTGCCATTGAAGATTTTATTGCTGCCCTGACTTCCGAATACTATAATTTTATCCAGCAGAAGATTCGCCTGAAAAACTTTCATTATGCAATGTCACTTTCCAAAGAGCGCTTGCGCATAGCCGAGGCTAGTCACCTGGTCGGTAAGTTTTCAGGGCTGGATTATCAGCAGGCAAAAGGTGGATTTCAATGCAGACAGTGCCCAATACATCAAACAACAGGAATTGCTACATTCTTCACGTATCCAGTTGAATGAACTGATGGCCAACAACAATGTCAATCAAAACATTATTATCAAAGACTCCACCATCGACGTACACAGCGACTTGCAATTTGATGATCTGTGGAATTCTACGTTAGCAACCAATGCTTCTTTGCTCAAGGCCGATCAAAACACGGTACTTGCCCAATTGGACTACAAGAAAATAAACTCACGCAACTATCCATATCTCAAATTAAATACCGGATATGGATATACGTTCAACAAGTATGACATCAACGCAAACAGCAGAAGAGGTGAACTGGGCTTCAATGCCGGAATAACTGTCGGTTTTAATATATTCGACGGTAATCGCCGCCGCGAAAAGAGAAATGCAAGTCTGGCTTTCAAAAATCGTCGCCTGGAACGACAGGACTTGGAATTAGCACTCCGCTCTGATCTCAGTAACCTATGGCAAGCCTATCGCAACAATCTTCAATTGCTGAATCTGGAACGTCAAAACCTGATAACCGCCAAAGATAATCACGATATTGCCATGGACCGTTATATACAGGGGGACCTTTCCGGTTTTGAAGTGCGCGAAGCACAAAAAAGTTTGTTAGATGCAGAGGAACGCATCCTCTCTGCTGAATATAACACGAAACTTTGCGAAATATCCCTGTTGCAAATCAGCGGAAAGATTACGAAGTATCTGGAATAAGGAAGTAGTTTCCATTTATTTTTTTTGATTGGGTTAATCTTCTTATCGGGAGGGTTAACCCAATTTTTACTGTATAAAAAACAGTTATTACATACCGATGTTTTTCTTTCTTCCTACATTTGCATACTATAAAAACATTTAATAATAAAAGCCATGAGAAAACTAAGTCTTTTCTTACTGCTACTTTTTATCCTGACAAACGCCTCAAACAAAAAGCAACAGATTACAGAAAACAACAGAACTACAAAGAATGGGTACACATCGCCCCTAAATTTGACGATGATTTCTTCAAGACGGAAGAAGCCCAACGCATCGGTGACAACGTGTTACTCTATCAACAAACGACCGGAGGCTGGCCCAAGAATATCTATATGCCGGCAGAACTGACGGAACAAGAATATAATGCGGCACTAAAAGCTAAAGAAGATACCAACCAAAGCACCATTGACAACAATGCCACCACGACAGAAATAGAATATTTGTCACGGCTTTATCTGGCTACGCAAAAGGAGAAATATAAAGAAGGAGTGCTGAACGGTATTCAATATCTGCTCAAATCGCAGTATGAAAACGGTGGATGGCCTCAATTTTATCCGCGTCCCAAAGGTTATTACGTACAAATCACCTACAATGACAATGCAATGGTAAGAGTCATGAATCAACTTCGGAGCATATACGAAAAGAAAGCTCCGTACACTTTCCTTCCTGACAATATCTGTGAACAAGCACGTAATGCATTTAATAAAGGGATAGAGTGTATACTCAAAACGCAGGTGCGCCAAAATGGAGAGTTAACAGTGTGGTGCGCCCAACATGACCGTGTCACTTTGGAACCCTGCAAAGCACGTGCCTATGAACTCCCGTCACTAAGCGGACAAGAGTCTGACAACATTGTATTACTGTTGATGTCACTTCCCCATCCATCTGCAGACGTTGTAAAATCCATAGAAGGTGCTATCAAATGGTTCCAAAAGTCTGAAATAAAAGGAATACAGAAGGAATATTTCACCAACAGTGATGGCAAAAAAGACTATCGCATGGTTCCCTGTGAAGACTGTCCTACTCTTTGGGCACGTTTTTATGATCTGGAAACAAACCGGCCTTTTTTCTGCGACCGTGATGGCATTAAAAAATATGATATATCGGAAATCGGACACGAACGCCGAAATGGTTATAGTTGGTATAACAAAGATGGAAGCAAGGTGTTGAAGAGATATGAAAAATGGAAAAAAGAACAGAATAAGTAATCATAACAGATGAAAGGTCGATATTTACACTGAAAAAGTTAATATCCGGAAAGTCTTTAAGTCCTTAAAATAAGAAGAGGGGCTGTCTAACAATAAAATAGTCAGACAGCCCCTTTATTAATTCAAGGCATTTACAGCCTCTTCCTACAGTTTTATCCCAACAGGTATCAACCGGTTATTTTTTGCAATTCCACGGTTTCAACTGTTTGAAGAAGTCGTTACCCTTATCATCTACCAAGATAAATGCAGGGAAGTTTTCTACTTCGATCTTCCAGATAGCTTCCATTCCCAATTCCGGATATTCCACACATTCAATGCTCTTGATGTTGTTCTGTGCAAGGATAGCTGCCGGACCTCCGATAGAACCAAGATAGAAACCACCATATTTCTGACAAGCATCTGTCACCTGCTGGCTACGGTTACCTTTTGCCAACATCACCATGCTGCCGCCATGACTTTGGAACAGTTCTACATAAGAGTCCATACGTCCTGCCGTAGTAGGCCCCATAGAGCCACACGCCATGCCTTCCGGAGTTTTTGCCGGACCTGCATAATAAATAGGATGATCCTTAATATATTGTGGCAAGTCTTCACCGCGGTCCAAACGTTCTTTTAGTTTAGCATGAGCGATGTCACGACCTACAATAATCGTTCCGTTCAATGACAGACGGGTAGCAACCGGATATTTAGTCAGTTCTTTCAGGATTTCAGGCATCGGACGGTTCAGGTCGATCTTCACAACATCACCTTCACCTGCCTGACGCAGTTCAGCCGGAATCAGTTCACCCGGATTTGAATCCAGTTTCTCAATCCAGATACCTTCCTTATTGATTTTACATTTGATGTTACGGTCGGCAGAGCAAGATACACCCAAACCTACCGGACAAGATGCACCATGACGAGGCAGACGGATGATGCGTACATCGTGAGCAAGATATTTACCTCCGAATTGTGCCCCCAACCCAATCTTGTGAGCTTCTGCCAATACTTCTTTTTCCAGTTCGACATCGCGGAATGCACGACCATATTCGTTTCCGGTAGTCGGCAGGTTATCATAGAAATGAGTAGAAGCTAATTTCACTGTCAACAGGTTCTTTTCAGCAGAAGTACCACCGATTACGAAAGCGATATGATAAGGAGGACAAGCGGCTGTTCCCAATGTCTTCATCTTTTCAACCAGGAACGGAACCAATGTACCGGGATTCAGGATCGCTTTTGTTTCCTGATACAAATATGTCTTGTTGGCAGAACCACCACCTTTTGTTACACAAAGGAATTCATATTCCATACCTTCGGTAGCTTCGATGTCAATCTGTGCAGGGAGGTTACATTTTGTATTTACCTCATCATACATATTCAGAGGCGCATTCTGTGAATAACGCAGGTTTTCTTCAGTGTATGTTTTATATACGCCCAGTGAAAGTGCTTCTTCATCAGAATATCCAGTCCATACCTGCTGTCCCTTTTCACCATGGATAATAGCAGTACCGGTGTCCTGGCAGAATGGAAGTACGCCTTTTGAAGCAACTTCTGCATTGCGCAGGAAAGTCAACGCCACATACTTATCGTTTTCGCTTGCTTCCGGATCACTCAGAATCTTAGCAACTTGTTCGTTGTGCGAACGACGAAGCATGAATGATACATCACGAAAAGCAGCATTAGCCATCGCAGTCAAACCTTCTTTTTCAATTTTCAGGATGGGATTTCCTTCAAACTCGCTTACTGATACATAGTCTTTTGTAAGCAGATAATACTCAGTTGTATCTTTTCCCTTTTCAAACATGGGCTGATACTTAAACGGAGGTGTTGCCATAAGTTTCTTATTTTATTACGTAATGTTAGTTAGTGTGGCAAAGGTAATGATAAATTAAGAATTGAGAATTAAAAATTGAGAAATAAAACATTGTAGGATAAAAATAGGCAGGTCAATAAATGATAATTTTGCGGAGTGCCCTGAAAGGGCTTAATTATATAGCGTAGGGCAACGCCCTACGAAAAAACGGTAATCTGAATTTGCGCCCTGAAAGGGCATAATTGTATACAGTTCCGCCCTTTCAGGGCTTGTGGCTGGTGTGTTTTTTTCGTAGGGCGTTGCCCTACGCTATATAATTAAGCCCTTCAGGCACATAAATATATAATTGTAAGGCTTTCAGCCTAACCGCAAAATTCCCATTTAACCGCTAAATTCCCATTTACCGGCGTAGCGCCGGAGCAAGGTTTCCATTCGGTATTCCCTGAAAGAGATACAGTTCCACCCTTTAGGGTATGTCTAAAACGATAACATGCCGAATGGAAACCTTGTTGGGGCGCTACGCCCCTAAATTCTCATTTATTTATCTACTTATTTTTGACTCGCTACACTATTTCCGTTTTATCAATCATTTTGATTCGCTCGATGAGCTCATTTCCAAGAGCCGTTTTATCTTCAATATGTTTCAACACCGCAGTCACAAATGTATTGCTTTCGAAATCACCTCGCACTTGCTCAAAGTCCTGCTTCATTTCGTCATGAGAGCCATCAGCACCGAATCCAGTCATAGAAGATAACGAAAATTCTTTCTTAGCATCCTCATATACCATCTTATCCAATCCGACAACAGCTTGCTGCCAGGCTTTCACGATACCGATGATATCTTGCGCTGTTATCGTTTCCGGATCTAAGCCATAAAATTCCTGAATCTTATGATAAGCCCATGTCCATTCATAAGTATAATAATTCTCGTGCATTTCCGCGAAGCTTGCATTGATGGACTTTAAACGATTGACTGCTCCTTTCTCAATACCATCCAGTAGTCGGTCGATCTCACTCTTGGGAGCAATCAGTCCGGAAACATCTACCCATTCACCGATACCAATTTCCGTATCGGGTTTCAGGCGTTGGCGGATTTCTTCATTGCTCTGGAAGTTAATGCCTTCCAGTCGTTTTATAATGGAGTTTCCTAAGAACTTGTGAATAGCAATTTCATAAAAACGGATTCCGTTGTTCAAAGAAGAGTTCTTGATTTTAGCACTCTGGTAAGAGTAGATTTCTGAAGTTTCACCGGACACACGTTTCAATTCTTTCAAAATGGAACGCCCTTTGAACATCTTCTGAATGGTATAAGGACTCAACAGGTTATAGTTGATATAATCCAGCCTGTTCGGGTCTTTACGATTATCACGTTTCGGCCATTTTTGTGCGTCACGGATAGTACCTACACTTCTTAAGTTGACTCCCGGAACCAGATAAGTCGTATTCCGCTGCTCTATCAGGTAGGAGAAAGGAAGATTAGAAGTATCGGCATGATTGACATGACGTCCCATGACCAATGAGAAAGCTCCGACACGTGCCGGCCACAAGATATAGGAATCAGAAGTGGTCTTCGCTCCCTTCCATCGTTCCTTGATGGATAGGCCCCAACTTATACATGTGGTTGCTCTGATTGGATCCCGAACCTGCATTCATAAACGAGAACATTCCGGCAATCAGCAAAGTAGATTTATGATGTGTCACGGTGAAAGGACCTGCGAAAATAGCACATGCCTCACCGTTCTCTCCTTGGCAATTACTAAAAACAAAGAATCGGAAGCGGAATAATTATGTCCCAATTTACAGGACTGCCCGACGAAGCAACGGGTCAGCATCGTACCGTCATCCACTTTTGAACCGGAAGAGATAATGAAGTCGTCACAAATTACCCGTGACCGATATGTACAGGCGCTGTCACATTACTATTGACGCTTCCATTGGATAAACGGCAAGTTCCACAAATATGGCAGTAATCACCAATCCGGACATTCTTGATTGAACCTGTATTGAGAATCATGACATGATTGCCAATACTGCCGACGGCAGAAGCATGTTTATTGGAATAATAATCCGCAATAGATTTCATACGGTTAATCAGTTCGGGACGATGGCGATACAACGCAAGTATATACGCCTGATGAGCAGACAGTTTATCGTTCATCAACACTTCACGACCTCCTGTTTCATTCAAGACAGCCACTTCTACCCCATTACCGAAAGTGCTTAATCCATCCACTAAAATAATATCTACATTCTCAATGAAGGTATCACTACCGATCTCATAGTTAGCAATGTAGTTCTGGATATTCTCAATACAACAGTTATCGCCCACTGATACATTATGCAACGTCACATGACGCAATCCCGAATGTTTCTTGATTCCCCGGCAATGTAAATTCTGATTCAAATACCCCAGTTTCACTTCACCCGAGAAACGGGTATGATGAACGTACTCACAATTAAAGCCCTCTGCCACTGATACATTTCCCCAATCATCGGCCAGACACGACTGGCTCTTCAACTGAAGTACCTCATCTTCAGTCAATCTACGATAGTCTTTCATATACTAAATGATTTATGAGTTATGATTTATGAGTTCTGATTTATGAACTGTGAATTGTTGTCCGTCAGAATCGCACAGCCAACTCATAATTCAGAAATCAGAAATCATAAATCCCTCCCGTTTATTCTTCCTCTTCTTCGTAGGTCTGATAAAGAAAATCGTTATAGGGATATTTCTGAACGTGTAATTCTTTCACTCGCTGATAAACTACATTTTCAGTTCGTCTATATTGATTCGTTCGCGGGCGGAAATAAAGAGGCAGTTATCCTCCATTTTGCCATCCACGTCTTCATCAGTTCTTCGAGTGTTAAGTTTTCCTTTGTTCGGGGTAAGGTCGTCCGGCGCTTTCTCCACGTAGGTGTAAGCGTCTATTTTATTAAATACAAGTATCATAGGTTTGCCACTGCCGCCAATCTCTGCCAGTGTCTTGTTCACCACCTCAATCTGTTCCTCAAATCCGGGTGGGAAATATCGACTACGTGTACAAGCAAATCTGCTTCACGCACTTCATCCGGGTAGATTTAAAGATTCTACCGGTCGGTAGGCAACTTGCGAATAAATCCTACCGTATCCGACAACAAGAACGGTAGATTATCAATAATCACTTTACGCACAGTGGTGTCTAAAGTCGCAAATAGTTTGTTTTCTGCAAACACTTCGCTCTTGGAGAAGATTCATCATGGTTGATTTTCCCACGTTGGTATAACCAACCAGTGCAACACGTATCATGCGTCCGCGATTCTTTCGTTGGGTAGCTTTCTGCTTGTCAATCTCCGCCAGACGTTCTTTCAATAATGACATACGGTTCAGGATGATACGGCGGTCCATCTCGAGCTGTGTTTCACCCGGACCACGAAGTCCCACGGAACCTTTACCGCCACCGGCACCGGAACCTCCTCCGGCGTTCCAAGTGAGTCCAAAGTCGCTGCAAACGCGGCAACATATATTTATATTGTGCCAGCTCTACCTGCGTCTTCGCATTGGCTGTCTGTGCACGCATGGCAAATATATCAAGGATCAGTGAAGTACGGTCCAGTATCTTCACTTTCAGTTCGGCTTCAATATTACGAATCTGTTTCGCAGAAAGCTCATCATCAAAGATGACCATTCCTACTTCACGTTCTTCTTCCTCTTCGTTACGAATATATTGTCTGATTTCTTCCAACTTTCCTTTTCCGACATAAGTCACTGAATGAGCTGTCGGCAACTTCTGCGTAAATCGTTTCACTACTTCCGCCCCAGCCGTCTCGGCAAGGAAAGCCAGTTCATCCAGATACTCGTTCGTCTTACGCTCATCCTGCGTTTGTGTGATGAGTCCGACAAGCACTGCTGTCTCTACTTTGGCTTCGGATATTACAAATTCTTTCATTCTTTACTTCTATATATAATAATGTGGGCGCAAATATAACAAAAAGAGGACAATGTTTTATTGTCCTCTTTTCGTATCATTTATCACCTTAGAATCTATAAATCAAACCACATCTTTTCCCAAATTTTAGGAGATTCTTTGGGTGCATTAGGATTAGCAGTCATTTCCTCAGGACTATATTCCCATCTACGAATAAGTTCCCGAGAAGTAGCTTCTGTTGGCACAGTAAGTACAGGTACCTCGTTACCATTGGATCCTGATCTTCTCCACTGTACAAATTCTTCCAACGGTCTGTCCATCAAATCAATCCATTGCTGAATATGAATCTCATATAAAGCTCTATCAGGTTCCAATGTGTTTAAATCATCCAAAGCATCAATAAATTCAGTTGTCTTTACCGGATCTGCTTCATAATAATCACAAGCTGTTTGAATAGCTTTCTTATATAATTCATTAGCCTTCACCAAATTAGAAGTTACTCCCAACCCACGTACATACGCTTCCGCTTCAAAAATAACTGTTCCTGATAAGAATAAATTAATTCAGGTGCCTCTTTTCTAAAAGATACTTACTTATAACGGAAGATAATAAATCCGCATTTTCATCATCAGTTTCTTCTGCTGCCTGCCGAGTATCCAAGCCTCGATACACCCCGTCAGCTCCCGGTTCAAAATATCTGGAAATACGAGAATCATTACGTTCCTGCATAGGCTTCAATACATTATTATTTGCAAAAACATAATATTGATGCCATTTGTATACTTCTCAATATTTTATATTTAGGATTTTCATTACCGGCAGTCTGTAAATATGGGAACTGCAGATTATCATCAGCCGAACTAATCATACCACCGTCACTTATCAACTTTCCAATCTGTTCTGCTTTCGTCGGATCTTTATCCACCATTGTCATTAAAGTTCTGAATTTTAAAGATTTGGCCAACCGAATCCACTTTTGCATATCACCTTTATAAAAATATCGTAATCAGTAATGGCCAAAGGATCATCCAAGTTGATCTCATTCAACGCTTCATCCAACAAGCTTACTACACCATTCAAAACTACTTCCTGAGAATCAAATTTTGATACTTAACTCCTTCTACCCAAGCCTCTGTAAATGGAATATCTCCCCATATCATTGTTGTCTCATAAATATGTTGAGCTAGAATAATTTTACATTGAGCAATTCCATTATGATTGACAGGAGTAGCTTCTTGAGCATTTTGATAGCTAACTGCAAATTATTACCTCCAACAGAATAGTAATGCTTCCATGTATTACCAAGGCTATATGGATCTATGACATAATAACCTTCCGCCCAGCCCCCATAATCATCGCCGCCGTCTGCCTGACACTGGATACTTTGAGAAAGAGGAATGTAAGCATCTCCTCCGGTACGACTACCAGCCCAATTCACTACTGCATAATTGAATAAATATCCGGGATCCACCTTTTCCGCAGAATTTGGATTATGATTAACATCCAACCAATCACTACATGAGCTCAAAATAGCACATGTAAATATGATTGCTATAGTATATATTGATCTTTTATTTTCATATTATTTCTCTTTGATAATTATTATAATGTCAATCTAATATTAAATCCGAAACTTCTTGTTGTCGGGATACTATTGAACTCAACTCCCCACCGATCTGTGCAGGTCCAAAAGTTAGCTTCGGATCAATGTGAGGCACATGATCTTTTATAATCCAAAGATTACGAGCCTCAAAGCCTAAATCAAGAGATTTGACAAAGAAACTTCTAAACCATTTTCTAGGAAAACTATAAGAAAAGTTCAACTCACGTAATTTAACATATGAAGCATCGAAAATATTACCCTCATTATTACTTGATTTTGCCACATGCCCCAATAATCTTGCATACTTTTAACCGGCACATCATTAGCTCTGTAAGTTCCATCAGATTGTAAGATGACTCCCGGTTCAATAAACGACGCATCTTCTCGATGGGCAGCAGTTTCAGCAGCAAGTCCGGTAGTACGTAAAGTACCCACTGTTTCAGAGTAAAGAGAACCACCTTGACGAATATCTATCAGGAAACTCAATGTGAAACCTTTGTAAGAGAACGTATTATTAATACCCATTGTAAAGTCCGGGTAAACATCTCCCAAACGCACATTGTTTACAATTTCACGGAGTCCTGTCTTTTCGTTAATAACATAATTGCCCGAATCATCACGTTTCCAACCTGTACCATACAGACCAAACGAACCACCAACTTCCGCTTTTATCTGCAATCCACTCAATCCACTAGTCAACGAGTACTCATCCAACCCTTCTGCCAGCTCATCAACTTTCTGGGTGTTTTTTGCAAAAGTAGCCTCCAAGTCCCATTTAAAATCCTTAGTCTGTACAGGGTAACTCCTAATGCTACTTCAATCCCTTTATTAGATACTTTTCCCGCATTAATATTATTGGCAAAATACCCGTGGACAAAGGAACATCAATGCTTACGATTTGATTTTTAGTTACACTTTTATAATAAGTCAAGTCTAAACGAATACGATTTTGGAAAAAGCGTAAATCAGTACCTACCTCAAACGATGCCTGATTTTGTGGTTTAAGATTCTCATTCGGCAATACACGAGGGCCTGTAAATCCTACTAATCCATTATGGGGAAAAACATTCGTTAAATTATACTGCAAAAATAAGAATTAACCGGAGTATATTGAAACGCCAACTGGTATGGTTGTTCATCACTACCGACATTAGCATAACTCATACGCAATTTTCCATAACTCAAAACATCCTTATTCTTCATCAATTCTGTAAAAATAAAACTACCACTAATTGACGGATAAAAATAAGAACGGTTATTTACAGGTAATGTAGATGACCAGTCATTTCTTCCTGTCACATCCAAGAATACCATATTCTTATAACTGAAGCTTATATCTCCATAAAGACCAACCAGCCGTTTCTTAGAGGTATAATTTACCGGACTCGTTGTCTTAGCATTAGTATATGCATACAATTCATCTACAACCAGATTTTGCGCCAACACATTATTATTTCTCCAGTCTTCCTGATATATATTGTGTCCCAACATTACTTTTACTCCATAATCTTCCGCAAATGTTTTCTCATACGATATCATCAAATCATTATTCAAAATACGCTTATAGAGATCCCATGTCTGGAACTGTCCTTCAAGATTACCAATTGTCCCTTTCCGAATATACTTTACGTCTGGTTTCTGTATAAAAGTCAGTTCCTGCATTATTCGAGATTGTCAGTCCTTCTATCGGTTTATAAGTCAAAACAATATTGCCGATAAGACGATCCAACTGATTAGTAAATTTATTCTTGTTGATTATCCAATACGGATTGTTACTCTTTCCTTCCGGATCCAGTGATATTTGCTTACCGTATTCGTCAATCCAATTGTTTTTCACATCGTTGATATTTACCGTACGCGGCATTCCGTTTATCAAAGGAATGAGCAAGTTATTATCATTAGATCCCTGAGCAGGCCGTCCTTCCGAATCAGAGCGGATGTACTGTGCTGAAACTCGCCCTGTGAAGTTCTTGGTGAAATTCATACCACCATTAACGGCAAAAGCATATTTATTATAATCGGATCCGGGCACCACCCCTGTCTGATTAGTAGTAGAGACACTGATTCTAAAATCAGAACGTTCTGTACCACCAGCAATTGCGACATTATTTATATAACTCATACCTGTCTCATAGAAATCTTTTACATTGTCAGGATATGCTTGCAAAGTAACCTGTTCTCCTTTAAAATCTGCAAATGTCTGATCTTGCACAGAAGATATCTTAGGCCCCCAACCATTCAACATTTTTACATTATATTTGCCATAACTTCCTTGTGCGTAATCATTTTGAAAATCTGGCAGTTTCAAAACATTCTCAAAACGTGTGGAAGAATTAACTGTAACAGATACCTGCGAATTGCGACTACCTTTTTTGGTAGTTATTACGATAGCACCATCTTTCGCACGCGCACCATACAATGCAGTTGCCGCAGCCCCTTTTAAAACATTAATAGACTCGATATCATCCGAGCTAATATCTCCTGCACGGTTTCCAACATCAACAATGCCATTAGTTCTGTCCGGATTGAACGCCCCATTGTCAATAGGCAAACCATCAACAATAAAAAGTGGAGACGACACGCTACCAATAGAAGAAGCACCACGAATCTGAATACTAGAACTTCCCCCTGCAGTACCTGACGACTGTCCAATCTGTACACCTGCGATCTTACCTGATAAGGAGTTTAAAACATTACTTTCACGTGCCTTGGTTATTTCATCACCTTTAACACTTGTCACTGAATATCCCAAAGACTTTTCAGAACGTTTAATCCCCATCGCAGTCACCACAACCTCATCAAGTTTCTGAGAATCAGATTTTAGCACAACTTTCAGATTCGGTTTTATAACCACTTCCTGCGTCTGCATACCAATATACGAAATCTGCAAAGTCTTTGCAGAACTAAATACAACTATAATATCTTGATTACTAATAATATACACGATGTTTACTTTCCTTCGGCAATAAATCTTTCGTTGCCGTTATTATGCAGATTATCAATATGTTAAATACCTACCAAACGTATTAATTTGCAGATTTATGATACCAGATTTCTATCAAAAATAGGGCATAACCATCTATTTATTAATTATTTAAGTTCTTATCTTATATGATATAAGCTAAAACTTATTTCCATCTTAACTGTTGAAGATGGTTTTATTGTTCTAAATTATATCCAATAATTATTGACTATAATAATATATTCATTAGCAAACGATAATCTAAGAAAAAGAAAAACTCCAGATGAAAAAATGCATATTTTATTACTGTATATTTTAAAATATGCAGGGGTGGATTTAAATATTCTCCAAAATCGCAGAGAATATGATTGATGAATATTCATATTGGATGGTTATATGCTTTTTCTGTATCAAAGAGATTGTGTAATTACATCTAATTATGTAAAAAGAAGTATTTATCATTTATCTGACGCCAAAATGAAAGAACCCCAAATGCCGGATTCTAATAGCTATTAGAGGCTATCAGGGTTATAAATTAACTTTTAATCCTTTCCTTTTAAAGAAAGCAAGGGCTTCTCTACGACCAATGACCCGTTCCTTTTAAAGGAACACTTTATTCCTTTAAATGGGACGAGTGATAATATTCGTAATAACGATGTGTATTTAGGTTATGTATATGCGTTTTTGAAACTGATATTGCATATTCTTTCATTTAATTATACACTTTTCTTTCTATTAGAGAAAATTAGACCCTCCATTTCTAAAACTAAATCTTAAAAACAGAACACTTTCATCTAGCTTTTGTACCTATTATTATTTTTTGATGAGGCCGTTTTCTCAAGATCACGTACCACTGTTATATCCATTATATTTGCATATACCTGTGTAGTCTTCACACTTTTGTGTCCTAATAGCTTTTGTACCGTAGTAATATTGGCACCACTATATAATAATAAGGTGGCATTTGTATGCCGGGCGGTGTGGAATGACACACGTTTATCTATTTTCGCCAAGCCTGCTAATAAATTCAATTCTTTGTTGATATTAGAATTGTCTTTTAACTTAAAGAAGCTGTCAAGATCATCTTTATAGCGTTGCAATATCTCGATTCCTTTGCCTTCAAATAATAAGTATAAAGGAAGACGTACCTCAATACCAGTTTTAACAGACTTGTATATAATCCAGGTTTCCTGATGGAATTCAACAATATTTGCGGAGGTCAGACTGGTGAAATCAGAATATCGTAACCCTGCGTAGCAACAAAATAAAAAAGCATCTTTTGTTTTTTGTAGCCTCGTATATCTTCCTGTTAGCTGTAAATTTTCAAAGCGATATAACTCTTCCGGAGCCAGGTGCGTATGACTTCCCTCTATACTTTTAATTTTATACTTTCTAAAAGCATACTTTTGTATATCCATATATTCCTTATTTATAGCAACGTTAATATATCGTTTTAGATGCTTCATGTGCTTGGCAATGGTATTAAGGTGATAGCCTTTAGACTGCAGGTGATTATCAAATGAGGACACAAATTCAAATGTCAAATCGGTGAATAATATCTCTTTCTTAAATTCCTGAAGTAATTCAAGGGTGGAAAGATGATTTTGTCTGGTGCTCTCTTTCAAAAGAGAATTAGCTACTTCTTCTTTGAAGAAAGTTAAGAATGAGCTCCCGTTACTTAGAGGCTTATCAATCGAATTCTTTAATAAATCTAGCGATATTGGCTTTCCTTGTTGCCATAATCCAAGTTCAGTATGCTCAATAGCTGCTATATTCTCATACAACATACGATTCAAAACATTGGCGTTAGGATGATTCTTCACCATCTTTCGTTTAGCATCCCACTGATCGGGTTTGAGATATATTTTGGTGGAGAAATACATTTTTTTTCTGTTCAGATAGGCCTCTACCTGTACTAACGCCATTCCTTTTTTATTCAATCTCTTCTTTCTGTTAAACACAAGGTTGTAACTGATCTTTTCCATACTTTCATTTTTAAATTAATAATAGAACAAATTAGACGTAATTCTGTGCTATATCAGAGACGAATAAGCATTAATATCTCTAAAAAAAACAAATCTCCAAATAACCGAGTATTCACAAAACTTTAAATTAAATGCCACTTTTTTATTCGCTTTTCCACGAAAAAAGCAAAAAGAATAGCTTTTAAAGGTGTTTTATGACTAAAAACGAGTAAAAGAAATATTAAAAGATGCATTTTGCTCATGCAAAGTGTTACTAGCTATTTTAGCAATCAGCGCTTTTAATAAGAAAAAACATGCTTATCGGCATAAATACAGCACATAAAATAACAAAATGTTATATTTGCAACCTTTTTTTATTAATATAATTGTTAGTTTCAGTTTTATTAATATATTTGCAAATTGTTAGAGTAAAGATACAAATAATGTAAAGTTAAACTTTAAGAGAGAATTTATGAAAAGAAAATTGATGCTGTTATTGGCATGCCTTTTTGTGGGCATAGGCCTGGTAACTGCCCAAACTCAAAAAATCACAGGCGTTGTGATTTCTGAAGAAGACGGGCAGCCAGTTGTTGGCGCTTCTGTGTTGGTAAAAGGTACCACTCAAGGTACAATCACAGATGTAGATGGTAATTTTAATTTGTCGAATGTACCAAGTTCTGCAAAGACTTTGCAGATTTCGTACATTGGTATGCAGACGCAGGAAGTGGCGATAAAGCCCAATTTGCGAGTGGTTCTCAAATCTGATGCACAGCTAATAGATGAGGTTGTGGTAACCGGATATGGGGTAACTAAAAAAGCGGCATTTACGGGATCTGCCCAAACGGTGGATAACAAGGACTTGATGAAAAAAACAGATGCAAACTTTATGAAGTCTTTGGAAGGATCAGTAGCTGGTTTACAAGTAAATAGCTTGACTGGACAACCTGGTGCATACGCTTCTACTACTATTCGTGGAGTTGGTTCAATGAATTCTGGAACCGAACCTTTATACGTAATTGATGGTATTGCCATTTACACAGACAAAATGGGGGCTTATAACAAAGCCGGAACAGGGGATATGGCGGCAAGTCCGATGGCTAATATCAATCCTAACGACATTGAGTCCATCACAGTTTTGAAAGATGCTACAGCTACAGCTATTTATGGAGCTCGTGCAGCGAATGGAGTAATTGTAGTTACTACTAAAAAAGGTAGTCTGGGAAAAGCGCGTTTTAATGTGAATGCAAAAGTCGGAACTAGTTTTGTAGGTAAGATAGATCATAATTATCGTACGACAAATCTGGATAAATACAAAGAGATCTGGACCGAAGGACTAACAAATGCAGGATATGACGGTGAGGATGGCATGACTTCTGCTGAATGGCTGAATGCCTATGTTATGGATTGGTATAATGTGGACTTGACGCAAAATATCAAGAGTGTGGATTGGCTGAAGGAGATTCTGCAAAATGGTTTTTCACAAGAATATGATATCAGTGCTCAAGGTGGGAATGAAAATTTGCGCTATTATATTAGTGGAGGATATTTTCAGAATACAGGTATCGTCATCGGAACTGGAATGAAACGCTATAGCGGACGTATTAGTTTAGATGGAAAAAGCGGGCGGATAGGATATGGACTTTCGGTGAATGGAGCACTCTCCGATATAAACAATACTATGACTGAAAGCCAATATACTAATCCTATTGTAGCAGTATATGACATCCGTCCGTTTGAACAGGTGCGCAATGAAGATGGAACATATAATACAAATGTTAATTATAATCCTGTAGCCATTAACGATAAAGAAAAAGGTGATAAACGCAATCAAAAGCAGATTACATTGGTTGTGAATCCATATTTTACTTATAATATTATTGATGGCTTAACATGGAAGACAAATGCAGGATTGAGCTTAATTGACTTGGACGAGTTCTTTTACAGTTCAATTTATAATCCTCAATATTCCGGTAGCGGTATGCTTGGTCAAAGAAATCAGGAAAGGGCAACAACCTTGACCATTACCAATACCGTAAACTTCAACCGCACTTTCAAAGACATGCATCATTTGAATGTATTGTTGGGACAAGAAGCACAGAAAATATCTTATAGAACAATTTATGCAGCTGCCAGTGGATATCCTAGTGATGCTGTTTTTGAATTGGACAATGCTTCCAAGCCAACAGGGGCGGGATCTTCAACCAAAGCAAGCACTCTTTCTTCATTCTTTATGAATGCAGAATATAACTTGAATGATAAATATTATCTGTCAGGCAGTTTCCGTTATGACGGCTCGTCAAGATTTGGTGTAAACAACAAATGGGCTCCTTTCTGGTCTATAGGAGCAAAATACCGCATCTCTAACGAAAGCTTTATGGAAAATACCAAAAGTTGGTTGACAGATTTGACTATCAGAGGTAGTTATGGAACTGTAGGTAATCAGGATATTGGTTATTATGCAGCAATGGGATTATATAATTATGGATATTCTTATAATGGTAAACCAGGAGCTATTCCTTACCAAATAGCCAATCCGGATCTAAAATGGGAGACTGTTGCAAAAGCCGATATCGGTATCCATGCTGTTTTCTTCGAAAGACTGACACTCGAAGTAGACTATTATAACCAACGGACAAAAGATATGATATTTGATGTACCACTTTCTTACACAACTGGATTCGGGTCTATCCTAAAAAATGTAGGTGAGATGGAAAACAAAGGTATAGAATTCTTGATTAACGCTAACGTACTTAGAAATAAGGATTTCAGTTGGGATGTTCGTTTCACTGGTACGGCAAATAAAAATAAAATCATAAAACTTGCCACAGAAAAACCAATTGAGAATACTCTAACTATCAGAAAAGTTGGCGAGGCGTATAATACATTCTATATGCCGGAATATGCAGGAGTGGATCCTGAAACAGGAGAAGCAATGTGGTATAAAGGACAAGAAGGGGATGAGAAAACAAAAAATGTAAATGAGGCCGGTCAGCGAATTGTAGGTTCTGCCGATCCTAAATTTTATGGTGGCTTTGGAATGAATTTCAAATACAAAGGTTTTGACTTCTCTTTTGATACCAGTTTCACCTTGGGAAATAAAGTATATAACTCCGGATTTGCATTTGATATGCAGGTTGGACATTATTTCTTAGGTCCGGTATCTAACTATGTTTATGACAACCGCTGGCAAAAGCCGGGAGATATAACCGACGTACCCAAATTTGTAGCTGGAGACAACTCGGGAGCAGAAACTAATTCCAGCCGTTTCTTAATGAACGGTTCTTATTTGAGAATGAAATCCATGGTTTTAGGATATACTCTTCCGAAGAACCTTATGAATAAAGTGGCTATTGACAATTTAAGAGTTTATATCTCTGCTGACAATTTGTTCACTATCACTGCTAAAGATTTTATAGGATTTGATCCACAAACTAGATCTACCGGTATGCAGTCTTGGGCATATCCTGTACCTAGAAATATCATGTTCGGTCTTAATCTTAGCTTCTAAAAAATAACTTTAGAAATTTATGACAATGAAGAAAATATTATTTGCTTTATTAACCGGTTGGATGGCAATTTCATTCACCGCATGCGATGACTTCTTGACAGAAACGCCATCAACTTCTGTTCCGACAGAAGAAGCCTTGGTTACTACCCAAGATTTTCAGAATGCTTTAAATGGTGTATATTACACATTAGGTTCATATCGTTTTCTGGGACGTGATGTATTAGCAATTGGAGATGCGCCAACGGATATCACTTCACATTCCGTTGCAACGTCTCATTTCTATGACATCTTCCGCTATCAGATACTGGATACTAATTCATACATAGAAGAAATATGGGCATACGGATATTGGGCTATCGACCGTTGTGCACGTATCATTAAAGAAGGTGCTTCATTTAAAGAAGTAACAAAGGGGGATCTGACAGAAGTGGAAGGATGCATCGCTCAAGCCTATGCAATTAAAGCCCTCTGTTCTTTCTATTTGACTAACATGTTTGGTTTGCCATATTCGGAAGCCAACAAAACGACATTAGGTATCGTAAACGTTACTGAGCCCGTCCCTGCCTATTCACAGGTGTCAAGAGTTAGTGTAGAACAAAATTATAGCTTGATTCTTGATGATATAACGAAGGCTAAAGAATATTATGCTAAAGAAGGTGTTGAAAATGTAGGTAAACAGTATATGAATACGGCTGCAGTTGCTGCACTTGAAGCTCGCGTAAAACTCTATATGAAAAATTACGAAGGGGCTATTACGGCGGCTCAAGAGGCAATAACCCTAAGTGGTGGTACAATTGTATCAACCAAAGAAGACTATAAGAATATGTACACGACATTGGCTGTTTCGACAGAAGACATTTTCTTTATAGCAAAAGCCGAAGATGATTATTTATCTGCTAATGCTCTGAATACTTTATGGAATAAATACGGTTTGTCTATTAACAGCGCAACAATAGCAGAATATTCATCTAATGATATTCGTCTGGCACTTCTTGGCGGTACGTGGACTGGTGGAAAAATGCGTGGTATCACAACCAATAATCAGATTTCTAACTTGCCGGTTTTCAGACTGCCTGAAATGTATTTAATACAGGCAGAAGCATATGCAAAACAATCAACTCCTGATTATGGTAAAGCTAAAGAAAAACTGTTGGAAGTAGCGGCAAAAAGAAACCCGGATTTGGATGATAGTGAAATTGCAGAGGATCAGACGATTATTGATGTGATTGACAAAGAAAGAAAATTAGAACTGGTTCAAGAAGGACATCGCTTCTTTGATGCAAGAAGATTAGGCAAAATTATTAGTGTGGCAGATGGAGCGTATACTAATTTCAACATTGCCAAATTTGTGTACCCAATACCTTCTTTTGAAGTTAATTCAGGTTTTGGAGTTATACAAACAGAGGGATGGAGTGATAATCTACCTCGATAAAACATTTTTTAATATTGCCTCCATATAAGGATAAGTTTTAAATAAGTAGATGAGACCTGCAATTTTAGAATTAATCGAAATTGCAGGTCTTATTATTTATAAATATATACATAAATAGTTTTACGTAAGAAACATTTACTTCAACATCGTATCGAATAATGGGGAGAAGGAGCACGTCTATTAGACTACAGACGTTATATTGATCCGGAAGACTGGGAAATGACGATGATGATTCCAATGACAGAGTTCGACGGTAATGAAAGCTTAAATATTGCCACTGATCAGAATCCATAAACAATTCACTTCTTTTTAATGAAATAAAAAAGAGTAGATACAATATATCCAATTCCAAGATATAAAAAAGATACTGATTTATAAAGGTAAAAATGAGACTAAACTCTTTGGCAAGCCTTGGAGTTTTAGTCTCATTTCTATTAAGGGGGTTATAAAAAAACTCGGGAATCTATTTTTTACAAAAGTAATTTAAAATAAAATATTCCTGATAGTTGTCATCCATTTACGGCTTTATTTATATATATCTTATTAACTTCTATAAGGGTAGTTCATTTTTTACAGCAAAGATAAATTTCATTTTAAGGACTCTTCAACCCTTCTATCTTTTATCATCAAGGAAGCATCCCCTCTCTCACAATATCCACCAAAATCGGTTTCAATCCGCTGACGAAACATTCCACCGCAATCACCATCAGAATCAATCCCATGAGGCGCATCATTACATTGTTTCCCGTCTCGCCCAATACGTTTACCAATTTCGTAGAAGCACGAAGAATAAAGAAAGTCAGCAGATAAATCAGGGCAATAGTGCCGATCAAAATTCCCTTCATTTCATAAGAATGTGCATCCTGCATCAAGACAATAGCATTGGCAATCGCTCCGGGACCGCATAACATAGGAATGCCGAGAGGAGTAATGGAGATATCATCCGCATACGTTTTGATTTCTTCATCTTTCAGTTTCATCGGTGTATAACGGGCTTGAAGCATATCAAAGCCTATCTTGAAGATAATTACCCCACCCGCAATACGGAAACCATTGGTAGAGATACCGAAAAACTTAAAAAGAAACTGCCCGGCAAAGACAAATACCATTATTGTAATAAACGACACAATGGTGGCGCGACGTACGATAGACTGACGTTCCTTATCCGTCATACCATGGGTCATGGTAAGGAAGACAGGCATCGTTCCCAATGGGTTGGTCAATGTAAAGAATGAAGTGAAACAAAGTAAGGCAAAAGGCAGAAGCGTACTATCCATGATTATATCGTATTTTATGCAAAATTAAAACGCAACAAAAATACGACTTAATCCAGAAAACCTATAATAAATCCATTAATTCTTTCAAGGAATGTATGTGATAAGTGGGAAGAAAAGGGAAAGTAGTCCGTTCCGTCACATTGTAAAAAGCCTGATGCATCCCTACTCCGTGCGCTCCGGTTATATCCGCTTCCCAACTGTCACCAATCATCAAGGATTCGCGCAATTCGGATTGAGTGGCAGACAAGGCAAAATTGAATATCGCCGGCCAAGGCTTCAACACTCCGAGATCTTCCGAAAGAATCACTTTTTTGAAATACCCGTCCACTCCTGCCGAACGCATCTTGCGTGATTGCAATTCACGGAATCCATTGGAAAGGATATAGAGGTTATATTTAGGAGCAAGATATTCCAATACCTCCTTTGCATGAGGCATTAAAGTACTTTTAGTGGGAATAATCACGAAAAAATCTTTCGAGAACTGTTCGGCAAGCGCTTCATCTTCCACTCCCACAGCCTGCAAAGGATAAAAGAAACGTTGACGGTTCAATTCATCTTTCGTTATTTTTCCTTCGCCGTACTCAATCCAAAGTTCGGTATTTCTTTGCTGATAAAGGGTATAATAATGATTGAACGAATCAAAATAGCGGTCGAACGAATATTTCTGATATACTTCTTCAAAAGTATCACGGGCATTTTGAGAGAAAGCCCAAATGGTATCATCAAGATCAAAAAAGAGATTTTTATATTTCATCAGTAGTTAGCGTATATAAGAAATAAAAAAGCCAATGTGCTAATTTCTTGAATCCAGGAATCAGCACATTGGCAATTCAAAAAGGGATGTCTACCTTATTTTACCTGGATAACCAAGTATCTGGATACACTCCAGAATTCAGTAGGATTAGTAATCTTCAATGTCAACTGGCCTTTGTCATCTTTAACCAATTCATAAGAACCGGACGGATGAGTAGTCAGTAACTCAGCACGTTTAGAGTACAACTTGATTTCTTTGGTTGTACGGATATCGATTTGAGTGAAATAATCCTTATTGAAATCAGCACTCTTCAATACATCTCCGCTCTGAAGAATCTTTTGAGCTTTCAATTCAGATTTAGTACCGAATACGAACCAGGCAGCATTCAAGCTCTTTTCCTGTTCAGCAACGGTTTTAGCTTTCGCTTCGTTTTCTGCAGCCAACGTTTCTTTAGCAGCAGACAAGTCGCTGACAGCAGCATCCAATTCCTGGATACGGATGTTCTTGGAAGCCAGTTCTGTTTGAAGTTCTTCGATACGTTGTTGTTTAGCGTTCAATTCAGCAGTCAAAGCGGCAACAGCTTTTTTCATCTGTGCAGAATTGTAATTGCTGTTCTTCAACTGTGCCTGCAACTTTGCAATCTGCGCTTTGTTTTCTTCCATCTGTTTAGAGATGAATTCGATGTCAGAAGCAATCTGTTGCTTGGCGCTGGCAGAGTTTTCAGTGATGGTTCCACGTTGCAAGTCAACACGGCTTTCGGCAGCATTGATCTTACGGAAACCTTCCTGAACTTCATTGAAAGTACCCATCATATCATCCAGTTCAGCATTGCGCTGGTTCAGTTCCATCAAAAGAGAATCATTTTCAGCTTTCAGGTCTTTACTTCCACCTTTAAAGCTATCACACGAAGCTAACATGGCTACGCATACAAATAAAACAGCTAACTTTTTCATACGTTTACGTTTTACGTTTTTTAATGAAATTATTTAATCATCTATTCCTGCTAATACTATCACAATCTCGCCCCGGGGTTCGGTGGCGGTAAAGTGTTCTATCAATTCAGCCAAACTGCCCCGAACTGTTTCTTCGTGGAGCTTGGATATTTCACGCGACACGGTTGCCTGACGTTCAGCACCGAAATATTCGGCAAACTGTGTTAACGTCTTCAACAGACGGTGGGGTGATTCATAAAACACCATCGTGCGGTGTTCTTCCGCCAATGTCTTCAGTCGTGTCTGCCGTCCTTTCTTCTGGGGGAGAAACCCCTCGAAGCAGAACTTCTCGTTCGGCAATCCCGATGCAACGAGTGCCGGAACAAAAGCGGTTGCTCCCGGCAAACACTGCACTTCAATACCGTTGCGCACACATTCACGAACAACCAGAAATCCGGGATCGGAAATTCCAGGCGTTCCGGCATCCGAAATTAGTGCCACCGTTTCACCTGCCTTTATTCTATTAACAACACTTTCCACCGTTTTATGTTCATTAAATTTGTGGTGGGATTGCATTGCATTCTTTATTTCAAAGTGTTTCAACAAGATACCGGAAGTACGTGTATCCTCCGCCAAAATCAGATCGACCTCTTTCAGAACTTTGATAGCCCGAAAAGTCATGTCCTCCAGATTCCCTACCGGCGTAGGCACTACATATAGCTTTCCCATCTTGTTTTTGATTTATACTGATTGATTAAAAAATTTCTTTAGTAGTTCCAAAAAGTCGTTCACCGCCTCTTTTTCTTCATTCAATTCGACTTTCGAGGACAGAAATGCGACCGCAGTCTTGTAGGAACCCATTACTGATATCTGTTCAATAACACGATTCATCAATTCTGTGTCGCCTCCAAATAGTTCACGAGAAAAACGGAAAGAATCATTCAAGCTGATAGCATGTCGCAAGCCAGCAGATAGTTTGAGACTTTCTCCCAACACTACCGATTTAGGTTCTTCCTCTTTCACAACAGTTTCAGCTACAGATTCCTCAACAATTGCTGGTTCCTCTTTTTTCCCTTCTTCTGTTAGCGCTACGACTGGTTTCTCTTCCGCAACAATAATCTCTTCTTCCTCATCTTCTTTCACAACAACAGATTCAAGAGATTGTATAATGCTGGGTGAATCTACTTCAGATTCGGCAACTTCATTAGTCTCTTCCACTGTTTCTTCTACAGCTGACGGAGAAGTCACCTGAACAGCATCCACTTCCTGCTGCAGTTCATCCAAACGTCCCTGCATCCGTGTAATGCTCCGCTTCAACAGTTCAGACAAAGTCGGAGTCGGCTCCTTGGTAAATGAATCCATGAGATACTTCAACTCATGAACATCCAACTCAATATCTGTTAATAGCTTCTGTTTCATGTCAGTCCATTGTTTATACGGTGCGAATGTAGGAATAATTTATGCAATAACTTAAAATAATGGATAATTTAACAGTTCTTGCACATTGAATTGCTTACCTTTGTCCACATATTTACTTAATCAAGAAAACACAAAATCTCATGGTATTATTTTCAGAAGACCACATACAGGAAACTAGAAGAAGAGGCAGGATCGAAGTAATCTGCGGTTCCATGTTCTCCGGAAAAACAGAGGAATTGATTCGTAGAATGAAGAGAGCGAAATTCGCGAAACAACGTGTCGAGATATTCAAACCGGCTATCGACACCCGTTATTCAGAAGAAGATGTAGTCTCTCACGACAGCCATTCTATCGCCTCCACTCCCATCGATTCGTCAGCCAGTATCCTACTCTTTACTTCCGAGATAGATGTAGTAGGCATTGACGAAGCACAATTCTTCGACAGTGGTTTGATTGATGTATGCAACCAGCTCGCCAACAATGGAATCCGTGTTATCATTGCAGGGTTGGATATGGACTTCAAAGGAAATCCGTTCGGACCAATGCCACAATTATGCGCCATTGCCGATGAAGTCTCCAAAGTTCATGCAATCTGTGTGAAATGTGGCCAGCTGGCTTCTTTCTCACATCGTACTGTCAAGAATGAGAAACAGGTTCTTTTAGGCGAAACAGCCGAATACGAGCCTCTGTGCAGGGAATGTTATCTCCGTGCACGAGGGGAAGATGAGCAGAAAGTATAAACTCTATAAAAGAAAAAGATTATGGAAAGGAAAAAGATAACATTCGACAGTTTTATACGCGGTTCTATCGGATGTGTGTTAGTTGTAGGAATATTAATGCTTGTAGAACGCCTTAGCGGAGTGTTATTACCTTTCTTTATTGCGTGGTTGATAGCTTACATGGTCTATCCGCTAGTCAAATTTTTCCAGTATAAGCTACGATTGAAAAGCCGCATTATTTCCATCTTCTGTTCCTTATTCCTTATTACGGTTATCGGAGTCACTTTATTCTACCTATTAGTGCCGCCGATGATTTCGGAAATAGGCAGAATGAACGACTTGCTGGTGACTTACCTCACCAATGGAGCCGGAAACAATGTGCCTAAGAGTCTTTCTGAATTTATCCACGAAAATATCGATCTTCAAGCGCTGAACCGTGTATTAAGTGAAGAGAATATTTTGGCGGCAATCAAGGATACCGTCCCCAGAGTGTGGACCTTGCTTGCAGAATCTCTCAACATTCTATTCAGCATCCTTGCCTCCTTCATTATATTATTATATGTAATCTTTATATTATTAGATTACGAAGCGATAGCTGAAGGATGGTTGCATCTGCTACCTAATAAATACCGTACGTTTGCCTCCAATCTGGTTCACGACGTACAGGATGGTATGAACAGATATTTTCGTGGACAGGCTTTGGTTGCTTTCTGCGTAGGTATTCTTTTCAGCATTGGCTTCCTGATTATCGATTTCCCCATGGCTATTGCTTTGGGACTTTTCATCGGAGCATTAAATATGGTTCCCTACTTGCAAATCATCGGTTTCCTGCCCACCATTCTATTGGCAATCCTCAAAGCTGCCGACACCGGACAGAACTTCTGGATTATCATTGCATGTGCATTAGCTGTCTTTGCAATCGTACAAATCATACAGGATACCTTCCTTGTCCCCAAAATCATGGGAAAGATTACCGGACTGAATCCTGCCATCATCCTTTTATCTCTTTCCATCTGGGGTTCATTAATGGGAATGCTCGGCATGATCATCGCCTTGCCACTAACAACTTTAATGCTCTCCTACTACCAACGCTTTATTATCAACAAAGAAAAGATAAAATATGATGAAGTAGAAACTACTGATAATCAAGAAACAAGCCATAACGAGGAAAAATAATTGAAACTTTTTTCTACGGAATGCTTGCAAATTAAATAAAAGTAACTACCTTTGCACCCGCAATCAGGAAATAACTGATTCGCAAATAAGGATTGATTCGCTAGCTCAGCAGGTAGAGCACAACACTTTTAATGTTGGGGTCCTGGGTTCGAGCCCCAGGCGGATCACGAAAAACAAAAGAAAAATCAAGCAAATCCCTGATAATCAAGTGTTATCGGGGATTTCTTTTTTCTGGCAGATAGCAGGAAATAGGGTCACATTGTTTTCTTGGGTATTTACAGCAAGAAAAACAGGTGAAATAGGTGGACTTTGTTTTGGTCCGATTTTAAACTCTAAAAGAAAGCCGTTACACTGTGATTGACAGTTGCAACGGCTGTTTTTCTTATCTGAATTTATTTATTCTCTTGAATAATCTTATAAATCTGATACCAGTAATGGAAAGCTTCCGGATTGGATTTTTTCAGTTTATTCAGCCTGTTCAATTCATTCAAAGGATGTTCCGGATTGAACTGCTTTATTTCTAAATCCTTTAAGTTTACTTTAGGGTCAAATCTGATTATTTCTTCTTTGGAGTATTTTATCAATATAGCCAAATAAGCAGCTTTAGCGGCGTATGTAACAGCTTTATCCAAGTGAAAGGAATCAGAGAATATATAAGACTTGATTGAAATAATCCCATTATTCAAAACAGTAAAATTGGTATTCTGAATATTCTTTCTGAAACAGACAGCCAATGCAGTATAAAACGTATCATCCAATACGTCAGAGATTGTATGTGTGTTTCCCCTATACTCTAGTTCAATGGCGGCAAAGGCTTTGAATACGTCCTTAACCATGCTTATATCATCAATCTCATCAAATAGGCACCCCACATCATACATTTGTTTAATAATCTCCATACCCATCTCTTTATCCTTTTTAATATAAGGAATACCGGTTGTAGTAGGAGCAAACGCAGTCAGTTTATCTCCCAATATATTATTAAAGTCAGGAGTGGTAACCATGACGGGAGTCCCCGTTTCTTTAAGGAAACTACTGCCGACTGGAGTTTTTACAAGAGTTTTATAATGAATATCCTCTTTCAGCACGTCCAGTAAGATATGCGATTCCTTTCCGTTAAGTGCAGATATAAAGAACAGTTTATAGTGTTCCTTCTCTATGTTGCTTTGTACTTTTCTCTCCTGTTTCTCGTATCGGGTAAATCTTTTTTCTGTTATGAACTTATCCAGATAATCAGCCAAGTCAACGCTCTTGTTAGGTACAATAATGTCAATATCTATAGACAGACGTTTGGTTGTACCTAACAACAGCATAAGGGCGGTTCCACCTTTAAAAACGAAATCCAAACCGGAGCTGCTTAATCCCTCCAGTAGCATCAATGCCCTGATAACTTTCTCTATAAGGATTTTATCGACTTTCTTTTTCTTGGAAATACTCTCAATCCAGTATTTTTCAATACTTTCTATATCTATCATAATATCAAAATTTTGGCAGTACAAGTGAATTACTACCGTTTTATAGAATTAATAACTTCCTCTATTTCCGTCTTTTTATCCTTGCGTCTTGCATATCTTAACATAGTGCTTTCATTTACGGTATAGTCATCGAAAGCATTCTTATATATATGGTATATCTCGTTCCCCTGAAAGGGTGCAAACTCTTTGTCGCAATACAAATCGACCAATATTTTTTCCAGCGAAGCTACTTGACCACTCTTTTCTTTCAGTACGGGAGCCTCGGTAACCAATGCACGCACACAAACATATCCGGCAAAATCGGACAAATCCTCTTTTATATCCTTGATACGGACAACCTTGTACCTCATATCCTTCAAAGCTCTGTAAACAGAATCAATAACTTCACGTTCCACTTCCAGAAAAACCACGTTATAATTAATCAGATGTTGGCTGAAACTATTGATTGCCGACAGTTCCCAAATACAATAATTAATATAGGGAAATTCTTTCCCGACAAATTTTCCAGCCTTTATAGTCTTCGCCGACAATTCGGGGGAAAAGGTTAGTGCTTTGCCCTCACGATATTTTCCCCTGCCGATTCTTTGGATAACCCCTTTCTGAACCAAATGATATATCCGCCAGTTTACGGTCGCCTCCGGTATTTCAGGTTCCTTTTCTCTATATAAATAAAGTATATCCGTATTGGTGATAACTTCCTGCTGAGCAAATAACTGTTTCACCTTACTTTCTTGCAACTTGCTATTCATATATATTCTTTATAATTCACGAACAAATATATATCAAAATTTCGGCAGTAACAAGAAAATACTGCCGAAATTTTGAAAAACATTCCATCTCATCATCACGATAGTACGGGATACGCATAACGTCAGGTCACCGGCTAAACCTACTTAAATGGAAATTATGTAAGCATCCGATAAAGTACACTATAATGATTCTACCAGTCAAATGAATAAAAGTTAATCATTAGAGTAATAAAATCATCCAATCTGTAATAATCCATTAAAATATAGAAATAATTATACCATAGTAGGGCTTATATTGGCAATATATTACATAATTTTGAGACTGCTCAATCTTGAAGAATTCATCCTATTATTTCAACACAAATAATCCACAAAGAAAACTTTAATTGTTCATAAAACGAGCCTCCACAAATGCATACTACTAATTTATAATATCACAATCCTTTATTACACATTTCTTAATCTTGATATTCTCAACTGAAGATTATACTTTTGTCATCATTTTATTAGTTAATAATTTACACGAATGGCCTTTATACACAATTTATTGCTCATTCTGGAACGTGGAATAGGAGAAGTGATGTTTCAGAATAATGCTTTCTCGGGATTATTAATGCTAATTGGAATATTTCTAAACTCATGGCAAATGGGAACACTAGCAGTCTGCGGTAATATAATAAGTATACTGACAGCCTATTTTTCGGGATATAAGTATGATGATATTAAAAATGGATTATACAGATTTAATGGAACTTTAGCAGGTATAACAGTTGGCGTATTTCTACAATTATCGGTAGAAGGTTTAATCATGTTGATTATCGCTTCGGCCCTTTCCACATGGATTGCCTATTTTTTCTGTCAGCAACGTTTAATTTCTGGCTTTACAGTTCCTTTCATTCTTGCTGTATGGGGAATGTTGGGAGTTTGCAGCTAGCTTATACCAGATTTACTATTAGTTTCCGATACGGTTATTGATACTACACAGAATATTACTTATTTCCAAGCCTTCTGTTTAGGTTTAGGGCAAGTCATGTTTCAGGGAAATACAGTTCTAGCCAGATTATTTTTCCTTATAGGCATTTTGATTAATTCTCGAAAGGCAAGTCTCTATACTATCTTGGGAGCGCTTCTTCCTAGCCCCCTAGCCATTTCACTTGAAGTGGATGCTATAAACTTAAATGCCGGATTAATGAGCTATAATGGTGTATTATGTGCCATAGCTTTAGAAGGGACGACCTGGAAAAGTGGCTTATGGACAGGATGCTCTGTCTTACTGTTCACCGTATTACAAATTCTATGAATGAGTTTGGGTATTATTACCTTAACCGCTCCCTTTGTTATATCTGTATGGATTATAATAATGATACAGAAAGTAAAAATGCTCAGAATACCTAAATTAGTCATCAAATAAAGGTTATTATCAGTTTTACCCTCGCATCCTCACCCTTGCGTCAATCTCCTTATTCATCGATATTTCAGGCGTGAAAGTAGTAAAAGTATCACCATTTTTCTTTCAAGGAAAAAGATGAAAGAGCAGAAACCGTATATCAGCTACTACAATTCACTTACCAATACGGGTGGAGTAGATTAAAACGACTCGAAGGGTTAGGAAAAACAACGTACAATGAAATACTCAATGCATTGTACAATGCTAATTTCATAGTTTTTAGTGAAGACAGAAGTATTATTTTATCACCTGAGATAGCAGCTTTTGTACTGTGAACGTTACGTCATAATGCAACAAACTAAAAAAATAGTATCCAAACTTCTTGGAATGAAGAGAGTTTGGATACCTCTATGTTTAAAATCACAATTATTATAGCGAAGATGTCCTTTCGTTCACAATCCACAGCAATTTTTCATTTTCCCCTCTTAAAAACTTAATTTCTTCTTTCAACCAATCTATTTCCTTATTTTTTGAAGAAATCAATTCAGCTATCATTGCATTAGGAGTATAATTACGACTGATAAAATTCAATATCTTGGAGATATTTATTTCTTCTCTTTTTTTAAAGTTTCAAATTGCTCCTTTTGTTTATCCAACAACTTTTCGAAAATCTCAATTACCTGTTCAACAGGGAAACTATTAAAGGTCTGATTATTGCCTGTATTGCTGACAGCACTTTTAACACCGCAATTCTCGTAGAAGTTATTAGTATTATACAAGATTGTCTCTTCATTAAAATTCTTCAGGCCATCTACAGTAACGCCTAATGCTGAAGCAATCTCGCCTAATCGTTCATCGTCAAACTTCTCTGTTTGTTCTATTTTTGAAACAGCCTGTTTCGTTATACCTAACAGATCACCGAGTTCCGCTTGAGTCATTCCCCGAAGCCGACGCACCCGTTCAATTTTTCTTCCCAGATGAATCGTATTTGTGTACTTTTCCGTTTCCATATTCCAGTCTGTTGATTATTTTCCCTGCTTTATGCACTCTCTTAGAATCTCTATTTTCTCCTGTTCACTTTTCAACAAGCGTTCATACAGTTCAACCACCTTTTCTAGAGGATTAATCTGTTGGTTATGAGCATAAACAGTAGCAATTGCTCCCGGAGAAATGGTAGCATCTTTATAATTATTAATATTACAAATGGCTTTTTCAACATCAAAATCCTTGATGACATCAGTAGATATTCCCAAGACTTCAGCTATTTTGGTTAACAGTCCATCCTCTATTTCATCTTGTTTCTCTATTTTCGAGATCTCCTGTTGACTAACACCCAGATCAGAAGCCAACGCTTCCTGTTTCATACCTAGATATACACGGATTCTTTGCAGATTGCGACCGACATGCCTTTGATTCACCTTGTCTTTTACTTTAATATCCATATCATTGTTGCTTTAGTAAATACATTGAGACAAAGATAATGAAAATAAAATTCGCAACTACATATCGCCCTTTGAAAAAGACAGCTTTCTATCTGTTTCTCTTTTGAATATAACCTAATTAGATCTATTTTATCCCGGTCTTTATCATTTTTATCTACTTCTAAAACTTTACTACTGTAAAGTTTACGACGGGTAAAGGTTTAATCAACAACAATATTACCTTAATAAAATCAAATATACAACAGGTAGTAAGAAACAACTCTGTCCTGATAAAAGTCAACTTTATTTTTTTCAATCCCCAGTTCTATATGCATAATTTTGCCCTGTCAGTTTTTTTACAGACATGAATCGTGGCGCCACATTTAAAACAGTGCAGAAGGATGCGCAATTGACATTGACATTCTGAACAATCATCATTTAACCAATAAAATCTAATAGCCTATGGGGTAAGTAAAGTCGTTACAATCGAAACATAGCTTTAAATCATCTTGAAATTTAGCTATCCAAAAACAAATTAGTAAACATACAATTAAACAAAAAGCATGAAATCATTTTCTGATAAAACAAACATAGGGGAGAATAATCCCCTAAAGACTGCTTATAGAATGAATTTTTACCTATTATTCCTATTAATAGGTTCCTTATCGATACTTGGATCAACACGGGCTTATTGCCAACAGAGCAGAACGATCTCAGGTATAGTGAAAAACTCTCAAGGAGAGACTATTATCGGAGCGAATATCGTTGAAAAAGGTACCAGTAACGGGACGATTACAAATGTAGACGGACTGTTCACACTGCGCGTAGCACCCAATGCAATATTAAAGGTATCTTATATGGGATACACGGAGCAGGAAGTCAATACACGCAACAAGAACAAGCTGGAAATCATACTGACGGAAGATGCCAGATTGATTGATGAAGTAGTGGTGGTAGGATACGGATCGGTCAAAAAACGGGATTTGACGGGGGCGGTAACCTCCGTCAAAGAGTGCGGAAGTACTGGCCGCTCCTACCAATAATGTGATGGAAGCCCTTCAAGGCAAGATACCCGGAATGGATATCACCAAAACTTCGGGACAGGTAGGAGGTGATGTCACTATCCTGTTACGTGGTTCACGATCTATCTATGGCAGCAACGAACCGTTGTTTATTATCGATGGAATCCCCGGCAGCTATAGCCAGGTCAGCCCGTCGGACATCGAGAGTGTAGATGTATTGAAAGATGCTTCTTCCACCGCCATTTATGGTTCTGCAGGAGCAAACGGTGTTGTCATCATCACCACAAAAAGAGGAAAAGAGGGAAAAGCGACCGTAAACTTCGATGCTTATTACGGATTCAGCGGTTCACCCAACTACAGGCATGGAATGACGCGGGATGAATGGGTCACCTACCAGCAAGAAGCCTATAAATATAAAAACGGTGACTATCCTACCGATATGTCCGCCCTACTGGGGAAACAGGATTTTATAGATGCATACAACGACGGCAAATGGATAGACTGGATAGATGAAGTGTCGGGCAACACGGCTACCACACAGAAATACAGTCTTTCGGTCAGCAGTGGCACTGAAAAGACAAAATTATTTGCTTCGACTTCCTACAACCGGGAAGAAGGTTTACTTAATAACGAAAATCTGAACAGATATTCGTTACGCCTCAACCTGGATCAACAGATATTTTCATGGGCAAAGGTGGGCTTTACCTCCAATTTAGTCTACCGGGACTTGAACTCCGGCGTAAAAAACACATTCACAAAATCTCTCTCTGCCATCCCGTTGGGTGATGCTTATACCGAAAAAGGGGAGATCAATCACGAATACATCACAGGACAATATTCCCCGATGAGTGATTTTATAGAGAACCAGTATGTAGACAACACACGTTCTACCTACCTGAATATGAGCGGCTATGTCGAACTAACTCCTGTCAAAGACCTGACTTTTACCAGTCGTGTCAATGGTACGTTGAATCACTCACGCCGCGGGCAATACTGGGGAGAGAAGTGCAATGCCAACCGTCCGTCTTATGCAGGTTCACCGCATGCTTCCATCACCAACAACAATGCCTGGAATTACACTTGGGAAAATATTCTCGCATATAACACAACCATCGCCAAAGACCATAATCTGGGAGGTTCATTGATTACTTCCTGGAATAAGAACCAGTCGGAAAGTAGCATGGCTGCCGCCAGCGGTCAAATGGTAGATCAATGGTCTTTCTGGCGACTGACATCGGGCACTTCCCAACATGTAGAATCCGACTTCGCACAGACGCAGAAAATGTCTTTTGCCTTCCGTCTGAACTATTCATACAAAGGCAAATACCTGTTTAATTTCTCTACGCGGTGGGACGGTGTTTCACAATTCTCCACCGGACATAAATGGGATGCTTTCCCCGCAGGCGCACTGGCGTGGAGAATATCGGACGAAGCATTTATGGAAAAGACACGTAGTTGGCTGGACAACCTGAAATTGAGAGTGAGCTACGGTATCACAGGTAACTCGGGAGGAACCACCGCATACAGCACCACAACACAAGCATACGTATATACCGCTTCGGGAATTTCCATTAATGGGAAGATTGTTCCTTTCACGCAATACTCCGGTACTTACGGTAGTTCCGATCTCGGCTGGGAGAAGTCATACAACTGGAATGTGGGGTTGGATTTCGGTATCCTGAACGGTCGCATTGACGGATCGGTAGAATGGTTCAAGACAACCACCAAAGGATTATTATTCAAACGTACATTGCCCATCACCAGCGGTCTGACCGGATGGGGATCGCCTCTGGCTATCTGGCAGAACATCGCCCAGACCAGTAACCAAGGTGTGGAAGCAACGATCACTTCGCACAACATACGGCATAAAGATTTCACCTGGAACACCACTTTATCCGTCACTTGGAACAAGGAACAAATAGACGATCTGCCTGACGGTGATCTGATCGCCGAAAACCTGTTTGTCGGTGAACCGATTAAAGCTATTTACGGATATAAATATACCGGAATTTGGGGAACCGATACTCCACAGGAAACATTGGATGCCTACGGCGTAAAACCCGGATTCATCAAGATAGAAACCTTAGACCAGAAAGGCGATGGAGGTGTGCATAAATACAGTACGGAAGACCGGCAAATTCTAGGACATTCCAATCCGGACTGGATCATCGGATTCAGCAATTCCTTCACCTACAAAGAATTTTGATTTATCCGTCTTTGCCATGGCACGTTACGGACAGACAATCAACAGTGACCTGCTCGGTTATTATACCGCCGAACAGAGCGTAACCAAGAATCAACTGGCAGGCGTAGACTACTGGACAGAGGATAATCAAGGAGCCTATTTCCCCCGTCCCGGAACGGGAGACGAACAAAAAAAACCGTATATCCTTCATTAAGAGTGCGCGACGGCTCCTTCATTAAGATTAAAAATATCACGCTGGGATATACACTACCCGTCAATATTTCCCGCAAAGTTTTAATGGAGAAATGCCGTATTTATGCCACAGCCTACAATCCGTTCATCTTTGTAAAAGATAAGCAGTTGAAAGATACTGATCCCGAAACCAACGGTTCGGATGCATTTCCTACCTACCGGCAATTTGTTTTTGGCGTTAATTTGACATTCTAACAAAAGATTATAATCATGAAAAGTATATATATAAAATTCATATTTTGCAGTGTGCTATTCTCGGCCTTATCTCTACATTCCTGCACCTTGGAGGAATACAACCCGGGCGCATTTACCAAAGAGGCTTTGGCTACTTCCATCGATGGATATGAAACCCTGATTAACCAGTGTTATTTTGCTATGGAAAGGTTTTACTACGGTTCTGCGGACTGGATGTCACTGACTGAAGGCGACACCGATCTTTGGACGTATAAAGCCAACGAATCAACAAGTTACACACAGTGGTTCTGGTTTTTCGCAGGAACATCACCCAATACGACTTACACCAATAATTGGTGGAACGGGACGTACGACGGTGTGGGAGCCTGTAACGAAGCTATCGCATTAGGAGACAAACCTCCTTACACCACGGAAGAGGAGCGGAATGCCAAGATTGCGGAAGCCCGTTTTCTTAGAGCTGTCTATTATTTCAATGCAGTGGAACAATTCGGAGCAGTGACAATGCTCACAGAACCGATAACAGCGGAAACACTGACTTACTCCACCCACCCGTACCGATCCGATGACTATCTACCAGGAAGTAATCCTGCCCGATTTAAGATTCGCATCCGAATGGTTGCCAACAGGTACGCATGCAACTACTACCACCCCGACAAAGAAAGCCGCTCTCGGTTTTCTGGCTAAAGCCTGCTTGCAGACGTACGAATATGGAAGCACCGAATATTTGCAGGAAGCTCTGGATGCAGCCCAAAAATTGATTACCGATTGCGAAACTGGCGGTGGAAAATACAATACGTATATGTATCCATCGTATAGCGAAGTGTTTAAAGAGAGCAATAACTGGGAAAACAAGGAAGCTCTCTGGAAACATCGCTGGTATGCAGGAGCAGACGGTCACGGATCAAGCAACGGAAATTACAAGCTAAATCGCAACGATGAGTATTTCTTATGCAATATCAATAAGTTCGGTGCTCGTGAAGATAATCAGGAAACACGTCTTACCTGGGAAGGCTCAATTACCGGTATCTTTATGCCCACACAGCATTTATTGAGTTTATATGTACAGAAAGACGGAACATTGGACCCCAGATTTCATGAATCGTTCACTACAGAGTGGAACGCGAACAAGAATTACACGTGGGATGAAAGTGCCGTCCACATGTATGACAAGGAAGAAACCGTCATTGGCAAAGCTCTGAATAAAGGTGATTTAGCCATTAAATTCATCATGCCGCAGGACATCGATTATGCGACAGAGAAACAAAAAGAACACATTTCTGATTATTTGCTAATTGATTATCATCATGTATATAGTGATGACAATAATAATGTGAACATGAATTATGCTTATACAAACGTCACTGGCAATTACAAAAATGACGGCACAAATGAGAACCAATTCCGCTACTATTATCCATCACTGAATAAGCATAACAGCAGCAATTATTATGTAGCCAATGCTTCCAAACAGAGAAACGGTAATCTGAATGCAACGTTTATCATGCGCATGGCAGAAGTTTATTTGATTGCGGCAGAAGCTGATATTTACCTGAATGGTGGTGCGAATGCAGCCGGTTATATCAACAAGGTTCGTGAACGTGCCGGAGCAAATCCGCTTACAGGGAGTATTACAGTACGAGATATCTTAGACGAAAGAGGCCGTGAACTTTGCGGAGAATATTGCCGCTTCTACGACTTGAAACGGACAGGAATGTTTAAGAACTCGGAGTATCTGGAGAATACTCATCCGGACTTAGCACAATTCTTTCACCCGAATTATGCATTACGTCCCATTTCAACTACATTTACTGCAACAATCACCAATGGCAGCGAGTATCAAAATCCGGGATATTAAGTAGGAATTTCAATATGTACAGGTGCTATGGAATCAATCTTGGCACCTGTACATTATTATAATAAGCAATGAAATATTTCATATAATGATATTAGGTATTTCTATTATTTATCTCATTCAACCAAGCCATTTTATGTTCTTTTCCGTCCGGACAGAACCATTTATAAATATATTCTTTAGCCAACCATTTACTGAAAGTGCCTACATCTTTATCATGTAAGGGTTTTATTGTGATCTTATCATTCTTAATATCCATACTTTTTTATTTATTCAAACATCCACTTTTGCAGCCTCCCAACCAATCATTGCAGTCTTGCGAATCTCTCCCCAATGGTAATTTCCCAACTCACCGGAAGCACGAATGACCCGATGACACGGAATAAGGAAAGCTACGGGATTCTCACCGACAGCCGTTCCAACAGCCCGGCAAGCTCTCGGATTATTGATTCCTACGGCTATATCTCCGTAAGTAGTCAAGCCACCGACAGGAATTTTCAGTAAGGTTTCCCATACCTTTAGCTGAAAGTCAGTACCTTTCAGATGCAATTTTATTTCTTTGAGTTTACTCCAGTCCTGCGTGAAGATAAATAAAGCATTTTGCTGCACTTCATCCACAATCGAGGTAAACTTTGCATTAGGAAACTTCTTCCGTAAAGAGTTAAAAGCCGCGTCATGTTCGTCTGCAAACTCCATACAACAAATACCTTTATCGGTAGACGCAATGAAGATTTCACCGAAAGGACTTTTGGCAAAACTGTAATTGATAGAAAGACTTTCACCTCCGTTTTTATATTCGCCCGGCGTCATCCCTTCTATATTTACAAACAAGTCATACAATCTGCCCGTACCGGAAAGCCCTGTTTCCTGTGCCGCATCGAATAAAGACGCATGAGTTTCATTCAAGATTCTCTTGGCATATTCAATACTAGTATATTGCAAGAACTTCTTAGGGCTAATTCCCGCCCACTCCGTAAACATACGTTGGAAATGCGCCGTACTCAACGCCACCTCCCCGGCAATCTCATCCAATCCCGGTTGCCTTTTAAAATTCTCCCTTATATACCCGATTGCCTGTGCAATGCGTGCATAGTCAAGCGTTTTTTGCTCATTCATAACAGAGGTTTGCCATTTAATTCCAAATCCAGCAACCGCTTTTTAGCAGGAAGCCCGCCACCATATCCCACAAGAGAGTGGTTGCTGCCGATGACACGATGGCACGGAGCAAAAATAGAAATAGCGTTCGCCCCGTTAGCGGCAGCAACAGCACGGACAGCTTTCGGCAAATCGAGTTGTTTTGCCAGCTCACCGTATGACACAGTCGAACCGTATGGAATCTCCAACAACTTATACCATACACTCTTCTGAAACTCCGTACCAACAAAAAGCAAAGGCACCTCAAACACAGTCCGCTCGCCATTGAAATATTCATCCAACTGGCTCATCGCCTCCAGTATCACATCTGATGTACTTTTCTCATAACCAGCTTTCAGCACTTTCCGCAATCTCCTGTCTACGATATCCCTATGACTTTCAGCCGCCCAGTCACAAAGACAAAGCTTATCCTCAAACGAGCCAAGCATCAAATCACCACAAGGAGAATGATAACGCTGTATCTTAATTACATTCGTTTTATCTTCCATACTTCCAAAGATACGTTTATTATATTTACAGTTGAAATAACAGCTAATAATATTTTCGTTTTTACACTCGCACTCTCATTTCCAATGCCGCAAAATTACTACACGCATCACTGATAAACGACCCGAAAATTGCTGTTTTTACGTAGAAAAGACAATCCCCCTCCCACTCCTCCATACAATCAATCGTTCTCAATATACTTTATCACCCGGCAAGGACTGCCGACCGCCACACAATTCTTAGGAATAGACCGAGTGACAACACTACCAGCGCCAATCACACTATTTTCACCAATCGTAACTCCTGCCAGCAGGATTGCACCACCGCCAATCCATACATTGTCTTCAATTCTCACAGGAAGAGCAAAAGTGTTACAAATCGCTTTTCCTTCTTCCCAATTCTGCGCAGTTCTTTCGTGTACTTTAGTCGAATGTGTCGCTGTATATATCTGAACATTAGAGGCAATCAGCACATTATTTCCTATTTCTATCCGATTGTTATCGACAAAGGTGCAATTCATATTGATAATGACTTTATCGCCTATAAATATATTTTTTCCATATTCACAACGGAAGTCAATATCCACATGAACATGCTGTCCCAAATGCCCGAACATCTCCCGCAAAATTTCCTCTTTCCTGGCTACATCGGCAAAGTCCGTAGCATTTAACTCTCTAAGCAAACGTTTAGTCTTCAGTGTCATCTCCGCCAATTCTTTGTCTTTTCCGTCGAAAGGCTCACCGGCCATACATTTCTGATACTCTGTTTTCATCTTACTAAATTTTTGAAGTTAGCAATCATCCTTTTAACTTTTATTCTCAAAGAAAACCAGTAAATATGATGTCCATACCCAATGCGGTATTCTACATCCATTTGATACCATAAACTTATAACTAACCCAAATACGCATAAAACCGCACCTCACAAGTTGAAATCATCATAAAATACTGGTTTTTCTGCTTGAATATAGGTATATTTGCGCAAATATACAACTCTATCCATGCGGAATTATGCTGAAAGAAGAAAGACACCAATACATTATCGACCGGATCAATAAAGACAACCGGATATACGTCACCGACCTAAGTGAGGAACTGGGAGTTTCGGACGACACCTTAAGAAGAGATCTCGTAGAATTAGAAAACCTGGGATTATTGACGAAAGTACACGGAGGAGCTATCGCTAAATCAGGTATATCCATCAAGTTTGCCGAAAGACTCAATACAGCTACGCTGATAAAACAGGAAATGGCTGCCAAGCTGGTTCCGTTATTTAAAGAGGGCGACGTGATATTAATAGATGGAGGAACCTCCAATCTTGAGGTAGCCCGGCAGATTCCCAAAGACAAAAACTTTACGATATACACCAATTGCCTGCCGATCGCAAACGAACTGTCCAATTACCCTAAAGTAGATTTAATTCTTTTAGGCGGGAAAGTCTTTCCATCTTCACAAGTCACCGTCGGCATATCTGTCTTCCAGATGATACAATCCATCTTTCCGGATTGGGTGATTATAGGGGTAAGCGATATTCATCCACAAAAAGGACTGACCACTTCAGACCGTGAAGAAGCAATCATCAAACGCAGTATGCTAAAACAAGGAGCCAAACGAGTGGTCCTAGCCACTGCCGCCAAACTGGACACGGCAAGAAACTATCACGTCGCCTCTTTAGCTGAAATTGATTATATTGTTACAGAAAATAGCAAGGTGGATTATATCAAACAGCATTGGCCTTCATACTCGTACAAAGTGATATAAAGCAGAAAGTGGGAAAACCTATCCCTCAATTCAATCTCCAATTATTTTTTATACATGATTTACTCTCACACCCTCACACTTTCCCTGCATCCCCCTATTCATCATCCTTTCAGTGATGAGGGTAAGAGTGAGGGTAGGTGAGGGTAACTTTTTGCCCTCACCCTGTCTCGTCCTGATTGGGTTGACAAAGCCCCCTTTCACACCACCTTTATCAATTACTTCACTTTCATCAAATGATAAAGCGTCCCTTTACGAGACTTACGACAAGGAATATTCAGTTTTTGAAGTGCACGCCCAAACTGTCCTACCTTATTAATAGCCAGTTTATCCCGTGTTTTCGTCTGTAAATAACTCAAAATCTGCATGGCAGTCAGCCATTCGCCTTCCATTTCCTCTTCTACGGGATTAAGATAGCAGTGGAACAGCTGTTCCAGCGGACTCGCCTGTTCAAACTCACGGTTAGTCTGTTTTAATATGTTTTCATCCTCATCATTCAGCCAATAACGTTCACCTTTATAAATAGCCTCCATCGCTTGAGCATAAAGCTGCTTGTAATTAATCGTAACATTCGTATTAATAGGAGCCGTCACCTCAATGCAAATAAAACGGCGGCTACCGCTAGGATCGGTAAGCAAATCTTTCTGATTGCTGGTACCGATAAAAGAAGCATAACGCCTCATTTCCCGAATCGTATTACCGTATGGTTTGCGCAGATTCGCCACAGGCTTCTGCAACAAATGCTTCAAGAACCCCTGCTGACTGACATTAATCTGATCGAACTCATCAATATTTATCAGAAAAAAACGTCCCAAATAGCGTTCCGCCTCCTGTTTACTTTTAAAATCAATACTGTCCGTATAGCCGAAACGCAACTCCGGCGGCAGAATAATGCGACAGAATGTAGACTTACGATACCCCTGCGAACCAACCAGCAAAGGCGAAGTATTATTACCATGCTGCCGATCGACTCCCCTCCAATGCGCCACCATACTAAGAAACCAGCGGTAAAATAATTCCTGCCAATGCGGATTATCACAAGGCACCAGACCAGCCAATGCACGGATACGATCCTTCCCGTCCCAGCGACCTGTCTCATAAAGATATTCCTCCACAGGATTATACAAAGGAACACATTCCGAATTCAGAAAACGATCCACATCACGGTCCCACGCACTGATGCCTTCCTTCAAAGCATTGATTGCAATACTGTTGCGCACCCGTTTATCCACCGGCTTAAAGCAAAAGTGAACAGAATCGCGCTGCCGATATTCCAAATCGTCCTGCACCGTATTGTAACGGAATTCATACCGACGTTTCATAAACTCTTCCAACAGAAAAGCCGTCTCCTGCTCTTTACTGATACTGCTTTTCTTGCCGAATCCCTTACATTCCTGATAAAGATTATGCAATATCGAACGGATCACCTGCTCTTCTTCTTCGCGATAATAATGAATCATCGTCTGCCGTATCGCTTCCTCTTCGGGAAGCCCCGCTTTGAAACAATGCTCGGCAAGGCGAACCAATAAAGGCTGCAAGTCGTCCCCACGTTTCCAATCCTCCATTTCCTGAAGTGCCCTGTTCAAGGCCGCTTCATAAATCTTCGTGAATGTTTGCGCCGACTCATATCCCGGCTGCAACCGTAATAACGGATTTTTCTCTCCCAGTTTCCGCTGACGGAAAGTCTCTTCTCCCGGCATCATAAGCGGTTGTTCCAAGCAGAACGGCACCGCATCCGGATTATAATAAGGAGATTCGTCCAGCGTCATACGGCATCTCTGTGCCAAAACCGGTTCTTTCAAGTCAATATCGAAAGGCAACATCGGCTGATAACATTTCACAGCCAGCCAATAAGCATGAACATGAAATAATTCCGCCTCCGCTTCCTTGGTCGGCAATCCTCCGTCATCCGGCAAAGCGAAGCGCACCCATATCTTCACACTACGCCCGCTCGAACCACCAAAAGTAGCAAAAGTCTGTGGCAAAAGCGCCGCTTGTCGCTTCACAAATTCCACTTCCGAGCCGCTCGCCAGCCTACTCACTTCCAACTGTACCAATCCGTTATACTGCTTCATCTTCCGTTCGCCCTCTTTGGTACGGGTATATTCCACAGCAGAATAGATGTATGGCAATTTATCAATATGTTCGTATCGGGCATGCGTACCTTCCAGCAATGGTATGATTCCCCGCAAAGCCGTGATATGCCCCGCCTTTGTTTCCGTTTTCATTTTGTCGAATAATGTGCCTGCCTCACAAACGCTAAGAGTCTCTTTTCCGCTCCCGTTGTCTTGTCTGATTAAAGTAATTTTCATCCTATTTTTGTCTATTTTTTCTACAATTACATCTACCTATTTAATTCCTGTAAAGATACGCTTTTATCTTCCGGTAAACAAGCATTTTATCCGATAAATACCTGCATATTATTTGCATTTGCCTTATTATTTATGTATCTTTGCTTAGTAGTTGTCAAGGGCTCACCCGTGTGAACAAACAGGCTATCAATTGTAAATAAAAACGTCTACAGACGTAAACAGCCTTGTTCACATGGGTGAGCCCTTGCAAAGCATTAGAGCTTAACAAAAGAAACATTAAGCATTAATGTATTACTATCTAAGAGAATACATAACAAGAACAGTTCATTTAAAACAAATATAGAGCTATGGCAATATTATTCGATTGGTATGAAGACCCGAAGCCTTCAAACAAACAGCAGGGAGAAAACGGAAACACCCTGCATCCGCGCATCAAATACAACGGTTCCACAGGGACCGACGTACTGCGCCGACGTATTCAAGAACGTTGTTCACTGACAGAAACAGACGTCACAGCCGTACTTGATGCGCTTTCGCACATCATGGGACAGGAATTGGCGGAAGGACGCCAAGTTCATCTGGACGGCATCGGTTATTTCCATCCCTGCCTGACGACCACGGAACCTGTAACGGTAGACACAAAACGGAAAGTGACCAAAGTGAAGCTAAAGGCCATTCAGTTTCGTGCCGACCAGACATTGAAAAACGAATTCGGCGTTCTTAAAGTGAAAAACCTCAAAGGTGGACTGGATTTCACCCAACTGACGAACGAGGAAATTGACCTGCAACTGACTAAGTACTTCCGTACTCATCCATTTATGCGGAGACACGACTTCCAATATCTTTGCGGAATGGCAAGAAGTACAGCCATGCGACATATCCGACGTCTGCGCGACGAGGGTAAATTGAAAAATATGGGTGGAGCCATGCAGCCGATTTATGTGCCGGGAAGTGGATATTATGGTAAGAATAAAGAAGTTAGTGTGAAAACGGAATAAGATTGGTCAACTCAAATCAGGACGAGACAGAGTGAGAGTAAAAAGTTACCCTCACCTACTCTCACCTTTACCCTCACACCTGTAACCCCGATGAATAAATGGATTGAGCACAAAGGGTGAGGGTGTGAGGGTAAAACGTCACCAACATTTATTTGAAAGCATTCTTAGGGATATTCAGTAAATGTTCCTCTTTCTAAAAAATCAAGAGAAAAGCTTTGCTTTACGTGAGCTTTTCTCTTGATTTTTTCGTTCAACTCTCCCAGTCTTCTATCTTTTTTGTAGAATATTGTTTACATATTCTTATTTTTTCCTTCCCACCCATGCATTATGTACATGTCTTTTTTAGGGGAAGTTAAAACCTCTCCTGTTTTTCCTGTTATTTTAGTTAGATTATGCTGCCTTTCTTTTTTTCTTTTCGACCTTTTCTATCATACATACCGCATTGGCTGTATGTATCCCAAAGAAAATCCAAAGTACTTCCGTTTTCCTGTTTCTAGCTTTTATCCTGGCCAGTGAGTAATGTTGTTTCTGCGTTCCAAAACTTCCTTCCAGGCGGGTAGCTCTTTCACGGCTGAGTTCCGACCGTAAGATTTTCCGAAGCGGCTCATCTTTGGCAGCTCTGCCCTTACGCTTAAAGGAAGTACTTATATGATATTTTGTACAAAATTTCCGGTTGGCATTATTGGCATAGATTGAATCCGCCGCAAGCGCCTTAACCCTAACCCCGGTCAGTTGTTGTTGCAGATGAATACAGTCTTTCAAACGTACTCCTTCGTTAAAAGCCTTAAAGGAGATATGTTCTATAAAGGAGATTCCGTCTATCTGTATATTGTTGACTTTGGCTCCGAATTCAACGGATTTGGTTTCCTTGCCTCTGATAATGGGGCGAAGGTAATGCCGGTCGATACTCACGATACGGTTGGACACTTTTTTGCCTGCAAATAAATTCTTCCCTTGCTCAAGGACTGTCTGTATGACCGAGAAACGTCTTTGGTAATCAGAGGATAGTGTAAGCCTGTTCCTGTAGGACGAATGAAGCAGCTCCAGCTGGTCAAGTAACTTTTCCAATAACTGAAGTAACCTTCGTGTAATCATACGAGTCTGTGATTTCTTGCGTTTACGCAGTTTGCTATAAGCAAGATAGGCACGGCGTACATCAAGATACTTGTTACGGGGACGTTGTATGTGCAAGGTCTGGCAATGTTTGCACAGATGACGATGAAGCCATACAATACCTTCCCATAAGAGTTTGGTATCAGTAGGGAAACGCAGATGACTTTCATAACAGGTGGCATCGGTCATACAGACATGAAGGTTCTCAAGATAAGGTGTCCAATGCTCGGCAAGAATGAGCTGGAGGGACTCAACGTCAAGGCGATCCGCTAGGTCCTGACGAATTGCACTAACGATTTTAGGATTGGTTAGTGGATGAAGCGGATCAATCTGAACACCACAAAATAACTGGTAATGAATATTACCGTTTAAATGCTCAATCAGTTGTGCATCGGAAAAGTTGGTATAGGACTTCAAGACCATCAAGGCTATTTTACCTTCGGGAGAAAAATAACTTTTACGCCCAAAAGGAGAGGACTTCAAATGCATTTGTCGGGCCAGTTCCGAGAAAGGGAACAGAGAATGGAGGCGACCTAATTCACTCGTTGCAAAACTTTGACGATATTTTTTAAGCATATCGAACTCGGTAAAACCTAAACAAGGTTCGATTTCTGAGATTTTTTGTATCTTTACCATGTGTTTTTATTTTTAATTACCCCCGTTTTGGCCGTCAAACCGTTTTTTGGGGGGAATGCTTAAAGATACAAAAAAGGCAACTAACTCGCAATGAATTAGTTGCCTTAAATTTTATTATTTTAGGAATATCCCTTCTTAATGCGAGCAACTATTATACAAGAGCACCTCCATACCGTTCCATATTTTACCGGGGAATCTTAACCATTTCAACCGGCTGCTCCTGTATCTTATCCAACGGTTGTGATTGATATTTTACCTTTGAGAAATCAATAGCTTTTAAGTCAATGCAACGTATCGAATTGTTATAAGCTGTTTTATAATAAACCTTCCGGTTCGTGAGGTCGATAGCTGAGGTCCATTGCGTAGCACTGGGAATATCCGGAATATCACCCTGTGAATGTTCTATACCAATAGGAATATCAAAATTATTAAGCAAGTGGAAACATTGCTGCACGGTATCAAAGCCTGTGGCACGTTGCGGAGCTGTCCCCCGGTAAAAGGCCGCACGCACAAACCGCGAAGGAGGCGTGGCATCACCCGGAATGCCGAGAAAACCGGAGTTGCCACCAGTAGGTTGCAACGTAATACCGCTCAATTTTTTGCACGGAAGCGTCACCCGGATGAAGATTGACGTAATTGTTCAAATTTGTAAGTTGCCATTCAAAACCGGGGGCATTCGTCAATACTCCTACTTCATTCTCATAAAAATGCGGCACACCACCTACAATTTCCAACACAACCTGACGCCCCGACGGTTCACCGATACGCCAATGTACTACCGCTGTCTTTTCCAATCCTACAACACATACAGAAGAAAGGGCTGCCTTCACCTCGTCGATAGTGGAAAACTGCGACAACAGCCACTCCGTCACTTGAAGGTCTGCCAGTGTCCGCTGGTTCTGTGCAGCATCATACGTTTTATATCCCCCATAATGGAGGAAAGAAAAATAGTCCGGCCGAAAGTCCGGCCTCATTGATTCCTTCGGCAATAAATTCTTTTTGTACAACAGCCAGACCAACCACTCCATATTTTGCCGTAAACGTTAGTCCGTTGACACCTGTAGGAGTGAATGACGTGAGCTGTTGACCACGTGGAATAATCACATACTCGCTTTGCAACACACCGCGCGCCCATTCAATCGTACGGGCTTGCACATAACTGCCGTCACGGGATGTCAGCGAGATTCCCGTACAAGCTACAGCCTGAAAAGTGCTGCCACATACGGCAGCAATCCCTAGCAATAAGTTCTTTGTCATCTTCATCATTATTTATATATTTATTCGCTAAAAACTCAATACTGTATAAAGACAACAAAATATAGGTTATTTTAGTTGCAGACACCTCTCTCAAGAAAACTATTGTTTTTTGTTCGTCCCGTACTTTGCGGAACAATATACGTAGTTTGCTTCAATATGCAATCTCTTTTTTTTGGTTAAGCACCGGGAACATACGGATGAGTGAACCAGAAGCACGACCCTTCCCCCTCACGGGATTCGACTCCAATCTTTCCGCCCATCCTATTGACCAGGCTTTGACAGATGGATAATCCCAATCCGGCACCTTGTACAAATGAGTCCAGTTTTACAAAACGATTAAATATTTCATGTTTTTGTTCATCGGGAATTCCTTTGCCCGTATCCGTTACACAAAAACGTACCTGATTTTCATCTTCCAATGAATAGGAAAGTGTAATTGAGCCCTTAGTGGTAAACTTCAAGGCATTAGTCAGGAAATTAGATAGTACTTGCACGATTCGGTTTTTATCAGCATCAATCACAATCTGCGGTGAATTTTCATCAAAACGCAGTTCGACCGCACTGTCACGTTTTTATGTGAGAAGGTAGCAATCACTTCCCGGCAAAGTTGTGGTACATCCACTCGTCCCATAACAAGATCTATCATACCGGCTTCGATTTTGGAAATGTCCAGAATGTCGGAAATAAGGTTGAGCAACAGCTCATTGTTCTCCTGCGCTAAAGACATATATACATGACGTAGCTCCGCCTCATCGGTTTCGGCAAGCAGACTGGAAAACCGACGATGGCATTCAAAGGAGTACGTATTTCATGGCTCATATTGGCAAGGAATGCTGATTTGAGCCTGTCCGATTCTTCCGCTTTTCTTTAGCTTGAATCAGCTCTAGTTCCACCTGTTTGCGGGTGGTGATATCGGTAGCCAGTTCCATGATTGCCCAACGTCCGTCGAGCCATTTTATTGCCATGCTCTGGATGGTATACCAACGTTTGGTGACCGGATTGTAGTCTTCCCAAAATGAACGCCTGTAAACTTACGGTTGGCATCGAGCAACTTCGGCTTCGGGCAGTGTTTACACCCATTTTCCAGACCTGCATTCAACATTCTCCAACATTCCGCATTTGCCGGAACTTCTCCTGCTTCTTCCCTGAAAGGCTTATTGGCAAAAATCACTTTCAACGTATCGTAATCACTCACAAAATATTGGCATTGATATTGTCCAATACCTTTTGCATGGTTCGCTGTGACTGTTGCAACGATGTTTCAACTTGCCAGCGTTTGGTAGCAGTAGATACGATTTGCGATATCTGGCTCATCAGTTCCACATCTTTTCATCCCATTGTTTGTTCCAGCAAAAGTTGAACGAAAGAAAGCCGAAATGTACTCCCAATTGTGACAGGGGAAAAACAGCAATGGCTTTTACGCCTTGCACTTCGAGCATTTGAGTAATAAAGGGATCAAGCGAATAAATATCGGACGTACAAATGATATGGTTTTCTTCCAGCATGTCGAACCAGGGTTTTCCCGCTTCAATGGTCATACTCCGCAAGTAATCGATAGCGGGTTCTATACCGTCGTTGCACCATTCGTTGGTGCAGCCATACGTAACTCCGTCGAGGTGGTTTTCCCATGTCGCCAAACGGTCGACACCAGTATAACGGCCAATTTCGGCCAGTGCCATATTCATAGCAGTAGGTATATCCGGTTCCAATTGCAAAATTTGCAGTACCTTGATAAATAATGCCTGCCGTCGGTTGGTTGCTTCGAGATTCTCCTGAATAGCGATCAAGTCTTTAGATTTCTCTTCAACCATCTGTTCGAGGCTGGTACGGTACTGTTCCAGTTCCATACCGCCCCCTTGAGGTTCAGAATCAGTGGATTTCATGTTTAATAGATAACAGTAAATAGAATTTTAGTTTAGTTTCGAATCCGGACGAGATGCGTCCCACATTCTGCAAATATATACATTTATTTTAGAAACCAAACTTTTTCCCATCAAAACGACTTCTTATAAATGCCTAATAATCGCAGAATTACGAAAGCATATATTACATAATCGACCTCGTCAATTCCAAACTTCCTCAATATTATACCGGATGGAATCTTTTCAACAATATATGACTTACACTGAAAAAGTCCTTATCACACTTTTCTATCTATTAAAACTAAATCCTATTCGTCTGGTTATATCAGTTTCAACCCTACGATTGAAATAATCAGAGTCGTCATAAAAAACAAACGACCCAAAGTTGCCGGTTCATGAAAGAACAGGATACCGATCAATACAGTCCCCACCGCTCCTATCCCCGTCCAAACAGGATATGCAGTGCCGATAGGCAATGTTTGCGCAGCCTTTGCCAGTAGGAACATGCTTAAGGTTACAGAGATTACAAATCCCGCTCCCCACAAATAAAAATCGGTGCCTGTCGCTCCTTTAATCTTGCCTAGACAAAAGGTAAAACCAACCTCAAACAGTCCGGCAATAATCAATATAATCCAATTCATATCATTCTATTTTAATGTTATGTAGGTTTGCGGCGTTACCGCCGCATTCCCCATTAAGAACTGTACGTGCGAGTTTCCCCGCATACAGCTCCGATAATTCAAAATTTAATTCTCATAAAATTAAATCGGCTCATCCGCGCCTTTACAGGCAACTGTTTCCGATAAAGTTCCCTTTCGGGACGTACGTGAGCGGTTGCGTTTCTGCATCCGCTTCAAGAAGTAGGCATCCCAAGTCGGGTCGTATGGATTGGCTTCACATTTCACCTTTACATGTCGTCTAATCGGTATGTCAGCCAGCTTCATAAGTGTAAAGATAGCACCTTTTTCACAATCTTTGTACTTGAAGCCGAAAATCCAGTCCCGATTGCCGACCTTGATAAAGTATTTGTTCTTTATCCATTCTCTCGACTTGTTCGTATGCCTTCGATAGGACCACCGCTTTAACTGGTTGGTTAATATATGGTCTATCTTGCTAAACGTAGTTTTCGATACCACACTACTGTAGTAGTTTCCCCATCCCCTCAATACAGGGTTGAGGTCTTCTATCAGCTTCTGCTGTGCTACAGCCTTGTTCTTTTTGAACACGACTTCGTGCAGTTTCTCTGTGAACCGTTTCTGACTCTTAGGGGATGGTTTGATTAACAATGTGCCGTTGTACTTCCGAACATTGAACCCTAAAAAGTCAAAACCCTCGCTGATGTGTGTTATCAGTGTCTTTTCTTCGGATAGCGTGAGACCACGTTTCCCAAGAAACTCAATCAACATACATTTTGTCTCTTCCAGTATTTCTCGTTTGTCTGCCGTGATGATGAAATCATCAGCATAACGCACGCAATTCACTTTCGGATGATAAAGTTTTCCATCGATGTAGCTCACCTTATACTTCTCTTTCAACATTCTTTCCATGCCGTCGAGTGTCATGTTGGCAAGTGTCGGTGAGATGATGCCACCCTGCGGAGTACCCTCCACGGTGGGTTGTAGCAACTTATTGAATACGACACCACTTTTCAGCCATTTCTCTAAGATGTGCTTGTCGATTCGTACGTTATCGAGAAGCCATTGGTGACTGATGTGGTCGAAGCATCCTTTAATGTCTCCCTCCAATATCCATTGGGGAGAGCAATCTTTGCTTAACCATCTGTGCAGGGCATCCATAGCATCTGCCGCACTTCTGAACTTTCTAAATCCATAAGAGTTGGCATCAGCGGTTGTCTCCGCAATGGGTTCTAGAGCCATCAGATAAAGAGCTTGCATGGCTCTGTCCTTCATGGTCGGAATCCCGAGCGGTCTCATCTTTCCGTTCTTCTTTGGTATGTTAACCCTTTTCAGTGGAAGGGCTTTGTACCCTCTCCGTTTCAAAGAACTCACTGCGTTTATTTTCTTGGCATCGGTGTCCCATAGTACATGGTCCGCTCCTGCCGTACGTTTTCCTTTATTGGACGTCACTTTCTTTACCGCCAATCCCTTGGCTTCAAAGGAGGTGACAAGAAGATGTTGCAAGGCTGTCACCTTGTTGTATCTTCCTTCTTTCTGAGCCTTTGCTATTCGGACTTGTAGCTTCCTTACCCTACGCTCGCATCGTGCGAAATCTATTCCTTTCCACACTGTTTTGCGTTCGGCTGAAGATGCACACTTGGCTTGCGCCTCGCTCCTTTGCTGTTTCTCCATACTTGAAGTTCTACAATTCGTTTCACAAAGAATTACCCTGTGGAAGTCTGCCCGCTTTCGCGTAGGGTGACGTTGAAACCCTTATCCACAACATTACATCATGATATTCGCTTTCTCCACAATCCTTTACCCGCACCCCGTTCGGCCGCTCTTACGATTGGCTTACCCATTTGCTATTGGCTGATGGGAGAAATACGGGCTTACCAAGTTTCGCACAAGTAACTGACGACCGACTTAGAGTCCGCCCATCCACCGGCAGTGCAACATCCGTGTAGTACGACATAACAACGTACTATCCTGACTGCTTGCCTTTTGGCATGGCTCCTAAACATCCGTAAGCCAATTCTTTGTAACGATGGTGCAGCGATTCACCTGCGTTACTCCTATCGGTCAGCCTTGCCATTCTTCGCCTATGATGTTTAGGTTGGAACGTCGTTCTCAAGAGGGCTCCGCACCCGACCGTTACCAGTCACGCACGCCTCTTTAGGCTACTATTGACGGAACAATAGGTTCAGACATGATGCTGAACAATTACTTGTGAGACCTCTTGTCGCACATTAGATTGCAAAATTAACAAGATGCCCGGAGCTTTCACTTTACATTTGATAAGAAACGCCGGTGTAAGAGTATCATCAATTCTTCTTTTCCTAATATAACTTTTTGTATTTTTGCAGAATAATGATTCAATGCGATATGGATATACACGAGATTATAAACAGGATATATCGGATGCCGGAGGCTTCAGCGGATAAGGTGGTCAAACATCTGTCAAAAATCACATATCCCAAAGGTTATCATATATTGGAGGCTGGCAAGACTGAAACGAATATCTTTTTCATCGAGAAAGGGATTGCTAGAGCTTATATTCCCGTAGACGGAAAAGAGGTAACGTTCTGGATTGGGAAAGAAGGGTCAACCATTGTCTCATTGAAAAGCTATGTAAATAATCAACAAGGGGTATGAGTCAATGGAACTGATGGAAAACTCGGTGTTGTATCTATTAAAGCGCAAAGACTTACACGAATTATTCAAGGAAGATATCCATATTGCCAACTGGGGGCGCAAGTTTGCCGAATCAGAGTTCCTGCAAACAGAGGAAAGACTTATTTCTCTCTTATTCACCACCGCGTCCGAACGGTATATGAAGCTGATACAAAATAATCCGGAGCTATTACAGAGAATACCATTGGAATGTCTTGCTTCTTATCTGGGAATAACTCCGGTAAGTTTAAGCCGGATAAGGGCGAAATTGAAACGGGTACTTTGAGATAGAAACATATTTTTCAAAAGCGAACAGAAAGTGATATAGTTGTGTTTTGAATGAATCAAAAGAGAGAAGTCATGAATATCGAAGATTATAGAGAATATTGCCTGTCAGTCAAAGGAGCAACAGAATGTATGCCGTTTGATGAACATACTTTGGTTTTCAAGGTTATGGATAAAATGTTCACTTTTGCTACATTACGTCCTAAAAACGGAAGATTCTGGGCGGATATGAAATGTAATCCTGATAAATCAGAAGAGCTCATAGAACAATACGAAGACATTTTTTGGGGACCTTTTTCGGATAAGAAACATTGGATAACCGTTTACTTGGAAGGAGATGTTCCCGATAAACTCATAAAGGAGTTGATTAGCCGCTCGGTAGAAGAAGTTTTAAAGAAGTTACCCAAGAAAAAACAAGAGGAATACAAGAACATGATTTAGGATTCGAAAAATAGACATATCCGGCACTACTATTATTGCTAAAAGTAGAGCCGGATAAAATCACTATACACCCCAAAACGCACACACGGATAAAATCATCGTATATTTAAAAACGTATGTCCCAGGAACACTTGCATTCTTCATTCCGGCAATCATGAATCTGGAGAAAAAATAAATGACTAATTTTATTAACTAATGCTTTTTTAGAAGCATTTTTTTAGGTTATTTTGCGGAACAAATATCACGAACTCGTCAAATTATGGATTGGATTGGCCTTGATTTAACATTCCCTATCACCGACCCTACATGGATATTTCTCCTTGTACTCTTGATTATATTGTTTGCTCCGATATTATTGAATAAACTGCGCATCCCTCATATTATCGGTATGATCCTGGCAGGACTGGCTATTGGCGAACATGGATTTAATATCCTGGCACGAGACAGCAGCTTTCAGTTATTCGGGAAAGTCGGACTCTATTACATCATGTTCCTGGCTGGTCTGGAAATGAATATGGGAGATTTCAAAGAGACGCGAAACAAAGCATTGGTACTGGGATTACTGGCTTTTATCGTTCCTATCGGGATTGGATTCATGGCAAATGTATCTTATCTGAAATATGGTGTAATCACCTCTGTATTATTAGCCAGCATGTATGCCTCCCATACGCTCGTGGCCTACCCCATCGTCACCCGCTTCGGCATATCACGCCATCGTAGCGTAAGTATTGCCGTAGGAGGAACGGCCGTAACGGATACACTCACGCTGCTGGTACTGGCTGTTATAGGCGGATTGTTCAAAGGAGAAACCGGAGGATTGTTTTGGATTTGGCTGGTGGTAAAAGTAATCTTTCTAGGGGCACTAATTATTTATTTCTTTCCGCGCATCGGTCGTTGGTTCTTTCACCGGTACAATGACAACGTGATGCAATTTATTTTCGTGCTTGCGATGGTCTTTTTAGGAGCAGGGTTGATGGAGCTTGTTGGTATGGAAGGTATCTTGGGAGCTTTCCTCGCAGGATTGGTACTTAACCGGCTCATCCCCCACGTCTCTCCATTGATGGATCATTTAGAGTTCGTTGGTAATGCACTTTTTATTCCTTATTTCCTTATCGGAGTGGGAATGTTAATCAACTTACGTGTTATTTTCGGAGAGGGGGATGCCTTAAAAGTTGCCGCCGTGATGATAACCATGGCGCTGACAGGCAAATGGATTGCTTGCTGGCTCACTCAAAAGATATATAAGATGTCTGTTCTTGAACGAAATCTAATGTATGGTTTGAGTAATGCACAGGCGGCAGCCACATTGGCGGCTGTATTAGTTGGATACAACATTATTCTGCCCACCGGCGAACGGTTATTGAATGATGATGTACTGAACGGAACAGTCTTGCTTATCCTGGTTACTTGCGTAGTGAGTTCACTGATTACCGAACGGGCAGCCAGAAAAATGGCGATGGATGATTCACAACCTGAAAATGAATCGTCGAAAGAAACAGAGAAGATTTTAATATCCATAGCCAACCCGGACACTATCGAGGACATGGTAAATCTTTCTCTAGTCATACGTGACCCCAAATTGAAAGACAATCTCCTGGCATTAAATGTTATCAACGACGATAATAACTCTGATAATCTACGAATTCGAAGCAAACATTATCTGGAAAAAGCCGAAATGACAGCAACGGAAGCAAATGTACCACTCAAAAAGGTCACCCGGTATGATTTGAATATAGCTTCCGGTATTATCCATTCAGTCAAGGAGAATGAGATTACGAGTATTATCACCGGCCTGCACCGCAAGAAAAACATCACAGATTCATACTTTGGAATACTTGCCGAACACTTATTGAACGGATTAAACTGTGAAATAATTATCTCTAAATTTCTGATACCGGTCCATACAATCAAACGGATTGTCGTTGCCGTCCCTCCTAAAGCCGAATATGAATCCGGCTTTCCGCATTGGATGGAACACTTCTGTCGCATGGGGAGCACTCTTGGATGCCGCGTACACTTCTTTGCCAATGAAAAGACTACCATCCGCCTACAAGCGTGGATAAAGAAAAGGCATAAACAGACGCTTACCGATTTCTCTCTCTTAGAAGACTGGAATGACCTGCTGGTATTGACAGGACAGGTAAGTTACGATCATTTATTGGTTATTATCAGTGCACGACCAGGAACTCTTTCGTATGACAGTTCTTTTGAGAAGTTACCGAGACAGCTCGGGAAATATTTCTCCAACAATAGCTTCATCGTGCTGTATCCTAACCAGTCGGGAGAGCCGTTGGATACGTCTTTCTTCTCCAAGCTATATACTGATACCGAAACCCGACATTATGAGAAGGTGGGCAAATGGTTTTACAGGTGGTTTAAGAAAGAGGGATAAAATTAGAATTGAAAAGTTCCGTTTAATTTATAAATATCGACACATTTCTATATATTTGTACCATTAGCAATTTTGCTATAAACACCTAAAGGAAAAGAATGGTATGTCAAACGTCGATTTTTCCAAAATAACAGAAGGAATCTATCATGTGATAGAAACTGAAGAGAAAATACTAACCGGGCTACAAAATGATACGATCACGTTGAAACGTAATAAACAAAATCGTACCATCAAACAGATTCTCGGACATTTGATTGATTCGGCATCAAACAATCACCAACGCATGGTCAGATTGCAATACAGTAAAGATTTGCTTTTCTTTCCCGATTACCGTCAGGATAATGATCTGTGGATAGCATTACAAGATTACCAAAATGAAGATTGGAACAACCTGATTCAACTATGGAAGTTTTTTAACCTGCATATCATTCAGGTTATAAAATCTGTAGACCAGACAAAACTGGATAGCTACTGGTGTGATTTTGAAGGAACAAAGGTTACGCTACAAGACATGATAGAAGGTTATCTAAGTCATTTGCACCTGCATATTCATGAAATCCATGAATTAATGAATGCCTAAAAAGGATAGCGGTTGCAGTTCTTTTATATTCTATAAATATTAAGATGTACCCACATGGCAACTTACACTCATTTCGCAAAACAACCCGATGTACTGAAACATCTGATACTCTGTGAAGTTCTTAGAAATGAAGCCCCACAAGTATATGTAGAAACCAATTCCGCATGTGCCATCTACTCCATGACGCAAACTCCGGAGCAGCAATATGGTATCTATCATTTCCTGGAGAAAGCAGATGATGACAAATCTCTAAAAGATTCCATTTATTACCAACTGGAAAACCCGGAAATGACAAAAGGAAATTATCTGGGTTCTCCTGCCCTGGCAATGAATGTATTAGAGAAGCAAGCAAAAAGGTTTGTATTCTTTGATTTAGAAAAGAGTGCGTTGGAAAATGTAGACATTTATGCCAAACAAATCGAATTAAGTACATCCGTAGAAATACATCATACCGACTCCCTGAAAGGCACAATAGAACTGTTGCCTTCACTTCCTTCATCCTCTTTCATTCATATCGATCCTTACGAAATAGACAAGAAAGGAGATTCAGGAGTAACCTATCTCGATATCCTGATACAGGCTACTCAATTAGGAATGAAGTGTTTATTATGGTATGGATTCATGACCGAAGATGATAAAGAATCTTTGGACAACTATATTGTATCCAGTCTGGAAAAGGCAGGTATCAAGGATTACATAGGTGTAGAGCTTACCATGAATTCAATAAAAAAAGACAGTATATTGTGTAATCCGGGCATTTTGGGAAGTGGTATTTTGGCTACAAATTTATCACAAATCTTCCAAAGATACCATTCTTGATTACAGTAACAAACTGGTTGATATATACAAAGATGCTAAATACAAAGATTATGATGGAAGTTTATATATTCAGCATCTTTGATATCCACTTATTAATTTAATTACCTAGAACATTACTCTACAAACAGAGCGTCAGAAAGCCGGAGCTTTTAAAATCAGTTTCCGGCCTTTTGGCTATAAATTAACTTATTTCTTTGGCTGATTGTCCACAAGCCATCTATTAGCCGTACATTTTTCGTATCGTCATCTTCCACGTTCCATGCATAACCTCCTGAAGGCAGGCCACGTCTCTCCAATATTTCATTGGGCTGATTATTGGAAAAGAAAAGTTCCAGTTGCGTAGAGTCAGGACTAAACACAATAAAGGCAGAAGCATTGCTATCGTCCACCGATTCCGTGCGGATTCCTTTCTCAAACAAGCGGATACAGTCTTTTTGCACTTCACACCATACATATCCGGCAGAACCGATACAGCCATGTTCATCCCGATCACCTCCCACAATCGGAGATTGCGGATACTGAACTAATTTAGAAGCCGGCATTCCCGGTGTATATTTTCCGGTATAGAACACTTCCAGCGTATCATTCAGAAGCAAACCGTTGACTTCATCTTTATTTGCATCCATCGTACTGAACGAAAGGGTATCATTCTTATCAGTAACAATCGTTACCGTATTCATGGTTGCATCACTAACGATTCCTTTTGAGCTTGCCACTTTTGACGAGCAACCTGCCATGAGGCAGAGCGTACCTACTGCTAATAATATTGTTTTCATTTTCTTTAATTGGGGCTTTGTTTTTAAAATTAATGCAAAGATAAAGGTTATACAGCCAATATTTCGCTTTTACAAAATAAATTAATTTCCGGGCAGATTGTTCACCAGCTACACACAAAATGCCTATATTGGACAACGATCTATTAGAAAATCAGCCTACCTTTGTGATATGGATAATCAAAAGTAAATACAGAATACCATGAAAGAAACTTTGCAGATTCCCACTCCCGAAACACTGGAAGCCTTGATAGGTAAGGAACTTTATGATATATGGACTTCACTTTGCCAGCTTATCGAGCAAAAGTACAATATGGAACAACTATGGAACCATGGAGGAAAAAAATGGATATACGAATATAAATATCGCAAAGGCGGAAAAACGCTGTGTGCCCTATACGCCAAAGAACAAACGATTGGTTTCTTGGTCATTTTAGGTAAAGATGAGCGTACCAAATTTGAATCTCTGCGAGAAGTATTCTCCAATGAGACTCAAAAGATATACGATGAGACGACTACTTTCCACGATGGGAAGTGGCTTATGTTCGAATTGAAAGACACTTGCTTATTTAATGATATGGAGCGACTGCTATCCATCAAACGAAAACCCAACCGATGATTGAATCAGATATAAATAAAAGGTATTGTCAAAGTTGCGGGATGCCTCTCCGCTTTGATATAGAGAAATATCTGGGTACTAACTCCGACGGTTCCCGAAGTGATGAATATTGCTACTACTGCCTGAAAGATGGAAAATATATCGTCGACATTCCGATGTCGGAAATGATTAATATCTGGATAAAATACACCGATAAGTACAATGAATATGCAGATACCGCTTATTCGCCGAAGGAACTTAGACGAATACTCAACGAACGGCTCCCCAAACTGAACCGATGGAAACAGAAGTTGGAAACCAGTAATATCCATCACCAAAAGATTCAGGATATAGTCGTTTACATCAACAATCATTTATTCGATAGTTTAGATGCAGATATACTTAGTACGATAAGCGGACTTTCCAAATATCACTTCAGAAGAGTGTTTCAAACCGTTGCCGGAGAAAATATTGGAAGCTACATACAACGTTTGCGCCTCGAACATATAGCACATCTGTTAGTATCCACCGACTTTACATTAAATCAGATTTCGGAGCAAACAAACTATCAGACTAAATTCAGTCTGGCAAAAGCCTTCAAAAAACATTTTGGAGTGTCAACCTCTCAATATAGGGAGAAGTATAAGCCGATGTATGACGAACAGCATGCGGTTATCACTCCTGAAATCCGGTCGATTCTGCCGATGAAAGTATTTTGTATCGAGGTGGGTGAAAAGTATAAGGATGAACTCCGATACAAATTAATATGGGACAGGCTCACCAACTATGCTAGACAGCGCAATGAAGAAAAGTCGAATGATAAGTTTGTCAGCCTTAGTATGGACGACCCGGCCATCACCCCAATAGATAAATGTCGCTTCTATCTCGGGGTCATAATCGATAACAAAGAAAATGATTTCCAGCCGGGAGTGATAGAAGTTCCCGGTGGTCGTTATGCTATATTCAGGCATATCGGTGACTACTCTTTATTGCATAAATTCTACCGGACTATTTATGAAGAGTGGTTCCCGGAAAGTAAATATCGTCCTCAAAGCACCTTTAGCTTTGAAATGTATATGAACCGCCCTGCCTCCACCCTTAGAACAGAACTAATTACCGACATCTATATTCCGGTCATCAAGAAATAATTAATTATCAACCCTCTAAAAACAATGTATTATGGGAAAAATTTCAGAAATCATGCTATTGAAGCAACCGAAACAGCCCGCTTTGGCTGTTGAAGTACAAACAGATATGAACGGAATGTCGGAAGCTATCGGAAAGAACTTTGTAAAAATAGACTCTTTATTTAAGGAACAGGGTGAAGTCACTACCGACATCCCCTACGTTGAATATCCCAACTTTGAAAGTCTGACGGAACACAATATCAAAATGATTATCGGTCTAAAGTCATCCAAAGAATTACAAGGTGAAGGGGATATACGATCTATAACGATACCAGAAAAAAGAAAAATAGTTTCCTGCCTACATAGAGGAACTTACAAGGAACTGGCTGCCCTGTACAACGAGATGATGGAATGGATAAAAAGACAACGGTTACAAACCTTCGGGAACATCCATTGAATATTATTACAGCAATCCCAATGTACCCGAAGAAGAACAGGTGACGAGAATAGAAATGCCACTATTATAAATGTTTTCTTCATCTAGTTATTTCTTTCTTCCTATCAATAACTATCGAAGATACATTCCAGTTTTCGTTTAACTTAAGTCAAACTAACGCTTGACTTAAGTTATTCTTTCGCTTGACTTAAGTCAAACGAAAACTCATTAGGTAACGAAAAAGATATTCCATTCAAGGAAAACAACTAAAAACAGCATAGCGGCAAATTACTTCTTATGCGCTGAAGTACCCCACAAAACAGATTAAACACAACAGATACAGACATCATTTTTGTATCTTTGCCGGATACAGAATAAACATGAAAAAAGATATGTCGGGCTTTCGCAAAGTACGATGTCTCCCTCGTCCAGGAAAACTTTTCCGGATAAGTCCAATCCTTGTTGCGAGCCATGGGTAATCAGAATATTATCTTTATCGAAAGTCGTGCCCAAACGTTCGTTCATCCGGTTGGCAATTCATTCGCGCAAAGGGGACATAACCTTCTGTTGTGGTATATTGGAGCGCTTTCGTACCTGCCTCTTTCAATACGATCTGATTGATCTCATTGATTTCATCTATCGGAAAAAGTTCCGGAGCAGGCAGACCACCTGCAAACGAAATCACATCTTCCTGTTCGGTAACTTTTAATATTTCTCTTATTTCCGAAGCCTTTATATAAGACATTCTTTTAGCAAAATTCAACTTCATAACCTTTAAGTATATTAGGAGATTAAAACAACACTGCAAAGTAAATCAAAAAAGAAAGACGAGAACAGATACACTTTTTTATATATTGACAGGTACAGATGACTGACTTTTCAAAGGATAAGTATATGAAGTTAATCTCCCCGATTGCTTATTTCGTCATGAGTAATCAGGGTATTCGTCGAATAATCCTATACAGAACCTTGTTAAATGAAATGTAGATATAGAGGACTGGGAAAAAGTATTGAGAATAGAATGTCAGGGCATCACCCCGACTGAAATATCAAAGGCATTACGCGCTATCAACATTTATGCACAGGAGCTGGAATGAAACAGAGAGAAAGCTAGTAATGAGCTAATAACGAGGCAGGTCTTTTACTTCCTCATAATATTTTTCCACTCCAACCTCTTGCATCCGTTTGTTGATGGCTACAAATCTCTTGTATAAATGCTCATCAAAGCCTGTATTCTCACAAGGAAAGCAGCTACACTGGAAGCAATAATCCACTTGCTTCTCCTCGCTGCATGCACGAACATTACAGGTTTTAAACAACTTGCATTTTTCTTTCCTGCACCCTTGACAAGTTGCCACGGATAAATGATCCAAAAACTCTTTAAAATCCGCATACTTTGCAAAAACAGGCTCATTAAGCATCTCTACGAAACGTTGCGCATACACCTCAAAATTGCCTAACGACTTCTTGAGTTCATTACTGTGGTAAGAAATATCTCCATCGGCAAAAGCAAAGCACTTTCCGCAATGCAGTCCACAAGGGGCAATGCGCCCCTTAATAAATTCACTATCCATCTTTTCCATTGTCATTCCTCAATGATTAATTCCATTTGTATATCTCCCCTCTCATAATATGAACAAACATTTTTCTATCCAGTCTCCAGCAACATCCTTTTTTCCTCTTTTATATACACTAAATATCTATCCGATGTCATCACCTATTGCAAAAAATTTAATTATTATACGCAGATATAGATTGATTTCATATTCTCCGTATATTTTGCGGTAAATATATCGATTATTCTCCGCATTTTATACTAATTATCAATCAAATCATTGACTTTAAATAGTAATCAGTGAGCAAACCAAAGTTCTACTTAGCAATGAAAAAAGATTATCCATGCAAAACGAGGCTTTACTGGTAAAAGAGGAAATTCCTCATTCTGTATAGAAGGACAGTCAGGATATAGCTGTAATGTTAGGCATATCTGTGAAATAGCCAATGCTTTGTACATTGGCTGTTCTAATCTGTATGCAAAATATTCCCCTGTATTTTTCCCAATATTTTGGGGAACTGCCAGAAGAACAACAAAGTACAACAAATTGCCGCTGTCGCATCGGATATTGCTTCAGCCGCATATACACCGGCTACTCCCATAAAATGTGGCAATATTAATGCCAATGGGATCAATAGGATTGCTTTGCGCAACAAGGCTATGAAAATAGAAATTTTTGCTTGTCCCAAGGCTACAAACATATTTTGGCAGGCTCGTTGCAATCCGAAAATAGTCATACCACCCAAGAAAACAGGCATTGCCCAGCGGACTGTTTCTATCAATCTTTCATCACTCGTAAAGGCGGAAGCTACTGTTGAGGGGAAAAGAATCATAAACAACATCAGCAGTAAGTTGAATGAGAACATGGTTATCAATGCGACACGGAAACAGTCTTTGACACGTTGTTTATCGCCGTGCCCATAATTATAACTCACAATAGGAACGAACCCTTGCGCAAATCCTGTTAATGGGACACTTGCAAATTGCATCGCACTTTGCAAGATGGTCAATGCGCTGACATAAATATCTCCAAAATCTTTCAGGCTGCTGTTCAGAACAAAGCCGACCAGGCTTTCGGTACTTGCCATAATAAACGGTGATACGCCCAAAGCAAATATAGAAAGTATTATTTCCCGGTTCAACGCCATATAACGTTTTTCTAAAGGGAGAGAGGCGTGCCGGGAGAAAAGGAAAGTTAAAACCCACACTGCACTACATGCCTGTGAAAGCACTGTAGCCAGAGCTGCACCTTTTACTCCCATATCGAGCCAAAAAATGAAAATCGGGTCGAGGACGATATTCAACAGTGCTCCTATTAATACCGAGTACATGGCGATAGCAGGACGCCCTTGTGCATTGATAAAAGAATTTAATCCTGTGGATATTTCTACGAAGATAGTTCCTAATAAATAGATAGAAAGATAGTCGACTGCATACTCCAATGTATTTTCTGAAGCTCCTGTAAAAAGTAGAACCGGCTCCATAAAGGTATATGCGATGAGAGAAGTAAACAAGGTGAATAGTATCAGCAGGATAAAACCATTACCCAGAATTTTTCCGGCACGTGAACGATCCCCCTGTCCGAGTGCGATAGCCGCTAACGGCGCACCGCCACCTCCCTACTATCGCTGAAAAAGAAGAAATCAGTATAACAAGAGAAGTCGTTACTCCTACCACCCGCCAATGCATCCGTACCAATCCCAGGGATATGACCAATATAAATACGGTCGACCATGCTATAAAGCAAATTAACAAATTGCGCTGCCACAGCCGGAAGTGCCATCTTAAAGATTAGTGGCAACATGCGTTCTGTTCCCAGCCGTTCTTCGTATTTATTTGCCATTCTAAACTTCTTTTTCTAAAATTCAGCCACATTCTTAAAAACAGCCCAAGGTGTCTGCTTATAAGATTGCACAGATCCTTTTGGTATCCAAAGCGTAATACTACCTTTTTCTATCAATTGGCCGAATGTCCGGCTAGTTATTTGAGGAGGCGTCACATTCAAACTATAAATAGCAGTCAGGCTATCACACCGGAAAAATGCGTCATCTTCTACTTTTTGTAATTTAGATGGAAGAAAAACAGTCGATAGTCTATTGCAGCCTGCAAAAGTCCTGGAGATTATTTCCACAATACTTTCAGGAAGCTTGACCGATCGAAGCAACGGACACTGGGAAAAAGCATATCGGGGAATTTTCTTTAGCTGACCGGACAACCGGACATCACGCAAGAAGAGAGCTTCATTAAAAGCATAAGACCGCAAATAACTGACACTACCGGGCATGATATAAAGGGAATCTGATTTATTAGCCGGATAATAAACCAACATAGTCGAATCTTTAGAATAGAGTACCCCCTCTTTCGCCATAAACTCGGAGTTTGAAGGAGATACTGATACGGATTGAATAGAGAGACATCCTTGCCATGCGTTCGGGTAAAGCACTTTCGTCTGTGAAGGAATTGACATCTGCCGCAGAGATTTACAGTCAGCAAAAGCTGCTGGTTGAATCTCCAATGTTTGATCGGGAAGAATTAATTCTTTCAGATGGATGCAATTCCTGAAAAGATGGGTGCTTATGGTATGAGCGGAAAGATAATATTGAATATAATAATCGTTTCCATCCTTTACAAACTTCCATGAATGATTCCGATAATCCCTGTCTCCTTTAAGCTGGCATAACAATTCCCATTCTTTATCATCCATTGTTTCGAACTTAAAAGTCCATGACTGCATACCGGAAGGATTTCGCCGGCTGACCTTCTTTACAAACTTCATTTTAGTGAGATTTTCCTTATAATAAGGATTCACAGAATCTGCCACAATTTCTGTTTTCGACAAATCCAGTTTACAGAGTTCCCCACCATCTTCCCAAACAGAACGAATAGCTCCTGCCATCTTCCGAAGCAGGTAAAAGTCTTTCCCATTCAATTTTCCGGTAACAGTCAGTGAGGTCAGCGTCCGGGCTTCTTCATCGGATATATATTGGCACAAATCACCCGGTTGCTGTAGATTGACCGTTTTATGTTTCTCCTGCAGAAGTCCGCAAGGACGTATGTTTACAATCACATCATCGAATATTTGAAGTTTATCTGCTTTAGCTCCGAAAACAGACAATTTGAAATAACCATCCATAGCGCCTCTCCATCCCCAATTGATATGAAAATAATCGTCGGCAAACCCATCACAAACAAAAAAATGCGACAACCCGCAACATAACACCGGACGTTTGGCCTCCAGTTCCCGGTAAAAGAGTTGTTGTAGTTCCACTCCCGACAATTCATTCTTTCGTATATACCGGATGGAAGGATGATAACCAAAATTCTTATGAAGTGCCATAGTGATCGGTTTCACATAACCGGTGGTTGTCTCCGGCGAGAATTTGGCTGCTGCCGCAACTGCACAATAATACAATAACCGGCTGACACTCTCTGAAGCATCGGTAGATTCTTGCAAATCGTATTTATTCTTTATAGAATTCCAATCAATATGTAATGAATCGTAATCAGCAGTGAGAGAATAACTCTTCCCTCTTTCATCGGTTTGGATATAAGAGCTTTTACCCGTTCCACGCAAAGGGTATTCATAGTATTTCATAATTTGCCCTACGGAGACAGCGGTACACCCTGCCAAATATTTCTTCCCATTGCCATCCAACGGCATTCTGTCATTATAGGGACTCCCCTGCCCCCACGAAATACCTTGCAGCAAAGGCTGGCAAACAGAGTTCTTTCGCTGATAATAAATAATAGTATCTCCCGCAGCAAACCGCGTTCTGTCTTCCTGCCATTCTATAATCTCATGACTGTAACTGTCCAACAGTTTCTTCATAGTACCATTCTGCAAATTGACTCTCCCGAACGGAGAAAACGCCAATATAGGAGAAGGCAAGCTATCATCCAAACCTACTATCACAAAGCCTACCGCCCGGTTTTGAAAAACGTAATTGACCACACATAATTGATTCAGTTCCGAAATTGCACGTTCGCATTTATCAAGAATATTTTCCCGGTTAGAGAACATGAATTTGTCAGCAATCCGAATAGCTTCCTTATGGTCAATCGGAGCTGCTTCTACCACTGTTGAAAACAAGACAGCCTGAATGAACCATAAAATAAAATGAACTTTCTTCATATAATATTTCAATAGATTAACCGAAGTCTCCACTTGTCTGATTTCGATCAAACACCTATAATTAGATTTATTTCATCAGTTCGTCGATTTTGCCACTCATTATATGAGGCAAATATCGGGTAATCTTCTCAATATTCCAGTTCCACCATTGCAACTCCTGCAATCTATCAACCGTGTCTTTATCAAAACGCATCCGGATTTCCTTTGCGGGCATTCCTCCCACTATCGTATAAGGAGGAACATCTTTTGTAACAACCGCCCGTGACGCAATGATTGCTCCGTCCCCAACATGTACACCTGCCATGATAACAGCTTCATATCCAATCCATACATCGCTTCCAATCACTATATCTCCTTTATTATCCCAAGCCGAAGCGACGTCTTTCTTGTCCAGCTGCCATTCTTCAAAGAAGATGGGAAATGGATAATTTGATAAAGAATTCAAGGTGTGGTTCGCACTGTTGAAAAGAAACTTAGCCCCACAAGCAATGGAACAGAATTTTCCTATCACTAACCGGTCTCCATTAACAGGATAATGATACAAAACGTTATTCTTCTCAAATTGAGTCGGATCATTAACAAAATCATTGTATATCGTATAGTCGCCTACAACAATGGCAGGATTCCTGACAACAGCGTTCAGGTAAACAGTCTGATAGTCATTACTGCGCGGATATATCTTCGTATTCAGGATCATTACTTCTTCATTAGGTTGAACATTATCTGACAAATGTACAAGATTATTTTCATATCCCTGTATGAAAGATGGGAATTAACGCTAAAATGTTCCCACTAAATATGTATCCCATATTGATGCTTCACTTCAGCCATTACAAACGTGCTTTCCAGTGATCCTAAGCTATCAATCGTCCCCAACACATTCAGAATAAACTCCTGATAGTATTTCATATTGGGAGCATGAATCTTCAACAGGTAATCATAACTTCCTGATATGTTATAACATTCGGTTACTTCAGGAATATCCTGTATAATCCGTGTAAACTCGGCTGCTATATCCCTGTTCAGACGTCTAAGCTTCACACTGCAGAATACGACAAATCCCTGATTCAGCTTTTCCGCATCCAATACGGCAATATACTTCTTTATATATCCTCCACTCTCCAACCGTTTAAGACGTTCAAAAACAGGAGTTGAAGAAAGGCTCACCCGTGCAGCCAACTCTTTTGTCGTCAATCGGGCGTTTTCTTGCAAAGTACGGAGTATTTGCAAATCGACTCTATCCAGTTTATCAAAAGTATCCATAAGAAAAATATTCTTCTAAAAGGTGATTTCTAGGAATAGCACAGTTATATTATTCCATATAATGGCACAAAAATAGCATTATTTTCTATATTTTAGATATATATTGTTCGATATATCTTCATCCAATAACTTTGCAAGAAAATAAAGAAAGAATATTAAACTTAAAAAATATACGATTATGGCAACAAAGAATTTACATTTCGAGACTTTACAAGTTCATGTAGGACAAGAACAAGCAGATCCGGCAACAGATGCCCGTGCAGTACCTATTTATCAGACTACTTCTTATGTATTTCACAACTCCGCTCACGCAGCCGCACGTTTCGGCCTGCAGGACCCGGGAAACATCTACGGTCGTCTGACCAACTCCACTCAAGGAGTTTTTGAACAACGCGTAGCCGCTCTTGAAGGAGGGAGTAGCAGGGCTGGCAGTTGCTTCGGGTGCCGCTGCTATCACTTATGCTTTCGAGAACATCACTCGTGCAGGCGACCATATTGTGGCAGCCAAAACTATTTATGGAGGAAGCTATAACTTACTGGCTCATACCTTACCCAGTTATGGCATCACAACAACATTCGTTGATCCAAGTGATTTATCGAACTTTGAAAAAGCCATTCAGGAAAATACGAAAGCCGTATTTATCGAGACATTGGGAAATCCGAACTCAAATATCATTGATATAGAGGCAGTAGCTGAAATAGCCCACCGCCACAAAATACCTTTGATTATTGACAACACATTTGGTACCCCGTATTTAATCCGCCCTATCGAACACGGAGCAGATATCGTAGTACATTCCGCAACAAAATTCATTGGCGGACACGGTTCGTCATTAGGAGGAGTCATTGTAGATTCGGGCAAATTCGACTGGGTAGCTTCCGGCAAATTTCCCACAACTAACCGAACCTGATCCATGCTATCATGGCGTACGCTTCGTTGATGCAGCCGGTCCGGCTGCCTATGCCATCCGTATCCGGGCTATTCTGCTGCGCGACACAGGTGCCACCATCAGTCCATTCAACGCTTTTATCCTGTTGCAAGGCTTGGAAACTCTTTCCTTGCGCGTAGAACGCCATGTAGAAAATGCATTGAAGGTAGTGAATTTCTTAAACAATCATCCGAAAGTGAAGAAAGTGAACCATCCGTCATTATCCAATCATCCTGACCATGCACTGTATCAACGTTACTTCCCGAATGGTGCCGGTTCCATTTTTACTTTCGAGGTAAAAGGCGGACAAGAGGAAGCACACCGCTTCATCGACAGCCTGGAGATTTTCTCCCTGCTTGCCAATGTTGCCGATGTGAAATCATTGGTGATCCACCCGGCAAGCACTACCCATTCACAGCTCAATGCACAGGAACTCGCCGAACAGGAGATTTATCCGGGCACCGTACGTTTATCAATTGGAACGGAACATATTGATGACCTGATTGCGGATTTGGATCAGGCGCTTGCCAAAATCTAACATTCAATCATTGAACTTTCCATGACTGCAAGATGTTATACCTATATAACATTAAAAACATTGCAGTCATGGAAAAATATTTAATACACAGCAACGAACTGCATCTGATAGACGCAGAGAAAATCCATCAAGCCGTAGAAAAGATGGTGGAATCACTCGATTTAGCCGCAGGATCAACCACTAACTTCGATCTCTATCAGGTTGTGGAAAACTACTTTAAAGATCTCGAGAAAAGGAGAAAAATTAATCATGTACTGGGAATCAAAGAAGATAGATATGAACTAGCCGAAGATTTCGGTATAAAATAAAAAAGAGATTTATTCAATCACACCAGACAAGTTTTCCAAAAAACGAGAGAGCTCCACTCAATGTGAAACTCCCTCGTTTTTTTTGGAATAATCAGAGTATAACAATCAATTTCCCTGATGCACAGTAAGCTGTGGGAAAGGGAAGTTGATACCTTTTTCATTGAAGGTTTCGTAAATAGCTTTATTGGTATCGAAATAAACACCCCAATAATCTCCGCTATTTACCCATACACGTACCACCACATTCACACTGCTGGCATCTAGCGCATGAAGAGCTATAAACGGAGCAGGTTCATTCAGGATGCGTTTATCAGCAGCAAGAATTTCATAAACGATTTTCTGTACTTTCTCATAATCTTCTCCATAATCTATACCAATAATCCATTCTACACGGCGGGTTTCCTGGTGACTGTAATTAATCACTACCCCACTACTTAATGAACCATTCGGTATATAAATCAGTTTATTATCCCCAGTAGTAAGGATGGTATGGAATATCTGAATTTCTTTTACTGTACCGGCTGATCCCTGCTGTGTTTCTATCCAATCGCCAACTTTATAAGGTTTGAACAAAAGAATAACCAGTCCCACCGGCAAAGTTTTGCAGATTACCGGATAAAGCCATACCGACAGCGACACCGGCGGAAGCCAATAAAGCCGCAAATGAAGTTGTCTCAACTCCCAAGGCACCGACAACAGAAATGATTAACAGGATTGTCAACAGAATATTGACCAGACTTCTAACGAAAGTTTTGATACTTACATCTACTTTTCGTTTATCCATCAGACGCCTGATGAATTTGTTGAGCAGCGAGATGAGGAAACGTCCGACGACAAAGACAAGGACCGCAATCAATATACGTTCTCCGGCACGAATACCGAAGTCTATCAATTGTTGAGTAATCAGCGAAAGCTTATCCAATCCGTCAGCATTGGCAATCGCCTCTTTCATTAATTCGTCTGCAGCCACTTGCACAGAGTCCGCAGCTTGTGTTGCTTGCAATAATAGTAGCATAATTAAATATATATTAAGTGAATAAATGCAGTTTTGTTATTTCAACAATTTACAAAGTTATATTGTTTTTAGTGAATCTAAAAGTTTTTTTTGCTTTCCTCCTGCAAAAGCAGTATTTTTGTCACCGATTCACTGGTAGGGGTGCCTTAACATGACGGGCTGAGAACATACCCATAGAATCTGATCCGGGTAATGCCGGCGTAGAGAACTAATTAGTAAGCAAAAATGAAAAAGAATTGTATGGATGGCCGTCGCCTTATTGGGCGCAGGTATCACTGTTCATGCACAGACGAGTGCAAAGGATAGTATGAGAGTAGTAAACCTGCAAGAGGTGCAGGTAGTGTCCACACGTGCCACAGCCAAAACTCCCGTGGCATTCACCAATATAGGCAAAGCAGAACTCAAAAAGGTAAACTTCGGACAGGATATCCCCTATCTGCTAAGTATGACTCCTTCCACACTGACCACATCGGATGCAGGAGCTGGTATCGGCTATACGACACTTCGCGTACGTGGAACCGATGGCACACGAATCAACATCACGGTAAACGGCATACCGATGAACGATGCCGAAAGCCATAACCTGTTCTGGGTGAATATGCCCGACTTTTCTTCTTCCGTAAAAGATATGCAAGTGCAACGAGGCGCAGGTACGTCTACCAACGGGGCAGGTGCCTTCGGAGCCAGCGTTAATATGCAGACTGAAGGTGCATCCATGAAGCCGTATGCCGAATTCAATGGTTCATACGGTTCGTTCAACACGCACAAGGAAACAGTGAAAGTGGGAACCGGCCTACTCAATAACCACTGGACGTTTGACGCCCGCCTTTCCAATATCGGTACGGACGGATACATAGACCGTGCTTCGGTGGACTTGAACTCTTACTACCTGCAAGGAGGTTATTTTGCAGAAAACACATCTGTGAAGCTCATTGCATTTGCCGGAAAAGAAAAAACATATCATGCCTGGGGATACGCAACCAAAAAGGAAATGGAGGACTTCGGCAGACGCTACAACCCCTGTGGCGAGATGTACACCGACGCCAACGGCAACAAGCATTTTTATGACGACCAAACAGATAATTATCTGCAAAAGAATTATCAGCTTCTCTTCAATCATACTTTCTCGACAGCCTGGAATCTGAACGTTGCCTTACATTATACCAAAGGTGACGGTTATTACGAAGAGTACAAAGACGGCAGATACCTGATAGAATATGGTTTAAAACCATTTACAATAGATGGAACCGAAGTATCTAAAAGCGATTTAGTCCGTCAAAAGAAGATGGACAACAAATTCGGCGGCGGCGTTTTTTCTCTCAATTACACGGCCAACAGGCTAAATGCGTCTCTGGGAGGTGGTTTGAATCAATACCGGGGCAATAACTTCGGAAGAGTTCCCTGGGTGAAAAACTACGTAGGTTCTCTATCTCCCGACCATGAATATTACCGCAACAAATCCAAGAAGACCGATGGAAATATTTATCTGAAAGCGAACTACGATCTTACTAGAGGACTAAGTGCTTATGCCGATCTCCAGTATCGCCACATCAACTATACCATCGACGGAAACAATGATAAATATGACTGGAGCAAAGAATGCCCTGCGTCCACTGGCAGTAGATAAAAAGTTCGATTTCTTTAATCCGAAAGTAGGATTAAACTGGAACATCACTTCCAACCATCGTGTCTATGCCTCTTTCTCGGTTGCTCAAAAAGAGCCAACAAGAAACAATTATACGGATGGTGATCCGGACTCGTACCCCAAAGCAGAAAAGCTGCTCGACTATGAAGCAGGATATACCTTCGCCAACCAATGGCTGACAGCAGGTGCAAACTTCTACTACATGGACTATACCGACCAACTGGTTCTGACCGGAGCCTTAAACGATATAGGTGAAGCACTGACCGAAAACGTGCCGGACAGTTATCGCATGGGAATCGAAATCATGCTGGGAATCAAACCGTGCAAATGGTTTCAATGGGATATCAACGCTACATGGAGCAAAAACCGTATTCAGGATTTCGTAGAGAGCCTGCCGGGCTACCACTATAATGACGACGGTAGCTCTACTTCTCTCCCGACTATTCAGATAAAGCATAAAGACACTCACATTGCTTTCTCACCGGACTTCTTACTCAACAATCGTTTCTCATTCAATTATAAGGGATTCGAAGCTGCCCTGCAATCACAGTTCGTGAGCAAACAGTATATGACAAACGCAGAAGTTGAAGAACTGACTCTTGATAAGTATTTTGTCAGCAACCTCAATCTGGCGTACAGCTTCCGTCCCAAGAAAGTACTGAAAGAAGTCACCGTAGGATTTACTGTATACAATCTGTTTAATGAAAAATATGAAAACAACGGCTGGGCATCAAGTGACTACACCGATACGCTGGAAAATCGGGGAAACTATGCCGGATATGCTGCACAAGCAGGAACAAACGTTATGGGACATGTTTCTTTCCGCTTTTAATCACACAGAGTTATGGAATTGAATTTTCTGGAAATATTCGGTACGATTGTCGGGCTGATCTACCTTTGGTTAGAGTACCGGGCAAGTATCTACCTTTGGATAGCGGGCATTGTGATGCCTGCCATCTACATCTTCGTATATTACAAAGCCGGATTGTATGCTGACTTTGGCATCAATATCTACTACCTGATAGCTGCCATTTACGGCTGGTTCTTCTGGATGTGGGGACACAGAAAGAAGAAAGGTCAACAGTCGGCAGATGCTTCAACCGGTGACAAACCCAAAGACCTTCCTATCATACATACTCCGGGAAAATGTTACTTACCTCTTTTTCTGGTATTTATTGTTGCATTTATCGGCATTGCATGGATACTGATCGAATATACGGACAGTAACGTGCCCTGGCTGGATAGTTTTACCACGGCATTGAGCATTGTCGGCATGTGGATGCTGGCACGCAAATACGTCGAGCAATGGTTTGCCTGGATTCTTGTGGATATTGTCTGCTGCGGACTTTATATCTACAAAGACCTTTATTTTACTTCCGCTTTGTATGGACTTTACTCCATTATAGCTATCTTTGGCTATTTTAAGTGGAAAAAATTAATGAGCATACAATGATAAGTGAACACTATACTCCCGAAGCCGTGATACTTGCCAACGGCGAATATCCTACGCATACACTTCCCCTGAAAATACTGGAAGAGGCTCAATTCGTGATTTGTTGCGATGGAGCAGCCAACGAATATATCTTACGTGGACATACTCCCGATATTATTATTGGCGACGGAGACTCTCTTTCGCCGGAAAACAAAACACGCTTTTCGGACATTATTCACCATATAGCCGATCAGGAAACAAACGACCAAACCAAGGCTGTCCACTTCCTGCAAGAAAAAGGCTACCGGAGAATAGCCATCGTCGGTGCTACCGGAAAACGGGAAGACCACACATTAGGAAATATCAGTTTATTGCTGGACTATATGAAAAGCGGTATGGAAGTACGAACTGTTACGGATTACGGGGTATTTATTCCCGCAAATGGCACGCAGACTTTCGTTTCCCACACCGGGCAGCAAGTATCCATTATCAATTTCGGAGCGAAAGGATTGAAAGGAGAGGGATTAGTTTATCCTCTTAGTGATTTTACTAATTGGTGGCAAGGAACTCTTAATGAAGCTACAAGCAATCGTTTTACCATTCAATGCACAGGAGAGTATTTAGTGTTTCTAGCTTCTATGTAAACCGATATTAATTCTCAAACATTCTCATCACTATGAGAAAAAATTCTCACTGCGATGAGAAAAAATACTCATAGTAATGAGAACTTTTTCTCATTGCGGTGAGAATCTTTCTTTCATTTCAACAGACTGACAACGCTTCATAGGCCACTGTTTTACAGTCTATTATGACTGACTACAATGAAAGTAAATAGCTCTTGAAATCTGCAAACTCTTTCGTCATTTGCAAACTCTTCTTCTCGCCTTTCATAAATTCCTGCAACTTGGCAGGTATCTCTACTGATTCACCGATAATGCTTTCCACTGTTTCAAGGAACTTGGCAGGATGAGCCGTTTCAAGGAATACACCTGTTTCTCCCTCTTTCAAGCCTTCTACCAACGCACGATATCCACAAGCACCATGAGGATCAAGGAGATAATGATGTTCTTTCCAAGGTTTCCTTCACCGTTTCGCGGATTTGCTCATCGGTATAAGTTGTTCCTGAAATCTCGGCAGAGATATCAGCATGTGAACCACTATATAAATCGAGTACGCGGGCAAAGTTACTCGGATCGCCTACGTCCATAGCATTAGCAATCGTTGCGATAGACGGACGGGGATTATATTTACCTGTCTGCAGATATTGATAGAAAATATCGTTGCGGTTATTGGCAGCAATGAAACGCTTCACGGGTAAACCCATCTTCTTGCCAAACAATCCGGCGGTGATATTTCCGAAGTTTCCACTAGGTACACAGATTACAGCATTATCAGCTTTTCCGGCACGTTTCAATTGTGCATAAGCATAGAAATAATAGAATGCCTGCGGCAAGAAACGGGCTACATTGATGGAGTTGGCAGAAGTCAACGAAAGGTGTTCATTCAATTCTTTATCCATGAAAGCAGATTTCACCAATGCCTGACAATCATCAAATGTTCCGTCCACTTCAAGCGCAGTAATATTCTGTCCGAGCGTAGTGAATTGCTTCTCCTGTATTTCGCTCACTTTTCCTTTCGGATAAAGCACATACACATGAATACCTTCCACACCCAGAAAGCCGTTGGCAACAGCACTTCCCGTATCACCGGAAGTAGCTACCAATACATTGACATTCTTTTGTCCTTCTTTTTTAATGAAGTATCCCAAAAGACGCGCCATGAAACGACCGCCTACATCTTTAAATGCTAACGTCGGTCCGTGGAAAAGTTCAAGTGAATAGATGTTATCTGCCACCTTAACCAAAGGTACATCGAAACTTAATGTATCATATACAATCTGTTTCAGGGTGTCGGCAGGAATATCCTCACCGAAAAAAGCATCGGCTACACGATAAGCTATTTCCTGAAAAGATAAACTATCAATCGTATCGTAAAAGTCCTGTGGAAGAGGTTTGATAGACATAGGCATAAACAGCCCTTTGTCGGCAGCAAGCCCTTTTACAACTGCTTCCTGTAGAGAAGCCATCGGCGCTTGTTTATTCGTACTATAATATTTCATGGGATGATATTTTTAGTGCTCACCACAGATTACACAGATTTACACAGATATTTTCTCTATTATTACATAATACAAAAGTCTCTTTTCACTTTAAATCTGTGCGAATCTGTGTAATCTGTGGTGAACATTATTTCATAAATTCTTTAATAAACTCGTCTTCTTTCAACACACCGTAACTACCGTTGCAGGCAGATACTTCGTCGTAAGTTTGCACCTCGTCCGGCTCAATTCCCGGATACCAGATAAGAAACGGAATGGGATCAGAAGTATGCGTACGAAGCTCACAGGGAGTAGGATGGTCAGGCAATACGGCTATTGCTACCGGTTCGTCCCAATCTTTCACTGCTTCATAAATAGGTCCTACGGCACGTTTATCAAGATTCTCGATAGTGAGAAGTTTCAAGTCGATGTCTCCTTCGTGTCCGGCCTCATCACTGGCTTCGATATGCAGATAAACAAAATCATCCGTCTTCAATGCTTCCAAGGCAGCAGCCACTTTATTTTCATAATTCGTATTATACAGACCAGTTGCTCCTTCTACCGCAATACGACGCAATCCGGCATAATAACCGATTCCGTTTATCAGATCGACAGCCGAAATCACCGCACCTTTTTTCACTTGCGGGAAAGTCTCGGAGAAAGTAGGCATCTGCGGACGGTAACCGGGGCTCCAAGGCCAAATACTATTGGCGGGGTCTTTGCCTTCAGCTATGCGTTTCAGGTTCAACGGATGATTCTTCAGCAGTTCCTGTGATTTCAGAATCAGGTCGTTAATCAGATCTGCCGTTTCTTGCGCTTCCGGAACCAATGGTTTCACCATCAATGGACGGAAAGGTTTCAAAGGTACATCATGCGGAGGTGTACAATCCAGTTCTTTATTACCTCCCTTGATAACCAATAGATGGCGGTACTGAACTCCTGTATGAAAGCGTACGCGGTCATTGCCCAGTTTTTCTTGCAAATATTGAATCAATACATCTGCTTCTTCCGTAGATATATGTCCGGAGGAGTGATTCTTCAGAATATCTCCTTCCACACAAATCAAATTACAGCGCATTGCCATCTCACCCGGTTTCAGATCCACACCAATACTGGCAGCTTCCAGCGGTCCGCGACCTTCATATACCTTTGGCAAATTATATCCCAACACGGACATATTGGCAACTTCACTACCCGGATGGAAACCTTCCGCCACAGTAATCAGGCGGCCGTTACGTCCCATGCGAGCTAGCTTATCCATATAAGGCGTCTTTGCATATTGCAGGAGCGTCTTGTCCCCTAATGACTTTACTGGCCAATCGGCCATTCCGTCTCCCAATATGATAATATGCTTCATTTCTTTTGAAAATTAAGAATGAAGAATGATGAATGAAGAATTGGCTGCACCATTACGCTGCATAGTAATTCTTCATTCTTCATTTTTAGTTCTTCATTTAATTAAACGTTTGCGATACTCATGATGTCGGCAAATACTCCGGCAGCCGTTACGCCGGCACCGGCACCGTATCCTTGAATCATCATCGGATATTCTTTATAGCGTTCCGTAGTGAGCAGGATAATATTGTTGCTGCCTTCCAAGCCGTAGAACGGGTGGTTGGCGCCTACTTCCTGCAGGCCGACAGAGGCTTTTCCATTCTCCAGTTTGGCGACGAAACGCCAGTGCTTGTTTTCTTTTTCCAATACCTGGCGACGGGCTTCAAAGTCTGCGTCGAGACTTGGAACACGTTTCCAGAAATCTTCCAGAGAACCTTCGAAGAAGTCATTCGGAACAAAGAGGTTCTTTTCAACATCTTCCTGTTCCAGACGGTATCCGGCTTCACGTGCCAGAATCACCAGTTTACGGATCACATCTTTTCCACTCAAGTCAATACGTGGGTCCGGTTCAGAGTAGCGTTCTTCCTGTGCCATTTTGATGGTACGGCTGAAAGGAATATCGGCGCTGATTTTATTAAAATATATAGTTCAGTGTACCGGAAAGCACCGCTTCAATCTTCAGAATCTTGTCACCGCTATGAATCAGGTCATTAATTGTATTGATGATCGGAAGACCTGCACCTACGTTTGTTTCGAACAGATACTTCACACCCCGTTGGCGGGCAATCGTTTTCAGTTCACGATAGTTTTCATAAGCGGAAGAAGCCGCAATCTTATTGGCTGCTACCACAGAGATATTGTGTTGCAGGAAATCTTTGTAAAGCGATGCGATGTCAGCGCTGGCCGTACAGTCTACAAATACAGAATTAAAGATATTCATTCCGATAATCTCGTCGCGGATGGTTTGCAAGCTGCTGTCCTTGCCCTTTTCCAACAGTTCTTCACGGAAGTTGGCGAGGTCGAAACCTTCACGGCTGAACATTGCCTTGGCTGCATCAATGATGCCTACTACATGGAGTTTCAGTCCGTTTTCCATCATCAGCTTTTGTTGCTGGCAACGAATCTGTTCTACCAGACTGCCCCCTACCGTACCGACACCACAGATAAAGAGGTTCAATACCTGATATTCGGAGAGGAAGAAAGAGTCGTGGATTACGTTCAATGATTTACGCAAGGATTTGGAATCGACAACAAAAGAGATATTAGTTTCCGAAGCTCCCTGTGCACAGGCAATTACGTTGATACCGTTGCGTCCCAGCGTACCGAAAAGTTTACCGGCGATACCCGGGGTATGTTTCATATTCTCACCTACGATAGCCACTGTTGCCAGATTTCTTTCCGCCAGAATCGGAGAAATCTCCCCCATCTCTATTTCTTTCGCAAATTCTTCGTTCAGCACTTCACAAGCCAGGTCGGCATCGGCATTACGCACACCGATAGAAGTACTGTTTTCCGATGAAGCCTGTGAGACGAGGAACACGCTGATTCCATTCTTTGCCAATGCTTTAAAAATGCGGTAGTTTACACCGATCACACCTACCATACCAAGACCCTGAACAGTAATCAGACTTGTGTCGTTGATGGAGGAAATCCCCTTGATAGCCTTGCTCTGCGGGTTGGAAACTTCTTGTTTGATAACCGTTCCCACTCCATCCGGGTTGAATGTATTCTTTATTATAATAGGAATATTCTTGTGACATACGGGATAGATAGTCGGCGGATAAACCACCTTTGCGCCGAAGTTACAAAGTTCGGTCGCTTCTACGTAACTCAATTCCGTAATCGTATAAGCAGTCGAAATGACACGCGGATCAGCCGTCATAAATCCGTCTACGTCCGTCCAGATTTCCAGACTTGCCGCATCCAGCGCCGCAGCAATAATGGCAGCCGTATAGTCCGAGCCACCGCGTCCGAGGTTTGTTACATCCCCTGTCGTTTTATCCGAAGAGATGAATCCCGGCACCAGCGCTACTTTAGGAATAGACTGGAAAGCCTCTTTCACCAGTTTATTAGTCAATTCTGTATCCAGCGTGTGCTTGCTATGCTTTCTTTCCGTCTTGATAAAAGTGCGCGAATCGAACCATTTTGCTCCCTCAATCAGTGCGGTGACGATGATCGATGAAAGGCGTTCACCATAGCTGACGATTGTATCCGAAGTTTTCGGGGAAAGGTCTTTAATCAGGTAAATTCCCTGAAAGATATCCTTCAATTCGTTCAGCAGCTCGCCAATCTGACGTTGCAACGATACTTGCTTTTCTCCGGCAGGAATCACCTCCTTAATCATCTCCACATGACGGTAAACGATTTCGCGAAACTCACCCTCATAGGCTGAATCTCCCACTGCCGCCATCTTCGATGTATTTATCAATTTGTCAGTGATGCCTCCCAATGCGGAAACAACTACAATTACCGGCTCATTTGCCGACTCTACAATTCTCTTTACGCTTAAAATGCTGTTCACGGAACCTACGGATGTTCCGCCGAATTTCATTACTTTCATGAAGATACTTATTTAAATGCAATGTCCTGCAGTTTGCTTTTTACAGAACGATTGGTTGTTTACGAATAAAATTGAATTTGAATTTTGCCTGCTTATACAAGCGTGAATCACGTAGATACACAAAAACTATCCATTAACCCCTAAGGGTCATGGTACACATGGATGTGACTGTATGTGGATAGTACTTCATCATAGTCCTTGTTTCTACTCTTGTTTTTGATAAGTGTCGCAAAAGTAATAATAAAAACGTTCAATCTATCACTTTTTTCGGTTTTTTTCTGATAAAAAGAATCTTCCGTCTTCTATTCGTCCTGTCATTCGCCTTCACTTTTATGACATTTTGTTACTTATTTATCAAATCTATTATTATATTTGCGAAAACAATCGCACAAAATCAGCTTATGAACCCATTAAATACTTCCGTATTGTTAATATACACCGGTGGAACAATTGGTATGATTGAGAATGCCGCGACAGGTGCTCTGGAGAACTTTAACTTCGAGCAACTGCAAAAGTATATCCCCGAACTGCAAAAGTTCAATTTTCCAATTGACACCTATCAGTTTGATCCTCCGATGGATTCGTCGGACATGGAACCGGATATGTGGCGGAAGCTGGTACGCATTATTCATGACAACTACAATCGTTACCACGGCTTCGTCATCCTGCACGGAACGGACACGATGGCTTATACCGCTTCCGCACTAAGTTTTATGCTGGAAGGACTGGACAAACCTGTTATCCTCACAGGCTCACAGCTTCCCATCGGCGTACTCCGCACGGACGGAAAGGAAAATCTGATGACCAGTATCGAGATTGCCATTGCACAAAACAAGGAAGGAAGGGCACTGGTGCCCGAAGTATGCATCTTCTTTGAAAATCACCTGATGCGGGGAAACCGTACGACAAAGATGAATGCAGAAAACTTCAATGCATTCCGTTCTTTCAATTACCCGGTATTGGCGGAAGCGGGAATCCATATTAAATATAATAATGTACAAATTCACGGAAATGGTGAAGAACGGGAATTGAAACCGCACTATTTGCTGGATACCAATGTAGTGGTACTGAAGCTCTTTCCGGGCATCCAGGAAAATGTAATTGCCACCATTCTGGGGATTGACGGATTGAAGGCTGTCGTGCTCGAAACATACGGTTCGGGGAATGCTCCCCGAAAGGAATGGTTTATACGCCGGCTCTGTCAGGCCAGTGAACGTGGAATTGTGATTGTCAACGTAACACAATGCAGCGCAGGAATGGTAGAAATGGAACGTTACGAAACAGGATACCAGTTGTTGCAGGCAGGTGTTGTCTCCGGATACGACAGTACGACGGAGTCTGCTGTGACGAAATTAATGTTCTTACTCGGACATGGATATACAGCGGACGAGGTGCGCGACCGGATGAACCGTTCGATGGCAGGAGAGATAACTCTGTAAATTCCCTGTTTGTTTTACGCATTGAACAGATTTTATCTGAATTTGTTTTGCGCGTTGAACAAATAGGGTTTTAACTAAACAAATTCTTAAGCCAGTTCACAAATAAAATGGCCTGTTCAGAGTCTGCTCTCAAATAGCTTTTTGCAATTGCACTTCCCATAGAAACTCCGGGCTCCTCTTGCCAAGCCAGAAATGTATGAATGCGAGCCTTGGATTTATGAATTGCTTTATACTTATTCACTTTTTTATGTTCTATTACTTCCAAAGCGGCATCTACTTCATCTAACAAGTCTTTGTCATTGACAGCCAACTTAGCCAGGAAATCCTCCAACATTCCACTCAATTGATTATCAGGCATCACCCAAACTCCAATCTTCACATCGTCAGAATCATTTGGGAAAAGAATCAGCCCTTCATTTGGAAGAACATCAGGCACTGTATACTTTCCGCTTTCAACTAATATCTGAGAGATTCGTTGCCAACGCCCGGCTATATTCAAATCCGCATCAATCACAAGCCCTAATATTCGATTATTGGCAGTTTGTTTATCTATCAGAATACGAAATAATTCGATTGCTTTTTCTACTGAACCGCATGGTTTAATAAAAATATTATCCTCTAATTGATTCAATTCCCTTAAATGCGCTATCACAAACAAATCATCCGGTCCCTCTACTAATAATTTGAATGCATAATCTTCTTCTCTCCGCTTATCAGCCATTTTATCGTTTTATCTAATTTCAATATCCTGCTCCAATACCAACTCCAAGTCTTCCTTATTATCGTAAGTAACGGCTACAACTTTATTTTTACGCCGCTCTAAACGAATAAATGTCCGTCATTTTCTATATTTTCTGCTACAAAGCGCGAATTGCATCACGGCTATGAGTTGTTACGAAAACCTGTATATTGAGCATCCTTGACAAACTAAAAATGACTTTCCATAATTTCTGCTGAACTGAATAGTGTAACCCATTTTCAAATTCATCAATAAGCAAAACACCCTCCTTAGTATTCAACATTGCAAGAATAATAGTCAAAATACGGTTTATTCCATCTCCCATAGAACTTAATCTACGTGGCTTTGATTCTCCCTCAAACACAACATACGGTACACGCTCATCCTCATTTCTCTCACGTGAAAGTCTATTTCTGCGTCTATCATCTTTCAAGAAGTTCAAATCCACTATTCTTTGCTCTATTATTTGCAGAGCCTTCACAACCTCTTTCTGTAATGGAGTTAGAGCTAGTTTATCAAACAAAGAAGGATTATTTATCGTATTTATATCCCCCATTCTTACATATTGAACTTTATTCAACAAATCCATTTGGGAACGAGGAACCGAACCATTAAACGTATAAAGAATCTTTTGACCGAGAGAAGGAGTAATCTCCAAACCAAGTCCTATATTTTCATAATAACTACTTGGGTCGTAATTCTCTACAACAGTACGAACTGTTCTATCAAAACCACCTTCTGTTACCTGCATCTCCGTAAAATACACAAATCGTATTTCCACCTTACATTCCATATCTGATAGCATAATAGGAAGCTCAAATTTATGCTCATTATCGTAATTAGGAACAAAGGACAAAAAACTATCCAACTCCTTTCGTTGGTGGTTTTCTACATATCGGTCAGTTGACTCACCACGGAATTCCAATAATTGCATCAGCCATTCAAGACTTCCACCAGATTGAAGTATGGAAACAGCCTCTAATAGCGAAGATTTACCTACGTTATTTTCACCTGCTATCAAATTCACACGTCCCAATTTATCGATTTGTAAACTCTCCAGGTTCTTATAATTCTTTATATACAAACTATTCATATTGAACGGTATTTTGTGTATTATCACAACAAAGATAGTTATTATTGTGATTCGCCTTACATAATTGAATTAAAATCAATGAGATTTGTTTTGTGCTTTGGGCTATTTATAGTTACTTTTGCTCCAAAAGCAAGTTGACGAGACTTATTTAGTTAGAATAAGAGATAAAATGGCAAAAGAGAAAACCGTATATGTATGCAGTAATTGCGGACAGGATTCACCGAAATGGGTGGGTAAATGTCCGTCGTGTGGAGAATGGAATACGTATGTTGAAGAAATCGTACGGAAAGAACCCACTAACCGCCGTCCGGTGTCGGGCATTGAAACACAGAAGCCCAAGCCACTGGCACTTAGCGATATAGAGGCAGACGACGAGCCACGCATCAATATGCACGATGATGAACTGAATCGTGTATTGGGAGGCGGACTTGTACAGGGTTCTCTTGTCCTGATAGGCGGCGAGCCGGGAATCGGTAAATCGACGCTCGTCATGCAGACCGTACTGCACATGCCGGAAAAGAAGATTCTTTATGTATCCGGTGAAGAGAGTGCACGACAGCTGAAACTTCGTGCCGACCGTCTCTCTGACACTTCCAGCGATTGCCTGATCGTTTGCGAGACTTCACTCGAACAGATTTATGTGCATATCAAGAATACGAATCCCGATTTAGTGATTATCGACTCTATACAGACTATTTCCACCGAAAGTATCGAATCGTCTCCCGGAAGTATAGCGCAAGTCAGAGAGTGTTCGGCGTCTATTCTTCGTTTTGCGAAAGAAACACATACCGCCTGTATTGCTGATCGGACATATTAATAAGGAAGGAAGTATTGCAGGACCTAAAGTGCTGGAACATATCGTAGATACTGTTCTTCAATTTGAGGGCGACCAACATTATATGTATCGTATTCTACGCAGTATCAAGAATCGTTTCGGTAGTACGGCAGAATTAGGTATTTATGAAATGCGTCAGGATGGGTTGCGCCAAGGTGAGTAATCCTTCCGAACTTTTGCTAAGTCAGGATCATGAGGGAATGAGTGGAGTGGCTATTGCTTCCGCTATCGAAGGAATCCGCCCGTTCTTGATCGAGACACAGGCTTTGGTAAGCTCTGCAGTCTACGGAAATCCGCAACGTTCGGCAACCGGTTTCGATTTGAGAAGAATGAATATGCTGCTGGCTGTTCTCGAAAAAGCGGGTGGGATTTAAGTTGGCACAGAAAGATGTGTTCCTGAATATTGCCGGAGGATTGAAAGTGAATGATCCGGCTATCGATCTGCCGGTTATCAGTGCAATCCTTTCTTCCAATATGGATGCAGCCATTGAGCCGGAAGTTTGCATGGCGGGAGAAATCGGATTGTCGGGAGAGATACGTCCTGTGAATCGAATTGAACAGCGTATCGGTGAAGCTGAAAAGTTAGGTTTCAAACGGTTCTTGTTGCCAAAATATAATTTGCAAGGGATTGACACTAAGAAACTGAAGATCGAGTTAGTTCCGGTGAGAAAGGTGGAAGAGGCGTTCAGGGCTTTATTCGGATAGGGCACTGATAAATAGTCACTGATAAATAAATGATCCGCTTTATCAATTTTATAGTCAAAAATAATATCAATAATAACTAAATGACACAAGAATACCAACTCCGTATACTTCCCGAAATCGCAGCAAACGAACAGAAATTAAAGGAATATCTTTCTAAAGAAAAAAGTCTGAATTTACGTGACATCACCGCTACCCGAATCTTGAAACGGAGTATTGATGCACGCCAGCGGACTATCTTCGTCAATCTGAAGGTACGAGCTTATATCCGTGAGATGCCTAAAGATGATGAATACGAGCATACTATATATAATAATGTAGAAGGAAAACCGCAAGTGATTGTCGTTGGCGCAGGTCCCGGCGGACTATTTGCAGCCCTGCGCCTCATCGAACTGGGGTTACGTCCCGTTGTTATCGAACGCGGAAAAGACGTACGCGAGCGGAAAAAAGATTTAGCACAAATCAGCAGGGAACACACTGTTGATCCAGAATCGAATTACAGTTTCGGAGAAGGAGGTGCAGGAGCTTACTCGGATGGGAAACTCTATACCCGGAGCAAAGAAGAGAGGAAATGTAGATAAGATATTGAACGTGTTCTGCCAGCATGGGGCTTCAACTTCGATATTGGTGGATGCGCATCCGCATATCGGAACAGACAAATTGCCACGTGTCATTGAAAATATGCGGAACACCATTATCGAATGTGGCGGAGAAGTACATTTCCAGACACGAATGGATGCATTGATTATTGAGAACGATGAAGTCAAAGGTATCGAAACAAATACAAGAAAGACTTTTCTCGGACCCGTGATACTGGCAACCGGACATTCGGCGAGAGATGTATATCGTTGGCTGGCTGCGAATCATGTGGCGATTGAAGCGAAAGGCATTGCAGTCGGTGTCCGTTTGGAGCATCCGGCAATGTTGATCGATCAAATACAATACCATAACAAGGAGGGACGAGGCAAGTATCTGCCTGCCGCAGAATATAGCTTCGTCACACAGGTTGAAGGCAGAGGAGTGTATAGCTTCTGTATGTGCCCCGGAGGTTTCATCGTTCCTGCCGCCAGCGGACCGGAGCAAGTGGTAGTGAACGGAATGTCTCCTTCTAATCGTGGCTCGCGATGGAGCAATTCGGGCATGGTGGTGGAAGTGCAACCAGAGGATTTAATAAGTGGAGAGTGGAGAGTGGAGAATGGAGAGTTAGCTGCGCAACGAAATGAACAGCTACTGGCTCTTAACCCATCTCTAAACAACTCTCAACTCTCAACTCTCAATTCTCAACTTCTTCCCCTTTACTTTCAGGAAGAACAGGAACGTCAATGCTGGTTGCAAGGAGGCAGAAGGCAGACAGCACCGGCACAGCGTATGCAGGACTTCACCCGCAAAAAATTGAGTTACGACTTACCCGAATCTTCTTACAGCCCGGGATTGATTTCTTCTCCGCTTCATTTCTGGATGCCGGAGTTTATCAGCAAAAGATTATCTCTCGGTTTCCAGCAATTCGGACGTTACAGTCATGGCTTCCTCACTAATGAAGCGGTGATGATCGGCGTAGAGACACGTACTTCTTCGCCTGTCCGCATCGTACGCGATAAAGAGACATTGCAACATACAACCGTTCGCGGATTATTCCCTTGCGGAGAAGGCGCAGGCTATGCCGGAGGAATTGTGTCTGCCGGGGTGGATGGAGAACGGTGTGCGGAAGCGGTAGCCAATTATTTCAATCGTTAACTAAAACTACATGAAAATGAATTATCAACCCGAAATAGCAATCGTAGAAGCCAATACATTGACCTGTCTCGGTCTGAAAGGAATCCTGGAGGAAATGATTCCTATGGCAACCATACGGACTTTTCATCACTTCAGCGAACTGATGGACGATACTCCCGATATGTATGCCCACTATTTCATTTCCGCACAGATTTACGTGGAGCACAATGCTTTCTTTCTCCCCCGGAAACGAAAAACGATTGTATTGGCAAGCGACAGTCCGCAATTCCAACTGTCCGGCGTACCTGTACTCAACATTCACGAATCCGAAGAAGAGCTGGTGAAAAATATATTGAAACTCCACCAACATGCTCACCATGACGGTTATCCGGTAAAAGATATGCCACCCATGCCTCCGATGCAGCCTCATCAGGAAATTCTATCCGCCCGTGAAATAGAAGTGCTCGTACTGATAACCAAAGGATTAATCAACAAAGAAATAGCAGATAAACTGAATATCAGCCTGACTACCGTTATCACTCACCGAAAAAATATCACGGAGAAATTAGGCATTAAGTCCGTCTCCGGGCTGACTATTTATGCTGTAATGAACGGATATATCGAAGCTGACCGAATCTGATTCACCACAGAGGACGCAGAGGATAAAAAGGATAAAGAAGGTAAAGAGAAAAACTTTCCACACTTTTTCCCAAAAACACTCAAACAGTCTGTATCAGAGAATGAGTGAAGATGTTACCTTCACTATACCCTCTGTGTCCTCTGCGTCCTCTGTGGTGAAAATTGTGGTGAAAACTGTGGTGAAACAAATCCTAATAAATGAGGATTGACCGTCATCTATATTTGCCGTTACTTTGCACCAGATAAATTAACAGCAGATGAAGACAAAGAATATTATGATTGCCCTCACGCTCCTGACGACAGGTACAGCATGGGCGGAAGATTTCCCGAAAGACTCACTAAAAATAGTAGACATCGAAGAAGTGGTAGTGATTGCCACTCCGAAAGAGAATCGTAAGTTGCGTGAATTACCGGTGGCAGCCACTGTTTTATCGCAAGATAATATGCGCGCCAATCAGGTGAACTCTGTGAAAAACCTGACAGGCATCGTCCCTAATCTGTTTATCCCCGATTATGGTTCCAAACTGACCACTTCCATTTATATCCGCGGAATCGGCTCACGTATCAACACTCCGTCCGTAGGACTTTACGTAGACAACATCCCTTATATCGACAAATCCGCTTTCGACTTCAACTATGCTGATATCGAACGTATTGACATTCTCCGAGGACCACAAGGTACTCTCTACGGACGTAATACGATGGGAGGACTTATCAAAGTGCACACAAAATCGCCTTTCACTTATCAAGGTACTGATATCCGCATGGGAGCAGCGACCTACAATAATTATAATGTGTCACTCACCCACTATCACCGGACATCCGACCGCTTCGCTTTTTCTACCGGAGGTTTCTACGAACACACAGGTGGCTTCTTTGAAAATTCGGCAAGAAATAACGAAAAGGTCGACAAAAGCAACGCCGGAGGCGGACGTTTTCGTGGAATTTACCTGCCGACATCTAATCTAAAAATAGATATGGCACTTAGCTATGAATATAGCGATCAAGGTGGGTATCCGTATTATTATACCGGTATTACCTCCCAGTGCCATAGCCAAAGCTCAAAAAGACGGTAAAGAAATTACAGAAGACCGGGCAGATTATATCGGAAAGATTTCATATAACGACCGCAGTAGTTACCGCCGTGGATTGCTCAACTCCGGTGTTAACATCGAATATCAAGCTAACAACTTTATATTAAGTGCCGTGACAGGTTATCAGAACCTGAATGACCGTATGTTCCTCGATCAGGATTTCACAGAAAGAGATATTTTCAATATTGAGCAAAAGCAACGTGCAAACACCATTTCCGAAGAGATTGTGTTGAAAGCCAAACCCGGAAAAAGATGGCAATGGGCTACGGGAGCTTTCGGATTCTATCAATGGCTGCATACTACAGGTCCTGTTTTGTTTAAAGAAGAAGGAGTGAAGTCGGTCATTGAAAACAACGCCAATGCTGCTTTTGAAGAAGCATCTGCCAAACCCGGAGCTCCCACCATGGGAATGACTGTACACAACCCGACTTTAAGCGTAGGAGGAACTTTCGATACCCCGACTCTTAGCGGTGCACTTTATCATCAGTCTACTTTCAACAACTTGTTCATAGAAGGGCTGTCCGTTACAGCCGGCCTCCGGCTCGATTACGAGAAAATCAGTATGAAGTATAATTCTCTTAGCACTCCTATCGATTTTGGTTTCGATTTTCACTTAGCTATGGGCCCCAACCAAATCAACCTGTCCGATCAGAATATGAAAGCTCCGGCCTCTTTTGTAGGCAAACTCTCGACTGATTATGTACAGCTTCTACCCAAATTTGCTATTCAATATGAATGGAAGAATCAAAATAACGTTTATGCCACCGTTACCCGGGGATATCGTTCGGGAGGATATAACATCCAAATGTTCTCTGACTTATCACAAACAGAATTGAAAAATTCGATGATGAATGCCATCAAAGAAAGTCCGACAATAGGGCAAGATGCCACCATGGGGGGAGCAACCATTATAAAAATGATGGACCAAATGGTACCAGCAAAAGAGATTGACGTAAAAACTTCTACTACTTACAAGCCCGAATATTCGTGGAACTACGAAGTAGGTAGCCACCTTACTTTATGGGAAGGCAGACTTTGGGCCGACGTCGCAGCATTCTACATGGATACCCGCGACCAACAACTCTCCCAATTTGCAGAAAGTGGTTTGGGGCGTATCACGATTAATGCAGGAAAAAGTCGCAGCTATGGTGCAGAAGCAGCTCTTCGTGCCAGTGTGACTAAAGAACTTAGCCTGAATGCCAGTTATGGATATACGTATGCCACCTTTACTGATTATGTAATCACCGAAGAGCAAAAAGACGGCACTTTTAAAGTAACCGCAGATTACAATGGCAAATATGTTCCCTTTGTTCCCAAGCATACATTAAATATCGGTGGAGAATATGCCATCACCTGCAGCCCACGTTCTATCTTCGACCGGGTTGTATTCCAAGCGAACTATAACGCTGCCGGACGTATCTACTGGACTGAACAAAACGACGTCAGCCAATCCTTCTACGGCACACTCAACTGGAGAACGAATCTGGAAATCGGTGATGCAATGATTAGTTTCTGGGCACGCAACTTCCTGAATAAAGACTATGCCGCCTTCTATTTCGAAACAATGAACAAAGGTTTCATGCAGAAAGGACGCCCAATGCAATTTGGGGTAGATCTTCGCTGCCGCTTCTAATCATTTTTACTCATAAGGATATTATTTAGTCTTTTTATTGTCAGCTAAAGATTTCATCCATATAGAATAATGATTTTCAACGTATTAACAGCTGACAATAAGTGCTGACAATAACCCCCAAAAACAGGCTGACAATAAAAGATTCGGACTTTTATTGTCAGCCTGTCTCTTATAGATTGATGGCATGGAATACGTGATAGAAGAACGTATGCCTCTATGAAGTTTGCATTATAAAGCCGTTATACTTAATTAATCCAATAGGCATTGTTCTCTTAACCCTACGCTATCTTTACCTTTCCATGGCTGTGGTAGCTTCTCTTCACGGCCGTGGAGAGATCTCGTCACGGCTGTGGGAAGAAGTCACCACGGCCGTGGGAAGGTAAAGATAGCGGTACCTTCACACAACTATACCGGCATCTTAACGGAACTATACCGGTACTCTGGCATTACTTTACCTACAGTTTCCTATTGGTTTGCTTATATCTAAGATTATCTTGCCCACATCTAATACACTTCAACTACACTCCACCACGATTAAGCAAGTTTCTCTGTTCCATCAGATACACGCGTCATCTGATAAGCGATACGCTCTGTACCGTTCTTTACATAAATGATGCCACAGCGTTGAAAACCATACTTCGTCAATATATGCTGCATGACTTTATTGTCCCGATGAGTATCTACCCGGAGATTGGGCCAACGTTCGAAACACCAGTTCAAGCAGGTTTCCGATACCCCCTTCTGTTTTCCGTTCGTTGCCAGCCGATGAATCACTCCATAAGGTTCGTCATTGAGCCATGCACCTTCATAAATTTGTTGGTAAGTAGGATCTTCTCCCAAGATGAAACAAAAAGTCCCCAAAATTTCTCCCTGTTCATCTATGCAGACAAAGCTATGTCCATCTTCAATTTCCTGACAGATCAATACTTCAGACGGATAACCGTCAATCCACTGGGTAGTATTCCCGGTTGCACGCATAAAGGCACGGGCATAGTCATAAATCTCCATCACTAAAGGGAGATCTTTTATTTCGGTAGGTCTGATTTCCATCATTTGAAAAGTTATTCAGAAATAAAACAGATAATAAAATCACTCGTTAATCGCTCCACAATGGGGGCATACACCTTTTTGCTTCAACTTTTCCCCACAACGCCCACAACGATACTTATACCCAATGTTTCGATAGACCTTCTTCGCAAAAACCAGAATAAAAAAGGCCAGGAATAGATAACCGATATAGATATGTGTCATCAGGATAAAGAAGAAATAACAGAAAATACAGCAGGACATCAGTCCCAGCAGATAAAAGATAGCCGCAGCGGGAGTCAATTGTCGGAACAAATCATCCAACACCGCCAAAGCTACTATCAAGAAACAACCAAATACTCAACAGAAAAACAGAGAGAATGAAAGGAACTTTGAACGGTGACAAAGTTGGATTGAAATAAAAATGTTCCCACGTTTCCGGTACAAAGACCTGCATTGATTCGTAAATCGTTGCACTGAAAGCCATCAATAAACAAAGAAACAGGGGATAAACACTGTCAATATCATTAAAATAAACCATCTGCAACTGCTTTCGACGAAAAGCGCGAAACAGATATACACCGACGAATAAAGCGAAGATGATAATGAAATAAGAAGCATGCGTATCACTGAAAAGATGAATGGCCTGCGAAATACTATCAGTCGGTACAAATGACTTCTTGAGTTCTTTTCTCACGTATCCAACCCTGTTCATCTTGTGTATGTGCCAGTTTCACCCAAATGCTGTCTACACTATCGGCAGGATGAACCGCAAACTCTGCAACCACTACCCTATCCCCCCTATTCAACTGAATAAAAGTATCTTTTATTGGGAGGCATTCCAAAGAGATGGAATCATCGACTACTTCCAAGTTTGTATTCCATGTATAATGGCGTTCATACAGGTAAGTCAGCGAATCTTTTGTTTTCTTCGACAGCTCTTCCGAATCCAAAGCCGGTGCTTTATAATAACAAGATGAGAGCAAAAGTAAACATAGTAGGAGGTTCATCACTGTTTTCATCACTATTTTCACCACAGAGGACACAGAGGATAAAAAGGATAAAGAGGGTAAAAAGGGGAAAGAGGGTAAAGAGAAAAACTTTCTACACTTTTTCCCAAAAACACTCAAACAGTCTGTATCAGAAGAATGAGTGAAGATGTCACCTCCACTATATCCTCTGTGTCCTCTGCGTCCTCTGTGGTGAAAACTGTGGTGAAAATTGTGAATAATGATTCTCATTGTGCCGCCTTTACTTTCATTTGACAATTCTTACAATCAAATTCCAGACGAAAACGTTTGCCGTCATTCGACACCAGATAATAGGGTTCTTTATAAGGCGAACGGACCCGTTGATGGATAGGACACCATCCCATACTGTAACGTAAACAATGTTTGCAGAACATCAGTACCGCATCTTCCACTGCTTCTTTTTCGTATGCTGCCGCTACCTGTTGTACCCCATGCTCCTGATAGAAAGAAGCTGCACGGGTGTTCATTACATTCCCCAAATAGGTTAGCGTCGTTTGCGGAAAAGCATGACTCGTTGGCTTCCATACTGCCAATTCCTGACGATAATTGATTCGACGGGCAGTTATCAATTGATCGATTGCCTGTCTGCGGAAATCGGCTAACACCGAAGCTGGCAAAAACCAATTTCCGGTAAAGGATATTTCTATTTCTTTTGCTTCAAAAGGTGTATTCCCCAGTTTGGACAGTTGCGTTTTCAGATTGTCCGTCTGTGGAGTGCGGGCCGGCTCTTTTCTCACGTGGAAGGGTGATTGTGACGCTATTATCATCTTCATCAGTCAATGTCAAAGAGAAACCGGAATGATGGTCGGCAAGCAACATTCGCACTGCGATTTTCCTTTCGGCAGACTTACGGGAAAGCACTCGTTCAAATTCCTGGTCGAAATTACGATATAATGTGGTACGAGGCTTGATGCGAGGCATTTCCTGCGGATAGAGTTTGTCGCTGTCCACCCGGTTGATACGGAAACCCTGCAAATGTCCCTGTTCGTCGATATAGCAAACACCGTCTCCATTGTTAAAGGATTTAAGTCCGGCAACTGTCAGATAATTGCCGCGAATCTCCTTCACAGTCCCCATCTCTTCGCCCAGCGATTTAGGAGTGTCGAAAGAGAATATCTCTTTATCACGTCCATTCAGGAAATAATGCGTGAATCCACGACTGAAACTCTTATCGAGTTGTGGTTTAAATTCGAAACTACACGTACCCGAAGAAGCACGTACATATTCCGGACGACGGGCAAAGATCGCATCCAGTTTCTGGCGATAAGCGGCTGTCACATTCTTCACATAAGATACGTCTTTCAGTCGTCCCTCTATTTTAAATGAAGAAGCTCCGGCATCCAGTAGTTGCTCCAGTTCGTCACTTTGATTCATATCTTTCAGGGAAAGCAGATGTTTGTCTTTGACAATCACTTTCCCGTCCGCATCTACCAGACTAAAAGGCAGACGGCAGAATTGTGCACACTCTCCACGATTGGCACTACGACCGAAACAGGCTTGACTAACATAGCATTGCCCGCTATAGCTGACACAAAGAGCACCATGTACAAATACTTCCAAAGATACTTCCGGACAGCTTTCATGAATCTTTTCTTTATTTCACGCAACGATAACTCCCGCGCCAGGACTACTTGCCGGAAACCCGCCTTCCAAAGGAATTTTACTTTTTCCGGTGTACGGTTGTCCATTTGTGTACTGGCATGAAGCGGTATCGGAGGAAGATTCAACTTCGTGATCCCCATGTCCTGCACAATCAGTGCATCGACACCGATCCGATAAAGTGCATGAATCATCTCCTCCGTCTCTTTCAACTCCTCTTCTTTCAGAATCGTATTGACCGTGACATAAATACGTGCATTATACAAATGAGCATGCTGCACCAATGCTTCAATATCTTCCAATGAGTTCACAGCTGCCGCACGGGCACCGAATTTCGGAGCACCGATATATACAGCATCTGCACCATGGTTGATAGCTTCAATACCACATTCCAGGTTTTTCGCCGGAGCGAGAAGTTCTATTTTACGCTGCTTTATCATTTAATATCATTGATGTTGTAAGGTGTTTCCTGATAAACAAAGTAGTTCAACCAGTTGGAGAACAACAAATTGGCATGAGCACGCCAACGTACCAACGGGCCTTTTTCAGGATCATCGTCTATATAATAATTGCGGGGAATCTCTATTGGCAGGCCTTTATCCAAGTCACGGCGGTATTCCGTATCCAGTGTCAGCGGAGAATATTCGGAGTGCCCCGTGACAAAGAACTCACGTCCGCCCCGTGCCATCGCCATATAGACACCGGCCTCTTTCGATTCGGAAAGCAACGTCAGTTCCGGAACTTTCAGAATATCTTCCCTGCGCACTTCCGTATGACGGCTATGCGGCACATAGAAACAATCGTCAAAACCACGGAAGATGGAATGGAAAGGTTCCAGTACACGATGCTCAAAGATGCCGAACATCTTCTCTTCCAACGGATATTTTGGAACTCCATAATGATGATATAACCCGGCCTGCGCTGCCCAACATATATATAAGGTAGAAGTGACATGCGTACGTGCCCAATCAAAGATTTCCGTAATCTCATCCCAATAGGTCACTTCTTCGAAGTCCATCTGTTCTACAGGAGCTCCGGTGATAATCATACCATCATACTTCTCGTGACGCATCTGGTCGAAATCCGTATAGAACGTTTTCATGTGTTCTATCGGCGTATTCTTCGACGTGTGACTCTTGATCTTCATAAACGAAATCTCCACCTGAAGAGGTGTATTCGAAAGTAAGCGCACCAAGTCTGTTTCCGTTGTAATCTTCAACGGCATCAGGTTCAGAATCACAATCCGTAGCGGACGAATATCTTGCTGCGTAGCGCGGGAAGTGTCGATCACAAAAATATTTTCTTCCTTCAAAAGCTCTATCGCAGGTAGTTTATCGGGTAAATTTAAAGGCATAATCGCTATATATTAGTAATTTGAGTGCAAAAATACGAAAAATATAGCAGATTATAGGGAGGTTGCTTATTTAGAAGACGTACAAATTAAGTCAATTTAAACATAGAAGCATAACAACCAATCAATAAAAGCCTTATTTTTGCCGGAGAAATTAGTACTAATAATTTAAATCTTAGAAAAATGGCTTACGTAATTAGTGACGATTGTATTGCTTGCGGAACTTGCATTGACGAGTGTCCGGTAGAAGCTATCTCTGAAGGTGATATCTATTCTATCAACCCAGATGTATGTACTGACTGTGGTACTTGCGCAGACGTTTGTCCGTCTGAAGCAATTCACCCGGCTGAATAATACAAGCTACAAAAAGAATGTATAGGCTGCTTTCTATGGAAGGCAGCCTTTTTTTATTGCTCTTTTATTTCTTGTCTTCACCACAGATTACACAGATTAACACAGATTAATTCACAATCAAACGGATAGAAAAATACAAAGAAGTTCCTTAAACAAAAAATCACCCTTACTGCATACTGTAGCAAGGATGATTTTATTAATCTAATATTTTTCAGACAGACAATCTCTTTTTAATCTGTGTTCATCCGTGTAATCTGTGGTGAACTCTTATTTCAATTTAGCTAATGCTTCCTTGATACGACGGATAGCCTCTACGATATTTTCATCGCTTGTAGCATAACTCATGCGGATACATTCAGGAGCACCAAAAGAGGTACCACCTACACAAGCCACGTGAGCTTCTTCAAGTAAGTACATTGCCAAATCATCCGAATCTGCAATCTTACGTTCGCCGTTGCTCTTTCCAAAGAAAGTATCGCATTTCGGGAACAAGTAGAAAGCACCTTGCGGAACGTTTACTTCAAATCCCGGAACTTCTTTAGCCAACTTCACAATCAGGTCACGACGACGTTCGAATGCTTTCTGCATCTCTTTTACCGGTTCTTGTGTTCCTGTATATGCAGCTTCAGCAGCTTTTTGAGAAACAGAGCAAGGACCTGAAGTGTACTGACCTTGCAACTTGTTGCAAGCTTTTACAATCCATTCCGGACCGGCAATAAAACCGATTCTCCATCCTGTCATAGCATACGCTTTGGATACACCGTTTACAATCACTGTACGTTCCTTCATTTCAGGGAATTGAGCGATACTTTGATGTGCGCCGATATAATTGATATGTTCGTAAATCTCGTCAGCGATTACGATTACCTGCGGATGTTTAGCCAATACAGCAGACAGTCCGGCCAATTCTTCTTTTGTATATACAGAACCTGTCGGGTTGGACGGGGAACAAAGAATCAACGCTTTCGTTTTCGGAGTAATAGCTGCTTCCAGCTGTTCCGGAGTAATCTTGAAATCTTGTTCGATACCTGCCGAAACGATAACGGGAGTACCTTCTGCCATTTTCACCATTTCCGGGTAGCTTACCCAGTAAGGAGCCGGAACGATTACTTCGTCACCCGGATTTACCAATACAAGAATCGTATTACAAACAGATTGTTTTGCACCATTTGCACACGAAATCTGGGCGGCTGTATATTCAAGACCGTTTTCTTTTTTCAGTTTCTCAACAATAGCATTGCGCAAAGCCGGATAGCCCGGTACCGGAGAGTAGCGGGAAAAGTTATCATCTACGGCTTTTTTCGCAGCTTCTTTGATGTGGTCAGGAGTATTAAAATCCGGCTCTCCTACACTTAAGTTAATAACATCAACACCTTGTGCCTTGAGCTCGTTGCTCTTTTGAGACATGGCAAGCGTCGCCGACGGCGACAAGCTGTTCAAACGATCTGATAATTGATTCATTTTGTATCTATTTTATTGTTGTTGAGTGAAAATCGCTGCAAAATAAGCGATAATATTTGATATATGAAAACAAAAAGGCAATTTACTTATTAAAATGTAAAGTATGCCCCATTCTTTCTTTCTTTGTTCTCAAGTATCGCTCATTATACGGATTAGGAACTGTTTCAACAGGCACGTTTTCTACTATCTCCAATCCGTATGCTTCCAAACCAACACGTTTTACCGGATTATTTGTCAAAAGTCTCATTTTGTGTACTCCCAGCTCACGAAGGATCTGTGCACCTACTCCATAATCACGTTCGTCAGCAAGATGTCCTAAGCAAATATTCGCATCAACGGTATCCATACCGTCTTCCTGGAGCTTGTATGCTTTCATTTTTTCCATCAGACCGATGCCGCGTCCTTCCTGATTGAGATAAACCACTACACCTTTTCCTTCTTTTTCGATCATTTCCATCGCTTTATGCAACTGTTCGCCACAGTCACAACGCTGCGAACCAAGGATATCTCCTGTAGCACAAGAGGAATGAACACGTACCAGGATAGGTTCGTCTTCACTCCACGCACCTTTAAATATAGCCATGTGCTCCAATCCGTTTGATTTCTGGCGGAAAGGAATCAGACGGAACATCCCGTGTTCAGTAGGCATGTTTACTTCCACTCCTTTTTCCACAATGGATTCCTGTTTCAAACGATAGACAATCAGGTCATGGATAGAGATCAGTTTCAGTCCATGTTCATCTGCCATCTGGCGGAGTTCGGGCAAACGTGCCATTGTTCCATCTTCACTCATGATTTCCATCAAGGCACCTGCGGGGTAAAGTCCTGCCAGACGAGCCATGTCAATCGTAGCTTCCGTATGTCCGGCACGGCGAAGCACTCCTTTTTCTTGTGCATATAACGGATTGATGTGCCCGGGACGCCCGAAGGTTGCCGGTGTAGAAGTAGGATCGGCCAACGCCTGAATAGTAGCGGCACGGTCGGAAGCAGAAACACCTGTTGTACAGCCTTCCAATTTGTCAATAGTAACCGTAAAAGGAGTTCCCAACACGGAAGTATTGTCACTTACCTGATGCGGCAAATCCAACTCCTTGCAACGAGACACTGTGACAGGTGCACAAAGTACGCCACGTGCATGTTTCAACATGAAATTTACTTTTCTCGGGAGTTATCTTTTCAGCGGCAATAATCAAGTCGCCTTCATTTTCGCGGTCCTCATCATCCACTACTATGACAAACTTGCCTTCTTTGAAGTCGGCAATCGCATCTTCTATTCTATCCATTTTAATAGTCTCTTTCATAACACTTATTTATTGATTTTCTGTATGATGAATTGAATTTGTTCATTGTTCTTTATAATCCGTTCCATATCCTTAGCCAGACGAACGCGGAACGCCCAGATGCGGAAATAGAAAAATAAACCGATAGGGAAAAATGACTCCGGCTACCAGATTCAACCAATATATATGGAACGGGCGCACATGAGCAGAAACGGAAATAACCGGATAATTGTTTAATGCACCGATCAAAGTGGCAGATTTCGTATTGGACATTTCTTCAACCAACGCTTCCAGCTTTTCATTGATAGCCATTACTTCGTTGTCATCTTCGCTTGACATCCACAATTTAAAGTAATTGGGTGCTTTTTCCAATCGTTTCTTGGCAGCATACGCTCTGCACTCTGCTGTGAGTTGTTCCAAATCACCAGTCAGACGTGGATAATCAGGATCATGGATAATCACTTCTTTCTTAAATATATGGCGTACACTACGGATTCCCATAATCTTCTTGAACCAGTTGATATAGGCATCTGCATTAAGCACAACAGAATCCTTATTCGATTTATAGGTAAGGAAAACTCCTAATGGGGCAAGGACCGCACTACTTGTCCACATTCCCATCCATACTATCCACTTACCGTCACGGGCCATTTTATATCCTGTATTATCAATGATATAGTAAATAATAAATACCAACACGGATACAATTACCGGCATTCCCAACCCTCCTTTGCGGATGATTCCACCCAATGGAGCTCCGATAAAGAAGAACAGCAGACAAGAGAGTGAAATCGTTATCTTCTTATGCCATTCCGTCTTATGTTTGCGAATACTATAATCGTTGTTCTCCATCGTGAATTTCTTGAACCCAAGATCGTTGGCCACATTCTCCGCCCGACTGACAGCAGAAGAAAGCACCTTCTGTTTCTGCGTTAAAGAGGCTACTTCGTAAAGGCTGTCCACATTATATTCATGGATATCCGCCTTTTCTATTTTGACCGTATCTTCTTTTGTCAATCCATAAGAAGGACGGAAATTTCCTTCTGCCACTTCCCTGTAATACTGTCGTCCGATACTATCTCCCACTACCGTCATTGAGTCGATAGAGCTTTGCAACTGCGCCATATCCTTAGCACTGGACTGCTTACCCATAATCTCACCGTCAACCATATTGAAATCGGAATTAAACTCAATAATGGAATGTTTTTCCCTGAATTCCTCGCGTCGATAAGGTACATTCTCCGATTTCATACTTTGAGCTTTCAGATTCTCAAATAAATCTCCGCTATACAAATGCAGCCAAAGATGCTGTTTATCCGCGGTCATCTCCAAACGCCCGGAATCAGCATATATAATACGTGCTTTCTCAAAGCCATCTTTCATACTATAAATCAGCACATCATATAGCATACCGGTCTTCCGGTTCTTCTTAGCTACCTTTAAATTATAGTCCTTGATTTCAGAATAGAAAACTCCTTCCGGAATGTCCAACTCCGGAGATTTTCTGTTTCATCGAAAGAATCAGGGTTCCCAATTTAGCCTGGGCAATAGGACCTACTACATTTTGGAAATAGAATGAGACACCGACAAGCCCGCAAACGAAGAAAGCAAGCGGACGCATGATTTTAAGGAGAGAAATACCTGCGGCTTTCATCGCGAGCAATTCATAACGCTCACCAAAGTTACCGAAAGTAATCAAAGAAGCCAGTAGCACAGCCAATGGCAATGATACTGGCACTAATGTTAATGCGGAATAAAAGAAGAATTGAGCCATAACGCTCATCTCCAACCCTTTTCCGACCAATTCGTCTACATATCTCCACAGGAACTGCATCATGAATATGAACAGACAGATGAAGAATGTACCAATAAAGAGCATCAAAAAACTCTTTACGATGAATATATCTAATTTCTTTATGCGTAGCATCTTAATAGGTTCGTGCAATTAGGATGCAAAATTAGCACAAAAAAAGGAGCATCGAAAATTTTTAGTTGAAAGTTAACTAAAAACCACAAGTTCTTCTTAATTTAGCTACTTGTGACTCCCACAATTCTTTCATATCATCTACTTCATCCGGCTCTGCGAAATCGGTAATTTCCAGCACATAATCACTAGTCAGCTCATTATAAGTCATCTTGATTTCAAAATAATCGCGCTCGTTTTCATCATCCAGCCAACGGAAGCGGATAAAAGAGAAAGAGCGAATGGCAATAATTTCTGCTTTCCTCTGTTCTGTCTTCCCCCAATGAAACTCTACTATTTTATCGTCAGAAATAACTTTGTCTGCAAACCAGTCCTCCAACCCGGTCGGTGTGCTAATAGCCCCCCAAAGTATATTTTTAGATGTTGCATTCAACAAATACTCCAAATGAATCTTTTCCTTTTTCATAGCAATTTCGAATTGTTTTTACGTGTGCCAAGATAAATACTTTTTTCTAAATACACCGCATAAATCAGACACTTTATTTAATTAGTCTTTCATCATCGAGCCTCAAACTCCCTGTTTATAGGGAAAATCAAGACCCCGTATTAAGAAAAAACACAAAAAAGTTATGAATTGTTTTGGAGATTATAAAAAATCATCTATCTTTGCACCCGCAATCGAGAAACGATGGCGGGATAGCTCAGCTGGTTAGAGCGCATGATTCATAATCATGAGGTCCCCGGTTCAATCCCGGGTCCCGCTACTAAGCCGAAAGGCTTGTAAATTAGGCAATTAGGAGGCTTCCACTCTTGGTTGTCTTTTTTTATTTTACCAACCTCGTGAAATCATAGTGAAATCACAAATTCCCTATACACTGAATAACATCCTATTCATACCTATCCTAATAAAAAGCCAAAGACCGTCCTATTACATGAATAAAACAGCCTCCCAAAGTTCATTTGAGCTATAATATATTGCTATTTTAGCGACTTTCTCTATTTTGGTGATAATTTGTATTCTTTTTATCTGAATCGCTCTAAAATAGGATAAGGGGGGGGGAGTAATACAGGGGGGGGGCAAGGGAGAATCCACCCCCTGTAAGTATAATATGCTGGTCTAAATTTTATTTTTTCTATTTTTCTACTTGGCATACTAATAGTATTCTATATCTCTTTCAATGATTACAGGATACTCTTTTTTACTATCTACAACTTTTAATCTAATCCAATTTCCTCGTTCATCATATATATATGAAAAAGTTTCCTCATCTTCGGTTTCATACACTTCCAAATCTGGACGTGATTTAAACGGCTCTCGCCTATACGTAGAAAATCTTTTTAATATATTCCCATATGTATCAAAACTTAATATATCTTTCTCAATATGCTCTCTATATCCACCGCCTGATTCACGTCTTAGATTCTTCAAAATAACCATATTTGAAGAATATTCAATTTCTTGTCTCAATCCCCAATATGACTCTTTTGCGTTAGAATAAGGAATATTAGATATTAAGTATCCTTTATTGTCATAAGTCAAGACTCGCTTCCTTTCACCTTCTTCAGAATATTTGAATAATTGGGTTCCTCCACCTTTTTTGCGCTTAACCTTAGTCACGTTAATTAATTTATGGCTAAAATCATAAGTCTTTATTTCAACTAACAAAGAATCTTCGGAATAAAAATACTCTTGTTTCATTTTCTTATATTCACCATTCTGTTGTATCGCTGCTAATTGATTTTGCTTATTGTATTTGTATATAATCTCATCATAATGCACTCTACCTTCTTCATCAAAATCTAGACACTCAAAGAAGGCTCTTTTTCCATATTTTTTATAGCTTTTACACTTGTAATAAACCTTATTATCTCCTTTATACTGATATAAATATTCAGTATTAGGAATCTTCTCTCCATCTTTAGGAGATATTTCATAAACCATCTGATTAACGAGTTGTCCACTGGTATCATAATGACAAATCTCCTCTGCAACCTTCTCTTTTACATATTTTTCAAAAGCTATTTTAGTTTCATATTGCGATAATATTGTCTTTTTTACCTTACCAGTAACACAACCATTGTTTATATACTCTTCTATTTGATTATAAGAAGGCAGTGCTTCCTTTTTTCTTTCTGCGGCATCTCTAATCTTTAATATATCGTAGTACATTCCATTGTATATAACAAAACCTGTACTATCAGGTAGTACAAATATGGTAATTTTTTCTCCACTACCACTAAATTCATACCTCCTTCCTTCAAGCTTCTCTTTTTTATTAGCATTTACAAGTTCAATTCCGTCTTTGTTATGTGTATTAATAAATATCTTATTATCATAAAATGCTACTCCTTTAATAGGTTGTGATAAATTAAATCCAAAAGGATCCATCTTGACTTTTTCCTGCGGTTCCAATTCAAAATATTTATTACTAAAGTCATATTCTTCTTTCTTCTCCTTGCATCCCCAAAAGAATAACACGACCAATATATACAAAATATAAATGTGATATTTCATAACGAATTTAATTAATAGGGCAGTTACCACTAACGTTGTACGCATTGTATATTATATAAAAAGCTATACTAGAGGATTCTCCTCCGATACTTAATTAGGTAACTATTTGCACATAGCCACCATTATTAGCATCCAAATTACAGCACATAGCGACAATGCTATTTTTGTGCCAGTACTCATAGGTTCTTCTGCTTTTTTCCTTTCCTCTTCCTTTATTCTTAGATTGTTGTAATACCCTCTTTTATCATATTCACTCAATGGTGTTGTTTTAAGTTGTCCCGGCTTCCATTGGCATCCACAGTTGATACAAGTTATTTTTACATTTCCACTGCCTATAAATCCTGCCAATAAACCTATACCACCTGCAAGAACTGCTCCTGCGACTGCTTTACCTGCTCCAAAGCCTTTCTTATTTGCCGTTAATTGTGAACTACCACAAAACGGGCAATACAGTTTATCTTCTTGTCCTTCCACAGTATTAGTGATTTTGATTAATAATCAGGATGATTCTTTTCATATTCATCTAGCATTTCAAGTTGTTGTTTTTGCTCTAAACTGCCTTGAAATTCTATTTGCCTAGCTTTACCGTCTATTGTATGGTACTTGCCATTAGGACTAATAGTGGGGGTGAAATTCGGATCAGAAGAATACCCGCTAGAAGTTTGAACTTCTTCTTCATCATCATACATTGCTGCTGCCGCTTGTTCAGCTTCGTATGCAGCAGCCTCAACAGCAGCAATAGAATCAGCTTCTCTCACTAAATCCTCTGTTGTTTTTTGAGAATCATTTTTCTTCATATTGCAGCTAAAAATGAATAATACCGATGCTGCAAGGATAAAAATCTTTTTCATAACTTTTCTTTTTATAGTTAAACATAAAGTGAATAATCTTATCCAACCTCACGTCTAAACATAAAAAGAGCTCTAAGTTTGCAGTCGCAAGATAAGAGAGTGGAAAATTTATCTTAATAATACCAAGCGTGGCAGATAAATTTGTTCCGAGAACTTATTGAAGCAATGTCAGTCTTAATATCTTTGTTGTATGAAGAAGAAGACTGACAGGCAGGGAGAGGAATCCAGAAAAAAGCAAGTCCTTTGAGACTATCCCGCGTTACGGTCTCTCCCCGCCAAGCTGCAAAACTCCGATAGAATATTAAGGCTACGAGCCTATTTAGAGTTTAGAGTAAAAAACAGCTTTTTATCAGTCTTGAAAAAAAGATATGTAAAGATATGAAGAAACTATTTATCGGCATAGATTTTGCCAAAGAGAAATTCGATGCAGCCATCATCGAGGCTTGTGGACTCAAAGAGTTTGGTAATCGGGAATACGGCACGTTCACAAACGACAAAAAGGGCTATCGACAGTTCTTCAAATGGGTCAAAACGAATGCGGACAAGTCCGTGGAGAACGAGTGGTTATTCTGTGGCGAGGACACCGGATCATGTAGTCTGGGACTGAGCAAATGGCTGTATGGCAAAGGCCTTGACATATGGATTGAGAATGCCTATTCCATCAAGCATAGTAGCGGAATCCAACGTGTCAAGAGTGACAAGACCGACTCATCCATGATCGCAGAGTACGCCTGGAGACATCAAGACAAGGCAGTCCTGTTTGAGCCGCTTAGCGAATCGCTGTCACAACTTCGTGAGGTGTTTCTTTACCGGCATAAATTGGTACAGCAACATATTGCCATGGATGTTAGAAAGCAAGACAAGGAAGCCGCCGAACCCTCGAAGGCTATCAGTTTTATCAAGCGCAAAAGCAAGCATTTAATGTCTGAGATTGATAATGCCATCAAGGAATGCGACCTGATGATAGACCGCATCATAGAAAGTGATGCCGAACTTAAGGAGAACTATGCTATCATCACTTCGATAAAAGGCGTTGCACGTCAAAACGGAGCCTGTTTGCTTATCTTCACCAACAACTTCAGACGTTTTGACCTGGACGCACGCAAAATAGCCTGTTATTATGGTGTTGCCCCGTTTGGAAAAGATTCAGGCACAAGTATCCACTCGCCGGCTAAAACAAGCCATTTCGCCAACAAGCTCATAAAATCCTTGCTGGGACAGGCTGCTCATTGTGCAAAAAAATTCAATCCAGAGATAAGAGAGTATTATAACCGACTGATTGGGCGTGGTAAAAAGCCACAAGTGGCTTTAAACAATGTCAAGAACAAACTCATCAGGATTATTGTGGCTCTTGTGCGAAAGAAGGTCTATTACGACCCAAAAACATACATGTTTTACAATGCTAAATTTACCGATGTTAAGAAAATGTTAAACTCATAAAATGACTTGGATAGAAACATAGAATACGTGAGTTGTACATTATTTGCTTTAAGAGGTACTACCACATACCCACCAATACAAATAAGCACCACCCACGCTTAAGCGTAGGCGTTTTGTGTGCCTATTGTCCTTGTACTGGTTTGAAAAGTGGTAGTTTTCTTAAAGCAAGTCCAATAGCAAAACGCTATATTTCCATAAATAGTAATTCAACACGACTGTTGTATACGATGCAAAAATATGAAAAGTTTTTGATAAAAGAGTAAATGTCCTATATATTATTATATAACTAGTATATAATATATTATTAATATATAGAATAGATACACCCGCCTTCGCTCTCGGCTAATCATGATCTTTTTTCTTATCTAACAAATAATCATTAATATCTTTGTACTCCTGATAAAAATCATAAGTAATAACTTTACTCTGTCCTGCTATCATCAATAGTTCTATATGGCATTTTCTACCCGCTTCATCGTTATCTAAAAAGCTATAAATAACATCATATTGGTTTAAAATGTCTTTTGTCTGTTTTAAAGTAGTAACGCTATGTAGTATTACACAATCAGTTTTGGGAACTATTCTATGTCCTATCATCAGTAAACTTAGAAAATCAAAAATACCCTCAAAGATACAAAGTTCATTGCTGCGCTCCCCTTTGATGATCGAATATGCTTTGTTACCGATAACCATTTTAAAATGGTTGAGTCCAACTATTTCCCACCCTTCTAACACATTCTGCATTCCTAAACTATAATATTCTCTATTATTATTTACATAGTATATTTGTTTTAAGTATGTACTCACAATATTGCTACTTATTCCCCTGCTAATACAATATTGTATGAGGGATCCCGATGAATATGGTATGGTTATGCTCTTTATCCTCGTTTCAGAATAAGACTGAATCGGAGAAGAATTTAGACTTTCCCGGTGAAAAGAAAAATCACCGTTTTCTAAGATTTTACACGCTGTGCTAAAATTGCATTGTTCTAGCTTCATTACTAAGTCTATAACTGAACCACCTTCGCCAGCCCCGTAGTCGTACCATAAATTTTTATCATAGTCAATTTTAAAACTAGGGTTGTGTTCATCCCTAAACGGAGATATGTATAGTCCATAACTATTTTTTCTTTTCACGGGTTTTCTATTAATATAGCTTTCAATACTGACATCTTTAGCTTTCATATTCCTATTAGTTAGTTTTTAAATATAAGAGGTTGTTAGGTTGTAGGTTGATTATCCGCCAAACACCTTATTTACAATAGTTTAACGACAATACAATCTACAACCCTACAACCACAATGTTATTTATTCAAAAGCTTGTTTACAGCTTGTTGAGTAATACCTATAGCTTCTGCTAGTTTGGATTGATTTAGCTTCTCATATCTCTTGGATAGCTCTTTGAGAATATCAGCATTTGATAGTCGTGAGGCTTCTGTATCATTTAATAAATGTGTATTAACCCTTTCTGCCATTGCGGTAAAATAACGACAAATCTGAATGCAATACTCAACAGTCGAAACCTCAATAGTATTGGCGTACGTTTCTTCTGTTCTCACTCTTGCAATATAAATAACTAGGGATAAACGAGCAAGTGCTATTTCCATTTTTGAATATACGGCACGTAAAAAGTTGTTTTCTGTTTGGTTTATCTTATCCGTTAGCTCATTGGAATATTTTATAAATACCTCTTTAGCCTCATCTGAAAAAGAGGTTTCAGTCTCCGGCATGATACACAAATCGTTTATAAAAGAATCATAATCTGCCAACAGTGTCTTATCCATCGTTTGATCCCTGTAATATGGTTTTGGAAAATCAGGTGGAAATACAAATAGAAAGCGTTGAATGAATCCATTATCTATCATTGTTTCATTTTTCAGAAATTTTTTCAGGGTGTTAGGTTGAGTTGTGCCGATTACGGATAAAAACGGATCATTAATTATTATAGTGCCTTCTCCTTTACGACTCACTTTTATATCGGAGTTATTGTATAATGATAGATAAGTTTCTACTTCTCCACTTTTTGCATACCGCCCAAAATCATTAAACCAACCGAGCAACTCATCTCTATAAATAGTAATTCCATTACTTTCCCCAATAGTGCTTAGTAAAGCTTCGGGAGTGGCGTCATTGTTTAGATAACATTCAAAGGTAGGTTGAGTAGAGTTTGTGGAGTTTTTTTTCTCCGTTTCTTGCCACTTTTCCAACTCTTTTCGATAAAGCGAATATTCATTATACTCTTTGCTTTCTAATGGTTTAAAAGCGATTGACAAGGGGGTTGACTTGCCCACACCACTTTTTGCAATTATAATGATCCATAATTGAGGATAATTTGTGTATTTATCTATTAACTTTGCTTTCTTTTTAATTGCGGCACACATTGCGGAGATTAAGCTAATAGCGAAAAGCTCTTGTGGTACTTGATACACCTCTGCTCCCTGTATCGTCATTTTTTGAATCAATGATGGTAATCCATAAATAGGAAATTCTAGTTCTTTATCATTGCTTGACTTGTTTTTGTCTTCTGCCAAATGTGACGCTTTGTTTTCTTGCAAAGAAGTTGTATTCAATGCATCTATGTTATTGCATGTTTCGCTAGAATTAACTATCTTTGTTTCAGTATTAATAGGCTTTTCTGCCTGGAGAATTTCCCCTGCGCCTGTTTGCGGAGACGCAGGGAGATTTTTCTTTTGCTTCATACCGCTGTACCTCCTTTCCCTAGCTTTTCTAAATCTTCCAATAACTCTTCTTTGTAAAAGAAGAAATTACCTTTAATACTATAGAATCTAATTCTTTCCTCATCTCGGAGTTTCATTAGGGTATTAACGCCTACTCCTACAGCTTTACTTGCATTGCGGAATCCCCTTAGCTTAGTCTTTGATGGTTGAGGCTTCTGAATAACCAACTTTTCAACAGCATTGTTTACTGCATCATTTACTAACTTATACAACCCTTCTTTTGAAAGAGAAATAATAATTACCGCTTCCATGCCTGCTATTCCAACAGGACTTTCATTGTTCATTGTTACCATAATCTAATTTATTAATTATGGCTGCAAGTAACTTAGTGCCCAACTAGTGCCCAAGTGGCACTGAAAAAGCTCTAACTATTTTGTTTTTCTACTATTTAATTTGTTTGGGAAGCTTAATTAATTTACCTTCATCGGCTTTCAAATGTTTCTTTATAGTTGCAATCTCTAAAGGAATAAAACGATTGCTATCCTTACTCCAATAACAACATAGCTTAGGAAAAACCTTCAATAAAAACAAAGCACATTGCTCTCTACTTATTCTATTTACTCCTTTATTCCATAAATGCCAAACATACCACATAAACGAGTATATATCCCCTCTTTTTATTCTCTCATCCACATGTATTTCTAACATATCCTCTGATACCACTCCGGTCTTTAAGAAACGAAGCAAAATTTCCTCAAGATATGTTATGTGTGGCTTTTCTATATACGATCCAAAACACTTATAAAGCCATATAACAATATCTTTTTCTATTTCTCCCTCCTTGGCTTTATCTCTTTTTTTATTATCCTCACAATAAGCCTGAATTACTTCTTCTTCAATAAGAGGACAGCGTGCTTTTTCAATCAAATCTTTTACCCGCTTGATAAACATCAAATCTGATACAAGACATCGAAACTGTTCCAAATTATCAATATCAAATAATCCAAATAAAACGTCTTTCTTGTCAATATCAGGCATACCTTTTTGATACCATTCAATACCTAATTGTTTATATCTTCTCATAGTAAGCACTTGTCTATTTTTCAATTCCTCTTCCAAATATTTAATATATCCCTGTTTGTCTTCACCTGCTTTTATCTTGCTTTCAGCACTTAAACAAGCAAGTTCTTGAGTATGGTCTATTGACAATAACAAACCGTCGAAATATGCATCATAAAATATTTCTGTTTCTGTTTTATTCCAACTAGAGTAGTAATACTTTTTAGCTCTAAGTTCTTGCACTTTCTTATGGAAAGTATCATCTGTTGCTAAAGCGACCATTTGCCTAAAACATTCATTCATGTCTGTCTTTGAAGAACTAGAATAAGCCATTACTAAAGGAGCTAGTCTTGATAAAGTATTATTTTCATTATAATAATAGGGATCTTTTTCTTCTTGAGATAAATCCTCCCATAATTTCATTTTATTATGATTCTCCATATCTTACTGCATTAATTTAGCAAACATTGATAGCAATTCTTCTTTGGGGATCTTTTTAAGTTCATCTAAAATATTTCTTTCTGATTGCAACACCTTTTCACCATCACCTTCCTCTTTCAACAAAAACGAATTAAACTGCATCATCTTCTCATGAGGAAACTCACTAATATAAAGCGCTGTCACATTTTTACTTGTACTATGTCCCATTGCTTGTGATATATATCTTTCCGGTACCCCCGCATGAGTTAGATTCGTTGCAAAAGAATGTCTTGCCCACGTCATACTCGGTCGTTGAGGCATTTCAAGCAACTTACAAACAACTTCTAATCTATCTTTGATATTACTATTCTCTTGAGCAATTCGCTTTCGTATCAGTTCTTCATCTACTATATCTTCTAAAATATAATCAAACACCCTGCCACCAAGTTTCTCTTCACTACCATATTTTTCTACAATAGCTTGTAATTCCGGTATAATAGGAACTATCACCTCGCTTTGATTATCTGATTTATCTTTAGTTTTAGTTCGTAAAAAACGGAAGCATGATTTACCAGTAGAAAAATAATAATCATTATATTCTAAGCGAGCTAAATCTGCCAAATTCATACCATTTCCCAAATAAGCAGCTAAAAATGTGGCAACACTACGAAGTACTGCAAGTTTATAACCCGCCTTCCAATGCATAGGAACATCTTGCTCCAAAAAATTATATAATCGCATTATGTCAGATACAGATAAGTACTCCTCCTTTCTTGTAGCACCTTTCTTTATTTCTATCTTACCTTTACCAAAAGGATATTTTTTTACATCGACTAAATTTCTTCTAATTGCTTCATTTATAACAACACGACAAGCACGCATATAAATACCAATGGTAGTACGAGAATAAAACTTCTCCATTTCCTTTTCCCATAAATCTATAATTTCCTCATTAACATCCTTAAAAGCAATATCACCAACCAACTTTTCAAAACACTTGGCTGCTATTCTATAACTTTCTGCTGTACCCAACTTCTTCGACGAAGCAACTTCTTCCCATAGAGCTAACAAAGATTCTCCCCCTGATTTACCCTTCATATTTTTTTGTAAAGCATCCAAAGAAAAAGCATCTTGTTCACGTAACTTATTTATCTCTTCAATTGTTTTATCAAACTCAATTAATTGCCCTTTCTTTACCTTCCAAACACTCTTACTTTCATTTGTCACTCCACGACCTGTAGAGGCAATTAATTTGTCCCAATACTGTAAAGTCACTATCAATCCCGTACGAATATAGATAGTTTTTCTATTCTGATTGACACGTACACATACATTAAATTTATCCCCTTTTCGTCTCGTGTCTAATGTTAAAGTTACTGTTATATTCAGCAACCGCTCTTGCTTTAAATAACCTATTCCTTGTTTCCTCATACCGATGTTTTTTATTTCGTTTATACGCTACGTGAAATCAATTCGTGAAATCATAGTGAAATCACAATTGAAAGACATTGCAAAAATATAAAAAACAAAATAAAACACAAATACTGATATTCAAATAGTTACATACATAAACAAGATTTATTAAAAACAAGAAAAATCAAGAAAAGACATTTCTACGTGATTCATAATCATGAGGTCCCCGGTTCAATCCCGGGTCCCGCTACTAAGTCGAAAGACTTACAGATAAGACGTTTGGAGGGCTTCCACCTCTGGGCGTTTTTCTTTTTATATACCTTCGATTGGTAGCAGGTGACGCTATAGGTGACGCTAGTTAACGACTTCCTAATTACCTGTTCTGATTTGACATTAAGTTTATCATCACAAAAATACGAAAAATCTATTTCTTAATAAAGAAATGTATAGAATACAATAAAAAAACAGCAAATGAATTTCTTCAAATGCTGTCCTTTATTATTCTTTTATCTACAAACATCTCATAAAATCTCTGCATTATATCAATAAATTCGTTTGGTAATCTTTTCAATACTTCTTCCCTTATGTATTGAGGTATCTCGGGTCAGTCCGAAAACCCTGTGGATATGTTAAATTCACACTGTCAGTTTGCATAATCTAAACATAAAGAATGGTATATCTCCTACTCCCCTAAACTGTGCTCTGAACGCTTTAATTTTTGCATTGAATGATTCTGCAAATGCATTCGTTTCCCTGCTAACGAAATAGTTTAGTATTGTTTCATAATAGTTCTGCATGGTATTTGTTACGGTTCTGAAACATCCGTATCCAAGCTTTTCTATTTTATTGTACCACAAGGCAAGCTTTCCACGTGCCACATCCTTGTCATAGTGCTTATTATATATATTGGTCAACTCTATAGCCAAGTCGTAAACTGATTTCAGTTCCGGATAATGGTCGAATATGATTTCCGCACGTATTCTTTGGGATTCAGTCCATTTACTATAATGCTTGACAAGTACATGTTTAGCCCTTGCCAACAGCTGCTTACGGGTATCACCATTGGTATATCGAAACGGGACATACTCTATATTTTGTTCTTTGCACCGCTGAATTTCATCGTTCTCTAAATCCCGTGCCATCCAGCGATAAGTAATCCTGAGCTCATCAATTGCCTCATAAAAGAGCTTCTGGACATGAAACCGGTCATTGGTCATCGTGGCATTGGGAAAACCCGTTCGGACAATCCGCATCATGGTCGGTGAAAGATCCAAAGTGACCTCTTTGACTGTCTTACGCTTGGAGAGATGAATCATTTCAAGCACCTTTATGACGTCTTCAGACTTCGTGCCACGTATCATGGCCACAAGAGTACCTCTGCCACCATGTCCCGCACGGTTAGTGACAACAGTATATAATTCTCCGCAACTTAAAGAAGTCTCGTCAATACAAAGGCTGGGACCTATGTTCTGTTTGAACAGGACATATTCTGTGGCATGATCTAACTGATCCCACTGTCTGTATGCGCTGATAAACTCCTTGTACTGGGAAGTTAACTGTTTACCGTTTACCCCATAAGCATCTGCTATGGAGCTTATGCTGGCCGCGGTAGTTTCAATCTTCTTCTTTTAAAAAAGCAACGAACTCAGGAGTGAGTTTCGTTCCTTCGGCAGTTAGATCATCGTAGGTATAAGAAAACGTTTCCCCGGTAGCTTTGTCATACCAGCGACGACGTCTTACGTGGAGATAAACAGGTTTGCCACGCAAAGGAAAGTCCTGAATAACTTTCTCATCGGTAAAACCATGGGAGATCACGGTTCCGCTCTTATAGTCAGAACGTTCCAGGTAGTGTTTTTCGTCAAGCCAAACTTCAATTTTATCAGAGCCGTCATGCCAACCGGAGATATCGAAATACTCCATTAAAACTTCGGGAAAGATGACTCGTAGTAACTTATCTAGATTGCGATTAGAATTCATTGGATTGTTATTTTTTTAATCTTCCGCAAAGATAGTTCACTTGCGCGTATTAACATAACATATCCACAGGGTTTTCGGACTGACCCGGTATCTCTTTATAATATGCTTCTGCTATTCCACCAGTGATAGCCCCCATTGTATCAGCATCACCACCTAAAGAAATAGTAAGTCGAATAGCACTTTCATAATCTGTACTCTCCAAGAAAGCGATAATAGATTCTGGAACTGTACCTTGACAACTCTCATTGAAGTAGTAAGTAGGTCTTATTTCGTCACAGGTTCTACTAAGATTATATCCAAATGTAGTTTCAATATACTCTTTAATTTTCTGTTTAGATTTACCTGTACGAGACAAGTATATACAAGCTGCCGTTGCTTGTGCACCTTTAATTCCTTCTGGATGATTATGTGTGACTTCTGCACTTTGTTTGGCAGCTTCTAAAGTCTCCTCTAAAGTATTAAAAGCCCAACCTATAGGACTTACTCGCATGGCAGAACCATTTCCCCAACTACTATATGGTTTAGGATTATCAGCTCTCAACCATTCATAGAACATACTTCCATAACTACTAGGATAACGATTACCATAATCCTGCATAATACCTAATAAACTATCGCTAGTTAATAGCCAATCAGCATTAGCGATAGTCATTATAGTATCATCAGTAAAGTGTGATGAAGAACCATTGAATAACGAGAAGTCTATAGACTTTATTGGGGCAAACTCATAGTAAGAACCTATTATGTCTCCTGCTATTGTACCTATTAATATATCAGTATTCATTATTACTAAAATTAAGTTGGAATAAAGATAAGAATTAATCTTTGGATTTCGATATACTTCTTAAATACTCTATATACTCTTTGTCACTTATCTGTTCTATTGCACCATCCATTTCTTCATCACTATAATCACCACCCCAATTGCATTTTGTTTTACGATAAAACATTAATGCTTTCCTTTCTTTCTTAGTCATCGGTGGATTTATAGTTTCTAAATCCGTATTATACTTCTTTTTCCTCTTGCTATAAAAGTATAAAAATACACCTATAATAAGCACTATTCCAATAATCATTTTCAAATAATATATTAATGTAATTCTTTAGTAATAATCTTATCATTATTATATAAACAGATAATAACTCTCGCTTCTTCCTTTTTTGAATCAGTATATTCCAACTTCACTGTTACAATAATATCACGTTCATAAGCCTTTTTACAAATAGCTTTACTATAAAAACATCTACCGCCCTTAGTATTGCCTTCAATGATATAACTATGTTCTGTAATATCTTTCTTGATATTTGATATATTTTTATTTATGAATCTTATTTATATCAATAGTATCATATTCAGAAATACCATTATATCTTCCTTCTCTTACTTTCTGTAATCTAGCATTTATCTTTTTATACAGTCTATATGGACGAGTTGGAGTATTACTATCTGTATTTTTATCATAACCTATTATTTTTGCTTCTATCAGTTCTATTTGGTTATATTTGCTAAGTCTGTCATCACTGTTCAATATTACCTTTTTAGCTAAACCATATTTATAATAACCATCGTAGTAAACGCTTCCTGTTCTTTTATGCACTGTTATAGTTTTACCAATAGAATCAAATTCAGTATTATAATCACTGATTTTTCCTGTTGGATTAACAAATGGCGCTTCTGTCAGTTGCTTCACTTCATTATTGGTTATCTTGTAAACATCATAGGTATTGCAATATCTTGTACCACATCTCCAGTTATTGATAATTAATTCTTCTTCTCCGTCAAAATCCACATCAGAGAAAAAGAATGGTGAGTTATGACTTAAATACTCATTTGTTGATTTAGGTAAATAGTCCAATTCTAATATCATGTTATCTCTAACTTCTTGTTCGTTTACATAATAAAGAACACTGTCAGAAAAGCTTTCATTGTAAATATAGAATCTGTTATCTTCCTTTTCAAAATACAGTAGTGCATTTCCCCATATTTCAGTCTCCCTCTCTTTATCATAAGTATAGTTATACGGCAAACACACAACAGTTACATCATATCCATTTATAGGTTGCTTGTACTTTATAAAAATACGTGGTTTAAAGCATTTAAGCTCATCATCAAACAAAGTATTATACAAAAACTTTGCACATTTCATAAAGTTAGCTACTGCTAACGAATCTTTCATATCCTGTTCACTTGATTGTTTTTTCCTATCACAAGATAAAACAGAACATAAGAAGATTGGTAATATGCAATATAAAATTTTCCTCATGGACTTTTTTCTAATTATTACATATAAGATAAATCGCCAAAACCACAACAGGAACGATGATATACAATGCTATTGCCCCTTCTTCAAAACTCCCATTTTCTTTACGTGGACAGGTAATATATGCTACTATCGCATAAATTATAATTCCTATTAATACTCCCATATTTACAGTTTAATTTTTTCTTTTCAACACAATGCTTTTCACATCTTGTATATTTCCCTTCCTGTATATTATCGAAATTTTAAGAACATTTCTAAAAACAGATATTTTAAACTCTTTTTGCCCATTTGCATCAATAGAATAATTAAGAAGTTTATACCCGTTATCAAGTTGCAGAGTGACAATATCTATATTAGAACTATAACATTGCCATGATACCAATACAAAGTCTCCTTCTGTTATATATGCTTTATCTGCATATAATACTATATCTTCTTTAGGTTGATACGCATTATATTCCTTATTCGGATTTTCGTCGACAAATTCTGACACTTCTCTCTTTTTTTCAGTTTTTGTTATTAAAGAAAAGATAAAACTCCCCACTATTCCTGCCAGTGCAACCATTAATAAACTTTCCATAATATATAAATTATAAGTAATTGTAAATGCTAGCCTAATAAGACTAGCATTTTGTTTTTAAACCCTATTATTGTTTTGTGTATGTAATTACCTCTCCTTCACCTTCTTCATCCATATCATCAACCAAAACTAATTTAGAGCCTGTCAGTTCTTGAACGTGCATTGAATAAACATCACTCTCTCCGTCGCTATCTTCTTCCCATATCCAAGTAAAGACCTTACTGTTTTCGTCATAAGTATATCTGAAATTTTCTACTCCGTCTTTGTCTAATTGACCATTAGTATAATTAGCACTTGAACCCGTACCGTTTTCATTAATAGTCATTACTTCTTTATATTCCATAGAGTTCCTATTCTCTATATTCACCCAAGTACCTACTAATGGATTTTCATCATCGTCATCGCTACAAGAAGTAAAACCTGCACATAAAGCAATTACCAATAAAGTCGCAAAAAATCTAAATGTTTTCATATTCTGTAAATAATCTTTTTGTTAATAATTTCATTTGTAGTATAAGCTGCTCAAAAATTGAGTTGGCTACTTAAAAGATAGTAGCTAAAGTTGTTTCTTAATGTCTGATTCGTAGTTATATATCGTTTTATGTACCCTGTTTCCTTCAGATACTATTAAAAATGAAAGGCGTGGAAACTATTGAATATTATCATATTGAGGCTCTGGACTGCCCAAGGTTGAATAATAAACAATAGCCCACGCCAAACGATATATAGACTATCTTAACAAGATAGGTATATAACATTGACGTGAGCGTTCTTGCCTATTATCTTCAACCTTCGAAATTGTCCAGATTCCAATATGAGATAATATCTTAAACGCTCTTCGTTAACTAATATGTCCTTTCAGCCCCAACACATTAGGTATCTGAAATCGCTACAAAGTTACGAAAAGCGTTTGTAATAGCAAGAACTATTGTTTATTAAAAAGTAAGGCAATCATAAGTATTTAATAGCTCTTCCTGTCTCAATCCTAAATATCTCTTAGTAATAGATACACTAGAATGATTAAATAATTCCATTAGCTTAACAAGTGCCAACTCTGAATTATCGCTATTCATATTATACACCTGTCTACCAAATGTTTTTCTTAATGAATGGCATGAAAAGTTTTTAACCGATAGCTTGTATTTGATTTGCATTTTTTTCAATAATACATCAATACTTTGTACCCTGTAAACTGTTCCTTTCTGACTTACCAAAATAGGTGCATTTATTCCAATCGGTTGTATCTGTTTATAACAATCTGCAATGTGTCGTTTTAGCTGTTGGTTAATTCTGATAGTACGCTGCTTTCCTGTTTTCTTCTCTACTATCGTAAATTCATCAACATTTAAAATCTGTTTCCAATGTAAGGCAAGCATATCACTTATTCGTAGTCCCCAAAAACAACCTATTGCAATAAGTAGGGACATCTTATAATCTTCATCTTTATAAAGAGAACGAACTAGATTCATAGCTTCTCCCCATTGTAGATAATCGGCTGTTGTATTACTATATTTCAAGCTCATAAATATTCAATTTTATAGGTAAATAAATAAAAGTGAATATTCCACCAATACCACCAAGCAACCTATCAAGCTAACTTACTGATTTATAATGAAACATTCACTTTGTATATTAGTGACGATTATTCGCTTCTTCCACTTCCCATAAGCCAATTAAAAGAATAAGCAAGATTAACGGAACACAACCTGTTATAAAAGACAATACCACCCAAAAGAGCCAAACAAGTATCTTATAATAAAACATGATTCTTTATTTTACGTAGTTAATAAAATAGGAGAATACTCATTTCTGAATATTCCCCTGTTTAATCAATCAATAAACCACTTATATTTAGTGTCTCCATGCAAAGCGGCATTTATTCCCGTTGCTATTTCGGTTGCATTTACCGCTCTATCCAAGAATGAATCTATATAACTGCTTTTATTTGCCCCTGTCAATAGATTATACAATTTCCACATACTTATATCATTCCCCAAGCTCCCAAAGTTCTTATCATTGATATATGCTTTTGCAACTGTATTTATCTGCGAATCAGTGATGAACATTTTAGGAATATCTTTCTGATAACCTTGTGGCAATGATTGATAAAGTCTCATTCTCCCAAGTAATTGGCAAAATTGATGTTCTGTGAGATATGAGTTACCAAGTGTTTGCATTAAATGCAGATGTTTTGCAGGTTGGTAACTCTGAAACATTTCCAATACTGCTTGATATAAATCTTTGGTATTAGTAACTTCCAAACAACTAAGAAAACCGTCTGTTGATACACACAAATTTGTGCATACTTTACAAATAAAGCCAATAAACACTTTAAACCTTTCTGCTCCTTTCTTTGAATAAAGATTAGTGTGATTATAAGCACGAACACCACCAATAGTTAATATTAACTTATTCCCGTTCACCGTTTCGTAAATCGTAGGAATCTGAATAATAAAAGCACATCTTTCGTAGTAGATAGTCTTATCACTTTCAAGAAGTTGATTTGCAGGTTTATGTATTGCCTCTGGTATTCTCCCCTTAATAATGTGACTTACACGAATATCGGGCTTATCAATACTTTCACCACTGAAAAACGTATTTGCAGCATCATAAACAGTCTCTATAAATGCAGGGTGAGAAATTGTAAGCTCATTGTCTTTGGCAAATACGGGTGTAATACAATCTTCTTTTAAATGCTGCATTGTTACCTCTAGTGTATTAGCTTCCAAGAAATGAGGATTCTCTTTCTTTACCTGTGGTTGTTCTTCGATTATTACCGCTTCTTCTGCATATTCACCAAAGTTACTTTCTCTTCTTACCTGTGGCACATTGCCAATAATTTGTAGATTTCTCATAACGAATAAAATTTTAAATGATTTATAAATTGATTACGTGGAGAATAGATATTTCACTTTTCTTCCAACTACCCTAGGGGGGTGTTAGACCTACTCTACTCATTCGTACGTAACTTTCAATTCAGTAAATCATAGGAGAAGTAAGCTGATATATATTTGAGCTCCTATTTTTATAGGTAGGGGGGATTATACATAAGTACCTATACTTTATTGCACGCACATCTTTCTACTCACCACAAATGGAACTACTTTAGACCATTACGGAATGTGGCATAACCATACAACCAATATTTAAAGAATGAGTATCATTCATTTTTTAGCTTCCCCAATTATTCGTAAATTTGTGTATCCCATGAAGGAAAGATTACCGTATTGCATTGAGGGCTTATTATCTCCATTTCCCAATTACTACCAATACGGTAATTTACCTTTTTCACAATCTCCCATAGATAAAGCCATGTCTGATAGATTTTATTGCAGTCGCCTATATACTAGTATTAGACGACCTTTTTCATTTTTGTAGCATAACCATAAAAAGTAGGGCAATTTGACGTCTGCCCTACCGCTTGTGGTTGTGAAAATTTCTTCATATTACCTACCATGTCAGAAGTATATACCTATCAAGAATTACGTGAATTAGCCTTGAAACACGGAATCAGAGATAATAAAGTCCATATCGGTGTATGGATACAGACACAAGGCTATCAAAAACAGAGAATACAGATTAACCACATTAGAAAAACGTTTTATTTAAAATCCCATGATTGAGACAAGAATCCCAATAGCACCAGACACAAGTACCACCCTTACAGATGAAACAACAGAGCACATTGTTAATCACAAGGTAACAATTAAAATAGACAGAGATTATTAAAAAAGAAGTGTCCAGAATTGTAAAGTTAAACTATCATTACTTTACAGGAGAAGATAACCTCGATATAGAAAAGAAATACGATTTATATACTCATTGTGGACAGTGCCTGGCTATCCACTCTTTAGTAACATCCCCTCCTGTCATTATTAATATAATCAATTACTCCTTGTATTCTCTATCATCAAACATAGCTTTCTCCTTTAATTTATATTTGTCAACTAATTTATAAAATAAAGAGCGTGACATGTTTAGTTCCATTATACCATATTTCGCGATATACTCATTAGGTTTAGGTACATAGGTTATTGCACTCTCATACAAACGCTTATATTCAAACTCTTGATTTATTATTTCAAACGCTACCCCTAAGTTAGTAGTTTCTAGTAAATTCATAAATGTAGAATAGAACATATCATCCGTATTTTCATAAATATGTTCTAAAAAAAAGGCAATTGCGTATATATCATAATTAAAATCAGGTTTTTCTTCTATTAATCTTTCAAGAAAAACAGCCCAAAATCTTGAATTAAAGATACTAAAATTAGAATTTAAGTATGAAAGATATGAATTAGGTGAGTTTGAAAGAACTATGGCAATCGCCGTCTCGCTAGGCAAATATTTTAAAATAGAACAATCTGGATACCCAGGAGTAGTACTTAAATATTTTGCTGTTAAAAATTCCTGCAATGACTTGTGTGAAAATTCAAATATTTTCACACCTGTTTGCATTACAAGTCCTGTATGACTCTCAAGTTCTGCTACCACACTTTTCATTTGATATTTAGGTAAATTATGTTCCATGCAAATCAAATTATAGCACTCGTATAAATCTTGTTCTGTAAAATAGTTTTTTTGCCGCTCGTAACTAAGCCAAAACGATAGATGTGACAAAAATTTCTTTTTTTTCTCAATATAAAAGTCAGAGTATAATGATGCTCTAATAATCCCTCTCTCAATATCCCAATTTTCCAATAGTAAACTTATTATTAAATCATATACATCAATTGGTCTAGAAGGAATACTTTTTCGTCTTTCATAGATAGCACATAGGTGTGACAAAGCTAATGGTCGAATTGCTGTATCAAAAAAACGGGACTTTTTGATTTTTTCATAGAAATCATTCGCCTGCTCCTTGTTTTTTATCCATTTATTCGTTATCTTCTTTATTTGTTTTTCATTCAAAGGACATATCTCATAAGCTTCTGTATTATTCAAAACAAGTACAAAATCATTAGTACGTGATGTCAGCAGAAATCGAGAATTTTCTAGATTCAATGACAATTCCTGAAAATTTAATTCTATTTTTTTCTTTAAATTATAATCTGGAATTTCATCAAATCCATCAAAAATCAATAGTATTTTAAACTGATTTACAAAATCTACAACTATATTCTTCGATATATCATTATCCTTTTTTCGAAGATATTCTGGTACTTTTACCTTAATCCCAATACTATTCAAAAGAATATCAAATAAATTATAATCATTCTTCAATATGTCATTATAATCTAATTCCCTAAATCTTATCATCAAGGGGAGAGTAAATTTCTTATTTATTTCACCATCCTCTTTCCAATAATCAATATAGAACTTTTTTACCAATGTTGATTTCCCTGCTCCAGGGCTACCATATATTATTTTATTCTTATTAAAAGATTTCAAATTCCTCATAGCATCAACCTTATCCACCTTCTCATCTATGTCACTCCTATACTTAAGGGGAGATAAATATAAATCTAAATCTATAAATATTTTTCTAATACTTTTAGCAGATAAAGAGATACCAAAATTGACTTCTTCAGACCACTTTAAAGAAGATTTAATATTGCGTTGGAAGTTTGAGGCTATAATATCTTCAGAAGGACTAATATGAAAATTCCTTTGGAAATCCTCAAATTCTTCATCTGTTTCGGTTTCTCTATATTTACCCAAAACTTTTGCTTTAGTAGTCTCAATATAATTAATTAGTTTACTAAGACCCTTGCCTAACAAAACTTCACAAGTCTTTTCTATCATTATTGTTTCTAAATCCATAAAGTTCATTTTTTTTGTAATAGACAAACATAATAAAAAAAGATGAAAGTTGTTATATAAAACTTATACTTATCTATAATATCATAGAAGTCCATTTTCTTTTTATACTAAAAAACAACTTTATTGCACTCTATTCTATAAAAATGATAGGTATAATGGGAAAAGTATAGTATATTAGTATATTAATAAAGAATACTTTTTCCCATTACTAGGGATTATGATATTCCCATTATCATCTATCTCTGCTATTTTATTTACTTTCTTCATGGGTAGTTTTTTCTGCTTGGAAAAATCATTTTCCAATAGAATATTTTCAGTATGTAAAATTAGGGGAGTAGTGATTGATACTAAATCAGCGCCAACAAGTGCTATTATATACTTATCATAAGTCTTTTTATCTATTCTGATTGCTTTGATTATATTTTTCTTAATCAGCTTTATATTGCCATATTGGGATAATAGAAGTAATTGGATAAAGAAACCCTTTTATCGCTGCATCCAGTTCGATTAATGCAAACTTATTGGAGATAGTGATACATTGTTCTTCCATTGCAGGAATATGATAAATATTCCGTCTAGTTGGATAATAAAAACCATTATCCACAAAATAAGGCTTTATATCCAAGTACTCCTCAAATTTCTTATTAAAACTGCTTACTGATTTACCTCCACTTGTTCTTTTCAATTCATCTAAAGTGATTCTCACATTATACCAATCATCTCTTGAAAGAGACAAACAGAAAAATCTATAAATATTGGCAGGTTTGAATCTATTTAGAATAGAATAGTTGACGGTTGCATTGCTTCTGCAAAATTTGGGTAGAATATTCATTAGTAGCGGATTGAATATTGTTTATAAATAGTAAATCTTTCTTCTCTTTTTCTATTTTGTAGTAATAAGCACTACCAAAGTAAATCTTTGCTTCTTTTCGATTATTGAATCGCTTTCCCGTAGGAATATGAATAATCATAGGTCAGTGGTTTATTTTATAAATAATGTATCTTAATCTAATTAACGTTGTGGCGCAAAATAAATCGTATATACTTTCCCTTGTATTTTCCTTTTGCTTTTAATATAGCCATTTGAGCTAGCCCATAAACCAACTCTAAGCCTGTTATCTGTTACTCCTTGTTTTAGTGCTTTTTCTCTGATTTCTTCATAGGTGAATGTTTGCATAGTAGTGTTTTAAATAAAAAAAATGGTGATAAAATAGTGTATCTTTTGTGCCTGTGTTATCTTATATACTATTTGTAATATATTGATACGAAGGTACTAAGTTTTTAGGGAGTGACCTAATACTAGTACCACAAACAGAAAAAATCGACTAGAAGTATTCATACATCGAGAATATGGTGAACTATGAAAACAACATCGCAAAAAAATAATGAATAAATTTCTTTTCTGTTTACTAAGCCAAATCTTTTAGCCTGTCACTTCAAGATGAGGAACATTTTTCGAACAGGGTCTATAAAAGTATTTTTCCAGTAAAAATGTCCTTCACATTATAATATTTCTTCAATCAACAAATAACATCTTTCACCTTTAACTTTACATTCGGACACCATAAAAAAATCGCTTATAGTCTTACTTGTTATGGCTTTAGGAGGATGTATATTCAATAGAGCATAAATTCGCTTTATTTCTTCTTTTGTATATTTACGGGTGTATTTTTGACCAACAGTAAAAGAATTTTTTATTAAGCGAATAACCTCTGTTCCGGTTGCCTTCTCACTGTATTGCTTCTGTATCATGGCTTCCGTGATTTTCTTTTTGGAATATTTGAGTTTTTCAATCACTTCCTTACCTACCGTATCATAAGCTGCAACAATAAATGAATCAGCCGCAATCAAATCCCGCTTGTATTCCAGTTCCATTTCAGTAACACAATCTCCCAGCATCTCCAACTGGCGGACTATCTCTTTACGCTTGTCTTTAATGGATTGAGATTTATTTTCCCTCTTTAGCCGCTCAAAGTCACCTACCGAATAGTAAAATCCATGTTGATAAGAAATAAATGAATCACAATTATCGTATGCCTCGTTTAGAGAACCTTTATCGTAATAATAATTTTTCATCAGTTCCTCATCTATGTAGTTGTCTATTGCAAACCAATTCTCTCTTCCGTTCCTATCAAGCATCTTATTAAAAGGAAGACTTTCCAGTGCAGCACGGTAAGCATCACGGGAAGCCCTGTCTGTTGCACAATCATAAAAGTTCTTCATTGTTCGATATATCTCCTTGCTGCAAACAATATATCCTTTTATTTCTTCTTTCGTTCTTTGTGGTATACCTTCTTTAACGTTACTAATATGTGTAATTGATGATACACCATTTCTGAATCGTCCAACCATCTGGATAGCATCAGTATAAGGGTCTATCATTGTATGTTCCGCAAAGTAAACATCGGTTAACATTATTACATGAGGTTTCTGTTCTAACTCAATATCCACAGCATTGAAAAAACGGCTAGTGAAAAAGTTGTACCGTTTCATTTTATCAATACTGCACTGTTCATAGGCATTGGTAAATTTATTCCTTCTCAACTTATCAACACTCTTAGGGGCACAAAAGACTGCGGAATCTTCCAATAAATCTAGTTGCTTCATCAATGAATATATAATATCAGTTGAATTGATAAACACACAAATCGGAAGTGGTGCAGCTTCCTCATTGTTTAGCTTGGATAGTGTATCTTTAAATGCTTGCAGCGTATTATTCGTATGATGAAGCCAAATCTCCTTTTTATAATCGAAAGTCGGTTGTATTTCTATTGTCTGAAAGTTCTGCTCCTTAAATCGAGGGTCATTCAATTCTATCGGTGTAGCAGAGACCAATGCTTTTTGGTCAAACTTAAAGAAATCATCTATCGGTAGTGTTATGTCACTCCGGTAATCCGCATCCTTCACTAGCTTATGACATTCATCAAACAGAAGAAAACAAGAACAATGCACACTCATTTCCAGTTCTTCAAATGCGTCCTTTACTTTCTGAAAACTTTCAGGAGTGGTAAGTATCTTATAATACTTATTCTTACTCTTCTCCAAATATTTTACGATATCGTCAGTATATACACCTTCATATACTCCGAACAGATTATCATCTTTATGTTTAGGGTCATTACATTTACCGATAATAACAGGAACATTCGGCTCAATGATAATCGAGTTACGTTTTGCGGTGATTTCTCCATAGGTAGCACCAAGTCCGGTCAACTTCTTATAAAGAATTGTATTCGTGGGAATTTCGGGAAGAACTTCGGTAAGGTATTGCACCTTACCGAGCTCATTAAGATTAATTTCTATTGTCATCTTCCTCATTAACGTCTATCACATTCATTCCCTCATTTTCGTACTCTTCCTGTTTGATTGCATCAAAATCGGGTACATCTTGCAACAAATTTCCAGGAGTATTAGCTTCATTAATGAACTGGGACAATTCTTCTACTGGCTTTACATTTAACTTTTTCATAATTTTAAATTTTAATAGATTTATAAATATAGGGAAGGAATTGCGCCTTCCCCCGCTAATAATTCAATTATGCTATCAATTCTTTTTCCAATAAATAATCATATAACTCTTCTGTCCTTTCCAACCGGAAGAAAATCTTTCCTTTTCTGAAAAAAGCACTGGCAGTAATTTTCGCTCCATACTCACGAAACGTAGGAACAAATTGTAATGCTTTTCCCGCTAAAATCAATTGCTTAAAAATTGATAGTTGGAAATCCTTATCTTCTCCTTCACTATAAGCCGTAACACTATTAGGATTAAAACCAAAGTCTTCCGCTTCTCCTGTTTCCAAATAAGTACGTAACCAATTTAATCCCTCTTGATTTAATATCAAACAGAAACCTTGAATCTTTTTGGATTCAATCCAAGCACATGGATAGTTATCCTTGTTAGTGTAAAACTTAACATTCAATTGCTCACCTCTTTTCATCATTGCCTTTACAGTTTGCATTGCACCTTCATTGTCATAAGACTTAACTACTTTTTTTTCTCCAAATTCTAAATTCATAATCTTCATTTTAAAAAATTAAACATTTATGAATCTCAAACGAGGTGCGCACCTTTGTTTTTGATTACGCTGCAAAACTACGGAGAAATAGAAGCGTATGAAATGAAGAAAAAAACATAAAGAAATCCCTTTTTTTATGCTTAATTCTTTATGTAATCACAAATATCATAAATCACAATATATCAATAAATTATATGTGTTTACACAATAATCATCAATTAAATAAAGGCTATCATTTTTTATCTTTATATGTTTTACCAATATGATTTTAAATGTTCAACCGGATTATTGGGAGATGTTTTGCACATGGGGATTTTCCACCAATTTGGACGAACTTCATATTTTTGTAAGTTCCTGATTGTAGCCCGTAAATTCAATATGTCATTTTTAGGACTGTCCTCATCAATCAGTTTGAGATATTTCAATAACCCAAGAATAAAATTCCCCTCGTTATCTGTTAATCCTTTACCTTTGGCTGCAAATGATGAGTGGCGTAGTAGGTTATATATACTAAGAGTTATCGTATCAAGTATCGCATTTTCGCGTTTCCTGCCTCTTTTACCTATACTGGGATAATCTTTATCCAATTCCGTTTCCGCTTCTTCCAAAGTTGAAACTCCTAAATATTTATCAAGATATGGAGTTATCATATTGAGAAACCAACTATCATCATTCGTAAGTTCTATTTTCTGTTTGTTATATTCAATCGTGACAATATTACTCTTGGTCTTTTTCTTCTCATGAAACATCTTGTAAAGACGTAGCATATCCGGTCTGACAGAATAACTATACTTTAGTTGCGTTGGGTCAGCAATATAATCCTCGAAATCAAAATAGCCATTGGTCTGTGTGCATTTATAGTAGATACTTACAATAAGAAGAATAGCGTAAAATACGTCTTGGTCTTGCTGTTCAAAGACTTCGTCCTCATTTTTATTGTATGTATTCCACAACGTTTCAATATACTCGGCTTTAAAATTACCACTTTCAAGGACTAAATTCTTTCCCACAGTCATGCTAAATTCATATTTGTCCTCATCTGTCCCGCAATTAGGATAAGGAATCTCCTGCTCTTCCTTCTTTATTGACAAGTACAAATCCTGTATTTCCATTGGGAACTTATTACCCAAAAGATATACATCAGATATATAGTCCAGTTCATTATGAAACATTGAACGGCTGAATCCCACTTCACTATTCAACCATGATTCTATTCGTTTTATCGTATTGATTGGTATTATCTGATATTCCATATTTTCGAATTTTGTCACAAAAATAAAAAATGTCGCTTCACCATAAAAGCAAAAGCGACATTTTATTTTAAAGAAGATTCTTCATAGCTTCATCTATCTGCTCATTTTCAAAACTATCCAAATAATACTGTGTCGTTGATAAATTTGTATGTCCCAATGCTTCACTAATAATCGAAATATTCACTCCAGAGCGTTTTAACACTGTTGCGAAAGAATGGCGAGCAACATATGTCGTTATAGGAATAGAAAGATTCAGAAATTGACCAATCTTTTTAAGATTCTTATTAACACCCTTAGTTACCTTTATTATTCTATCATCTTGTTGTTGCTGTGTTTTATGGATTCTTCTATCAAGAATAGGAAAAATAAAATCCTTAGAACTGCAACCTTCTTTAGTATATTTCAAAATAATTTCCCGCAGCTGTCCTTGTAGCGCAAAGTTAATAGGCTGCCCTGTCTTATGACGGTTGAAACGTAAACGATTCTCTGTTATATTTTCGTATCTCAAATATGCAATATCAATTAAATTAATTCCACATCCCAAATAACTAAACAAAAACAAATCTTTACTCAAATAAAGTAATGGACTATGATATTTGGTGATTAACCGTAAATCCACATTCATTATCCTTTTTATATCTTCTTTCTTTATTGCTCGTTTAGAAGTTTTTTTGCTAAATCGTGCAACCTTAAAACGTTTAAAAGGATAATTCTTCTCATGCACAAGATTATCCTCTATTGCCTTATTATACAAAGCCCGTAATTCTCGAAATCGAATACCTATGGTATTACTGGAATTCTCACGACTTTTCAAAAAAGTCTCATACCTTCTTAACCAAGCCACATCAATACTCGCAAAAGATATATTCAAATTACCACAAAAAGCGAAAAGAGAGTTATATGTACTGCGATATACTTTAGCATTTCCAATTCTCTTTTCAACTTTCATTATTTCAATTTGTTTTAAAAGATACTCTCCAACCGTTTGAGGAACTACGGTATTCTCCATTTTATCAACTAATGACTGTGGAGTAAAGTTTTTATCTTCACTTTTAAAATCAATAACTTGCTCCAAATACTGTTGCTTTTTAGATTCTATCATCTTTATCAAAGCCTCTCTATTGGGACAAATCTTTTTAGGTTCGTTCTTCTCAAAATTCCAAAACTGGGCTCTAATAGATAATCCTAAACTCTTAGTTGCTCTCTTTTTACCCTCACTCACCTTTACAAATAAAGGGTGTTCACCATTTGATAAAGTTTTTGATTTAAAACATACCACACTAATATTTACGCTCATAATCAGAAAGTTATGAACAGTATTTCAGGTGACGCTATAGGTGACGCTATTTTATCATTTTCCCCACAATTAATCTCTTTTCCATCAAATCGCAATATTTTACAAACGTATATATATCGCTGATTATCAATAAAAAGGGATAGCTCTGTCGGTAGCTTTCAAAGGCGTCAGCCTTTGGAAGACGCAGATTCATAATCATGAGGTCCCCGGTTCAATCCCGGGTCCCGCTACTTGATAAGAATAAGGCATTTGAGAGGCTTCCACTCTTGGGTGCCTTTTTCTTTTATACATCAATTGGTGCCGGTTTACACTATGGTTTACGGCTCACCCGCAATTTCTTGGGGGTAACTATTTGTAGCTTTCTTTAAAGTGATTACTTTTGTAATATGACAGAAGCAGCATTAATATCTTTAGCTCAAATAGTACTACCAAGCGAAGTCCTTTCCTCGTTTGATATAACTAAGGTAGAAAGTACCGATACCGAGATTAACATTCATCTTGATGAAAAGATGTACGATACTTTACGTAATGATGTTCACTTTGAATCCAAAGGTTTTATTCCTGCGGTTTCCATCACCGATTTCCCCATCCGCGACCACAAAGTAATCCTTTTGCTCCGACGCCGTAAATGGGTTGATATTCGTACCGGCAAGAGTTTTATTCTACCTCTTAAAATAGCCGCCGAAGGCACCCGCTACTCCAAGGAGTTTGCGGCTTTTTTAAAAGAAACGTATGGACACATCCCCGGTGACCTGCCGTACGCTTGATGATTTCTATCATATTGACGCATCTACCTTTGAGAAGCAATACAAGGATGTGCTAAGCGGTTATCGTAATTGGGAAGAGTTGAGCCATGCGGAAGAGTGGCTTGTCTTTCCTGAGAACATTGGCCCTAATCTGGCTATTGACGAGACTTCCCTGTCGAATGGCGACCTTTATACAATAGTAACCAACAGGGACAGGCATGGTCGTGAGATGTGCCTTGTCGCCATTGTTGCAGGGACGAAGTCAGAGACGGTCATAGCGGCTTTACGCCATATTCCCGAACACCTGTTGGACAGTGTAGAAGAAGTGACACTTGATTTATCGGACTCAATGCGTAAAATAGTCCGCTCCTGTTTCCGCAAGGCATCTCGTGTAATAGACCGGTTCCACATCCAGAAATTAGCTTGCGATGCAGTGCAGGAAATGCGTATCAAACTCCGCTGGGACGCAATCCAGGAAGCCAATGATGAGATGGAAGAAGCAAAGCAGAAAGGGGAATCATATGTGCCTATGAGATATGAAAATGGAGATTCAAAGAAAGAACTGTTGGCAAGAAGCCGCTATCTGCTGTTTAAATCCTCCGAAAAATGGACCCCAGCACAAAAACAAAGAGCCAAAATTCTTTTTAAGGAATATCCGGAATTGGGACAGGCGTATGGATTATGTCATTCACTCAGAATGATTCTTGCCAAAAATACAATCAAAGATGCGGCAAGATTGAGTATGGCTAAATGGTATAATAAAGTGGAAGAGGCAGGCTTTCATGCTTTCAATGTAATTGCAGCAACCTTCTATGAACATTATGATGATATTCTTAACTTTTATAATAAAAGATCCTCTAATGCGGCGGCTGAATCCTTTAATGCGAAAATCAAACAATTCAGAACCGCATTAAGAGGAGTAGTGGATGAGAAATTCTTCCTCTTTAGACTGGCTAAGATTTATGCATACCCCCAATGATTATCGGGTGAGCCTGGTTTACACCAACGCAAATCATATATCAATCAGATTAAACATCTGTCAAATTCAATGTGGCAAGGTTCAACATATTAAAAAAAATAGCCTCAACTTACAAAAAATTGAGGCTATCGAAATATCATTTAAAAAGTTTTTCTATTCCCATTCTATAGTCGCATTAGGTTTCGGCGACATATCATAACAAACGCGATTTACATTCTTCACTTCTTTCAGAATACGGTCTGTTATCTTCATCAGGATAGGCCAATCAATCGGCTCAATAGTAGCCGTCATAGCATCCACCGTATTGACAGCGCGAATAATAACCGGCCAATCAAAAGAACGAGCATTATCACGTACACCCACGGATTTAAAATCAGGCACTACTGTAAAGTATTGCCATACTTTTTTATCCAGTCCGGCAAGTTGGAACTCCTCACGCAGAATGGCATCGGATTCACGCACTGCCTCCAAACGATCACGTGTAATAGCACCTAAACAACGTACACCCAAACCAGGTCCAGGGAACGGTTGACGGTAAACCATTTCATAAGGTAAACCTAACTCCAAGCCACAAGCACGAACTTCATCTTTAAATAATTGGCGTAATGGCTCCACAAGCTCGAACTTAAGGTCTTCGGGCAAACCACCTACATTATGGTGAGATTTCACCATTTTAGCAGTTTTCGTTCCACTTTCCACAATATCCGGATAAATAGTACCTTGACCTAAGAAATCAATACCGTTCAGCTTACGCGCTTCTTCTTCGAACACACGAATAAACTCGCCACCAATAATTTTACGTTTCTGCTCCGGATCTTCTACACCAGCCAACTTATTCAGAAAACGATCGGTTACATCTACATACACAAGATTTGCCTTCAACTGGTTGCTGAATACCTCAACCACATCTTCAGACTCTCCCTTACGCATCAAACCATGATTAACATGTACGCATACCAGATTGTTACCAATAGCTTTCAGAAGTAAAGCAGCTACCACAGAGCTATCAACTCCACCCGACAGGGCCAACAATACTTTCTTATCGCCCACCTGACGCTTAATCAATTCTATCTGGTCATTGACAAAGTTCTTCATGTTCCAGTTAGCTTCAGCTTTACAAGTATCGAAAACAAAAGACTTTACTGCAGCCTTTATAGCCTCGATATCATCTGTAAATTCTGCCAACTTCACTTCACAAGTTGCTTTATCATGCCCTGCAGCCATGACAGGAATTCCCAAAGTATAGATAGCCGGATTTATATCAATAGCAACGCCATCGATTACATTATTCGGGCCACCATTGATAATAATACCCTTTACATTGGGCAATGCTTTCAGTTCTTCTACTGTGATATCGTGAGGATAAATCTCACTATAAACTCCTAATGCACGGATGGCGCGAGCCAATACCGTATTCTCATGACTACCCAAGTCAAGGATAACAATCATATCCTGCTTCATCTGATTTTGGTTGTTTTTTAAGTTATTGTATTGTTATTATTCACTATCATTTTTCAAACGGTCTGCAAATATAAAGATTTTTAGAGAGACTATAATGCATTGATTCTCTAAAGTTTCAGAACAGAGTCGCGTTTTTTTTGCTGTTATAGTATTCAATTCAACAAAGAATTAAAACAACATAGGAAGCAGATGGATAGCAATAACCCAATTCTTTCATAGACTCCTTCAAAACTACGCTTTCAACCGCATCACAAACCGGCTCCCCTTACCCAATTCACTCTCTACTGTCAACGTACCACCATGAGCTTCCACAAAATCCTTGGAAATAGATAATCCCAGACCACTACCTTGTACTTTCGTACCCGGAACACGGAAGTAACGATCGAATATACTTTGATGATAACGCGGATCAATGCCTTTTCCAAAATCCTGGACATACAATTCAATCCAGTTTTCATCCTGTTTGGCACCAATAACCACATGCCCGTTTTCTTTTGAATAACGAATAGCGTTACTTAACAGATTCGTCAATACCCAAGCAATCTTCTCGCTGTCGACAAACAGTTTACCGATTTTCTCCTCCGGATACTCCACTTCTATCTGAATATTAAACTTATCCGCTTGCACCTGATTAGCTTTGATCGCATACTCGATCAGTTCAATCGGTTTGGTGATCTTCGGCATCAACTGTAATTTACCAGCTTCCACCTGCGTCATGTTAAGCAATTCTCCGGTGATACTTAACAAGCGTTCGCTGTTCTCCTTGATACTCTTTGAAAGCTGTTCCTGCTCATCATTCAGCGCACCGACACGCTTATCCTCAAGCAGTTGTAGACTCATCATAATAGCAGCAATCGGAGTTTTCAATTCATGAGAGATCGTTGAAATAAATGTAGTCTTGGCAGAATCCAGTTCTTTGAATTCCGTGATATTCTTAAGTAAAATGACATCACCCAGTTTGCGAGGTTCCCCTTTTTCAGCCTCCGTATTAATAATCGGGACATAAGAGACCTTAAAATAACTTTCCTTATTATCTGCATAAATTCTTTAAAGGCTCTTTCTGATCACTTGGCGTCACCAACTCACGAATTAGCCGGCGGAGCAAGTCATTCTTCAAAGAAAGTTCCTCTGCCGATTTACGAATCACATTTTCCCGTTTCATATTCAGGATACTTAATGCTTCATCATTGATAAACAAAATCTCACGTTCCGTATTCAGACCGATAATCGGATCGTCAATACTATTAACAATAGCCTCTATAAACTTTTTAGCTGAAAGAATATCCGACAAAGTACTTGCACGATATTCGGTCAAACGTTCCGCCATCCGGTTAAAACTGCCAGCCACTTCACGGAACTCTTCATTGTCACTCATGTCGAGACGTTTCTCATAATTATGATTGGCTATTTCAAGAATACCATCTTTCAGCTCCTTAATCGGCTTGCTGATAGAACGAGGCAACCAATAAAGCAATATCAGTCCGGTCAAGATACAGATTCCCCCTGTTATGGAGATCCATAGCAATGCACGTTCCAAGGCAGGCATAGCAGCAGGACTATCAGGCTCTGTCGCAGTCAGAGTTTGAAGATTCACTACAGAAAGTGTTACCAGCAAAATTATCATTCCTGCCAGCATCCCAATGCCTAGCACCAGTTTCGTTTTAATATTCATAACTTTCATACGGATTAATATTATGCAAGTATAATCAAATCTATATTAGCTTGCGACAAATTATTTAAAAACTTTCTATATCCCAGTATAGAACAAATAGCGTATGGCAGCCTCAAATTAGGAGTTCCCATACACACTGTCGATATCTGTTTCTCTTTACAAACCTTGACGATGCTCCCCAAAATGTCTTTCGACTGCACCTGGACAACTTCTCCCCCAAGTTCCGCCACCAGTTTAAAATGGTTCAACAGATAACGCTGCCTAGCCAAATCAATCCTATCCATACTCTCTTTCGGAGTTTGCACATACAAAGCAATGAAAGTCGTATTATATCGCGTTGCCAACTTTGCCGCCTTTCTGATAATTCGTCGCGGTGTTTTCTCATGACTACTGATACAAGCCATAAACTTCTCATGCCTCAACCCGACAGCTACTCCCATCACCACTTCATTCTCCACCTTTTCTTCTCTACCCTAAGAGCTACTTCCTTCAGAGCCAACTCACGCAATTGAAGAATATTCTCGGTTCTAAAGAAATTATCCAATGCTGTCTGAATCTTTTCCGGACGATAAATCTTTCCCGCTTTTAACCGAGTGATTAGTTCTTCTGCTGTCAAGTCAATATTCACCACCTCATCCGCTTCCTGAATCACACTATCGGGGACCCGTTCTTTTACTTCAATACCCGTAATCTCCTGTACTTCTTCATTCACACTTTCAATGTGCTGAATATTAATTGCCGAAATCACATTGATTCCTTCATCCAGCAATGTCATTACATCTTGCCAACGTTTCTCATTCAGACTCCCTTCCACATTGGTATGCGCCAGTTCGTCCACAATTACTATTTCCGGATGGATACGGATAATCGCATCCAAATCCATTTCTTCCAACTCCTTTCCCTTGTAGAAGATCTTACGTCGCGGAATGACAGGAAGTCCTTGTAGCATCGCTTCCGTCCCGGCGCGTCCATGAGTCTCGATATAGCCGATTTTCACGTCCACACCATTTTCCAGCAGTTCATGCGCCTCCTGAAGCATACGATATGATTTTCCCACTCCGGCTATCATACCAATGTAAACTTTAAATTTACCCCGCTGGGATCTCTTTATCAGATCCAAGAAAATGCTGTACACTTTGTTCTCTATCATCCATATTTTATCTGTTATTTTAAACATTCCAACCCGTAGTAATCATCACGATCACCACGGGTTTCACAAAAATTCATGAGTTTATTTTATGGCCTTAAAGTTACGCCAAATACTAAATGGGTGTCCTCCAAACGTGGATTCCATATAGCCTGTACAAATATAGGCAATGAAAACTTATCATTAAAATTTATTGCTTTCGTTGCTTTCAAAGCGAGGTTAGTCACGGCAAAACCATTCACATAGTACTGTGGTGTCTCATAAGGAACCATACCACACGTAGCATTCAGATCAACCCCTTTCACGCTGAACGGATAGTTCAGTTCTACATAGGAAGAATATGCCTGCTTTTCCTCCCCCTCATCAGTCGTTTTTCTGTCAGCTCCGGCAAACATAGTATACCATGCAATAGACAATGGAAACTTCTCAATGGGAAGTGTATAAGCTAACCCTGCTTCAAAATGATGTCCGGTTTCTCCGCTCTTAAAATGGAAATAGTTGTTTGTATATTCTCCATTAGCAACATCAGCCTGTCCATCCCACCAAAGAGTGGCTACAGAAAGTGTCGGTCCTGCTTCACCGAACTTATAAGCTGCAGTCAGGTCAATTTCTTTATTGCTCTCACTCAAACTGGTTGATCCCCATGCAGTAAGCGAGAAATTACCTACGCTAAATCCCAAAGTCGGCTGAAAAGAAGCGGCTCCCCCCTGATAAATACCACGCCATACATACGAACTTACCAAATCACCTTGTATAGTAAACTCTTGTGCTTGTGCATTAGTTGTTCCTAACATACAAACGGCTGCTACAGCCATTGTGCCTAAAAAACTCTTTTTACTAAAAAAACTTTTCATACTTCTTATCTTATTTTCTATTTTATGTTTCCGTAAAAAAGCAGCGCCCCATCCAACCCTGTTAATTTGAACCGTGGTATACCCCAAACGGCCCGGACAGGAACGCTGCTCAATCTTCATCTACTTATTGCTTTCCTCTAAAGCGATATTCAATTTCAAGACGTTTACCTTTTCTGTTCCCAACAATCCCAGGAACGGCTTTTCGATGCTTTTATCCACGATTGCTCTAACTTGTTCTTCTGTTAATCCGCGTGCCTGTGCCACTCTTTTCACTTGCACATAGGCACATTGAGGAGTAATGTTAGGATCAAGTCCTGAACCACTGGCCGTAACCATCTCTGCAGGTACATCCGCACGGCTCAAATAAGGATGATGTACAAGAAATGTATCGATACGAGTTTTCACCTCATCCAGATATTCCTGATTCGTAGGGCCTTTGTTGCTACCGGAAGAACTACTTGCATCATATCCGTCTCCAGCAGAAGAAGGACGTCCCCAGAAATAAATATCTTTTGTAAACATCTGCCCTATATTAGCTGCTCCCACTACCTTCCCGTCCAGTGTAGCTACTTCAGCATTTCCCTTATTAGGTCCTGCAACCTGTGCAAATAACCACAGGATGAGGATATAGAATATAGAGAAAAAGACACAAAAAGCAAGTGTTATTTTTAATGATTTCAATAAAGTTTTCATTGCTATTGTTTTATTTAATTAAAAGAATAAACCTACTAATAAATCAATCAACTTAATTCCGACAAAAGGAACAATCACACCACCTACACCATAAATTAGCAAATTACGACGAAGTAAAGCACTTGCACCTATCGGTTTGTATTGCACACCACGTAAAGCCAACGGAATCAGAATCGGAATAATAATCGCATTAAAAGATTACCGCTGAAAGAATAGCACTTTCAGGACTATGCAGATGCATGATATTTAATGCGGCCAGTTCAGGAATAGCAACCATAAACAATGCCGGGACAATAGCGAAATATTTCGCAACATCATTGGCGATAGAGAAAGTAGTCAGTGTACCACGAGTCATCAGCAATTGTTTACCGATCTCCACAATCTCAATCAATTTTGTCGGATCATTATCCAAGTCAACCATATTACCGGCTTCCTTTGCAGCCTGTGTACCACTATTCATAGCCACACCTACATTCGCTTGCGCCAGAGCAGGAGCATCATTTGTACCATCACCCATCATCGCAACCAGCTTACCAGCCTGTTGCTCTTTCTTGATATATTCCATCTTATCCTCCGGTTTAGCTTCAGCGATGAAATCATCCACACCGGCTTTTTCTGCAATATATTTAGCAGTCAACGGGTTATCACCTGTTACCATAACCGTTTTTACACCCATTTTACGCAGACGTTCAAAACGCTCCTGAATACCCGGTTTGATAATATCCTGCAATTCAATGACACCGGTCACTTTCTTGTTTACACATACTACCAATGGCGTACCACCATTGCTGGAGATAGAAGAGATAATCTCTTCCACTTCTTTTGGGAATTCATTTCCTGCACCTTCCACCATCTTACGGATAGCGTCGAAAGCACCTTTACGAATTTGCGTTCCATCTGCCAGGTCTACTCCCGAACATTTGGTTTCAGCCGTAAACTTAATCATTCGTGCTCCCGTTGTATTCAGGTTACGCATACGGATGCCCGACTCGCGTCCCAGTTCTACGATAGACTTACCTTCCGGCGTTTCATCGGACAAAGAAGACAACAGGCAAGTTTCTACAAAATCATGTAAATCAACGCCCGGAGCCGTATGGAAGTGAGTTGCTTTACGGTTACCAATGGTAATAGTACCTGTTTTATCCAACAGTAACGTATCAATATCACCAGCAGTTTCTACTGCTTTACCTGATTTAGTAATTACGTTAGCACGAAGTGCACGATCCATACCAGCAATACCGATGGCAGAGAGAAGTCCACCGATAGTTGTCGGAATCAGACACACAAACAAAGAAATTAATGAAGCAATGGTGATAACCGTGTTGCTATAATCGGCAAATGGTTTCAAAGTCACACACACAATGACGAAAACAAGCGTAAAACCTGCCAGCAAAATAGTCAATGCAATCTCATTCGGGGTTTTCTGACGGGAAGCACCTTCCACCAATGCGATCATCTTATCAAGAAAACTTTCTCCCGGTTGGGTAGTCACCATCACCTTTATATGATCAGACAACACTTTCGTACCACCAGTTACCGAACTCTTGTCGCCACCTGCTTCACGAATCACCGGAGCAGATTCACCGGTAATAGCACTTTCATCAATAGAAGCCAGACCTTCAATAATCTCACCATCAGACGGAATCACATCTCCGGCATCACACACAAATACATCTCCTTTTTTCAACTGTGAAGAACTGATAGTAACAATTTTATTACCTTCTACTTTCTTTGCCGGTGTCTCTTCACGAGTCTTACGTAAGCTATCAGCCTGTGCTTTACCACGTGCCTCCGCAATAGCTTCAGCAAAATTGGCAAACAACAAGGTTATAAACAGAATAATAAACACGGCAATATTGTAAGCAAACGAACCCTGCGAAGAATTTACAATAGAGTAAAGTGTTACGAACAGCATGACCACTGTAGCCACTTCCACCGTAAACATTATCGGATTCTTGATCATCATCCGAGGATTCAATTTCACGAATGACTGTTTCAAACTTTCTATTACTTGCTCCTTAGGAAACAAAGAAGCTGACGTATTATTTTTCATATCTTCTCTAATTCAGTATTACAAACTCAAATGTTCAGCAATTGTACTCAACGCATGTACCGGGAAGAATGACAGAGCGGCAACAATAAAGATTACAGCAAATGTCATGACTCCGAAAGTCAATGTATCGGTCTTCAATGTGCCGGCACTTTCCGGAATGAATTTCTTCTGTGCCAGTAATCCGGCAATGGCAACCTGCCCGATGATAGGGATAAAACGGCTAAGAATCAAAACAATACCACATGTCCAGTTCCAGAAATAAGTATTATCGCCCAAACCTTCGAAACCGGAACCATTATTGGCCGCACAAGAGGTGTACTCATAAAGTTGCTCGCTCAAGCCATGGAATCCTAAATTATTCAACCAACCGCCTTCACTTTCCACAAAATCCGGATGATGTGCATAAATATAACTTGAGATAGCCGTAAACACCAAAATTACAAACGGATGAAGCAAAGCTACAATCGTTGCGATTTTCATTTCGCGAGCTTCCACTTTCTTACCGAGGAATTCCGGTGTACGTCCCACCATCAAACCGCTGATAAACACTGCAATGATAATGAATGTATAGTAGTTCATCCACCCTACACCTACACCGCCAAACCAAGTATTAATCTGCATATTCAGCATTTCCATCATACCGGACAGAGGCATAGTAGAATCATGCATACCATTCACAGAGCCATTGGAAGTTACGGTCGTTACAATACTCCACAACGCGGTTGCTCCGGCTCCCAGACGCACTTCCTTACCTTCCATCGCACCATTATCCTGTGCAATTCCCAGCTCATCGATGCGCGGATTACCACCCATTTCCTGATTGACATTAATACACACACCGACCAGAAAAGCGAAAAGCATTACCCCATAAATACTGTAAGCCAATTTCTTCCTGCGGGTATAGAATCCCAATGCAAATACCATTGCCATCGGAATAATCAGAATAGACCAGCATTCTGCCATGTTAGTAAGATAAGTAGGATTTTCCAATGGATGAGAAGAGTTTACCCCAAAATAACCACCACCATTCGTACCCAATTGTTTAATAGGGACAATTGCAGCTGTAGGTCCTTGAGAAACCATTTGCTCCTGACCTTCCATCGTAGTTACCTTCATCTTACCGTCAAATCCCATCGGGAGTTCCCTGGAGAATCAGGATAAAACCTACAATCAAAGAAAGAGGTAATAAGATACGTGTACAACTTATTACCAGAAATTGCCAGAAGTTACCAATCGTTTTAGTTGTTTTTGCAGCAATACTCTTCATAATACCTGCCATAGCGGCCATACCCGTTGCAGCGGTAATAAACTGAAAAAGCATGATGACGAACAGTTGAGTAAAATAGGTCAGCCCGCTTTCACCACTATAGTGCTGCAAGTTACAGTTTACCATAAAACTAATACAAGTATTGAATGCCTGATCCGGAGTCTGCGGTCCGTTGCCATCCGGATTTAAAGGCAACCATCCTTGTGAAACCAGGAGCACCATTCCCCAGAAAAAACCAAGAAAGCATTCAGGATCAACAATGCTTTCAGGAATTGTTTCCAGTTCATTTCTTCATTAGGGTCAATTCCGCATACTTTATAAATGACTCTTTCAATGGGAGCCATAAAATCAGACCAGGTTTTTTCTCCTTTGTAGACCTTGGCAATGTATTTTCCCAGTGGATAAGACAAGATCACCATCAAGGCAATCTGAACAACCACGCCTAAAATTTCTGTATTCATATACTTTTTACCTTAAACTGTGTGTGTTACTTTAAAACTTTTCGGGTTTGACGAGCACGTACATCAAATAACCGAAGATCGCAATACCTAATACGAATAATGCTGTGTACATAATCAATTCTCCTTTTTCTTTAAATATTTTCAAACCAGTCTACACATTTCCAAAATAGCCAGAAACAAGCGAAACCGCTTAACAGGCAGAAAATAAATGATAGTGTTATTCCCATGTTTTTACCTTTTAAATGATTACTATTATATTTTCACTTGCCACTCTTTATGCCAAATGCGTGCCATAAAAAACAGAAAATAGATAATGTATTAATATTCAAATAGATACACATCACAAGAAACTTTCTATCCATCCAACATACCCTTCCATTTTGAAAAAAAAGGGTTCTATTTTGAAAAGCTTTGTACTTTTCCAGAATTTCAGAAGAGAAAAAATAAGCAAATTATCACTTTGAAAGGGGGGGGGTTCATTTTGAAAAGGCAAGAGAAGGAAACATAATACTTATAATACACTGATAATAAGAGATTAACAACTAATATAGGTCTATTGGTATATGCTTTGCAAAGAGATAGATATGAAACTTTATATTATTGCAAACAGATTACCTGTCAAAGTAGCCGGCACAAACGGTAAATTCGCATTTTCGCGTAGCGAAGGCGGACTGGCAACAGGTTTGGATTCTCTTCAGACTTCTTATGAGAAGCACTGGATAGGTTGGCCCGGAATATGTGCCAATGAAGAAAAGGACCAACAGGAGATTAACGAGAAACTACAGGAAATGAATTTTCATCCGGTCTTCTTGTCGGAAAAGCAAATTGAAAATTACTACGAAGGATACAGTAACAGTACTATCTGGCCTTTATGCCATTACTTTTATGCTTATACCTTATATAAGAACTGTTTTTGGCAATCCTACCAGCAAGTCAACCGTCTTTTCTGTGAGGAGATTTGCCGACTGGTACGTCCCGGCGACAAAGTATGGATACAGGATTATCAGTTGATGCTACTTCCGGGAATGTTGAGGAAAATATATCCGGAACTCTGTATCGGATATTTCCATCATATCCCGTTCCCCTTCCTACGAACTTTTTCGTATTCTGCCGGAGCGCGCCGAGATACTGAAAGGCTTATTAGGAGCCGACTTCATTGCTTTCCACACCCACGACTATATGCGTCATTTCATCAGTGCTGTAGAACGTGTATTACATCTCGATTTTAAATTGGATGAAGTACAGATCAACAACCGGGTGACCAGAGTAGAGGCATTACCAATGGGAATCAACTATGAATCTTATCATAAGGCCTCGGAAAATAAAGAAGTGCACCAAGCTATTGAACGTACCCGGAAACTTTTCGGCGAGCATAAACTGATCCTGTCAGTAGACAGACTGGATTACAGCAAAGGCATATTGCACCGTCTTCGTGGCTTTGCCACCTTCCTCGAACATCATGCTGAATATCACGGTAAAGTTACATTGGCAATGGTCATTGTCCCTTCACGCGACCATGTAGGCAGTTATGCGGAACTAAAAACAAAAATTGACGAAGAAATCGGCTCTATCAACGGACGTTACTCCACAATGAACTGGACTCCCGTCTGTTATTTCTATCATGGCTTTTCTCACTGGAAGAACTGACTGCCATGTACTATGTGGCCGACATAGCCCTCGTCACTCCACTTCGGGACGGAATGAATCTGGTAGCCAAAGAATACGTAGCTACCAAATGCGACAATCCCGGTGTACTTATCCTTAGCGAAATGGCAGGTGCCGCCGTAGAATTGACGGACGCTATCCAAATCAACCCGAACGATACAGAACAAATAGAAAATGCTATTTGCCAGGCACTTGAAATGCCCGAAGAGGAACAAAAACAACGCCTGCAACGTATGCAAAGCATTCTGTCCGTACAGACAGTCAACAAATGGGCAGCCGACTTTGTCAATGAACTGAACGCGACATGTATGAAAAATGATATGTTACGGAAAAAACGCATCGTAGCTGCCACCATCGCACAAATCAAGCTCAAGTATAACCAGGCAAAACAACGCCTGATTCTGCTGGACTATGATGGTACACTGACGGCTCTCAAACCACGTCCCGAGGATGCACAACCTACACCGGAACTCATTTCTATTCTACAACAACTGGCTAGCGATCCCGCCAATCATATTGTTATCAATAGCGGGCGGGATCACTTTACATTAGAAAAATGGCTTGGCTCCCTTCCTTGTGTCTATGGCTGCCGAACATGGGGCTTTCTACAAAGAGAACGGGGTTTGGCATAAAAACATAAAGAAGAAAGAATGGGGAGCAGGTATTCTCTCTATTCTTCAAATGTTTGTAGACCGTACTCCCCACTCACATCTGGAAGTAAAAGAAACAACCCTGGCATGGCATTATCGTGAAAGTGACGCATGGCTCGGCACATTAAGAGCCCAACAACTCGTCAACACACTGATTTCGCTCTGTACCCGGCAGAAACTACAAATTCTACAAGGAAATAAAGTGATCGAAATCAAATCACCGGATTGCAATAAAGGTTCCGAGGTGGGTCGTCTGCTAGCCAACAGACGTTATGATTTTGTTATAGCGATGGGAGACGACACTACAGATGAAGATATGTTTCAGGCATTACCGAAGAGCGCTATCGCCATTAAAATAGGTAGCGTATCCGAAGCCGCCAACTATCACCTGTCTGCCCAATCTGACGTACTTCCTTTCTTACGGTCTTTACTAGGCAAACAAAAAACTGCCACAAAAAAAGGAAGTATTAAGAATCGCCTGACTTTCGCTTTCGACTTTCTCAAAGATCTATTAAAAACTCAATAAAAAGCAATCAATATGAATAATTTAAATTATGGAGTGATAGGTAACTGCCGAACGGCAGCTCTCATTTCGCAGAACGGAAATATCGAATGGCTCTGTTTTCCCGATTTCGATTCTCCTTCTATTTTTGCCAGTATGCTCGACCGGGAGAAAGGGAGGAGCTTTCGGATTCGAAGTTTCCGGAGACTATCGCATCACACAAAATTATGTCCCCCACACCAATATTCTTTCTACCCAATTCTCCTCCGATGAAGGAGAATTCGTAGTGCTCGACTATATGCCCTGCTATCGTTCCACAAGACGAAACAGGGCATTATTTTGCCTGCCGAATTATACCGCTACATACATTGGATAAAAGGGAAACCGCGTTTCAAGATCAACTATCATCCGGCCCCGAACTATGCGCAGGGACAAGTGATCCTTAATATCACTCCACAGTATATCGAATCCTACTGCTCCTTTGACAACAAGGACAGACAATATTTATATGCTTCCCTGTCTCTTCAGGACATCAAAGAGAAAAAAGAAATCATTCTTGAGAAAGACGAATTTCTCCTGCTCTCCTATAACGAGAAAGTGATCCCAATCGACATAGAAAGGGAAGAAAATAGAATATTGCCGTACGCTAGTATATTGGCTGAACTGGACAGACAGAAGCAAGAAATACACTCTATATAATGACGTAATCGAACGGAGTTTATTGGTTCTGAAACTAATGTCCTACCACAACGGAGCTGTGCTGGCAGCACTAACGACAAGCCTTCCAGAAGCTGTAGGAGAAGTGCGCAACTGGGATTATCGTTTCTGCTGGCTTCGGGATGCTTCCATGTCCATCGAAACCATGTTTCAAATCGGACATACCGGTGCAGCCAAACGCTTTATGAAATTTATCCAATCCACATTCGTTTCCAAACATGATTATCAAATTATGTATGGCATCCGGGGCGAGCACCAACTAACCGAAGTGATACTCGACCATCTATCCGGCTACAAGAACTCCAAACCTGTACGAATAGGAAATGATGCGTACCACCAGAAACAAAACGACTCTTTTGGTTACCTGATGGACCTGATTTACCAATATTATCGCCTCATGCCCGGTACATTGGACGAAATTGAAGATATGTGGGAGATGGTAAAGAGCATTTTAGCAAAAGTAGTAGAAAACTGGAAAAAACCAGATAAAGGGATTTGGGAAATTAGAGGGGAGGGACAACACTTTGTTTCTTCCAAAGTGATGTGCTGGGTAGCCCTAGATCGCGGAGCGAAAATTGCTCAAATGCTTAACAAATACAATTATAGCGAACGTTGGCAACTGGAAGCCGAAAAAATAAAGAAAGACGTGATGAAATACGGCTGGAATAAGGAACTTCAAAGCTTCACACAAATACGACAACCAAGCAATGGATTCCTCATTACTATTGATGGAACCCTATGGGTTTATAGAAGCAGATGATATACGCTATCATAAAACAGTGGAAGCAGTCAAGAAAGCCCTTTTCCATAAAGGACTTATGTATCGCTATAACAAAGCAAAGACGATTTCGGGTTGCCTACTTCTGCTTTTACGATTTGTACATTCTGGCTTATACAGCATTGTTTGTAACCGGCCATAAAGAAGAAGCGCACGCTGCCTGTTTGACGAAGTTCTGAAATATTCCAATCACCTCGGATTGTTCAGTGAAGATATTGATTTCGAAACCAAAGAACAGTTGGGCAACTTCCCGCAGGCATATTCACATCTAGCATTAGTAAATACAGCTATCCTATTTGCAGAAGAAGAGAAGAGGTTATCTTTTATCCGTCCTTAAAAACAGCCCCTCTTGATTCATTGTTGGATCTTTTTGCAAAGTACCAAACTCTATTGAACAAACTACTATGAGATTTGATCTGCTAAAAAGGGCGGTATAAATACCAAAGTAAGAAGCTTCGCCCGTCAATGAAAGGGGCTTCTTAAAAACGGCGGCTACCTACTCTCCCACTGTTACGCAGTACCATCGGCGTGACGAGGCTTAACTTCTCTGTTCGGAATGGGGAAGAGGTGGAACCCTCGTGCTATAACCACCTGAATAAGTTTATGACATGATGAAAAGTAAAATCTCAAGTTATTACTACTATGTGTCTAGTTTCCAGCTAAGTAATCAAGTATATACCCAACCGGTACATGTTTGAAGAAAGTGAACGGGCAATTAGTAATGCTCGGCTTTGATGTTACCACCTTTACACCTGCATCCTATCAACGTCATCGTCTTTGACGACCCTAAAAATCTAATCTTGTGGCTGGCTTTTACTTAGATGCTTTCAGCACTTATCCAATCCGACTTAGATACCCAGCAATGCACGGCGGCACAACTGGTAAACCAGCGGTCAGTCCAACACGGTCCTCTCGTACTAGTGTCAGAGCCGCAAATTTCATACGCCCACGATAGATAGAGACCGAACTGTCTCGACGTTCTGAACCCAGCTCGCGTGCCACTTTAATGGGCGAACAGCAACCCTTAGGACCTTCTCCAGCCCCAGGATGTGACGAGCCGACATCGAGGTGCCAAACCCCTCCGTCGATATGAGCTCTTGGGAGGGATCAGCCTGTAATCCCAGGGTACCTTTTATCCTTTGAGCGATGTCCCTTCCATACGGAAACACCGGATCACTATGCTCTAGTTTCCTACCTGATCGACTTGTCTGTCTCCCAGTCAAGCGCCCTTATGCCATTACACTCTACGGACGGTTACCAATCGTCCTGGGGGCTGCAGAAGCCTCCGTTACACTTTTGGGCGACCACTGATCAAACTACCCACAAACAGTGTCCTCGTATCCACGAGTTAGAACTCAAATAATCAAAGGGCCGTATTTCAACAGCGACTCCACAAATACTGGCGTACCTGCTTCAAAGTCTCCGGCCTATCCTACATCAATTACCCAAATTCAATGTTAAGCTATAGTAAAGGTTCACGGGGTCTTTTCGTCCCATCGCGGGTAATCGGCATCTTCACCGATACTACGATTTCACTGGAGCTCACGGTTGAGACAGTGTCCAGATCATTACACCATTCGTGCAGGTCGGAACTTACCCGACAAGGAATTTCGCTACCTTAGGACCGTTATAGTTACGGCCGCCGTTTACTGGGGCTTCAATTCAATGCTTCTCTTGCGATGACATCTCCTCTTAACCTTCCAGCACCGGGCAGGTGTCAGGCTGTATACGTAATCTTTCAATTTGGCACAGCCCTGTGTTTTGTTAAACAGTTGCTGGACCTATTCTCTGCGCAACTCTCGTTGGGACCCTTTATCAAGTTACAGGGTCAATTTGCCTAGTTCCTTAACCGTGAATCACTCAAGCGCCTTAGTATATTCAACCCGACTACGTGTGTCCGTTTGCGGTACGGGTACCTTAAAGATTAAGTTTAGCGGATTTTCTTGGGAGTATGCTTACGCACTATTACCTTATTCCGAAGAATTTGGTATACTATCAGGTTCGACTCTTATCTGGATTTGCCTGGGAAATCAACATCTACACCCTTCAACGGACTATTCCGTCAGTCCGCGGCGCTATCACTGCTCCGTCTCCACGTCACTCTTTAAGGTAGTACAGGAATATTAACCTGTTCTGCCATCGGCCTCACCGTTCGGCTGAGCCTTAGGACCCGACTAACCCTGATCCGATTAGCGTTGATCAGAGCCTTAATCTTTCGGCGAGGGGTTTCTCACCCCTTTATCGTTACTTATACCTACATTTGCTTTTCCACGCTCCAGCAAAGCTCACGCTTCACCTTCGACGCAGAGTGGAATGCTCCCTACCGATCATTACTGATCCCATAGCTTCGGTAAATTGCAATGCCCGATTATTATCCACGCCAAACTCCTCGACTAGTGAGCTGTTACGCACTCTTTAAATGAATGGCTGCTTCCAAGAACATCCTAGCTGTCTTAGCAATCTGACTTCGTTAGTTCAACTTAGCAATTATTTCGGGACCTTAGCTGATGGTCCGGATTCTTCTCCTTTAGGACATGGACCTTAGCACCCATGCCCTCACTCACGGGGATCGAGACTGCGCATTCGAGGTTTATCAAGACTTGATGAGCGGTGAAGCCCTCGCATCTTATCAGTCGCTCTACCTCACAGTAGTAATTCCCAAGGCTGCACCTAAATGCATTTCGGGAGTACGAGCTATCTCCAAGTTTGATTAGCCTTTCACCCCCACCCTCAGTTCATCCGGAAGCTTTTCAACGCTTATCGGTTCGGTCCTCCAGTTAGTGTTACCTAACCTTCAACCTGACCAAGGGTAGATCACTTGGTTTCGCGTCTACTCCTTCCGACTAATCGCCCTGTTCAGACTCGCTTTCGCTTCGGCTACATTTTGAAATGCTTAACCTTGCCGGAAAAAGTAACTCGTAGGTTCATTATGCAAAAGGCACGCCGTCACAACTTACGCTGCTCCGACCGCTTGTAGGCGCACGGTTTCAGGGACTATTTCACTCTTCTATTCGAAGTGCTTTTCACCTTTCCTTCACAGTACTGGTTCGCTATCGGTCTCTCGGGAGTATTTAGCCTTACCGGATGGTCCCGGCAGATTCACGCAAGATTCCTCGTGTCCCGCGCTACTCAGGATACCACTACGCTTCGTTTAGCTTCGAATACCGGACTATCACCGTCTATGGTTTCATTTTCCAAAGAATTCTTCTCACTAAAGTTCTTGCGACATCGTGGTCCTACAACCCCAATATTGCCGTAACAACATTGGTTTGGGCTAATCCCCGTTCGCTCGCCACTACTTGGGGAATCATTATTATTTTCTTTTCCTGCAGGTACTAAGATGTTTCAGTTCCCTGCGTTAGCTTCCATCTAGGATGGATGACATTCCTTCAGAATGCCGGGTTGTCCCATTCGGAAATCTTCGGATCAAAGGTTATTTGCACCTTCCCGAAGCTTATCGCAGCTTATCACGTCCTTCATCGCCTCCGAGAGCCAAGGCATCCGCCATGCGCCCTTGCTTACTTTCTTTCAAACGTTTTATTCGCGTATTGGTATTGATTGTGGAATTGCTTCCGGCTGTCAATATTGCATACTCGAACACGTACGGTTTGATATATACTTTTAGCTCTTACTTTTAATTTTACTTTTTGTACATCATGTCAAAGATCGTTTCTCTTTTCAGAGATGGTGGAGAATAACGGATTCGAACCGTTGACCCTCTGCGTGCAAGGCAGATGCTCTAGCCAGCTGAGCTAATCCCCCAAGAGGTTATTCAAGAATGTTGTTTTTAGTTTTTAGCTTTTAGCTGTCACTATTCCTCGTTCTTGAGCTTGGTAGTCCCAGGCAGAGTTGAACTGCCGACCTCTACATTATCAGTGTAGCGCTCTAACCAACTGAGCTATAGGACTAGTTCAACCTTGTCTACCTTTCGTCTAGACTCGGCTTCTTTTTTCTCTTGTTTATCTCTATCTATACTTCTATAGATGGTTGATCTATATATTATAAATAAACAAGTACCAGTAGTACAAAAAACAGAACCTTTAAAGTCATTATTTTTAACGATGGCCGTTTTACATTATTCATGTAGAATTGCATCGTCTTACGACATCGCTCCAGAAAGGTGTTCCAGCCGCACCTTCCGGTACGGCTACCTTGTTACGACTTAGCCCCAATTACCAGTTTTACCCTAGGACGCTCCTTGCGGTTACGTACTTCAGGTACCCCCGGCTTTCATGGCTTGACGGGCGGTGTGTACAAGGCCCGGGAACGTATTCACCGCGCCATGGCTGATGCGCGATTACTAGCGAATCCAGCTTCACGAAGTCGGGTTGCAGACTTCGATCCGAACTGAGAGTTTTTGGGATTAGCATCCTGTCACCAGGTAGCTGCCTTCTGTACCCCCCATTGTAACACGTGTGTAGCCCCGGACGTAAGGGCCGTGCTGATTTGACGTCATCCCCACCTTCCTCACATCTTACGACGGCAGTCTTCCAGAGTCCTCAGCATAACCTGTTAGTAACTAAAGATAAGGGTTGCGCTCGTTATGGCACTTAAGCCGACACCTCACGGCACGAGCTGACGACAACCATGCAGCACCTTAACATTTGCCTTGCGGCTAACCTGTTTCCAGATTATTCAAATGCAATTTAAGCCCGGGTAAGGTTCCTCGCGTATCATCGAATTAAACCACATGTTCCTCCGCTTGTGCGGGCCCCCGTCAATTCCTTTGAGTTTCACCGTTGCCGGCGTACTCCCCAGGTGGAATACTTAATGCTTTCGCTTGGCCGCTTACTGTATATCGCAAACAGCGAGTATTCATCGTTTACTGTGTGGACTACCAGGGTATCTAATCCTGTTTGATACCCACACTTTCGAGCATCAGTGTCAGTTGCAGTCTAGTGAGCTGCCTTCGCAATCGGAGTTCTTCGTGATATCTAAGCATTTCACCGCTACACCACGAATTCCGCCCACCTCTACTGTACTCAAGACTGCCAGTTTCAACTGCAATTTTACGGTTGAGCCGCAAACTTTCACAACTGACTTAACAATCCACCTACGCTCCCTTTAAACCCAATAAATCCGATAACGCTCGGATCCTCCGTATTACCGCGGCTGCTGGCACGGAGTTAGCCGATCCTTATTCATATGGTACATACAAAATCCCACACGTGGAATACTTTATTCCCATATAAAAGAAGTTTACAACCCATAGGGCAGTCATCCTTCACGCTACTTGGCTGGTTCAGACTCTCGTCCATTGACCAATATTCCTCACTGCTGCCTCCCGTAGGAGTTTGGACCGTGTCTCAGTTCCAATGTGGGGGACCTTCCTCTCAGAACCCCTATCCATCGTAGTCTTGGTGGGCCGTTACCCCGCCAACAAACTAATGGAACGCATCCCCATCGATAACCGAAATTCTTTAATAGTAAAACCATGCGGTTTTAATATACTATCGGATATTAATCTTTCTTTCGAAAGGCTATCCCCGAGTTATCGGCAGGTTGGATACGTGTTACTCACCCGTGCGCCGGTCGCCATCTTTAGTTTGCAAGCAAACTAAAATGCTGCCCCTCGACTTGCATGTGTTAAGCCTGTAGCTAGCGTTCATCCTGAGCCAGGATCAAACTCTTCATTGTAAAAGTATCTTTTTCATCTGTTAAGATGATTTTCTTGCTCTGTTCAGGACGCCGTAATTTTATTGACCTTATTCAAATACCTATCATCCTCAATCGTATCGCTACTCTCTCGGACAAGTATTGACGGTTCTATTTTTTTACTTGTACTACTTGTATTGTTTATCAATATTTCAAAGAACTTGCTGCTTTCGTTTCAAAAGCGGGTGCAAAGGTAAAGGCTTTATTTTTAACTACCAAACTTTTTCGGAAGTTTTTTTTTATTTTTTCTTTTTACTCATTTCTCAGGCTCTCTATGCGAAAGGGAAAGAATGTATTAAAGAAAAACAAAGGCCGTTTTCTTTGCGAATCGGACTGCAAAGATAAGAACTTTATTTATTATCCTCCAAAACTTTTCGGAAGTTTTTTTGTTCTTTTCTTTAAGCACAATTTCGCTTTTTCACTATGTCAATTCTGCAAGGCTTTCTTCTCTTGGAAAGCGGGTGCAAAAGTACGCCCTTTTAGTATACAATCCAAATATATTAAACTCTTTTTTCTAAGTTTTTTTGAAAGAATCGGCTAAAGTGCTGAAGGATAATGATGTTGTAGAACATATTTTTTATCATGAGTGGATTGGCGGCGGAAACGGTACACATGAGACACATTATTATATCACACGCGGGCGCGTAGGCGAACGCAAGAGAGAAAAAGATGCAGAAGAAAGAAATAACAAAATTACAGTCGAATTACAGATGAGAAAAAGACAACAGGAAGAAAGAGACAAGAAGATGATATAGAAGGAAAACAAAGAAAAAGAACGAAATGTAAAAAGAATACTAGGGATATACCACAAAGGGAAATTACAAAAGGAGATTATTAAAGGGGATTATTAAAGAGGATGGATTAATTGGAATGGTTAATTGGGCATGACTAATAGAGTAATTAACAGGATATATAGAAAAATATTATAAAAGCAAGAGAATTTATTGTCAACCGTTAGAATACTTGTTCTAAGCAGTCTAACGGTTGACTATTCCATATGGATATGCCGGATAAATACTGAGTGGATACAGATCAGATTCTATATACAAAATCAGAATGTCATTCTTTTTTAGAGTTCTCGATTCGTAGGCTGACAAGTTCAACCCACTTCTTTATGTTCAAATCAAAGCCGCCTTTTTCTAATAGATGAAGGGCGCCCGCATAATGAAGGGCAGTTTCCTCCCTACTACAGTTGATCTTACAAGACAACTCACCCAGATAATACTCCAGGCGAGCCATTTGGATATAGTCCAATAAAGTATAATCACCTTCAGTTGACAAATCAATCAATTCTCTTATCAAAGCATAGGCCAGTTCACATTCTGTATAGGTTAAATCCGAGAGAGGTTTGTGCATGACAGGATGCTGAACCAGCTGGACAACAATGCGATTAAAGTCTCCGTACATAGGTTGCGTTATTTACCGCATCAGTTCCCGATGGTGCGAGGGTTTATAAAAAAGAAAGAGCGTGGAAACTATCTATTCATGCCATATATAGGTATCCGCTAAGACCCCTTTCGTGAACATGAATGATAGCCCCACGCCCAACTGAGTATATAACAAGGTTATACAGACAAAAGTGCGCGAGACTTGTCACTCATTCCATTCACGAAAGTTAAAATTTAGCGGATTTTATATATGAATGTAACAAATAACCGTTCTCAATAAAAATATTAAAAAGTTACCTTCATCGCTCGAAAGTAAACTACGACAAAAGTAGCAATTTATATTTAGCAAACAAACAATTTTGACAAAGAAATAGGTATGAGACATAAAATTATTATAGCTATATATTGGCAACTTTCAAATCCCCACTAATTTGTCCTTACGACTTAAAGCAATGTATTGATGAATTAAACTCAGGCGGACGTTTGCCCTGATTGTATCAAAATAAAAACGCTCAGGGCAGGTTCCTGCAAACGATTTTCAATTTTCATTTCTCATATTCTCATAGTAAATACAATAACTATATATAAATCAAATGCATAACACTATGAGAAATACTATTCAAAACGGCATTTCTCATAGTATTACCAGCGTTTTATCCATAAAACAACGTATTTCTCATAGCTTTTCATCACTTTCAAAAACATTTCTCATAGATTTTCCAAGCGATTCCAAATACTTTTTTACTTGTTTTGCAGAGTATTCAAGTTATTCTTCGACAAAACCGTAATAGTTAGCATGGACTGCAACGAAACACGCAGTAAAAAAAGAGTCTACTACAAGGCAAAGGAAGCATCAGACTATTATGAAGTCAAGCCAAGCTAGAGATGTAATCAGGTAATACTTAAATAATAGATTATAAAATGGACATGCGGAGTATAAAGAGTAGACATTAGCATATTTATGTATAAGCAGCCATATCGTTCCACTAGAGTGGAAAGGTCTGTGCACTAGAGTAGACAGTACCGTTCACTAGAGTGCAATGATCTGCCCACTCCAGTGAAACGATACAAATACTTATAGCAAAACACAACAATGATTAGGATAAAATATAAAGGGATAAGGAGAACTTAATACAGGAAAGCAGTAAAGTAAGGCAAGGTAATTGCTTTATAAAAAGTTACTTATATAAAAAAGGAAGAATAACAATCAGTCCGGAAAAAGACTGGGAGGAACAGAATGACGACCACAAAAAACAAGAAATAGAGAAAATGCATAAAAGGAATATGAGAATAAAAAAAAAGTCTATGAGAAATACACTATTTTCAGCATAAAAAGCTGGTAATATTATGAGAAATGCCGTTTTGAAAAGTATTTCTCATAATATATCTATTTGATTATCTTTCGTTTATCGAAAAACAATGAGAATATGAGAAATGCAAGTGAAAAATAGGCGACAGGAGAAAGTGTGCGTAAGTAACCTGAATTTTGCGTTTTTTAAGAAAGAGCAAAAAGGAAAAGAGCAAAAAGAAAGAGATAAATCAGAAATCCGGCCGGAGCCATATACTGTATACCGACCGACCGAGCAAAATTCCTTTTCAGTTGTTATTCATACATAAACATATTCTATACAATAAAAAATAATATCATGGAGAAGAATATTTTTCAGTTAGATAATGAGCAACTCAAAGAAATTGCCCGTTCATTCAAAGCAAAAGTAGAAGAGGGATTGAACACTGAAAATGCAGAGATACAATGCATTCCAACTTTTATCACTCCGAAAGCAAGTAGTATTAATGGTAAATCGTTAGTGCTTGATTTGGGAGGAACCAATTATCGGGTGGCAATCGTTGACTTCAGTAAAGTGCCTCCAACCATTCACCCCAACAATGGTTGGAAGAAAGACATGTCGGTTATGAAATCTCCCGGCTATACCCGCGAGGAGTTATTCAAAGAATTGGCAGACATGATTACCGGAATAAAACGGGAAGAAAGAAATGCCAATCGGATATTGCTTTTCTTATCCGACAGAGTCCGTGCCCCAGGTGGAGATGCCAAACTCTTACGCTGGACAAAAGGAGTTGACATAAAAGAGATGATCGGAGAAGTGGTAGGGAAGCCTTTACTGGACTATCTAAACGAAAGAAATAAAATCAAGTTTACGAATATAAAAGTGCTTAATGACACCGTAGCCAGTTTATTTGCAGGACTTACCGACAGCAGTTACGATGCATATATAGGTCTGATTGTGGGAACAGGCACCAATATGGCTACTTTTATTCCGGCTGACAAAATTAAAGAAGTTAAGTCCGTCACATAAGGTCGATGGATTGATTCCCGTTAATCTGGAGTCGGGGAACTTCCATCCGCCATTCCTCACTGCAGTAGATAATACGGTAGATGTAATCTCCGACAATCCGGGAAGACAACGTTTCGAAGAAAGCTGTATCCGGCATGTACCTGGGAGATATTCTAAAAGCAACTTTCCCATTGGAGGAGTTCGAAGAAAAGTTTGATGCACAAAAGCTCACCTCTATTATGAATTATCCCGATATTTATAAAGAAGTGTATGTGCAGGTAGCACAGTGGATATATGGCAGATCGGCGCAATTGGTTGCAGCTTCACTTACAGGGCTTATCATGTTGTTGAAGTCATACAACAAGAATATACGAAAAATTTGCCTGGTTGCCGAAGGAAGTCTTTTCTTTGGAGCAAGAACAGAAAAGATAAAAACTATAATATGATTGTCATGGAGAAATTACGGGAACTCTTCAGTTTATTTGGTTTGGAAGACGTAGAGGTTGATATCAAAAGTATGAATAATGCCAATCTGATAGGGACAGGTATTGCGGCTTTATCCTGACACCTCCCTGCCTATCATCGTCATTACAGGGTGATCCTCCCAATCGACTTGCTTATAAGAATCTGACAGGAATGTGCCAGAACTCTCTTTTTAATGTAATAGCCCTCGCTACAGATAGTTGTAACGAGGGTTATTCTTCGTTTATAAGGGTGGGGACGCACCCTTATCCAACCTATTGCAGATATATCAAATCTATTTCAAGATTTAATAGACAATGTAGTGTGTAAAGTGGTTGTTTACTTAATCTTCAAAGCAAACCCACCTCCGGGTGCCAAATGAATCTTCAACTTACTGTCATTTCTTTATCCGGAAAGATTCACATTTATAATCACGCCCGATCCGGTGAGCATTTGCTCCGTCTTTAAACAATGTAGCGTCATACGTCTTACCACCCAGGAAAGAGCAATCCACTTCGATGTCACGTGCCGTCCAATCGGTAATTCCACCTACATACCAGACATTTCCTGCCCGGCGTGCCGTTACGATGTACTCTCCCATTTTGCCATCAAGCACGATACTTTCATCCCATACGGTCGGAATATTGGCAATAAATTCGGTCGATTCCAGTTCGCGCATATAGTTGCTTGGCGCATCGCACAGCATATTGAAAGGAGACTCGAATACCACATACAGAGCAAGTTGGCGACAGCGAGTTCCCTGGCTCATAGGTTCCGAGTTACAAGGATAATAGTTACCTTTCGAAGCATTACGCATCGCGCCTTGGGTGTAATCCATCGGACCGGAAACTTGACGGGTAAAAGGAATCATCACGTCATACTTCACCTGATCGACCGAAGCCGGACTCCATTTCATCTGTTCCAAGCCATTAACCCCTTCAAAGTTCAACACATTCGGATAGGTACGATTCAAGCCGGCCGGTTTATGCGTTCCATGCAAATCGAGAATCAATTTATATTTAGCACACATTTCGGCAGCCCGATAATTGAATGCTGTCATATACTGATCGTCACGATCCATAAAATCGACCTTAAAGCCTTTGACTCCCATGTCGGCAAAATAACGGCAAACGTTCTCCATATCACGATCGAAGGCATAATAACCAGCCCAAAGAATGATACCTACATTTTTGGAAGCTGCATAATCTACCAGTTCTTTCAGATTAATATCTTTCACTACTTGCATCAAATCCGCCTGCAGGTTGACTGCCCAACCTTCATCAAGGATTACATATTCTATTCCGTTTGCAGAAGCGAAATCAATATATGCTTTATAAGTCGGATTATTTACTCCGGTGATAAAATCAACGCCATCCAAGTTCCAGTTATTCCACCAATCCCATGCCACTTTACCGGGTTTGATCCATGAAATATCCGTCAGACGGGAAGGGAGCAGCCAACAAATAGCTCAAGTTGCTTGCCGCCAAATCTTTATCGGAAGTGGTAACAATGCTCATTCGCCATGGAAAACTTCGGGGGTTATCTACTTTGGCAATGTAAGCTTCACGCTCTTTCACCAACATCTGAAGTTGATTGTGTCCGCCCTGCACCGTCTTCTTGGGATAAGGAGCGAATTGACCCGTCAACCGGTTTTCCCCTTCAGCAGCAGATAAATAGAGACCAGGATAATTCTCCAAACCGGATTCTGTGATACAAATCTTGACACCTTCACCAGCATCCACTACTAACGGCAAGAAACATCAAACGTTTTTTATTCAGTTTCGATAATCGATCAGTAGTATAAGTGTTCTCGAAAGAATTGAAATATTGGGATTCGTAATCACCGTCCTTTCCTGTTTTTACATACGGAACAGAGGCTACCATATCGGACGGGAAACGGTAATCTACAGTTTCATCCACTACATTGAAAGGTTTCTTCGACCGGCTGACAAAGCGATATGCAATACCATCATTGTAAGCACGAAACTCTACGTTCCAATCTTTTCTTAAACCGGAGAGTCAGTTCATTATAGTAATCTCTTAGTTCGTTGGCGCGATAGAAAGGAGAAGGAACCATCTGATCTACTTTTTTCCCGGAAGTGCCGGCCAACTTTGCTTTCTCTCCCCAAACTTCTCCATTATCCAATGTCATTGAAATTGAAGAAGAAGCCAGTATCTGACGTCCGTCACAATGGATGTCATAAGTCAACTTATCACCGACGGTAATAGTTGTTTGAAGCTTTCCATCCGGAGAGTTCAAGGTAAATTGTTTTTGTGCTTGTACCGTAAGCGTACATGCGACAACACATAGAAATAATAAAATCTTCAGTTTTTTCATGGTTTTAATTATAGTAGTTATCAAATCATAAGAAGAATGATGCAAAAATAAAATAATATATGGTAGTAACCTATATGAAAACTAAAAAACAGAGATAAAAAAGAATACATAATTCTATCTTCTTCCTGTCAGAGATTTTATGCAATCGACTTCTTCCTGCTGAAAAGGTACTCCGTTAGAACGATAAATATCATGGAACCATAACTCCGGCTCTTCTCCCGACGGAATGACGTCATCCCAGGCAAAAATAGTATTTGTCTTTCCTGCAACAAATCCCCAATTGATGGCGCTTACCTTTTCTTTTTTCATCAGAGGAAGGACATTGCAAAAACGGCTGTCATTGCGGCGGGCCATATATTCGGTACAGATCAACGGACGGTTAAGCATCTTTAAGAAACTTGATGCACTCGGCATGCTGTGCCTCATTATCGTAATTATGATAAGAGATAATATCCGAATGATTCAGCATAAATGCATTCAGAACATTCTTGCGGGGAGAATTATAGTCCCAGACACCGGCAGTAATCGGTTGTGACGGTTTACAGTCGCGTACCCAGCGAAAAACATTGGTCAATAAAGACAAAGAGGTTTCCTCGTGTTTACTATTTCCGGGTTCATTATATAAATCCCACATCAATATCCGGTCATCATGAGCGTAAGTGCGTATAATATCTTTTGACATACTCTTGTAGAAAAGGATACAAAGTCAGTGTATCCTTGCGCAAGCTGCACGAAGGGTCCTGTACCCATCCGGAATTATGAACTCCCGGCTTCAGTTCTGGTTGTTTGCCATAAGCAGATTCAGCATTCCAACAGTCATCAAAGAATACAAACATAGGGCGGATTGAATATTGCCCGCAAATATTCAAGAAATTCATCCATACGTTTTTTCATGCCTTTCGCATCGTTTTTCCATACTACACTGCTTAAGAAAACCCGTAAGGTATTAAAACCCAGATCATGTGCCCATGACAGTTCTTTATCTATTTGTTTAGGATTGAAAGTATCCGCACTCCACATTTCTATCTGATTGATTGCTGTTGCCGGAATATAATTGCAACCTATCAGCCAAGGCTGATTGTCATACCATTCTTGTATCTTCTCTTCCGTCCAACGACTGTTGTTTGAAGAATTAGAATCCTGTGTACAGGCGCATACACATATCCCTACGAAAAAGAATAAAAACACAACACTAACACACCATTTATTTTTCATGCTATTTCAATTGATTAATATAAAAGATTCCTTGTTCTTTTAATTCCCGTTTATTTGATTATTTATGCCTGTCGTCTGACTTTTCCTTCCACACCACTACTCCCGCAGGTTCAAGGCGTGCACTGCCAATCAGTACCTCCGCCTCATCGGGAATGACTATTTCCTGAATGTCCGACGTATAATTCAAGGCGATGTAAAAACCGTCACGCCATTCTTTCACTACTCCGTACGGCAAATCTTCGGTCGATACGCCTGCTTCTGTATATACACGACGTACCACCTCTTTTTCCAGTTTGCCGTCATCGGTATCCGTTCCGATATAAGTGACCGTTCCCTTACCCAGTTTGTGGTGTATCACGGAAGCGGCTCCCTTATAAAACTGGTCCGCATACACAGCCCAAACATCTGTTCCGACAGACGGGGTTAGTACGTCCGCCCAATTGTTCCAGGCGTATTCCATGCCCCCGAAATCTACCTTTCCGTACAGATTGTGGGGCAGATGGTCATAATACAGGCTATTTATTCCGGCTAGTTGATGAATCGGAGCAGCCAAAGGAGCCTCCCACAGTTTGGCGTCACGGTCTTTCTGACCGGTACGGCAAGTCAGGATCAGATGTCCTCCCTTCTTCACATATTCAGTCCAACGTTCTACCAACTTGTTATCAAGCAACTGATAAGCCGGCGCAATCAGGAAGGGATAACCCGAAAAATCCTCCTTCTCCGAGATCACATCGACGGGAGCGGCAAAGGATTTCAACAGGTTGTAATATTTATGTATGTGCGGCATCGTCCACCACTGGTCTGTCTGCCGCTGAAACTCCATTTCCCAATAATTACTCATATCGAAAAGCAGTCCAATGCGTCGGGAAGCCAGCTGTTTGGGCATACGGTTTTTCTTATCATAGGCGGCACGCAGTTTTTTCATCTCCTGCGTAATGCGTACATATTCTTCACCGCCCGGAGAAAGAGTTACTCCATCAGTCATTATCATACCGTAATGATATTGCTCACTGCCTTTCAGAGGTTGACGGAAACGGTAATTGCATACGAATTTTCCACCACCTGCAAAAGACGTGATACACCCACATACGGATGGCACCGGGTAAAGGTTGGGGGTTATACACTCCCCAGTTCACCTGCCCGGGTTGGAGTTCCATAACTCCGAATGTTTTGCCTACACGGTTACGAAACTGGTCATTGGAAAACCCAAGATCTTCGGGAATCCCCATTCGAAAGCCCTGGCTACCTATTCCCTGATTATGTCCGGTCACCAGATAGCGGGTGTAGGTCAGGAAGTCCGGATGATCGATCCGTACCGGATCGACCGGATTGAAAATAGGTATCAGGTTGGTAGTGATCCATTGGTCTTTGTGGATATGCCGCCGAAGGATGTCTGCCTGCATATTGACAAAGCCTGCCAGTTCATCCGCCATAAAGCGGTTCAAATCGAGCATGGCGTGAGGATTGGCCTTATCAGGTACTTCCTGCTGACTGGGAAGGCGAACCTGCTCGAAGTTCTGATAGGTTTCACTCCAGAAAGAGGCACCCCAGGTATCATTCAGTTTGTCAATAGTGCCGTATTTCTTTCTGTAACCAGATACGGAATTTGGCTTGTGCATTTTCACTGTAATCTACCACCCCGTAGTGTCCCGGTTCATTGTCAATCTGCCAGCCGATAACAGTGGGATTATTGCCATAATGTATTGCCAGGCGGGAAACGATATTTTCTACATAATGACGATAGCGATCGCTACTCCAGGAAGCGTGCTGACGTCGTCCGTGTTGAATGGTCACTCCATTATCCCGTTGAATCAATATATCGGGGTACTTTTTCGACAGCCAGGCAGGAGGTGTAGGAGTAGGTGTACACATGATTACTTTCAGACCATACTTCTCCGCCAGAGAGACTGCACGATCCAGCCATTCAAAATGATATTCTCCCTCTTCCGGTTCCATCATAGACCAGGCGAACTCTGCAAAATGGGTGAATTTGATGCCCATTTCCGACATTTTCTTCAAATCACGCTCCCATTGGGAGGAATCCCATTGCTCGGGATAATAGTAAGAGCCCAAAGCAAACAACTCTTCCGGAGGAAAAGACTTATCGACCGGAGACTGGGAAAAGGATGATAATGAAAACAATAAAGTTAAGACAAATAGGAAATTCTTCATGAATATTATTTTTAGAATCTATATGATAAGACATTTCTAAAAGAAAAAGCCACATTGCTATTTGTATAAAGAGGTCGTGTTTTGTATAAAACCGGCCTCTTTATGTTATGCTACACTAATATAATACTCAAAACTAGTATTTCTTTGTAAACGTACAGGTATTTGTATTCATATCCAGTTTGACATGATATATACCGGCTCTGAAATTATTTCCCGGTCCAAAGTTCTCTGTTTCCTTCCATTGATCTCCATCCCAATAACCGCCCCGGGCTATTAAATCACCTTCAGATACGATGGTCACATCAAACGAAGTAATTTCATTATTCCAACCTTTTTCTTTTATAAAATCTGAACATAAAGTCATTGTTTAAAAATAGATTGGTTTCAAAAATACGATCTCCGGTCTTCACACAACAAATAAAGTCTTTTGGATTATCCCATCCCCAATTTCCAATGTCATCGGGAAGGAGTCCGCTGATTCTAGGATGGCCGAAGGCAGCTCCAGTTATCCATACTGTTTCCGGGAATTCCGTATCGGTCGTTTTCTCTACATATATAAGTTCTCTATCCTTATTATATGAAATCCGATACTTACCGTCCGGAGCGTTAAACTTATATTGTCCATTTTCATTCGTAAAGTATTCCGGTTGAAGCATATAGTCCAGATAACTAAATCCTTCGAAATCGACAGTCTGCCCTTTCGTGAGATTCAACTCTACACCGATATAATTGGGATCATTAGATTGAGTCAATTCCGTACCATTTATTTTATAAGATTCCGGTCCAAGTTGTCCTTCATCCACCTTATCAATAAACATACATATATTCTTATTCAAATCTATCCGGACACGATATACTCCCGGTGTGAAATCCGGTCCGGCTACAAAATCACCGGTAAAATGTCCGCCACCAGTGCCACCTGTTGCCGGATCACTATAAAACCAGCCTTTACCTAATAGATTTATAGGATAAGGATTAACAGTGGTGCTAGCCAGTTCACCTCCCCAAGGACGTTGTTTGTAGAATTTAAACTGGAAATCTTTAACCAGATAAAGGGTGGTTTCAAAAATATTGTCTGCTACCTTCACACACTGGAATGCATCACTCGGCAAGTTGAAAGTCCATGCACCGACAGTCACCCGTCCGGCTTGAGGATGTCCGAAACTGGATCCGCAAACCCATAACCCATCCGGATAATTTACCGAGCGGTTTTCCAGATATGTCAGTTTGTTTATCGGATCATAATACAATTTATAGTTTCCGTCTACTCCTATAAATGTAGCTTTATCTTTTGTTATGTTTTCAAAGAAATCCGGTTGAAGCATCTTTCTCACATCACCAAAATTGCTGAAAGTCACTTCATCACCTTTATGAAGTTCCAAAGCAATGCCCAGAAAAGATGAAGCCTCTTCTAATATACCCATTTCCTGACCGTTAACCAGGAAAGATTGTTCTTGAATATTCTCATCTTTCGCTTCAAAAGCACAAGTGTTATTGTTCAAATCGAGCGTGATAAGATAAACTCCGGGTTGGAACAGCGGTCCCGGAATAAAATCTCCCCCACTCTTTCCTGCAACCAGGAATGGGGTGGTAAGTGTTATATTGTCTTCCGGTAAAGTGGTAATCTCATTATCACCTTCTCCCCAACCTCTATGCTTGAAAAACTTAAATGAGAAGTTATTAGCCAGATAGAGAGTCAGTTGAAAAACATTGTCGGCACTTTTATAACAATAAAGCACATTGTTAGGTCCGTCCATACTCCAACCGCTTGTGGTAACCAGCCTCGCTTGAGGATGTCCCCAGTTGGCTCCGCAGAACCATAATCCGTCCGGATAGGTCGCCCCGGCTTTTTCTATGTACAAAAGCTCATTAGCAGGATCATAAAGCACACTATAATCAGCCGTCTCTCCTTTGAAACGGGCCTTATTTTCGGACACATATTCAAAGTAATCCGGTGAGAGGATTGATTCTATACCGTCGGTTCCCGAAAATTCGATTTCCTGTCCCTTTTCCAAATGAAGCTTCTTCCCCTGAAAATTGGAGTAAATTTCTTCATCCAACACTTCCCCCCTACAGAAAGAGGAGAGGCAAGTTTCCATTCCGGCCATTGATCCCATTTCTGTACGTCATCACTGCAAGATGCCGTTAACAGCAACAGAAGGACCGTATATATATAATATTTCATAATGCAGTCATATTAAGATTATACATTTATTTTTTATATGCTTTCAGCAGAGCTTGATAAACTGTTTCGTTCACCTTCACAATACAGCCGTGTCGTGCGCCGGGTCTGTCCGTACCATCCTTTACATTAGGTCCGGAGAAAGTACGTTCTTTCCATGGCCCGTCCATAGAGGTCGACTGAAACAAATGATACCCATAAGGTTTGGCTGCATAAGATTCCGCATAAATAAACCAACCGCTATGATTCGGCCGTTCGATAAAAATAGGTGCTTCACGCATCATATCATTCGGAGTGACAGGTGCTCCCGGATTGGTATAAGGACCAGTCAGATTGGAAGAGGTGGCAATACGGACTGTTTTCCCTGTTTCCGGGGCAACAGCCGGATCGCGTTCGTCTTTCATAATCGCATAATAAACACCGTTTACTTTACGGATAATAGCATCGATAATAGCCATATTCTCATCTGCACCAGTGAAGTTGAACAGTTTCTGTGGTTCCGTATAGGTCTCGAAATCCTTTGTCAACACATAGAGAGTGCGCATACTGTCCCAATCGTCCTTATCCGGGTCGTTGCAGGCATGCCAGCTTATAATGTACTGTTCGCTATCCTTGTCATAAAACATTTTGGGTGCTCCCCAATAATAATAGGTAGTATAGAATCCCTGTGCATTACTACGATTAAAAATCATTTCATTCAACTGGGTAGATGTCCATGTCACCAGATTTTCCGAACGCCACAAAGCCAGCGGATTGACTGCAATCATATAAGAAAGCTCCGTCATGTCCCTGACAAATATCAGGATGTCCAATGTAAGCGCTATTGATGATCCGGCCTTTATTCAGCGTCTCCCAATTTACACCATCCCGGGAAGCTGCATAATATAACTTTCCATAATTTGCATTAGTCATGTGGGCGAACAAATATCCGCCATCAGTTTCCACTGGAATTTCTTCTCTGCCTGTTTCTGCATCATCCGAACACGACCAACTCATTAAAGACAATAATAGACCAATTATATAGTAACTCATACGTTTCATATCTTTTATTCAGTTAATAGGTTTAATTTATACTTTGTTGCGCTTTGCTCTTATCCTCCGCCCAACCCGGACGTTCCCAAGTCTGCTTCAGCTCTTTTCCATAAGAAATGGCCTGTTCGACTGCATAGTTAGGAATCGGCATGTATTGATGCGTCGGCATTATGCCTTTTGCCTTATACATTTCTTGCGCGTATTTATTAAAACGGATCAAGTCAATCTTTCGATTACCTTCATAGAAAAATTCATGTCCCCGTTCAATCAGGATCGCATCCAGAAAAGCATCTTTGGTATTGGTTGCCACAGCCGGCAAATTTGCCAATCCGGCTCTGTTCCTCACCTGATTCACCGCATTTATAGCAGCTACGGAAGGTACAGTTCCTGTTTTACGCACTTCTGCCTCTGCATACATCAATAATACATCGGCCCATCTTGCCAAAGGAATATCGGTACCCTGGAAAGTAGTCATCGTCTCCTGCGGGAATTTATTTATAATATATCCGTTCCATCTCACCCCCAGATTATCTTTGTTGATAACGACACCATTCTTGTCCTTATAACTGGTTACAATGGTTTTCAGACGACCGTCGTTGCTTTCGAAAGCATCGTAGTATTTTTTATCCATACTGAAAGCCTGGAACCATCCACCTCCCATTGGAAAAGGATCCCCTTTTGCCACATCAGAAGGTAAAGCCCACATCAGGAAAGGATTCGCATTTCCATGCTTCGGGTTACCATCAGCAGTAGGGCTACAACTGACAGCCATAATCATTTCTTTATTGAATTTATTGGCATTCTTGAACAGGTCAACGTACGGAGTACTTCCGGTTTTAAACAAATCATATTTGCCCGTATTGAGTTCATTATACATATCAATCGCTCTCTGATAATAACCTTCCATGTGTTCACCCTCGTTCAGACAGTGTTTCATCAGGCAGAAGCGGGCATAGTCACGCGTATAGCGTCCCAAATCCGGGGCTACTTCGGGAGCATTCTTTGCGGCAAATTCCAGATCATCCGTAATCCATTGAGTCATTTCATCCAAAGAAGGGCGCACGGTATTCGACAACGCTTCCGGATCAATTACTTTTTCAGGATCCAGGATTACCGGTACGGGACCGTAAACATGCAACAGGAAGTACATCATCAATCCACGACACAAACGTGCTTCTCCAAGTAAATTATTCTTTCTTTTCTTCCGTAAGAGCAGTCAGGGGAGCTTTTTCCAACGTTCCAATCACTTCAGTCATACGGGTCACCTGGGCTGTTTTCGGGAAATGATTCAAGTTACCACCGTCGTCTACATTTCCACGCCAGTAATAAAAGCAATTACTGTAATCTCCTTTACTAAGGCGTTCCCAGTCTGCACCTACTGTGGTAGCAGGCGCACATATATCAGAAGCAGAATCAAACATACGCACCGCTCCTCCAGACTGTATATGAATACCATGTTGCAAACCACCCGAACCCATATCATACGTCCAAACCGTAGTATAAGGCAGGTAGCAAACCATCATATAGGAAACATACTCTTGCTCTGTGGAAGGATATTCTCCCTGTAACAAAGCTCCGTAAATATAAGGATCAAAATTATTCTCACAACTACCGAATAAGAGTTGCAAGGAAACAAGCATCGGTAAAAAAGAACTTCTTTTTCATACGACATAATTTGTTAGATTTCATAGCTTGAAGTTTAGAAGGTTAATTTTGCACCTATTGAATAAACTCTCATTTGAGGATATTGTCCTCCGGTCAGATTCGAAGAAGAAGTGTTGATTTCAGGGTCATATCCTTTGTATTTGGTAAAGGTCAAAGGATTCTGAAAGTCGACAAACACACGTATTCCTCTAATATACCCTTTAAATATGGATAATTCTTTGGGACCCAGGTTATATCCCAATGTGATGTTTCTCACACGCACATAAGAGGCATTTTCTCTTGTATAATCAAAGCCCAGATTTTCGGGTAAAGCCACTGATTTACTGATTGCGATACCCGGGAAATGTCCGTTCATGTTTGTCTGGGTATTCCAGATGTTATAAGAATAGATACCAACATTGTGCGCATCCACTCCTCTGGAGAGATTTCCGGCATCTGCACTATAACTATATGCGTCATTCCATTTCTTTACACCTAATTGTCCGTACATAAATATATCCAGATCAAAGTTTTTCCATGTAAATGTATTGCCAAAACCAAAATATAATTTAGGAAGCATGTTATCCATGTAAGAGTCATTCACGTCAATAATTCCATCACCGTTTTTATCTTCGACAATAGGATAACCCGGCATACAGGCGGCAGGTCCCAATGAACGTTGCGATTCGGGCATATTACTCTTATCCACATCGATAATATCGGTCGTTTTATAATAATAGAATGCATTCATCGGTTCATTTTTCCTTTTCTGATATTTTCTGATAATCATAGTTAGGCATACGTTCTATCCATACTGCGTTATAATGGGACATCGTAATTTGAGAGGTCCATTTAAAATCATGTGTCTGGAGATTCAATGAGTTCAGACTTACATCTACTCCGGTACGTTTATAATGCCCTCCATTAATTGGACGTGTTCCGTGCATTCCCAATAATTCTGTCGGCGCTGTTCCCAACAAATGGGTTACGTCGTTACGGAATACATCTACACTACCCCAGATTCGATCTCTAAAAATAGAAAAATCCAATCCGATATTTTTCATGACTGTCTTTTGCCAGGTGACATCTTCATAGTTAGCGCCGGACAATATGTAGGGAATGTAAGTTACCGAATTATTATTGAATTGAACATCCTCGCGGGTTGTCGTTACAATACCGTATAGTGTTGTACCCAGGTTATCGCTACCTGTTTCACCGTAACTGGCTCTTAATTTCAACATATTAATCCAGGAGATATTCTTTATAAATGATTCTTCGTTCATCTTCCATGCAAGAGAAACAGATGGAAAGAAGGCGTATTTCTTACTGGGAAAGAATTTATCCGTACCGTCACGACGCAATGAAGCGGATACTACATAGCGTCCGAATAAGTCGAAACTTCCTCTGACAAACTGTGATCTCTTTTCATTTCTTATATTTATAGGAAGTCGGATAGAAAGGACCGTCTGCCATACCTACGCTACTTCCCTGTATATGGTCATTGGCATTTTCATAAGATATATCCGAACCATCGCCACTATCAAGATAACGTCCCATACCGGCCATCAAATTCATATCCAATAACTCTCCAAATTTATGTTGGAATGTTAATGTACCTTCGAGAGTGCTTTGCTGCCTTTTTCCATATCCTAAGTTTCCTCTGGATTTACGTTGCAATGCGTAGTAAATATCAGAAGGAATGTAAGAATCACGAGAGGTATTTTCCTTGTTCAAGCCATACAATACTTTGGCTGAAAGCATATTCTTGATAATATCGACATCCAGTGAGAAGTTCATGTAGTAACCATTTTGCTCGGATTTGTCATTAATATCTTGCATGGAAACGGGATTAGGCGTCCGGCTGAATACATTATATTGTCCCTTCGGCATCGTACACGGGAAGATAAGAGGGATAGAAGATTGCTCCGAAAAGTGCTCCGGCTCCCTGATCTCTTAAGTTTCCGACATCTCCGCCGACAGTAGAGTTCGTGTAATTATTCTGATTCAAGTTGACTATTGTTGTCAGTTTCAAGGAAATTAGTCAGCTGGGATGTGATGTTTGTACGCAGGGAGTATCGCTCCATATCCGAATTATAAACGGTAGCGTCTTCTTTATAGTAGTTAACGCCCAGATAGTATTTAAACTTTTCCGAACCACCGCTAATCGTCAGATTATGATTGGTCACTGCACCTGTTTTCAGTACCTTGTCCAGCCAATCCGTAGTCGGGGCATTGGCTATTTGTGTCGGTGTAAAGATAGGTGTCCATTTATCGTCATAAGCGGCATTTCCATAAGGATACTGGCCTTTGTCATATAAATAATTCTCTTTACTGAACACATTCACCATGTTCATCAGTTCGGGTCCGCTCAATACATCCAGGTAAGGATAATGTTTTTGCACGGAATAGCTTCCTTCATACACGATGGTCGGTTTTCCCTCTTTTCCTTTTTTGGTGGTCACCAGAATAACACCATCCGCTGCTCCGATACCATAAATTGCTGCAGAAGCATCCTTCAGGATTTCAATAGATTCAATATCATTGGGATTTAATCCTGCCAGTCCGGCACGATTGACGGAAGAAGGAAGTGACGTACTTCCCGTGCCGACTTCAAAAGAGCCGCTAGGCATAACTACTCCATCCACCACATAAATCGGTGTACCACCTCCACGAATGGAGATATTGATGCCTCCCCTCCCGGCTGGGGACTGGCAACGGTTGCCTGCAAACCGGCAGCACGTCCCAGCAACATTCCTGAGATATTGCTAGTAGCCGCTTTGGATATTTTTTCAGTTTTTACGGTAGCGATAGAAGTAGTCAGGTTTTTACGGGAGGTTGTACCATACCCCACCACTACCACCTCGTCCAATATTTGCTGATTTTCAGCCAAGGTGACAGATAAAGATACCCGGTCGCCCACCTTTACTTCCTGTGTCTGATAACCGATATAGGAGACTTCCAATACAGCTCCCGGTGACACTTCCAGAGAGAACTTAGCATCCAAATCAGATGCGGTTCCGTTGGTTGTTCCTTTTTCCTTGATGGTAGCACCGATGATCGGTTCACCGTTGGCATCGCTCACTGTACCTGTGACTTTACGCTTTTTAGTGTCTTTAGAGGTATTCTGCCGCGCTTGCCCTTTTTGGACAATAATATTCTTGCCCTTTACCTCATAAACAACTTCTTGCCCGTACAATATCTGATCGATAGCTTCATTCAATTGTTTTGCCTTTACACTTACAATCTTCCTGGTATCCAGGTCTCCCACTTTATATACGAAAGAATATCCGCTTTTATTCTTCAATTGCGTCATTGCTTCTTTCACTGAAACATTATTCATTTTCAATGAAACGGCCTGGGCTAGTATTGCTATGTTAAGGCAAAAGAGAGCCACGACCATTAATATGGCCTTCTTCCTGTAATTCATAAAATAAACAAATTATTTAATTAAAACTTGAATAACTCGTTTTAAAAGAGATGTATTTTGCTAACTTTGCATAATCTCTTTTGAAAACATGCTCACGTTTGAAAGTTGTTGAAGAAGAGATTCAGGAGCCGGAAGATGTTCGAGATCTTCCGGTTTTTATTTTTCTCTCCTTATCATTCACTAAAGACTATTCAGTATTATTTCCTTTACTCATATTCTTCAATTATAAGGTTAAACAATCATAGTATTATAATCTCTGGTAACCGGTTAATAGATAGTTATATTGCGCTCTTCAATTTTATATTGTATTTTCTCTGTAGATGCCAACGCATCCAACACTTCCTGAATACTTTGTTCCCGACGGACGAAGTTTCCGTAGAACCGGAATTTATTTAATGAATCATTAGCTATGTGGATATTCACATTGTAGCTACGTTCCAGTTCTTTCACGATGTCCGGCAAAAGTTCTTCATCAAAAAACAGATAGCCATCCGTCCATTGGGAGGCATTGGAGGCTGTGACCGTTTCTACTGTCATCCGTCCATTCGTTTTATTCAATATTGCTCTCTCATCAGGCGCAAGAATTGCTTCTTTCTCTTTTTTCAGTAAATTATTTAATTCCACTTTCCCTTCCAACAAGGATACTACCACTTCGTGATCTTCCGGATAATCGCGGAAATTAAATTTTGTTCCCAATACCTGCAATTGCAAATCTTTAGTCTTTACAAAGAAAGGGAGTTTCTCATTCCGTTGGACTTCAAAATATCCCTCACCTTCCAGTTCGATCATACGATTATCGACTCCAAAGCCTTGTGAGTAGGTCATTCGTGAACCGGCATTCAACCAAACCAATGTACCATCAGGCAAATAAAGTTTCGTTCTTGATCCTAAAGGAGCCTCTACGGATATATCTGCAAAAGTGTCTTTTACATTCACTCCTCCCTGCCAATATGAGAAGCATCCTACTGCAAGTATGACTGCGATAATCGCGGCATAACGCCACAACATTGACAACCGGAATCCATGATGAGAAGTTTTTTCTATTTCCTTCCGATTTCCGATACGATTCTTAAAGGTATCGAATGCCTTGTCTTTATTGTATTTCGACGCGGCTTCACGGCTCACGGCAGAGAACCAGACTTCCCGTTGCTGAATAAAATAATCCTCATTTTCAGGTGATGCAGCTATCCATGCTTTTAGTTCGGCTAAAGCATTTTTGTCCAAACCTTCGGTCAGATAGGTTGCAATCAATTCATCAATATGTTTCTTTTCTTCTTCCATTTTTCTGCGTTCTATAAAGGAGACAGTAGATTTTTAATTGAGGGTAGTCTAAAAATGACTTTTTTTCGTTTTTACCCGAAAAAAAATAAAAGTAGAGTAATCAGATATTTACTTAGATTCGTTTGTAAAGATGCTAATGCATTCTTTATATGATACTTAACCGTATTGACAGAGATGCCTAACTCTTGAGAAATTTCTTCGTATGATTTTCCTTCAAAACGGCTTTTATCGAACACGCGACGACATTCGTTCGGCAATTTATCAATGGCTTTATATATTTCCTCTTCCAGTTCACGCTCCAGCAATGTCCCCAACGGATGCGAATCGGATATCGTCATTTTATCGTCTGTTATCTCATCGGGCATCAGAGATGAAAACGCAATCTCGCGCTTTTCCCATTCTGAATTAAGATAGTTGATACAACGATTACGGACGGCTCTCAACAAATAGCTACGGATGGAAACGGAAATCTCCAGCGTTTCACGAATCTCCCATAAATGAAAAATGGTATCTCCGACAATGGTTTCCGCGAGGAATTGATCTTTTACATAGCCGCTCGCGACATGACACAGCAGAGCATAGTGACGGTCATAGATGTATTGATAGGCATCTTCGTTACCTGTCTTCAACTGCTCTACTATTAAAGTTTCAGTATGCTCCATGGATGTATTAGTCGAGTTAATGGCACAAATTTAGAGAAATTGCAGCAGACTACCTAATATCCATATTAATATCTTCAAGGACATCACAATCCAAAAGAATTATAAAAAACTTCTCTCGTTGATTTACGAGATATAGAATAAAAAGTTATTTTTGCACCGTTTTTTAATTTTATCTTAAACTAGTATTATGTACAAGATTTTTCACGGCTTCCATCTAGTGGAAGCTTATCAAGACTTAAAGAAAGCCAAACGGTTGGCAAAAAATCAGACAGTGGCCAGATGCATAAAGCTAACCGTAGCTATTACCCTTTCCCTTATTTTATGGCTCCTCCCTATTGACACATTTGGTATAGAAGGGTTAACAGTTATAGAACAAAGACTTATTTCTATCTTTATTTTTGCCACACTGATGTGGGTATTCGAGGCTGTCCCTGCATGGACCACTTCCGTATTGATTGTCGTTTTATTGTTACTCACCGTTTCCGACAGCAGCTTATGGTTCCTTACTCAAGGAATCTCGACAGAAGAATTGGGACAGACAGTCAAATATAAATCCATTATGCATTGCTTTGCCGATCCAATCATTATGTTATTTATTGGTGGGTTCATACTTGCCATCGCAGCAACCAAAAGCGGATTGGACGTATTGTTGGCACGCGTCATGCTAAGACCTTTCGGAACCCAATCACGCTATGTACTATTAGGATTCATTCTTGTTACAGCTGCATTTTCAATGTTCCTTAGCAACACGGCTACAGCTGCCATGATGCTCACTTTCCTAACTCCTGTATTAAAAGCACTTCCGGCAGACGGTAAAGGAAAAATAGGTCTGGCTATGGCTATTCCTGTAGCTGCTAATGTGGGTGGCATGGGAACTCCTATCGGCACACCGCCCAACGCAATTGCCTTAAAATACCTGAATGATCCGGAGGGACTGAACCTGAATATCGGTTTCGGAGAATGGATGAGTTTTATGTTACCCTATACTATTATTGTATTGTTTATCGCTTGGTTCATACTTTTACGATTGTTTCCCTTTAAACAAAAAAATATTGAATTACAAATTGAAGGTGAAGCCAAAAAAGACTGGCGTTCCATTGTGGTTTATATCACTTTTGCTATCACAGTCATACTTTGGATGTTTGACAAGGTGACGGGAGTAAACTCTAATGTAGTAGCTATGATTCCGGTAGCCGTTTTCTGTATAACGGGAGTCATCACCAAACGCGATCTGGAAGAAATCAGTTGGAGCGTACTCTGGATGGTAGCCGGCGGCTTCGCCCTGGGCGTTGCTTTACAAGAAACCGGACTGGCGAAACATATGATTGAAGCTATCCCATTCAACACATGGCCTCCTGTATTAATGATTGTCGGCTCCGGACTTATTTGTTATGCTATGGCTAATTTCATCTCACATACAGCTACGGCAGCATTGCTCGTCCCCATCCTAGCCATTGCAGGAAGCAGCATGCGTGAGAACCTATCTTCCTTAGGTGGAGTAGAGACTTTATTGATTGGAGTGGCAATCGGTTCATCATTAGCAATGATATTGCCTATCAGTACTCCTCCCAACGCATTGGCACATGCCACAGGCATGATTCAGCAAAAGGATATGGAAAAAGTCGGAATAATCATGGGAATCATCGGACTGATATTGGGATATACCATGTTGATTATACTTGGCTCCAACAAATTATTATAAAAAATACTCTTTCCATACAAATAAGCCCTGTGAGAAGCAATCATTCTTACAGGGCTTTTTTGCTAATCAGTCTTACTTGAAAACCTGGAAAGAATCTCTTTTGATATTGCTATCCGTTGTTTCAGATAGTGGCAGACTTCTTCCCACCGATAATATGGGAAAAAGGATGTGACCACCGGAATGGTTACTTCTTGCTCATTCAAAAGTATTTTGACCCAGACTTGACAGTTCTTATCACGATAAAACACCCATTGCACATTAGCTGCCATCGGAGCAATTTCATAATCTTTCCAATAAATAGATACGGAATCAGGTGATGCTATCTGTATATCCGTTTTTCCTATACCCATCAATGCTACAAAAGGAATGACAGTCTCTGCATGCGCAAAACGAAGATCCACCCGATTGTCCGATTGCCCGTTAATTGCCTGCTCTGTCGTTTGAATAAACTCTGAAAGTAACGGCCATGCAATTGCAACCGGCAACATATTTCCAACTGGCGCTGCACTTTTAGTCAGATATTGCCGCAAGTTTTGTGTTTGCCAATAACCATACCATTCTTTATCATTGAGAATACCTTTCATATTAAAAGATAAGCCTGTATCAGGAAGTATAGCTGCTATTGAGAACAAAGCCATGACAAACTCCCGTTTTTCCTGTTCTGTTTCTTGTCCTGAGGTGAGAAAAATCCTTTTCATGACAGGTGTAAAAACTATCTTATCTTGCACAAATGATTCATACAAAGAAATCCAGTCACCTTTCTCTTTATAATAAACATAAGGCTTGTTCAAATCAAAAAAACGAAGAAGTGGGTTATATTGCTTCCCTGCACTTTTCTTTATTACCAACGAGGAATCCTGTTTTTCCATACCAGAAAGAAAAGCATCCATACTACTAATACAACGAGGAATATAGGAAGCTATCGCTTTAATTCGCGCCGAATCTACAAATATTTCAGGATAACGCAATAGCATACGCTCTGCTATCCCCTTTTGTTCCTGCTCTCCTACTGCCGACAATTCTCCCCATTGTCCTTCGAAAGCTTCGGATAGCCGTAATACCGTAGTAAGCAGTTCCTGACCTTTTACAGTCAATCTTTTTTCCTGCTCCGCCAATATAAGCACATTTCTAACCTTCTCTAATGCTCTTCCCGAAGTCGGGAACCGTGCTCCGTGCCTTCCTAAATGATTGATATAAAAAGGAACCATACCATCATGGTTCAAAACAGATAGATTCTTTATAAAAGGATACGGCATAGCCGTTCCCGCATATTTCTGAATTGCACTTTGCCCGAATAAAAAAGTTATAGGGAAAAGCAGACCAGCTAAAAATATCAATATTGCTTTCATCCGGCAGAATATATATTTGTTTGCCAAACATAACAACCGGACATAGAACAATGTTTATATACGCCACCTACTATTTCTCATTTTTTAAATTGATTGCCGGATAAGATCCTGTCTTTTCCGACTCTCCATACTTGCTCGGACTTACACCATAATATTTTTTAAATACCTCACGGAAATATTTCGCATCCGAGAACCCGACCATATCGGTAATTTCCGCTATTGTATATTCGCCCTGCTTTAGCAATTGTGCAGCATGTTGCAAACGTATCATCCGGATATAATCAGCCGGAGCATAACCTGTCAAGACCTTTAATTTATTAAAGAAACTCGTACGACTCATGTGATGGCGACTGCTAAGCATTTCTACATTAAAATCCGGATCCCCCATGTTCTTCTCTATACATTCCTTGACCGAAGCTATAAATTTCCAGTCCAAAGTATTAGTACAATTAACCGGAAAATTCTGTTCTTCCTCTTCGATACTATTATAAACCTGACGGAGCAAAGCACGATTCGCCAGTAAATTCTTAATCGTTGCCTTGAGTATTCCTACACTGAAAGGCTTGGTGATATAAGCATCCGCTCCGATTTCCAGCCCTTCGAGCATATTCTTCTCGTCTCCCAATGCTGTCAGCAAAACGACCGGAATATGAGACATCTCAAGATCCCCTTTTATCGCTGAACAAAGTTCATCTCCGCTCATTTCAGGCATCATTATATCGGATATAACAAGATCCGGATTAAATTCCCTGATTATGATAAGTGCATCCTTTCCATTCGGACAAGCCTGAATATTATAACTCGTCTTCAGCATATCCACCAGATAATTGCGCAAATCATCATTATCCTCCACTATCAGGATCCGTTGTAAGGAACTGTTTATCTGGGATATTTCCATAGCCGGCAAATCAGAAATACTACCCGGTATGATAGTCTCCGGACGTTCATCCGGCAGCTTGGGAGAAATAAATTTAGCTTTATGAAGATGGCTATTTCCTTTCGGGAAAGTAACTCGTACACAAGTGCCTTGTTGTTCATTGCTCTGAATCTGAATCTTGCCTTTATGTAATTTGACTAGTTTGTATACCAACATCAGCCCTATTCCGCTACCTGTCACTTTTAGATTGACAACATTGCTACCTCTAAAACAGTTCCTGAACAATTTCTTCTGTTCGCACGAAGGAATACCAATTCCCGTATCTTTCACCTCAATGCTCCACGTGTTTCCTTCCTCACAAGCGGAAATGCAGACACTACCTTCTTCAGGTGTATACTTCAATGCATTCGACAAGATATTTTTCAGAATAGATCCCATCTTGTCACTATCAAACCACACATTCAGATAGTCAAAATTGCTTTCATAAACAAACCTGACATGTTTCATTTCAGCATATTTGCGAAAAGCAGCACAAACATCATTCATAAAAGTATTCAGCTCATACTCGGAAACATAAAGAGTGGATGAATAGACATCTATCCGTTCGAAATTTATCAAGTTCGTTGTCAGCTGAAGCAATGTATTTACATTCTTAAGAGCCATATTCATATGGGGTAACGCCTGTTCGGTCACCATACGATTTTCTATGACTTCCTCCAGCGGAGCTTTTATCAACGTAAGCGGCGTACGTATGTCATGAGCCGTATTAATGAAGAACCGTGTCTTCTCATCCGACACTTTCTTCTGCTTTTGCAACATGATGATACGAAAGATGATAATCATAACCAATACCAACAGAATTGCATATCCCACCATAGCCCACAAACTGGCCCATACCGGAGGTGTTATAACAATCTGAATGTTCCTTGTCTCATAAGTCTTATACTTCTCTTCATTGGATACGGCACGAATTTGTAACGTATAACTGCCAGGAGGCAGATTTCTGACAAGAATCCGGTTATCCTGACTTGGACGACTCCATTCTTTATGATAACCATCAATTTTCCATGAATAAAGAATGTTGGAAGGATAATCATAATTAATGGATGCCACATCAAGGGAAAATGTATTTTGTCCGTAAGCTAGTTCCAGCCGGTCAGTTTCGTCAATGTCCTTCTTCAAAGGAGATCCGTCATCACCCGGATAAACAGGATGATAAGCAATCATAAAATCACGTAATAACAGGCGTGAGTAATGCGGTTCCGGTATCTGTATATTTGTCGGGAACTTAACTGCACCTTCATTACCGCCAAAAACAAGTGTGCTTTTATTCCAGGCGGTGGCAGAACCTGCATTAAAATTGACACTCATCAATCCTTGTTCCCGTGTCCAATTACGAAAAGAATGTTTCTGGGGGGAATAGATTGTAATACCGGTTTCCGTACCCATCAGAAGACTCTCGTCCTGACGCGGAAGAATTGTATAAATATTGTCGGAAATCAACGCACAGTTATCAGTACGATATTGATGGATAAACTTTTTCTTATTAATGTCATAAACAAGGAGTCCGGCTCCACGGGTACCGATATACAGGATACCGTCTTCTCTCTGGTATAATGCACATATATAGGGAGATTCAACTGGCAGATCAATATATCGGTAAATTCCGGATTCCTTATCAAGCAGGTAGAGTCCCATTCGCGTACCAATCCACATCAGCCGGTCATCCTTCTCCTGAATGGTAGTAATAGAACTTACTCCCGGATATAAACGTACATTTTTAGTATCAAGATTGATACGCTTCAGATGATAATATCCACCGGACCAGATATCACCTCCCGAATCTTTTTTAATGTCATAAATATATTGATCGGGACGTACTCCTGCAATGGCAGCAGGAGAAAGATAAGTTACCTTAAACCCTTTCTTCTTCTCTATCTTGTAAATACCCGATGTATAACCACCAGCCCACATTACACCGGGAGAGACTTCACACAGCGCTAAAAAAATGTGATTCTCATCATTCGGTACCGGATCAAAGGAGCTAAAGAAGGAACGCCATTCTTTTGTATCAGTCTGATAGAAACTAATACCGTTACTGGTTGCAAACCAGAGGTCACCGTCACTATCTTCCACTACATCATGAACCTGATCGTTCACCAGTGACCGGGTATTACCAAGAGAATGTCTTATCAGGTCATAACTTCCATAACGGTTGTTACGGATTGTAATGCCGGTGGGATAATTTGCGAGCCAGATGCGATCTTCTTCATCTACATAGACATCATTAATATTATTTCCATTCATCCCGTTATAACTGCCATAATCAGCTGTTATATAGGGTTCACTCATGTATGTATTCACATCCAGCTTATATACACCTCTTCCCCCAGTAGCCACTAGAAGTTCATGAGCGTTTAAAGCAGCAATCTGGTTAATCTCTACATGATTGGGGAATTGACAAGAGATGATTTTTCCTGTTCCCCCCATGTCATATATAAGTATTCCCTCTTTATAGTTTCCCACAAATAACTGCTTTGAAACAGCATGGTAATAAAGTTCATGCACTGGAGCGATGCTTTCCAACGCTTCATCAGGAATCACCTTTAACTTCCCTTCTTCTATTCCGGCACGAAATAAACCACTTCCCGTACCTATAAAAAAATGGTTACCATCTGTCTGTTCAATGGTAGTTATTTCACCGTCGACCGGCACCGACATATGTAACACTGTTCCGGTATGGGTATCATACCAGGTAATGCTATCTTTACAGCACAACCATATACGGTCATTTTTGTCCAAATAACCATAATTCAGAAATGCTTGCGACTTATTTCTGATCAGTTCCGGATGCACATAAGCCAGTTCAAACTTGTCATGCTGCGAATCATACCTAAAAATACGACCTTTCTGACCAATTACCCATAATACATTTCCGTTGTCCATATAAAGCCAATTCAAGGCAATCCGTGAATCCAACGTCATGTTATCGTCTGAAAAGTTGTAATGCTTGATATGTTTGCCATCATAACGGTCTATCCCTTCTTGAGTCAGAAACCACATATACCCCCGTCGGTCTTTTTGGATATGGTATATTTTCTGATTATTCAACCCGTCTTCCAGTCCTATGTACTTATAAATCTGTCCCTTACTTACAGTACAATTAATGAGAAGAAGTACAAACAAAAAGAATCCTCTCATTTTTACAAAATTACTCATGTCTTTCACTAATATTCAAAAAATACTCTGCAAAAATATGAAAAAATTAATTAAAACGCAAGTCGAAAAATGTATTCATATTTCAACCATCAATTAATATTAATAGTCATATTTCCAGTTTTAAATTTGTTGAATATTGTAAAGAAGAGCTAGAATTTCAGCAGCCCCTTAATATGTAAAATTTCATAAATGCATAAATAAAAAGCTATTCTAACATTATTAAAATAGCTTTTTATTTATATATCATCTATTAAACAATACGGTAGTTACACTTTCCTTTTCCTAAATAAAAAGCCTTTGCTTTTATCAGTGGAGCATCACATGCTATCTGTGTTTGCCATTCTACAGAACTTTCCGTAGGTTCACTGCCATCGGTTGTATACCGGATTACCGCATTGGGATTGGTAGTATTAACAAGTAGTAATCCATCCCTTGTCATAATACCGGGAGGAGACACCCGGAAATTTATTCCTCGTTTTGCCAAACGTGGCAATTCATAAGTTACAATACCGGCATTATATTTTCGTTTGGCATCCATATATACTTTGCCGTCCGGAGACAATGCCCACGATGGTTGAGCATTCCAAACGCGTTCTGCCAGTCCAAAGACTTTCGGGAAAAGATAATATTCTATTTGTTCGAAACTACGGATTGTCTCCGCCCAGATTTGTCCGGACAAACCTTTGATATTCTTATACCCCTCTTTTGTCAAAGGTTGCTTACCGTTTGAGGCTGTTTTTACATCCACAGATTCACCTTTCAGATTCCGCCGTAAAGACTTGTAAATATCAAAAGGCAACATATCAAACGTTACGTACTCATCTACGTAACCACCCCAACGTAACCCCGGTTCTTCCACATGATAACAATAGGCCATATCCAAATAGAAATTACCCACATTACAGAGTATAATAGGATAGCCCGCATTTGCTAACTTATACGGAACTTCATCCCCACCCTGTTCCGGAATTGTATTCCAGCAATAATTCAAGACCTTGCTATTTCTGAAATGTTCGTTCACGGTATTATCCGGATTCATAACTATGTCTTGCCATCCAACTGCTTGTATATTACGTTTATCCAACATTTCCAGAATTTGCCCCAGAAAATAATCTTTCAAATCCCGTATCTTAGTCAGTCCATGTTTTTTCATAAAAGTACGGCAGATAGAAGAACCTTCCCAAATACCTTCCGGCACTTCATCTCCACCCACATGGAAAGCAGTCAGTTCTACTCCTGCATCCTGATACATCTGCACGATTTCGTCAATCACTTTTTCAAGAAAATGATAAGTGGAAGGCATGGCAACATTAATCACATTGTCTGTAAAATTTTGTGCAGACAGATATTGAGAAGTATCTGCAAAGTCAGTCAAAAGATATTCTTCCGCTTTCGATTGGTCTATATCTATATATTTCTGATAACGGGCATTCATGGCTTTAATCGCTGCCCGGGAATGTCCGGGAATGTCTATTTCGGGAATAACTCTGATATGCCTTTCTTTCGCGTATTTCAGAATATCCATGAAGTCACTGCGAGAATAATATCCGTTGGCTAATGAAGTAGTATCTGTCTCATTCCATCCCCAGGCATACGCAGGATAAAGGCACATCTGTTCATCTGTGGTATGTCCTCTGCGAGAAGCTATTTCTGTCAATTCCTCCAATCCGGGTATTTCCACACGCCAGGCCTCATCGTCACTCAAATGCAAATGCAGTACATTCATCTTATAGAATGACAATATATCGATCAGTTTCAGCAAATCTGCTTTCTTTGTAAAATTGCGGGCTACATCCAACATAATTCCCCGATGCCCCATGTCCGGATAATCGGTAATATGAAGATTAGGAAGCGGAGCAGAAGTTAGTTCCATGTTATCTAATAAGGCAAGCAATGTTTGACAAGCATTAAATATGCCATGTGCATCATTAGCTTTCAAAGTCAACCGATTATTCTTTATCACGATTTCGTAATATTCATCGGGATATTGACAGGTAATAGGAACCTCCATTTTCTTCAATTCAATGATTGTTTCTTCATCCTTATCGGAAACGCTGCATCTTAATAATGAAGCCAGTTGACTTTTCAATAAAAGAGCTTCCTCTTTAAACGTATCATCAAACTTCAGACAGACTTTTTGAGAGAAAGAAGAAACACCGCCCGTCTTTTCCACTTTTTTAGGAGCAGGAAAAAGAGAAAGCATATCACAATCTACCGGTTTGCTGAAATCATCATTCTGCTTATAGAAATAATTTCCATCTGCATAGGGAAAGCTGTTCCTCGAGCTAACCCATTGGGCATCGGGCTTAAAAAGCTCGATCTCGATGGGGACATTTTGCGGTTGTAACGGTTTTCCTTTTTCATCAGTAGTTACCACATAAGCCCCTTCAGGAACCGAGGACACATTAATCACATTTCCTTCACTCAATATGGTAAAAGTGATTGTTTCACCCGGTGGCAATGCCTTGTAGTGTTCAGTGGGGTACATTTTATAGTAAGTCGAACCTAAACATTCAATTTCCAGCGGTGCATTAATAGGTTGCTGATAATAAATAGGTGTCTGATTAAAATAGATCACCCAATTATTAGTCAAGGATTTATTCCCATTATTCGTCAGGCAGAATGTATTCTTAAAATATCTGGCTTCCACACTATCTTTTTCCAGTTTCCATGTTAAGGATAGCTGTGAGGAAAGGGGCTGTTTACCAGCCCCGCAACCAAACAGGCATATCCCCAACATCATTATCCATATATTCCTCATAGTTATCATAAGGGAATTATTTAGTTAATGAACGAATACATTCCACCTCTTCTGCCGAATAAGGGAGTTCCATCACTACGAAATATATCGTGGAACCACAATGGAGGTTCAACAACATCAGGCAATGGAGTATCCCATGCAAAGATCGTATTTGTTTTTCCGGCTACAAGGCCCCAGTTGATTGCACCGATATTTTCTTTCTTCAGCATTGGCATAATATCCTGGAAAGTGCTATTTTGAGTACGTGCCATATATTCCGTACAAATCATCGGGCGGCCATATTGCTTCAATGTGTCAATGAGCCGCTGATGCGAATCCAAACCTTCATACGTATGATAGGTTATCACATCCGAATTTTCCAATTGGAACTTATTCAGATTAGTCAGGCTCATATCCCAAACTCCGGCCGACAAAGGTTGTGACGGATTCACCGTTCGTCCCCACGTAAATATTTTCTGCAATAACGGCAAACTTCTTTCACCGTATCTATATCCTCCCGAACCTCCGGGCTCATTATATAAATCCCATAATACAATTCTCTTATCATCCTTAAAGGTAGTCAGGATATCTTTCACATAGCTTTCCAATACCGGAAGTATCACTGCCGTATCGCCTTTATAATACAGATCACCCGGGTCACGTGCCCATCCCGAGTTGTGTACTCCCGGCTGTGGTTCCGGCTGTTTGCCAGCCTGATATACAGGATTCCAACAATCATCCAGGAAGACGAAGATGGTAGAGATATGATGCTTGTCGGCAATAGTAAGGTATTCATTGATACGTTTCTTAAAGCCTTCCTTATCTGTTTCCCAAACCAGGTGATGCAAATATACGCGCATACAGTTCATGCCTATTTCTTCCGCCCAACCCAGTTCACGATCAATAGTCACCGGATCAAAAGTATCTGCCTGCCACATCTCCATTTGGTTGATTGCCGTGCTCGGAATAAAATCGCATCCACGAAGCCATCCCCATTGTTTATACCACTCATTAGCCTGCTCTTTTGTCCAGACCTCACGAACAGAGACCGTTTTCTGGTTGCAGGCAATCAACATAGCACCAATAAAAAAGGAAAGTAATATCTTTTTCATATAATCGTTTTACTTTATCAAATTAAAAATCTTTTTATTTTCTCCACGTAAATATTACCATATCACCCGGTTCGACTGCTATCGTAGAGCCGTCCGGAGTAGTCGTTGAACCATTTTTCAACACTCTGCTAACAGAACTATCCACATCGATAGACAGGTTCATCACATTACGAAAATCTCTATTTACTACCACAAGATATTGATTACCACCTTTCTCCAGGACAGAGACAACCGCACCTGTATCACTCGTAGTCAATGATTTTATAGGAGTCGGCAGACTTCCCAAAGCCTTCGTGCCTTCAGGTATTTCACTTCCGGTGTGAGATACAGAAATAACCTGTGCTCCCAAGAATATACCTGCAAGCTGTTGTACTTCCTGATTAACTGTCTTGACCAGATCATACACTTCGGTCGGATCGTCATGTTGAAGTCCGCGATAGGTAAAATACTGGATTGCCTGCGCACCATAAGCTAAATCACTGAAGACTTGTAACCTCAACTCGGGCAATGTCGGTATCTTATAAAAATGAGTTTCATCAAGCTTATGAGAAAGTGCAAGTGCAAATGCCCAAAACGGCTTTTTGTTCTCTTTAGCAGCAGCCGATATTTCTTCCAGATTCCGATACCAGTCCGGACGAATAATGCTTGGAGCACCATTTATAGAGACAATAGGATAATTGTCAAACGAAATAAACGGAACAGGGACTTGTTCTATAAACGACTTTACATTTTCAGAATAAAGTTCTTTCCCCCATGCCCAATTGGGGTACAAGTTTATATAACAAGGATGATGGCTGTCAATGGTTTTAATTTTCTTCACCAATTCGCCCAAACCCGGCAAATCATTCACTTCCGGTTCATCCTTCAAATGATAGGCATACAAAGCCGGATGATTCATCATCGCTTTTACGACCTCTTCGGCAGTAGCAACAGACAAGAGATCCTTAGAAGAAGTTATCATTTTCACTCCGGTCTTCTGTGCGGCGTCAAGCACCTTCAATGTTGTTTCCAAATCATCATACCATCCCAGATAAATATTAATGCCGGATGCTTTCATCACCGGGAATTTCTCCAGCGACTTATCTGCTTCCACTCCGGTCCATGCTATAATCGGGAATTCTCCATCAGTTGTAGGGATATAAGAATTACCCTGAATGATCTCAATTTCCTGTGTCTTTACTCCATTAGGTACTACGCGGAATACAGCCGTACGTCCGGTTCCTGTATTTGCATTTGCAGTAATTGTCACCGTTCCGTTTCCACTCCCTTTGGCCGGTGAGATGGTAACCCAAGACTGATCCGTCTCGTTTACAAATTTCCATTCCGTATTAGACTTTATCGAATAAACCTCCGTAAAACCGTCATTACCGATCTGTAACTTCTCTAAATTTCCCGGAAATAGAAAAAGAGGCTTTCTCCGGATCCATCGAACAAGACATTAATAACATTGGCAACATCGAAAAAAAGAACGTAACCAGAAATTTCTTACTATATGTTTTCATTGATATATACATAATTCTATTGAATATTAAATTAAAGACTATTAATCATGATCCCCTCTTAATTGTAAGGAGTCAATCGTATCACTTCACTGGCTTTATCAATATGTATCGTATAAAGTCCGGCTTTAAAATCAGGACCGGGAATCAGATCGCCGGGAGCATTTCTCGTTATTAGGTTAGCAGGCTCAACCGTATATAGATTCTTCGTATCTTCCTCTTGCGCCCATCCATATCCTCTATAGAACTTAAATCCCATCGTCTGGTCGATGTATACAACTGCTTCGAAAGTATTTGCACCGACCTTTTTAAAGAAGAACCACTGGTGAGGATATGCGAAGTCCCAAGCAAGCGTAGCCACATAAGGTTCGCGTGGAAATCCGACTCCAGTACCGAGAATATACATCACCTCCGGATAAAAAACATCCCGCGGACGTTCCATATACATAAAACCATTTGATGTATTATATTTCAAGTTATAAAGTACCGACGGACCATCGAATTTTGCTTTGCTCCCTGAAACATCTTTAAAGAATTCCGGCCGGAGCATATTGGTGACATCACTACCAAAACCTATAAAATTAATCTTGGCACTTTCTACCAACTGAACATCCAACTGGACATATCCTCCTCCCACATCAAAAAAGCGGGACTTATCAATATCAATGCTGTATGTCAAAGTCTTATCAGCCAGAAAACTCAACATATCAAAAGTGATATTCTCCAATGTATAGCTTCCCTACCTTAGGAGTCGGAATCGAAGTAGCTGCATCATCAGTCACAATCGCGATCTTATCGTCTGAATATCCCCATACCAAACCGGAATAATCAGGTTTGTTATTTATTATCTTTTCGGCAACTTTAAAATGGTCGCCAATCCCTGCCAAATCCGCCGCACTCGTCCGGAAACTATAATCCGTTTCATTCTGACTCTCCTTGTCCATTTCATACACATTTCCCAAATCATCAACAAGGTATAATTGGGAAGGTGTTTCCGGACGGGTCACCGCCACACTTGCGGCCTCATCCAAAGTCAGAGTCGACTCATTGCCACCTAAATCATTTACAGCTTTTATAGTCACCACAGGACGTCCATTCTGGAAACCGGCAACAAAAGGTAAAGTAGCTTCCTCTTCAATAACTGCAGAACGTCCGCTCAATCCTTTAGACAAATTCAAGATTTCGGCTCCATCCATTGTCACTAATAATTGGAATGAAACCAAATCATTATATTCATCACTGACCTGTGCGGTGAACTTCACTTTATCACCAGCCGCCACAACCGTTTCACCATTCACTCCCCGCAATACGGCATTTTCTATTTTAGGTTTTGAAGGTGTAGGCCACTCCGGCCATTCACTTGGCTTACTAACATCATCTTTTGCACACGAAAGGAGCAATAACGACGACATGAATAATACGTATATCTTTTTCATTTTTCTTAAGATCTCTAGTTTAACAATAATGAATGATGACATTAATTGCGAGCTGCCGCAAGATCCGCTTTCCATCCCTCACGTTCAAATGTCTGTGCCAACACTTTTCCATAAGATTCCGAAGCTTGTTGAACCGCATAATTAGGAATAGGCACATATTGATGTGTAGGAGCCACTCCTTTGATCTTCGCTGTACGCTGCGCATACTGATTAAAACGGATGAGATCTATTTTACGCATCCCTTCATACAACATTTCATGTCCTCTTTCCGTAAGTAAAGCATCTAGGAAGGCTTCAACATTCGCTGTTGCCGATGACGGAAGATCTCCCAGTCCGGCACGCTTACGCACCTCATTGACCGCAGCAATAGCATCAGCGGACGGAGCTGCATTGTTTTTACGTACTTCGGCTTCCGCATACATGAGCAATACATCTGCCCAACGGGCTAACGGTATATCAGTCCCCTGAAAAGCCGTGGCCGTTTCAACCGGGAATTTATTAATTATAAATCCGTCCCATGTGGTTGTATTCCGGTCAATCCAAGTTCCGGCAGTCGTATAATATTTGGTAAGGATCACTTCACGACGTTTATCCAAAGGATCATACGTATCCCAAAATTTCGGAGACACGTTGAAGGTTTGTCCCCATCCCTGCCCTTGCAAGTAGAAAGGAGTCGGATTTCCCTGATCGTCCACTCTGGCTGCATTATCGGGAGTAGCGAGCATCATCAGCGGGTTAAAGTTACCGGACTTATTCGTACCGTCCGCCGTTTCATCACAGCTGACAGCCATAATCACTTCCGAATTGAAGTTATTGGCATTTTTAAATTGCTCGATATAAGGATTATCCCCTTTCTTGAAAAGACTATACCGCCCCTTCAACTCATTATACATATCAATTGCTTTCTGATAATAACCAGACATATAATAGCCTTCATTCAAGCAATGCCGCATGATGCATACACGTGCATAGTCTTTATTGTAACGTCCCTGTTCCGGCTGTGTATCTGCAATATACTGATAAGCATAATCAAAATCAGCCATAATCCACTCCGTCATTTGCTGCAATGTCGGACGTACCAGATTTTCCAGCTTTGAAGGATTAATCAGATCGTCCGGATCGACAATCAAAGGAACAGGACCATATACATGCAATAAATAATACATCATCAATCCCCGACAAAGACGGGCCTCGGCAATAAACTCCCTTTTACGCTCTTCGGAGACCACTTCGGTAGAAGCCTTCTCCAAAGTTCCAATCACATTGGTGAAGTAGGAAATCTCACTTACTTTCGGAAAGTGGTTCGGCCTTTCATCACTTAACGTACTGCTTGTGTAATAAACACACTGACTGAAATCGGCTTTAGAAAGGAAATAATATCCGCCTCCCCAACCATTATTCCACACAGCCACCTCATCTGTCGGATAATCAAAGAACTTCAGTACACCTCCGGCAGGGATATACCAACCGTGCTGATTGCCACTTGTTCCGGCACCGATCCAATAGGTCCATGTTGTCGTAAAAGGCATATAGCAGGTCATCATAAATGATTCGTATTCGGCTTCAGTCACCGGATAATTAGAAACATTCAACGTGCCATACATCTTCGGATCAAAATTATCCTCACAACTGCACATGATAAATGCAATCATGACAAACACCTTAAATAATTTATTCTTATTCATATTTTCAATCTTTTCTTTCGTTACAGGTTTTCTTAGAAACATATTTTTGCTCCGAAGGAGTATGTTCTCGTCATCGGATACTCTGCTTTGGAGCCGTCGCCACCCGTCTTTATTTCAGGATCGACACCTACAAACTTGGTAAAAGTAAACGGATTCTGACAGTCGATAAAAACTCTGATAGAACTCACATAATCACCCACTCTTCCCAGCTTCTTTCCTGAAAGGTTGTATCCTAAAGTGATATTCCTGACACGTACGAACGAAGCATTCTGATAATCTTCCTCAAAGCCTACGTTACCAGGTAAAGCGACAGCCTTTGTTGAAGCAATACCACGCCGGTTTCCATTCTGATTGGTTTGGGAATTCCAGATAGTATATACATATTTGTTCGAATTCTTGGGACTCGTGTAATACACATCTCCGACAAGTGCCCAACGATATGCATAGTTATAGCGTGTACGTCCGAATTGTCCATACATAAATACATCCAGATCAAAATCTTTGTATACAAATGTATTTCCAAAGCCTATGTGAATTTTTGGAAGTGTATTCCGCATCTTTACATCATCAATCGTTATTTTATTATCCCCATTTGCATCCTTAATAATCGGATAACCGGGCTGTTGCGCATCTGCCGGCAAAGATTTCTGCGATTCGGGCATATTGCTTTTATCTATGTTGATAACGCCTTCCGTTTCATAGTAATAATAAGCATTCACCGGTTCGTTCTTACGGATTCGATATTCTTCATAATAATAGTTGGGCATCCGTTCTTTCCAAACGGCATTATGATGTGATAAGGTCAATTGTGAGGTCCACTTAAACACACGGGGGATTTCAAAGTTTAGTGAGTTGATAGTCGCATCCCATCCGTAACGTACATAATGTCCATAATTCATCGGGACGGAAGATGTCATACTAAGCGGAGAGGCAGAGTCATATCCCAGCAAGTTGGTTACATCATTGCGGAACATATCAAAACTCCCCCAGATTCTATCTTTCAGGACTGAAAAGTCTATACCTATATTTTTCATGGTAGTCTTTTCCCAGGTAACATTCGGGTAATCAGGACCGCTAAGCAGATAGGGCACATAAGTCACTGAATTGTTAGAGAACTTGATATATTGGGCTGCCAGACTGAAAGTGCCATAAAGCGAACTACCCAGATTATCATTACCAGTCTGTCCATAACTACCACGAATCTTCAACTGGTCAATCCATGATATATGCTTCATAAACGGCTCGTTAGATAATTTCCAGGCCAATGACACTGAAGGGAAATAGGCATATTTCTTTCCCGGGAAAAAACTTATCCGTTCCATCGCGACGAATAGTAGCGGCAACCACATATCTGTCGAGCACATCCACACTTGCCCTGGCAAATTGAGAACGACGTTCGTCGGCTGCTCTGAAAGAAGTCGGGTAGAAAGCGCCTTCCGCAGCTTCCACCTTATCAGCTGCAATGTGATCGTTAATCTGTTCGTAGTCAAGTTCAAGTCCATTTGAATCGTTCGTATATCTTCCCATACCGACTACGGCATCGACACGTAACAAATCTCCAAACTGCTTTTTGAAAGTCAACGTGCCTTCCATAGTTTGGTTTCTACGTTCAACATATCCCAAATGCCCTCTTGATTTATACATGTCCATAAAATATATATCAGAAGGAATATACAGATTACGATTAGCATTCTCCTTATTAATGCCATACATCAAACGGAAGGACAACATATCCTTGATTATATCTACATCGGCAGCAAAGTTTAGATAATAACCGCTTGTCTTAGTCCGGTCACTAACTTTTATCATTTCGGCCGGGTTAGGGTAATTTGAATATAAGGTAGGTTTTCCGTCCTCACCTCTGATCGGTAAATAAGAAGGATAAGTCAATGCTGATTGTATGGCATCGTACCCATTTCCACCCCCACCGCCACCGGAAGTTGAATTTGTATATTTATTTTCATTTACATTGACAATTGCTGTCAACTTAAGAAATGGAAGCAATTGTGAAGAAATGTTTGTCCGAAGAGCATAACGTTCCATAGCGGAGTTTTCTACCGTACCTTCCTGTTTGTAATAATTTCCGGACAGATAATATTTCAGCAGTTTAGAACCACCCGTAATTGTGATATTATGATTATTGATGCTACCATCCTTTAATACACAATCCAGCCAGTCTGTTGTTTGAGCGGCAGCTATCTGTTGAGGTGAGAATTGAGGTACCCATTTATTATCAAAAGGTTTATCACCATAAGGATACATACCATTCGTAAATAAATAGTTTTCTTTATTGAAAATGTTGGCAACATTCATATATTCTTCCCCACTCAAAGGTTCCAGATACGGATAGTTTTTCACGATAGAATAATTTCCTTCATAAGTGATTTGGGGACGAGTTTCAGTACCTTTCTTTGTAGTGATCAATACGACCCCATTGGCTGCACCAATTCCATAAATGGAGGCAGATGCATCCTTTAACACTTCGATAGATTCAATATCGGCAGGATTAAGTCCGGCCAATCCCGAACGATTGATAGAGTTGGGCATAACCTGATTTCCATTTCCAACCTCTAAAGAAGTGGAAGGCATCATTACTCCATCTACTATAAAAATGGGAGTACCTGCCCCACGAATTGAAAGGTCAACTGCTCCACCCGGTTGCGGGCTTGTCAACGTAGCTTCCAGTCCGGCAGCCCGCCCAAGCAGCATCTGTGACATATTACTTGTTGCGGCTCGCGATATTTTTTCCGTTTTTACCGTTGCAATGGAAGTGGTCAGATTCTTACGGGTGGTCGTTCCATACCCTACCACAACAACTTCATCCAACTGTTTCGAAGCCTCTTTCATCGTCACATTCAACGTCATCGGTCGGGTAATTTTCTGCGTATATGTAGTGTAACCTATTGAAGTAAATTTCAGTGTCGAGCCTTCCGGAACTTGCAACTGGTAATTGCCATCTATACCGGTTATAGTTCCTTGAGTAGCCCCTTCTATCATCACAGTCACTCCCGGAAGAGCCTCGCCGGATTCGTCCACTACCTTTCCGGTCACTTTGACCGGCTGTTTGTTATCCTGTGGTTGAGATGAAACTTTGTTTAATACAATCTGACGTTTTTCAATCGTATAAGATACTCCTTCGCCTTTAAAAAGTTTATCCAGTACCAGAGTCATCCGTTCATTTTTCACAGTAATGCTTACTATACGACTTACATCAACAATGTCTTTGTTGTATAAGAAACGATATTCTGTCTGATTTTCGATACTAGTCAAGACCTCCTCTACAGTCACATTCTTCAGTCGCAATGTAATTTTGGCGGATTGTGCCAAGGATAGGTATACTGATAGCTTGCAAAGCTATACAAAACAACCATATAGCACAGATTCTCCCCATTTTTACATTTGCAGGTACATTAATTCTCTTTTTCATTTTTCTAATTGAAATAAGTTTCATACCTTTACATGTTTGGTTATTGGTTCTACAAATAAGTTGATTAACGAATAACTGAATCTTTGGAAAGGAAGGTGAGTCAGACCTTCCTTTTTTTATCAGTTGTCGGAAGCTGAATTCACTGATTATGTCTTTCTCATGGCTTGTATTATTTAAAGGTTAATAAATGTGTTTTTCTCTCGTTTCTATCAATAAGACGTTTCTAAAAATAAAAGCCACATTGGATATCACATTATTTTTTCATCTGCATTATTTTTTCTTCAAACTATCGTTTATCCCAAATAATCTTTCTATTTTTACCCCCGACAATAGAACCTTTACTACAATACTATGCCGAATATCCAACAACAGACTTCCGACGACCGTTTTCTGGTAATAGCACTGAAACAGGATGATAAACAGGCTTTTACCCGATTATTCCATACTTATTATAAAGATTTGGTATTGTTTGGTGGTACCTACATCCCGGAAAAATCTACTTGTGAAGATATTGTGCAAAATATCTTTCTCAAACTATGGAATGACCGGAAGTCATTGGAAATAGAGAACTCACTAAAGTCATATTTACTGAAAGCTGTTCGAAACTACTGCCTGGATGAATTGCGCCATCGCAGGATTATAGATGAGCACGTTGCTTATGAACTTAAATCGGGCTCTATAGATATAGATACGACAGAAAACTACATACTGTATTCTGATTTATGCCGGCAACTTAAAAATGCATTGGAACAATTACCTCCTCAAGAAAGAGAAGTGTTCGAGATGAGCCGATTAGAAAATATTAAATATCAGGAAATTGCCAATCGCCTGAATATCTCTGTCAGAACGGTAGAAGTACGTATCAGCAAAGCGTTGAAGCAGCTTCGCATCTTATTAAAAGATTTTTATTTACTACTTTTTTTCTTTCTTTTCCACTAATGGATGTGGGATTTTCTTTCTGAAACGTCTATTATATATAAGGTAAAATGCATATGATAAATAAAGATTCAGACATAGAAATTATAATCTCCAGATATCTCTCGAAAGAGTCTACAGCAGAAGACATTAAGATACTGGATGATTGGATATCAGCTACTCCCGAAAATTATAAAAGCTTTCTGGCACAAAAGAATATATGGGAGATCAGTCACCCGGCCTTTAATCCGGAAGAGATAGATGTGGACAGTGCGCACAGAAAAGTAATGGAGCAGATTCTCCATCCAAAACCGGCCGCCGGTTTCCGTTCGTCCTAAGTTGTCCTTCCTGCACTATTGGCAGCAAGTGGCAGCTATCTTACTTCTTCCTTTACTGATATTATCTGCTTATCTTTATTTTAAACCCGCTTCTCAAATTGCAGAGACTTATCAGGAGTTATTCACTCCTTATGGCACTTGGTCGGTAGTTAATCTGCCTGACGGTTCTAAAGTTTGGCTAAACGCCGGAAGTTCTTTAAAGTATCCGACTCAATTCAGTGATAAGCAAAGAGTTGTTTCGATGCAGGGTGAAGCCTATTTTGAAGTAGAATCCGATAAAGAGCACCCCTTCATCGTAAAAACCAAACAACTGACTGTAGAAGCTACCGGCACTGCATTCAATGTGAACGCATACGCTCCGGATCATGTAGCAGCAGTGACGTTAGTAAAAGGAAAGGTCGCAGTCACTCTTGACCAGAAAAAGACGATTTCCCTTTCACCGGGAGAGAAGATTGACTATAATCTGGGCACTGCTCTATATAACGTCAATAAGACCAATACTTATAAATGGTGCTCATGGAAAGATGGAATACTCATTTTTAGAGATGACCCGCTGGAATATGTATTCAAGCGTTTGGGACAGACTTATAACGTGGAATTTATTCTGAAAGACGCCGAACTAGGAAAGTATTCCTATAAAGCGACTTTTGAAGGTGAATCTTTAAATGAGATTTTGCGCTTGCTTGAAATGAGTGCACCTATTCGCTGTAAAGAGGTTAGTAATCGCAACACCAATAATGAGAAGTTTGAAAAACAACGTATAGAGGTGAGTAGGATTGTAGGGAAATAAGTTTGTATTAGTACAAACTTAATCGTATGGCTTCAAATTAATTTCATTTGGTAGTATTAAGTTGTACGACACCCGGGTCTCATGCACACCGACACCCGGGTGTTGAACATGCTGACACCCGGGTGTCAAGCATCATGAGACCCGGGTGTCGTACAACTTATTCTTGCAGTATCTTTTTTTCTTCTCTACTATAAGTTATGATCCCAACCACTATTAATTAAAATCATTAGTCCCATAACAGTACAGAAACGAATTTATTACTTCATCTTATACACCAGTGTACCACCTTTTACAATATCCTCATGCGAGATCGTTTTCTTTGTATATGGTTCGCCATTCAATGTAATACTATCTACATATTTATGTTCTTTCGACAAATTCTCCGCAATAATTGTGAAAGTCTTGCCATCGGCCAAATGCAAGGTCATCTTCGGCAACTGTGGAGCACCGAATACATATTCCGCACTTACCGGATCTACCGGATAGAATCCCATCGCACTAAGCATATACCAAGCAGACATCTGTCCGCAATCATCATTTCCGCAAAGTCCGTCGGGTTTGTTTTTATATTGAGTATCAAATATTTCACGAACCAATTCCTGTGTACGTTCCGGACGACCAGCCAGTGCATACAAATAAGTAACATGATGGCTTGGCTCATTTCCATGAGCATATTGCCCGATTAATCCAGTAACATCCGCCAAACTTTCACCTTCTAGCTTAACCGTAAACAATGAGTCTAATTTATTCAAGAAAGATTTTTTTCTCCCCCAAACAACTGGATTAATCCTGGAACATCATGTTGTACATGCCAAGTATATTGCCATGCATTTCCTTCCGTATAATCTCCACCGACACTTTCAGAATGTGCCAATGCACTTGGATTAAACGGAGCTTTCCAAGTTCCGTCAGCTTTGCGCGGACGCATGAACTTCGTCTCCGGATCGAAAAGATTCTTATAATAGTCAGCACGTTTCGCAAAATAAGCGGCATCTTCCTCTTTACCCATACGACGTGCCATATCGGCAGCAGCATAATCATCATATACAGATTCTAAAGTGGAAGATACAGATTCTGCTTTTATCAGATCTGTCGGGAAATAACCATATTTCGTATAAACCTCCCAATCAGACTTCAACGGATGAGATACAGTCTGCGTCTTCTTTATTATATTGAAAGCACGTTCAGCGTCAAAGCCACGGAATCCTTTGCGATAAGCCTCGGCAATGACTGATACGCCATGATTACCAATCATACAGAAATTCTCTTTTCCCCACAATCCCCAAATAGGCAGGAAGCCTTGCACTTCACCCTGTTCGATGAGAGAATTCACAAAACCGTCCACACGTTCGGGAATCACCAATGTATAAAATGGATGAGCGGCACGGTAAGTATCCCACAAAGAGAATGTAGAATAGAAAGCACCAGTTCCGGCTTTTACAATAGAGTCGGCGGCATTACGATACATACCATCTACGTCCGAAATTTGATTAGGCTGAATCAATGCGTGGTAGAAACAAGTATAGAAATTTGTCTTTTCATCATCGGTACCCTCTATTTCAATACGGCTCAAATAGTTATTCCATTCATTGTGGGCGGTAGCTCTTACTCCTTCAAAATCCCAGGCAGGAATTTCTGCTTCCAGATTCTTTTTAGCCCCGTCTATGCTGGTGGTGGAAAGAGCCACTTTCATCATCAGCTCGTCTCCCGGCTGCATGTCAAAAGAGGCAATGATGCGTTTTCCTTTTTCTGTTTCGCCCATCGGAAGATAAAGTGAATCGACTACCGGACGGTTGAATTTCATCACAAAGAAATAATCTTGATTGACCCATACCGTGTTATTGACATGTCCTGTCAGTGTTTGATCATCTTCCCAGTTCACTTCACAACTGTTGACTTGTGAATGATATTGTTCTTCTCTCCATGCAGGGCCATGTTGTAAGTCAATCAATATAGAGGCAGAATCAGCCTTGTGATAAGTATAGCGGTGAAGGGCAGCATGGATAGAGGCAGTCAGTTCCGCTTTTACCTGTGGATCAGAGAGCTCTGCAGTGTAATATCCCGGAGTAGCCGCTTCTTTATCTTTAGGGAAATGACTGCGATAAGCATCCCACGCACGGGCACGTGTGCCAGTGACCGGCATCACCAGAATATCGCCTAAATCCATACAGCCTGTGCCATTCAAATGTGTCTGTGTAAATCCCCAAACCAGAGAATCCTCATAAACATATTCAGAACAGTAACGCCAACCGACTGCACCCGTCACAGGACTGGTCTGTATCATACCGAAAGGATAACACATGCGCCTGGAAATGTATGCCCGTTGTCTGCGCCACCGATAAAGGTATTAACGTATTGAGTATAATCCTTTGTATCCGTCTTTTTCAGCCGGAGTACAAGAAGAATAGAAGAACAAGCCTGCTGCTAAAGCTGCAGCCACAAAAGGGGTTTTTCTTTTCATGGTAAATAGATTGTTAAGTTAATGTCGCATTACATATGCTGATATTTATTTAATTTTTCACGATAATAGTTGTGCCACAAAATTAGAGAATTCTTCTCATTTAAAAGGATTAGATACAGACAAATATACTTAAATCTTGCAGGAAAGAAGCTTCTATTTATATCGATTCGCTGTGATAAAACAAAAATTCGTACGACTTATTGAATAAATATCAACTCAATTATTTATCTTTGTTAGCTTAATAACAAGCTGACGCAAAAACAATAAGTATAATGAAAGATTTCTTGAAATTTACACTTGCCACGGTGACAGGTATCATTTTGTCAAGTATTGTATTATTTATAATCAGCATGGTAACGCTGTTTGGCATCATGTCCGCTTCGGACACGGAAACAATCGTAAAAAAGAATTCCGTAATGATGCTCGACTTAAACGGAACGTTAGTTGAACGTACGCAAGAAGATCCGCTAGGTATTTTATCACAGTTGTTTGGTGACGAATCTAACACGTACGGACTGGACGATATTCTCTCTTCCATCCAGAAGGCTAAAGAAAACGAAAATATCAAAGGGATTTATTTGCAAGCAAGTTCACTAGGTACCTCTTATGCTTCCTTACAAGAAATCCGTAATGCACTGCTCGATTTCAAGGAGAGTGGAAAGTTCGTCATTGCTTATGCCGACTCCTATACGCAGGGGCTTTATTATCTTTCCAGCGCAGCCGATAAGGTGCTGCTCAATCCCAAAGGAATGATTGAATGGAGAGGTATCGCTTCCGCTCCCTTGTTCTACAAAGACCTGCTACAAAAAATAGGAGTTGAGATGCAGGTGTTCAAGGTGGGCACTTACAAATCCGCCGTGGAGCCGTTTATTGCAACAGAGATGAGCCCTGCCAATCGCGAACAAGTGACAGCATTTATCACTTCCATCTGGGGACAGGTGACGGAGGGGGTTTCTGCTTCCCGCAATATTCCAGTAGATTCTCTGAATGTTTATGCCGATCGCATGTTAATGTTCTATCCGTCAGAAGAGAGTGTAAAGTGCGGATTGGCTGATACCTTGATTTATCGCAATGATGTGCGCAATTATCTTAAAAAACTGGTAGAGATAGATGAGGATGACAATCTCCCGATAGTAGGATTAAGCGACATGATGAACGTAAAGAAGAATGTGCCAAAAGACAAAAGCGGCAATATCGTAGCTGTTTATTATGCATCCGGTGAAATTACAGACTATCCGAGCTCCGCAACTTCCGAGGACGGAATTGTTGGTTCGAAAGTCATTCGTGACCTGCGTAAATTGAAAGATGATAATGATGTGAAAGCTGTTGTACTTCGTGTCAATTCTCCGGGGGGAAGTGCTTTTGCTTCAGAACAAATCTGGCATGCAGTGAAAGAGTTGAAAACAAAGAAACCGGTCATTGTCTCTATGGGGGATTATGCCGCGTCAGGAGGTTACTATATCTCTTGCGTTGCCGACACGATTGTTGCAGAGCCTACTACCCTGACTGGGTCTATCGGAATATTCGGTATCATTCCCAATGTAAAAGGATTGACTGATAAAATCGGTTTAAGTTATGATGTAGTTAAGACGAATAAATATGCTGATTTCGGGAATATCATGCGCCCGTTCAACGAGGATGAAAGATCCTTGCTTCAAATGATGATTACCGAAGGATACGACACCTTTGTCAGCCGTTGTGCCGAAGGACGCCACATGACAAAGGAAGCGATCGAAAAGATTGCCGAAGGCCGTGTATGGACCGGGGAAACCGCTAAAAAGTTAGGATTGGTAGACGAATTAGGCGGCATTGACAAAGCACTGGATATTGCCGTGGCAAAAGCCGGTATCGAGGGCTACACCGTTGTTTCTTATCCTGCAAAACAAGATTTCTTTTCTTCCCTGCTTGATACGAAACCGACGAATTACGTAGAATCACAATTGCTGAAAAGTAAGTTAGGTGAGTTCTACCAACAATTCGGTTTACTAAAAAATCTGCAAGAACAATCCATGATTCAGGCTCGTATTCCGTTCGAACTGAATATTAAATAAACTGCCATACATGGACGAACACTTTATCAAGATACATAAGTGGCTCTACCCTGCCTCCTGGCTCTACGGAGCAGCGGTAATGATGAGAAATAAACTCT